>Ga0265292_1000006_pt1 | contig 841285 bp, 916 predicted proteins | sample Munlanlewell296A_FD_189080 | JGI IMG/M metagenome (GOLD analysis project Ga0265292, IMG submission 189080) | Leachate microbial communities from a municipal landfill in Southern Ontario, Canada - Leachate well 296A | ecosystem: Engineered > Solid waste > Landfill > Unclassified | place... | reverse complement strand
CGGTTCTGAGCCAAAGCACATTAAAGCTGACATCTTTGAAGCAAAAGATAGGCCAAATGTTCCTGAAAGCGAAAAACCAACTCCTGCGCAACAACGAGCGCGAATGGAGAATATAGAAAAGGCGCAGCAAGCCAGGCGGAAGAGCAAGGGAGAGGATAAAGAATGATAAGGAGGTGGTTCTTGTGATTCGAAAAGTCAAGGAAGGCTATCGCGTGGTTTCCGAAAGCGGACGTAATATGGGAACGTACCCAACAAAAGAAGAAGCGAAAAAGCGTTTGCAACAGATTGAATATTTTAAACACAAAAAGAAAACATAACTAATAAGCGAATAGCTTTTGGCATTCTTTCCTTTGGTTGTATATTTGGTTTGGGAGAGAAACAATATGCAATTCTCTTGGTAGTAATGGAAATTATGGATATAAAGATTATGTTGTGATTGATTGCACATAATCACAACCTGGAGAATGCACCCAAGGTCCAAATACTCTTCCTTTTAAAACTGGAAAAATGTAATGCTCGGCTACAGCCGAACAAAAATCGCGCGCGCAAAAAATAGCGGAGGCGCGGCGGGTGGGGCGCCGCGCTGGAGCAAGCGAGGCCGAAGACCGAGCTAATCAAACGAAGTTCGACATTTTTCATAAACCGCCAACAAAAATGAGCGGGATACGGGAATTGAAGTCTTCGGTCGATTTTGCTAAATCGCCTCTGACCACGACTCGGTGCCGTCGCACCTCCGTCAGGTTCAATTACCCAATTTATATGTTATTTACATGAAATCTCACCACAAGGGCGTGATTTCATGTAAGTGAGCGGGATACGGGAATTGAACCCGTTACTATACCTTGGCAAGGTATTATTTTACCGGTAAACTAATCCCGCTTAATGTGCCAAGCTGAGGAGTCGAACCTCAATCTCAAGTTTTTCAGACTCGCGCCGTGACCACCTTGGCTAGCTTGGCAATAGCCTTGATTATAGCAAAAAGATGCGATAATACATATGTTGGGCAGGTGGCGAAATGGTAGACGCGCAGCGTTCAGGACGCTGTGAAGCAATTCATGAGGGTTCGAATCCCTCCCCGCCCACAAAAATCGACTTAATAAAGTAAAATATACGTAATGCGCGGGTGCTGTAATGGTAGCCAGGCTAGCTTGAGGTGCTAGTGCCCCTAAAAGGCGTGGAGGTTCAAGTCCTCTCCCGCGCACAGTAGCCTTCCGGACTCTTAGCTCAGTTGGTTAGAGCGCCTCGTTTACATCGAGGAGGTCGAAGGTTCGAATCCCTCAGGGTCCACTGAGTCAGCGGCCACTTTCGAATAGCCCCAAATTAGCTTTGTTTCTGGCGATGTCGATAACGGATGGATGATATAGAACCAATGCGGGTAGTTCTTCCGAGAATGTCTTTTGAAAATCGATATAGATTCTTTTCCTTTCCTTTTGATCAAGAGTTACTCTACCGTCCTCAAGTAGTTTGTCGATCTTTTCATCTGTCCCTCTTCCGATATTGGTTGCCTGGGTAGAGTGCCAGTCTCGGTATTGATCCGGGTCTGTGGGAATGTTGTAGGTGGTGAGTAACAGCTGAAACTGATCGGGAATGGAGGTAACAACTTTGGTGTTGATACTGATTAGATCGGAGTCGAGTTGGGTTTTGATGGCTTCAGCAATCGGAAGAAGCTCCGGTGTGGTAGCAAGTTCCAGAGCAATTGGTGTCTTAATAAGTTCACGGGTTCTTTGAATGTTATAGGCGTAAGTTTTTACAAGAGGACTATAGCTCCACGAGTTTGGATTAATAGTGGAGAGAGCCTCTGTTTCACCAAAAGATTTGTTACTTAAAGCATAGGCGATTCCCTGACGAATGTTTTTATCTTTCAAATTTTGGTCGGTTTGGTTAAAAATTAGCATCACCACTCGGTTAAAGTCTGTTTTTTTGTTGATGCCGGCAAATGAGGTGAGATCATTTTCGTATTCTGACGGTAAGCTTAAAATTAGGTCAAGTTGGCCCAGTTTATAAGCGGTGATGGCTTGTTTGGCAGTTGAAAACACGTTAAAGATAACTCGTTTGGTACTTGATTCGAGAATGATCTGGGTAATTAAGCCGGAGCTTTTTTGTTTTAGACGAATATCGTAGTCGCCGATAATTGCCCCTTTTTGGTTAAGAAGAGGAATGTTTAAGAGAGATAGAAAAGGTGCAAATTTGGTGGGGATTCTGAATTTAATTGTATTTGGATCTTGTTTTTCTACCACAATGTTAGGAATGGAAAATTTGATGTCTGAAGTTTTGACATCGACTCCACCGTACCATTTTAAACCGGGCTTCAGTATGAAAGTATAGGTGTTTCCTCCGTCTTCAATACTCCAACTTTCCGCAAGATTGGGTATCGGCTGAAGGTCTTTATCTATTGAAACCAGCCCGGCATTTAAGAAATCGATAATGTTTGCAGGCAACTGACCGGCTCCGAACTGACCAACAATACCGATTTTTATCAGTGTTCTTCTATTGGGCATACTTTTGGTTAATATATTTACCAGTAGAGAAATAACAACCGTAATGATGATGCTGATGACAATCTGTTTACGGTACTTTAGAAAGAAGCCTTTGATATACCAAACTCTTTCTCTAAGGGCCTTAATCATTTCCAGATGGCAATATTAAGGAAGGAAAACACGACAAAGACAACGGCCACGACGATTGTGGCGATATAAATCATTTTTTCGGGGCCTCGTTTTGTGTGAATACCGCTTTGGGTGACCGACGAAAACCCGGATCCAAGAGAGGTCTCCTTTGATTGAAGAGTGACCAGTATGATTAAGACAAGTGAGAGGATGATTTGAAGGATGAGTGATAGTTTCATGGCTTTGATTATAACGCTTTCGGCTATTTATCGGATTTTTTCTTGATAATCCAGATTATGCCGTTGTGAAGTAGATTAAATAATGTTGAAGCTACTACAAAGGAAAGGAAAAGATTAAGGTGGAATGGTGGAAGGCTAAACCCTTGATAGCTAAATCCCGGAAAATCATAAGGGGAGATTTTTATACCTGCAACTATCAAGGGAAGTAGGAATAGAGTAATTAAACCAACTACCCAGGAAAATAGATTTAAGGTGATGAGATTTATGGGTAGAAGGAGGAGCTTAATGACCGGTCTAACGATTTTGTTTAAGAGAAGCCAGATAATGGCGGCAGTAATGAGCGTTTTGGTGTCATGGAGTACCGAGAAGCCAGGGTAACAGGCGTCTACAAGATAGATAACGAGAAGATTTATTAGAGTATGCCTTATGAGGGCTTTCATAATATAAGTATATATGAGCTTGCCCGAAATATTATGTCAGGAAGGATTTTTGACGTTTTTTTATATGGAAAGTGGTGGCAAACCGGTGAGCTTCGTCTCTTACGTTTCTTAATAGGTTGAGTACCGGATCTTCGATACTCAGATTTATAGAGGTAATTTTGTCGTTGTTATAGAAATAGATGGTCTCTCTTTTTTTTGCCAGTGCCAGGACGGGTATGTTTTTGGGAATTACCGGGGAAACGATGGAGAGTTGGGGCACTCCCCCATCGAGAATTACCAGGTTTGGTTTTCTCCATTCCGGGTGGTTAAAACGGCGAGAAATAATTTGTTTCATTGCATGGGGATCTGATCTGTCGTTCCCTTTGATATTGAAGTGGCGATAAAGAGAAACCTGGGGTTTCCCGTTGATAAATACGGACATTGACCCGACATAATTTTCTCCCTGCAGATGTGCCAGATCATAACACTCGATTCTTACCGGAGCTTTGGCGAGTAAGGGGTGATTTAGTGTGCTGACGATCAGATGCTGGAGTTGATCCGTGGCGTCCGATAGTTTTAAAAGAAGACTGGAGTTTTGACTATTTAGTGTTTGGTCAAGACCGGTGATCTTATTTTTTACAATACCAGCTTGTTCAAAGTCCTGTTTTTTAATAGCTGTTTTAATTTGTTGATTTAAACTCCTGTTTAGTTCCGTAAAGTGCCCGGAGAGAAATTTTTTGATTTGTCCGAGATGTCGCCGGTACTCCGAGGGGGTAACTTGGAATAGGCAGGCGCCTGGGCATTGATGAAGATGATAGTTGAAACAGGCTCTGTTGCGAGAGTTGAAGGGGAAATTGCAGTAACCAAATATATGTCTTATAAGTTTTAATAATACTTCAGCCGTTTTTCCGGATGTGTAAGGCCCGAATACCTGTTTTTTATAGTTGTCAAGCTCTAGGGTTTGAATGTCTGACGCATGAACTATCTTGATTTTTGTGTCGGGAGAATTTGTAAAAATGATATAGATGTTGGAGGTGCCGTCTTTGGTGAGCGCGTTATAACGGGGTTGATAAGTTTTTATATAGTTGGCTTCGATAATGACTGCCTCAAGATCATTGTTGACCATTTTGAAATAGAGATACTTTGTCTGGGAAACGAAGTGTACAGCCGATGTGGTCGCATCCCGGAAGCCTTCGAAGTGTTGTTTAATCCTGGTTTTGAGACTGATCGATTTACCGATATATAACGGTTTTTTGTTTTTGTCTTCGAAGATGTAAATGCCTGGCAGAGAAGGCAATGAGTCCCAAAAAGACTCCTGAGACGGCAAAAATCGCAACCGGAGGGATTGATGGCTTGATGGCAACCGATTGCTCGTAACGACTTCCATTGATGTAGATTATAGTCTTCGTATTAATTTGACCGATAAGAGGTTGTTTAATTAGTTTAAGTTTCAGTGTAGCGGTACCGAAAGGCACAACTTTAATTTGTTGTTCGGTTTCTTTGATATAGTCACTTCGTTGCGTAATGGTGTTTCCCATATATGACACCCCTGAGTTATTGTGAACTTCAAAAATAAGCTCATTACCTGCCTGTTTTGTAGGTGAAATGGTGAAATCCGGTTCCGGGAAGGTTAACACATCGGTCGGTTTGATGGAGATGTCTTTGGTTTTTTCTTGTTTGTATTTGTAACCTCCTGCCGGAACAGGGTAGTCCGGACTGACTCCGTGGATAGCGAAAACTATATGATTGAAGTCGAGCTTGTTGAAGTAGTCGATACCTCTGGTGGTGTTTGCCCAAGTGGGATCAATCTGGACCCAGGTACCGGTAGCCTTATTAAAATACTCAGGCCAGGCATGCAGAACGTCTTGAGTAAGCGAAAGCGGTTTAAGATCTTGATTGTCTGAGATGGCATAACCTTCGAGTTCTCTTGAGGGAATGCCAGCCATTCTGGCGATGCTCACGAATACGTTTGCAAAATCGGTGCAGATGGCACTTTGATTGTTAATGAGTGACTCTGCCGCAGGTGTCTTTTGTGACCTCTGGCGGTTAACTTTTTCATAGTCGTACTTCATTTTGTCAACCACATAGTCATAAATTGCTTTGGCTGAGGTGAGGTTCTTTATCTCCGGCGTGGTGAAAACACCGTTATCGAAGTTCCAGATGGAGTTGGACAGCAGATATATGTCTGTGGGCGTTTGGGTGGTGGCTTTCGGAGTAAAGTTGAGCTTGATGTATAGAGAGAGACTCACGTCTGTCTTGGCGTCTGGGTCGAGGGAGTATCTGGCCAGGTAATTACCATCTTCGTCGGTAGTAACTTGTAGCGGTTTTGGTTCAAGCTTGTCAAAATAAACGGTTTGGTAGGCAGTGTCCGGGGGGAGGGCTATTTCGGTTGTTATTTTTGTTTTTGATTCGTTGATGAGGTGGTAGGAAATGCTCCCTTTGTAGTATTGTGTTTGTCCGAAAACTGCACTGACAGTTTTGTTTCCCAGTTTACCGCCACTGAAATAGTAGATGTTTTTGTTTACCGTGTCCGGTTTGGGTTCAATGTACGCCGGTACGGGAAAGTTTTCGGGAACTGTTAGTATGACAGTTCTGTTTGAGATGTTTTCATCCGTTTCAAGGCGAGGGATGTTTACTTGCCAAGTGTTTCCGAATTTAGTGGCAATGTCGGAGGTATCATACTCAATTATGAATGAGTGGATTTTGTCCTTTCCAACAACTTTGTTGGCAAAAGGGAAAGAAATAGTTGTTTGATTTAGTGTTTTGACAATATCGGGAATGATAGTGGTACCTTCGTCGGTTACCTTCACATTGCTTATTTTTGTTTCATTGATGTTTAAACCGAAATCGGTGGCATAGACGACAGAGAGATTGTTTTTTTGATTGATAACGAAGGATACATGGGTGTTTCCGCTTGGGTCGACTCGGTAGTAGTTTTGGAAATCGGTACTGAACTTGACGATGCCAAACACTTTGGAAGGAAAAATAAGTAAAGCCGTTAGAAGCAGAATGATTTGTATTTGGACAGAGACCCTCTTCATCAATTGATATTACAACAGATGCTTTCTTAATTCTTGTGAGGTTGGGGTGTCAAAATGGTCAATGATTTTGGCAGGGCTTCCGGTGGCGATAATTTCTCCCCCCCTATCTCCTCCCTCAGGTCCCATGTCGATGATATGATCGGCATTTTTGATGACATCGAGGTTGTGTTCAATGACAATGACAGTATTGTTTTGGTTTACTAAGTCGACAAGGGTTTGAACCAGTTTGATTTGATCGTCAAAATGGAGACCGGTGGTTGGTTCGTCGAGGATATAGATGGTATGACCATTGCCGGTTTTGGCCAGTTCGGTCGCCAGTTTTACGCGCTGAGCCTCACCTCCCGAAAGAGTTGGTGCGGACTGACCCAACTTGATGTAGCCAAGGCCAACTTTTTTAATGGTTCCCAGCTTTTTGTTTATGGTAGGGATATTTTTGAAAAACTGAGCGGCCTCGTCCATGGTCATGTTGAGAACATCGGCGATGTTTTTACCTTTGTACGCCACTTCCAGTGTTGGTTCGTTGAACCTCGTACCCTTACAGGTATCACAGGTGATGTAGATATCTCCCATGAACTGCATTTCGATTTTTATCTGACCATCGCCTTGACAGGTTTCACAACGGCCCCCTTTGACGTTAAAACTGAAACGTCCTGGCTCGTACCCCCGGAAACGTGCCTCTTGAGTATTGGCAAACAGTTGACGGATGTGATCAAAAACTTTAGTGTAGGTGGCAGGGTTACTCCGAGGGGTTTTACCGATGGGGCTTTGATCAATTAAAGAGGCCCTTTTGAGAATATCGGGAATAAGGACTGAGCCATAGGAAATATCTTGCTTTCGGTGCATGGGGTTTAGTTTTTGGGACAAGGCCTCGTAAAGGGTTTCGACAACCAGAGATGATTTTCCCGATCCCGATACGCCGGTAATGGCGATAAACCGGTTTAGAGGAAACTCTACGTCGACATCTTTAAGATTATGATGGCTACACCCAGTAAGACGAATTGAGCCTTGACTTTCAGGAGGATTTTTAGGTTTGATGGCGATAATTTTGTTTGCTCCGGACAGATACTTTCCGGTGATGCAACCCGACATTTTCATTTCTTCGATGGTTCCTTGGAAGGTAATTTCCCCACCTAGTTCACCGGCGCGTGGACCGAACTCTACCAAGTGGTCGGCGGCCTCCATGGTTTGCTGGTCGTGTTCGACAACTATGAGAGAGTTGCCAAGATTAACCAACTCTTGTAGGGTTTTAATCAGTTTGGCGTTGTCTCTTTGGTGAAGTCCGATGGTTGGCTCGTCTAAGACGTAGAGGATGCCGGTAAGGCGCGATCCTATTTGACTGGCCAAACGGATGCGCTGAAGCTCACCACCGGACAGTGACCCCGACTCCCTGCCGAGGGTGAGATAGTCCAGACCGACAGAAACGAGAAAGCCAAGCCTGTCCCGAATTTCTTTGACGATTGGCTCACTAATTTGTTGTTCTGACGTGGTCAGTTTATTTTGTAAACAATTAAAAAAGACGACATCGTTTTCGATCGACTGGGAGGTGACTTCACTAATTGATTTTCCATCGATGTGAACAGCCAAGACTTCCGGTTTGAGACGAGTTCCATTACATACCGGACAGGTTTTTTTGATTAAATATTTTTCGATTTCTTCTTTTAGGGCATCTGAAGAAGTCTCAGTGTATCTTCGTTCGAACTCTTTGGCCAAACCTTCGTACTTGCTTTTCCAGGAAACGGATTTTCCGTGGCGATTGATACCCTTGACGGAGAATATTTTGTCACCGGTTCCGGTAAATAATGCCTGACTTTGTACTTTGGTCATTTGAGAGAGAGGAGCGGTGGGTGCAAAATTCACCAAAACCATGGCTTCAACAATGAGTTTGGCCAACCAGGTGCGTGTTTCAAACTGAGAGGCCAAAGGAATGATGGCTCCCTCGTAAAGAGTAAGTGATGGCGAGATAATACTGTCGGTATCGAGAACCATTCTTGTTCCCAGACCGGTACATTCCGGGCAGGCTCCATCGGGAGCGTTGAAGGAGAAATAGCGTGGTTCAATTTCAGGGATGGAGATATTACAGACCGGGCAAGCGAGTTTTTGAGAAAATAAATGATCATCCATGTGTTCCGGATTTTCCGGGAAGGAAAGTGATGGGTCTTCGACAATACTGATGATACTTTCACCATCGGCAATTTTTATGGACTGTTCAATGGAGTCTATCAGGCGTTGTTTTTCATACTCTGTCTCACCCTTCACTTGACCAATGACTAACTTATCGATGACGGCTTCGATGTGGTGGCGATTATTTTTAAACAGAGAAAGGGTTGACTGAGTTGAGAGAATTTTGCCATCGACCCGAACTTGCGCGATGCCTTGTTTGTAAAGATTGGGAAAAAGATCGACAAACTCACCCTTTTGGTTTTTGATGATCGGAGCCAGTATCATAATTCTTGTCCCCTTTTGTTTCTTGTATAAAGGGTGAGATATAGCAAGCTCAACAACGGCTCGGTAAATTTGGTTTATGTCTTGAGGCATAATTTCCCGGCCACATTTCGGACAGTGTGGATGGCCGATGCGGGCAAAAAGAAGACGAAGATAGTCGTAGACTTCGGTGACGGTGCCGACGGTACTTCTGGGGTTATGACTACCCTGTTTTTGATCAATAAGAATTGCCGGTGACAAACCCTCTATCTGATCAACATCCGGCTTATCCATGACACCTAAAAATTGACGAGCGTAGGAACTTAAGGACTCGACATAGCGGCGCTGACCTTCGGCATAAATGGTGTCGTGGGCCATACTGGACTTGCCACTACCGGAGACACCGGTAAAGACCACCAGTTTATTTTTGGGAATGATCAGGTCGATATTTTTGAGATTGTGTTGGCGCGCTCCGCGAATGATGAGGTGGGTTGAAGGTGATATTTCCGGCATAACGCTCTATTTTATCACCTTTCACCCAACAATACCCGAATAACCGAACTAATTTAAATAGGATAATATATATTCATGAGTGAAGATAAAAAACATAAGATCGTTATACTTGATGATGACCATTATCCTGAAGGAAGAGTGTCCGTGTGGATAATGCCGGTTTTTAGAGAACTTGGAATAACTAATGCTGTTCACTATAAAACATTTGCGTCGATGAAGAAAGATATTCTATTCGGAAAGCTTGATAGGAATTCACTGTTTATTCTTGACTCATCTCTATGCGATGAACCAGATGGTCATTTATGGGAATTTGGGAAGACGGTACCTACTTTACTGGATGAATGTGGAGTCAACTATAAACAAATAGTTCCCGCCTCAGGAGGGAAGGAAGGACGAAATAATAATTCCGTATTTTTCCAAATGTTGGAGATGAGGGGCAAGATTGAGAATTTTGGTCAAAGATGTCTAGAGTTTCAGGGTTTAACTGGGGATCCCGAGAAGGTTGTTAAGTCCATTGTTGATTATCATAACGAGTTATTTCCAAATGAAATTTATATTGAAACAAAAAAGGAAATGGCTTCTCAATTAATTGAAGGCGGTCAAGTTTTACAAAGATAATTACTGTAGCATTTTGATTGTATCGCGATAACGGGCAGCCAATTCGAAGTTCCAGGAGTTAGCGGCTGCGGTCATCATCTTTTTTAGCTTGATGACAAGGGCCTTTTTCTTTTGAGGTGTTAGTGACTCGGGATTAACGTCTTCGATTTCCGTCCAGCCAAATTCTGCCAGTTCTTTGATTCGAGGAGCGGGTGTGGTTGTATCACGATGCATAAGTGCTTCTCTGATTGGTTTTACGATACCGATAGGAGTAATTCCGTGGTCGATATTGTATTGGGCTTGGGTGATACGTCGTCGAGCCGTTTCTTTCATGGCGATATCCATAGATTTTGATATCTTGTCGGCATAGAGAATGACTTGGCCATTGACATGACGTGCCGCTCTGCCCATGGTTTGAATGAGAGCGGTCGGAGTACGAAGGAAACCCTCTTTGTCGGCGTCTAGGATGGCAACGAGTGATACTTCAGGAAGATCGAGCCCTTCACGGAGAAGATTGATGCCTACTAAACAGTCAAAATCTCCTTGACGAAGTTTATCCAATATGTCGGCGCGGTCCAGCGTCTTGATATCGGAGTGAAGATACTCAACATTTATTTTGTATTTTTCTTTAAGGTGTTCCGCCAAATCCTCTGCCATCTTTTTGGTCATTGTCAGTACCAAAGTTCTTTCCCCTTTAGTTTTTCTTTCCAAAATTTCTTTACTGATATCTTCAATCTGGCCCATGACCGGACGGACAAAAACCTCCGGGTCAAGCAGCCCTGTTGGCCTAATCAGTTGTTCGGCTACTGTTGGGATGTCACTTGAGCTGGATAACGAGAGTTCATATTCACTTGGGGTGGCAGAGCAGTAAAGTTTTTGAGGCGTACGTGAGAGAAACTCGGTGAAAGTCAGGGGGCGATTGTCTTTGGCGCTGGGGAGGCGGAAGCCGTAGTTAATGAGATTTTCTTTTCTTGATTGGTCACCGTTATACATGCCTCGAATCTGGGGCAGGCTAATATGCGACTCGTCAATTACGGTGAGAAAGTTTTTCTTGTTAAATTTATTGGCATTGTAATGAAAGTACTGTAGTAATGAGTAGGGTGGTTCCCCCTGGTTTCGTCCGTCGAAGTAGCGGGAGTAGTTTTCGATGCCGTTGACGTAACCCACCTCTTCAAGCATGGAAAGGTCGTAGTTTACTTTTTGCTCCAGACGATAGGCTTCGATTATTTTGCCCTCACTTTTGAATTTTTCGATCTGGGATTGGAGGTCACGACGGATATTTTCGATGGCATGACCTTGGGTTCTTGGATCGGTGATGAATAGTTTGGCGGGGTTGATAGTGATCAGGCCGGTGTTTTCGAGATCTGGATCTTCAGTTTTGGTGAAGTTGTAAGGATCGAGAATGTCTATATTTTTTAGGACTGTGTCTTCAAATACCATCGAGATGACGATGTCTTTATATGAAGGATATAACTGAACAGTGCTACCAATCGCCCTAAATGTTCCTCTGGATAATTCGGCCGAGGTTCGGGTGTATTGCAGGTCGCCCAGGCGCATGATAACAGTATCTCGGGCAATCACTTGGCCTCTAGCGAGCGTGAGGATATATTTTTCCTGATCAACCGGAGAACCAATGTTGTAGATACAGGAAACCGAAGCAATGACGATGCTGTCCGGCCGTGACAAAAGGTTGGCCGTTGTGGTTAACCTAAGTTTGTCGATATCGGGATTGATATCGGCTTCTTTTTCAATGTAGGTGTCGGTTTGAGGCAGATAAGCTTCCGGCTGGTAGTAATCGTAATAACTGACAAAATAACTGACGGCATTATCCGGAAAGAAATCACGGAACTCCTGATAGAGTTGGCTGGCCAGTGTTTTGTTGTGACTGATAACAAGGGTGGGAAGTTGGGTTTTTTCGATAACTTTGGCAATAGTAAAAGTTTTGCCTGAGCCCGTAACGCCGAGAAGCGTTTGGTGAGGATTACCGGCGGATATGGCTGTGGAAAGTTTCTCAATAGCGGCGGGTTGATCACCTGTGGGCTGGTAGTCCGACTTAATTCTAAATTTCACAACTCTATTTTATCTTAAATTTATTGATTTAACCGCTTGACTTTTGGGTATTGTTTGGTAATATGAAGTAATGACGGTAACACTTTACAGAAGACAGAGACAGATCGTTGAGTTTATTTCCCAGTTTATTCAAAAAAATGGTTACTCCCCCACCCTTTCTGAAATTGCCGGGGCTATTGGGGTGTCGTCTTTGGCCACCGTTCACGAACATCTACAAGCTTTGGAAAAGAAAAATATTATTAAAAAGTTTGAAGGAGCCATTCGTGGAATTACCTTAGTCGATCGAGGAAATACGGAGGCTTGCTCGATCGAGTTACCAATACTGGGGTATATTGCTGCCGGACGTCCCATTGAGCCTCTAACTGACCCTAATGCTTCGATGAGGGTCGCCTCCTCGATGGTTTCGGGAAAGAAACGTGCCTTTGTTCTTCAAGTTAAAGGTGACTCAATGATTGAAGAAGGGATTTTTGATCATGACTATGTGATTATCGAAGAGTGTGATGCCACGGGGGTGAAGGACGGCGATATTGTGGTAGCTTTGTTGGAGAATGGACTGGCGACTCTCAAAAGGTTTTTTAGAGAAAGAACCAGAGTTCGTCTTGAGCCGGCAAATTCATCAATGTCCCCTATTTTTGCCATTAATGTAAAGGTACAGGGTAAGTGTGTTGGGGTTATCCGTAAGTTTTAACCAATGAAACTAACTATTGTCGGTCTGCCCATCGGTAATGTCGATGACATTTCTTTGCGGGCTTTAAAAACTATTCAAGAGGCAAAGTATTTGATTTGTGAGGATAGCCGAATGTTTAATAATTTATGGAGTAAGCTGATGCAGTTGGGGCTGGCGCAAAAATTTACGGGAACAATTAGGTTTATTAATGATTTTAACGAGGCCAAGATTTTACCCAGGATACTGGCGGAGATTTGTTCTTTGGAGTCGGTGGTTTTGGTGTCCGATGCCGGTATGCCACTGATTTCCGATCCTGGATATAAGTTGGTAAACAGGGTGATCGAGATGAACTGGGAGATAGATGTTGTCCCCGGACCTACTGCCGAGAGTGCGGCCTTGGCCGTTTCGGGATTGCCAACCGATCGCTATCTGTTTGTTGGTTTCTTACCCAAAAAAATCGGCAAGAGAACGTCTGTAATGACAACCCTTAAAGAAATGGGTGAACGAAATAAAATGACAGTTGTAATTTATGAAAACCCTTTAAGGATCATAAAAATATTACCTGAGATGATCTCAACATTTGGAGAAAACACCCCTGCTTGCCTAGCTATCGATTTGACAAAAGTCTCACAAAAAATATTGAGGGGTAGCCTTGGGCAACTACTGATACTTGCTAAGGAAAAAAGAATAAAAGGAGAGGTGGTTTTACTTGTTTCCCTAGGAAATTAATTCCGTCATTCCGGGCTTGACCCGGAATCTATGTAAATTACTCTTTATTCTGTGTTTATTTGTATAGATTCCCGCTTTCGCGGGAATGACAAGATTTTAATTAATTGCGAACAATCAGGTCTTTTCCGTTCATCTCAGGGGGTATGGGAAGTCCAAGGAGATTCAAAATGGTGGGGGCGACGTCTGCCAGTTTTCCCGGTTGGACTTGATACTTTGTGTCGGTTGAATGATAGACGATAAAGGGAACGGGCTGACTCGAGTGTTGGGTATCTACGTTCCCTGATTTTAGATTAATAAGCTCTTCAGCATTACCATGATCGGCGGTGATAATGAGATAACAATTGGTTTCTTTTGCCAAAGTTACCAGATTGCCGAGGGCATCGTCTGCGCCCTTGATAGCCTCGATGGTTTTGTCGATTTTACCGGTGTGGGCAACCATGTCCGGACAGGCGATATTTACCACAGCCAGAGAAAAATTTTCTTCCTTTAGTTTTCGAGTGAATTCTTCAATGAGTTTGTCGGTTGACATGCGAGGGGTAAGATCATAAGTAGCCACTTTTTGCGAGTCGACAAACAGGTGGGACTCACCCGGGAAGATATCTTCATTCTGACCGTTGAAGTAGTAAGTGACCATGGCAATTTTTTCCGTCTCCGCCGCCCTGAGTTGATTTAGATTATGGATTGAAATTAGCTCACCCAAGGTGTTTGTTAAAGTAGTGGTGGAGTACATAACGGGATTTTGAAAATCTTTTCGGTACTTGGTCATGGTTACAAATCTTAAGTTTGGAATACCCGATCTTAAAAACATCTCGGTTAGCTGTCTGGGGCGGTCGGTTCTGAAGTTGAAAAATACGACGGCATCGCCCGACTTGATTCTGGTGGCGTTTGGATTCTTTCCCACTGGAGTTGGCACTAAAAACTCGTCAAATATATTGTTGGCGTATGATTTTTCAAGGTAATTCTGTGGAGATTGTTCCAATCCTTTGTCGGTTTTGGTTAGACAGTCGAAAGCTTTTTGAGTTCTTTCGAGGCGTTGGTCTCTGTCCATGGCATAGTATCTGCCAATGATCGAGGCGATACTGCCTACTCCGAATTTGTCAATTTGTTCTTGAACGAGCTTAATTTGTTCAAGGCCATTATTGGGAGGGCTGTCCCGCCCATCGGTGATCAGGTGAAGATAGACGTTTTGAAGATGGTGATTCCTGGCAAAAAGTAGAAGTGCATAAAGATGTTCGTTGTATGAATGGACTCCGGAATCTCCGATCATGCCAATTAGATGAAGGCTGGATTGGAAAGAGGTAAGGTGTTTTAGTGTGTCCAGTAAGACTGTGTTGGTAAAAAAACTGCCATCGGCTATAGCCATGTTGATTAGTGCCAGGTCTTGAAAAACAACTCTACCGGCGCCGATATTTAGATGTCCGGTCTCGCTATTGCCATCTTGTCCTTCAGGTAGACCAACTGCCGGTCCTGAGGCAAGAAGTTGTGTAGATGGGAAGTTTTCCGATAAGTATTTGTATATTTTGGGGTTTGCTAGGGTGATGGCATTTCCAGGGCCGTCCGGGGCAATACCCCAGCCATCGAGAATACATAATATAACCTTTTTCATAGTTAATAATAATGTGTCATTCCCGACCTGATCGGGAATCTATATAAACAATATTCCAAGGGGATGGATCCCCGCTTTCGCGAGGATGACAAAATTTTGTTCATTGGATAGGATGGAGGCTACTGAGATATTCTTGAATGAATGACAAACGGTTGTATTTGGCGACCCGTTCTCCCCTACCCGGTGCGCCAAACTTAACAAAGTCCGCTCCAACACCAACGGCAAAGTCTGCCAGAAAGTCTTCGTCCGTATCTCCGGAACGATGAGAGACGATAACGGAAAAATTATTTTTCTTTGCCATCTTGATCACCGATGCCGTTTCGGAAATGGTACCGATCTGATTTGGTTTTATCAAAATGGCGTTGCAGGCATTTTTTTTGATGGCTTCTTCCAATCGTTTGATATTTGTCACCAAGAGATCGTCCCCGACAATCATCACCTGCTTTCCGATACTGACCGTTAGGTCCGTCCAGTCTTTCCACGCTTCTTGATCAAATGGATCTTCTATGGATAACAGGGTGTATTTTCTGTTGAGATCAATGATGAAGTCTTTGAACTGTTCACCCGACAGGTTATCTTTAACATCGCTGATTTTGTATTTTCCGTTTTTTAACAGTTCTGACGCGGCGATGTCTAAACCTATAAATACGTCTTGGTTCAACTTATAACGGCTTGACTCTATAGTTTCAACAAGAAGCTCAATAGCGTCGGTATTACTAAAGAGATTGGGCGCATATCCACCTTCGTCTCCAATGGAATGAATCGCCTTTTTTTCGATCAAGATGTCTTTCAGATTATGATAAAGCTCACTACCAATCTCGAGAGCCTCAGAGAATTTTTTCTGACTACTGGGAATTATATGAAACTCTTGAAATTCCAGGTTACCCGCTCCGTGTTTACCACCATTAATGAGGTTGAAAATCGGGGTGGGTAGGTGAATGGCTGAGGGAGTTGCTAACCCGTACTTTTCCACGGTGTATTGAAACGTAGGTTTTTCTTCACAGGCTGCACCAAGTTCAAAGCAGGCTTGGGAGACCGAAAGAGTGGCGTTGGCTCCAAGTTTCGATTTGTTTTCCGTACCATCCAGATTAAGGAGAATCTGATCAATATTGTTTTGCTTTGTTGGATCTTGACCGACGATATACTTACTGATTATTTGGTTGACATTGGCGACTGCTTTTAGGACTCCCTGGCCGTTAAATCTTTGAAGGTCGCCATCTCTCATTTCAACTGCTTCTAGTCTGCCGGTTGAAGCTCCGCTGGGGATCGAGGCGACAGCGCCATGATTGTTGTCTGTCCAGATAGTTGTTTCAATAGTTGGATTTCCTCGTGAGTCTAAAATTTCCCTGGCGTAAACAGATTTGATTTTGGCCATGTTATTTGAGGAGTCTCCTTTCGATATGGGCGATGACCCTTCGAGTGTTATCAACAGCGTCCGGACTGACCGAGACCGAAGTTATTCCCCAAGAAACTAATTTGTCAACGAGATCGGGGTAGAGACTAGCCGCTTGACCGCAAAGCGAACAGGTGATGTGGTGTTTGGCCGCTGTTTTGACTACTCGCTCAAGAGCCCATAAAACTGCCGGGTTTCTTTCGTCAAACTCCGGCGCTACCGTCTCGTTGTCTCTATCTGTTCCCAAAATAAGCATCGTGAGATCGTTTGAGCCGATGGAAACACCATCGATACCGGCGGCGATGAAATCTTCAAGGAGGATGACGTTTGAGGGAATCTCTACCATCATCCATAGTTTGAATGAGTTGGATCTTGATAGACCTGAGCCGGCGATAATTCTTTTTACCTTGATTAATTCGTCGACAGTTCTCACAAAGGGAATCATGAGATGAAGATTTTTGTAGCCGTACTTGTTTCTCACCAGCTTTATGGCTTCCAGTTCAAGGTTAAAGACGGACTCATCCAGAATATAGCGGTAACATCCCCGGTAACCCAACATGGGATTTGACTCAGTTGGTTCAAAGTTTGCGCCACCGATCAGATTCTTGTATTCGTTGGATTTGAAGTCTGTAGCACGATAAACAACTGGTCTGTCACCAAAACTGTAAGTGAATTTCATGAGACTATCGGCCAGTTTTTCGATAAAGACCTGACTTTTACCGTCACGGATCATTTTTTTGGGGTGGGTACCGATCTCCGCCATCATAAATTCGGCGCGGAGTAACCCCACACCATCGGCATTACCTTGAGCAACGATCGAGGCTAAATCCGGTTCACCTAAGTTTACGTAGACCTTGGTGGCTGTTTTAGGAAACTCCTCTTCTTTAAACTCTTTGACAGCTACCACTTTACCTTTTTCGGGAACACCGTTGTAGACAACTCCGGTGGCGCCGTTGACGGTAATTACTTGATTGTTCTTTAGGATTTTTGTAGCGATCTTAGTCCCAACTACGGCCGGTATCCCCAACTCTCTGCTGACAATGGCGGCATGAGAGGTTTGTCCACCTTTGTCTGTGACAATGGCGGCGGCGCGTTTCATGGCCGGAACGAAGTCCGGAGCAGTCATCTCGGTAACCAGAACATCTCCTTTTTTAACTTTGTCTATTTCTTTGGCCGACTTAATTTCGACAACCTTGCCAAAGCCAATTCCAAACGATGCCGGCTCGCCTTGGATGATTTGTTTAAGTTTAATCAGCTGATCTTCAGAGATTTGTTTTGTCCCCTTTTCCATATCGAGGGTAGTGATTGGACGAGTCTGAACCAAGTAGACTTTTCCATTTTCTATGGCAAACTCGCTGTCTTGAGGAAAGAAGTAGTGTTGGTGGATTTTAATGCTGAGTCTGGCAAGCTCAATTACTTGTTCGTCTGTAAGTTTGGGTGCGTTTATCTTTTTTTCCGGAACTTTTATTTTTTTGACTCCGCTTGGGTATTCGTGAACTTCCATGACGGTTTGGGTTGTGTGTTGGCGTGAATGAATTGATAAGTCGGACTTATTCACGATGTAGTGATCCGGATTGACGACGCCTTGAACCATGAAATCTCCCAGACCCCAGACGGCTTCAATGACGACTTGGTTTTTATTGCCCGTTACGGGATTGACGGAGAACAGGACACCGGAAACATCGGATTGGACCATTAGCTGGACAGGGATGGCAAGCAAGACTTTAAAGTGGTCATAACCTTTGGTGGCTCGATAAAAAATGGCTCTAGCTCCCCAGAGTGATCCCCAGGCACTCCGGACAGCTTGAATAAGGTTAGACTCGCCCTTGATGTCCAAAAATGATTCTTGTTGGCCGGCGAATGAAGCGTCGGGAAGATCTTCGGCGGTAGCTGATGAACGGACGGCCACGAGAGGATTGCTGATCCCCGGTTTAAGGTTTGAGTAACTGTCGAAAATTTCCTTAATTAGTTCCTGAGGAATATCAGCCGTTTGGATTAATCTTTGAATTTTTATGGCGGCCTTCTCGAGTTCTTTTTGGTTAGTGACTTCTGTTTGCTTGATGATTTCCCGTATTACCGGTTGGAGGGCGTTGTGGTCGATGACTTTTTGGTAAGCCTGAGCCGTTATCACAAAACCGTTAGGGACGGTAATTCCAAAACTGGCCATCTCCCCTAAGTTGGCACCCTTTCCGCCCACAAGAGGAATGTCTTCTTTGCGAATTTGGGAAAATGGTAATACCAGGGCAGGTAGTGACATTGTATATTTTAGATTTTTGAAAGTTGTTTTTTAAAGAAGTCAACCCAGGGATTTGTCCCCGGGTCTTGCTTGTTGACGATACTTAAATAATAGCTAATCATGATAAAAAAGACCAGTGACTCAAATACTTGGGAAATGATGTCCTTTGAATCCGGCTTGATTACCGTAAGCTGATAGTTTTGCTTAAGCAAAATGTCTTTGGTAATCTGGAACCTTTTTTGAATGATTTCCGGATATAGGGATGAGTTTAGAAGAATGAAACGAGTGTGGTCTTTAAGGGTAATAGGAAAAACAAGCCCATCAATCAAATGGTGATTTAGGTCAGGTATAGAAAAGTGGGCCGAAAAGGTTTTGGCGGTCTCGTTAAAAAAGTTGGTAGAGATTTTTCCTACCCCCGACAAGTGGTTGGCAGAAAAAACAATGATGGACTGCCCCCTATTTTTTGTGGCAGTCAGTTTAGCAGGATTGTTGCTTGTGGGTTTTTCCACACTAAATGAGTCGAGTGATTTTTCGATAATGCGGACAATTTCTTTTGGGTCAACAAAATGGAAAGCCTCCGCATTTAGTCGAACCATAAGGCCCATGGTGGCTCCAATCATCAGACCGATTCCGAAACGAGGATCGTGTGAGCGGTTTAGTTTTTCATCAAGTAATATTAGGGGGGTGTGTTCGGTAATGGCAAACTCCTTTAGTTTTCCACCGGTGGTAATGATAATGGTTTTACTTTGGCGTTTGATGGCGTCTTGACCGCAAGAAAGGACTTCTTCCGTGTTTCCGGAGTAACTTGCCAAGATGACAAGGGTGTCCTTTGTGACATATTGAGGAAGACGGTAGTTTGAAATAATCTCGAACGGGAGTTTGAGTAATAGCGGAGATAGAGATTGAACCAGTTGAGCCGAGAGACCTGAGCCTCCCATTCCGGCAAAAACAAGGTTTTTTATTTTATCCGGCTCAAAATTTAGACTGACAAACTGTGAGTCGCGCCAGGCAGATTCGAATTGCTGGCCCATGGCCGCAATTGAGTCACAAACACCTAGCGTGTCGTATTGACCAATATTTTTTTGATCATCGAGTGGAGTTTTCATCTATAGGTAATTTAAGTATACCAATGTTCTATAGTTAAGATATGATAATAAATCCGCAAATTTTTCGAAATTACGATATTAGAGGAGTTGTTGGTGTGGATTTGGATGAAGAAAAGGTGGAGGCCCTTGGAAAAGCTTATGGAACATTTTTACGAAGAAGGAAAATCCGGCAGATTGTTTGCGGAAGAGACGGCAGGCTGAGCAGTAAAGCGTATCAGGAGGCATTTATTGAGGGTGTTTTGAGTGCCGGAGTCGATGTAATTGATCTTGGTTTGGTTATGACTCAGATGGTGTACTTTGCTCAGTACCGGTTCCAAACAAATGGTGGCGCGATGCTTACAGCGTCACATAACCCGAAAAACTACAACGGTTTTAAACTGGCTATTGGATACTCTCAAACAACCGGGCCCGATGATCTTCAAGAGTTGAGGGTTTTGGTTGAGACCGAAAGGTATTTTATTTCGGTCAAAAAAGGCAGACTGTCAAAGACTAACGTTAAAAAGGACTATATGAGAGACGTTTTGAAAAGAGTGCAAATAAAAAGGAAGTTCAAGGTCGTTTGCGATTCCCACTGTGGAACAACCGGCCTTTTTAACCCGGAAATATTTCGTAGGGCGGGATGCGAGGTAATTGAAATGAATTCGAAGGTTGATGGTTCGTTTCCTATGGGAACACCGGACCCGACCGATGCCAAATTAATGAGTGGGTTGGCGCAGGTGGTAATAAAAAATAAGGCGGATATCGGATTTGCATTTGATGGTGATGGCGATAGGATTGGAATGGTTGATGAAAAAGGTAACGTGATTTGGAACGATGTCGCCTTGGCAATTTTTGCAAAAGAAATTCTCGAGCGATTCCCGGGTTCAAAAATTATTTACAATACCCTTTGTTCTCGGGTGGTAGCCGAGGTGGTCAAACAAAATGGTGGAGTACCGATTGTTTGGAAAACCGGACATTCATTTATTAAGGCAAAAATTACCCAAGAGAAAGCGGCTTTCGGTGGAGAGCTATCCGGACATTTCTTTTTTGCCGATAATGCTTATAGTTATGATGATGGAACTTATGCCGCCTTAAGAATCCTGGAGTACTTATCCGAAAAAAGTGTGTCTTTTAGCCAACTTTATGGAAGCTTCCCCATTTATGTTTCGTCACCGGAAATTAAAATTGGATGTCCGGATGATAAAAAAATTGGTGTCATTAATGACTTGAAGGTAAGGTTTAAGGCCGATTTTCCAAATGCCCAGATCACCGATGATACGGTAATTCCCGGAGATGATGGTGTGAGGGCGGACTTTGATGATGGCATGATCGTGTTTCGTTACTCACAAAATGGCCCGTATATTACCATAAAGTTTGAGGCAAAAGATAACGAAACTTTTGAAAAAAGGAGAGTCTATGCGAGAGAGATGCTTTTAAGGTACCCGGAGATGATCTGGGAAGATCAACTTTGTGTTAATTTGGATTTTCTCAAATAAAAACACCCTCGATTAGGAGGGTGTGTTTGATACTAAAATTGGTTATAGAGGAAAGGATGTTTTTTCTTAATTTCAATGATTTGGTCGATCGCTTCAGGATCACCAACATTCTTTCCTACGGAATCTGGGACTTTGGCGACCTTTATCCAGGTTTCACCAAAATCGAGGATTCTGAACCCGAAAGGTTTGACAACCATGTTTAGTGGCGTGTAGACTGGAGTCTTTTTAAAATATGCCTTATTGTTGGTAAGATGTCCACCTATACCATCAGCACTTTTGAACCAACGTCTCGCATACGCTTCGATTTCTTTAGCCCTTTTAACGTCTAATGAATCTGTGTACATTATCGTAATTTCTGACAAGTCGACGTAATTTTTGGGGTGGGCATAGAAGAGACGAACAACATCAGTGAATTCATATGGGTCGCCACTATCCCATCGATAGCTTTTTATCAGCCTGCCCATTCCCGGAGTAAGTGTCGAAAAGAAAAACTTAGACCCCCAAGTATCGGGTAAGGCAGTTCCTAAGTTTGTCCCATAGATAGCTCTCCAGGCTACGGTCGCCGCCATATTGGCATTTTCGACTCCATATTTTGCACCATGGAACAGGTACCATAGATGGGCAACTGTCCCCTTTGGAGATAAACCGGACATCTTGGCATGATATGGAGAGCTACTGCCGACATACATTTCGCCACCATATTTGATCAAGTAATCGGTCACGATGTCTTGCATCCAGTTGTAGGCGCGACGGCGTAGACCGAACTCAGAGACGTGGAGATTAGCGGCTCTCATTTCGTAAATGTTTTTTAATAGCTCATCTACCCAATCCTCGTCGGGATAGAAACCAAGCTCTTCATTTCTGGTTTGGGATATAACAGCCATGATGATTTGTTCGTAAAACATAACATCAATCCACGGCCCTGTTATTTTCCCGAACAAATGTCCCTCTTCATCTTGCCAAACCTTGATGTATTCGGGGACAAAACGATATTTTTCCAACCAGTCGAAAAATTCTTGAGCCAGAAAACTCCATTTTTCGCGAAGAAAGTCACGCAGTTCGGGATTTGATCTTAAAGAACGAAGATCCTGGAATTTTTCTGTTAAGAGTCCAGCAAACTCCTTGGGATAGATAGCGTGATCGCGGTCAACAATTTCATACCACGCCCAAGTATCCGGATAGAGCTGGAGGGCGGCGTTGATCATTGAGCAGTTGTAGACGTCTGTTTCGAGTATGTCTCTAATGATATCGGTACCGGAACTACGAGTCATCATCTTCCTCCTAAAATTTATTAGTGTGCGTCAGCACGGATGTGTTGACTTATGGCCTATATTGTACCACTTGATGTCTATGGGCTCAAGCGGTATAATCCTGGCTATCTTGGTTTTAAAGGAGACTTTCGTGCCTAACACATTAAAGACGCAAGGTTTAAATGCAGAGTTACTGCAACTTGTGAAAGATTATTTTGACAAGGGTGTGCGGGTGAGCACGCTTGATCTTCAGCCTGCCCCTTGGCTTCTCAAGGGCTTGCAAAAACTTGAGGCCGGGGAAGAACTAACCGAGGCCGATATTGAACGTTTTAATCAGAACCAATAAATTCTTCAATATCAAAAAAAGCCCGCCGAATCGGCGGGAATTTTGTTGGTTATTTTGTACAGTCACCCCCAGAAGGAACAACTGACTGATTTTTCATGCGCTGATACTCCCGTTCGTAGGCCGAGGCCAGAGAGGAATCGTGAACAATCAGTAGATTTTCATCATTTGAGTCATTGGCTTGTGCCGAAAAGTTGAACGAGCCAAGGATGACTGTTGTGCCGTCGATAATGATCACTTTGTGGTGAAAGGTGTTTGGATTGCCATCAAGAGAGATATCTGCACCGGCCGTAAGGAGCGTCTTACATTCCGAGTACGGTGTATTGGCACCAAACGCTTCGAATATCCCACCAATTTCTACTCCTTGGCCCATACCTTGAAGCATGGTATCTGCTAGGGCATCATCCGTGAAGGAATAGGCCATGAAGTGAGTGTAGGTTTGGGATTTAGCAACTGCGGCGATGACTTTGGCCATAACACCGTCTTCCGGAGCAAAGTAATTCTCTATGGATGCGCCATCGATGGTGAAGGTCGGATAAGGAGTGTTTGATGGGGACCTTGGACCGAATTCGTCAGCAAACATTTCGGTAAACTCGGCGGTGTAGTTTGCGGCTACTTCAGGTGAGCAAAAATAGAGAGCATTTTCGTTGTTTCTGTAGGCTGCGTTCGTACTGATATTAAATGATCCCGTCCAGATACATTGGTTATCAAACACAAAGAATTTATCGTGCATGAAGGCACTACGGTCATCCGGAACGGCAGGAATACCTGCACCGATCAGTTCTGTCATCTGAGGAAATGAGTCAGTTTGCCCATTATCGTAAACCACTCTGACAATAACCCCTCTTTGTTTGGCCTGAATTAGGGCTTGAGTAACATCATCAAGGTTGAAATCATAAACAGCCAAGTCAATCGTATTTTGCGCGATGTCGATTTTTTGGATCAAGTGATCCTCAATGCCACCGGTGTAGACATTATCAAAAGGAATTACCGGAGATGTAAAGTAAACTTCGTACCACCTCCCTGTTGATGTTCCCATCACTTGCGTGGTGGTTGGTGTGATTACAACAGGTGTGGTTCCTGTTTCGACTGGAACAGTGATGTCGCAGGCGATTATAGCCAAAACCAGTGCCGCAAGAGCCAGATACCATTTTTTCATATCTCTCCTTAATATTAGGTTAAAGTACGGACGAATTATAGCAAAGTTGCTTTAGTCCACAAAAGTGAGGGCGATACCGCTCTTTCCGGCTCTACCGGTACGGCCAATGCGGTGAATGTAGTCATCGTAGGTTGCCGGTTGGTCGAAGTTTATTACATGAGTAATGTCTTTGACATCAAGTCCGCGGGCGGCAACGTCGGTGGCGCATAAGATCCTGATCTGGTTATCCTTGAATTTACGCATAACTGTTTCGCGTTGGTTTTGGCGTTTGTCTCCATGAATGGAGTCGGCGTTGAAGCCTGATCTTTGCAGGCTGACAGCAATTTCCTCGACACCATACTTAGTTCGGCCAAAGATGAGAACTTTTCTAAAAGTTTCTTTCACCAGTAAATCATTTAAAACGGCAATTTTGCCTTGTTTGCCGGAGGCTTTGATGATATTTTGTTCCACATTTAAAGAGCCGGCATTAGTTTTGACCGAGATTTTCACCGGATTATTCATGAATCTTAAGGCGATACCTTCGACTTTTTGGTCAATGGTGGCTGAGAATAAAAGTGTTTGATGTTCTTGTGGCAAGAAAGAAAGAAGCTCGGTGATTTCGTGAACGAATCCCATGTCAAGCATTCTGTCGACTTCATCAAGAACAACTGTTCTGGTATTGCTCAAATTGAGAGCGCGACGGTTGTAGAGGTCTCTGAGGCGTCCCGGGGTACCAATATATACATGTGGTCTGCGTCTTAAGTCATCCAGTTGACGACGAATATCGGAGCCGCCTATAAATAGGCTAGAGAATATTTGAACGCCGGTGGAAAGAGATCTGATTTCATCTCTAATTTGAACGGCCAGTTCTCTGGTTGGAGCCACAACTAAGGCGGTGTCATTGGGGTTTTCGGCAATTTTTTTAATGATGGAGAGGGCAAAGACCGCTGTTTTCCCTGTACCGGTATCTGCCAGACCAAGTACGTCTCTTCCGGCGAGCGAAGCTTCGAGGGCTTCATCTTGGATGGGAGTAGGCGTGGTGTAGCCTTTGGATTGGATGTTGCGAATTAGCTGATCGGACAGGTCAAAATCAGTAAAACCGTGTTTAATATTGATATCTTCGTTCAGTTCCGGCATGGCAGCACGGACAAACAGGCGAGGGTCAAGTGCTTTTGGCATGAAACGAGGCCTCTTGTTGCCAAAAGAACTTCTATTAAATGAGTGGCCGGTACCACGATTGATGCCATGACCCGAAGGTCTATGGCCGCCGGAAGGGCGACGATTAAACATATTTTATGGGGATTTTCCCCGATTGTCCTCCGGAATATACTTGCTGGACAATCGTGAGAGCGTCAAGCGAGACGAGGTAACTCCTCGGCCTAAGAACAATATGGGGTATTGTAGCACAGTTCTATGCCAGACGTTTGTAATGGTCTTAGAAAATATCATAGTGATTTTATCCAATGCTTTACCACATTCAGCTTATATCCCATTTTGAACACTTCTATCACAAAAAATATCAGTATTGATAGACCGATTGCTACTATCCAGTACGTTGAGCCAAGCTCGCTTAGTCCAAAAAATTGCCTTAAAGAGGGTGTCATAAACGGCACCATTTGTAGACCAAGTCCAGCGATGACTGCTACCACGAGCCACTTGTTTTCAAATAAGTGATTTTCCCAGAACGGAGTCATAAGAGATCTCACCGAAAAGACGTAAGCCAGTGAATTGAGGCCAAGAGTAATAAAGGCAACCGAGCGAGCCGTAACAATATCATTTGTCAATTTATAAACAACAATAAAGGAAGAAAATGCAATCGCTCCTGCTGTTACACTCACGAGCCCTATCAGAACAATCATCCATCTATTTACCAATTTTTCTTGAGGTGGACGAGGTTTTTCTTTCATAATATTGGCTCTTTTGGGATCAATGGTTAGAGCAAGGCCTGGAAAACCATCTGAAATTAAATTTATCCATAATATTTGTGTGGCCGTAATTGGCAAAGGTAATCCCATCATTATGCCTCCAACAACTACAATAATTTCTGCAAAGGCATCACTCATAAGATATAAAATAATTTTTCTAACGTTATCGAACATCGTTCTTCCTTCTTCTATGGCTCCAACGATGGTTGCAAAATTGGAGTCGAGAAGAACAAGGTCTGCTGACTCCTTAGCAACGTCTGTCGCCTCATTAACTACAATGCCGATATCGGCTTTGTGTAGAGCCGGTGCGTCGTTTACTCCGTCACCCATCATGGCAACGATTTCACCGTTTCTTTTTAAGGCCTCAACAATCATTAACTTTTGATCAGGTGTAGTTCTGGCGAAGAGTTTAATAGATTTAACTTTCTGAGCCAGTTCTTCAACGGTTAGTTTTTCGAGTTCACTTCCAAGCAGTATCTCATCTTTGTTAATTCCCATTCCGAGTTCTGTGAGGACAAATTCAGCCGTTGTTGGATAGTCTCCAGTAATCACGGTTGTTCTGATACCTGCCTCATGTGCTAATCTTAATGACTCTTTGACCCCAGACCGAACAGGGTCTGAAAAAGCCAGTATTCCTACCCAAGTAAGACTCTCTTTGGCATCATTGGTATTTAAGTCTTTTTTATCCAAAGAGACTTCTTTTTTTGCAAACCCTATTAACCTTTTGCCTTGTTTGGTTAGGTCATCAATGTTTTGACTAACTGCCTTTTTTTCTGCTTCCGAAAGCGTAGACCATTCAAGTAGTAATTCCGGAGCACCGTTAACAAAAAGAACATTATTCTTCTTTGACCATTCATGAAGGCTCATGAAAAATCGTTCCTTTGAAGAGAAGGGAATACTGTCAAGTCGTAGATGCTCGGAAACAAAATCACTAATAATTGTCCTGCCCCATTCAAAGGCAGAAATAACAATGGGGTCATCCAGGTCATTGGCTAAAAGTACCTGCTCTGCGAGTTGCCTTTTGTCACCCAGATAATCGACAACTTCCATCTTACCTTGTGTTAATGTGCCAGTCTTGTCCACGCAAATTACGGTCACCCCACCTAAAGTCTCGGCAGCCGACAGTTTTCTCACTAAACCGCGATGCTTCACTATCTTTTGCATTCCAATAGCTAACACCACCGTAAGAGAAACAAGTAAACCCTCTGGGATACTTGATACTGCCAAAGCTACAGAAGTGGTGAATATTTCGACTAAACTGAATTTGTATAAAAGGCCAAGAATGAAGACCACTATTGTTAATACACAAATTATTGATACTAATTGCTTACTGAAGGCTTTAAGTTGCCTTTGAAGTGGAGTATCTTCTTCCTTTTCTTGTATTTGCAGGGCAATTGCTCCCATCTTAGTTGTCGACGCAATTGCCTCAACCAAAAAGGTTGCTTGTCCTGAGGAAACCACCGTACCCATAAATACGCTGTCGCCTTTATTTTTATTAACAGGCAGACTTTCACCAGTGAGTACTGCTTCGTCAATATATAGACGGTTCGCAAATGTAAGTTTTCCGTCGGCGGGGATTTTGGTTCCCTGATCCAAAATTACGACATCTCCGGGTACAATTTCCGCGGTATTAATCGATACCCTTTGTCCGTTTCGGATAACCGTTGCTTTACTTGTGACATAGTGCTTGAGTGCATAGAGAGCATTCGTGGCTCTGCTTTCCTGAATGAACCCTAGGATGGTGTTAATAAATACTGCCAGAAAAATAATTAAAGCGTCTGAAAAATGACCAATAGCGGATGTAACCAGGGCAGCAACAAGCAGTACATACACAAAAGGGTTCCTTAGTTGTTGAATTATGAGAGAAAACTGGCTTGGTGGTGGCTTTTCAGGCAATACGTTAGCCCCATATTGCTGTTGCTTCCTTTTTACTTCCTCAGTTGATAGTCCAGGTTCATTTGGAAACATAGAAATCCTTGTTAGTTCTTGTAATCACAGGCTACGGTTTTACGACTACCGATGCCGATACAATTAAAAAGATGCCGATAGAGTTCAAGATGTAGGAGATCAAAATAAACTTTAATGTACTCATTTTTGAGAGATTGATAAGACTTATGCCCATCTCATCCGGAAGAGGAGATGCAATTATGATGGCCCCAATAAGAGGAAGGCTCCAGTTGAAGTATTTGGAGTGAAGCAGTTTCTTTAGATGCTTTTTTGTATCGATGTGGTTATAGATGTCTTCAATTTCATTAGCCAAGTTATCTTTGATTAAACGAAAGATCACCATATCACCCACTACCGCACCCAGTCCTGCAATTAATCCTATTTCGAGGGGAGATAGAGTTTCTGCAAGAACCAGCAACACTAAAGCACTTGTGGCCACCGTAAAAGTCGAGACAAAGAGTATGCCTGCTATAAAGGCACCAATGTATCCAAAATTACCCAAATGTAATAGAAATGAGTGAAAGGCTTCGTTTTGAGAGAGAATAATGGCTAGAACAACACCTGTGAAAACGACTGTTAAATTCTTGTATTTCCAATGAGCTCTGTGATTGGTTGCCATCATGAATAAGTATACGGGAAAACCACAAAAAAGACCTCATTACTGGTTATGGGACTAAAGGGTTCCAGACCCGTATGGCTCGGGAATGACAGTGGTATTTAACTATTATATCTTTTGGAAAAAGTTTGCCAGAAGATTGTCGATGGTGTTTCCCCCGGTGCCGGTTTTGATTTTGACATCGATGTCGTAGAGTTTTTGGTATAGATCGAGTAAGTGTTCCAGGTCAAAGTAGTTCGCCTGTTGGGTAATTAGGCGAGCCGGATATGGGGCAAGTTTTATATATGATGGACCGGATTTGGCTTGAATTAAAAGTTTTATTTGGCGGACCATCATGGCAAAAACAAACTCCGGTTCCGTACCCTCATTTAATAGTTTCTTCCACGAGAGGAGGATGTTTTTGGTGTTTTCCGGACGAAGTGAGTCGAGAAACTTGAAGATAACCGGGCTGATGGAAAAGGTTTCTACTACCGCCTTGGAAAATTTCTTTAAGGTGGTGGCGTTAACACCTTTGTTTTCCCAGAGAATTATCTCGTGGTCGGTAACCTGATTTAAGGCATCGATGAGTTTGTCTTTATTTTTTGATTTGGTGCCACTTAGTAGGTTTTTTATGACGAAACATTTACTGGAGCCAAATAAACCACTAGACCCCAGTTCTTGACGAAGCTTTGTAATATCAATTTCTTCGGCATCTTCCGTAACTACTTCGACTTGTTTTGACTTTAGATCTCCCGTTATGACAGCCAGTCTGCCGTATGATTTGATGGCGTCTTCGCCGTGAAGGATGGTGATCATTTGTTAAATATTCCCAAGAGGGATTTGAGACTATTGTAGAGCTTTTTTAGTAGTGTCAGAGAGTTTTCTCCGGTTGGGTTTGTCTGGGGTGGATTAATCTGTGAGCTTGATGTGGCTTCCGGTGTTTGAGTGGCTTTTGGGGGTAGCGGTTCGCCTTTGGTGGCGAAAGAGCTTAGTGTAGTTGAAAATTCTTTAAACACACCATCTTTATTTTTGAAACTAAACTGTTTGAATGGTCCATCTTGAGCATTGAGGAGAAACGGAGTGATGGCGACGATATTTGCGTCTGTCCACTGATGAGTGAGAACATACTGATAGTAGAGTGCGATTTGATGTTCCGAAAGAAAACTTCCCGACCAACCGGTTTCCGTAATAAAGACAGGCAGTTTTTTGGTGGAAAATAGATGGATAAATTTTAGATCGGTGCGGTATGAGTCGATCTTATTGGAGCCGGAGTTGTAAGGACTGGCTGCAAAATCAGGGTTGGGAAAAGCATGGGAGGTCCAACCATCGATTTTGTTGAAGATGTCCGGATGCCTGAGATACATTCTTTCAAGGTAAAGTCGCCAGTTTAAGGAGGTTTTGCTATTACCGGCGGCGTTGTCCAGACCGGCGGGAAGAATAAAAAAGTCATTCGATTTGGCTTTAAAGATATCGATGGCGTTATTTAGGATATCCGAGTAATTTTCCGGTGAGACAAAGCCGCCGTATTCGTCTGACCGATTGACCTCGTTGAAGATAACCACATAACGGTTTTCGGTCGGCCAGTTTAGATCTCCGAGGAAGTTAGCGAAGTCTACCAGATCGAAACTGTTTGGCTCTACCCAGTTTGAACCTTCGGGAACCGTAGCGACTCTAATTATGGGAATAACTTTCTTTTCTTTGCACTGATTCAAGAATTTCTGCCATTTAAGACGGTCTCTATCTCTCGCTTGGATGGGAATGGTAACATAGCCCCATTCCCCCTTTTCATTATTATTGACTATTTTCGAAGCCGGTTCCACCTCGTCCGAAAAGAGAATATGAATTCCAATTTTGTTATTAGGGACAGAAAGCGGATCTACGATTGCACGAACATTACCGGCTGAGGAGAAAAAGAGAAACAAGCTGATTAAAAATGCAAAAATTGACACACTAATATTATAGCCAACTAATCCTTTTTGGTCTTCCCTAGGTGTTGGTAGGCTTTGTCTGTGGCCACTCTACCTCGGCTGGTTTTGGACAAGAAACCGGACTGCATGAGATACGGCTCGTATAGATCGGAGATCGTTTCAACCGACTCGGAAATAATAGCGGCTAGCGTTTCAAGTCCAACTGGCCCTCCTCCGTGTTGGTCAATAATAGCTAAAAGAATATGTCTGTCTGTGGCATCCAGCCCTTCATTGTCTACTTCATAAAACTCGAGAGATTTTTTGGTGATTTCAAGATTTGATTTGGAGCCGTGCTCTACCAGATTGAAGTCTCTGATACGACGCAGAAGTTTTAGGGCAATACGAGCCGTTCCACGGGAACGTTTGGCTATTTCTAAGGCTGAGTCTTCATCAAGTTTGAGTTTTAATTTTTTGGCGGCTTTGAGAATGATTCCTTTGAGTTCTTCCGGTTCGTAGAAACGGAGCCGATGAACGATACCAAAACGGTCTCTTAGGGGTGAGCTGATCTTCCCGGCTTGAGTGGTGGCCCCTATTAGAGTAAATGGATTAAGATCGAGGCGGAGATTTTTGGCGGCTGGGCCTTTGCCGAGAATAATGTCTATGGCAAAATCCTCCATGGCCGGGTAAAGAGCTTCTTCGACGGGCTTGTTAAGACGGTGAATTTCATCGATAAAGAGGACGTCTCCCGGTTCGAGGGCCGTTAGGATAGATGCCAGATCACCGGCTCTAGTGAGAGCCGGGCCGGAGGTTACTTTGAGACTAACTCCCATTTCGTTGGCTATTATGTGAGCAAGAGTGGTTTTACCGAGACCCGGTGGACCGTAAAGAAGAGTGTGTTCCATGGGTTCATTGCGCGATTTGGCTGCCTCTATGGCGATCTGCAGGGACTTGACCACTTGGGGCTGGCCGGTAAAGTCAGCCCAGTGAGAAGGACGAATAATGGAAGTTTCCGGTTGGTTGGTCATTTTTTAAGTAGTTTCAAGGCTGATTTTACTTGTGCTTCCAGGGGAAGAGACGTATCAATTTGAGAATAGACGGAAGAAATTTCCCCTTTTTGGAAGCCAAGGCTTAGGAGTGAGTCGATCAATTCCGAGTTGCCTTCCAGATTACTCAGATTGACGTCACCTTTGCCGATCTTTGACTTGAGATCAAGGATGATTTTTTGAGCGGTTTTTTTACCAATGCCGGAGATAGATGAGAAAAAGGCGAGGTTGCTTTCGGAAATGGCTTTTTTGATATTTATTTCGGTAGATGAGCTGAGCATGGAAAGAGCAATTTTGGGACCGACACCGGAAACGGTGAGTAAAAGTTCGAATATATCCAGATCTTCGGGAGTTTTAAAGCCAAAAAGAGCCAGGTTGTCTTCTCTAATATGAGTGTGAATAAAAAGAGTCGCCATTTGGTTTTCAAGAAAATGGATGTTTGCAGGGAGGTGAACCGTGAAGCCGATACCATTGGCAAATAAAATTATTTTTCCTTGCGTTTCGTACTTAACTACGCCTTCAAGATAGCCTATCATAGAGCCAGTATAGCATGCCTAGTTTCGGATTTTTACTGGGTTTGGATGGTGGAATAAATGGGTAAGGGCAATGGCGACGGCGTCGGCGGCATCATCTTGTTTGGGTGCTTCCTTAAGATGGAGGATTTTGCTGACCATAAACTGAATTTGGTGTTTTTCGGCTTTGCCGTAACCCGTAAGAGATGATTTGACTTGAAGGGGAGTGTACTGGAATATGGGAAGTTTGGCTTCCTCCCCCGCCAGAAGGATCACACCTTTGGCGGCACCAACATCAAAAGCAGTTTTGGCATTAGTGGCAAAAAATAGTGACTCAACGGCCAAAACATCCGGTTGGTATTTTTTGATTAGGTCTTTGAGGAATAGATAAATTTTGTGAAGTCTTTCGGGTAGTTCCGATTTTACCTTTGTTTCGAAACAACCACACTCGACTAGAGTGTCAACTCCCCTATCGTGGCCGACTATCCCCCAGCCGACTCTGCCGGTTCCCGGATCAATACCTAAGACTTTCATGATTTGATTGTACACACTAGGTTTGTAAATGGTAAAATATGAGCGTAGTTTGTTGGGTCAGTAGCTCAGTCGGTTAGAGCACCTGCCTTTTAAGCAGGGTGTCCCGGGTTCGAGTCCCGGCTGACCCACTTTTTATTAAATCTGCCCTAGTGGCAGAATTAATAAAAGTAGATTAAAGAGACTCGAACCTGACGGAGGCAAGCTCGTAACGATCTTGCCGAGTCGCGGTCTGAGGTGATTCAGCAGAATCGACCGAAGACTTCGAGTCCCTAATTATATTTCGGTCCCGTCGTCTAGCGGTTAGGACGTCAGGTTTTCATCCTGAATATCGCGGGTTCGAGTCCCGCCGGGATCACTTTGAGGCTAGGTTGGAAATTGACAAATAGAATAACTAAACTGATAATTAGGCCATGGATGAAGTCATAAATAAAGAAGGGTATTTAGCAGAAGAAGCGAAAAGACTAGAAGAGGCAAAAAAAGAAGTTGAAGGATTCTTTGAAGGTGCAGAATTTGGGTCGCCGAAACACCTAGCTTTGGCAGACACACTACATCTTGAGTTTATACAAAGTCAGGTCAGAGCATCTGAAAGCCACAATGACACAATGCATGGAGTGCTGGTTGCCAGGGAAGCTTTAACTTGGGAACGTATTACGGAGAGATTGTCAACAATTAAAGGCTATCGTGATGCACGTATGGAATCAGACAGATTCACTAGATATCTTTCAAGGAAAGTTGAGCATGGAACTTTTAACAGTCTTGTATTCTTAAACGCAATTTTGACGAATATCCAAGGTTTTGAAACAATTGTCTAGCTCTAGTGTCTGCAGCCGGTTAATCGTTCGATAAATTGACTTTAGTTCTTCCCACATTTGGTTCAAGTTTTGAATACTTGGGGTCACAAATGATCAGAGCCTTTCTTTGGAAATGCGAACCGAAGTTTCTTTTTCGATGTCGGCAATAGTGCCTTCGGCATCAATGCATATTAGCCTACCTTCTATATCTAACTTTAAAAGCATTGGATAAGTTAACTCTTTGAAAGTTTTCAACCTTCTTTCAACGACTTCTTCCTGATCGTCCGGTCTTATCGGATGATTTTGTTTTTTGTCCGTTCGTCTGCGGATAGCGGCTCTTTCTCTTGATACTTCATCGGAAATATCAAAATGAATATATTGACTGTCGGCTCCCTCAAGAGACTTAATTAGTTCATCCATCAATTCTTGCTGAATGATCGTCCTTGGAAATCCTGTAAAGACTAGAGATTCTTTTCCTTCGGATAACTTGTCAAAAACGACAACCTTTACAATATTAAAAATAATTTCATCGGAAACGTACCCTCCGTTTTTGTCGACTTCTTCGATAAAAGGTGCAATGAGATCGTGATACTTACCGTATTCTCCGGTTCCATCTCTGGCTTCTCTATAGATATCCCCTGTTGATAGCCTTATGGCCGTTTTACCCAAGCTGTTGATAAGAATGTCTGCTTGAGTGTCTTTGCCACAAGATCCTTTACCATTGATAAAGATAAAGTTTATAGAGCTCACTAACCCAATTCTACACTGCGTTATTTGGTTGTGGCATCGGGGTGATAAAATGAGAGCAATATGGCTCGATATAAACGCGTATTGCTGAAACTTACGGGAGAACTTTTTTGTAAAAAAGGAAAGACGGGAATTGATTTTACCGAAGTGAAAAAGGTAGCAACGTACTTGGCTCATTTACGTAATGTTCACAAAACCGAGTTGGCCATTGTTTTGGGAGGAGGTAATCTTTTCCGAGGAAGAAACATGATTGACGACAAGTTTGATCGGGCTCAGGCGGACTTTATCGGAATGTTGGGAACGGTGATGAATGGCCTGGTTTTGCAAGGTGAGTTAAACATCCTTGGAGTTCAATCTAGAGTAATGTCGTCATTGCACATAGATCAAGCGTGTGAACCATACATACGACTTCGGGCAATACATCACATTGAAAAAGGTAATATTGTCATCTTGGTTGGTGGTACCGGTAGACCATTTTTTACTACCGATACGACCGCCGCACTCCTGGCGGCCGAGCTTAACTGTGAAGTTCTTCTCAAGGGAAGTAGTGTTGATGGGGTATATACCGCCGATCCAAAAATTGACAAGGACGCCAAGATTTACACTTCATTGTCGTTTCACGAAGCGCTGACACAAGGATTGATGGTGATGGACGATACCGCCTTTGCCGTCTGCAAACGACAGAAGATCCCGATCATTGTTTTTAACGTGAACGATTTGAATAATATTGAACGCGTTCTCAACGGCGAACAAGTTGGAACTTTGGTTAGTTAGTTGTTAGCGGATGTCATGCCGTTCTTTGCGAACGATTTTTTTGGGTCCCTTTTTGACTTTCTTGACCTTGACGACTTCAACTTTAGGGGCATTCCTTACCTTAATCGGCTCCGACTCAACCTTTCCGTCTTTGGTTTCTATCTTTGGAGTTTCGACGGGAACTTCAACAGAGGCCAGCTGGCTCTTGCGGACAAAGACATCTTTGATTTTGGTGGCTTTTTTACCGAGGAGGTTTCTTAGGTAATAAAGCTTGGCACGTCTGACCTTGCCCGTTTTGACAATCTCGATACCGGTAACTGTAGGAGTGTTTATGGGGTAGATCTTTTCTACGCCGATACCACCAACGGCTATTTTCCGGACGATGAAATTTTTGCCTTGACCATCACCACGAATGGCGATGACGATACCCTGAAAAGCTTGAGTACGGCTTTTTTCGCCTTCTTTGATAGTTTGAGATACCTTAATAGTGTCCCCGACACAGAACTCAATTTTGTCCTGCCATTTGATGTGATTTGCCATATTTGTTGGATTATTTGTATAGTTCCCCGCATTCGCGAGGATGACGGTGTCAATTTTATCAGCCCAGAAGGGTTTTATCCACCTGTTTCTTCAGCTCTTCGGTAAAATCGACTTTGTAGGGAAGAATGATTTTCTTTAGATTGTTTCCGGTTTCGATTACAATGATGATTTCATGGTCTCCTTTATGAGACTTGAGAAGTTCGCTAACCTTTTCCAAACGGTCCTTGGGAGTGCCATTCTTAACGAAGATCTCATGGATCATGTCTTGGGGTGTGAGCTTGGTGTCTATCAGTGAGACCGAGTCAACGACTATCTGGATTTTGTCATCACGGTTGTCAACTTTGCCTCTCACCAAAAGTGCCGTGTCTTCGATATAGAATTGGGGGTTTTCGGCGAAGAGCTTGGGAAAAACAACACAGTCAATACCTTTTGTGTCATCTTCAAGAGTGATAAAAACCATTTTCGAGTTGTTTTTTTTGGTGTTTACCAACCTGACGCGAGAAACAACTCCGGCAATGGTGACAAGTTGGTTAAGATGGAGAGTTGGGTCTATTTGATTAATTTTGTGACTTATTTGATTGGCAACAATACGGATGATCTTTTTGACCGGGTTATCCGTAAGATAATAACCGAGGATTTCTTTTTCGAGCTTTAATTTTTCATCGAGAGGCATTTCCGGAAGATCCGGAAGGTGATCGGTGGCGTCCTCGGCGTGAGTAACGTTGGCAAAGAGGCTCACCTGACTGGCATCTTTGCCTTTTTGGAGTTTAACGGTGTTGTCTCTTATGATGGGAAGGGCGGCCAATAGTTGTGCCCTATTCCCCCAGCGATCTAGTGTACCGGCCTTAATGAGCGACTCAACAACTTTTTTGTTGACCTTTGAAAGATCGACTCTTCTGAGGAAGTCGGTAAACGATTTGAAATCTGCCAATTTTCTGGAAGTGAGTATGGCAGAAATGGCCGATTCACCAACGTTTTTTATAGCCGATAGACCAAAGCGAATGGTTTTGCCATCGATAACAGTAAAATCGGTAAGTGATTCATTGATGTCCGGAGACAGTACCCTAATTCCAAGTGATTCGCACTCCCCTATTGCCGTGACAATTTTGTCCGTATCGGCGGCCTCGATAGACATAAGGGCGGTCATGTACTCGACCGGGTAATGCGCTTTGACATAAGCCGTCCAGTACGAAACGATGCCATATGAGGCGGCATGGGCTTTGTTGAAGCCATAGGCGGCAAAAGTCTCAATTTGCTTAAAGAGTTCCTCGGCTTTGTCTCTCGGGATATGACTAAATTCAACACAGCCATCAACAAACTTGGCGTGCTGTTTCTCCATTTCCTCGGGAATCTTTTTGCCTATCGCTTTTCTGAATTTATCAACCTCTTCCCAGTTGTAGCCGGCGAGTTGGATAGCCATGAGCAAAACATCGTCTTGGTAGGTGATTATGCCATAGGAGATATCGAGAATCTTTTCCAGTCCCGGGACAAAGTACTTAATAAGTTTTGGGTTGCGTTTTCTTTGAACATACTCGGGAATTGAAGCCATGGGGCCGGGACGATATAGCGCTACCATGGCCATCAGGTCTTCAATCCGCTCAGGGTGGAGATCCTTAAGGTACTTGGTCATACCATCGCCGGCCATTTGAAAAACACCAAAAGTTTCACCTCGGGCGAGCATTTCGTAAGTTTCTTTATCATCTAGGGGTAGTTTTTTTATTTGTATTTTTACATTGTGCAACGCTTCGACAATTTTTATCGCGTTGGCTAGGATGGTGAGATTGGATATTCCCAAGATATCTAGTTTGATAAGACCAATATCTTCACTGGCGTGCATTTCGTACTGGGTAATGACGCGGTCGCCCCCGCCGGTTTCCAGTTGTAGGGGCGTAAATTTCACTAAATCGTCGGGTGAGACAACGACAGCGGCGGCATGGACCGAGATGTGTCGGGCGTTGCCTTCGACTTTTTGAGCCATTTCAAGGAGTTTGGCAACTTCCGGGTCACTTTCCTTTATTTTTTTAAGCTCCGGAGTGATCTCTAGGGCTTTCCTGAGGGTCATGGGAAAACCTTGTGAACCTTCAGGAATTGATTTGCTAATACTGTCGACTTTGGAGTAGGGCATGCCCATGACACGGCCAATGTCTCTCACTGCGGCTCTCGCCTTCATGGTACCAAAAGTGCAGATCTGGCCGACTTTTTCTTTACCGTAGGTTTGGCTTAGGTAGTTAATAAGATCGTCACGATGAATATCGGCAACGTCCAGATCGATATCTGGGGGTGAGGGACGGAAAGGATTAAGAAAACGTTCGAACGGAAGCCTGAATCTTAGAGGGTCGACCGTAGTTATTCCACAACAGTAAGAGACTAGGGAACCGGCGGCAGAACCTCTGGTGTTGGTGTAGATACCGGCATTGTCGGCGAAAGTCACGATACCGGAGAAGAGTAAAAAATAGGGAGAGTAGCCTTTTTTCTCGATGATTTCAAGTTCGTAGTCAAGGCGCTGGGTAATTTCATCAGTGATTTTAGGAAATTTTTCTTTAGCACCGGTATAAGCCATATCTTTTAAAGTTTGTCCGGCTGTTTTTCCTTTGGGTAATTTTATCTTGGGAAAAAACCACTGACCGATGGTGATTTCCAGGTGGCAACGATCGGCAAGTTTTTGAGTGTTTTCGATAGCCTCGGGCAAATCTTCAAACTCGGAGGCCATTTCTTCCGGGGATTTTAAGTAAAAGTCCGGGGTATCGATGTAACGCAGGCGATTTGTGTCGGCAAGCATCTTGCCCGTTTGAATACAGACCAGGGCATCTTGGGCGGCGGCATCGTCTGGGTTAATATAGTGTGAGTCATTGGTGGCAATTAGAGGAATACCCAGCTCACGGCTAAGTTTAAGGAGCCCTTTCTCGGCTTTTACCTGGTTATCGTGCATTTCCAAAAGTCTCGGTTTAATTTCTTTTGGTACCGAAGACGAAGCGGCAAAACGGTCATAGTGATGGCGCTGAAGCTCGATATAGACATTTTTGTTGCCAAATATCTGCTCGTATTCTTGAAGTTCTTTTTTGGCTGCTTCGTAGCTATCCTCAACAAGGAGCCTTTGGACTCTTCCCGCCGGACAGGCAGTGGCACAGATAATGCCTTTGGCGTATTTTTCAAGTATTTCTTTATCGACTCTTGGTTTGTAGTAAAAGCCTTCCAAAAAACCGGCCGTGACGATCTTGATGAGGTTTTGATAACCTTCAAAGTTTTCCGAAAGAAGAATCAGATGATTGGCGTCTTGTTTTTCTTTGTCAAAGCGAGACTTTTTAGCCAGATATACCTCACAACCGACGATGGGCACAATACCTTCTTTGGTGGCTTTTTTGTAAAACTCAATGGCACCATACATAGCACCATGGTCAGTAATGGCCAGATGGGTTTGGCCAAACTCTTTAGTTTTGGCGACAAGCTTGCCGATCTTGGAAAGACCGTCCAAAAGGGAGAACTCGGTGTGGACGTGAAGATGGGTAAACTTTGGCATCTGTTTAATGTTACTACTTACCTATCTTCGGATGTTAGAGACTATTTTTCAAGAGGTCGAGGACAATTTGGTTGAGGGTTTTGGGGTCGGCGGTGCCGCAAGTTTCCTTCATCGCTTGCCCGACGAAGAAACCGGCAACATTGGTTTTGCCCTTTTTGTACTCGGCAACAATACTTGGGTTGTCGGCAATGATTTTTTCGACAACGGTTTTAAGCTGTTCTGCATTGGTGTTGCCAACTTTGGTAAGTTTTAGATATTGGTCGTAAATTTGGTTTACCACATCGTTTGAGTACTCAATTTTTTTGTTGACTATTAAACTGGCCAGCTTCTTTATATCGACATCTTGCCTTTGGGCCATTAATTTTATGGCGGTTAGAGCCGGCTGATGGAAACTGACTAAAATCTTGGCATCTTTTTTATCTATGCCTAAATTAACTAACTCCAGGACTTGTTCGTCCGGAAGGAAAGGTAGTTCCTTTCGAAGCTTTTCGATAAGCTCATTTTCGATGACGAATGGGGGAATGTCCGGTTCGGGAAAGTAACGATAGTCCTTAGCCTCTTCTTTGGTGCGCTGAAGAAAGGTAATTTTCTTGACCGAGTCGTAGCCTCTGGTAGTTTTGTTGGTGGCCGCTTTTTCAATGCCGGTTTTTTCATACTCTTCCGTTTGGCGAGCAATTTCGAAATCCATGGCTGAAGCGGCGAAGTTAAAGGAGTTGATGTTCTTTATTTCCGAAAGTGGCGTGTAATGCTTGCCTGTTTCATTTTCGATGCAGACGTTGACGGTTGGCTCTAGACGCATCTGACCCTTTTCCATATCGGCTTTGGAAACACCTATGGTCTTTACAATCTCATGAATTTTTTTGAGATACTCTTTGGCCTCGGTGGACGAGTTCATGTCGGGACGGGAAACAATCTCGACCAAAGGAACACCGGAACGGTTGAAATCAACGAGTGAAACTTTTTTGCCTTCTAAAACTACGTGTTGAAGTTTGCCGGTATCTTCTTCCATATGGACACGTTCGATACCGATCTTTTTACCGGAGTCGAGAACAACAAAACCATCGGAACAAAAAGGTTGGTCGTACTGGCTAATTTGGTAACCTTTGGCAAGATCGGGGTAGAAATACTGTTTTCTGTCGAACTTACTTTGGGTGTTGACGTGGCAGTTTAGGGCTAAACCAATTTTTAAACAAAACTCAATGGCTTTTTCGTTGGGAACCGGGAGAGCCCCGGGTAACCCTAAACAAACAGGACAAGTTTGGGTATTTGGCTCTTTGCCAAAGTGGTTACTGGGGCATCCACAGAACATCTTGGATTCTGTTTCCAACTCGACGTGAACCTCTAAACCAATAAGTGGTGTTTGCTTCATAAAGTTTTGTCCAGATCGGGAAATAATTGAAACTGGGTGTGACGCTGATAACAATCAGCAATCTTGAAGACTTTGGACTCTTGTAACTGATCACAGGTGATCTGCAGACCAATGGGCAAACCATCGACAAAACCACAGGGAACACCGGCACTGGTTAGACCGGCAACTGAACTCTGTTCCAAAAGGATATCTTCCATTTCTCCGAACATGGCTTTATTTTTAGTTGCCCCGACGGGTAAAGCAGGTCCTGGTGAGACTGCACCGATGACGGCATCGTAGGTCTTAAAAATAGTAGTGAATTGTTCAATAATTTTTGTCCGAACGGCCTGAGCTTTTTTGTAATAGGCGTCGTAGTATCCGGCAGAGAGTGTATAAGTGCCAAGCATGATGCGGCGTTTGGTTTCTTCACAAAGAACATCTCTATCTTTGCCAAAACGAATACCATCGAAACGGGCTAAGTTTGAGCTAACTTCCGAGCGCTGAATAACGGTGTAAACGCCGATGGCATATTTTGGATCCATCAAGGATATTTCGTCGACTGTGGCTCCTAAAAGACGCAACTTATTGGCGGCATTAAGAATCAAGTTTTTAACATCATCCCGCATATTTAGGAGGAGATACTCTTTAACTAACCCAATACGAACTCCGCGAAGATCAGATGCTTCAAGATTGTCGGAGTATTTTTCGTTTGGCGCGGGTGAAGTGGTCGCGTCTTTATTATCCTTACCGGAAATTACTTCGAGAACTATGGCGCAGTCTTCAACGGATCGACCAATAGGGCCCGGTGAGTCTGTGGAACTGGCCATGGCAATACAGCCATAACGACTAACACGACCATAGGTGGGTTTTAAGCCGGTGACTCCGCACCAAGCTGAGGGTTGTCTTATGGACCCGGCTGTTTCTGAGCCCAAAGCAACTGTGGCCAGTTGAGCCGAAATTGCGGCTGCCGATCCTCCCGACGAACCACCGGGCAGTTTTTCCGGATTCCAGGGATTTAAGGTTGGACCGAAGGCTGATGTTTCGGTACTGGAACCGTGAGCAAAAGAGTCCATGTTGGTTTTGCCTAGGAAAATTGCACCTGCATCCAGTAATTTTTTGGTAACCGTGGATTCGTACTGAGGCCGGTATCCCTTGAGAATGTTTGAACCGGCGGTAGTTTTTATACCAAGGGTGAGAAAGTTGTCTTTTATGGCAAAAGGAATTCCGAGAAGTGGTCTGATGATCCCCTTTTCAATAATTTCTTTATCAATCTCGGTGGCTTCTTCGATAACTTTTTTATTTAAGGCAAGATAGATATTTAATTTAGGATTGTATTTCTCAATACGGTTTAGGAAGTGTTTGACCAAATCAACGCAGGTAAAATCGTGGTTTTGATAACCGTCGAGGACTTCTTTGATGGTTAGTTCATGGAGTTGTTTCATATGAGTTCTTCGGCATCCGAGTCGATGAGCCTTTCCACCACAAAAAAACCATGGTGAGTTTTTTTGGCTTCCCTTAGAGCGGTTTTTTGGGGTAAGATTCTCGCTTGATCTACTTCGTCGGCACGGGTAACGTTTGACAGGCTGTTGACTTGATAGGTGGCTTTGATTTTGTCCGTATCTATTTCGTTGAGGTGATTAACAACTTCAATTGTTTCCGTAAACTGATCGGCAAATAAATTCACCTCATTGTCTTGAAGCTTCAGATTGGCCAACTTGGCAATTTTCTTGACTTCGTCCGGGGTAACCTGTACTTGGTGCATCGCTTTATTGTAGCAATTTTATGATCTTAAGGCCTTGATCCTTTCGGCAATTGGTGGATGAGTATTGAAAAGACCGGCAAACCAACTAATGGTGTTTTTATTGTTTTTCAGCGGGTTCACAATATAGAGGTGAGCGGTGGCTTTGTTGGCGGCTTCGAGCGGCTCTTTGTCGCCTGATAGTTTTCCAAGAGCGCTCGCCAATCCTTCCGGATACTTGGTAATTGAGGCACCGGTGGCATCGGCAAGAAACTCCCGTCGACGAGAAATGGCTAATTGGATCAATTTGGCGATAATTGGGGAAAGAAGGGCAAGAATTAAGCCGGCAACCATCAGAATGGCGCCAATATTTCCATTATCATCCCGATTTGATTTGCCCCTGATATTGGTTCTTAAGAGTATGTCTGCAAGTAGAGTAACGAGACCCACCAAAATGGTGACGATACTCATGAGGCGGGTGTCGTAGTTTCTGATGTGGCTCATCTCGTGGGCGACAACTCCTTCAAGTTCGGTTCTGTTTAATCTTTCAAGAAGTCCCGTGGTGGCGCAGACAATGGCGTGCTTTGGGTCTCTGCCTGTGGCAAAAGCATTCATAGCTGAGTCATTTAAAACGTATAACTTGGGCATGGGAATGCCTGCCGGACGGGCGAGATTCTCGGCAACGGTATAAAAATCAAAATGATCCCTCTTGTTGGCAGGAACAGCACCGGAAATAGAAAGTATTATTTGATCGGAGTAGTAGAAGCTAAAAAAACTTAGTACTCCCGACAAAACGAGAGCGATACCGACAGCGGACAGATCAAAACCCAAGGAATAGCAGATTAAATAAGTTGCCACGGTAATAAAGGCGATAAAACAGGCGATAACCACGCCACTTCTGACCTTGTTGGCCGAAACTAACTCGTAGTAGCTGGTCATAGCGATATCTTCGGATCGGACATTTCGTCCTTACCTACTTCCAGATGTTTACCTTCTGTGGGAGTAGCGATGCCTTTTTGTTCTTTAAACCCAAACATATTGGCGACTATGTTTGAAGGCAGGGTGACGACTTTGATGTTGTACTCGGCGGATAGATCGATGACTACTCTCCTCGCATACATGAGTTTGTCTGAGGTATCTCGTAGTTCGTCCATAAGGCGGGTGACCACTTCGGCGGCTTTGAGCTCGGGATTACTCTCAACCAAAACTTGAAGTTTGGGAACCAAGTTGCTGATGGCGTTGGAAGCGGCCTCAATTTTGGACATGTCATTGCCTCCCGAGGCTTTCTCCACAGCTTTTCTGGCGGACACTATCTCATCATAGATGCCTTTTTCGTGCTTGAGGTAGCCCTTGGTTGAGCTTTCAAGATTAGGAATCAGATTTGATTGGCGCTTTAGCTGATTGCCAATGTCTTGAGTGGCGGCTGTGATTCTGGTTTTGGTAGTTTGAAACCAGTTGTACTGAGAAACAACGTAGAAAGCGAGAATAATTAGGACACCAAAAATTATGTAACCGATCATTTTATTGTTTTAAATGATAACTGGGGTCATTTTACCACTAACCGTCATTGCGAGTTTCGTAGTTTTGAAATAATCCTGTCATTCTGAACTTGATTCAGAATCTATACTAGATTAGGTACTTTATTTCTATAGATTCCGGGTCGGTGCCCGGAATGACAATGTGAGTAAATTATATATTCATTTGTTTCACAGCATTTTCATAACCACGAGATACCACAGAAAACCGCCTCGCTCTTTTAAGGGAGTTTGGCGGTTTTCCTTTCTAATAGTCGCTTGTGGCGACTTTAAAGCCAATTTTAGCGGGCTCCAAAACTACGTGCAGGACGATCCTCTTTGGGACGAGCTTCGTTGACGATGATGTTGCGACCGTCTAGGTCAGTTCCGTTCATCTTTTCGATGGCGGTTTTTGCAGCTTCTGCGTCTTCGAATTCGACAAAGCCGAATCCTTTACTCCTGCCGGAGAATTTATCTGAAATAACTGTGCACTCACCAAGGGCTCCGAAGGGAGAAAAAATCTCCTGGAGTTTTTGCTGGGTAGCACTATAGGGAAGGTTCCCTACATATAATCGAACAGCCATTTCTGGCTCCTTTCTGATTCTTTCAAAGCCATCATCACTTTGAAATCATTCTGTAAAAACGTTAAGATGATTTAACTAGCCTATTATATCGTATTCTGGTAAAATGTGGGCTGGTCGTTGAAATAGCTTTGGTAGGTATAACTTGGGGCTGTAGCTCAGTTGGTTAGAGCGTCCGCCTGTCACGTGGAAGGTCGAGGGTTCGAGTCCCTTCAGCCCCGCAAAATAAAAAAGTCACCCATTTTGGGTGATTTTTTGATATAATATGGGTCTGAAGTACATTCCAATATTCTCAAGGAGGATTAAATGTGTGGTTGTGGAGGTTTTGGTGAACCACCTTTTGGGATCCCGATCTCAGATGAAGTTCACAAACAGTATTCCGATGAACTTAAGAAGGCCTGGGTGGCATTCGATAACTGGTTTAAGCAAGCGCAGGAAAGTTCCGATGGTGAGTTGATTATCCGAGAAACGATGCCGAAAGATGTGGCAGATGCCATGCAGCTCATTCTTGACACTTCGATTCCGGGTTACGAAGGATCATATACCGGAAAAGACTCTTGCTACATGGTTTATGTCCTGTCGCGAATGACCGATTAGGAAAATTTAGTTTGTATTTGACCCTGCCGATGGCGGGGTCATTTTTGTTTAAATACCCTATTGACAACTGGAAAAGAATATATAAGATGTACCTATGAGCAAAGGACAGAATGCTACTAAACGGATCAAACAGATCCTAAAATTTTTCAAGCTGAACGAGAACACAATTAGCACCGTAATGGGTGGCGTTGTTGTGGTGGTTATTGCCGGCTTGATTTTTAATTATTTCCGAACGGCTAACCTGAAATCATGGCAGGGAACACTTTTGTCCGATAAAGAAGCGGCTACTGTTGCTAATACCGAGAATCAAAACGATAAAGTGATTGCTACCTATAAAGTAGTTAAGGGTGATGATCTCTGGCACATTTCCGAAAAGTTTTATCGCTCAGGATATAACTATGTAGATATCATGAAAGAAAATAATATTACCGGTGCGGGCGTGATCTTTGCCGGACAGGAACTGAAAATCCCCAAGGTTGAGGCTAAGAAGATTACCGTAGTCGAAACAAATGGAACTGTTGTAAAGACTGAAGTTAAAACGACAACCACGATTGCTGTGGGTTCTTACACTATCGTTGAGGGTGATTCGTACTGGAGTATTGCTGTCCGTGCCTATGGAGATGGTTACCAATGGCCAAAGATCTACTGGGCAAACAAGAGTCTCTTCAGCAACCCTGACCTGATCTTTGCCAACACCGAGATCACCATTCCCGCTCTCGCGAAGTAAGAGCTATTTTGATTTCCTCAAACGTTTATCAGGTAAAATATACCTATTGCCGAAGTAGCTCAGCTGGTAGAGCGACGGTATCGTAAACCGTAGGTAGTGGGTTCGAGTCCCACCTTCGGCTCCATGGGGTTTAAGTTTCAAAAGAATTCCGATGGTACGGGTAAGTTTTTTACCGAGCGCGGTGAGGTGATCACACCGGTTTTTATGCCTGTGGGTACGGCGGCTTCCGTTAAGGCATTAGATTCTGCGGACATTACCGACACAAAAGCAGAAATTATTCTGGCCAACACATATCACTTGTTCCTTCGTCCCGGTGAGAAGCTGGTTAATGAGATGGGTGGCGTGGCTAAGTTTATGAACTGGAATAAGCCGACTCTTACCGATAGTGGTGGTTTTCAGGTGTTTTCTTTAGGTTTGGGCGCACATTCCGAGTCTTTAGCCGAAATTTCCGAGGATGGAGTGAGTTTTAAATCTTTTTTGGATGGAAAGATACATAAATTTACTCCGGAAAGATCGATGGATATTCAACGCGATCTGGGAGCCGACATAATTATGGCATTTGACGAGTGTACTCCGGACCAATCCGAGTACAAATATGCCAAAGAGGCGATGGAGAGAACCCACCGCTGGGCAGAAAGGTGTGTAAAACGTTGGGAGGAAAACAAGAGAACAAGCGCGCAGGGAACTTATCAGGCATTGTTTGGAATTGTCCAGGGTAGTTTTTTCCGCAATCTTCGTGAAGAAGCCGCTAAATTTATGGCTACACTGCCATTTGATGGAGTCGCCATTGGAGGAGAAACGATCGGCTACAACATGGAGTCAACTTTGGAAATCATGGGTTGGATTCGAAAATTTCTTCCAAAGGACAAACCTGTTTATGCCATGGGGCTTGGCCGTGACCCGGAAAACATTGTGGACATCATTAAAGCGGGCGTGGATATGTTTGATTGTGTAGCACCGACAAGAATGGCTAGAAATGGTTCGTTATATAGCGGAGAAATTCGAGATGACAAGTTTGAAAGTGAGTTTCCCAAAGGCCGAATGAATATCGATAATAGTAAATTCATAAATGACGCTCACATGATCATGGATGGCTGTGATTGCTATACCTGTCGCAGTAGCTATACAAGAGGCTATTTAAGGCACTTGTACAAGGCCAAGGAGCTATCTTATTACCGTTTGGCGTCCATACACAACGTAAGATTTATGGTGAGGCTGGTGGAAGAGATGAGGAGAAGGATGAAATCTGTATAGATTCCGGGTCCCCGACGTTACAGTCGGGACAGGCAAGCCCGGAATGACAAGTGATACCAGATTGCTTCGGTTTGGGTACAAAACTCGCAATGACGTTTTAGAGAATGAGCATGGCGTCACCGAAACTAAAGAATTTATATTTTTCTTTGATCGCTTCCCGATAGGCCTCCCCCATTAGGCTGTCTTGAAAGTTTGAAAATCTGGTGGGGGAGTTCGGAAAACTTACCAGGGCCGTTATCAGCATTAATAGACTGGTATTCGGCAGATGGAAGTTGGTAATGAGTCCATCGACGAAATTGTATCGGTAACCCGGTTGGATAAAAATGTTGGTCTCCCCTTCTCCCGGAGATAAAACTCCGGAATCGTCTGATCGAGATTCAAGAACTCTACAGGTCGTCGTGCCTACGGCGATGATTTTTTTACCTTGATTTTTGGCGAAGTTGAGCCTATCGGCAGTGTCTTTTGAAAAATAGAAACTTTCGGAATGGAGAGTTTTTGAGGCTACTTGTTCCTGCGTAACCGGTTTAAATGTGCCGAGACCAACATGAAGGGTAACTTTTTCGATTTGAATTTCTTTATCTTCCAGTTTGTTCAGTAATCTGTCAGTAAAATGCAGGCCAGCAGTAGGTGCGGCAGCGCTCCCCTTTTCTTTGGCATAAACAGTTTGGTACTGTTTTCGAAGTTCATTTTCCTTAACCTTAGAATGAATGTATGAGGGTAAGGGAGTTTTGCCCAATTTATCGATCCTTTCGATGAGATCTACTCCACCAATATTGAAATGAATATTCACTTCGCCATCCAACGCTTGGGTGATCACCCCCGAAAAAACCGGAGAGAAGGTGATAACCGTGCCAACTTTGAGTTTGCCTTTGCCGATGGCCGAGTATGAATCCGTTGAGAGTTGTTTGAGAAGGAGAACTTCGGTTTTACCACCGGTTTCTTTAGTACCAAAAAGTCTGGCGGGAAATACTTTGGTGTCATTCAGAACCAGAACGATATTTTTGTCCAAAATCTTCGTGAGATCCGAAAAAATGTGGTGTGAAATTTGCGAAGATTTACGATCAATTACCAGAAGCCTGCAACTATCACGAGGCTCGATGGCTTTTTGACCGATCAAGTTTTCCGGAAGGACGTAATTAAAGTCGGAAAGATCCATGGGTTATTTTACCCCTTGTGATCGATTTTCCATTTGGCAACGGCTTCGACCGAAGATTTCCTATAAGCACAGTACTCGCAATCAGGGGCCTCGGCCGGAATCGTGTTACCGGTAAGGGTTTTTCGAATCTTTAACAGAGCCAGTTCTACCCAAGATGGGTCACCCTTGTGGCTCACAATACTCATATCAAACTCCAACTTTCCATCAAATTTGGGTAGATTTTTCATGGCATTGGCAAAAACAAAGTAACCGGTGTCGGAAACCGGAAAACCTAACTTACGGAAAATCCATTGATAGATCTCCATCTGGCGTTTATATCCTTGTTTCCACCGATCATCGAGAGAAATTTCTTTTGTTGTGCTGGTAGCTTTGTAATCTACAACTATCATCTCCCCCTTGGGATTGACCCAGAGGTCATCAACCAGACCGTTTACCAAGATATTGGATTTTTCGTCCAGTGCCATAACGCCCTCGTATCTGGTAACTTCACCACGCCATTGGGGAAGGTCGGAGTGTTGGAGGGGAAGGGCATTGATATCATATTTTTTCATTAGTTCGTGCACTTCTCCATTTTTACGAAGAAGATCGAACTCGTTTTTAAGAAGACTATCGACGGCATTATTCAAGGTGAAAGCCGGGATTGACGGACGGGAAACACCTAGACGGCTATCCATGTAAAAACAACGTGGACACTGGATAAAAAGATCAATTTTGTAACGACTGAGTTTAAATGGATCCGGAGAGCCGGGGTCAAAGATATTTCTGGTTTTTTTATAGTACATGTAACCATGCTAACACGGAGATCGAGCTAAGGTATGATTGACCCATGAGAATTGCGCAGAAAATTAAGCTAAGAATGATCCTTCCTTTTTTAAGTAGGGACATGAAAATTCTTGATCTTGGATGTGGGGATATGTGGTTTTCGAACTATTTAAAAGAAAGAGGATATGATGTGTCCGGTTTTTCACTTTCGAAGCCGGCAGATATTGTCGGGGATGTAAGAAATTACAAATTCAAAAAAAATTATTACGATGCCGTGGTAGCAATAGAGATGGTTGAGCATGTATCCTGTTTTAAGGAAATTGAAAAGATGTTGAAACGGAATGGTTTATTAATATTGACAACCCCAACACCTCACTGGGATTGGTTTTGTTTGTTAATGGAAAAGATCGGATTATTCCAAAGTAGAGGCGACACTCCTCATAAACATTTGGTATATTTAAGAGACATTCCGATATTTAAGACTGTTCTCGCTAGGACTTATCTGTTTATTCCGTTTGGAGTATTTAAAAAAACTTATGAAAATTATCATTGACCAGGATAAATGCATTGGCTGTAACTTGTGCGAGGATATTTCCGGGGGAGCAATAGGAACAAAATTTGGGAAAGATAATAAAGCCGGTTTAAATCCAGTGGCAGATCTTACCGATCGCGTTGTCGTGGCGAATGTGGAACTGGCTATACAAACCTGCCCGATGCAGGCAATTAGTCTTGAAGAGTAGAATTGGTATAGTGAAGAAGTTTGTTTTTTCAGCCGCTGTTTTGTTGCTTTTGGTTTCGGCCATTTATTTTTTTCGAGGAACAAGCGTAAAAAATCTTAGTGTTTATATTCAAAGAGATAGTACTGCAGATTTTATACCTGATTGGACTACTGAAGAATTGCTTTCGAAAATTAATACGGCTAGAGAGTCTCTGGGGCATTCTAAACTAAAGGAAAGTACGAAACTTGATCAGTCGGCGAAAGCAAGGCTGTCGGTAATTTTATCGGAGAATGATGTCGATGGATCGGTGACGGGGTTCTCAAGGGAGAAGGCTCTTAGCAATGTCGGTTATGATGCCAGTTTGGTTGGCGAGTTGATTCTGACCGGTTTTTTTAAGAGCAATGACCCAATTGCATACTGGAATAACAACGTGACCATGAAAGAAACCATGCTTCATCCTAATTTTGCCGACGTAGGAATTGCCGTAAAAAACAGTGCCGACAAAGTAGAAGTATATATTTTACTGGCTTCGCCTCGGAAGATGGTAAAACAGGTTGTCGTCCCAAAGATCACCTGGGGGGGGCCAGAGTTGTGGGAGGCAATAAACAAAAGAAGGGTGGAGATGGGGGTGAATCCTTTGAGACAGGCAAACGAACTGTGCACGATCGCCTCGATTAGACTTAATCAATTATTGGAGCTAGGAAAGCTTGATGGTCACGGTGGATTTGTTCCGGTACTGCAAAGAGCCGATCTAAAGTGGATCTCGGAGAAATATAATATTAGTGAGTTTTTGATCCAGGGTTATTCGACTCCAACGGAGGCCGTTAAAGCTTGGGAGAATACTTTGGGTCATAGATCTTTGTTGGCTGGTGGAGAGTATGTATGGGGTTGTGTGTACGCACAAAACACCATTGGTGTAGCTATTGCCGCTTACTAGAGAATAATGCTGTCGGTTTCCTCAGTCTCTATTTCTTTGACGGGCAGAATATAGATATCGCGCTGAGCGTTTGAATCAACCAGTGTCCCCTCTCCTTTTACGATTTTCTCCATGGGGCGGCAGTGGATACAGCCATTTCTTCCTTCAGGACAGTCAAATTTTTCCAACTTTCTCGCCAGTTTTATTCTTCGACCAATTTCGATTATTTTTGTGTGGGCCTCTTTTAGATCCGGTAGAATTTTTTCCATTGGGGCGTCGTCGGTTTCCAGATACCAATAACTGGCTTTCGTAACCGGTCTTTTTTGACAGTGATGGACAAGAAGATGGTATATCGGAAGTTGAAGAGAGTCGGCGTCCTCTCGCTTCTTTCCAGTTTTGAAGTCGATGATGTGAACCGAGTCCGAGCTTTCCAGGTACTCGAGCCAGTCAACTTTTCCACAGAGGACGATATTTTCGTCTTCCGAGATCCAGTAATGGGGCAGTTCTTGTTGGATTTTTACGGCCAAATTGACTATTGGTCCAGGGTTTTCCATGATTCTTCGGAGCATTGTTTTCCCCCGTTCTTTAAATTTGTGTTCCTCTTCCGTGTCTTTAAAGCCACCCTTTTCTCCGGTAAGATTTTGCCAGACTCGATCAAGTTTGAGTATCAGAGATTCATTCAACCTGGACTCGGTGGGGATACCAGAAAGAGAGTCGATCACTTCGTGGACAGCCTGACCAAGGGCGAGTGAGGGTGACATGATCTGGATCTTGTGCCCGGTTTGGGAATCTTTGTAGACGTTTTTTAAAAAGTAGGCTCTGGGACACTTTAAGTAGTCTCCAATTGAAGTGTGCGATATCCAGATGGCGGTGTACTTATCTTTTGCCATGGTAGGAATTATATAGCCCAATGGTGGACAACAGCCAGAGTATTCCCAGAAGGTAGCCCCCCATGACATCACTGGCCCAGTGAACCCCGAGGTAAATTCTGGAAATCCCGATTGCGGCTATGAGAAGAACAAATAATACCGACAGAAGAATTTTTCCGATATTAGGTTTTGATTCTTTAAGCAATATGAAGAGCAAAAAACCGAAGAAGACGGTAAAAACCAGGACGTGACCGCTGGGATAGCTCTTATCCGACGTTGGGGTAAATACGTGGATCAGATTGGCATTGGGGCGAGGTCGGTCAACAATAATCTTTATGAGTGAACCCGACAAGGAACTTCCGGCGGCGGTTAATGTACCAATGACGGCCTCAACTCGGAGTTTAAAAACATGTAACAGTAGTCCGGTGACCCCAACGATCACAACCATAACCGGTAGGCTGCCGATGGTAGAGACAAACCACATAAGGTTTGTGAAGATTGGCGAGTTGATGCTTTGAATTTTTTCCGATACCAAGAGATCAAAATTGAAGTGTGGCACGAAAGAAGCAAATACCGAAAGGATAACAAAGATGATTAATACGGGGAGAATCTTCTTCATGCAATTGAAATTTTATCATTTATAGCGATCCGGTATTTTTTGATTGTGCCTTTGGGCATCTCAACGACGAGAGAAAATTTTGGGTGATAAAGAAATAGCCTATTGGGGTGAAGATTTTCTTGTGTTTTGACAACTTTTTGCTCTCCATCGAGCAGCAAAACATCAATTGGGGTTTCCATAAACAAGGTGTGAATACCGAAATGAGTATGGAAAATTAAAAAACGAGGATTATGGGGATTTAATAAACCGAACAAGCGATCAAAAAATGAGGTAGCTATTTTTGCCTGTCTGGAAAGTATTTTGTTTTGGCTTAGGTCTATTAAATCCATGGGTTATAAATTTTGCTCCTTTGTCATTCCGGGCTTGACCCGGAATCTATATAGATCATTCTTTGATTCGGTATTTATTTGTATAGATTCTGAATCAAGTTCAGAATGACAGTGTTTTCATAATACCGCAAAGGCTATAGTGATAAAAGATGGTGGTTGAGGCGAAGCCATTTTCGATGGTTTTTGTACTGTGGGTCGAAGCTTCCAACAAGGTTCCAAAAGCCTCTTCCGTGATTTCTGTGGGTTAGGTGGGCGACTTCGTGAATGACCACGTAATCGACTACCCCATGCGGAGCCGTGACCAGTTTCCTGTTGAAGCTTAGGCAGTTCGTGGGCGAACAACTGCCCCAGATCGAAGATACTTTTTTAAGGTTGATTTTTTTATAATTTACGCCCATTTCTTTGGTGTAGAAATTTACTTTTTCGGTGATGATCTCGATGCCTCTTTCCAGGTACCAGTAGAGCAAGGCTTCTTTAGCTTTTTCGGAGTGTTTTTCTTTTGGTAAACGATCATATATTTCTACCCGAATGGTGTTTTCGTGTAAACTGACGTTGCTTCTTCCCGGTGTTGGGATTTGTGTAATTGAAAGAGGGTATTCTTTACCAAAGTAAAGATGTTTTTCGCCTTCGACGTAGTGTTTAACTACTTTTTTTGAGTTAAGACGGCTTAGGTGTTTTTCTATCCAAGCCGATCTTTCTTCGACAAAACTATCAACCATGCCTTTTGGCATCCAAAACGGTGCCCTCACCACAACGCCTTTTTCGGAGGAGACGCTGATCGAGGCTGAGGTTGCGAATCCCTTTTTTCGAACAAGAAGATAATTAAAGCTTGGCACGCAACTATTGTAAACTAATGGAGTAAATTTAAGGGAAAAGTTCTAAAGAGTAAATTATATTTTCAGACGTCAAGAAGTCGGTGCCGGTATTGTGGGGAGAGTAATTGGTTATCAAAAGATATTTTTTGTCGCTTTGAGGAAGGTAGTAGTAGGTGATGTTTTCTCCGTTTTCTATCGAGGTGAAGGTTAAGGCCGTTGCCGTACTCAAGGCAATCGGGGAGATATTATTTTTCAAGCTGAATTTGTCTTTTAACTGACCTTTCTTTTCGCCAATCGCCGTTTCTATGATGGTGTTTAGAGTGACGTTTTCTGCTAAAACACCTTGAGTGATGGAGATATTTATGGAGTTTGATTTTTGAAAACTAACATCACCATTCCGGCTGTTTTTGATGTTGACGTCCGAAGGGTGTTTTATTTTGTAACCGTAGTAGTTGTTGACGAAGATTTCGGTCATTGACGGGGTTGATGAGGCGTCGGTAACCAGGGGCGAGACAAGCTGAGAATTGTTTTGGATTTTAGTATTTTTTACCAGTATGCCAACAGAAACCGTTAGTAAGGCCGTGAATACCAAAACAACTATGAACTTCATGGTGTAACTGTTGTTACCCCTCAGTTTAACACTGTCCGGAATTATTATGCAAAATGGTCCTTTATTTGTTTCTTGATTGGAAAAATTCAATCAATTTTTGCTTGTGATTAAAGGCGATATCAATTTTATCTAGATCCGATTCAGAAACATAAACAACATCCTCGACTTCAGTTGGTTCTAATTTAAGTTCGCCAACGGCTGATCCGGTAAAATAAGTAACCTTCCACGGTTCTTTTGAGTCAGATATGGCATCAATTTCTTCGAGATAAAAAGATGGGTCAAACTCCAGTCCAATTTCTTCCATTACTTCTCTGATAATAGCGTCTCTAGTATTTTCACCAAGATCGGGTTTTCCGCCGATCAAAGCATATAAACCAATAGTGGCATCACGAACTCGTTTACCAAGAAGAACTTTTCCTTCTTCATTTGTAATAATTGCTCTTGAAACTTCTTTCATTGTTTGTTTATGTAATTTTATAGAAACTTTCTGTACGTTTGTAGTTATTTCTGTCATTTGGAGAGGGAATACTTTGGATTATCCGAAGCATAACCTCAGTATCGGCCGTATCGGTTAGGTAATATTTCCCATCTGTGGCCTGCATCTTCAGTTGGTGACATTTTGTCACCGACTCACTTCCTTCCTTTGGGAGTCGGAGTCTTCGGTCGATTCTGCTGAATCGCCTCTGACCGCGACTTGGTGCCGTCGCACCTCCGTCAGGTCCTCCTTCCTAGGTTCTGGTTCATAAAATAATCTTGCCACGAGGGTCGAATTTACTCCGTTTTTCTGCAAGTAAATAATCTTGATCTTGCTCCGAAGCTTTCATTTTGTGTGATCGTGGTATCTGTGTCGGACAAAATTAATAAACTTGTTCTTTTGTCTAGCATGAAAGAGCCTGCAACATCATATCTTGGGGCTTCCTCTTTAGATGTGGCCATAGTTCCTGCCATTCTATAAGGATTATTTACATCTACATTAAACAGTTTGTTTTCCAAATCCCAAACATAATCACCACTAAAAGTCACTTTTCCATCTTTAAAGTCAAGAGTAATTTTGGCATTTGACTTACTTACTGATAGTTGGACGCTATTATCTGCATTTCCGAGAAGATCAGAGTCTTGTGGCCAAGCTCTCATGTATGTTTCGGAAACTTCATTGCAATTTAAAGTAATAAACTCAGCTGGAAGTTGCTCTATATTAGGATATGCCAACTTAATCTCGGGTTTTCGTAAGTGATATGTAACAATACCAACAACTAAAGATGTAATAATCACAACCAGAAATTCTTTTTTAAATCTCATTACTTTTTTTCAACATTGTCATTTTATGTAATTTATTAGTAACTTTATGTACGTTTTTAACCACTTCTGTACATTTGGAGCGGGATACCGGAATCGGACCGGCCTCTTATCCTTGGGAAGGATACGTACTACCGATGTACTAATCCCGCAATGGACTGATTTTAGACTATTCTCGGAATTATTTGTATAGATTCCGGGTCACCTGCCCGCAAGTGCTGAAGCGCACTAGCTTCTGCAGGCGGGAGCCCGGAATGACAAGGGCGTGGATTGCTTCGGTTCGGAGTACCGAAACTCGCAATGACGGATGGTTTTTGTACTAGAATAGAAATATGCCAGGAAGGTACAAACAAGCCAAAAATAGAAATAGATCGAGGTTTTACATTTTTCTTTCCGTGATTTTTGTTGTTGTGATGTTTAAGTGGGGAATACCTTTGTTTATGGATTTTGTCGCCGGAAACGGGGCACAAAGGGTAAATATCAGTGTTGATATTATTCCGCCCCAGTCCCCTGTTATTTCGGCTCTTCCCGAAGCCACCAATAGCGCCAGGGTGGTGATCGAGGGTTTTACGGAGAAGGGAGCGCAGATCGAGCTTTTGGTTAACGATCTTGTAGAAAAAATAAGTGTGGTCGATGAAGCAGGTGCATTTACTTTTGAGTCCAGTTTGATTTCCGGCCAAAACCGAGTTCAGCTTCGGGCTAAGGATGCGGCCGGTAATGAAAGTATGTCTGAGGTTTCTTTGGTGGTGTTTGACAATAAACCAATTGAGTTAATAGTGGCTTCACCCAAGGACGGTAGTGAGTATTTCGGAAAAAATAACCAAGTTATCGATATCAATGGCTCCGTGAATAAGACAGAAGCTCAAGTTTTAATCAACAACTCGTTTGTCCAGGTAAATCGCGATGGTTCTTTTGTTCATCGTTTTATGCTTGCCGGTGGAGAGAATACTATCAAAGTGGTAGCGTTGGATAAAGCGGGAAACACGGTAGAAAAAACTCTTAAACTTATCTATACCCCCTAACTTTTTCCTGCCCAGTTCCAAGAGCGACCCAAAACAGCGCCAGAATCCAGATGTAGAAAAGAGAGTTATTAAAAAGACTGTGAATAAGCAGAGAAATAATCAATATTTTTATACTCCCGTTTTTGGTGCTTTTATTTAGTTTCAACAAGAGATTTACAAATGACAAAAGTCCGACGATCCCCGTTGTGGCCAGTAGATAGATATAGCTGTTGTCGATAGGGAGACGAGAGTTACCTGGTCCCCTTAGAGTGTTGTAGCCCCAACCAATCACCGGTTTTTGCACGAACAGGGTTAGGCCTTGCTGCCAACTGCCTAATCTTGAATAAATCGAAAAAGTGCGTAGCAGATTTACGCCCTCACCGGACGGTTTGGGTATAAGGTAGATGATAACGCCGAGTAAGACAAGAAGGAGGAATAGTTTGGTTTTTTTGTGGGTAAAAAGAAGATATATCAACCCGACGAAAAAGACCAGATACGAAGCTCTGGAGGTGGTTGGGGCAAGTAAACCGATGAACGGTAAGGAAAATAGAATTTTGTTTTTGTTTATAAAATATAAAGCGATCCCGGCCAGTACCGCACCGGTAAAGTTTGGATCATAGAAAGGGCCAATCAGGCGGAAGTAGTGATCATCGAAGCCCAGGTTTTTTAAATAGCGCATGTCGGGAAAAACCAGGTACTGAAGGAGACAGAGAAGAGAGAAGATGCCTATGGAAATCAGTAGAGGTTTTTTGAGACGGGTAAAACCGACGTGCTTTACTGCAAAGAACAATGAAGGATAAATTATTAGCCTTAGAAGGTAGAAGGATGATAGTGGGAGTCCCGATGACATTGCCTGCTTGAAGTTTATTATTAAAGACAGTACTGCCACTCCCAAAAAGATGATTAATGGTTTTACGATGGGGTCGGAAAAAATTTCTTTCCGTTTTTTGGAAAATACGAGAGAGATAAAAACAAAAAGGACAGCCAGATCAAGCAGATAGATGGTGAATGGAAGCGCCGTGCCGGTGAAGGCGAGAAGTTGGCCGAAGGGCCAGATGTATATCGCGAGTAGTAATAATAAGTAGGTCATTTTGTTAAGTGATAGACTTGGATCCCCAAGGTATTTGTATGAAGTAACTCCCCTTTTATCTCTTGCGGTTTTGTATCAACTGTTATTAGGTAATCGAAACTCTCCTTTGTGTTTGTCCACGAAGTGTGGTCGAAGTCATGGGGAAAGTAATAGAGATTGTGAAGTTTGTCTATGAGTATTTTACTTTCAGGGGGAACTTGGTCGCGGACATAGTTATCCGAGTCGATAAACGTTTCGGGTAAACGAGTGGACAGTCTGGTTAGAAAACTATTTTGGCTTTCTCTCCCCAAAAGAAACGGCAGATATTTTTTGACGGCGTAACACCTCATTGCCAGAATCAAAAGTGAAGAAGTGACGGCCATGATAATAAAAATATTTCTTAGAGGAGTTTTTAGCTTACCAACAACATAAACCGAGGTGATGGCTAAGGCAGGTAAGTATGGCAAAAGAAATCTACTTGATGGCGGATTAAGAACAACACTTAATAGGGATCCCAGAATACCTACTGCAGATATTTTTTTAATTATTTTATTACGGCTAAATAGAGAAAGCGCGGTCAAAACAACCAGAACTCCAACCAAGGGTGAGAGAAAATCATCAAATGGAAATGTAACGGTGAGAGGAAGAAGAAGAACATTTTTTGCAACTATCCCTAATGGGGTAAATGTTTGGTAGAGAATGGGGCTAAGGAGAGGGTAGATCGGGTTTCCGGTAAAGAGGTAGGCGATGATAAACCAAGGAAGCGAAAGAAGTAAGGCGGGAAGAACAAGGGGAATGCCAAACACTAAGGCGTAAATGGCAACCGATCCAAGTGATAGCCATTTTGTACCGACAGCCAGCCCGAGGAAAATGCCTCCCTTTTTCCACGAACCGGAGATGAGAAAATAAAGAGCGGTCGTTTCAAGCAAGGTTCGAAAAAGGTCAATATAGGCACTGCCGGACTGCCAGCTAACAAGCCAGGTGCAGTAGAAAAGGGAAACGGCGACCGACTTTAGTAGTGTAGAGAATTTCAATTTCGAAGAGATTTTCCAGATAAGGAAACCGACGCCAACCCCTGACAAATACTGAACAAATTTTGGGCCGATGTAGCCGGTAAATTTGACTAGAGGAATAAAAAGCGTTTCGGTGAGCCGTGGCATAACCGAGTAGTACAAAAGTCCGCCGTCGAAAAACCACCGGTGTTTTAGAAGCCAAAGTTTGGGGAGGACGAGGTGATACCAAAGAGCATCAAAACCAATTTCCGGAGTAAATACCGTCAGGAGATTTAATACTCCGAGGAGGAGTATTGGTAGCCAGATTGATAGTAGTATTAGTTTCTTTTTGTCCATTGAAAAACGCGGACGGTTAATGACTGCACACTCATGAGATAGGCAAAAAATAAACCGACGATACCGTCGAGAAACCCGAACTTTCCGAAATAATTTTGGATAAATTTAGCCTTTGGATATATAAACAACCTCCAGTAGGAAAACGGTTTATTTTCTTTTACCAAAGCGTCGGCATCGATTGGGCAGTAGAAAGACATACGACCAATGAATTCACTCACAAAGTTGTCTTTAATATGGTAAAGGGGTGAAAGCAACTCCCCTATTTTTCCGTTTATTTCCCAAGTTTCGTGAACCGGCCTGACAAATTTCCCCGCCGTTCTTTTTCCGAGCCGAAGAAGCTTGGTGTTGCCGGTTTCTCCGTGAAGTAGAGGCTGATGAAAACAGACATCGGTCCTTCTCATCAAAAACCCCGAGTTGGGTGTTTTGGGGTCGAGCTCTTGGATCTCTCGAGCCAGCTCAGTGCCAGCGTACTCATCATCGTCAATAAACAGAACCCAGTCGTTTTGAGCATTTTTCAGAGCGAAGTTTCTTTGGGAAGCGTAGTCGTCGGCCAACGGACGGAAACAGTGGCGTGTTTCCCCGGTAACTCGGAGGTTTTTAACCGGCGAGTCGACCACGATGATGATTTCGTCGGAAAAACTAACTGCGTCCAGAACCAGCTTATCAATTTTTTCCGATTTGGCGATGATAGCGGTCGTTATCTTCATTCTTGAGATATGCTATTACCAACTTTCTTAGCTAGTGTTTTGGATGGTAACTCGATATATCTAAAAACCATGAGCGAGACACCGGTGGCAATTAGTGTTGAGAGAACGAATAGGCAGATGTGAATAAGCAAATAGTGATTTTGATATGGTAGGTTGGGAAGATTTTGAAACATGAGTCTCCCTAAAATGTAGAGAATCGAAAAATGAATCAAGTAAAGGCTGTAGGAAATTTTGCCAAAGAACTTGAGAACTTTTCCATCCAAAAAATTTAAGATCGACATTTTGTTTCCGTAGGCGGCGAAACCAATGATGAAAAAGGAAACGATGCTTTCGGCCACTCCCCCGACATACTCGTTTGTTAGGTAACGGTATCCGAGAAGAATAATAACCGCAAACGGAAGAATAAGTGAAACAACCCGGTTGGGGGCAGAGGAAAACATTTTTTGAAATTTCGGGATCATTAAGCCAAGATAGAACATGTAGAGATAACGAAGATCCCGGAAGCCGGGGATGTTTAAGAGAGTAAAACTAAGGTAAACGAGAAGAGCGCTAATTAGGATATCCATCCACCAGGTTGACTTTTTGTTTACCAAATAAAACAAGGGGAAAATGAAAGAGATGATAAGAATGACTCTTAGCGTCCAAGTAACCCCGCCAACGTAAGCATGAATAAAGAAAATGTTGAGAAGGAATTCTTTGAAGGTCATTTGGAAGTTCATCCACCAGTTGAACCAGGACGATGAGAAAGGGAAGGTTTCATAGGTAAAACCTAGTTTCATATAAGTCGCCGTCAAAAGGACGATAAAAATATAGACGGGGTATAAACGAATGATTCTTTTGACGAGGAATCCAATGATGCCCGTAAAACTCATTTTGGTTTTTGTGAGAGACTGCCCCAGAACCAGTCCGGAAAGCAGGAAGAATAGTGTCACGGCGGCGCCACCGTTTCCAATAAACATAAATAGCTGTTGGATCTTGCTTTGAAGGCCGTGAAAAACCAGGGGGTTTTGCTGCCAAACACTGGCAAAGGTAGGGATGATCACTACCATAAAGGAGTGATTTAAGGCAACGATAAGGGAAAGCAGACCACGAAGTCCATCGAGTTTGGTGAAACGGGTGGTCGTGTTAGTCATTTTTTTTGTAAATTTTGTAGAGAGGTGTATCCAAGAGTGTTTGTTTAAACGGATACTCAGTTATTCTGGCATCTACCGAGGGCACAAGCAACCTGCCAAACGGGTGACTAATTAAATATGACACATTTTTGCCTTCAGGAACTCTAAAAATTTGTTTGTCGGATAGATAGGATATTTCCGGAGCGTTGTACCAAACAACACCCGAGATCTTCTCGTTTGGGAGGAACGAGGAAATGTAGTTTGCCGTTTCCAGCTGCTGGTTGAGAACATCGGATTTACTTAAAAACCTATCCCCTACCTGATTAAATAGGGGAAGTAAGTTTTGTTGATAGAGATATTTTGAGGTGTCTAGTGGAAATATTAAACCTACACAAAGTGTAAAAATGACAGGGATTAGAGATAGTTTTGATAGACGGGTGGTGGAAATTAAATCGGTTAGAATAATCATGAAAAAGACAACTGCGGGAAAGAAGTGTCTGTACCAGACTGTTGATCCCAGTAGAAAAAAATAAATGAGGTAAACCAGGGTAAGGAGGGCGATGGATTTAATTAGATAACTATGGTTTTTTATGAACGAGTACACCGAGACTGACACCATAAAGAGAAGAAATAAGTAGCCATTTATCCCAAAGGTTCCGCCCAACATCGCAAATCGATCGGGCAGATACTCAAGGTGGATCCGGGTGACGCTTTTGTTGTAGCGGCCGAACTGATATAGATTTTCAAGATAGCTACCGATGGAGAAATGAAACGCCTGCAGTTTGTATATTTCCCAGGCACCATTAATGAGAAAAAATGGGGCAATAAATGACAGTATTTTTCTGAGGGAGATTTCCCGTTTTTGGGTATACAGAAGATATAGAGCCGGTGCTAGAGATAATATAAGAATGTTTTTGGTGATGATGGAAAGGGCCAGAAACGTGCCGGATAAAAAGTACTTCTTGTTATTAAGGAAATAGAGTCCGGTTAAAGAGAAAAAGATGGCGGGCACTTCTCCCAGAACATGGGCGGAAAAATAGAAATAGTACGGGGTAAAGAAAAGTAAACTTAAAAAAAATATTCTCGAAATATTATCTTTTAAAAATTTGGATGCAACTATATATATCAACAAACTCGAGTAGATGAGGATAATGATTCTGGGAAGGAAAATGTTTCCAAAAACCAAAGTGAGAGCGGCGGGGAAATAGACTGTCGGACCGATGGTAATCACCGGATCAAAAAGTGTTTCGAAGGATGAGTATTTACCCGTTTGGAGTAAAACACGAGACATGCTTAGGCCGACTCCTTCATCAAAATCAAAGGGGGAAGAAAATATCCTGTTGATGATGCTTATGGCAATGACAATTAGCAAACCAACAACAATCAGCTTTTCTATCTTCGGGAATCTATTTTTGTCTATATTTGTATTCATGATACGTCCACAAAAAATAGAGGTAGGGATAAAGAAGGAAAATATAGATCAGGGGAATAATTCTTTTCAGGGGTTTTAACCACTTGTTGATGAATCGAAGGTGGCTTTTGAAACTGATTTTGAGTTTTTGCGTTGGGTGTTTGAAAGAGGATGAGGTCTTGTGGTTAACAATAACTGAAGGATCCAGCATGATATTTATACCCTTACGTTTGGCCGATAGGCAAAAATCAACGTCTTCAAGATACATAAAGTATCCTTCGTCTAGGAGTCCTACTTTCCGGATGGTGTCGGTACTGATAATGACACAGGCAAAGGTGACAAACTCGCAACTGACCGGTTTTGTCGATCTTAAACTCCGGAGATTTCTGTGTTCCGGTTTAGCGAGGCGCCAGTTTACCTTACCTTCTAGACCAAACATCTTCAGATTTTTTTGGGTGTGAGAAATGGCCGGAGCGACAATGCCGACCTTCTTGTTTTCAAAATTTTTTAGTAGGGGAGTGAAAAATTTATTACCGACGATAACGTCCGGATTTATGATGAGAACATAGGTGTAGTCCCCTTTCACGATGAGTTTCAGGGCTAGATTGTTGCCTCCGGCGAAGCCAAGGTTTTTAGGAGAGCGGATATAAGTGGCTTCGGGGTGAGACGCGTTGAGGAGTTTTTCGTTCTCCGGGGTGGGTGAGTTATCCACAATGAAGTAGTGCACTTCCCCACCCAGATCGGATTGCTTTAAAGCCAAAAGGCACGAAAGAGTATCGTCAAGTTTTTTGTAGTTTAAAATGACTGCCGCAATCTTCGTTTTCATCTGCTATATTCTAACCTAAATGACGAAACCTTTAAAAGCGGCTTTGGAGATTATTGTAAAGAACATTGAGGCTACTAATAAAGTTTTGGAAATTGGATCATGACAGGCGGTTAATCAAGAGGAGCTGGCCGATGTTAGGCCATTATTTCCTGATTCGAAGTATCTCGGTGTTGATGCGCAAGGCGGTCCGGGGGTTGACATCGTGGTGAACGCTAACAATCTTCCTTTTAAGGATCACGGTTTTGATGTGGTGTTGTGTTTTGAAACATTGGAACATGCTAACAAGCCATGGTTGATTGCCTCGGAGATGGAAAGAATTGTTAAAAGGTCAGGATTAATTATCGTTTCAAGTCAACAAAATTTTCCGATTCATATGCACCCATCTGATTATTTCCGTTTCACTCCGATGGGACTGAGATCGTTGTTTCCAAGAATTAAAAACAATTTTGTTTTTTCAATTTCGCCTCCTTTTGATAACGAGGTGAAATTAAATCCCCAACAGGTAGTTTTTGTAGGAATGAATGGAAAAAATAGGAAAATACTAACTAAAATACGTAGGTCTCTACGGAAAAATGTCGATAAAATTTCTGTTCACAAACCATACAGACATAGATTGTTTGACTGTTTTAGGTTTATAAAAAGGGCGTTTGGGGAACTTATATTCAGACAGGAGATTGAGTTCTTCTGATCTCTTTATTAAATAGGATCCAGGCAACAACGAGAAATGGCGGTACCGTAAGCAGTGAACTTAGCAGAGTAGCATAGGCAGCTCCAAGCACACCGAAACGGGGAATCAGAATAAACATAAGAATGCCATCGACAACCATGGTGAGAATGGCGAAAAAGGAGGTCGTTTGCGGCTTACCGATACTTTGAACAAGAACCGATGGAATTGGTGTAAGGGCGGTAATCAAAAAGTAGATACTCATTATCTTAAGTATCGGAAATGCGACGCTGACGACGACGGCATCTTTTAGCCACCAAAGCAGAAATTCTTTCCCGACGGTAAATGAGAGAACAATCGCCAAAATTCCGCAAAGAAGAGTAAACAGTTCTATTCCCAGCACCATTTTTTTGAGTTTTTCAATGCGGGTCTTTTCCAGTAGAGACGAGCTGAGAGGAAAAACCACTTGGGAAATTTGGGATATGACTCCGGCTCCTTTGAGGACAATGTTTTGGGGAATGGAAAAAGCGGTAATGGCCGAGGCAGAGGCAAGGGATCCAAGGGCATATTTGGAGATCTGAACATCTACCTGATTGGCAAGCGTTCCGGCAAAGTTTTTCAAACCAAAATCGATAATTCCCCTCCCCTCTTCTTTTTTGTATCCCGGGAGGAAACTTTTCCCGGGAAATCTTTTGAAAGAGTAATTTGCCATGTAGAGAAGGGTAAGTAGGTGAAAGATTAATTGGAGAAGAAAAATGAGGGCGATATTGGGGTAGATGATAGAGAGAAGTGCGGAAAGTATGGTGTTTCCCGTGCCGACGAGAAAAGTTTTGGAGTTAAAAATGTCGAATCTTTGTTCCGCTTGAGGCAAACTTAAAAAGTGAGAGTTAAGGTGGTTTATAAAAACGGTGATTGCTAAAATTAAAACCGTCCAGTTTAAAATTGATTGGTCGAGTATTCTGAACATGGGTAGGGTTCCGGTAACATAAGTCAAAATTCCCCAGACCGCCAACGAAAGACAAACGCTGATGGCGAGGAAGAGACCGAACGATGTTTTCCAGACTGCGATTCTTTCGATATTTTCAATGTTTGGCAGGGATAGTTTACGGACGACAGCATTGGAAATGCCAAAATCGAAGACCGCCGCCAAGGGGATAAAGGAACCAAGGAAAAGATAGACGCCAAATAGATCTCTGCCGAGATTTCCCAGGAGTATGGAGATAGAGAAGAAACTGGCGAGTAATAAATAGATGTAGCCGGCAAGGTTAAAACCGGTGTTTTTGATGAGGCTTGTTTTTATGGACATATTGCTTTGCGTGACTATGGCCGCATGACGTGCTCCAGACACTCATTATAAATTAGTTTCGTCAGGTTTGGATTGAGTTTGGTTTTATCTATTTTGAGAAGCATCAAAGGGGCCTTTAAATAGAACTTAATAATATTTTAGTCAATAAAATATTTATCCAAAGGTTTTAATGTTTTATTCCATGTCCAATTATCAACAATGTTTTTTACTGACTTGATTTTTATCTTGTCGCAATTTTTAATTGCCAAAATTGTTTTTCTCAAGTAATCTTTTTCATTTCTATTTACTAGAAAACCAGTTACACCATTAATTATCGTTTCTCTTGGACCCCCTTCGTTAACCGACACTACGGGTGTACCGCATGCCTGTGACTCTATGGATGACAACCCAAATGGCTCATTGTGGGCTGCAATACAAGTTACTCTTGCTTTTCTGTAATAGTCTACGAGTTCAATGTCAGATACACTATTTTTTATGTTTATGTTCTGATTATTTCTCGTCAATTTTTCAATGTATTGGATGTCTTCTTTCCTTCCATTCCCAATTAACATTAAGTTATATTTTCTTAAAATTGGTCGTAAAGAATTAATAATAAAATCTTGACCCTTTACCATATTTATTCTTCCAACACATAATATTATGTCTTCTTTCTTGGCTGCTGTTGGAAAAAATAGTTTTTCATCAACCCCAGGATAGACAACATCACATTTGACTCTATATACCTTTTGAATTATTTCTTTTGAATACTTCGAATTACAAATTATTTTTGACACGAATCTGACATTGATTTCATCAATTACTTTTACAGGATAACGAAAAAGATTGGCTATTTTGTCCTTCAAATAAGGTGCATGGATATTCCATGATTCATAATATTCTCTTTGAGGTTCTTGACATAGATAGATAACTCGATTTTTCAAGTATCTAAGAAGATATGGAGATTTTGTAAAGTAGTCGTGAGTAGCGAAGACAAAGTCATATTTCGACCACTCATATTTTTTAGCAACATTTTTATGGATATATGGAAGAATAAATATTAACCAAAAATTGTAAAGGATAAACCCTTTCCAAGGGGATACTTTAATATTGATATGCGTTACACCGTCAACTTGATAATTAAACTTATTTGATATTGAAATTACGTCGATATCACAATTTAGTTTATATCTTTCGATAATTGCGTTAAGCATTCTCAAGCCACCTCCCACCGGTAAGTTGTGAATTATCGCAATTTTCTTTTTCATAAAATGACTATTGACATTATTATTACTTGCTGAGAGTATTAATATGTGAGAAACCTTCCATTCTCAATATTTTGTATTTTTTTGTTTTTCATTTTTTCTGTAAAAACGTCTTGGGCATATGAAAAGGAGATACCACTCTTTGTTGATAATTTTACCAGTAATAACGACATTAGAGACGCATTGTGGATTAAAAATAATATTGGTGGTCAAATTGAAATTAACAATGGACTAAACCTAATTTCTGAAAATAGCACAAATTTCCCTTTTTTAGTATCAAATACAAATATTTTCCCTGCTGAAGGAGACTTTTATATTAAAGTTATTTTTAAATACTTAGAGACTACAGGTTTAGGAGTTGGGTTTGGTTTTGGAAATATAAATCCTGGTTACGGAATTACGGATTGGCATAATATCCTTGATTCAGATTTGGTTAAATTTCAAGTATGGCAGGGAAACGTTGAAAAATTTAATGTAGAAACTTACAGGTGTAGTTCAAATAACATGTGTGATAGTTCAAGAACAAAAGTATACACTGCCTTACCAGACATAAATCAGCATACAATTTTAATTAAAAATGTTGGTGGGGTAACTGAAATATTTATTGACGATATAAAGACAGAATCAAGTCCTATTACTAATACTAATTGGCGACCAACAATATTCTGGATTGGGAACCCTTCAACGCAAGCGCCAAACGATTGGACTGATTTGAAAATTGTTAGCATCGAAACTGGAACCTTAAAAGAATCGTCTGGACCTATTGATACAATTATTATTCCTGGGTTGGGAGCGAGCTGGGATATGGGGGCGATAATGAGTGGAACAGATGGAACCAGTTGGCAGGTTCCGAGTTTTGTAAAAGTTTATGATGGGCTGAAAAATTCGTTTATTAATGCGGGGTATTCCGACACGACCAATCAAAACTTGTTTATTTTTCCTTATGACTGGAGGAAACCGTTGAGTGTTCTGGCGGAAAGATTGAATGCGTTTATAGATACGAATATTCCTGCCGGTGAGAAGGTTAATTTGGTTGGCCATAGTATGGGTGGCTTGGTGGCGAGGACATATGCTCAAAATTATGGAACTTCCAAAATAAATAAAATTGTGACAGTCGGATCGCCGAATATGGGCATTGTCAAGGCGTATGGTATTTGGGAAGGAGCAACCATTTGGGATGATGTTTGGTGGGGCAAGGTGGCTCTTGATCTGACAACTCATTTTGGTGCAAATGTGGGAGAGTCCAGTGTGCAAACGATTCGAAGGTTGACTCCTTCGATCAAGGGTTTATTGCCTACATACGACTATCTCAAATTGGGAGATACACTTCTGCCTTGGGCTTCTCTTACTCAGAAAAATGATTATTTAAATGACTTAAACCTGAATGCGTCTCAAATATATTCTTTGACTACGGCGATTTATAGCAAAGATATCGGGACAGATTCCCTTATCAAAGTCGTCGCTCATTCCTCAGAAGATTTGGATATGTGGATTGATGGAAAACCAATTCCTGTCAATCCGTTTGAAACTGCTCTCGGTGACGGAACGGTAACGGAAACAAGTGCGAAGGGATTGTTTACGAATAATCTTCAAGGAACAGGGTGGCATGGAGAGTTGGTAACCAAAAATGACAACATCCAAAAAATATTTGGTGTGTTGGGTTTGGATCCATTAAAAGCTTTGAGCGGTGTTGATGAAAGCAGAAAGAAAGTGTTTGTGGCTGCATTGCGCTCACCTGGGGTACTTGAAGTTTGTGATGTTGAAATCACAAAGTGCAACAATCAGCTGGGGTTATATTTTCCAAACGACAAACTGTTCATGTTGCCTGGTTATAATGATGAAAATTTGGTTGTGAGGGTAACTGAGGATGGTGAGGGGGCATATAAGTTGCATTTGGGAAACATTGATAATACTTCAAATTGGACCGTGGTGAGTGGAAATCTGGAAAGAGATGATCAAGTTGATTTCTACAACATCCAAAGTAATAATCAAGTGATTTCGGCAACATTAATTGAACCAGAGCTGCCTGATACTACGCCTCCCTCAGTGCCCACTAATGGTCAACCAAATGGTTCATTTTTGTCAACTAACGAGTTTGATTTTATTTGGGATGAGTCAACTGATAATAAAGAGGGTGAAATAAGCTATGAACATCAAGCATCGCTTATCTCTTCCGAAGTTAACGGCATATTAACTACTAACTTGTGGCATTCCCCAATGCCTTTGTTATCGCCCATGATTCATTCCAGTGGAGCTCCAGACGGAACTTGGTATTGGCAAGTTCGGGCTAGAGATAGTGTCGGTAACGACAGTGCTTGGAGCCAAATCTGGGCCATGACCATTGATTCGATCAAACCGTCGTTAATTAGCAAAACAATTTTTTCCGGATGGTACAAAACTCCTCAAACATCTAGTTTTGTATATGCTGACACGAATTTGAAAAATGATTATGTAAATCCAGATTGTTTGATATCTACCGAAGGACAAAACCAAACTTGTGGGATACTACTAGATATTTGTGATAAAGCGGGAAATTGTAACACTGACCCTCAAACATCCAATGGTGTTAATCTTGACATGACTGCTCCAAGGAGTATTTTTACATTGCCAACACTTTCAAACAATTGGGGTGGTGCAATTACGGGTACCGCTGTTGATGGTGTAAGTGGGGTTGCTAGAGTGGAGTTAATAATCAAAAATCCGAATGGGATGGAAAGCACTGTGGTGGCTAGTGGAACAGCAAATTGGAGCTACACCATACCGGTTCTTACCGAAGGTAAATACATAATTCGATCGCGCGCGACCGATGTGGCCGGAAATATCGAGAATGACTTGGTGGAACAACAAATAGTTTTAGACATGACTGCTCCAAATGCACCTAAAATAATTTTTGCTAATGATTGGGGACAAAAAATTTGGTTGTTTTGGAGTCCGGTAAAAACTGCTAGTAGTTATAGCGTTTACTATAATTTCAAAAAGAATGAACTCACAAACGTGAGAGAAACGAGTAATCCTTTCTGGGTGAGTGATGTTTTGTCGCTTGGTAAGTATTATGTGAGTGTAACGGCGATGGATGAGGCCGGAAACGAGAGTACGAAGAGTAATGTTGTAGAAGTTAAGGTAAATAAGAAGTGGAAGTGGTAGAGTAGATAAACTCCCAGTTTCGATAGTTGGTTATTTTCTCACTTGTTTACGGACTCTTGAGATTGGAATTTGTAATATAGCTCAACTTCTCTTTTACTACCAATCACCACAGGACTCCTTTGGTGAAGTTCTTGTGGTCTGATATCCAAGATATGATCTTCACCGTTTGTGGCCATTCCACCTGCTTGTTCTGCCACAAAAGCCAACGGGTTAAGTTCACAGCACAGTCGGAGTTTTCCTTGAGGATTCATTCGATCTCTGGGATAAATAAATATTCCACCTTTTAATAAATTGCGGTGGAAATCGCCCACCAAAGATCCAATGTATCTTGCAACACATGGGTTTTCTTTTCTTTCTTTTAGGTGATTTATGTAATTTATTGTCTCTGGGAACCATCGGTTACTGTATCCCTCATTAATACTGTAAATCTTCCCTGATTCTGGAGTTTCTATGTGGGAATATCCTTCCGGTAAAATAAATTCACCTATACTCGGATCAAGGGTGAAACCATATACTCCATGTCCTGCTGTATATACGAACATCGTACTTGATCCATACAAAAAATACCCGGCACACACTTGTTCTCGCCCATTTTGCAAAAAATCTTTCTCGTCGACAGGACCTTTTTCGTCTGATGTTCTTTTATATATTGCAAAGATTGAACCTATTGATACGTTTGTATCAAAATTTGAAGATCCATCAAGCGGATCGAACCAAACTATGTACTTTTCCTTATCACTTGAAGCAAGGGGCACAAAGGTATCTTCTTCTTCTGAGGCATAACCTGCTACTTGCGGATTTAACCGAAGCACATGTTTAAACTGTTCATTTGCTCGTTCATCCAGTTTTATAACAGTCTCTCCTTGAATGTTGGTTCTACCAGTAGAACCATACGCATCTGTAATTCCTGCCGTATTTACCAAATATGATATTGACTTCGCTACTCGTGATAAATCAGCTAGTATCGATGTTAGGGCACCGGTTGCCTCGGTGTGACGGCTTTGTTCCTTCCTGAGATGTTCTTGAATATTCAAAGGTAAGAGATGTCTGTCTTCCCTTGACGTGTTCGGTTCATTCTCGATCATTGTCACTAAAAATACCATTTGAACCTTGGTTAGTCAAGAAATTTTACCTTGTGGTCGCGACTGGATTCGCCTTTCGGGGATCGACTTTTGTGGTCGCGACTGGATTCGAACCAGTGACCCCCGCAATGTGAATGCGGTGCGCTAACCAACTGCGCTACGCGACCAACTTGATATATTATATCAATCGCATTAAACTGAAGTGATGTCTTTTGCCAAAAAATTTATTCATATTGTTTATGAGTTCGTTGAGGCGTTCGTAATTTCTGCCTCGGTTTTCGTAGTCGTTTATCTTTTCTTGATGCAACCCCATCAAGTCAAGGGAAACTCAATGTTCCCCACCTTCAAGGATAAGGAGTATCTTTTGACCGACAAGATTACTTATAAAAGAAGTGATCCTAGCTACGGGGACGTGATTGTTTTTAAGGCTCCGACCAACGGAAATTTTGACTTTATCAAGAGAGTAATTGCTCTTCCCGGTCAAATGGTGATGGTTAAGGGCGGACATGTGTACATAGATGGAAAAAAATTGAATGAGAATTATTTATCAAGTGACATTGTTACAAACGCCGGGCAGTTTTTACTTGAGGGAGAAGGTTATGTGGTGCAACCCGGAGAGGTAATGGCATTGGGGGATAATCGGGGGCACTCTTCCGATAGTCGGGATTGGGGTCCGGTGCCTGAGCAGAATATTGTAGGGAGAGTGTTTTTCCGATACTGGCCAACAAATGTTATCGGGGTGATAACAAATCAAACAAAGACGGCTAACTGAAATTAATACAAGTTTCGCAGTTTCAATATAACCTGTCATTCTGAACTTGATTCAGAATCTATACAAGTAAATACCGAATAATGAATAATTTTAATAGATTCCGGGTCAAGCCCGGAATGACAAAGTGCGAAAGTCGTAATTAATACTCGGAGAAGTTGTCGGGGTCTTGGGGGACAACTGGTTCGGTTTGAGGTTTTTCGGATGGGGATTTTTCCAACATTGGTTCGAAGGGATTTGAGTAAGTGTTGTCCTGTGTAACGGGCTCCGGAGTTGGAAGGGGGGACGATTCCGTCTCTCGGATTGATTGAGGTACTACAAGCAGTTCATAAATTTTTTGAATTTGGGACTCGGTTTCTTCCGGATTACCCTTAAGGACAATATGAATGGCGGTTTCAACTCTGGAACGGCGCATTTTGACGTGAACGTTCTCCCCGATCGAGTTGCCGATGGCTATGGCCATGTTGTCAATTCCTTCGTTGACTGTTTTGGTGTTGAAACCATCAGAGGGTTTAGATCTGTGCATGGATTTTTTGAAACGGCGAGATAACTCTTCGGCACGTCTCACCGAGCCACCTTCACGAAGAATCATTTTGTAGGCTTCGATCATGGTTTGAGTGTCGGGAATGGCGGCTAGGGCACGTGCATGACCTTCGGTGATAACGCCGGAGATAAGACCATCCTTAAGAGCGTCAGGAAGCTCTAAGAGGCGTAGGGTGTTGCTGACGAAAGCCGGACTTTTGCCTATGCGGGTACAGATATCCGAGTTTGTTAGGGAAAATTCTTTGATCAAGCGCTCAAAAGAGTTGGCTCTATCTATGGGGTTAAGATCGGTTCTTTGGACGTTTTCGACGATGGCCATTTCGAGCATTCCCTGGGGAGATGTCTCGATGATCCTGACCGGAATTTCTGTAAGCCCAGCCAAACGGCTGGCTCTCCAGCGACGCTCTCCGGCGATGATTTGATATCCGGCAGGAGTATGGGCGACGACGAGGGGCTGAATAATACCGTGAGTTTTGATAGAGTCAACCAGTTCGGAAAGAGACTCAGGAGTAATCACACCTCTTGGCTGAAGAGGGTTGGGCTGAAGATAGTCTAGCGGTAATTTGGAAACCTGTTGATCGTCCATCTATTTTGTGACTACGTCTATGTATTTAATCCCGTTTAGCTTACGATATTTTACGTTTCCGGGAGCAGTTGCATAAATGGTAAAGTCACGGCCTTTGCCGGTATTGACACCGGGATGAAAGCCGGCCCCTCTTTGTCTGACTATTATCTGACCGGTTTTGATGTCTTCACCACCGTAAATTTTGACTCCCAGTCTTTTGCCTTTCCGTTGAGCGTGTTGCCTGGTGGCTCCACCAGATTTGACATGTGCCATATTAGTTTATTTTTTTTGTAGGACTATTATTTCGCGCTTTACTTCTGCGTCGGGGCGTGAATAGAAGATGGCGCGTTTCAATGGATTGTAACTTAACTTCAGCTTTCCGTCAATTATTTCGCTAGTCTTATAGACTTTTTTGCCGTCGGTGAACCAGGGGAAGACCATTACTACAAAACCGCCCGTTTTAAGAACCTTGAGCCAGTCTTTGAGACAGCCTAGATAAAGTTTTTCGAGTCCGGGAACGATATAGCGGATTTCATCCGGTCTGAATTTGGACTTCCCCAGGAATGGTTCGGTGACAATGGCATCAATACCGGAGAACTTGGTGGATAGGTGGGTGGCATCAAGTACCTCTATCTGCCCCGAAAAATTCATCGAGGATAGGTTGTCTATCGTGTCTTGCGCTTGATTGGCGATAATATCTCCTCCACCGATTTTGTAACCCACTTCGGCTGCTTCCACCAGAACTCTCCCCGAGCCGCAAAATGGATCAATCAAAGTTTTGCCTGCCGGAGTAAGAGGCACCAAATTGACCATGCTTCTGGCTATTTTTGGCGGAAGCATGCCGGCTTTGGGATCAACATGGGGCATACGGCGATCTTTTTTTATCCAGTGCTCGAAATTGTGAACCCAGATGGTTTTCCAGACCTGATTGCTGCTCATATCTAAGAAAAATTCGTCAATCCGGTGTTTTTTGTTTATAACCGGAGTAAGACCAAACTCATCTTTGGCGATGATGAAACGGCCCCTATCGAGACTATCTTTGACTTCTTGCTGAAGTTTGCCGGTATTTTCTTTTGACCCTAGTATACTTAAGGAAAAGTTTTTAGCCTCTATCTCTTTGGAAATCGATTTGACGTCCGGAATGACTCCTTCGACAAGAATAGCAAGTTTTATGCTTGAACCGAGTCTGTCGACTACTTTTTTGGCTTCGTCAACATTATCCATCGTGAACGAATAGATATTAGGGAAAATTTGGGTCGCCTTCTTTATTTGAACGGATACTTCTTCTGCCGCCAAAGTGTTGTTGGCTCCGACGAACAATATGAACTGCATTTATTTATAGATTAATAGCCTTGACGGTGAGGTAACTTTCTGCCTGTCTGTGGCCTAAGACTTTTCTGTATCTGGACTTGGCTTTGAACTTGGCTACGCGGATTTTTTCACCCCTGCCAACACTATTAAGGACAAGGTCGACAGTAACTTCTTTAAGATATGGCTGGCCAATTCTGGTCTTTTTACCATCGTGAACCAATAAAACCTCACTGACCTTAAGAGTTTCACCGACTTTTGTGGCAATTTTTTCGGATGTAATCTTGTCTCCTTGTTTGATCAGGTACTGTTTTCCGCCAAGTTCAATAACAGCGTATATATTTTTATCTTCCATGGGCGAAATTATATCTCAAAGGGGGTAGTTAAATCAAGCTGACGAAGCTGTAACCCGATGAGGATGGCAAAGCTTAAAAGAGAGCTGCCTCCATACGAGAAAAGAGGCAGGGTAATTCCGGTAACAGGCATAACACCTAGGTTCATACCGATATTGACGACTGTTTGGAAGGCTAAAATCGTAAAAACGGAAAGTGAAAGGAGAGCTGTCCGGCTGTCCTTTTGAGTCTTTCCGGAAAGAAGACAGGTGCGAAAAATGATGAAGTAAGCGGCAAGGAGGAAGGTGGCTCCCAAAAGGCCAAACTCTTCAACAAATGAGGCAAAGATAAAGTCGGTGTGGCGTTCGGGTAAAAAATTTAAATGTGACTGGGTTCCAAGTTTAACTCCCTTGCCGAAAACTCCACCCGATCCCACGGCGATAGTTGCCTGAATGACGTTGTAGCCGGCACCTTGGGGATCCTTATATGGATTGATAAAAGTTTCAAATCTTTGCCTTTGATATGGTTTTAAGACCTTTGATTCCAGGGGAATCGCAATCGCAAAGAAAATTGCGCCGACGATAAGAATTTTTCTAAGATGACCGGTAAAAATTAATAGGACTAAAGGGAGACAGATCAAGGTCAAAGCAGACCCCATGTCCGGTTGAATAGCGACAAGAACAACCGGAATGAAGGAAAGAAATAAAAACTTTAAGATGTCCGGCCATCTATTAATTTTGTTTTTGGATAAATATGATGAGTAAAAAATGGCTAAAAATGGCTTAACAATCTCTGAAGTTTGGAGATTAAATAAACCAAGATCTATCCAGCGAACGGATCCTCGAACGTTTCTGCCAACGACCATGGTTAGAATAAGCAACAAGATACTGGCGATGTACAAGAAATTTGAAAGACTGAAGAAGGTTTCGGAATCAAACCGAGACAGTAGAATAACAATGATGACACCGGCGATTGCAAAGGCCAGTTGGGTATAAAACAAGTCCGGTGCCGTACTCCAGATAGTCACCAGACCTAAGACGAGGACAGTAAGTAAGGCTGTAACGAATAAGCCTTTTTTGGGACGCATATTAGGTTGATCTTACAACTTTGAGTTCCGGACCTTTGATTATTTTGGAGACAAGGGTTTTGCGCTTGATGTCGTCTTCGTATCTTGCCGGCCAGTCGGGTAATTCAAGTTCTATCTTCTCATCGAGCCGACAACCCGCTTCTTTGCGAGCCCCCTGGATCGAACGAACAATTTCCCGGACTTTCCCCTTTTGAATAAGGGCTTCAGTGAGTTTTGTTTCCAGAGTGACTTCAATAGCCTTTCCCTCGGTAAAGAAAACATTTTCGACGTTTAACTCCTCTTTAATTAATTGAATTAAATCTTGATTTGAGGATAGATTCGTTTGCGGTATCTTTACTTTTGCTTCAGATAGAGGTTGTTTTACCGCAATATTTTGAGTTTTTCGGATAGAGTGACCAATTTCGCAAATTTTGCGAACGTGAACCATTAATTCGATTAACTCCGTTTCGCTTGGTGAGATGTTTTGTGTTTCCGGCCAGTTGGCAAGATGAATGGTTTTTTCTCCCGTTAGATTCGTGTATATTGTGTCGGCCGTAAAAGGCATAAAGGGCATTAGAATCCGGCAGAGAGACTCGAAAACTATATAAAGGGTCCTATTACAGCTATCCTTATCCGTACCTTCTGCCGCACTAGGACCGATACGATCACGCGAACGGCGAATATACCAGAGAGATAGATCCTGGACAAAAGATTCGATAGCACCGGTTGCCGAAAAAGCATCGAAGTTATCAAGACTGTCGGTGGTGATACCGATTGTTTGATTGAGGCGGGCGAGTATCCAACGATCCAAAACACTAAGATGGTTGTTGGCTAAATTTTTTGGTTGCCAGTTTTCCAAAGCGGCGAAGTTACTGAAAAAACGGTATGAATTCCAAAGAATCATCTGAAACTGTCTTTTTATCTCGCCGACGGTTTTGTAACCAAACAACAAATTTCTTTCCGGATTTTGACGGGTGAAGGTCCAACGCATGGCGTCGACACCGATAGTATCAGCACCCTCATTAAACTCAATCGCGTTTCCCCAAGATTTGTGCATTGGTCGGCCGTCTTCTCCAAAAACTGAGGCAAAGCCTAAGACCGTTTTAAATGGAGCGGTGTCTTCAAAAACGGTACTCATGGCAATGAGTGAGTAGAACCAGTTTTTGAACTGACCGGGAAAGGACTCGGTGACAAAGTCTGCGGGAAACCATTCCTGCCAGTATTTTTTGTCTTGGTTGTAACTAACTTTATCGGACTTTGCTTCGGTAATAGTGGAAAATGAAACGATACCGGCATCAAGCCAAGGATTGCCTACGTCGGGGATACGGTGCATAACTCCCCCGCAAGAACATTTGATTTCGACTTTGTCGATAAAAGGCTTGTGAGGGGTGTGACCTTCAAATTTGTCCCAATTTGAAGTAGCTTTTTCTTTAAGCTCTTCACGACCGCCAATAACAACAAACTGACCGCATTGGTCACACGTCCAGATAGGAAGAGCCAAACCCCAGTAACGATTTTTGCTGATGAGCCAGTCGTTCATGTTGTTTAACCAATCAATTTCCCGACCAAGCCCAAAGTCCGGCTTCCAAGTAATTTGTTTGGTAACGTCAATCATTTTTTGACGTAGAGTTCTGCTTTTTGAGTCTTTTGGGTCGACTTTATCCATCGCTATATACCATTCATCGGCAATTTTCCAAACAAGCTCAGTTTTGCAGCGCCAACAGGCCGGATAACGGTGAGTGTAGTTTTCGACCCGGAAAAGCCAGTTTTCACCCTGTTTTTCTCTTTCAATTAAATAGTTGATAATGATTTCCGGGTGTTTTTTGGCATTTTGACCGGAAAGGAAACCGAGTCCGGGGAGAAAATCGGCATTGTCACCAATGATGGGAACGATAGGAAGACCAAGTTTTTTCCCCAATAAAAAGTCTTCCGTACCGGCGCTGGTGGCCGTGTGAACCAAACCGGTACCTTCGGTGCCGCTAATAGGCATGATAAACGAATCGGTGGGAACAACCACATGGAATTTGTCCGGATTGGCTTTGGCAACTTCGGCAACGGCGGGAATGGAGTCAAAGGGAGTGGTGTAGTGAAGACCGACAAGTTCTGAACCCGGAGCAGTACGCAGGATCTGTTTGTAACCATCATTGAAAACGGACTCAACTAATGATTTTAAAACCCAGAAATAGTATCCCCCATTACCCTCGACGAGGGCATATTCCTGAGTAATATCTACAGAAACAGCGGTGTTGGCCGGAACCGTCCAAGGAGTGGTGGTCCAGATAATTAAATACTCGTTTGTTTTTCCAGTAATGGGAAGTTCCAGGAAAAGTGATTTGTGGGTAATTTCTTTATAATCTTCGGTGAGCATCTCATGTTGAGAAATGGCGGTTTCACAACGAGGACACCACGGAACGGCATCGTGACCCTTGTAAATCCAGCCTTTTTCCCAACAGACTTTCAGAAAGTGCCAGATGGCGTAGTTGTTGGCATCGGACATGGTGAAGTACGAGTTTTCCCAGTCCATGAAGTAACCCAACCTCTTGCTTTGGTCTGTTTGAATTTTGGAGTATTTACGAACTCTTTCTTTACAAAGCTCAACAAATTTATCGACACCAAAGATTTCGATGTCTTTTTTACTTTTGAAACCAAGTTCTTTTTCCACCTCCACTTCAACCCAGAGCCCTTGACAGTCGAAACCGTTTTGAAAGCGTTCTTGATAACCTCTCATGGTTTTATAGCGTTGCCAAAGATCCTTATAGGTTCTGCCCCAGGCGTGATGAACACCCATGGGGTTGTTGGCGGTGATGGGGCCATCCAGAAAAGAGAATTTCTTGTCTGATGAGTCGTTTTTGTGAAGATATTTGGTCACGATACCATCGGCGTACCAATGACTGAGTAACTCTCTTTCCATGGCGGGAAAATCGGGAGTCGCTTCAACTTCTTGGATTTGGTGTTTGGATCGGTCTTTCATGTTGTAAAAAATCCTATGTAGGCATGTTTATTATATCAGTGCCACATTCTTGAAAAGATGTAAGATTAATTTGTTATTAATCATAAATAATATGACTGGATTTCATGCAGATATTGAGGCCGAGACACTTGGCAATACGAATTTTAGAAAAGTACTTTTTACCGGTGCACATAGCCAGCTTGTTTTGATGAGCTTACTACCAAGTGAGGATATCGGTATGGAGGTTCACCCGAATGTGGATCAGTTTTTCCGATTCGAGGTAGGGGAAGGAAAAGCGGTTTTAAATGATGAAGAAATTATTTTTAAGGCTAATGATGTCGTAATTGTGCCTGCAGGTACCAACCACAATATCATTAATACATCCACCACCGAACCGTTGAAACTTTATACTATCTACTCCCCTGCTAACCACCCGGAAGGAATAGTTCACAACACCAAAGCCGACGCTGTTGCCGCTGAGGCTGAACATCAGGGGTAAAAAGCACTATATACTGTATGTATGAAGAAAATCAACACCGGAAAGTTGTTTGTTTCTGTGTTAATTCCCCTTGTAGCTGGGTTTTTGGGTTCGGTGTTTACCACGCCCGCGGTTAAGAGTTGGTATCCGGTAATCAATAAACCTACGTGGAATCCCCCTTCTTGGTTATTTGGACCGGTGTGGACAACTCTATTTATTATGATGGGGGTGGCTTTATATCTGGTTTGGTCTAAGAAAGTGAACAGCAAAGTGCGCATAGCTTTGAAAATGTTTGCGACCCAACTGACTCTCAACATCTTGTGGTCTGTATTCTTCTTTGGTCTGGGAAACTTTTGGTTGGCTTTTGGGGAGATACTAGTTTTGTGGGTATTTATTTTTTGGACAATAATTAAATTCTGGAAAGTAGATAAGACTGCCGGGGCGCTTCTGGTGCCATATATCTTGTGGGTGTCGTTTGCCGCGTACCTAAACCTCATCGTTGCCAGCTTAAATTAAGCCGCGGATCTGACCGAAGCCAATCCTGTCGTGTACGTATTCTTTAGTGTTTGCCATGATGGCCGGAGTGATGACAAAGTTTCCCCAACGATCATTGATATCGTCAATGGCTGTGACCAGACTTTCTTTTTTCAAATTATCTCGAAAAAGATCAAGCTGAAGAATTGAACGGCCGGAAAGACCAAAACAAGAAACGGCGATATTCCTTACCGGTAGTTTGTAGGGAGAGTGGCGAAGAAGGCGAACGGCAAGTCTGTAAATATCATGGCTAGCGAAGATTGGCTGATCCAAACTTTTTCCTTCATGAAAGTACTGGTAATCGCGATAAAGAAGGGCAACGTGGATGCCTTTTGCTTGGAATCCCGAATGGCGCATACGGAAACCGACCTTTTCGACTAGTTTAGATAATATTGGCGCCAGTTCTTCCGGAGTGGTTAAAAATTTGGGCAAAGAGTATGAGTGGCCAAAGCTTTTAGTGTCCCAATCTATATCATCTGTTTCCCAACCCCTAAGACGTAAAAACCAGTAATACCCGAGGACGGAACGAAAGGCAGAGCGGAGCAGGGGAATACCGGCGTTGGCGAAGTCTAAAACGGTGTAGATGCCAACCGTGTTAAGACGCATGGTATTTTGACGATTGATGCCGTTGAGATCCATGAGACTAAGGTTTTTGTAGATATTTAAATAATTTTTTTCATTAATTTCATCTAGGCCATCGGGTTTATGAAGGTTGGAGGCAGTTTTGGCTAAAAACCGATTGGAGCCTAAGCCGATGGAAACCGTGAGGTAGTCCCCTATTTCGGTTTTGATTCGCTCCTTGATTTCTTGGCCGACGGCAAACATACCTCTTTGGAAAGTCGGCGTACCGGAAAAATCCAAAACAAATTCATCGATGGATTTTGGTATTAGTTTTGGGGTGTAGTTTGAAAGAAGGTTTTTTAAAGCCAGGTGAACTGCCCGGTATTTGTCCGAGTCCGGGGAACGGACGATCAAATCGGGGCATAAGAGCCGTCCCTCCTTGACCCGTAGACCGACCTTGATACCGAGAACCTTGGCTTCCGTAGAAGCGGCCAGGATACAACCATTGGGAGTATCGTAGGCGGCTACAGCCAGAGGTTTGCCGCGAAGGAGTGGGTTGGCCTGTTGTTCGATTGAAGCAAAACAAGAGTTGAGATCTATATGCATAATAGAGCTGGGGCGGCGATTAAAGTCCAGTTTAATTTGGTTGGCCATCGGCAATTTCTTCCAACGTCCAGAATAAATTTTCGGTGTTGAGTTTGAGACGAAAAAATAAATCGTTTGAGGTGACGGAGAAAATATGAAAAAGAGTCCGGCCCTCACGAATGGTGTGATGCAGACCGACTTTGGCGATCCGAATCACTCGACCATCCCAGAAAATCTGACGCGGAATAACTGTGTGCTGACGATGGTCGTAGACTAGCTGGACCGACACCGGTGCCGATATTTTTTGGATCATAGTTTAATGTGTCATCGCGAGCGTAGCGTGGCGATCCCCGACATCGGAGATTGCTTCAGCACTTCGTGATTCGCAATGACAAGCTTAGTTATTGATAATGTGTTCCGAAGAAACACCGAATACAATCATTAAACCAAATAATACCCGAACAGTCAATATTGAGAGTTTATTTCTTTACAAATAAAACAACATTGGGTAGGTTTCTGCCCGGTCCCACCTTATATCCCCCACTCCACATGGCAGTAGAACCCCCACTATCCAGGTTAAGGGCATTTTTTATGCCCATTGCCTGTAGTACTTTGGCGGACTCGACTACGGTGGCATTATGAACCACACCGATGTATCCCGTACTGCCTGAAGATCCCAAAAAACTTCGATTACTTCTGATTGTTTCCTTCTCTCCGCCACCACTACCAAACATGATGTTTCCGTCTAAAACCAACAGCGGCCGATTGGCAATAACGGCGTCAACTCCCGTATCTCTTCCCCAGCCGGAAGACTGATCAATAAACCGGGCTGAGTTGCCGGAAAAAATGGCTACGGGCACGCTACTATAGACATTGTTATCGGAATTAAAATAGACCTTGTTTTTATTCATCACCAAAACATCAAAAGAATTTTTCTTGTCCACACACGATGGATAGGTTTCCGGGCAAAAATAGGTTCCATTTACACCGGCGTAGGCATTGTTTCGACTAACATAAGTGGCTAGTGGGAGGACGGGACAGTCGTTGGCACACGTTCCATCCGAGGCGGTGTCCACGATTACTTTGGTGCCGGCAAGATCGGCAGAAACAACGTCAACCAAAAATGAAGCGTCCCCGACGACTACCTTCTGCCTCCGGTAACCGGATACCGGTGCGTCTTTGATCTCCGGTACATTTGCCGGAAGCGGAGTAGTCACCGCAGAGGCTAGTTTGGTTTTTTCGGAATTTATTTCGGCCATTAAATCGCCAACCGTTTTCTGGGCTGACGGAAAATCATTTTTTGCCAAGAAATTGAGCACCGAAGAAAATTTGCTTTGTTCGCTGGTTACTTTTGACCCACGCTCTTGCAAAATAATTATCTGCTCGTAGGCATCCACTGCGGCTTTGAAACTTGATTTTAAATCGCTGATTTCTTTTTTTACCTCGGTATTTGTTTTTCTCAAGTCTTCGTTGTTGAGCCGGTCAATTTCCGCTTGAAGGCTTTTTATCGTTTCGTTATTGCCAATAATCTGCCGTTTTAACTCCAAGTTTTGATTTTGCGTTTCCCGTTGCTTCTGACTAGCTCTAAATAGAGTAAGGCCAATTAACGAGAGTGAAATCAAGCCAACGGTTAACGGCAACCATAGATGACGAAACTTGTTTTTTATCTTGATCACGACAAAATAATCCTAGCATAAATGGGTAACCATAAAAAAGCCCCGAACCAGTCGGGGCAAAGAGGTTATTTGAAAGTGAAATGGGGTTGGTTATTACTTTGGTTATTACTATCGATGAAAGTAACTTTCCATCCGGCGTCTTTATATCGTGTTAGAATATCACAAACAATTTTGTTACGTAGAGTTGGGCTCATTGAAACAAAAATGCCTAGTTCTGTAAGCTTTATCGAGGCGATGTCACCGGCAATGTGGGGGTCAAGCATTTTATCAATTATTTCCTGGATTTTCCCAATGGCCTCGACATACGCCTTGTCGAGATTTGCATCAGCTTTTGATCTTGGAACAGTCATAGAACCAAACCTCCTTAAGGTGCAAGATGGGGATATTATACTACAGGGTGACTACTTTTCTACCTCGACGGCGATGGTGCACTCGCCGATTTTAATATTTGTTTCTTAAAAAGGCGGGGATGTCTAAGTCGTCCTCAATATCAACCTCGTCGTGGTGAACTTTGTACTTGCCTGCAAGTTTGACTTTTTCAGACGGTTGGATTTCTTTAGGAGCATCATTCTGTTTTTCCGGCTCAGTGATTGATACTTCTTGAGGTTTTATATAAGGGGTATAACGTCGATTTTCGTCAAAACCGGCGGCAATAACGGAGATCTGGATCTCGTCTCCCAGATCTTCCCTTATGGTGGTACCAAAAATAATGTTGGCGTCGGGATCGGCGGACTGGGTAATGATGGATGAAGCTTCATTGATCTCGGCGAGGGTAAGACTTTTACTGCCGGCGATATTGAAGAGAATTCCACGTGCGCCTTCAATACTAACTTCCAGAAGAGGCGAACTAACGGCGGCATTGGCGGCGATGATGGCCCGTTTTTCACCCGAAGACCTACCGACTCCCATGAGAGCGGAACCGGCGTTGGTCATGACGGCTTTAACATCGGCAAAGTCAACGTTGACCAGACCGGGAATGGTTATCAGGTCGGAGATACTTTGAACGCCTTGGCCGAGAACCGAGTCGGCCATCTTGAAGGCATCAAGGAGAGTCTGTTCTTTCTTGTCCATGTCTATAAGACGCTGGTTGGGAATGACAATAAGGGTGTCAACCGTACCTTTGAGGTTTTCAATTCCCTCTTCGGCTTGAACACGACGGCGGGCACCTTCAAAAAGGAAAGGTTTGGTAACGACGGCGACAGTTAGAGCACCAACATCTTTTTTGGCGATCTCGGCGATTATGGGAGCGGCGCCCGTACCGGTGCCACCTCCTTCTCCGGCCGTAATAAAAACCATGTCTGCGCCCATCAAGACTTCTTTTATTTTCTCCTTGGACTCTTCGGCGGCTTGGAGGCCGACCTCGGGATTTGATCCTGACCCCAAACCCTTGGTACTTTTCTCCCCTATTTGAAGTTTGATGTCGGCGTTCGAGTTTATTAAAGCTTGCATGTCGGTGTTTACGGCAATAAACTCAACACCTTTTATCTTTCCCAAAGAAATCATGGAGTTTACGGCATTGTTGCCTCCACCCCCAACTCCCAGGACTTTTATCTTGGCAAATGTGTTTGTATCCGGTTTGACTAGACCCACTTTATGGTAAGAATGATTTGATAAATTCGATTACGCGTCCGACAAGCTTCTTGCCGGGAATCCCCTTTATCATACCAGACAGTTTTAGTTTTGGTGCCGTTTGCCGTTCTTTGTTGAGATAACCATAAAGAACGAGACCAACCGAAGCGGCATAGACCGGGGAACTGACTTCCTCGGTAAGTCCATGAAGACCACTGGGGACACCAAATTTGGCGGGAAGTTGCATAACTCGACGACAGGCTTCGGTGCAGTTAATGGTTAGGGCGCCGCCGCCGGTGACAATGACTCCGGCCGGGGTTTGACCTTCGAGCCCTGATTGCTTGATAACCTGGTTGACCATAGTAAAAATCTCATTTAGACGCGGTCTAATGATTCCCTCGACAATGGTTTTTCTGGAGACTTTTTTGATATCCTCGGTGATTCCTAGTTTTGATAGATCGATTTCATCAATGACTTTTGGATCAGTCGATTCACTTTCGTGTTTATGTTTACCAAGAAAGTGTTTTATTTTTTCGGCACTGTCAACACTGACTTGTAGACCAATGGCAATATCATCAGTGATTTTTTTGGCTCCGATGGGAATGACGGCAGAGTAAACACAAGACCCTTCAATGTAGACACAGATGCTGGTTGTCCCGCCACCGATGTCGACGAGAACAACGCCAAGCTCCTTGTCGGTATCGGTGAGAACCGACTCGGCTGATGCTAACCCGGTAAAAACGAGCCCGGAGACATTGACACCTATCTCATTGACACAGCGGGTGACGTTTTTTATAGCCGGAGACAGGCCGGTAATAAGATGGGCTTCGGTTTCGAGACGAACTCCGGACATGCCGGTTGGATCTTTGATACCGTGTTGGCCATCGACAATAAACTCACGGGGTAAGACGTGGATGATCTCTCTTGAGGTGGGTAAAGACACTGCCCGAGCGGCTTCGATAACGCGAAAAACATCATCGGAGCCGATTTCGCCTTCCGTTTCGGTAATGGCCACCAGACCTTGGGAGTTTTGAGATTGGATGTTCTCGCCTGAGATAGAGACAAAGGCCGAGTCGAGCCCAAAACCGGCCATTCTTTCGGCAGACTCAACACAGTCGGTGATGGAACTAACACACTCTTCTATGTTCACTATCTGACCTTTTCTGACCCCACGACTCGTGACTGTAGCGGCACCGACTAGGTTAATTTTTTCACTGTCTTGACCGGGAACGGTGATCAAACAAGTAATTTTACTGGAGCCAATGTCAATCGCGTTTATTCCTTGTGGTTTTGCCATATTCTTATTTAATGATCGGATTTTTAAAACTAAAGTCGATCACCTTTGCGTCTTTTTTAATTGTAACGAGGTAGCTTATCGATTGCAAAGCGGAAACCAAACTACCTTCGTCAAAAGGTACACTTACTATGATATCAGGTTGCCCCGGTCGGCTCAAGAAACAGCGATTGTTGACTATATAGATATTTGAGACATCAAGATATTTAAGAATAACTTTGACAATTTTATAGATAGAGGAAACGATTTCGGTGGAAGGTTTTTCGGAAAAAATGAAACTGATGTCGGCTCCCGTGGTAGCAATCGAGGTCATTGATCCGTTTTCCCAGAGATTAAAACCAAGGGCTTTTTTTGAGAAGACAAAGTCGGCCAGTTCCCCCGTTGGCTTTATCCACCAACCGGCCGAGTCGGTGGTGTTGGGGGCTTGATCCATAGATAAAACAGGTAGATCACTTACCAAATAAACATCAGCTTGGATATGAGGACTACTCTCCGTGAGGCCGACATTTATGGTATTAAATGCCTTATAGCCTATGGTCATCTTGTCTACCGGATAGATCGCCTTGATAAAGGTCAGTAGTTCTTTCTGGTTTATAAAAAGAGAGTTCGTTCCGAGAAGGTGGTTGAGAACTGCCTGTGTTTCATTTGGGCAGACTTCACCATTTAAAGTGCAGTTTATTTTTCGAACAGTGAAGAGACTATGAAGAAGGATAACTGCCGGAATTATTATGAGAACGAGAAAAAATCTTTGGCTGTTTTTTTTAACTGTGTCGAAGATGATGCGAGCGCGCCGGTTAAGCCTCTTTGAGGAGTTCACGAATGATTTGGATGATTTTTTCGGTAGCATCGGTGACTAATTTTGTTGTTGGCTTAACTGCCGGCTTATTAACCAGGTTTGTGATAGCCCCAAGAAGTACCTCGGGGGTGAGATCTTTTTCTTCCAGAACGATGCTACCTATCTGCTTTTCGGCCAACTTGGCATTAAGGTGTTGTTCGTCGTGCGATACCCAGGGAATAGGAATAAGAACGGCTTTTTTCCTGAGCAACATCAACTCGTAGATGGAGTGAGCTCCTGCCCGACCAACAACGACTGCGGCGGAACGAATGTAGGTGGCTGCATCTTCGGCAAAAAAGTAAGGGGCAAAAATGTAGCGGTCTTGGTACTCTCCAAGCTTTTCTTTGATCCTTCTGGCTCTGTCTGAGTCTTTTGTTAGGGTATTGGCTCCGGTCTGATGAACAATCGTGAATTTTTCCACAAGTTTTGGAATGATTGGGAAAAGGGTTTTGTTGATGATATGTGAACCCTGTTTTCCACAGGAGATATAAACGAGCTTCGGATCAAATTTTTTGGTATATTTGCTATTTAAAAGTTCTTTTCTAATTGGCAGTCCCACAACAACTGATTTTTCTTTGGAGAAGTTCCGCATAGACGAACTGTGAGTAAGAAGGATCTTTTTCACGAAGGGGGAGATAGCTTTGTTTGCCCAACCGGCGACCACGGTTTGTTCGTGAGTAATTGAAGGAGTTCCAAGAAACCAACCCACGATAACAACGGGAACAGATAGATATCCTCCGGATGAAAAAATCAGTTTTGGCCGGTACTTTACGAGGTAGATAAAGGCTTGAAAAAAACCAAAGGCTACTTTAAGCCATTCAAGTGGGTTAAATTTTTGATAGAACTTGCCGGTTTTTAGCTCCAAAAAATGAAGGCCGGATTGGGTGACTTCTTGATACTCGGCTGAGAGAGACTTGTCACCTTTTGAAGTAAATTTGTGACCGATCCAAGCGACAGGATAACCTTCTTTTTGTAAAGCCTTGGCTATGACGAGAGCGCTGTTGTGGTGACCGCCGGTAAAAACAATGGTTGGCTTCATGCCCGTTTGGCAATATTAATTAAAAGCCCTAAGGCGATGAAGTTGGTCACCAAGCTTGAGCCACCATATGAAATGAAGGGCAAAGGGACTCCGGTGATGGGTACTAGGGCAACCATTGAACTAAGGTTCACAAATATTTGAAGTAAAAATAATAAGGTAATACTGCTAGACAGTAGCTTATCAAATTTATCGTTAACATTCAGAGCAACTTTAAACGAAGCCATAAGGAGGCCGACAAGAGCGAGGATCAAAAGACTACTCCCTATAAAACCAAACTCTTCGGCCACTATCACAAAAATCGAGTCGGTGGTGGCTTCGGGTAGATAAGCGTATTTTTGACGAGACCTTCCCAAGCCAACTCCGGATACACCGCCGGAACCTAAACCATAGAGCACTTGATTGATGTGGTATGAAGCACCCAACGGATCATTGGTGGGATCAATAAAGGTTTTTATTCTATCCATGCGATAAGGAGAGAAAAGAATCAGAGCGCCGATAGCAACAGCCAAAATGGCACTAAAAGAAAAAATTTCTTTAATTTTTGCACCAGCCAAGTAGTAAATCATGAAGGAAACGCCAACAACAATCAGCGCCGTGCCAAGATCCGGTTCCAGCATAATCAGTAGAAGGTTGACACCAAGAAGAATAAGGAAATGTTTTAGGCTGCGCTCTTGCTCAAGCCACTTGGCCAGATAAATGACAAAGGTTATTTTTAGAAGTTCAGCCGGCTGAATAACGGCAAAGCCGATATCAATCCAACGTCTGGCACCAAGAAACTTGGATCCGATACCGGGAATTAACACCGCCACCATGAGAAATAGAGTAAGTCCATAAAAAATGTGGGCGTTTTTTTTGATGAGTGGTGTAGGAAGATAAGCAGTGATCAGGGCCACGACGATACCAATAATGATCCAGATGGCTTGGAATTTGACATAGTGGAACTTGTCTCCAAATGTTCGGTAGGCGTCGACGACAGAGGCATCATAAATTGCCACTAGACCAAAACAGGCAACCAGTATCCCGGCAATAAGAATGGTTGTGGGTAAACGGCTGTGGCTACCCTTGAGACGTAACATGGGCTAGATTATGGCTAACCAAATACCAAAGATAACCAACATGATGCCGACAAGCCATGATCTTTGCACAATTTTAGGCTCAGACCAGCCAATCTTCAGGAGTAGATAGTGAAGCGGAGCGATGGGGAGAATACGCCGGTGGAAAACTTTTACCCAGAGTATTTGAATAAGACTGCTCGCACCATCGACCAGGAATGGCAGCCCAATGATCAATAGGGCAACCACTTTTCCGGTGAGTAAGCCGACGGTGGCAAAGGCGGCACCGAAGGCAAGTGCACCGACGTCCCCAAGAAACAAACGGGCGGGAAAAACATTAAAGTAGAGGAAAGCAATCAGTCCCCCCAACCAAAGAGCGATGAAGATGGACAGGGGTGTATCGAGAATCGAGGTAGAAAGAAGAAGGAAACCGAATAGGCTGATCATCAAAAGTCCGGATGCCAAACCGTCCATGCCGTCGGTGATGTTCACGGAGTTGGCAAAGGTTACAACCAATAATGCGGCTAAGGGGATAAACCAGAGCCCGAAATGAATAACACCAAAGAAAGGAATGTGAATTATGTCGATGCCGAGATTGAGATACATCATGGCACCGATAACTAAACCAAGAGTAATTTGAATTAATAATTTATACCGTGTTTTGAGGCCGGTGTAGCCTTGTTCCCTGTCCAGTTCGAAGAACTTGACGACATCGTCGTAGAGACCAAGGAGACCAAAGGCAATGAAGGAAAAGAAAATAATATTTATTTCGTCGTTTATGGGGTAGACGTGGGTAATTTCAAACCCGAGTCGCTTTAGCGCCGGCATGACAAAGGCAAAGATGAGACAGGTGATAACAATGATTAAAAGGCCGCCGCCTTCCGGAGTTTTGGCTTTTGATCGGATGTGAGTTGAAGCCTCATCGGTCTTTTCTTTGGAAATGGCAGTATGATTTTTGAAAAACTTGAGACGGTAAAGGAGGTTCACAAAAGGAACGATGGTAAAGGCGTGGATAATGAACGAAAAAATTAAGATTCCAAGTAGTAGATCCATTTAGATGACGGTTAGTATTTTAGGTAAAAAGATAATGAGGGCGACAACTACGGAAAGGGTTGCGGAGACAAGGACCATGGCGGCAGAGACATCCTTAGCTATTTTGGCATCGGCTCTTCTCTCGAGTGTGATCAGGTCCACCATGGCTTCGATAGAAGTGTTTACCATTTCGGCAATGAGAACGGTATTGATGGTGAAGACCAAGATAAGCCACTCGGTGGGGCCGATAGAAAAATATATTCCCAAAAGAATGACTGTCATGGCTGCCAGAAGGTGGAAACGAAAGTTCGGTTGAGTACGTATGGCATAGATAAAACCGTCAAAGGCGTGTTTGAAGCTGACCCTGTGTATCCTGAGCGGATTTTGCATATTAGTTATATTTTAACAGTGTTGGTGTTAAAGCATTAGTTGTTTGGCAATGGCAAACCAGAGAGGAGCGGCTGTTTCCGACCCCCACGGAGAAGTTTTTGGTTCTCTCAGGGTGACCAGCATGGTGTACTGTGGATTGTTGGCCGGAAAAAAACCGATGAAACTAGCGATAGTTTTCTCCGAGTCATAATGGCCTTCAATCGGAATTTGGGCAGTGCCCGTTTTGCCGGCGATAATAATGCCTTGGGGTTTGGCCCACTTGGCTTCACCTTTATCAACGGCTTGAATCATGATCTGGGTCATCTCACCAACAGATTCCGGCGAGAGAATTTGCTTACCCCTGCCAACTTCATTTTCGATGATGGTTGGTTTTAGATAGAAACCGCCGTTGGCAATGGTATTTACCGCGGAAACCATTTGAATTGGTGTTAGGGCTATCCCTTGGCCAAATGAGTTGGTTGCCAGATCAATATCACCATAGTCTTTGGCTTCACGAAGAACGCCGGACACCTCTTCCTGCAATTGGATACCGGTTTTCTGGCCAAAACCAAACTTTTTCAGATACTCGACAAATTTTTCCTTGCCCAACCTCCTTGCCACAAAGACCATGCCCGTGTTATTGGAGTTAATGATGGTCTCGGTTGTGGTTGTGTTTGGGTGGTACACCTCATCCCAGGTTCTGATGGCGTATTTACCGATGACTAGCGGTCCGGCACAAATATCACACTGTGTGTCCGGGGTGACCACTTTTTCATTTAAAGCGGCCACTATGACCAGAACTTTGAAGATGGATCCCGGTTCGAATAGATCGGCAATGTTGGGGTTTTTGTAACTTGTGTTTGGAAACTTTGAAAAATTACCTGGGTCATAGTTTGGAAATGAGGCCATGACTCGGACTTTTGCCGTTTTTGAATCCAGAATGATGACATTGCCGGCTGAAGCTCCATATTTATCAATACCTTCCTTGAGCATTTTTTCCGTAAGGTACTGCATTTTTTTACTAATGGTTGTGGTTACCGACTTTCCCTCTATTGCATGAAGAAATTGATAGTTACCGATCAAAATGGGATTACCTTTGGCGTCTTGTTCGGTGCTCACCTTACCGCCGCGGCCTCGTAAAAGCCGGTCTTGAAAACCTTCCAAACCAAAATAACCTTGCTCTTCACCGCTCGCATCTTGACCGACGAAGCCAAGGACATGAGCCGACATACTGGCCTCGGGATAGAAACGAACATATTCGTCTTCAAGACCAAGTCCGGTAATTTTCAATTTTTCGATCCGATCTTTGGCGTCCGGCGTAAGATAGTGTTTTAATGAAACCCAGTTTGATTCCAGAGAAAGGCGTTTTTTTAGATAGTCTCTTATGTCTCCACCCGATGTGGTTTCCGGATCTTTATCTAAGTTTTCAACCAGATTTTCGATCAGGTCATTGTTACTTATCGTCAATTGAGGTTTATAGACATATAGGTGATAGAGATTTTTGGTACCGGCGAGAATGTTCCCTTGGAAATCGAGGATATTCCCTCTCTTGGCTTCCAAGAAAGTGGTTGTCTCGTGTTGTCTCTCTGCTTTGGTTTGGAGTTCGGGGCCACGGATTATTTGCCAGTAAAAAAGTCTTCCCAGGATTATAAAACTAATTATAGGAACCAGGAACATGACAATCTTGAGCCGTTTTAGAATTATGTTACCCTGGTAATTTTGCATTGATTATCTCTCCGCAAAGGTCGGGGGCGTGGGGACAAAGACAATATTTTTTGATCTTTCAAACCCTCGATTCTCTGCCAGCGCTTCAATTGTTTTTAGCTGGGAAGCTTCTTCAATCCTAACAGATATTATCTGGTTTTCTTTTTCCAATTTTAAGGTTTTTGTTTCTGCCTCACTGACAGCGATACCTTCTGTTGCCAGAACATTGGTGCCAATTAAATTAATGGCGGCAAGACAAATAAAGGCAACCGCAGTTAATGTATAAGCGGCCCTAAAGTTAATTAATTTTTTTAGCGATCCTAAGTTTGGCACTTCTGGTTCTCTTGCTGATTAATAATTCAGATGTCGAAGGAACGATCGGTTTTTCATTAATAGCGCTTAACAGGTTTTTTTCTTCTTCGTCTCCAAGGAAATCTTTGACTAATTTATCTTCACCGGAGTGGAAGCTAATAATCCCCAAAAGTCCGTCTTTTTTGAGAAGTCCGGGTAGCTGGGGCAGGAGAAGACTGATGTTTTCCCGTTCAAGATTGACCACCATGCGGAGTGCCATAAAGGTTTGAGTTGCCGGATGAATTTTTCCGGGACGACCTTTTTTAACTCTATGGATCAGATCGGCTAGTTGTTTGGTGGTTTTTATTGGAGCGATAGCCCTTTGTTTGACGATGATTCGAGCTAAAGGTTTGGCAAAGGGTTCGTCTCCAAGAGTAAAGAGTTCCGCTAACTCACCTTCGTTTAAAACAGCGAGAAGATCAGCGGCGGTGACCCCCAGTTCTTTTGAAAATCGCATATCTAAGGGCTCATCTACACTAAAGCTAAAACCACGGTCAGGAGAAAGTACCTGATATTGGGAAGGTCCCAGGTCAACTATTACTCCGTCGAACTTTGGAAGATCAAGTTTTTTTGCAATCTCCCCTACTTTGGTAAAGTTGCTTCTTACAATAATCCAGGTGAAGTTTTTGGGGGCAGGGCAAGAGATGCTTTCCGAATCAAAAATAGTGGGTAAAAACTTCTTGGGAACGAAGCCGATGGCTCTTTTTATGCTTTCGATGTCAATGTCAATTGAAACAACACGACAGCCTGCTTGCAAAGCTTCTTCCGTATGGCCACCATCGCCAAGGGTTAGATCTAAGAAGAGATAATCTTTCTTAAAACCATAGAGCTTTGTCAGCTCACCTTTGTAGGCCGAGTGATGTCTTTCTATGTCAATCATATATCCAGTTCGGCAATGCCTTGGTCGGCTTGGTTAATTGTCTGCGCTATTAAGTCAAGGTGCTTGTGATAGGCGTCTCTGTCCCAGATTTCAATTCTGGTAAGGGTTCCGGCGACTACCACTTGTTTTTTTAAATTTACCTGGGTTCTGAGATGTTCCGGTATGAGAGTCCGTCCCTGACTGTCGAAGTTCAACTCCACCGCGGACTGGACTAAGATACGAGTCAACTTCCGCGCTCCGGGATTGGTTAACGAGAGTGAGGCCAGCTTTTCGGAAAGCTTCTGCCAGTATGATTTGGGGAAAAGAAATAGGCAACCATCGAGTCCCCAAGTGATGGTGCCACCTGATCCGAGTTCTGCCCTGAAAGACTGGGGTATTGCCAATCTCCCCTTGGCTTCCAAATTGTGGTAAAAAAGTCCAGTAAACATAGTTCATATTGGCAGGCTTCAGAATGGTACATATAGGATACTTCACCACTCATCACCACTTTCCAGTATGCTACACAATATATATGATGTCAAGGGGTGTGTAAAGGGGGTGTGAAAACACTATTTCACCGTAACGCTTTTGGCTAGATTTCTTGGTTTGTCCGGATCAAGATGTCTCAGATTACAAATCTTCTCCGCCAGCAGTTGCAACCAAACTACGGCTTCTGTTTGTTCATCATCTTCTTTTCCCCTGATGGGTAAAAATTCGTCAAAAACATCTTCTTTTCTTTGGGCAATACCGATTACCTTGGCTCCTCTGGCTTTTACTTCCAAAGCGGAAGCCAGCATTTCGTTGGTGTTTTCTTTTGAAACTAGGACAATACAAATACTGTCTTTTTCTATGAGGGCGAGTGTTCCGTGTTTGAGTTCACCCCCTGCTATGCCTTCGGCATGAATATAGCTTACTTCTTTAATTTTTAACGCTCCCTCCAAAGCAATTGGGTACATTTTTCCCCTTCCTAAAACAAAAATGTGTTGTTCTTTGTATAGTCTTTTTGCAATATCTTCCGCCAAGACTTTATTCTTCAATATCCGTTTGACATCTTTAATTCTTTCAGTCAAATCTATCCCCAGTGCTTTATCAACGATAGCTATTTGAGCCACAAACGACTTAGTCGCCACCACACTTTTTTCCACACCGCAAGAAAGTAATTGACACTCATCTGTTAATCTTTGAACACTGGAATATCTCGCATTTACAATCGAAGCGGTGATGGCTCCCCCTTTCTTTGCTTTATTAAGTGCATCTACAACATCAATGGTTTCCCCGGATTGAGTTAAGGCGATCACCAGTGTTTTCTTATCAATTATTCTTATCCAAGTACCAAACTCCGAAGCCAACACAGCCATTGTCCATTTTCCCAATCTTTTCATAATTTTTTCAGCCACAATCACACTAGCAAAATACGACGATCCACAGCCTACCACAAGTACCCTTTTCATTTTTTTTGCTATTTCCACTATCTTTTCCATTTGCCCTCCACCATTCTTCATGATTCGTTCCAGTACCTTCGGTTGTTCATTGATTTCCTTTTCTAAAAAGCTTTTGTATCTTCCTTTTTTACTGTCTTTCTCAATCTCCACCATCTTTATTCTTTCTTTTTCAATTTGCTTACCGTCAACTGCATTTTTTACAATTACTCCATCATTATCGATCACTGCCATCTCCCCATCCAAAAGAATAATCAGCTCCTTCGCTTCTCCCAACGCATTAATATCTGAAGCCACCCAAGTTGTCTTTTTATTTATTCCCAATATCAGTGGTGAGCCGATCTTAATTGCTACCATTCTTTTTTGTTTTCGGTTCATCACCACCAAAGCATTGAATCCCTTAAGTCTAAGAAAAATTTGTCTAACCGCCTCCTCCATCTCAAGACCGTCGCTAATTTTTTCCTCAATCAAATGAGCGGCTACCTCTGTATCCGTATCTGACACAAACTTATGTTTTCTCGTCTGCAACTCCTTCTTTAGAACTAAATAATTTTCGACGATTCCGTTATGCACCACCGCAATATTCCTTTTGCAGTCAAAATGGGGGTGAGAGTTGGCTATGGTTATTCCTCCGTGAGTGGCCCACCTGGTATGGCCCATGGCCAAAACAGACCCCGGCAGATCCATCGGTTCATCAGTAAGCTTCCCCAAACCTTTTCTTGCTATCAATTTTCCATCTATTAAATAAACTATCCCCCAGCTGTCATAACCTCGGTACTCCAGTTTCTTTAATCCTCGGTAAATAGTAACTACAGGCTTAGCTTTCTTACTATGGTATCCGACAATTCCACACATAGGCTTTGCATAGCAAATAATAATTAGTGTGAGATTGTGAATCACCGATCTTGGGTATTGTGATACCCTTTTGGCTAGAAAGGCGTAACCAGAAGGCATCCGCAGATTATCGACAACCTTCTTCCTCGTATCCTCAAAGGGAGTTATCCCCGTGAGGCCACACGCTATTTAAATTATAAAGAAACACGAACTCACTCCATCTAGCATAACACTTATTTATAGAGAACGATGGGACCGAGGAGATAGAGATCCAGGGATTCTTTAGTGCCTTTTTCGTCGTCACGAATGATCTCGGCCTTCATCGGCCAGGGTTTGTTGTTTATGGAGAAAGTGAGAATGCCGTTTTTTTCGGTATAAGTGAGAGGTTGATAATTTTGGCCGTCATAGATAGCTGCACCGGTGATACCGGATTGATTGACGGTGAGTGAGCCAATAATATTTTTGTCGCTAACCGAGGAAATAACAATTGGGTATAGAACAATTTCATTATTTATTGGTTTGGGCAAGCCAAAGGAGTTTAAAAGAATTAAGTTATCTTTTATGGTGGCTTTAGACGGGGTAAAGGTGACCCTGCCATCAGGTAGGTTATTTTGGCCGGCAATAAAAACAAAATCTCCTTTTAGAACATGAGTGACGTTTTTATCGTCAAAAACAAGCTTCAACTTCATGGTGCCCGATTTGAGATCTTTGTCAAAGGAACACTTGCCCCCTGTCGAACAGCTACCAAGAATAATGGCCTTGATGTAAGGATTGGCGATGGGGGTTTCCAGGGTTGCCCGTGCACCCTTCAAAAGGTCTCCTGACTGATACTCAAGATCGAGGGTGGCTGTTTTGGCTTTATTGGCATTAATGGTGACAAAAGTAAAAACTTTATTGCTTGCGTGAGGAACAAGAACCGTGAATGGTCTTTCAGGCAGTGCGAGTTCGTTAACTAAAAGTTTTGTTCCGGTTGCTTGACCGGTTTGTGGAGTCGTTGCCTTTTTAGCACCGCAAGCAGAAAGTAATACCGAGAACAACAGAACAGATAGAACATTTTTTATTTTCATCGTGCTTTTCATTATTGCAATATTTGATGCTTGCCGTCAAGTTTATCTACTTGAGACTGTTGAATAACTTCATCTTGTCATCCTCGCGAAAGCGGGGATCTATATAAATAAGTTCCAGATGGATTCCCGATCAGGTCGGGAATGACAAATAATTGTATTATTCAACGGTCTCTCTACTTTATCTGAGGTCCGATGAGCTTTTTGCTCATGATGGACTCGAAGTAAGTAGTAAGCTTGGCTGTCTCCGGCAGTCTGGGGAGAGGGTAGCCTAGATGGCGAAGTAAAAATAAGCCAAACTTTCTTCCTAGTCTGTTTGTTTCTTTTGGTGAATCAGATTTTTCAACAGCTTCGAGAAATGACCTGGTGGAAAGAAAAATCTCTTTGTCTTCTACTTCAACAGGAAGGGTATAGATCAAGATCTCCATGATAGTAAGACATAGACCGACTTTGGAAAAATCTTGTTTGATCCTCGGGAAATACGAAATTGACTCAACTTGTTCCAAGAAATGGGGATGTTCTCCCCTACCGCTTTGAAACTTGACCAGGTTAAAAAGGTCAAGGTGGGGTGCTTTTTTGGAAGTTATGCGCCGTGCACCTCTCGCCACAAAATCCTGAAGACCATGATTTTGGGTAATTATGGAAACAAACTTGTCTGCTTCGCCGGAGTCTACGGATCTGATGACAATTCCAACATCGGAAAATGATGGTCTCATTTTTTTAGTTGAGAACGACCTCTTTGTCTTGGTCTAAACCAACTATGGTCTGATTGCCATTTAGGATAATGGTGTGCTTGATGGTCGGGGTACCCGGTTGTTTCTGAATCAAAAGACGATAGGTAGATAAATCCAGTATTGGGAGTTCATATTTGAAGACGATTTTGCTTTGACTTTGGGGGCGCATGGTGAAGAAGGCTTCAAAGACCGTCTTGTCCAGATCTTCGGATACTTGTTCTTTGACCTCAGACCCGACAACAGAGATGAGTTTGCTGCCTTTGGGAACCAAGAGACGAATATAGTCCCGGTATGTGCCATTCAAACAGAGTTGGCCGGCCTCCAGATTACAGTTACTGCCTTTGGTGGGGTTGTTGTAACTGATACTAACTGTTTTGGTGACGGTGCCATTTGCCGATTCAATCTCTTGTTCTACTTCACGGGTGATAAACATGTCGGTTTTGGCTCCGCCAAGATTGGCGTCGTTGATATGAAGATAGTCATAGGCCGCGGGAACAATTCTTCCCGCGGCATTGAAGTCCTCGGCCACTTGCTGAGTTTTGTTATCAAAGAAGTAGAAAAGAAGATGTTTCTGTTTAATCGATTCCATGGCGACATTAAGAAGTTTTGGCCAAAGACGTTTGGGACTACCTATGGCATTGGCCATCATTGAGTTCATTAGGGGGCCAAGGACGGCTTTTCTGCCCACTTTTACGGTATTTGATGGCCTATCGGCAATTTCTTCCAGGGCATAGACGACTTGGGGACAGTTGCAGCGAGCGTCCGTATTGGCGCTAAAGTTTCCCCAACCACCCACCCCTATCGGTCCGATGATCTTGAGAATCTCGACAGGGAACTGGGTATCTATCGCTATGATACCGTCCGGTCGAAGCATGTTGGGGATAGTGTTGTAGTACTTGGAGAAAAGATCCATGGAGACTTTGAAATCCGGGGACATGTTCGAGTTTCTTAGATTGAGATAGGTTTCATTTAAATACTTCTTGATAGCATCAGGAGCAGGTACTTTTTTGGTGAAACGAGCGTCAAGATCGTAGATATCAAATGAGCTGAGAAGATCAATTTTCCCCTTGGTGACCTTTAAAAAGGCATATGCCGTCATAAAGCCTCCCGTAGGACGCAACTCGGCGTCGTTTTGGAAAAGAATCATGTAGGTTTTGGGGTTTGGGTTACCCAAAAGATCGGGAAGAAGTTTAATCAGGGGTTTTGTTTGAGTCAGGAGTTGGGTTGATTCGGAAACGGTGGATTTGATGGCGATAATTTTGCTTCTAACTTCTTTGCCGGCAACTTTTTCCGGATATCGATTGACATTGATAAGGTCGAGTTCTTTTTGAGCCGCCTCCATGTCGGCTCCAATTTTGTCCAGATCGGGGCTGATCTTGTCAAGGGTTTGGGCCATAAAGACAATTCTGTCTTCAATGGACTGAGCTTTGGGAGTTTGACCCGATGGTGTGGCTTCCGCGGTTTTAAAGCCAAGCAGGTCGGCGTAGGGAGAAACGGAAACAATTAAGGTGTCGATTGCCTTTACCGCCGACTTACCGGCGTTTATGGCGTGTTGGCCGTCTTTGGTGTAGTTGCCGACAAAGGGAATGACGAAAGTCCAACGGACTTTTTGATACTTAACATCAAGATTTGCCAACTGTTGCCCCAAAGTCTGGACATCCGTCTTGGCTAAACCCAGATCTTGGTTTTGAAAATCGGTCGATAGCTTGGTGCCTGTCAGCTGGAGTGCGTTGAGTGATGGCGAAAGAGACTTGAAGGTGAAAAAGCCGAAGATGCCGATAATTAATATCAATCCAAAGATTATCCCTAGAGGAACAAAAATGAAACGGAGTTTAATTGCCCTTAACTTCATGAAAAAGTTTTTTAATTTATTTATCACCACTTACTTATCATAGCAAATGGCGTTTTAAACATGATGTAAATGTCGTAGATTATCGAGCGACGCTTGGCGTAGTCGGCATCTATGGCCACTCTTTGATTCCAGGGAATATCGTTCCTGCCGGATACTTGCCAGGGTCCGGTGAGACCGGGTTTGGCCGAAAGACTTAGTTTAATGAGACCTTCAACATTAACGCCGTAACGTTTTTTGGCGTCTTCCAGTTCCGGCTCGACATAAGCTCTTGGACCAACTAAACTCATCTCTCCCGAAAAGATGTTAAAAACCTGAGGCATTTCATCAATACTGGTTTGACGAAGAACTTTCCCGAGTTTGGTGATGCGGGGATCCTCGTTCAGCTCGAGTTTCCAGCCATTGCGTTTGTACTTTTCAAAGAGACCGGGGTTCTCCTTCCAAAACTCGACGGCGTGAACGTTTTCACCGTTGACCTCAAACATCTTCATAGACCTGAACTTGAGCATCTTAAATATCTTGCCGTTTTTTCCCACACGTTCCGGACTGTAAAGAATTGGTCCACGAGAGTCAAGTTTTAAAAGAATGGGGATAATGATCCAGATGGGAAGAAAAAGTACTGTCAGAACGGTAGCGCCTGCAATATCGATTATTCTTTTGATTAAGTCGTAAAACATAAAGGTTCGTTGCTTGTGTTGCCTGTATATAATACTTTACATGATACCAGTAATCATTTGTGGGGGCGTAGGGACAAAGATGTGGCCGCTTTCGTCCCCAAAGTTACCGAAACATTTTTTACCCTTGATACGTGGCAGGTCTTTATTTGAACTAAATTGGGAGATACTCCGAAAAAGATTTGCTCCTGAAGAAATATATCTGCAAACAAATGCCCAGCAGGCACAAATTGCCAAGAAACAGGTACCGGAGATCGTAACCGAAAATGTTTTTATCGAGCCTGCCTCACTTAATCATGGACCGGCAACAGGACTGGCAGCAGCATTACTTCTTAAAAAGGGTAAGGGTGACGAGTTGTTTTTTCTCATTCAAGTGGATAACCTGAGAGTACCGGGCAAAAACATTTTTAAAATGATGGACTTGGCCGAAAAACTAGGAGGGCAGACTCACAAATACATCACCGGCGGTTTTGTTCCGAATAGATTTATTAAAGGAGTGGATTTTCTTTTAAAAGGAGATTTGGCCGGTGAGCAAGATGGGGTGAAAATTTTTAAAGTAGCTGAGTATGTAGATCGCAACGAAGAGGTGAAGATTAACGCAAATTTGAGTACCGGAAGATTGTTGGTTCATGCCAATCACACCTGTATGACGCCCAACGATTTGCTAAAAATGTATCAGGAGTACCGATCTGACTGGTATGAACCACTGAAAAAGATTGCCCAAGGTGCAGACATCGTAGCCGAGTATGTAAAAATGCCTAAGGGGGCGATTGAAGAGATAACAAAACAGGTTCACACAAAAGGAGACTCCCTTGTTATTGAGTTGCCGTTCGAGTGGACTGACTTTGGAACTTGGGAAAGCCTTGAAAAATACTACTTGGCAAACGGAATCACCCCTAAAAATGGCGGGGTGGTGGAAATTGAAGCAAAAAATAACTTTTGTGTTAGTGACACGAACAAAAAGATTGCTATCCTTGGACTGGATAATGTAATCGTGGTTCATGGGAAAGACGGAGTACTTGTTTGCCGTCGGGATCTAAGTGGCCGGGTTGGAGAGATAGTCTGACCAAAGATCACTAACTTTTTTGGTAAAGTTCTTTTGAAAAGTTTCATTTTTGAAACGTTGGGCGTTTTGGTAACAGTCCTCCGGGCGAAGGGTGAGTTTTTCAAATCCGGCTACGGCTCTTGTTAGAGACTCGATCGATTGTTCATCAAAAAAGACGCCAGTTTTATCTTTAATGATTGTTTCGAGGGCGCCGCCCTTACCGTAAGCAATCACCGGTGTGCCGCAAGCTTGTGCCTCAATGGGAACAAGACCAAAGTCTTCTTCTTGAGGGAAAATTACCGCTTTGGCATTTTTATAGAGACGAATAAGCTTGATGTCACCGACCTGACCGGTAAAGGTAATCGTTTTGCCGGAAATATTTTTTAGGTTATCCAGTTCCGAACCAGTGCCGACAACCAATAGGGGTTTCTTTAATACATTAAAGACCTGTATTGCCAAATCAACCATCTTGTAAGGGACAAGCCTATTGGCGATTAAGTAGTATTTACGCGAATTGAAGGGTGTAAGCTCTTTCGAGTAAAATATATCGTCAATTGATGGATATATCACCGATGAATCATAATGATAGTATCTTTTTATTCTGTTCTTCACTTCGTTTGAAATGGCGATATATTTATCCGGTCTTTTGGACATGAGTAAATCTACTGTTCTAAAATATTGATAAAGCCATTTGGGGATAAGTTTAATTTTTTCATCATTCATGTACCGGTTTTCCCCACTCCAAAAATAACGGGTCGGTGTTAAACAGAGACAGATATGTAACTGTCCCGGCTTAGTAATAACAGCTTTGGCATCACTACCGGTGATACTGATGATTAAATCGAATTCACGAAGATCAAGTGACTCAAAAGCCATTGCGGCAATTGGAGCAAGCCATTCATGCTTGTTGCGAAAAAATTTGATCTTGTTTATAAATGTGGGAATTACATTAAAATCCTTTGCCCAAGGTGCCGATTGTGGATTATAAACAAGAGTAAATAAGGGAGCATTGGGAAAAATTTTGTGAAGAGTGAGAAGAACCCTTTCGGCTCCTCCAAACTTATTAACACGATCGTAGACTAAGGCGACCTTCATGTTGCGAGGGTAAGTTTGTATACGGCAAGGGTTTCTTTGGCCATTTTCTGCCAAGAGTATTTTCTTGCCTGAAGATATCCCCTAGTGGACATTCCGGATCGAAGATCTTGATCTTTTATTAGAGTTTCCAAACAAGAAACAAGATCGTCGATATCATTTGGGTTAAAGTAGATAGCGGCATTTCCATAGACTTCAGGGAGGCAACTGGCGTTTGAAGAGATAACCGGTAGGCCAACACTCATGGCTTCAAGTCCGGTAAGACCAAACCCCTCCATCTTGCTGGGATGGACCAAAGCCAACGCCAGACTATAGATTTTCGAGACATCGGCATCTTCAACAAAGCCAAGAAGTTTGATTCTGTTTTGAAGATTCCTTTGGCTAATTTTCTTATTGATGCGTTCCCAGAAAACCGAACGGGAACAAATTATGGCAAGCTCCAGGTCAACTTCTTTGTTTCGGTTGTGTTTTTCTAAAGCGTTGATGAGGACGTCAACATTTTTGTGAGGATAGACGTTGCCGGTATAGACAATGAATGGTTGTGTCAGATCGTATTTGTTCAATAACTTTGTCTTTTCTTCATCATCGAGAGTGACTTCTTTAATGGACTCGGAAGCGGCCTCGTAGGTCACGGTGATCTTCCCCGGTGACACGTGGAGGCGTTTCGCTATATCTACCTTAACGAAGGCGGTGGGAACGATTATGTGATTGGCACGATGGACGATTATTTGGGTTAAGGTAAGGTAGCCAAAACGCTTGAAGAAATACAGCCAGCCTTGACGGGTGGTGGTTTCCGGTCCTTTAGAGTCATGTTTGATGAGATCGTGAATAGTGAGGAGAAGTCTGCCGGGGTACATTAAAGGTGCGTCAAAATGGGGTACGTGTAAAAGATCGAGTTTCTCTTTCACAAAAACGAAGGGGAGGATGATTTGTTCGAAAAGGCTGTAAATCGGAACGTTGGTGGTAACGACTTTGACTCTCTTTCTGTTTTTGAACTCGCCGGCATGAGCGGAGTTAAGAAATAGGACATAGTGATTTTTTTTGTCCAGTTTGAGAAGCTCTTCAACCAACTTGGTAACATAGCGTCCGGGACCGCCATGTTCTAAACCGTAGAGTCTGGCATCGATGCCTATTCTCATTTATTTACTTAATTGGTATTTCAAAACTCGGAGCTTTCCTTTGACGGCAATTCCGAAAAGAACCAAGGCCGTCACAAAGAATGGGTAGCGCTTGCCGTAAAACTTCTTGTAAAAAATTCTCCAGGCGTTGGTCGAGGACTTGGCTACTTTGATCCTGTTGGCCTTGGAGGAGATAGCCGTTTTGGCATTTTCTTTACGAAGACCGGAGCTGGCACCACGCAGATGCAGAGCCGAAACTTTGGGGTAGTAGATAATTTTATATCCGGCTTCGTTAATTCTGAAACATAGATCAATGTCCTCGCCGTAAAAAAAGTAGGTTTCGTCCCACATGCCAATATCTTTAAATAGCTTAGTAGACATCATCAAGTATGACCCGGCGGCGACAGGGATTTGATGGATTTTATCCAATTTTTGGAAACCCAGATGGTAGCTATTAAAAAATGTGGATTTGGGGAAGAGTTTGGCCAGTCCCAAAAATTTTGTGGCTGACGTCCATGGTGTGGGGAAACCGCGTTGATTATCGTAGTCAATTGTGCCGTCTTTAAGAAAGAGCTTGATGGTAATAGCGCCTATCTTGGGATGGGTTCTGAGATATTTTAGAGGTTTTACAAGACTATATCGTTTTATAACGGTATCGGAGTTTAAGAAAAGGAGGTATCGAGCATCGGTTGCCTCAACTCCGATGTTATTGGCCTTGGCGAAACCAAGATTTTCGGAGTTTTTGATGGTTAGTACACTCGGATATTTCTTGGCTACCATGTCCATTGAGTCGTCGACCGAGTCGTTATCAACCACCACTACCTGAAGCCCACCTTTCGGGTAATCGGCTCTGAAGATCGAGGCCAAACAGTCGTCCAGAAGCTCACGGGTGTTGTAGTTAATGATTATTACGGCCAACTCGTTTTTGTGTTTTGTCATTTTTTTCCGAGTTTTTGGTAGATGGAATCGAGACTCTTGGTTATTTTACGCCAATCAAAATTTTCTTCGACATGACGACGAGTGGTTAGTGCTAGTTTTTCCGCAAGAGAGGGTGTTTTTATTACTTTAATTATTAAATCGGATATCTCTTCAGGTGTATTTCCGATTAGAACGTGGATTTTGTCTTTTACCATTAATCCTTCCACGCCTACCTTGGTAGAAACAATCGGCAGTTGACTAGCCATGGCGGCGAGGTTTTTTAGACGGGTACCCCCAGGTCCTTTGATGGTTGAAGCAAAAACGGAAGCGTCATGCCAAGCGTCAACCAACGTCTTAACGTCATCTTCCGGAATGGATTTAACCAAGATATCTTTTTCTTGTAAAGAAAGGATATCGCCCGGTACATGCTGTCCGATGATCCAAAGCTTTACGGAAGGAATAATTTTCTTGACTAGTGGGTAGACTTTGTCAATTAACAGGTGAGCCGCTTCCACGTTTTGAAGCCATTTGAAGTTACTTATGAACAAAATAGATTTTTCTTTGGTATTCCAGTCGGTCTTTTTTCTAAATAGATCAAGGTTCACACCATTCGGAACTATTTCGACGGAGAGACTGGGCTCCAGCTTGTTCATTTCAAGACGATCGGCTTCGGAAACAGCAATTACCTGATTGGCCTGGCGCCAGTAGAAACGTTCCGAGTTCTTAAGTTTTTCCACGTCTATTTGAAGCAAATGGCGCAGGAACCAAGAGGTGGTTTCGTCAACATAGTGCTGGTAGACAAGGTACTCAATGGTTTGGTCAACCAGAATGATCGGAATATTAGTTTTCGGTAAGCTTGGCATAACATAGAAGGTCTCGGCGTGGATTATGTCGTAGTTCCCCATCTCGAGCTCTTCGATAACGGCTTCTTTTACCCTGGGGGCGGAGTTTCTAACAATCAAAAACGGGTCGAGGGAAAAACCGGTTCTGAGGATGTTTTTTAAAGTCCAGGGGGTAGCACTCCTGGGGAAAGTCATTACTTTTTTGCAGTACTTTAGAAGATATTTTATGTTTTCGTTTTCTTTTTTGTCTTTTATGAGAGAGACAAGGGTGATCTCGTTGTTTTTACAAAGGTACTTGAGAAGATTAAGAGTTCTGATCTGTCCACCGGACGAGTCCGGATACGGGAGATATGGGGTGAGCATCAAGATCTTCATTTGGTCTTTGGAACAAGTTTGATTATTATGTATTTTTCGGTTTTTTCGATGACTTGGTATTTCTTTTCCAGCTCGTGCATTTCATCATCGAAGTAGACACTGACATAGTAGGTAGCACCCAGGGCGATGTGCTTTTCGATGTCGTAGCCAAGAGGCCAGCCCGAACGATGGGTTTGATAAAGAAAGGCGGTATCTCCATTGTAAGGAGCGATCACTTTGGCATCAGGGGGTGTAAGTATGTCGACTCTTTTTCCGGCTTCGATGATAACGGGATTGTTTATTTGATAGTAGCCTTTGATGTCGTACCAAGACATACCGATAGTAAAGACAATAATAAACAGGGTCATTACCAAGGTTAAAAATCTTGAATAGACCGACCGAGTAAGGCTCATGAGGAGAATGGTGCCTTTGGCTAGAAAGATGCACAAAAAAGGAATGATAATGGCTTGGTAGTAATCATGTTGAACATTACCCCCGGCAACAATGGCAAAGTACAAAACAGTGCCGATCCCCCAAAGCCAGTAGGTTGTGCCCTCTTTTGTAGGTTTGGCAACGATGCCCAGAACCAAAAGCGTTGTACCCCAGGAACCAAGAATAAGTTTTCCAAGACGTTCACCAAACAACCACCTAAACCAGGCGGGACGGAAACGAATTCCATTGTTATTTAGGAGCCAGTTACTGACCGGAACACCGGTAGGATACTGCGCGATATGTTTCCGCCAAAGACCGAAGGGCAGTAAAGAAATAGTGGCATAGCCCGTGATGTCGGCAAAATTTAACTCTTTTTTGGCAAGGGAACGAAAAAGGATGGCCAAATGGGGTAGGGCAAAGAATAAGGCGAAGGGCTTTACCAAGACGGCAATAGAGAGAAAAATAGCACTGAGTAAAAGATTGATTCTTTTTTTGATAGAGACAGTTTCGGAAACACGGATCAAAAACCAGTACGAGGCCAAAAGGGAGGCGATCATCAATGGCTCCGGTAGAATTACACGAGAGTAGTAGATATTGAATGGCAGAATGGCCATAAAGATCGAGGTGAGAAAGGCCATAAATAAACCGGAAAGTTTGTTGACGATTAAATACAGTAGGACGATGGAGATTAGAGATAGAATCACTGAAGTAAGCCGTCCGGTCATATCGAGACCCATACCGGGAACCAATCGGAAAACCTCCAGGTGAAGAAGGTTGTATAAGGGGAACTCAACCATACGGTAGCCCTTGGGATTATCAAAACCGGACTGAATATTGCTTAGATCATGATAGGTAGGAACAAACAGGTTGACACCTTTTTCGGCAAAGTTCCTGGTAACCGAGGCGGTGTCTGCTTGGCGGAAAGAGTGCCAGTCGGCCACGGGGTTGTCTACTTTGTAAAGCCTGACAACTAGAGCCAGAACCAGTATGGCGGTGAGAAGAATTGATCTAAATATTTTCATGTTTGGTACTGAGTGCTAATCCCATGTAGGCCCAAAACAGTATGGCAATTTTACTTGATTCGAAGACATCGAGGAAAATGGCACTAACCAAAAAGGAAACGAAAATTCCCAAAGCGGATATGATTAGAACTTTATTTAATCCTTCCTGGCCTTTGATCGCCGACTTTAGTTTCATAAAGAGGGCAACGAGAACTGATAAAAATGCTAGGGTGCCAAGAATGCCTGTCTCCCCCAAGGCTCTTAGATAGTCGTTATCAGTCGCGAGACCAAGCGAAGAGTAACCCGTACCCAGAAGCGGATTTTTGTAAAAAGAACGAATGGCCATAGGCCACTCAACATCGAATCTGATACTGGTAGAAATGTCTTGCTGTATGGGACGAAGAGATTCGGTTGGTGTTGCCGTCGGGGTAGCGATTGGAGTGACGGCAACGGCTAGTACGGGTTTAACCAATACAACTTGTGAAGTAAAAATTTTAATAATTGTTTGGAAACGGCCGATAAATGCGGGAGTAGTGATGACAAAGGCGGACATGACGACAAGAAGAATCAGACCCAAGAGGAAGCGTCTGTATAGATAACAGATAAGTGCAACGGAAAGGAAAAGTCCCAGTAAACCGATACGAGAGCCCGCTTGCATGAAAAGCCAAAGAACGGCAATAAATAGAACAAGAATAGGAATGCGCTTAAGCCATCCCTTGACTGAACATATTAGAGCAGTAAGGAAAGAAATAATCATAATCAGATAGACTGCCAAATCGTAGTGACCGGCGAAAGTACTGGAAAGAGGTACCCCCGGGCGAAGAGTAAGAGCCGCCCCCTTACTCGACTCAACATTCATTGTTGAAATGACTGGAGATCCAAGATATATCTGAGCTAGACCATAAAGAATGACACCTACGACCGGGATTATGGATAATTCAAATAAATATCGCCGGTTTTCTTTGGTATCCGCCGCCCAGTAAACCAAAAAGAAGAGGGAGAGATACTCAATCCTGCGAAAAAAGTGTAGTAGAACAGCAACAGTAACTACATTCTTGGTTATGAGAATGGCAGATAGAGACGAAAGGAGGCCAATGGCGATAAAAATGCCGATTTGAAAAGATAAAGGAGGAAGTTTTATCTTCTTTTTTACCAATAGACGAAATAGAAAGATACCCCATACAGCAGCAATCAAAAAGTCTTCGGCTCTGATTTGAACATAAGTAAAAGGAAGCGCAAAAAGAGGAAACTTTGGATAAAGCGGTATAAAAATAAGTACAGCCGCTATGGCGTACTTAAAAAATAAGTCCAAGAGCTTGTGTGTAGGCACGACGAGCTTTTTCATCTCCTTTGATTATCCCAAATATTAACAAGCGAAGCAATGAACCGGTAAAGAAAAACATCTTGATAAAAGGAAGTTGCCAAGTGGGCATATGCTTCTTCCAGAAGTAGATCATGTTTTTGACTTCACTGGTTAGAGCAAAGACTGACCCCCCTGAGGCTCCCCCTAGATGAATTATGGCGGGAGAGTTTTGGTAAATTGTTTTGTAGCAAAGTTTACTAAGCCGGAAACAGAGTTCCATCTCCTCCGTGTACATAAAAATGTTTTCGTCAAAGCCACCGACCTCGTCAAATACTTTCTTGGGAATGATCATAAAAGCTCCCGTAACCCAGTCCATCTGCTGGTTTCGATCATAAGAACCGAGCTGGGGATGGAATGAAGGAATTAAACGCCCAATTAGGGGAATGTCGTCGATAAATAATTGCCAAGCAAAAACATTGCCAAGGGTGGGAAAATGACCACCGGAGGCTTGGGCCGACTTATCTGCATTTAACAGTTTGCACGAATAGGCTCCACCGTCGGAAATTTTTTTGAATCTATCAAGTGACTCTCTGATGGCATTATCAAAAATAAGTGTGTCGGAGTTTAAGAAAAGTAGGTACTCGCCTTTGGCTTTTGTGTTTCCAAGGTTATTGGCTTTGCCAAAACCAATGTTTGATTTCGCATCTATAAGACCCACTTGAGGATATTTTTTGGCTATTTCCCTAATGCCTTCGGACGAACCATCTTTAGAGCCGTTATCCACCACAATAATTTCATAATCGATTCCCTTAGTGTATTTGATCACCGAAAGTATACAGTCGGAAAGAATTTCCCGGGTATTGAAAGAAGTAATGATAATGGAAAGATCGAGTTTAGGCATTTTTCAATGATTTTTTTAGGGAAAGAAAAATAAGGTATGAAGCGGGAAAAATCAACGTCCAGATGACAACCCTGAAGAACACATTGGAGTTGGTCGGTTTGAGAGTGACTTTGCTTAAGTAAGGAATGCCGTTAAGGGAAATGTTGGGGATTTTCATTCCGACAAAACGAGGGGAGTGTGTTGGTTCCCAGCCATTGACAAAAAGGGATTCGCGAAAGGGGTAGACTATTTCTTCAAGATAATAGCTATCCAGCTGATCACGAACGAGAGTAAAAGCTTCTTCAGGCCGGTAGTTAAGCCGGTATGAAGGTAGGGTAAGTCCTAGAAATTTGACGGTGAATTTTGCTTGAAGCTGGGCGAGTACTTCGGCTCTGGTAAGGTTGGTGTAATAGCCTTTTTGATCCGGGTGTTGATAGGTGTCTCCGGGCTCGTTGGAACGCCCTGCCTGCGTTAAGTCCGGATAAACCGGAGACGGAAGGGTTAGATAAACCAAACCCAATAGATAGATTACTCCGGCAAATACATATTTTAATTTCATTGAAAAAGTCTGGCTCTGCCCAGTTTGTAATTTTGTTCTTTGAGAGGCCTTTCTCCAATTATTTTTGCGGGAACTCCGCCGACGATGGTGTTTTCCGGGACGTCTTTAGTAACAACTGCTCCTCCGGCAATGACAGCCCCATTTCCAATAGTGACACCGGGCATGATGATGGCTCTAGGTCCGATAAAAACATAGTCTCCTATGGTTACCGGTTCCTCAGTAGCTTTGAAGGTGGAATCCGACAGATCATGTTCGGAGTTGTAGATCATGACCTGAGAAGCGATATCTACCTGTTTGCCAATGGTTATCTTGGCACGACCATCAAAGAAAGCGTGGTCGCCAACGATTGTCCCCTCTCCGATCTCGATATTTTTGGGATAGAAGAATCTGGCTCCCATGTGGAAAGTGGCGCCGTGGCCAAGTTTCATACCTGAGATTCTGTAGAAAAACTTCCTAACGGTGTGACTTGGGCAGTAACCAATGATCCACAGTTTGTAAAGCCAGAGATCCAAAAAAAACTGAGAGAATCTATTGGTGATCTTTCCAACCGCTTTGGACGAGGAAAGTTTTTGACCGTCTTTGTCCACAAAGTACAGACCGTTTTCGGTGAGATTGAGATTGCTTATTTTCATACCGTTTTTAAAATATTTAAGATTTTTTGAGCGGAAACATCCCAGTCAAAACGCTTGGTATTTTCTTTCCCCTCTTTAATTATTTTAAGCCTTTCGCCAAGGGAAAGTGTAAGGACCTTGTCGAGGGCAACTTTGATACTATCGAGAGACTCAGGGTCTTCAATGTAGATGGCTGACTCTCCGACAACTTCCGGCAGACTGCTGACTCTGGAAACGACAACCGGGGTACCAACAGCCTGAGCTTCAACAGCCGGCATGCCAAAACCTTCATACAGGCTAGGGAGAACAAAAGCGCGACTGCCCTTGATGAGGGCGGGGAGGTCATCGTTTGGGGCAAACCCGGTGAAGACGACCCGGCTATCTATACCAAGACTTTTAGACTGTTCCAAGATTTGATCATAAAGCCAGCCCTTTTTACCACAGATGACGAGTTTGAGCTGGGGTTTATCCAGCTTGGCAAAGGCGTCGATAAGACGGGTGATGTTTTTTCTTGGTTGGAGCGTTCCCCAGTAAAGCAGGTAGCTACCGGTGATGCCATATTTTTTCTTGACCGAGATGATCTTGGTTTTGGGGACCTTACCGTGGAATATTTCTTTGTCAAAGGCTGGGTAAACAACCTCTATCTTGTCTGCCGACGTACCATAGAGTTTCATGATTTCGTTTTTGGAAAACTCGGAGATGGTGAGAACCTTCTTGGCTTTTTTGACGGATAGGGGTGTCCATTTTTTCAACTGATTGATGTCGTAGTTGGTAAAGTACTCGGTACCAAAGCGCTCAAAACTCATATCCATGAGGTAGATAACGGATTTGGTGAGTGTAAAGAGCGGGGCGTAGTGGTTTGGAGAAAAAAGAATATCAATTTTTGGTTTACCAAACCAGAGCCTTTTGGTGAGGCTGGTTAACACCCAAGCTTTTTTGGAGCCAAAAATCTCATAAATGAGGTTTTCGTTACCGGGGGGCATGTCCGGAAGGGGTCTTTCTTTGCCTAAAGCAAAGAGTTTATCCCCGTCTGCCACTAGTTTGGCTAGATGAAGAAAAATATTATAGGCGACTTGATTAACCCCGACTCTTTGAGGGATGTTGGCTTCGTTTATATCAAAACCGATGTTCATATACTATTTTTTTTGAGGCTAGGACTTGTTGATAAACTTTATGAGTTTCTTGAGCGGTCTTTTCCCAGGTAAATTTTGATGCCTGAGTGAGACTTTTTTCTTTGAGGTTGCTCCTGTTTCTCACCGCCTCGATTATACCAGCCGCGATACTTTCCACACTTTCCGGGTCAAATAGCACGCCTGCGTCCCCAACCACTTCGGGGAGGCTACTGACGTTACTGACAGCCACGGCGGCACCGCAAGACATGGCCTGTAGAGGAGATAACCCAAACCCCTCGTAAATACTGGGAAGAACAAAGGCAAGACAACCGGAGTAAAGACCGGGAAGATCTGAGTCGGGGATATAGCCGGGTAAAAATACACCCTCTACCGCTTCGGGGATCTCTCCCCAGCCTGTACGGCCACCGATAATTAACTGGAGAGCCGGAAAGTCTTTTTTAACCAGTTTGAAAGCTTTAATAAGCCTTGCTTGATTTTTGCGTGGTTCAAGAGTAGAAAGAGAAAAAATATAGTCTTCATTTATTTTGTAGTGTTTTTTAATAATTTCTTGAATGTCAAGAGACTGGGGGCAGTATCTATCCTCTACCCCCTCAGGAATAACCACAATTTTATTTTCCGGAACTTTTAATATGGTAATTAGATCCTCTTTGGTGGACTGACTAACGGCAATGATCTTTTCGGACTCACGCGCTACCCAGGCAAGTCGTTTCTTGTGGGCGTTTCTCACCAAATTGGTGGTTGTTTCGGGATACTTGAAAGGAATCAGGTCGTGAACCGTGGTCACTTTGGGGATTTTTGATGGAGGCTCTGTCCAGTCTGCGGTATGGACGATATCCACTTGCCCAATTAGCTTTTCAACCGGAAGGATGTGAAGAGAGTTCCAGATAAAGTCCATGAGAGTGGGGGGAAATGGATAGATTTTGGGAATACCTTTGAGCTTCTTGACAAGTGTCTTTAGTTCTTGTATACGCCTTAAAGAACCCCCAAAAAGAATATATTCGTCATCGGGATATAGCTTAATTAGAGATGCGGCTAGATTTTTGGTGTAAACCGAAACACCGGTGCCGTAAATGGCTTGAGAAATATCAATGGCGATTTTCATAAATTTCTAGAACCGGTATACCTGGCCTAGGTTATTAAAATTATAGACTGCTTTTTCTTTTTGCCTGATTTCTCTGACTGCGTTGAGGATTTTCTTGTCGGGATCGGAGAGATCGGACAGATAGTCCATGACGAATACGGTTTGAAATTTTTGAGTGAGAGGCAGGAGCTTTTTGACGATATCATTTGGGGTTTTCCCCAGAAATTCTTGTGCCGGGTAATAGTAAGCATCTGTTTGATAAAAAGTAAGAGGGGCAAAAACACTGGAGAACGGCAGAATTACTAGAGACTGTTTTCCATTGATAAACTTGGTGAATCCACGCCAGTCTTCTCTTTGAAAACGAGGCGTAAACCAAAAGTAAAGATTGGCTGACATAAAGACCAGACAAACAAAAGAAATGGCTAAGTTGCGAAGAGTCTTGGGCAGTTGCCAAACTCCAATCGCAAGAAGAGATATGAAGGCCGGAAGGACAAAAAGGTAGCGCCAGTAACCAAGAATGGGGGTTTTTAAGCTAATAAGAGTGGCAAGAATAATCGGGGTGAGAAAGAAATACCAGAATGGTTTGACTAGTTTATTTTTGAGCGATAGAAGAATAAGAGAGAAAAAGATAAGAAGTAGCAATCCGCCCACGGCGAAATAGAGACTTTGGGGCTCAAGGTTGACACGACCAATGATGAACTTAATGGGGATCAGAAGCAGGGACTTGGCGGTAACCGAGCCGGACAAGAGGCTCCAGCCAGGTAAGGCATCTCGCATAAAATTTCCACCTTTAAGCTGGGCGGAAAAAACCGGCCACCAGAAAACGAAACCGATGATTGAGGGCACGAGTGAGATAAAGAATTTACCATGATCTTTTTTCTTGGTAAAAAACAAAAATAACGTTTGGCTAACAAAGTTAAAACCGGCTCCGTAAAAAGTAAAAATACTGAGGAAGTTGGTAAGTCCCACAAAAATATATTTATTTTTAAGAAGAGCTAGCCAAGAAAGTAAGACGAAGAAGGCAGAAAGATTGTACATACGAAGTTCTTGGGTGTAGTAAATATGGAAAGGGCTGAGGGCAAGAAAAAAAGCCATCAATAAAGGAATCTTTGAGTTCTTGCCAAAAATATTTTTACCCAATAGATAAACAAGGAAGATACAAGAAGTGCCTATGAGGATATCAGGAAGACGAATCAACCACTCCGAGTTTCCGGAAATAGGGAGCCAGAGTTTGAGGAATAAATAATAAAGAGGTGGATGAAAATCGGCTTTGAGGAACTCGAAGAATTGAGTTAGAGGCACTCGAGCGGCTATGATTGAAGCGCCTTCGTCGAGCCAGAAACTTTGATTGGACAGAATCAGGCGTAAGACCAATCCAAAAAGAACTATTACATGGATCATTGCTGACTTTTATTATACGTGTAGTAACATAAGCTAAGGCCGAGGTCAGGGTTTCCGGGCGACAAGTATAAGGCTTTGGCCGAAAGGTATTGAGATATATTTTTCCAGATATAAAAATGGCACAACCAAGATGTCGAATATTTTTGCCGTTACACTATCCGTGTTTGATTTGCCGGGGAATTTGCCTCTTAACCACCAAGAAAAGAAACCTAGGAAATTGACATACTTGATTTTTATTATTTTAAAACCTGCATTTTTGGCTTTTTGGGTTAGTTCTTCCTTGGTGTAGCGTCTGTAATGACCCATGGCCTTATCGAGACTGCCGAATATTTCCTGTCTGGCCGGAACGAATAATAGGAGTTTTCCGTTTTTCTTTAAAAGTCTCTTGCAGTTTTTCATGGCTCCCCCATCGTCCTTAATGTGTTCAAATACGTTAGATGAAAAAATAGTATCAAAAGAATTATTCAAATGGATTGGTGCTTCTTTTTCAATGTCCAGTTTTAGTATCTTGTAGTCAAAGAGCTTTTTTAAATGGCTCAAGTAGCCGTCTTGGATATCGGATAGAATGATACCGGTTTTGGGAAGGTGTTGTGAAAGACCGCCAGGGCCGGAGCCAACTTCAAGAATATCCTTCCCGTAGTAACCTTTAAATAAAGATACTATCCAGCGATTGTAGTGACTAAGGTCGGTGGCGTGTTCGAGAATATAGAGGCTACTTTTTGTCCAGGTTTTTTTCATACGCTAAATTGCTATCCTTATTGTAAACTAGAGCCAGAATGAAAAAGCTATCAGTTATTATGCCTGTATATAATGAGAAAACCTTCATAAAAAAGGCGATTGCGGCGGTATTGAAGGCAAATATCGGAAAACTTGCCAAAGAAATCATTGTTGTTGATGATGGTTCGAAAGACGGAACAATACAAATTTTAAAAACAATAAAAAATCGGAAAGTAAAAATAGTATTCCAGAAAAAGAATCAGGGAAAGGGATCGGCCATAAGGCGAGGATTAAAAGAAGTCACTGGAGACATCGTAGTCATTCAAGATACCGATTTGGAGTACAATCCCGATGAGTTCCATCTGTTGCTTCAACCAATCCTGGATAAAAAGGCTGATGTTGTCTTTGGGTCACGCTTTTTGGGAGATAGACCTCATCGTATTCTTAATTACCGGCACATGGTGGGGAATAAGTTTTTGACACTGATGTCAAACATGATGACTAATATTAATCTCACGGATATGGAGACGGGATACAAAATGTTTACCCGTGAAGTTGCCGATAATTTACATTTACAGGAAAACCGTTTTGGAATGGAGCCGGAGTTTACAGCTAAAATCGCTAGGATGAAGTGTAGGGTCTATGAAGTAGGTATCAGTTATTCCGGTAGGAACTACGATCAGGGAAAGAAAATCAACTGGAAAGACGGTATCCACGCTTTGTGGTGTATTCTAAAATATAACTTAACCGATTAGGATATGGATAGTCGTGGTGGATCTTTGCGAAGAAGGTGAAAGAGTTTTATTCCCATTAACACTGTGGCAACTATATTGGTTAAACCAAGCGCGATCGCCGGAGCAAAGGCCCCAAGTTTGGGGATTAAAAAAATTTCAAGTATTACCATAAGGATAACTTGGAAAGCGGTTATTTGGGCAACAAAACGGTTTTCATTAAAAGTGTAAATCAGAGCCGGAGTGACTGCAAGAGAAAACATAAATGGGATCATGGCCACGGTTAAGCTTTGAAAAACGGGAATTGCAGAAACAAACTTGTCACCAAAAACGATGTCTATTATTGGCTTGGCGAATAAAGCCGAAATCAACATAAGCAACGAGGCGAGGGAAATGAGACCAATAAGTTTTTTAATATAGGAGGTAACCATTCCCCCGTTATTAAAACCGGAAAAACGAGGGTTAATGACTGCGCTCAAACTAGACACTATAAGAGAAAAAAGAAGAGTAATGCGGTTGGCGGCGGCAAAGATACCGGCCTGGAAACTGCTGGACAAAAGATTTAGAAGAATCACATCAATTCTGGAGATAAAAACAGAAAATATACGGGTAACTGCAATCCATTTGGCGAAAGTGACTATTTTGAGGAAAATCCCATTATCAATAGATAGTTTTGTTTTGAGAAACTCCTTGCCAAAGATAATTATTAGAGTTAGTAGGGTGGAGATAACGTTAGCCAAAAGAGCGGTTTCAATGGAAAGACGGCTAATTGAAAGAAGAATATAAATGATAACGATTTTTACTCCGGCGTCGATTATCTGAGAAAACGAGTATCCCCAAAATCTTCTTTCGGCAGTAAAAATTCCCTGGACAAAGCCTAAAAATAAATAGTTGGCGGTCAAGAATCCGGCGATAAGGATTTGATTTTTTAAGGAACCGGGGATAATGCTTGAATGAAAAATTGTGAATATGGAGAATAAAATCAAAATAAAAACACCGACGAGAACCTCAAGCGACAATGAAGTGCTAATCAACACTGATCGTTTTTCTTTGAGTTTGGGAATAAAGTTAATTAACGCCGAGGCAACACCCAGATCTCCCATGCTACAGACAATTGTGATCAGGGCACTAATGGCGGATAAAATACCAAATTGTTCCGGTCCGAGGGTGCGGGCAAGAATAACTGTAACAATAAATCCGACCATGGCAGCAAATCCCAACCCGAGAAAACTTATTAAAGTATCCTTGATCGTCTGTGACAAGAGAAGTTTTTTTAGCCTTTCCACTTTTATATCTTACCTTTTTTCTCGGTACCAGTCTAAGAGATCTCGAAGAGTTTTCTCTAAGGGAATTTCCGGTTGCCAGCCGGTTTCTCTTGAGATTTTTTCATGACTTCCCGAAATGTCAACAATATCTGCTGGTCTGGCCATGTTTGGATCAATGCGATGTTCAATTTTTACTAGAGATTGACCGATTAGCGTATTTACTAAATATGACAGAGAGACACTATTGTCTGCACTGATAATATATCTTTCTCCGGTTTTTCCTAATTCTAAAAGTAATCGGTATGCCCGAGCCACATCTCGTACGTCGGAAAAGTTCCTTTTGTGAGATATATTTCCGGTTACTAGTATTGGCTCTTTAAGGCCTCTTTCAATATCAACAATTTGAGCCGCAATATCCGGAGCAATAAATCCCAATGCTTGACCGGGGCCGGTGTGGTTAAAGGGAATCGCCGAAATAATGTCTAAGTTGTATTTTTTTATGTATTCCTGAGCCAATTTCCAGGCTAACACCTTACTTTCCCCGTATGCGTTTACCGGGTTTAGGGGGGTCTCTTCAGTAACCGGTGTTCCCGAGGACACTACGCCAAACTCTTCTGATGATCCGACGATAATTATTTTGGGACTGTAATCCGGAATTGCCCTTACTGCTTCAAAAATATTTCTGGTGCCATCTAGGTTTATCTTTAAGGTTTTTTCCGGATTTTTTATTGCCTCACTCGGTTTTACAAGGGCCGCTAGATGGACAATGGCTGTCGGCCTGCGATCGAATATGAGTTTGCTTATCTTTTCCGGGTTAGTGATATCACATTGAAATACATTTTCTTTTTCTCCCCCGGTAATTTCATTTAACGAAGTACCCGATGTCGAGTAACCATGTTCTTTGAGCTCTTTATCCAGCTTAGTACCAACAAATCCTTCGCGTCCGGTAATAAAAACCTCGTTACCCATGGGCATTATTGTATTTTATGAGTTTTTAGTAGTTCGATATCAGCATCGACCATGATTTCCATCAGTTCTTTCATAAAGGTGCGTGGCTCCCAACCGAGTTCTTTTTTGGCGAGGGAGTAGTCCCCTTTCATATCGGTTATTTCGGTAGGCCTTTTGAGTTTCGAATCGGAAACGACGTGATCTTCCCATTTTAGGTCCACATGATCAAAGGCTGCCTTACATGCATCTTTTATTGAGTAGCTGGTGTTGGTGCCGATAACGTAGTCTTTGGGAGTGGGTTGTTGGAGCATTAGCCACATCGCCTCAACATACTCTTTGGCATATCCCCAGTCGCGTGTAGCGTTTAAATCACCTAAGTGAAGCTTGCCGTCTTTATCAATTAAGGGTTCACCGATTTCATTGATGGGTGGGTTTTTAATACCAAGTTTGATACAGGCAACTCCCATGCTGATTTTGCGAGTAACGAAATGTAGTGAACGTCTGGGGGACTCGTGATTGAAAAGAATTCCGGCACAAACGAACATGCCATATGACTTACGATAACAATCGACCATCATGTGAGCATAAGCTTTGGCAATGCCATAAGGATTGTTGGCAAAGATTGGAGTATTCTCATTAGCGTGTTCTACCCCTTCGACCCCTCCGAGGATTTCGCGTGAGGTGGCTTGATAGACATGAGCTTTTGGGCAGAAGCGCCTGATCGACTCGAAAACACGTAGAGGGCCTATTGCAGTGACTTCGGCCGTATAAAAAGGATGAGTCCAACTATCGGCGGGAACACTTTGAGAAGCGATGTTGTAAACCTCGTTCGGCTGATACTTGATCATCAAGCGATCAAGGGACGACTGATCTAGGAGATCGGCGGCTTCAATGATGATCTTGCCCTTTAAGTGTTCGATGTTGGGCTGGATGGTGGAGGTGGAGCGGCGGATGGTGCCAATAACTTGATAGCCTTTTTCGAGCAACAAATCTGCCAAGTACGAACCATCTTGTGAGGTAACGCCGATGATCAGAGCTTTTTTTTGTTTGGCCATGTGAGTATTTTACCCCAAGTGGGGATTTGGTTCTATTGACAAAAACTACGGTAAAGCGTAGAAATTGGAATTGTTATTGAGACTACCCCAAGTCAGCAGTTTTGATATATTTCTCAAACAAGCTAACCTTGTCACAATCCTGATGGTTAAAAAGAAATGGCCTAACATCTTCAGCTAACTGTTTAAAGTTTAGTCCCACACAAAAATCGAGTGATTTTGTCCGAAGAGTAATCAGTTTTGTTCCGCTTTTTAGGAACTACATTGAATAAATCATTAATTACTCCCCTGGTCAAATTAGTACTTTTTTTGAAACAAGGTATGTACAATTTGTACCCACCCAATTACAAAACCTACGGTAAAGCGTAGAAATCAGATTTGAACTGCCGATAATTCCTTGGTAATTGAATCCAGATCAACTTTGTTTGCCTCCTGGAGTGCTTACACAGAGGGGGGTGGCAATTTGCCCCCACCCTTTACTTATCTCCTCATCTCTTCTTTTTATGTCCTTCAGATATCCCAACGGATCAACTGATTCAGAAAGTATGGCAACGACATCGATTATTACAAACCACCATTCTTTTTCATGCCATACCCTTCTAACCTGTTTCTTCTCAAATAACGCCACCTCTCTCGTTTTTTCCATGTCTCTTGATAAATGTTAACTACCTCTATTTAATACCAAACATTACCCGAAAGCAAGTACTCGGTTAACTCTTCTTCATTATTGTAAGGTGGAACATCTCATCGAGGAGAATTTTATATCTATTTTGCTAAATAATTAGCTTTCTTTTTGCAGAATTGAGAAAATTGAGATCCCGAATGGGTAGTTGATAAAATTCATGAGTTTAATTTCATTAACAAAAATAAGCTTAAGGATGTCATGGTTATTATTTTACACGAATATACTATCAGTATTTAATTAGCTCGTAATTGTTATATAGACGCTTATACAAAATTTCGGCAGACACACTGGCGACTTGGTATTGATCAATCTCCATTTTTTTCAAATCCGCGTATTTATAGATAATAAACCGATCTACTTTTAACTCACGACCTTCCTTGGGACAGTATTCTATAATTTTACCCTCGCTGTCGCGTAAATCACAAATAGCGATAGAGTCAGTTGCGTCCTGGGATATTCTATTGTTTTTCATGAGTAGATAGTATAGAAATCTACCCCCTTCATCCGAGTAGTTGAAGGTATAAAAATTAACCCTACCTTGATATTTGTTAACAGTTTGATTGTATAAACCAAAAATTTTCGGGGCCTGAGAATGGGTGTTAATTAATGCTTTCATATTGGGAAAGCTGATGATAATCATCAGAGTAATGAGTATCCAACATATAAATTTATTTAGTTTTGAAAAAATATAAATTGCCCAGGACACGAAAAAGATCACAAAGGGAATGGCGATAATAAAGTATTCCGGGGAGCGGGGACCCTTGTAATACCGAACTGATAGGATCTCAATAATAAAGGTAATAGCTATACAAAAAAAGAGCGATGTTGTTTTTATTTTCTTTATGAAAGAAATTATTAGAGCGATAACAATCAAAGCCATTAGAAAATACCCGTATTTGGGGTCACCAAAAATAGTATTGCCAAAAATACTGGGCCAAACTTGGGTAAATTCGGTAAGCCAACGAACGGGGGTATAGAACTTGTTTTGGCCATGAAGGGTGTAGTCGAGGATGCTTTTTACCCAAGCGAAATTATGAAGAGACTCAAAATATAAAAGTGGAAGGAAACCGGTAATAAATCCTAGTACTTCAGAGAGTAAAAGTATAATTCTTTTCTTGATATCAGTCTTAATAAAAATTATGGAAAGAGGAATAAAAGCCAACAAGCTGAGGGCTTGCATGTGGTAGTTTATGGCAAGGGCAATAGAAAAACCTAATAATATCGAAAATATTTTTGAATGAGTAGTGAGAACCTTATGAAGTGAGTAAAACGAGAGTACGGAGGCGAAATAGACTAAGGCGGTATTTAACAAATTTAGCGAATTATTTATTTCCCCCAATGAAATGGTTGCGATAAGTGCCAAATAAATTCCAACTTTGTCAATTCTTGATAGTAGCCAGATGGAAGCGATTGAAAGTAGGGTAAAGCCAACCCAAGGACCAAGTGATCCCGGAATAACCAAGGAAAACAAAATGATGAAGTAATAATAAAGTGGGCCGAAGTTAAAACCCCAGGCAGATGATGGTGGTCCAAGAAGAGGCAACTTGTGTAGCCTTATCGCCTCCAAGGCAACGATGGCGTCTCTCCCCTGGTCGGTGCTTACAGATATCCGATCTGAATAGTGATAAAGTCTCAGGAAACAAGCCAAAACCAAAATGAAAAATATAGTCAGATAGGTCTTATTTATTTTCAAATGTTTTTTGTTTTCTTTTCCGCATCATTTTTGGGAAATTTTTTATCACAGGATTATATGTGTCAACCAAAGTGGGGAAAAACTCCATCAACGGAGAGTTTTTAATTAATCCGGAAAGATTACGAAGGCGCTGTTCGATTATGGGGAACAGATTTTTTAGTATTTCTCTTTTAGAGTAGTTTTTGATGATGATATAGAACCAATTTTTGGCATCCATCTTATTACGGAAATTCCCCATTTGATTACCGGTGGCACCACCAAGGTGATAGCTGAGAGCACTGGGAATATAAAGTGTTTTATAACCCAGATTGTGAAGTCTTAGAGCCAGATCAACATCTTCTTCATAGGCAAAGAAATCATCATCAAATTTGCCAATATTTTCTAATATTTGACGGCTATATATTGTTAACGCTGCAGAAGCACCCCAGATGAAATGTGGTTTTTGGGATAGTAACTGCCTTTTTAGTTTTGGAGTAAAAGCCTTGCCATGGCTAAGGTTGTCACATTTGCCGGAGTAGTAAAACTTTAATCCTTGAGACTCGATTTTGGTGCCACCATAGCTTAAAACGGTTCCGGTGACGGCGGCCAGTTGGGAGCTTGAGTTTTCTAAAATAGCTTTAGTGATTAAAAGTAGCCAGTTTTCATCTACTTTCAGATCATTATTACAAAGTAAAACCCACTCAGATTTAGAGACTTCTATACCTTTATTGATAGCACCGGCGAATCCATAATTTCTGTCTAGATTTATTGTTTGAAATTTAATTTGATTTTTGGTGCAAAAGTTTGAAAAAATTTTGTAGCTTTTATCGGTTGAGGCATTATCAACCAAGGTGATTTCAAAAGCACCAATATCTTTCGCCTTTTGAATACTTTTTAACAATGATTCCAAACAGTTTGGTAAAAACTTCTCTCCGTTGAGATTGGGGATGATAATGGAAACGTGTATCATTATAGAATTTTAATACTTTTAAATATAAATAGTATTGCTTGACTGGAATCCTTTTAAGCCTAATAATATACGAATAATGAAGAAGGTTATTTTTCTTGACAGAGATGGCGTAATAAACCGTGTGGTTAAGGATATAAATGGTATATACGATTCACCACAGACTGTTGAACAAGTTAGTTTGGTAAAGGGGATTGAGAATGTGATCGGATGGGCAAATAGAAGTGGAATAAAAGTTGTGGAAATAACTAATCAGCCAGCTGTGGCGAAGGGAAAAATGTTAATGAAAACTGCAGATGCAATTGAGAAAAAAATTGACAGTTTGTTGAAGGAGGTGAATGTGAGAATAGATAACAAATATATCTGCTACCATCACCCGAAGGGTGTAGTGCCAGTGTTAACGATCGATTGCGAGTGTAGAAAGCCGAAACCCGGCTTGTTGATTCAGGCGGCCAAAGAACTGGATATTGATTTAAGTAAAAGTGTATTTTTGGGAGATAGGGACTGGGACGTCTTGGCCGGTAAAGCAGTGGGGTGCAAAACTGTTTTGTTTTTGTTTAAAGAGGACAGTCCCGAAAAAATAAAATTTGCCGTTGAGTCAGCGGCTGATTACAAAGTTTGGTCACTCGATAAAGCATTAACGGTTATTAAGGGATTAATTACAGAAAATTAAATATGCAAGCAATTATTGTAGCCGGTGGTAGAGGTGAACGATTGAAACCGATTACCGATAATATTCCCAAGCCAATGGTTGAAGTCGGAGGTAAAACCATACTTGAACACACTATTGATTTATTAAGAAACAATGGTGTGACTGATTTGATACTGGCGTTATGCTATTTACCAAATGTAATTATTGACCATTTCGGAAATGGAGAAAAATTTGGAGTAAATATTCAATATACACTTGAAGACCCGCAAAAACCTTTGGGGACAGCCGGAGCAATAAAAGAATCTAGAAAATTTATAGACGATGACTTTATTGTGACTTATGCCGATATTTTAAGAAAACTTGATGTGGCTGAGATGATAGACCAACATAAAAGGATGGAGTCATTGGCGACCATTAATGTTTATAAAAGATTTGGTAAAGATCCAAAAAGTATGATTCTTTTTGATTCAAATAATATGGTAGTTGAGTTTAAAGAAAGACCCTTACCGGAAGAGGTTAAGGAGGATTTTGTTTGGTCAAACGGCTCTTTTTATATTTTTAATAGAAATGTTTTTGAGTATATTGAAGATGATGGTCCTATAGATTTTGGAAAAAATGTCTTTCCGGCAATGATAAGTAATGGAGAAAAAATTTATACTTATAAAACTGAGGACTATTTCATCGACATAGGAACTTTGGCTAAGCTGGAAGAGGCAAGGGTGACTTTTATTCCTTAAGCTCGGGGTAGTTTACAATGCCATGCCAGAGAAGTCCTTGAAATGATTCGGCATAGGGAGTAATGGTGGTGTCGGATATTGTGGGAATCAAAACACAGGCAGTAGCAACTTTTTTTGTATAGCCACCATCGCGACTAACGATGCCTAAAATAGGGGTGCCAACTTCTTGACCGTATTGGAGGGCGGAAACGATATTAGAGCTAATATTTTTTTCCAAGTTACCGCCACCGACAGAAAAAACTAAAATGGCATCATTTTTATTTAAACGACTCGTTTTAAGCCATTTGGAAAAAACGGTATCCCAACCTTCATCATTGGTTCGGGCGGTTAGTTCTGATACGTTATCTGTGGGAGCATAAGTTTCTATATTACAAAGTTTTCGGAAATCATTAACAGCATGGGAACAGTTGGCGGCACTACCCCCAACTCCGATGATAAATAATCTCCCCTGTCTATGTTTCAATTTTAAAAATTCCTCAAGAAGTTTATTGTAATCGACCTGATTTATTTGTTGGGTAATAGCTATCGAACCGTTGAGATAGTTTCTTGTGTATTCAGATACTGTCATTAACTTAGATTAATTAATAATTTGGTGCCTTCCCAATCAAAACGGACTCGTCTTTCTTCGAGGCCGATTTGAGCCATTTTGTCTCTGAAAGTGGCTTTGTGGTCAGGAACGTAGAAAACAAACCAGCCTCCACCTCCGGCACCCATTATTTTGCCACCCAAGGCTCCGGCTTTGATAGCCTGGTTATACCACTCATCTATTTGAGGATTACTGACACTGTCAGATAATTTTTTCTTAATTAACCAGTGTTCGTGCAAAGTTTGACCATAGTCATCGATATGATTTTTTAATAAATGTTCTTTAGCTTTTTGACCAAGGGATTTAATATCATCCAAACAAGAGATTAATTGTTTTGATTGTTCTTTGGAATCCAATTTATTTTTTTGATCTTGAAGAACACCGCTCGCGTCGCGCTGGATGCCGGTGCGAAAATATAGAAGATTACTTTCAAGTTTGGAAACAGCATGAAAAGAAAGATTCAATGGCTCTATGTTTACATTTCCTTTTTTATCCATCTCAAAAAAATTAATGCCACCAATAGCGGCAATATATTGATCTTGAGGCCCAACCGGTCGTTTTAACCTTTTTATTTCGATATCGGCTGCTAGCTGACCCAGTTTAAGTTGCGATATCGGCTCCCTTTTGTATGTGTATAGAGCGTGTAACAAACCTACCTCGAAGGCTCCGGAACCCCCTAAGCCCGATTTAGCTGAAGTGTCGGCGGCTGTGCTAATTTCGATGCCTTTGGTTACTTTGGTTAATTTAAGACACTCCCTAATAATAGGATTTGGTATTTCGCGATAGTTGTTGGTCATGGTGGCTTCAATACCATGAGAGGCTTTAATTAGATTTTGGTCTTCAGTTTTATTTAGAAAAATAAAGACATATTTGTTGATACCGGCACTGATCCAAGCTCCTCCACGAAGAGAACTATACCAAAGAATATCGGTACCGCCGCCGGCGAGAGTGATCCTCATTGGCGTTTGGGTAATTATGGTGGCTCTTTCCCGTTGATGATAGTCGGGGCAGCTTTTAAATTTTAAATTTCGGTTCATATGTAAATTATAACCTTGTCTTTCACAAATGGAGCGATTAAAATTGTCTTGTGTTAAAAAATAAAGTTTTTATAATTACTGGTGGTGCTAGAGGTATTGGTTTGGCAATATATAAAAGGTGTTTTAACGAAGGGGCTTCTGTGGTAATTTGTTCCAGAAACATTGACGAGGTAGACAAAGCAATAAATGAGGTTGACCCACTAAAAACAAGATCAGTGGGTGTGAAAGCAGATGTGACTAATGTTTTAGATGTGGAAAATTTAGTAAATCTGACTTTGAAGAAATTTGGAAAAATTGATGTCTTGGTAAATAATGCTGGAATTTATGGTCCAATAGGATTGCTGGAGACAAATGAAGGTGATGAATGGACAAAGACGATAAATATAAATTTGATTGGAACCGTTAACTGCTGTCGGGTGGTATTACCATTGATGAAGAAAAACAAATCGGGGAAAATTATAAATTTGGCTGGAGCCGGAGTGGGCGGAACAAAACCATTGGCCCGATTTACGGCCTATTATGCTTCCAAAATGGCGGTGGCAGGGTTTACAGAAGCGTTAGCGGAAGAGTTGAAAAACGAAAATATACAGGTAAATTGTATTTCGCCTGGTGGAGTAAATACCCATTTTACTGATTGGTTATTAGCCAACGGTGAGGATAAGGCGGGAAGTGAAATGTATACTCAGGCTTTGAAACAAAAAGAGAGTGGCGGTGATAGTCCAGAATTGGCTGCTGACATGGTGCAATTTCTTGCCTCGTTAAAGGCTAACCATATAAGTGGAAAAATTATTAGCGCTAAATGGGATAAAATTGAGGATCTTAAAGATAAGAGCTACGTTAAAAACAATTTATACAATTTGAGACGAATCGATAATTTTAATTTCTATGAAAAGTAAAAGAATAGGCGTTTTTGGATTATGGCATTTGGGTTGTGTTTATGCCACATCTTTGGCTAAATTAGGGTTTGAGGTTGAAGCGAGTGATTTTGATAAAAGAATTGTCGGTAATCTTCAAAAGGGAAAACCACCAATTTTTGAGCCGGGGATGGAAGATATTATTAAAGCGAAAAACAATAAAGGTTTGAATTTTGTCGATATTAAAAAACTGTTTAAAAATAAAGATTATATTTTTATTGCTCATGACTTACCGGTTGACGATCAGGATCGAGTCAAAACTAAATTAATCGATAAGACAGTAAAGTTAATCAAAAAATACGGCGAACCGGAAACAACTTATGTAATTTCCAGTCAAGTGCCTTTGGGAACGTGTAAAAAAGTAGCCGAGGTGGCAAAAAAAGTAATATATTTTCCGGAAAATGTCAGATTGGGCAAAGCTTATGAAACATTTTTAACTCCGGAAAGAATTATATTAGGGTCAAATGATAGAAGTTTGATGGAAAAGTTTGAAAAAGATTTTATAGTTTTTAATTGTCCTTTTATCAAAATGAGCTGGGAAAGTGCGGAAATGGTTAAGCACGCGCTTAATTCTTATTTAGCCACGTGTGTGTCTTATAGCAGTGAACTGGCCGATTTATGTGAACTGTTGGGGGCAAATATGTTGGATGTGGTGTCGGCATTGAAAACCGATAAACGGGTGTCCCCTTTTGCACCAATTAATCCGGGAATGGGTTTTGCGGGGGCAACCCTGGGCAGAGATATTAAAAGTCTTAAATATTTAGGATTAAAGAAGAAATACAAAACAAAATTGTTTAATACGGTTTATAGGGTTAATCAGGAAAGATTAACTTGGTTGATTGGGAAGATTAAAGATAATATTGGAAATATAAAAGGTAAAAATATTGGAATTTTGGGACTAACTTATAAACCGGGTACCAATACATTGAGACGATCAATGTCGTTGGAATTGGCGGAAAAATTAAATAAAGTTGGGGCAATTATAAAGGCTTATGATCCGGTGATTGTGGAAAAAGTAGAGACACATAAATTTATTAACATTAGCAAAAATTATAGTGATTTTTTCAAAGACTTAGACGCAGTAGTATTGATGACTGAGTGGCCGGAGTTTAAAGAAATAAATGCCAAAGACGCAGGTAAGTTAATGAAAAAGAGGGTTGTGTTTGATACTAAAAACTTTTTGAATAAAAAACTTTTTGAAGATAATAAATTTTTATATGTTGGGACTGGAATATAAAATGAATATAGCAATAGTTGGTGCGGGACTGATTGGGCGAAAAAGAGCCATGAGCTTACCCGCTGGGGTTAATATCAAAATTATTTGTGATATTGATGAGGTGAGGGGTAGACAGTTTGCGGCCGATTTTGGGGCGGAGTATGAGCCAAAATGGAAAAATGTGGTCAAAAATTCGGAAATTGAGGCGGTGATGGTAGCAACAACGCATAATATATTGACACCGGTTGGAATAGAAGCAATCAAGAACGGTAAACATCTATTTTTGGAAAAGCCGGGAGCGCGGAATTTGGAGGAGTTTGATTTACTTTATAAAGCTTATAAAAAAAACCCGGTAGTTGTGGCTTTTGGATATAATCACAGGTATCATCCATCAATTCAAAAAGCTAAAGAAATAATCGATGGTAAAAAATTTGGCGAAGTAATGTTTATCAGAGCCAAATACGGACACGGGGCCAGGTTGGGCTACGAAAAAGAGTGGAGATTTGTTGAAGAAATATCCGGTGGTGGAGAGTTGATTGATCAAGGGCCGCATTTGATCGATCTGGTGAATTATTTCGGTTGCAAAATGGATCAGGTTGTTGGATATGTAGGGACATTGTATTGGCAAACACCATTGGAAGATAGTGCTTTTTGGTTAATGAAAAATAAAAAAGGACAAATGGCTCAGTTGTCAGTAACTTGTGTGGAGTGGAAAAATATATTTTCTTTTGAAATAATGCTTAAAAACGCCAAGATTCAGATTGACGGATTAGGCCGAAGTTATGGCAAAGAGCATTTGACACTTTATAAAATGAAACCGGAAATGGGGCCGCCTGATGTTGAAGAGTTTGAATTTGGTGATGAAGACTTGTCGTGGTCGATTGAAAATAAGCTGTTTTTTGATAGGATCGCCAAAAAGGATTACTCCCCTACTCCCCTGGAAGACGCGAGGTATGTCTTGGTAATTATTGATAAAATTTATAGTAAAAATAAAATATGAAATGTTTAGTGACCGGAGGTGCCGGATTTATTGGCAGTCATATAGTAGATAGACTATTGGAGGAAGGTAATCGGGTGGTGGTATATGATAATTTGTCGACAGGGAGAGAATTATTTATCAAGCATCATTTTGAGGATAATAACTTTAAGTTTGTAAAGGCTGATTTAAAAGATTTAGATTTGTTAGCAAAAAGTATGGAGGGAGTGCAATTTGTATATCATTTGGCGGCTCATGCCGATGTTAGATCGGGTTTTCATGATCACTTTATTGATCATGAACAAAATTTGGAAATGACCCAAAATGTACTGGAGGCTATGTATAAAAATGGTGTCAAAAATATTATGTTTTCCTCGACGTCGTCGGTTTATGGGGACGCTTCAGTCCATCCAACACCAGAAAGCTACCCCTTCGAACCGACATCGCTTTACGGAGCCACTAAGGCCGCCTGTGAGTCGTATATAAGAACGTATGCTTCGTATTATGGCATAAGATCCTTTATTTTTCGTTTTGTTTCTTTTACTGGGGAACGCTATACCCACGGAATTGTATTCGATGTACTAGAAAAACTAAAAAACAATCCAAAAGAGTTGGAATTGTTTTCTGACGGTACTCCAAAAAAGTCATCGTTGTATGTAAAAGATGGCGTTGAGGCTATTTTTAAAGTAATTAAAAAGTCTAAGGATCAATTTAATGTTTACAATATTGGTCATGATGAAGTTACCACGGTAGCAAATATTGTAGATTGGATTATTGAGGTGGGTGGATATGAGAATGTTAATAAGAGTTGGCTGGGTAAAGGTAGTAATTGGAAAGGTGATAATGAATTTGTATATTTAGCTAATGATAAGCTAAAAGCGATGGGATGGAAACCAACCCTAACTATAGAAGAAGGGATTAAAAAAACCGCCAGATATATTTTGGAAAATGTAGAACTATGAATAGGTATTATTTGTTAGTGGTATTGTTAGCGGCGATGAATACTTGTTCGAATATCTTAATTAAAATTGGGGCGCGCAGAATTGATGATGTTTCTTTTAAATTATTAACCAATTGGTTTTTGATTTTTGGATTGGCGTTATTTGGGTTGGGCTTTGTCTTATGGGTGTTTATTTTAAGTAAAGTGCAGTTGAGTATCGCGGCACCGATTATGAGTTTGGCGTATGTTTTTATTATGATTTTTTCCTATCTTTTGTTTAAAGAGCCGATAACGTCGGTAAAAGTGCTAGGGGTGATTTCAATTTTATTTGGAGTGGTCCTGATTACTCGATAGGTGTTATAATCTCGTTTATGAAAAGAGAAATATTTTTAGATAGTTCGAAAGTTGAGGAGATTAAAAAATGGTCTGAATTGGGAATAATATCCGGAGTGACAAGCAATCAAATGATAATGATGAAAGATGGGGTCAAGGCTAGTGAATTGGATAGCCAAGTTAAAAAAATGTGTGATGTTTCTCCTGGAACAGTGTCGGTAGAGCTAACTTCTAGTGAAGCGTCAGTGGAAGATATGTTGGCAGAAGCAAAACGATTGATGGCGATTGACGATAAAGTGGTAGTCAAAGTACCGATTATCCCCGGGTCGATGAAATCTTTTGAGGTGATCAGAGGTTTACAAAAAGAAAATATACCGGTGAACGTGACAGTCATGATGACCTGGGAACAAATGCGGATGGCGGCTGAAGCAACTCATGGTTTTGACAATGCATATATCAGTTTATTTTGGGCAAGGTCAATGGATAGTAGAGATGCCAGACTCAAAACCGACAATTCTTTAGTGGGTACAGATCATGAAATTAATTCTTATCCAAACAATATTGTTCGGGCAACTCTTGATTTGCTTGGAGATAATGGTTGGAATAATCCAAAAATAATTATTGGAAGTATCCGATCTGCACGTCAAGCAGGTGAGGCTTTAGCTTCCGGGGCTCATATAGTGACAATTACACCAAAAGTCTTGGAGGCGATGTTGACAGACGACATGACCACAAAAACGGTTAAGGAATTTGATGATGCGTGGAGACAGATGGGAAAATAAGGGTATTATATCTGTATGAGTATGTTAGCCAACGAATATCAGTTTGATGATTTATTGATCAGGTCTCAGGACCCATATGCAAACGCTAAGTATGATGTTTTGTTGGGTTGGCTAAAGGAAAGAAAGGTAAAAACAATATTAAACGCTGGGTGTGGATCGGGTGAGTTTTCGTTTATATTAGCTAAAAAAGGCTATGATGTGGTTGGTTTTGATTTAGATAAAGATTACATTGATTTGGCTAATAAGAATGTTAAGAAATTGAAAATTGAAAATTGTAGTTTTGTAGTTTCGGGAATAGAAGATTACAAAGTAAATAAAATGTTTGATGTTGTAATTGCAACTGACGTCTTGGAACATATTAAGGATGACAAAAAAGCTTTTAAAAAATTAGTAGAATTTATTAAACCAAAAGGTGCTGTGGTTATTACTGTTCCGGCCGGACAATATCTGTTTGGATTTCATGATGTTAAGTTGGGTCATTTTAGAAGATATTCTTTGGAGAGTTTTAGAAAAATTATTCCCTCAGGTGTAATTATTGAAAAATTAAGATATTTTGGTTTCTTTTTAATACCAGTAGCTTTGTTAATGAGTAAATTTATAAAGAAAAGTTATCCGGTAGCTAAGTCGAATGAAAATTGGGTATTAAATTTAATATTAAAACTAGAAAAGAAATTGGAACCTGTTTTGGGAACCAGTGTGTTGTTTTTGGGGAGAAAACGTTCAAAATAAATAGATGACTTATATTATTTTCGCTTCGTTTTTTGTTATTGGTAATTTGATTAACATATGGTTGAAGAATAATAAAACGATTAATGTATTGATAGGTTTTGCTGTAATTTGGCCGATATTTTTTTCAATATCATCGTTTTATACTCATAACTTTGCAGTGGTGTCCACTGTCTACCTTCTACTGTTGATTGCGGGATTTATATATATGATCAAAAGTAAAAGTTTTATTCGAGTATTTTTGATATCACTTGGCGCTGGAATTATCCTGTTCTTATTGGGATTAATCGTACAATTTCATGGTGACTTGGATTCGAAAAATTATTTAGTAGCAATGACTAGAATTAATTTTGATTCGTGGGGACTTGTTTGTGATAAGGTTATCGGAATTGTTGGTATGGCAGATCACCATTATTATAATCGATTATCTTATATTGGTTATGGATGGGTACATAATATATTTTTGGTTCCATTAGAACCTCAGACAGCTTATGTTCAATCATTATTTTTTTATATTTTGGGATTAATTATTTTAGTACGGGTAATAGCATCTTTCATAAGGAAACATTTAAGTGTTGTGGAATCATTTTCACTATTTGTTATGGCAGTGGGAATAGTTGGATCGTACGTGTTTTATTCTGCAAATTGGGGTCAAATGAATCAGTCGTTTAGCTTTTTACTTTCAGTTGTGACTATATATTTATTTTTTGTTGAAAACCAAAATAAGACATTGTTGGTATTATTATCATCAGTAATTTCGATACTTATTTTATTTTCTTATACAGAATATTATTTCATTTGGCTGATGCTTTATTTTTGTTTACTTGGCACAAATGTAGGGAGTTTTGCACCAAAAATACGTGTGGCTTTGGTGTTGGCGCCATTAAGTATTTTACCTGTCTTATTGCCAAATTTTAATGTATATTATAATTTTTTCTTTGGTCAAGTCAATGTAAATTTGGTAGTAAATTTGATAGAGAGTCCTATTCCTAGATATGGTTTAATTTATTATTTTTTCCAGTTTTTTCAACCGAGTGATTATTTGGGAGCAATTAGCAATAATATACCTGAGGTTAGGAATATATTAGTTAATATTATGCCTATTCTATTTTTTTGGATTATGTACTCATTTGCCAATAAGTTGCCTGTGAATAATAGAAGAAAATATTATAACCAATTTTTGATATTTGGAATCGTTGTATATTTGTCTTTGTATTTATACATACTTACGAGAAATTTGGTAATTAATTATCAAGTCTTTAAGTATTCGGGGTGGACGAGTTGGATAGTATTATTATTTTTATTTATATTTCTTGTAAGTTTAAATTTAAAAAAGCAAATTCCTAAACTGTTATTGGGGTTGTTTTTTATTTTGGTGGCTAGTAGAGTATTTAATATGATAGGTTTGTATTCTCGGGTTAGATCAAATACTGCACCTGAAGTGGTTAATCCACAATCTTTAGATGTCAAAAATATTGAAGGAAAATGTATTGTATATTTTAATAAAGATTATATTCAAACATCAGTTACTTTGGGGAAATATTTGGTGGAAAAAAATGATTGTGTTTGCGAGAGAGAGTTATAAGTGATATTTTAATTTCATTTTAAGAAGATCTTTGAGGATAACTAACGAACCAGAAAGTGGTCTAAATTTAGTATCATCATCATTTTTCCATTCGACCGGGAAGGTTGCCATTTTGTATTTGGCCTTTTTGGCACGAAGAATTATTTCTGAATCAAACATAAAACCATTTGTTTTTAATTCTCTGAATAATTTTTTTGCTACCTCATTTTTATATATCTTGAAACCACATTGGGTGTCTTTGATACTTCTGGGTATTCCTAATAAATTGCGAACAATAAATCCAAATAATTTTGATCCTATTTGCCGATAGAGTGGTTGTTTTTTGGTAATGGTGCTTTTTTTACTGGCTCTTGATGCGAGTGCACAATCGTATCCTTCTTTTAGTTTATTGATACCATCTCGAGCATATTTATATGGTACACAAAGTCCGGCATCGGCAAACATAATATATTTACCTTTGGCTGCCATTATGCCTATCTTAAGCCCTATCCCTTTTCCATGGATTTCTCCTTTTACAGATAATAGTTTGACCCAAGGATACTTTTTTTGTTTTTCTTTAACTATTTTGATAGTATTGTCGTGGCTTCTGTCATCAACAATAATAAGTTCGATGGGTTTTTTTATTTTAGAAATAAAATCATTTACAGCCTCAATGTCTCGTCCAATTTTGGCTTCTTCGTTGTAGCAAGTTATTACTATAGATAGATATTGTTTTTTATTCACATTGTTACTTTACTATATGTTTCTGAAATGATAAAGTGGGGAATTGATATGACTTATTCTGGTGTATTGGAAAAATTCACTTCTTTGGTTCTATTTAGGAACGAATCTATAAACATTTTGTTACTAGTTTGTTTAATATATTTTATTGCCGGGTATGTTGTAGTAAGACAAATTAAAATTAAAGATGATATTTTTGAGAGATTTAAATTTTTGATTTCGCCATTAATTGGTTTTAGTGTTTTAGCTTTATTTTTTAATGTTTTTATTATTCTTGGATTTGAGATGAAAAGTCTAACGATTCCGGCCTTGATTTGGCTAGTTTTTTCTTTGGTGGTTATGGCTTATGATCGATTAAAGTTTGTAACTTTTCGGTTAACTTTGGTTACAGTCGTAGCTTTTTTTGTTTTATTGTTTAGCTCAATAGGTTTATTTAATGTAGGAAAAAATTATTTAGGATACGGTTGGGTAGATTCTTTAAATTATATTTCGACAGCGGAGATATTTAAGGAATATCCACTTAATGTTTCTAGAGATAAATTAGTGGATAAGGTACAGTATTTGCCTGCTATTGATGTTAAGGACGATAGAATTGCGCAGTCGTTGATGTTGGTATTTTTTAGTCAAATTACAGGAGAAAGTACAAAAACAGTTTTTGGTCCTGTGTTGGTGTCTTCTGTCTTTTTATATTTTTTAGCAGTTTTTTTATTAACTAATCTACTATTCAAATCATTTTATAAAAGTATTTTTGTTGCATTAAATATTGGAATTTCTTCTTCATTTGCGATGGTTCATGTCGAAACATTTTTTTCACACGCTTCGGCAATCCCCTTTGTGATTTTATATACATATTTGATTAATGTGTTTAGAAAGAGTAATGATCTATATTGTGGATTATTCCTTGGATTAATATTTTCAACTTTATTTTTCTTATATCCAGAATTAGTGCCTGTACTATTAATTTTATCTTTGCCTTATTTATTTAATTATTTGAATAAAAAACAATACAAATTCACTTTAGCTTTTATCATCACAAATTTTGTTCTGTTTTGGGTGAACAAAGCGGTTATTTTAAATATCATCTTTAACCGTGTTGGGGCGAAATTGACCGTACTTGATCCGATTTATAATTTTTCTGGAACAATATTTATGTTTAATAGAATTATGTTTGGACACATAGATACTTGGGGAATAAGATCGATTGTATCAATAATCTTAGTTATTTTAAGCGTAGTAAATGTTGTGTTTATTATTAAAAATAAGGAAAAGGAAAGATATGGTGTTTTAGTGGCAATATTCTTTTTGATTGCCTTAACTCCGCTGATGTTTAGTTATAAATATAATTATTTTAAATTGTTTTTGACGTTTAGTCCTTTTATTATTTTGTCCTTTTATCTATTGGTTAATAGGTTTACAAATAAATATTTATTTGTGATCACATTAATAGTTTGTTTGTTTTTTGCAGCCAAAGGTACAAGACATATTATTCGTTATACTTATTTGCCCGGAGAAAGATCACAAATTGGCGGTTTGTACTATGGTGAAGATCAAGTTCTAAATCAAAAATTAGAGAAAATGAGTGGACAAAAGTTATTGATAAATGGTAGAAACTCAATGGAAACCGCATGGTTGGCATATTATGGACGAAACAATGATGTAAAAGTGGTGAGTAATGAATTTGCCATGAGAGATATATCGGCAAGTGCTCCAAAATTAATTTTTAGTGATTATCAGAATATTGATAAATATCAAATTATTTCGACTCAAAAATTTCCGGAAGTTATTAGTAGAGAAAATATTAAAGTTTATCCCTATTTTGTAAATAATCAGGGATTGGAAGGTACTTATCCTAATCAGTTTTCTTGGGTTGGTAAGCAAGCTGAATTTGGATTTCTTTATCAAGATATAGAACCTGTAATTGGTAATGTTTATATGAAGCTTGATAAGGGGTCATTTAGTGATTTTAATTATCGTAAATTTGAAATAGTGTCTGATTCTAAAGTAGTAAATAAAGGAAATTTTGGTGAAAATGAATATATGTTTGATTTTCCCGTTGACTTAGTTAAAGGAAAAATAAGTTTTTTTATTAAAACTTTATTAGAAAATTCTATTCGGTCATCTTCATCAGATACTAGAGAGTTTAATTTGTTGCTTTCTGATTTAAAATTATTCGTATGTGATGGAAGTTTTGAAAAACTATATTTTGTTTTACCAGAAAGTGATGGTTGGGTAACTAGTGATGGTTTTAAAGTTTTGGGATGTATGAATAGAAACAACGATATTATTAACATCGATTTTAGTCAGATAGTTAGTTTGAAAAATAATTATGATTTTAGTGTAAATGGAAACATAAATAAGGGAATTAGGGATGATAAAACAATAAAAATTGAAGGAGTCAAACGTTTTGTGAAAGATAATTATATATCTATAGATATTATCCCAAAATTTTTTGATAGGATTGGTAACGATTCAAGAAAATTGTCTTTTTTCCCGATAAATTATTCGCGAAACTAATTTTTACTGATGGCAAAAATTATTCGGTCTTCGTAATTGAACCTTCGGAGTTCGTTGATGTGATTTTTGATACCATCTGGATTGTTTAAGATGTTGTACCAATCTGTAAATGAATAGCTGACCAAGGATGGATTTAAAAATGGTTTTATTGTAAGGTTTTTGAAACCAATTTCTTTGGTGATGTCAAAGATGTTTTTTAAATCAACGCTTTTTTCTATCCAACAATCACCGTGGGGGTTGTCTTTTAAAAATTGTTTTGTTTCCGGTGAATTGGCGTGTTTTGACCCTGGTTCAACAAAAACGGCAATTCCATTTTTATCCAGAACTCTATAAATTTCTTTAAATACTTTTTCGTAATCTTTCATATGATGGAGGCTGTCGAAACAAAATAGGTGGCCAAAAAGATTGCTTTCGAACGGTAGATCGTGTCCATCACCATAAGAAAAATGGAGAGTATTTGGATTTATTCTTTGATCATAATTATATCGGTCGTTAGCTAATTTAATAACTTCTTTATCGATATCGAATCCATAAACATCAAATCCTAATTTGTTTAGAAATTCGGCTGTCCAACCTGTACCGCAGGCAAAGTCAAGGATTTTTTTGTTAGGAATATCAAATTTTAAAAAAGAGGTAGCAATGGAGAAATCGAACAGTAATCTGGTGGCATTTCTTCCAGTCTGAAATGGATCGTTTAACATAATTTTTCGTAGATATCTATTGTTTCTTTGGCACATTTGTCCCATGAGAATTTTTTGGCTTGAAGTTTCCCTCTTTTAATTAATTCTTGATTGTCGTTAGTAAGAAGTTGTAGTATTTTGTTTTTGATATCAATGATATCGTAGGGATTGCAGTATAGTACAGCGTTTTGGCCAACTTCTGGGAGACTGGAAATATTAGATGTTAAAACGGGACACTTGGAAGCCATGGCTTCGAGAACTGGTATGCCAAAACCTTCGTAAAAACTGGGGTAAGCAAAGCATTTGGCTCCTTGGTAGAGTGATGGTAGTTCCTTTTGTTCGACATATCCTAATACTCGGATGCGTCTATCTTTGTTGTGATAGGTTATATAATTTGATATTTCATTGTTCATCCAACCGGCTCCGCCGGCGATAACTAGGTCGAATTGGCTGCGAATAGTTTCCGGTAACAGTTGGTAGGCTTTGATTAGTCCGAGAGTATTTTTTCTTGGTTCGAGGTTACCCAAATGAAATATATATGGTTTGGAGAGTTTGTGTTTTTTGAGAACTCGATTGATGTTTTCTTTGGGTTTTGTTTTGAAAAACTCTTGATCGCAGGCAAGGTGGGTAACATAAATTTTTGATTCGGGACAATCAAAGTAGTTTATTAAGTCTTTTTTGGTTTGGTTGGAAATTGCAATGATGGCATCGGCTGTTTTGACGGCTATTTTGGTGGCCGATAAACAATGGTCGATATTGGCTTGCTGGTGAAACTGGGGATGAGTATAAAAGGTGGTGTCTAGAACGGTAAAAACAAATTTGTTGTAAAACTTTTTCGGTGGAATAGTAAAGGTGGTGGAATGAAGGATATCGACTTGAGGGAGAAGTTGTTTCCAAAGTTTTTGAGTAAAATATTTAGGAATTTTATTGAGAAATATTGAGAAATTCTGTGGTAGTTTGGGCTGAAATTCTTTGAAATTAGGACAGGTGTGGTAGAAAAAAAATGGGAAAATGATGTATTGATGGTAACGGTCGTTTTTTGCCAGAAATTTTAATAACTGTTGGCTATAGACCGTGGTACCGTTTTTGGGGCCAAAGGCGTAGGAGGCGTCATAGGCAATTTTTAGTTTATTGTTTGTCATACGTTAAGCAATACTTTTATACTGTTTCTTAATAATAAAAGCAAAAATTTGTTTTAACCAAATGGCGTAAGTTTTAAAGACACTTTTGGGTGGTAGTTGATGATTTAATTTTACAAACAAATAGAATGATTTAAAGGTGATGTATAACAAAAAATAAGTATTGTTGACAATTGAGGTTCGACTGAGATGTTCTAGCTCGACATGGACTAAGGAAAATATCCAGTGTTGGTTTACTGTTGAATAATGCTTTTTTTGGACACGAATAATTTCTTGATGGACAGGAATTTTTTGGCCAGAAGTTTTGGTATTTTTATAGAATCGGGTATTGCCTAAATATTCTTTAAGATAATTTAAGTTATATTTCTTAGAGACTCGAATCCAATAGTCATAATCCATAGCGTAACGAAGAGTGTCGTTGAAATAACCGATTTCCTTGATGAGTTCCCGTTTCCAGAAAACGGTTGGTTGACAAATTTTGCATTGTTCATGAAGAAAAAGATAATTAGTGGGGGCGTTGGGATAGTCTTCGATATATTTATCGTTTTGATCAATATGTTTGCCTCTACCGTACACAAATTTTTCTTGGGGATTATTGATGAAAAATCGGGCAATTTTGTGAAACGCTCCCGGTTCATAGGTATCGTCACTATTTAAATATGAAATTATTTCACCGGTCGATTTTTTGATTCCTTTGTTGATGGCATCGGCTTGACCTTTGTCTTTTTCTGAGGTCCAAATAATTTTACGTGAATATTTTTTTAAAATGCTAAGTGTTTCGTCGGTAGATCCCCCGTCTACCACAAGATATTCCAGATTTGGATATTTTTGATCGAGGACGCTTTTGATTGTTCTTTCGATATATTTACCTTGATTGTATGAAGGAGTAATAATAGAGATTTTTGGCAATGATTTGTCTTTTATTTTTTTGACTTTTAGTTGGTGTCGAAGTGATTTTAATAATTTTAATGTTTCGGTAGCGGTTTTTTGATAAGAAAATTTTAGTGATTGTTTCTGTCCGGCTTTTACTAGTTTTGATCTTAATACTTCATCTGATAGAAAGGTTTTTAGTTTGTTGGCGATGTCGCTAACCGATAGTGGGTCAAAATACAGGGCAGCTTGGCCGGCAACTTCGGGGATTGATGAACTGTTAGAGCAAATAATGGGACAATCTGACCTCATGGCTTCGACCAGAGGGATGCCGAAACCTTCAAAAAGTGAGGGGAAAACTAAACCGATGGCATTTTTAAAAACAAAAGGCATGTCGACATCTTTAACATAACCTAAAAAACTTATTCTTTTCCCCAATTTGTACTTGGCGATGGCTTTTTTTAATTCCAAGCTGGCATCATAAGAATAACCAGAGAGGAGGAGGTGGACGTCGGGAAACTGGTGGTGTATTTTGGAAAAAGCCTCGATGAGTCGAAGATGATTTTTGTGGGGCCAAGTATTGGCGGGGTAGAAAAGATATTTTTTGGGTAACTTTAGGTTATTTTTATGATCGATTTGGGGATTGAAATATGAGGGAGCATCAAGGTAGATTGATTTTACTTTGTCGGGTTGGACATCAAGGAGACGAATAATGTCTTTTTTGGAAAACTGGGAAATGGTGATAACTGCCTGGGCTTGGTCGATTGATTGTTGGTAATTTTTTTCCCGCCATAACAAGGTGGCTTTGTCAAAATAATTGGGAAAATAAGCGTGTTGCATGTCGGGGATGCAAAGGGCGGATGGAATGGGGCATTCCATGGGGTCGAGAACTAAAAGAGGGGAAAACCAAACGTCTAGATGATGTTTTTTGATGATGGTGATTAGTTTATTACTAAGTTCTTCGGGGGTGGTGGTTTTGGGAATTTCAATAACTTTGACCTTATATTTTTTTAATTCGGATATTGATTCGGGGTGACAGACAACGTAAAAACTATCGTGGGGCGATATCATAGGAAAGAGTTGGAGGAGTGAAGTCATATATTGACCCATGCCGCCGATTCTGCCCTTAATGTAGGGAGTAAAGTTGAGACCTATTTTCATTTTTTCACCTTTTTGTTCGAAACGAGTTTATCTCTTATAATATAATACTTTCGCATTAATCTCCAGGCATTGGACTTATAGATAGCGTGAAGTGTATTTGTCAGGGTTATTTTTTCTTTTTTGATGATAGAGAGTGACAACTGTGATTGTTTATTTATTTCTATTGATTTATCTAAGTTGTCTTGAATTTGTTTACTTCGTTGTTGTTGAGTCGTCAATTGTAATTGAAGTTTTTTGATTTTTAATTTTTGTAACTTAATTTTTGCAAACAATTCAATAAGGTCATTTAATCTTTGGTCTTGATCGTGATTGTGGACATTGTAATCACTAGTGTTTTTAACTTTATTAGTAGAAATAGATTTAGCTAGAAGGAAATCTTGATTTAACAAACTGTGGAGCTTAATTGTTTTCTTTTTAATATCAAAGGGGTTTTGGTTAAACTTTTTTCTAGAAAATATATGTAGATAATCTTGGTTGTAGTAATTAAGGCCGAGAAGTTTGGAGATATACTCTAAAGTTTTTTTTGAATAAAAGGCAATATGCTGACCGGTTTCGGGGACGAAATACCACCAATCGTCAGGTGTTTTTATATTGTTATTAGGAATAATTTCAGTAGAAAATATAATATTGTCAGCAAAAGATGACATTATTTTAATTTCTTTGATGGGATCATTTAAGTGTTCAAAGACTTCGAGGGCTGTAATGGCTTCAAAATTATTTTTAATTTTTAAATTTTCAAGTCCGTGGTTTTTGGCAAAAATGTTTTCACAATATTTATCGTGGTGGTAAAAATTGAGACCTTTATCACGCATGATACGGACAAAAAGCCCATAGCCACCAGCGTAGTCGAGAAAGGTTTTTGAATAGTCCAGGGAAGTGGTTATGACCTTAAAAATGGTGCCAGAGTATTCTAAATTCCGGTAGACGAGGCCGATGTCGAGATCGGTAATGGCATGTTGATAGGCTTCTTTTAGCCAATAGGGTTCTTCGGTTTGAATAAATTCGCAATTAGGACATCTATAGTACTTAACCTGGTATTTATTTAGAAGTTTGGTTGAGAATAGAAGTTTTGATTTTTGTTGGCAAATTTTACATTTCATCTTTTTATTGACTGTTGACTATTTTAGCAAAATGATCGAAGGAATATTTCTGTAGCAAAGTTATATCTGGTGTTGATGGAGTTGTTACTTGTTTGATAATTTGTTGATGGAGCGAATTTAGGGCAGCGTAGATTGGGGGTGGTGGAGATAATGAATCGAAGGCGGAATTTGATTTGATAATTAATTGGCAGCCGTAGAACAAGGCTTCAAAGTTAACAATACTAAGACTTTCTTCCTCTGATGGATTGATAAAGATATCGATCTTTTTATAGATATCAGATTTTTGGGCATCGGTGAAGTCGTAAATTATTTTGAGATTTTTGTTCTTTAGCAATTTTTCTACCTCGGGAGAAGAGTTAGTTTTGGTGCCGGCCAATAGAACGTTTAATTTAATTTTTTGTTTTTGCCAATAGGGTAAATACTTATCAAGGTAATTTCTAAAGACAGTGAGATTTTTACGGAGACTAATTTGACCGATGAAACCGAGGGTGATCTGTTTGTTCTTAAAATTATTCTGATGTTTTTTAATAATGGATGGAAGTTTTTTTTGTTGATCTTCTATTTGTTTTTCAGTAAAGGGACAGAAGGTAGTTTGGGCCAGTTTTTTTTGGTCGATATAGTAGTTTTGGAGAAGTTGATCTTTTTCGAAGGGAGTGAGGTAAAAGACTTTAGTGGCATAATTAAAGGCCTGTTGAAAGAAACCACAATGGTTATAATAATTAACGTTGTGGTAGGTGGGGACAAGAATTAGCTTTTTACCGAATTTGTGGGCATAGTAATAGGCATCATAGAAGCTTTTGGTGGGCATGGCGATGCCAAATATGATATTTGATTGGCGAATTATGTCGATTTCTTTTTGGGAATATTTTAATACTGGACCAAAATAAAAGGGAGAAAAGTAGCCGAAAACGAAAATGATTTTGTTAAGTAGTTTGTTAAAAACTCGTTGGAGTGGTTGATTTAGTTCAAGACGGTGGATGTTGGGATTTGATTCTGAAGGAAGATAATGATCGAATGTTTTATAACTGTCAAGAGTTTCTCCCCTACCGGTAAAGATGTGAACGTCAAATTTTTGATTAAAAACCTCAACTATTTGTTCTGCCAGATATTCAGCACCGCCTCGGGCCGGAGGATAACAATGAATAAAGAGGGAAACAGTTTTTTTCATTTAACGTGAGACAAGTACCAATCAATAGTTTGTTTTAATCCAACAGTAAAATCTGTTTTGGCAACAAACCCAAATTCTTTGGCAGCTTTTGAGACGTCAAGACAACGTCGAGGTTGTCCGTCTGGTTTGGTTTTGTTCCAGACAATGTTCCCGTGATAATCGGTTAGTTTTGATATTGTTTTGGCAAGGTTCTTAATTGAGATTTCCATGCCGGAACCGATGTTAATCGGATCAGGTTTATTGTAGGATTTGGTCGCTAGAACAATGGCTTTGGCGGCATCTTCAACATACAGAAACTCACGGCTAGCTTTTCCGGTGCCCCATATCTCGACCGATGGTAAGCTATTTTTTTTGGCATCAACGAATTTTTTAATTAAAGCCGGGATAACGTGGGACGATGAGGGGTCGAAATTATCATTGGGGCCATAAAGATTTACCGGCAAAAGATAGATAGAGTTGAAGCGGTATTGTTGGCGGTAGGCTTGGGATTGGACCAGAAGCATTTTTTTGGCCAGTCCATAAGGGGCGTTGGTCTCTTCCGGATAGCCATTCCAGAGATCTTCTTCCTTGAAGGGTATCGGGGTAAATTTAGGATAAGCACAGACAGTGCCAATGGCGACAAATTTTTTAACGTTGGCCTGACGTGATTCTTCCATTAGCTGGATACCCATTATCAGATTATCGTAGAAAAGTTGCCCTGGTTTTTGCAGGTTAAGACCGATGCCGCCAACCTTGGCGGCCAGGTGGATAACCACATCGATGTTTTTAACGGCCTTATGGCAATCGTTTAACTTGGTAAAATCACATTCTTTATGGGATGGTGAGTATATATTTTGGGGAAGTATGCCGGATTTTATTAGTTCTTTTTTAACATAGGTACCCAGGAAACCAGCACTTCCAGTCAGAAGTATTTTTTGGTTCAATGTAAGTTTAACTAAGTTTTTGATCATTTTGATATTGTTGGCAGACGGTGTCGGGAAGGCCGTCGGCAATTAGCTTACCGTGTTTTAAATAAATAGCTCGGGTACAAAATGATTGGACTTGTGACATGGAGTGGGAGACAAAAATGATGGTGACTCCACGCTTCTTGAATTCTTCCATTTTTTTGAAACATTTTTCTTGGAAGGCAGAGTCGCCGACGGCGAGAATTTCGTCGACAATGAGGATCTCGGGGTCTACGTGAACGGCGATGGAAAAGGCCAGACGCATGTACATGCCGGAAGAATAATGCTTAATGGGCTGATCGATAAACTCCTGAAGCTCGGAAAAATCAACAATGCTCTGGTAATACTGATCGATCTGTTTACGCTTGAGGCCCAGAATGGCGCCGTTTAAATAGATGTTTTCTTTACCGGAGAGTTCGGGGTGCATGCCGGCACCAAGCTCGATGAGAGGGCTAATCTTTCCGTGAACGGTGACTTTGCCCGATGTGGGAGACATGACGCCGGCAACGAGCTTTAAAATGGTGGATTTGCCAGCGCCGTTGGGGCCGATAATGCCGACACACTCCCCCTTTTGAACTTCAAAGGAGATATTGGAAAGGGCGGTAAATTTATCGACAGTCTTTTCGCCCATAAACAGGGCAGGGAGAAATTCTTTGAAAGTTTTTTGGTTATTTTTCGAAAAATTTTTTGTTACATTTTCGAATTTTATTATTGGTTTTTCCATAGGTTTAGATATTGTCGGCAAATATTTTTTCGCGGGATTTAAAGTAAGAAAATCCAAGAAATAAGATAACAAGAGAAACAAGTAGGGCAATAGAGAGACTTAGATAATTGGGGGTACCGCCACCAAGAATGGTTTGACGATAGGCGTTGACGATGACTGCCATAGGGTTTAGCTGAAATAAGATTTTAAATTGAGCAGGAACAATGTCGGCGGGATAGATGATCGGGGTAAGATAAAGCCAAAGGGTTAATATTAGGGAAAGCAGGTATTGAATGTCGCGGTAGAGTAAATTGCTGGCGGCAAAAAATAGAGACAGGCCGAGGGTAAAAATTTGTTGAATAAAAAATATGGGAATTACCCAAAGAATATTGATATTTATGGGGATTTGATAAATTATCATGTAAATAACTAGAATGATCAAAGCAAATAAGAAATCAACAATCTTGGCGATGATGGTAGAGATAACTAATATTGTTCTAGGGAAATAAACTTTTGTAATGAGTGAAGCTGAACCAACCAATGAACCGGAGGCGGAAGATAAAGAGTTGGCAAATAGGTTCCATGGGAGTAGAGCGACAAATAGGAAAATTGAATAAGGGATGTTTGAGGCAGAGTTAGTGGGGATTCTGAGGATAATGGAGAAAGCAAAAGACATCACCAACATCTGGGCTAGAGGGTTTAGAATTACCCAAAAGTAACCAAGAATGGATTGCTTGTAGCGTGCCTTAACCTCACGGCTGACCATTTGCCAAAGAAGCTCGTGCCATTTGACAATATCTCTAATCTCCTTAACAAGGGATAACATGGGTTTATTATATCGTTTTAATCGTGAATAATGAAAGGGTATCTGATTGTACAATTGGAATATGCTTCTATTTAAAAAATACTGGGTCTGGGCTATTGCAATCGCACTCATTGTTTTGTTTTGGTGGCTAAGGTTTAACAATATCAGAACCTCATTAATGTTCTTTAATGATATGGGGCGTGATTTGTTGGTTTTGCAAGATTGGATTGAATCGGGCAAAATTCCCCTTTTGGGACCTCAAACCAGCGCATTACCGATAAATCAAAGTAGTATTTATTTTTACATGTTGATGCCCGCTTTTCTTTTGTTTAAGGGGGCTCCGGTTTCACTTCTATATACAAATGCCGCTTTATATATTGGTACTTTTGTTTTGGGATTGTGGTTACTCAAAAAAAAATCTGATCTACAAAAAATAATTTTATTTGTATTTTTCTTAATATCGGTAAGTCCTCAGTATGTAATTCAAAGTAGGTTTGTTTGGAATCCTTCGTTAATAACTCCGTTTTTAGTAGTTTCATGTATCAGTCTGTATCTTTTGTATGAGAGATATAGCTTGTGGAAGAATATCCTTTTTGGTTTTTCTCTAGCAATGGCTGTGTCTCTCAGCTATTCTGTTGCTCCTGTTTTCATTGCCATAAATTTGTATCTTCTATTTACATTAAAACATAATAAATTGAGAGTAATCATCGCACAGATAATTTCACTTATTATTTTAAATATTACTACCATTTTTTTTGAACTTAGACATGGTTTTTTACTGACGAATATGCTATTGTCGAGAGGAGTATCTCCACAAGATACTGCCAGCATTACTTGGTTAAGTAAGTTTAATAGTCTTTTTGGTTATGGTTTATCTGTTCCGGATGCTTGGCTAGTTATCGCCGTATTAACGTTAGGGGTTGTAATTTTATGGAATTATTTTAAAAAAGAAAATGGTTTTAAAATTTGGAATATTTTGCTGTTTATCTCACTGATCATTTCATTTTTGATTCCCTTAACAATTCATTCACATTATATTTTTGGTTTCACTTCTTTGTTATTCTTATCTATTGCAATTCTTCCCAGGGTGCCAAAAGTCCTGATATTGGTAGCCTTATCTTTTTTGTATTTATCCCCCACACAACTTAATTCATATTTTAAACAAGCGCCAAGAACTGTAGGAGAAATGAATAGTTGTATTAGCCAAGTATGCCAGGATATAAAAGAGCCAATTTTTGAAAGTGTTCAGGCAGGATTCTATCCATATCACAACGGACCAGAGTTTAGATACTTAATGAAGAGGGCCGGATGTAAAGTCAAATACATCGAAGTGGACCCAAATGCAGCTAAATTGATGGCAGTCGTACTGGATGACTCGAACTATGTTAACGGTGAGACAAGCTATTACGAGCTGAGTATGTTTGGTCCGGCAAAAGAGATTAAAAGATACAACTGTCAACCAAACTTTGGAGTGGTGATTTTAGAAAAGAGTTTGTAGGAGCTTGTTTTCGGGTATTGTATGGTGTTAAATAGATGTATGGGAAAATACAATGTTCAAAGATATGAAGACGCGAATGGAAATGACCCAATTAAAGAATTTATTTTAAAATCTACTAAAATTCAAAGGTCTAAAATATTTAGACAAACAGAACACCTTGAAGAATATGGAATCTCTCCACAGAATCCAGCCCTTAAAAAAGTTTCCGGAACAAATATTTGGGAGATGAGAAGTTTGGGAAAAGATAACATTAGAATCTTTTGCGCACCATACAATAAAGGAATTGTGTTACTTCACATTATTATTAAGAAATCACAAAAGACAAGCCATAAAGATTTATCAATTGCAATAAAAAGATATTCTGAACTAATTGATTAAATATATCATCTATGATATATTATATATATGAGAAATTTAAAACTATTTTCAGATTTAAAAAACGAATTGCTAAGAGATCCTGAAACAAGAAAACAGTACGAGCTATTGGAGCCACAATATCAACTTGAAAGTGAAATCATTAAAGCCAGAATTGAGGGAAAAGTGTCCCAAAAAGAATTAGCTAAGAGATTGGACACTACTCAGGCAGCTATTTCTCGAATTGAGTCAATGAATGTAAGTCCGACTATAAAAATGGCTGGCAAAATTGCAAGAGCTTTTGGAAAAAAATTGGAGCTTAGGTTTGTTTCTCCTGAATAACTTTGTTGTAAACCTCGAGGGTGGTTTTGGCTGTTTTTGGCCAGGAGAAGGTGGTGGCTTTGGCTTTTGCTTGTTCAATGTGTAATTGTTTGGCTTTTGGGGAGAGATTAAGGGCTTTTTTGATGGCTTTTTCCATGGATGAAAGATTTCGAGGGTTAAAAGTAATGGCGTTTTCGTGATATATTTCCGGGAGACTGCTGGAGTTGGAACTTACGATCAAACAACCGGCAGTCATGGCTTCAAGGAGTGGCAAGCCAAAGCCTTCGTAGAGGCTTGGTTGGACATAAAGAGCGGCCAGACGATAGAGAGCGCTTAGATCTTCATTACTGACAAAGCCGGGCAAAATAAGGTGTTTGTAGACCCTCAAGCGAACCATGTCGATGAGCTCGGGGTGAACCGGCTCTCTGACTTCCTGAAGCATGCCTTTACCAACAATGACTAGAGGAATATCAAGACGATCGGTAACTTCCGCAAGGGAAGGAAGATTTTTGTTGGGGTTGGGACCACCGGCTACAGTGAGGATAAAATTATCGGGAAGATTAAGGCGGGTTTTGACTTCCGTCAATTTTTCTTCAGGAACTTCTTTGCTATATAGCGAGTCGACGGCAAGGGGGGTGACAAAAATCTTTTCTTTGGGAACAAAGAGGTGTTTTTCAATGTCGTTTTTGGAGTTTTCCGAATCGGTAATTATCGCAGAGACAGACTGAAGAGCGAGCCATTGGCGGGCAAGATTTAAACTGCCCCTGATGCCCTTGGGATATCGGTCGGACATAACCAGAGGGGTGACATCGTGGATAGAGACGATGGTGGGCTTTGTTTTTTTTATGGGGAGGGTGTGATAGAAGAGATCAAAAAAGGGGTAATGGATCAAATCAGGGTCAACTTCCGTCAGTGAGATCTCCGGGAGTTTTGCTAAAGCCCGGGAAAGGTTGTCGGCGTAGAAACCGACTCCCCTGCCTTTGGAGTGAGTACCGCTATCTAAAAATACTTTAACTTTATTGGCCATGTTCTTCGTTTTTATATAGTTCCCAGAGTTTCATATATGAGAAAGCGTGATGAAGTCCGGAATAAAGAGAAAAAACGAATCCGGGGAAACCGTCTAAGAAGCCGTGACGGCGGATATAGAGGTTGAGAAAGGTTCCTGCCGGTTTACAAAAAAGATATTTGATTGTATTAAAGAAATTTACTTTCAGACCGGCTTCCTTGTAGAACCTTGCCTGCAAACTAGAGTAACGATTTTCGCGTAGAAGATAACGGCTGAAATTGGGGGTGGCATAGTGATCCAGATCGGTTTTGAGCCAACCAACAACACCATCGACCTTCATTTGTTCGTGGACGTCTTTGGCGGGAAGAATAGCCTTACCCCTTTGGAATAGACGGATAACGGGATCCGGGTACTGACCGGTGTTTTTTAAATATCTTGTTAGAAAAAAGTTCTTGCGAGGAAGCCAGTAGGCCGATGCGGGTAATGTAAGAAGGTGAGGTTCGGGGAAAATCTTTACAATTTTATTGATGGATTTTCTTAAAGGACTAATCCAGCTGTCGTAACCATAGTACTCCCCATTAAGAATTCCGATAATTTCTTTTTTCATTTCCGGAGTAATCCGTTCATCGGCATCGAGTTGGAGGATCCAGTCGGATTTGGCTCTGGCAATAGCTTTGTTTTTGGTGATGTGGAAAATCTGTTCGTGAGGCTCCTCATAAACTTTGGCACCTAGGCCTTCGGCTATTTCTTTAGTTTTGTCGGTACTATTCTCATCAACAATGATCATCTCGTCAACCCAGTCCTTGACCGAGTCAAGACAGGCCTTGACATTGTTTTCTTCGTTGAGAGTAGCAAGAACGACCGAAATTGTTTGGCGTTTGTTGGTTTTCATCAGTGTTTATTTGTATGGATCCCCGCTTTCGCGAGGATGACATGAGTGTAAGTATTATTTTATGTTATTGGGCGTGGTGGAGATGAATTTGAACATCGGTTTGCCGGCGGGATCATAAACGATATGAATTACAGCTTTGTCGTCAACCGACTCATTAGCTGCAATTATAAGGGTATTTTTCAAGTTTTTGTCCGTATCGTAGTTTATTTTGCGAAATTCATATTTTCCAAAATTCCTAACGGTGGAAAAACCAAACTTGTCTCGAAGGGTCATGACCAGTTCTTTTTGAAGAGTTTGAGGAGGATATTTCAAAAAGAAGGCCATTAAGATATATGGCTGGTCGTAGCGGTCAGAAATAACTATTTTGTCGTACTTGTCACTGTTTGTTTTAACATAGTCGGCGATTTGATCAAAGCCATACTGCCAGGCGAAAGGTAACTCTTTGGGATAATGAACATAATACTGGTGAAGATAATGAGCAACAGAATACAAACCGATAGCAACTATAATCGTGGAAAAAATGGGAAGTAGCAATTTTAGTTTAAGGTTTTTTATGAATCTAAATGCCATAGTTATTCCCGCGGCGGTAATTATGGTTAGCGGTATAACCATATTTTGCGCGCGCAAAGCGTGGGGTGATTGAAAAGTTAGGGCGGCTGCTAGAGGAGAGATCAAAAACCAAAATAGAATAAATTTCTTTTCTTTTGTGTCCAACTTTAGCAACCAAATGATCCCCAGAAGATAGAAGGGCACAAGGAGGAAATAACTTTGTCCCATTCCGGGAACTTTACTTCTCGCAATCTCATCACCCGTGACAAATAAGAATCTTGGGGAGTAATGGGAAAGATAGTTCTTGACAAAACGCAAACCATAAGAGAGGTATTGATTGTGTATCGCTCTAATATAAAAAGAGTTTTCGTATGGATGGGCACGACGAAGTTCCAAGGCTTGCCAGTACGGGCCGGTATCGGCAAGTAGTGAAACGCCGGAAAACCTAGCTTGACCTTCTTTTGAGAGTAATTGGACGGCGATCGGTATGGAAAGCGCGAGACCGATAAAAAGTGAAAGAAGAATAATTTTTAATTTTTCGCCTCGGAAAGAGGAAAACAAATTGTCCCGATAGATGATCACAAGAGATATTGCCAACAAGGGAGATACGATTCTGGCGGAGGGATAGGTATAGAGACTGAGGACGAGCGACAAAACAAATAGTAAATAGTATTTCGGTTTTTCTAATCCTTTAAGGAATCCCCAAATGCCAAGTAATATAAAGGTGGTGGCTGCGTTGACTTCCCAGCCTCCCCGGGAAAACTGGAGATGCCAGGGTGAAAGCGTGAGTAGTAGCGCCGATAGATATGGAAAGTATTTGTTTTTGGGGAAAAGAATCTTGACAAGAAGAAACACCAGCCACACCGAGGCGATACCGAGCAGGGCAGATGGCAGGCGGACAGACCAAATGTTCATACCAAAGAATTTAACAAATGGCAAAACTATGTAAAAATACCCGGGAAGCTTGTAGTCATCGAATGACCTAAAAACAATCGGCCAAGAGACCCCGTGTTCATCTTTGCCGGTTTGAATCAGTGACCAGACATTGTAGCCAATGGTCGCTTCGTCGGCATTAAGACCGGCGGGGTATTTATCCAAAGAAACAATTCTGAGTAGTCCTGCGAGCAGAAGTATCAATAATAGAGGTAAGTATTTTTTCATTTACGGCTTTGTTTTAACTACACGAAAAATAACACCGGGGTAATTAGGAGTGTCAATTTGTTCATATAAATCAACGTTGGGTGAAGTGAAATTAATTTGATTAGGAATATTTCCTATCGATCCAATAAATAAAACGTCTTTAGCGGTATTAATGTCATCGATGCTAAACTGATGAAATTCTACATTACCAACGTGGCCAACTCTGCCAACATCAAAACCTCCGGAAATAAAGTCAATGTTATTTTGATATGTAGCCGGATCATAGGCTGTGTAAAAAACATAATAAATGTATGGCTGGCCAAGCACATCAGTAAAGACAACTTTTTTGGTGGGATTATCTTTTATAATTTGAACTGCCTGTTTGTATCCGTAGTTAAATTCTTTGGCAAATACCGTTTGTGAATGAAAAAAATAAACGTCGTAGACGTACACGGTAATCAATGCATATAAGAATATCAACGGAATAGATAGATATTTGAAGTTTTTAAGGCAATAGAAAATGCCCAAACCGGAAATAATTGATAAAGGAATTGTCATAAATAGCGCTCTGACCGTAGAAAACTCCGCAAGTGTGAGCGATGCCGGAATGGGAGAGATTAAAAGTAGTCCCAAGATTAGGCTTGCCTTTCTATCTATACCGATTTTAACGAGAAAAATAACTCCGAGGCTAAGCCAAATTATTTCTAAAGGATTTAGGACTCCAAGGCTAGGGATGTGTCCCCTTTCAGAAATTATCGGTCCCTCAAAAAAAAGTACTTCCGGGGAAAAATGCCAGAGGTATCGCGACAGAACTAGCGATGTAGTCAGTTGTGTTTGGTTGTGAAACAGGAGGGTTTGTATCGAATTTTGACCATCTATCATTTTTGTTTCTTCGGAAACACCCGGTTTGTAGTTGAAAATACTTAGTGTATTTAGACGGTTGCCTGAGCTACCGAACATGGATCCCCAAAATATCCAGATACCAAAAATAACAAAGGGTAATATTAATAATATTTTTTTGGGGACAAAATAACCGGAAATATTTTTCCAGAATTCCTTCCAATAAATAACAATAAAAAGTAAAAATACCAGTGGGGTAAGAAGTTTTGCCGCTTGGTACATGGCGAGAGAAAGACAGGCAAACAATAGGGAAGGATAAATAGATGACTTCCTTTTAATAAATCTAAGAAAGAAATACAATCCAAATATTAGTAAGGTGCAAAAGACATTCACTTCCCAGCCACCTCTAGAAAAATGAACGTGCCAGGGAGAAGTGGCGAGGGCGAGAGCTGCCAAATCCCACGGACCAAATTCCGATTTAGTATCTTTGAATAATTCCTTTGTAAAAAGATAGACACCGAAAATTGCCAACAGTCCCGCAAGAACACTGGGAAACCGGACAGCAAGTTCGTTTAGTCCAAAAATTGCAACTGAGGGAACTGTTAGATAGATATATGCCCCCGGTTTGTAATCTCCAAAGCTTTCAAAAATTAAGGGCAAAAATGCGCCATGCTCGTCTCTACCGGTTTTGAGTATAGAAAAGGCGTTATAACCTATCGCCGCTTCATCCCAAGTGAGACCGTTGGGAATATTTGACACTTGCCAAAGCCGCAGAAAGGCACCCAAAATAAGAGCGATGAAAAGAATGGTGTATTTCTTCATGGGACTCCCGTAATTATAAACGCCGGAGAACCATCAAGGAAATTTATGGTTTCTATGACGTGGGCGTTTACCGGAATATTATCAGGCGAGGTGATCAGTAAACTTCTAGCGGTAGAAATTACTCCCCCACTTTCAAGAGGTAGTGTGGCTATGGTGATCTTCGGGATTTGCCAGTCGTTAATAAAATAAATATTTCCAATTTTGTCCGTCCAGAACCAGTCCGATTTTTCAAAACGGATATTATCACCCCCCGGCTGAATTTTTTGAGGGGCTAATTTGGTATAAAAAGCATAAAAGATGTGGGGTTCTCCGTATTTTTTAGTGATAAATATTCTTTCGTATTCTTGACCATGGTCTTTAATATAGTTCATTACCTGGGAATAGCCATACTGCCAAGAAGAGGAGTATTTAATTTTGTATTCAGTATTGTATTTGTAAAAAAATAAAATAAATGAAGAAATTATCCAGATCGAAAGAATAACAATAACTATTCTTGTTAGTTTTTTAGGTAATTTTTTTAAAAGGAAAGATAAACCTAGCGACGCCATAATAATCAAAGCCGGAATCATGGGATTTGGCCTTAAGGCTTGGGGTGGGTCAGAAGTTAGAGAGGCTGCAATGGGAGAAAGAAGTAGCCAGGTAAGTAAAAACTGACTGTTCTTGTTTCCCTTTAACTTTGTAAACAGAGACAGTAATCCCAAAATCGATAAAAAGTATATCGGCAAGGAAAGCAGGTTTTGACCGGGAATGGCGAACTGGTACTGAGCTCCCCAGGTTTGGGTAAAGAAAGCAGGAGAAAAATAACCAAAATAATTTTTGGTGAACGTTTCTATAAAATATACAGGTCGATTGTGGACTAGTTTTGCGATTACGGGTGGAAGAGTGCTTGAAGACCTTTTCTCGCCTATTTGGAAAACGGTAGTAGGAGAAAGAATCTTTAGCTTATCGTAGCGAGCGGTGCCCTCACCAACATAAACCTGAAATAGAACTAAGCCAGAAAATAAAATTGCTAGTAAAATAGCCACAATTGCCTTTGCATTCCCCAAGCGCGGAGATTGCTTCGCTAACGCTCGCAATGACGGACGATAAATGATTAGCGAAACAAATACTAATAACGGCACGAAAATGCGGGCGGTATTGTATGTATGAAGAGATAAACCCAGTAAAATTACAGACGGAAGAAGTGACGATTGGCGATTGAAGAATTGTATCAGAAAGTAAGCCCCAAAAATAATCAGAGTAAGAGCGAGATTGGCTTCCAGAGCAGGGCGAGAGATAAAGAAATGCCAGGGAGAGATGGCGAGGAAGAATGAGGATAATATTTCAATTTTCAATGACCAATGGCCAATGACCAGATATTTTTTGGGAAAAAGTTCCTTTGTTAGTAAATAAATTCCGGGGATGGCAAGAGTACCGGCTAAGGCGGAAATGAAGCGAACCGAAAATGCCGAAAGTCCAAAAAGCCAGACAGGAATAATGGTTAAATAGATATATAGAGGAAGTTTGTAGTCGCCGAAGCTTCGAAAAATCAAGGGAAAAGGTTTCCCCCATTCGTCCATCCCTGTTTTCAGAATTGAAAAGGCGTTGTAGCCATGGCTTACCTCATCCCAGTTCAAAGAAACAGGTAGATTCCCCAAATTCCAAAACCTTAGGATACTTCCTAGAACAATGAATCCGATAAGGAATACCAGGTTTCTATTTTTAAAAATGGATTTCATAATATATTGGCTCTCCTGAAGGCAACCTAATTGCATCACTTACCGTAGCCATACCGGCGATACCACTATTATCCACTTCTAATTTGGTGAGGAAATAGACAGCACCAGGTAACAGATTATTTGACTTTTTATTTGTATCAATTAGTGCGGCAATATACAAATTAGAGTCCCCAATTCTGTTTCCATCGAGGTTGTAGTTTCCTAAAGTAGAGTTGTAAACGGTGTGTGTTTTATAAAATTGTTGAAAGTTTCTCGGAGAATAGTTTGTGTAATATAGATAGAAAATAAGCGGATATTCATATTTTGGTGAGATTACAATTGGCTGTCCGGGGTATTTTTCGACTGACCGCATAACTTCTTTCATGCCGGCGCTCCATGACCTTTCCGAGGTATAGCGATAATGGTACCAATAATCGTGAAAATATAATACTCCCTCAAAGAGGAGAAAACTCATAACTAAAGCCGTCAACCACTTTGACGAACCAAACAGACTATAAAAACCGAAAGAAATTAATAAAACCAGGGGAAGTATCATCATAAAGTTTCGGGAAGAATGATTCGAACCGACTCGAGTGAGGGCTGCCGGGAGAATGGCGGTAAAGGTCAGGGTTATGAGAAATAAAATAAAGACCTTTTTCCTTCCCTCGGACAGTTTGTAAAAACCATAAAGAAGTGGAATGATAAGGGCTTTTTCCAACATACCCCAACCCTGCACCGCGTGTCTTGGGTTGGTATCACCCTGAAGGAATAGATAGTCGAAAGAGATAGGGGTGATGGTGTTTTTCAAAAAGGTCTTGAAAATATCGAGGACTTTGTTGTGAGTTATTTTGCTTACGAGTCCCGTTCCCGACCCAACGGGAGCGTTCGGACCCAGGTCTTCTTTTCTCAGGAAATTTATTTCTGTTGGGACAGTGGGATCCGTAAAAATAGAAATTTCACCAAAGCGCTGACCGGCACCTCCGTTCAGAAAGATAACCCCGAGAGGAATAAAAAGAATTAGCAACCAGAGTGAGGCTTTTTTCCGCCAGAATAATTCTTTTGATCCCGGAATTATAAACAGGATGAGAGGATAAAAAATGATGGCGAACTTGGCCGTACTATAGATCATGGGTGTAAGTGAAAGAAGTGCCAAAGAAAATATCAAGGTGCCGATTTTTTTATTGTGAAGAAAACGGCTGTAGAAAAAAACTCCGGTAACGAAAACGGTGAAGAACATGGAGAGCTCAAAACCGATTCGGGAATAAGTAAAGTGCCAGGGAATTAAAGTTAATATCAGGGTTGACCATAGGCCGGGTGGAAGTGGGGATTTTTCAGAGTTCAGACCGAATAGTCCAAACAGGTTGTTGGTTAAGAAATAAATCACCAAGATTCCAAGAATTGAGAATATTGCCGGTGTAAGGCGGATAGCGAGATCAAAATTGATCCCCGGTATCAGAGAAACCAAAGCTGTTGCGTATATTGGTAGTGAGGTACGAACATCCGAAAATGAATGAAACTGTAAAGGAAGAAGGTTCCCCTGGTAATCTTTTCCGGTAGCAATGAACGACTTGACCTGATATCCGATATCGACTTCGTCAGCAAATAGACTTATTGGGTTTTGTAATAGGCCATAGAATCTCAAAATACTTCCGATAAATAAAACTAAAAACAGTGGCCAGTATTTGAAGACGAGTTCCTTGATTTTCATTTAAGCGATGGGTTTGTTTTTAATATTCGGAAAGCAACTTCCCCATTGGGATGTTTTATCTCTTTTATTGTTATCAGGTGGTGTTCTGCTATTTGAACCTCTGATATGGCTATATTATCCGCAATGATGTACTGAACTATGTTATCAGTATCGACCCCCCATTGGAAACTTTTTACTTTTATCCGACCAAGATTTTTTGTAGGATTTCTGTACATATTTACGTAGTATTCGAATAAAGGTACTTCAAAGTTGTCTCTTTGGTAGGTGGACGGATCATATTTTAAAAAGAACAAGAGGAGAATGTACGAATCTCCGTGAGAATTGTCCACCACGATAGGAATGTTTTGGTCTAAATCTTTTAGACTGCCGGTCAAGCTTTCCCAGCCGTAGTTCCAAAAAGATGATCTAAAATAATCGTTTAAATAGAAAATCGAAATATACATCCTGACAGATGAATATAAAACCAGAAAACAAATAATTAAATATTTTGATTTGTTAAGCACCGGCCACACGAAATCCAGTAATTTAACTAAACCGAAAGAAATAATCAGTGTCAGCGGAATTACCATAGGTAAAGATCTTAGAGTGGAGTATGGATCTCTAGTTAGAGCTGCGGGAATCGGGGACGAAAGAAGTAATACAAAAATGAAGTATCTAAGACTCTTTAATTGTTTTTCTTTCAGCAAGAAATACAGACCGATTAGATACAGAGGAAACTGCCAGACAAAAAATGTACCCAGGTCAGGGAATGGTTTCCTTGGTCCTGCGTCTCCCAATGAAAACAGATATCTGGGAGAAAAATATGAAGTATATAGAGAAAGAAATTCTTTGGCCGAAAGCAGTTGGGGGTTGTTTACAATTTTTTGCAATGTTCCACCACCTGCTTTGTATCCCCAAGGTGATTGCCGAGAAATCGAAAAAATGTTCAGGGATGAGGTTCTTGCTTTGAAACCCGGGGTTCTCATTATCAAAAGCATCGGAGTTATTAATACTAACCCTAAAGCAATACTAATCAGTATTGGATTTATGAATGTTCTTAGGTTTTTTAGTATAGATTTGTAAAAACGAAGTGACAAAATTATTACCAACAACGGAACAATCAATGTCTCGGCACGATACGCATTGGACGAGATAGCCAATGAAATACCAGAAAGAACAAAGAGCCAAGGTTTTTTCAGGGATTGGAAAAATAACAAAGACCCAAGTATGAGAAAAAATAGGGCAATATTCGTTTCATAGGCTGTACGACTATAGGCAATATGCCACGGGGAAATGGACAGGAAAAGGGCGGAGGTGAGTGCCAACTTGGTTCTATATTTTTCCGGAGAGATTTTTTTTACCAAGAAAAACAGTAAGGGGATCGTGAGTAAACCAAACAAGGCAGACGGAAAACGAGTCGACAAAGGGGTCAGGCCCATGATGGGCATCAAAGGTACCGTTAAATACGTATAAATGGGGCTTTGAAAGGTAGAGAAAGATCTAAACATTACGGGCATGAACTTCCCGTACTCATCTTTGCCTGTCTTGAATACAGAGAAGGCGTTGTAACCTAGAGCAGCCTCATCGACATACAAACCGCTTGGAGATTGACCCAATTTGTTGAATCTAAAAAACGCACCGATGATTATCACAATCATCAAGATTATTACCGGGATATATTTGCTTAGGTTTTTCATTTATTTGACGACAAACATTCTTATCAATTCAATTATTGTTACCGGAATAAACACTAAAGAGAAGATCCAGAAATACTTCGTTGAGGTGTTTGCGAGTTTTTTCAGGCCGTAAAAACACAAGAGGGAAATCGGTAAGTAAATAAGTACATCGAACTTATCTTGATTGTTTATTAAGCCTATCGAAATAACTGCAGCTATATACGTGGTAGTTATCCATTTTCTGTGGATGTTTTCAAGGATGAAGAATAGACCCAGTAAAAAAGGAACAATTGCCAAATAGGGATATTTATTTAAGTTTTGATTGCCCCCCACCTCCCTTGGATGCAAAGAAAAAAAGTAGTTGTTTAGGTCAGATGATAGAAAAATATTATCTTTAAATTTTTCTTGAGAAACAGTGGTTTTATTTTCAAAGATTCTTGCCAAGTTGCGACTTGGGATAAGAGAGATTTTTTTGATTAGTGTATCCCGAGCCAACGGATCAGGAGTGAAAATAGAATAGGCATAAAATGTTTTGTATGAAAATAATGACATTAAAATCAATAACACTGCATAGATACCTAGAGGTATTTTTTTCATATCCTTTACATAAGGTAGAACAGCAATAATCGGGAAAATAAGATAGGCCGGATGAATCAGGGGTAATATCAGATAAAGAAAATCGTGGTATATATTTTTCCTACTATAGAGAATCCAATCGACGAGAAGAACTAAAATGGCGGAAGCGAATATCGGCCAGGTGTCGTTGTTTGCAAAATAAAATGAAATTGGCCAAAAAACTAACATTAAACTCACCGAAATCCAAAATATAATTTTTTTCATGTTAGCCTGCCCGCCGATTCGGTGGGTCTATTCAAATTATATGCGCTATCGATCGGAAATGGCATATAAACCGGAGGATCGGTTGAGGAACGGAACGAAATACCTTTGTTTGTCCGAGTGGAGAACTTCTTTAGGAAAACTCCAAGGGCTAGCAATATAGAGATTATTTTTTGCATGGTTAATATCCGGCCAGTTTATTTCGGTAAAAAGGTAGTTTTCAAAGTCGGTTCTGCCAACTTTTCTTAAGGGATCATTTACATAAATGCTTGGGCTGTATTGAGAATAGAATAAAAAATACATGTAGGGGACTCCATACGTATAAGGACCTTCAGTACCAAAACGAGGGTCAACATAAACAGTATTGTATTCTGTGTGATGATCTCGAGCATAGATGGCCATTTGTTTCCAGCCGAATGAGCGGGTTTCCGATAGCTCAACCGGGTAATGAAGTGTGTAATAGTCGGCAAATCTAATAATGCCTAAGATATACCCGATGACAACGGCTATTCCCAGTAAATATTTCGTGGTGTTTTTCTTTGATAATTCGAGGACAGTAATAAGACCCATGGCAATGAGAAGGGAAATAACCGGGACAACGTTTAAGCTTCTGAGAGAGTGCTGGCTGTTGTTGGTAATTGAGGCAGGTAAGAAGGAGAGGAAAAACCAGACAATAAGAATTTTATTTACATATTTTGGGGAAATCGAGGAATCGAAAAATTTACGGCAGGATAAAAGGACAAAAAAACCAATAATCAGGAACGGGTACTCGATGGCATAAATAACTCCTTGACCCGGATGACTGAAAGTCGCTAGGCCAAGGCCGGAGGAGAGATAAAAATTGGCTGAAAAATATTCAAGATAGCGCTTGAACCAAAATGAAATTAGACCAATAACCGAAGTTATGCCCGAAAAAGGATGAGAAACAAAAACCGGGAGCATTACTCGAGCATAGTCAAAGTCCTTCATGAGAAAGGTCATCTTGGCTCGAGAGGCACCCGGTCCGAAAATGAAGTTGTCGACAAAGAAAATGGTGATCCCAATTAATAACAGAGTGGTTAGCAATAGAAAGAACTTGTTTTTTGAATACCAGCCGGAAACACAGTTGAGGAAAAATTTGTAGTCGGTAAGAATATAGATGATATTTAAAAGTGGGACAATCAACTTGGTTGAGTGGTAGGTTATCGCGGAAAGAAAAGCGAAGAAAAACACAAGAATGAAATTAATCAAACGACCCGACTTTCGAAATTCAAAAATAAATAATATATTGGCAAGCATAAAGGTAAGTGCGATGACGGCCTCAAAACTCGAACGAGAAAAAATAATTAACCAAGGAGACAGTAAAAATATTAATGTTGAAAGGTAAGAGAGATAAGAATATTTTTTGTTAAAAATATGCCGCTTCACCAGTATCCAGAAAAGATAGATGTTGATAACAGAAAATATGGCGATAGGAAGACGGGTGCTTGTCTCATTTACACCCAGTAATTTAATGAAAGGTACAGTAAGGTAAATGAGAATCGGTGGTTTGTAATCCCCTACCGATCTAAAAGAAACCGGAAGAAAATTTCCCCATTCATCTTTACCTGTTTTTAGAATAGAAAAAGCGTTGTAGCCAATGGAAACCTCATCAATTGACAAACTCGGTGGATATAGGTCTAGTTTGTAAAAACGAGTAAAGAAAGCAATTACGACGATGAGTATCCAAAAAAGTATATTGGAGATTTTCATATCTTAAAATATTGAGTTACTTTTAGTTGATAGAGTAAGTAGAAAAGATTGAGAACGACAAATACAAGCCTCGTTTTTTTAGAGGTGGTGGAGTAGCCGATGGCGGTCAAAAGAGCCAAGAAATAGATAACCGCGAAACTAAATATGAGGGCTTGATCTATATAAACTAGGCCGGTGAGTAAAAATAAAGATAGTAGTGCGGGGATGAATAAAATCCATAACCGGTTTTTAAAATCATTTTTTCCGAATCGAAAGTAACGATAAATAAAATATAAATCCCAGGGAAAAAGAAATCCGAGCGGATAGTATGGACTAATTTTGTGCCAAAAACCGGAAGCGAATATCGCTGATGGAGACAATAAATAATCAAAATTGGATATATAAGAATGGACTAATTCTGTCTTGTTGTGGATCACCCTCGCAATAAGATTCGTTTGGAACTGAGGGTGTTCCCCTCTTTGAGCATTAATAGAGTTTAGTTGACCCATATCGAGACCAAGACGAGGTTTAATTATGACCAGGATTATCCCTAAAACAACACTAAAGAATAGAAGCTTCTTTGTAGATGGTTTTTGAAATAAATAGAAGAGTGAGGAACCAAGGATCAGAGAGAAAAAAAGTAAAATTGGAGTTTGTCCGGAAAAAACAATGAAGGGAAGAAGTGAAAGATAAAAGATGCCGAATAAGCCGATTTTTTCTTTGAGATAGTCCATCCTATTTCACATCTGAATTTATTTTGATATCTCCCCTACTTTTTGACTTTAATAAATCAAGGATTAAAAACACGCTGGTAGCGGCTAAAACACTTCTTATGGAACTTTTGAGGAAGAAGAGGTCGGTTTTAACAGAAATTAGCTTGTCGATGCCGGGAAAATTATTGAGGTTTTGGTTGATCACGGCGAATAGGCCTACAGAAAGAGAGTTGTCAAAAGTAAGAACAATAAAAACGTAGCAGAAAAAAATGGTTAGATCTAGCCAAAGATTACGCCAATTATTGGCGACCAGTTCAATCACGATAAATGGAGAGACCCAAAGAAACCATTGAGGGTGAAAGTGAGTGACGGAAAAAAGAATTAAGAAATAGCCAAGATAATATTTCCAAAGCTTTTCGATGAGATGACGATTACGATAGGCATGAAAGACGAGGAGAACAAAGCCAAGCAGATAGGGGTATAGACCTTCAGCGCCGGAAAGCATCCACTCCATATAGAACATTTTCTGAGATTTTGGACCGAAAACCATAGCTTTGAAGGCAGAAGAGGAGAGATAAGGAACGATAGTAATTAGATAGGGTACAAGACCACATAAAGTAACTTTGACACGGTTCCAGAAACCTTTGGCAGACAAAACAATGAATGGCAAAAGAAAAATTGGATACTGTTTGTATGCAGTCCCAATGCCAATCATAACTGCCGCCAGACCTAGTTTTTTCTTTTTTGCAAATGACAAGGAAAGAACGGTAAAGATGGCGGGAATAATATCAAAGACACCCATGGAGAAAGTGGCATAGAAAGTGATGGGGTTAAAAAGCCAAAGTAAAAAAGCCCATTTCTTTTGTTTTTCTTCGGTAAATAAAGAGGCAAGAACAAACGCCATGGCGATATCAATAAAAAGATACGGAAGTTTGAGAATAATCAGCTTCCAGGGTAAGCCTGCTTGGTAAATTGAAATACCGTTCATGAGATCGAGGAAAAATTTCTCGGGAATAAATATACTTTGAATTTTGAGGAATGATCCGAGGGTAAAGTAGGTTAAAGGAGGATAGATAAAGATATCTCCAATTCCAAAATTCTTAACCAGGGGGTGGTTTGCAGGAAGGTTGGCAAGATGATCATATATATTGGTGACATTCTTGTAGGCAAAAAAATAACTTGAAAGGACCTGTCCTGAAAGATCCGGGTGAAAAGTGATTCCCATAATGGCCAATCTCAGAATTATGCCTATTACTAAAGCAAGCCAAAGATTTTTGGTGAGTTTCATTTTTTGATCTTTTTAATAAGTTTTTGCCATTTTTGACCGGCCCAGAGAACGGTGTTGAGGATATCTGAGCCAAGTTTACCGTGATATATTTCTGCAGACCTTGCTAGGGGGCTCGAAAGATGTGACGTAAAACTACCACTGGCACCATGAACGTGCATTATCTGAGCCTTTGGGAAATAGTAGATAGGGAGACCAAATTTTTTCAAACGGCGACAATACTCGACATCTTCATAATAGAGGAAGTAACGTTCATCGAGACCGCCAACCTGGTTGATGGTTGCTTTTGGAACCAGAAAAGCAGCCATAATCGCGACGTCAACTTTGGTGGTTTTATTGCCCGGATAGTACTTGTTGAAACAGTGTTTACAGCCAAAGAAATAGTACTTAACGGCATTCCATGCATTGGGGAACTTAAAAACAGAAGGTTGAATTTTTTCATTATAGCTAAGAAGCTTTGGGGCAACTGCACCCAGAATGGGGTGGTTTTCGGCAAAATCAAAGAGGAGTTTAAGGGCATTACCTTTGATAGTGGTATCTGGATTGATGATAAGGATATATTTACCTAAGGATTCTTTTACTCCTCGATTGATCGCCTTGGAAAAGCCGACATTTTCAGTGTTTACCAGTACTTTTGGTTTGAGGGGGTGTTTTCGGGCGAGTTCGACACATCGGTCGGAAGGATAGTTATCAACAAGAATTACTTCCTTATTAAGACCATCTTTGGACTTTTGAATTGAGTCCAGAAACGGAATAATGGTGTCTTCCGAGCGATAACCTACCGTGACAATAGATAGATCAACCCTCATATGGTTTGTTGAGTAAACTATAGACTTGGGAATCAGAAAGTATCCCCTTTTCTCTTTTCCCCTTTGATAGATACTCGATAAGCGCAAGAGTAATTATCTTCAGGTATCCCGGATGCTTTAAAGAATGGGTTAACAAAAATTTTAGATGTGAAGAGGTGTACTTTTTCTCCGAAAAATTTTGCCAGATAAAGAGAAGTTCATTTCTTTGTTTGATGGTGCTGATATAGCCGGGGTTTAGTTTACTAAAACTTGACTCGTGCTGATGAACGACAAGAGCATCCGGAATCCAAAGAATTTTCATCCCGGATTTCCAGGCGCGCCAGCCAAGGTCGATATCTTCCCAGTATCCCGGGGAGTAAATTTCATTGAAGCAGTTAAGCTTCCTTAGGGTATCTCTTCTGACCATAGCACTGCCTCCGGAAACCCAAGCGGAGTAATGCGGTTTGGACTTATCCTCGCCTTGGGTGAACTGAAATTTACCTCCTAGCCAATTGGTATCGGGCCAAGAAGAGTTTTCTTCATTAAAAGAAACACCCAATAGATTTATATCGGAGAAATATAATAAAGTTTTCTCCAAATAGTCTTTCCGGGGGGAGATGTCGTTGTTTAGAAATACGATGTAGTCGGCTTGGGAGTGACGAATGCCGATGTTCATAGATTTGCAGAATCCAAGATTCTTTTGGTGGTGAAGGCAGACTACTCTCGGAAACTTATCCTTCAGATACTCCGAAGTTCCATCGCTACTGCCGTCGTCGACAACAATGATGCCGGCGTTACCGGAAAACTTGATTACTTCCGGGAGGTGTTTTTCCAGTAATGACTTGCCGTTGTAGCTGGGAATAATGATATCAATAGTTGGTTCCATCCTGCCTAAAGTATATCAGGGTATAATAATTTGAGATGAAAAAGATACTGAAGTATTGGCCGTTTTTTGTTTTTGTGGCCGCTTGCGTGGCTTATTTTTGGAAGGTCTTTTTGAAAGGTTATGTTCCCTTCCCCGGTGATCTGATGGTGGGTGCTTACCTTCCTTGGCTGGAAAACAAATGGGGTTTCCCGACCGGGGTTCCGGTAAAAAATCCGTTGATATCCGACATTTTTTCACAGTTTTATATGTGGAGGAGTTTAGTGTCCGAAGGGTGGAGACATTTACAAATTCCTCTGTGGAATCCTTATTCTTATTCCGGCTATCCCCTTTTGGCCACTTTTCACTCCGGCGTGTTTTATCCATTGAATCTAATACATCTGCTTTTGGGAGATGTCCGCGGTTGGAGTTTTTTGGTTGTTTTTCCTTCATTGGCGAGTGCAGTTACCATGTACTTTTTTCTTAGGCAGATCAGACTTAAGAAACTTGGGGCTGTTATCGGAAGTATTATTTACGCCTATTCCGGTTTCGCCATTAGCTGGGCTCAGTTTATTACGGCGGCACAAGCAATGATCTGGGTGCCTCTTGTCTTTATCGTGCTGGAAAAATATTTTGAATCAAAGAAAGTATTCCTTTTGTACTGGTTACCTTTTATTTTCTTTTTACTAATCACTTCAGGGCATTTCCAGATAATGGCATATATCTCAGTTTTGACTGTTGTTTATTTTGCTTGGAAATGGATGGAAGAAAAAAATATTCGTTTAATTATCGGCGCAATCATTCCGGCAATCCTGTCTGTGGGGCTAGTTGCCTTTCAACTGTTACCGACATTGGAATTGACCAAATTGGGATTAAGATCAGAGGAAAATTATATCGCTAACTACAATTACGGCTTACTCCCGATGAAATACCTGACGACTTTGATCGCTCCCGATTACTACGGAAATCCAGCAACGGGAAACTTTTTTGGTGTGTTCAATTACCATGAGGCAATTTTTTATACTGGAGTGTTGGCAATCTTTAGTTTTATTCTGTCGTTGTTTCTTTTTAGAAAAAACAAATATGTGAGATTTTTTGCAATAACTGCAATTATTTCATTTATGCTTGGCTTTGACACTCCCCTGGGAAGAGCAATATATATTTTTAATGTGCCTGGGTTATCAACAAGCGCCGCGGGAAGAATCGCAGTAATTTTTTCGATGAGCTTGGCTGTCTTGGCAGGGATTGTAATCTCAAACTTAGAAAAGATTAGCTATAAAAAAATCTTAATTGCTATCGGAGTAATGGTGTCGTTTTATTGTATTGCATATTATTTGGCTCGTTTTAATGATGGAATATTGACCGCATCGGTAAATACAAATCTGACGTTGGCACAAAGAAGAGCGGTGACTCTGCGTAATCTGATACTCCCCGGTGCTTTTGTTGCCGGCTATTCTCTGATATTGCTTTTATCAAAAAAGTGGAGGGTTGTGACGGGTGTATTGATTGCTATGATCTGTTTTGAAATGTTTAGATTTGGCTGGAAATATATTCCTTTTGTGCTGGCAAGAATCGTATACCCGGAAACCCCACTGATAACGTTTATCGAGGAAAGAGGAAAAACCGAGGTGTTTAGAATTGACAGGGAAAGAGCGGAAATTATGCCACCGGCAACATGGATGCAGTACCGCTTCATGAGCCCATCCGGGTATGATCCAATGGCGGTAGAAGAGTATGTCAAAACCTACCAGGAAAAAATTAACGGTAACTTCAACTCATCCGCCTCAAGATACTCGGAGCTTGATAGATATGATGCGAAGGCTTTAGGTGAGTTTAATGTGAAATATTTGTTGGTGGTAAAACGAAACGATATCGGGGTAATCGGTGGAGATAACATAAATTATGCGATAAATCAAAAACAATGGAAAAAAGTTTTTGAGACCGCTGACGCCGCAGTCTTGGAAAATACCGACTATCAACCAAGGGCGAGGTTTTTTGACTCTTTTGGGGGCGAAGTAAAAATTATTGCCTATACCCCTAACACCATCAAAATTTCATACCGTGGCGGTGAAGGGAAAACTTTGTTATTGGCCGACACTTGGTATCCGGGCTGGAAGGCTTTCATAAACGGCAAAGAAGTAAATATCGAAAAATGTGACGGTATATTTCGGTGTATAAAGCTTACCGATCAAAATGGTGAAGTGATATTTGATTATCAACCGGAAAGTTTTTGGTTGGGAATAAAGATCAGTTTAGCCAGCTTGATCGCGACAATAGCATTCCTGGTCGGACTCCGTAAAAAGAGGATAAGTTAGTTACACTTGGAAAGCATTCTCACTTCTGCGTTCCAAGGGAATGAGTGTTGTTTGACGAGGCAAAGTTTGGAGAAGTTTCCAAGCCAAGCCTGTTCTCTTTGGGGCATTTCCCTATCTTTTTCAATGATAAGAAAAGTTAACTGATTTTCCGAAAGTGATTTTCTTTTTGTCCAAGCAAGATCGCCTTTTATGATGTATTCCGGTTGGTTGGGGAGATAAGAGATGTCTGATGGTTGGTAGCCGTATTTTTGAGTCCCATACCACCAAAAAACGTGTTGGTTGGGATAGTCGTAAACGGAAGGAATGTAGCTGTAAAGATTAAACCCTTGACCGGCGGCTTCTTGATAAACCCAGTTCAAATCGGTAATTTCGTTTTGCAGGTTACTGGGATCGTTTGATGGTTTTGAAGCGACGTCCCGAAGGTAATCTGTTTGAGATTTTACCGAGTAATAGACCGTTGATATTAAAATTATCATCGTGATCACTTTTAGTAGCTTTGACTTATTTTCATATAAGTAGTTGAGGAAACTACTCAAGAAAATGGCCAAGGGAATTGACAGTCCAAGTGTATACCAACCCTTTAGTTTTTGAGGAAAGAGGAGATAAAAAATGGCGGTAAAAACCACAAAACAAAAGGATAATAACCAGACCCTATTTGCCTCGGTATGGGCTTTTTTCTTGATGACAATAAAGATGAAGACAAGAAGAGAGAGGGCGAATAGTTGCATAATGGTGTTCGGTGGTAAATGACTGGAGCGCAACAGTAAAGTATGCAAGTGATCCCAGCGTTGATTGAATCTCTCGACGAGAGAAATTTTCTCTCCCAACATGTCGCCTTTACCCGCGAACTCATTTAATAGAACCTTGGTCATGATAAAACCATGTCTGAGTTCAAATAAGACTTGAGGGAGAAGGGTAAGACCAAAACCGATTATTAAACTAAGGATTTTTTTGAAACCGGTTTTATGAATCAGTAGATATAGGAGGGCAAAGGGAAAAAAGAGAATACCAAAAGCCACTTCCACCTGCATGGCCAGTCCGGAAACCAAACCAAGAACGAGTAGATTTTTTTTGGTAGTATTGCGAACCGTAACGATCAACGAAGCAAGGTAAATAATGGTAAAAAAGGTCATGGAGTTGGCATTCCAAAAATATCTCGCCGTGTTAAAGCCCGTTGGCATGAGAAGTAGAAAAATGGCGATTATCGTGGCTAAAGAGATAGATTTCCTTTTTAGGACCAGCCACAAAATGACCACCGAAACCTGATACCAAAGAATCTGCCAAAATACTATAGCGGCTGGATTTCCGCCAAACGCGAGGAATGGGGGGAGGTTAAAGTAATACCAAAACGGTCCCAAGAGAACTCCGTTGATACTAGTTGTAGGTCCGACTAACCTTGGAGTGTGGGTGACGACCATTTGGCGAATGTCGGTCATGTCTCTCCCTTGATCCATGGTGAAAGCAAAGTTGTTGCCGCTAACGGCAAAGACCTTGATTAGAGTAGAAACAATAAGGATGATGACAACAGTGATCGCCCCGAGATTCTTACAATAGTAGTTTAATTTTTTCATAATAATTTTCATTGGAGAATGTTTTTGACCTCTTAACCGCCTTCAAAGATATTTCTTTTAAGGCCTGAGGGTCTTTGATCAACTCCAAAGTTTTGTCGGCGATGTCTGAAGCATCTTTGCATAGGAAACCAATTCCTTCGACTATAATTTCTTTTTGACCACCCTTGCCGATAACTACGGGAATGCAACCGGAAGCCATAGCTTCGACGGTGGTCATGCCAAAATGCTCAACTTTTTCCGGGTTGGTCAGTTCATCTATTTCATAACCGGTGGCGTGCCAAAAGAATTTTGATTTGGCATAAAGATCCTTTAATTTATTAAAGTCGGGGTCAACAATGAACTTAACCGGTAAGGAACCGGCTTGTTCTTTCAGTTTTTCCAGAGTGTCTGAGCTACCATGGCTACCCCCAGCCAAAAATAATTGATAGTTTTTACAGGACCGGTTGAGAATGCGGAAAGCTTCGATGAGAATATCTTGACGCTTGGAATGGCTGGGAGAATCAAAACGGGCGACAGACAGTATGATGTTTTCTTTTTTTCCCGGCCGGAAACTTTCAACATCTATGGGTGGATAAAGGATGAAACTTTTATTTTTGGGAAAATGAGTTTCGTGAATTGTAGCGGTAAAGCGGGAGTTGTAAACGAATTTGTGAATGAAAAGTGTTTTAATTTTGTTAATTAAAGAGTTGCCTCCTACGTTCATGAAGGGAACTTGGAAATGGATTAGGTTATTTTTGGAAAACAGGAAGGGGAGACTGCCGTCACTGACCCAAAAAATTAAACCGTAACGGATGGTGAACAAAAATTTACGGATCAGAGAAGTTTTTCCGACACAAAGATCGTAGGCTTTTTTGTTTAATTTAATTTTGGAGAGATCGAGACCAAAACGATCCTCGGCAGTTCTTAATGTTTCGGCATTCATCCAGGCGATTTCAACCGAGTAACCGAAGGCTAGAAGACCAAGGGCAAACGTAAGACTATATCTCTCCCCTCCCCCGAGGGTGTCCAAGTACGGGTCGAATATTAAGGCTTTTTTCATAATGTATTTTATTTATATAGATTCCCGATCAGGTCGGGAATGACAGGATTATATCTTCTCCGTTTTCCATTCCAAAAGAAGATCTTCGTCGATTTTTTTGTAGGTATCGGAGAGAGATGGCTTCCTTTGAGCCTCCCAGAGACGTTCGTAAGTCATAAATTTGCTAAACGTTTGATAGATAATCTCTATCCAGCCTTCGGTGCCATCTTTCCAAAGACCTTGTTTCACGGCCCTGAGCCAGAACTCGGTGAGCATGATCCTTATAAAACGCCAACTTTTCATCTGCGGGTGGTTTGAGTCCAGGAGCATCTTAGATTCAACTTTTGACCAGTTTAAGGTGTTGAGGATTTTTTCATCGATGTTTTTATGGGAAAGATGAACCATTTGATGGCGAAGGTTACCCACAGTGCCTTCAATTTTGGGCTGTTCGTGGAGCTTACCTTCCCAGCGTTTCAGGGCTGACCTCTTCATAAGACGAAGAACACGTGAGTCTCCCCAGTGATGGAGATGTTTTCCAAGAAAAACTTCATAACGGCTGATGGTGTAGGCGTCATGCGTTGGATTTTCTATCGTGGAGAGAATTTCTTTGGCTAGCTTAACGGGAACGCGTTCGTCGGAATCAAGATATAAAAGCCAATCTCCCTTGGCTTCTTTGGCACCATCGTTGCGCCACTTAGAAAAACTGTCGCCTGTCGAATGAACAATCTTGGCACCCATGTCGCGACAGATGTCGAGAGTGCCGTCAGTGGACCCGGTATCGACAATGATGACCTCTGAGGCGAACTGTGAAGTTTTGATGGCGGGGATGATTTCGTCGGCGACGTTTCGAGCAAGAATAATGACGGAAATTTCTTTCATTTATTTAATTATCCAGGAACCTTTGCCTAATTTTCTCACAAAAAAGTCCCAAACGGCTAGTTTTTGAGCTTTGGTACCGACAAGTAATTTTTTGACGGCTTCTCTTAAGAGAGCAAGTTTGGTGCGAGTGCCGGCGTAGTCCATGCCGAAGACGAGTCGGTTTCTCGTTATAAAGTAGTCGTTTAGTGGTGAACCAATGCCTGAACTTTGAGCGACTTTATGAGCAAGTTTAATATTTGAATCAAAGATCAATTTGTAGCCGGCTTTTTTTATCCTCAGTCCAAGATCGGAGTCTTCGAAATAAAGATAGTAGCGTTCATCAAACAAGCCAACAGTATTCAAAACTGCCGCTTTGGTGATAAAGAGACAACCGGTGATGAAGTCCGTTTCTCTTTGGCCATTGAACTGCCCCTTATCAACTTCGTTCACCCCAACGTGTTTGGCATAAACATTGTTCCAGTCGTACTCCCCTCCCGCATACCAGATGACACGACCGAGCTCATCCTTTTTATATTTATCTTCAAACTCAAAGCCTTGGGCAAAGTAAATAAGGCCACCGACCGCTCCTGTCGTTTTCTCGACGATGGGTGAGGCAAGAATATTAAGAATAAAGTCTTCGGGAACTATCGTGTCGTTGTTTATCAAAACTAAGATATCGGATCCGTCCTGAAGGGCCCTTCTGAAACCAAGGTTGTTTCCGGCGGCGAAACCGATGTTTCCCGGACTTTCGACATAGACTGCATGGGGGTATTTTTTTAGATTCTCTTTTAGATCTTCGGATCTGTCATTATCTACAACATATATTGTGGAGGTAACCCCTAAAGGAAGAGCATTTTCCCCTAACTGTTTAACCACACCTAAGGTGTCTTGGTCACTATGGAAATTGATGGTGATAAAGCCAATTTTCATTTGGTTAGTTTGCGTTTGAGTTTGAGAAGGAAGCGTTTGGTTTTTGAGGACTGGGACTGGATAAGGACGGTAAGGTACCAGTAACGGAGTTCTTTGAATTTCTCAAGAAAAAGTTTTTGCCAGATGGAAGTAAAGGGATTGGTTTTTTGAGGTTGGTGACCTTCGTGTTGCCAGACTTTGAGATAGACAAGCATGACGGAGAACATTTGCAGAAAGGCAAGAACCAGACCGTGAAGGCCGTCTTTGTAACCGTCGCCGGCGAAAAAGCGGCTGATGAATTCACTTATGGGTTTTCCAATCAGGTCCTTGACGTCAAATTTGTAACCGGAATCAATAAGCTCCCTGGCTTGTTGGGTGGAGTAGCGAAGGGCTCTGTCGAAGTATTCATCGATGGTGTTGTAGTGGTGGTGCTCTATAGCTAGAGTTTCGTCGGCGTCCAGATTAATACCAGCGCCTGTAGTTATCGGGATAGAGTGGATCTCATTTTGCCACTGCACTACGCCTTTTTTAAAAAATCTAATGTTATAGTCCGGCCACCACCGAGAGTGCTGGATCCATTGACCGAAGATAAGGTTTTTTCTGGGGATTCTCACAAAATCCACCTTATCTTCGAGAGTAATTTCGATAAGTTTTCCGGCAAGAGTTTTGGAAATGCGTTCATCGGCATCGACAATAAGGATCCAGTTTCCTACGGCTTTACTAATAGCGAAGTTTCTGGCCGGTTCAACGTAACCAACCATGGCTGTGTCATAGACTTTGTCGGTAAAACTTTTGGCTATTTCTTTGGTGGAGTCGGTCGACTCCATGTCGACAACAATTAACTCATCGGCGAACTGAAGAGTCTTTAGACAGTCTTCCAAATTACGTTCTTCGTTTCTGGTGTTGACTATGACTGAGATATTGATTTTGGACATATTAGTTGGTTTTATAGATAGTAATTTCACCTGAGTCAAAGATCTTCACAAGCGAGAGGTCTTCCGAATTTATGGCCATTTTTTGGATCGGGGTTTCATAGACATACTTTATTTTATTCTTTTCCAGAAAACTATTTGCCCAGACCTTGTCTTTGGTGGTGTAGAACCGTTGAACGTCTCTAGCCCGCTCTTTATAGCCAAGGCCGGTGATATCAAGATTAATGGTGTCGGACAGGAATTCCGGCTGACCGGAGAAGGCTGAGATGTAAGTGGTAGAAACATAAGCGTATAAGGGCTTGGGGGTAGCTGGCCAGTCAACTTTTTGGTAGAGAGGAGAAAGGACTATGCCTTTGGGTTCATTTTTCAAGACCGCTAGGGCTTGCATCTCAGTGAAGCTGATTCTTGAGGCAGAGAAACTGCTTACATAGTCTTTAAGGGTGCCGATTGAGGTAGCGGTGGCCATTAGCAAAATGATAATAAAGAAACAGGCTCTTAGAACGACGTTTTTTATGGAGAGAGTAATCTTGGATATTACTTTGGCGGTGACTAATCCCAAGAAGAACAGAGAGTAGTACATGAACTGGATGGTGTTCCAAGGATTTACTTTTTGGACAATAATTAAAGGCAAAATGAGACCCACCAAGATGATGGCGAAGATAATATTTTGGGATAGATCAACGGATTTCTTGGACATACCAAAGAGTCCGAAAAAGCGCATACCGAGGTTACCAATAATAAAAACGGTAGTGGCGAAGACGTTGACAGCCAAGAGTTTTATAAAATTTCCGGAAGCTTCATAGGCTTGCCAGGCTTCGACAAACTTTGGCCAGTAAAAACGATCGAATGACGCAAACAAACTTCTGGGGAACCAAAGAGGATCGAAGGAAAAAGGCAAACCGGAAAATGAGGAAAAGGGCAGGCTGATGAGGACGCCGAGCAAGCCAATGGCAAACATCAGTTTGAAACGTTTACCAATAAGCAGAGCGGCTTCCAGGAGAACGAAGGCATAGATCTTGGTTTGAGCAAGTAGGGCGCCGAGGATCATTAATTTGATAAACCGAAAAGGTTTAATTTTCTCTTCCGGAGGAAGATATATTAAAAACAAAATCAGAAAAATTAATGAAAGAGCAAAAGGAGGATTGAGAAAGAGCGAGGCAGACTGATTGGCCCAGAAAGCCGACTCGCCGGCAAATATGTCCTGCCCCGTAAGGAGTTTGGGGATGAAACCGAAAGAACCGGAGAGAAAAACCAAAATGAAACCAAGTGTCTTTTCCAGTGGAGAGTACCTCCATTTAATCATGAGTTTTCCAAGAAGAAAAACCAGAACGAGACCCAGAACAACCGGGGCAATAAGAAAATAGAAAGTAGCAGAGGGTATCGAAAAAATTCTAACAAGGAGTCCGGAAAGATAATCGAAAACAAAGTGATAGTTTGTTAGCTTTACTCCGGCATACTGAGGATGATCCAGATTGAACGGATTTTGGGCAAATTTTTCAATCAGTGAGAGATGAAAAACCGCGTCGTGACCATTTGGACCCCAAAACCCGAGACCGAAGGGGTAGATAAAACCGCTTTTGATGACAGTGAGAGTCAAAACAGCAATACATATAAGACCGACAACGAAGGGGAGGGGTGGTTTTGGATGTCCCCGACGACAAACCTTTTTGATGATAAAGATAGTAGCGAGAGTTAAAATTACCCAGAATAACCAGGAGTAATCATGGATGTCCCTGAACGGAGTGTGGGGAACCGTTTTCCAGGTGGTGCCGGTTTGTGTTTTGGTTACTTTGATTTCTTGGTAGGAAACTTGTGGAACCGTGAGGTTGGTGAAAGAAATCGAGTCGGGATAAAAAGTAATTTTTTGATTACCGTTCTTTAAGGATATCTGCCAGAGATCCCATTGTTTGTCATAGACAGTGGTAAATTTTGAAAGATCAACATCCAAAATCAGTTCCGTACCCGGAAACTTGACGGAGTCAATGACAGCGGGAATTTCGTCGTAAAGACCGGTATTTTGATTCGGAGTAGCATAGTAATCCTCATAGATTTGCCGATTGTATACGCGAAAGTCAATAATTTTTGTTTTACCATTTAACGACTTTAAACCGATACGGTACTGAGGGCTTTGATACCAGTAAACTTCGCCTTTCTCAATCCCTGCCGGGTCGGTGGTGCGGTAGAAATAGGCTGGGCTACTTTCGGGGTAGCGTGCCTTAAACCAGTCGCCAAAATCGGAAAGGCTGATGAAATGAAGGTTAAATTTTTCTTCATTGGTTTTTAGCGAATGATAAACATTGGTTATTTCTTTTCGGTAATCGGCTAGACTGTAGTCATTTTCCATACCGATATTGACGTAGCCAAACTCATTGAGATTGCTTGGGCGGTAAAGAGCAAGAAGACTGTCAAAATATTTGGTGGTTTTACCGAGAGCGACGTAATCATTTATCTGCACCGAAAATAGTGAGGCGGAACCGGAACCATAAAAATTGTAAAGATCCCGTTGGGCCCACCTTACCAGCGCCAGATTAACTCGATTATCAAGACTTGAGGCAGGAATAAGGGAGTTGTTTTTGTCCGGAAAATAGGGACTGCCCAAGTAGCCGCCCCAGAGACGGTAACTGTCGGTGGAGTACTGATCGTCACAGTTCATCGCGGTTAGAACGGAGTACTTGGACTGGAGGTATTGAAGTGAGTAGCTATCCAGATGCCAGGCGGCAACCGATTTGGGATAAAAACCAAAACGAGTGAAGAAAGCGTTCATGAAAGTATCGATCAGAAGAAGGCGATCTTCCTGGGTGTATCCGGAAAGAAAAATGTGGTTGGCGCTAGAAAAATACAATCCTTTCGGATAATCTACACTCGCCTTTTCGGTAAGTAATGGGGTGATCTCCAAAAAGGCACCGAGAGACTGGTTATTATCCAGACTAATTAAGTTTTTAAAGAATCCTGAAATGGTGGCGTTGGTAACGGCATCGTAGCGCAAGAGCCAAGTAACGGGGAAGGCTGAGGCAGTGGATTCTTGATATTGAAATTTTGGTAAATCCAGTGGGGATTGAACTCCGCCTGTCCAGCCTTCGTAACCTCTGACCGGATTGGCAATGGTCACAAAAGTTTCCTGTTTAATGGCGAGAACAGACTTTGGCAAGAAGAGAAATAACAAAATCGGAAGAAGGACAAGAAGTTTCTTAAACATGTTTTATTTTAAAGTAATTGAGAGTATTGGATAAAAAGGAGGTACCTTCAATGAAAATAATTGTGCCAAAGTATACTGCAGCCGATATTGTCCCGATGGCTATTAGAGAAGTGAAGGAAGTTCCAAAGCGGATGGTGAAAGATAAGAACGAGGCCATGATAAACGTTGCCGCAAGAGGAGTTTTTAATATGTTTAATAAACTAAAGTGAACATATTTTCGCGCCATAAAAATGGTGACAATCGAGGAGGTGGCGATAATGGCAACGGCATAGGAGACGCCGAGGTACCCAAATTTAAGTGCCAAAAACGGCATGGTAACCCAAGTAAGACCTGTCCACATAAGCATCAGTTTAAACGTTTGCTTGATGTGACCGGTGGCATTTAGGAGGTTAGTAAGGCTGGTTGAGATGCTGGCCCAAGCGGAGTTGTAGAGATAGATGTACAAAGGAATCAAGGCCGGGAGCCATTTGGTGTAACGAGGAATAAGGTGAACCAGAGGAAGGGCAAAAAAGCCCATACCAATAAGAATGGGGAAGGCGGCAAGACACATGTATTTCAAACTGACTTCGACGGCTTTGGCTAATTTTTCTTTATCATGTTGGAGTCTGGCGAAAGCCGGGAAAGAAACCTTGGTCAGGTTATCCATAACAATGCGAAGAGGTAAACCCGCCCAACGACTGGCCCAGCCGATGTAGCCGAGGCCGGTAGTGCCGATGATCTTGGTGAGGATAATGGTCATGCCGTCGTCTTTTAGAACCGCTAAGAAAGTATTGGCTTGATATGGAAGACCAAAACGAAGAAGAGAACGGAGAGACTCGCGATAGATGCCGATGACCGGTTTCCAAGGATAGATAAGATACATAGTGACCAAGCCAACAACACCTCGGGCAAGAACGGCATAAGTAAAAGCGGTGACGCCATATCCCTTCCAAGCAAAATAAACGGCGACAAAATTGAAGGCGAGAGTTTCCAGTATTTGAGGAAGAATAAGTTTATTGAATTTAATTTCCCGTTCCAACATGATCGAAGGAATGGTTTTGAGTGAACTCAAAAATAGAGATATCCCCATCGCGAAGAGCAAGTACATGCCAGCCTGGTCGATACCATACTGAGTGCGAATGAAGGGACTGACTAAAGCCAAAATTGTGAGGAGAGATAGGACAAGAATTTGTTGGACTGAGAAAGTGGTGGCAAGATCTTGTTTGGTGACTGTGTCTTTCTTTTGGATTAGGGCGGCGGCGAGACCGACATCGGAAAAGTAGGCCAAGAAATTGACAACGGAGGAAACAAGGTAAAAGATACCATAGATATTTGGGTCTAGGAATATAGTGAGAGCAAGGGTGGCAACGAAAGAAATAATTTGAATGACGAAAGTACGAGAAATTAGCGCCAGTACTCCCGACACCGAACGGCGTTTGACCTCCTGGTACTCAAGAACTTCCGACTCATCGGGATTGACGTCGAGCATGTTGAGTTAGCTTTATTAATATTATTAGTGAAACTAAAGTAATAATGTCCGAAAATAAGCGAACCTTGGTGTAACCAATCTTGGCAGACACGGTATGGATACCACCGGAAAGGTCCACAATGACTCGGCCAAGAAATTTGTCCGGAGTAGTGGAGACAACTTTACCGTCAACCCTCACCGAAAGACCCGGATAGGTAAAGAGGGGTAACATGACTTGCGCCGGGGATGAAGAAACGTTGGCTTCAAATTTCAGCCAGTTGGATCCGGAGGTGTAGTTTAAGATGCCGCCTTGACCCGCGTAGAAAATCGGAAGAGTAAAGGCCGGGTCTCCGGGCGGAACTGCTGCGCTCCTCGGAAGATAATCGAAAATTCCGCTCGTTACTTGCATTTCCCATTGATGACCGGCCATTCTTTCCTCCAGCGTAACACGAGTATGCCTATCGACTCGGAAGAAAGAAATATTCCAGACAATGACTCCAAGGATGAGAATAATAAAAAGGATTTTTTTGACTATCCGGGGAAGTTTGATGGTGGTGAGGTAGCCGGCAGTAAAAGAAAAATAAAAGACAATCAGGGCGACGAGTCTCCAGGGAAACTGGGCGTACTGCAGTAAAGGAAGACGTTCCCAAATTGGGAGTGAGCGGCTGTGAGTCATGAAAGCGTAGAGGGTGCCAAAAAGAACCGACATTAGAATCATAAGAGAGGATTCTTGGTGTTTTTTGAAACGAAAAATGGCGAAAACTGAAACAATAATAGCGAAGATCCATAGAAACTGGCCAACAGAGAATGACATACCATCGTTCGGTCCCCAGGTGGAGCCACCATAACCCCAGAAGCGGGAAAAGAATAACTGATTAATGTCGACGTAGTGGGCCATGTAGTTGAAGTAACCGGAAATCATAGAGTCGATGTGAACGTATTTTTGTTCGAGAACAACCGGGAGAAAGAAAAAAGTGGCGAGTCCAGTACCGAGGGCACCCGAAAGAAAAAGATGTTTGATGGTTTTGACCTTTTTGGTTCTCCAGATCCAGAAAAGGGCCCAGATGGCGGCCGACGGGGCGAAAACAAGAGTCATGACGTTGTGTGACGTAAGCTGGCCGGCCAGACAGACGGCAAAAAGGAGAAAATTTTTCCAAGAGAATTTTTTGGAAATCAGATTATAGATATAGAGCAGAACAAAGGGGAACCAGACCATGCCCCAAGCTTCGTTTTGGGCGCCACGAACGTAAACATCAACGGAGTGATAAGGCGCGTAGACATAGAAAATGGCTGAAAGAACACCTCCCCATTTGCCAAAGAATTCCTTGGCCAAAAGATACATGCCAATCCCCGATAAAACAAAGGCCAGGACGAACATGATCTTTACCGGCCAGAAAAAACCGAGACCAAGAATAACCATGATCTCCATCGGATAATATGGCATGGGAGGATAAAACTCCATCAAAGGATAGCCGTAGCCAAAGCCGGCATCGGGGACCCAACGACAGGGAATCTGGCCATCCGCAAAACACTTATTAAGTTCAAAAAGACGAAATACCTGCATATCGTCGTGCATGGTGAAGTAACCCGGAGTCAGAAGATCTTTGACGGCAGGAATGATGAGAATTAACAGTAAGATCTCGATATGGAAACGCCGGATATTTTTCCATAGGGAGGAGAGTATTTTGGCTGAGTTAAACCGCATTAAGTTCATTATAAAGAATTTTGTACGTAGCGATATAGCTGTAAGACTTCTTGGGTGCCATCCGGGCGAGTCGGTTTGGGGTACTCTTTTACGAGCTGAAGAGCATCAAGAGCACCGGCGTTGAGATGATTTCGCGATTTATTGACAATGAGGAAGCGTTGGTTTTTGGGATCAGTTTTAACTAGACCGTCGGGGATGACACCAACGAAAGGGCTTGAACCAACTACCGTAATGTTTGGATGAGCCTCCGTATAGATCTGAAGGCCGTCGGGAAGGGTGCCGAAAAAGCCTTCGGTAAAGGCGACAACTTTCTCCCCTTTTGACTCGAGACCAATAAAGTAGTTGGCGATTTCTTTTTGGCCCCAACCGGCGGCCCATTCCTCCAGATAGCCGCTGTGCATATCATAAGAAAGAGGGGCTTTGGTGGGAGCAAAAACACAGAGGAGAGAAAAAATTAGAGGCACAACAAGAAGGATAATTGAGGAAAGTTTGATAAGAATTCCTTTTCTGGTTACTAACCAACTTAGCCCAAAGCCAATGACCGGAACGAGAGGAAGAACCGCAAAAAGGGCATAGCGACTGGTGTAAACTTTGGCTATAGCCCCTTGACCGACAAGAGGAATAATTGAGATAAGCATTAAAAACAATGATAACTTCCTGGTCTTTTTGGGAAATAAGCCGAGTATGAGGGTTAAGAGGAGGGTTGGGGAAAAGAGCAGCCAGAGCCAGTTTAGAGTCGTTTTGAGATTGCCAATTAAGGGACTTAAGGGGTGGAAAAGTACCTCTTTCCAGGTGTACAGATAGTCTTGATTTCGGGCACCGATCATTTCAAAGGCAGGCCCCAGACGAAGAATGTTGTACATGACTTGGGAGATGATTACAGCGGCAACTATTCCAATTAACAGTTTGCCAATTGATTTTATTTTGTTGCCTTTGGGTCGGAAAAAGAAAAGTATCGAAACGGCCAGCCAGACATAGAAAATAATGGCGGGAGACTTGGTGAGCAGTCCTCCCCCTATTGCAAAGCCAAGGAACATAGCGTGATCCAGTTTTTTTTGTTTTTGCAAAAAGGATAGATAGGGCGAGCGACCAGATACCGAACATGGCAAGCATTGAGTCCACCAGTGCCATGCGATCGAAAAAGACAGAGTAAGGAAGGAGGGAAAACACTAATATCGATAACGAGACAACGAGAAGATCGCCAAAAAGTAGGTATGTTAGGAAGGCAACCCCAAGGAGTGTGCCAAAGCCTGTGGCAACAGAAACGAGACGACCGGCGATTAACGGATCATTAGTGACTTTGAAAAAGGGAATGGTTGTCCACATAAAGAGAGGCTGTTTACCATCCGTCTGAGGTAAAAATCTGAGACTGACTTCATTTTTCATTACCTGGGACCAACGAATATAGATGGCCTCGTCGACAAAAACGGGGATATTGTTCAGTTTGGAAAGACGCAGAAAAAAGAAGAGCACGAAAGCCAGTAGTAAAAACACTACGGACCAGATTTTTTTATTTTTGGTCATAGTTTCCTTTGAGATCATTTAACTTTACGCCAAGGATCTGTTTTAACATGTCGGCCGATTCTTTGAGGAATCTTCTGTCTTTGCCGGTTGAGGTGTCTTCGTCTTGCCAATCGACATCAACTTCTTTTAGTTGGCTGCCGTATTTTTCGGCTAAAAAGAGAAGCTCAACGTCAAAAGCAGAGACAGTCCAGCCTTTGTTTTGATTTTTTTGTTTGATTGCCGAAAGCAGGGGAAAAATTGCCTTGGCAACGTCTGTCTTGAAAGCCTTAAATCCGCACTGAGTATCGGAAATATGTCGAAGAAGGAAGATGCTTCGAACTGAACGGAAACCCCACGAGGCGAGTTGTCTGTACCAGGGAAAGTTGGACCTGGCTTTTCCACGGGAACCAATGACAACGTCGTAACCTTGGTCAAACCAAGGAAGGAGTTTTTCGATTTCTTTTATGGGTGTTGACTGGTCCATGTCGGTGAAAAGAACAATCTCTCCTTTGGCGGCTTTGATGCCTGCCCAGACGGTTTTGGCTTTGCCACCATGGGAATTGGATAAAACCATAAAATTGGAATGGCTACGAGCGAATTTTTCGGCGATTTCCTTGCTCCCATCGGTTGAACCATCGTCACTGATGATGATTTCCCAATCATATTTGGCTTTATTTAAGTATGTGTAAACCTGATCAAGGACTCCCCTTTCGAGATTTTCTTTTTCATTGAAGTTCGGGATAACAATCGATAGTTTTATGTTTGGCATGGATTATTTAAAAATGTGTGCCCGGTAGTATTTTAACTCATCAATAGATTCGAGGATGTCGTCGTGGGCTCGGTGTGACCCGGCCTTAGGAAAAGGAGGAAGATCCGGATACCAACGAAGTGCAAGTTCTTTAATGGTAGAAACATCGATTATTCTATAGTGAACATACTCCGATAGATCCGGCATATTGAGACGGATAAACTCTTTATCAAAATGAATGGAACTTCCTGACAGAAGAGCCGTTTTGGCGGAACAGTGTTTTTTGATAAACTGAAGAGTTTTTTCTTCGGCCTCGGAGAGACTGATTTTTGAATCGTGAATGGCATTGAGTAATCCCGATGTGGCGAAATGTTCCTGGCACCAGTCATTCATACCCTTAATGACAAAGACGGGTTGATTGATCACCAAGTCCGGACCTTCAGCCAGTACATTAAGGTCGGCATCGGTGATAATGGTGGCTATTTCCACAATTTTGTCTTTTTGGGGGTCTAAGCCGGTGGTTTCAAGATCGAGCCAAATTAATTTTCCATTGGTGAAACTCATTTGGTGTGAACTAAACGATAAATCTTTAGGTAATCAATTTGCCATTGATCTTCAACATGAGCAATACCAAAGACAGCAATCTGATACTGAGAATTGCCTTCCGGCTGACAACTATCGCCATCTTCACAGATAACGAAAAGTTGATCGGTAATTTTGTTTTGGTCCGGTTCAAGAGCCGAGTGTTTGTTTTCCAAAAAATATCTGTACGATTCGTCGTAGTTTTGTTTGGCAATAAGACCGAAATTGAAAGGCTGTCCTTTTGACTCTTTAATAATGAGATCAACAGCGGCCGCGGTACGTTGGAGCTGACGATTGGGACTACCAAAAGCGGGGCTTTGATAGATATTTAGATAGACAAGAAAGACGATAATAAGAGCCGAAAGAAATTTAAAAATTAAGCCTTTTCCGGTAACCAGGTAACCTATTATTGCTCCAATAAGAAGGTAGACGGCCGGATAGACAAAACCGAGATAGTGGATATAGACGTGCTGTTTGTAAACTCCAAGACCCAGTAAGGCGAAACCAAGCCAGGTGAAAAGCAATTTTAGAGATATTCTCCACTTTGATTTAATAAAGACAAGAAGAGAGAGAAGAAAAACCGCAAGTGAAATAATGGGAACGGCTATCGATTGGCGAGCAAGAACGAGATCGGTGACGGTAGTGTAAATAATTGGTATGAAGCGGTCGGATCTCGTGGGGTTGAGATTTACCGTCGTTTGACGATCAGTAAAGAAAGTTTTGAAGGCATGGTAGTTCATATCCTGATGTTTGAGATCAAAGAGAACTAAGGGCGACATGAGGAGAAGAAAAAGAAGAACAGCGATGATAGACTTTTTGGTGAAGATTTTGGTGGAAATATTATCTTTTTTGAGTTTGATAAAAGTAATCAGCCAAAATACACCTAGGGTGGGTAAAAGCAAAAGGCCGAGATAGTGCATTTGAAGGGCGGCCGCAAAGAAAATTCCAATTAGGGGCAGCCAGAAATATTTCCGGTTTTGCCAAACTTCGTAGATCCCCCAAATACAAAGTAGGGCAAAGAGAGGCATGGGGTTGGGATTCCAAGAAGATCTGGCGTAGATGATGACAACCGGAGAGATAGCAAAAAGAAGAGCCGAGATGAGGCCGGCCACCTTGCCAAACCATTTTCTGCCAACGAACCATGTAAGGGTGACCGTAAGGACACTTAAGAGGGCGACCATGACGGCGGGGCCGACAGGGTTAAGATTTGAGAAAAATAGTGCCGGTGCGATCAGGTAGTAATAGAGGGGGCCAAGGTACATGTTGCCAATGCTGGTCATGGGGCCGATGAAAACGAGATTGCCTTTGGTGATGAGGTCGCGCACTATTCGAACGTCTCGGCCTTCGTCACCTAGGAAGGTCATGAACTCACTGATTCGATAAAGGCGAAGGAAAAGAGCGACGATCAAAATAATTGAAAGTAGTGTAAATTCGAGTTTATTTTTTTTGATGAAATTTAGCATTATTATTTATATAGATCCCCGCTTTCCCGACGTTTCAGTCGGGACAGGTCGCGAGGATGACGAATACGTCATTTTATTTTTCGCCATAACTTGAAAAGGTCGATGAAACTTTGAACGATGACGTTTAACTTGGCGCCGGTGGCTTCACCGAACCGGCGGGAATAGTGGCAGACACCGATCTCCACAATTGTAAAACCGGATTTTTTGGCCTTAATCAAAAACTCGGAGCTGATAAAAGCCCCCCTTTCACTTTCGAGATGGGGAATGGTATCAACAACTTTTTTGGATATCAGTTTGAAACCGCAGTCGATATCGCGAACGTTAAGTCCAAAAAGTAAGAAAACAAGTAACTGCCAGAGCTTGGAATTAAGTTTGCGAGTAAGGGACACCTTTCGACCCAGGTAGTAACCAATGACCATATCGGCTTGGGTTTTTTCTTGGGTGACTAAGAATTGGTTGATTTCCGCGAAGTCGAACTGGCCGTCGGAGTCGATAAGGGAAATCCAGGGATATTTACAGCCATAAAGACCGCTTTTGAAGGCGGCACCGTAGCCTCTGTTCGGAAAGTGATGAATGACGGAAATCTTTTTGTTTTCTTTCGCAAATTCATCGGCGATTTTGCCGGTGTTGTCTTTTGATCCGTCATCGACAATGACAATCTCCCATTCCGAGACGTTTTTTTGGAGATTTTCGACTACATTTATGACTGTCCGCTGGAGGTTGGCTTCCTCGTTGTAAGCCGGCAAAAACACGGACAATTTTTCTATTTGTCTCGTCATACTCACAAGTATATACTAAGAGGTAGATGAGACGAGTATATTTAGCCATCGCGGTTGTTTTATTTTCCCTGGTTGTTTGGCTGCCTTTTGTGCTGAAGATCCAGCTTCCCGGCTGGGGAATGGACTTTTCCCAGGGAACAAAGATTCTTTGGCAAAATTTCGATGGGCCAAACTACCTGATCGTGGAAAAAACTTGGTATAACATCGAGGCGATAAAAACGAAATTTTCCAGTCCTCTACCGGCGGAGTATTACCCGGCGCACTTTCCGTTGTATCCCGCCATTATCTCCGGCTTTGACAGCTTTTTAAAAGGACCCACAGCAATGCTACTCTCGACACTTTTAGGAAGTGTGTTGTGTTTTTTGATGCTGTATCAGTATTTGAGGGAGTTTAAACTTAGCAAAAACGCCTTCTGGCTGTGTTTGGTTTTTTTGGTGTTACCGGCTCGGTGGGTGGCAATACGAAGTATCGGTTCGCCCGAGCCTTGGTTTTTACTTTTTATTATTGGCAGTATCTATTATTTTCGAAAAGAAAAGTATTGGATGGCGGGTTTGTTTGGGGTTTTGGCGCAGCTAACAAAAAGCCCGGCGATAATACTGCTCGCTGCTTATGGTATTTTTGCTTTGGTTGATTCGATTAAACAAAATAAGATCCTGTATAAGTATCTACCGCTAACGATTCAACTCTTGGCCGTACTGGGACTATTTTGGTTTTTTGGGGTACGGACAGGCGATTTTTGGGCGTACTTTCATAGCGGTGATAATATTCATCTTTTTTGGCCACCGTTTTCTATTTTTGCGCCAAAAGGACAGGTTTGGGTGGGAAACTTTTGGCTGGAAGATGTGATCTGGACTTGGCTGATTTTTGGCATTGGAATAGCCAAACTGTGGAAGAAAAAAATGAAAGCAGAGGTGTATTTTGCCGGGCTGTTTTTTCTATCGACTTTGTCTGTTGCCCATCGGGATATCAGCAGATATATTTTACCGATTGCCCCATTTGTTTTGATCGGCTGGGATAGCCTGATACAGAAAAAGGAGTTTAAGATCGTTCTGGCTATCTTACTAATTCCGATACTTTTGTATAGCTGGAACTTTCTTCTCCACAATCAGGCTCCTATTTCCGACTGGGCGCCGTACCTGTGATATTTTCCACTATTTGTGCCTACAACTTGACAATTGGGGTCTATTGTCATATCATACTTGCAGAAGCTAGCAATAATAACTTTTGAAGCGCTTTGGTGTTCCTCCGGAGGATCCGGAACTTAAGCCAGAGATAACCACTTCAAGAGACGCTGCTTCTAACAAAATGCTCGACTATAGTCGAGTTTTTTGTTTTTCGAGCCAGTAATCTTTTAAAAATATCCAAGACATCGTTTAAGTATATACCAAGATTACCCGAATGGTGATATTTACTTCTTTTTCCAGATTACGTGATTGTACATCAGCCAGTTGTAGGGCAAAACAAGAAAGATGATGATAAAGGGGAGAAGTAACTGTCTGTCGAGGTGAGTGAGATAGACTAAACCCGCTCCGGAAATCGTTTGGATAAGAAGAGCTCCAAGAGAAGTTAAATTAAATTGGAGGAATTTCTTTGTCAACACGCAAAGACCGTTAATCTTTTCGGATTTGAAGGTCCAAAGATTATTCCAGGTGAAATTACTGATGATGGCAAGTTCCGTACTTACCAGCCAAGCAAGCCATTCGACGTGGGAGAGATTGAAGAAAATAGCTAGACCAATGGCGTTTACCAGGTAACCGATAAAGCCGACCGTGCCAAATTTGAAAAATTTTTGAGTGGTGGGGTCGTTCCACCTGAGCAAAATGGCTGCTCTTAGGATATCCTTTGCCGTTTGTGGTTCTATCTTTGACACTCCGACAGTACGGGCACTGAACTTTAAAGGAATTTCCTTTACTTTGGCACCCAGTTTAACCATTTTATAGAGAAATTCCAGTTTGTATCCAAAGCTTTTTGAGTACAAATGATCCATATCCATAGTATCAACGAACCCTTTTACTCGTGATGCCTTAAGTCCTCCCGTAGGATCGGTTATTTTGAAAAAATATTTTGTGGGGAAGAACATGATCGTTCGTGCCGAGAACCCTCCGACCTCGCTCCAAAAAACTCTATCCAGACCCCAACCTTTGGGATTGCTTCCGCCTTTGATTTTTCTTGAACCTAAGACATAGTCGTAACCGGCGCTGATCTCTTTGAGAAGGATGGGAATGTCTTTTGGTGGGTGCTGGAAATCACCGTCCATCTCAACAACAACGTCCGCTCCAAGTTCTTTCATGGCATAACGGAACCCCCGGACATAGGCACCACCGATTCCCGCCTTGGTGGGACTGAGAGAGAGAAAGAGATTTTTGTAGATTTCTTGCCTGGCTTGGACAACCTTGTATGTCCCATCCGGAGAGGTATCGTCGACAACAAGTAACTTACACTGCCAGTTTTTTATTTTTGGAAAAATCTCGCCACAAAGAGTGTCGATCATCTTGCCGATCGTTCCAGACTCATTGTAAGTGGGAATGACAACGACGGCTATGGGAAGTTTAGCCATAGTTATTTGTGGCAACAGTCACCTTTACAATCGTCACCTGTTTCTATTTCTTCACGTTTGCCGTCTTCATCGTACCAGTAGAGTTTTTTCTCGTCTTCCCCTACTGTTTTAAGGTGGGAACCGTCGCAGAAAGGTTGATTTTTACTGAGGCCACACATACAGATATGCTTATCCCCTACCTGAAGCGGACCGTGGGCGGTTTTTTTGACTAGTCTTGGCATAGGAATATTATATACTCATACTCATGAAGATCGACATTTTGACGATATTTCCGGAGGTGTTTCCGAAGGTATTTGGGACATCAATTATTGGGAGAGCAACCGGAACGGGCATTGTGGATATCAAAGTCCACAATTTGCGTGATTGGAGTGACGATAACTACAAAAGTGTGGACGATAGGCCCTTTGGAGGCGGAGCCGGCATGGTGATGAGGGTAGATGTGGTGGATAAAGCCTTGGCCGACTTGAAACAACCTGGCTCCAAAGTGATACTTCTCGACACTAAAGGAAAAATGTATGATCAAAAAATGGCAGAAGTTTTGAAGAGTGAGGAACACTTGATCCTTATCGCCCCACATTTTGAAGGCATTGATCACCGGGTACATGACTACTTGGCGGACGAAGTATATTCGATTGGACCTTATGTTTTGTCCGGAGGCGAGTTGCCGGTGATGGTGGTGGTGGACTCGATTGTACGATTACTCCCCGGAGTATTGGGAAACCCGGAGTCTCTGGTGGAAGAGTCGTATTCGGACTCATTCGATGTGGAGTACCCACAGTACACCAGACCGGCCGATTACAAGGGCTGGAAAGTACCGGAGATACTACTTTCGGGAGACCACAAAAAGATCAATGAATGGAGAAGGGGAAAATAATCGGAATTAATTTATATAGATTCCCGATCAGCCTGCCTGCCGGACAGGCAGGGTCGGGAATGACAAGGGGAGTGGAGAAATAAATAAGAATTATGGGGAGTGAGACTCGCTTCTGTCTTCACCTAGTCTGTTCGCGTCTAAAATAAACAACTTTTCGGATGCATCGGCGAGATTTTCGGCCTTTCCCTCCTCAATCATTTTTCGAGCTCTTTTCAGTTGTTCTTCGGTACGAATTAAGGGCACCGCTTTGGTAATCTCTTCAATGTCCGGATTACTACCATCGGTAAAAGGCGGCCGCACTTCGCCTCGCGGGTTAAGGAAACTTGGTGTAAATGGCTCTTTACCGGAGTGTTCTTCCATAACAATTATTTCGGTATGCCGACAGGCATTAATAAGATTATGGTATCCGAACTGGAGACAGTTATTAGTTCTCTTAATTTTAACTCGTCAAAATTGGTACTGACATTGGTACCGAGCTTAAGACTTTCCGCCTCTAAGGCAATGTTTTGGGCGGTGTAGCCGGCTTCGAGATAGACTTCTTTGTCGTGGGCGATACCGCCATAAGCTTCGGCCATCTTAGCCATGTTGCCGGTGACGACTAGAACTGCCGGAATTTTGTTAAATGAGCCCTGGTTTAGAAGATCAAAAATGGCATCCCCCATTTCTACCTTTTTGATAGGTTTTAGTTGATGTACCGGAGTTCTGTCTCCGGGAATATATTGGTACTCACCGGCTTCGAGACCATCCACCTTATTGGCTATAAGAAAAATGGTTAACGGATAGGTGGACTTGGCCGACGGAGCGGTGCGATCGCCCCAGTCCACATTTATTCCTTGAGCCGCCCAAAGAAGCTGTGAAATTTGTTTTAGAGAGAGAGCATTTTCCGTGAAATCCAGTCTGGTTCTTCTGTTCTTGAGAACCGCCTCGATGGAGTTGCCGCTTCTGTAGTCCGGCTGAGGAAGAGAAATGCTGTCGGCGGGAAGGACAAGCTGAACAACTGAGGTTCCGGTCTGGTTTTGAGTATTCTTCCTTTGACGACTAACGGCGAAGGCAGTAACCGACAGCGACAATACGATCAGAACGGTCATCAAAGGCATTGACCACTTTTTGGCGAATCGGTTTAATTTGGTCGAAAGCTTTGGTTTGTCTTTTGGGGCAGACTTTTTCACAGAAGAGTACCTAGTTTAGAGAAAACTACTAACCTTAGCATCTTTTCTAATCTGGGTGTACCACTCTTGGGACTTGGTGTAGATTTCTTGCTGAAGAAGAGTATCTTTAATCTCGGCTTTGACATCTTCGAGCTTTTTACCGGTGTACGAGGATGCGTTATCGGTAAAGTACTTGGCAATAGCGTCATCGGTAATCTCGATTTTGTTGAGTGCTTCGATAAGTTTCTTGAGCCCGATACTTTGTTTGATCGATGCAAGAGCTTTGGCTTCCGTCATGCCAAACTGGGCAATGGCGGTTTTGAACTGCTCTTCACCTCCATACTGGGCTTTAATTTTGGCTAGTTCGTCTTGGACTTCTTTGTCGGTGACCGAAATATTATTTTTCTTAAGATTTTCCGCCAGAAGTCTCTCCGAGACGATCTCTTCAAAAGTTTGAGTGGCATATTTCTCCGCCATTTTGGTATTTAGTTCCCAACGAGTGATAGGAGATTTGTTGACAGTGCCGACGATAAATAAACTTTTGTTCTTTTGAGCCAATAAAAAGATAACCACGCCGATAGCGATAACAAGAAGAAGTTTCACCAATAAAATGAGGCTAAGGCCTTTTTTTTTGGTAACGACCCCAGAAACCGGAGCGGTTCTCATGGTTTTGATAACTCTAACGGCCTTCTTGGATTTTGAACTAGTTTTAGGCATAGTGTTGTTGTTTTTTAATTGTTATTTGGATGTACCTTCGGTCACGACTTTTATATTATCACATTAGTGGAATTAGATAGCTTTTGCCTCAAGGTCAATAGCATTATCGAAAACCGGAAGGTAAGGGTCCGGTAGGTCCGTGTTTAGTTTCTGAATTTCTTCTTTGATCCCGGAAAAGTCCGACTTGATGGTTGTTTCCGAAGTGTAGGGTAAGCTTTCGACTTCCGGAGGTGTGAAAGTGGGAATGGGCGTTTTCCCCGATAGTTTCTTGCCGATGGTAAGGGCGGTAATTAAGGCGATCAAAACCAGTGGGGAGATGATGAACCACTGGTATTTTTTGAACCAGGCAACAAAGGGTATAAAGATCTCGCGTGACTGAATTTTCCTGATCAGTTCGAGTGCCTCGGGATTGGTGATATTTATTTTAAAAATGGGCATAGTTTAGATCAATATCAATAAGGCTGTCGATCCATTTTAATTGAAGTGACTGAATTTTCTTGATGGTTTCGGAGTTATTGGCAAAGAAGCTTTCGTTATCAATATTATTTATCTGTTCTTCGGAGAAGAGCTTGTTGGTGGTGGTGTTTATCAGGTCATTGATTTTGTTTCCTTGTGACTTCAAGTCGTCTATGCGATTTTGAAGGGGGGTGGAAAAGGGAGTGGCTAACTTCGGAAGGATGATGTCTAAAGCATTTTTGGACTCGATTTGGATTCGTACCAACTGAGAAATCTTGCAGGCGATCACTCCTGTCCTAAAGCTTCTGTTGTGGGTGATGGTGTCTGTGTTGTAGTTTGTGGTAAATATGGCGAGATCGGCCGGAGTGACTATTAACCGGGATTTTTCAGCCTCGGAAAGGAAAAACGACTTGGCGGCCGATAGTGAATCGAGGATGGGTTTAACCGGGGTGTAGTTGGTTTGTTTTTCTTGACAAAGGAAGAGAAGGTAGTCGGCAAAGCCGGCTTTGGCCAGATCTCTCGATTGGATTGTTTGCTTGGCTGCCAGAACGGCTTTTTGCTGGTTGTCGAGGGTAGGGTTTCCTAAATAATCCTTTTTCAAAATGGTGTACTCGATGTAGTTTTGGCGATACCGGCTGGACTGATACTCGTAGTCCGATTTGGCATCAGCAAAAACGGTTGTGGTTGCACATAAAAATAGAGGTAGCGGAAGAATCAGGAATAGCTTTGAGAAAAGCTTCATTACCTTAAGGATAACCCCTGACCGATAAGTTTTTCAACTCGAGCCAGTATAAATAGATTCCGATTCTTCTTTGAGCGGTTTCCACCAGGTTTCGTTATCCTTGTACCAGTCGACCGTTTTTTCCAGCCAAGAGTCAAAGCCGTACTGAGGTGTCCAACTTAAGTCTTTATTAATCTTCGTCCAGTCAACGGCATAACGACGATCGTGTCCTGGGCGGTCTTTGACAAATTCGATAGAGTCCGACTCGGTTTTTCCCAGAAGTTTAATTACTTTTTGGGCGACTTCGAGGTTGCTCACATCGCAGGTTTGACCCCCAACGCAGTAGGTTGAACCCGGTGTTGCTTTTAAGAAAACGAGCTCTATTGCACGGCAGTGATCGAGAACATGGAGCCAGTCACGCACATACTTACCGTCTCCGTAGACTTTGACCTTTTCTCCGATGAGGAGATTGGTAATTAAACGAGGAAGAAATTTTTCCGGGTCTTGGTATGGGCCAAAGTTGTTGCTACAGTTGGTTATGGTTACCGGAGTGCCGAAAGTGTCAAAGTACGCACGAACAAGATGATCTGAGGCGGCTTTGGAGGTGGCGTAGGGACTATGGGGGTTGTAGGGAGTAGTCTCATTGAACTTTTCTTTACTATCAAGAGGAAGTGCACCAAAAACCTCGTCGGTGGAGACATGGTGGAATTTTTTGATATTGTATTTTTTAGCGGCTTCAAGGAGTGTTTGAGTGCCAACAATATTGGTCTTAGTGAAGATCAGAGGGTCAAGAATGGAACGATCGACATGGGTTTCGGCGGCAAAATGGATGATGGCATCAACCTTGGAAACTACCGCGTTCACTGCCTGGGCATCGGTGATATCCCCTTTAACAAATGAGTAATGTGGATTGTCTTTAATTGACTGAAGTGACTCGAGGTGGCCGGCGTAGGTTAGAAGATCGAAATTAATAATTTCATCATCAGGGTGTTTTTCAAGCCAGAAATGAATGAAGTTGGAACCGATAAATCCCGCACCACCGGTGACGAGTATTTTCATTTTGGTTATTTTAGCAGGCCTATAACCAGGATGCACCCAAGGATGGCATAAAGCACATATTCAAGTACAATTCGTGCTCGGAGAGTTTTTTCTTTCAGGTGATGTATTATACCCCATACTATATATAGTATAGATAGCCCAATAATAATTGTCTGTTGATAGTTTTTGTTTCCATTGAAGTAGAGAGTGAGAGTAATGGCTACAGAAACCAAAACTGTAAGAATCAGATAGTCGACTATGCTTCTTAGAGGTTTTTTCATAGGATAATTCCTTGGCGAATAATGAGGAGAATTATGGCCAGACCGACAAAATAGGTTAGGTGTGCCCAGGTTTTGCCGGAGATGCGGATGATGTTATAACGAAGAACAAAGATCCAATCAAGACTAAGAGCGAACATAATCATGACAACAAAGGCGAGTGACCAAGCGCGGGAAAGATCCATGGGGGATAAACCGGAGTCAGGAATGAGTTTTTCCGGAGCCTCCTGTGCGTAGGCAGTGTTGGTTATCTTGGCGGAGGCAATTTTGGCGACTGTGGTCTGACTTGATGATCCGAACATCTGGACAACCAAAGTGGTTTCTACGCCGTTTATGTAGCCGTCCACGACGGCTATGCCGGTGTCGTGGTATCGATCATCAAGAAGGTTCTGACGATGGGTTGGGGAGGCCATCCAGGCCTTCACCACATCACCCGGGTTGCTAAAGTCGCGGGCTAGGTTTTCACCTGCATGTTGGTATTTATAACCCGATTGAGTGACGAAGTACCAAGGCTCGGTACCTGTTGGTGAGATGTGCGCCCAGTAATTATGTTCAAACATGTCGGTGGCTTTGGCTAGAGCGGCTTGATCCAGTTCCGAGTTTTCTTTGAGAATGGTGGCGCCGGCATTGAGACGCTCTTTGTTGGTCAACTCAATGACTTTGTCCGGATCAATTTGGGAAGCGTAGCCAAGGACTCCAGGTTCGAGACCGATGGTGATGTCCACAATGGACCTGCCCATGATAAAAAGACCGATGAGAATTACAATCGAGCGGGGCTGAAGAATTTTAGCTTTATGATTGTTGTGCGGATGGGGTGCGAAAAGAGTAATAAACGGATGCGCCATAACTTAATCCATTATGTCACAGGTTTATTTCTTTTTGAATATCTTTCGTCCGCCAAAGTAGAGAGGAATCAGAAGAAGTAACCACCACCAGTTGTTGTTTTTATTCTCTTCGGTGGTGGAACCAAGAATTTCGGGAGTGGCTTCTGGGGTTGGTGAGGGAGTGGCCTCTGTGGCGACTCCTTGAACTTGTGGTGTAAAGCCTTCAGCTGGGGTACCTTCTTCAGCACCAGGAGCTCCAATGATAGTGCCAGTACTTACCTCATTACTTTCGGAGCCTTGGTTCTGGGCAGCATCAACAGCTTTAACAATGAAGTAGTAGTTTCCTGCTCCCAAACCTCTTACTGTATATGTATTGATATTACCAACTCTGGCTCCAAAAAGTCGACTACCAGGGGCATTGCCATACCAAATAATATAGTCGGTAGCATCGGTAACAGTAGTCCAAGAGAGTATGGCTGTACCTACACCGGTACCAGTAAGAGAAAGTGTTGGGGCGACGGGACCGGTTCGATCTACATAAAGATCTATGGAAGAATCCAAACTGTGGCCTGCAGCATCGAAGGCACGGACACTAACGGTCCAGCGACCTTCAGTAAGTTGATCAATTTCTTTTTCGCGAATGTCTGAACCAACAGTTAAACTATAGCTAGATGGGTTAGTCGAATCGTTAAGGGTCCACTTTACTTCATACTTATCTATTCCAACATTATCTTTAGCTGTACTCCAGCTAATTTTGGATGTTGAACCACTAGTTGGATTAGGATCAGCCGAAACATTCTGAGGAGCAAGTTCAAGTTCCGTTTGATCCCATGAAATGTTTTTTACACCAACATCTGAATAATTTCCTGCGAGGTCTTGGGCTCGGTAATAAAGGACATGTCCACCTTCATTTGCAGGTTTAAATGGCGCTGAATAAGTTGTCCAAGTACCCGTCTGAGAATCCCATTGATATTTAATCTTGTCAATATTTGGATCTGTTGCAGTAAGAGTCACTTCCGGTTGAGTTTTATACCATCCGTTTGATGCATCTGCAACTGCTGGGTTGAGAGAAATAGTTACTTCCGGAATAGTTTTGTCATAGATAATTGTGATGGAATAAGTTGTTTCTTCATTGCCTGCGTTATCAACGGCATGAGAAGTAATTTGATATGTTCCTTCAACGACCGGTGTTGGCAGCTGATAATTCCAGTTTATGTTTCCTACAGCATTAAACACGACAGGAGCGTCCTGCCAAGTTGAGGCTGCGTGGTTCCAATATTTTGTAACGGCGCCAGAGTCAAAAAGTGTGCGGGTAATTTCAAGTTTCACAAGATTCACGCCCGAACGATCATCTAAGGCAGTGCCATCCACTCGCCCATTCCATGTAGATGTAGTTACTGAAGCGCCATTAGGAAGACCAAAAGTAGTGATGACACTCGCCGGATTAGTTTTATCGATATCGGCACCGTCAGATGTTACCAAAGTAGTATTGCAGTTTCCAGCAGCATCGCAGACGTTAGGAGTAACCGAGCATGTCTGATTGATTCCTTCTGTAGTTATGTCACACGTAACAGGCGTGCCCGACACGACGCCAAAGGCATCGGAATACGTAAATGTTGAAATTTGGTTACTGCTGTGCCAGCCACTAAAAGTTGTTTTGGAAACCAAAGCTGGAGCTGTGGCATCATAAATATAATGAACTGAATTGCTCCATTCTCCAATATTACCCGCATTGTCTTCTGCGCGAACTCTGATAGTTACTCCTCCTTGCTCTGTTATACCAGGCGAGTGATTACGAGAGTTGGTAGTGGTATATCTATATGGAGCACCACTAAACGTGTGCCCATCATCATAGATGTATTCCACGGTATATTGCTTTATCCCCGACGAGTCGGTTATCACACCCCACTGATTTAAAATGGGAGTTGTTTTAAAATACTGTTCGGTAGTTGGTGAGGTTATAGTTGGTTTTCCTGGTGCTGTATTATCAATATTAGTTATTGTTACTGTTTTAGTGGTAATATTTCCTGCAGCATCAGTTGCGATAAAATCAAATGAACCATTTGCGGTAAAAGTATGTGTAGATGTATTGAGAGTTCCTTCATTAGTTGTTGCCGTGACTGTAATATTCCCATTTGTCCAGCTTGTGTTATATGATCCGATTGTGATGACTGGAGCAGTTACATCATATGTAACAACTAGCGAGTCACTTTCGGGACTGACGTTACCGGCATTATCAGTCGTTGAAACGTACATAGTATACGTTCCTTGCCCATGACCATAAGAACCACTATGCATTTTGGGATTTCCACTGACTATAAGATTTGAGGTCCAATTAACCGTTGCGCCACCGCCCATCGGAACAAAGGTATAACGAATAGTATATCCCTTGATTCCGGATTGAGTCGTCCCTGTATCATCACCATCAGACCATGTCAAGGTAACGGAGTTTATATGTGTGAAGAGGTTGTTTGTTGGCGCGGTAAACGCTGGCTTTACTGGAGCCGTGTTATCAACGGTTACTTTCCAAGGAGAGGTCCAAGCGCTTTTATTTCCAGCAGTATCAATTGCTCTCACATGCCAGTAATATATTCCCTGAGGAGTTCCAAGAGTGGGGATTTGCGAATCTGAGAGTGTACCAGATACATAGACAGGTGAGATAAATGATCCATCAGAACCAGTAGTGTTGGAAAATGATGATTCATAAATATAAGTCACGGGGCCATTTAGACCAGTTTCATTTGACCAATCAGCTAATGTCCAATTTGCTGTAGTTAAATAACTATTATTTACTGGACTACTATGCGTTGGTGTTGTCGGAGCTGTTTTATCAAACGTAATTTTGCATTCATTACTCCAGCCAGATACTTCCTCTCCGGAATCATATTTATTATTGCCATTTGCATCAACATAAGCTCTTACTTTTGTTTTCCATAATCCTTCTGTACCTGTACTTGAACCAAAAGTGCTAAATGGTGTGTATGTGTTACTCCCAGCTTCAATATTGCTAATTGCATTTGATGGGAATGTCACTTCTCGTTGATACTTTATATTTGTACCACTTACCGAAGTCCAATTTTGAGCAACGTTGTTTTCATTTGTATAGACAGTGCTTGTTGGACAAGCTAAATCCAACGGTGTTTCATTTGGTGTAGAAGATTTCGATCCAACATTCCATCCTAAATTGCTTGGCGTCCCAATATCTTTGTATTGAACCATACCACCCGTGCTGTAATCATCGCTGGTACAAATTCCATGGACATAAGTTGAATTAGAACAGTTGTGATTTATCTTCGCTTCAATTTGATCAAGATTATTTCGATCAGCAACGGACCAAGTATTGTTTCTGGCATCAATGTTATTTACTGTGTGATTATCAAGATCATAGGCGTTACTACTAAATGTATTGGTATTTAACTGAGGTACCGAAGTAGAATCATCATCACCATAACCAACTGCAATGCCGTATGTTGAATTTGTAATGGTGTTGCCTGTAATCGTTGCCGTTGTTCCATCTGCAAAATATGTTGTAGCAGAAATTCCGGCTGAAGTTGAACCATCAGTCGAGGCTACCCCACGGCAATTTGATATGATATTGTTTGTGATTGTAGCGACTGATCCACCTTCAACTGTGACAGCATAATCTAAATGATCTCCATTACCCTTACCTGTGAAATTATTGTTTGATATGGTAACTGTGCTACTCCCTGATCCATTATCTGCTTGGATACCGACGCGGCCAAAGTTGGTGAAGGTGCTGTTGGTTACATTTAATGTTCTGGAACCCGTATTGTCATAACCTTGCACAATGGCAAACCCCATGTAGCCTGCCTGAACAATATTTTGGATGATAACATCATCCACGGTACCACTTCCGTTAAATCGGATACCCTGACGGATTTGTCTACCGACACCGTCTAACGTAACTTTGCTTAGGTTAAAAGTAATTCCATCGTTCACCAGGATCCAAGATCCCACGTCTCCCGTACCACTTGTGTCTGATTCTGGTTTAATAATGGTTGTCGTTTTACCATCGCCAACTATAGATAAATTTTTATCAATAACAATCTGCCCAACTTCAGTATATGTCCCCGCCGTAACATGAATTGTGTTGCCAGAAGTTGCGGCATTTATAGCGGCTTGAATAGTATTAAAAGATTGTTCTCCCGAATTAAGAACGCCATTTACATTTGTATCAATGAAAACCGGCCCATTAGCAGTGGTGAAATTCAGGATTTCGCCGGGATACCATGTACCACCGACATTAGACCAAGCTGCGAAGTAATACTTCGTGTTCGCTGTCACAGCAGGAAGACCCGTGACTGACGTAAGAGGAGCGGAGAAATCAGCATTTGCAGCGATTGACCCAAGGTTAGGCGTAGAATAAACGCCAGCTGGAATCGTCGGACTCGCGGTGCTGAACGTATTTAGCGAAACCCAAAATGAGTGACCAGTAGCGTCACTCTTATTAAAACCATTCAGTGTTGCATCATCTGAAGTCACACCAGTGGCATCTTTTGTGGTAACACTAGTGATACTAAAATCATACGTTTCTCCACCAAATGTTGCCTGATCAACCCACGCAATGGTTCCTGTACCACCATTGTAATACGAATCACCCATACCCAAACGAAGATATGCGCGCACAACATTAAGCCCAGTATGAGTTGCAGTGATATCACTAAGTGACATCAAAGGGTTTCCGGTGACATCACCAGCGCCATTATTCCACTTTTGCCATTGTCCAGCTCTAGCATCAACTGTGTGCCAGCCAGCGGGATTTGTTGTCGGCACAAACTGATAAGTTGTGTTGTCGGTCCGATCGAGTAATGTCCCTGTGTCGATTTCGATCGTCATCCATACAGGATTGACACCTACCTGGTTCTCTACGTCGTAGGTTACAGTTCCGGATGCAAAATCATTAATAGTGACGGTGGGCTTGAAGGCGAAAAGACCCTCGTCCCAGTTGCTAGACCCTGGATTGGCGCCTTGGCCAGCCTTGATGATGCCTGCCCCTCGCCCATCGTAGGTGGTTGTCGTTCCCGGGGATGCGGGATTGTGATCGGGTGGGCCGTAATATGCAGAATAAACGCCTCCAGCACCAGGTGCTGCATAGTCTGGTTGCAGGACTACAATAGTTATAATAAAAACCGTAAAATGATTTAAGTTTGCAACGGATACCGATGTGTCGGTTTTTGTAAGAGTGTTTTCTACTTTTGCCGCTGAACTTATGTTTGAAATTTCTTCCGCGGATTTGACCTCAACCGCTTTTCCTTTTGACGATTCCGGAATAGGAAGGGAAAGATTATAGCTGAATGAGCCATTTACCATATCCGATGTTATATCGTATGCTTTATCGGACAATGATCCTGTTTGTTTAATTTGCTCTTCTGTAAGTGTTATTTCTTCAATTTTTATATTGCCTGAGGGATCCGGAAGTTTTGTAAATGTTAATGTCACTCCGCCATTTTGGTACTCTTTATTTAGCTCAACATTTTCAAAAGTCCATGATGAAGGAATAGGGGTTGGTGTGATTTCCGGAATGACGGTTGGTGTTGCATCGGGCTGAGCCGTAGGCGAAGCGGTGAGCGAAGTCGAATCTGTTGCTTCAGGTGTAACAGTTGCTTCAATTGTTGTTTCAGGAGTCGGTTCGGGGGTAACTTCGATGGTTGGGGTTGGGGTGGCAGACGGAGTTTCCGCCGACAGCTCCGCAGTCTGGGCGGACAGGGGTTCCGGAGTGACAACCGGATCGGAGATTGCCGCGCTGTCGCTCGCAATGACGGGAGTAGAAGAATCAGTGGCTGTATCACCCTCGGCATAAGCAGGCATGGCAAGAGTTAAGGGGAGAAATGTTTGGAGTACGAGGCTAAAAGAAGCAATAAAGGAAATTAATTTCCTTACTTTTTTGTACTTCATTTGTCTATTTTATTTTAGCATGCTCCACATGTCTGCAAACAACATCAAAATATAGGGCGATGCCTTATAACCCGTATTTTACCCCCAAAACCCGTCTTGTCAACTATCTTGCTTTTTGGTGATCGAGGGAGGCTTGGAGTAGATTGGTTCAACGGGGGTATAAGAGCCGTTAACTTTTATTTCCAGGGCATATCCCAGCATATTGGCAATGGCGACGCCAACACGAGTGCCGGTGAATGAACCGGGGCCGGGATTGACTTCCAGTTCGTCAATATCTTCCGGTTTGATGTTTTCTTTTTCCAAACAGTGAACGAGAAAGCCTAGAATGTCTTGATCTCTAGGGCTTTTGACGTTTCGAGTGAATTCCTTGTCGTCTATTCTTATTACTGCCTTGGTGTTGTCTGTGGAGTCGATGTAGATTCTCATGTTATCTATATGGATCCCCGCTTTCGCGAGGATGACAAGTTACTTATGTTCATGGATAATAATCTGGCGTTCGTTGTCACCACTCACTTTGAAGAAAATGTCGAAGCGATCCTTTGGTAGATTGGTCTGAAACTTTTCCGGCCACTCGATGACCAGAAGGTTTTCTGGGCTAGACCAGATCTCTTCGACGTCGAAGGCTTTGACATCATCAATGGAGTTCAGGCGATATAGATCGAGATGATATAAAGTTTTTATTACCGGATGATTATTTACCGGATACTGGCGCATGATGAGAAAGGTGGGTGAGATGAGCCTCTCAATACCAAAGGCCTTCCCCATCCCCTGGGTAAAAGTAGTTTTACCGGTGGCAAGCTCACCATACAGACAAACAGTCGTGCCTTTTTTGAGTTTTTCGGCAAACTTTTGGGCTATTTGCCTTGTTTCTTCGTAGGAAGTGGAGACAAAAGTAGTTTCCATAGGTCAAATTTTACAATTAATATGGCGAAAATAATCATCCCTATGGAGTCGATGCCGACATCCCGGAGGAGGCCGGTACGTCCCGGGACAAATAACTGGTGGATTTCATCGGTAAAAGCATAGACGATGGAGATTGATAGGGCTTCAAGGGGGGACTTTTTCCCCAGAGCTCTATACCAGAGGAGAAATAACACAGCATATTCCAAGATGTGAGCTGTTTTTTTAAATAGAAAATCGATAAGAAATAATTTGTTTGAGGGAAGATCCGGAATTGAAGACATGTAAAAAATAAGGATCATCCATAGAACAGCCGGAATGAATTTGGTGTATTTACGAGGCATCAGAGTATTTTAATCTTTCCGATGGCGAAAATATAGTAAAGCGCCGGAAGAGATTGCTAAAAAAAGGCCAATGAAAAATGGTGTTTTGTAGTTTGGGGACTTGGATATTTTCTTTTCTATGGTGGGAGTAACCATGATCTCATCGGTAACCTCGGCGCTTAGCGAAGCGGAATCGGTTGACTCACCGAGAACCCCGGAGACGGTAGACGAAAGAGTGGGGGTCGTGATTGTGGGAGTAACGGTAGGTTTTTTGGTTGGAGTTGGGGTTGGAGTTGATGTTTGAGTAGGAGTTGGGGTTGGAGTTTTGGTGGGATTTGGTGTCCAAACTGACTCGATGGTTGGCTCCGGGGTGTTGGTAATCTCTGCTGTCGGAGAAGCGGTTGGAGCGGGCGTGGGTAAAGCTTCGGTGAGGGCAACGGTGAGAGTAGCATCTATTCCGGTGGAATCATCACTAGCACCGGTGTATCTTCTGAGTTTTAGAAAATAATCTCCGGGACCTTTGTAAGCTGAATCTTGATAGTTTGGTCTTATCCAAATTTTTTGAGAAGTGTTTCTTTGAAGGATGGGAAAATTTTGGATAATGAAGTTCTTGGAGGTATCGCTAACGTAATTAACCCATTCTTCGTTTTGTCCCCAGGTGTAACCAAAGTAACTGGCTGTACTAGTGGCGGTGAACATGCCCTGGACAAATGCTGAAGAAGAGGAGATACCAGAGACACTGACATCAACTATAAAATAATCTCCTTCTCTGACAGGGTTGTTGATGGTAAAAGTAACGGCTGAGTAAACAAATTTTGGAAATAAAAAAACATATAAAAAAAGAAACAGTATGGGCAGGACACGTTTCACTAAGATATCAGTTTACCCTAACGATGTCGAGTTGTGTGATATTTGATACATTATATTTATCCGAGAAAGGTTTGTCGTAGCCGTTTTCCATGTAAGGGTCGTTCATTATGTATCCCTGGTCGTTTTTACCTTTGATGACGATAAAGTGAGCCGGACCGGAGTAGAGCCCGACGATAACCGGATGGCCGGCGCTAAGTTCCTCGTCAATTTTGCCGGTCGTGATGGAGACATCGGTTCGAGTAACAGTGACTCCGTTTACCGTCCAAGTTCCCTTGACCATGTAAGCCGTGGAGTAAACAAAAGGATCAGAACTGGCGGCAATGTCCGAAGGTTTGAGACTCTTGCCATAATGGGAGGCGATCATGGCGGTAGAGGTGATAAGGCAACCAACCCGACCGAGGGTTTCCGATGAAGAACCGATCGTATTGTAGAACCATTGAGTATCCCTTTGACTGTAGTAACAACCCCAACCATCACAGTGGGTTTGATTGCCTAACGGGGAAGCTCCTGAGGTATAGTTTCTGATGGCGGCAATTTCCGCATTGGCCTTTTGCATTAGATCGCGAAATGTCTTTTCGTCGTTTTTTGTTTGGGCGAGAAGGTTTTGTTTGTCTTTCTGCTGGGCGACCAACAACTTTTTTTGTGATTCAAGTTTGGACTTTAACTTTTCAACTTCCTGTTGTTTTTGAACCTTGTCTTGTTTGCGCTGGTCGTAATCGTTTTTTGACCTTTCAAGTTCGGCAAGGATTAGCTGGTCTTTTGCTTTTACCGTATTCAGGTACTTTACTTTATTAAAGTAGTCACCGATTGAATCAGAAGAAAATATTAAATTAAGGGGGGTAACTCTCATTTGTTTGTAGCTTTCCCTAACACGAGCGGTGTAAATTATTTCCAACTTATCCATTGAGTCGGTGACGGTTTCGAGAACGCCATCCAGAACAGTAACTTCCTTTTCGAGTGTCTTGATCTGGGCTTGGGTCTGATTGATCTGGGCTTGGGCAAGATTAATTTTGGAGTTTATCGTGTTTATTGCCTGAGTGAGAGATAGTTGGTTGCTTTGTGAGTCCGTAATTTTGGCCGAACAAGCAGCGCTAACATCACTCCAAAATTGTTGGAGATCTTGAGATGGATCTCCACTAGGTTTATCTTCACAGTTTGTGGCGATGGTTATGGTGGGCTTTACCCATAGAAAGAGAGACAAAATGGCAAAAACCAACAGCAGTTTTTTCATTTTGACCGATTGACGAATCTAGTGGCCGCAAAAAGGCTTGAGAGGAAAGAAATAATTAAACCAAAAACAACTAGGGCACCAAAGAGAATCAGAAAGATGATGTAGGGAATTGGAAAAGAGATGATACTGCCGATTCTAGGAGCCAGGAATGGAGTGGTGTAAAGGAGGGCAACAAAACAGCCAAGCCAACCAATAGCCGCACCCGTTAGACCGTAGATGACTGATTCCTGCAAGTAGGGCTTAATTATATAAAGATTTTTTGCCCCCATTAGTTTATAAGTACTGATCTCGAACCTTCTGGAGGAGATTTTCATGGAGATGATGGTCATGATGGTGAGAATAGCAACGAGAGTGAGAGCAATAACCAGAACCAAACCACCCATACGGATAGCGTTGGTCCACTTGGTAAGCTCGGTGATGACATCCTGGGGGTAGTCGATTTCTTTTTTGCCTTGAGGGGTGACGCTTACAATGTCGCTTTTTTCCAGCGTGGCGGCGATGTTTTTAAAAGAGTCCGGTTTTTCCGCCGTTATCTCGACACTGGCAGGGAGAATATCGGCCGTAACTATTCCCCAGTCGGTGACGGTGCCCAAAAGAACCGGGTCGTTGCCGACACTTTTTTTGTAGAGTTCCAGAGCATCATTTTTACTGATATAAACTGCTTTCTTAACGCCGACGGTGGAGTTTAGGGAGCTTAACAAACCACCAACTTGCTCGGTGGTGTGACCGTCTTTTAAGTAAGCAATTATTTGCGGTTTGGTTTCAAAGTTATTAAGAATTTCTTGCGAGGCAAAGGTAACCAGACCAAAGATACCGACGATAAACAGAGTCAAGCTGACAATAAAAATGGCGGATAAGGCTTGGTAGGGCGAACGGCGAATGTTTTTTAGAGCTGTACTCATACTATGCTTTTGCCTCCTTTTTTTCTCCTGTGTAGTTCTCTTCCTTTACTATCTTACCTTTTTCAAGATGGATATGGCGACCCACCTTCAGATTTATCAAGGTAACGTCATGGGTGGCCAAAATAACAGTGGTGCCATCGGAGTTGATTTTCTGAAGGAGCTTGAAGATCTCCAGAGAGGTTTCCTTATCAAGGTTTCCGGTTGGCTCATCGACGAAGAGAATCGGGCCATCGCCGGCGATGGCTCTGGCTATTGAAGCTCGTTGAAGTTCCCCGCCGGAGAGTTGACCGGGGAAGAGGTTCTCCTTCATGGAAAGACCAACCAGAGTGAGAATGTGTTTGACTTTTTCGGGAATTTTTTTGGTGTCGTAACCGGCAATTTCGAGAGCGACGATAATATTTTCTCCGACTGTTTTGTCGGGAACCATGCGGAAGTCTTGAAAGGCAAAACCGATCTTTCTCCTAATCAAGGGAATGTTTTTAGGTTTTATTTTTGTCAGTTCTTCGCCGTCAACAACGATTCTGCCTTTGTCGGGAATTAAATCGTGAATCAGGAGTCTCCCGATTGTGGTTTTTCCGGCACCAGTCTTACCCGTGATAACCAAAAAGTCTCCCGGGGAAACAGAAAAATCGACATCATCCAGGACAACGTCTCCATTGGGATATGATTTTGAGACGTGAATGAAATCAATCAATGTTTTGTGTTTAATTTATATAGATTCCGGATCCCTCCTAAGGCGGGCAGGCAAGCCCGGAATGACAAGATTATTTACGTAATTTATATAGATCCCCGCTTTCGCGAGGATGACGAGTACGTCACTTTGGTAATGGGGCGTTTAAAGCTTCAACTTTGACTCTACCCACATCCATTAGCCAACCTACTTTTTGACCCTTGAATGTCTGTCCCCAGATAGTGACTTGGTCTCCAACGAGAGGATCTAAGTCTATAGTTGAACTCGTTAGATAGACGGTTTGGGAGACACCTCCGGCACGAACCAGCTTGTGAGTACCTTCGCCATTAAATCCCCCTTTGTCGAGAACACCGGTAGCCGAATCTTTGAACATTGTTTCATCGGCGGAGCCAAAGATATTGCCAACTTTGACACCTGTCTCCGGGACATCGGCCTTAATCCCGGAGAGTGCGGAAGAAACGCCCTTACCGGAGTTTTTTGTCTTTAGCCAAGCGCCGGAGTAAAACCCGGCGATGGCAACAACGAGAAAAATAATAATTATGGGAAGAAAGGATTTGTTTTTCATTTTTGGTTGATTTTCTACAGAAAATGATGGAGGGGTCGTTTCAGCCTTGGTAACCGGAGCCGCCTTTTCCCCTTTATCGAGATCGATCATTTTTATATCCATGGTTTAGTTTATCAAAAATAATGAACTTTATTTTTATAGATTCCGGGTCAAGCCCGGAATGACGTGGTTTGAGGGGTGAAGAACTTTAGTTCCGCCTCAATAAACTCATCTAAATTGCCATCAAGAACCGAGTCCGGGTTGCTTGATTCATAATCTGTTCTCAGATCTTTCACCAGTTTATATGGATGGAGAACGTAGGAGCGGATTTGGTAACCCCAACTGGCTAGGGTTTTTTCACCCCTTATTTCATTAATTTCATCCTGACGTTTGGCTTCCTGAAGTTCCCAAAGCTTGGAACGAAGGATGTCCATGGCGATTTTCCTGTTTTGGACTTGATAGCGCTGAGTTTGACACTCAACGACGATACCGGTTGGAATATGCTTGATACGAACGGCGGTGCTGACTTTATTGACGTTTTGACCTCCGGCACCTCCGGAACGACTAGCCTCAAACTCAATATCCTCATCTTTAATTTTTATATCGGCGTCTTCGGGAAGAATGGGAGTAACTTCTACGCCTGCAAAAGAAGTTTGCCTTAATTTATCGGCGTTAAAGGGTGATTGACGAACCAGACGATGGGTGCCTTTTTCGTTTTTTAAAAAACCAAAAGCAAAACGAGCGTGGATCATGTAGGTAGCCGATTTGACTCCCGCCTCTTCTCCCTGGGAGTACTCAACCATTTCATAAGTCCAACTCCTTTTTTCAAAAAAGCGAGTGTACATCCGGCAGAGCATGCCGGCCCAGTCCATGGCTTCGGTTCCTCCTTGACCGGCACGGATGGTGAGAATGGCCTCCGAGGCGTCGTATTTGCCCGAAAGGTAGGTGATCAGTTCCGCTTTTTGAATGTGTTTTTCAAGAGTATCTTTTAGAATAGTGATGTCTTTATCCAGGGTGTCGTCGTGGCTCTCTTGGGCCAGCTTAACCAGCTCTTGCAGATTACAAAGCTCCGTTGAAAGACTTTCGATTGAGGCGATCAAGTCACGGACCTCGGCCAAACCGGACATAACTTTTTTGGCATTGGCTTCGTTTTGCCACAAGGTTGGCTCTCCCGATGCTTGTTCGAGACGGATTTTTTCCTCTTTGAGTTTGCCGAGATCAATCTTGGCTGTTAAATCGTTGACGCGACGATCCAGATCTTGAAGATTAAATTGATTGCCGGATATCATGAGTGTATTTTACAGCTTTGAGAGGCGATATAATACAATGGTGAACATGAAATTTTTTAGGATAATAAAAAGGTTGTGGTGGCTTTTCCTAATCGGTTTTTTGATCGGCGGGGCGGGGATATGGTTGATTTCTTCCGCAAACGCCAAGAAAAATGAAGCGAATAAATACACCGTAAAGAGAGAAACCCTGATTGAAGTATTATCACTTTCAGGTGAGATCGATGCCGAGGAAAAAGTGTCTTTGCGATTCCAAACTTCAGGACTTTTGGCTTGGGTGGGAGTGAAAGAAGGCGACTATGTGAAGAAATACCAATCATTGGCATCTTTGGATAAACGAGAGTTGCAAAATAATCTAAGCAAACTCCTGAATACTTACTCGGACACAAGATGGGATTTTGAGCAGGCGCAGGCCGATAATAAAAACTGGCAAACTCTGGGAATGACCGATTTGGCAAGGGATACGGTAAAGCGAACCTTGGACAAATATCAGTTTGACCTGAATAGTTCGGTAATTTCGGTTGAGTCTTCCGCTTTGACACTTAAATTTGCGACCTTGGTGACCCCGATCGAGGGCTTGGTGACCAGTATTGATGCACCTTTGGCCGGGGCAAACATCACTCCGGCGACAGCCACTTTTGAAGTAATTAACCCTAAAACGGTTTATTTCTCGGCAACAGCGGATCAAACGGAAGTAGTCTCTTTTGCCCCCGGAATGATGGGTAAGGTAATCTTGGATTCTTTCCCTGATACTGAACTTCCCGGTGAGGTAAAGAGCATCAGTTTTACACCCAAAACGGGTGAGTCCGGAACGGTGTATGAATTAAAAGTAAGTTTCAATATCAGTAAACTGGGCGACAAAATAAAAATGGGGATGACCGGGGATGCTGACTTTGTTCTTAAAGAAACTAAGGATGTTTTGGTAGTTCCGGAGGGTTATTTAAAGAAAGAAAATGGAAAGTACACCGTGACCGTCGCCTTGGGCGGAAAGAAGGCAAAAAAAGAGGTGGTTATTGGCGACTCAGTTGAGGGAATGACGGAAATTAGAGAAGGGCTAAATGAAAAAGACATCATCTATAATCAGCCTTAAAAATATTTCCAAGGAGTATATCCTAGGAGACGAGACTGTCTTTTCGGCTCTTGATAATGTTTCTTTAGAAATAAATCGTGGGGAGTTTTCGGCAATTGTCGGGGCATCGGGATCCGGAAAATCAACATTAATGCATATAATTGGGCTCCTTGACAAACCGACAAGGGGTGAGGTGGTGGTTGATGGGAATGATGTCGCTAAGCTTGACGACGACCAAACTTCGGCCTTGCGAAATAGGTTCGTGGGGTTTGTTTTTCAGCAGTTTAATTTACTGAACAAGCTAACAATAAAGGAAAATGTATTGTTACCGGTGACGTATACGAGACAAAAGTTGGATTTTAATCCCAGCGAAAGAGCTGAGTATCTTCTGGATAGATTTGGAATATTGTCCAAAAAAAATTCATATCCCAATAAAATTTCCGGAGGACAACAACAAAGAGTGGCCGTGGCCAGGGCTCTAATAATGAATCCTCAGCTGATCTTGGCCGATGAACCGACAGGAAATCTTGATCATAAAACGGGCATTGAGATCATCAACCTTTTTGAAGATTTAAATAAAAACGATGGGATTACGATCGTGATGGTGACACACGAGCCCGAGGTGGCAGAAAGAACCAGGAGACAGATCAAAGTCCAGGACGGAAAAATAGTAAGTGATAAAAAATGAAACTAATATCAGGATCATTCCAACTGCTAAGTTCGGCGTTTGCCGATTTTAGGCGTGACAAGGTTCGAACGGCCCTTACTTCACTGGGGATTACCGTTGGAGTGCTGTCTGTTGTGTTGCTAATTGCCCTAGGATTGGGTTTAAAAAACTATATTCAACAAACATTCGAGGGGCTTGGCGCCAACCTTATTATGGTGATGCCCGGTTCCGGAATTTCAAGTGGAGGACCTGCAGGCATGGTTGGAGGTATAGAGTTCGACGAAAAAGATGTGCGTGATCTGCAAAAAATACAGGGGCTTAAGTATATTGTGCCGGTGTATTTTAGAGCGGCAGCGATAGCGTCGGCAGACAAGGAGAAAGTTGGGTACGTCATGGGAGTAAATGAGGAAATATTTCCACTAATGGACGTGAAAGCATACTCGGGGGAGTTATGGGGAAAGACAGAGGTAGGAAAAAAATCAAAAGTGGCAGTATTAGGATTCACCAAAGCGGAAGATCTTTTCACTAACGTAAATGATGCCGTCGGAAAGACAATTAGAATTGAAAATCTCCGTTTGAAGGTGGTAGCTGTAGCTGAGAAATCCGGAGATCGAGAGACAGACGGCTCCGCGATGATCCCATACAGCGCTACTTTTGGATCAATGAATCCGAAGAAAACTTTCTGGGCAATTTATCTGGGTGTGCCTTCTGAAGATATGGTAAAGAATGTATCGGAGGAAGCAAAAAAAATACTGCTGAAAAGATATGATAAGGATAAGTTCTCGGTAACGGAACAATCCCAGATATTAACAACCGTAAATCAGATATTTGGCATCATTAATTTGGTGCTGGTGGCGATCGGTTCGATCTCTTTGGTTGTTGGAGGAATTGGCATCATGAACATTATGTATGCAACCGTGACGGAGAAAACTAAAGAGATTGGCATTAGAAGGGCAATCGGGGCGACAAAAAAGGATATTTTATTACAGTTTTTGACGGCGTCAACAGTGTTGTCAATTTTTGGTGGAGTACTGGGGCTTTTATTGGCTACCGGAATTGTGTTGCTGGTACGAATTTGGTTCCCCGTCGCTTTAAACCTCATGGCGGTGTTGGTGGCAATCGGGGTGTCTTCCGCGATTGGAATTTTCTTTGGAGTGTCACCCGCCAAAGGGGCAGCCGATCTATCCCCTATCGATGCCATCCGTTACGAATAATTTTGTGGTATATTCTCGGTATGAATGAAATTCTACTGGGGAGAAATCCCGAAATATCTGAAGGAACAGCCGAAAGTATCAGACTAATTCAGAAAGAAATAGAAAAGATAGCTTCCGAGGATATAAAAGAATTTACTTACCAGGCATTTGCGGAAGTGGATCCAAAGTTTTGGGTCAATCCGGCTAGCTCTACCGGAAAATATCACCCAACCGAAGATAATGGTGAAGGTGGTTTGGTACGCCATGTGGTAAAAGGGGTGGCTGTAATTGAACAATTCATGAGAAGGGCGAAGACTTCACCAAGAGAGTTGGACATCGCCATCAGTGCTTTTTTACTGCATGATACGTGTAAAAATGGTGTTGTTTGGGAGTCGCAATATACCGATTACACTCATGGAAAAATTGCCGCCGAGTGGTTGGAAAAATTTGGTTTGGCTGATGAAACTGTCAAGAGAGAGATCTTAAGTGCAGTGCGCTATCACATGGGTCAGTGGAGCTATGCCGTTTCACCATATGAAGATCGACTTTATACCAAACAAGAAATGAATGATAATCTGGACGAGATCTCTCGTGCCATGCATCCGTCGATCATCGAGCAAGCGGTACAGGACGCCGATTATTGGTCATCGAGACAGTCGATGTCTTTTTTCCCGGGAGTGTCAATTAATATTGACCATCAAAAAATATAATTTAATCAAGAAGGCCTTGGGCAAGAGAGATATTGAGTTTGTCGCAACCGGCACGATCGTCCCCAGGGACTTCTAAAATGAGCGGTAAAGATTTGAAAGATGGGTGATTGATAAAATTTCCCAGACCTTTGTAGCCGATTTCGCCAAAACCAATGTTGGCGTGCATATCGCGATGGGAATCCAGCTCTGTGGCCGAGTCGTTTAAGTGAAGACAAACGAGTTTGTCGAGCAAATTTAATTTTTGTAGTTCCCGAGAAAATTTTTCGACAGTTTCCATTTTTCGGATATCAACCCCGGACTCAAAAAGGTGAGCCGAGTCGAGACAGATTTTGAGACGATTGTCGTTTATATTATTGACGAGAAAACTTAATTCTTCCGGGGAGCCGATCTTACCATTTTGGCCGGCGTCGTTTTCTAATATTAGATCACAGTTTTGGGTATTGGTGAGGATTTTTTGGATAACGGCGACAAGCTGATCTTTCACCGAATCAAAACCTAACCCAAAGTGTGAACCGATGTGGATGATGACGCCGGCAGAGTGGATGCGCGCACCATTTTGCATATCAATGGTCAGTGAATTGATCGACTTTTCAAGAATATCTTTATTTTGCGAAGCGAGATTTACGAGATAAAGAGCGTGAATAAAGATTGGTTTAATATCAAGTTTTCCCGACCTGAGGTTAAAAGAGTTTACTTGGTCTTCCGGAAAAGGTTTCCTAAACCAGAGTCTGGGAGAGCCGGCAAAAATTTGCATACAGTTACCGCCAATTTCGACCGTCTTGGTGATGGCATTCGTAAGACTGCCGGCCATAGAAACATGACCGCCAACTTTTCTCATTTTTCTTCGATGATTACCGATTGGATCGTTACATTTTCAAGTGGTTTGTCCGAACTGTCCGTCGCTACCGTCGCAATAGTATCTAAGGTTTTTAGGCTGGCGGAGTCGGAAGCGTCAATCTGTCCGAATACTGTATATTGGCCATCTAATTGAGGAAGATCTTCCTGCGCGATATAGAATTGACTACCGGATGAATCTTTTTGTGGGTTTACCGTATCAGACAATCTAGCCATCGCGATAGACCCTCTCTTGTGCAATGAACTTATTTCGGCAGGAACTATATATCCCGGTCCTCCTCTGCCTGTGCCTTCCGGGTCGCCACCCTGGATCATGAAACCTTTGATGATGCGATGAAAGATCAGGCCATCGTAAAATGGTTTTTCGGAGACGAGTTTATCAGTTGCAGGATTAACCTTGGTACCTTTGGCTAATTCGACAAAGTTTCTAACTGTGTTGGGGGCGATCTTGGGGAAAAGGTTGACTTTCATGGTACCTTTGTTTGTTTTGATAACGGCGGTGATGTTTTCGGCGAGAGGTGTTTGGGTTGGAGTGGGTGTTTCCATATTGGTTGGAGAAATTTTTATATCCGTTAACTGATAATTAGGAACGCTAGTATTTTTTTGAATAGTGCAGGCCGAAAGAAAAATCGATAATCCCAAAATATAAAGTAATTTCTTCATAGATTACATTATACGGTCTCATGATAATATGAGTGTATGCAGATGCCTGTTGTGGTTGGAATAATCGTTGCCGTAATATTTTTAGTGGCTTTCTCCGAGTGGTTTTTTCACCTGGTGGTCGGTTGGGGTGAGTATGTTTTGGATGATGTGTATTTCCGCTATAGAATCGCAGGGGTGACCCTACTGTCCATCATGGTAATGAGTGGAACTTTTTATGGCATGGCCTTGGTAAATGAGTGCCCTAACGAAGTACGAGAGGGGTTATTTGCAAAACTAAACTGTGAGGAATATTCAAAGATAAAGGTAGGGACAGAGAAACTATTTTTTCCCGGTAACTAGTTTTTCCAAGTAAACCACGAAATTGTAGATGATTTTTTCGAGAAACGATTTGTTTGGGGTGGTGGATGCCTGGTGACCGGAAACCTGCCTGCCGGCAGGCATGGCCGGATTCCACCAGGCTGAGGTAATTATCCAGTCGTTTCCTTGGCGTTTTACCGTGGCAACTATTTTGTAGCCATTGATGGTTTTTATGTGTTTCTTAGAATCGGTGGTGGAACTTGGTTGAACTTCATCCGGAGAACGGACAGTTGTGTCGACCCAATTGGGATTGAGGCCTCTTTGTTTAATTCTGTCGTAGAGATGGTTTGTCCAGATTACTTTGCCCATTACTTGATGAGTTTTACCAGATCCGGGTCTTCGGCGAGTGGGCTTACTACGGGAGTTGGGGCTTGAGGAGTTGGCTCTTCCGAAACAGGATTGGAAGCGACAGGAACACTGGGTGGAACCATGGGAGGCAAAGAATCTGGAGTGATTTGTATAGATTCCGGCTCGATGGCCGGAATGACTGGAGGTTGGGAAATGATAGGAGAGGATGGCGGAGTAATGTTAATTGATTTGGGTTCGGAAAGAGGCACTGTATCTATATGGTTGGAAACCGGAGTACCAGATAAAAGTGAGTCTCCTGATCCTGGAGTAATGTCAATAATGTTGGAGTTCCCAACCGGTGGAGTGACTGAGATAGTTGTCGATTGGGGGTTTGCCGGTGCGGTTTGAGGCGGGGTATCTTGGGCTGCAATCATGTTGGGGTCAATGTTGAGATCAATTACCGGAACATTTGTATCATCCATAGTTACATTCTACCCCAGTTTGGGGTAATGGCAGTTTTTCCATTTTTTTCCGCTACCGCAATAGCAGGGGTCGTTACGACCCAACTTCGCCATCGCCTTCGGCTTGGCTACGCTGGGCGAGCCAGCTTGATTTGATTGGGATTTTTCGACTCCTTTTACCGGTTCGGCCATTTCCTGAGGCACTTGAACTTGGACTCTAAAAATACGGTGGGTGGTGGTGGAATCGATACGGGAGAGCAAACTTTCAAACATAGCGAAAGACTCTTGTTTGTACTCGACAAGCGGGTCTTTTTGGGCATATCCACGAAGACCGATACCATCTCTTAGGTTATCAATGGCGTCCAAATGATTCATCCAGAGTTCGTCGTAGGACTCGAGTAAAACGTATTTTTCAACATTACCGAGCATGTCTTCGCCGAAACGACTTTTTTGAGCTTTGCGAGCTTCTTTAATAACGTTTCCCAGAATTTCTTTTACCTCTTCCTGATCTTTGCCAACGAGACTTTTCTCGACAATGTCGGCAGAACGGGGATCCAGGGGAAGAATCAACTGGAACTCTTTTATTATCATATCGGCCTCGGTTTTGTTTATACCGGAAGCCGCATAAACATTGGATAAATAGTCGATTTGTTTTTCGAGGGTTTGATCGATTTGTTTTCCGGTAACTTCTTGGTCGCCGGAAAGAAGATTAAGGCGGCGTTTGTAGAAAATCTGGCGTTGTTTGTTCATGACATCATCGTACTCAACGAGATGTTTTCTTTGGTCAAAGTAAAAAGACTCGACTTTGGTTTGGGCAGTTTCGATGGCTCTTGTCACCATACCGGCTTCTAGAGGTTGATCTTCGGGAACCTTAAGAAAGTCCATTAGTTTACTCACCTGTTCGCCACCAAATATACGCATAATGTCATCTTCGAGAGAGATGTAAAAACGACTGGAACCCAGGTCACCCTGACGACCGGAACGACCTCTTAATTGATTATCAATGCGTCTGGATTCGTGCCTCACAGCACCGATAATGTGCAGACCGCCAACCTCTTTAATTTTCTCGGCTTCTTTTTGCCACTCTTTTTCGTCTCTACCTCGTTTATCCCCACCAAGAACAATATCGACACCGCGACCGGCAATGTTCGTCGCTACCGTGACGGCACCGAGACGGCCGGCTTCGGAAATAATCTGGGCTTCGTTTTCGTGATTTTTGGCATTTAAAACCTGATGGGGAATTCTTTTTTTCTTTAGGTATGATGTAACAACATCGTTTTGTTCAATGGATTTAGTACCGATAAGAATTGGCTGGCCTTTGGCATGAAGCTCCGTAATTTCAGCAATGATAGCCGAGTACTTGGCACGCTGGGTTTTGTAGATGGAGTCGGCAAAGTCTTTTCTAACACAGGGCTCGTTTGTGGGAATAATGATGACATCGAGATTGTAGATTTTCTTGAACTCTTCAGCCTCTGTCGCCGCTGTACCGGTCATGCCGGCAAGTTTTTGGTAGAGTCTAAAGTAGTTTTGTAAGGAAATCGTGGCAAGAGTGCGGCTTTCCTGTTGAACCTTCACTCCTTCTTTGGCTTCGATGGCTTGGTGAAGACCGTCGGAGTAACGACGGCCATACATCAAACGGCCGGTGTGATCGTCAACAATAATGACTTCGTCGTCTTTTATGACATAGTCCCTATCATTTTGGAAAAGGGTATGGGCTTTGAGAGCTTGTTCGAGATGATGAAGGGTTTGATATTCTTGTTGATAAAGATTTTCGACGTTAAGGATTTTTTCCAGTTTCCTAAGACCATGATCCGTAAGATTGGCGGTGCGTTGTTTTTCGTCAACCTCATAGTCTGTGTCGGCGGAAAGCGTTTTAATGAGCCCCGCAAAACGAAAGTACTGATCGGTGGCTTCCATGTCCGGCGCGGAAATAATTAGAGGAGTACGGGCTTCGTCTATTAGAATGGAGTCTACCTCGTCGACTATGGCAAAGTGATGAGGTCTTTGGACAAGTTGGTCTAGGGAGCGCGCCATATTGTCTCTTAAGTAGTCAAAACCAAACTCGTTGTTTGTGCCATAGGTGATATCACAAGCGTAAGCTTCTTTACGGGTCACCGGACGAAGATGTTGCAGGCGAGTATCGGTGTGGGTGCTGTCGCTAAATTCCGGATCATAGGTTGAAGCGGGGAGATCACCTTGGCCGGAAAAAATACAACCAACTGAGAGCCCCAGGAAACTATAGATAGGTCCCATCCAGCCAGCATCACGCCTGGCCAGGTAATCATTGACGGTGACTAGGTGGGCGCCTTCCCCGGTGAGAGCATTAAGAACCATAGCGGGAACGGCCGAGAGAGTCTTACCTTCACCTGTTTTTTGTTCGGCGATTTTTCCTTGGTGAAAAACTGTGGCCGCCATTAACTGGACGTCAAAGGGGCGTTGGCCAAGGGTTCTTATGGCAGCTTCACGAGCAAGAGCAAAAACTTTTGGCAGAACATCTTCTATGGTTTTGTCGTTTCGGAGTTCTTCTTTGATCTGGGCAATTTCGGCCGGAAACTCGTCATCTTTCATCTTTTTGATCTGGACCTCCAGACCGTTGATCGAGCCAACTATTTTTTTTAGTTTTTCGACTTCGATCTTGTTGGGATTTAGAATTGAGTCAAGGAATGAGAACATGCCAGTTAATTATACTGGTTAGGCAAGAGAAATGATGACGTTCGAGCGGGTGCGCGTCTTGATAAAGAAAAGGTTGGGGGCAATGGCTTGAAAAAATTTGGATGTAACTGACTTTTCTTTCTGCCACCAAAGCCTGTTAATTAAAACGTAACGGGAGTGTTGTTTCAGCTTTTTAAGAAAATTGATATCTTCGAGTTTTTTGGGGATTTCTACGCCTATAAAACAGTCGACCACGGCTAAATCGAACCGGTCTGTATTTTTTAGATTCATGGTGTAATCGAGAGCATCGGTGATAATCACTTTCAGGTTTTTGACCTTGCCCAGATAAAAGTATTTCTTACCTAGCTCAATCATGAAAGGGTCGATCTCGATGGCCGTAATTTGACATTTTGGGAAGTAACGATTAATAAGGCGCGCATTGCAACCACCGGCCAGACCAAGAAGAAGAACTTTTTTGGGTGTGAAAGTTTTGGGTAAAAGTTTTTTGATCGCCTTTTTCCAGACTTGAAACATAACCTCACCGGACTCGATTAGACCATCGACGACGAGTGTAGCTGAGTTTAGATACCTTAAAACGGAGATATTTTTGTTGTATTTGGAGTCAGGGAACCTGAACGTTTGGGGAAAAAAGACGTTTAGAATGTTCATTTTAACTCGGCTTGAATTTTTCGCGCCAGATCACCCCATTCTTTGTAATGAATATTCAGATTATTTTTGTTGATCCGCATGGGTCTTAAGCCGACCGCAAGGAAGCCGGCATCGAGTAGGTCTGAGGCGGCCAAATCCCGCTCCATATATGAGTCTGCCCCGGAAACTAGTGCAACCATAGAGTAACCATCTCTTTTGGCCGTAACAATGATAGAGTAGCCGGCACTTTCGGTGTAGGCAATTTTTAGTCCGGTAACTCCGGGATAAACCCCTAGTAATCCATTCCAGTTGGGCAGATAGTAAAAACCATGGTCGGCCGTTTTTTGAATATCTTGATTGTCCGACCTGGCCGCCTCAAGTATATCCGGGTAATTTTTTTGTACATTGTTGATAAGTTTGGCAAGATCCAATAAAGTCGAGTACTGATTTTGATCATCTAGACCGTCGGGGTTCGTAAAATGTGAGTTATTTAAACCCAATAGAGTTGCTTTGGCGTTAAGGTAATAAACAAATTCCGCGGGACTTATTCCTACCGCCTTCGCGGCACCATCGGTAAGGGTTTGGGCGGCATCGTTGGCACTCGTGGCGATTGCACCACGAAGAAGGTCCGAGACCGAAAATTTTTCGCCAACTTTTATCCCCAGGATGGTTGGCACTTTGTCTACCGATTCTTTGGTGGCAGAGATCATGTACTCTTTAGGGACTAAGTCGAGAGCAATCTGAGACGAAAGGAGTTTGGTGAATGAAGCCGGTGACATACGCAGGTTGGCGCCTTTGGCATAGTAAACCTTGCCCGTGTCGCTGTTGTAGACTAGGTACCGAGGAGTGTTTTCAAGACTGGAAACTGTTTTGGCTTTGGAAACATCAAGAATAAATGGAGAAGATATTCTTTGAGAAATTTTTTCGGTTTGATCAGGACCTTGGAAAAAGGGAGAGACTAAATTAGACTTAAATATTTTAGGAAATACGATTACCGATGTGACAATAATAACCGCCAAAAAAAGAAAGATGAAAAAAACTCGTTTAGCCACGACGAATCTTAGTTTTTCCGATGAAGGGAACTAAAACATCCGGAATTTTGACCGAACCATCTACCTGCTGATAATTTTCGAGGATGGCAACCAACCAACGAGGAGAGTTTGAAGCGGTGTTGTTTAACATATGCACATAGTGCATCTGGTTTTGTGCGTCTTTGTAGCGAATATTGGCTCTTCGGGATTGGAAGTCGAGCATGATGGAGTCGGAACCGAGTTCTCCCCAATCATTTCTCCCCGGCATCCAGGCTTCTATGTCGAACTTTTTTGCCTGAGGTTCACCCATATCACCGGTGCACATGTTGAGAACTCGATACGGAAGTTTAAGGTCTTGGGCGATCTCTTCGGTGAGAGCCATCATTTCTTCGTGAAGTCGTATTGATTCAGCCAAATCATTTTTACAAATGACGACTTGTTCGGTTTTAACAAATTCATGAACCCTGAAAACCCCCTTGGTATCTTTGCCATACGAACCGGCTTCTTTTCTAAAACAGGGTGAGAAACCGATCATACGGATAGGGAGATCTTTTTCGTTTAAGACTTCGTCTTGATACATAGAAACGAGAGGGACTTCGGCAGTACCGGAAAGATAGGTTTCATCCTCTCCTTCGTTTGTCATAAATTGGTAAGTTTCTTTTTCTCCCCAGGGAAAATGACCGGAGTTAAAAAAGCTACGCTTTTTGAGAATCACGGGAGGAGTGACCGGAGTATAACCTTTGGCAATGAATTTTTGTAGGGTGTACTGCATTAAAGCAAACTGGAGCATAACGGCTTCGTTTTTGAGGAAATAACCGCGGAAGCCGGCGATTTTTGAACCGCGTTCAAAATCAATAATATCAAGCGATTCACCTAGCTCGATATGAGTTTTAATGGGAAAATCGAATTTTCTGACTTCACCCCAAGTACGAACGACCGTGTTTCCCGTACTGTCTTTACCGACCGGAACTTCATCCAAGGGAACCCCGGGGATCCGGAGCATCAAAGAGTCGTATTCTTCTTCAACCTGACGGAGTTCCGGTTCCAGGTTTTGAAGTTTTTCCTTAAGTTCAGCTGACTTTTGCATTAGTTCAGGGGTTCTGGCTACCTTGAGTTCATCGTTTAATTTATTTCTTTCGGCTCTGATGATTTCGATTTTACCGATAAGGTCTCGGCGTTTGGCGTCCGCCTCGAGAACTTGGTCGACAATTTCCGGATTAAGGTTTTTGTTTACTATCCCCCGTTTGACTTTCTCGGTATTTTCGCGAATGTAGGCAATATCAAGCATGAGTCGATTATATCCTTAATTTATAACCCGAGATCTCCGGCTATCTTTTGCATTGAGGTGAGACAGATATCGACGAGAGTATCCAGTTTAATAGTTAGACCATCTGCCCTTTCGCAAAGAATAACCTCATCACGGCGGGTGCCGGCGGCAAATCTGGGTTCCTTGATAAATCTCTTAAGGACTGAGCCGGCTTTGACATCGGCAAGCTTGCGACTGGGGTAGACGTAAGCAACGGCCATAATTAGACCGGTAAGTGAGTCAGCACAAAATAATGACCACTGGGCTTTGGACTTGGGCTCAACTCCGGTGAGTTTGGGAGAGTGAGCTTTGATGATATTAATGATGGTGTCGGAAACATCAAGACCATATTTTGCCAAGGCTTCTTTGGTTTTGTTGGGATGCTCTTCTTTGAAAGGATCGGAGTAGTCAATATCGTGGATCAGACCGGTCAAAAGCCAGTCTTCTTTGGGTGGTTCATCCGGTGAAAGTAGGTTGTTGGCGGAAAAATAATCGTAAAGACCACCCATACAAGCTTGGAGGGCAAGAGAGTGAATAAAAATCTTTTCGTCCAGCTGGGCTTTGACTGCAGAAAGGAAGGTTTCGTTCATAACTTTATTCTACGATTAACCCCTTAGGTTATTTAACGGACTTGATGGCGTAGGTGATTTTTCCCGAAGGGGCTTCGACCTCGACAGAGTCACCAACTTTTTTACCCATGAGGGCTTTTCCAAGAGGTGATTCGTGGCTGATTTTTTTAGCGGCAGGATCGGCTTCCCACTCTCCAACGATAGTAAATTCGTGTTTTGAACCGTTTACCTCAATGTGCACGACACTTCCAAGGCCAACTTGTTTGAGACCGGATTTTTGAACATCGACAACAATCACTCTTGTAAGAATATCCTTGAGCTCTTCAAGGCGGCCCTCCAGAGTTGAGAGATCTTCTTTGGCAGAGTGATACTCGGCATTCTCGGAGAGATCGCCAAAATCGCGAGCCTTGGCGAGGCGTTCAATAGCCTCAGGTCGCTTGTTTTTTTCGAGTTGTTCGAGTTCTTCGACTAGCTGGCGATAGCCAAGGGGGGTCATTTGAACTCTTTGATTTTGCTGGTTCATGTTTTTAGTTACAGATTATAAATATAAGGCCTGTTTCCTTAATGTCAAGCAAGAAAAATGGTTTTTAACCACAAAATCGCGACTGCGGACACTTGTTTGTTTGAAAATCTGCAGACGATCTATTGATGCCTAACGAGTGTGCATTTTACATCTATGAGCCTGTCAAGTCAAATTTTGGTACAATATACAGGTTCAACCATGGTTCCGCTCCGACCCATGGTCCCGTCGTCTAGTGGTCTAGGACACTTGGTTCTCATCCAAGAGATCGCGGGTCCGACTCCCGCCGGGATCACTATCTTTCGCTAAAGCTTCAGATAGCAAGCATGTTTTATACATATATTCTTAAAAACACTACTACCGGGAGATATTATGTGGGGTTTACGCCTGATTTGAAGAAACGCCTTGAGAAACACAAGGGTGGACTGGTAATATCTACAAAATCTAACTTGAACTATGACTTGGAATGGTATTGTGCATTTAAAACCAAGAAACAGGCCTTAAACTTTGAGAGGTACTTGAAAACCGGATCCGGAATAGCTTTTATGAAAAAGCGTTTCTTTAAATCTCCAAATGAAGCTTAAGTGAATGCAACAGCCTGATCCAAACTTGAAAATATCGGCATTGAAATACCGAGTGTTACAATACTCAAATGACCGAAATCGATAAGATATTTTCTTCGTTTAGAGAAAGGTGGAACGGAAGAGCGGCGACATGGGACACCGAGATACTAAAGCCCGAACATTACGCTAATTTTGAGGAAGGATATCGTAAATTTCTCGATTTCGAAACAGTTGTTTTAAATGCTTTTCCAAAAGCACTGGTAGGAATTGATCTTGGTTGTGGTACAGGAATTGCGGCGGAACCTTTGTCAAAAAAGGTCGAGAAACTATTTCTTTTGGATATTGCCGAACAGATGCTCGAAGAGGCCAAGAAAAAATACCCCGATGCAGTTCTACTTCATGAATCCGCTACCAGTATTCCCCTTGGGTGTAGTTCTGTTGATATTGCCGTTAGTCGAGGAGTTTTGATTTCCCACCTGCCTCAAGGAGAGTATCAAAACTTTTTATGTGAAGTTAATCGGATTCTTAGACCGGGTGGTTTATTTATATTTGATTTTCTCAATAATCTTGAGACTGCCGATTTTCACTTGTCATCCGAGAAGACAGTGTTTACTAAACAAAGTATCACTGAAGAACTAAAGAAATATGGTTTTGGTGATTTGGTGTTTGATGGCCAAGATACGAGTAGGGTTTTGAGAGTGGCGATGGTGAAATAGATCTCTTTTTAGATAGTGCATAATGATGTTAGTTATCAACTGGAAAAAATATGTTTAGTCTTGTAGGAAAAAAAGCTTTGGTTACCGGATCGTCGCGCGGTATCGGTAGAGGTATTGCCCTTGCCTTGGCAGCCCAGGGTGCAGATGTAGTTGTTAATTATCGCGGTAATATCGAGCAAGCAAATGTTGTCGTAGAAGAAATCAAAAGAATGGGTAGGAACGCTATTGCCATTCAAGCCGATGTCTCCAAATCGGATGAGGTGGCAAGGATGTTCGAGGAAGTCAAAAGCCAATGGGGCAGTCTCAATATTTTGGTCAACAACGCCGGGATAGTAGCACAGAATCCTATAGAAAAAATCACCGAAGATGAATGGAGTAGGATTATCGATACAAATTTGAAAGGTCAGTTTTTGTGCATCCAGAAAGCTCTCCCCCTTTTGGCCGCCGGATCAAGAATTGTTTGTATTTCCTCGATCGCTTCCGGAGGTGTGGGGGTTGGTTTTGGGAACATTGCCCATTACGCGGCCAGCAAAGGCGGTGTGATCGGTATGGTTGAGGATCTCGCTATTGAGTTTGGCCCCAAGGGCATCAATATTAACGCTATTGCACCGGGAATAATTGAAAGCGATATGACTACACCAATGCTTTCAAGTCCAGAACAAAGAGCGGGCCTGGCGGCAAGAATTCCGAAGAGGAGAATTGGTAGGCCGGCCGATATAGCCGCAGCAGCTGCATTTCTTTCTAGCGATGAGGCCGACTATATAACAGGAAGTGTCATTTATGTCGATGGTGGTTGGCTTGCCGGATAACTTCTAGACCGGCCAGACTTGTTTGCCTGTTTGCGTGTCTATGACGACTATGGCTTGGGTGGGACAGGACTGGGCGGCCATGAGAATTGTGGCTTCGGCGTCTGAACTGTCCTCTTTGATAACGGCTTTGTTTTCGGCGTCCATGGCGAAAGTGGCCGGTGCAACAACAACACAGGTGGTGGCACCGATACACAAACTACGAACCACTTTGACTTTGTATTTTCCGATTTGGACTTCTTTGTCTTCCATGTTTGTTAATTAATTTCTAATATAACTTGTTGAATAAATCTTTGATATCGCGTTTTTGGGGTGGAGTGTCCACTAAGGGTTTTTCGGCGATTTGGGGAAACTCCGACTCGGCTGTTGGTTTATCCACTTGATAAAAGAGACCAACGGGGATGTGTTTCTCACCCCACTCTAAGGTTTTTTCTTGGGCGGCGTTGATATTGGTGGGGTCGTAGCTTTCGGAAAGACGGTAAATGTTGTTCATAAAAAACTCAGGTGAACACTCTTTGTTGAAAGTGATACAGGGCTGAAGTATTTCGATGACGGAAAATCCTTGGTGGTCATTGGCTTTGATGATCATGTCTGTCAGGCCGGCAATATCATTGGCGTAGACTCTCGCTATAAATGTGGCTCCGGCGGCAAGAGCTAAATTTAAGACCTTGAACGGTTCGTCGGGATTGCCATCCGGAGTGGACTTTGTTTTTAAACCTTTTCTAGAAGTAGGAGAGGTTTGACCGGTGGTGAGACCGTAGACATTGTTGTTGTGAAGGAGGACGGTAATATTGTGATTTCTTCTGGCGGCGTGGATAAAATGATTGCCGCCTTCCCCAAGACAGTCGCCGTCTCCGGTGAAAACAAAAACATTTAGCTTGTGATTGCTCATTTTGATACCGCTGCCTACAGGGATCGCCCGACCATGAAGACCTTCAAAAGAGGTGAGCTTAACGAAGTTGACCATGTGACCATGGCAACCGATCCCGGCAACGAATACCGTGTTGGTGTTGTCCCAACCGGAAGCAATAGCGGCGTTTTTGAAAGCGGCCCAGATACCGAAGTTGCCACAGCCGGGACACCAGTTCGGAAAATTGGGAGAGGTTAGTTCTGCCGCAGTGATCATTTGTTATTTAAAATGCTGTTAATTTTTTCTTTGATCTCTTCGGGGAAGAGGGGTCTGCCATCGTTTTTTAGGAGCCGATCGGGAATGTTGATGCCTGTTTTCTCCCGTATTAGTCCGGCCATCTGGGCAGTGCTATTGCATTCAATGTCCAGGAGATATTTGGATCTAGAGAGCCGTTCTTTTATGGCCTCGGCCGGAAAGGGGTTAATCCAGCTTAGATGAAGATAGTTGACATTAGGAAAGTCTTTTATGGCTTCCAGGATACTTCCCTTACAACTTCCCCAGGAAACTATGGTAATGTCGGCATTTTCTTGGCCGAAAAGTACCGGTTTTTCCATGTCTTCTTTAGCGCAGGTGTCTAGTTTTCTTAATCTCTTTTGCATTTGTTCGTTTCTGTCGGAAACGGTTTCACTGGAGTAACCTATGGAGTTGTGTTCGTCCGAGTTGGCAACTAAATAATTACCAACCCCCGGAAAAGTTCTTGGAGAAACACCGTCTTCCGTGGCTAGATAACGTTGATAACTTGGATCTTTTTCGAGTACTATTTTTCCCCGATTGATTTGATAAGTCGAGTAATCAAATTCCTCAAATGTTTGTTCATCATCTAAGATATTTTTATCAACCAGAAGAATGACCGGTGTTTGATATTTTTCGGCAAGGTTAAAGGCTTTCATGGTCAAGAAAAAAGCCTCCCGACTATCCCCTGGGGCAAGGACAAGGCAAGGAAAATCTCCTTGGTGGGCATGAAGAACCATGCGTAAGTCCCCTTGTTCACTCCAGGTGGGCAACCCTGTGCTGGGACCTCCGCGCATGCCTTCAACGATAACCAAAGGGGTTTCGGTTTGACCGGCCAAACCCAAACCTTCCGTCATTAAACAAAAACCTCCACCGGAAGTGGCAGTCAGGCATCGGGCTCCGGCGAAGGAGGCTCCTAAGCCCATATTGATGGCGGCAGTTTCATCTTCGACTTGTTTGACTATGTAACCATATTTTCGTTGGTTGGCTGATAGCAAGGTAAGGATATTGGAGATGGGCGACATGGGATAAATGGCGGCAAACTGAAGACCGGCGGCTATGGCACCGTATGCCACGCTATCCGTACCGCTTACTACTATTTTTTTGTTAACGATATTTTGCGGCGCCAGTATTGGCTCAAACTGATTAGAAAAATTAGTCTTAGCATAATCAAAACCGGCTTTGGCGGCTGCTTGGTTAATGATATCTTCTTCACCGATGAGATCAAGAAGGTGTTTCAACTCCGCCCCCATGAGAGCAAGGGCGGCGCCAAGAGCAACATTGTTGGCGACAATTTCCCGACCGCCGACATCTGTGGCCAATTTCCTTAGAGGAACCGGGAAAAACCGGTATTTATCATTACGAGGGGTGGCATTAAGACTACCTTCCCCTTCAAAAACAATGCCGGCACCTTGGGTCAGTTCATTTATATGAATATCAAGTGTTTCCCGGTTTAGGGCAATTAAAAAGTCTACCTGTTTTGTAGGCGAGTAGACTTCATCCAGAGAAAAAACCGTTTGTATGACGTTGTGGCCGCCACGAATGAGTGAGGGGTATTCAAGGTAGTTTTTGATGTGGTACCCCGAACGGGCAGCAGTTTTGGAGAAATTTAGTCCGGCAGTTTTTATACCTTGTCCGGCCTGACCACCAATTTTTAGAGAGTAGACTTTATTTGACATATTGATTTAATGAAATTTTTCGGAGTAGATCCTTTCTTTGAGGCATCCACATTCAAGTAATATTTTGGTAGATTCTTCCACCATGGCTTGGTTACCACAGAGGTAGGCACTACACTGACCGGCATCGGGAAAGTCGTGTTTGATAAAGTCGGTGATATGACCAGAAAGACCCGTCCAGTCTGCCGGTGGCTTTGATAGAACAAGTTTGTAGTGGAAGTTTGGAAAAGTTCTCACCAATTCTTCAAAAAGATCCTGCCAAAATATGTCTTCTTTAAACCTGAGTCCGACATACAAGGTTAAGGGTTGGGTTATTTTTCTATTTTTTAGGGCATCTTCAATCATATATTTGAGTGGAGCAAGACCGCAACCGGTACCAAGGAATAGTAAGTGTTTGGAGCCGTCTTCCTTGAGCGTAAAAATGCCGACCGGACCGAGGAAGGTGATTTTTTCTCCTGTTTTTAAATTTTCGAAGTACTTGGAGCCAACACCTTGAGGACTAACATCTACCAAAAGTTCGAAATGATTCGGGTCGGAACAGCCGGCAATGGAGTAAGCATTTATCCTCTGGTCACTAACCTTAACGCTGATGAACTGGCCGGACTTAAAACTTAGATCCGCAGGTGATTCCAAAACATAATGGTGAAGGTTGGCGGCGATTATTTGATGAGACATGATGACCGCCGATTTAAATTGGGGAACGGTAAAAGTGGAGGTAGGTGCCGGGGTAAGCACTAGCTTAGTATCTACCGCCCAGACCCCGTTGTGGGTAATAATAAGTGGGTTAATTTCAATTTCGGCAATGTCTTCGACGTCTTCGACCAATTTACCCAAACGGATGATAGTTTCGTAAAGCTTATCAAGATCATATGGTGGGTCACCCCTGAAACCTTTTAGTAAATCGTAAATTTTTGAGTTGGTTACCAGTTGTTTGACTTCCGGATCACTTATGGGCAACAAATGAAGGTTTCTATCGACGAGTAGTTCCGTAAATTTACCTCCGGCTCCGAAAAGCAAAACCGGGCCGAAGGTTGGATCTCTTTTAATACCGACAATAACTTCGATTCCACCGCTGATTTCCTTCTGTACTTGTATTTTTAAGCCCTTCTTGATATCAAGACCTAAAGAGTCGATCTGTTGGGTGAGCTTAGACCAGGCAGTTCTCAGTTCATCCGAGTTACCGATGTGGGTGATAACGCCACCCGAATCGCTCTTGTGCAAAAGTCCGGGAGAAGACACCTTGAGAACTACGGGCCAGCCTTCCCGATCGGCGAACTGCTCGGCTTGCTTGATGTCTTCGACCGATGAGGTTAGCGGCGTAACAATACCGGCGGCGGCCACGATATCGTTTGAGGCAAAGTTATCTAAATTCTTTTGACCGTTATTTATAGCCGAAGACAAAATGTTTTTGATGGTGTCGATGTTTTGTGGTAAGGGCAGTTCTCGGGTGTTTGTATTTTCACTTTGTAAATTCCGCCAGTTTTGCCATTGCCACATTTGAGATAGCGTTTTGATGGCCATTTCGGGGAAGGGAAATGAAGGTATTTTGTAGTTGTTTAATATTTTTTCGCCCACCTGAGCCAAGCTCCCTCCAATAAAGGAACAAAGGATGGGTTTTGGGTATTTGGCCGATAGACCGCCAATGATTTCAGCTGTTTTTCCAATCTGAGTCATTAGCTGAGGAGTAAGAATCACGATGGCGGCATCAACAGTTGGCTCCTGCAGAACAGTCTCGATTGCCTGTCCGAAACGATCGGCTAAGGCATCGCCTAAAACATCAACCGGGTTTAAGAAACTAGCCATTCTGGGTAAAAAGCCAGCTAGTTTTTGTTGAGTTTCCCCACTGAACTGTGCCATTTGTAAACCGACCCTATCAATGGCGTCCGTACTGAGAACAGCCGGGCCTCCGGCATTGGACACGACAGCAACTCTTGGTCCTTGGGGAGCATTTTCCCAAGCAAGGGCACGGGCAACATCAAAAAATCCACCTAGCTCCTGACTGCGAATGATGCCGGACTGTTTTAGGGCAGTATCAAGCACATTGTCTTCTCCGGCGATAGCGCCAGTATGAGAACGCATGGCCGTTACGGCGGCTGGTGATTTACCGGGTTTTAAAGCAAAAATCGGGGTGGTTTGGGAAATTTTTGTGGCTATGGAGACGAATTCTTGGCCGCTTACGATTGATTCAAGATATAGTCCGATGGGTGACACTTTGGATAATCTCGAATCGTTTTCTTTCGGTGTGGATTGCGACGCCCAAAACTCAAGAATATCGTTTTCCGTGATAACCGCTTTGTTCCCTATAGTGATAAAGTCGCTGAAACCAAGTTTGGTGGTTTGGCACCAATCAAACATGCTGGCGGCAATGGCGCCCGACTGAGAAATGATCCTGAGATTGCCGGTTTCTTTGACAGCTTGAGCAAAGGTGACATTTATGGGTAAGTTGTTGGCAAACCCTAGGCAGTTTGGACCTAAGACATTTATTTGATACTTGTTGGCGATCTCAACCAACTGCTTTTGGAGCAACTCCCCCTCCGGGCCTATTTCGCTGAAGCCGGCGGAAAAGATGACGGCATTTTTGATACCCCTATTACCGATTTCTTCCAAGACACCTACGGCCGCCACAGACGGGATAGCAATAACTGCTAGGTCAGGAGTTTCGGGGAGACTATTAACATCCGGATAACATTTTAAACCGGAGATTTCCGTTTCCTTGGGATTGACCGGATAGACGGCGCCTTTGAAACCTGAGTCGATGATGTTTTTTAGGGTGATCGCGCCGGCTTTATTCGGTGACTTTGAAGCCCCAATAACTGTGACTGATTTTGGGGAAAATAAACCACGCAAATCTTTAGCCATTAATTAAGACTAACATAGAATTCAATCCTCATTCTCTAAATGACCGTGGTCATTAAAGCAGATCATGGTCCAGTGCTTGGTCTCCGGATCATACTTGAAACTGCTTACCCCGGTATTGTGAACCTTCAGACTCCGACTGAGTTTGCGAAATGTCTTGTTGTCAAAATCCGAACCTAAAAGTATCAGTGTCGTCATGACCATAATAAAGACGCCATGAGAAACGATGGCTACGGTATCGTTTGAGTGTTCATTTTCCAGAAACTCGATTACTTTTTTGGTTCTTTCAATTACCTCATTAAACGACTCGCCCCTACCATCAAATTTCCAGTCAAAGTTATCCATATTTTCACGGCTTTCCCTTATGGATCTTTTGTTTAGTTCATTATCTTCGGGGATTCCATTTAGCTGAGGATGTTTTTCTATCTCATGTACCAGGGGGTGAGTTTTTATTTGCAGGTTTGATGATTTTGAAATAATTTGTGCCGTTTCTAATGCTCGAGGCCACTCGCTGGAGTAGAGGTGGTTAATTTTTGAAAGGTTCATTTTTGCGGCTAGAGTTTCCGCTTGTTTCCGCCCAAATTCACCCAGTGGAGTGTTCGGGGACTGTCTTTTATTTTCCAAATGGGAATCGGTTTTTCCGTGGCGTATCAAATAAAGAATCATGCAACTTTCAGTATATTACAGACGTGATAAGGCGAGTTAAACCGGCACAAAAAACCTCCTGCATTTTATTGCAAGAGGTATTGTGGAAACTAGGCTAAAAGAGGTTCTACTTCGGATAATGGTAAATAGCACAGGGTTACCGCGCCCCTTGGCCATTTGATCTTCACTGGCTGAGGCAACCTCTCTACTTCTTCGAAGAAGAAACCCATTTCAAGAGGGTATACCATCCCGTAGGTGTAGAGGCCATGTTTGATGTAATCATCAACATATTTTTTCTTGGCTTTCGGGTTAAATTGGCGCGTGATCGTTTCACGCTCTTTCCCCGTTAGGGCGCGCACATCAACCAGCTTTGCTCTGCCAACAACCATGCTGTGAGGGAAATCCTTGGGTTTGAGATCGTAGGCTTCGCAGACAATGCTATCGTTACGCCCGGATGTGTAAAGAAGAATTGGGCCACGATACTTATAGTCCCAACTACGAGTCTTTGCCAGGAGCCGACCTGTCATGATCAGCTCGTTGTAGGGAAAGACATTGGGAAAAACAGGAATCTGATTGGTTCTGTCCATCAACAAACCTCCTTTTTAGTTTTAAATTGCAGTTGGCGGTATTTTACCACAGGATTAGCCTGTTGACAGTTTCCCAAAAGCAAGAGGTGAATTTAGGTGAGATTTCATGATACTCCACAAGAAGATATCTTAAACATTAAAAAAACCCGCTGTGTAGCGGGTTTTTGAATTTAGGGATCGATGACAACTTTAGTGCCGACTTCTGCCCAGTGATAAAGCCAGTCGGCGTCGGGGGTATACATATTGATGCAACCATGACTCATGGGGTGACCAAAGTTGTGGTGCCAATATGTTCCGTGGAAGCTGTAACCTTCGTAAAAGTACATTGTCCAGGGAACATCGGGAAGATAGTAGTCTTCGCCAGTCATGAGAGCGGATTCAAGTTTGATGTAAATATAAAACGTGCCTTGAACGGTCGGGTGTTCGGAAACCCCCGTGGAAACAATGAATTCCGCAACCAGTTGATCGCCTTCGTAGGCATAAACTTTTTGCTCGGAGAGGATCACATGAATCCACTTGTCGGTTTCGGCTATCTCCGGAAGATTTTCCGCCGGGTTAGGAATAATCAGAACCTGACCGGGAAAAATTTGGGTTTCGTCGAGGATGGCGTTTTTCTGGGCAATACGGTCAACGGGGACCCCGAAGATTTGAGAGATACTCCAAAGAGTATCGTCTTCCTGAACGGTGTATGTCTTGAAAAATACTGTCGGGGTGGGTACCTGTGTTTGGGTTGGCGCTTGTGTTTCGGTTGGTGCCTGAGTGGGAATCTGAGTGAAAGTTGGAAAAATAGTGGGAACTGGGGTTTGAGATTCGATTTGAACCGGTACGCAAGAAGAGAGCACGATCAAAAAGAATAACATGATGCCAGAAATAACCAAAATTCGTTTTGGGGTCACGAAGCCTCCTATCTATTAAGGTACAATTTGCGATTCGTGGGTATTTTATCTCATTGTTGGGATAAAATATAGGGATGAAGAAACAGCTTGACTTTATTACTCTTGAGGGAAGAAACATGGTTCATGACGCTCTTTTGTCGGGCCAGAAAATCGTGTCCGTGATCCTTGCGTCATCGACTCTCCGTGACCCTCGAATAAAAGAGATCGAAAATCTGGCAAGAAAATGCGGGGTACCGATCCGAAAAGTGAGTGCCGTGGAGATTGAGAAAATGAGTGATTCCCGAAACCCCCAGGGGGTGATCGCTCTCATGAGTGTTCCGGAGACACCAACTTTGGAACAGATACTAAACGCAAAACGAAATGTTTTTATTTTGCTCGTAAATCACATTGATTATGAGCAGAATTTGGGAGCGATACTGCGTACCGCTTGGGCCGCCGGAGTGGATGCCGTGGTGGCTTCTCCCAATGGAGTGCACGAAATAACGCCTGTTGTTGCAAAGGTGTCTATGGGCGGAGCGGCTTATGTACCGCTTCTGGGGATGAGCATGTTCCAGGCAATTAAACTGCTCCATAAATATGCCGTTCCGGTGGTTGGGGTTGAGGTAGATATGGGCAAGCCTTTTACCGAGACAAATCTAAAAGGACCGGTGGCGTTTGTAGTTGGAGGAGAGGCGGTAGGACTTTCGGAACCATTACAAAAAGAGTGTGACCTATTGGTGAATATCCCGATGGAAAGGTCGGTGGCTTCTTTGAACGTAAGTGTGGCGACGGCATTAGTTTTGTTTGAGAAACTACGACAAGAAAAAGGAGGCGAGGTATAAACGGCTGTAAAATACCTAGAAATTTTTAATGAAATGGTAGAAAAACACGAAAAAGAGTTTAATTCTTTTCAGGAACTTCATGATAAATATGACAAAGATCCCCGAAGGTGGCAAGAGGAGTTTAACGGGGAGGGAGAAAAGATCATGGAGATTGTACGTCTGTATGAAAATCGACTCTGTGGACATATGGAAAATACAAATAACGCAACCTACTCAGCGGGTTTGGCAGAGAAGTTTCGAAATGAGATCAAGCGATATCTACCCAAACTGGACATGATCGGGGTGACGATGGGTTGAGGTTGTTACTGGACGCCGCAGTCGGATTTTATTTTCTCAATTAGGATGGTACAAAACTGGTCTGCGGCCGATTTCTTTATCTGATTAATCTGGTCATTGGCCAGATCGGCAGCTTTTTTAGTGACCTCGTCGGTGATTTGTTTCAGGGGGGAGGCGCCGGAGTAGTCCGTGTAGGTACCCATTATCTGGGGAGTTTGAATCTTGAGTTTGTCGGGAAGAATATTGTTGGCTGTTTTTATTGCCGGAATAACAACCGAGTTTTGGAAAGATGGGTTTTTGATGTAGTAGTCAACCGGCTTCGAGATTTGAGGAAACAATTTATACAATCCAAATATCGCAAGCATAACTAGAATAATCCGTACAAATATATTATTCATTATTTTTACAAATTCTGTTGATACTTTTAAGAATTAATGACTTATTCTTTGATTTAGTATCTTTCCTTAATGATAGCATTAGGCTTGATTGTTGGTACAATGTGAGTGTGTCTAGTTTATTACAAATTGTTTTTTATTGCCTTATTGGAGGAGTGGCTTCCTTGGTTGGAGCTTTTTTGATCATCAACCTCAAGAAGAGGGCCGGAAAACTCTCCGACAAGCTGACAAGTTTTGCGGCCGGTGTATTAATTACTATTGCAGTTTTGGATTTACTGCCTGAAGCTTTTGGGGTGGTAACCGACATAAAGGTGGCCGCTTGGTCGATGCTTTTGGGAATTTTACTTGTGTTCCTAATGGAAAAATCGGGGTTATGGTTTCACCACCACGATGGAAGTCACGGACATAGACCGCCAATTAGCGGAATATTTTGGGGAGATGCCTTGCATAACTTCATCGATGGTTTTGCCATCGGAGCGGCGTTTCTTTTAAGTAAGGAGGCAGGGGTGTTGACGGCTGTGGCTGTGGGTTTACATGAACTACCCAAGGAGATGGCGGATTTCATGATCTACCTACGATCCGGATACTCCAACACGAAAACCGTAATTTTAAATTTGATTTCGAGTTTGGTGGCGGTTTTGGGGGGTGTGTCCGTGTATCTTAGCCGAGGCTGGGTTACAAATTACGAAGGATATCTTTTGGCGATGACCGCAGGAATGTTCCTTTTTATCGCTTTGGCAGATTTAATCCCGGAGATGCACGAGAGTATGGAGGGGGCTGATGGAAAAAATAAAATTGTTTGGCTATTAGTTTTTGCGGCCGGACTGGGTGTGGGAATAGTAAGTAGCTTGGGTATAGGTTAAAATCAAAGTTATGAGAATGAGCAAAATGGGTATTTACCCAGAAAAAGCGGCTCCTAAAGACGCGGATACCATAAACCACCGCTTACTTGTCCAGGCGGGTTTCGTGAGACAACTGATGGCCGGGGTATACACCTACCTACCCTTTGGGTTGAGAGTACTGAGAAAAATCGAGGGTGTGGTTAGAGAAGAGATGGATGCGATCGGTGGCGAAGAGATTCTGATGCCGATGCTTCACCCGGCAGAGATATGGAAAACATCCGGAGGTTGGGATCATATTGATGTTCTTTTTAAACTAAAAAGCCGAACCGGAAAAGATTACGCTTTGGGCCAAAGCCAAGAAGAAGTGGTAACACCCCTAATGAAGGAGTTTATTAGATCGTATCGCGATTTACCCAGAGCAATTTACCATATTCAGTGGAAGTTCAGAGACGAGCTTAGAGCCAAGTCCGGAATACTGCGAGGTAGAGAGTTTTTTATGAAGGACATGTATTCGTTTCACGAAAATCAGGAAGATTTTGAAAGATTTTATGAAATTGCTAAAATGGCCTATCTTAAGATATTCTCCAGGCTGGGTCTTGTTAGCAAAGCAACGGAGGCTTCCGGCGGGGGTTTCAGTGAAAAAATCTCATATGAGTTTGAGGTGTTAACGGATGCCGGTGAAGCCAATATCTTGTACTGCAATGCCTGTGAGTTTTGCGTAAACATTGATGACTTTACCAAACATAAAGAGGGGGATGGTTGCCCAAAGTGCGGAAAGAGTGAGCTGAAATCGGCAAAAGCGTCTGAGGTGGGTAATGTCTTTGACCTGGGGAGGAGATATACCGAAGCGTTTGATTTATCTTATACGGATCAAAACGGAGAAAAGAAATATCCCATCATGGGTTGTTATGGTATTGGTATTACCAGAACCATGGGGGTGGTGGTTGAGAAATTTCACGATGATAAAGGCATCGTCTGGCCGAAAAATATCGCACCCTTTCTGGTACATTTGGTGGACTTACAACAAACGGAGGAGGCAAATAAAATTTATGAACTGCTGAAAAATGAAGACGTCGACATTCTCTGGGACGATAGAGAGATGAGTGCCGGAGAAAAATTCGCCGATGCAGATCTCATTGGCTGTCCTGTCCGAGTGGTGGTGTCTGAGCGAAGTTTGGCCGGTGGTGGAGTAGAAATAAAACTGCGCAACGAAACAGAAAGTAAGATCGTTGCCGTAGACGAACTGATGGAGTTTGTAAAAAATGTTTGAGATATTTGGAGTAACCTTTCACTGGTATGGATTTATTATTGGGTTAGGGGTCTCCCTGGCGATGAGTATCGCTTTGATTAATCGTCGAAATATTAAAAGAAAAGTATTGGAAAAAGCGATGTGGTGGACGATTTTGGGAGGAGTGGTTGGGGCAAGACTTTACCACGTGGTGGATTACTGGGGTAGATACTACTCGACAAATTTGGTAAAAACTTTTTATTTTTGGGAAGGTGGTTTGGGAATATGGGGAGCAATTGGAGGAGGAGTATTGGCGATTTTGGTTTTCAGCTACTTTAATAAATTGAAGTTCTTGAAAATTTTCGATACGGTGGTAGTTGGGGTGCCTTTGGCGCAGGCAATCGGACGAGTGGGAAATTATATCAACGGAGAGTTGTTTGGCAAAAATGGAGAACCACTTTTTATATACGAAGGAGCGCTGAACCTGGTATTGTTTGGAATACTGTGGAAAATATCCCGGAAACAAAGTGGGTTAGGGATTGTATCCGGAGTGTACTTGGTGGGTTATGGGGTGATCCGAATCTTTCTTGAAAGCTTGAGACCTGAGGAAATTATTTGGAAAATATATAATATTCCCGTTGCTATAATATTTGGAACGATCTCTGTTATTACCGGAGTATGGCTTGTGTCCAAAACTAAAAGGTAATTATTTGTATAGATTCCCGCTTTCGCGGGAATGACAAGAGGTGTCATCGCGAGCGTAGCGTGGCGATCCCCGCCAGGCGGAGATTGCTTCGGTTCGAGTACGAAACTCGCAATGACGAATTATTTTCCGGAAAAAACAATCTTAACAACATCATCCATACTCCTTACAAAATGGAATTTTAAGTCGGCGCGAACTTTCTCCGGTAGATCGACGAGGTTTTTTTCATTATCCTTGGGAAGGATGACTTGCTTAATACCTGCACGGTGGGCAGCAATAATTTTTTCCCGGACACCACCGATTTCCAGGGCGCGGCCACGAAGGGTAACCTCCCCTGTCATGGCTAAACCCTTGGGAACAGGTTTGCCGGAGAGAGCAGAGATGATGGCCGTCGTTATGGCAAGACCGGCGCTGGGGCCATCCTTCGGAACTGCGCCTTCGGGAACGTGGACGTGGATGTCCAGTTTGGAAATTTTTTCGTCTTTTAGCCCCAGCAGTTTACTGTGAGAACGGACGTAAGAATAAGCGGCTTTGGCAGACTCTTTCATAACGTCTCCCAACTGACCCGTAAGAGTAATTTTTCCTTGACCGGGCATAACGGCAACTTCGATAAAGAGAATATCACCGCCAACTTTGGTGTAGGCCAGACCGGTGACTAAACCAACCTGGTCAACGTCTTCGGCAAGGGTGTGGCTGTAAATAATTGGACCGAGAAACTTATTGATTTTTTCTTTGGTGATGGTAATCGGGAGATCTTTGCCGGAGGCTTTGGCTTTGGCAACTTTACGCATGAGTGAGGCGATCTGCCGTTCCAAGTTTCTGACACCCGCTTCACGAGTGTAGTGACGAACAAGGAACTTGAGCATGGCCGAGGAAAGCTCAAAATCATTCTGGTCAATCGCATTTGCTTCCGATTGTTTTTTGATGAGATATTTTTTGGCAATAAAATATTTTTCCTCTTCCGTGTAGCCGGAAAACTCAATTACTTCCAAGCGATCTCTAAGAGCGGGAGGAATCGTATCCAAGACGTTCGCTGTAGTGATAAAAAGGACCTGAGAAAGATCATAGGGAATATCCAGATAGTGATCTTGAAAAGTGTTGTTTTGTTCCGGATCAAGGGCCTCGAGTAAGGCGGAACTGGGATCACCGCGGAAGTCGGCGCCGATTTTGTCGATCTCGTCCAACATGAAAATTGGGTTGCCAACGCCGCTATCTTTGATTGACTGAATTATTCTACCCGGCATAGCGCCGACATAAGTACGTCTGTGCCCCCGAATCTCTGCCTCGTCTTTTAGTCCACCAAGCGACATTCTGACAAACTTACGGCCGATGGCTTTGGCGATAGATCTACCAACAGAGGTTTTGCCGACACCCGGGGGGCCAACAAAACAAAGAATCGTGGGTGGGTTTACCGCGTGTTTTTTGGTTTTTTTGACTTGATCACTTTTAAGTTTCAAGACGGCAATATACTCCAGGATTCTTTCTTTCACTTTTTCCAGTCCGTAGTGATCTTGATCTAGAATTTTCTCGGCTTTGGGAAGAGAGTAACTGCTCTTGGTATACTGCCCCCAGGGAAGTTCCAAAACAGTTTCTATCCAGGTTCGAAGATAAGAAGTTTCGGGGTTGTGAATGGATAGTTTTTTCAGACGATCAAGCTCTTTGGCAACTTTGGTGTGAATTTCTTTGGGGAGGTTGGCTTTTTTGAGTTTATTTTTTAGTTCGGTTATTTCTTCCTCTTCGCCACCTTCTCCGAGCTCTTTCTGGATGGCATGCATTCTTTCACGAAGAACCGCCTCTTTCATGCTGTCGTCGAAACGTTTTTGAGTTTTGTTCTCTATCTTTTTTTCCAGCTCAAGGATCTTTATTTCTTCGGTTAAATGATCTGTGATATAGGTAAGTCTTTTTTCCAACGAATCGTTTTCAAGGAGTTTTTGTTTATCATCGTTTTTTACATCTAAAATTGAGGATATCTGGAATGAAATCAGTAAGGGATCGGAACTGTTGAGAATCTTTGTTAAAACACCGGGTTCAACGTTGGTCTTTCCGAGCTCAAAGGCGCGTTTCACAAGGGCAATGGCACGATTGGATAGAGCGGAAACTTCGGCAGTAATGGCATTGTCTTCAGGATACTCGGAAACAAGTGCCCAGATAAGCCCGTCTTCTTGTTCAAGTTTTTCGATCTTGACCCTGAAAAGCCCTTTGACGATGGCGTGGAGTTCTTCGTTTACCGGAAGCGTTTTTACTATGCGACAGACAGTGCCCACCAGATAGTAATCGTCAAGACCGGTAGCTTGAGCTTTGGCGTCTTTTTGGGATACAAAACACACTTCCTCGCTGTTGGTGAAGGCACTATTGATACCGGCAATAGATGTTGGCTTGCCAAAAGTGAGGACGGCCTCTGTTTCCGGAAAGATGACTCCTTCCTTGAGACCAATGAAGGGAATGCGTGTTTGATGGACAACGCTTCTTTTAGCTTCGTTCTCTGGCATAGTTTTCAGATTTTAGCAGAAAACGTCGGAAATTGCTAATTACTAACGATTGAATATTCTTAAGCCAACCAGGATAGTGGCCAAAACCGCCATGAAGGTTACCAGTATAAAAAATGTAATAGAAAATCGTTTATTGGTTGACATTTTTTTGGATTGGTATGACTTCGATAGTTTGTTCATCTGTCCAGAGATGATCATCCCCTACTTTCGCATATGCACGGAAATACACTTTTCCGAGTTTATCAAACTTTAAATTAAGGTCAAAATTATCGGGAAGAGCAAAAATACCATGAAAATAATCTTCCGGATGATTGGCGTATCCGACCGCTTCGGGAGAGTCTTTTTGGGTAAGGGCACTGGGAGAAGCATCATAACTCCAGTAAATGGTGGTTCGGGGGGTGGATAGATCGGGAGAACCTTCAATGTGCCAGATAAAGGTACCCGTCTGGCCGGAAATAACCGTTTCGGGGTAGGACTCTAAAGTTATTCCAAGCGGGGAGGGTTTGGTCTCTCTAATTTTTTTCTGAGCAATGAGATAATTATAGCCGACTAAGCCGATAAAAATAACGATTCCCAGAAGGAGTGAGGTAGCATTTTTGCGGTTCATATTTTGTCTGATTCCAAGACGATCGTGACAGGACCGTTGAGCGTGGATGCAATTTTCATATGTTCGCCAAAAAAACCGGTTTTAACGGATAGACCTGCCTTAGTTAGTTTATCAGCAAAAAGATCGTAGAGGGTAGATGCCAGTTCTTTGCCCGCGGCATTGAAAAAATCCGGCCGGTTGTTGCCTTTGAGACTGCCCAAGAGAGTAAACTGGGGAATAAGGAGTATCTCACCGTTTACCGATTGAATATCTAAATTCATTTTTTCCTTGCTGTCGGGAAAGACTCTGAGCTTTAGAAGTTTGGTAACCAGTTTAGCGACATCGTCTTCAGTATCCGATTTGGCAACACCCAGAAATACCATTAATCCCTTTTCGATTTCTCTTTTGGAATTTGGTTGACCGGAGATACAAACATTGGCTTGATCGACTACTTGAGTGACGGCTATCATATTATTGATTATAGTTGCTTGAGAGATTAATCAACTGGGGAGATAACAAAAACGTGGACGAAGACCGTTTTACCTTTGTACCCGATCATTTCTTTTCCAAGAGTTAGAGGTATCCCTTCATCTCTGTCTAAGACCTTATATGAGTATTGCCAGTCGCCTTCGTTTTTCAGTTCAAAACTAGTGTGGAGTCTGATTTTTTCGCCATTTTCGATTATTTGTTTCTTTAAAAAAGTCATAACATCTCCAACAGAAATTCCTAACTGCGCTAATACTTCCCGTGGAACTGTTCCGCCTGCGTATACTCTCGTATATGTTTCTTCTCCGACTTTGACAATTTCTTGGCCACCGCCGGCTCTGTCGGCAAACCATTCATCGTGATAAATACCATCTTCGTTCTCAAAGTGACTAGACTTGAGATGGAAATCGGCTCTTTGAATATCGGCCATAGCCGTTCCCCCAGCAAAGCCTTCCATTAATCCTCTGGCAAGTAGTTTGTCTATGTTTTTTGACATATGTTTATTTTAGATAATGTTAGAAGATATTGGAAGATATTAGAAGATATTAGAAGATATTGGATAGTACGAGATTATTTTTGGAAATACTTTTTGTTTTTAAGTTGATCCGGCAAAAGACTTTCTTCGGTGTATTTTTCGTAGCCCTTGCCATAGCCTAAGGATTTCATCAGTTTGGTGGGGGCGTTGCGCAGGTTTAGAGGGATGGGAAGATTGCCAAAATTTTTGACGTCTCCGAGGGCGCTCATATAAGCGTCATAAGCGGAGCGATTTTTCTTGGCTTGGGCCAAGTAAACTGCACCGGCGGCCAGATTTTCTTGGCATTCCGGATAGCCGATGGTGTGACAAGCTTGGAAAACGGAGTTGGCAACGACAAGGGCGGTAGGAGAGGCGACATCTTCCGAGGCAAAAACAACCATGCGGCGGGCGATAAAAAGAGGGTCTTCACCAGAGTCGACGAGACGAGCAAGGTAGTATAAGGCGGCATCGGGATTGCTTGCTCTCATGGACTTGATGAAGGCAGAAATAGTGTTGTAGTGCTCCTCCCCTTGTTTATCAAAACGGAGGAAGCGGGATTGGAGAGCGGTTTTGAAGTTTTCGATGGTTAATTTACCGTAAAGTGAAGCCGTGGACTCGATGAGGCCGATGGCTTGGCGGGCATCACCATTGGCAAAAGTGGCGAGCCACTCTTTACTTTCTACATTAATTTTTAATTTAAGAACTTTAGTGGCTCTGTCGATTATTTTTTCAATTTCTTTCGGGGAGAGCTCTTTGAGAACAAAAACCCGGCAACGAGACATAAGGGGAGGAATGACTTCAAAACTGGGGTTTTCGGTGGTGGCACCGATAAGAGTGAGCTTACCTCTTTCGACAAAGGGAAGGAGGTAGTCTTGCTGGGCTTTGTTGAAACGATGAATTTCATCTAAGAAGAGAACAACCGGTTTGATGGTGTCCTCGGTGTTTTTGATGATTGATCGAATGTCGTCCTTGCCGGCGGAGACAGCGGAGAGCTCGTAGAAGTCGGCGTCAATGGCATCGGAGTAAATACGGGCGATAGTAGTCTTGCCCGTTCCCGGAGGACCCCAGAGGATAAAGGAAAAGATGTGCTTGTTTTTTATCGCCTGACTTAGAGGCTTACCTTCGCCAACCAGATGTTCCTGGCCAATATACTCACTAATTTTTTTAGGGCGGATTTTATTGGCTAGAGGTTCGATGAGATTTGACATATTCGGTGTTTGTTTGGGTAAACACAGTGTAAAAGAGATTATTGACTGTGTCAACAAGCAACCTGTCTATGTATGAGAAAATAGGGTATGGAAAAAAGAGACACGTCGTGGGGCGGGGTGGCTAAGTGGTATGGGGAGATCGTGGGTGAAAAAGGGCATTTCTTTCATCAGACAGTTGTATTACCGGGCGCATTAAGACTTCTGGATCTTAAGAATGGGGATAGATTGCTGGATGTGGCTTGCGGGCAGGGAGTTTTGGCCAGGAGATTGCCGGGTGAGGTTTCTTATACCGGAGTGGACTTGGCTCACGGACTTTTGGCAGAGGCAAAAAGAATGGATAAGAATAAAAGCCATAAATATATAGTGGCGGATGTAACCAAAAGTATGCCAACGACAGAAAAATATAATAAGGCGGCAATCATTTTGGCACTGCAAAATATTAAAGAGCCCGACAAAGCAATCAAGTTTACCGGAGAAAAACTGGATAAGGACGGAAAACTGGTAATCGTCCTTAATCATCCCTGTTTCCGGATCCCCCGCCAAAGCAGTTGGGAGACAGATAAAAATAACAAACTACAGTACCGAAGAATTAACCGATATATGTCTCCCCTGGAGATCCCGATCAATATGCATCCAGGAGATAGAAACTCGCCAGTGACCTGGTCTTTTCACTTACCGATTGAGAAGTACTCGGAGATGCTTTTGGAAAATGGTTTTGTGATAGAAAAAATTGAGGAATGGACTGCCGAAAAGCGAAGTGTGGGGAAAATGGCAAAAGCGGAAAACAGGGCAAGAGACGAGTTCCCGATGTTCATGGCTATTTTGGCAGTGAAGAAGTAGCGCATCTTGTATAGTAAGGTTATGGATGAAATTGTCAATCCACAGCGATACTTGGAAAGAATGAGTAAGCCGCTTCAGGAGAAGCTAAAGGTGGCAAAATTTATTCCTGATGGAACAAAAACGTTTTTGGATGTAGGGTGCGCCGATGGAACCATCACTCTTGCTTTGGCCGACATGTATCCGGAAATTAAATTTGTTGGAATAGACTTAAATAAGGAGTTTATTGAGATGGCAAAAGGAAGAATCGTGGAAAGAAAGAACGTTGTTTTTGAAAGCGGTTATCTGCGGGAGAGGCTTAACAATCCGGAAAGGTTTGATGTGGTTTTGTTTTGTTCGGTACTGCACGAATTTTTCTCATACGGAGAAGGGATTTCAACTGTAGTAAAAGCTCTTTCGGACGCACATGAGGCGCTGAGGGTGGGCGGAACACTGATTATTCGCGACATGATTCTTTATGATTATGCCGGCAGATCACAGCTTTGGGTAAGGGAAATGAAAGAAAAAGTTAGCGTAAAAAAAGAACTTGTTCCCTTACTTGCCAATTTTGAAAATATCTTTGGGGAGATCGGTACCGTCAAACAGCTTAACCACTTTTTACTGAAATATATGTATGCCGATAACTGGGAAAGAGAGGGTAAAGAAGACTACGTGCCCGTGTGTTTTGAGGAATACGACCAAATATTTAAGTTGCTCGGGATGCAGGTTCTCTTTCAGCGTTCTTCCACCATCCCTTTCCTGAAGGAAAAATGGAGGAGTGATTTTGGCTTTTCGGATAGCGAGTTGGAAAGTTTCCGCTCAACGGGGATTATCGTGGCACGAAAGTAGTTTGATCTCTTTTGTACCCAAATAAGGTAAAATATACCTCGTACATTGCCGAGTCGTCTAACTGGCAGGACGTCGCCCTCTGAAGGCGAATATTCTAGGTTCAAATCCTAGCTCGGCAACAAACAATTATGCATGAACAACTTTCTAAAGACGAAAATTCTACCCAGCTGAAGCTTTCGTCGCGACTTTTAGAGGAAATCGATAGACTTAAAGGTTCTGAAAAGGCGATCCCCGTAACAATTGCGTGTGTCGGAGAACCGATTCCACCTGAGGACATTAACCTTGAGCAATCCCTTGAATATTTACAGAAAGAGACCGAAATATTACAACAGGCGGTGATTGAAGAGTTGGAAAAACTTGGAGTTGATCCGAAGACAATTGAGAAATATGTATTCGCAAACTCAATTAGCCTATCTTTGACGGCTGACAATCTTCTTAGGATTGCAGAGCTAGACCAGGTTAAAATGATTGAATTTAACGGACAAGATCTGCTAGTTGGAAAGTTATAAGGTTGAAAGGGTCTAGGCCGGTACGCCTGCTAAAATATAACTATTCAATACTTCTCAAAAAACGGCATGCTATTACCTTTGTCTGAGGCAGTGATGCCTTTGGAAAATATTGCTTATCAGTATGGTTTCGGGGTATATGAAAACCTAAGAGTTCGGAATAAGATACTATATTTTGCAAAACAACATGTTGAACGGCTATTACAATCAGCAAAGATTATTGATCTTAAACACATCTTTACCCCTCAAAAAATTAACTTACACATTCAAGAAGTCGTTCAAAAAAATAGCGTTGGAAACTGCAATATTAAAATACTTTTGATCGGGGGAAAAGAAGCTGAGGATGCACTCCTTTATATTCTGCCTTTGGCTCCCCTTTTTCCAGACAAAAAATTGTATTCCCGTGGTGTAACTGTCTCGACTGTTCAGTACGAGCGCTTTTTACCGAATGCCAAAACGTTAAATATGTTACAGAGTTATTTGTATTACACAAAAGTCAGCAGACAAGGACATTACGACATGCTTTTTCTGGACAATAAAAACAATGTATTAGAAGGTTCAAGAACTAACTTTTTTGCCATTTCTGGCACAACTCTGACCACACCTCCAAAAGGAAAAGTATTGGAAGGTGTTACAAGACAAACCGTGATAGTGACCGCCAAGAAAAGTGGATATATTGTCGAGGAGAAAACTATTCCTTTGAGCAAGTTGGGAAATTTTGACGGTGCATTTTTGACTTGCACAAGCGCAAAAATCATTCCCTTAGTCCAAATTGATAATTTAAAGTTTTCCGAAATCCCGCCAAAATTAAAAGAGTTAATGCAGATATATAACAAATTTTTAGAGACTAGCAGGGGTGTGTTTACAGAGTAAAACTTTTTATTTGCAGTTGGGGGACTTTATGTAGCCGGCAGCAACGGCTTCCGCCTCGGTACAGAACCATTGTTCACCGAGATATTTTTCGACTACAACCGAGTCGTAATAAGCACAACTTGGTTTGAAATAAACTTTAGCCGTTTGGCTCTTTTCGTCGTGATTACCTTTGATTTTACATTTTGGATCAGGAGGCGTTGGTTGGTAACAGAAGGGGGTAAAAATACCAATTTTTTGATCTCTGGCAACTGACCCTGCCTGCTTCATTGTTTCTAAATATTGATCCGGGGCCCGAACATAGACGGCAAAGCCTCCTTTAATCATCTCCAAGTTGATAAGCTTGCCGTCCACATGAACCATGGCCAGTACTCGTCCATAGCGATCGGCCTGAAGATCGGTCAGCTGAACCTTTTTGTTTAAGATAAGTTTGGTTAGGGCGGTTTTGGATTCTTCCGAGAAACAATCACCGATTTCCGGGGCGTTGATGCCAAAAAGCCGAATGGGTTGGCGATTCTTGATGAAAAAAGTGTCGCCGTCAACGACCTCGACAACTTCGTCGGTGTAGATTGGGTGTATATTGCGGACAAAATAAATTAACAAAACTGCCAAAATTGCAATGAAGCTAAGAAAAATAATGTGGAGACTGTCGAGCCCTTTCCGGGGTTTTGCCATCTAACTATCATTCTACGCTGTCGAAAGGTCATTAGATTCCAAGTCCGGCAACACATTTGATGTGTTATTCTTTTGGGTTTTTTAGTTTCGGAAAGAGGGCAAGAAGCTCCTGGTGTGACTCGTCCATCACACCATAGATATTATATTTATCGTCAGCTGACCGATTCACTCCAAAAGCAACTTTGTGGACTGTGTCTCCTACTTGTTGTATAAGTTTTTTATAAAGGTTTGATCTTCCCGAGTCTATTTTCTCAATAACGATCCATCTATGTAGTTGTTTCATAATCTCCTGTGCATAATAACTGGCACCCAATTCGAGGAATATGTGACTTAAATTATTATTTTGAAAGAAGTGAGCAGTTTCATGGGCGATTAGCCAGGTATAGGTATCGATATCCGTTGCTCCTGCAACTTTGGTAATTGCCGAGACGTTGGTTATATAGTCTTCATTTATGATGATTGCGTCCCCTTTGGTCGCGTAATAAGCCGGAGCAAAAGATCGACCCGGAGCGCGTTCTCCTTCCCACTCTTTTCTAAATTTCTTGTAGGCCTCTGCGGGCAATACAATAATTCTATGGGGAAGCATATTGAGTCTGTCCCTGGTTTCCGGGGGTATGAATTTACCATATAGTTTGATAAAGGTCTCGCCTACCAAGTGTGATATTTCCTTAACTTCTTTATCTTTTTGGGGAGAAAGATCTGAAGCCTCAAGCTTAATCGAATCTATGACTTCCTCTGAAACTATAAAATTATTATCAGATACTGAGTTTTCCATGTTTGGATAGCTAATATTATAGATCTAATCATATAATCTATCTTAGGAAGATTACTACTTTCGCACTTTGTCATTCCGGGCTCGACCCGGAATCTATATAGATTATTCTTTATTCGGTATTTATCTGTATAGATTCTGAATCAAGTTCAGAATGACGAGGTTTTGATATAAGTGCGAAACTTGTAAAGATGAAGAAATACGAAGTGCGTGATAAAGACCGCTAAGAGAAAAAAGATGGAATATCATAAGACGGTAAAACAAATTATTGACCTGCTCCAAGAAAATAATTATTGGTTTGAGACGTTTGAGCATGAGCCGGTGAGAACGTCCGAAGAGGCGGCCGAAATTCGTCATGGATATTCGCTACACCAGGGGGCAAAAGCCTTAGTTGTTAGGGTAAAAAAATCCGAAAAGGACAAAAAATTTGCCATGTTGGTTATTCCCGGAGATAGCCGGTTTGATAAGGAAAAAGTAAAAGGATTGTTTGGGGCAAAGGATGTTCGGTTTGCGACTGAAGAAGAGGTTAAACAAATCATGGGAGGAATTGAACCGGGTGGCGTGCCTCCATTTGGAAATTTGTTTGGACTGGAAGTTATTGCGGACAAAACAGTCTTCGATAATGAGAAAATTATATTTAATGCAGGAGATAGAAGATTTTCGGTAGCAATTAAATCGGAAGATTATAGAAAACTGGTTAACCCTCGTATCGAAACGATAATATGAAGTTCGAAGCGGATATAACGTTTAGAAATAAAGTTTACGAAATAACAAAAGAGATTCCAAGGGGGAAAGTGGCGACGTATGGGCAGATAGCGAGGTTGTCGGGAAAACCGAATGCAAGCAGAGCCGTTGGACAGTTGATGAGAAATAATCCCCATGCTCCTATTGTCCCCTGCCATCGTGTTGTTGGTTTTGACGGCAGGTTGACCGGGTATTCCGACGGAAACGGAGTATCCACAAAAAAGCAAATGCTTTTGGACGAAGGAGTTGTTTTCATTGGCGAAAAGGTAGACCTCTTGCGTTTTCAGTGGAAGGTGTAGAATAGCGTATCTTAGTTCGCTAAAAAAATTGGAGGTGTTGATGAAACAAGCTTTGCAAGCGATAGAGATCGCGGCGAATCCAAAAATCCGTTTTGACGTTATTCTCGGCAATAAAAAAATCACGATCCGAGAGGGTCACCGGGATTATCACCCCGGTCCGGTGGTGCTTTTCAGTCATATTTTCCCTTGGGCGATGAAAGCAACAATAACCAGTGTCAGACACACTACCGTTGGCGAAGTAACCGAGGAAGAATTTTGGGCAGATAGCTATGAAAATCGCGTGGAAATGCTCGCCGATCTGAGACAGTTTTATCCCGAACTGACGATGAAATCCCCAGTGACCGTGATCTGCTGGGAAATCAGTAATGAAGGATTTTATAAGGACATTGACAACGTTTATGCCTTTGCCGAAGAAAACGGCTTGGACACGACGGGTATATAGCATCATAGCCAACGAGAGATCGTTGGCTTTTTTTACCTTGCAGGGAGCTCGAGTACTGGCGGAGCTTCGTGGTGGCCTTAAAAAATGTCTTCCGGAGGGAGGAATTCCTCTCCGTTTTGGGCTTTTTTGTTGTACTCGGTTTTGAGCCAGAGAACGTAGTCACAGCCGGTAGCTTGTTTGGCTTCCCTATCCCAGCCGGAGGTGGAGCATTTCTTCATTTTTTTACCATTAGTCGTGGTGTAGAGAACCAAAAGTTCACCGCACTTGGGGCATTTTTCGTCGAGCTTTTCGGTGGTACCGTTGATCCACTCGATATAGTCGCAACCGGTGGCTTTTTTTGCCTCTTTGTCCCAACCGCCGGTACTACATTTCTTCATTTTTTTACCAAAACGGGTAACCTGAAGAACTAGGGGTTTTCCACATTTGGGGCATTTTTCGTCGAGAGGAGTTGGCTCTACCTCGAGCCATTTGACGTAGTCACAACCGTCGGTTTTGTGAGTTTCCGTGTTCCAAACGCCTTTTGAACAGCGCCTGAGTTTACGGCCGGTCTGGGTTTCGGTAATATCTCCAAGAGGAGCGCCACATTTGGGACATTTTTCTTCCATGTTATTAGATTAGCACACTATTGGAGATCTTTTAAAATACGTTTAACAATTTTGTTGGCGGCTTGGCGAATATCGTCTTCAATGTCCGGACCAATGTGCTTTTTGAGATAGGCGATAAGTTCAGGATCGTATGGGCGCTCATGAACTTGGGTCATAAAAGTACCATGGTGCTGGGGGTGAAGTTTTTCCAGTATGTGGTCGATTATTCCTTGATACAAAATGTCGTCCACCAGCTGGAGAGCCTTCCCTTTTTGGTTTTCCGGTTCAGCTTTTTGATTTACCAGCTCGATGATTTCGGTTTTGATTACTAAGTGGTCGAAAAATAGTGGTGCCATATTTTTTTAATAATTTACCGGCCCGAGAGCAACTTTATTCTCCGGGTCATCAATAAATAACATGAGAACAAGACCTTTTTTGGGACCTTTGTTCAGGTCGAGAGACTGCATGGTTTCCGGAGATGCTCCAAACTGTTTGCCCGTCCAGTCTGCGGGGCCGGCATCTCCAACCGAACAGACAACAGCTTGACCGTTGACAGGATTGATGATGAGCATTTTTCTAAAAGCATACCAGTCTTTCAATTGACGATAGTCACTGTTCCAGTTTTCCAAATATAAAGTCTGAACGACACAGTAATATTTTTCTTGAAGATAGGTTTTGGTGGAGAAATCTTTTTGGTCTTTGGCGAAGTAACCAAAAGCACCTAAACCCGGCGCCATACCGGCTTCCAGAATTTCGTCATGTTCGCTAAGTGTGTCCCCTGGGTAGCGGTAGAGATGTTGTTCGAAGCCAATGTAGCCGACATGGTGATTCAAGGACTGCCCTTCTAGACTTGCCTTGACAGGGATGGCAGTATTTTCGGAAATAAGTTTCTCAATCTTCGTCGCCTGCTCCTGCGACAGTTTGGCCGGTTGGTGGGGAATAATCTCCTGAAGGTTGCCAAGGATTTTTTGCCTATGGGAAAGAGCCGAACTGGCCGGTTCGGAAACTTCGGTGGGAATTGAGGTCATCTGAGGCATGGGCATAACCAAGAGACTGCCTATTAGCCCGGCTCCGGCAAGCAAGCGGCTTGATTTTTGACGCAGATCGTAAGCGAGTAAAGAAGACTTCGAAAAAAACTTTTTGGCGGAGGGATTTTTTCTGATTTTTTTGCGCAGGATATTTGACCTCTTTTCGAGTTTGGCGATGGCATTTTGAAGATTGTTTTCCGGCATAGTTTAGGCAAAAACGGAGTTTAGTCTCTTGAGAGTTTCCTCTTTCCCCAAGATAACGAAACAGTCAAAAAGAGGTGGGGTGACTGTTCGCCCCGATATGGCAACCCGAAGTGACATAAAGGCTTCGCGGGGCGTAAAGCCTGAGTCTTTTTGAACGATGGTAAACTGCTGATGAAGATTTTCAGAGGTAAACTCTTTGGTATTTTCGATAATCGAAATGGAAGTTGAAAACCATCTTTTGGTTTCTTTTTCCGAACGAGCAGATTGGTCGAGAATTAGTTGCTTATCAACTGGGGGAGTTTTGAAAAAATATTCTGAAGCGGGAACAAAATCACATAATGTAAACATTCTTTCCTTGGCTATTTCGACAATGGAAACAAGTTTATCTTTTTCTTTTTGCCAGTCTTTGGGAATAAAACTCTTTAGTCTATTAAAGAGCTCATCTGCGTCAAGTTTCTTGATCCATTGACTGTTTAGGTAATTTAGTTTTTGGATGTCAAAAATGGCGTTTTGTCTTTGAATTCTTGTCTCATCGAAAACGTTGATCATTTGATCAAGGGTTAATAAATCGGAGTTATCCTTATAAGAGAAACCTAGATAAAAGAGAAAATTGTTTATGGCTTCCGGTAAATAACCGTCAGCGGCATACTCCAAGACAGATTTGGCACCATGACGTTTGGAAAGCTTACTCTTGTCGGGGCCGAGAAGAAGAGGAACATGTGCCAAAATTGGTGGCTCCCAGCCTAGAGCCTCGTAGAGAAAAAGGTGAACAGGAGTGGACATCAGCCATTCAACCCCACGAAGAGCATGGCTGATTTTCATTAGATGATCATCGACAACGACAGCTAAGTGGTAGGTGGGGATGCCATTGGTTTTCATGAGAACTTTGTCGTCACATTCGGCGTTGGGAAGGCTGAGTTTGCCTTGGACCAGATCGTGCCAAGTGGAAAAACCGGTTTCCGGAAGCTTGACACGAATGACGTACGGCGCCCCGGAATCAAGCTTGGCTTTGACTTCTGCGGGAGAAAGATCCCGACAGTGACGGTCGTATTTGGCGTATTGATTTTTTTCGTGAAGCTTTTTCAATCTTTCTTCAGAACAAAAACAGTAGTAGGCGGCGCCAAGGTTGATTAGCTCTTGGGCATATTTTTGGTAAAGTTTAAGTCTTTCCATCTGAATATATGGTCCGTACGGACCGCCGATTATCGGGTCTTCGTCCGGCTTTAGTCCGAGAAAATCTTGAATTTGATAGATCTTATCCACTGAACCGGGAACCAAACGATCCTGATCCGTATCTTCGATGCGAAGAATAAACTCACCGCCATATTTTTTGGCAAGTAGATAGTCAAAAAGAGCCGTTCTCGTATTCCCTATGTGTGGTGCTCCGGTTGGGGAGGGGGCAATTCTGGTTCTAACGTGCGTATCAGCCATAGAGATAGTATACTTTATTTAGCTTATGGCGACACTAACAGAGGCATCGGTTACCGCAAGAAAAGTAATAAAGTTTGGTTTAATCGGATTCGTGGTAATCACGATACTATGGTATTTGGGAACTGCGCTGGTAAAATATTACCGGGCAATGAACCCCGCTCCGCTGTCGGATCCGACGGTTGACTTTGGACAGTTACCGAAAATCAATTTCCCCGAAAGTACCAGCCGACCCAAACTGGCTCTTGAGCTGCCGACAGGAAGTGTTCCCCTTTTTGTGGATCGGATGAGGGTATATTCTGCACCCGTCAAAAGAAGCTCATTTACCGATACCGAAAAAGGAATTGAAACTGCCGCGGCGTTGGGATTTTTGTTTAAACCGGACCAGAAAACCGAGTCTAATTACGTTTGGACTAATCAAGACCAGCTGAACTCGAAACTGGATATGAATATTGTCAGTAGCCACTTCGTTTTGTCGAGACAGTGGCAGAATAATCCTGCCTTGGCATCGATGGCGAGTTTTGCGTCGGATAAAGCGGTGATTATGGATACGGAAAACTATTTAAGCAGAGTGGGGCTTTTGAGTTCTGATATTCTCGGTGTTGAAAAGGTAACCTATCTCAAGGATGGTGGTGGAAAGCTGTTGAGTGCCTTATCTTTGTCTGATGCCGATTTTGTACAGCTTGATTTATTTAGAAAGAACATGGATGAAACCGATCCTCTTGGTAAGACAAAAGACGTTGTCGCCAGTTACCCGTTTTACAGGAGCAATCCAAACAAAGGCCTCCTTATAGTGGTCGTTTCCGGATCCACAAACCTGAGTGATAAGATTATTGGCTTGGAGTATGGATACAACAAAATTGATTATGGAAAAAATGGAACTTATCCAATCAAAACAGGAGAAGAGGCTTGGAATGAGCTGGAAAAAGGCGGGGGTTATGTTTATCAAGGTGAGTCTGGTTTGTCGGAGGTGAAGATTAGGCGAGTGTTTCTGGGGTACTACGACGCCGATACCAGCACCGGTTACGCCATGCCGATATATATATTCTTAGGTGATCAAGGTTTTACGGCCTACGTTTCCGCAGTCAAAGACGCGTGGATAAAAAAATAATGGGTCGATTTTCGTACTTTTTCGGTTTAAGCTAGCACAACGGCACTGACAGGTAAATGATCTGAACCTTTAGAAAAAGGTATCGAAAAATTCTCAACAACAATATCTTTACTGACAAAAATGTAGTCCAGTCTATGCCTCAACTCGGTTTCCTGAAAACCTTCGTGGTCAAACGGATATATCGTCCAGGTAGGCTTAGTTAGGACGCTATCTGTATTACTCATAACCCCCGTTATTTTTTCAACACAAGTACTTGTTGGTCCAGAGTTAAAGTCTCCCATTAAAATTGTGCGAGATTGAGAAATTAGTTTAAGTAAATTGTCCACTTGCAAATCCCGCATTTCTGATTGTTGAAACCCGTTAGAATAGGCCAAATGAACGGTAAAAACAGATAATGGCTCGTTGTTAACCATAATCTTTACTCCAACTGCAATTCTTGGTTCTGTTTCAGCAGTACCTCGATAGGTACTCATATCGCTAAGGAAATGTCGTTCACTTTTTTCAATCGGAAATTTTGTCAAAATTGCATTTCCTTGAGCTGGGTCTGTGCCGAATTTATCTATTGCTCGAAAATACACAAAGTTGTAGTTTAATTGACATGCAATTTCAGCGGCGGTATTGGAACCATCCTTCTCGATTACTTCTTGTAACCCTATTATGTCCGGGCGATGATCATCAAGAAAATCAACAATCTTTTTTATATGATTCCCGTGCCATGTGTTCCACGATAATAGCTTTAGTTTCATGCTGATTTATACTACACCATAGCAAACCTTAAAGCTCGCCGGCTGGGACGATTTTTGAGCCATCCGGAAATTCCGGATAACTGAGTTTCAATTATGGCAAATCCGCCATAGTTAGAATTAATATAGATTCCCGATCAGGTCGGGAATGACGGGATTGTGTTTTGTGCTGTCGAGTTGTCATCCTCGCGAAAGCGGGGATCTATAAAGATAGGTTCTTCAAATCATATTTAGTTCTTCGGAGAGGTCGTTCCAATTAGAGTTTTCTTTTTCGATCAATTTTATTTTCCATTGTCTATTCCATTTCTTAATTTGTTTTTCCCTGGCGATTGCATCTTTTGGATGGCCAAATTCTTCGAAATGTACAAGATCATGAACACCGTATTTTTTGGTAAATCCTTTTACTAAATCTGCCTGATGCAAAGAGATTCTTCTTGCCAAATCTCCTGTTACTCCAATATAAATTGTCCCGTTTTTACAACTGACCAAAATATACACAAAGTATCTCTTCACATAAAAATTGTACTTTATTTATATAGATTCCCGATCAGGTCGGGAATGACATTCAGAATAAATATTCATAATTACGGGATCAGGTCGGGAATGACAAACTGAATTTGTATAGATTCCGGGTCAAGCCCGGAATGACAAATCTGTATGGATCCCCGCTTTCGCGAGGATGACGAGATTTACTCCCAGGAAAAGTTGGTGAAGACCCAGGAAAACATAGTTTCCGCTTCGCCGAAGCGGTCCTTACTGTTTAGCAAACTGATGATCACCGAATGGTTGTCTTTTTCGGCTAGAACAACCAGACACTCCCCTGCCTCAGGGGTCCAGCCGGTTTTGACGCCAAAAATTCCCGGTTTGCCAAGCAAGAGATTGGTGGTTTCCAAGGGGTAGATATTTCCCTTTAGGCTTTTGACGGTGATTTTTTGAGTCGAGACCATTGAAGAAAATTGAGGGCGGGCAAGGGCCGCTTTGGCCAACATAGTGATGTCGTAAGCTGAAGTGTAGTGATTTTGACTTTCGACACCGGAGACATTGCTAAAATGGGTATTCAGAAGACCCATTTCGGCAACTTTTGAGTTCATTCTGGCGATGAACGCCTGATAGCCTCCCGGGTAGTTTTCGGCAAGAGTGACGGCGGCGTCGTTGCCGGACGGAACAAGAAGGGCATATAAGAGATCTGTGGCTATCAACTGATCGCCTTTTTTTAATTTGACGGTGTTGCCGTTGGCATTTTGACCGTTTATTACCGAGAGCACACTGTCTTCGTCGAAGTAGTCCATGGTGACAAGAGCGGTCATTATTTTTGTGAGTGAAGCCGGTTTAAATCTGGTGTTGGCATTTTTTTCATAGAGAACTATGCCGGTGTTCAGATCGGTGATAAAGATGCCGCCGGCAGTAATTTCCTTGGGCGCAATATTCTTTGACACAGGCATTGGTGGCTCACTAACGAAGGCTGCTTTCACGCTAGGTTTTTGAAGAGAGGTGACCGACTTAATAACCGGAAAAAATACCAAAAATAGCGACAGACACAGCAGTGACGCAATGTTGAGAAATAATCGAAGGTGGGGGAATTTTTGTATATTTGTTTTTTTCATTCGGTGCCAGATTCATTTTATACTAGGAGGTTTGATCAAGGATAACTTTTCTGATTTTCATCTTGGCGATGTGAGTTTTGACGAAACGAAGCCAGTTTTTGTTGGGTTTTTTGATGTTTTTCGATTTTTGGATTTCAACAACATCACCGCTTTTTAGCTCTTTATCAAGTGGTGCTATCCGACCATTTACTTTAACCGTTTGGATGTAAAACCCTAGGTCCGAATGAACATTGAAAGCATAATCCACCGGGGTAGAGTTTTCCGGCAAGTCATAGACATCACCATTGGGTGAGAAAACATAGATATGTGATGACAGTGCATCCAGCTTGTAGTCTTCAAGACTGTCGCCCTCTGCACTTACCTGATTTTGCCAGCCAACCAGCTGTTTGACCCAAGACATTTTTTCCGTAACTTTAAATGCCGTTCCCTTCTTTAACTTTTCATCCGAGGCACCATGGCTTTTGGCATCCGAGTAAGCAAAGTGAGCAGCGGCGCCGTACTCGGCAGTAAGATGCATTTCCTCCGATCGTATCTGGATCTCGACTATATTTCCCATATTATCAAAAATCTTAGTGTGGATCGATTGGTAGCCGTTGGGTTTTGGCTGAGCAATAAAATCGGATATGCCGAGGTTGGGAACGGGCTTCCAGTACTGATGGATTATCCCTAAGGCCGAGTAGCAACTTTCGGTGTCTTGCGTAATGACTCTCACCGCCATTAGATCATGAATTTTGGTGATGTCGCGGTTCATTTCCGGACGAAGAAGTTTTTTGTACAAACTGTATTGTCTTTTTGGACGACCTTCAACTTTGGCCAATACTCCATGTTTTACAAGCTGTTGGCGGAGTTTATTCATGATGCCGGAGACGTTTTTCTCCGAGTACTTAAAGTGGGGTTTGGCAATCTCCTGAAGCCAAGCATATTCATCAGGGAAGACATGGGGGAAGGCCAAATCTTCAAGCTCGCCTTTCAAACGACCCATACCCAACCTTTCGGCAAGGGGGGCATAGATTTCTAAAGTTTCAATGGCAATCCGCTTTTGTTTGGAAAGAGGAACTGCATCCAAGGTGGACATATTGTGAAGCCTATCGGCTAAACGAATGAGGACAACACGAATATCCTGAGCCATGGCAACAAACATTTTTCTCAAATTCTCCAAGAACTCGATATTTTGACTGCCTCTTAACTTAACCTTACCAACGCGATTTACTCCTTCAACCAGTTTTCCAACCTCTTCACCGAAGAGAGTTTCTATTTCTTTGATAGTTACATTAGACATCTCAGGTAAATCGTGAAGGAGGGCTGCCTCAAGACTAGCTTGGTCAAGACTCCAACCGGCAAGAATTGAAGCTACAAATAGTGGATGAGTGATGTATTTTTTCCCTGTTTGGCGAAGTTGGCCTTGGTGTTTTTGCTCCGCAAACCGATAGACTTTTTTGAGCTGTAGTTCATCAATAGCGGATCTTTTGGTTTTTGCTTGGGTCAGTAGATCCTTAAAGCTTACATCCATATGGCTATTTTACCTTGTTTACCGTGATAAGATTTAGGCATGTATAGAAGGTTTTTGTTACCGGATGAAGCTGTTTTGATCCCGAAGGAGTTAAAACAAGTAATGGAGGATTATATCGCCTCGGGTTTTGAGATTTTTTTGGTGGGTGGCGGAGTAAGAAATATCCTCATGCAAAAAGTACCGAAAAACTGTGACTTGACGACTAATGCGACACCGGAACAAAGTTTGGAGGTACTAAAAAAACACGATCCTTTTTACAATAATGATTTTGGGACGGTGTCGTATGAAGTGGAGATCGGCGGACAAAAAGAGCTGTATGAGATTACGACGTACCGATCGGAAAAAGAGTACTCGGACTTTCGCAGGCCGGATAATGTAAGTTGGGGTAAAACTTTGGAAGAGGATATAACCCGCCGAGAGTTCACGATAAGTGCCATGGTGATCGGACAAAAAAATGAAAGGTTTGAGCTAATTGATTTGGTTGGGGGCTTGATGGACTTTGAGAAAGGGCTCATCCGCGCCGTGGGAGAGCCGGAGAAACGTTTTGGAGAGGATGCTCTCCGAATGATAAGGGCAATTAGAATTGCGGCCCAACTTGGTTTTTCGATTGAAGAGGCGACCCTAAAAGCGATTTCGGTAAAGGCTCCATTGCTTGCCAATATTAGCAGAGAAAGAGTGCGCGACGAGCTGGTAAAAATTATCGGCTCCAACTATCCGGGGGATGGAGTTTCACTTCTGATATCAACCGGGCTGATGAGCGTCGTTATGCCTGAGGTTTTGGAGGCTCGGGGGGTAATGCAGGGTGGTCATCACACGTTAACCGTGTTGGATCATATGATCGACGCTTTACGAAACTGTTCTTCGCCGGATCCGGTCGTTCGTTTTGCGACATTCATCCATGATGTGGGCAAACCGAGGAGTCAGCGATATAAATGCAGGAAGTGTGGAAAAATGTTTAGGGATTTGGCGGATGACTTTGTGACTTGCGCCAACTGTGGCTTTAGCCAACCAACGCGAGGAATGATCACTTTTTATGGACATGAGGTAATTGGAGCAAAAATGGCCAAGGAAATTTGTGAAAGACTGCGCTTTACCAATAAACAAACGGAAAAAATTGTGACTCTTGTCCGGATGCATATGTTTGCCTATCAACCGGAGATGACCGATGCCGCCATACGAAGAATAATCCGGAAAGTGGGTAAGGAAAATATCGCCGATATGGTGCTTCTGCGAATCGCCGACAGAAAAGGAAGTGGTAGTAAGACCACTAGCTGGAGATTTATGGAACTGCAAAAACGGATCGGTGAGCAGTTATTTGAACCGATGGAGATAAATGACATGGTAGTCGACGGCAAAGATGTGATGGAGGTGTTGGGGGTGAAGCCGGGGCCAGTAATCGGAAAAGTTTTGAAGGAGTTATTTGATGAGGTTTTGGAAGATACGAATAAAAATAATCGCGAGTATCTACTTTCCCGAATTAAAGAGGTAGGAGAAAAATAACCAATTCCCAATTTTCAATTTTCAATGCCGAGGAGATTATTTCTTTTTTCCGAAGAGTTTTTCCCAGACAACGAGAAGTGGGGCGGCGGTGAAAGTGGAGGAATAAGTACCGGTGACGGTACCGATAAGGAGAGCAAGGGAGAAAAATTTGGTGGTTTCACCGCCGATGAGGAAAAGAGCGATAAGCATAAAGATAATGGTAAGGGAGTTATTAAGAGACCGGACCATGGTTTCGGTGACGGCTTGATTGACGAGTGTGACGTAGTCAACGCCTTTATTTTTGTGGGAGAGTTCGCGGATACGGTCATAGACAACGATGGTATCGTGAACGGAGAAAGATAAAATTGTGAGAACGGCGGTGACAAATAATAGGTCAATTTCAACACGGTAGAAGTGGCCGAGGAGGCTGAAACTCCCAAGAAGAACGGCCGTGTCGTGAAACATGGCAATGACGGCGCAAACGCCATATTTGATTTGTTTGAAGGCAAAACTAATGTAAAGAAGCAACATCACACTGGCTATCGCCAGAGCACTGATTGTTTTATTTATAGTTTCTTTTCCTAGAGCGGCGCCTATTGTTTCGAAACTAGTGATTTTAATATCCGGATTGTCAATATTCATCGTGTCGATGGCTTTTTGGGCAGTTTCTTGGGAAATGTTCTTTGTTTTTAAAGTAACGGAGGAGTTGTTTGAATCTTCAAGTAATGGTGTGTAGTCTTTAAATGATTGAAGAAGGGTGTTGGACGATGATTTGACATTTTCAACCGTAAGACGGGTGCCGCCAGTGAACTCAATGGATGGTTTAAGACCGTAACGCACTAGAGAATAAACGCCAGGGATAATAACAATAGCAGAAATCAAAAAGTAGATCCAAAGGTGTTTCATCCAGTTCATATTTATTTTTGTTTATTTGTATAGATTCCCGATCAGCCTGCCTGCCGGACAGGCAGGGTCGGGAATGACAAAGTGTTCACTTTTTTAATGCTTGGGTCCTGCCTTTGTAGAAAAGGCGAAGGAGATTCCGAGTGACGACAATGCCCGTAAAGAGGGAGATCAGGATACCAAGAATAAGGGTTAAGGCGAATCCTTTTACAGAACCGGAGGTATTTAGGAATTTCAAATCAAGGGGATTCAAAAGGATCAAACCGGTGATGATGGTCGCCGTATTGGCATCCTTGATACTGTCCCAAGCCCGACCAAAGGCAAGTTCCAGACCAACCGTCCAAGTTCGACCGGCTCTAATTTCTTCTTTGTAACGTTCAAATATTAGAATGTTGGAATCGACAGCCATACCGACCGACAGTAGAAAACCGGCGATACCCGGAAGACTAAGGACGACAGAAAAAACTTTGTAAATGGCGAGGGTAAAGATGCCGTAGAGAACCAAACCAATCGAGGCAATGAGGCCCATCCAGCCGTAGTTGCCGATCATAAAGAATACAACCATAAAAAGACCAATTCCGCCGGCAGTAACGCTTTTTTGGATGGAGTCGGCGCCTAACGTGGCCGGAATGTTTTTTTGACTCAAGACACTGACCGGTACCGGGAGAGCCCCCCCGTTTAAAAGGTCAGTAAGGAACTTTGCCTCCTCAATCGAAAATTTTCCGGTAATTTGGGCATTGCCATCAGTGATCTCGACTTGGACAACAGGACTGGATACTTCGTTGCCATCAAGAAGAATGGCTATCGGTTTACCGATATTTTCTTTGGTCAACTTGGCGAATTTGGTTTTACCGGAGTCTTTGAAAGTAATGGCGACACCGGGTTGACGATCCTGGGTTTCGAAAGTTACAACGGCCTTTGTCAGGTCCGCTCCCGTAAGGTCAGTAAAGGAATAACCGGTAAATACTGCAGCATCTGTGGCTGTTTTTCCGGGCTTAAATTGGGGAATCGCGAACTGCAGGTTGGCAGTATGACCAATAAGGTCAAGCGCCTTCTGAGGGTCAGTAACTCCCGGAAGCTCAAGAATAAGACGATAGTCATTTCCGGAAACAGCAGTTTTAAGACTTGATTCGGAAACACCGTATGGGTCAATACGGCGGTTAATGACTATTTTGGCTGATTCTAAGGCTGTAGAGTGGTCTTCCGGCTTGATTTCCTTCATATCGGCAGCAAGGGTAACCTGAAGCCCGCCCTTGATGTCCAGACCCTGCTTCAGCTCAATCTCTTTTGAGAGATCGATATTACCGATTTTTAGATTAATCCGCGGAATTTGGAAATTAAATATCTTTGCAGGAAGAACAACATATAACGACAGCAGGGTGATAAGGCATATAAAAATAAAAACCTTTTGGGGTTTTGACAGAGTCATAGATATGAATTATAGATGTTTCTTATGCCTATTTTTGGGGGAAAGTCCGAGACTAAGTTGGTGGCTGTCGACGAAGTTTACGGTAAGGGAGTTGTTTAACTCTCTTGCTACGTCCGCCTGATCTCCGGGCTTTAGGGAAAGATCCTTGACGAGATTTGAGGGTAAGGTAATCCCCAGTGAGTTGCCGACTTTGAGTATTTTTTGAGTGGCCATTAACTAAGTAATTGAATTTCGTCTCCAATGAGGGTAATACGGGGCTGGAGGAGAACTTTGATAATAAAGGGATCTTGGTGTTTTTTTCTATAGTTGAACTCATCTTCAGTCATACAGGAGTAGTTTATTTCCGTACTTAACAGTTTCTCGGCGGATTTTACCAAGATCGCAACCTGAGGCATGATAATTTTACCGATGAGCATAAGGTCGACTTCTTCCGGATCTCTTTTGAGACCTCTGGCCAGTTTTTGAGAAATGAAAGCGAACTTGACAAAACCAAGTTTGCTTCTATTTTTGAGTACCAGCTTTCCGAGTCCGGTAGATTTGGAAACCAAGTTTGATAGCTCGGGATAAATTGAAAAAGTGGTTTTGACCGAGTAGTACAGACGGTTGCCGCGTTTTTCGCTTTTCAGGAGGCCTGCTTTTTGCAGATGCTCCAGTTCACGTCTTATGGCGTTAATTTCCTCCTTGGTTTTTCTGGTAAGCTCACGAACATAAAACATGTTCTTTGAGTCCGAAAGAAAAATCTTTAAGAGTTTTACCCTGACTTTAGAAATGATTAAGTCTGATAGTTTGGCCATAGATAGGCAGGCCTAACTAGTAATAGCTTAATTGTACTCGACTTTATTGCCAATGGGTAATATTTCTACCCAAATGTTTCCCGGAACAAAAACTATTTCTTTTCCGGCTTTGTCGGTCATGATAGTGCGGTCTTTTTGTTTGGCTTTCTTCCAAGTGACATCTACGGCAACGCCATTTCGGAAGACGTAACCTTTTCCGGAACCGATCACGTCATAGTATAGGTGTTTGCCGTAGTCTCCTAGTTCGGTTTCTTTAGCAAACTGGACGATGACATTCGCGGCGGACAACTGTTCTTTGGTATCAAAATCTATATGAGGTGCGCCGGCACTGAAACGGAGATAGGTTTTGCTTGTTGGATCATACTTCCATTCAACTGCAAAGTCGGTATAGTTTTTCCAGAACTCAAATTTGATGTCTGTTGCGGGAGTGCCGGAAACTGTAATTGCCGGATCCGTCTTCCAAGCTTTGAAATCCGACAACCAAGGCATGTCGTTTGACATTTTGCCGGTGAAACCCCGCTTTTCGGCTTCCCGCCAGGCGGCGGGTAAAGATCCAACCATGGTATGTTCGGTAATATCCGGTGTGGCGTTGCCACGACGGTTGAAGTCCCTGAAAAGCACCGGTTTACCGATGTCTCCTGTCGTGTCAAAGTCATTGCCACCCTGTTTTCTCCAGCCAAGCTTAGTCAACTCTTCGATGGCAAAGGCCTTGGGGTTACTGACACACTGACCTGAGGCTTGATCGCGTCCGCAGTTGGCACCCCCAACATGCATGTAGATGGGAGTGTTGTACTCAGCGGCGAGATTGACAAAATAGATACGAACAGATCTTACCGGGGCGACTCTCGCTATATCCGACTGGGCACCACAGTAAAAGACACCCATGAAACGGGTGATGCCTCCTTCGGCGACGGCTTCGTAGACAATATCCGCCAGGGATAAACCCGACTGGGGTCTAACTGTAATATCGTTTTCCACCATAACCAGAATGGGGCGGCGGGTTTCCCAAAGACCTTTCTCCGACTGACTATAGAGCTTGCCGTTTAGGGGACAGGCTTGGGTTTTTGGTTCATTGGCAAACTGGCCAAAGCCGGTGGTTTTTATCGAGTCGTCCGTAGCTATTTTTGGTGAGATTAACGAGCTACTCGATGTCGGAACGATGGCGTAAGCAGCCCCCCCGGAGATCAAGAAGGTGGCAATTAAGGCAATAACTGTTTTTGGAGAGAGTAATTTGGCTAAGGGCATGGATTATTTTAAAGCTTGTTTGATAACTTCCTGTTCTTCGCTACTTAAAGTTTGGCCACTTACCTTTCCACCGGCGACTTTTTTGGCATAGAGACGAGTGTTTTCGCGACTATGTAATGAGCTTATCATAATCCCATCCCCCAAGTCATCCAGAAAAGCGGTAGTGAAACTTTGATCTCCACCCGTGTCCGTGAATGGATTGTAACGCTTGAAACCAAAGCGCTGAAGATGTTTTTTGTTTTCCGTAACTTCTTTGTTCAGTTTTTCGCTTAAATCTTCGATGTTTTTTGAGTTTCTTTCCGAAACCGAGATCAGGTGATTGAGAGAGGAAATAAGATCCTTTTTGGAAACGTCTGAGGTCAGGCGAGCGTAATGAAGAAGCATCCTAATTAAGAGAGCAGTAATGACGAGAAGCCATAAGGCCAAGACCCCTTCGGCATAAATTGTTGGTATCATAGACATATTAAGTTTACTATACTCGAAGCATGTCTAAGCATCGAAAAACCAAAAAAGAAAAGGTTAGAAGCGAGATCCGCCGAAAAGAGGATCAGATGTTCGCCGTGAAGGCCGAGTGGCTCAAAACAGGCACAAAAAAGGCAAAATCGGTTGTTGCACCTGGAGAGCCTGATAAGAAATTTTTAAGATTGGACTTGACAAAGACTTTTCTTCTCTCTATGCTTGTGCTAGCCTTGGAGTTAGCTTTGTGGCAGTATTTATCAAGGCACTAACAAAAAGAAAGGGGGTGAACCAAGAAAATGCAGATTTATTGTGTAAAATGTAGAGCCAAAAAAGAGGTTGCCAACTTTGAAAGAGTTACCATGAAAAATGGTAAGCCAGCAGTTAAGTCAGTTTGTCCAACCTGCGGCACAAAAATGTTCAAAATCGGCGCCAAATAAAGGCCGTCAAAGAACCTAAGCGAGAGAAATCGACCTTGGGTTTTTTGTTGGGAAAAGGGTTTTACTTCTTCTTGAGATTTCCGTACCAGCCGTCCAGAAGGGTTTTGACAAGGTCTTTTGAGCCAAGACCTAGACTGATACCAATACCCAGGGCTAAAGCTGCAATAAAGCCGGTAAAGGTGGTTTCGATAAAGAAGCGGGCAATGCCAAGCTGAGAGATAGCTGCCAGAATAAACAGAGTCATGGTGGCGTAGCTGACGACTTTACCTACTAGGCGAGAGAAGGCCGGATCGTTTGAACCAAGAGAGCCTTTGACCATTTTTTCCAAAAATCCGGCAATAACCACGCCAACGACAAGAATAATAATGGCGGCAACAAGGGTGGGTATGCCAAGAATAATGCTGTTGAGGAACTCGCTTACCGAGGTCAAACCCAAAACATTGATACTGGCGACGAAAAATAATATTATGGTTAGCCAACGGACGATTTCGCCAATGATGATTTCGATCTTGCCGGTAATTTGGGCGTTTTTTAGAAACTCGTTGATGGTGGCGTTTTTAATTAAACCGCCAAGTTTGGTAAGGTTTAGAAGTTTCACAGTAAACGTCTTTAACCAGCCGGCAAGAATGAGGCCAAGTAAAAACAAGACAATGGCTCCCAAGAGGCTGGGAATAAAACCGATGATGCCAACCATTACTTGGTTAAAGGCGAAGGAAAGAGAGTTTTCGAAAGAGTAAACAAAATTTGTTTGCATAGGTCTATCTTATAGAGAATTATCATTGATGTCAACAAAAACCCCATCCGAAGATGGGGTGTGATTGAATCAATATACGTTATTTCGTTTTAGGGTTTCGATGAACAGATTGAGTCCTGCCTGACTGTCAATGTGATACGACGTTATGTACGGTTTCCCATATTTTGAGAAATCTTTCTTAGGGACACCTCGATATCTGCCTGGAATGGATTTTTTCATTCTCTTCAACAGTTGGTTCGCTCTTTCCAATTCTGTGATGCCAATCAGTTGGAGTCCTTGATCGTCGAACCAAGTTATCCACTCTTCCGGTGGAGGACAGCCACAATGCCCAACGACACGAACATCTTTTCTGCCAATTTCGTTTTCGTAGAGTTGTTTGGCCACTTCTAAGGGAACTTTCCCGGCGACCATCCAGTAGTACCAAGCCCTCTCAAACCAGAAAGATCCATATTGGCCGGCGAACGGAACGGAAACTTCATGCTTAAGACATTCCTCGTGTACAACGACAGTTATATTTGCGGCAATTAGTTCTTTTAGAACAAATTGCCCTGCATCTGGGAGACCTGCAAGATTGATCATTTATCACTCCTTTTTAAGGTTCTTGCGGCTGATTATACACCTAGGAGGTTCAAATGCAACATTATGGGGTTTGCTATATAATAGTAGTACTCCCGGGTGCTGGTGAGGAACGCCCCGACGTAAAGTCGGGGAGGAAAGTCCGGACAGCTAAAAGGAAGGGTGGCCGAGGAAACTCGGCCTCCCGCCAAGCAATTGGCGGGACGCGATAGGGCCACAGAGACGATTAAAGGTGAAACGTTCCGCCAATAGGCGGAGATCCCCTCAAAGTAATTTGAAGGGAGTGGTAACCCGCCCCGCTGCAATCGACGAATTGGGATCAAGGTACCTTTTCCGTCCCAGAAGTCTCGAGCATAGATAGATGTTCCTCCTAGACAGAATCCGGCTTACTATGACCCGGGGGTCCCGCAAGGGCACACCGATTCGGTGTGCAGGTTAGTGAATTTCCGGAACGTTGGTGGCTTTGTTGAGCTTGAGGTGGGTAAGGATCACTCTTATAGATAGAACAAGCGGAATAGCCAGAATCGACATTAGCGGTCCGCCTATTTTATAACCGATCATGATGGCGATGATGGTAATGATCGGATGCAGACCGGCGGCATGTTTCATAACTGTGGGAGTTATAAAATTATTTTCCAACTGGTGAATCGATATGGCCACTATTAGTGCGCCAATTCCTAAGGCGGGTGAGATGGAAAAGCCAACTATAGCGGCAGGAATTGTGGCAATCATTGGCCCAATATTGGGGACGATCTCAGTCAACCCGGCGATAAGAGCAAGAGGGAGTGCGTATGGGAGACCGACAATGGTAAAACCAAGATAAGCCATAAAACCAATAATAAACATCAGGAAAAGCTGACCTCTAAACCAGTAGCCAATCTGTCTTTCCAGTTGCGTAACTGCTCTGTAGTAGATATCGCTTTTTTCGGCAAACCAAAATTTGAGGTAACTTTCAATTTTGGGTCTTTCCTGAAGGAGATAGTAACTCATGACGATAACCGCCAAAGTAGAGACAATACCGGTGACGGTATCAAGAGCAATGTTAACGAATTTTCCCGGAACACTGAATATCTGGGAAGAAAAATCACTATAGTTTAGCTGATAAGGAAGGAATTTGCTCGCTAGATCCGGTAGTTTTTGAATAAGTTGTTGGGTTTGGGTAATAATTGGAGAGATGAGGGTAGAAATGGCAAAACCAAAAAGGGAGAAAACGACTACTAAAATGACGATTGAAGACAGGGCCCTTGGTATTTTTTTTGTCTCAAGTTTCTGAACCAGAGGATTAACTGAAAATGAAATGATCAGTGCCGCAAAAAGAAGAATGAGGACATTGTAGGTGCTTGCAAGGAAAAAGATCGAACCAAGAACAACCAGTACCCAAAAAATGGAGGCAATTGAGATATCGATAGTCACTCGGCGTTTTTTAAGCATTTTATTGATATATTTTTGACAACTCTTTTGAGAGATTGTCTTTATCTATATCTTTATCATACCAAACTATACCCGGTTGTTTCTTAAACCAGACGATCTGCCTTCCGGCATAGCCGATTTCGGCATGTGTCCAAAGATCGACAAGTTGTTCTTTAGTTATCTTTTTCTCAATAAAATCGATTATTTGAGACACGCCGAGACTGGTATAGATGGGAAGACTTCTGTCGGTAAATTTTATTAATAAATTTTTTACCTCGTCTAGGGCACCTAACTTAATTCTACCTAACACACGAGCGTGGATATTAACTTTTATAGTTTTTTTATCAGGAAGAAGGCCTATCCAGTGGAAGGTTGGCTGATTGACAGGTGGAATGACCCCACTTCGCCACCCCACTTCGCCTTCGGCTACGTTTGGGGCAAGTGGCTTCGCGGGGCAGGCGGAGATTTCGATGGCGCGGATGAGGCGGCGGGGGTTCATGAGGTCTGACTGATTAAGTGAGAAAAATTTTGGGGGGTTTTCTTTTTGAAGTAGGTTCTGAAGTTGCTTAAGGGAGAGTTTTTCGAGCTTCCGGCGAAGTTTGGGGTTGGGAGGAGTGGCTATGTTTGATAGATCTTGAGTAAGGGCTTTTAGATAGAGACCGGTTCCTCCAACAATAATTAAGGGAGTGTTTGTTCTTTGCGAGTCCAGAATTACTTTTTGTGAGTAACGAACGAAGTCGGCAAGATTTGCTCTCTCGTCCGAGTTAAAGAGGTCGTGGCCGTAAATGGTAATTTTTTGAGGTAGATTTTTGGGAATGTCTTTGCCGGTGATAAGCCCCAGATCTTTGTAAGCTTGTCTTGAGTCTACCGACAGTATATTGGCCTTGGGAAGCACTTTAGCCAATTGAAGTGCCAAACTTGTTTTGCCTGAGGCAGTTGGTCCACAGATGATGATAATGTGATATTTTGTATTCATTTATATAGATTCCGGGTCAAGCCCGGAATGACATATGTTTTAATATTTAAGGAATGAGAGGACGTTCTTTAAGATTGTCTTTGTTGGCAACTTTGTCCAGTATCTCCCAACGTGCCTTTTTTACTTTGGCCGGAATGTTGTCTTCGTAAAGACGGAATGAAGCGGTGCCCGGACGGGGTGAGTAGCGGGCGACAAAAGCAACCTTGAAATCAACCTTCTTAATTAACTCAAGCGTGTCCTGGAAATCTTCGTCGGTTTCTCCGGGAAAACCAACAATAATATCGGTGCCGAAGACGGCTTCGGGAATTTTTACTTTGATTCTTTTGACTAAAGATAGATAGGACTGTCTGGTATACCCACGGTTCATTAATTTTAAAATGCGATTACTGCCGGACTGAACGGGTAAGTGGATAAAACGATCAATCTTGGGGTTTCCGGCTATTTCATCGATCAGCTCATCCCAGAAATCCCAAGGGTTACTGGTAAAAAAGGAGATTTTTTCGATGCCTTCTATTTTTCCGATGCGTTGCAGCAGGAGAACAAATGGAGGGGTACTTTTGGGTTTTTGGTACTGAGACTCGTTGGTGGGAATTGAACCGGCCGAAAAGTTTTCTTTGTCCATATAGAGTTTACGAAGAGTAATTCCGGATTTTTCCAAGCCGTAGGAATTGACGTTTTGACCAAGAAGAGTGATTGTATGGTAGCCTTCTTGGGCGAGGCTGGCGACTTCTTTGACAATTTCGCCTATCGGCCTGGATCTTTCTCTTCCCCTGGAAAACGGGACAATGCAGTAGGTGCAGTATGAGTTGCAACCTGTGGATATCGGAATAAAGGCGTTTTGTTTATCTTTTCTGATTGCTTTTTGATTAAAGCCAACTTCAGCTATGGGAAGAACTTCGTCGACTTCCGGAAGAAGGGTTCTGATTTCTTTTTCATTGAAATGGAGCATGCAGCCGGTAAGAATCACCTTGGGTTTCTTTTTGCCGCTTACGGAAAGAAATTTATTGAGATTGATGAGAAATCCCCTAACCCGATCTTCGGCGGACTGACGGACGGAACATGTGTTGAGAACAATCTCATCAGCTTCCTGCCATTTTTGAGTTTCTTGATAACCTCTGGCTAAATAATCGCCAAGAATTCTTTCGGAATCAGACTTGTTTGCCTGACAACCGAATGTTCTGATGAAAACCGCCGACATTTACCAAACCTTCTTTTTTAATGGTTTGCCGACATGAAAATTGATAACTTTGTGGCCTTTGACAACCTGTCTTTTGCCTTCGTTACCAAAGGGAACGACCTGTTTGTCATCAACTTTACCGACATAAAAAGTGCCGAAACCGGAGATAACAACCTTTTCACCTTTGCCAAGAGCGATAATTGACTCCGCAAAAAAAGTGTCAACGGTTTCCTTAACTGCTTTTTTGGTCAGGTGTACCTTTTTGGAGACTATGCCGATGAGTGTTTGTTTGGTCATATTTTTTTTTAATTTAGCTGATGTTACCACCAATATAATGTTGATGCAAGCCTATCTGTCAACAGGTAGGTTTTAGCTTGCGATCTCGGCTGCTCTGGTCTCGCGGATGACGTTCACCTTGACAGTTCCCGGGAAAGTCATGGTAGAACGGATTTCATCACGAATGGCTTGTGCCAGGATGGGCAACTGGTCATCACCAGCTTTGCCCGGATTGACAATGACACGAATTTCACGACCGGCCGATATGGCATAAGCATCCTCAACTTCGGGGTGTTTCTTGGCAATTTCTTCGAGCTGTTTGATTCTTTTGCCATATTCTTCGGTATTTTCGTGGCGGGCACCCGGACGGGAACCGGAGATAGCATCGGCAATATAAACGATCGTTGACTCGATGGAGCTGAACTCTTCATCTTCGTGATGCTGGGCAACACAATCGATTACGGCTTGGGGAAGATTGTATTTTTTCAGGTAGGCAACACCTAATTCGACGTGGTTACCTTCTCCTTCGAGTACTTTTCCAATGTCATGGAGGAGACAACCCAGACGGATAGTGTCGATGTTGGCGCCAACTTCATTACCAAGTTTGATACCAATTCTGGTTTCTTCGAGAGTGTGGCTGATCATGTTTTGACCATACGAGGTGCGGAATTTGAAGCGACCAAGAACAGCGATGACATCGCGGGGCATGTTGTAAACACCAACCGCGTGACAAAGCTTTTGACCTTCTTGGAACATGACTTGTTCGACATCTCTTCGAGCTCTGTCGAAGTACTCCTCGATACGAGCGGGGTGAATACGACCGTCTTTAATTAAGCGAATTAAGGTCACTCTGGCTATTTCACGCCTGATGGGGTCGAAACTTGATAGTTTCACCTCGTCCGGAGCGTCATCCATAGAGACATCGCAGCCCGATACTTTTTCAAAGATGCGGATGTTTCGACCATCTTTTCCAATAATACGGCCCTTGGTTTCTTCATCCGGAATTGGCACGGTGGAGATAGTGTACTCGGCAACATAATCGGTGGCACCGGATTTCATGGCATCAACAAGAATTTCCCTGGCAAGGTCTTCTGCTTCTATTTTTGCTTTTTCTTCCGTTTCTTTGATGATTCTGGCTATCTCTTGTGAAGATCCCTTTTCGACTTGCGAGAGGAGTTCTTTTTTGGCCTGTTCGGTGGTTAACGAAGCGATCTTCTCAAGTTTTTTGGCCATGGCGGTTTCTTCCTCGCCGATTTTGGCTTTCATGTCATCGGCCTGCCTTTGCGCTTCTTCCAGAGAAAGTTTTTGTTTTTTGGCCTGATCCTCAAGAACTTGAAGTCCTTGTTGCTTTTCCACTATTGCCTTGGCTCTAACCTCGATATCCTCAAGCTGAAAACGGGCGTCTTTTATGGCTTGATCTTTGAGTTTGAAGGCTTCATCTTTGGCGGCTAAAATTATCTCCCTGGCTTGATTTTGAGCTTGAGCCTGAGCCTGGGCGATGATGGCGGCGGTATCGACACTGGGGGCGACTACTTTGGACTCTTCCTTTTTGACGACAACAGGAGCGGCGGTAACGACTTTTTTGACGGGAGTATCCGAGGAAACATTTCCTTTAAAAAGATTGGTTTTGAAAATTGTTAGTAGCGACATTGGTTTATATACAAAATAATAAACCTAGTCTAAGAAGACCTCCTGAAACAGCCAACTCAGCCGCGGAGCGACTGGTATTTATTTATGCTGGTATTGCTTATAGCGGACATTGTGTAATTTTAGAAACTTCTTAGATTAGTAACTGTATTTTAGTCTTCAATGTACCCGGAGTCAAATAGTTTATTGATGGCTGAGGCACTGAAGCCTCGCGAATAGAGCCTGGAAGTGAGCCGAAATTTATCAAGTTTGGCATATTTTCCGGCATATTTTCTGATGGCTTCGAGCTGTTTTTCGATGTCGGCTTCTTTTAGGGCAGAATCGATAACGGATTGATCGAGCCCGAGTCTTTTGAGCTTTAGACTAATTATTTTTGGGCCGTAGCCTTTCCCCAGCTGGCGCCTGGAAAAAGCTGAGGCCAGATAAGAGTCGTCGAGGTAGCCGCTTTTTTTAAGATCGTTTAGGATGTCCGAAATTACTTGAGTGGCATCTGCAAATTTGAGTTTCCGGGATCTGAGAACTAGCTTTTGACGTAGGGTTTCTCTAAAATATGGTCTTCTACTAAGACAAAAGGCGGCGTACTTTATGAGACCGGCCCTAACCTCATTTTTGGATGGTAGCTCCGGCATTGACTTTAGCAATGACTTCTTTCTTGATCTTCTCCATCAGTTCCGGTTTTTCGGTAAGAATGGCTTTGGCGGCTTCTCGACCCTGGGCGATAGTTTCTCCACCATACTTGAGGAAAGCGCCGGCTTTTTCGATAATTTCGTAGGCTATGGCCGTGTCCAAGAGATCTCCAAGTTTGCTGATGCCACCAATATTTAAGATGTCAAACTCGGCCGATCTAAATGGAGAGGCCACTTTGTTTTTGACAACTTTGGCTCTGTGACGCGAGCCAATAATTTCCTCACCCTCCTGAATGTTGCCGATTTTGCGCATGTCGATACGGATTGAAGCATAAAACTTGAGGGCTTTGCCACCCGTCGTCACCTCCGGGTTGCCAAACATGATGCCAATTTTTTCACGAAGCTGATTGGTAAAGATGACGATACATTTGCTCTTGGAGATGGCTCCGGTGATCTTCCTTAGGGCCTGGCTCATGAGGCGCGCCTGCATACCCATGGAGGCGTCTCCCATTTCGCCTTCAATTTCGGCTTTGGGCACAAGGGCGGCAACGGAGTCTATTACAACAACATCAACGCCGCCGGAACGGATTAAGGTTTCGGCGATCTCAAGAGCCTGCTCGCCATTGTCCGGCTGGGAAAGTAAAAGACTATCCAGATCGACACCGATGGATTTAGCTCTGGTGGGATCAACCGCATGCTCGGCATCGATAAAGGCGGCGACTCCGCCAGCTTTTTGAGCTTCGGCAATAACGTGAAGGGCGAGAGTGGTTTTGCCCGATGCTTCCGGACCATAGATCTCTACAATTCTACCTTTGGGAAAACCGCCGACACCAAGGGCAAGGTCGAGACTAAGACAACCGGAAGAGATCACCGGAATTTTTTCATTGATTTTGTCGGAGCCCATACGCATAATGGCACCTTCGCCGTACTGTTTGGTGATTTGCTGCATGGCAATTTTTACGGCGGTTAAACGGTCATTGTTGTTACTGACTTGGATGACTTTGGCTTTTTCTTCTTTGGCTTTTTTAGGCATAAACTTTCGGGTTTTTTGCTAATCTAATAGTCATTATAGAGAAGTTGTATATTTTAGCAAGAGTGCAAATTTCGCACTTCGTCATTCCGGGCTCGACCCGGAATCTATATAGATTACTCTTTATTCGGTATTAATTTCCATAGATTCTGAATCAAGTTCAGAATGACAGGGTTATATTGAAACTGTGATACTTACATCATGATAAAATAGGCATGTTCGTTTCGGGGTGTAGTATAACGGTAGTATCTGCGGCTGGGGGTCGCAGGGCCTGAGATCAACACTCAGCACCCCGAATTATAGGATATTGTCCAGGGTTATTAGGGTTTGTTTTTTTTGTCGGAAAATTTTTTTAACGCGTTTAAAATAAACCCGTCAATTTTGGAGCCTGGTTTCAGCTCTTTCAAGTATTTCAACCACGGTTCCCAAAATATCCTAGCGAGTTCTAAAACGCCATTAAGTTTAAGAGTGTCCTGCCATTTTCCCCAATCTAGCGATCGAAGAAATCCGGTTTCGGCTTCGCAAGCAGCTTGTAACAAAAAGGCTATTGTTTGCTCTACTGCATAATCGAAACGGTAACTGTATTTGCGATAGTAGTGGTCATTGGGGTTATATTCACTGTGTTGGTCTAACAATTTTTTTATTTCTTCATTGTCACTCCATTTGGGCGGGCCCCACAAAAAGATATGCGCCATCTCGTGACAAATACACAACCAAATGTAGTTTGACCCTTGGGAAAAATCTATTCCAGCTCCACACCCATCCAACCAAGAGGCACTTTTGTAGAGCTTCTGGTTTACAATTTTGAACTCTCTTATGTGGACGTCATGTCCGGTAAATTTTTTTAACAGGATTGCCGGGTCGTGGTGAATTAACAGAGATTTTAAGTGAGAAACTTCAGGATGATTTGAAGGTTCAAAAATATAAATCATGAAAGTTAGTTAAACTTTTTCCATGCGGCAAAACCGTTTATGAGTGGGTTTTTGGTCATATGTCCGATTATATTCTTTCCATGTCCAACTGCAAAATTGTCACTAGTAATTTATATGTATGATGGTATATTTCTCTTCAGGTGAAAAATGAAAGTGATAACTATTATCCGTGTGAGGCTCCTGTCCATAACAAGAATTGTGATGGCGTGGGAATTACTGAGGACCACTTTACTCCGGTATGTATTGCAAAGTTATGGGGGTGGAAAAAAGATCAAATTAAAGCTAATGAAAATATCCAGTATCTTTCCAAGTCCTGTCATCGTGACAAAGATCGAACTACTGAGGCGAGACTCACATTGGCAAGAAAGCAACTTAGAGGAGCATACATTAGTCTCGAGTATTATCTGTCTATATGGGATCCGGGTTTTCATCTTGAAAAAGACAAGCCAAAACATCCGGAAAAGAGGAAACGCACCAGAGATAAGAAATGTATCAGGAGAAATGGTGGAAAATTGAGATAAAATGACACTATGAAGATATTGGTAACCGGAGGGGCGGGACATGTGGGGTCGCATATTATAGAAATACTCGTTCGCGACCCAAACAATCAGGTTATTTCACTCGATAATTATTTCAATGGTAGTACCAAAAACCACATTAACGGAGCCGAGTATCGTAGGGGGCACACCAAAAATATCGACCAATTGATTCCGGAAACTCCGGACATCGTTTTTCATTTGGGAGAGTATGCCCGCGTAACGCCGTCTTTTGATGATGTGGAAAAAGTTTATGACATGAATATTGTGGGGACATTTGCCGTGGTCGAGTTTTGCCGAAAACGGGGTGTGGGCAAACTAGTATATGCCGCTTCGAGTACCAAATTTGCCATTGAAGGTGATGGACGCCACCAAAATCCATATTCTTTTTCTAAAGCCACTAATGTTGATCTCATTAACGATTATGGCCGTTGGTACAATCTGCCGTATGCGATATGCTACTTTTATAATGCTTTTGGACCCCGGGAAAAAGGTATCGGAGTATATGCCACGCTGATCGCCAAATTTGAACAAATGTATCTTAAGGGAGAACCGTTTACGGTAGTAAAACCCGGAACACAAAAGCGAAATTTTACCTATGTGGGTGACTTGGCCAGAGGAATAATTTCCGTAGCCGAAAAGGGTCAGGGCGACGGCTACGCTTTGGGAAATACCAAGGGATACTCCGTAATCGAGATTGCCGAAGCGTTTGGAGGGCCAATAAAAATGGTCGATGGATATCCGGGGCGAGCCGAGTCCGGTGAGTCTCCTAAAAAAGCGCGGGAAGAGCTGGGCTGGGATACTACTATTGATATACTCGATTACATCAAGGACTTCGTCCTCAAACATCCAAGATAAAAGAAACCCCTCTCGGCTACGCCGCTTCTCCCCTTGACAAGGGAGATGAAAAATAAAATTACTATCGCACCATGGCGGGCTGGCCGTAATCAAAGATTTTAATGGGAATTACTTCTTTTTTTATTAGTTTATTGTCTTGATAGGTGACTTTTAATATTTCCCCAAGACGTGTCTCCTCCGACCACATCTGATCAAAGACAAGATTTCCCAGGGAGTAATAGATGGGTTTGCCTTGGTAGACTTCTTCGGTCTGGATCCAGTGAGGGTGGTGCCCAACAACTATGTCGGCGCCCGAGTCGATGGCCAGATGGGCAAGAAATATTTGGCGGGGGGTAGGATTCTTTTGGTACTCTGTTCCCCAATGAAAAGTGGTGATGACTAAATCGGCTGATTTTGAGGCTTCGGAAATTTGCCCTGTAATTTCTTTATCGTCGGCTTGGGGAAGATCGGTGAAAGATAAAATGGCTAGTTTGGTATTCTTTAGTGTTTTAAATTCCGGTTTCCCGAGACCTGTTGGGGTGATGCCGCTTTCCGTAAGGATAGATACCGTTTCGTCGAGCCCTTTTTGGCCAAGATTTTCGATGTGATTGTTGGCGAGAGAGGCGTAATCAACCCCGGAAAGTTTCAGTCCGGCAACACTTTTGGGGTCGGCACAAAAAATCATGCCGGTATCGGTGGGTTGGCAACCGGTAATAAATGGCGATTCCAAATTGATGATGGCTATATCTGCTGCAGACAAAACAGAGGCAATGTTTTTGAATGGCCAATTTAGATCGGAGTACTGTTGGATTTTGGTGTTTACCGAACGGCCAAGCATAACATCACCGGTAAAAATAATGGTTAATGTCGAAGATGATTTTGGAAAGATTAAGTCCGGAAGGCGACTGGTTATCGGCAAGGGTTTCATCGTAAACTGTAAAAAACCAAAGATAAAACCAACGATGAAGAGAGAAAACAGCTTTGATAAACTGCTCATTTGAGTTAATTATATAGATTCCGGGTCAAGCCCGGAATGACAAGATATTGATTGCTTCGGTTTGAGTACAAAACTCGCAATGACGAACTAGCGCTTGGGAGACTGCTTCTTGGCGCGGGCGCGGCCACCTTGGCCGGCTTTTCTGGTTTCTTTCATACGGGGATCTCGGGTGAGAAAACCATTATCACGCATGAGTTTTTTGAATTTTTCGGGATCGGCTTTGACTAAGGCGCGGCCAATGCCGTGCATGATGGCCTCGGCTTGACCCATGATTCCACTACCTGCAATTTTGATACTACCGGTGTACTGGCCCAGAACATCGGCGACGACAAAGGGTGAATGAATCATTTTTTTGATCGTGTCACCTTTGAAGTAGACCGATAAAGGTTTGCCGTTGATGGTCAGCTCTTGCTTACCCGGCCAGATACGGACACGGGCAATGGCGGTTTTGCGGCGACCAATGGCAGAAAAGTACTCCTTAGGCATTACTTGGACGCCTTTTTTAACAGGAATGGTTTTGACCGGTTTGACGGCGACTTTGGATTTTTTGGTTAGTTTTTGGGCCATGTTTATTTTTCTGCTTTTTTGTTAAGTCCCAACTGCTGTGCATAGGGATGTTTGTCATCGGTAAAAAGTTTAAGCCTTCTCTGTCTGTCTTGCTGGTGTTTGTCTTTGGGGAGCATGCCTTTGACGGCTTTTTCAATAACTTTACGGGGGTCTTTGGCCAAGAGCTGCTCCAGGGTAATCATTTTTAGACCTCCGGGAAAACCGGAGTGGGAGTAGTATTTTTTGTCGGTAAGTTTTTTACCGGTGACTTTGATTTTGGCGGAGTTAATGGCAACGACGTAGTCGCCTTGGTCGAGGTGGGCACCTGAGAGAACTTTTCCTTTGCCCATAAGGAGGGTGGCGATTTTGACGGCGGCGCGTCCAAGAACCAGACCATCAAGATCGATGAAGTGCCAGGTTCTTTTGACGTCGGTTGGTTTTAAAGTTGTAGTTTTCATATGTTTTATTTATATAGATTCCGGGTCAAGCCCGGAATGACAGGATTAAGACTTTTTAGCAACTTTATTAACTGTCTTTTTGGTTTCTTTGACGGGAGCAACTTTTGCCTTTTTGTCAACAACTTTTTCGACGATCGGGGGCATTGCCATCAAACTGAGAGTGGCAATGGAGGTAGCATCTCCTTTTTGGACGAAAACTTTTTGAAGTGTTGTAAAGCCACTTTTACGTGTGCCCATCAACGGAATGATGGCGTCGATCAGTCTGTTGGCCGTTTTAGGTGAACCCAAAGTTGAGGCTACATTGCGACGAGAGGCAAGAGTGCCTTCGGTGGCTTTGGCGGCCAGTTTATCAAAAAGACGTTTGATGACTTTGGCCTTGGAAACGGTGGTGGTTAGCTTGCCATACTCAATGAGTGACTTCAACTGAACTCTAAATAAGGATTTGCGTGAGTTTGAGTCACGGTTGAGCTTTGGAAGTTTTGATTGATGACGGCGTCCCATGTTTATTCAATAATGATACCCTTTTCGCCGGCTTTTTCGATAACCTGCCTGGCAGATTTTTCTCCAAGATTTTTGACTTTTTTAAGGTCAACGAGAGTAAGGGTTTTTAGTTCTGCTAACTTGTTGATATTGGCTTTTTTCAGAGCGTTTAGAACGCGAGTGGGTAGGTCGAGATCATCGACAAAACCGGCCGTCTCGATGACGGACTTTGACTTTACTTCCTTTATGTAAGCCTGCGCCGAGTTGACGTAGTCAAAGAAAAGAGTAGTGATACGAGCCGCCTCTTTGACGGCCTCTTCCGGAGAGATGGTACCATTTGTGGTTAGGGCGAGACGAACCTTGTCATAGTTACTGGAACGACCGACGCGAGCGGCTTCGATGGTGTAGTTCGCCTTGATGACCGGGGAGAAGGAAGAGTCTAGGGGGATCACACCAATTTCATCGGTGGCGTTGTCTTCGGCCGCAACATAACCAGTGCCTTTGGCGACAGTGACCGTGGCTCCGAGCTTGGCTTTGGCGGAGGTTAAGTGGCAGAGAACCGTGTTTGGATTGGCGAGAGTCACGTTTGCGGGAAGATCAAGATCCGACGCCTTGACTATAGCTTGGCCTGAGGCCTTGAGTCTAATCTCAACCGGTTCATCGGAGTCGACTGAAAAATTTAGGGTTTTGAGGTTAAGAATTAACTCAAGAACGTCCTCTTTCATACCTGATAGTGTGGAGAACTGGTGACTGACACCGTCGATCTTGACACGAGTGGCCGCACCGCCTTCGAGAGAGGTTAATAAAACACGACGGAGAGCGTTGCCTAAAGTGTGACCGAAGTTTTGAGGAAGTGGTTCGATAATAACCTCGGCGGAGTTAACGGTGAGACTTTTGACGGAAACTTTGAAATTTGGTTCTAACATTTTCTTTTGTTTTTAATTGCTAAAATAATTACCTTGAGTAGAACTCGATAATCAGATTTTCTTTGGTGTCGCTACCGATCTCTTCACGGGTGGGGAGTCGATCAATTTTACCTTCGGCATCCTTTTTGGATAACCATTTGGCGGCAACATTTTTTTCGGTAAGATTGGGCGCGACGAAGACGAATTTGGTGGCTTTCTCGGAAAGTTTAATCGTTTGACCGGGTTTGGTGAGATATGAGGCGATGTCTACTTTTTTGCCATTAACGGAAACATTACCATGGGTGACCAACTGACGAGCAAATGACCTACTGGCAACAAAACCAAGACGGAAAACGATGTTGTCAAGACGGGACTCAAGAAGCTGCATGAGAACTTCACCAGTGTTTTGGGGTGATTTGATAGCGAGTTCGTAGTATTTGTGGAACTGATTTTCCAGAACACCGTATGAACGTTTGGCTTTTTGCTTCTCACGAAGCTGAATGCCATAGCCGGAGATACGGCCGTGCGACCTCTTTTTGCCATGCTGACCGGGAATTTGAGCGCCTTTTTTTTCAATAGGGCACTTGGGGGAGAAACAGCGTTCTCCTTTGAGATAGAGCTTGACGCCTTCGCGGCGGCAGAGTCTGCATTTGGGGTCGATGTATTTGGCCATTTTGTGTTGTTTTATTTTTATAGATTCCCGATCTGGTCGGGAATGACATGATTAGACTCTTCTGGTTTTTCGTGGACGACAGCCGTTGTGAGGGATGGGGGTGGTGTCGGCGATCAGATTAATATCTATGCCGGAGGTTTTTAAAACACGAAGGGCGGCATCTTTTCCTGGGCCGGGACCCTTGAGAAAAACGTCAACTGAGGTGAGCCCAAGTGACTTGGCTTTTCTGGTACCTTCTTCAATAATGGTCGTGGCGGCGAATGGGGTAGAACGTTTGGCGCCTTTAAAGCCGCAGGTGCCGGCAGAACTCCAACAAATGACGTCACCGTTCATGTTGGCAAAGGAAACATAGGTGGTGTTGAAGGTGGACTTGACGTACATCTGCCCCTGCCCACTTTTGAAGCGGACTGTCGAGGCTTTTTTGACCTTAGTAACTACTTTGGTTGGTGTTGCCGGAGCGGTTGTTTCCGGAGTTATTTTTTCTGGCGGTGTTTCTGGCATGTTTTTTGATTATTTCTTTTCTACAGGTGTTTCTGTTTGGGTAGCAGTTTCCTTGGAAATGGCGCCAATTGTCTTTCTTTTGCCTTTACGGGTACGAGCATTGGTGCGAGTTCTCTGGCCCCTGACAGGAAGGCCCATGGTGTGGCGAAGGCCACGGTAGGACTGGATGCGTTTTAGAGTTTCAATGTTGTCGCGGATAATTTTCCTAAGCTCACCTTCCGTAGGAAGAGTTTCGACAGAAGTTTGAATTCTTTTAAACTCATCCGAGGTTAAGTTTTTGGTGCGAATATTTGGTTCGACTTTGGCTTGCTTGAGGATGTCCTTGGCAACCTTGTCTCCAATGCCAAAGATGTAGGTTAGGGCAATGTCAATTCTTTTTTCGTTGGGGATGTCGATACCGGCAATTCTTGGCATATATTATATTTAATTATCCTTGACGCTGTTTGTGGCGTGGGTTGGTACAAATAATGAACACCTTTCCGTGGCGTTTAATAACTTTGCAGTTTTTGCATCTGGGTCGAACCGACGATTGGACGCGCATGCGTGTTAAGTTTTTGAGTTAATAAATAGTTTTTGTATTATAAAGCAAACGGGAAGCGAGAAAAAGGATCAACCTTGCCGGTAAGTGATTCTGCCTTTGTCGGTGTCGTAGGGGCTCATGTCGAGCTTAACTTTGTCACCGGGCATCACGCGAATGCGATAAAGCCGCATTTTTCCTGCAAGATGAGCCAAGATTTCTCTGCCGTCTTCGAGAGTTACCCGGAACTGGGCGTTGGGTAAGGCTTCGGAAACGACTCCGTTTACCTCAGTCATCTGGTCTTTAGCCATATTTTGTTGTACGAGCGTTATTTTAACAGATAGTAATTAAAAGCGCTAGTCACGGTTTTCGCATGGAGTTGGTAAGGATCATCGGGCCGTCTTTAGTGAGATAGACGGTTTCTTCGAAATAGCCCGTAATGGACTTGTCTTGGGTGGAGAGGGTCCAGCCGTCCGGATCCTCAACCAGGTGCCAGTCGCCCATGGTGTACATAGCCTCAATGGCGATGGTTTGGTCTACGCTCAGAACGTCTTTTTTATTGGATTTATCGGCAAACACCGGAATATAAGGATCCATGTGGAGATACCGGCCAATGCCGTGCCCCGTGAGGTCTCTTATGGCTCCGTAGCCGCCTCCTTCGATAATTTGCTGCATAGCCTCACTTATATCAAAAACCGTGTTTCCCGGGAGAGCGACAGATATTGCGGATTTGAGGGCTTTTTGGCCGGTTTCGAGAAACTTGGTCACTTTGGGGTCTTTGGGCTCAATTTGGAGCGTGGTAGCCGTGTCTGAGTGATAACCATTGTGAAATAAACCTAGATCGATCTTAACTACATCTCCAGGCTTGAAAGGAACTAGGTTAGGAATACCGTGAACCATGCCTTCGTTGATATTGATACAGGTGGCGTGACGGTAGCCGGGCTCCATCTTGAAGCTAGCCTTGTCGCCGCCTTCTTTGATCAGTCGATCGGCCAGGGCTTCGATCTCCAGAGGAGTGACGCCGACCTTGACGGCTTTAATAAGCTCGCCCTTGATATAGCCTAGGCGCGCTCCCCCTTCGGTCATGGCCTCTAATTTGGTCATTATGTGTTTTATCTATATAGATTCCGGGTCAAGCCCGGAATGACAAGTTTATATATTTTCTAATTTTCTTATAATGTCTTGAAAAATCGTTTGGATGTCGGGTGTGCCGTCTATCGTTAGAAGCTTCCCCTGCCGGCGATAGCTTTCAATTATTGGGGTGGTGCTTTTTTCGTAGATATTGAGTCTTTCGTTGATGGCCTCAGGAGTATCATCGGTGCGGTGCTCGATCTCGGCTCTTTTCTGAAGACGAGCAAGACTTTCTTCCCTGGGGATGTCAAGCAAGATAACTTTGTCGATATTGATATTGTTTTCATTAAATAAACTGTCCAGATACTCAGCCTGTTTGATGTCTCTAGGGGTACCGTCGAGAATGAAACCCAAAGTTGATGATAGGAGAGCCGGTTCAAGAACCTCGACTACCGTTTCAAAGGTCATTAGTTCACCGGTTTTGAGTATCTTATCGATGATCTTGCCTTTTTCGGAGCCACTTTCCGTTTCGGCGCGAAGAAGTTCCCCGGTTGAGATGTGTTTAAGACCATATTTTTGTGCAATAAGTTTTGCTTGAGTACCTTTGCCGGAGCCTTGAGGGCCTAAGATAATTAAATTCATATTTGTGATAGCTTTGATTGTATAATTTTTAACTCTAGTGTCCAGTGATCAATATTTGACTTAGTAAAGGTAAATGGCGTTTCATACGGGTGATCTGGCCAGATTTTGGCGGAAAGTAAATTTGGAGGATATTCTTTGTAAGTTTTTATCAAATGACTACTAAGTTTAGTAAATTCTTCACATAGTCGGTCCCAAGATAAACTTTTTCTTGCTTGTGTGCCTCTCTTATTGAATTCATCCGTGCTTGGTTCCCATGGGGGAATTCTGTTTTCCTTCACGGCGTTTAGGCAATCGATATCATGTACCATCCAGTTGTTTAGATGTGCGATTACGTCTTTCAAATTCCAATCACCAAAAAGAATTTCTTCTCGTTTTGTATTGGGAAAATTGGAAATTGCTTGCAAAATAGAATCGCGAAGATTTTCCAATTGTTTTATTTGGTCGTTCATTTATATAGATTGCCACGTCACTTCGTTCCTCGCAATGACGACTAGTTGAGGAATTTGTCGTAACTGTACATATAAAGTTGGGAGTTGATGGTTTTGAGGATTTCCAGAACAACGGAAACAACGATGAGAACACTGGTACCGCCAATAGCTAGAGAGGTAATACCGGTAAAGCCGGACATAATTGAAGGAAGAATGGCAACAAGCCCAAGAAAACTGGCGCCAACTAAAGTGATACGAGTAAGGACAAAGTTTAGATAATCGACCGTGTTTGGACCCGGTCTGATGCCGGGAATGAAAGATCCGGAAGAGCGGAGATCTTTGGCAATTTTTTCCGGGTTGAAAACCACGGCAGTGTAAAAATAAGTAAAGGCAACTACTAGGACAAAATATAGAATGTTGTAGAGAGCAGAACTTGGAGAAAGAAGGTTGCTTAGTGTGGTGGCAAATGTGGCAAGAGCAGGTTGACTGACCCGACCCAAGACCTGACTGAGCATACCGGGAATTAGCATGAAGGAAACGGCAAAGATAATAGGAATGACACCCGCTTGGTTGAGACGGAGAGGAAGGTGGCTACCGGAGACGGCGCCTAAAGAACTTGAACCGCGACGGGCGGACTGGATGGGAATTTCGCGAACGGCTTCACCAGTACGGACAATGGCATAGATGGCGGCGATGACGAAAATAATGAAAATAAGGTAGGTGAAGATCTTCGTTTGATCGATCGTGGCTATCGTTTGCATAGCAGCAACCGGAATACGGGTGACGATACCGACGAAAATAATTAAACTGATGCCGTTTCCCAGACCATAGTCGTTTAGCTGTTCACCAAGCCAGATGAGAAAGGAGGTGCCGGCGGCCAAGGTGAAAACGATCGAGGCAAGTTGAAGCGGATCGGCTGTCGTAGTAAGCCCCTGACGACCGAGAAGGAAAATGAGAGCAATGCCCTGGAGGAAACAAAGCGGGATAGTAAGAAGCCGGGTGTATTGATTAATTTTTTGACGACCATAGTCCCCTTCTTTTTGCAGGGCTTCAAGCTTGGGAACAACCATGCCGAGCATCTGGAAAATAATGGAGGCGTTGATGTAAGGGTTTAGCCCGAGAGCCATGATGGAAAAGTTTCCCAAAGTGCCGCCGGAGAAAACGTCAAGAAGCGACAAAAAAGCAGATGAGTTGAACATTTCTTTGAGAGCAGAAAGGTTGATGCCCGGAGCAGGGACGTGGGCGACAAGGCGGAAAATAGCAATGACTATGGCGGTAAAGATTAAACGCTTGCGGAGCTCCTTGATCTTCAGCAAGGCACGCAAAGGAGCTAATAAATTATTCATTGGTTTTATTTTATCAGGTTCGCGATCAGGACTACTTTGTGAACGAAGTAGGTGGGAGTTTTTTCGAGAATGATGCCGGCTTTGGCGCAGGTTTCAAAAAGATTGACCCCCATGGCCTCCGAGTTTAAAACAATTTCGCCATCAATTTCGGGGCGGCTTGAGAGATATTCAAATAAGAATAGATTTAATTCATGACGGACGTGACCTTGCCAATAAAGAGGGTTTCTTAAGGCTCTATCCGTCCAGCCAGGATGATCTCGTCGACGAAGGTTGAGATAATCGGCAAAATTAAATTTGACGGCGGCGATATAAACTTCTTTGGAATAGACATTGGGGAAAAAACGGACGTTGGGAGGACAGCCATCCTCCGTACAACCCCATTTGGGACAACCCTTGGGGTGATCGTGGTATTTATCGCGACAGTGAGCAATCATTTTTGGATCACAGACCGCTTCGACCGGACCGGCAAAAATTCTTTCGCGTTCGATATGATCAATTTCTTTTTCGGGGCGCATGGTGGAAAGATTTTACACCATGAAAAACCCACCCGGTGAGGGGTGGGTGGTTTGTGAGGAAATTCTAGAATAGAACTGCATCGTCCGGGTAAAACCCATCAGCGCTCCAGCCGGTGGCTTCCGACACGGTGTAATTGAGTAGAGAAAAGGGAATTGTTGGTTCTCCACCCAGAACTCGGATAGAGACACCATCTTTTTCCAGAAAGAAAGAGCTGGCGGGCATGTCCATGAAAGTGAGATCGAAGCCCTTACCCAAATCATGATGATTAAGAAAACGCTGAAGAGCATTGGCGATCTCGCGCTTTACTTCTGAGTTCCGCTTTTCACTGCCGTGCCAGAGGACAAACCCTATGATATAAGTACAGTCTTCGGGCTCGCCATCGTTATTTAACAAGGCATAATCTTTATAAGAAAGATAGATATTGACTCCTTCCACGTCAACTTGGGCAGTGTTGGCGATGCGAAGTCTGAGCCGGCGGGTCAAAAACCCGTCAAACTCTTTTCTTGTCTGCTTAGGTTCTGACAATGAGTAGGAAATAGGCAGATTTTTCAGAAAAATACAGGGCATTTTACCTCCTATCGGTATACAAATTTTAAGTTACGGGTTGCAATTTTGGGTCGGCGAGAAAGCCAGTAAACTCCCACCATGACGCATCGCCAACTTGGGAAATGCATAGATGATATTCTTCGATTATCCATGCCCATTCCAGCCAGCGTGTTTCTGCGGTGCCATCGTCGTAAAAGGCGGTTTTGTATATGATAAAGGCACGCCGGAGGCGAATGTCTCCATCACACGGCTGTCTTACTTGGTCATATTGGAAAGTTGTTCTCATTTTGCCTCCTTCTGAATGTTAAGGTTTTAGGATGGCTGAACTATAGCATGTTATGAGATGGAATTCAAGGCGAGAGGATGGATCCCCGCGTTCGCGAGGATGACAGGTGTGGATTTGATAAATCAAACCCCTACGAGGAAATTATTTCTTGAATAAATACTTGCCACCGGCCTTTTCGATAGCCTTGATGGCTCCGGCCGTGGCCGGGACGTTGACTTCGAGCGCTTTTTCGAGCTTGCCGGTTTGGATGATCTTGAAGCCTCTTTTGGCTTCTTTATCGCTGATTTTGAGGGTCTTAATGAGAGAGGCAGTATCAATAACGGCTTTGTCTTCGAAGTACTTGGTGAGGATGTCGAAATTGACCGTGATGGGCTGGAGATTAATGACCTGGAAACGGTGCTTGCCTTTGATGAAAGGAGTACGGCGGATGATCGGAAGTTGACCACCCTCGAACCAGAGAGGCATGGTACCGCGGGTTTTTTGACCTTTTTGACCACGACCGACGGTGTGACCGCCGACACCCGAACCATAGCCTCGACCAAGGCGTTTTTTGCCGGTTTTGACTGATTTGGGAAGATTTGAAAGATTCATAAGGTGTTTTATTTGTAGGGTTATTTATTTTTGGCCTTTAATTCCTTGAGGAGGGTGTATTTCTTGGCTAAGGACTCGACTTGCTTTAAGGCTTTGAAGGTGGCACGAGCGTTACTGGTCTTGTTGTTTGAGCCAAGAGCTTTACAGACAATGTCGGTGATACCGGCAGCCTCGACAACGGCACGGATAGAAGAACCGGCAATAATGCCGGTACCTTTGGGGGCCGGGCGGAAAAGAACCTTACTGGCGCCGTACTTACTGATGGTTTCGTAAGGAATCGTTCCATTGACCAGGGGAACCTGGACAAGGTCACGATTACTGAGGCGGATGGCTTTTTTGATGGCATCGGCGACGTTGGGTGCCTTGGCGAGACCAAGACCCACCTTACCTTTTTTGTCGCCGGTAACGACCAAAGCCGAGAAGGAAACGTTGTTTCCGCCACCGGTTTTCTTACTGACGCGGCGGATTTGAAGAACCTGCTCGAAACCATCGGATTGTGGGCGTTCTCCTCTGCGATTGTTGTTTTGTGGATTCATTTTGATTTAGTGTTTTATTTGTATAGTCCCGCCGGGGCGGGAGAAGAATTAGAACTTGATACCTGATTGACGAACTGCTTCGGCCAAGGCTTTGACGCGGCCATGAAAACGATAGGCACCGCGATCAAAGACAACGCTGGCGACTTTTTTTTCTTTGGCTATCTTGCCTAGGAGATTGCCAACTTCGGTAGCTTGGGCTAACCTGGATCCCTTGAAGTCTTTGAGGGTTTTTGAAGTAACGGCGGCCAGAACATGTCCGTCTTGATTAATAATTTGGGCACCAATGTGCTGATTGGAGCGCAACACGCAGAGTCGCGGGAGGGTGGTTCCGGCTAAAAGCTTGGCACGAACTTTGTGCTGTCTTCTGGCCTTAGAAGTTAAGTTGTTTTGAATCATTTTTTTAATAATTTAATTAAGTGGCGGCGGCAGTAGTAGTTTTGGTGGCGGTTTTGCCTTGTTTCTTGATGACGACTTCGTCGGCGTAGCGAATACCTTTACCCTTGTAGGGCTCGGGTTTTTTGAGTTCACGGATGTTCGCGGCTATTTGACCGACAAGCTGTTTATCGATACCTGAGATATGAATTTTGTCCAGACCTTCGACGGTGATGGTTACTCCGGGAACGTTTTTGAAAATAACGGGGTGGCTATAACCCAGAGAGAGAGAAAGACCTTCGGGGTTACCCGTGACGCGATAACCGGTACCAAGAAGCTGGAGGTGTTTGGCAAAACCTTCGGTGATGCCGGTGACACAGTTTTGAGCCAATCGACGAGCAAGGCCGTGAAGGGCGCGAACGGCAGGAACATCACTTTCGCGGGTAAAACTTAAAACATTGTCTTTCTGTTCAACCTTGATCCCTTCTGGAACTACCGACTCAAGGATACCTTTGGGGCCGGTGAATTTTAGCGATCCATCAAGCATTTCTACTTTGACAGTTTCGGGGAGATATAGTGGTTTGCGTCCAATGCGGCTCATATTTTTTACCAAACTTGACAGATAACTTCACCACCGAGGTGTTTTTCCCTGGCTATCTTGCCGGTCATTAAACCGGATGACGTGGAGACAATAGTAGTGCCGGCGCCGGAGAGGGCCTGAGGGATTTTGTTTGAGCCGGAGTAGATGCGGACACTGCCGGTACTGATGCGTTTGATGCCGGTGATGGCGGGAAGATTTTTGTCAAAATACTGAAGGGTGATGATAATTTTTTTTGATGGCTTGACGTTTTCAATGGTGTAATCCGCAATAAAGCCGTCGGCTTTAAGAAGCTTCGTTATTCCCTCACAAATCGTGGTGTGTTTGGCCACGACAGTATTCTTTCTGGCTAGGTAGCCGTTTCTTATAATGGTGATGAAGTTGGCGATTGTATCCATATTATTTTGACATTTTGTAGACGCCGGGAAGTTCACCTTTGTGAGCCAGTTCCCTAAAGCAAAGACGGCAAAGTCCGAAGATGCGGATGACACCACGGGGTCGGCCACAAAGCTGGCAGCGGCGATGGTCTCTCGTCGAGTGACCTATTAGTCTTTTTGATTTTTCGATTTTGCTTGTTTTAGCCATGGGTTTAGCTTATTTTGCGTCTTTGGTAAAAGGCATGCCGAGGGCGGTAAGAAGCAGAAGGGAAGATTTTGCGTCTTTGGCACTGGTTGTGATAGTAATTTCCAAGCCTTGAATCCTGCCTATTTTATCATATTCGACCTCGGGAAAGACGATTTGCTCGGAAAGGCCGAGGGTATAGTTGCCGCTTTGGTCGATGGTTTTTTGAGAAACGCCTTGGAAGTCTTTGATACGGGGAAGAACAATTGAGGTTAGTTTCTGAAAAAAGTCGTACATGCGATTACCACGGAGAGTAACTTTGAGGCCGACGACTTCGCCTTCGCGGAGGTTGAAAGCGGCGATACTGTGTTTGGCTTTGGTTTCAACGGGAGTCTGACCGGTGATGGTGGCTATCCAGCCTTTGGTTTTAGTGAGGAGTTCTTTGTCGGTTTTGAAGTCTCGGGATGAAGTGTTAAGAGTGATTTTCACTAGTTTCGGAACCGCTTCGACAGAAGAGAGATTAAGCTCTTTTTGGAGAGCCGGTCGAGTTACTTTTTGGTAGTTTTCTTTTAGAGTTTGGGTCATTTTTTCTTGGATACGCTTGTAATAACTTGACGGCAAAGGTGACAGACTCTGACTTTGGGGGTTTGGCTGGCATCAAAACCGACGCGGGTAGCTTTGCCGCAACTGGGACAGACGAGGGCAACCGAGGCTACGGAAATGGATCTCGGGAGAGTGACAATTTTGCCGGCTTCGTTGCCTTTGGCTTTGATGTGTTTTTTGTAGACATTAAGACCTTCGACCAAAACTTTTTGGTCTGTCGGAATTACTTTGAGGACTTTACCCGTGCGGCCTTTGTCTTTACCGGCGGTGGCGATGATGGTGTCTCCAACTTTAAATTTAAACATTTTGTTTTTTTATTTGTATAGATTCCGGGTCAAGCCCGGAATGACAAGGTTAGACAACTTCGGGTGCTAAAGAGGCAATCTTGGCAAAACCGGCATCTTTGACCTCTCTTGCAATAGGTCCAAAGATACGGGTGCCGAGAGGCAACTTGCCGGCAATTGAGTCGATGATAACGACAGCGTTGTCATCAAAACGAACGTAAGTACCGTCGGGACGGCCGGTTTCTTTGCGGGTACGGACGATGACAGCCTTGACAATTTGCTTGTCTTTCACTGCCCCGTTGGTGTCGGCGCCCTCGACGGCGGCGGTCACTATGTCGCCGACATAGCCAAATCTGACTCGAGAACCACCGTGGACCAAGATCACCTTCACTAGTTTGGCACCGGAGTTATCGGCAACATTGAGGACTGATCTTAGTTGAATCATAGAACTTTAGTGATTTTCCAGTGTTTGTTTTTACTAATGGGTCGGGTTTCTTCGAGGTGGACACGGTCGCCTTCTTTGGCCCCAACTTCGTTATGGGTGGTGTATGATTTGTTGACCTTGATACGTTTGAGGTACTTGGGGTGAACCCGGAAGTGAACCACGTCAACCACAGCTGTTTTCATCATCTTGGCACTTTTCACTATTCCGATTAAGTGTTTTTTCATATTATTTTTGTTTGGTTAAAAATTGAGCAATTTGAACCTTGGTTTTTTTGTGGGCATTGGTATTTTTTTCTTGACCGGCTTTGATCTTTAATCTAATATCGGCTAACTTAAGCTTCAGATCATCTAAGGTTTCTCTTGGTTTTTCGGTCTTGGTTTTAGTCATTGTCTTTTTCGATAAATTTGGTTTTGACGGAGAGTTTGTGGCCGGCTAGACGAATGGCTTCGGCGGCAACCTCACGGCTGACACCGGAAAGCTCCATAAGGATCTGGCCGGGCTTCACGACCGCAACGTAAGCCGAGACATCGGATTTACCGGAACCCATACGGGCACCGGGAGTTTTCCAGCCAATGGGTTTGTGGGGGAAGACTCTTAAGTAGAACTTACCGAGACGTTTGGTGTGGTGAGTGATAGTGCGGCGGGCGGACTCAATCTCGGCGGCAGAGAGCCAACCACACTCCAAGGCTTTGATACCGAAGTCTCCGTAGGCCAGGAAGTTACTCCTGGTAGCGATGCCGCCCATGGAGCCTCTGAATTCTTTTCTGTATTTGCGTCTGGCCGGTTGTAACATATGTATTTATTATTTTGTTTTAGATTGCTTCGGCTCGTGTACGAGACTCGCAATGACGAGATTGTTAGATGATGATATCGCCGGTGTAAATCCAGACTTTAATGCCAACGTAACCGGAGCGGGTTAACGCAGGTTTTTCAACATAGTCAATGTTGGCACGAAGAGTTTGGGTGGGGATACGTCCCTGTTTAAATTTTTCGGTACGGGCAATTTCGGCGCCATCAATACGACCGGCGAAAACGATTTTGACACCTTTGGCACCGGCGGCCATAACTTTTTCGATGGCTTGATTGGCGGCGCGACGGAAAGGATAGCGGTGTTCAAGCTGGTTGCTAAGACGGTCGACAATAATCCCGGCAGAAAGCTCGGGGTTTTTGATCTCCATGGGGTGAAGGTTAACTTTGATGGCGTTTTTGGCCTTAAGATCGATCTTTAAAAGTTTTTCAACATCTTTCTTGAGCTGTTCCAGGGAAGAACCACCGCGGCCGATGACAACACCGGGACGGGAAACATACATAAAAATATCAACGGTGTTGATACTGCGTTTGATCTCGATATTGGTGATACCGGCAAGTTTTAACTTGTCTTCCAGGTAGCGGCGAATACGATTATCTTCCAAGACATATTTGGAGTAGTTTCTGAAGTTACTGTACCAAACAGACTTGGTGGGAAAGATATAGCCGGTTCTAAAGATGGTTGGATTGACTTTTTTACCCATGTTATTTTATTTTTTTGATGGTTTCTTTTTTGACTTCGACTTTTGGCAAAACGACTTTTGGATCTTTGACTCTTAGAAATAAGGTTAGGTGGGAAGAAGTCCTCTCGTAGGGCTTGGTACGGCCGCGACCGCCAATGTGGGCTCGTTTGAAGACGTGACCCTTGGTGGCATAAGCCGAGTCGATAATGAGAGTGTCGGGAGAGAGCTTTTTGGTGGAGACGGCGTTGCCTATAGCTTGCTTGATGAGCTTAGCTATCGGATCAGACGCTCTTTTTTGGATAACGGCAAGTTGTTTGATGGCCAAAAGAGCGGGACGACCAACCAAGGCCCGCAGAATAAGGTTGGTTTTGCGGGGTGAGGACAGGACGTGACTGGCTCGGGCGATAATAAGATCGGTGTTTTTTTTGATAATGGCCATAGGCTTTTAGGTTTTAGTGAGGAGTCTCTTGACGATACGTCCGTGACCACGAAAGTTTCTCGTTAGCGAAAACTCTCCCAGACGGTGGCCGACCATGTCTTCGGTAATAAAGACATCTTTGAAGATCTTGCCGTTGTGAACCGAAAAAGTGTAGCCCACGAATTCCGGAGGGATCTGTGAAGATCTGGCCCAGGTTTTGATGGGTTCTTTCTTGCCGGAGTTTCTCATGCGATCTACTTTCGCGATGAGCTTCTCGGCGACATATGGTCCTTTTATCGTACTTCTCGACATAATTAATGGTTGTAGCGATGTTTAATAATTGATTTATTGCTGTATTTTTTGCGATCTCTGGTTCTTTTGCCTAAAGTTCTCTTACCCCAAGGTGACTTGGGGGACTTCATGCCAATTCCGGAACGACCCTCACCACCACCGTGGGGGTGAGACCGAGGGTCTTGGGCAACACCGCGAACCGTGGGGCGGATACCCATGTGTCGGGAGCGGCCGGCTTTACCGATGATCTCCTCTTTGTGGTGTTCGTTCGTTAGAACACCAATGGTAGCTTTACACTCGCTTTTGAAGACGCGAATTTCACCTGAAGGAAGCTTGACGGTAACTAGCTCACCTTCTTTGGACTGAACTGTGGCAGTATTGCCGGCTGATCTCACCATCTGAGCGCCTTTTCCCGGGGTGATTTCCAAGTTATGAATTTGGATACCAATAGGAATATTCTTGAGGGGCAGACAGTTGCCGATTTTTATTTCGGCAGTTTCGGAACTCGTAATGACGTCCCCAACTTTAAGGCCGTTTGGGGCTAAAATGTAGTCTTTGACACCATTTCCGTAGACTAAAAGAGCAATCAAGGCAGTACGATTTGGATCGTACTCGATAGATACCACTTTGGCGGACAACGCGAGACCACGTTTCCAGTCGATGTGACGGAGAAAACGTTTTTCGCGACCACCTTGATGACGAACCGTTATTTTACCAGAAAAATTACGGCCTGACGACTTTGGATTTAGAGTTCTTAGTTTTTTGGGTGAGTTATTTTTCATAAACTTTATGACTTGAGAGCGGAAAAGAGATCAATCTTTTGTCCTGATTTAATTTTGACGATGGCTTTTTTGTTGACCGGTCGGGTGATATGACGGCCGGTTTTACGAGATTTTTCGGTTCTGGCGCCGTGTTTTACCGTGTTGATACTGAGCACATTTACCTTGAAGAGGTCTTCAATGGCTTTTTTGATCTGGTACTTACTCGCAGCCTGATCGACTTTGAAGACATATTTATCCAGTGCCGAAAGTGCATAACTTTTCTCGGTGACAACCGGGCCGATGAGCGTGTTTTGGTGAATTAAGGGTGTTGACATAGTTATTTTGATTTGCTCGATATTACTGATTTGAGTCTTTCAACCAGATGAGTGTAAGCACCGGGAGTAATGACAAGACGGGGACTTTGAACTACTTTGTAGATATTAAGGCGATTGGCCGAAAGAAGAACGATGTTTTTTAGATTGCCGATAGCCTTAAGAGTGTTTGGATCCTCTCTGAAGTGAACCAGTCCGAGTTTGTCGGTTCCGAGAGACTTAAGGGCGGATTTGGAGGAGTAGTCTTTGATGCTTTCGGTATCCAGGACAGAGAGACGGTCTTCTTTTTTGTAGATAGACAGGGCACCAAGAAGAGCTCTTAACTTCATTTTTTTGTTAAGAGATTTTCTCGCCAGTTTCAGGCCACGAGGACCGAAAACAACACCTCCGCCAACAAATATTGGAGCGGACTTGGCGCCATGGCGGGCATTGCCGGTGCCTTTTTGCTTGTAGACTTTCTTGTGGGTGAGATCAACTTCGCCACGAGTTTTGACTTTGGACATGCCGACGTGGGTGTTCTCCTGGTAGACGTAGATGGCCTGGGCTAAAAGTGCCGGAGAAACTTCGTGATTAAAAACAGAAAGGTCGGGTTGGCTTTTGGTTTGAACTTTTTTGTTAGCCATGGGTTTTAGATAATGGTGATCTTGGTAATGGCACCGCGGCCGCCCGGAATGGCACCGGTGATTTGCAGAATACCGGTGGCGGCATCAAATGAGTGAATTTTCAAGTTTTCGATGGTGACGTTCTCGCCGCCCATGTGGCCGGCCATGTGTTTGCCTTTAACGACTCTACCCGGGGTAGTACCACGACCAATCGAACCGGGGGCACGTTCACGATCGGATTGGCCATGAGTGCGGGGACCGCCGTGCATACCCCAACGCTTGACGACACCGGAGGTACCTTTGCCTTTGGAGGTGGCTGTGGCGTTTACGATAGAACCGGGAACCAAGATTTCGGCCAGATTGTAACTTTGTAACTCTTGTGCGTTTACTTCTCTGATGATTCTTGGGGTAATACCCAAACCGGCTTTCTTAAGGAAACCACTTAAAGGTTTGTTGGCTTTCTTTTTGGTACCAATGCCTAAGACTGACGCTTCGTAGCCATCTTTATCGATAGTTTTTTCCACGATAAACACATGGGGATCTACCGTGAGGACGGTCAAGGGGATCCGCTTGCCTTCAACGAAGGCTTGAGACATACTCTTTTTGGTTGCGTATACTTGTTTTGTCATTTTTTTATTAATAGATTTCCACCCCGATTCTCGGGGAAACCGAAAACCGGAAAAGTTTTGTAAATTACATCTTGATCTCAATGCCAACACCCGCAGGAAGATCAAGGTGCTGAAGGGAGTCAATAGTCTTGTTCGTAGGACTCACAATATCAATAAGTCTCTTGTGAGTGAGAATAGCAAACTGTTCACGAGAGTCTTTGTCGGTGTGAGGGGAGGCGGTGACGACAATAACTTTCTTCTTGGTGGGCAGAGGGACAGGACCAACTACCTGGGCGCCGGAAACTAAAGCGGCTTGAATAATTTTTTTGGCCGCTTCATCAATAACACGATGGTCAAATGATTTTAGTTTGACGCGAATACGTGGTAGGTCTGTCATTTTCAAGAAGAATAAATGTGCTAGTTTGTTTTAGACGGGTTTTAGGCGACCACTTTGGTAATAACGCCGGCGCCGACAGTAAGGCCACCTTCGCGGATAGCGAATTTTTGACCATCTGTCATGGCGATAGGTTGAATCAGTTCAACGCTCATTTTGGCGTTGTCACCAGGCATGATCATCTCGACACCCTCGGGGAGCTTGACTTCTCCGGTAACATCGGTGGTTCTGATAAAGAACTGGGGTTTGTAGCCGGTGAACATCGGAGTGTGGCGGCCACCTTCGTCTTTGCCCAGGATATAAGCTTCGGCTTCGAACTTGGTGTGAGGCTTGATGGATCCTGATTTGGCCAGTACCTGACCTCTTTGGACATCATCTTTTTCAATACCGCGAAGAAGCAGACCGACGTTGTCGCCGGCTTGACCTTGTTCGAGTTGCTGGTGGAACATCTCAACTCCGGTAACAACTGTTTTTCTGGTGTCTCTAATGCCGACAACTTCGATTTCATCACCAATTTTGACGACGCCAGTCTCAATACGGCCGGTAACAACAGTGCCTCGACCCTTGATGGAAAAGACGTCCTCAACGGGCATAAGGAATGGTTTGTCGAGATCGCGAGTCGGGGTAGGAATCCAAGTGTCGACAGCGTCCATGAGTTTCATGATGTCGGCTTGAGCTTCCTTGTCACCCTCTAAGGCTTTGAGAGCCGAGACTCTGATGATTGGGGTGTCTGCTTCGAAGCCGTACTTCTTAAGTTTCTCGCGAATTTCCATCTCGACAAGCTCAATGAGCTCAGGATCGGTGACGGCGTCGATCTTGTTTAGGGCAACGACCAAACGAGGAACGTTGACTTGTTTGGCGAGAAGCAAGTGTTCGTTTGTCTGAGGCATAGGACCGTCTGTTGCGGCAACGACCAAGATAGCACCGTCCATCTGAGCGGCACCGGTAATCATGTTTTTGATGTAGTCGCGGTGGCCCGGGCAATCTATATGGGCGTAGTGTCTCGTGGCAGTCTCGTAAGGGACGTGACTGATTTGAATAGTGACTCCGCGCTCTCTTTCCTCGGGTGATTTGTCGATCTGGTCAAAAGGAAGGGCTGTTGCAAGTCCTTGCTGCGCTAAAGTGGTGGTAATAGCGGCGGTAAGAGTAGTCTTACCGTGGTCGACGTGACCGATAGTGCCGATATTAACGTGGGGTTTGGTTCTTTGGTATGTAGACATTTTTATTAATTTTTTTTAATTATTTATAATTTGCTTTTTCAAGCCTATCTATTTTAGCAGATTTTACCTTATTTCGTGGGTTTTTTCAATAACTTTGTGGCAAGACTGCCGGGAAGTTCCTGATAATGACTTGGTTCCATGTAATATTGGGCACGACCGGCGGTGAGAGAACGGATGGCGGTTGAGTAAGCACTAAGTTCGGAAAGGGGAACCGTCGCCGTAATAACGCGAGCATTGCCCCGTTGAGTGGTGCCATCAATTTGGGCACGTCTGGCCGAGAGGTCGCCTATGATGTCTCCCATATTGGCTTCCGGGGTGGTGACTTCAACCTTCATAATTGGTTCAAGAATGACCGGGCCGGCAGCTTTGACGGCGTTTTGGACCGCCATTGATCCGGCAATTTTAAAAGACATTTCCGAAGAGTCGACTTCGTGGAAACTGCCATCGATGACAGCGATATCAAGATCAACCATGGGAAAATCGGCGATAACGCCGTTGTCGAGAGCCTCACGAACACCTTTTTCAATAGGATTAATAAACTCTTTGGGAATAGTGCCGCCAACAATTTTGTTGGTAAAGGTAATGCCTTCACCGCGGGGTTTGGGAGTAACGATAAGGATACAGTGTCCGTACTGACCGCGACCACCGGACTGGCGAATGTACTTACCTTCGCCTTTGGCTTCTTTGGTAATAGTTTCCTTATAGGCGACTTGAGGTGCACCTGTCGTGGCATCAACTTTAAACTCACGACGAAGTCGGTCGACCAGAACTTCCAAATGGAGCTCGCCCATACCGGCAATGACGGTTTGACCGGTTTCTTGATTGGTTTTGATTTTAAAAGTGGGGTCTTCCTCGGCCAGACGGCCCAGGGCGATGTCCAGTTTTTCTTGATCGGCTTTGGTTTTTGGCTCGATGGCAAGAGAAATGACCGGATCAGGAAAGTTGATAGACTCGAGAACGATAGGGTGGCCTTCTTCACAAAGAGTGTCGCCGGTTTTGGTGGCTCTTAGACCGACGATGGCGACAATTTCTCCAGCTTTGGCTTCGCTGATTTCTTCACGGGTGTTGGCGTGCATAAGTACCAGCCGGCCAAGGCGTTCGCGCTCACTTTTGCTTGCATTGTAAACATAGGAACCGGCGGTAATTTTGCCGGAGTAAATACGAACGTAGGTGAGTTTGCCAACGTGGGGATCAGCTTGAATTTTGAAGGCCAAACCAACAAATGACTCATCGGCCTTAGGTTTTCTGGTTTCTTCTTCTTTAGTTTTGGGATTTACGCCAACAGTGTCTTTGATATCAAGAGGTGAGGGAAGAAAATCAACAACGGCGTCGAGAAGTGGTTGAACGCCTTTATTGCGAAGAGATGAGCCGGGAAAAACGGGAACTATTTTATTAGCAATAGTGGCTTTACGAAGGGCAACTTTAAGATCAAATACAGAGGGTTCTTCGCCATTGAGATATTTTTCCATCAAGCCTTCGTCGGTTTCGACAATGGACTCAATCAGTTTGGCTCTCTCGCTTTCACACTCGGATTGCATTTCTTTGGGAAAACCGTCGGTAATATCGTACATGGCGCCGGTTTCGTCTCCTTGCCAGACAATGGTTTTTTTCTCCAGCAAAAGAACAATTCCCCTGAAGGTGTTTTCGACACCCAAGGGAAGAGCCATGATGGCGGTTTTGGCACCCAATTTTTCATGAACATCTTTGATGGTGGCCATGAAGTCGGCTCCCAGAACGTCCATTTTATTTACTAACGCAATGCGAGGAACTTTGTATTTGTCGGCTTGGCGCCAAACTGTTTCGGTTTGGGACTGAACACCACTACCGGCATCGAGAACAATAATGCCGCCGTCTAATACACGCAGTGACCGCTCGACTTCGGCGGTAAAGTCAACGTGGCCCGGGGTGTCAATAATGTTGAAACGACAGTCCTCTTTGATATTGGCATCGGGCAAAACGGGAGTCCAGAAAGTGGTGGTGGCGGCGGAGACGATGGTGATGCCGCGTTCGCGCTCCTGATCCATCCAGTCCATCTGGGTGTCGCCTTCGTCGATGTCGCCGATCTTGTAGGTTTTGCCGGTGTAGAAGAGAATCCGCTCGGTAGTGGTGGTTTTGCCGGCGTCGATGTGGGCAATGACACCGATATTTCTCACTCGGTCTAAGGGAACTTGTTTGGAGACGGCTGTAGCCATGCTTTTTAAGTTTTTTTCTAAATATGTTTATTGACGAAAGAAAATTGTCCTTGAAGGACAAAATTCCAACAAGGCTAATTTTACCACATGTCAGGCGTGAGAGATCACTTTGGGTTTGGGAATGGGAGTAATTCTATATCCTCAGGGGATTTTTTTCTTACCGAGAAATAAATTAATCAGTTCTTGTCTTCCTAAGGCGTCCTTTTCTTCTCGAGTAGCATCCACCTTTTTCATATCTTCAAATATTTTTTCCGGAGTTTTCCCTTCCCGAATTTTTCCTTCAATTATTTCAGCTATTTTTTCCGCTTCATCTAATGGGTTTTTCAATTCCAACGGTTCACCAACAAATGTTGGTGTACCGTCTTTCCCTATCTTAGCAAGCATTACTCCGAGATGATCTTCAAACGGTGCGATTTTTATCACAGAATTGCCAGATCTAATAACGGCATGCTTTCCATCATACCCAGAAAAATAATCTGTTTTGACTATCTCCTCGCCTTCATTCATATATTTATATCTTACTATCTTACCGGTGATTACGAGCGTGGCTGGAGTAAGTAGACTTCAAGGACAGTCCTTGAAGGACTTGAAGGACAATTTCGTCACCCTCAAAAATAGGTTTTACCGGTTCCCGGAACTCCATAGATAAAAATTTTTCGAATACGTGACATGTACGAAATTATAACAATAAAAAAGCCTCTGCTTGTGACAGAGGCTCGTGTAGGGAATGGGGAAAAGAGAGGTTGTTATGGCCTTTTCATCAGGCCGAGACGACGACCCCACTTGCCTCCGACCCGTTGCCACCAGCAGCCGACAGATTGATCGTCGTAGACGAGCTGTTGCATGAGGGTAAGAATTTCGTCCTGGGCAGTGATCGCCTCATTGACATATTCATCTTTGTTGTCCGTGATCCAGCCGGTGACGTAGAAGTCCGGCATACCGTAGCTGTGATCAAACTTGCGCACCTCAAAAACGACATTCCAGCCGAAGAAAACTTCTTTGGCTTTGGCTTGGACCAGAAGCGCCATGTCGAGTGCTTGCTGGCGGATTTGCCCGCCTAGCCAGTCATCATCCACATCTTTAGGAAGTTTGTAGCGCAACAAAAATTCGGGCATCTAATCCTCCTGACAGAGATTTTTAAGTTACGGGGGAATTATAACAGAAAATAGACAAAATTACTACTATAAGCTAACTTCCTGTTGGATTGAAATATTTGAATATTCTATCTTCGGTTGCGGGAGTGGTGGTCGTAGACGTTGCGGGAGAGGTTTTTGCCGTGATGTGAGTGAGACTTCCGATCATGATGACGACTAGGGGGCGTGATGGTTTTGGCTATTTCGGGGGCGACTTCCAGGAGCCATTCGCGCTTGATCTCCAAACAGTTGCAGGCGAAGGTTTTGCCCTGGGGATTGGTGAAGATTTCGTCCGAGACAATTAGAGAGCCATCCCTTAAGGATTTATTAAAGAAAACCGAGCCGGGGTGAATGGCAATATCGCCTTTGGTGCCGTCGATTTTTTTGAGGCGACCTTTAGAGAAACGCATAAGGTTGCCGATCAAGCCGGCAGTGACGGCTTTACCTAAGGCATCTTTGTTGATTCTTAACTTCGCGTTCGGGTCTATATGGATTCCCTGACCTTCGAGAACATCGAGGAGATCCAACCGAACATTTTTGGCTTCTTCCAAAACTTTTTCATTGAGATAGTTTTTCTTGGCCCATTCGCTATCGTAACCGCTTCTGACATAGGCTTGCCAAATATTGAGGATGACCACGAAGTCGGAGTCTTTATCCGTTTCGAACTGGGCATGATGCCTGTCGGCGTCTCTTTGCAGATCCAGGTCTTCTGGTCTAACAAAAACATTTTTGCCGTCTAAAAAGGCGGCGATGATACAAATTTCGTTTATGCAGGCAATGTTGGGCTTTATGGCTTCAATGACCATGCGACCCAAGCGGGGCTCCAACGCCAGCTCGACCATTAACTCACCGGTTTCCGTTAGATAGCCATTATCATCGAGAGCCCCTAATAAATGAAGGGTGTCTTCGGCTTGGGCAACCGCAGCACGATTGGGACGATCGATGAAGTCAAAATTGGCGGCGTTTTGGATACCAACTTTTTTCATGGCCAAGACGACCTGGGCAAGATTGGCACGTTGGATCTCGGGAGTTTGATAGAGAGGTCTGCGCCTAAGGCTCTCCTCGGTAAACAAACGATAACAAAACCCCGGGGCGGTGCGGCCGGCGCGGCCTTTGCGCTGATCCAAACCGCTAACGGCGTGCTCCGCCAACACCAACTGTTCGATACCGGTTGCCGGATTGAATTGGGTTTGTTTGATAACACCCGAGTCAATAACATGGATAATGCCGTCAATGGTAACCGAGGTTTCGGCGACGTTGGTGGCGACGATAATTTTTCTCTTTGGAAAAGATAAAAAAATTCTATCCTGATCTTCCGGTGGAAGCTCGGCGTGAAGGGGAATTATCTCTGCTGTTCTTTCCCCTATTACTGCTTTGATCTTTTCGATGGTGTCACTGATCTCTTTTTTGCCGGGCATAAAAATGAGAATGTCACCTTCGAGGTGATTGTCAATAATCGTCTTGACTTTATTGGCGGCGCCGGTGGTGAAGTCGTAGTCAAAACGAGTCTGTTGTTCATAAAAAACCTCGACCGGAAACATTTTGCCTGAGATTTCGAGAGAGTTCTCGGCATCATCGGTTCCAATATATTGGGCAAATTTGTTTCTTTCGATGGTGGCAGAGGCGATAATGATGCGAAGGGGTTCGACGTTTGCTTCAATTCGGCGCTCATTGACGACCTTTAGAAGGCCTAAACACAAATAAATATTAAGACTGCTTTCATGAGCCTCGTCGATCATAACGATGGCGTATTCTTTAAGAAGCGGGTCAAACTGGATTTTTCTTAAAAGAATGCCGTCGGTCATATAAGTGATGTCGGTACCGTCCTGGGTGATGTTTTCAAAGCGAATGTTGTAGCCGACCCTTTCACCAACACGACAGCCCATCATATCGGCGACTCTCCCGGTCACACTTCTCGTTGCCACTCTTCTGGGTTGGGTGACGGCGACACTGCCTTTTAACCCCAGTTCGTTTCTTAGTTCCAAAAGAAGCGGAGGTAAACAAGTGGTTTTGCCTGAGCCGGTCTCGCCTATTAGAACAAAGTTTGGGTGTTCCCTAATTTCACCACGAATTTCTTCTCTCAATCTGGCTACGGGAATGTGATTTACACCATCAAGAACTTCTTCGGGTGTACGATCATATTGAAATATTTCAGGTTTTTTGGTGGTCATAGGTTTCATTTTTTTCACTGCAATTCCCGCATAAGGATAGCATAAAAAGAGCGCCGGTGAGGGCGCTCAATTGAGTTATTCGATGTTTTCGGGAGGAGGGTTAGGGATATCGTGGGGGTAAAATATGTCCTTCTGAGCTTGAGTCATGCTCGAGGCTGGCTCAACGGTTTTTGATGCAGGGGTTGAAGGAATTAGTTCGACGGTAACTGTGGCTTGGGTTGGAGGTTTCAGGCCGCAGTCGCCTCTTTCGGCATCCCACATTTGGCATTCTGATTTAAGGCAATCTAACCACGTATATTTTTCATTTGGATCGACGACTTTATAAAGAGGGTTAAAACCAGCTGAAACAATCGCAAGAATTAATATCGGGCATTTTGCCATTTTTACTCCTTAAGGTGCAAGATTTGGGGATATTGTAGCAAATTACCAGCGGAAATGGGCAAAGGCCTTGTTGGCCTCGGCCATTTTGTGAGTGTCGAGCTTCTTTTTGATGGCGGCACCGGCGTTTTCGTGAGCTTCCATAACTTCGGCGGCAAATTTATCGGCTAGAGTCCTGGTCGGGTTGTTGGAACGCGCTTTGGCGGCGTTTAAAAGCCAGCGGATGGCTAGAGAGTCGCGGCGTTCGGGGCGAATGGGTGTAGGTACCTGATATGAAGCACCACCGACCCGGCGGGAACGAACTTCGATGGTGGGTTTGACGTTTTCGACGGCCTCGGCAAGGTATTCGAGGCCATTTTTGCCGGACTGAGCGGCAATTAGATCAATGGCAGTATAAATCTGTTTGGCGGCAACGGATTTTTTACCCTCAAGCATGCAACAGTTGATGATTTTGGCAACCAACTCGTTGCCATAGATCGGATCAAGCTGGATTTTTTTGATGTGGGTTTTCTTGGATCTCATGTAGTTTATTTAACAGGTAATGGACGTTTGGTGCCGTATTTACTGCGACTGGTGCGGCGTTTTTCAATGCCACCGGTGTCGAGCTTGCCTCTTATGATGTGATATTTGACACCCGGAAGATCGCGAACGCGGCCACCTCTGATCAAAACGATGCTGTGTTCGGCCAAGTTGTGGCCTTCACCCATGATGTAGGCGGTGACTTCTTGTTTATTTGATAGCCTGACACGAGCAATTTTGCGCAGAGCGGAGTTTGGCTTCTTGGGGGTCATGGTTTTGACCTGAAGACAGACACCGGCTTTTTGGGGGGATCGGGTGGCAATCATGCGACGCCTGATCGAGTTGAAACTCTTACGAAGAGCCGTAGTTTTTACTTTTCTCGCACTGGTGTGGCGGCCGTGTTTTATTAGTTGATTAGTTGTAGGCATAGTTGCGCTGTGTATTTTATCAGATATTCTCGATTCTTGCTCTCAATTTACTCGTGGGAACCAGGCGGCCGATGATAACATTTTCTTTCATGCCGATCAGGTGATCAACCTTGCCCTCAACGGCGGCATCGGTTAAGACGGAGGTGGTGTCTTGAAAGGAAGCGGCGGAGAGCCAGGAGTCGGTATGGAGAGCGGCTCTTATAGCACCAAGAATGAGATTGGTGGCGGTTGCCGGTTCTCCACCTTGGGCAATGATCGCTTCGTTAGCTCTCTCGTAGGCACCGCGACTGATGACATCTCCGGCGACTAGGGCGGTGTCACCGACCGCGTCGATACGAACGTAGTCGCACATCTTACGAAGAATAACTTCAAAGTGTTTGTCGTGGATGCTGATTCCTTGAGACTCGTAAATTGACTGAATTTCGGAAATGAGATAGTTTTGGGTAGCTCTTAGGCCTTTGATCTTGAGAAGTTGTTTGATGTCGACACCGCCCGAGGCTAGTTGGGTACCGACGGAGATCAAGTCCCCGTCAGCAACTTTTAGGGACATGGCAAGCGGAATTAAGTACTCTTTGCGATCTTCTTTGGCTTTACTTCCCGGGGTAACAGTAACCAGATTGCCATTATCGGTTTCGGTCACTTTAACCTTGCCGGAGACTTCGACTATAGGCGCAACGAGCTTGGGGGTACGAACTTCCAAAAGCTCGGTAACGCGAGGAAGACCTTGGGTAACATCGACACCCGCGGCACCTCCAGAGTGTTTGGTACGCATAGTTAGCTGGGTACCAGGCTCACCGATGGATTGGGCGGCAATGACGCCAACAGGATCTCCAATGACGGCTAAGGTGTTGGTGGCAGTATTGTGACCGTAACACTTGGCACAAAGACCGAAACGAAGTTTACAAGTTATAGGTGAGCGAACTTCGACTTCTTGGACTCTTGCGGCGTCGATGGCGGTGGCAATTTCTTCGGTGATCAACTCGCCTGAGTCAACCAGAACTTTCCTGGTCTCTGGAGCGATAACTTTTTTGACTACGAAACGGTAAACAATGCGCTTGGCAAAGATTTTTGGTCTTTCATCTCTCGCTATCGTAATAAATTCATCGGTACCACAGTCTTCGGCACGGATAATGGCATCGTGGCTAACGTCGACTAAACGACGAGTAAGATAACCGGCATCGGCGGTACGAAGAGCAGTGTCGGTGAGACCTTTTCGGGAACCTCTGATGGAAGTAACATATTCGAAAATTGAAAGTCCTTCACGGAAGTTGCCTTTGATGGGAAGTTCGATAAGGTTACCGAGAGGATCGGCAATCAGTCCACGCATGGCGGAGAGTTGTTCGATGGAGTTTTTGGTGACACGACCTGAGGCAGAGTCGATGACCAAGCGAATTGGATTGGTCTTGGAGAAGGTTGCCCAGGTTTTTTCGGCCAAGTCTGAGGCTGTTTCACGCCACATACTGATGGTGAGCTTGCTTCTTTCACCGTCGGTAATCAGTCCGCCTTTGAAGTTTTCCTCTATCTCTTCGGCTTTTTTATTGCCGGCGGTGATGATCTCGGCCTTTTGGGGATAAACTTCGTTATCGGAGATAGCAAAGGAAAAACTACTGATGGTGGCGTACTCAAAACCAATGTTTTTGACGGCGTCGATTAGTTTGACGACACGTTTGGTGTCACAGGTTTTGATAGCGCGAGTGAAAAGAGCAGAAATGGCAATACCGGTGAAGCTTTTGTTTTGGAACTCCCACTCTTTGGGTAAAATCTGGCTAAAGATGATACGGCCAACGGTGGTGCTGACTATTTCCATTTTTTCAGGGATTAAACGTACATCTATCGGTTGACGAGCCTCAATTACTTTGTTTTGATAAGCAGTAATGGCTTCCGCTTGACTGCCGAAGGGATATTTGTAAGGAGTCTGTGTGTCATCTATTGAGGTGAGGTAGTAAACACCGACGGCCATTTCTTTACGAGAAGGAATGTTGACACTTTGGCCGGAACTGGGTTTAAGAAGATTGAACTGGGGCAACATGAATTTTTTGGCTTCACGGATGGCTTTCTTGGTGAGAGGTACGTGAACGGCCATTTGATCTCCATCGAAGTCGGCGTTGAAACCTTCGCAGACAACGGGGTGAAGTCTTATGGCGGAGCCGTCGACCAAAACCGGTAAGAAGGCAAGGATGGAAAGCTTGTGAAGTGTGGGGGCACGGTTGAGAAGAATTGGGTGCTTTTTGGTGATTCTTTCCAAGATGTCGAAAACTTCCGGCTGGCGTTTTTCGATAAGGGCTTTGGCAGCTTTGACGTTTGGTGCCAGGTCTTGCTTGATAATCTCGTGGAGAACAAAGGGCTTGAACATTTCAAGGGCCATGTCTTTCGGGAGACCACATTGGTTGAGCTTGAGTTCCGGACCAACAATGATAACGCTACGCCCTGAGTAATCAACGCGTTTTCCTAAAAGATTCTGTCGGAAACGACCTTGCTTGCCACGAAGCATATCGGAAAGGGATTTGAGAGTTTTGCCGGTTCTGGATCTTCTGGTGGAACGAGCTTGAGAAGAGTCGATGAGAGAGTCGACCGCTTCCTGAAGCATGCGTTTTTCATTTCTTAAAATGATCTCAGGAGCACCGAGATCAATAAGATGTTTGAGACGATTGTTGCGATTGATCACACGGCGATAAAGATCATTAAGGTCAGAGGCGGCGAAACGACCACCCGATAGTTGAACCATGGGACGAAGATCCGGGGGAATGACGGGAAGAACTTCAAGGACCATCCACTCAGGTTTAACTTTTGAGTCTATTAGGCCTCTTACTACTTGAAGACGTTTGGTGGCGCGGGTGCGTTTGGCTTCGGAGTTACTGTTTGATTCTTCTTTTAATTTAATGGCTAGTTCTTCAAGGTTGACTTTTTTTAGGGCGTCGAGAATAGCTTCCGAACCGATACCGGCAGTCAGCCAACTCACCAGGTCATACTCGGCAAGTTTGGCGTATTCCGAGTCCGAAAGGAGAGAGTTCACTTGAATTTTCTCGATGATGGATCCCAGCTTGTCGTAGATTTCTTCGGTGAAGGCCAACTCGGCCACCATTTGCTCACGGAGACCGGCGATTTTTTGTTTTGTCCCCGTTTTCAAGTCGTCCGATTTTAATTCACGTTCATCTTTGGCTTTAGCTTTTTTATTAATCTCGGAAAGTTCTTTTTGACCCTCTTTTTTGATGTCTTCTATTTGTTTGTCGAAATTGGCACGAACTTCTTCAAGTTTGGCTTCTTTTTGAACAATTATGTTCTTTTGAGTGGCTTCCCTTTTTTCTTCATCAACAGACATAATTAGGAATTTTGAAAAGTAAATTACGGATGTAAGAGCCTTAGGGGAGATGTCAAGAAGTAAAGATAATTTGCTGGGAGCTCCTTTAAAAAACCAAACGTGGGAGACGGGTGCGGCGAGATTGATGTGACCCATGCGTTCTCGACGAACGCGACTGAGGGTAACTTCAACTCCACACTTATCACAAACGATCCCTTTGAAACGGACACGTTTGTACTTACCACAGTAACACTCCCAGTCTTTGACCGGGCCAAAAATCCTTTCACAGAAAAGGCCATCTTTTTCCGGTTTTTGGGTACGATAGTTAATGGTTTCCGGTTTGGTAACCAAGCCATGTGACCATTTTCTGATGTCGTCCGGACTGGCTAGTCTTATTTGTAAACCTGAGAAATCGACAATGCTATTCATATTATTTATTTATTGATTTTGTTCTTCGTTGGTAACACCCGCCTCGGCGGCTTCTTCCGTAACCTCTTCCTTATCCTCGGCTTCTTCTTCATCTTCAAAGGTAGCGGCTTGGAGTTCTTCACTCATGGCGGTGGCTTCAGAAATGACGGCGGCGACTTCCGGTTTGATGGCGGTTTGGTCTTCTTCGGCGACCTCGATAGACCCGGTTGGAACTATGGCCAAACCCAATGAGTTAAGCTCTTTCACCAAGACCTTGAAGGACTCGGGAACTGAAGACATGGGAATCACCTCACCCTTCACTATGGACTCGAAGGCTTTGGAACGACCGACAACGTCGTCGGATTTAATGGTGAGCATTTCTTGGAGGGTATAGGCGGCTTTGTGTGCTTCGAGAGCCCAGACTTCCATTTCTCCTAAACGTTGACCACCCATTTGGGCCTTTCCTCCCAATGGCTGTTGAGTAACGAGACTGTAGGGTCCGATGGAACGCGCATGGGTCTTGTCCTCGACCATGTGGTTTAGTTTTATGATGTAGGAAACACCAACGGCGGTCTCTTCCTCAAATGGCTCACCGCTACGCCCATCAAAGAGCTGAGTCTTGCCGGAAACCGGTAAGTTGGCTTCTTTTAGAGTGTTAGCGATTTTTTGTTCGGAAACTTTTTCAAAAACGGGAATAGAGTAGCGTTTACCAAGGACGCTTCCGGCAAAACCAAGCTGGGCTTCCAATAGCTGCCCTAGGTTCATGCGAGCAAGAACGGAAAGAGGGGAGATAATGATGTCGACCGGAGTGCCATCTGCCATGTGAGGCATGTCGGCTTGGGAAACAATCTTACTGATAACGCCTTTATTTCCGTGACGTCCGGCAACTTTATCACCAACAGTAATTTTTCGCAGCTGAGCAACCTTGACTTTGATTTGTTTGATGACACCGGCGTCGAGTTCGTCACCGTCGTCTCTATTTAAGACACGAACGGAGATAATGACGCCTTGTTCACCATGAGGCATACGAAGGGAGGTATCTCTTACCTCTCTCGCTTTTTCGCCAAAAATGGCACGTAAGAGTCTCTCTTCGGCGGTGAGTTCGGTTTCACCTTTGGGGGCGATCTTGCCGATAAGAATATCATTGGGGCCAACGACCGAACCGATGGCAATGATACCTTCGTTATCCAAGTTTCTAAGATCGGTTTCGGCCACGTTGGGGATATCCCGGGTAAGTTCTTCGGGTCCCAGCTTTGTGTCCATGACATCACAGGTGTGTTCGTGAATATGGACCGAGGAGAGAAGATCTTTGACGACACAACGATCAGAAACAACGATGGCATCTTCATAACCTAAGCCCTCAAAAGCGGCGTAGGCAATTAAAAGGTTTTGACCGAGGGCAAGCTCGCCATTTTCGGCGGCCGGGCCGTTGATAATGATGTCACCTTTTTTGATTTTGTCGCCAAGATCAACTAAGGGGTGTTGGTTGTAGGAAGTGTCTTGAGAAGAGTTGTGGTATTTGCGGATGTTATAAGTAACCAGGTCGCGACTGATCTCGACGAAGCCATAATCAAAAGGCGAGATCTGGAAAGCGGCATTTTTGGCATCCGCGGCCGAGAGCTTGAGAGTAATGTGGTCGGCGTCGACGGAAACAACCTCACCGGCGAAAATGGATCTGACTGACCAGCCCATGCTTTGAGCAACAACATTTTCCATGCCCGTGCCAACAATCGGAGCGGTAGGTTTAACTAAAGGCAGGGCTTGGGTTAGATGATGAGTACCCATAAGGGCACGAGTACCTTCATCTTGCTGGATGAAGGGAATTAGGGAGGCCGAAGTACCGACAACTTGACGGGGAACGACGTCGATGTACTGAATTAAATCGTTGTCAACTTCGATATATTTTCCCTGGAAACGGGCCGGGGCCCATTTTTGCGTGAGAATGTCGCCATCGCGCTCAACTCCGGCATGGGTGATGTAGGCATCTTCTTCGTCATCGGCGGCAAGATAGACAATTTCTTTGCCAATAACCATTTTCGTTTTACCGCCCCTGGTTACTTTTTCGACCTTAAGGTAGGGTGATTCGAGGAAGCCGTAGTCATTTACCCGTGTGTAAAGAGCCAGATAGGTAACCAAGCCGATGTTTGGGCCTTCGGGTGAGCGAACCGGACAGATACGGGAGTACTGAGAAGAGTGAATGTCGCGCATGGAGAAACTGGCGCGTTCTCTCGTTATCCCTCCCGGTCCCATGACAGAGATACGGCGAAGGTTATCAATTTCCGAGAGAGGATTAACCTGATCAAGGATGGAGGAAAGTCTGTTTCTTCTAAAAAACTCAGTGATGGCGGAAATAATGGGTCTGGGGTTAACGAAAGCAGCCGGTGTGGGAAGTTCATCGGGTTTGGCAAGAGACATTTTTTCTTTGATGGATCGTTCAAGGCGTAGGAGGCCGGCCTTAAAGGAGGTCTGATTGACCAACTCACCGACACAACGAAGTCGGCGATTCGCCAGGTGATCAATATCGTCAATTTTGCCATGACCGTTTTGCAGACCCAATAGATACTTAATTGAACCGACAAAGTCGTCAATAGTGAGAGTGACGTGTTGTTTGTCGACGGGGATTGAAAGATCGAGTTTGCGACTCATTTTATAACGGCCTACCAGGCCTAAGTTGTAACGACGGGGATCAAAAAACATTTGATGGAGAAGAGCTTTGGCATTTTCGAGAACGGCCGGTTCGCCGGGGCGAACTTTTTGATAGAACTCGAGAAGGGCTTCTTCGGTGTTGGTTGTATTGTCTTTTAAGAGAGTGGTGGCTATATACTGGTGGTCTTTGTCAACATCGACATCGGCAAACAAGCTCAGAATTTCTTCGTTGGTACTAAATCCCAGAGCACGAAGAAGAGTGGTGGCAGAGACTTTGCGGTGACGGTCGATACGAATTGAGATATGATCGTTGCGGCTAACAAGAACTTCCAGCCAGGAACCGCGCATGGGGCGAATTTCGGCCTGATGGATAGCGCGACCGGAATGGGGATCGACCTCACGGGTAAAGTAGGCGCCGGGAGAGCGGACAAGCTGGTCGACTACAACACGTTCGACACCATTAATGATAAAGGTACCGGTGGTCGTCATCATGGGAATGTCGCCAAGGAAAATTTCCTGTTGCTGGGTAGCTTTGGAGTGGAGATTGGTCAGTTTTACGGTAGCCCAGAGTGGGGACTCAAAGGTGACGCCCTTTTCGATGGCTTGTTTGGGGGTAATCTTGGGGAGACCAACTCGACTGGAGAGAAATTCAAACTCAAAAACCTTACCGGTGAAGTCTTTTATGGGGTTAAGTTCCGTGAGAGATTCACGAATACCATTCTCTAAAAATTGCTTGTAGGAGTCGATTTGAATTTGAACCAAATTCAATTCTGGTAATACCGGGTTGATAGTTCCCCAGTTTTCACGATTGATTTGTTTATTCATCCGTTTTTTTGGATTATGTGGAAAAGTAAATAACAATGGACGATACACAAAAACCTGACCAAGACAAAATCCAGCCAAGTTTATAGCAGTGCCAATAGGATATCATAAAATCAAGGCCGTTGTCAACCTGGAATTTTGTCTAGTTTGCACAGTCCTTTTGGAGATAGACACAGATGTTTTGATTGTGTTCTTCGATGGTTTTGGCAAAGTGGATCTGTCCCTCTAAATCATGAAGATAAAACCAAGCGGTCGTTTTTGCCGGAGCGGAGGCGGACATAATGGCGACTTCCCCAGGATTGCTGATGGGTTTTATAGGTAAACCTTGATTTAGATAGGTGTTGTAGGGAGACTTGATTTGAAGATCGGTTTGGGTAAGGGTTTTGGGCCACCAGTCACAGTTTGGGTTCTTACAGCGACTCGTGGACAGGGCGTACTGAACAGTGGCGTCGATCTGGAGAGGCCATTTTGCCGCCAGTCTATTCTCAATCACTCCGGCAATTTCGGGCATCTCACTCGCGCTGGCTGCCTCTCTTTCGAGAAGTGAGGCGAGGGTGGTGATCCTGTTTTGGTCAATTTCCTTGATTTTGGCTTGGGCAATTATTTCTTTGTATCTGTTTTCGAGACGATCAATAACAGTTGATGTATTGGCTTTGGAATCAAAATCGTAGGTGTCCGGGAAAAGTCTGCCTTCTTTGTTTTCCGTTTGGGAAATAAACTCGGTCGGGGAGAAAGTTTCCCCTTCAGTATTTTTGAAGGCCTTGTCAAGAATTTGGGCAATTTCTTGGCGCCTCAAACCTTCGGGGATAGTAACTCTTACCTGTTTGACGGTGGCGTGAGTCAGGCTCCTGGCAATGTCAGTAAGGCTCATGTTTGGGGAAAGTTTGAAGAAACCGGCTTGAACCCGACTGCCGATTCCCATGGTTACCACGGTGATTTTGAAGGCGGCTCTGGACCGAATTAACTTGGCTGAGCTCAATTCCTGACCAATTTTGTCGATACTCCAACCGGACTTGATTTCAAACTCGGTTGCAGGGAGGGACTTGTAAGTCACAGGTCGGGTTGCCAAAAAAAACCAGCCAAAAAAGACAACAAAGATGAAGGTAAGGACAATAAAAAGTCGTTTGAGCATTTATTAAACTTCGCTGAGCAGGGCGCGGCGGTAGGTTTTGGTTTTCGGATTAAAAATGAAAATGCGGCCACATTTGCAGGTTACTTGATTGCAACCATCAATCTTGTTTGAAGGAACACTGTCGCCTTCAACTAATGACGTGCCGCAACCAACGCAGGAACCTTTGGAGAGAAGCCAGGCTTGAACGGGAGCAATGATATTCTTGAACATGCTTTGATTATATCTTGTTTAATTTTCAATTAGCAATTTTCCAATTTTCAAAGGGAGTTGAGGAAGTCTTGAATTGTTTCCAGATATGGTTTTTCTTCCTCGATGTGGGGGAAGTGTCCGCTTTTTTCAAATACGGCGACTCTTGAATTGGGAATCAAATTGGACCATTTTTTTACAGACAAAGGAGTGGCTTCGTCAAATTTACCGCAGGTGAACAGTACGGGGATTGAAACCTGCGAGAGTCGTGGAGAAATGTTGTAGTTTTTCAGCGTTCCTGTAGGTTTAAAGTCTTCCGATCCCCACATGGAAGTATATGTTTCCTCTCCATGTTCCTCAATTGATTTTTTGATAATCTTTGGTGTGGGTTTTATTCTACAAAAAAAGTTTTCATAGAACTCGTCAGTTGCCTTGGTGTATTCTTCCGGTGAGGTCGATTGGGTATTTTTACCCAACAAAATTTCTTGTGTCTTTGGCGAGAGAGTTTTGATTAGACCCTTGCATTCTCCTTCCCATTCTGAAGAACTAATAAGAGGGCTCGCCAGTATCATTCCTTTTACGCTCTTGGGATTTTTCAGGAAATATTCTATTGCCAAAGCACCACCCCAAGAATGACCAAGAATATAAAAATCTTTTAAATTTAATGAGTCAATAATGGTCTCAAGTTCTTTTACAAAATATTCAACTGTCCAACTAAAATCACCTTCTGGGCGATCAGATTTTCCGCATCCGAGCTGGTCATAAAATATGACCTGTTTTCCATCCGCCAACTTTTCAAGCGGCTCCAAATAGTAGTGAGTAAAGCCCGGACCACCATGTAACACGATTAATGGTGTGTTTTCTTTTTTCCCAACTCTTTCATACCAAATTTTGGAACCTGAAACTTCTATATATCCTTCTTCTCTATCGATTCCTGCCTGTTCGCTTTTATTCTCTATCATCGAACAATATTAGCATAACAAAAGTTTAGAGGGAGTCGAGGTAGTCTTCGAGTATGATGGCGGCGGCGGTTTGGTGCTCGGCCGCTTTTCTTTTGGAGAGAATTTTGCCGGTGTCTTTTAAGAGGGTTTTGGCGGAACGAGAAGAAAAATCTTCAGGAAACAAAATTATTTTGCCTAAAAAGACTTTTTCCAGTTGTTGTTTGAGATTGTTTACGTGTTCGACCAAAAGACCGTGGTTGGGGAGGCCGATGACGATGGTATCAGGGTTGTTTTGACTAATTAGGGGCAGGAGTTTGCCAAGAAGTTTGTCTTTTTTGGACTCAAAAATAGTAGTAAGGGGCTCCGCCAGTATCCCCTCGTGGGAAATAGCGAGACCGGTGTGAGCAGTACCGAGATCGAGACAGAGAATTATGGGCATGTTTATATAATTTTCAATTATCAATTTTCAATTAACGAAGCCTCAACCACCAAACGGCGAAGGGTGGTTCCGGGAGGAACACAGGTGATAATTTTTAGTGTTTTGGCGTTGTAGCTTTGCTTTAATACCCAGAGTTCGGAGGGCTTAACTTCTATGGTGTTGGTGACTCGATAGGTGTACTCCTGATCGTTGTATTTAACAAAAATATCCGAGCCTGGTTTTATCTTTGGCAAAGTGGAAAAAACGGTGGTGTATTTTTTGGGATCAAAGAACTGTGGCAAGGTGGAGTGACCGAAGATCACCGGCGAACCGAGCTGACCGGGAAGGGCGGTTTGGGGGTACTGAACTAGGTGTTTCGTTAGATCTTCATCAAAAAGACTGACCTTTAAATCGGATAGTCCAAGAGTGGGAATGGAGATGGAGTAAAACTCCGGAATACTGCCGTTGTCAATTTTTGCGGTGGCAAAAAGGTCGTTTTGGGGATTGCCGGGAAACCAACTGCTGGCTTTGGTATAGTCAAGATCGGAAAGAATTTTTGGCTCTTGATCACTGTTGGCTTTTGATTCGTAATAGACGGGAGAGAGTAATCCAAGTCTTTCCGAAAAAAGCTTGAAGTCTTTCAGTTGGTAACTGACAACCGGATAAACAACGGCAGCAAGAATCCCAAGGCCCAAAGCGGAGATCAGGGTGGGGACGGTTTTCAGGTAGATGGGAATCTTTTTCCCAGGATGCGGATTTTTCGCCGTAGCCTTTTTGTATCCGTAAAGCATATTAGTTCTCCACTAATTCGAACTTGATGTTTTTTAAGGGCAGAAGGTTGGTGAAGACAGGGATCTTGGGGGCAATTCTTATCGTTAGGTGGTCGAAACCTTGGATGGTGGAAAATAAGGGGCGAATTCCATTTACGAGTTTCCCTTTGATGAGGTTGACATATTTTTCTGTATCAATCTTCGGAAATAGACTGGTTTCTACATTTACTTTTGCTTCATAAAACCCGCTCTTCTTCACGGGTGTTTCAAGATTAATTGAAGTGTTCCCTTGAAAAATTTCCGATCCGGCGGGAATCTTTGGGGCTATCTGACTGAGTGCCAATTGATAGAGACCATCATCGGAGTAAACAAGAATGTCAACCGATCCTTCGAGATCAAGGTTTAGGACGGTAGCTTCTTCGCCAATATTTTTATCAAAGTTCTTTTTGGTATAGATGAAGTCGGAAAGGGCGAGAGAACGGAAGCCGGGAGTTTGCACTTGAGTTGAGCCTTCGATCTGTGACTTTATTTTGTCACTGCCAATCTGCAGGAGTTTGTCCTGATCGGCCTTTGAGACGGCACGAACGGCTCTTGATGTACCGCCGGAAAAATCCGAGTCGGTAACGGCTGCGGAAACCGCTTTTGAATAGTTATTAACGGAAAAGGTTGTGTCTTTGGCGAGATTGTAATCCGCACCAATTTTTGTAGCTGTTACCTGTATGCCGGAGGCCTTACCAAAAGTAGTGCCGTTGAAATCGGAACTGGCAGAGGCAATAGTTACCTCCGATTGAAGGGTATAAGTATATTTTCCGTTTTCGGATACTATGGAAGAGCCCGTTTTAAGAATGAGAGGTGAGGTGGTTTTATTGGCTATCGTGATGGTTCCGGTGGCTTTGTCTCCGACCGTCGCATCTCCGGTGGTTGGGATTTGATCTTTGGTTGAACCCGAGACTGTTTTTTTTGTAGCCAGTAAAGTAGGTGTTCCGGAAATTGAACTTTCGGCAATGGCAATGGTAAATTGGTCGGAGATTTTTTGAGGGTTAAAGGCGATAAGGATAGTTGCTTGACCTGTAAAAAGATAGAGAACAAAGCCAAGACTCAAAAGTATGGGCAGAGCAAGAAGATATAACCAAAGAGTTTTCTTTCTCTTCAGATCGGGAAATCTAAATTTGGGAATTTTCGGAAGAGATATAACAAATTTTGGCTTTTGGTTTTCAACAATGACCGGCTCTTCTTGGGGAGGCTCCTGAACCGGTTCGGGTGGTGCCTTTTCTATAACTACCGGCGCTTCCGACTCTTCGTAAGAAAATCCCAGTTCGGTGATAGATGCCGGAGATTCATCCGGCACATAAATGTTTGTCGCTTCTTGAGGAAGACTTTCCTCATGGGGTTCTTTCTTGATCTGTCCGGTGAGGTAGGCAACTGCTTCAGTTCCCCCCGTGAGAGCAACTGCCTTAATACTAAAGTCGATAGCCAGAACTTCAACTTTGGGCATGTGTTGAAAAGGAAGACGTTCCTGCCAAGGGTGCGAGGTGATGCGTTGTTCTTCTTCCTCCAACACTCCTCCATTGGTGAGAATGAATCGAGCGGGCAGTTTTTCTTTGCCGATTACCGTCAACCCTTCCTCGACGTCCTGGGCTAGGTCATCGGATCTGGCCGCCTCTTCCGATGAGGTTATCTCGCCTTTTTCAATAATCGAAACAACGACCTTGGTGGTGTAGATCTCAAGAAGAATAGCCGTGGGGGGAATACCTTCCAGTTTCTTCATGTAATGGGCAATGGCGGAGTTTATGGGAACCATACCGATAGGATTAAGGCCGAGTTCTTTTACAAGGCGACTAATAAGCCTCGTTTTTGAAGAGTGAATTTTGCCGTCATCGATCCAAGAGTCGGGAAGACCAAAAATAACCTTTCGCGGTTCGGACTTGATAATTTTTACCGCTTGTTCGAGAGATGCATCCACACCGTTTATCAGGGAGTCTTCGTCTGCCCAAGACTCGAATGAGCCAACATTGACAACGGAAGGCATCCCCCCGGAAACCTCCCAGAGGGCAGTTTTAATGAGGGACTCGTGAATTTCGATAGCCAGGAAATATTCCGGTTCTATGGATTTCGATTTTTTTCCGAATAGGTTTACTAGATTCATGGTGGCAGCCGTCAAACAAACTGCAAGTAGAGGCGACGGGTTATCGCGCCTAGCGACTCCTGTTTGACTATCTTTATCTTAGCAAGTTCTTGCGTGTTAGTCACATGGGGTCCACCGCAGATCTCCTTGGAAAAATAATTTCCTTTGTTCCCGATGGAATAGACACTAACGACATCGGGGTATTTTTGCCCGAAAAGTGCCATGGCTCCCCCCGCAACGGCTTTATCTTTGGGCATTTCTTCTCTTATGACCGGAAGTTTTTCGGATATTTTTAGATTAATGAGTTCTTCTGTCAATTGAAGTTCCCTGTCTGTAAGTTTTTCCGGATGGAAAAAGTCAAATCTGAGCCTCTCTGAAGTGATGTTTGACCCTTTTTGACTAACGTGGGTGCCCAAGATTTGGCGGAGAGTGGCATGAAGTAAGTGCGTCGCAGTATGGTAGCCGGTGACGGTTTTGGAGTGATCGGCCAGGCCACCTTTGAACATATTGGCGGAGGCGGCGCGAGAAAGTTCTTTGTGCTTATCAAACTCGGCTTGAAACTGTTTTGCGTCGACCGAATGATTTGTTTGGGACAGTATTTCGGTGGTGATCTCTAAGGGAAAACCATAGTTTTGATAAAGGTCAAAGGCTGCTTTACCATCGACATTCGGATTTTTTTGGAGTTCCTTGATACCCCTGTCTAAAGAAGCGCTAAATTTCCTAATCTCCGTTTTGATCGTTTCATGAAGAACCGGGGTGTCTTTTTGAACACAAAAATATAGAGGTGAGTAAAACTCCAGTACCTTTGAACTTAGCCCCGCTAAAATTTCATGGGTTTCCAAGCTGGCGGTGAGGAAGTAAAGCTTAACGGCGGCACGACGCAGCAGTCTTCGTAGAACATACCCCTGGGCCTTGTTGGTGGGGAAAACGCCATCTTTGATAAGAAATGTGGCGGCGGTTAAATGGTCGGCAATGACTCTCATTGGCGGTTGGTTTTCCGGATTGGTGTAGGATTTGCCGGAGATTTTTTCTATTTCTTGGATCAAAGGATAAAGGCTGGAAATCATAAACATATCGGGGTTGCCGTTTGCGGCCGCTTCCAAGCGGGTAAGTCCACCGCCAAAGTCGATGTTTTTATGGGGAAGATTGGAAAGAGATCCGTCTTCATTTTTCAGAAATTGCATAAAGACGGAGTTGCCGATTTCCAGGAAACGACCGCAGTTGCAGGCAGGGTGACATTTTTCCTTTTTGTAGCGTGATTTTTCGTGGAGTCCAAGCTTTTCACCAAAGTCATAAAAGACTTCGGAGTCCGGACCGCCCGGTTCTCCTGCCGGCATATCTTCCGGGGTACCGGATCTGGACCACCAGTTATTTTTGGCGGGGTAGCTGAAAATACGTTCGCCTTCTTTGGCCGTAATGCCGACTTTTTTGAATAAATCTTGCCAGATATTGATGGTTTCGGTATCTTTACCAACACCCGCGCCACCCTCGAAGACGGTAACAAATAATTTGTGTGGGTCAAGGCCAAGACCTTCTTCTTTGTTGATGAGGAAGGTAAAAAACCATTCAAGCTGTTTGTCTTTGAAATAGTCACCCAGTGACCAGCTGCCAAGCATTTCAAAAAAGGTGGTGTGGCGGTTGTCGCCTACTTCATCAATGTCTTGGGAACGGAAACACTTTTGGGAGTCGGCAAGACGAGTACCCAAGGGGTGCTTTTGACCAAGGAGATAGGGCATCATTGGCTGCATGCCGGCTGAAGTGAAGAGGGTGGTGGTATCACTTTCGGGAACTAAGGAAGCGGAGGGAATAATGGCATGACCTCGCTTTTCCATAAAAGAAAGATACTTCTGCCTAATGTCATTAATGGTCATTTGAATACAGATTATAGCTTAAAGAAACGGGCTTTAACAAAGTGAATTGTGAATATTTTTATTGGGGGCGGCGGGGACGGACGGAAGGAGGGGGAGGAGGTGGGGCTTCTTCCGACGTTGCATCGGGACTTAGCACTTCTGTGCTGCGGAAAGTGGTATGGTGAGGAGTTTCTTCGGGAATAATTATTGGAGTGGGAGGAAGATGTTTTTCAGGGATTTGTTTGTATTTATCGGGGATAGCGTCAAGAGCGTTTTTAACGATTTTTCTCCCCTCTTCGGTACCAAAAAGCAGCGCAGCTACAACACCTACGGATACTCCCATGGCAAAGGAGGAAAAATGGCGGTCTTCGTTTCTATTTACGGGAGTCATTTGTCTTCAAGATTTACCGGAGGGGTCTGTTTGTCACGGCCGAGTAAATGTGAAATAGTCTCGACAATTTTTCCGGACTGACGAAAACCTTCGATGATGGCAAAAAGACCGACTGCCGGTTGAGAAATTTTTTGGAGAGTTTCGTCGGCGGTATCAAGTGTGCGGTTAACCCTCACCAAAGAACTTTTCATTTCCCTAAGAACTTTAATCAGTTCGATACCAACGATGACGGTGATAACGGTAAGGATAGAAACGGATATTAGAGAAACAATTTGGGGCAGTGTCATGTATTCATGATAGCAAATTTTGGAACCGGCCGTTAGTTGGAGATGATGGTGAGGGGCACTTTAAGGGTTTGAGACTTCCCAAAACGATTGGTCGTCTTTATTTTCAGGGAAGTTTCCCCCACCGGGAGGCTGAGACTAATTTGAAAGTGGCCATTTTGGTCGGGTTTTATCACATTGTCATCATTGACGGTAACCAGACAGTCGGTTGAGGTAGTCCCTTGGATGTCGACGGGAGAGGCTAAAACGGCACCGTTTTGAGGCTTATTTATTTCAAGAGGTGGAGGGGTGAGAATGGCCCGGAACTGGAAACCCAAATAGATAACAAAGACCACTACCCCGATCGCGATCGAAATAAGTTGCGAAGACATGTGAGGTAATCTAATCTTTGATGTCTTGTGTTTCCCGGAATGGTTTTTGATGTCCGGATTACGGTAGTCTCTTCTAAAAACGGCAATATACTCTTCCGGATCGCTGCCAAGATTAAGAGAGAGGTTTCTTATGAAACCTTTGGCAAAGGTCTCCGACGGGAGAAGATCATACCTATCGGTTTCCAGCGCTTCGATATATTTTCCGTCAATTTTGGTGGCAAGAGACAGTTCATCAATTGAAATATTTTTTCTGATTCGTTCTGTGTGTAGCAACTGACCGACTGTTTTCATAACAGTTATTCTTCCGGAACTTCGCTCGTGGGCAAATAGTCATCGAAACTATTAACGATAATTTCACGAGGTTTATTGCCTTCAGCGTGGGCAAGAATGCCGGCGTTTTCCAGCTGGTCTAGGATTCTCGCCGCTCTGGCATAGCCAATTTCGAGACGACGCTGGAGGAGTGAGGCAGATCCCTTACCTTCGGCGATACAGAGTCTCGCCGCTTCCTCAAATTTTTCATCAACATTGCCCATGTCTTGACCGGAAGCCGATATCATACCTTTAGCGGCAACATTTTTGGTGATAGTGTCGTCTTGTTTGACTTCAACCCCCATGCTCTTGATGAACTTAAGTAGATCGGCAATTTCTCTTTCGGAAACAAAAGCACCTTGGATACGCTTGGGTTTGGCGACATCCGGGGGAAGAAAAAGCATGTCTCCCTTACCGAGGAGTTTTTCGGCTCCAGGAGTATCGATAATGACACGGGAGTCGATCATGGAGGTGACCTGAAAAGCGATACGGGCGGGAATATTGGCTTTGATGATGCCGGTTAAAACGTTTACCGAGGGCCGCTGGGTGGCAAGAACCAGGTGAATGCCCGTGGCACGAGCCATCTGAGCGATGCGGACGATGCGGTTTTCGACTTCGCCGGCATTTTTACTCATCATGAGGTCGGCGATTTCGTCAATAATAATGATGATGTAGGGCATGGATTGGAAAGCTTTGCTTTCGTTGTAACCGGCAATATTTTTGACGCCGACTTCTTGAAAGATTTTGTAACGAATTTCCATTTGATTTACTGCCCAACCTAGGGCGTTGACAACTTTGTCAACATCGGTAATAACCGGGGTGAGAAGATGGGGAATGTCGTTATAGGGGGTGAGCTCAACACGTTTTGGGTCAACCATAATGAATTTGACTTCTTCCGGAGAAGCCCGGAACAACAATGAAGCAATAAAGGCATTGATAAGAACCGATTTACCGGAACCGGTAGTGCCGGCGATAAGGACGTGGGGCATCTTGGCGATGTCGACAACGCAAGCCGTGCCGGAGACATCGAGACCGAGGGAAACTATGGTTTTTGATTTACTGTTTTGCATGGCGGGAGAGCTCAGCATATCGCGTAGCGAGACAAACTCGAGGGAACGATTGGGAATTTCGATGCCGACTAGGTCTCTGCCCGGAATGGGGGCTTCGATACGAATCTGGCCTTGGGGAGCGGAAAGAGCAAGGGCCAGATCCGATTGGAGAGCATTGATCTTGGATAGCTTGGTGCCCATGGCTATCGTCAAGGCGTACTGGGTAACGGCAGGACCTTTGTGAACTTCGGAGACATGAGCTTGGATGCCGAACGATTCTAGAGTGTTTTGGATAATTTCGATATTTTTATTGATGTCGCCACGGTCAGCCTTACCCAGTTTTTGATCCGAAAGAAGAGTGATGGGTGGATACTGCCAGATGGTGGCTGTGGCTCCTTCGAGAATCGGTTTGGAGGGTAAGGGGCTGACCACTTGAGGCCTGAGCCTTGCTTCCTGATGGATTATCGGTGCCGGAGCAGTAAAGTTTTCCTCTCCTCCGGTAATTTTGACCGAGCTTGGCTTGCTAACAAAGATAGTACCGTTCTTTTTACCAAGAGACTTTAGTTTATCGCCGGCTGAGCCAACTTTTTTAGCACCCGTCTGGATAAAGAGGACCAGATCTTCTATTGAAGTTTCAAAAAGAATAAATAGCCCAATGGCTGTGCCAACGACGAAAAAGAGGATGGCACCGGGAACGGAGATGAGGGAGACAACCGAGTCTTTGATGCCGGAACCGATTGTACCGGAACCGACCAAACCACTTAAAGAAATCATGGTGACGACACTGCCAAGAAAGACGTGGGCAGAGGCAATGGCGAGTTTGACATGGGTAAGAAGAAGACCGCCGACAATAAAGATAAAGGGGGCGAAAAGAAGCGTCCAGCCCAAAAGGCCGCGGCCGGTTTCATTTACTTTGGTTAGAAAAAATCCTTGTTGGGAAAAAGAAATGGCGATCAGCCCACCAATCCCCATGACGATCACCGCCATCACGGAGTTCATGGTGTCTTTTTTTAGATTCAGTTTATATGGTTTGGAACGACGACCTTTTTTACGAGCCATAATTAATCTAAGTATAGCTTAAGCCGCATAATTTTAAACCTCGAGAAGGATGGCAATAACGAGTGGGCGGCGTTGGGTGTGGTCGAAGGCGAATTTTTCCAGCTCCGACTCGATTTTTTTTCTAATGAAACCCCAGTCGGTCGCCTGACCTTTGAGATCTTTTAGACAGGTATAAACATGTTTTCTGGCGTCGTTTATGAGTTCTTGTGACTCTTTTTGGTAGACAAAACCACGAGAGATAACTTCCACATCGCCGGTTATTTGAGAGTTGTCGCGTCGCAGAGGAACGATGGCAAGTAAGATACCGTCTTCGGCCATGACCCGGCGATCACGAAGAACAACCGTGCCCACGTCACCAATTCCCAAACCGTCGACATAGACATTTCTGGTTTCGACCTTGGGGCCTTCTTTGACAGTACTATTTTCCAAGATGACCGACTGACCGTCGGAGAGAACAAATACTTTACCCGGATCAAAGTTCATTTCTTTGGCGAGATCCTTGTAGATCATCATGTGCCTGAGATTCCCGCCTATCGGGATGATGTTTTTGGGTTTTATGAGACGAGCGAGGAGAGCGAGGTCTCCTCGGTAACCGTGACCGGAGACATGGAGATTTTCCGATGTTCCGGAATAGGTTACGTCAATACCGTTTTTGTAGAGAGTGTCCATAAGATCAAAAATATCGGCGTCATTGCCGGTACCGGGAATGGCGTTGGAACTAATGATCACTTTGTCCCCCTTCTTTAGTTTGACTATCTTGTGCTCGTTGTTCGCCAGCCTATGCATGGCGGATCCGGACTGACCTTGAGACCCGGAAACAAGGATGGTAACTTGATTGGCGGGCAGACCGGCGATTTGCTGGGCTTTAATAAGAACACCTTTGGGAATATTGATAAATCCGGTTTTAACAGCGGCTTCAATATTTTGCTCAACAGATCTACCGACAATAGCGACACGGCGATGGTGTTTAACCGAGGCGTCAATCGCTATTTGAAAACGGGAAATTGATGAGGACATGCCGGTAAAAATTAATTTTCCGGTGGTATTTCTGATCTCGTTGTCAATGGCGCCAATAAGAGATCTTTCCGAAGGACAGAAACCTTCTTTTTCGATACCCAAACAGTCAGTGAGCATAATGTCGACACCGTTTCTGCCGGCTAGCGCCATGGAGGCCATGTCCGGGGGAAGATTATCAATAGGAGTGAGGTCAAACTTGAAGTCGGCACCGTGATAGACGGTTCCGGCGGGAGTTTTGATTAAAAGATGAAAACAGTTTGGGACCGAATGAGTAATGTGAATAAATTCCAGGTGAAAGGGACCAAGATTAAGCGTACCTTCGACCGGAGTCATTCTGTTCGTTATGCCAAACTCGCGGACTTTGATCTCGGCAATGGCGATAGCCAGTTTTCCGCCAAAGACTTCAACATTTTTAAGACGCGGCAGGATATAGGGCAGTCCACCAATATGATCCATGTGGGGATGGGTAAGAATGATACCGTGAAGTTTTTTATCTCCGTGCTCGAGATAACTAATATCCGGAATGACGGCGTCGACACCTAGGGCGTCGTCTTTGGGGAAGCCCATGCCGCAGTCGATCACAATTTGATCGTTGCCGTATTCGTAGACATACATATTCTTGGTAACGTCACCGACGCCTCCAAGAGGAATAATTTTTAGAGGAGTTTTGTTAAAATCCATATTTATTTATTTAATTACTAAACAGATCAAAACAGTCACACTGCTTGAACGCGCCGGCTTGTGCCAGCAAACTTAATTCATTTTACACTTACCGGGGGTTTTGTTTAATTACAAATACTCTCTCAGTCAAAGTCTAAACTCAATATAGGATATTATATCACACTCCTTGGACGATAGTTTTTACATGTTTCAAAAATTTCTGGATGGTAAATCCTTCTTTCCCTAGATCTCCAAATCTCTTTGAAAATTCAACTACCTCAGGGTAGCCTGTTTTTACCTTGTGTTCGAATCTCTCAAACTCCGGAAGGTCAAGAACCAGATCATTAAACCACTCGGATAATAACCAAATTGTGTGTTTATCCAGTCTTTCATTCAGAGAGGGTTCATGATTCTTTAGATATTCAAAGAAGGCAAAATGTAACATTTCATGAGCTATTACATGGTTTGTTCCCTGGAAGTGCTGGAAATATACTTGAAATGTTTTATTTTCCAAAAATCTCGGATTGCAATCAAAAATGGATAAATAACAAATATAGTCACCTTTGGGCCAAGACATATTCCCAAATATCGTATTTACCGATCTGAAAAAAATAACCTCGACGGTGTCCCAGTCCTTTTTCATCTGCTCTAAAGAGTCTTCAATCTTTGTTTTGTTGTCCAAATAATGCTTTTTGATAAAACCGGTGATTATTTCTCTTCTCATGTTGCCATTAGTTATTTTTGCCTTTTTTAGTTCCGGGTATAGTTCGACAATTCTTTTCCCAAAATTAACGCCACTTTCATTCATGTCAATAAATCGAAACGCCATCTCAATGTCCAGTTCTATGTTTACCTCAAATTTAAGCTTCGGATAGATGTTCACAAGCACATTTTACTTGAATATTTTGTTTGTAATGGGTTTACATTGTCCGGAATAAGAGTAAACTGTCTTTTGAAATGAAAAATAAGAAGAGTCCAGACGAGCCTGGAGGAAGAAAAAAAGAGAGGACCGTCAGAATATTTAATTTATCGGAGGATGTTTGGCCTTTTATTGAGGCGATGGGTGATGATAAGGCGAGGCATAAAGAGATAGAAGAAAACGCTAACTTGGCCGATCGGGATTTGTTTTCCATGGCGGAGGAGTTTGAGTTCACTTTTATCGCCCCCAAGAAGTTTAATCCCCTTTTTGTGGAGTATTTTAAAAAGTTGTGTTTGGTACGGGAGATGGAGGTGCTGGTGCCCAAGAAAAATACCGGTCTTATTTGTGAGGATATTCTTGAGGATAAGGTAATCATGAAGAAACTTGTGAGAATGGGTAGGTCATACAAGAGACTGGCTATCACTTCATACTCCACCTCACCCTACTTTTTGAATTTGGTGAGTAAACTCCGAAGTAAGGGAATCGATGTCCGGACACCGGAGGCACCGGAAGAGGCGAACGCTTGGACGGTGAATTTTTATGGTAGTAAATCGGGAATTCGGCAACTGACACAGATAAATGGGGCAATTAGAGCGGACTTGAAAATGCCTGAAGGGGTGGTGAGCTCCGGAGTGCTTGATTCGGTCAGAATCGCCGCCAACAAGTACATAAAGGAGGGTGGGGTGGTCATTAAGACAAACAAGGGACATTCCGGAATGGGGGTGCTCATTTTTCGCAAGGGAGATCTACCCAAAAAATACCGGGAGTGTCAGAAAAAAATCGTAGAAATACTAAATAGAGACGGTTATTGGGAAAAATTTCCCATTGTGGTGGAGTCTTTGATAAAGCCCAATCCGAGAATTGGCGGAGGGTTTCCAAATGCGGAGTTTGTGATCAAGAAGGATGGTGAGGTGAAACTTTTATACTGCTGCGGAATGCGGGTCAGTGAAAAAGGAATTTTTGGCGGGGTAGAGATCGGCGAGGAAGTGTTGCCGAAACGAGTGGCTTCCAGAATCACCGACATTGGATATTTAATTGGTGAGCAGTACGTTGAAGATGGTTACCGGGGTTATTTTGACATTGACTTTATTGCGGGAAAGGGTGGAGAAATCTTTGTGAATGAGTCGAATGTGAGAGTGACAGGTGGAACTCATGCATATCAGGCGGCGGTGGAACTCGCCGGTAGGGAGTTTATGAAAAAAGTTTTCGTTTTGTCGAACAATATGTACGATATTCCAAACAAAAATATTTTTACCTTTGAAAAACTACAAAAACTAATGAAGCCATTACTTTTTAATCGAAAAACAAGAGAAGGGCTGGTGATTGCCTCGTCTAATCTCTTGGCGATGGGGAAACTGGCCTACATTATTTTTGGGAAAAATAAAAGACGGGCTATCGCTATCGAGGAGGAGATGAAGAAGTTTTTAGATTAGCCCTACCACTTGGGGAGGAAGGATTTGATGTTTTCCGGCGTGAGGGTGACTGACTTGGCTTGGCCGGTAACGAGCAGGAGGGCGACTTTGCGCACGATACCTTCGATAGTACGATTGAGCGTGCGAATACCGGCATCGTAGCCTAGGGGACGAATAATACTTGGCCAAAGAGCAGGGTCGATGGTGATGAGGGCAGGATCCATGCCGGCGGCTTCCAGGGCTTTAGGGAAAAGATAATTCTGGGCAATATTGGTTTTTTCGTCGTCGGAGTAAGAAGGCATCTGGATAGGCTCGAGGCGATCCATGACGGCCGTGGCTAGATTGCCGGTGTTGTTCGCCGTGGCTATGAACATAACCTCGGAAAGATCAACCGGGTAGTCGATAAAATGATCGAGGAAACGATTGTTTTGGGTGGGGTCTAAGAGCTCGACCAAAACACCCATGAGGTCGGCTCTCGCCTCTTCGGTAACACGGTCAATTTCATCGAGGAGAATAATGGGGTTCTTGACACCGGTGTCGCAGAGGGCTCTCACTATATATCCCGGCTCGGCTTCGAGGTGGAGACGAGACTCACCGCGAAGATCTTTGGCCGAACCAAGGCCGCCAAAAGGAATACGAGCGATGGGTCGGCCAAGAGCTTCGGAAAGGGAGTAAGCGAAGGTAGTTTTTCCGGTACCGACCAAACCAACGAGGCAGACAATGGGAGCACGAGCAACGCCTAAGTTTCTTGAAGCTCTGAGTTTTAGAACCGACATGTACTCAAGAATGCGTTCTTTGACATCAGCCATACCAAAATGATTCTTGTCTAAGGTGGCTTTGATGGCGGTGAGGTCAATGGGGCGCTCGACGCGTTTTGACCAGGGAACTTTGGCTACCCAGTCGACATAATGCTCAAGTTTTTCGTACTCTTCGGAAAAATAACCTTGGTCGGATAACCTTTCAAGGCGGGCGATCATATCAAGAGTGTTGTCTTTGAGCTCCGGAGGAACTTCGATCGAGTCGATCTTTTGGCGAAGGACGTCGAGAACAGATGGTTTTGGAGTTGGGGCAGGATCCATGAATTCATTATATGACGAGTTTCACCCTTCGTCATTCTGAACTTGCCCGCCGATTCGGTGGGCTTGATTAAGAATCTATGTAAATTAGTACTTTATTTTTATAGATTCCCGATCAGGTCGGGAATGACAGGATTGAATTTTTGCCATGAAAAAACCGCCTCTCCAAAAGGAAAAGGCGGTAATAATGGCTGAGGGCCATTTTTTCTCCAGAATGCATTTTTAAAGGCGCTAATTGACGGCTTTTGTTCATTCAATTGGTTGCCCTCGTAACCGCATGAACTTAGACACATGCTGTCAATAATTAGTGGAGGAGCGAAGCAGTTTTGGGAATGTGGCTTCCCTAGACCTTCCTTTTTGGGCTATTTCAACGAGAACCCCCTCCCAAGCCTCACCAATCTGAGCGTAGAATACCATAATATTATAGGTTTGTCAAGGCATAACAAAACGCCCCGACGGACGTCGGAGCGTTTTTGCTAAGGCCTAACTAATATTCTACATTAACGACTGTCTCTAAAATTACGGAAATTGGGACGGCCGCCGCCGAACTGGGGTCTACCTCCCCCGCCCATGGGAGGTCTTTCGGCTCTTAGGGGAGCTTCGCCCTCTTTGAGCATGGTGAGATTGACGCGACCCATGGAGTCGACTTCGTAACAGCGGACTTCAACTTTGTCACCAACCTTCATGGCACGGAAAACTTCCGGCTGGACTTGAGAAACGTGAACCAGACCATCTTTGCCGGGGATAATGTTCACAAAAGCACCAAAGGCTTCGATGCGAGCAACCGTACCTTGATAGGTTTTACCCACTTCGGCTTCGGCAACAATGGATTCGATATAAGCCAGGGCAGCGTCCACTTTGGTTTGATCGTTACCGGTAACGGTCACGGTGCCATCATCCTCGATATTAACTTCAACCAAGAAGTCATCCTGAATTTGGTGGATAACTTTACCGCCTGACCCAATAACGTCACCAATTTTGGCAACCGGAACTTTGGTGGAGAGGATCTTGGGTGCGTACTGAGAAATTTTTTCTCTTGGAGTGCTAATTTCTTTGGTCATGATATCGAGTATGGTGAGACGGGCTGTTTTGGCTTGCTCAACGGCTTGGATCAAGATACCGGCTTTGATGGAAACTTTCACATCCATCTGCAGGGCGGTAATGCCATCTTTGGTGCCGGCAACTTTGAAGTCCATATCACCCAGGTGATCTTCGAATCCGCAGATGTCCGTTAGGGTAACATATTTGTCACCTTCGACAATAAGACCCATGGCCGTACCGGCAACGGGTTTTTTGATGGGAACGCCGGCGTCCATGAGAGAAAGAGTGGAACCACAGATGGAGGCTTGGGAGGTGGAACCATTTGAAGACATGACTTCGGAGACGACACGAATGGCATAAGGGAAGACAGCCTGATCGGGAAGAACAGGCATAAGAGCTCTTTCGGCCAGCGCGCCATGGCCGACTTCGCGACGACCGGTACCGGGGCGGCCAACTTCTCCCGCTGCATAACCGGGCATGTTGTAGTGATGCATATAACGTTTGGTGGACTCGCCTTTCATACCGTCAATTAATTGTTCTCTCGCCGGGGAGGCTAGAGTAACGACGGAGAGAACATGAGTTAAACCACGTTTGAAAAAGGCGGAACCGTGAGTCCGGGGAAGAACTCCAATTTCGATATTGATGGGGCGGATTTCTTCGATGCCGCGACCGTCCGGACGCTCTTTCTTTTCCAAAATATTTTTTCTCGCTAGTTCACGCAACATGCCATCAGCAGTCTCGGCGATGTGATCGGGGTTACTTTCCGGATGCTTAAAACAGATGGCGGCAACCACTTCGGCGAACTGGATGCCTGTCTTGGTGGCTTCATTTTTGAGAAGTTTTTCCAAGTCGCCAATTTCATCTTTAACAAATTTTTTGATTTCGGGGTCAACTTCGACCGGAGCAATAGTGCGTTTGGTTTTGCCGTTTTCCTTGACGAATTTGGCAATACCGTCGGCCACGATATCAACGAATTCTTGGGCAAAAGATAAGGCGCCGGTCATTTTTTCTTCGCTAACTTCATTAGCACCGGCTTCGACCATACAGATGCCACCTTTAGGACCGGAAACAATTAAATCAAGGGGTGAGACGGCTTTTTGCTGCGCATTTGGATTAACGATGTACTCACCCTCAGGGCTCATACCAATACGAACGGCACCGATAGGACCGGCCCAAGGGTAGTCGGAGAGAGAAACAGCGGTTGAGGCGGCGATGATGGCAAGAATCTCGGGTTCTTCAACCCCATCTATTGATAAAGGAGAGGCCAGAAGCTGGACTTCGTTGCGCGAGCTTTGATCAAATAGAGGTCTAATGGAACGATCGATCACGCGACCGGTAAGAATTTCGTTTTCTGAGGGTCGGCCTTCGCGCTTAATAAAACGACTGGAGCTTATGACTCCGCCGGCATATAACTTTTCTTGGTAATCGATGGATAGGGGAAAATAATTTATACCCTCTTTGACACGATTGGTGGCAACGACTGACGCGATAACAATGGTGTCACCACATCTAACTGTCACGGAACCTGAGGCCTGGGCGCCGAAACGGCCGGTCTCGATGGTAATTGTTTTACCATTGAGAACAATGGTGGTTTGAGGGTAGGTCATGAGGGAAGCTTATTTAGCCGAGTCGCGCAACTGACTGTTAATTTTAAGAGACTTGGTAACTTCAAGATAATCTTTAGAATTGGACTTTAAAAGGTAGTTTAAAAGACGGCGTCTTTTGGAGATAATCTTTAAGAGGCCACGGCGGGAATGATTGTCCTTTTTGTGGACTTTTAAATGGTTGGTTAGTTCGTCGATTTGGCTGGTGAGAAGGGCAATTTGCACGCGAGGGGAGCCGGTGTCTTTATCACTGGCGGCAAACTTTTTGATGATGTCTACTTTTACGTCGGGTTTTAATGCCATATCTTCGGTGTATTGTAGCAGATAGCCGGAGTTTTGCCAATAATTAGGTGGCGTTTACCGGTTCAATTTGGTAACCCAGGTCTTCCATTCTTCTTGCCTCTTCCGGTGTCAAACGGGCAATTTTGTCTACCGTCTTTCCCGTTCTGGGATCAATAACAGAAACACATAAACCGTTTGGGTTTTTAAACTTAAAGAGAAGACTAGCGTCACTTTCTTGGCCGTTTCCACACTTTTCCGTCATTATCTTGATTTTAGCATTTGACCAGGTGGAGATTTTGCCAATAATTAAGAGGCGTCTTGTTTGTCGCCGACGCGGAAGATCTTGGGTTTGTTCCAGTCGGAAGGAACCGGTGTATCCGTCTGATCGGTGGGTAGGCTTTCCTGTCCGGTAGGTAAACTTTCCTCCTCGGGAATGGGAATTTCATCAATCGGAGATTCGGGAATTTCAAAAAAGGGAGGTTGAGAAAAACGGGGAAACTGAACTTGTTTGTTGGGAAGATGAGCGCCCGAGCGCATAAGGAAAGCAATCGCGGCAAAAGTGTCGGCGGTTAGATGGGTACTGGTGAGACTGTTGGTTCCTTCGTAGATATTAGTAAGAAGGTTTTGGGCAATTGGAGGAGTGAGTTTGAGTTTTAGCTCTTCCAAAAGACCGGTGACCAACTCAGAAAAAGAGCTGAGGTTTTTGTGATAGAGATTTCCAGTAAAGGCGGCCGGGCGAAGGGAGTTTGACAGACTTAAGATGGCGACATTATCAAGAAAGTTTTTTTCGTCGGCATAAATTTTTCCAAGTTCTTCAAGGGAACTGACACCAAGAGTGATTACCAGGTCGGCTTCTGCGCCCGAGTAAGAGTATTTAACCCCACCGATATCCGGAACCGGGGAACCGGTTTTGGGCTTGACCATTAGATAAAATTTGCCGTCGTCTCTCACGTCGTAATCAACTTTGTCGAGATCGTCTTCTTTATAGTCGAAGGAAATAATTAGATTGCGGCTGCCAATGGTATCGGCGATTTCGGTGACACCTTCTATTTGATGATCGACGTGGACGTCGCTACCGCAACCGATTTGGGAAATTTTTCCGGCTTCTTTGAGAGCAAGATGGAGACTGACTCCGGCGGCAACCAGATCTTTTCCCGGATCAGGGGGTAAACACACAATAACGGATTTGGCAGATTCAATCAGGTCTTTTGCGGCTGTTTGCGTGTTTTTTTCTTCCATTTTTAGTTTTCTATGATTGTGGCCGTCATTATATCACCTATAGCAAATTCGACATTTGGGGATAACACAAGACCACATTCTTGATCTTTTTTGACTTCCTCGACATTTTCTTTACCGATTTGAAGTGAGGTAATTTTGGAGTTGCCTATCGTGTCACCAATTTTGAGTTTCCCTGAGATGACAGAACAACCATAAACGATGGTGCCGGTAAAGTTAAAGGTTTTTATTATTTTGGCTTCGCCGGTGGTAATGATTTTGGGGGCGGCTTGGGAGTTCTTTTTTTCTTGGAGTTCCTTAAGATAATCAAAAAGCTGATAGATTATGTGAAAGTTTTTGAATTTTATGTGCTCAATTTCGGCTAGACGAACAACCGAGGAGGGCATTTTAACATTGAAACCTAAAATTTCGGCTTTGGTGGCTATGGCTGTCTCGATGTCGGAGTCGGTAACTAAACCGACGGAACTTGACACAATATTGGCTTTGTCTTTGATTGTTTCCGAGATAGCCTCAAGAGATCCTTGAACGTCGGCTTTGAGAATGATGGTCGGAATTTCTTCGCTGATAGTATCCGATGCACCAAAAACATTTTTTTCTTTTTGGTCATTGCAGGGTTCACTTTTGATAATATCGCCGATGTTAGGAACTTTGGAAAAGCCAATTACTTGAAAAGGCGTTGATGGTGTAGCTTTATTGATCGATTTCCCCGAAAAATCTGTCATTGAACGAATCTTGCCAAAATCGGTTCTTCCGTCATAAAGGGAGTCGTTTTTATCAAAAGTACCGCTTTTTACCAATAGCGTAGCTAAGGGGCCTTTTTGCGGATGCATGGAGGACTCGATAACGAGGGCTGTGGCCGGACAGGCATCGGAGTTGTCTTTTAATTCTTCGAGTTCCGCCAGAAGAAGAATCACTTCCAAAAGATCGTCGACACCTTCACCGGTTTTGGCGGAGATGTTGACAATGGGGACATTGCCGCCATAGCCTTCAACAAAAACTCCTTCACTTCCCAGATCGGTTTTGACTCGCTCGGGACTCACCCCCGAAAGATCGGTTTTGTTAACGGCAACTACAAACGGAATACCGGCAGATTTGATGTGCTCGATGGACTCTTTGGTTTGGGGCATGACCGAGTCATCGGCGGCGACAACCAGAACGGCAACATCGGCAGCCTGACCACCACGGCGGCGCATGGCGGAAAAAGCGGCATGGCCCGGGGTGTCGATGAAGGTGATTTTTTTGCCTTGGTGTTCGATTTGATATGCACCGATAGCTTGGGTGATACCACCAATCTCACCGGCGGCAACTGCGGCATGTCGAATTCTATCCAATAAAGATGTTTTCCCGTGATCAACGTGTCCGAGAATCGTAACCACGGGTGGCCTCTCCTCCACGGCGGGCAAGGTGGCCAATGTTTTGTCCGACATAGGCTTTAATTAGTTTTTGTAAACGGCGAGCTGGGCCTTGATCTTCTCAAGGGTCTTGGGCCCGAGGCCCTTGACTGAGTCGAGTTTATCAGATGTGAGATCCTCAATATGAGTTAACTTGGCTTCTATAAGAATATTTCTGGTTTTTTTATCAAGACCGAGTTGATCGATCTCGTACTCTTCCGTGCCGGTGGCAACGATACTAACTTTGGTGTCCTTGGCCTCTTCGGAGACGATACGAAGTTTGGTTTGAGTAAGCTTGGCGGCGAGTTTGACGTTTTGGCCACCTCTGCCTATTGCTAGAGAAAGTTGATCGGCGGGAACGGTAACAATAGTTTCACCGGTATTTTTGTCGTATTTGATATCGAGACCTTCGGCCGGAGCCAAGGCGGACTTAATATATTTGTCTTTGTCTTCGGAGTACTGGATGATGTCGATTTTTTCGTTGTTTAGGTCATTGATCACGGCCTGAACACGAACACCTTTTTGACCAACGCAGGAACCAACCGGGTCAACACCGGGTTGGGTGGACTCAACAGCAACTTTGGAACGGGAACCGGGTTCGCGGGCAACCCCTTTGATAATGACGCTGCCGGCACTGACTTCAGGCACTTCTCTTTGGAAAAGTCCCGAGAGAAGTCTGTCGTCGGCTCGAGAAACGATGATTTGGCGGCCTTTGATGGTTTCGGCAATTTCTTTGAGATAAACACTAACACGAGAGTTGAGGCGATAGAACTCGGTCGGGGACTGCTCTTCCGGAGGCATAACCGCCTGGCCGCGGCCAAGATCAACGATGACGTTGCGGCCGTCCATACGTTGAACCATACCAGTCATGACCTCACCAATATGTTCTTGGTAGTCGGCGAGAACGGAGTCACGTTCGGCTTCACGAATAGTTTGCAGGATAACTCCTTTGGCGGCTTGAGCGGCGATACGGCCAAAGCCCGGAGGAGTAATTTCTTTAAGATCTTTTTTCTTGGCACCTTCCTCACCGACAAAAAGTCGGAACTGGCCATTGTCGGAATCGACATCGGCAGTGATGACTTTGGCTTCCTCTTCATACTTTAGGGACTGCTCGGGGTAGTCTTTTTTGAAGGAAGCGATAAGAGCGGAGTTTATAGCTGTAAGAACAATTTCCGGGGAAATACCACGCTCGGAACAGATTTGGTTAATGGCAGCAGCGAACTCGGTTCTGGCTGATAGTGTTTGTGTATCCATGTTTTATATTTATTTTGACTAAGTTTAAAAAAGGGCGACCTACGCCGCCTAAAGTACTCTTAATCGAGCTTATTATAACATGTTACAATCCAGAATATGAAGAACGAACAAGATAAAAACTTTGAAGGTTTGCAGGGGCGATATGTATATCTCTTGTCCCCGGTGCGTAACGTGCCGCCTGACCAAGACGTGATTATTCAAGGGTACGCGGAAAAACTCAAGCTGGCCGGAGCTGTATCGTTTAACCCGAAGAAAGATGCTGACCAACTGGATCCGACGGGTTACAACATTGTGATGGCGGAGCTAAATTTTTTACATGAGGCAGCCAAAAATGGAGGTAGGGTAGATATTTTATGGAACGCGGGAGGTATTCCTTCCGAAGGATCGAGGGTGGATTATGGAGTAGCAGTTTCGTTGGGCTTGGAGATAAATCTAGTTGGTGTTTTTGACGCCGATTGTCCAACTGGACCACAGAAATGTTTAAGTCTTATAAGTGGTTGGGGAAAAGAAATTGTTGAGGACACAATTGAAAACATCCGGAATAGTGATCAGGTAATAGTTGATTGGGATATTGAAATGGTTAGTGATGAACAAGAGTGGCAGAGAGTATATCTAGGGATAGCCCTTGGACAAATGATCCAAAATCCGAACTTGAAAATAATATTGGAGAAAGTAACCGGTATCGACCCACCGGAGAAAAAATCCTATGTAAAAGTGATGAGAGAGATTGAGGCAAGGCAGTCTGCCAGCGCATGAAGAGTGTTGAGGTTCCTGTCTGCCGGAAATGTGCCGGAGCGGAGTATACCAATTGGGGAATTGAGGGAGAAGCAACTGAAAAAACGATATTGATTGTGTTGGAGTGTTCGGATTTTCGGGCGATTGGAGTTGATTATGAAGAGGGTTTGTTTTCCTCAAGAACCGGAATGGTTTTGAAAAGTATCATCGGAAATAGGTTTGATCGGGTAATGATCACTAACGCGGCTAAGTGTTTATTTGAGGGAGGAAAAAGAAAACCGAGTACCGGCGAGTTTGCTTTGTGTGCCGAAAATGTACAGGAACAAATACAAAGAATTCAGCCGGAAATTGTGCTGTGTTTGGGAGAAAAGGCAACGGAAGCTGTCACGGGCATGAAATTTAGCGAGGCGCTGGGAAAGGTGATTGGAAACGTGGTGATAGCGCACCATCCTAGGGTAATGACCATTGAAGAAAAAAAGATGATTCGAGAAATTGTCGAGTTTACGATTCCTCAAACTGCCTGAGAAGATCTTTTTGCTGGCCGGAGAGGCGGGATGGAAAGGTGATGACAAAGCGGATGTAAAGATCCCCGTGTTGGTTACTGCGTAAATGTTTCACCCCTTTGCCGGTAAGGCGAATGACTGTTTCCGGCTCCGTGCCCGGACGAACTTTAATTTTTAGATCACCATCCAGCGTTGGCACGGTGGTGTCTCCCCCAAGAATGGCAAGGGTAAAGGGAATTTCATGATTAACAATAATATTATCGCCTTCGCGTTTGAATATCTTACTGGGGCGAACATCGAAACTAATGTCAAAATCCGAGTAACGAATTTGGGTACCTTCATCGGCACCGGCGGGAACTTTGATGGTGTATCGTTTCCCCTGGTGGACGATGGTTTTTTCGGAACCGTGAACGGCTTCATCAAAATCGATTTTGAGAGAGTAATGGGTTTTTTGAGGTTGACGTTGTCTTCCCCCAAATCCCCCGCCAAAGAAACTGCTAAAAATATCAAAGGGGTCGGAAAACCCGCCGGAGCCACCAAAGAGGTCTTCAAAGTTGATGTTACCGCCTGTGGTGTAATAACTACCAAAGGGATTGCCGCCACCCTGGGGATTGAAACCGGTACCGCCGCCAAAAGCGGCGTGGCCAAACTGATCGAACTTGGTTCTTTTCTCCGGATTACTTAGAACCTCGTAGGCTTCGTTGATTTCTTTGAATTTTTCGTGAGCATTGGCTTCTTTATTTCTGTCCGGGTGCCATTTGAGAGCCAGTTTGCGGTATGCCGATTTAATCTCCGCGCTAGAGGCAGATTTGGAAACACCCAAAATATCGTAGTAATCACGGGTTGTAGCCATTTATATAGATTCCCGATCGGGTCGGGAATGACAGGTTATTTTAGCAATTAATTGACTACCTCACCCTCTTCAGCGGCTTTGGTATCGGCCTTTGACTCATCAGCTTTTGAATCCTCGGCTTTAGGCTCTTCTTTTTTGTCCTTTTCACCGGCGGCCTTGTATAAAGCTTCGGCGTGTTTTTGAACTAACTCCGTCGCAGCCTTTAACTTGGTATCAACCGACTCGGTGGTAGCATTGTCTTTTTTAATCTCGGCTTCGAGATCGTCAAGAGATTTTTCAATTTCACCCTTGGCTTCGGCATCAAATTTGTCACCGGAGTCTTTCAAAACTTTCCTTGTTTGAATACTCAAAGTGTCGGCCTCGTTTTTCTTGTCTACCAACTCTTTTTTCTTCTTGTCATCTTCGGCGTATTTTTCAGCTTCTTGTTTCATCTTTTCCACCTCTTCATCGCTGAGATTCGTGGCGTTTTTGATGGTGATCTTTTGCTCCTTGCCGGTGGCTTTGTCTTTGGCGGACACATTTAAGATACCGTTGGCATCGATGTCGAAGGTAACTTCGATCTGCGGAATACCCCGAGGAGCGGCGGGGATACCGTCTAAGATAAAACTACCAAGTGTTTTGTTGTCACCGGCCATCGGACGCTCGCCTTGAAGAATATGAATCTCCACTTGGGGCTGATTATCTGAGGCGGTTGAGAAAACTTGAGACTTACTGGAGGGAATAGTGGTATTTCTTTCGATCAAGGGTGTCATGACAGAGCCCATGGTCTCAATACCCAGGGTAAGGGGGGTGACATCAAGAAGTAAAACATCTTTAACGTCACCGGAGATAACACCGCCCTGAATAGCAGCGCCAAGAGCGACAGCTTCATCCGGGTTGACCGACTTATTTGGTTCTTTGCCAAAGAAGTCTTTGACCACCTGCTGAACTTTGGGCATACGGGTCATACCACCGACCAAGATAACTTCGGCAATTTTTGATTTTTCGATCTTGGAGTCGGCCAAAGCTTTCTTACACGGTTCGATGGTTTTGGCAATTAGATCATCGACCAGTTCTTCCAGTTTGGCCCTGGTTATTTTCATAGTTAAGTGAAGCGGCTGGCCATCGCGCTGGGTGATGAAGGGCTGATTGATTTCCGTTTCGGTAGAACTACTAAGATCGATCTTGGCTTTTTCGGCCGCGTCTTTAATACGCTGAAGTGCTTGTTTGTCTTTTGAAAGATCAACGCCATTTTCCTTTTTGAACTCGGCAACAATGTATTCGATGACCCGGCGATCAAAGTCATCACCACCCAAGAAGGTGTCCCCGTTGGTGGACTTAACTTCGAAAACGCCATCCCCCAACTCGAGAATGGAGATATCGAAAGTACCACCGCCTAAGTCGTAGACGGCGATGGTTTCGTTTTTGCCTTTGTCTAAACCATAAGCAAGAGCGGCGGCTGTTGGTTCGTTGACAATACGCTGGACATTTAAGCCCGCTATTTCACCGGCTTGTTTGGTGGCTTGGCGTTGGGAGTCGTCGAAGTAGGCCGGAACTGTAATAACGGCATCGGTAACGGTCCCACCAAGATAGGCTTCGGCGTCGGCTTTGGCTTTTTGGAGGATTTTGGCGGAGATTTCCTGGGGAGTGTAGGTTTTGCCATCGATTTTAATGACAGCCGAACCGTCTTTGCCGGCTTCAATATCGTATGGGGCTATTTCTTTGGTTTTTTGGGCTTGTTTGCCGGAAAATTTTTGACCCATTAACCTCTTAACGCTGAAAACGGTTTTTTCCGAGTTCAAGATCATCTGGCGTTTAGCAACATCGCCAACAAGATTTTTAATAGGCTCCACGATTGAAGGGAAAGTGTTCTTGCCTTCAGCTGTAGGGATGATTTTGGCTTTTCCACCCTCCATGACAGCGGTGGCGCTGTTGGTTGTACCGAGATCGATACCGATTATTTTGGACATTTTATTTTATTTAATTAATTTTTAATGCTTGTTAATTGTGTTTATTTGTATAGATTCCCGATCAGGTCGGGAATGACATGTTTATGATTTTGTAATTCCAGATCCAACTCTCACTTTGACGGGGCGGAGAACTTTGCCATAAAGGAAGTAGCCTTTAGTGAGGGTTTCGACGACGTGGCCCTTTTTGCCCGGGACGGCTTCGATACAGTCCATTATTTTTGGGTCAAATGGTTTGTTATCCGATTCGATTGGTTGGAGACCTTCCGATTTAAGACTTTCCTGAAGTTCTTTGACAACCATTTTCAGTCCGGGGTCTTTAATGTGAGTTGCAGCCGTTTCCAGAGAGTCGATGTTGGGAAGAATTTTTTCGATGAGCATGGCGCCGGCAAACTTAATGATCTGGCCTTGGGCTTCTTTAAAACGACGGTCTTGATTTTGATAGTCGGCCAGAACTCGCTTGTAGTTTGCTTCCAGCTCTACAATACGGGCTTTTAGTGTTTCGATTTCCGGATTGGTGCGTATTTTTTTTACCATTCTTGAGCTATTTGATTAACTAAATTGGCGATATAACGGACAAAGGGAATGTTGCGGTCATATTCCTGGCGACTGGAACCGATGACACCAAGGCTGCCGCGGTGACCGCCGATGTTTATGTCGGCAAAAACACAGCTGGCTGGATGGAGAAGGGCGACTCCCATTTCATCACCGACAAGAATATGAATTGGGGAGTTGTTGCCGGCGTGATTAAAAATATCTAGGAGGCGCTGGTGTTCGTCCAGAAGGAAGAAAACTTCTTTGGCTGTTGCAAAATCTTGAAACTCAACATCATTAAAAATATTGGCATAGCCGGCGTGATACGTTTGACCTTCTTCGGTGGTGGCAACAGAAAGAGACTTGGTTCGCTCGGATAAGACCTTGGTGGCTTCACGGAGAAGATCATCCCTGTTAAAACGGTGGTCCCAAACACGAGACTTGACATTGACTTCTTCGGCAACAGACAGCTCCTTCTCTTTCATGAGCTCGTTGACATAAAACTTGATGGCCATAGGGGTAGGGATGCGACCGGCAGAGGTGTGGGGTTGGGTAAGAAAGCCTTTTTCCTCGAGAACGGCCATCTCGTTTCGCAGGGTGGCCGGGGAGACGCCGAGACGATATTTGTTTTCCAATGTCACCGAACCAACGGCACCGGCCGTTAGGGTGAACTCCTCGACGATCGTCTTAATGATTTGTATCTGTCTTTCGGTTAGATCCATATAGAATTAGCAGTACTATAGCATGAGTGATAATTGTCGTCAAGCCCTATATGTTGTAAAGTTAAATCATGGCTAGAAAAAGTGAAACATTGAAGGGACTCGCGCCTTTGATTTTGGGACTTTTGGTAATTGCTGTGGTAGTTGTGGCTATTCCAAATGCAGTACGTTTGATGGGTAAGGCCTCCGGAGAACCGGCCAACTTGGTTTATAACTTCGAGGGTGTTTTGGGGAAAATGCCAACACCGTGGAGAAATCTGGCTCAGGGCGGGGAAATGCCGGGGGATATGATCGCAAACGTAATTACCGAAGTAAAGACTTTGAAGCCGGAGTATATTCGAATAGACCATATATATGATGCATATAAAGTGGTCTCTAGGAGCGGTGGTGAGCTTGTTTATGACTGGAGTGGGCTGGACGGGGCGGTAACCTCAATCCTGGCTACGGGGGCAAAACCATTTTTATCGCTGTCTTATATGCCCGAGGTAATTGCCAAGGGTGACATTGTATCAGTCCCGCGTGATTGGAACGAGTGGGAGCAAGTAGTGGGGGCAACCATTAGACACTTCAGCGGAATCGACCAAAAAAATATTGATGGAGTAATTTACGAAGTGTGGAATGAACCGGATTTGTTTGGAGGTTACAAAACTTACGGAGAGAAGAACTATCTGGATATGTATGCGGCTTCGGCACGAGCGGCAGCTAACGTCCGAGGAACAAATTTGTTTGGGATTGGCGGGCCGGCGACAACGGGGCTTTATCGGAACTGGCTGGAGACTCTTATAAAATATGTTGCTAAAAATAATTTGCGGATGGATTTTGTGAGCTGGCATAAGTACACAACCGATCTCTCGCAGTTTGAAAAAGATGTGGTACAGGCAAGATCGTGGGCAGAAAACATCCCGGCTTTGGTGAACCTGAAGTACTATATTACCGAGTGGGGTTTTAATAGCGAAAACGATAAAGGCTACGATGAAAAGAGCGGGGCGATCCATCTGCTGGCGGCGGTAAGAACCATGGTGGGGACAGTTGACCGAGCTTTTGTGTTTGAGATTAAGGATGGACCGGGAACGGAAAAATTCTGGGGGCGATGGGGGCTTCTAACCAATGAAAAGTATGGAACCCCGGAGAAAAAGCCAAGATATCAAGCAGTGGAGTTTTTAAATGGATTATATCCATATAGAATGAGTGTTTCCGGTGAGGGGTCGTGGGTCAAGAGTTTGGCCAGTATTAATGATAACGGAGACATCAAAATCTTGGTGACGAACTATGATCCATTGGGCATTCATGCCGAGACGGTGTCGATAACTTTTGAAAATTTACCCAAAGCGAAGTTTACCGTAACCAGACAGGACTTTCTGGGAGAAAGCAGGACGGCAACGATCACGACAGACAGCCCTACTTGGAAAACAAGTGAGTACTTCGACGCCAACTCGGCGGCGATGTTTACAATAAAGTTTTGATAAAAAAACACCCTCAGATATGAGGGTGTCGTCATAATACTTAAGCCAATTCGGCGACGACGCCGTTTAAGTTTTTGGCAATTTCTCCAAGTTTGAGGTTTTTGAAAAGATGGAACACTTCTTTTAAACCATTCGGTATGGGAGGGTATGTTTCAAACCAACTTTCGGCTTTGAGCGCCCGCCCATCGGGTAGAACAATCAGATTAAGGTTATAGGCTTTCGAGCCTACGGTATATTTCTTACCGTCATAAGTGAAGGTGATATCAGGGTCCATGGGGTCTCCTTTTAAAGATCGAGGGTAGGAACGAAGTTATGGGCATTATACCATCAAGCCTTGACGACGGCGAGGAAGGCAGACTGGGGAAGCTGAACTTTGCCAAACTGCTTCATGCGGGCCTTACCCTTTTTCTGTTTTTGCAGGAGTTTGAGATTTCGGGTAAAATCGCCGCCGTGGAGCTTAGCGTCGACATCTTTTCGGTAAGCTTTGATAGTTTCCCGGGCGATGATCTGACCACCGATAGCTACCTGAATGGGGATCTCGAACTGTTGACGAGGAATAGCTTCCTTGAGCTTTTCGGCAATGGCTTTGGCTTTGAAGTTGGCTTTTTCTTTCACAGTAATAATGCTCATGGGCGGAAATACCTCATGATTGAGGAGCACGTCGAGCCTAACCAGGTCGGCTGCTTGCCAGCCTGAGAGTTCGTAGTCGAGAGAAGCGAAACCCTGCGAAACACTTTTCAAGCTATCGTGAAGAGCGGTAATGACCTCGATAAGGGGTAAAAGATAGTCGATTTCGACGAGCTGATCGAGATAGGAGACATTGCCCAGACTTCCACGAAGATCTTGGCAAAGCTGCATCACAGCCCCCACATATTTTTCGGTAACAACGATCTTGACATTAGCCATAGGCTCGAAACCTTCCGCAATTACGGCCGGATCGGGAAAGTCGGCGGCCGAGCTAAAGACTTTTTCGGTGCCGTTTCGCAGTTTCACTTTGTACTCGACCGAGGGGGAAACGGCGATGACCGGAAGGTTGAACTCACGCTCGAGGCGCTCCCCAACCACTTCCGAATGAAGAAGACCTAAAAAACCCACCTTTACCCCCTGACCCAAGATGGGAGAGTTGATACCTTGGGTGGTGAGAGCGGAGTCATTGAGCTTGAGTTTTTCGAGGGCGTCGACCAGTTCCCGGTACTGGGCACCGTCGGACGGATAGACATCAAGAAAAACGTTAGGGTGAATTTTGCGGAAACCGGGGAAAGGAGCAACGTCTTTACTTTGGGCGGCGAGACAGAGAGTGTCGCCAACTAAAATGCGATGAATATCTTTGAGGCCGGTAATGATGTAGCCGACATTGCCGGCGGTGATGATCTTTTTTGCGTCTCTTTGGGGACTAAAAACACCAATTTCTCCCGCGGTCAAGACTTGGCCGGAGTTAAGAAACTCCAGTTTGTCGCCGGGGTGAAGATCGCCGGAAATGACGCGGACAAAGGCTATAACTCCAAGGTGGGTATCAAAAACGGAGTTAAAGACAAGGGCTTGAAAAAGGGCGGCCCCACTTCGCCTTTCGGCTACGTTAGGGGCAGGGAGGTCGGAGATGACTTTATCCAATAGATCGGCAACGCCTTCACCGGTTTTGGCAGAGACAAAGAATGGTTCGGTCGTGATATTTAAAAGTTGTTTGACTTGGCGGGTGGCCGCGGCAGTGTCGGCAAGAGGGGCATCAATTTTATTGATGACGGGAATTATTGTTAACCCGAGGTTTTTTGCAAGACGGAGATTGGCAACGGTTTGGGCCTGAACACCCTTGGTGGCGTCGACCAGGAGAATAGCACCATCGCAAGCTTCCAGGGCACGTTCCACTTCGTAGTTAAAATCGACATGCCCTGGAGTGTCGATAAGGTTTAACGTGAATCCTTTGTAGTTCATGGTGACGGGGGCGAGTTTGATGGTGATTCCCCTTTCTCTTTCAATGGGATTGCTGTCTAAAAGTTGGGGAATGATTTTGTCCTTTTCAACCGTACCGGTGATCTCCAACATGCGATCGGCCAAGGTAGACTTGCCGGCATCAATATGAGCAATGATCGAAAAATTCCTGATTTTGTTTTCCATGGTGAAGTTAGTTAGCGACCGGAGTTTCGATGACCTCATCGGTTTCTACAAGAACCTGGCGCCAGTTACCAAGTTTAATAAAGAGATTCCGGACATCGGCAAACTGATTAACTTTAAGGAGGAAGGCGAGACCAAAATAAACAGTAAGTCCGATGAGACTCACTATAGCAGTAAGGATAAGAAGCGGAACTGTGCGGGTAGTGTCAAAAACAAATTGATCCAGAAGTCTCATAGGAATCCATAGGGCAAAAGCGGTTAAGACACTCACAAAAAGCATTTTTATTATTTCTTTGGAAATACCGAGACTGGGTATGGTAGAACGAATAACCAGATAAAGAATGAGGAAGTTAAGAGCATTACTTAGACTCATCGAAAGACTCATGCCGAGAATTCCCCAAGAAAATGAGTGGGTGAATATGTAGGCGGATGCTACAAATAGAACCAGTGTGGCAATATTTATTATGAGAGGGGTGCGGGTATCTTTTTTGGCATAAAAGGCGCGAGTTAAGAGCTGAACTGCGGCTTGAGGGGCAATGGACAGCGAGAAAACAGCTAGAGCTTTACCGGTTAGCAAAGTGGCTTCCCAAGGAAAGTTTTTAGCTCCAAAAATAAGACGAACTATGGGAACTCTTAAAATCAGGATAAGGATGGCAGCCGGAAGGCAGAAGAAAAAAATCTGAAGAATGGTTTTTCCAAGAGTTTCGGCAAACTTAGTCTGGTCTTCGTTCAAAGCCTCATCGGCGAGGGTGGGAAAAGATGCTTGGCCAAGGGACACCCCAAAAAGTGAAATGGGGAGGACGTAGACTTGACGGGCGAAATTGAAGATGGTGAAGGAACCGGCGGATAGGGCCGAGGCAAGGTTTAGAGAAACGATGCGTTCAACCTGAATCAGAGCCAGGGACATGGTGCGAGGTGGCATAAGAGCCAACATGCGGCGGACGCCTTTGTGTTTTAAACGAAAGTGAATTTTCGGAAAATAACCGGTGTGAAATGCCGCCGGAAGTTGAACGACCACATGAAGAAAGGCGCCAAAGATGACGCCAATGGCGGCGGCGTAGATGCCGAGAGCAGGAGTGAGAATCAAGATACCGAGAATGGTGCCGAGGTTGTAAAAAAGTGGAGCTATGGCGGGAACAAGGAAACGACGATGGGCTTGAAGTACACCCGTAAGAAAAGAGGAGATGGCGAAGAACATCTGGGCGATCGACATAAGTCTGATGAGATTGACCATGAGGTCGAGTTGGGGTCCTGTGTAGTGAGAAAGAACTTGGGAAAGCGGGCGGGCAAAGATGGCAATAAGGATGGAAAGGGCAAGAAGAATAGTGGTAACCGAGGTCAGGGCAACATTGGCCATGAAGTTGGCTTTTCTTACCGATTTTTTTAGATAGCCTTGATAGATAGGAATGAAAGCGGCGGAAACGGCACCAACAACCAAAAGCTGAAAAACAGTGTCCGGAATAATGAAGGCGGCGAAATAAACGTCGAGATTCCCTTCAAGACCGCCAAAAAACCTGGCGGCTAGTAAACGATTCCTAATAAGCCCCAAGAAAGCGGAGAGAAAAAAGGAGGCGGCGATGATGGTAGCGGCCGAGAGGATACTTGAGCTCTTACGATTCAAGATTTCCTGTGACCGGGATAATAATTTTTGAACCACTGTGTTGATTTTAATTCATGAGGCTCTCTTGCGCTAGGTGGAGCTCGTGGTAAAATCAACGCATGCCAATAACCAAATCCGCAATCAAAAAACAAAGATCCGACGAAAAAAAGGCCGTTTTTAACAAGTCTACCAAGACAAAAACGAAAACAGCGATCGATGCTTTTAAGTCCGCTCTTTCGGCCGAAGCCTTAGCAAAAGTCTTCTCGGCGGTAGATAAAGCTGCCAAAAAGGGTGTTTTGAAAAAAGGGAAGGCCAATAGAATCAAGGCTCGCTTGTCCAAGAAAATTTCCCCCAAAAGCTAGGGATATTTGATACACTGAAGGTGTGGCTACTGCTCATAGTGTTTCTAGTATCAACTTATTACCTAAGGATAGTTTTGAGTTCTCTACTACCGGGAAGGCTTTAAAGTGGGCAACAACGGTGGGGAGGGTGTTGGTGGTTCTCACCGAGTTTGTGGTGCTTTTGGCTTTTGCATCAAGATTTTATTTTGATAAGAAACTTTCCGATTTGGGAGAGGTGTTGACTCAGAAAGAGGCTCAGATAGCGGCATATGCTGCCGTTGAAACCGAGATGAGGAAAGTTCTTGCCAAACAACGGCCGGTAGAAACGCTTCAAAGTGGAGGTTTGGGTTTTGCGTCCAAGATCGACAGTCTGACGCAGATCATGCCCATGGGAACGGTTTTGGATAGTTTGTCTTTAGATAAAAACGGTTTGGCGATTTCGGGAAAGGCTCAGTCGGAGTATGGTTTTGCTCAGTTTATAGCCGGACTCAAAAAACTATCCGGGGTGGCAATGATAAATTTGAAAGATACGAGTTTTGACCAGACAACCGGTGGGGTGAAGTTTAGCATTCAAATTAACTTTAAATAATGGCCGGTTTAATATCCAACGAAAAATTCTCCCTCTACTTCAAAAAGGTAAGTCTGCTGTCTAAACGCCCGGAGATTCGAGCATCTTTGGAGGTGATCTTGTCTGTATTTACGGTAGCAATACTGGTTTTTGCCGCCATAAGACCGACAGTAACCAATATTATTTCACTGCAGAAAAAAATTACGGATCAAGAAACAGTTATTAAAAAGGCCGACAACAAGATCTCCCAGTTATTTAATGCTCAAAAACAACTTAACACTTTCAGGAGTAGTTTGAAACTTTTTGATGAGGCGGTTCCGGATAGTTATTCATATGTGGGTAGTGCAAAAAGATTAGAGTATCTGGCCATAAAAGATCATTTGATGATAGATTCGTTGAGCTTCTCCGGATTCACTCTCCTCAAGGGAGGAAATGCGGTAAATCAGTGGGCCACAAAAATTGCACAGCCGACTGCAAACAATACTCTACTGGATCAGATAACTTTTTCGGTTTACGGAACTCCACAAAACGTAATTATTTTCCTTAAAGAGATCGAGAATATGGATAGACTGGTGGAACTTAATAATGTGTCTCTCACCAAACAGGTCGGTTTGAGTAAATCCGAGGATACTCTTAAGGCTACCGGGCAGATGACCTTTTACTTCTATACTGAATTACAATGAAAACTACTCGAACACTATCTTCTTATGTATTACTTGTTGGAGTGATGGGGCTGTCGATTGTTGGTGGAGTGGTGGCATATCAAGTATATTCTGCGTCAGTAAAAAACCAAACCACCGCGGAACAGTCAACGGCGATAAAACCTTTGGACGGAGTGATCAATCAGTCAACGATTGACAATCTTAGTAAAAGAACGGTGTATACGGACGTACAAATGGGGTTGCTTCTTAACGCAACACCAACTCCCCAGCCAACGGCTACGCAGTCAGGCGGGCAGGCTGAGGCGGCTGAGAGTTCGGTGGTTGGGGCGGAATCTACCAACTCGGCAATAACACAATAATGATCAAGAAGGGCCTTATGGCGAAAAGAATACCAACAGCGGTCGGAGTCTTAATACTTTTAGGAGGGTTGGTGGCGGGGGTAGTTTTGGTGAACAGCCGTCAGAGTATATTGACCAAGGCCGGGCCGACTGAGGCTCCGAAAAATGTCAAGATCTCCAATCTGGGATCCAATACCTTCACGGTGAGTTGGACAACGGATACACCGGTGACCGGTTATATAAAATATTCGGAGAATCCGGCAAAAATTACCACACCGGCGGGTGATATCCGCGACCAGATATCGGGAAGTTCTCAGGGGTATACCAATCACTATGTTGGTGTTACCGGGCTTTCATCCGACAAGACCAATTATTTTATGATCGGATCAGGGTCGCAACTGTATGACGACTCGGGAAAACCATTTGAACTTAGAACAGGACAAACGGTAATTGCTCCGCCGGAGGACGTAATCAGCGGAAAAGTTGTTGGAGCCGACGGCAGCAGCATAAATAACGCGATCGTGTATGTTGAGATTGAGGGAGCGCAGACCTTGTCGGCAATGACAAAGACAGACGGAACTTGGAAACTGAATCTGGCTTTAAGTCGGGATAGCAAAGGAGCGGTTTTAACTTATGATTCCACTTCGTCTTTAGTGTCAATTTTTGTTCAGGCGGGGATCTCGGGGACGGCGACGGCTATCACCAATACCGGTAAAGCAAAACCCGTACCCGATATTGTTTTGGGAAAAAATCAGAGTTTTGTGGAAACAGTAATCGCTACCGGATCGGGAACGGTTGATGAGGGAGCGGTAAAAAGTGGTGGTTTTAAAAATATTATCGAAGAAGCGGCAGCAATCGTCTCGTCGGAAGCTACCGAAGCAACCGGTTCGATGATAATCATGAACCCGGCGATAAATGGGGAAATGATCGCCACCAGTTCTCCGGAGTTTTCGGGAAAAACAACTCCGGGAACAACAATAAGGATTACCGTACACTCACCTTTGGAGCTAACTCAGATGATAAAAGCCGATAAAGACGGCGTTTGGAAATGGACTCCGCCTCAAGGACTGGATCCGGGAATACACACGATAACACTGGAGTACACGGACGAGAATAATGTGTTTCAGAAAGTAGTGAGAACATTTACGATACTGGCGGCGGATAATGCGGGTGGATTACCGGCGTTTACGGCTACTCCTTCGGCAACAGTTACCATTACCCAGTCAGCCAGTTCATCGGCAACGATCTCGGCAACTCCGACAAAAAAAACGAGTATGCCGGCAACATCTTCTACGAGTCTCACCGACACGGGAGCTTTGAACGTAACTATATTAATGGGAGTGCTGGGAGTAGTGTTGTATTTATTTGGACGAGTATCAAAAAAATGGTGGAGAGATTGACAATTTATTGACGTCATTCCCGACCTGATCGGGAATCTATGAAAATAAATACCTAATTGGATTAATTTATATAGATCCCCGCATTCGCGAGGATGACACTTAATAGCTGTTGATTATTATAAAAAAAATCATTATAGTGTAATTAAGTCCAACTTTATTTGGGCTATTGAACAGCGCATGGACGATCAAAATCAAACCAATCAACCGCTAGATCAAGGTGCCGCTCCAAATGTGCCATTGGACATTACTCCACAAACTCCGCCTGCACCGACCATTTCTCCGGTGATGGAACCGATTGCTCCCCCGACAACGACTTTTACGACAACAGTAACGACGCCAACTCCTGAAGTACCTTCTATTCCAACTCCGACTCCGGCACCATTTGAACCTGTTGCGGTTCCCCAACCGGAAGCGATGACTACATTCACCACGACTGTTTCCACTCCAACACCGATGCCAAGTGAGCCTGTTTCCACTCCGGTGGTTGAGCCTGAAATGCCCAAAGTAAAGCCAAAAAATAAAATCTTGCCGATTATCGGAGGAATAATGGCTTTGCTTTTGGTGGTAGGTGTAGCTGGAGCGGCTTATTATGTTTCAAATCAGTTATCAACCAGGCAAGCGGTAGCGCCAAATGCACCAACAAGTAAGCCAAAAGCAGGAGTTGTTTGTGGGTCTTATCCTCAGGTTGAGTGCGGAATTATTGATACAAGTTGCATATGGTCATCATCGATGAATGATTGTGTGTCGAAAGCCGGAGGTGGAACAATTTTTGTCTGTTCAGCCGGACAGACATCTAATCAAGGCTGTGCCGCATACGGTTGTTCTGCTGATACCTCTCGTCAATGCACTTGTTCAAATAATGCGTGGAGTTGCCAGTGCGTTACCGATTCTTCTTGTAGTGGCGGTGGGGTGGGAGGAAGTGGAGGTGGAGGAAGAACTGCAGATGGTACGTGGACGGTTGGTGGGGTTAGTTGTGATTATATAAACAATTCCGGGGGAACAGGACCGGCCGGTTCTCCTTGCGAAAATAATCCAAGTAAGGGGAATGATTATGATAACTGTGGCGGAAGTGATTGTGAAAAGTTTTCCTTCAAATGTGGAACGCGTTGTCTTGATTGGGCTTGTGGTGCCAATGTTTGTTCTACACCAACCGAGTCGCCGACGACACCACCGGCGTGTGCTTCTTCGATAATAAGTCCGGCAGTGGTGAACCAAGGTCAGAGTGTGACTGTTTCGTCCACGTCAACTACTAATGCCAATGTCTTTTTCTACTCGGCTTACAATATGGATAACCTTTATGGACCGGGGAACGCTAAACCGATTTGTGTTGAAGGAGCAATCGACTATGGGGATCAGTGTCCTGGTACTTCGGGGCTTTTGATCTTCTCTGACATAAACAACAGAACGGACGGCGGCGGACTTAGAACCGCCGGTTCGGTCAATATTCCCTATGCAAGCTTGTTTGCCATTAATGACAAAAACAATTCGGATCGACTAGTAACGAATGTTGCGTTTATGGCTTACTTCATGAAAGATAATGGTCCGGTGTCTCCGCCGGATGACAATTGTAAGACCTATACGAAGATGGCTAGTGTTTGTGTCCCCAATGGTGTGAAAGATTGTCCTGCTTGCCCGACGGAGTGCGGATTAGTGGCCTCGAAAATTATGTGTAAAGATTCCTGCAATAAGGATACACCAGGGTCTTGTCCGTCAACGGCGGATTGTTGTCCCGCGGCAGGAACTTGTCCAACGGCGTGCGATTATGCCGGGGGTACGGTACCAAATGGAAGTTGTGGAATAACGACATGTGTGGCAGGATCGTGTCCAAGTGGAAGAAGTTGTGTAGCCGGCACTTGTGAAGGTTGTCCCGCGGAAGGAACTTGTCCAAGAACGTGTGGATATCCCGGTGGTACAATTCCAAACGGAAGTTGTGGAACAACGACATGTGCGGTAACGCCGGATTGTGAGGTAGGAGCTTGTACATTGATTAATGTTTACAAAAAAGTTGATGGAGTATATGGAACAACTCCTTTGACAACGGCACAGTTACAAGCACTCAAGATAGGAGATGTATTGAAGTTTTCCTTAACTTCAAGCATGGATAACCTCAGGGGTAGGTTCAGAGTGACGGTGGCCGGTGTTGCGGGGAGTTGGTTAAATGGGACAATAGATGCAACCAACAAAAAGTTGGTAACTTATAGCGACTACACCGTAGTAACTGCCGGAATCTACCAATTTGAAGCCCAAGTTACTATCACACCATAATAATGAACAAGAAGAAAAAGATCATAACCGCCATCCTCGTTTTGCTAGTGATTCTTTTGGGAGGAGCTTCGGTGTATGTGGCGACGCAGTTGTCGACAAGGAAAGCGGTAGCGCCTACAGCTCCGGAAAGTAAACCAAAAGCTTTTGAAACATGTGGTGCCGGTCTTTCTTGTGACAGTATTCAAGCGACCGGTTCTACACAGTGTACCGATAGTTTAAATCCCGGTGACCGGTATTGTTGTCCCCTTGGACAAGTTATATCCAACGGAGCTTGTGTTGATGAATGGCAAGGATGTGATGCGTGTACGGTGACTGCGTCGGCATCGGCAGTAATTTGTGTTCCTTCCGGAGTGGTAACGTGTACACCGGACTGTCCAACGGCGTGTGGAACAGCGGCATCGACGATCACAACCTGTACCAATAATTGTGGATCAACGACAAAGGCGTGTGCGGCAACGGCGGCTTGTCCCGGAGACGGTGATTGGAGTGAGTGGGGTGACTGTAGTGCAACGGCTTGTGGAACAAGCGGCACGAAGACGAGAACATGCAACAATCCAGCACCGGAAGTTGGTGGTGCAGAATGTACGAAAGCAAATGGAACTAAAACAACAGCAACGGCAAGAACCGAGACAGCAGCGTGTAATGCTATAGTTTGTGTAGTCTTGGAAGGAAGTAAAACGACGTATAAAAACGTGACATCAAATACTTCCGGAAGTTACAGCTTGACAACCGTGGCAGAGACGATATCTAAGAGCCAGATCTATGTTTATACAATTGAGCTTAAAAATACCAGCACTGCGACAGCTTCCGGCGTAGTCATCAAAGACTCACTGGCAAATATGCCGGTAACATATATGGATGCCGTAACCGGGTGTAGCTATAGTGCGAGCAGTTTGGAACTAACATGCAACACTTCAATTAAACCAAGTGAGACCAAGAAGTTTAGTTTCCGAGTGAAAGCCTCCGATAGTGTGGCTAATGGAACAGAAATTTCCAATACCGCAAAGGTGACGTACCCCGATGGATCGCTTGATCTTTCGAAAAATTCGGCGGTGAGTACCGTAGTTGGTTGTAATCATACCTGTACGACAGCTGAGGAGTGTTCCACGGGCTTAACTTGTGACACTACTACAAGTAAATGCCGTGTGTCTGCGTGTTTGACCGAAGACGACTGTACTTGTACCGTAGCAGTAGTCCCGACAGTGACAAGGGCAGTAACCAGGACAAGTGCGGTAACAGCGACAAGCACGATTGCACCCACAAAGACTATCGCTCCCACGAGAATAACTACTCAAACAGAAGAAGTTATCGCAGAAGCTACCCCAACGATCCTGCCGGAGACCGGTATCTTTGATCTTCCCGGAATTGCAGCGTTTGGGGGAGGATTGCTCCTGGCTGTCATAGGAATTCTGTTAGCCTTGTAACTCATGAAGATTGCCGTAGTCGGCGGTGGTTTTACCGGACTTAGTTGTGCTCTTTATCTAATTGAAAATAGATGTGAAGTTGTTTTATATGAAGAAGGGAAAGCTTTGGGTGGTTTGGCCGGTGGAATCAATAATAAAGGCTGGAAATGGAGTTTGGAGAATTTTTATCACCATGTTTTTACCAATGATAAAGAAATTCTTGGTTTGGCAAAAAAAGTTGGGGTAGGGGTACTTATCAAAAATCCAATGACAACTAGTTTTCTAAACAAGAAAGAGATCCGACTAGATTCCCCCGTTTCCGTTTTGAAGTTTTCCGGGCTAAGTGTCTGGGGGAGATTGCGAATGGGTATAGGGCTTTTTATTTTAAAATTAATTCCTAACGGCTTGTTTCTTGAAAAATATAAAGTGGTGGGGATGTTGCCTCGCCTTTTGGGTAAAGAAGGATACTTTGTGGTCTGGGAAAAACTACTACGAGCCAAGTTTGGATCATTTACCGGTAGGGTAAATATGGCTTGGTTTTGGGCGAGAGTGGTCAAGAGAACCAAGAATTTGGGGTATTTCGAGGGAGGATTCCAGAGTTTGGCAGATAAAATAGGAGAGAAAATTGTGGAATTGGGAGGGAGAATCGCCCTAAACTCGGAGATTGCTTCGATTCGGAATACCGAAACTCGCAATGACCCCACTTCGCCCTTGGCTACGTTTGGGGCAGGCAAGTGGATGGTAAATGGGGAGGAGTTTGATGGCGTCGTTATGACAACTCCCGCACCGGTGACGGAAAAAATTTTGGGGGAGAAAATTAATTTTCCAAAAATAAATTATCTTTGGGCGCAGACGATGGTTTTGGAGCTTAAAGAGCGTTTGATCAATGGGTACTGGATGAATGTTTTGGAGAATAACTGGCCGTTCTTGGTGGCGGTGGAACACACCAATATGATTGACAAAAAATATTATGGAAATAGCAGGATCGTTTATCTGGGAAACTATTTACCGGACGGCGACAAACAGTTAGAAATGGGCCGGGAAGATTTGCTTTCGCTGTACTTGCCCTACCTCAGGAAAGTAAACAAGCGTTTTAGGAAAAAATGGATCAAAAGTGTCGAGGTTTTTAGAAAGCCTTTTGCCCAGCCGGTTTTCCCGGTGAACTACTCTAAAGAAGTTCCCAAAATGAAAACGGAATATATGGGACTATATCTGGCTAATATGAGTATGGTCTATCCGTTTGATCGGGGGACAAACTACGCGGTAAAAATGGGGAGCGAAGTCGCCAAACAAATCATATTTGACTTAAGATAGAAGTATGCTGGGTGCCGACTTACTCCTAATCCTCAAAACATACATCATTAGTATTGGTTTACAGTTTTTGATCTGGCCTTTGATCAAAAAAGTCTTTTATAGACTTCCCGACGAAGGTTGGGCTTTAGGAAGAGTGTTAATTACTCTCTTTAGTGCTTTGATCCTCTGGCAATTAAGTTATCTGGGTTTTGCGGAAAACAATAGCGATAAGTTATACGCTATTTTTGCTTTGTTTGGATTGGTGAGTTTGTGGGTGGTTTATAAAAATGGGATAAAGGCGTTTACCGTGTCCAAACCTACGGCCAAGATAATTGCTTTTGAGGAGTATCTTTTTTTGGTGGGATTTGGGGTGATGGCCTTGATCCGGGCGCATGCACCGAGTCTTGATAGTTTGGAGAAGTTTATGGACTTTGGTTTTATAAAGCAGTATTTGGTGGCACCGCGGTTACCGGCAATGGATATGTGGCAGGCCGGACAAACGATCAATTACTACTCCTTTGGTCATTTTTGGGCAAGTATTTGGATTAGGGTTTGGGGAGTGGAGGCAAGTGTGGGCTATAACCTGATGCTGGCTTACATCTTTGGCACATCAATGAGTTTGACTTTTTTGGCATCAATGATGTTAGTCGGAAATAAAAACTCAAAAGCGGCCACCATTGGGGGAGTTTTCGGTGCTTTGGCGGTTTTGGTAGCCGGAAATAGCCATGTAATTTGGTTTTTAATAAAAAACAAGAGCCTGAATAATTATTGGTATGCTGAAGCCACCAGATTCATTCACAATACCATTCATGAGTTCCCAAGCTATAGTTTTGTGGTTTCCGATCTGCATGGCCATGTACTGGATCTGCCGATGGTTTTGATTTTTTTGGTGGTGATGTTTCTCTGGGTAGAAAAAAGAAAAATAATCTATGAAGTTTTACTGGGGGTTCTGTTTGGGGTGATGCTGATGACCAATACTTGGGACGTGGCCGTTTATGGCCTGGTGCTTGTGGTTTTGGGGGTGCAGATAATTGTAAACAAACCGGGTGACATTAAAATACTTCTGAGGTCTGCAGTCATAATGCTTTTGTCGATGTCGCTTGTGGCTCTGCCTTGGTGGTTGTCGTTTAAGTCGATCTCCAGCGGATTTGGATTGGTAAGTCAGATGTCGCCTTTTTGGCAACTTTTAATTTTGTGGGGCGGGGGCATGGTGGTAAACATCATCGCGGTAATCACCGAAGGAAAGGGTGAACAAAAAATGGTCGTTCGGACTTTGGCTTTGAGTGCCGTTTTACTTATTATAATTCCCGAGATCGTCTATGCCCGAGACATCTACCCAAACCATCCGAGAGCCAATACGATGTTTAAGCTGACCTATCAGGCATTTATCATGATGGGGATTTTACTCGGGGCGACTTTTGGAAAACTGATTGATGGGAGTAGAAAAATGGCATTGGGCTGGAGAGTGCCGGCAGTGTTTATTATTTACTGGATTTTTGTGGGAACAATGATCTTTCCACTCATGGCTTTCCCCACTTACTACGGTAATTTTAAAAACTATTACGGACTTGGTGGTGAAGCTTGGATGTCGTCTAAGATGCCGGAAAACTACGGGGCAGTGGTGTTCTTAAGGCAAAATATGAATGGGAAAAATATGGTTGAGGCGGTTGGTGATAGCTATACATTGATGAATGCGGTGTCGGTTTTTTCCGGAGTACCAACGATCGAGGGCTGGCGGGTACACGAGTGGCTGTGGCGAGGAGGCTATGATTCCGTCGCCGCCCGAGAAGCGGAAGTCAGAGAAATATATCAGGGTGAAGACATCGTTAAAACGAAAGCCATCCTTATGAAATACAATGTTGGTTGGATTTTGGTTGGTCAGGATGAAATAATTACCTATAAAGTAAACGAGGAAAAACTCTGGCAGTTGGGGGAGGTGGTTTGGAGACAGGACGAGACTTATTTGATAAAAGTTGAGTAATCTGTATAGATTCCCGATCAGGTCGGGAATGACATTCAGAATAAATATTCATAATTACGGGATCAGGTCGGGAATGACAAGGTTTTTATTGCTTGTGCTTGATAAATTATTTTGAAAGATACTGCTCAATAGCGATTACTTGGGTTCTGATCAAATTTTCTCTTCTCGCTTCTTGGGTTTGAATGTTGCCACCGTAGTTGATATAGCCACCGCCTCGATAAATTATAAAGGGAATTCTTTGAGCGTCGAGGAACCTTTTTACGATTATTTCTCGTTCCAGTAGTTTTGCTTCGTCCATGCCGACTATTCCACCCATTCTATCCGTTTCCAGAACATCAAAGCCTAAATGGTAAATAAACAAGGAAGGTTTGAACCGGCTTATTTCTTCTAGAACGATATTTAGTTTCCCAAAATATTCAGTAATGTTCGTGACTTTCTCGTGGACAAGATTATTTTGACTATCGAAATATTTCCACGCTGGGATAACTTGATTCCACAAACTGCACATTAGAATGTTTTTCTTGTTACGAAGCAAGTCGTTGCAGCCATTGCTGTAATGAGTATCCAAATCGAGCACTGCCACTCTATTTCCAAGAGATGAGGCATATATGGCACTAATAGCCATATTATTGACCAAGCCAAACCCTAATGGCTTCTCATATTCACAATGATGGCCACCGCCGATGGTTGAGAAGGCATAATTTTCTAGAGCGGAGTCGACGATTTCTTTGGCGATTAAGGCATGTTCAAGCACTAATGGGTAAAGAGATTCTTGAAGCATTAGACCGTTAGACAAATAGGTTTCTTTTTCGGCTTTTTGGTTAAAAACATTTAGATATCCTTTTTTGTGAACTAACGAAACTAAGTTTTCGGCTTCCTTTTCCCTATTTTTGGAGTCCACATAATTTATTTGAAATCCAGCTTCTAAGAGTTTCTTTTCAATATTTAATTGATTTAGAATACTATCAAGCTGGTACACGTTCCCCTTTTTTCCTTTGTGCCAAATGTCTTTTGTGCTCTTTGCAGCAAAAACGGTCATAGGTTTTTATTGCTTTCCCTTGAGGAGATTGTCGAGATATTTTTTGAGAGCCGACCAGTTGTTGTCTTTTGGGATGAGAACCCACTCACCTTTGTACTGCCTTGTGGGAGGGTTGTAAAGAATAGTCAAACCGTTTTCGTCCGGCTGATCGGAAAAAGTGACGGAGCGAACGGGATTATTTCTGGCATCTAGGGCAATCTTGGCTAGGGTTGGATAAAGATTTTGGGTGATATTGGTTTTGAGATTGCGATTAAGGATAACGAAAAAAGCATCGAGTTTGTTTTTATCCAAAAGGAAGGCCGGAGTGAGCATTTTTTGCCGAAGGGCGGAGATGACTTGCTGTTGGCGTTTGCTACGGGCAAAGTCGGTACCTTCATCGCCCGTGGCGTGTCGAGAGCGAACAAACTTAAGGGTGGTTTCTCCATTCATATGGGCGGAGCCGGTGGCAAAAGTAACGGTTTCGAAACGCGCCGATAAGGGCTGTGCATTTTCCATCCCCAAAATGGGAAACTCGGTGTCCGAAAAACCCGGATTGATATTGACATCGATGCCGCCCAGGAGATCAATCGTCTCTTTGAAGATGGTGAAGTTTATTATGGCGGTGTAGTGAATTGGAATTCCCAAATCTTCAAGAACTGCGCCTTCCGCCATTTGAATGCCGGCACTGGGAACTTTTTGCTCACCATAGTAGAAGGCTGTGTTTATTTTGGCTTGGATAGAAGGCACCCAAAGATCACGGGGGACACTCACCATGGTTGGGGTTTTGGTGGAGTGATCGTAGGACAGAACGATAATGGTGTCGGCCAGATTGGGTGAGTCGGTGCCCTCTCCTCTAATCCCCAGGATTAAGAAGTTGGTTACCCCATTGGTACTGTCAAGACTCTCTTGGGGGGATCTTAAAAAACTTAAGAGATCTTGGGGCTTGATATGGAGCCGAGAAAGAAAGTTGACGCCCAAAACCCCGAGAAAGCCAAGAATAAAAAGGAAGACGCTGACCAGAAGCAGTATCAAGTGGCGTCTAATAATAGAGGCAAAACGAATAAAGAGACGGGTCGGGCGGACGTGGCTTAGTTTCATATGTTTAGGCGAGACTATTGATGATTCCGGAAAATAAAGTTGGTTCGAGACTGTCGGTGCCGACCAATACTCCGTCAATGCGGCTTTGATCCACAAAAGACTTGACATTATCGGCAGTGACCGAGCCGCCATAGAGAACCGGAGCGGCATTATCAATGAGAAAACTAATTTGATTGGTAGTGTGGTTGGCATCTGTGGGAGTTAGAGGACGGCCGGTGCCGATGGCCGCTATTGGTTCGTAGACAAAAAAGCAACGGGAAACATCGATGCCTTTTTGAAAAAGTTCTTTTATCTGTTCGTCAAGATAGGGAAGGTCCAGGCAGACGATGGGGGTGATGGAGTTTTCGAGAAGAAGGCGGGCTTTTTCGGCGACCATGTCGCTGGTCTCGCCAAAGTCGAGCCGCCTCTCCGAGTGACCAACCAGACAGTAACTGACTAGTTCGGCGAGCATGACGGCGGTGACCTCGCCGGTGTGTTTTCCGGGTGCAAGATGGGAGACGTCTTGGGCGCCGGTCGTTATGGGAAGTGCCAGATCGGCAATCTTGTGGTTAAAACCGGCGATATCGGTAAAGGGTAGACATAAAATTACGGAAATACCGGGAGGAAACTTGGGTTTAAGGGCATGAATGCCATCAATCCAGATCAGTGACTCGGTGAGATTTTGATTACTTTTCCAGTTGCCGATTACATACTTCATGGTTTGGCTTAATTATATGCCAAGTTTAAACTACAATATATTGGCTATGGACGATTATTTATCCGAACTTAATAAGGAACAAAGGCGAGCGGTTACCTATGGCAAGGGACCACTATTAATCTTAGCCGGAGCCGGTTCAGGAAAAACAAGGGTGTTGACATACAGAGCAGCTTACTTGATCCAAAAAATGAAGATTAATCCGGGAAAAATTGCTTTGCTGACTTTCACCAACAAGGCGGCCGAGGAGATGAAACAGAGGATAAAAAAATTGGGAGAAAAAACAGGAGAACTTGGTTTTGCCGGAACATTTCACACTTTTTGTGCCAAACTTTTGCGGGAGTACGGTACAAATGCAGGAGTAAATCCAAACTATGTAATTTTTGATAGTGATGACTCCGAGGCGACGATGAAGAAAGTTTTGAAAGAAATGGCGATTGACCCAAAAGAATACAAACCCGCGATGTTTCTTTCGATAATAAGCCGGATGAAAAATGATCTGGTGAGTATGGCGGAGGCGCAGTCTTCAGCCAAGGATTATTTTCGCCGGACTGTCGTTGCCGTATGGAAAGCCTACCAGGATAAGTTGAAGAAAAATAACGCGGTGGATTTTGATGATCTGTTGGTGAAGGCCGTGGCGCTTCTTTCAATCGACCGGGTTAGGAAAGAGATAAACGACAGACTGGAGTGGATACTGGTCGACGAGTATCAGGACACAAACAGGGCGCAATTCGAATTAACTAGGCAGTTGGCCGGAAGTAAACAAAACATTACCGCCGTGGGGGACGCGGCTCAGGCAATTTACTCTTTTAGAGGCGCCGATTACCGCAACCTGGTTTTGTTTGAGACGGAGTATCCAAAAGCAGCTAAGGTGCGCTTGCCGACAAACTACCGGTCAACGCAGAATATTTTAGACACGGCCTATGGAGTGATCAGCCACAACACCACTCACCCAACACTGCATTTGGAAACAACTGTGGGTGCCGGTGAGATGGTGGATTTTTTTGAAGCCGTGGATGAGCGAGATGAAGCCAGATATATTGTGGAACAGGGGAGAAAAATAGCGGAAGAAAACGGAGCAGTGGCTGTACTTTATCGAACTAATGCCCAGTCGCGCGCTTTTGAAGATGAGCTGATGCGCCGTGATATTCCCTACAAACTGGTGGGTGGTCTGCGCTTCTATAACCGGGCGGAAATAAAAGACTTGGTTGCTTACTTGCGCATTGTACAAAACAGTGAAGAAGAAATTGCCCGAGGCAGAATTGAAAAGATGGGCAAGAGGAAAGCCGAGGTCTTTTATCAGTGGCTTGAAAACAAGGCCCCACTTCGCCAAGGCTCCGCGGGGCAAGTAAACCCGGGACAACTTTTGGAAGAAATTATTAATACGGTGGGTTTTTTGGAAAGATATGACGAACGGGATGAGGATGACGTGGCCCGAATTGAAAACATTAACGAACTATTGGCGGTGGCGTCGGAGTTTAAAACCGTGGAGAAGTTTTTGGAGAGTGCGGCTTTGTCCGAGTCCGAGACCAGACAACACCGGTCAAATGCCAAAATTACTCTGATGACCGCGCATGCGGCTAAGGGATTGGAGTTTGACAATGTGTTTGTCGTTGGTTTGGAAGAGGGACTTTTCCCCCATTCCCGGTCAATGCTGTCCGGAGAAAAAGATGAAATTGAAGAAGAGAGGAGGCTCATGTATGTGGCGATGACGCGGGCGAAAAAGAAACTGACTCTTTGCTTTGCCAGACATCGCTTAGTTTTTGGAGGCCGGCACTCTTCCATTCCGTCAAGGTTTTTATCAGAGATACCGGAGAAGTTATTGAAAAAGATGGGTGGGGTGCGAGAAATTGAGAGAAAAACGGCCCGCCTGCCGATAGGAATGGCAAAGATCGCAGTGAGTACCGATGAGTTTGGAGAAAAGAAAAGGATTATTGTGCAAGATTGGGAGATTGAGGCGGAAACGAAAGCCGATTTTGAAGAAATAGATAACTGGTAAACGCTTCGTATGTCATTCCGGGCTTGACCCGGAATCTATGAAGATAGATACCGAATTGGGAATGATTTATATAGATCCCGGCTCGGTGGCCGGGATGACAGGGTGTGATATTGGTATAGATTCCCGCTTTCGCGGGAATGACAATCAAAAATTAATAATAGAAGGTAAAATATAATTGTGATCAGAGAATATACCGAAAAAGAAAAGCAAGCGTTTGATGGCGCGGCTACACACCCGTTGCAGTCTTGGGAGTGGGGAGAGTTTAGGCAAAAAACTGAGGTGGGGCTGAGCCGGCTTATTGATGAAGATGGTGGGCAAATAAAATCGGTTTTTCAGATTACTTGGCACAAAATCCCCCACACTAAGTTCTTCATTGGCTACTGCCCAAAATCGGTGATCCCCAACAAAGAAGAAGTCGGGGCAGTAATGGAGGAGGCAAAAAAGAAAAAGGCCATTTTTGTAAAATTCGAACCGAATGAAAAAATCAATCCAAAAACGGAAAGGGAAATTGCACAGCTCGCTAGCTACTTTAATTGGGTGAAGGGAAAGCCGCTTTTTACCAAGTACACTTTTCAGCTCGATATCGGGAAAAGCGAGGAAGAACTGCTTTCGAATATGCATCAGAAAACGAGGTACAACCTGAGACTGGCCGAGAAAAAAGGAGTTAAGATTCTTGAAGACAAAAGTGAGGGCGGTTTTGAAGAGTACTGGAGATTGATGGAGGAAACCACCAAACGTCAAGGGTTTTTTGCTCACGGTAAGGGGTATCACCAAAAAATGTGGCAGACAATGACCGGATCGGGTATGGGACATCTATTCAAGGCAGTTTATGAAGAAAAAACTTTGACTACTTGGATGGTGTTTATTCTAAACGACACCATTTACTATCCGTATGGGGCTTCCAGTAATGAGCACCGCGAGGTAATGGCGAGTAACCTGATGATGTGGGAGGTGATCAGGTTTGGAAAAGATCAAGGATGCCGAATGTTTGATATGTGGGGTAGTCTGGGGCCGGAACCGGATGAGCATGATCCGTGGTATGGATTCCACCGGTTCAAACAGGGGTATGGGGCAGAGCTCGTTGAGTTTTTGGGGACTTATGATTTGGTGATTAGACCGACACTTTACAAACTTTATGGACTAACAGACAAAGCACGCTGGGTGGGGTTGAAGTTATTTGCGGCTTTACGAAAATAAATGGAGGATATTCGCCAAAATGCGGGGTGGGCGGGGCATCTGAAACATCGGGATTGGCAAACGGTAAGGGTTAAATCAGCAGACGGGAGACATAGCATGCAGGCTTTTATTCTGCGTCTTGGCTGGTGGCCTTTTTCGATGATGAAAGTGCAAAGATCCAACTACGATCCGGACTTTGGGGAGCTTTCCAAAATTAAAAGAAAATACTGGGTGGCCAACTCGATCATCGAGCCCCAGCGGGTACAAAACCCGGAGGCTTTCAGAAAAGCAGGGTATCGTTTAACCCGTTTTCCGTACTTAGCCATGAGTTCGTATATCAACGACTTAACAAAAGGTGAAAAAGAGTTGTGGAGTGGATTATCCGAGAATGCCAAAAGGTTGATCAACAAAAACGTGAGGACGGTAATTGAAGAGGTTAAGCCAAAAAAGTTTTGTGAACTTTGGAAAAAATCAGCCAAGATCTGGATCATGAAAGCAGACGAGGTGGAGAACTTGATTAAAAGTTTTAAGGGTAGAGTAAGGCTCACCGTTAGCCGAATTGGTGATGAGTATCACTCGGGATTAATGGCGATTTACTCGAAAGATACCGCCAATTATTACCAAACGTGGACAAGTGAGGTGGGGAGGCACTCGGGAGCACATTACAAACTGGTTTGGGAAGAAATGTTGGTAGCTAAAAAAGCAGAGTTGAAGTATTTTGATTTTGAGGGGATATTTGACCCGCGCTGGCCGCAAAAAAGATGGAAGGGTTTTACGGAGTTTAAGCGGCGCTTCGGAGGAAAGTTGGTTTGTTTCCCCGGAGGCTTTTTCCGTTGGCTTTAACAAGAAAAACCCTCCGCCTATGGCGGAGGGTGATAAACAGATTTATTCTGTAAGGTAGGCTTCGGGACGAACATAGTCCTTGTGAAGCAGGAGCAGTAACTCAGGGAGGGCTTTTTCCGGATAGGGTAAGTACTTGCCTCCGCCGGTACCGATCATCAAGCCGCCCCTTCTCAGCGTACTATAAACGGATCGGTCGCCCACCATGGTCATACGGGCACGGCCTTTGGCACAGGCTTCCGAAAGAATGACGTTAATGGCCCGAACGGCCTCATTGGCTACTTCACAGTCCTTGTTGTTGTCCTCATAATACAGTTTGGCGGCCGCTACAATTCGAATTAGGATCTCGGCGGAAATAACATCACTGAACCTGTCCTTTCCGCCGGTCTTGGTAGAACCGCTTTCTTTGCGGGCCTCCTGAAGCAAGCCGTTTTCTGCCTTGAGCCAGCCTTCCGGAGTGATACCCCAGAGCTTCTCGGCCAATAAGAAAATAGCTTTCTTGCGATCCGACGCCGATCCAACCACTGTGCCTTCGCCGGGAAGGAAGTCGGGGTTCATTTTATCCAGATGGAGGTTCTCGTAGATGGTATGAAGCTTACCTTCGTCTATTTGATCGCCATGGGCGATGTTCTCACCAACATTAGTCCAGTAATTCTTAAAACCAGCCAGGTTTTCCATACGTCTCCTTTAAAGTGCAAGATTTGGGGATATTCTACCACATTATGGGTGTTTGGTCGTGGGAGGCTAGGTAGTCATTGGTTTTGCTGAAGGGTTTACTCCCAAAGAAGCCATTGTAGGCCGACAAAGGCGAGGGGTGGGCGGATTTGATAACCAGATGTTTTTCGGTATCGATAAAGGCGCCTTTTCTTTGGGCGTAGTTGCCCCAGAGAATAAAGACCAGATGTTCCTTGGCGTCGGCCAGGTGGTGAATGATGGCATCAGTGAACTGCTCCCAGCCTTTGTTTTGGTGAGAGCCGGCCTGATGAGCCCTGACCGTGAGGGTGGCATTGAGAAGAAGTACTCCTTCTTTGACCCAAGCGGAGAGATTTCCGGACCGGAGAGAGATTTTCCCAAGATCCGCTTCAAGTTCCTTGTAAATATTCAGGAGGGATGGGGGCAGGGCAATGCCGTCGGGTACGGAAAAAGATAGGCCGTGGGCTTGCCCCGGCTCGTGATATGGATCTTGGCCGATGATGACGACTTTGACTTTATCGACGGGAAGACTATCAAGGGCGTTGAAAATAAACTTGGCTGGCGGATAGACAGTGCTCTTTTTGTACTCGGCGTGGACAAACTCGGAAAGAGTTTTAAAATATGGCTTAGTAAACTCATCTTCGAGCAGTTCCTTCCATGATGATTCCAAACGAACCTTCATTATTTCCCGAGGATGGCCGGTACGGTAGGAATGTTTTTCATCAGCTCCGTGAGGTCGGTGAAGTTGACGTCTGTGGGAACAGTAAACTTGCTTTCGTCAACTGCCCAAGGAGAGCATTTCATGTCGACTTTTTTATCTAGATCAACGTTTTGGTTTTGAGTTTTGTTATCCTCGGTTCCGGTCGGCGCAGTCATCTTGAACATCATGCCGGGAGTTTTTTTGGAAGGATCCCAGGTATAAATTTTGTCACCGTCGGAGATCATCATCATGTTCGTGTTTATACCTCCATTACCGGTGTTGGTGATTTGTACTTCTTCGGCCATTCTTTTGCCGGAGATGTATAGAGTGCCACCGGTGGTGGTTTTGTTATCGTTCTTGTCGGTTTCGGACATGGAGAAAGTGCATTTTTGATTTTGACCATTAGCCAGAAGTTCGCGCAAAGAAGTAGACTGGCTTTGCTCGGTTGGGGTGGCTGTGGGTTGGTTCTCAACGACCGGATTTAGAGTACCGGTTGGGTTTTTGGTAACGGTGCAAGCGGAGAGAAGAAGGGCAGAGGCAATAACAAGGGAGAAACTGGTAAGTTTGGTCATATATTCGTAGTATACACAATCGCCTCAATTTTTTCTTTCAATATTTCAATTAGTTCCGGATCCATAAAAGGATAAGTATCGGGAATATCCAGATTGATGGCTTGGGGTAGTTTGGTGTTAGGAAAAATGACTTTAATTTTTTCGAGATGGTCTTTTTCCATGTACAGAAGTAGGTCAGCCCATGCCAAATCGGCTTGAGAGAGAACGTGGGGAGAGTGTTGGCTAAGCCCGGTGGAACGAATGATAAAACGAGGATCGTGGCGATAAATGGCCTCCGCTGTTGGACTGCGCCATTGGTTATGAGAGCAAACGACTAAAATTTTTTTCATGGGTTTGTAATAGTTTTCCAGAGATATATACAGGCGAGAGACCGATGTGGACTCCAGTTTTTGGATATTTCTTCAATTTTAATTTTATCTTCCCGGTTCACTCCATAGAGCCGGGAGATGGCGGCGCGAAGACCCAGGTCGCCAAGGGAAAAAGTGTCAAGTCTCCCCAGAGAAAAGATCAAAAACATCTCGGCCGTCCATGGGCCAATGCCTTTGACTTTGGTAAGAGAGGTGATGACTTCATCATCCGAAAGATCATGTAAATCTTCCAAAGCCAATTTGTGTGAGGAAATTTCCTCCGCCAGAGACTTTAAGTACGAGGCTTTTTGATGGGAAAGTCCACAAGAGCGAAGGGTCTTTTCGCTAGTTGCAAGAATATCTTCCGGCTTGGGGATTTGTTCACCGGGGAATAGATTGAGGAAACGGCTAAAGATGGTGGAGGCGGCTTTGTTGGAAAGTTGCTGGCTAACGATGGCTTCCAAAAGGTCGCGGAAAAGATTGGTGGAGACCTTGGGGGAGGAAACGGTGTATTTATCGATGACCGCACCAAGGATTTTGTCTTTGCGTAGATGTGCTAAGGCTTTGGTGTTGTCCATGAGCCATTTTAACCGTATTATTTTTGTAAAGAAAGATATTGGATTTTGCTAGTATAATTTGAAGCTATGACTAGAGTGGAAGACTTCAGCAGAAAGATCGTTTTTGATGGTGCAACAAGTTTGCTATATTCCCCGGAAATCAAACCCGAAGCTAAAGAGACGCTGGGGCAGATATCGGAGTTCCTTGCTGAAAATCCGGAGTACAGCTTTGTGATTTACTTCAATCACATTTCATTTAACGATCCGGCCATCGTCTTTCATGTTGCCAATAAAATTGACCCGAAATATACAAGGCACCTCCTGGCTCTTGTTTCTTATTCTCACACGGATCCGCATGACGCAAAACATAAGATTTTCCATTATATGGCCAAGGGCCTGGAAAAATGCGGTGTCGAAACGATACGAGTGATTCAGACATACCAAATAAACAATCCTGAGTACGGCTATACGGCAGAACAGGCCGGGGTGACTTACCGGAAATTAATGCGTAGATTGAATGAGTTGAGGAAAGCAAACACGCCGACGGGGGTTATCATCAGCCCGGAGGGACATCGAAGCGAGAGTGGTGAACTAATGCGCGGAGAGTCCGGGGTAGTCGCAGTTGGAAGACTGCTGGCGCCGATCATTTATGTGCCGCTGGCGATTTCATATGAAGGGAAATACGGGAGAGACTCCGTCAATTTTGGGAAAAAGATGAGAATAAATATTGGGGAGGTAGTAGTTCAGGAAGATCCAAAAAATTATCCGAGTATAGATGATTTGATGAGAAAATTGGCCATGGCTTTACCCGAGGAAATGAGAGGGGTTTGGAGATAGGAAGTCTTCTTTTGAGATGTGGTATAATATAGGCTATGACATATTTTAACCGAGGTGGAAGTGGCGATAGCCGAAGCCAGTATTACAGCCCAAGAGAAGGTAGTAGAAGTAACGATAGAGGTTCCGACAGACCGGCGATGTTTGACGCAGTTTGCGCCAAATGTGGTGCTGCCTGCCAAGTGCCTTTCAAGCCAAATGGCAGAAAAGAAGTTTTCTGCAGTAAGTGTTTTGAGGAAATGGGTGGTGGAGAGTCCCGCGACTCCAGAGGTCCAGCAAGATTTGAAAGTAGAGGACAGCGAAGTTTTGGTGATAGAGATTCCCGAGGACCCAGAAGTTTTGCCGACAAACCGATGTTCAACGCTATCTGTGATGAGTGCGGTGCAACTTGCCAGGTTCCTTTTGAGCCCAGAAGTGGCAAACCGGTTTTGTGCAGTAATTGTTTTGCCAAAAAAGATGGCCGTGGGTCCGAGCCAAGATCTTTCTCACCCAGACCATCCGGCAATCTCGACCTTGGTGAACTAAACGCCAAATTGGATAAGATCATCAAACTTCTCACTCCTACCGAACCGAAAAATATCACGGAGAAGATTTTGGAGACAATTGAAGTCACTTCCGGCAAAAAAGTCGTTCCCGCCAAGAAAAAGACCAAACCGGCAAAGAAAAAGGTTGCGATTGAGAAATAAAAAATTCAATGTCGTCATCTCCGTCGGATTCGTTCCACAAAGCCTCGTCGGTTTTATTTTTCTTCACCTTCCGGTAATTCCAAAATGTCAATCTTGGGTAGAGCCTGACCCGTTAGGCCTTCCAGGTCACCGTACATTCCAGCTGTGCTTTCAATAACCCTGTTTATCTGTGTCTCTCTTTTTGACCATATTTTGGCATAAGCATCTCTTTCTTTTTGTAGATCGGATCTCATCCCTCTAAACGCATCGATGATGGCCTCAATTCGTTGATTGAATCCAGCTCCGGTTAAGTAATCAAATAATACTTCCATCTTTTCATTCTTTCCAACATTGGCTAATTTCAAGGTTGTTAACTGAACTAAATTTGTCCTGAAGGCGATGGCCAAACCTATTACTGAGTTAAAGTCTGTAATCCAAACACCATCTTTTTGCCCAACTCCTCTCATATCTTTTGGTAGCACCGTGGTTACAATTACTGCAATTTCTGCTTTTAAATTCCTTTGATCTCCTTTTAATTTATCAACCCAGCCCTCGGTCCAAGATTGTGCTCGTTTTGATTCCCACATGACAGTTCCGCAGCGGTGGCCGTAATTATCGAAAACCACTTGATTAATGTCGGCTCCATGTTTACCTTTTGCAACAGGAATTATTTCATCTCGTGGAAATTCCCTTTTCAATAGTTCTTCGAGTTCGAGTTCCAACACCTCGCCTTGGGTTTGTTGAGAACCTTGTTCTGCCTTTCGTTGGGCTTCAAAAAGTTGCTTCCTTAAATCCTGCAATTGTTTTTCTTTTTGTGCAATTTGAAATATAGATGCATCTTCCGCTTCTTGTTTTGCCTTATTTTTTATTAAACCTTCCTCTTCCAAAAGTTTTTTTTGGAACTCGATATCGCGCTGATCATCTTTTGTTTTCATTTCGCGAAGTTGTTTTAACAAATCAGTTGTTTGTTCACGAAGTGCCTTGTTTTGTTTGTCTCGCTCTTCTCTGTCTGCTTTGACACTTTCGATCTTGTCAGAATATTCTAGACGGACCGTTTCAATCGCCTTTTCTCTTGCTGTCTTTTCAATTTCAAGCTTTTCTGTTTTTAGTTTTTCTTCAACCTGACGATTCACTACACCGACTAAATCTTGTTTCGCCGCCTCAATTTTTTGAAATTTTTCAGTGAGTTCTTTTTCTTTCTCGGTGATTTCTAAGTCCTTTTGTTTTTGCTTGGCTTCGTATTCAAGACGATATTTTTCTTCAAGTTGATGGCTTAATACTTCATCAGGTAAAAATTCAAAATCGCATTTAGGACATTTGATTTTTTGTGATGTCATGTTCAGTTTTTTAGAATTACAATTCCAAATCTATCCAATTTCTAAATTCGCCTTTTTTAAATTTTTCGCTGTTTTCTATAAAATAAACCCACCTACCGTTGTGGTTTCGGTCGTCAGTATTTGCAACTATTCCGCCAAATAATTTTTTACCTTTTTTGTTCTCATCTATAATATATTTTTGTAACCCATTAGATTTTGAGTTAAAATCCGCTAAATAAGTACTGTGTGGATCAAATAAACCAATCTTTCCGTCTTTAAACTTAACAATAAAATCAACGTAAAATGGTGTTTTATTATCGTCATACGGCACAGCAAAAAATGTGGAATCTCTGTCTCCATTTTTAAACCACCACTCAACTTTTTCTGATTTATCCAAGAAAACCGTAAATGCTTTTTCTAATTCAGATAGATATTTTACATAAAAGGGTTTCATCACTGCATTTTTTTTATTCTCTTCGGTGTATTCGTCACCAAAAGATAAAAATTCAGGAACATTCCAGTTTTCCGACAAAACAAGTTCACCTTCCCTCTTTACAATTTCATTTTGATATTCAATTTTTGTTTTATCTAATACAATTAAAAAATTTTGTGAGTTTTTTTCATCTAAAACTATTTGCACAATTTCTTCCCATTTTTCAGAATAATTCATTTTTAATTCTTTCTCAAAGAATTTATAGATTGATTCTTTCACCCTATTTACAGACCGATCCTCGGGATAAAATGGCTGTAAATGATTTCTTACAAAATAATCAAATAATTTCTGCAAATCAAAAGTGCTTACGGTGATTGATTTATCCCCCACGATTTTTGATCCGGCCAATGTGTCGATGTCGATAGCTTTATAATCCGAAATGATTTTAAGATCAACTTTCCTTGCTTTAATGTCAACTTTGTTCTTCAAACTATTTTCTTTCGCTTGTACTAAAAACATCTCAATGAAAAGTGGCGACAATCTCGTTTTTTCACGATGCCTTTTTGAATAGAATGAAGTTAAATTTATCGGTTTATAATCGCTTGATCTTTCACTTTTTAAAAATGATACATATCCAGGTGCGATATCTTTGTTGATTACAATATCGTTTATGTTTGTGTAAATATAACCATAATTTAAAACTTCTTCATTATAATATTTGCCTCGGTCTGGCTCGGGCATTCTCATAATTCTTCCCACGGTTTGGATGGAAAAAATCGGGCTGTGCCATTCTCTAAATAAAGCCATTACTTGTGCGCGTGGACAATCCCAACCTAAAGCAATTGCTTGTTTGAAAAGCAAAACTTCCACCTCGCTATCATTTCTCTCTACATCTTCCTTATTTACATGCTCACCTGAAAGCCAAATCGCTAGTTTATTATTTCCTTTTTCTGTTGAAATATTAAATTTATCTTTCAAAATTTTGATTACTTTATCTTTTAACTCATCTTCTCTTTGGCTTTTTCTGTCGGGTAATTGAATCAACACCAGCGGATTTACATCACTACCTTCTTTCTGATAACTCTTTATCAATTCTTTTCTTTTATTTAAGGCTTCTCTAATTACTGTTTCTTCACTATCTTTTTCCAGTTTTTTTTCTCCCAATTCTGTCTTTATTTTACCTTCCTTGAAAACATTGACAAAATTTTCATTTAAAACTAACGACTTCTTTATCATTGCTTCTTTTTGAACTTCTTCTGTTTGGATGCTCACCTCATAATCTCCCGCCAAAATGGGAGTTGCTGATACCTCAATCGTTAAACTTGGCTCTATATCTTTGCGAAGTTGGAGTGCGGTTGATTTCTCATTTTTGTCCATCTGTCCAGCAGAGTAATGTACTTCATCAATAATCAAAATAATTTTTCTTCCTTCTTCGCGGGTTCTTTCCAAAACTTTTGATAGATAAAACTCTTGCTCGTTTTCTTTAACAATCGTATTTGTTCCTTTTTTATTTACACTGGACCAATTGAAAAACAATATTTCGTTTTCATCAATTTTTCTGTCGCTCAAATCTTCAAAATATGAACATTCCAAAGTTCGGCTTTTTTCATAATAATTATCTAGTTTTTCCCTACTCTGAATATGAAGCTTCTTTGGTGCGGCCCAAATGAAACTAAGTGATTGTTTTAGTTCTTTATCGTCAACCAATTGCTTTAGGAATTCTGCCATCATTATTGTTTTACCAGAGCCAGTCGGTGCCTTAAAAACCAACTTCTTTCCCTCTGCCATATTTAAAAGCTTTTTGGCTTTATCTAACAAATCGTCTATCGCATCTTCTTGGTATATTTTTAGTTGCATAGCTTAAGATGATAATAATTTTTTTATCTTATTTCTAAACGCGGTAATGTTACCATTTTTAATTTTATTGCTTTTGTAATACCACATTACGTTAAGAGGCTTTTTATCCGGCCTATCTTTTTCTTCAGGAATTTGCAAAAATATTTCCAAGTTATTTTCAAAATAATCAATCGTTACGGTATATATATTTTTGTTGTCTTGCAAAAATTTATTTATCTTTTGATGGCGATCTTGGTTGCTACTATTATTGTCTCCGTCAAATAGAACAGAATGTTTTATTCCTAATTCTTTAAACAAATTCATGTAGCGATGGATATTTTCTTTGCCCAATGCGTTTAAGATATAAACTTCTTTTTCTGGAAGATTTATTTCTTTGTTATCTATTAAATGGCCTATTAATACTTTTTCTGAAGCTCCTTCACAAATTAAAACAAAATTGGCAAAAAATGCACAACACCTATCAGGGTCCAACCATAAAGAATACCTAATTGCTTCTAAATCCAAATCCCTGTCTTCAATTTTTTCTCCCAAAATTCTTTTTAAATCTTTATTAGCCACCAAAATCTGTTTTAATTCTTGTTCGGTAATTTGATAAACTTGTGTTTTTCCGTCTTGTTTATAAAGTTTCAAAATTGAAGGTAAATTATCAATATTTTTACTTACAAAATGGACAGAATGGGTAGAAATCAAAATCTGTTGATTTTGCCCGTTAGAAAGTTCTTTTAAGCTCTGATTTAATAGTTCTTGTTGTGATGAGTGTAAAAACGCTTCTGGTTCTTCAAATAAAATTAACAAAAAATTGGAAAAAAATTCTTTATTATCTTTTTCGCTTCTCTTCTCCTCATATTTTGTTGACAATTTTATCAATGTATATACCAATCGTCTTTGTAATCCTTCACCAAATGACTCTATGGGTAATTTATAATCGCCTAAAACCTCATCTTTAATATAGGGTTCGATTAAATTTTTAGTAATATCCGCTACATCTAAAGGGCGTATGCTCAGATTTATTTTTACTTTTCTATCTGCAATATCATCGTTTATGTCTTTTTCAAATCCGTCTAACGATAGTCCTTCTTTTGTTTTTTCTTGCTTAAACTTTTTAGTAAATTCATCAAATGTTTTATTCAAATCATTAAAAGAGTCGCTACTACTAATGATTTTCTTGCAAATAAAATCTAAAATATTTCGTAAATAGGAGGGACCGCTAAGTTTTGTGTAATCGGCAACCTGACTTGCTGCTGGTATATATAAAATATCACCAAGTTTACCTTTGGCTACATTTTTCCATCCATAAAAGAAATTATCTGAAATTTTGCCTTGTTCATAACCGTAAACGTTACTTGACCCACTTTGTACTTTTGTTTGGTGCTTTAAATATTTTCTAACAATGAAAAATTTTTCTTTATTGCCTTCTTGTTTATATTCTTCTTTTAAATTCTTAAATTCATCATCTGAAAGTAAAAATTGTATTTCGATCCAACCTTCATCATCGTCTATAGCAAATTTGGGCCAGTCTTTTTCTTCATTGAATTTCAAGTCATCATAAAAAACTCTTATAGCATCAATAATATTTGATTTTCCGGAATCGTTGGCACCGACCAATAATGAATAATCTAAGAGATCAAAAGATTGTTCTTTAATACTACGAAAATTGTGAATTTTAACAGTTTTAATTTTCATGATTACTTAAATATCCTCCGATAAACTTTCAAAATTGCTTCTGGAATTGGTGATAATTTAACCTTTTGTTTAATATCTTCAAATTCCTCATCAAAAGAATCATCGCCAAGTGAAAAGATATAAACACTAAATTTACCTTTAATGTTGCTTATAGCTTTCTTAAACTCTTTTATCGCCAACTGGTCAAAAATTATTCCAGTATAATGTTCGTGATTTTTGAAAATCTTAAAATCCCCACTGTCTTGGACCAATTCAAATGTTTTTTCCTTGATACAAAGCATTTCCACCGCTTCCTTTGTCAGTTTAATTTTATTCTTATCATTTGCTTCTTTATATTCAACAAAATCAGTTTTGTAATATTTTAGGTTTCCACCAAGTCCAATTATTTTTGAATCTCTTGAATTTTTATAACCATTGATTACTTTTTCAATTCGCGGATAGGTTACTCGTCTGCAAATGCCGTGTTCTTGTATTTCTTTTTCCGACATTTCTTGCTCTTTCAATTCTTTTTCAAGCCCATTAAGTTCATTGTTTGTGCAAAGTATAAATTGACGGTTGCCACCATCTTCTTTGTTTAATTCTAAAACAGCATGGCCCGTTGTTCCAGAACCAGCAAAAAAGTCCACCACTAAGCAATTTTTTGACGGATACATCCCCATCAACCTTTTTATAAATGTGATGTTTTTCTCGCCGTTCTCAAATTTCCACTTTGAATCACCCTCCTGTAAATCACTCCAGTTTGTATCAAGTCTAGTAACATCAGATGCTTCAAGTTTGTATTGCGGTTTTCCAGTTTTCGGACTTGGACGCAGCAATCCTTTACCTATCAAATCTAGGGCTTTCTTTTCTTCAAACATCCAGTGCCGCCCTTTCGGTGGTTTATGTCCGAATATTTCGTATTCCATTGTTTTACGAATTCCAGGGGCATCAAAAGCGTGCCACCTTTCTTCTTTTTGCTGGAACTTAGTTGGGATAATAATCTCGGCATTTGGCATCGCATAAAAGAGCACAAGTCCATGTCCTAAATTAAGGCTACGGGCGTATTTCCTTTCTTGTATATTCTTTTTTACACGCGAAACTACAATCGAGTTACGGAAGTTGTCTTCACCAAAAATTTTGTCGCAAATTAGCTTTAACTGTGCAAATTCATTATCGTCAATAGATATAAAAATAATTCCATTTGTTGATAAAAGATTTTTAGCAAGTTTTAATCTTTTATCCATGAATGAAATCCACTTACTATGCCTAAAAGAATCTTCCTTGTCTACGTAATTATCATTATATTTAAAGTCTTTATTTCCCGTGTTGTATGGAGGATCAATATAAATCACATCAACTTTTTTGGCGTGTGTATAATTCAAAACTGAAAGTGCGTGATAATTATCGCCTTCAATAAGTAAATTTATCGGCTTGTCTTTGTCCGTGATTATTTCTTTGTCTATTACTTCTTTTAGAACTGGGAATTGTTCTTTACACATTTCCACAACATCTTCGGTCTTGTCTTCCCAAACTAAACCATATTTTTTATTATTCTTTAATTCTTTTTTCAACCGCTTAATCTCGACTAGAAGTTTTTCTTTTGTTTGATTATTTTCCATAGTATTTGTTTAGATCAATTTTTTATCCTTAAAACTAAACGAATTTGAATCAGAAATAATAACATGATCAATGATTTCAATCCCCAATATTTTACCAGCTTCCACCATTCTTTTGGTTAAATCTAGATCATCTTCTGACGGTTCTGAATCCCCAGAAGGGTGGTTGTGAGCTAAAATAATTTGAGCGGCAAAACATCTCACTGCTGGCTCAAATACCTCTCGTGGGTGGACTAAGCTAGCGTTAAGTGTACCAATAGAAATCGTCTCTTTAGCTAATAATTCGTAACGAGAGTTTAAATAAAGAACAACAAAATTTTCTTTTTTATGTTCACGCAGATAAAAAACTTGAGCAATTATATCTTTAGTGGTCCGAATTATTGGTAGAGTATTTGAAGAATCAACCTCTAAAACCCTTTTAACGAATTCAAAAGCAGCCAAAATTTGAGTAGCTTTGGCAGGTCCAATGCCATTAATTTTTTTAAATTGATCAAAATTTAATCCCAGTAATTTTTTTTTGGGAAAATTTGAAAGAATGTCTTGGGCAACTTCGAGAACGTTTTTGCCTTTTGTACCGGTGCCCAAAAGAATAGCCAAAAGTTCGTAGTCTTTTAGAAACTTTGGCCCGGATTTAATCAACTTTTCCCTTGGTCTATCAACTTTTGGTGTGTCTTTTATGCGCATTATAAATCCTTATAATATTTTTCAAATTTCTTTGTCTTTAATTTACGGTGGGTAATTTAAATTTTACCTGACCCTTTGTGCCAACTGATGTTGTCGTCCATCATCTTACTATCATATGATTGTTTAATTAAACTCATGCTGTAAGAAACTTCCTCTGTAGATGTTACCTTGAACCTTGACTTACCTGTAGCCCAATGACCGATCTTCGAGCAGTCTTCGGTATTTTCCAAACTATCTCTTAACTGGTCTTTGTCGATATCTAGGTAAATTGCCACACCGTTTGCGTGGGGTATTATTTCGGCAAAATTGTACCATTGGCCATTTTTGAACAATTTATATGCAATATATTGCTTGTTTGTTACTTCGTTGGTTTTTGAACCAATAGATAGAATTTGTTGTCTGAGTTCATCGTATATCTCTCGGGTTTGTGTCCAGTTTGGCCGTATTAAATCATCGGGCGTGTATACCTTGATTTGATTTGAAACTGCCTGAACGGTCTTGTCTTTCGTTATCTTGTTGATTGATGCGCTAGTCTGAACAGGTTGAATCGGATTATAGTCAACCAAACCATTTTCATAGACTTTAACTTCGTAAAGATACATTGGAAGATCTTTGAAGTTGATTGCATTTTTCTGATAGTTGGTAAATTCCGGAGAGATAAAGATAATTCTGGATTGCTCCCAATCAATATCTTTTTTGCCGAAATTTTTCTTTAGTTTCTCATTTAGTTCAAGAACGAAGTCGGCCTTGTTGTTCAACATGGCGGAGAGATAAGCGTAACCTTGATCGATAACACTAAAGCTTTGAGTCTTTTTATATTCGATGATAACAAACGAGTTGGTATCATCATTCCAAGCAAGGGTGTCGATGTAAAAATCTTGCTCGTTGACGTGGACGCAAAATTCTTGGTTAAGTGCGCCAGAAACAAATTTTAGCCCGAAAACTATTTCCAAGTTTTGTTCGGTTAGCCTTTGAATGTCCTTTTCCAAGTCAAATTTCAACTCTTTGACGGGTGCTAGATTATCTCCAGATTTTTGGTATATAGACATATATGGCTATTTTCCCACTTTAGTAAGATTTTAGATAGGAGAGGGTAATGGGATAGAATAGGAATAATGGATCTTATTGATTTACAGTTTTATTGGATAAATCGTGAATATAAAGTAGTGCTACCTGTCTTGGGTTATCTCGGGAGGGTCTGGTCCATTCGTCCATTCTTGAAATATATTGAAAGTATTCAGATAAAGCTTTCCGCACTGCGAATGGAATCAATTGCCCAAGAAAAAAAGGAGAGGCTTCTTTTTCGGAAGACAAAAATGAACGAAGAAAACTTCTATTATTTCCCAATATATTACGCATCGAATGAAAAAATTTCCTCGATCGTAGCCAAACAGTTTGGGAAAGAAGACAAGGTTGAGTGTTATGCGAACAAGAACGAAATTATGATAACTAAGGAGAGTTTTTGGAGAAAGAGATTGAGTAGTAAAGGATACTATTTGTAAAGGGGTTCGGGTGGGGTGAGCTAGATGGCGATCATGCGGCGGATGGGGAGTTCGGCTTTTTGTCTGATGTCTTCGGGAACGGTAATTTCGTACTGCATGTTTTCCAGGGCGGCGATAACGGTCTCCAGATTGTTTTGGGCCATGTGGGGGCAGCGCTTTTGAATAGAGCAGGCTTGGACAACATTTTTGTGCTGAGAGGCCAACATTTCCACCATGGCACATTCGGTGAAGAAGGCGACGGGACGATCTTGGATATCCGGGTCGGAAATTTTTTTGATCATGGCACCGGTGGAACCGGCAAAATCAACTTTTTCGACGACTGAGGGAGGACACTCGGGGTGAGCCATGATGTAAACACCGGGAAAATCTTTTCTCAACTCGACGACGTCTTGGGGGGTAAATTTTTCATGGACTTCGCACTTGCCTTCCCAGCCGATGAGAGTGACACCGTCTTGGGGAAGTTTGGGGGCTTTTTTACTGACATCGGGAAAGATGACGCGAGCGCCCATGTCACGGGCGACATTTTGAGCCAGGAATTTATCCGGCAGAAAAATGACTTTGTTGGTTTTCCATTCCTTCATCGCCCACCTGACCACTTTGGCGGCGTTACCGGAAGCACAGCAGACGTCGACTTCGGACTTGGTATCGGCATCGGTGTTGACGTAAGCAACCACGGGAACACCGGGGAACAGCCTTTTCAACCGGTGGACAGCGGCGCCGGTGATGCTCGCGGCCAGGGAACAGCCGGCTTTAAGAGAAGGAATGAGAACGGTCTTTTGGGGATTTAAGATTTTAGCCGTCTCGGCCATAAACTTGACACCTAAAAAAAGGATAGCTTTAGCGTCTGTTTCGGCGGCTTTGCGGGAGAGCTCAAGCGAGTCGCCACGGATACCAAGGACTTCATCACACTGCAGATCCCAACTCATGTAGTTGTGTTTGAGGATGACGGCATTTTTTTCTTGAACTAATCTATTTAATTTCTCCACTTGTCCGGCTTTGATCCAAAGCTCGAAGTCTGGACTATACTGAGAGTATTTTTCTTGGAAACGGTGGTAGATTTCTGTTTGGGTTAAGAGTTTTGCCATAATTCACGCATCATTAGACACCTCAGGTTAGCCTAAGTCAAGTTTTGAGAGAAGAAAGAGAGAGTTTCTTGGAAGGGTTTAACGGGGAGGAGTTTGGGGGACATGGCTTTATGATAATAGATTTACCAAAGAGACGGCATCCGGCATATCTACAAACGGATTGTGGGTAATTTTTTTGTCGAAAAGGAATTCTGTTTGGTTTTTCTCGTTTAATCCGCCGATGTATTTAGCGAAGCAGTTTGTATATGTTTCAATGGGATCAAGGTGTAGGTTGGAGAACATGGAAATTTGGAAATCGGCTCGGACAAGACAGGGTAAATATTCGCCAATGACGGCTTGCAAGAATTCTTTGGAGATATCTTTGGCTAATTCGAATTCTATTTTGTGGGCTTCAAATTCCATCGAATAAACAAATTCCTGGTGATCTGTTCTTTCTTGGCTGATAATGTGTGCCAGCTCGTGGATGAACATGGATACTTTTTGGTTGAAATTGGTTTTGGGGATAAAAATAGAATACGTGCCGTCATCTTTGGAATAGCGGAAGTAAGCGCCTTTGTCGGATTTCTCGATGGTAATTTTGTCGCGAACTACACTTATCTCCGGATATTTTTTGGCAACAAAATCAATCACGCCCTCGGGATATTCCATATTGATTTTTGGAAGCTTCGATAAGAAATGAGGAGAATTGGAAGAGCTATCAAGATTCGGAGAAAATTTTGAAGAGAAACTATCCTTGTTTGATAGATATTTTTTCCAATCAACTTCGAGAATTCGATAGATTTTCTTGACTTGCATGTCGATATAACTCTCATATCCCTGTTCTACAGCGAGAGCATTCCGAGAAATAACTATTTTCCGGTACAAATCAACCAACACCTTAATATCCCGAGTTTTTTGAGCTTCGAGAAATTTTTCAAATATTTCTTTTAATTCTTCCATTTTGTTTAAATGTGCTACCACGGCACATTCATATTAATATTATCCTTTATCGTCCGGAATGTTGCTGGAATCTTGGCCGCAGTTACCACCTGCGGGATATCCGCCGCTATTGGCGCTTTCAATTGAGACATTTGCATCGACGCATTCGCCGGGAGTGTCATGGACACCACCATTCATGTCGATATAAGTATCACCAGGATCTGGATTTGCCATAGATTTTCTCCTCTTCTAAATGTACTGTGGTAGCAGGTGTATTATATCCTGTAATAGCAATTTAGGGGTGGATATGGTGGAAAAGGAAAAGAAGGGCGATGAGGCATAGGTTGAGGGCGGCGCTCAGAGCAATGGCTTGCCAGAGAGAGATAAGAATTGTCCAGATGAAGGAACCGGAGCTTAAAAAGATTTGGAAACCGAGGTACCAAGCAAGGAGAGCAGCAACAAGAGAAATGATGACAAAAGGAAGAGTTTGGCGGATGTCCGGCCAGCTGGGGAAGAAGGAGTTTGCTATGGTAAAAAATAAATAACCTTCCAGAAGGAGAAGCCAGTAATTGGGTGCGGCAAAACCGGCTTGGAGTAAGCTGGCGAGCCAGATGAGAAGGGCCAGGCCGGAAATAAAGGGAGCAATGCCGACGAGGAACCCCTGAAGGGGATTTAATTTTTGGGTTTGGACGGAGCCGAGGGCGACGTGAGTGGATTTTTCGTTTTCGAGATACTCGGGGAAGATCTCGATCTTGCCGGTACGAGCGCCGGTAAGAGCGGCGACAAGGAAATGGGAAACTTCGTGGATGAGAGTGCCGGGAAGAAAAATAAGGCTCCAGATAATAAGGCTTTGGTGCTTACTACCGCCCAAACGATGGATGAGTCTGCCGAGGTCGGCAGTAATTTTCTTTTTGGTAAGAAGAAGGGCGAGGAGACTAAGGAGGACGTAGAGAAGGGGCATAAGTTATGTTAGTCTAAATGCCAAAGTCGAGATGACGCTGAGCGATGATCTTTTCCTCAATCGATGGGTCGAAAATGGCTTCGACTTCGATGAGTGAAGAAAATGTTTGGGCAATGCATTGGTATTTATCCCGGCTGGGGAAATCAAAATATTTGACGGTGATGTTCCAGGCCACGAAGGGTCTTAGTTTTTTCTCTTTGACAAAATCAAAGTAGGTAGCGGCGATTTCTTGGCGGTCTTTATGAAGGAGATAGGCGCCGGCCATCCAGATGACTTTGGCCATACGAGCTAGATCACAATAGATAGTGATTTGGTCGTCGGGGCTGATTTTTTTGGAGGCAAACTCAAGGTTTTGATTGGTGGTGAGAGACTGATCTTCCAACCCGACATTGGAGATACCGGGTTTTATCTTTTTAAGATATTCAAAAACGGTTTGGGCTTCGGAAATATCAGGCGAGAGATTGTTGGTATGGCCGCCACAAACGATGATCTTTTCCGCGCCGTTTTCCTCCGAGTCTTTTAGAACCCATTCAATATATTGCTTATATTCTTCGTTTGATTCGATAAAGGAGCCGTAACAGAGAAAAATTGTTGTTTTCATTATTGTTTGTTTAATAATTATTCATCATCTGGACTCTGGGTGGCGGGAAGGCCGGTGGGCCAGCAGTGAGTGCGGAAGTCGCAACGGACACAGTGGGAGTAGTCCGTGGTGCGGTCGAAGTTAAAGGCACGAATGCCGACCATGGTTTCTTTGATTATTTTCTTTAATTCAGCTACTTCTTCCGAGGTGATGTTGAACTTTTCTTTGTGGAACTTGCCGGACTTGTCGGCTTCGATGAAGTCGAGCTCTGTTTCTTTTACTTTGTACCCGAAGGAACGGTCGAGATCGGCCAGGAGCTGGTAAAAAACGAGTTGGCGTTTGTAGCCGCCGTCGGAGTTCTTGGTTTTGCCTTCAATATCGTTTCTGGTTCTGGGTTGGCCGGTTTTGTAGTCTATGAAACGAACATGTTTGTCTGCCTTGTTGGTCAGATCGATCCTGTCGGCTTTGCCGGTTAAGGGAATATCGCCCAGGAAAACTTGGGAGGTAAGGGATTTGCCAAAGTTTTTTTCGGTGAAGAGAGCGGGGATGAAACTGTCTTGATAAAAATCGTAGTAAGCAGAGAGAACTTTTTGGCCTTTTTCTTTGTAGTTTTTGAAGTCGGCTTCGGAAAGAACTTCATGGCGAAGGGCGGAGTTGAAGTCTTTGATAAAACTTTCTTTGGATTCCACCTTGCCGTTGTTATCAAGGTCGATGTAAAGATACTGGAGGGCAGAGTGGACGGCGGTGCCAAAACTCATAGAGGGAGAGGTGGTTCTCGGGATCCGGTAAAGATTGTCCAGCTTGAATTTGTAATGACACTCCAGATATTTGTTGAGGGCGGTTGGGGAAAGTTTGAAGTCTTTGATGATTTCTTTTAGGTACTTTTTTTCGCCATCGGCGAGCACTTCGGCAGGCTCAGTGTGAGCCATGAGTTTGCCTAAAATCTTGGCGGCGTTTTTTTGGTATTTACCTACCTTTATATATTTGAGATTCTCTTTGGAAAGGTCGCCAAGGAACATGGAAGGGAAAATCATTTTTTGCGAGGTGGGGTACTCCGTGGAACCGGTAAGGTAGAGATCACGTTTGGCTCTAGTCAGGGCGACATAAAAGACGCGTCTTTCCTCTGCATTTTTATCATCTTTGTCCGTATCTTCTAAGGCTAAAATTCCGGGAGGGAGCTTGATCATTTGTCTTTGGGTTTTGTTGCCCCAGTGAGTGTCGGCGAAACGGTAGATGAAAACGGTTTTCCACTCCTGACCTTTGGCTTTGTAGGCCGTGGTGAGGGTGACGGTATTTTCATCACTTATGAGGGCCATTTCTTCCAACTTGATGCCGTTTTCTTCCATGACTTTGAGATTTTCAACAAACCCATAAAGATCTAATCCGGGAAATGCGCCGGCTTGTTTTTTGACGTCATCAAAGAGAGTGCCAAAACGATTTAACTCCAAGATGGGTTGGGGTAGAGCGAGAACATAATCGAGAAGGCCCGATTCTTGAAAAATAATCTGGAACATTTCGGGGACGGTCTTGGTGGCGGCTTTGCTGTTCCATGAAAGAAATTGGTGAAAGATGTCGATGACGGCATCGTCAATTTCCGGATGAGCGTCCAGCAAAGTATCCACCAGAGGTTCGCAATTTTTGTGGGCAATGCGGGCAGTTTTTAGAACAGAGAGAGGATTCAACTTGAAGTAGGGGAAATTTAAAACGATGAAGAGGTCGAGGTCGTCGATCTTTCCCTGGAAAGAGGTAACCAGTTGAAGGATTTTTAGGAACTGGGAAATGAGAGGGGTGGCGAGAACGTTGACGCCGCCTTCGAGACGATAAGGCAGACTTTTGGACTTAAAAAGATTAACGAGGTTTTCGATGTCGGCGTTGTCTTTCGTTATCACGGCAAAGTCGGCAGGTTTAGCACCATTCTTTATTTTTCTTTTGACGGTGTCGGCGATGAACTCGTCTTCGAAAATGGGTGAGGTGAATTTGGCAACCTTGATGGGGAGATCTTTGAATTTAGCGGTGTGATTTAGGGGGTCTCCGCCAAGAAGACCGGCAGCGGAGTTGAGGAGGGTTTGGGTGGAGCGGTAGTTTTGGTCGAGAACGATTTTTGTGAGATCGGGAAATCTTTTTTGGAACTGCTGAACATTTTCTTTGGAGGCGCCTTGAAATCTAAAAATACTTTGGTTGGGATCGCCAACGACAAAGACGTTGGCTCCTTCACCCCAGAAACTGGCTAGGGCAAAAATGAGGCGGTTTTGGGAGGAGTTGGTGTCTTGATACTCGTCGCCTAGAATGTACTGGAATTTTTCTTGGTAGGTGAGGAGGAAGTCGGGGTCTTTTTCGAAGGCATCAACTACCCAGTTGATCATGTCTTCATAATCGAACCTGCCTAAGTTTCCGAGTTTTTTCTGATATTTTTCGTAAATATTCAGAAGGTCGGTGTTTTTATTGACCAGTTTTTCTTTTTCTATATAAGCGGCCTTTTTTAAGTCCCCTTTTTCAATGTCAAATTCTTCTTTTAGGATGTTTACCAACTGTTTGAATTTATCGACGCCGTAGCCTTCGCGTTTGAGGTCGGAGATGGCGCCGAGGATGTATTTTAGATAAAAGATTGGGTCGCCGGTGGGTTTTAACAGCGGGAAACTTCCCCGCTCGAGAATCTCTTTGATTATTTGAATTTTTTCCAGTTCTGTCGCCGTCGCCAGACCACTGGGTTTACTGAATCTTTCGGGGTTTTCGGCGATGATGTCGGCGCAGAAAGCGTGGTAGGTGGCGACTTTGACGTAGTAACCGTCTTTGCCAATAAGACCAATTAGGCGATCCCTCATCTCGCGGGTGGCGGCGTCGGTGTAGGTTAAGGCGAGGATGGACTCGGGGGCAGTGTCGGTTTCTTTTAAAATATTGGCGATGCGTGTCGTCAGCACTTGCGTTTTGCCGGTGCCGGGGCCGGCGAGAACCAGAACAGGGCCTTCGATAGTGTCGACGGCTTTTTTCTGAGCTTCGTTTAACTTCTTGTAGGCTTCATTAAATTCCGGTGTTGTCTTAGGCATGTAAGGATATTGTATGCGATGGGGATAAAAAAATCCCCGGGGTTAACCGGGGATGTTGCTTACTCTTTGTTTAATGCGCCAAATACGGTATAAAGTATGTTTATCAGTGGGGAAACAATGAGAGCTCCCGAAATAAACAAAAGGGGTACTCTGGAAGAACTTTCAACTATCAGTGGAACGGAGAGGGGCGGTAGTACCCAGGCACAGAGCGCTAATAGGGCAAAGAAAACGATCGAAGGGATAGAAAACCTGTTCTTAGCGTTGAGAGTAATACACGCCATGCTGATAGTTGAGATCACTAGCCAAGACATAAATATCGTTAAACCTATATCGTCGAGAAGTGTTGTGGCCGGGTCTGTATTGAGATTGGTCACTACCAAGGTGAGTGCGATAATGTGAATAAACAGAGCAACTATCCCGATCACCTGAAAAAATGTGACACTTTTCGCTTTAGCTTCCATCGTGGCCTCCTTGGGAATGTGCGTGAATAGGATCAAGATACTGGGAGATTATGGCACAAGAAGCGCCTTTTGTCAAGCTATAGGGTACTGCTTACGGGCTTTACCGAGTAATATGGCGACGACGACGGAGAAATTGGCGAGGAAAATATAGAGAGGATAGACGAGGAGAATAAAACTCCATTCACCGACAGAGAGAGCAGCAAAAATTCCGGAAATACAGGCGATTATCCAAGTAGAAATCGTCTCACTTTCCGGATCTTCATAAGACTTTACTACAGTGAGGAATGAACCGATTAAATCGATAAATATCGTGATATAAAGGGCGATGGCGGCCTCCTTGGTAAAGAACCAAAGTAATATACCAATGGCGGCAATAACAAGTGAAATTTTATCTCGCTTGACGAAGCCTCCGGAACCGAATTTTATTGACAGAATAGAAACTATAAGAACACAGAGTGTCGAAACGCCAACCATCCAAAGGGAGTTGGTGGCACCCTTTGCCAGCTGAGAGAAAAAAGCAATTGAACCAAGAACTGTCCAGATGAACCAAGAAGCTCTTTCCGGTTTGGTTTTGCCTTTTAAAATATCTCGGATATAGGGTAAAACGGCAAAAATACTTAATAGGGCTGCGAGGTAACCGAATATTTGCAGTGTGGACATCTTTCTATTCTATGGCTTTTTTGTCGGAGTCGAGGCCGGACTTGAGGCCGTGGGCGGACTCGAGTTTGTTGCCTATCTGATTCATAGTTTGAGAGGTGGTGTTCATAGTGCTGTAGGCGTTGGTTAAGTGTTTGCCCAGAAGAGTGAAGTTTTCGTTTAACTTTTCGTAGTCTTTTTGAACGGCTCTTAAGAGATTAAAAACTTCAGAAGTTTTGCCGGCGATCTTTTGACCCTCGAGGGAGAGGAGAATCGTGCGAAGATAGGTATAGAAAGTAGTAGGTGAGACAGGAAAGACACGAGCGTCTTTACTAAGATCCATGATCTCTTGCTCGTTCACTATTTCGTAGTAAACGGGTTCCGAGGGAATGTACATGACGGCAAAGTCCAGTGTTCCTTCGTCGGGAAGAATGTATTTACCGGAGATATCTCTGATATGTTTTTTGACGTCGCGGACAAAAGCAGAACGGGCGGAAATCTTTTCACTTTGGGAGGTAGCTTGGTAGATCTTTTGGAAGTTTTCCATGGGAAACTTGGAGTCGATGGGAAGAATGCCGGCTTGGGTTTTGATGGCGGCATCGACGATGTCTCCTGACTTGAAGTGGTGCTGAAGAACATAGCCGGTTTTGGGGAACATCTGGGCGATAAGATCGGTCAACACTTGCTCGCCGATATTGCCTCTTAATTTGGGCGACTTTAAATAATCTTGGAGATCTTTCATGGAGCGGCTGACTTCGCCAAAAGCACCGGCTTCTTTTTTGAGATCACCGATGACGGTGGTGGCTTGATCGAGACGGGAGAAAAGTTCGCGGTAGTTTTTTTGGAGAGAGTCGGTGGTGGTCCGGTTGGTGGTGTCGAATGATTGCTGGAGAGACTTGAGCCAGGCGTTTAAGGTGGGATCCGTCTTTGGCGCGGAAACTAAAGACTTTAGGAGAATATATAGAGTCAGCAACCCAAGAAAGATAAAGGCGATTACAATAAAGGTATCAGTTGACATAGATTCATTTTACAGCAATGGAACGAAACAAACACGAAAGAAATAAGAGATACGGATGGCTAGTTTTTTTTGCGATTACAAATTGGCTGGCTATTGCTTTGGCGGTTTGGAAAATCGATCCGGACAATATGGCAAATTTTATTATCCCCGGAAGTTACCTGCCGATGGGGGTATTGCTTATGGGAGGAATTTTTTGGCTTTTATCTATTCTGACTTTATCATCGGTTCGGGCATTGCGCTGGACTTTAGGAATCATGGTTTTTGTTTATCTGCGAGTTTGGGGGCTGGGGTCTATCTTGAATGGAGTGTTGATACTGGGATTGTTGATTATGTGGGAGGTATATATGTTCAAGAAAAAACCGAAGGGAACTGTGTTACACTTTGATTAATTAAAGTTATTATTTAGGACAGAATATGCAACTTTCAAACGACCCGATTAATAAAAATATTGAGAAACAGTTATCGGAGATGATGTATGGAATCTTGGCGGAGCTTTCGACCCCCGAGGATGTCAAGATGGTGATGAACGATGTTTTAACGGATGGAGAGAGGGCGGCGATTTTGAAACGCTTGGGAATTGCGGTGTATCTCGACAAAGGCAGAAGTTACGAGGATGTCAAGAACAATATCAAGGTGAGTTCGGCGACCATTGCTTCCGTCGCGGAAAACCTTGGAAATTCCGGCTGGCAGGAAATGATCAGAAGAATTAAGGCCGAGGAGTGGGCTAGCGCATGGACGGATAGGATTTCTAAAGGAATAAGGAGAATTCTGCCGCTTTAAGTCCAGATTTTAATCATATATAATTTCCTTATGGATAATTCCGTTTCTCCGGATGCCGCTAATACGGTTAGGGCCAAGAGTTTTCCTCTGTTGTGGTTAATTTTGCCGGCGGTTTTAATTGCTTGCGTTTTTTCTGCAGCAGGATATTTGGTGGGGATAAAAAGTATAAAAGCACCCGCTCCTGTATCGATTCCTAGTGAACAGGCGGTTACTCAGACTGTTAATTATCCCGAAAAGGGTTTTGGTTTTGCTACCGATTCTGCGTTGGAAAACCCATTGACGCTAAAAGTATCTTCCTCAGAGTGGTCAATCGTCCCCTTTAGTTCATCACTCATTGAAAACAAAGTCTTAACCGTATATCCGACATTCTACAAAGGGGCACTATACCATGAGTTCTTTCTCTCCTCGGTTAATGATCCACGATATGACTCCATATACATGGAGAGAATCAACTGGAATGGATTGGAAAATATCACCGATGAATATAAGGGTCAAATTAGTGGATCATACGAAAACTATGGCCAAACTCCTATAAAATCCAGCATTGATTTAAATAAGGATAATAGTTTTGTTAATAAAAATGGAATTGTTTTCTATTGGAAAAAACTGGGTGGTAGTAAATCATATGCGAGTCCTTCTATCTGTATGAGTACTGATTATCTGACAAAAACTGATACAAAAATATCTTACAAGCTCGAAGTCTGTAAAAATACCCCGTCAAACAATAATAATGAAACATCTCTTAGCGACATTCAAGCCAAGGTAGTTGAAAATGGTCTTACAGAAATAGCTGATACTTTTTCATCTCGAAGATAACCAGGGGTGAAGTGGGGTAAAATTGAGGCATGGGAAAGTATTACATCACCACCACCTTACCGTATGTGAATGCCGAGCCACATTTGTTGACATCACGTTATTTTTACGCAATAATTGAGTGTGGCACTGAAAAGAACTGATATTACCGAGTCAACACTCCAAAAACTCTATATAGGTATGGGTCTCAGTATTTATCAAGTGGGTGAGGTTTTAAATTGTCACCCCGCAACCGTAAACAAAAAACTACATGAGTATCAAATCCCCATCAGAAATCCTATTAAGAAATTAGATCTTGATAAAGGTGAACTGGAGAAACTATATTCGTTGAGAGGGTTATCTACATATAAAATTGCGGCTCTTTTGGGATGCAACGTACATTCTGTGACAAATAGAATGAAAAAGCTTGGTATAAAAGCAAGACCAATTAAAAAACCCGATATCGATAAGGAGACGCTATTGGTGCTTTATCAAAAAAATCGACTGTCGCTAAAGAAAATCGGAGATATATATAAAATGACTCCTTCTGGGGTATTGAAAAGGATGAGAAAATTTGATCTTACGGTTCGAAATAGTTGGGAAACCAATGTAATTCACGTCAAAAGGCCATTTTCGGAATCTAATACAGAAAAGGCCTATTTAATAGGTTTCCGAATCGGAGATTTGGGAGTTAGGTTGTCAAGCAGGCGAACAAGAAATATACGCGTGAACAGTAACACGACTAAGGAAGATCAGGCTGAACTGATAAGAGGACTATTTAGAAACTACTCTGACGTTTGGATTAGTAAACCGAACGGGCGAGGAGTTATTAGTACCTCAACGATTCTTCACCCTTCTTTTTCTTTCCTGTTACCAAAAAATGATCTTGTTGAGGAATGGATAAAAAATAACGAACAATACATGTCGGCTTTTGTTGCTGGATATGTCGATGCGGAGGGAAGTTTTGGGGTGTATAACAATAGGGCACGTTTTCGCTTAGGATCCTATGACAAAAACATTCTAAAGGAAATAGTCTGCTGGCTAAAAGGACATGGAATAAAAACACCTTTCCTACTTGAAAGAAAGCAGCAAGATAAGCAGAATCATGATTTTTGGAGGCTAGCGGTAAACGAAGGAAAATCACTGTTGTGCTTGTTCAGTCTTATATACACTTATATGAAACACAAAAAAAGAAGGGCAGATTTCATCAAGACCAGAGAAAACATAATTTCAAGATCTCACGATGGTACAATCCAAATATGAATAGTAAATATTACATAACTACTACTTTGCCATATGTGAATTCATCTCCGCACATCGGCTTTGCCATGGAGATCGTGCGGGCGGATGTGATGGCGCGACTGCACCGGACTTTGGGGGACGAGGTATTTTTTAATACCGGCACTGATGAACATGGGCAGAAAATCTACCAAAAGGCGCTGGAGGCGGGAGTTGACCCGCAAAAATACTGCGATGAAAGTGCAAAAAAATATTCATCACTTAAAGAAACCCTGAACTTGTCTTTTGATAGTTTTATCCGTACCACCGACGAACACCATGTAAAAGCGGCACAGGAGTTTTGGAAACGGTGCGATGGCCAGGCTGATATTTACAAAAAAAGTTACAAAATTAAGTACTGTGTCGGTTGCGAACTGGAAAAAACCGACTCGGAACTTACAAATGGTAAGTGCCCGGTGCACCCACAGCTGGAATTGGAAATCCGTGAGGAGGAAAACTATTTCTTTAGATTTTCGAAGTACCAAGAGAAATTGCTCGCGCTTTACAAAAAACAGCCGGATTTTGTACAGCCGGAGTTCCGCCAAAACGAGATGAAGATCTTTGCGGAGGGCGGTTTGCAAGACTTTAGTATTTCCAGACTAAAAGAAAAAATGCCTTGGGGTGTGCCGGTCCCGGGAGACACGGAACAGGTGATGTTTGTGTGGTTTGACGCTTTGGTCAACTACGTCTCGTGCCTTGGCTGGCCCGAGGACGAAACTAAATTTAATGATTTTTGGCCGGGAGTGCAGATCTGCGGCAAAGATAACCTCAGACAGCAAACAGCAATGTGGCAGGCGATGCTGATGTCTTGTGGTTTACCCACTTCAAAACAGGTGGTGGTTGAGGGATTTATAAACTCCGGAGGGCAAAAAATGAGTAAGAGTTTGGGGAATGTGATCGACCCTTTGGAATATGTGGCCAAATACGGAACCGATGCGGTGCGATATTTTCTTACCGCGGAGCTGTCCGTTTTTGAGGACTCCGATATGACAAGAGAGAGATTTGAGGAGAGCTATCAAGCAAACTTGGCTAATGGTATCGGGAACTTGTGTGCCCGGGTGGCGACAATGGCGGAAAAAGAAGGACTTAAGGTACCGATCGAGAAATTAACTATCCGAAAAGAAGTCGTTGAGAAACTGGCGGGATATAAATTTGATGAAGCAATGGCTTTGATCTGGGATGAAATTAGAAGGGCAGACACTTTGATCAATCAAAGACAGGTTTGGAAACTTGAGGGAAAAGAAAAGACAGCCGCTTTAACCGAACTGGTGAAAATAATCCGCCAGATAGGGACCGATTTGTCGCCTTTTATGCCGGTGACTGCCGAGAAAATCGAGGCGTCGTATGGAGTGGAGGAGATAAAAAGGGTGGAGAATTTATTCCAGAGACTAAATATTGAATAATGAATTATTTATATAGATTCCGGGTCAAGCCCGGAATGACGATACTCGGAGATTGCTTCGGTTTGAGTACAAAACTCGCAATGACAAAATATGTTAATTGATACCCATTGTCACCTGACGGATCCGAAAATCATTGACGTGAAGAGGGTGATTAAAGAAGCAAGAGCGGTTGGGGTGGAGATGATGTTTTTGCAACCGACGGATATCGAAGACTCAAAAAGGGTGGTGGCGGTCGCCGAGCAAGAAGGACTGTATGCGATGGTGGGTGTTCAACCGGAGAAAGTGGAAAATCTATATAGATTCCGGATCCCCGACGTTACAGTCGGGGCAGGCAGGTCCGGAATGACAGAAAGCGTGACAACATATTTGACAAAAGAATTAATAAAAATAATAAAAGGCTCTAAACGGGTGATTGGGGTGGGAGAGATCGGCCTGGACTTTTCCTGGGACAAGGAAAGAAAAACAAAAGGGAAGCAAGTGGAGATTTTTTCCGCCCAGATGGAGCTGGCCACCCGATTGGCACTACCCGTGGTAATTCACATGCGAGACGCGGAAAAAGAAATGCTTGAGGTGCTGACCAAAATGGATAAGTTGCCGAGGGGTGAGTTCCATTGTTTTGCCGGTAGTGAGGAGTTTTTGAAATATATTCTAGAGAAGGGATTTTATGTGGGGGTAGCCGGAAACGTGACTTTTAAATCGGCACATGAACTGAGAAGGATCATAAAAATGGTGCCTTTGGACAGGCTACTTTTGGAGACTGACGCGCCCTATCTTGCGCCTGAACCGGTGCGGGGAACGGTGAATACACCGGCAAATGTTAAAATAATAGCTAAGTTTGTTGCCGCTGAGCTGGCTTTAGATACCAATAAAATAATTGAACAAACCGGAAAAAACGCCTTATGTTTGTATTCCTTAGATACCTGATAAATAAATATCCGCATGGAAGTCAGAGAGTTCTGGAGATACTGCCCGGGTTTGTGAGCTGGTCGTTTATCTTATTCCCTGTCTGGGGATCGATCTTTTGGCCGGTGGGTGTGGCCTATTTTATTATCAGTTTTAACGTTTACTGGCTCTACCGATCGATAACTTTGTCGGTGGCCGGAGTAATGTCCTATTTCCGAATTAAAGCGGCGGAAAAATATGACTGGATGGGAGATGTAAGGGGGTTTGCAGACTGGAAAGAGGTGAAACACGTAATTGTGCTCCCCACTTTTAAAGAGCCCGTAGAGATTCTGGTACGGACTTTGGAGGCATTGGAAAAACAAACAGTTGGGGTGGGGCAAATAATCCCCATAATTGCCATGGAAGAAAGAGCCGGAGCCGAGATCAATGAGGGTAGAGAGAAACGGTTGAGAGAAAAATTTGGAGATACGTTTGCGGGATTGTTTTTTTACTACCACCCGGCTAATTTAAACGGAGAGGTGGTGGGAAAATCTTCCAATGCATCTTGGGCCGGAAAAGAGTTTAAAAAAGAGCTAAAAAAACATAAAGATTGGGATATCGACAAGATGACGATTTCTTCGGTGGATTGTGATGTGGCGCTGCATCCGAATCATCTGGCTAACTTAACTTATATGTTCCTCGATGACCCAAACCGATACCACAAGATCTGGCAAGGGGCGATTGTGTTTTATAACAATATTGAACGGATCCCGTGGCCCATGAGAGTGTTTAATCGGTTGAGTAGTGTTTTGAACATGGCACAGTTGTCGAGACCCGATAGACTAATTAACTTTTCAACTTATTCAATGAGCCTCCGGTTGATGGACGATATTGATTACTGGGACACCGACGTGATCCCGGAAGATTACCGAATTTTCTTTAAGACTTATTTTGCTACCGGAGGAAAGGTGGAGGTGGAACCTTTGTATATTTCGGTATCGGCGGATGCGGCCGAGGCCGACGGTTTTTGGAGTACATACACCAATACCTATGAACAGGTAAAACGCTGGGCGTGGGGGGCAAGTGATGACGCCTATATCATCAAACGCTATATCTTGGACACAAAAGCGCCTTTTTGGGACAAAACAATTAGAGTTTTCAAGGTAATTGAGGATCATTTTATGTGGCCGGTGAACTGGTTTATCATTACCGTCGCCGCCAATTTGCCACCGCTTTTGAACCCGACTTTTTCCAGAACGGTGATGGGCAAAACCCTACCTCAAGTGTCTTCGGCAATTCTGACACTGTCTTTAATTAGTATGGTGGCGGTAATCCTGATCGATTTGAAGTCCAGGCCTAGGGTTGTCGGCTTGCCTTGGTGGAGAAAAATTGTTTCTCCTTTCGAATTTATTTTGCTGCCTGTGGTGGGATTCTTTTTCTCAGCCTTGCCCGGTTTGGACGCCCATACTCGATTGATGATGGGTAGATACATGGAGTATCGGGTGACCGAAAAAAAGGTCTAAGAGAACCTGTCTGTTATATACTCAAGCTGTGGCAGAAAGACAAAAAACAACAACCTCCGTAGTGCTGTTTTGGATCGGAGTATTGATGGTGTTTTTAATGGGTGGGGTGATGGTGTTGTTTTGGAAGCGTCTACCCCCACAGTTACCTTGGTTATACTCTTTCCCTTCGGGCGAAAAACAACTAATCAACAAAACGTGGTTTTTTTTGATCTTCGCGGGAATGGAGGTGGTGCTGTTTCTGGCACGGATAGTGGCCAACTGGGCGGGGAAAGATGACGATACCGTCCGGAACACAATCATGATCGGCGTTTTTACGGCCGTGGTATTGATGGCGGCAAGTTTTACCAGAGTGATGATGATTTTTCTTAATATATGAACCCTGCAGTGATAATCACCGTCATTCCATTTCTGTTGGCTTTGATAATAAGTCTTTTGGTAACCCCTTTGACAATTGTATTTTTTAAAAAAATGGGGTGGGTGATCGACCCTCGTAAGACACCCCATCCGGCACACATTCATAAAATCCCGGTACCAAAAGGAGGAGGTATTCCTGTTTTTCTCGCAGTGTCCGTGACAGTGATGCTGCTTTTGAAACCCGATAATCATTTGCTGGCGATTGGGATTGCCGGGCTGATTACTCTGGTGGTGGGACTGGTGGACGACATTAGAAGTTCGAGCCCGTATGTGAGACTGGGGATGAATTTTCTGGTGACGGCGATCGTTGTCGGATCGGGAATTGGCATTGCGTATATTAGTAATCCTTTAGGGGGAGTAATTGATCTAACTTGGCCGAGACTGGGGTTTAATTTACTTGGAGGGTATCATGAGATCTGGATCTTGGCCGATATTTTTGCTCTTTTGTGGATCCCGTCTCTCATGAATGCCATTAACTGGTCGTCCGGGGTGGATGGGCAGATCAGCGGTGTAATAACGATCGCGGCGGTGGTTTTGGGCCTGATTTCTTTGAACTTTAGCGCAGATATTACCCAGTGGCCCGTAGCCACCTTGGCTTTTGCAACTGCCGGAGCGTTTGCGGGTTTAACTGTTTTTCATTTTTATCCGCAAAAAATAATGCCGGGGTACTCGGCGACGTCGTTGGCTGGTCTATTGCTTGGAGTAATTTCAATTTTGGCGACGGCAAAAGTGGGGGCTTTGATAATCGTTTTGGGGATTCCCCTGATTGATTTTTTGTATATTGTGATCAAAAGACTGCTGTCCGGGAAATCTCCGGTGTGGGGGGATAAGAATCATCTGCATCACAAGCTTTTGGCAATGGGCTGGGGAAAACGGAGGGTATCACTGTTTTATTGGTCGGCGGCGGTGGTACTCGGAGTAGCCGCTTTGAGCTTTGAAGCCAGAACGAAGCTCCTAATTATGATAGGATTGGTTATATTAATGAGCGTATTCATTTTATGGCAGTACTCATCGCGCTACTTAAAACAGTAAGGCCAAGGCAGTGGCTAAAAAATTTTGCTTTGTATGGGGCATTGATTTTTACCGGATTTTTGTACCAGAAGGGAGCCTTTGGATTAGTGACGCAGGCTTTTTTTGTGTTTATTATTCTTTCGAGTGTTACCTATATTTTCAACGATCTGCTGGATGTTAAAGCCGATCGGCTCCATCCGTTTAAGAAAAACAGGCCGATCGCTTCCGGAGAGCTGCCGATTCCGGTAGCCTTGTTGACAATGATTGCCGGGCTGTTTATCGGACTGACATGGGCGCATTCTTTGAACTATTTTTTCTTTATTAGCTGTTTGGTTTATCTTTTTGTTCAAGTCTTATACACGGGATATTTGAAGAAAGTGGCGATAATGGACGTAATTGTGATCGCTTTGGGGTATTTGATCCGAGTATATGCGGGAGCATTCGTGATCTCGGCACACATGAACGTGTGGTTTTTGCTAACGGTGATATCGGCATCACTGTTTTTGGCGGTAGGAAAACGAAGGGGAGAGATGACTCTTCTCATGTCCCAGGCGAGGGTGGGAGCTACCAGACAAACATTAAAACGTTATACCGAACAGCTTTTGGATATTTACACAGCGATGTTTGCCACGGCAACTTGGATAACCTATTCCTTGTTTACTTTTAATCACCCCAAAATAATACCGACGGGAAGAGCTTTAACGTTTATCTCCGAACTGCCAAGAACACTCATTTCGGAAAAGTGGATGATGGCGACGATTCCCTTTGTGGTTTATGGCATCATGAGATATTTGCAGCTTATCTACGAGAAAAATGAGGGGGAGAGCCCCGAACGAGTACTACTTTCAGACAAGCCTTTGATCATCACCGTGGGGTTGTGGGTGGTGATGGTGATTGGCGTTTTGTATTACGTGCCTTAGGTTATTTCACCAGCTTGGCGTAGGAAGAGGAGATGAAGCCCCATTTGCCTGTGGTGTACTCAATTTGATACCAACTGCCGGTGGACAGATCGGCTTTGTAGGGGAAACGGTCGCCGGGGTTGACTTTGGCCAGCTCGGTTGCCGTGATTGAGGCTGTTTCACGGACTTTTAGCCAACCGGTTGGGGTAGAGAGAATTTCAACATAGGGTTTGGCCATGACAGCTGAGGAGGTTGCCTGTTTGGGAAGTGGGGTAATTGTGCCTGGAGTAGGAGTGACCAGGGCGGCTGAAGCGGTAGCAATGGTAGGCGTAGGGGTGGGAGTGATGTCGAGGGCGGCCATGGTAAAGTTTAGAACCAAACGATATCCAAGCTGAACCGAGGCATTGACTATCTTGTCTTGGAATCCCGGAGCGGTGAAGGTAAAGACATGAGGACCGGACTCAATGTCTGCACTTAGGGGAGTAAAACCTTGGGGTTTGCCATCGATGCTGATGGTGGCATTAGCCGGGAGGCTGACTATGCTTACGGCGGCGGACTTGTTGTTACTTAATTTTTCAAAAGAGAGAGTGTAGCTGTGAGACTTGTCTTGGGTCTGCCCAAACTCACGATGAACGGTGGTGAGCGTGCCTCCAAGAAGGTTCACTTTGACTTCCCAGGTCTGGCCGCTATCGACAGCAGTCATTTGGACTGTGTACGTGCCGGCCTTTTCATTGTCGATATAGACGGGGGTTTTACCTACAGATTCACCATTGATGAGGACATTAGCATCGGGATGGGCGGTAACTTGGATGCCGGCTTTTTTGGCGAAGGGATTAAGATTGCAGCCGGCAAGAAAAATTGAAAAAACGAGAACGGGAATTAGCCTTATATAGTTTGTCTTCATCGTGAGTATATGATAGCAGATATTGTCAAGTGAGAGTGATGCTAAAATAGTGCGTACACCGGCCGGATGGTGAAGTGGTAACACGATCGTCTGCAAAACGATCATGCGAGGGTTCGATTCCCTCTCCGGCCTCAAAAGAGAAAATTGGAAGTATAGAGAAAAACTCGTATTTACTTATCAAGGATAAGTAAAAGAAACTTCCTCAATAATATTAACTCCTTTTGTTAAATCGTTTTTTGCTCCCACAATAATTGACAAAATATGCTTTTCAAACAGACCGAGCGCCATAGAAACATTTTTCATTATCATTGGGATATCATCCCCATCATTATAAGCAACCCCCTTAAGGGTTAAAAGCTTTTTCCATGTTCTACTATTATTTAAACTATGGTAATTACCGTGTGCGATGAAGGATCGCAATTTATATAGTTCCTTCAATATGTCACGAAATTCCTTGATAGAAAATTTTTTTGAATCCATCCCGAATCTATCAAGCAACTCTTCCTCAGCGTACCTATCGTAATAGATACTTCCAATTGTTGAAAACTTAAATAGTAAATCTGATTTATCATTTTGATTTTTTAAAAAAATTCCTTCCAATCCCGATACTAAAAAGATTATTCCATTAAGGAGGTCGGTTGGATCAAAATGAGAAAAATTACTAAAATATTTGTTAAATAAAACAAAGGATTGCTGGATTAGATTTAAATTGGTAGCTAATCCAATGTTCCCTCTAAAAATTAAAAACCATTTCTTAATTTCCTCAACATTTGGTTGATAATGCGGGTCATTATTATATGCACCGTTAAATAATTCACCAGAAAAATGAAAAGACTGAACAGATTGTTCTTCTAGGGTTAAAGTGTCAACATTTTTTCCAAATACCATCATTGGAGATAGTAAAGCTTCACCTACAAGTCCTTCAATTTTAAACCCATCAATAACTCTAGGTGAAAAGTCATCTAAAAAGCAAGCTAATAATATATATCTTAAATCTTCCACCGACTGAATCCATTCCCTTCTGTTACTACATTTTATAAATGTTTTCGTATATTCGGTTCCCCCAGAGGATGGAGTGACCACCCAATCTTCTATATCAAGATTAAAGTGATAGTTATGAAACGGAGGGACCAAGACTCTTGCAGTCACAGTAAAAGCATCTATTTCATTAGGCATGGTTTATTTTACCCCAATCCTTCTAATGTCTTTATCCAATCCAAAGCAAGTCATGATTAGGTTGTATTCTTTACTTCCTGCCAATATCGTCCGGCACTCAAAATTGGTTAGTATAGTTCGCCGGCCTTGATGACTTCTTCGACGAGGCGATTGGAGTAGCCCCACTCATTGTCGTACCAAGCGAGAACTTTTACGAGAGTACCATCGACCACGCGGGTCATATCGAGATCCACGATGCTGGATTCAGGGCGACCGACAATGTCTGAGGAGACCAGGGGTTCGTCCGTGACGGCCAAAATACCACGGTATTTGGGATCGTCTGATGCATCGATAAAAATTTGGTTAACTTCTTCGACGGAGGTTGATTGACGGGTAACAAAGGTAAAGTCAGTGATCGAGCCGGTAATGACAGGCACGCGAAGGGAGATACCGTCGAACAGCCCTTGAAGTTCGGGAATAGCTTGGGTGGCGGCAATGGCGGCGCCGGTACTCGTTGGCACGATGTTTTGAGCGGCGGCACGGGCACGACGAAGGTCGCGGTGGGAGTTGTCTTGGAGGTTTTGATCGTCGGTATAGCCATGAACCGTGGTGAGCATAGCTTTGAGAATGCCGAGCTTGGCGTGGAGAATGTCGGCCACGGGGACAACGCTATTGGTGGTGCAGGAGGCGTTGCTTATAACAGAGAGCGTGCCCGTGCGGTCTTTGGTGATGATTTCTTGGTCATTTACGCCTAAAACAGCCGTGGGGACGCCTTCACCTTTGGCCGGGGCAGAAAGAATGACAAAACGGGCACCACCCTGAAGGTGGAGAATGGCCTTTTCGAGGCTGGTAAAGGCCCCTGTTGACTCGATGACTACCTCAACGCCGTACGCAACCCAAGGGATCTTGGCGGGGTCACGCTGTGCCAGAACGGGGATCCTGAGAGCTTTCTTGGGGTGCTCGACGGTAAGGTAGCCAATAAGCGGCTTTTCGTCGGAGGCTTCTTTTGGGTCTTGGACCTCTTCGGAGGAGATAGGGTAAGGCAGGATGCCGTAGGCAGTGTCGTAACGGAGGAGATGAGCCCAGCCGGCCACGTTCATTGAGCCTGAGGTGTTGATGGCCACAAGATTGGCATCATCCAGGTGGCTTTGAAGCCAGACTCGGGTGGCGCTACGGCCGATTCTTCCAAAACCGTTTATCGCAAAATTAACCATAGGGCAGGCAATAAATAACTAACTCAGTTTAGCATTTTTGAGGGTTTCCAGCAGGGGGTGAGTGCCTGTGGCCAAAAACTCGAGCATGGTGCCGCCGCCAGTTGAAACAAAGCTAAACGAGGCGAAAGAGAAGCCCAGAGAAGAGATGGCGGTAAGGGTATCACCGCCACCGATCACGGAAAAGGCACCGGAGTCAATGGTGGCCTGAAAAACAGCTTTGGTGGCCTTGCTATGAACACCGTCTTCATACATGCCTAATGGGCCATTGAGAACGATGGTTTTAGCCTTGTTTACTTCGCTGACGAATAGGGAAGTGGTCTGCTCGTTCAGATCGAGGCCATCCGGAGTCCGGTCTTCGAGGTTGGCGAATAAACCACCTAGAAGAACTTTGTCGAATTTTGGACCAATTTGCTTGATCATTTCGAGCTTATCTAGCTTAGCTCCTGAGGCCAAAAGGAGGGTGGGGTGAGGGGGATTTTGAAGGACTTTTTGAAGGGTGGCTACTTCTTCGTCGAACCTAAAACCGGTAAAAGTTGGTAAAACTTCGGGTATTAGGGATAAAGAGGCACAAGGCCTGTACGCGGCAAAAGCTTCGTAGACGAAAATGTCGGCTTCTGTGGCCAATTCTTTGGCAAATCCCCTATCAAGTTTTTCCTCACGGGGGTCGAGTCTTAAATTTTCCATCATTGCCAAAGGGGATTCTCCCCTCCATCTCTCCCCTGGAGAAATACCCGAAGGTAGAAACAAAATATCTTGATTTAGCAAGCCTTTTAGGCTATCTCTCACCGGAGCGAGGCTAAAGGTTGGGTCTGCCCCTTCAGGCCTGCCTAGGTGGCCAATGATGACAGTCTTTTTGGCGTACTCAAGGCAGAACTTGATGGTGGGTAAAAGAGCCTGAAGGCGGTAGTCGTCTTCTACCTTACCGTCTTTCACGGCCACGTCGAGATCGGCGCGGAGTAAAACGTTCTTGTTTTGGATGGTTTCTTTGGTTAGCATAGCTAGATTAAGGATACACCAAACGAAGGGTTATAGGTTGACATTTACGGGTTGATATGGTATGATACCGTCCGGCTTGAGAAATTCAAGCTTTTTTGTACCTAATGCGGGCATTTACCCGCGTTTATGATACTAAACAGACTGCCAAAAACCAGAACATCAAACCCCATTTCTAAGCTTTTTAGACCGATGTTCGAGAAAAAAACCATCAAGTCCGTCTTAGGCGGCATTATTTCGGTGACCTCCCTGGCTTCCGGCTTGGTTTATCTTCCTATTGATCAAACAGTGGTCGCCGCCAACATTCAGAAACTTAATACCGACATTCCCCTTGAGACCAGCAAAAGCTTTGCTAATGTTTTGCCGGCTTATACGGGAATTTCTCAGGGGTTTCATAATGGGCACCCCGGAATTGACCTTACGGCTCCTTTGGGATCTCCAATCTACCCTATCAGAGATGGTGTGGTCATTAAAGTTCAGTATTTGAAATGGGACTATGGCCGGGCCGTGTGGATTGATAACGGTAACGATACCGTGTCTCTTTATGGACACATGGGTAAGATGTTCGTTAACGAAGGAGATAAGGTAACAACCGATAAACCTATCGGAGAGATTGGTCTTACCGGAAAAACTACCGGACCTCACTTGCACTTGGAAATCCATAAAACCAGTGGGCTAATTAACCCTCAGCCATATTTGGCTCTTGGGGCGGTCAATAAGAAGTAATTCAACAGTTAGTACACAAATTTGATTGATTTAGCGGTCATTTATCTTGTGTGGAAAACTCGCTTTTTTTGTGGATAATAATCTAGGTAAAGAAAAGCCCTCCGATTTGGAGGGCTATTTGATTACCATTTTATGCCGAGCATTTGTTTTAGAACGTCTTCAACTGTTTCACCGAAATATTTATTCCAAGGAACGAAAGATCCACACCATTGGCGGACGCCGTCGGGATTGTCCATGATTTGGAAAATGACGGCTTTCTTCTTCACAAAGCCAATGCGAAACTCTTGAAAAAACGGCCTGCGTTCAAGGAAGTCTTCTTTCCATCTCTGCCTAGCCTTAGCAATACGAAGGGCAGTTTTGTATAGATAATTTCCTGTGGTGGGAGGGTGGAATTCTTTGATTTTTTTCTTGAGGTCGGCAATTTCTAGCCCGAGCGGGCTTTCGTCAACTACTTTCTTAGCCATTGATCCTCCTTGTTAAAGTGAATTTTCTAGAATTATATACCAAAAGACCCCGTGAGGGGTCTTTTATTGTAACCAGATGGATCCCCGCTTTCGCGAGGATGACACCCCCTCAAAAGTTTTTACATATCCATGCCGCCCATGTTGGGTGCAGGTACTTCTTTTTTCTCCTCCGGCGCGTCGGTAACCAAACATTCTGTCGTAAGAATCATGCTAGCCACAGAAGCAGCATTCTGAAGGGCGGAGCGGGTAACTTTGACGGGATCGAGAATGCCGGCTTTGAGCATGTCTTCAAACTCAAGAGTGAGAGCGTTGAAGCCGTAACTTACTACCTTATTATCCTCAACCTTTTTAACGACCCAGCCGGCATCAACTCCGGAGTTTGTGGCCAGCCAGCGGAGAGGTTCGGAGAGAGATTCTCTCACAATCTTGATACCGACTTCCTCGTCGGTGTTGTCTCCTTTGAGAGTATCAAGGGCTTTCCGGGCTCGAATAAGAGCAACGCCGCCCCCGGGAACAATACCTTCGTCTATGGCGGCCTTTGTGGCACCAACAGCATCTTTGACTCTTTCTTTAAGCTCGTTGAGCTCGACTTCCGTGGCGGCTCCAACTTTGATGACGGCAACACCGCCAGTAAGTTTGGCAATGCGTTCGGATAGTTTTTCTTTATCAAACTCTGAGGTAGCTTTGTCGTACTCATTTTTGATTTGAACTAGACGCGCCTTGAGGGCAGTGATACTGCCTTTGCCACCAATAATTTGGGTGTTGTCTTTGTCGGACCAGACACGGTCGGCACGGCCAAGATCTTCTATCTTAATGGAGTCCAGTTTCCTCCCGGTGTCTTCGGAGATCAAACTACCGCCGGTAAGAATAGCGATGTCTTGGAGAATGGCTTTGCGGCGATCACCAAAAGCGGGGGCTTTGACGGCTAAGATATTGAAAGTGCCACGCATTTTATTGACGACGAGCGTTGCAAGCGCTTCACCTTCGATATCATCGGCGATGATGACAATGTTTTTGCTGATCTTCATGGTGTTTTCCAAGAAAGGCAACATATCATTGATGGCGCTAATCTTTTGGTCGGTGATCAAGATGTATGGATCTTCGATGGTGGCGTCCATGTTGGCCGCGTCGGTGGCAAAATAAGCAGAAGCATAGCCTTTGTCAAACTGCATACCTTCTTTCTTCTCGATCTCAAACTCCATACCTTTACTTTCCTCAACGGTAACAACGCCATCACGACCAACGGATTTTAAAGCTTCGGAAATTTTTTTGCCGATTTCCGGGTTTTGAGCAGAAATGGTGGCCACGGCTTCCCAATCGGCTTCGGAGAGATCTTTTTTTATTTTTCCCAGTTCGGTGACCACGGCGGAAACAGCTTTATCAATGCCGCGCTTCATCTGCATCGGATTGGCACCGGCAGTGATGTTTTTCATGCCGGCAACAACAATCTGTTGAGCCAAGAGGGTGGCTGTGGTGGTGCCATCTCCGGCAACGTCGTTGGTTTTACTAGCGGCTTCTTTAACAAGCTGAGCACCCATGTTTTCAAAAGGATCGACAAGCTCGACTTCTTTGGCAACGGAGACACCGTCGTGGAGAACAGCTGGGGCACCCCACTTTTTATCTATCGCCACATTGCGGCCTTTGGGACCGAGAGTGGTAACAACTGCTTTGGCAAGCTTGTTAACGCCGGCAACTAATTTTGCACGAGCGTCGTCTGAGTAAAGGATTTGTTTGGCCATGTTTTATTTAACAATTGCTAATATGTCGTCGAATTTGAGGAACTGATACTTGGTGTCACCAATTTCAACTTCGTTGCCGCCCCACTCCTTGTAGAGAACGGTGTCCCCTACTTTGGCGGGAGAGCTAACTTCTACACCACGATCGTTGGTTAATTTGCCGCCAACGGCAAGAACTTTACCATACTGGGGTTTTTCGGAGTGAGAGTCCGGAAGGTAAAGACCGGAGGCGGTTTTCTTTTCTTGTTTGGCCGGTTCGACCAAAAGGAAGCCGGGAGTGGGCTGGAGTTTTTTAACGGTAAGGGTATTAACCATATTGAATTAGTGGTAATTGTTAATGACTGAGTGTCGAGTATACCAGGTTTGGGGCACTTAATAATAGCACTCATTGCTCTCGAGTGCTATTTTTATACCAGATTAAAATGTTTGTCAAGGGGTTATGGTAAACGAGGACATTAGTTGATTCAGTTCTGATTTAGAAGAAGTGTTTAATTTTTGTCTGTCCATACCTAGATACTCAATGGAAATCCAAGTATTAGATTGACCTTGGCGATCAATTAGCGTCCCCCAAATTTCCTGATCTATATTTTTGTAGGTATAAAGACTGAGGTTATACTTATTATTTAACAGAAAAGGGGTGATGGCGCAATAGTGAGACGGATCCTGCTCGGCACTACAGTAAGGTCCTCTGCCTAGACTGCTAACGTATATCGTAAAAACAGGAGAGGTAAGGGTTATCCACCCCGCTCCAGATTCGTCTTTGGAATCACACTTCCAAGTATCGTTAGGTAAGGTAAATTGAAGGCCTAGATCTCTGTTAATGCAAACCAGTGATACCTTTTGACTAATGTCTGTAAATTTGAAGGTGGAGAGGATTTGGTCTAGGGTTAACGTGGATAACTCGCTAGCCTCATTTCCAGTTTCTCCTGTCGATTCAAAAAGAATAAAATCGTTGACTCCAGCAATAAGCGTCGAACTTATAGGATTTTCATAAAAATTATAATTGGTAGTTACGCCATTTAGCCCTGGTTTGTTGAGGGATTCGGTCTTAATGTTTTTTTGACAATATGTAATGATCTCTTGGCGATCTGGCTCATTGTAATTTGGGTTGATTCGATCGCTGCAAAGCTTACTTTGCGCATATTTCACTGGAGTTAAGTTTTGTTTATTTGGAATAACAACTAGTTTAAGCCAGACTGATTCTGGGTCTCCTTTTCTATTTGTAAAAATGACCTCACCATTCTCAAATTTTTCAACACTTAAACTGTTGGGGTATTGGAAAGAAAAGGTTTTTGTAGTGTATGTTTTCCAATCTGCGGTTGGATCGGCTGTGGCGATTGGGGTCGGGGTAACGGCTGGTGTGACTGAAGTTCCCGGCATGGGGAGGAAACGAGAGACAAAAATACCAATGAGGACGCCGAAGAGAATTAGAACAAGGCCGATAAAAAATGGGCGAGGTTTTGGTGGCGGTGGTGTCTGAATAGATTGAGGATCTGTTTGCTTAACTTCGGAAACGACAGGTGCTGTTGCGGTTTCGGGATTTTCCATTTTTTCTTTATTTATTCGGAAATCTAAAGTGGTGGACATGGAGCGCATGCACCGATATTTGGTGAAGAGCACGCTTTTGGTCGCTGGGCAGCATAGTCTTTCCCCTGTTCATATGTTACCCAGTTGTTTTTCCCGATTTGTGATGCATCAATCATGGTTGGGCACGAACAACACTGATTTGTCTGGATTCCAAGCACTTGTTGCGACGATGTCGAATCCGTAAATTTGAAGGTGGAGAGGATTTGGGTAAAGATTTCGTTCTTCCAGCCATCTGTTACCGAATATGTTAAAGCGAACTCAACATAGCCTTTATTGCCCGGTTTTTCGAGGACGTAGATATAGTTCTTCATTTGTGGATTTTGTTCACTAATATACGCTTCTCCTGTGTCAATAAACTCTATGCCGTTAATATTTCTTGTTCCTGTTTCCGACCCTGATCGACCAATCTGTTTCGGCCACGTTGTCCAGGAAAATGGAGCGTTAAAAACTTCAATTGACAATATATCGCCGGTTGCTATCGCGAAGTTAACTTTTTCTTTTTTCGCACCTGTATAGGTAATAGCGGTTGTCAAAGGGATCTTGACAGAATAATTTGATTCTTTATTTGTATATGTTTTCCAGTTTACGGTAGGATCAGTGGTTGGTGTGGCGGTAAGAGCAACTGCAATCGTTGGGGTTGGTGTCGGAGTGATGGCGGTGCCTGGCGTGGGGAGGAAACGGGAGGCGAGAACGCCGGTAAGGACACCAAAAAGGACGAGAGCTACGACAATGAAAAAGATGCGGAGGAAACCAGAGGAACTAGACGACGAGGGAGTTGTCGGGCTTGGGAGGGGTGAACTTGGGAATGTCTCCGGTTGGGACGCTAATGGGAAGATCGGCTCCGGGCTCGATAGCTGTGTTGGGACGGCTGGCCAGGCTTCCGGAGGAGTAAAGGTTGGGGCGGTGGGTGGTGTCTGATCTTCGGGATTCGGTGTTTGATTTGGATCCATTGGTGTTGGTCTGATTATTAATTTTGGTTCCGGAGGAAAGAAGGTCTTTGTTTTTTAGAGTTTCTAAAACTGCTGTGGTTATTCTAAGTTTACCACCTTGGGCAGAGGTCTTGGCTAATTCTTGGGCTTCTTCAAAGTTTACCCATTTGTATTCGCTGTATTCATCGCCAGATGGAAATTTGAGATTTGTCGATGAAGAGGTGGCGTAGAGGAAATAATATTTTTTGCCTTTCATAACGATCGATTCGCCGGCATCGGTTTTTAAATCGCGAAGACCTTGTTTGTCTGGAGGGAACTCGATTTTGTCGACAGATAGAAAAATGGGTTTGAAACTGGTTTGTTTGACAAAGTCAGTTCCCAATTCTTCCGTCATTTCACGCTTGAAGGCTTCAGTAAGATTTTCTTTGTTATCCACTCCCCCTTGAGGAAGTTGCCAGAGATTGTGAATCTTTTGATAAACAAAAAGAATTTTGCCGGAGTTTAGGAAACAGCCGACAACACTAGGACGGAGACCTTCTTGGCGATCCTTGTCGAGTTCTTCGAGAGAGGGGTCAGAGGATTGTGATTGGGGATGGATCCCCGCTTTCGCGAGGATGACAGGGCGAGCAGGTCGCAATGACGAAGATGTTGGTTGGGGACGGTAAGGGGTGGGTCTGTACTGGTCATCATCCGAACGGGGTGGCCGATATTCCGATCTGGGAGGTCTGGGAGCGGGGGTGATATAGACGGTGGCTTGGGTCATATCGAGAGCTTCGGTTTTCCGGTAGTATTGTTCTTCACTGGCTTTGAGGATCAGCTCCCGATTGCCGTCCATTTTTTCCGGAAGCGGAAAAGTGGTAGCCGAGAAAGGGTTGGAGATACTGGCATTGACGGATATCTTAACAATTATTTGATAGCGAGCCAGACCAACAAGATCATCTTGGGTGTAAAAGTTTCCCAGCTCATTCATCAAACGGTTGGCATCGGCGGCACCAACAACAAAACTGATTAGAGTGCCGGCATTGCCAAAAATAGCATCTTGGATCTCAATGGGAAGTTGAGCAGTATATTGGTTGGCCAAAATTAAATTTAGACGATACTTACGAGCTTCGGAAAGAATTTTAATAAAGGAAGTGGTGGCAAAGTTTTGGAACTCATCAACATATAGAAAGAAGTCTTTGCGCTCTGCCTCAACCATGTTGGCGCGGTTCATGGCGGCGATTTGAATCTGAGAAATAAACATAGCGCCAAGAAGAGCGGCATTATCCTCACCAATTTTGCCCTGGGGAAGGTTTAAAATAATAATTTTGCCGTTGTTCATGAGATACTCAAAATCAACAGTGGAGTTGGGGTGGCTAATGATATCTCTTATGGTAGGCGAGGTAATAAACTGACCGACTTTGTTTAAGATCGGCGAGATGGCTTCGGACTGGAATTTTTCGGAGTACTTGTCGTACTCATCGTGCCAGAAGTTGTGAAGAACCGGATCTTGAACGGCGGCAAGATACTCTTCTCTGAAGGGCTTGTTGGTTAAGAGACGAGGAACATCAAGGAGAGTAGCGCCCGGTTTACCAACGAGAGTTAGCAGGGTATTTCTTAGGATGTACTCCAGGCGAGGCCCCCACGAGTTGCCGTAGAGTTTGCTAAAAATGGAGACGATGCCGGAGGCAACAAGCTCAGAATAGGCAGGGTTTTTGACGTAGAGAGGATTGAGGTGAAATGACTTGCCGACAACGGAAGGGTCAAGGTAAGCAACATCAGCCATTCTGTCCTCGGGAATGTAGTCTAGGAGATGCTCGGCGGTGTCACCATGAGGGTCAACCAGGGCGATGCCTTCGCCGTGGCGAATGTCATTGATGGCCATGTTGGCGAGGAGGGTGGATTTACCGGTACCGGACTTACCCAAGATATAGACGTGGCGGCGGCGATCCTCCCCTTTTCGCATACCGAAGGAGACGAGGCGATTTTTATACTCCGTTTTGGCAAAAAAGTTAATTTCTTTTTTCTCTGCCTCCGGTAGATCTTCGGCAATGGGCAGGTTCACCGGTGGCTCTCCCCTAAGAGTCTTCCCCCAGGCAATGCCTTTGATATTGGCAAGGTTAAACCCCGGTAAATGATAGATGGCGGCGATCTCGGCGTAGTTTAAAAATTGATACTGATTGGCGTATTTGGCAGAACGCTCGATAACCATTTTCCGAAGTTTGTTTAGGGTTCCGGGTTTGGCCACTTTGAGCTTGAAACTGTTGCCTTCCGACAAAGCGTAGGTACCAAAAGCGGCGGCAAGCTGAGACAAGAGCTGGTCAGAGGTATGATCACTTTGAGAAACAGCAATTAGACGGATGCTACAGCCAAAAGCTTGATAGGCAAGTTTTCTCTCCAGAATGGGTTTTTGAGCGCTAGGTTGAGGTTTTGGTTGGCCTTCGGCAACAGGTTTGGGTTCGAGAGAATGACGAAGAGCTTTCTGCCAGTTGCCGGGGGCGGCAAAGAGACAGATTTGGATGATGGCTGCCTGACCCGAAGGAATACGGGAGAGACTACCCAGAATGGCGGTCATTTGATCGACCTTTTCGTCTTCGGTCACGTTTAAGGCTAGTTGAGACGGTGCGGCCAGAACCAGATGACCCATCTTTGGGTGTCCGTGACTTAGCCAGTCTCCTAGATAGTCTTTCATGGGAGTGATTAGAGCTGTTGGATACTGGGCGGCGATTTGAGAGCGGACAAGGTGCTCGAGGCGCTCCGGGCAGGCGATGATGAAGTGGGTGGTTTGGTTGAGATTAGCAATCTCCAGAGTGACGGTCTCAAAAGAGTTAAGAAGGCGGTTAAAAAACTTGGCTTTGAGAGAAGATTTGATCGAGGCTAGGAACTCGACAAAGGCGGCCTGGCCAGTGAGAGAGTCTTTGGCAGGACGAATCTGCAGTACCGAGTATTTGGGCGAGGCCATAAGATAAGTATATACAAAACTATGTGGAAGCGGGAGCAGAAAAGATAGACTGAACCGCTTGTTTTGTGCCTGATTCAATAATTTTTACTTCGGAAAAAAGGACGTTTTCGATAATCAGGCCTTTGTCTTCAAAAAGCTTGTTTAGCTCGTCTTTTAGTACGGCCTCAATTTTAGTTCTCTCGGCACCGATCTCTCCCGAATTGAATCTACTAAAGGCTGAGGAGATACGACTTCGAGAGTAAGGGCGAACGACCTTGGAGATGAAGTTATCGCCGATGTTTTCCCAGAGCTCTGGAGCGTTGGCTTTGTCGATCTTAAAAAGAATTGAGCCTTCGATAGAGATAGTTTTGTTGTCTTTAGTGGTGGCGACTATTGGCTCATCCCCAAGGGCTTCTTTTAGGGCAAGATCAAAACCGTGGCGAATAGTGTACTCAAGAATCTGAGCATTAAAAAGCTTGGCAATTTGCCAAAAAGGGATCTTGAGATGAAGCCCCGGGCCCCAAACACGCTTAAGGACGCCTAAACCGCGATCGTAAACACAGGCGACGTGTCCGGGTGGAACTGAAATAAAAAAACCGCCGACGACTTCGTCAACGAGAAAAGAGACTACCAGTTTATCAAAATCAGCCATAACTTCTTGTATTATAACGTTTTTTCAGGAGATGTTGGGGTTGGGGGTCGTGTCTCGGGAACAACCATGGCCGGAGGTGTGCTTGGAACGGTTGCCGGAACGGGTTTTTTGGTGAGTGAGTAGTAAAGGAAAAGCAGTTGTTTGACGATACGAACCACCAAGGTGAAGGCAAGAGAGGTAATGATGTAGACCTTTTTGCCGGACGGAAGGAACATAAAGATGATAAAACAGATAATGGGAAAAATTATGACGAGGGAGACAAAGTCTTTTTGCTCAGGTTTTACCGGAGAGAAATAGAGATGCATGGCTTCGTTGACGGCGATCATGATGCTTTGGATGATATTTAAAGTGCTGTTGGTGTGGGAAAGATCGTATTTGCCAAGGAACATAAGATCAATGGGGGTATGAATTTTGGGCATAAATTTGTAAAGTAAATGAAGGTCGGCACCTTCGAGACCGGTGGTAAAAATGCGATAAAGCATGAGGATGACCAAGACTTGAACAACGACATTGACAATTTCCGAAAAAATGGCGCCGGGGCGAGTGCGCATTATTCGCCTGGTTTCTTCTTTGAGCTTAACGGGGTCGGCGGCGAGATCAATTTTTAACTGTTTTATTTTGTTTGATATTTCAAACTTATCTTTGGCCGAACGATCCCCAGCCATGTCAATGGGAAAAAGAATCAAACGAACGGCGATGGCAAACATGATAACGGCGATACCCATGTCCGGATTGGAAAATATCTGGCCAACTACCCAGTAAAGGCCAACTAAGATATTGAAAAACGGCTGGTAAAAGTAGGTGGTATAGATATCCATGACTTAGGTAATTATACCGACTTGTTTCCAAGATATTTTTTTAATGGAGAGGAGAAATCAGTTTTGTGAAAGTAGGCGGCATGAAGAGAGACTGCTTCGGAAGTTTTTTTGGGGAGCATATAAAGATACTGGATTAGAAAGGCTATGAAATTAAGTGGAATTAGTAATTTATATAGATTCCGGGTCGAGCCCGGAATGACAGGACTTTCTTTGCGTTGTTCACTAAAGGACGAGTAGGCGTTAGCGAGATAATGTTTTGTCCAGGAGTTGGCGAGAATAAATTTGGCGTGGGTGCGTCCCCTATCAAACAGAGGTCTTACTTGGAGGACTTCGTGGGCGGTGTAAATATTTCGACGATTTTTAGGCACGGAAAGTGAGAGGGTGTCTAACCAAAGATTGGGGCAGAAGGTGTTTTTAGTTTGTGAGGCATTATCCCCCGGGTGACGACGTTTAAATTTGAGTGAGAGGAGCAACAGTAATAGGACCCTGGTTAACCAAAGAGTGTGGGGAGAGGTAATGATCAACAAGTCAAGGTCGTCATCTTTTTTACTATTGTTGACCGCAACCGAGCCGGTATGAGCAATCAGACGAATGCTGGGGATAAAACGAGCATATTTTATAAATTTGATGGTGATTTTTTCTTTTTGCCGAGTGTTTTTCAGAAGAGTTTTCCTAAGTAATATTTCTTCCGGTTTTAGTACGGGAAGATATTTTTTTATGGCTGACTTGGATACGGGATGTGGAGAGATTAGCCAAAAATGAACTTCCTCCGCCGAGAGAGGAAAGTTGAAATAACTTCCGTAAGCTATGGTCTTTTCAACTGCTTGGCTTAGGTCCATGCGTTAGGGGGTAGGCGTGGTGGCAGGAGCTGAAACTAATCCGTATTGAGAAAGAACTTGGGTAAAACCACTTCCGAGAGTCTCCAGAGCCTTCGTGGCATCCTGGTTTTGGGCGATAGCATTCACGGCGTCTTCAAGGTACTTAATTAGGCGAGAGTTAAGGGCGGTTTTCCCGTCTCTGGTATCTCCTGCCGTGTAGAAAGTGCGGGCAGTAGAAAGACTTTCTATGTAAGGAGCAACGACGGGATTGTTTTGGGCTAGTGAAGCGACGGCTTTGTTAGCAGGTGGCTGAGGAAACTCCCTGTCAGTCGTCGCGGCGTCAAAAAGAAGTTGTTGGGCTTTGGCTGAGCTTAGGAAACTAACAAATTTCCAGGCTTCTTGAGGGTGCTTGCTATTTTTTCCAACCGCCTCAAACCAAAAAGATGTCCAGCTCACTATGTCCGAGTCCGGAAGTTGGGGAATGGTAACTGTTTGCCATGAAAGCGATGGGTTTATGGATTTAATTTCCGGTGCTCTCCAGATTGGGGCAATGATCATGGCCACTTTTTCGTTGGCAAAAGCCACGATCGAAGGAGGAAGGGTGTCGTCCCAAACACGGTGTTTCGTGACAAAGTCGGTGTAATACTGGAGAGTGGCGGAGACCTCCGGGCCTTTGGGGTTAGTTAGTTTGACACCGGCTTGAAGCAACATGAGACTCACTATATCCGGCCAGTGTTCAACATTGCCGGTATTTCCAAGAGCGATGCCGGCGCGAGTTAGTTTTCCCGTGAGAGGATCGACCTCCTTAAGCGCTTTGGCGGCGTCCAAAACGTCTGCCCAGGTCTTGGGGGGCAAGAGTGACTTTTGCTGGAACATGGCGTTATTCATGTAAAGAGCCAGCCCATCCATAGTTATGGGTACACCGTAAACTTGGGTGCCGGAAATTAACATCTTGGCAACGATAGGATAAAAGTTGGTGGAGATCTCGGTGGCCGAGACAGAGTTTGCTGGTGCAGGGAAGAGATTTTTGGCGAAAATGGGGAGCCAGGTTGAGTGAAGCCTCACGATATCGGGTGAATTTTGACCTTCGATGGCGGTTTTGACTCGATCCTGATAGTCTTGTGGTGACTGAAGTTGATAACTGATTTTTATCCCCGGATTTTGTTTTTCGAACTCATCAATAACCGGTTTCATCACCGAAGACGGTTCCCAAAGTCCATAATAAGTTAGCGTAATTGTTTGACCTTTTACAGCCGGTTTTGAGGTGGATTTTGTACCAAATATTTTAGAGACAGCAAAAACTATCAAACCAATAACAAGTACTGCTGCGATTATGGGAAGGATTATTTTAAGTGGTGACGGTTTGACGACAGGGGGCTTGGTAGATTCCGGAGCCTGATAGCTTGGTGGTGGTGGCGAGGCTTCTTCGGGAGTCTGAAGAGGGGCGGTTTCCTCCGGCACGGTTGGGCCTGGAATGGGAAATTGGTTGTCCATATAAAAATATCAGCTAAAATAGTAAGGCTGTATTAAAGTATAGCAAGAATGAATAGAATTAAAAATCTTGTTTGGATTTTTGTCATCAGTATATTTGTTGTTGGTGCAGCCTACGCCGGGTATAGATTGGCTTTCCGAAATTTAATTTTTCCTAAAGTATCGATTGCCGGTATTGGGGTCTCGGGAATGGACAGAGTAACCGCATTGAGGCTGGTGGAAAAATATTTTTCTACGAATCCCAGTAGTGTAATTCTTCGGATCAATGATAAAGAGATTGATAAATTAAACGAAATAAAAGTTGAGCGAGACATCAACTGGGCGGTTGAACAGGCATATATGGTTGGTAGAAATGGAAACATACTGACCCAGATAGCCGAGCAGATCAAGACTTTGTTTTCTTCAAGAAGGATTTCGGTGCCAATTAGCTATGATAAAGAAGATCTGGCGGGATATATTGATCAGTTAGCACTTGATCATAATCAAAAACCGGTTTGGCCAAAGTTGGTTTTAGAAAATGATGGGATCAAGGTGGTTCCCGGTAAAGACGGACTGGAGATAAATAAGGATCAGTTGATAAGTAAGGTAGTTTTTGCTTGGAGCTTTCCCGACAAACAAATAATTGATGTGCCGGTAGAGACCATATCCGTTAAAGAAAACCGGGGGTTGGTTGATCAAGCTGTTGCTTCACTTAACAAATGGGGTGAGCGAAAATTGACATTAAAACAGGATGGTTTTGAGACAAGTCTAAACAAAAGTGAAATGATGGGGTTGTTTGGATTAACAAGTGATGTTGTCGATAAAGATCAGTTTGGAAATTTGCTGGCAAGAATACAACAGTTGGTGGAGACAGAACCTAGAGACGCTGTTTTTCAGTTTGAAGGCAGTGCGGTTAAGGAGTTTAAGCCGGAAGTGGTAGGGCGGGTAATTGATGTGCCGAGCTTTAAGGAAAAACTGGGTCAGGCTTTGGTTGTGGCCGACAATGAGACATTGGAAATACCAGTGATTGTGTCCTACCCAAAAATTAGGGCCGGAGATATTAATAACCTGGGCATTAAAGAACTCATTGGAGAAGGGAAATCTTCTTTTTCTCATTCCATTCCGGGAAGAGTTTTTAATGTAAATTTAGCGGCGTCAAGAATTAACAGTACGCTTGTGGCTCCGGGAGAAGAGTTTTCTTTTAATAACGCGGTTGGAGATATTTCAAAAGCTACCGGGTATCAGTCGGCATATATCATCAACGGAGGAAAGACGGTTTTGGGTGATGGGGGTGGAGTGTGTCAGGTTTCGACGACTGTTTTTAGAGCCGTGTTGAACGCCGGTTTACCCATCACCGAGAGAAAAGCTCATGCTTATCGAGTGGGCTACTATGAACAGGATAGTAAACCGGGAATTGACGCCACGGTTTTTAATCCAACGGCCGACTTGAAGTTTTTAAACGACACAGGAAACCATATATTGATCCAAACTAAAGTAGACACCACAAATTTAAAAATGGAGGTAAATATCTATGGTACAAAAGACGGAAGGGTGGCGAGTATTTCCGTACCCAAGATATCGAGCCAGACTCCGCCGCCGGAAACTTTGTATGTTGACGACCCCACTCTACCGGTTGGACAGATGAAACAAATTGATTTCTCCGCTTGGGGGGCAAAAGTATCGTTTAATTACAAAGTAATGAGAGGAGTAGAGACGATTTTTGAAAAGACTTTTTACAGCAACTATCAACCTTGGCAGGCAATATATCTTAAAGGGACGAAACAATAGGCCTGCCACCCAATTTCCGTTTCTGCCTACTTATTTTATGAGAGTGTTGAATAACTTCATCTTGTCATCCTCGCGAAAGCGGGGATCTATACAAATAAGTTCCAGATGGATTCCCGATCAGGTCGGGAATGACAAATAATTGTATTATTCAACGGTCTCATTTTATATAAATTTGTAGGTTAAAATAGTCTGATGAAGATTTTGGCAATTGAGAGTACGTGTGATGAGACGGCGGCGGCCGTGGTGGAGAGTTGCGGGGCCGGGGTAAGAGTAATCAGCAATGTGGTGGCTAGTTCGGTCTTAATGCACCAAAAGTATGGTGGCATTGTGCCGGAGGTGGCGGCCAGGGAACAGATAAAAAGTATTATTCCGGTAATTACCGAAGCCGTAGGTGAAGATAAAGAAAATATCCAGGCGATTGCGGTAAGTTACGGACCAGGACTAATGGGAAGTTTATTGGTAGGAGTGGAGTCGGCGAAGGCTTTGGCTTGGGCGTGGAAAAAACCACTTTTACAAGTAAACCATATGGCGGCGCATATATTTGCCAACTGGATAATAAAGGAAAATTTGAATAGATTCCCGATCAGGTCGGGAATGACAAGTGACGAGGTACCGGAGTTTCCGGCAGTTGGATTGGTGGTAAGCGGAGGGCACACAGATCTGGTTTTGATGAAGAGTACTAAGGATTGGAAATGGATTGGGGGGACGAGAGATGATGCTGTGGGTGAGGCTTTTGACAAAGCGGCACGGCTTTTGGGTCTTCCCTACCCAGGTGGACCGGAAATACAAAAGGCGGTGGAGAGAGCAATAGAAAACAATTTTCAATTTTCAATTTTCAATGACCATAAATACAAGTTGCCAAGACCGCTGTTAAATGAAGACAATTTAGATATGAGTTTTTCCGGATTGAAGGCGGCGATTGCCAAAATAGTAACGGAACTTGGAAAAATTGACGAGGAAACGCGCGATTTGCTGGCACTGGAGTTTTCTGAGGCAGTGACAGAAATATTAGTCAAGAAAACAATGAAGGCGGTGGAGATGTATAAACCTAAAAGTGTGTTGCTGGCGGGAGGGGTGGCGGCGAATAAACAATTAAGAGAAGGGTTAAGACTGGCAGTGGAAAACATAGGGATAAAATTCTTTTGTCCGGAACTAAAATACTGCGGGGATAATGCCGCCATGGTGGGCGCGACGGCCATTATCTCTCCTCGCGAAGTAAAACCCGTTGAGTTAAAACCCGACCCAAGTGTGGCAACGGTTTAGAATAAAGATAATGCAGAAAAATTACGATCATACACAGTACGAAGACAAACTCTATAAAACTTGGGAAGAAAGTGGTGTGTTTACTCCACCTGCAGGTGAGGAACTGAAAAAGTCCGGAAAGAAACCATTTACCATTATTATGCCGCCACCAAATGCAAGTGACCCGATGCATATCGGAAATGCAATGGGTATTGTGATTGAGGACATTTTTACTCGCTATCACCGCATGAAGGGTGAAGCGGCTTTGTGGCTTCCCAGTATGGATCATGCCGGAATTGAAACGCAGTTTGTGTATGAGAAGAAACTAGCCAAGGAAGGTAAAAGCAGATTTGACTTTGACCGAGAGACCCTTTACAAAATGATTTGGGATTATGTACATGAGAATATCGGAGTGATAATGAACCAGTTGAGGATGCTGGGCGCTAGTGCAGATTGGAGTAGGTTTAGATTTACACTCGACACGGAAATTGTTAAAGAAGTGATCAATACCTTCAAGAAGTTACACAGCGATGGTCTGATTTATAGAGCCGAAAGGCTGGTGAATTACTGTACAAGATGCGGGACAACATATTCTGAGCTGGAAGTAGAGCATGAAGAAAAAGAGGACAAACTATACACCATTGATTACGGTTTATTGAAGGTGGCGACGACCAGACCGGAGACGATGTTGGGCGACACGGCTGTGGCAGTAAATCCAAAAGATAAAAGATACGTAGATTTGATTGGAAAAACGGTAACGGTACCTTTGATCAATCGAGAGGTTCCGATAATCGCGGATGAAATGGTGGATATGGAGTTTGGAACCGGAGCGGTAAAGATTACCCCGGCTCATGACCCAAATGACTGGGAAGTAGGAGTGAAGCATGACTTGAAAGTAATTACCGTGATCGGAACCAATGGAAAGATGACGGGTGAGGCCGGAGTTTATGCCGGGATGTCGGTCGCCGCTTGTAGAGAAAAAGTATTGATGGATCTTGGAGATAAGTTGGTAGAAACAAAGCCATATTTACACAGTGTAGGTGTTTGTTATCGGTGCCATAGAGTAATCGAGCCACTACCCATCAAACAGTTCTTTATAAAAGTGAAGCCTTTAGCCGAGAAGGCCTTGGTGGCATTGGATAATAAAGAGACAAAGATTTTAGGTGCGGGGAGAGAAAAAATTCTCCGTCACTGGCTTAGCATTCTTCGTGACTGGAATATCAGCCGACAGATCGTTTGGGGTATTAGAATTCCGGTGTGGTACCCCACTTCGCCTTCGGCTACGTTGGGGGCAGGTTCCGATGAATATATCGTGAGTGAGACGTCACCCGGAGAAGGGTTTGTGCAAGAGACAGACACTTTTGATACTTGGTTTTCTTCAGGGCAGTGGCCGGTGGTGACATTAAAAACGAATAAACCGGGTGATTTTGACGCATATTACCCAACAAGCATCATGGAAACAAGTTACGACATTCTCCCCTTTTGGGTGATGAGGATGATGATGCTGTCAATTTATCTCACCGGAAAGTCGCCATTTAAATCCGTTTATTTACATGGTTTAGTGCGTGACGAAAGAGGTCAGAAAATGAGTAAGAGTAAGGGAAATGCGATTGACCCAGGTGAACTGTGCAGTATATACGGAACCGACTCTTTGCGTATGGCTCTCGTAATGAGTTTAACGGCGGGACAGGATAGTTGTACGGGTGAAAATAAAGTGAGAGGGATGAGAAATTTTGCAAATAAAATCTGGAATGCAGGTAGATACATATCAGAAAAATCTAAAGAAAATGTTGTTGCCAAAGGAGAAAAAGATGGAGAGTTTGTTGAGAAGCTTTCAGAGGTTACAAAGGAGATAACCAAGCTACTTGATCAGATGAAGGTGGGTTTGGCATCCGAGACGGTCTACAACGGGTTCTGGCACTGGTTTTGTGACGTAAGCATCGAACAAAATAAACAAAAATTGGTTAGTGATGTAGTTTTGAAAAATGGCTACAAAACAATGCTGGCTCTGCTTCACCCATTTGTGCCTTATATAACCGAAGCTGTTTGGCAAGAAATGTTTGACGACGAGGGTTTGCTTATCTCTGCTACTTGGCCAAATCTGTGACCCTAAATATCCAAAATCTGAAACTTTTCAAGGAGAAAAGAATTAGCCTAAGAATGGTTCGCTTGTAATTCTGCAATTTTCGATCTTATTACTTCTGTTGTTTGATGTCTGCCTTCTTTTCCCTCTCCAACTGCTTCAAAAGGCTCACCAAATGAGATATATACTACTTGCCCTCTTTTCCAATCATTTGCATTTTTGATATACACAGGAATAATCGGCAAATCATACTTCTTAGCCAACAAAGCTGCGCCTTCACTTAATGGATGATCCACACTGAAGTCCGAATACCAGTTTCCTTCCGGAAATATCACCATTGAATCTCCGTCATTTTTTACTTTTCTGGCTTCATGAAAAAAATCTATATTCGATGTACCGGGATTTTTGTTTATTGGTAAAAGACCGGCAGATGTCATTAGTTCTCTTATTATCGGTAATGATTTTTCTTGAAATGCACGATACCATTCGTTTTTTGACCACCAACCATCACCAGCCTTCGCAATAATCTTCGGTGAAACACCAGTGGCTTGTTCAACAACGTGTTGTAGAACAAATGCGTCTGGACTTAGCTGTGATTGTTTCGAAATTGCACTTACCGGTTTTAAATGGTTGCAGACAAATAAACATGATCTGTTTTTTGCTTCAGATAAATTTTCAAGCCCCACGGAAGTTATGTGAAATTGTTCAACCCTATTTGACAAAATATCCAAAGCAGGAAGCAACACGTGTTCACCCAAAAACCTTCCTACCCCTTCGCCCCGCTTCAATTTTTCCGGTTGTTGACCTTCAGCGAACTCTGTCATATATGGCATTTTATCAGAATCAACATCCTCGATAACCTTTCTGTTGCCCCAAGTGTACAAAACTTGAAACCAGAATTATCCTTTTTTGGGAGCATCAGCGGGCTTGCCCGCCGATTCGGTGGGCTTGGCTTCGCCTTCGGTGGGTTTTTCTCCGGGTTTGCCCGCCGATTCGGCGGGTTTGGCTTCGCCTTCACCCTCGGCCGGAACTTCGGCACCGGTGACTTCTTCGGCCACCTCTTCGACGACAGGAATGACTTCTTCCTTCATGGGTTCTTGTAGAGAGACCACAATCTGTTCCGGATCGGTCTTGACCTCAACTTCAGCGGGAATTTTGGCGTCGGAGACCTTGAGGTGGTCACCAATGACCTTAAGTGAGGAGATATCGAAGGTAATGTTTTCCGGAATGTCAGTTGGAAGAGCTTCGATTTCGATTTCGTTTAAAGACTGAGACAAAACAGCCAGGTTGGTGGTGATGAGTTCCGAGGTTCCAATAATCTCGACGGGGACATTGGCGGTAACTTTTTCTTTGAGGTTAACTTGGTGAAAGTCGACATGAAGCTTGTCTCCGGTAATGGGATTGAAGTGAACGGAAGTAACAAGGGTGGGGCGTTCTTTTTCTTCGCCTTCAACTTTGACCCAGACAAGGCTGGTTTCTCCGGCCTCTTTGTAGAGACGATTGAACTCAACTGCATTAATTTGGATGGCTTGGCTATCTATCCCTTTGCCAAAAAGGTTGGCGGGAACAACACCGGTACGACGGAGCTGTTTAACTTTACTTCCTAAAATTTTTCTTTTGTCGGCTTTCAATATAAACTTTTGCATGAAACGTATTGTAACCGATTGAGACTCTCATCTCAACTGTTTATTGTCATCCTCGCGGAAGCGGGGATCCATCCCCAATAGGGAATCAATTTATATAGATTCCCGATCAGGTCGGGAATGACAGAGGGCTATTCAACAATTTACTGTGAGTTTTGGTCAAGAGTGAAGCCAAAGGTGGAGGTGTGGGAGGGGAGGGTTAGCTTTATTTGAGCCGGCTGGGCATCAAAGGCTGACGTAACCACTGTCGGGTGAAGGTTCTCGGAGTAGATTATTTTGAGTGATATTCCGGGGTCGGTGGTACCCGGCTGACGATACTCTGTAACTGAGTACGACAATGGTACTGAAAATGTGTGACTAGTGATGGTGGTGGCTTGTACTACAACCGAGGTATCTTGGTCGGAGTTTAGATTTAGGGGTATTTGGTAGTGATCAAATGAGCCTTCAACTACTTTTTCAACTTCTTTTATTGAAGCGGGCAGTTCGTTTAATAGTACTTTATCGAGGGTTGAGGGCGATGGGAGATAGAGATGATATATCGTAGAGATGGTAAAACCCGGTGATTGAGAGTCTTTGGGTTTGTAGTTGATTTGATATTCGTGTTGAATTGATGGGGAAGTAATATTTATGGTGTGACTTATGAGGCGACTTGACCATGGATTTTCTCTTGAGCTTTGGATGGCAGATTCACTTAAATAGCTTGTTTGGGTAATACAGTTTTCAGCTGAAGCAATGCCTGCATTACATGGATGAAGGGCAATAACTCCCGAGTATGATTGAGAAGCCAGCAACTGTTCAGTATTTGTGTCGGCGGACCAGAGAAGAATTTGATTGTCCCCTATTATTTTGGCAATTGTTCTACCAAGAACTGGCAAAGAAAGATCCTGATTAAATAACCTGTCAAGATACTTATCGGCTTGGTCCTTGTAGGTAGCGGACCCGGATGAGCCCAAAAGGTCGATTTTGAACTGATTAATTATTGGTGATTTTTCTTCAAGTAAAAGCTCTTGAATTAGAAGGTCGTTTGTCGCGATAATAAAATCGGGTTTTATTTTTAGAGCTTTTTCTAAGTACGTCGAGATGTTATTGGATGATATCGAGAAGTCCGGGTCTTGAACAAGATCTTGGAGTTTTGGCGTTGGTGGGGCAAGGTATATTTTGTTTTTTTGAACTATGGTTGTGGCATCCTGATATAGTTTGTCCAGTTCGATTTCCCCATAATACTTCTTTGAAATGAGATTGCCCCTGTTGAGGGTTAACAGAAGATAGTAATCGATTTCTCCTCCACCAGGACGAAGAACCTGACTGTTTTGAAGGAGGACTAAAACCGTTTTGACCTTATCCGCCGACAATATTTTTGGAATGATGTCAGTGACTTTAATAAATTGAACAACTTGTTCCTCTAAGGTTTTCAAGTTTTTAAATTCCGGATTTTCTTTTATTTTATTGTCGAGAGTTTTCGGAAGTTTGCCTCCGCTAGTTAAAAATGAGATCTGATTGAGGTTTTCGTAAACCTGGCTGAGATTTGAGTGCAGGGCAAGGCTGTAATCGTCATAGTTAATTTCGACCTTGGAATTATTTAAAGATAGTAGCAGGTTTTCCGCTAAGACATACGTTTGGTGTAAGTTGCCTAAACTTGAAGAAGAGTAGTCAATAAATGAGAAAAGGTTAAAGATTTTTTCCGTGCCTCCGGGAGAGACGAGATTGGCTATCGGTACAATAGGCGCGAAGGTCGACTCCCCTATTTCTTTTAATCTCGTGGCGTTACTTAGTGAAGTTACCGACTGGTTTAGGTCTCCATTTAAAGCTTGTTTAACTGATTTTTCGAGTTGTTGCAGAGACAGGCTCGTGGCTGAGACAAAGACTACGCCTAAAATCATGTAAATCACCAGAATTGCCAGTAAGAGCTTTTTCCCGAGCCTTCTGAGTGTCGGTAATTGAGTTTCTTTTTTTGGGCGTGGTCTGTATACCCAAGTTAGAAATTGATGTATTGGGTTCATCTTTTCACGGCTTGTTTCTTTAACTGCCGGACTATCTGCGTATAGTTCCACAATTTGTTTAAGATCGTCGACTATTTCGTTGTCCGGCTGCCAGTTCAGCTCCGCACGGGTTTTGTTGCCAATCGAAAGAAGCGAGTTTGTTTTGGGATCATTTTTTTTGACTGCATTAATTTCTATATCATCTTGACCGGTGATTGAAGCATTCTTTTTTAGGAGATACGCCAACTCCAGATCGGCGATGGAGTCTCCCAGTAGCCAAAAGTTTTTTCCGGAGGTAGCAGATAAAAACAAAGTTTTTATAATGGCATTGATGAAGTCATCAAGAGATAGGGGAAATAGCAGGTTCTCGCCTTTTTGAGAAATATTGATTTTCCTTTCAGTAATGGCGCCGTAAAGATAAATATCCAGGGGGGTGGCTGGTGCAGAAGAAAAATGCTGATAGATATCCTTGGTAAAGACCAAACGGTGAAGTGGCTTGTTCTCCCCCATGTCATCGAGCATCTTTTGAAAATAGTGGTTTTTTTCGATATCGATAGCCTCTCCGTGAAGAATAACGACGGCAAGTTTTGAGTCGTGCTGCTTACATCGTCCGTAAGTGTCGATCAAGTTTTGGCTAATACGACTAAGATCTTTTTGAAGATCAATGAAGAATACTTGGTAGGGTGTGTTGTTTCGGTCTTTGACAAACTTTATTTCCGGATGAAGTTTGTTATCCAGCAAGTTTTTCTCGAACTCTTCATTGTTGCTACTGATACAGATTAGGACATCGTTCTCGGGCATTAGATTAAGTATAAACGAAGAAATGTAGATAAGTATTTCATCTATATCAGCGTATTTACTTTTTCTATTTCCCCTACAGGCTTGTTAAATTTTGATTTTCGTGCTTATGTTAACCATATTTTCGTTATAACCCTCACATGTGAAAATCTAAGTTTGTGGCTCACTAAAGTTATCCACAGATAAATATTGAATAATGTGTAATCTAAATAGATTCCGGGTCAAGCCCGGAATGACAAGTACGAAACTTGTGATTTGATGTGAAAATTTATTTGTCGAGGGCGTCGTTTACCAACTTGTCTGCTTTTTTGTTTTGTTCACGGGGAACAGTGATAAATGTCATTAATTTTATCTGGCCTTTGTCTCTTAGGTCCTTTACTAAGTTGACAACTTGTTGACGGAGAAGTTTTAGGTGGGGAAGCTTAACTTTGTACTTACCGGTGATTTGATTGACGATTAGCTCAGAGTCCAGAATGTATTTGAGTTTTTCAGAAAAAATTTCTTTGGAGACAATCTCTTCAAGGCTTCTAATCACGGCGGTGTACTCGGCAACATTGTTGGTGGTTTCACCGATGGTTTCGGATATAGTAAAAACTTTGTGGCCGTTTGAGGCTGCATAAACGCCAATGCCGGCCGGACCGGGATTGCCTCGGGAGCCACCGTCGGTATTGATTTCGAGAAGGTCAAAATTTTGGATCATGAGGTATTTTAGAACATAATTGACAAGGCGAGAAGGAAGATGAGTTTGTTTTGGGGAAGTGTCCAGGTGTAGTGATCAAAGGTGCCGGTGAACAAAATGAGGGCGATTAGCTCAAGAACAAGTGGTTTAGATAACACTTTTATGAGCCTCAGTTTTATGGCGGTGAGCGCGGCAAGAGAAGTTCCAAAAAGGCCGAGTTCCGAAAAGCTTAGGAACAGAAGGTTGTGAACAGGCTGGAGTTTTGATGGAGTGAGAAAGGAGCCGGGAAGAAGTCTGCCTAGGGCGGGGATGAAGCCGCCTAGACCGACTCCGGTGAAGGGATTTTGCAGAACTATTCCTTTTAGATAAGTGAAGTAAAAAAGCCGATCAGACAGGGATTGCCAGCTTGAAGAGAAGTTTTGAATAAGGGGTTGGGCAAGGGTGAAAATTAACGAAACTAAGATGATAAATTCCGGCTTAAGATTGAAGATCACAAAAGCAAGGGCAATTATGGCTGTTTTTGAGAAAGTCAGAATGATTCCAATAAAGGGGACTAGTTTATGCCATGGTTTCGAGGGCTTTTTTGAAAAGAGGTAAAAAACAACAAGCAAGTATCCTGCCAGTGAATTTGAATGCGAAAAGGTGCTTATTGGGCGAAGAATTTCCAGACCGAGTAGGTCGAAACGGCCAATGCCAGGGGTGCTGCCGGAAAATGCTCTTTCACCAAGAAAATAGAGGGATCCACCAACGGATGACTGAAGACAAAGTTGGGCAATTTCGATGAATACAATCACTATTGTGCCGTAGAGGAGGGGGGTGTTGATCTGTTGCCATGTAAGATGGCGGAGACGATAAACAAGAAAAACAAGAAGATAAAGAAGAGCGCGAAGCCACCAAAAGAGAGAGTTGAGAGGTGAAACCGAAAAATAGGTGTTGATGGCGATAAAAGAGATGAAGATGCCGGTGTATAAAAGATTTTTCCTGAGAAACCTAAAGATAATCTTGAAGTTTAAATAAACCAAAAGCACTAAGAAAATATCAATAAAATAAATGGTGGGGGAAAGGTAGTCAACCTTGATACCGGCAACACGAGAGAAAGCCGGCCAAAAATGGAGACCCAGTTGCGTGGGTAAGAGAAATACAATTATCTTGATTAAGATATCGCTAATCACCTAGCTTCGATTGTACAAGAAAAATATTTAGGCAACCGGAATGATGACCATTTGGCGAAAAGGAGCTTCACCGCGGGACTCGGTTTTGACACCGGGAAATTCCGAGAGAAACATGTGAATGATACGACGCTCGTAAGAGCTAAGGTTGGGAAGAATGATTTCCTTTTGGAGGCTAACGGCTCTTTGAGCGGCATCACTGGCTATCTCTTTGAGAGTTTCTTCGCGACGTTCTTGGTAGTCGTTGACATTAAGGTGGAGTTTGGGCCAAACGGCAAAACGCTGGAAGATAATAAGGGAAAAGATCATGCGCAGGGCGGAGAGACCTTCGCCATGATGACCAACAAAGACGCCGGCCGATTCTTGAGGAACGGTAAGGGAGATGTTGAGATTGTCATCGTCAGCAATCTCGATGGCTATTTGGTCTTCGGTTAGTTCAAGTTGGGAGAGAACATTGGTTAAGATCTCGGTGATTTTTGACTGATCCATGTTAGTGGTTATTTTTAATTAAATGAATTTTTTTGAGAGCCGGAATAAGACCACCCCAGCCGGAAAAGAAGTACTGCTGAACAAGTGAAAAAACTGTAGAGAGAACCCAGTAGAGAACAAGGCCGGACTGGAAATTAAGAGAGATGATAACGGTCATGGCCGGCATCATATAGACCATTTGTTTCTGCATGCTGGAAGCCATCTCCAGACTGTTCTCTTCTTTTTTCTTGTCTTCTTTCTTTTTGGGATTTTGAACATGTGACTCAACACCGGACATCATCATGAGTGAGAAAACAAGCTGGCTGACGCCGGCAAGAATGGGCATGATATAGGTACGGTCCGGCTTGGTGAGGTCCAGGTAAAGGAAATAGGGGTTTAGAGTAGTGCCACCGACGGAGGACTGTCCCAGAAAATACATAAACACTTGATAAAGAGAGATGAGAATAATTATTTGGAAAATTTGAGGGAGACAGCCGGCGGCCGGGTTGATACCGCGTTCTTTATAGAGAGCGACCTGAGCTTGTTGAAGAGCGGCTTTTTCGGTATGTTTGGCTTTTAACCTGTCCAGCTCGGGCTTTAGATCCTGCATCTTTTTGGCGGAACGGAGTGAGGGAATGACTAGGGGAAGAAGGACAACTTTGGTGATAAGAGTAATGGCGATAATAGAGAGACCCAAATTACCTCCAAACAGGTGGTAGAAAAAGAGAAGAACTTGGTAGAGAATTCCGTTTATTGGTGCAAGCATAGTTATTTATTTTAGCGGATCGAGGCCTCCTTTAAAAAGAGGATTACATCTTAGGATTCTAAAAAGTGACAGTTTTGTCCCGACAATAATACCATATCGGTGATAGGCCTGCCTGGCATAAACAGAACAAGTGGGAGTAAAACGGCAGGCAAAGGTTGAGCCGAAGATGGATTTCCCCAGGGAGTGATAGATAGGAGAGATATATTTTTTGTAAATGGAAAGCATGTTATTAGTTTTCAATTTTCAATGTTTGAGAAAAGAGCCTGAAGATCTTTGTGAAGAGCTTTAAAATCGGTCTCGAGGACTTGGCGTTTGGGGATGACGAGGTAGTCTTTGACAGGGAGAGAGGAGAGAAGAGATTCCACTAAAGCAGAAGTAATTCTTTTGATTTTATTGCGGTCGACGGCAAGTTTGGCTGTTTTTTTGGAGAGAAGAATGGCAAGGCGCCCCACTTCGCTCTTCGAGCTACGCGGGGCAGGGGGGGCGACAACTAGAGTGAAGAATTCGCCATAAAAAGTTTTACCTGTTTTTGTAAGGCGATCTCTGTCAAGGCGAAGAGAGAGGTGGTGAGCTCGTGGAAGAGCCATAGGTTATACGGATAATTTTGTCCTACCCTTGGCGCGGCGGCGCTTGATGACGTTGCGACCGTCATGGGAGGCCATTTTAATGCGGAAACCGTGTGTGCGGACGCGCTTCATTTTGTGGGGCTGATAGACTCTTTTTGGCATAGGTTTATTTTAGCATGGCTGAACGGAGGTTATTATACCCTATGAAAGTTCATCGTCATGAGTGAAAATCCTTACTTCTTTGTTTTTCTTGAACTTATGATTTCTCGGTATTCTCTATAAAAATCTTCCCTGCCTGTTTCATCGATAACCATTTCATATTGTTCTCTTTCTAGCTTCTCTTCCGGGGAATCGAAGGTTATTCCCACTTTTTCAACCAATAATTTCAATTCGTCATCCGTCAATTGATCAATTAAGTCACGAAGGTGTTGCATTTCTTCTTTCCCCGCATAACCACAAAAAGCATTAGCACTATGAAATTCTGCGTGTCCGTCTTTCTTCATAAAGAAATAATATCACGGTTTCCGTTAGAGAAGGGCGGATGGAAATGATTGAAGAAGATTTTGCGGAGATGGGGCACGATGATGTTCTGTGATGTGCTTTTGATGGGTATTTTGGGGGTTGTGCAATGTGGATAACGTGATAAAACTGAACTACACCTGCCCCGATTATTATATAAAACCGTTATGGAAATTGACGCCGGTCATCTATGGCAAGTAGTTTGCGGAGAGCTGGGCGTTTCCATGTCTCAGGCCGGATTTAATGGCTTTGTCAAGCCGTGTTTTATTAAGACAATCACGCCGATCGATAACGAGAGAATCATCGTGGAACTCGCGGCACCAACGGCTTATCACTTAAAAACAATTGACGAGAAGTACTTTAGTTCGATCAAACAGGTGATGGAGAAAATCTCTCACAAAAAATGTGACTTGGCTCTTATTGTGGTGGAAGCAAAAAAGGCTGAGAAAGAGATAAAGACAAAACAAAAATCGGAAATTCGTGAACCAAATATGAATTTGTTTGTTTCTCCTGAGGCCGATAAACAGGTGGGGAGTAATTTGAATCCGAGGTATTCGTTTGATAATTATGTGGTGGGTAGTTCAAACCGTCTGGCTTTTGCCGCCGCGAAGGCGGTGGTTGATTTTCCGGGGACAAGGCACAATCCTTTGTTTTTTTATGGTGGAGTAGGGGTAGGTAAGACCCACTTGATGCACGCCGTGGGGCATGAGCTAGTCAAAAAAGGCGTTGGCAAGGTGGTTTATATAACCTCGGAACAGTTTATTAATGATTTTGTCGCTTCGATGCGATCCAAAATGACCGATGCTTTTAAAAAGAAGTATCGTCAAGTGGGAGCGCTTTTGGTTGATGATATACAGTTTTTTGGAGGAAAGGACTCGACACAAGAAGAGTTTTTCCATACGTTCAACGAACTGACTAACAAATCGGCGCAGGTAGTGATAACCTCAGATCGAAAACCACAAGATATTGAAGGGATGGAGGACAGATTAAAAAGCCGTTTTTTAGGAGGGATGGCGGTAGATATTGGCTTGCCTGACTACGAAATGAGGCTCGCTATTCTCCGACAAAAAGCACAGGAAATAAAGGTGGAGGTGGAAGATGGTGCTTATGAGTTGATGGCAAATAACTTTAATACAAATGCTCGAGAACTTGAAGGTGCTTTTGTGAAGCTCGCTGTTGGGGCAAGTTTGGAGACGGGGATACTAACAAAAGAAATGGTGCAACAGACCATGGGATTGCCGGCAAGTTTTATTAAAGATGTAAAAGTGAGACCGATAAAGGTGGTATCGACCGTGGCAAAGTATTTTGATTTCCGGAATAAGGATTTATTGGGAACGTGCAGAAAGGCCGATTTGGTGGTGGCTCGTCATGTGGCGATGTTGTTGCTCCGAGACACTTTAGGTATCCAGTTGGAAAAAGTGGGGGAGATCATGGGCGGCAGAGATCACACTACAGTGATGCACGCAGTCGAAAAAATGGAGAGGGAAGTAAACGAAAACGGCGATATAAGGCGAAAAGTAACCGCCATCAAACAGGCTTTATACACGTAAATATCCACATGTTATCCCCAGAGCGTGGATAACTTTGGAAAAAGTGGATTAATAAGTAAATATTATAAAAATGTTGACAAGTCAGAAAAACAAATCGCATAATTATCAACAAATTTGATAGGCAAGACTTGCACTTGTAATCAACAAATCAACAAACACTATTACTACTGTTACTATTTTAGATTAAACTAATAGATAGAAGGAAATATATGAAAATAATTGTCCAGTCCGAAGAGCTAAAAAGATGTTTGGGAATCATTAATAGGGGGGTGAGCACAAGACCTCAGTTGCCGATTTTGTCCGGAGTATTACTTAAAGCCGTGAAAGACGAGGTGAGTTTGGTGGCAACGGACCTGGAGGTAAGTTTTTGGCTTAGACTCCCGGCAAAAGTGGAAGAAGAGGGAGAAGTAGTAGTTCCGGCTAAGTTGTTTTCCGAGTTGGTGTCTAGTTTTCCTTCGGGGAATGTGACGCTTACGGTAGAAAAACACGTGGTAAAGATTCAAGTTGACGAGATTGTTTCCGAGATTGTGGGACAGGGCGCGGAAGATTTCCCGAGTATTCCAAGAGCCAGTAAAGCACAGGTAGTGATAAGAAGTGGAGACTTTAGACAAAAGGTGGACAGAGTGTGTGTGAGCGCGGCAAGAGATGATACCAGGCCGGTGCTCACAGGCGTTTTATGGGAGATAAACGAGAATAAGGTTTCTTTGGTGGCGACCGACGGATATCGACTGTCGGTTGATAAACTGACTTTGTCTAAGACTGACCTTGAAAAAGAGACACGATTGATTCTGCCGGCAAGATCGCTCCAGGAAATTTCGAAGATGTTGGGAGAAACAGGAGCCGATGATTTTTCTTTGGAGTTCGATAAAAAAAATCAGCAAGTAATTTTTAAAGTGGATGAGATTGAAGTAGCATCAAGATTGATTGCAGGCGAGTTTCCGCCATATCAGCAGATCATGCCGAACACCTACTCATCTCGGGCCGTGTTTGGCAGAGGAGAGATACTGGAAGGCGTCAAAAGGGCCAGTTTGTTTGCGCGTGACAATGCCAATATTGTTAAGCTCTCAATGGAAAAAGAGGGAGTGGTGGTGAGGGCAGAAAGTACACAGGTAGGGACGAGTACGAGCAAGATAGCGGCCACAGTGGAAGGAGAAGAATTGACGGTGGCTTTTAACGCCAGATACTTACTTGATTATTTGGCAACTTGCACTAGCGAAAATGTTATTTGGGAAACCGAGGGGGAGCTGAAACCGAGTGTCTTTCGTGACGAAGATGAAGAAACTTGGGTACAGGTGGTAATGCCGGTCAGGGTTCAATAAAATAGTAAGTGAACTTGGTTAGGTCGACGCCGATCTCTTTTAATTTATCAATGGCGACTTGTTTAATTACATCTGTCGGTTGGGTTAAAATCCTTATTCGGAAACTTTTTTTATCAAAATCATAGATAATTCTGAAATCTTTTGTTTCGATCGGTAGTTTTGGGTACCAAGGATATTGTTGAACCAAAGTCTTTATAGCTTGTCCATAAAGCTGGTCATTCGGTGTTTGGAAAACAGATTCGGTGGGAACAACTACGGAAGTTGGTTGAATGGTGGCCGAGGGTGTAGTGGTAGGGGTTGGAGAAGGAGAAATGACAATCGGTACAGCTTTGGGGCGAAGTAATAAATAAATAATCGTAAAGATCAATAGGGCGAGGCCAATGACGATAAGTTTTTTGTTCATAGAGAGCCAAAACTAGCTACTTTAATTGTACCAACTGCTTGGAAGTTTCCGGAAGAATCGACAGGATAAAAGAAGGATCTTTCTGTCGAGTTTGATTCGACGGAAGTGAAGCCATCTGTGGAAACAGAGTAAACGACACCGACGTGGGCGAGCTTATTATCTCCAACATCAAAGAAGACAGCCATACCTGGGCATATATCAGAAATGGTAATTTCATCTGTATTCAGATATGTTCCTTTGGTTTGAAAATCAGGGATCATACCGGAGAAACTAAAACGGATTTGTTTTCCATTTTCCTCGTATGATTTTGTAACTAAATAATTACACCAAAACATATCATCAACAAAAAGAACACTTTGTTGATTGACCGGATTTGGATTTTGGGCAAACTTTATTGGATTCCAGATCTCGGGATAGTCAGGAGACTTGTTGTAATAGCCATTGAAACCCCTTTGAAGGTTGTCAGCTATGGTTTTTGCTCTATCGGCAACTTCTTGAGAACAGAAGGCAGAGCCAGTTGTAGTGTGAGTGGCGGTGGATTGAAGATTGACGAGGGTGGAGAGAAGGGGAGCGACGGCGATGGAGGTGATGTAAAAGAAGATGCCAATAAATATGCCGGCAACGGTGATCGCGACAGCAGAGCCGGCAGCAGCGACGGTGGCAGTACCTAAAGCACCAAAAAAGGTGATGACACCTCCGACTGCAGTGGCGGTAACAGTAGCAACACCGGCTACGGGAATGGCAATAAGGTCACGGGCACTTACTTTTTCTCCGTAAAGAGAAGTACTAATGTTATCAAAAACCTTTTTTGCATAGCCAAGTGTTTTTTCAAAGACCCAAATTATTACTTGTAAGCCAATATCGACGATAACTCCCAGGCCGGGCATAAAGGCATTGAGACTTTCGGCAGTAACACTAATACCTAGTTTTACCGCCGCCCAAGTAATTCCTTTTACCGCCAATTTGACAAGCGCTTCTTTGGCAAATGTTTTGACTCCGGTAATTCCTCCTTGAAGTAGAACATCGGGAATTTTCTTTAGAACAGCTTGAGGAACATTATTTTTTAGAAGGCGAATAAATTGTTCTCCGGCTTTGCGACCGGCCCAGGATCTTAGTGCACCCCAGGGATTGGAGATAGCTCGAAAAACAGTCCCGGCCTTACCCAATTTGTCGGAGATTTTGCCGAAGAAACTTGATATAGGTTTAAAAACTTTTGCGATCCCGATGGATGGTTTGGAGATTTCTTTTCCGAGGAGAGATTCCGAGATTTTTCTAATTTGTGTGCCTGTAACTTCGAAGATGTCTTTACGGGTTTGGAATAATTTTCCTAGAGCCGTACCGGCATTTTCTTTGGTGGAGGCGAATTGAAGAATTTTTGTAAATACGACAGGTGTTAGTTCTTTGCCAAATAATAAGATGGCAAGGGGAGATAAATCGGGATCCTGGGTTTTGGGGTGGTTGACTAAGGCGGCGGCATATTCGGCTTCATAACCTGAGTACGAACGCAACACTCCGGGCATGTCGTGGCGAATTGCATCTTCAAGTAGTTTGGCGTCGTCCATGGGGGTATAGATGTGAGGTTTGACACCATTTCTTTCAAGATTGTTGTGAAGTTCGGAAATTTTTTTGTTAGCCAGCTTGATCCGATCCGGAAGATCAATAAGAGTTAGATCTTTTTCGAGGGCTTTTTCGAACCTGGTTTTGATATCGCCTTCGAATTTTTGATAATCCGGGAGTTGATTATTAACAAAAATATCAAATTGGTGAGGAAGGCTGTCGAGTTTTTTACTGAGGTGTTCATTTGTTTCAACGAGAGACTTAATTTGGATATTTATTATTTCAAGATCCTTATCTTTTAAAGGTCGAGATTCCTTTTCCAGTTTTAGGAGAACAATTTTATTTTCAATTATTTGGGTGTCATAGGTGGCCGCTTGTTGGGTTTGAGTATTGACGGCGTTATATACAGATTGAATGTAGCCGGAGGAGACCTTAGAAACATTTTTCTGATCGTCCGGCGGTAGATCGGAAGTGCTGATTAATAGAGCGGCTGATTCGATAGCAACATGAATGTTGGTAACACAGGCAGTATTTAACTCGACTGCCTGCGTGATGATTATATTTTGGGTTTCCGGAGATAGTTTAATAAAATTTTCGTTAGTGAAGGCAACTTCTTGGACTGCCTTGAATGAAGCTGCTAAGGCGGCGGTTTTTGATTCTGATTTCGGCGAACCGAGAGAGACAAGAACACTATCAAGAGAGGCAATTTTTTCTCCTTTGGCGAGGCGACGACCCCGATTGGCAAGAGCCAGTGCTCTGATCTTGGAGTGAGCGATCGCCATTTTTACCTGAAGAGCAACGGATTTTTGAGAGTTATTTTTTACATCTTCGCTTTCAAGAAGGGCTTGATTTTGACGGTACTCGGCGACCAAAGCTTCAAGTTCCGGAGGAATAGAGGCGTCTTGTTCTTTGGTTTTTTGTTTAGTTTCTTTTTCTGCTTCTTCTGCCTCTTTAAATTTATTGATCAGGTTTTCTATTTCGGTGCCGATAACGAATTTATGAAAAGAATAAGCATCAATAATTCTTGGGTCAATAGAAGCACCAACAAAAGGTTCATAGAATTTTAAATAAAGAGAGCAGGCCTCACCAAGGATTTTTAAATCGCTTTTTGAAAGAGCCTCCGGTTTTTTGGGAAGTATGTCATAAGAGAGCTCTAATGACTTAATTGCTTTTAGGTAATCTATTTTTGCCATAGCGATTTACTGAGTGGCAGTTTGTTGTTTACGGGCTTCAAGGATTTCCGAAGGCTTGGTGGTGGAGAGGGCATGTTCGTCCGGGGAGGAGATAACGCGGAGGGCAACGTGGTTTTGGCCGGCAAAGAAGATGCCTTCACCAACCCCGGCGGAGACCAGGAGCTGTTTTTCGCCTTGAGAAAGATAAAAGACTTCGGCGATCTGGTTGATGGCGGCGGAGGACTGTTTGAGGAGAAGTTTAAGGGCGGAGTTCGTTATGATAGCTTTGCCATAGGGAGAGGCGAGGAAGTCGTCAACATTTTGAGAGATGACGGTAACGCCGAGATAGTACTTGCGGGCACGTTTAACAAAACCCTGGAGGATTTTGGCCGAGTCTTCAAAACGCATTAAGTACCAGGCCTCATCAACGATCAACATACGCTTTCGCAGATTCTTGCGGATCTCGGTCCAGACAAAATCAAGAATCATAAACATAACAATGGGGCGGATTTCATCGGCCAAGTCCCGCAATGAGAAGACAGTGACCGTGGCGTCGATATTTATATTTGATTGTTGGTCAAAAGTGCCTTTGATGGTGCCCATAACAAAGCGTTCGAGTCTGGCCGCCAGAGTCTTGGCTGTAGGATCTTCCATGCCGATAATGGTGCGGTAGAGATCCTCCATGCGGGGAGGTTCTTGGGTGTGAGTGGTGGGATCTTCGGTAATATTTTTTTGGCGATATGTAAGGACGAGGGCTCTATTCATGGTGGCTTCTTCCATGGGTGACATCGCCCCGATCATGATTTTTAGAAGCGACATGAGGAAAAGATACTTGTAGCCCATTTCATCTTCGGTGCTTTCCAAGGGGCGAGCAATTTGAAAAGGATTAATTTTGTGAGGAGAGGAGGAAGAAAAAGAAATGTAGTTGCCGCCAACAGCTTTGGCGACCATCTCGTACTCGTTTTCCGGGTCGAGAATGATAATTTGGGTGTCAAACATCAGAGAACGGAGGATTTCCAGTTTGACGGCATAACTTTTTCCCGCGCCAGCGGTTGCTAAAACAAGCATGTTGGCATTCTCTAGTGAAAATCGGTCAAAAATTACGAGAGAATCATTATGAGCATTGATGCCGTAAAGAATTCCTTGGTTGTCCGAGAGTTCGGAACTGGTGAAGGGAAAGGTGGTCGATAGAGCCGTGGTGTCCATGTTTCTGGTTATCATCAACTTGTCTCTGCAGTAAGGGAGGGTGGTTTTGAAGGCGTCTTCCATGGAAAGAGAGGCAATTTTACTGATGATTAACAGGGAAGCCAGCATACTTTGGACCTGGGAAGTGACGGTGTTTAATTCTTTTTCGGACTCGGCGGAGATACTGATATAGAGAGAGAACTGGAAGAAACGTTCGGCACCCTTGACAAGCTGTGATTGAAGAGATTTGGCGTCTTCAAGTGCCGCTTCCGTGGCGGCTTGAGGAATGCGCCCCCTTTCGATATCAGTGTTTATTTCTGCTTCCATCTCGGCCAAACGACGCCTGAGTGTATCCAGAGTGTCTTTGGAGTCTGACGGATAAACATACATTGAGACATCGAGGGAGTGATTGAAATTAACGAGAGGAGCCAACCAGTTGGCCGAAACATAGCGAGGATAACCGGTGACGAAAAGGGTTCTGATGTAGTTGTCATCGATTTTAATAAAGGAGAAGTCAACCTCGATGGCTGAAGGGGCGAGAACATCCTGAATGGAAGTGGCACCGGAGACATCCTTTTTGGGAGCAACAGGGGTGGGTGCAGATCCAACTTCGCCAACCCCACCTTGCTTGTCAGCTACGTTGGGGGCATCAACTTTTTTGCCGATGGAAAAGAGATTTAACCCCATGTTTTAAGTATAACCTAAGGGTGCTGCTGGGTGGGTGTATAAGAGGTCGAACTTTGGTTGTAGATGGTGTAGAAAAGAGTAACGAGATCGTTCGTTGTCAGTTGCGAAGCTTTGAGACCAATGCGAGCAAACTGACGAATGACATGATCTCGGCGGGGATATAGAGCAGTAGAAGCTTTTTCTTCGATGTAGGAGAGATCAAAGGGCGGTTTTTGAGGAGATTTGGCAAAAGGGTTAAAAGAGGACTTGGAAAGGCCTAGCTCAATAACCGAGAAGGGAATGATGACGAAAAACTTTTTTTCCAGTACGCGATTTTCTTTGACTAGAGATTTAACGAACTGGCGATAAGCCAAAAGTTGCTCCTTTACTTTTTGGGAAGGAATGGACTGAATGCGAGTATCGATAAGATTGAGGTAGTCGGAGATATTTTTTCTTTGTGAACGAATGAGAATCTGGATGGGGAAAGAGAGAGAGTTTAATAGACCGGCATAGGCATAGATGGTAGCATCTTGTTCTTCTTCGGACAGCAGATTAAAGTTTATGGCGGTGGTTTTGAGAACTAAAGCGGCGGAGCCATCTTTAAGGAAAACCAAATGGTCTTTGATGGCATAGATATCGAGATGTTCTTGAGTGGAGGCTTTGATGTTGGCGGGCATTTTTATTGGGCTTGAATTTTAAGAGGTTTGACGATTTCGCCGGTGAGTTCCAGAGAGTAAGGTGAAAAGGAAGAGCCTTCTTTTTCGGCGAGGATTTGGTAAAGTCCGGAGTCTAGAGGCCGGGCAAACATAAACTGGCCAAGTTTGTTGCTTTTGGTGGCACGAAGAGTGAGGTTGTCTTTTTTGATTTCTACCAAGACACCATCAAGAATGTGACCGGCCGGGTTAAGAGTAAGACCAACTAGAGTGTTGGGAGAGGTGGGGGTAAAGGGAATAGGAAGGTTGACGGACGGGGGTGGAGTTTGAGCAACCACCTTTGGCGCGGCGACAGGTGTAGATGGGGCTGGAGTTACCGGCTCGGGAATATTTTTAACGATTGGCTCGGGCTGGGGCGCGACAGAGGTGGGTGCTTTCCCCACTTCGCCCTGAGGGCTACGCGGGGCAGAGGTAATTTCGATGCGAGCATTGGTAACAGGCTGGGCAACCGCAAGATTGTTATCTTTGGTGGGCACGGCCGTTTCGGTATTGGGGATGCTGATGGGGGTTCTTTTCCAGGTATATTGGGTGGGTGAGTAGATAGACTTGATGAAGGCGATTAGCCAGACGTCGAGAGAGCGACCTTGAACCGGGACAAAGGCCATACCAACACCGAGGAGTAGAAAAGTAAAAACGATGGGGTATTTGAAAAAGAAGGGCAAAGGAAAACTGTAAGAAATAATGGCAAGGATGACACAGACGGCAAGAGAGGCAAACTGTTTTAATGTCATGTCGCCAATAAGTCGGAAACGGTAGCTACTGATGTCTTGTGGTAATGGATGTTGTTGAATGGCCATAAAGAACTTAATTTAGTATATCGTGTCTAAAAGATTTTGGATATTTAAAACATGATAATCGGGATGATAAGATGAGTGTGATATGCCACCAGAAGAAGGTTGGGAAAATAAAAATGGGAAAGGAATAAAAAAGAGACCGTCAAATTTGTTAGACGACTTGGGCGGAGGTGAAGATGAAGGAGATGGATACGAACCATTGGTTAAGAATCAAAGACCAGTCGGAAAAGATACGGAATTATTGGATGCGATAACCCAATCGGAGGTTGAGAAAGCGACACCAAAAAAAGCTCCGGAGACCTTACCGGTCAAAGAAAAACGTAAACTTGGTTTGTCGGACTTAGCTGGCTTGTTGCAACAGATAAGTGAGGATGACGCAAAACAACCCGGAGACACGGCCACCCAAGAAGTGTCGCAAAAAAAAGAAAAGGAGGAGGATGCTATTAACCAGATTGAGGATATCCTAATTGTATTGAATAACTTACCCCAAGCGACGACGGAAGCGATAAAAGCAGACCCAAGACTTCCCGGAAAGTTAGAGACGAAAAGAGCGGTAGTTGAAAGAATAAGAAGAAGGGGTGGAAAATTAGTTAGCTTTTTGAGTGATCAAGATGAATTTTCTGATAGTGATAGGAAAGAGCTGTGGGAGGGAATTGATTATTTAACATCGGAAAAATTGAGAAGTGCAGATTCTGATGGTTGGGCGAGAACGAAAGAGAATTTGTTGAGTAAATACGAATTGCCCGTAGAGGAGACGGTTTCCGAATTGACAAAACTATTTACCGAAGGAATAGTGGCAAAACAACAGCTGGAGGGGGATCTAGTTTACGGAAAAACGAATCCCACACTAGTGGAGTATTTGGATCAGATTAAGTCCTATGTAAGGTTTGGCCAGTACAAAAGTGGTTGGGGTGCCGCGAAGAGCGCTTGTATGAAAGCGGAAATCGATGCAAATAGCTTTGAGAGGATGAATGAGATAGAGAAGAAAAGAAACAAATTGAAGGATAGGATTTTTCCCAAGGAGAATAAGGTTGCGGTGGAAAAGGAGGGCAAGGCGGGAGAAGGTGTGGTTTGGTATGAAGGAATGAAAGAAGATCTGGAAGAATTAACAAGACCAGATGAAAATTTGAGTAAAGAAGGGTATCAAAAACGAATTCAAATTGTCGAAAAACTTAAAAGGAAAGGGATAAATAATCTTCCTAAAATGTCAACAGAGATACCCGGTTCGCATGCCTATGCTTGTAGAGAACAGTTTCAAAGTGCCGTGGAATACTTGAACCCTTTGTTTACAGGTAAATATAGAAGAGAAGCAATCGGGTTTTTAAACAACTTAGGAATTGGTAACAACAATGGAGTGCCGTTTTTGCCGGGATCAGCGGAGGCAAAAGAGAAAGAAAAAGAGGGGGTAGTGCCCGAATCGAACGAGGATGAAAAAAGGAGTTTGATAGAGAGCAGATTAATTAGACTTTCAGAGACGAAGGATGAAATGTTGAAGAAACAATTACTGGAAATGCTTGAAGTTGATGGGATAAGGATTAAACAATTGTTGGAGGAAGTGAGAATAACAAAACCGGAATGGTTCGATAATTTAGATTGGCTTCTATCCGTGGTGAAGTGGTGGAAGATGGATGAAACAGGAAAGCAAAAATATCCGGATATGCAGAAACTGGCAGATTATGTTGCCGGGAGATTGGGGTTGTAATGATATAATTGAAGCTGTAGTTAGTTATTTTAATGAATTGAATAATGGAAACAATTGACGGTAAACAACCCGGAGTCCAAGTAAGTGAGAGGATGGCTAGATGGATCGCCAAACAATCGGGTGGGAAGGAACTGTTAAAACAAACACAACATCCGGAGGTACAAGAAGACAAAGAAGAGAAGGGAGAGTTACCCCAGTTATTGGAGGCGGCACGGGGTGATATTGAAAGAATAAATGCTGGAACTGTGAATCCTCCCGTTGAGTTGCACTCGATGGCAAGAGATGCCCAGGCCAAGGTTATTGACGATCAAGATGCAGAAAAAGGATATGAAGATGATAAAGAGGGACAAATATTAGTTGAGACCGAAAGTAACCCTGTTGGGGTTTTAATACCGCCAGAGAAACCGATAGAGGGGGAGGTGGACGAACAAAAAAGGAGAGAAATGATTACACAAAATTTGGAGTTTGTATTGGATACAGTTCCAGCTTTGGCTAGATCGAACCCTGTTGAGAATGATAAATATACGAAAAAGATAGACAAGGTAAAAGGTGAATTGTTGGGCGAAGGAATAGATGTTGATAAATATACTTGGAGATTCGATTCCACCGGAATGGATCCGTCGGTAAGAAACGCGGAAAATGGAAAAAGGAAAAAACTACTATCGAATATAGTGAATTATTTGAGAGGAGATGGAAAATTTATAGATTTGGATCCCAAACACCAAAAAATATTAGATGATGTCGGGATTAAGCCTGAAGATTTGGTGCTGATTCCTGAAGAGGAAAGGGTAATAGAAGTTGATTTGCCTCCAGAGAAAGGGGCGCCGGTGGCAGCGGAGCCAAGAGGAAGAGAAGCGCCGGTAAGACCAAGGAGAATTGAAAGCGTGGCTGATGTCGAAGCAGAAAAAGCAAGAATTGCCGAGATCTTAGATCCAAATTTTAGGTCACAACAGTTCGCGGTTCTTGCCAGAAAAGCTTTTGAGATTGGGGCATCCAAAGATTTGGTAAACGAACTTTCCACGCTGTCAAGTATTAGCCGGTTGCAAAAAACAGCGGCAGATGTTCAAAAAAGCAATGAAGTACCGGAATTAAAAGAAATTGTAACCGACGAGCAATGGATTTCATGGGGGAGGAAGCGTTTGGCAATGTATCTTGATCCTGATTCTGAGCAAGCGAAGAAGTTTCAAGGACCCAGCCCTTTTTCCGTACTAAGAGTCACTTTAATGGGAGGGACGAACTGGGCAGACGCGACTTTCAATATGCCTCCTCATGTTAAGGAACAGCTGGTAAGAGAACTCGAGACAATGTCAAGGTTAAAGCCCTTATTTACAATGTGGCTTAAAAATCACGAGGGTCTCAAAAAATTAACCGATGAGGAAAGTGCTGAGATGCCGTCGAATGAGATTGTTGGGAAATTATTAAATGATCTTAATAGTGAAAATGGAGTTATCGGAGAGGGTTCTAAACAAATATCTAAAGCAATCGCCATATACGCTCGGATGGCACCACTTAAGGAAGGTGCTCGATCTAGACTTATGTCCGCTCGTGGGGCAAAAGATGGATTAAATAAAGACGTACCAAGCATTTTTAATAATTTGCTTTCTCCTCAGGAAATCGCCAGCATTAGAGGAGAAATCGCAAGAGCGTGCGGAGGGGAGTATTATGAGACTTTGGGGTTGATTTTAGCGAAATTTATGGGCATTGCCGCCAGAGGATCCAACTCTATTAAGTCGCAAATAGTAAATTCTGACTGTGTAGGAAAACTAATTTATACCAAAGAATGGAATCTTGATGGCGGAGAAAGAGATCGTTGGCTTCCTAATGAGATGATTTTGGCAGCTAAACGGAAAAGTATGTTTAGTAATGAGATGGTAAAAATACCGGTATTTACAGAAAGAGATGCGAATTACGATTCAACAGGCGTACCAATAAGGTTGGCGGTCGACGCTTTTGGATTACAAACAAAAGCCGTTCCGGGAGAGAGAGGATACTATTTAAGGCGGACGTCACGTGGTCAGGTACAAATTGTGAAAGAGTTGCCCGGCGAGGCCGATACGGGCTTAACCTTAGAGTCATTTCTGACAAGCGGTCAGTTGCACAAGGTTGATTGGAAAGGAAGCCGCTTCGAACTCATAACAAATTTGAGAAATAGAATCGGAAAGAGTCTTGCTTTATATAACTTGCTGAGAGAGCCGATGGACACGAAAGCACCATCTGACCCAAACGTGTTGAGAGAAAAAAGATTAGCTATTGAAAACGCCTTGGTGCATTACGGAAACTCAACTAAAAATTGGGTAGGATTTTTGTATGTAAACTCTTGGCTCCTGAGGCACAGCCGAGACTGGCTTAAAGCACATTTAACCAATAAATCAGAAGATGTAGACAAGTCTGTTTGGCCTTGGTTAACAATGCAGAATTATATTGAAATTGCCCAAAAGAAAGGTCTTATTGATGGATACCTTACCGATAAATTGAAGAGATTTTATATCAAGTAAAATTATATTAGGATTCCCTTTATCTTTGTGGGCATTTTGTTTTGTTCTATCCCGCAGCGGAGGGAGTATTTTCCTCATCCTTTCTTGGAAGTGAAACAAGTTCCTTAGGTTTGGCTGGTGGGGTACCAATAAGTTCGGACGCGATACCATAATCTTTTCTGTCTCTTATCTTGTCGCCAACGTAGGGGGTCATTGGGGCATATTTGAAGCCACTCTTGAGAGCGTCAGCGATAGCGGTACCATACTTAAATGGAGGAACCTTGAGGGCGTCTCTGACGATATCAACATACTTGCTGGCCATGAGAAGGAGGCCAACACCCATGAGGGCGAGAAGCCCTCTAGCGGAAAAACCGACCCAAGGTGGAGTGATTAGGGGAACGTTGGTAATGTTTGTATTACCAAGATCAACAAGGCTCTTAACACCAAAAATTTGTTCAACAATATGCATATTTCCTGTGGATTGATGATTAAGTACGGTATTAACGAGATCGGTAAAATCAGCAAAAATGCCAAGTATGGGTTGGACCATAAGCATATAAGAGAAAAGAAGAAGGATCATAGTGACAGGGAAGACGGAGAGATTGGCCAGAATACTCCTAAACCAAGTACCAATAGCCGAGGAGCCGGGGAAGGCATTTCCGAGAAGAACTAAGGGTGCGGTGATAAGGGAAATAATGACGGAAATAAAGGCGCTAATGAGTTTGAAAAATAGTTTGACATAGGAGATGAGAACAGCAATGACGATAATTAATGAAACTAACTGCCCGATCGGCCCCATGAAACTTACTATGGTACCAAGGCCGGCGATTGTACCTCCAAGAATAAGGCTAAGAATTCCAAAAATTGCTGCCGGTGCGGCGAAAAGAGAGTTAATGGCAAGTGAAACAATGATGCCTCCATTTCCGCCGGCAAGTGCGGCAGGATGCCAATTTGGCCCGTTGTAGATAAGGCCTTGACTCCCAAGATATCCTATAAAGAAAGATATCACCACCCACATGAGGTCAAACATTAATCCGACAATGGCATAGGAAAAAGTGATAATCAAAAGGGTAACGATGAGTTTGGGAATGGCAAGCTGAACGGAAATGACGGTTTTTTGGCCAAGATTAACACGGAACATCATCATAAAGCCATAAACGATAAAGAAAACAACAAGGCCAAGATAGGCGAGGTTGCGAAATGCAATCCAAATGGTAAGAAAGGGTGAGAATGTTTCAAAACCAATACCGTTAGCAGCTATAGCTTGGGGTATGACCTTGTGTTTTTGAAGATTCTGAGTGACATGGGTAAGGTAGGATACAGTGGATGCAGGCTGGTTTTGAAACAACATACCAATCATTTTTCCTGCTTGACCCATGAGACCGGTATCTTGGCTATAAAAAAGCTCTTGCCGAGCAAGGTTTATGGCAAGCTGTTGTTCTTCCGGTGTGGCATAAGAATGATCTTTCATTTCTGTAAAAACCTTAATTATTTTTTGAAGGAAAGTTTGATCTGGTTCTTTTTTGCCGGTAAGTTTTTCGGCCAAATCAAGAATGACGATGTCGGCAAAACCGACACCTTCTCCCGAAAAAGTATCGTCTTGACACTTACCTGAGTACCAAGTTTCCAAATTCATCTGGTTCCCTTGGCGTTTGGCACAGAAATCTTGTTGATTTTTTTCAAAAATGTTATTTTGCGACATATATTCGTCGAGCTGAAGGGGATTTGTTATGCCATCGATTCCTATGGCCGAGACTTTGGGTGCGAAAAAGAGGGGAAGAAAAATGAGGGAGATAATGATAAGAATTGGGGCAAGGCGGCGTGGCATATTCAAAAATTATTATACATGAGTAGGTGAGGTTAAGGACAGCTTTGGCCAGCTTGGGAGACATGGATTGTGGTAGGCATTGGGGTGCCAACACCTGCTAACATTTCCCAGGTGGCTACAAAGAGGGGAAGAGCCTCTCTACCTGTCATGTCACTGAATGAGTTTTTTTCGTCCGGGTCACATGAACCATTTAACATATTTGTCATCCAACCTAACCAGTAAGCGCCGTTGATCCGAGGATCACTGAGACAGTGGGCACCCGGATCGAGTGTCAGAAACTTGGTAATTTGCTCGTTAAAGTTTTCGGCACTAACTCCAGCCATGTGAATGCCAAAATCTTCTACCGGACCACTCCAGTTCATGGTGTAATTGCTGGCATCAGACTCATGAAGCCACATCATTAAGGAGTACATGGGATTTATTCCGGCACACAACGATCGATTGATCACATCGTTGAAACACTCACCGGCCATGTTGGCTGAGCTATACCATCCATCTGCAAGCCCGACAAAGGCATCTTTGGTGATACCGATTGATGAGGTTTCCGGAGCATTTATGTCACAGCCAACATCGGGAGTCGGCAAGGTTGATAGAGCGCCACATTTGGAGGAGGACTGTTGGTCGGAGGGGACGAGCCAGCAGTTTTGAATGAGATGGACAGTGTCCTGGGCCTGATTGTTTTCTCTGTAGATAGTACTGCCGGAGTTGGTGAGAGTGGCACTGCCGGTATTTTTGGTTCCAGTAAGGTTGCTGGAAGCTGATGGGGCACTAATTTTTTTGTCGGTGGGTGTGGGAGTCAGGAGCGCGTTGGGAAGAAGAGTGCTGTAGAGAGAGGTCTCCGAGTTGCCGATAACCGATTGTTTGATATCGGTTGTTTTGGGGTTGTTGAAAACGGTGAGAGGTCGGCCCTTGCCAGTACCGGTGACTTTGAAATCACAACATTCTTCGTAGGAACCATTTACCGGTGGTTCCGAACAGTGGTCGGGAGGAGAGTTACAGACGTAGTCCCAATCGGTGCACACATTTTCACAATCTGTAGGAGGGATCCATTTAAGAAAACTATTACTTGAACAGTATTTATATCCGAGGTCGCCTTCATCATCCATACATAGTCGCTTTCCCTCTATCCAGGTCCACTGAGCAGGGTACTTACACATCCAGACGCCAGGAGATATACAATCATAGTAACCAGGAGTAGCACATTGCTCTTCCCAACCCCCCACACAAACATGATCAGCGGGAGTTTTCTGAACTTCCCAGTTGAGGGATGAGCCGTTGATTTTGATTTCCTGAGTTAAAGAAGGATCGGTGTTGTTGGAGTTTTTGGGAAAGGTACGGGGAGCGGAGAGGCTGTAAGCGCCGGGATAGTCGGGACACTGAGTAACGTCGGCATTGGCAAGAACAGGGGAGTTTAAGCTGTCATCGCCAAATTTGTTTTGGCTCGGAATAAACTGCCCGGAAAGGTAGTTGTCTTTTCCGGTTGTTAGATCGTAGGCGGTATTAGTGTCGGTGAGACCAGTCTGAGACTTTGAAAACAGCCAGTCCGGCTGGAGATTACCAAGAAGTCCATATTTTTGCGATAAAAGTCCGGCGAAGATGGTTTCGATATAGGGAAGACTTTCTCGGGCAACCGAGTTGGAAGTGACGGCAATAAATCCACGGAGATTATTGAAACTTAAGGGGATAAGGGTGTCATAGGCGGCTTTGGTGTCGGCATTTAGATTGTTGTATACCACGGCAAAGTCCGAGCAGACCGGTTCGGTTTTAAGACAGTTAGGAAGCGAGTCGGCCAGTTCCTTGACGGTAGTTTCTTGAGAATTTCCATCGGCATCAAGGTATTGCCACTTAGTATTATTAATTTGTTTAAGGGTGTCGTTGTCTAGGCTATTACTTAGTTTAACTAAGTTAATAAACTGAGCAACGAGATTAAATTGTTCGTTGATGGGCAGAAGGCGCCAGTAAGTGCGCCAGGTTTCTCGGGGAATAGTTTGATTGTTGTAGAAAGGGCGATCAAAAAGAGAGTTAAAAAGATATTTTTTGGCAAGTGAGTCGGTTGTACTACTGGTGATAGCGGTGGAGTTTGGACCGTAGCTACCGAGTTCGGCTTGAGAGAGATCGGTGGTGACGGTAACGTAGATATCACAAGGAGAACCGTTCTTGCCGAAGCAGTTAGCATAGCCGTATGTGCCCGTGATGTTTCTAATGTCTTCATAAGAAACCGAAGGTTCTTTGATACAGGTTTTGGGATATGCTTCAATTTCGGATTGGGTTCTTTTGACTTCAGCATAACAAGCACTGTTTGGGGGATAAGTGGTGCCGTTGTCCGGACAAGCATTTCCGGTGACCTGTACGGGTTCAATCTTGGGTGTGGGAGTGGGGATAGTTTTTGGTTTACACACAGGACAACCGGTAGCAGGTAGGTAACAGTATTCATTGGTACCACATTCGGAATCAGTTTGGCATGGGTCGAGGCAAGCGGCAAGGACGGGTGTAGAAAATAGGATTCCTTCGAGAATTAAAATAAAGATGATGAGCAGAAATTTCTTCACTAGATAATTATATCCCGACAGTGAAGGTGGAAATGGGAGCGCCGGTGAACTTTTGGATGAGAACGATGATGAGCCAGGCGGCAGAAAGGAGAATTAGACCAATAACAGCCCAGGTAAAGGTGCTCCAAGCGGCGGCATAGGCTTTGGGATCGGCACCAGCAGTAAGAAGACGAATACCGGCAAAAACGATCATACCGACGGCGACTAAAGCAAGAAGGGCGGGAACGGGACTAATAAGATTTTGAAAGAGGCATTCAATGCCTTTGATGGTGGCGACACCCTCGGGAGAAACACAGTCCGGATTGTTTATCCAAGTTGTTTGAGCCACGGTGACTGCATATGCCTGGGGAATTAGAGAAAAGGTCATAAAGTTATTTTACAGCATATGGATTGCTTTGGTTCGAGTACGAAACGCGCAATGACGAGAATTTATATAGATTCCGGGTCGAGCTCGGAATGACAAGGTGCAAAAACCCCGGTTACCCGGGGTTTTAACGCTAATATTTGGATGCTTAATAAGCTGTGGGGAGAACGATGGTGCCTCCGAGGATGTCGATGCCGAAGAAGACGGAGATAAGCTTGATGATAGCCCAAGAAGCGGCAACAATAGCTAAACCAACTAGAGCGGCAGTAATGCGGTTTCTGGCGCCTTCAGTTTTGGTTTTGTCACCACCCGAGGTGAGCCATTCGATACCTCCCCATACCAGAAAGACGAAGGCAAGAATAGCGGCGAGAATAAAGACGATGGTAATAGTGTTGGCAATAAATTTACCAACATCGGTAATCAGCATATTGGTGGGCTTGATGGTACTGATATCAGCGTAGACTTGGGGAATTAAGGACATATTTTTTCTTTATTAATAATTAATTAAAGACTGAGGTTATTATTATGGTATTTTGGTCTCTTGTCAACTATTTGTTAAATTGGGTGGACTAGTGTTGGAACGACAGGAGTAATAGTGGGCGTTGCCGTTGGAGTGCCACCGCCAAGGGGATTGTCGGTACAGAGTTTGCTCAAGTCAATGCCAAAGAAATTGGTAACAAGGGTGAAGAGAGCGTAACTAGTGGCAACGATGGCTAATCCAATCACGGCATTGCTAATTCTTTTTTGAGCATCCTGGATCTTGGTTTTGTCACCACCGGAGGTGAGCCATTCCATGCCACCGACTACAAGAAGAACAAAGAAGGCAATGGCGGCGACGATAAAAGCAACGGCGACGGCGTTGCTAACTAGATGGCCAATGCAGGTATAGCCAAAAAAACCGGTAACTTCTCCACCAATATCGACTACTTGATCCGTAGTGGCGGCGTAGGCTACGGATATAAGGTTGATCATAGATTGTTGGGAAATACTGGGGCGAGAATGTTAATTTTGAAAGCGCCTTGGATAAAGTAGGCTATGGCGTAAGAGCCAATTAAGACGGTTAAGCCAATAAGAGCATTACTGATCATTTTGTGGGCAGTTTCGAGCCTGGTTTTGTCTCCTCCGGCGGTGAGCCACTCGATACCGCCCCAGATGAGGAAGATGAGGAAGGCGACTCCGCCAAGGGTAACGACTGATTTCCAGAGAATGCCGATATAGAAAGCAAGGCCTTCGGCGGGTGTTTTTGAGGCAATGTCTGCCGGCAAAGCTTTGTTTATTATTTCGTTGACACCACTACCACCCATTCCTCCTCCAGCGTCGGTAGCGGCAAGATACTTAAGAATATTGCTTGTCATTTTTTATGTAGTGCCAAATAATGTATTAAAAGGATTGAGAAAGTTAATACCGAGAACACCGCCTACGATGCCGACAACGAAAAGGCCGGCAACAATGGCGACCAAACCGATAACACCTTGGGTCATCTGGGTTTGGGCTTCGGAAACTTTGGTTTTGTCACCGCCGGCGGTGAGCCACTTTAAGCCGCCAAGAGTGAAGTAAATGACAAAAGCGAGACCGCCGATGACAGTCAGAGTAGTCACAATAGTGGAGAGAATGGTTCCAAGTTGAGTTTTGGTTTCGGCACCCATTTGATCGCTAGTAACACCAGAATTAAGAAATCTTTCGAAGCCAAAAAGACCAGACCCTTTAATGGCACCAACATCAATAGGGGCGGCGTAGACGGATTTTATAAGAGTGTTGAGTAATAGCATTTATGGAGTAACAGAAATAAAAGAAGGAATTAAAATGGCGGTAAAGCTTCCAAAAAGGAGTTGGCTTATTATAGCGATAATGACGAGGCTGGCGGCCATGATGACTAAACCGGTAACAGCCGTGGTGATTCTGGTGCCGGCTTCTTGGATTTTGGTCTTTTCACCATTAGAAGTAATGTAGGCAAGACCGCCACTTAAAAACTGCCAGAGAGTGAAAAGTCCGCCAATGATCAGAAGGAAACGGATGATGGCGGTGATAAAGTCACCGGTTTGGCCGATTTCCGAAGGGATACCTGAAGGAAGAGCGATAGTGCCGACAACATCATCAGCGTAGGCTGTTTTTACAAAGAGATTGATTATATTGTTTAGCATGTTGGTCATAAAAATTTAAAACCGAGTATGGCACCCATTATGCGAGTAATAATGAAGGCTGCCACGACAACAACTATTCCAATTATGCCATAGTTTAGCATTTGTCCAGCCAGAGCCGTTTTGGCTTTGTCACCAGCAGATGAGATATAAGTAAAACCGGCAAGAAGAATGGTAAAAAAAGCGACGATGCCGGAGATAATGAGGATGTTGGCAATGATGGGATTAACCAGGGTAGAGAGGGTTGGATCCGTCCCAAGTGCGGCGGCGGGTGTATAAACTGTCCCTAGATCGACGGCGAGTACCTGTTTAGCTAACATTAATTTATATTTTACAGTAAAATTCGGTCATGGTGAATAATTCTTTAGGGTACTTGGCGGCTCGCATCGATCGGAGGCTAGAAAAATACTGGGATGGTGAGATTGAGAAAAACTTTGGGTTTGAAGAGTCTCACATCATTCCAATTATTGTGATTTATAGCATCGGAATGTACCGATTGGGATATTTAAAATTCCGTTCGTATGAAATTACACACCATACCAATAGTAATCAAACGCAGGCAAATGGTTAAAAAAATAGTTTTAGTAAAGCCTCGAGGCTTGTGTGCCGGAGTAGAACGAACATTAAGAATTTTGGATTTAGTGGTAAAAAAGAGCAAAGGGCCGGTATATTGCCGACACCAGATTGTACACAATAAAAAAGTCGTAGAAGAGTTTGTGAAAAGAGGAGTGGTTTTTGTCGAAGATTTAGACCAAATACCCAATGGGTCAGTGGTAGTTTTTAGTGCTCATGGGAGTAGCCCGAAGTTTTTTACATTAGCCAAAAACAAAAATTTAACAGTAATTGATGGTGTTTGTCCATTGGTTGTGAAAGTGCATCTAGAGGCAAAAAAACTTAATGAGGCAGGTTATTTTATTATCTACATCGGTCACAAAAATCATCCAGAGGCAATAGGGGTCTTAGGAGAAATTCCTGCAGAAAACGGAGTGTTAATTGAAACATTGGTAGAGGCAAAAGCACTACAAATTAGTAAAGACAACATTGCCGTTTTAACTCAAACGACGTTATGTTTAGATGAGACTAAAGAAATAATCGAGTATTTAAAAAATAGGTTTAGGAATTTGTTTTTGCCACCGACAAGCGACATTTGTTTTTCAACACAAAATCGGCAAAAAGCAGTGAAAGAATTAGCCAAAAAAGTGGACGTGGTGTTAGTAATTGGGTCAAAAACAAGCTCAAACTCCAATCGGTTACGAGAGACGGCGGAAAAAATTGGAAGACCGGCGTATTTACTTGACGGGCCGGAAGACTTGCAAAATAATTGGTTTGAAAATAAAGAGGTGATTGGAATTACTGCCGGGGCTTCGGTGCCGGATAATCTTGTACAGAAGGTGGTTGATAGTATTAAGAACATCTATGGAGGAGATATAGAAGAACTCGAAGTGTTAAAAGAAGACGTGAGATTTCCAAACGTACCGAAAGAGGTAAAACAGTTATGAAAAAAATAGCAATATTGGGTTCAACTGGAGTGATTGGTTCCAAGGTCTTAGACGTGGTTCGGGATTACCCAAAAGAGTTTAAAGTTATTAGTCTTACGTGCGGCCATGAGTCAGAAAAATTTAATGAGCAAATAAAAGAATTCAAGCCGGAGATTGCGGTAGTTGGAGAAGAAGATTTGGTAAAGGCTGTGTCTCATCCAGCGATTGATTTAGTCATCGTGGCAGTAGTGGGGACGGCTGGAATTAAAGCGACGCTAGCGGCGATTAAACAGAAAAAAAATATTGGGTTGGCAACTAAAGAAGTGTTGGTGGTAGCAGGAGAAGAGGTGATGAAGGAGGCAAGAAAAAATGAAGTAGAAATAATTCCAATTGATAGCGAACATAGTGCGATTTTCCAGGGCCTAAAGTCCGGAGAAAAAAGAGAAATAAAAAATATTTATTTAACGATGGGGCAAGGCAAAATCAGTCAAATGAACCGGGAAGAGTTGGAAAAAGTGACGCCAGAAATGGTGTTAAATCGGAAAACGTGGACGATGGGACAAAAAATCAGCGTGGATAGTGCCACGTGTATTAATAAAGCGTTTGAAATTATTGAAGCCAGGTGGTTGTTTGGAGTTCGGCCGGAGCAAATTCAAGTGGTGATCCACCCAGAATATGTATGTCATTCGATGGTGGAATTTGTAGACGGTTCGGTGATAGCTGAATTGGGTGTACCGGACATGAAGCGATATGTATCGTACGCGATGTTTTATCCGCAAAGACGGGAGGTTAAAAACATTCCCCACATAAATTTGGCTGAAAAAAGTTTATCTTTTAAGGCAGTCGACTTGGAAAAATTCCCAGGGTTGCAGTTAGGGTATTTGGTTTTGGAAAAAGGGGGTAGGGCGGCGAAAATTTTACACCAGACAGACGAGACAGCCGTAACCGAGTTTCTAAAAGGAGAAATTAAGTTTACTCAAATAATTCCTATGATAGAAAAGGAGATAAAAAAACTATGATTTCTGCCATTATCACCTGTGCCGGCAACAGCTCCCGATTCGGAAAAGAAAAGTTGTTTAAATTAATTAAAGGCGAGCCGGTTTTTATTCGAACAGTAAAACAGTTTGTTCAAGTTAAAGAAATAGGGGAAGTGGTAGTGGTGGTGAGGAAAGATACCAGAAAAAGATTTGAACGATGGTTGCAGAAATTCAAGCTCACCCCGATAGTGATTGAAGGCGGAGAAGAGCGGTATGTTTCTGCTTATAAAGGGGTGCAGGCCAGCCAGGGAAGTTATGTTTTAATTCATGACGGCGCCAGGCCTTTGGTTTCCACAAAATTAATTAAGAAGGTGATTAAAGCGGTTAAGCAGTATCGGGCAGTAATGACGGCGTTGGAAACAACGACTTGCGTAAAATTAATTAATCCGAAAAAAATGGAAGTGGAACAATGTTTGGAGAGACAGAAAAGCTGGCTGGGCCAGACCCCGCACGGTTTTAAAAGAGAGATTATTTTGCGGGCGTACGAAAGAGCGATGAAGGGGGAAATAAGCGGAATGGATGATTGTGAATTAGTCAGAAAAACCGGAGTGAAAGTAAAGGTGGTTCCGGGAGAATGGACCAACAAAAAAATCACGTTGCCGCCTGATTTAGACATTATTAAAAACTGGAGTAAATATGTTTAGAATCGGTTTAGGCCAGGATAGCCACAAATTAATTTTCAATTTTCATCCGCCAGCCAGTGGACCACCTTTCAAATCTTTGGTTTTAGGGGGAGTAAAGATTACCGAAAAATATTATTTGGAAGCGGATTCAGACGGGGATGTGATTCTTCACGCGCTTTGCAACGCTCTATCTACGTCTATTGGTGGCGGGTCGTTGGATACCTGGACAGGGGAGATGTTTAGAAACGGAATTACGGACAGCAAAGAGTATTTAAGAACAATTCTAGCCAAAGTTAAGGCCGGAAAATATAAAATTAATAATGTGGCGATTATGGTCGAGGCAGCTACGCCAAAACTGGAAAAATATAGGGAGGAAATACAAAAATCCTTAGCTAAATTATTGGAGATTGAAGCGGAGGTGGTTGGGATGGCGTTTACCAGTGGTGAGGGATTAACTAGTTTTGGTCGGGGGGAAGGAATACAAGTAATCAGCACAGTGTTAATCGAAAAATGAAGTTAAAACTTAAAGCGCCGGCGAAAATAAATCTTGGTTTAAGCATCTTAAGAAAGCTTGACAACGGCTATCACGAAGTGAAAACAATTTATACAAAAATAAATATATTTGACTTGATAGAACTGGAAGAAATACAACAGGATTATATTGATTTTCCGGACAAAGAAAATTTGGTTTACAGGGCGACATGGTTGGTTAAAAACGAGTTAAAAATAAACCGGGGAGTAAAAATAAGCCTAACAAAAAAGATTCCGGTGGGGTCAGGCTTAGGTGGCGGCAGCAGTGATGCGGCCACGGTTTTAAGAGGCTTAAATAAAATATGGAGGCTGGATTTAGATCAAAAAAAATTAATAAAATTAGGTAGAAAATTAGGTAGTGACGTTGCCTATCAAATCGTTGGCGGTACAAAACTGGAAATTCAGGGAGGTGAGAAAGCCGGGAAGTTTATGGATTTAGGCAGATTATTTAAAGGTTGGGTTGTGGTTTGTGTACCGAACATTTTTATCAGTAGCAAAGAAGCATATGAACAAGTTGAGTATGACAAGATTGGGAAAAACGAAGTTTTATGGCACAATGATTTTGAAATTTGGACCTTTAAACAATATCCGGAAATAAAGAAAATTAAAGAAATGATGATAAAAAACAGCGCCGAAAAAAGTTTGATGAGCGGTAAAGGCCCGGCAGTGTTTGGAATATTTGAAGATAAAAAAGAAGCAAACAAAGTATTTAATCAATTAAAATTAAAATACGGGCAAACATATTTAACTAAATCTTTATGATTAAAAGAAGACTAACTAAAAAAATCAGAGTGGGGAAAATTGCTATCGGTGGAGATAGTCCGATTACAGTGCAGACAATGGTGAAAGTTGATGCTCATGACGTTAAAGCGGTGGTCAGGCAGATCAGGGAACAAGAAGAAGCCGGATGCGATATTACCCGGATGAATGTTTTGGATATGGAGAGTGTCAAGAATTTTTCCAAGATTAAAAAAGAAATTCATATTCCGATTGTGGCGGATATTCATTTGAATTATGAGTGGGCTTTGGAGGCGATCAAGCAAGGGGTGGATAAATTAAGAATCAATCCGGGGAATATTGGCGGAATTGATAAGGTAAAAAAGGTGGTAGTTTTAGCGAAAGAAAGAGGGGTGCCGATCAGAATTGGGGTTAACGTCGGTTCTTTGGAAAGGGATTTGCTCATAAAGTACGGACGGCCAACACCGGAGGCCCTCGTTGAGTCAGCCAGTCGGCACATTAAGATTTTGGAAGATTTAAATTTTGATCAGATTATAGTTTCGTTAAAAGCGTCGGATGTAATTCAAATGACACGGGCCTACAGATTATTCAGCCAAAAATATGATTACCCAGTCCATTTAGGAGTAACCGAAGCCGGACCGCCGAGCATTGGGACAATTGTTTCCAGTATGGGAACCGGGTCGTTATTATTGGAGGGAATCGGAGACACGATCAGAGTATCTTTAAGCGGAGATAGTTTGGAAGAAATCAGAGTAGGCAAAGAAATCTTAAAAAATTTAGGCTTAAAAAGCGGGCCGATTTTGGTTTCCTGCCCGACCTGCAGTCGGACTCAATATGACATGATTCCTTTAGTAGCCAAAGTGGAAAAATATTTACAAACAATTAAAAAACCGATTAAGGTAGCAGTGATGGGGTGTGTGGTGAACGGTCCTGGAGAAGCGAGAGAAGCGGATGTGGGAATTGCCGGAGGGAAAAATGCAGGAGTGATTTTTAGTAAAGGAAAGATTGTGAAGACGGTGAAAGAAAAAGAGATGTTCGAAGAATTAAGAAACTATATTGATCAGTTACTTGTTTAGATTTTGGCTTTGGGTACATCTAGAGAAGCGTAAAATGGCTCTTGTTTGGAACTTGTGAAGAGATTTACCAACGATTTGAGAGTAAGGGTTTTAGACCTGAAGTAATCGAGGAAATTTTATCTCATTTTTTTAGAGGTGTCGCCTCCGAACCTTCGATCTCTTCCGAGAAAATCATCGATAGCGAGAGCGAGTTCGTTGGGAGTGAAGTCGGGGAATAGGGTGGGGGTGAAAACAAGTTCGGCGTAAACGGACTGCCAGGGGAGATAACCAGAGAGGCGTTTTTCTCCTCCGGTACGGATGATCAGGTCCGGATCGGGAATACCGGCAGTGTCGAGGTAGGAAGAAAAAAGAGGCTCGTCAATTTTTTCGACAGGGATTTTTTCGGTGATGATTTTTTTGACGGCTCTTAAGATTTCATCACGACCACCATAGTTTAGGGCAAAGGTGACGGTTATTTTGTGGTTTTTGGAGGACTTGGAGATCATTTCCAGAGATTTCTTGGCGATGTCTTTGGGAAAACGGTTGATGTCACCCAAGATCCTGAGACGGGCACCTCTTTTGATGAAACGGATGGCAAGGGATCCAAGGGCAAAACGAAAAACATCAAAAAGCCCCTTGAGCTCCTCTTTGTCGCGTTTCCAGTTTTCGGTGGAAAACGCCCAGAAAGTAACGTAGGGGATGCCGAGATCAACACATTTTTCAATGAGTGGCTCGATGGCATTTTTGGCTGCCTGTTCGTGGCCTTTGACCGGGTCGAGGCCACGGGCTTTTGCCCAGCGACGATTGCCGTCCATAATGATGGCTAGATGTTTGAGGGGGGATTCCATGGGATAGATTATAGCAAAACGAAGCTAGATGAGGTTGCCAAGGCCCAGTACGTTTGTAATTAGCCTGACGACAATGAAGGCAACTACAGCCATGATAAGGCCAATAAAGCCGTTTATAAGGCGGGTGGTGGCACCGGCAACTTTTTTGGGGTCGCCGGAACTAAACATGAAGTCCCAGCCGGCCATGATGAGATTGGCAAAAAAGACGAGGCCGATGATGACGAAGATGAAGTTTATTAAATTAAAGTGACTTAATGAAAAAAGATCGGTGATTTTTGAATCCAAAGGAATATTAGGAGCGGGATTCATAAGTGATGGTGTGGGAGTCATAATTTTATAATAGTCCTGGTATACCCAGAATGTTAATACCAATTAAATTTACCAAGAAAACAGAGAGAAGAATGAAGATTAGACCAATGATGGCTGAGGTAATGATTTCACTGCCGGCTTTGAGTTTGTCTGGCATGCCAGCGGAAGTGGTGACGATAAAGACGCCATAAAGAATAAGGGCGAGGGCGAGGCCACCGCCTAGTCCTAGAGCCAAGCGGAGGATGGTATTAACAAGGTCATTACCAGAGCCGATTTTGATACAGCCAAGGGCGGTGTTGATACCGTTAGCTTCGTTGGGCGGATTTCCGCAAAAACGGGAGGAGGTGTCGGGTGTTGGCGATGGATACCCTATTGTAGGATAACCGAGTGCTTGGCAATAGTGGATGGAGCCGCCACCAACACAACCGGTAACTGTTGGGGGTACATCGTAACACTGTTGATGGATAGTGCAGGGGGGGAGAGTTGGAGTAGGTGCCAAGCAAATATTGTTGAGACAGCCCTCACCTGCTCCACACAATGTGTCGGTGCAGAGATTGGCTGAGGCATTACAACACCTGTTTGGGTCTAGAGAAGCACCGGTTAAACCTGTGGACCAGCCGGTGTTGCAGCAAGCCTGGCCGGCGGCAAAAGCTTTTGGCGAAAAAGATAGACAAAAGACAATTAAAAGTAGAGGAATAACAAGAAATTGGCGTTTCATGAGCAGCTTAATTTTATCATGATGGTTTACACTTATTAGTAGATGAAATGGAGATATTTATTCGCGGCGGTGATTGTTGTTGGCCTTTTTGCTGGCCCGCCACGGCGGGCAAGCTTGGTTTCGGCAATTGATTGTTCCGATGCAAATATTAATAACCTAGCCATTGATCAGTTAGAGATATGTAAGAATGAGTTACAACGTTCATTTGATTTATCACAGGTGGCAACGGCTCCTTTGGAGACGGAGATAAAAAGACTCGGTGCCAGTATGGCGGCTTTACAAAAAGGAATCAATACGGCACTGGCAAAGCTAAAAACAACTGAAGTAGGAATTGAAGAGAGAAGTGAGAAAGTGTCGACCCAGTATTTGATACTGTCGGCAAAAATCAGAGAGATGTATATAAGACTGCGATCCCAACCTTTATGGATAACCTTGTTTTCTACTATGAATATGGGGGAGATGCGACGAGAGCTGGCATACAGACAAGAAAGTAACGAGGCTGACAAGCAAATGATTGTGAGTTTGGTACAAGAAATTGGAAAGTTGGAAGCAGATAAAAAGACTTTAGAGACGCAAAAGGCACAACTGACAAAATTACAAGCAGAGTTGGATAAACAAAATAGTTTTTTCCAGGGTGAAGTAAAAAAAGCAAAGGCATATCAGGCGGATCTGTCGGGGAAGATTGCAACACTGTCGGCGAAACAGCAGGCAATATTGGCCGAGAAGCAAGGAACTTTTACCACAACGGTGGGAGATGTGCCTTTGGCGGATGATGCCAATGCCAGACCTGACTTTAACCCCGGGTTTTCACCGGCTTTTGCGGCATTTTCATTTGGAGCGCCTCACTTTAAGGGAATGAGCCAGTATGGTGCCTTTGGAAGAGCCAAATCAGGGCAAAGCGTGGAAGATATTTTGCATGCATATTATGGAGGAGTTGAGATTAAAAAAGATTATGATGCGGGGAAACAAATTGGAGTGTCGGGGTACGGGAGAATGGACATTGAAACTTATGTTAAAAGAATATATGAAATGCCTAGTAAATGGGGTGACGAGGGTGGGTTTGAAGCATTAAAAGCCCAAGCGGTGGCGGCCAGATCCTATGCTTTGGCGTGGACCCGAGAAGGAACAGGAGGATCGATCTGTACGACCCAGGCTTGTCAGGTGTACAAAAATGCCAACAAAGGGGGAAAGTGGGAAGAGGCGGTAAATGCAACCAAGGGATGGGTGTTGTATAAGGATGGAAAGATCGTGAGTTCGTGGTATGCATCTACTTCCGGAGGGTATCAGGAGTCATATAACGCTTTGGCTTATTTACACGATGGAAGCAGTTACGGTACACCGGCATTTTGGGATACGTCTTCCGGAAGAGGGGGTTGGACATCGTCGGCCTATGAAAAAGTGGGGGGTAGTCCGTGGTTTTATAAGGGTTGGTATAAAGGAACCAGCGGAGACACTTGCGGAAGATCGCACCCATGGCTTACAGGAGAAGAGATGGCGGATATTCTGAATGCTTGGGTGGTTTTGAAAAATGGGTCGGATGATAGAGTGGCGCCTTTGGGAAGTTGTTGGGGAGGAAACTCGTACTCTTTGTCTGATCTAAAGTCAAAAGCCGGTGGAAATGGATATGCAAATGTAACCGGAGTGTCGGTGTCTTACTCCGATGGCGGATACACTTCCAACGTTCATTTTGAGACGGATAGGGGTGGGGTGGATATTTCGGGAGCGGATTTTAAGAAGATGTTTAACTTGAGGGCACCGGGAAGGATATCACTCAAAAGTGGGTTGTTTAACATTGAGAAGAAGTAGAATATTATTCTTCTGCGTCATTCCGGGCTTGACCCGGAATCTATTGAGATAGATACCGAATTCGGAATTATTTATATAGATTCCCGCTTTCCCGACGTTACAGTCGGGACTGGTCGCGGGAATGACGGGGTTTGTCATCGTGAGGCCGGAAGGCCGTGGCGATCCCCGACATCGGAGATTGCTTCAGCACTCCTGCCTGCCGGCAGGCAGGTCGTGATTCGCAATGACGATGTTTGGTTTTGGTACAATTGGGGTATGCCTGAGATATTTGGATCAGAAAAGCCGAAAGATATTCATGAGATTTCGGACTTGGAAAAAAACGGTAAGTTTAGAAGTATTTTGGGGTCACTGGTAGTGAAACCACCACAAACAAGGTTCGAGTCCCAAGATGACGATGAAGAGATTATGATTCTGGGGAGGAGACATTTCGTGACCAATATTAAATGGATAGCCATGTCCTGTTTTGCTTTTTTTGTACCTTTATTTTGGGGAGAGTTTCCGATGGTAAAAGCACTGGACACAAACACCAGTTTTGTTCTGAGTATTGTTTGGTACTCGGCGCTTCTTTTCTATGTAATTCAGAGCTTTGTTTTGTGGTTTTACAACGTCTATATTGTGACCAATGAGAGGTTGGTGGATGTGGATTTTTTTGGGCTGTTGTACAAAAACATCAATGTGACTCAGATAAATAAAGTGGTGGATGTGAATTACTCCCAAAGAGGGATTTTTTCCGGCTTTTTCAATTACGGAGATGTGGTGGTGGAGACGGCTTCGGAACAAAAATCCGATGATAGGAGTGAGAGGTCTGCGTTCACGTTTGAGTCGGTGGCTAATCCTGACTTGGTGGTTAAAATTATTTCCGAGTTGATAGAAAAAGATCACGAAGAAGATCATAAATAAATATGGAAACAATACTAAATGGTCAGATAACAGTCAGTTTGGTTGTCGGAATAATGGCGAAGATTACGATGGTGCTTTTGCTGGTTATGTCCTTGGTTATGTTGCGGCAGACGGCTCTAATGGACAAGGTAATTAAGCTACCGGTCGGGGGCAGTATTAGGACGTTTATTTGGAGCTTTTTTGCCTTGGTTTTGCTTCTTACTGTTATAGTAGTATTAGCGTGAATACCAGTTTGGGTATAAATTTTTTTAGAACAGTAAACGAGGAGGGTTCAAACGGTTGGGCTCAGGTTTATGCGCGAATTCCATTTGATGATTACGAGCTTTCCGAAAAAGGGGCACTTTTTGGGGTAGTTTTGGGTAAACCCTTAGAAACTTGGGCAGATGTTGAGGCGGCCGTTATGGAGTGGGTCGATGAGTATTTTAATAAAGTTGAGGAGGCGGGAGATCTTGGATCTTTTGCCAAGAGCTTTAAGGAAAAGTATCCGGAAGTGGATGGAGCATGGCTTTGGGTTGTGCCAAAAAAGGACGGAGGTAGAGAAATTAAAACAGTCCGGTGGGGACTTTCCGGGGTGAGCTTATCAAGAGGTGGAAAGGAATACGATTTGGCTATCGATGAGGGAAAGATCGTCCGGGGTATGGCAGTGGCAAAGGATCGCGTAACAATGTGGTCCGGGAAACTTGGGGAGATGATTGAGGTAGAAGAAGAAAAAACTTTTGACGAAGAAAAGGTAATGAGTTTGGGAAACCGGCTAGCTGAGTCTCGGGAAGCAGCAGCAGGATTGTTTTTTGATTTTGATAAACAACCGGCTGTTCAGACTGAGGAAGTAGTTGAAGAAGTAGAAAAAAGTGAACAGGTGACCGAGGTGTTGGCGGAAAAACCGGAGGTAGAGACTGAGGATCTTGCCGGAGAAAAGCTGGTTGGACCAGCCGGGGTAAAGGACAGGCTATTGAACTGGTGGAGAAAAATAAGGCCATTGGGGAGGCAGGATCTTCGAGTTAACCATGGGGGGGGTGAAAAGCGCAAAAAATGGGCAGTGCTTCTTGGAGTGTTTTTTTTAATTTTACTTTCGGTGAGTTTGGTGACGGGATCATTAAAAATCAAGGCCGATAGAGAGGCAAAAAAATGGAGAGAGTTTTCCGAACCAATAATGAATAATATTTTAGAAGCCCAGGATTTGGTAAAAATAAATCCTTCCGGAGCAAGAAAGTTGGTGGATGACGTGAGAAAAACATTTGATATTCAAAAAGCAGAGTTTGTGAAGGGGAAATATAAGAATGAGGTGGCGACGCTGGAGCAGAAGATTAACGATGCTTGGACGATTACTTCGGGAGAAAAGGAAAGCCAGATTGAAGAACTGGTGAATATCCAGCTGGTCAGACCCGGATTCGTGGGGGAGAGAATGAGTTTAACTAAGGCGGGAAGCGTTTTGGTTCTTGACAGCAAACTGGGGATAGTAGTGTCCGCAGTGACGGCGACTAAGGACATTAAGGTAGTTGCCGGAAAAGGAGAAGGTTTGGGATGGCTTGATGGCCTGAGTGATGGGAGTAGAGTTTTAATACTCAATTCTAAAGGAGTGAGTGTAAATGGGAAAGAGACGGGTGGTATCGTTTTTGACATGGCAGTGAGTAAAGCCGTGGCCTTAGGGCGTTTTGGAGCCAACCTTTATGTACTGGATAGCGGGAACAAGGAGATATATAAATATGGGGCGATAAGTGACGGTTATGGGGATAGAACCAGATGGTTGAAACAAGATCAAACAATTAGCGTCGCACCGGTGGATATGGCAATTGATAGTGATGTGTGGGTTTTGGGGGACTCGGGACAGGTGGAGCGATTTAGGAGAGGTGTTCGCGAACAGTTTACGTTAAGCGGTGTTCCTGAGGGAGCCAAAACATCCAAGATTACGGTTCAAATGGACGGACCCAGTTTGGCGATGCTGGACACAAACTCGGGAATGGTTATTGTCTGTAGTAAAGAAACGGGAAACTGTGAACAACAGTTAAAGTCGGAAAAACTGAAGTCGGCGAGCGATATTGAGTACGATGGAAGTAATTTATTGGTGCTTTTTTCCGGAACAGTTGGGGTTTTGAAGTAGAGCCTTAAGGTACAATATTCATATGATCGTGGAGAACAGAAAGGCCAGATTTGATTACGAGGTAATTGAAGATTTTGAAGCCGGAATTGTGTTGAGTGGGGCTGAGGTTAAGAGTGTTCGAAGTGGGGGGACAACCATGACCGGGGCGAGAGTGGTTTTTGATGATGATGGAGCTTTTGTTATCGGCATGAACATTCCCAAATATAGGCACGATAGTGCCGAAGAATATGATTCTGATAAACGGAGAAAATTACTGCTACACAGCAAGGAAATTGTGGAAATCCAGTCAAAAATGAGGTCGGCGGGGTTGACAGTTGTGCCTATCTCGCTGTATAATAAGGGCAGTCTCGTGAAAGTGAAGATCGCTTTGGTTCGAGGCAAGAAGAAGTTTGAAAAAAGAGAGATACTTAAAAAGCGTGAAAGTCAGTTGGGTTTGGCGAGACGATTAAAATTAACTAACTGAAAGGGGTAAAAATGGACCTATTTTGGAGTAAAGTTATGCCTGCGAGTATCGTTAATTATTCGTGGAGTAAGGATTTTTCCGCGGGTATGAGTATTAAGAAATGGCAGGAAGGAATCAAGGCTAAGATTTGCGCTATGGATAGTGATGAGTTTGATCTGTTTTTGGCCGGGGTGGTTATGGCCTCATCTCGTGCCCAGATAATGGGGGTGCTTTTAACCGAAAAGGTGGAGTATTTTCGATCTCTTCGGGGGTAATGTGGTATACTATAGGTGTTTCTTATGGGGACGACCGGAATCGATGGAATGGTACATTTACAGGTGCAAGCCTCCTTTGGTAAAAGGAGTAAAAAAGACCAAAACACAACTGTCAATAAAGAAGACAAGTTACTTGGTTTCACCTCAAGTGAAGCCAAATCTTTCGCTCCCGTTTACGCTTTTGCCTAAACTCGAGTTTTAAGACGTCTTGGAGAGTACCGGATCCCGGGGTACCTTCAAGGCGAAAAAACACCGGATTGAATGCTTCAAGTTTGATTTAGGCTTGAGGACTAACTTATTCTAAGTCGACCATAAAGTGTTCTCGTTTGTCTGAAGCTTTATGGAAAAACGGCAAACTAAGCTTGTAGAATCTGTAGAACTATTATTTCAGACGAGGGTTCAATTCCCTCCGTCTCCACATAAAAGAATATCCTCCCTTGCGGAGGATATTTTTTATGTCAAGTGGAGGAAATTGAACAGGCGCAGATGCGACGGCATCGAGCCCGGTCCTGAGGAATTTTCAGTAGAAAATTACCGAGAGCAATTCCCTCCGAATAATGATTTCGAAGACTTCAATTCCCTCCCTTATACTTTAATTAATGTTTTCCTCCTTAATTGATTTTCTTTTTCCCCGGTTTTGTGTTGGCTGTGGTGTTTATGGGAAGGACTTGTGCAATAAGTGTTTTCGGGACCTTTCGATTGCGGATCAGATATGTCCCGAGTGCGGGGAAGAAACACCGATGGGGTGGGTGCACCCAAGATGTAGGAACCGATGGGGAATGGATGGATTAATAGTTATTTATGATTACCGAGACGATAAATTAAAGGCGTGTATTGATGGGATTAAGTTTGATTTTAATAAGGAGTTCATTAAAAGTTTGTTGAAGAGTTTTAGATTTGAGACCGGGGAGAAGTTCGATTATTTGGTGCCGGTTCCTTTGCACTTCTATCGGGAAAATTGGAGGGGTTTTAATCAAGCGGAAGAAATTGCCTTGGTGGTAGGTAAGAAAATGAAGGTTGAGGTCTTAAATGCTTTGACGAGAAAGAGAAAGACAAAACAACAGTCGTTGATTTTGGACAGAAAGGAAAGAGAGAAGAACGTGAAGAAAGCTTTTACGATTAGGAAGGAAATCGGTAAAAGGTTGAAGGGAAAGAAAATATTACTTGTTGATGATGTATTTACTTCCGGAGCGGACATGAGGGAGTGTACAAGGGTTCTTAAAAAGGCCGGGGTGGAGATGGTGTGGGGGTTGGCTTTGGCGCACTAATAATTCTCTTGGATTAGACTGATTTCCGAATTTATTTGGAGGTAGCTACTGGTGCCATAGTTGATAAAACCAGTATTTAGATACCTCTTTTGAAAAGACTTTTCGGGAGAGTGGGAGTGGCCGCAGACAAGAAACTCCCCATTGGGAATATATTTTTTGAGGTATTTCTGATACCACTTATTGAGAGGTAATCCAATTTTGGAATAAATTTTATCTCCCAACTCATTTATTATCATGTTGTGGAGAGCGCAGTTGTATTTGTCTAGGTGGTATTTCTTAATGGTTTTGATTAATGATTCACTCTTAACTGACATTTTTGATATGAGATGGCCGTGTTGAATATTGAAGGTGTTGCCATTTTGTTTGAAAGAATACCTTTCGTGGTCTTCCACCGAAAACAAGCGAGTGTTCTCGTCACACCACTCTTTCCGGTCATGATTTCCGTGGATGTAAACACAACCTTTGTCCAACATGATGGGAAAGAGTTTTTGCCAATCACTTTTCAGGAAGTCTACAAAGTCACAATAGTAGTAGGACCAGAAGTCGCCATTGACAATAAGACGATCCGCCTTTTGGAAAAGATTTTGCAGATAGTTAAACTTTTTTTGGTCAAATTCGGGCGTTAGGTGGAGGTCGGAGACGATAATGGTGGTTTTGGGCATGGTATAAACTATTTTCTGTCGTCGTCGAGATATTCGTAGTAGGCGAGAATGCCGGGAGTGGAAACAACAAAGTAAAAGAGGACTTCTTCAATAGGAATACGAACTCCGAAATACCTTATAGTCCAGAGATAGTGTGAACCGGGGAATATCCAATAATTCAGGTTTAAACCTGCAAATTCCACCAAAAGAGAAAAGAGGAAAAAATAAATGGTTATTGCCATAAAACGCCTAAATAAATGGGGAAAATACCAGAGAAAGAGCAGGAGAGGAATGATAAAAAAAACTGTTCCCAAAAAAGCATAGGAGTAGGAAATAATGGTTATCTGAGGATTAATAAATATCACCCCGATCAGCATAAAGACAGCAATAACTGCCGTTAATCCGAAGATCAACATTGATTTACTAATTAGCCGTTTTTTTTGGAAGGGAATTTTTCGATCAAAAAAAGATTCGTAAATGGTTATTATGAAGAGTATCCACAAAAAACTAAAAATAAACTGTTCGAGGACAACGACTTGGAACAACCGAAAGGGAAATATCGTCGAGACAATATACCAGGCATTATCCCGAACCAGAAGGTAGTCAAAAATGAAAGTTGCCGGAATGGAAAGTAAAAAGGAAAAGATGGAAGTTTTTGTGATGGTTCGGGGGTTTCTTATCGAGAGGTAAAGTGAAGGTAAACCAAAAAAGAGGAGGATGGAAAGCAAAAAGTTTGTGCGAAAAACTAAGGCTATCACAAAAGAAAAAAGGGGAAGTGCAATCATCATCAATAAATCTGTACGTTGGCGGGAAGTGACAAGTCTTTTGGCGGGCGCATGAGGCATGGTTCAATTATAGCGGAGGAGGTGACCTGCCTGCCGGCAGGCAGGGATTCGCCTTCAGTAAAATTCTGCTGAATTTTCTTCAGGGCCGGGCTCGCCAAGATCGTTACCTGCCCGCAAGCGCTGAAGCGCAGCTTCTGCAGGCGGGCGAGCTTGGCTCCGCCTGTCCGAATTCCACTTGACTTATCCTCAAAAAAATTAGCCACGAGGGCTAATGTTTTTTGCGGAGGAGGTGGGATTCGGACCCACGTAGGCTTGCGCCTGCATGCTTTCCAAGCATGTGGAATAGACCACTATCCGACTCCTCCGTACAGGTGATATTTTACCTCAACTGATCCAGTGCCGATAGGAGCTCGCCAACCTCATCGATTATCACGGTATTTTCAGGGACTTCTCCTGTGCGATATATCGACCAGGTGGAGCCTTTGTGTAGCCACATCGTTCGAGCTCCAATTTGAGAGGTAGGAATAATATCCCCACCCAAATTATCTCCGACGACCAGACACTCTTCGGGTGATACTTCCAGACTGGCCATTTCGGCTTGCCAGTGTTCAACCCCTTTGTGAGTATTTTCATCGGCGATAAGGATTGAGTCAAAATAATCGATTATTCCCACGTTCTCCAATTTTCTCCAAGTCCAGTCGACGTTAGCATGGGTGACCATGCCAATTTTGATTCCGATCTTTCTCAATCCCTCTAGAGCGGCTCTGGCGCCGGGACGAATTCTTGGTTTTTCGGTATAGATATTCATCAGGATTGTTAAGTTGTTTATGATGGAATTTTCGTTTCCGACAAATTCTTTTGCCATTTTCTCAACCACGACTGCCCATCTGGTCGGGTTAACACCCATGGTTTTGTACTCTTCGTCGTTATTTCTTCTAAGACATTCATTGATAATTTTGCCTTCAATACCGGTTTCTGCTGCGACTTTCTCTACATATTCATTCATGTACTTTGCAAAAATTTCTGAAGTGTATATCAAAGTATCGTCCAGATCAAATATAACTGCTTTTATTCCCAACGCATTTAGTCGTTCTCTAAGTTCGGGAAACGCTCTGTCCTTAAATATTTCCATGCCATATGATATCAGAAGATGATCTATCCAAAAAAAGCCTACATCAATTGATGTAGGCTAAGTCCTTAAACATAGTGCATTTCCATGTGGCGAACAACCGTGACTTCTTCCGGTGGGATCATGTCAATGAAGCAACCGGTCATATAGAAGGCGATTACCTCGCCATTTGGATTCCATTTACCGTCTTTGTTCAAACGTTTGGCGACAATGTGCCAGCCGTCAGGATAATCATCATGACCCATGGGGGTTCCACAGGATCCGCCACCCTCCATTCTTCCATCAACAACGACGAACTCGGCGGTGGCTCTTGAATGATCGGGGACTCCATAATCGATAGACATTGGTCTCTCGGGTTTCCCTCCAACTATTTTTGCAATCTTAACCATTTCGTCTTCGGTCAAATATCGTGAAACTATATGGTTCGGAGAATCTTGACCAACTTGGATTGGCGGTTTGCCATCGTAGTTGAGACGGCCATAGCGAAACTTTGTTGAAGTAATGACATCACCGAAACTGGGCAATCTATCTGAGGGCATGAACAACTCCTTTTTAAAGTATTTGAGGCTGGGGGAATGATACGATTTCCTGCACTATAAGTCAAGTGTGTACCTGACACGATTCGAACGTGCGGCCTTTCCCTTCGGAGGGGAACGCTCTAATCCAACTGAGCTACAGGTACATGAGGAGATTTTATATCCTCGGAGCTTCCTTCGTGGTGAAATAAAGTAAAATATACAGGAAAGGAGGATGGGCAGGACGGTAATGCGTTGGTTTCGAAAACCAATGAGCGCAAGCTCTAACAGGTTCGACTCCTGTATCCTCCGCCTTCGGCGGACAGGTTCGCATAAAATGTGCGCCCGGCGGGATTCGAACCCACGACCCCCAGGTCCGCAACCTAGTGCTCTATCCAACTGAGCTACGAGCGCAAACAAAGCATATTTTATCCTATTCTAGGGGGATTTTGTCGCCTAGCCACTTAACCAGACGGTCAACGGCAGTGACGGTTGGCTCTTGGTAGGTGACGCTTTGGAGCATGAGTTTTCTGATCTTGTCTTCATCTTCGGAGTTGATGACGATTACCAGGTGCCAGGGGACTTTTGCAAGATTGATGCGCATGAGCCGGCCGCCCCATTTGGTTTCGAACCAGAAGTTGTTCATTTCTTCAAAACGATAGGTTCGCTCTTTGGTTTTTAGACCCCAAGAGGAAATGGCATATTTTTCCAGGCGGGGTTCGGTGCGACTCATCGCCCAGAGCATAAAGACCATGGCCCAGATAACCAGAACGGGCATAACTCCTTCGATGAAGTAGAGAATGATGCTGGCCAGAAAAGCCATAACGATAACGGAACTGTAGAACTCTTTACCCCATTTTTTCCGCGGGCGCTCGTACGATTCCCAGTCAAAAAGGATGGTCTCTTCGGGATTTTGAAGGTCTGTGTTGGGCACATTTCATCTTAACACAACCCATGTTTACCTCAGAAGTTTTTAAAGGAAAAGATGGTAGCGTTTAGGGTTAGCTCTTTTTTTGACCAGACTGACTCTGGGGCATGAGCCTGGATGGCATAACCTCGGTTGTTGTAGACAAGAATGAGATTCCTGTTTCTCATTTCGATGCCTTTTGCCAGGTAAGTTCCACCAAGTAGATGGTAGGTGCTTCCATTGAGAAACATCTGTTGATCCTCATCAATTTTGTAGGAGTCAAAAGACTTCAGCAGACCCTCTTTTGCCGTTTTGACTTCGTTTTCCAGAGTATCTCTTGAAGTTCCGATGGAGACACTAATAAAGGTGAGAATGGCACTTTCGCTTGCCAGTGTGGTCTTGGGATCGATCAGAACAACAATAACTCCTGATTTTCCGCTATCGTCAACCTGCCAACCGGAAGGGATTTGTATTTCGAACCCGGCCAGTTCATTGCGATAAGGTTTAGGTTCAAAAGTGATTTCTGGGGGAGTAAAAGTAGTGGTTTCTCCTGTTGGGGTAGGAATGGGGGTGGCTGATGGAGAGGCAACGGATGGAGATGGGGCGCTGATATATAGATCCACAGGTTTATCACTTGCCTGATTTGTTTGAATCCGTTTCCAAACCAAGGTGCCGGTTCCGGCGAGAATAAAAGAGATTACCAACCCAAGAATTATCCAAAGCAGGACGTGAGTTTTTTGGGGGGGAGCGGGTATTATTCCCTTGATGCCCGTTGGTTCGTTTGAGATATCAGGAGAAAGAGATAATGTCGGCGGGTTTATTTTTTGAACTTCCTCCATAAGTTAAGTGTAACAAAACTGGCGGAGGGGATGGCCTGCCTGCCGACAGGCAGGGATTCAAAGTCCGAACTTATTCAATAAAAAACCCAGATGGTTAATCTGGGTTGGAGAGTCGAAATCTCAGCTGGAGATGTTTGACGTGAAGTATGGAGTGAAACGTTTCATGGTTTCTTCTCTAAGAGATTTGTCTTTTTGGGGATCCATCTTTTTCCAGTCGGCTCGTTCCGGGACGCCTAGCAATTGAGCAGATAGAGTTCGAAAATACTGAGCCGGAGCGGGTGGATTCCAGCAAACCATGTATTTTTTATCGAAAGTAGACCATAGCAGATATGGTTCCAATCGAAGGTGATACAAAGATTGAAGTTGAGTGAGATTTTCAACGATTTGCATTTTTGATTCAGGAAAATCCGAAGCGACTCGTTCGGTTAAATCGAGCATTACCGGTAGAATATGCAAGTGAGAGTGCTCTATGGTTTGGCCGACGATTCCATGCTCAAAGATAGTTACTTGATTTTGGTACTCCGTTTCCAAAATAAGTACCACCCGGCCAACAATTTTTTCAAAAGACTTTATTTGTCTCCTTCCGAAAGCGCCCAGACAAGGCGAGTGACTGGTCGGGATAAGCAAAACATAACCACCTTCGGTAATTTGGCCCAGTGTGGCGACAATGTTTACACCATCAAGGGAGGTAATCGTTCGAGACTTTATCTTTTCGGGGTCACAAAAAACACAATCAGTCATATCTCTCCTTTTTTAAAGTTCAAGGTAGAGTATATCGCAAACTATGGCGGAGGAGGTGACCATAAACAAAAATAACCTAGTTGGCTATTTGTATGCACTTTGTCTATGGGCAACGGAATATATGATAATTGAGTTGTTTTCTGTTTTATATATAATGCGATACGGCCAAGCTCTAAGTGATAGTAATCCTAAAAATTCGCCCTTGAGGGGTTTGCCAGACGTGGGGTTACTAGTTAATAGCTCAATTTTGGAGATGATTTTTTTTAGCTCAGTTTTCGGTAATCTACATAATTGCTTTTCAGCTTTACCGGTGTAAAGAATTTTCATCTTAAGTTAAATGCCCAGTTTTTTTTTGAGATTCTCGTGAGAAATAAGATTTTTGTCCTTCATGCCTGCCCTGACAACTTTGAGCTCCTCATGACTGGAGAGAAGATCGAGAGTTTCGAGCCAAGATTCAACCTCGGCCTTATTAATCATAAGAACAGGATCACTGCCTCGAAGATTAATTTCAACGGGTTTGAGACCGATTGAAGCGATTTTAATTAGGGAATAGAGATTTTGCCTTGCATCACTAGCGTTGTATACTGTTGTATCCATAAATATATCGTACATTATTGCGTACGTATTGTCAACTGATTGATTCTTGGCGGAGGAGGCCGGAATCGAACCGACAAGCGCTTTCGCGCGTCAGTTTAGTAAACTGATGCTGTACCATTGAGCCACTCCTCCATGAGCGGAGAGTACAGGGGTCGAACCTGTTAGAGCTTGCGCTCATTGGTTTTCAAGACCAACGCATTACCGTCCTGCCCACTCTCCGAACCTATATATTTTACCATTCCCAGAGCCTCAACTGATAAAATAGGACTGAACGTAATAAGGAGACGTCCAGTAGTGGCTTATCTGAACGGTTCGCTAAACCGTAACTCGAAAGAGTTTCGTGGGTTCGAATCCCACCGTCTCCGCATTAATATTTGTCCGCCTTGTGCGGACTGATATTTAAATGCCAAGCTTGGGATTCGAACAGTCGGAAGCGGTTTCGTAACGAACCTGCTGAGACTGGTCCTGAGGCACCGCAGGTGACCGAAGGCGAATCACTATTCCACAGTCCCGCCTTGAGCCGATATGTTAAAATGACCTCATGGTAGACACAAAAAAGCGCAAAATACTCGAATACAACACTGTTTTTCAAGTGGAAAAAGACGGTGGATATTCTGTTTGGGTGCCCGGTCTTCCTGGTTGCACTTCTCAGGGTGAAACATTTGATCAGGCCATGGCAAATATCCGTGAGGCAATTGGTCTCTACCTAGAAGACGATCGGACAGTTCTCAAATATCCCGATGATCGAGGTACACGGCAGTTCTTGATTCCCGTTACCTATCAATATGCCTAAACTACCGGTAATTTCTGCCGCAGTATTAATTAAGGCTCAATCGGTTACTAAAGAAATAATCCTTAAAATTGTGTAATATGGAGGTATGAACAACTTATCCTACCTTTCCATATTCGGAAGCGCAACCCCGATGGTTTACCTTTTGGTGATTATAGATTTGATTTTGAAAGGAGTAACACTTTTCAAAAGTGCCAAGAGGGATCAAAAGGTTTGGTTTGTGGCACTTCTTCTGATAAATAGTTTGGGAATTTTGCCGATTATTTACTTGATAGTAAATAGAGATATCTTGTTGACTAAGGTGGGTACAGCGCCTAAAAAGGCAGTTAAGAAAATATCTAAGAGGTCAAGGAGATAAGGAAAGTTTTATTGATTATCTTCTTCTGGCGATAACAAACAACGGGGTTTTGGCGATGACAATAATTTCTTTGAATAGCGGGGCAATGATTTCAACTAGTTCTTTAGGCAGATAGCCTTTTTGGAAAGTTTCTTTTGCGGTAATCCAACCATCACTGTATTTTATCCAGGTTGGTTTTATCCGGGAGTTGAGTTCACCTTGAGACCGGACTGTTAGGGATAAGTTTCCCAAAGGGGGAAGAAAATTATAAATATCAAGGAGAATTTTTAGCCTTTCATCCGGATTGGGTAGGGTGTTCAGAACAGAAGCACAATGAACCCAGTTGAAAGAGCCGGGGATATATTTATCCGGTGGAGTATCCGGGCGGTGAACCGGATCCCAACCTTCGGTTATAAAACCTTTACTTCTAAAATAATCTAGATCGTAACCATAACCACAGCCCCAGTCAAAGATTTTGCCTTCCAATAAGTTGTTCTCCACCAGGATTCTGGCGGAAAAAGATGGACGATATCGGTGGGGTGCTGTTTCGCTTGACGCCTTTAAAGCATCAAAGGGTTGATCCGGTGGATATTCTTTCTTTACCGACATGGCCGTATTATAAGCGGAGAGAGGGGAGTAATGTACCCCTAAATAGGGTAGAATTGTGGCAGATGGAAGATCAAGTTGATGAGATAAAAAGAAAAACGGATATTGTGGGAGTGATTGGTGCGTATGTGACTTTGAAAAAAATGGGGAGGCACCATAAGGGGCTTTGTCCTTTCCATTCGGAGAAAACTCCTTCGTTCATGGTGAATGAGGAGATGGGGATGTATAAATGTTTCGGATGTTCCGCGGGAGGGGACATAATAAAGTTTTTGATGGAGATTGAAGGAATTGACTTTCGGGAGGCTCTGGAGAGACTGGCGGAGAAAGCCGGGGTGAAACTGATCAATCGAAGGCGGGACGATAATGATGAGCGGACGAAGATGCTGGAAGTAATGGATTTGGCGGCACGATATTACCATTGGCTTTTGGTTGAGGGCAATGCGGGGAAGGCTGCGAGGGAGTATCTAACTGCCCGAAAAATAAGTGCAAAGTTGATGGAGACTTTTAATTTGGGGTTTGCGATGCAAAGTTGGGATAGCTTAACCAATTATTTAATAAAGAAAAAAGGATATAAAGAAGAGCTGTTGGAAAAAGTGGGACTAGTGAGTAGAAAAGAAAGGGGAGGGGTGTACGATAAATTTCGGGGAAGAGTGATGTTTCCCTTGCAGGATGCCGGGGGCAAAGTAGTGGGATTTACGGGACGAATTTTGCCATCTTTGGCCAAAGAGGATGATGCAAAATATATGAATTCACCCGAGACACCCTTGTATCACAAAGGCAGAATGCTCTATGGATTTTTTCAAGCGAAGAAAGCAATAAGAGACAAAAAGAGAGTTGTTTTGGTGGAGGGACAGACGGATTGTATCAGCTCATACGCTGCCGGTATTACGGAAACTGTGGCAGTGGGGGGGACGGCGCTGACCGAAGACCAGGTGGAGATACTGGCGCGATTGGCGGACAGGATTTATCTTTCAATGGACGCCGACGAGGCGGGTAGTGTGGCCATAAAAAGGTCGGTGGAGCTGGCAGAAAAGAGAGGGTTGAGTATTAAAGTTGTGCAGATAGAAGGAGGTAAGGATCCGGATGAAATTGCCCGAAACCGTCCCGACAAATGGAAAGAGTTAGTGGAAAATTCCGTGGATGTTTATGAATATGTAATGAATAGTGCTTTTAAAAAGTATGACGTTAGTAAGGTTGAGGGAGTCAAAAAAATTACTGAGGAAGTAACCCCATTTTTGGCAAAAATTGAAAACGGAGTAGTAAGAGAAGTATGGGCCAGGAGACTGGCCGAAAGACTTGGGGTGGCGACAAAAGGGGTAATGGGGGAGATTGACAAAAAAATATCCGGAAAACAAGAAATCAACAGTGCTAATAACGTAAAAGAAAGCAACGTTGAAGAAAACAGAGTTGTAAAACTATCCAGACGTTTGATTGGGCAGTTAATTTTAAGACAGGAAGCTGTTGGGGTGGTTGCTCCTTGGTTTGCCGGGGTGAGCGTTGCCGGTGCCGAGGGAAAGTTAATTTCTTGGCTATTGGAAAATAGGGAAAGTCAGCCGATTGAGGAACTGGTTAAGATGATCCCGAATGAACTTCGTAATGTAGCCGGGGAGTCGTATATGGCGGAGGATTCGGCTGAGATTCCGGGACAAAAAGAAGTGGAGGATGCGGCAGTGCAACTATTGCGGGAGATAATTCGGGATCGGAAAAAAGAACTAATGGAGGAGATGAATAAGGCCAGACAAGAGAAGAACGAGGAGAAAGAAGATGAGATTTTTACGAAGTTGAATGAGTTAAACAAAAAAGAGAGTAAGGTGATTGCTTTTTTAGGCTGATTTTGCGCACTTTTGTGGTAAACTAGTGGAGACTATTATGGCTGAAAATAAAGGCACCATTTCCATTCAACAAAAAATCAAGGCGATTCTGGAACTAGGACACGAACAAGGCTTTGTAACTCAAGACGACATTCTGGAGTATTTTCCGCTAGCCGAAACGCAAGTAAACGATCTGGATTATCTTTATGAACTGTTGTTTAAGGAAGACATTGATGTTTTTGAGAGTGTTTTAACCGGTCAGGACGCTGAGATTATTGAGGCTACGAGCGACCTGGAAAAAGAATTGGAGTCTTTGTCTAAGATCGAAGATACCGAAGTAAACGACCCGGTGCGCATGTACTTGAAGGAGATTGGCAGAATTCCATTATTAAAGCGTGAACAAGAGATTTCTCTGGCTCAGAAAGTGGAGCGAGGTGATAGGCACGCTAAAGATATGCTGACCAAGAGTAACTTGCGGTTGGTAGTTTCTATTGCCAAGAAGTATATGGGGAGAGGGATGAGCTTTTTGGATCTTATTCAAGAAGGAAACAAGGGTTTGATCCGTGCGGTTGAAAAGTATGATTGGACAAAGGGATTTAAGTTTTCAACTTATGCAACTTGGTGGATCCGTCAGGCAATTACCCGCGCGATTGCCGACCAAGCGAGAACAATTCGTATTCCGGTGCACATGGTAGAGACGATAAATAAATTAATCCGTACCCAGAGAAAATTAATGCAGGACTTGGGAAGGGAGCCAACGGATGAAGAGGTGGCGAGTGAGTTGGAGATTACCCCGGAAAAAGTGAGAGAGATTCTAAAAATTGCCCAAAAGACAACCTCACTGGAAACACCTATAGGGGATGACGAGGACTCGATGTTGGGGGACTTTATTCCCGATGAGCGACAGGCAACTCCTTATGAATCTACCAGTAAACAGCTGATGCATGAGAACTTGGAGGAAGCTCTTGGTAGTTTGACAGAGCGGGAAAGTAAGGTTTTGCGGATGCGTTTTGGTTTGGACGGCAGTAAGCCTTTGACACTTGAAGAGGTGGGTAAAGTGTTTGGGGTAACCCGTGAGCGTATCCGGCAGATCGAGAGTAAAGCTCTTCGGAAACTGAGGCACCCATCAAGAAGAAGAAAGTTGCAGGATTATCTGGATTGAGGTTTGATTTTGAGAACTGGTTTGTCTGGAACCTGGTGATGTTTTAAGCAACGGGCGTGATAACCTTCTTCTTCGGCACCGATGAGTACGACTGGGTCGGTGAACTTTGCAGGTTTACCATTAATTAGTCTTTGGGTTTTGGTGGCAGGCGCCCCACAAGGTTCTCCATCTATTTCTTCGGTGCAGATAGCGGTAGGTTTTTCGATTTCATCACAAAGTGCGAGGAGTGTAGGCATGGAACCAAATGGTTCTCCTCGAAAGTCTTGGGAGAGACCGGTAAAGATGACACGAATGTCTGCTTCGAGGAGGGCTTGAACTACGTCGATTATTTTCGGGTCAAAAAATTGGATTTCGTCAATAGCGACAACTTGGGTGTTTGGGTCAAGGCGTTCTAGAATTTCAACAGCGTTTTTAACCGCACATGCTTCATGTTCTCCTCCGGAATGAGATTTAACTTTGTCTTTTTCGCCCCAGCGGTTATCAATTGCCGGCTTAAACACTTGAACCTTTCTTTTGCTGATTTCGGCTCGTGATATTTCTCTGAGGAGAAGATCTGTTTTTCCGGCATACATTGAACCAGCTATTCCTTTTAAACTTTCGGTCATGGCGCCATTATGGCAAAGGAAACAGAGATAGGCAAGTGATTGATTTGACAAGGGGGAGAGTTTGATTGAAGATGTAGATATGCTAATACAACTATTGATCAACGCTCTCGGGTTTTTTATGACGGCGAAAATTGTGCCGGGGATAGTAATTGTGGACTGGGGAACACTTGGAGTGGTGGCGGTGGTATGGGGAGTGTTGTCGATTGTTCTGAAACCGATTCTAATTTTGTTGACCCTTCCTGTCAATTTTTTAACCTTAGGTCTTTTTACCTTTGTGATAAACGCAGCCCTGATTATGTTGATGGCTAGAATTGTGCCCGGATTTGGGGTGAAAAACTTTGGAACAGCCCTGCTCGCGGCGGTGGTTTTGGCTTTATTGAACGTGGTTTTGGGTAGATTGAGATAAAAAGTTTGTTGTCTGTGATACAATCCTAGGAAAGTTCGCACGCTAATATATTGCATAAAGGAGATGGTTCGATGGCTAATTATTTGAGTGATGTTTTGATGGGAAACGTGGTATTCAATCCGGAGGTTTTACGGGAATGTCTCAAGAAGTTCAGCTACCATATGATTTACCGTCCGAAGGAGGAAAAGGTTGAGTTTTTCATGAACAACGGAGGTGGGGGCAGGACCCTTTTTGAAGTACGAAACGTTCCCTATGAGAGTGCCAAGAAACTGGCCGAAGGATTGGGTTTAATAGGATCCGATTCTAGCCTATTCTGGTCAAAAAATAACCCCTATTTGAAACTTTATGATGATGGAAGTGAAGGGGCGAAGAAACTTAAAGAAGAGATAATGACTTTGGGAATACCGTTTCGAGTTGTGGAGCGGGAAGAGTACGGGTTTGGTGATTGGGGTCGTGATTTTCTGTCTCATGGATGGACTTTGGAGATGTTATTGAAGGAAGTTCGGGGAATTGCCATGCGTTATGCTGGGGAGTTAGGGACGACTCCGTAGTGATTTTGCCCAGGCTATGCCTGGGCTTTTTGTGGCTTTTGGCTTTACTAAGTTAGCCTCATTTGGTAAAATGTCTGTGTTCGTTAAATATTCCCCTGTAGCTCAGTTGGTAGAGCGCCTCCCTGTAATACACAAACTTGCAGCGCCCGGAAGTAATTTTGGGTGGAAAATCGGGTTAATTGTTCCGACCAAATAAGTCGGGAATCACTTATTGAAGTGATCGGGAAGCCTGTTGACCGCAAGGTCATGGTAATCCGCAGCCAAGCTCTTCGGCAAGCTCAGAGTAAACCTCTGTGATTGTTGATTTGAAGGTTCAGAGACTATACGCCTGACTTCTTTTTTGAAGAAATTATACGAAGAAGATGAGATAGTCCAAGCCTCTTCGAAAGTTGAGGGCACTTGTAAGGAGGATGTCCGTGGTTCGAGTCCACGCGGGGGAGCTATAAAAAATTAGTGCCTCTGTTCAATTGATACCCTTTGGCCCTGTCTGCATATATTCATTTTACGCTTGGGGAGAGATTGCTGTTTTGTTAGGCTTTTACGCTACCGCCCTTCCATCTGAAAGCTCTCCGAAACCCTTTCTTTTCGGCCTCTGCGACACTTGCGGTGTAGAACTCACCTTTATTTGGTTCGATTTTTACATTGTCGTATTGTTGGTCGAATGGTAGATGGTATATTTTTGTCTTTCCTCCATCTGTGATGTTGCACTTAATACAAGGGTACTGTTGATTCATCTTAAATTTTTCTTCAAGACTTATGTTGAGTTCGTCTGCGAATCTTCTTGCTAAACCAGAGAGTTCGGTAGTTGTATAGAAAATGCCCTTGATTTTGTTATCTTTGAACTGGTCTTTGTATTGGAATACCGTGCCAAAAAACTGGAATATGTGTTTTTCGAAAATAGTTTTGAACTGCGACCAATTCTTGCATTGAATGACGATAATTTCTTTCCCTTTTTTACATATTAAATCACGGCCTAGGTCTTCATAGCCCTTGAATATACCAACATAGTCGACATCATAGCCTTTCTCTTCATAAATATATCCAACGTACCTTTCGTATATTCTTCCAATTAGCCACTTTGGTTTTGGTCGTTTCCAATATCGTTCTAGTGCCATCTCGTTTCTTTCAATAGAACTAAGCTTCCGATACTCTTCCTTGGTAAGAAAGTTTGTGGCTGGGTCTTCTTTTTCTTCTTCTGAGTATTCCCGCAGAGATTCATCTACATCGTCAACTTCTTGCTCCTTGAAGTCCAATAAGAATGGTGCGATATTCTCGTAATATTCAATGATAGACTGTGTTTTTCGTTGTAGGAATTCTGCCATCCTTCTCCTCTTACTTTCTTCTTTGATAACCTCTGAAGTTCTAACTGCTGGATGAGGTTTGGTGACAAACCAACCCGCATAATAGTTGTCTATGTTTTCGTCATACTGAGAAAGAATACTAAGTAATGTTGGAAATCCAAATGATTTTTCCCTTAGTAGTTGTATGGATAGAGCCTCTTTCTTCTTTGCTACTTCAACCTTTGTCTCGGCTTCTGCAATAATTTTTTCTGCTTGATTTTGAATAATTTTTATTTTGTTTTGACATTGAATAACAATGGAGTTTGTTTCCTGCTTGGTTTCACTCACTAAATCATCAGCCTCTCTTCTAGCTAGTTTTATGCTACTTTCAGAACTATTTTTTTCTGCTTGAAGTTCATAGTTCAATTGACTGATTCTTTGGCCGATTTCCCTTTCTTCTTCTTTTCTAACATCTTCGCTAGTGCCATAAGAAACAATGAATAGAAAAATGATTACCAACACAAAAGATACAATCGGGGATTCTTCGTAAGCGTAATAGACAATCCACGGAAAACCGATGAATAATGAACCAAACCCATACGTGACTGAGTTGTAGAGGAATTTCTTAAAATATTTTTCAAACATTATTATTTGATTTTACTTCAATCAGCCTGAGTACCTTGTTATTTTCTGTGCTTTTTTGTTTCGATGTGGCTATTTTTGATACAAATTATGTAGAAACGTCTGCCTGAAGTCGTGTAGAAGAGTCGTGAATCTCCACTAATCTTGTGTTCTTTTATTTCCACATCGGGTGGTAACTTATTGTATAAAGAGGTATAAGCTCCAGAATTAGAGACTGGAAGGTAATCAATCCCGTTTTCTCCAAGTTTCTTTTTGGTACTATTGCCTATCTTTCTCAAGTCGAGTAATGCCGTTCTCGCAATATTTTTTAATAAATCCTTAATCTCACATTCGCTGTCGTTGTACATCTCATATGAGATGAGATAGGGAAGTGCTTCGTCATCAGCTTGTGATGGGTTGATGGCAACAGACTCAGGTAGTCTTCCTCTATCTTTGAAACTTGGTGTGGGAATATGGTAATTAGCCATTTTTTGCTTTGGCCAACACGCTCGTGTAGTACTCCTTCATTAAATCGAGAGAAATAGCATTTCTGCTCGAGATGTTACTGCCTACAGATTCGCGTGCAACTTGCCATGGTTTTTCATTGTGAGATAAAGTTTCAAGATACTGAGCGTCAAATTTTCCATAAATGCTCCAAACTGTATCTAAAAGCTCTTTTTCCTTAATATCTTTAACATCTGATTCTTCAACTTTTTCATCAATGTCTTTGAATCCTAAATCCTTGTATTCTTGATACACACTCCATACAGCCGGCCCGTGAATCCATGCTTCAATATCCTCTTTGAAAAGTGGTTTGTCATTAAACACCAAATTCCATGCCTGAGCGTAATAAAGTAACTTTTGTAGTTTTTTATTTGAAACCTTTTTACCCTCCTTGCCTGCTTTCCAAATGAAGTACTTTGCGATTAAGCTTGCACTATATTCCGCTTTTGTGCTCATATATTCCTTTCAATTTTTATTATAATCTTTTGCGATTAATTGTGTTCTGTAAAAATTTAATCATATTTCCTAGAAATGGGTAGTATATAGGTACTAGTACATCCCTGCTAGTATCTTTGTGCTATGCGTAAGGCTAGTTTGTTATCTCTGAAACAGTTGTTGAGGATTGCGATATCAATCTCTGTGGCTATCTCAGGAGTGAGTATCTGGTCGATGAAAAAGGTTCTCACACTATTCAGCAATCGGAGCATATTAGGTAATTGAAAAAGTTCGAAAATCGACCCCCGCCTACAGAAGCTATCAGCCCGCACATGCTAGAGCACAAGCTCTTGCTGGCGGGTCGCTTCAGCGATTGCGGGCAGGCAGCCGGCGAGCATTGTGGAATCAGACCTCTTTTGAACCTAAAAAGGTTCTCACCAACCGATACCCCATCGTGGATGCTGGAACTTGTCAATCCTCGTATAATCCTAGTAAGAATGAAAACAAAAAAAATTAGTAAATGTATTTATTGTTTATCACCAAATTCCCCAATAGATGAACATGTTATCCCTTTGAGTTTAGGTGGACAGTCAACTCTTCAACTAGCTAGTTGTCAAAACTGTGCAGACATCACATCCGCAATAATTACGAAAACAACACATGGAATTGATTCTCTTTTTGGGAAAACTCGGATAATACTACAAATGCCATCTAGAAGAAAAAAGAATAGACCTAAAACCCTTTCTCAAAAAGTGATTGACGAAAATACAAATAAATTTGACAATATAGATGTCGCTACATCAGAGTTTGTTGACGATGTTTATTTACCGATTTATCCACTTCCGGGCATTATAACCAAAAATGTTGTTAATCACGGAATTATTACAGAGGGAATTCAAGTAATACACGCAAATCCCAATAAAGCCAAAAAAGGGAAGAAATATATCCATGAATTTAGGTGGGATAGCTATGATTTTCCCAAGTTATTAGCATTAATTGCATATTGTACTGCCGTTGATGAATTTGGACTGGAAACAGTCTCTGATTCTCCGTTAGTTCCAATCATTCTAGGAAAAACAGATGATTTTGGAACTTGGATTGGTACAGCCAATGATTATGTGATGAAAATGCAAAATAAATTAGTTGATGTTGCGTATAATAGGCCTAACGGACACTTTCTAATGAGAATTAAATTTTTTAATTGGTTAACTGATATGCCAGAGTATTTAGTTGGAGTTAAATAACCCAGTCTTTAGTTAATAATCAAAATTTGTATACCGCGTACCTAATTTCTTCTAAAGCGGGGAGCATTAAGTAGCTGGAATAGATATAAAGTTGCTTTGTAGACTAGAATTTAGGTAATTCTTCACCCACCCTTCTATTCGAGTAGCGTCCCAGTGACGGAGCAACACAAATATATCCTAAAGGTACGTAATATATTCTTGTATGCTATGGTGAAATAAGGGGGTCTTGGTATGATAGTGTGACTAACGGAATTGGTTTGGCACGCTGATTATTACCATAACTGACAACGTTGGTAGACATCTTTTATAGAAAAAGGGACAGCTCCCATGAATAAATCCTGAGCTTCTCCCTCATTGACTATATTCCAACAGGACAAAAGACTGACGGCCTGATTGGGTAAAAGCTGGTCCCTTTGAACAGCTTTATTCTTGATATTAACCGTATCACCGTCGCCATTGTTTAGATGGGTTATAGTGGGGAATTTTTGGTGAAGTTGTTGTAATGCCAGATACGTTTCGACCGGCTCCTCTAGTCCCGTGTTTACCAAGGCGGAGATGGTAATAATCGGCTGGGGCTGATAGATAGCGGTACTTTCTCCCGATTCGGGGACTCTAAATTCACCATACTCATCATCGGGACTCAACCCGGCTGAGTACCCGTAATGACCTTGATTGTGTTGATTACCGAAGTCTTTGTGCATTTGGATAGTAGCACGATAGGTGTCTCGCCATTGATGGTTTAATTTATCTTCAGGTACTAATAAGCGTGGCCACCATAACGCAAATGATTCTCCATTCCAGGTGGCTCTACCAGGACGCCCCTTTGAATCAACAAACAGGCCTCGTTCCGATTTACGATTGATCAGGTTATCCATAAATTCGGCGATATGCTCACCACAAACCAGATAGGCAATCCTGGCTTCTGATATGGCATCATAACGCCAGCTTTCAAAACCGGGAGGATTTAAGACATAGCATCCACGAAAGAAACCGGTTTCATTATCGAGCATAAATGGTAAATCAATCCGGTCAAGATAACTCTTGATTCGATGATTGAATTCCGGAAACTGAACACTTGCCAGCAGGCTGAAAGCAATGAGCCAAGCATTGTCTACGGTGGAAATTTGTTGTTTAACGGGGTTGTTAATACCTGGCCATTGATTGAGTACTTTCCCGGTTGAAGGCTGTATCCAGTTGACAAACAACCCTTTCCCTTCACTAGTTGGGATAAATACCTCCGGATCCTCCATCATATTGGTAATAGTTGTTAAAGTTTTGTCAATATTTAGGCCTGCTTCAAAAGGAGTGATAAGTTCCATGGCAGTGGCGGCACCGACGCAAGCCAGTGAAAAACCAATATTCGTAGGGCTGGTTTTGTCTATCCTGAAAGCGTCTTCTGTTAGTCTGCCGGCTTCTCTTTGATAATGCAGGTGGTCGGCAGGTAGACCAGTTTCAGGATAATTCATTGCATAAATACTATTCCAGGTCGATTTACCGTATTGTAAATACCACTCACGTATCTCAGATGACAAAACTTCCATTTTTACTCCTTTATCGACAAAAATTTCTGTGTTTATTAAAATATAATATCATAAATAAGTATTGCTACATTTGATTTGGAAATGTAAAACCCGTAACTAATAATTCTTTTTGAACATTAGTTCCCGAGACTAAAACCGCCTCATTTCGAGTAGGTTCTTTTTTTATGCCAAAAAAGTTCGAAAATCGACCCCCTCCACGGGCGGGCGGGCAGCCGGCGAGCAACTATTTTTTTATGTCTACTGATTTCGCAATTTTAGTACTATCCTTAACAATAAATTTTAGTTCTATGGCGTCTTTGGGGACTTCGTAAACATAAGGAACTTCCTTGGCTACACCAGGTTGCAGTCCCCTCACCTTCCAACTTTTCCCAAGTACGGTATAGTGTCGGCCTTGACTGTCCACCAACTCAGGACTTGTTCCTATTATAAAATCTACAACCTTCGAACCAAGATTTACGACATCTACCGTAACAATAACAAAAGAACCGGATGTGGTTAATGTTTCTTTTGCTTCTGTGGAAAGCTTAGCGTCGTACTTAACTTCTTTTACCACCATGGAGAACGGTTTGCCTCCGAGTGTTAGGTTGAATGTTTGCTTTAAACTAAAGTGGTCGTATTTTTGTTCTATAGGAGGAGCGCTTTGGGCGCTAATTGCCGCAACTATGATGGAGAGCACGACAATAATGACAACTTTAAAAGCGTGAGTGACTTTCAGTAAATGGTGGGGAACCAGAATCAGAATAGACAATACAAAATACAGAAGACCAAAGAACCACTGCCCCACCTTGATCGTTTCTATTCCTAGAATGACGAGAAAGAACAGGAGCAGGATATTGATGATAAAAGAAAAAATGTTTTTTAAACCTAATTCCCTTACTTCTTTATTTGCTGAATTTTTCATATATCCTTTATTATTTATACATCAATTTATTTGTTGTATGCAACTTGATATACTGTAATTATGATGAAAAATAAAAAATTGTTGGTGGTGTTCCTTTTTCTTTTTGCCGGCTTGATTGTACCAAGAGTGACACAGGCATTTGATATTCGGGAGGTATTTACATCAGGGGACTCGGTCGTAGTAAAAATTCGTGAAAGAATAGAATATTTCTTTGCTTTTAATACTGAGAAAAAAGTAGAAGTTTTGGAGAGGCAGGCTGAAAGAAGATTGGATACGGCACAGAGGAATGCAGAAGATGGGGACGACAAAAAAGTTCCAAATCTGCTTCAAAACTACCTTCAGATAAAAAACAGACAGAATGACTTGTTGGAAAATATGGATGAAGATGTAATTGGAGAGGTAGGAGAGAACACTCTTGGACAACAAATCGTAATGGAAGGGATAAAAGACAAGGTTGATGAAGGAGTGAAACAAGAAGTGATTCAAGTTCAAGAACAGGTAGTAAATCAAGTGGCACGAAGAATTGTTGAAGTTGATGGTAAGGAAGGGCAAACTGAGTTTTTTAATAAAGTTGAACATGTGTGGGCACCCGGGACTGGACCAGGGGGAGAAGCGGGGGTGGTTTATGAAGGTGGAGCCGGGCAACAGTATGCACCGGGAACTTCTGCGGGAGGAAGTGGCGGGGTGGTTTATGAAGGTGGCGCAAAGATAATGTTTGCACCGGGAACTTCTGCGGGAGGAAGTGGCGGGGCTGATATTAAGACCGTCGAAGTAGTCGGAAACTAAGAAGTTCGAAAATCGACACCCCACTTCGTTTCACTACGTTAGGGGGGCAGGCAGTCGGCAAGCCAGTTGGCTTGGTGATAAAACTAAGGCAACTTTGTGAATAAAAAGTCAGCAATTGTTTGACTGATCAAACTAACACCGGCAGGGGAAGGGTGAATGTAGTTACTGGAATCAAGGTACTTGGTAATGGCAAGACCATTCTTATCTAAGGATTTCGCGTAAACATTTATCAAGGGGATATTGTGGCTTAAAGCATAATTAATGTGGTTTTCAATGTAGGTTCGGCGTTCGTTGGCCCATTGATTCCGCGCCAGAACAGAAAGATCGACGACGCCTTTACCGTAAAGTGCTTGAGATGGGGCAATGGTGGCTATAAAAACAATTAGAGAGTGCGGATGGGTGTCGGCTAATTTGGCAACCAGGTGATCCAGAGCAGTTGTTTGGTGCATCAATCCTTGTTCAAGGGGAAACTGAGACAGGGGGTTATTACCGAAAGACTCGATCAAAATGATATCAAAATAACGTCCGAGAATGGCGGGATAGGTTTTGCCAAGATAAGTGGAGTCGTTGTCGAGATGGTCTTCGACGGAGAGTATGTTAGATGAACCGAAACCGTAATTGAAGAGACCAAAAACTTTTGTCGGATAGTATTTTTTTAGATCTTTTCTTAAATCACCAAAGTTTTCGCCAAGGCTTTCCGTCATTGAGTCGCCGACAAAGATGAGAGTATATGAAGCGCTGTTGGGTATTTGTGGAGAAAGATAATGGTCGATCGGCTTGTAAATCTTGGGGCTAGGAGACGAAGTAGGGGTGGAAATAACATTGGAGATAGACGGTATGATGAGAGCCGGTGCGAGTGGACTTTTTGATCGTGCTAAGACGAAAAGACCGGCAAAAAGGACGCCAATAACAATTAATAATCTGAGAGTTTTAAATCTTTTCATGCGCTTGTGCCAATTTATTATATCGTTGCGGAGGATTTGTAATACTGAAATTGTAATTCAAATTCCTAGGTTCGAAAATTGACCCCCGCCTACAGAAGCTATCGCTTCAGCGATTGCGGGCAGGCAGCCAGTGTGCGTTTAAAGATATTTATAAACAATTATTATTCCTAGAATTCCTCCAATAGCACTAAGGATTACCGAGGAGAAAGAAAAAAAATCGGCGCCCCAAAGAGTGGGGATGAAACTCCCGACGGTAGACCCAACGAAGGTGGCAAGGTAATAAAGTTTTTTTGAGGCCATTATTTATTTTAGCCCCTTTCAGTTTTAATGGGATATAATAAGAATATGGGTAAAAAATATGTGATTATGGTTTTAGTATTATTAATTTTGGTTTTGGCCGGAGGGGTTTATTTTTGGAAAACCAAGACACAAAAACCGGCTGCGAGCGTGGTTAGCCCGACGGAAAGCACGCAGAGTGCCAATCCTTATGAAAAAACCAATCCCTTCTCCGATATAAAGATTAATCCTTTCGAATAGTTAAAAAATATGAATAAAAATATATTTCTCGTTTCAATATTGGTTACAGGAATTTTAGTTGCAAGCATGATGGCCAAATTGGTGGTTGCTCAAACAGACGGTCAAGTAACTCCTGAGATTTCCTATCCTGTCGCCGAACTGGGTAATTGTGCGGATAAAACCGCGTGCAAGGCTTATTGCGACAAGTCAGAGAATATAGATGCCTGCTTGAGTTTTGCCGAAAAGAACGGAATAATGTCGAAGGAAGAAGTAAAAACTGCTAAAAATTTCAAAAAATCCGGAATGGTAGGCCCGGGTGGGTGTAAAGGCAAGGACGAGTGTAAAACGTACTGTAATGGTCCGGATCATATGGACGAATGCATAACGTTCGCCGAAAAGAACGGGATGATGTCCAGCAAGCAGTTGGAGGAAGCTAAAAAAGTTAAGTCGGCCATAGCTAAAGGGATTAAACCCCCTGCTTGTGGTGGTAAGGAAGCATGTGACGCTTATTGTTCTTCGTCGGAGCACATTGAGGAATGTGTCAATTTTGGAGAAGCGGCGGGAATGATCAGTAAAGAAGATGCCGAAAAGATAAAAAAGGGACCCGGTAAAGGTCAGGGTAAGGACCAACAAGGTAAGGGTGGGCCCGGTGGCGGAGATAATGGAAATCTAGGTGGGCCTGAAGGGAAAGATGGTAAGGGTTCTGATCAGGGACAGGGTGGACAAGGGCAGGGAGGTGGAGGGAAAGAGGGTCAGGGCCCTGGAGGTCCAGGCGGACCTGGAGGTCAGGGTGATGAACAAGGTCAAGGTCAGGGCAAAGGTCCTAATCAGGGACAGGGTGGACAAGGGCAAGGAGGTGGAGGGAAAGAGGGTCAGGGCCAAGGTGGTGGTCAGGGTAAAGGCCAAGGTGGTGGTCAGGGTCAAGGTGGCGGACGTTAGACTGGCACTTAGCGTATACTTTGAGTATTAGATAGTTTAAAGGACATTATGTTAGTTTTAATCTTATTATTGGTGGTTGGATCGGGCTTGGTGTATATCTCAAAATACAATTTCACACTGGTTTCGGTTAATTTGGGGATGTATACTATTTCGGACATTCCACTTTTCTATGTGATTGTTGGTTCTTTGGTAACCGGCTTAGTGTTATCTTATCTGGTTTATCTTGTCCATTCAATTTCTACCTCCTTTAGGTTTCGGGGCAAGGATAAAGAAATCAAAAAAAACAAGGATGAGGTGCTTGAGTTGACTAAAAGTGTTCACCAGCTGGAGCTTCAGAACGAAAGACAAAAACATAGCCCCAGTGTTGAACCTGACGATCCAAACTCTTTGTGAAAAATCTTTTAGGAAAAATCTACAAGGCTCTTCATCTACCCAAAAATATCCAGTTGTTGGTGATGCGTTTTTTCCAGGATCAGTTTCTGGTTGGTGTCACCGGTATTATTTTTAATGACAAAAATGAAGTTCTGCTTTTCAAACACACATATCGATCACATGCGTGGAGCTTGCCCGGAGGCTATTTAAAGTCGGGGGAGCACCCACGCGAAGGGCTTGAAAGGGAGATAAAAGAGGAGTCGGGTTTGGTGGTAAGCGTTGATGAATCATTGAAAACCCGCACCGATCGTGACTCGGCTCGCTTGGATATGTGTTATACGGGTGTTTTAATTGGAGGCGACTTCAAGCCAACACGCGAAGTATCGGAGTATGGTTTTTTTGCGATGGATAAACTGCCACTTCTTCGAAAAAATCAGTTGTTTTTGATCGATGAAGTGTTGAAACAGAAAAAAAGTTGACATGTACTACTTATGGTTGTAGTATTTGAAGTATGGTAACCAAAAAACTGAGGTTTATTTCTTTATTGGCGGTTTCCGTGTCTCTAATTGTTTCTCCCCTTATCTCTTTTATAACTCCGCCTAGAGCATACGCAGCAACCACAACAGTTGACCTTGGAACGGCTGACAGTTTCGCGGTTCTAGGTGGATCAGCCGTCACAGGCACAAACACTAATATTGTAACCGGAAATGTTGGTTTAAGTCCAACTGGTGGCACTGCTATTACCGAATTAACTTGTAGCGAAGTGACAGGGACAATATATGATACGAATGGCGGTTACACGGGTGGCGGCGGTGGAAGCGTTGCATGTTTAGTGACTGACGCTAGCCTACTCACGACAGCCAAAAACGATCTAACCACAGCTTATAACGATGCTGCCGGACGAACAACAACTTCTACTGTTGCCACAGAACTCGGCGGGACAACTCTGACAGATGGGGTATACGACTCTGCTGCGGGTACATTTGGAATAACGGGGACCTTGACACTTGACGGAGGAGGGAACGCCGATTCAGTCTTCATCTTTAAGATGGCATCCACCCTTATTACAGCATCCTCCAGTAAGGTGGTCCTTACCAACAGTGCTCAGGCCTGCAACGTCTATTGGCAAGTCGGCTCTTCAACCACTCTTGGAACTTCCACTATCCTTGAAGGAAATGTACTAGCCTTAACATCGATCACCGATGACGGGGGCTCAACTGTTAACGGAAGACTTCTAGCAAGAAATGGCGCAGTTACGTTAAACAATACCACCCTTACAAAAAAAACATGTGCTGCTTCCAGTTCTTCCTCATCACCCAACGGCCCATCCACCTTAGCCTCCCTTGCGACCGCTCCCCAGTATGTTTGCCCGATTATTGAGATTGGAATAACTGCGCCAACGATAATTGAGTCAAGGAGAGTTGATGCCGATAGCGTTTTTGTTAGCTGGGGTCCTTACTCGGGAACAGATAAGTTCAACGTCCGATATGGTATGACAAAGGATAAGTTGATATATAACGTTGATGTCACCGGATTTTCAACGACCATCAACGCTCTTCCGGCAAATCAGCCCATCTGGGTTCAGGTGGCAGCCAGGAATGAGTGCCAGATTGGTACTTACGAGGCATCTAAGCTTGTGGGGGGACCGAGTCTTCCAAGTACCGGGTTTGAACCTCGTGGAAACAAAGCCCCGTGGTATATTCAGGTAAGTATCTTCACAGGAATTTCCGGGCTTCTTGTTTTTCTTCAAAGAAAATATAGATTTTTATCCAGACGTTGAAAGTTTTCTTTAAAACATCAGGGCTTTTGATCACCCTGGTAGTGTTCTTTTTGTTGCTTCTTGTTAATTTTACCCAAGGAATTGAGAAAAAAACTGTATCTCAAAGACAAGATCCAGGACTGCCGATACGCCTTTCGATACCCGCGATCAATGTTGATGCCAGGATTCAAGACGTAGGCGTTGCCTTGAAGGGAGAAATGGAGGTTCCAAACAACGTTGTTGATGTAGGATGGTTTAAGATCGGCTCACGACCCGGGGAAGTGGGCAGTGCCGTTATTGCCGGACACATAGATGGAGAGAGTGGTGAGGTAGGGGTGTTTGCAAACCTGTATAAGTTGAAGGAAGGGGACCGTTTGTACATTGAGGACGATAAGGGAACGTCGATTGCCTTTGTTGTTCGGGAGAAGCGAATATTTGATCCCGGGTATGCAGATGAGGTATTTAGCCGAAATGACAGTGCCCATCTTAATCTTATTACTTGTGATGGTTTGTGGGACGGAGTAAAAAAAAGCTATAGCAAACGCCTGGTAGTGTTTTCCGATATCATACAATAACTGCCACTTGATAAGCACTTCAACTAGTTGTAGTATGTGAAGTATGTCAACTGATAAAAAGCAACGAGTAACCCTATTTCTTGATCCGAAACTAATTAAGCACGCCAAAACACAGGCGGTGATTGAAGATACAACCTTAACCGATTTGGTGGAAACGGCTTTGGTAAAGACTTTACACGAAGAAATAGTAATTGCGAAACCAAAAATTTAAGCTGATCAATATTAATAAAAACAAAAAGAAAGATATGACAGGTTCAAAACAAAAAAAACAAGATAAGGAAAGTGGTGGTGTTAGTACGGTAGCGGCTGCGGTGGCCGGAGCGGTGGTAGGAGCCGGTGTCGCGGTGGCCGGAGCGATAGCTTTAAGTAACGAAAAAAATCAAGCGAAACTGAAAGGTTTTGTGGAAGGGATACAAAACAAGGTAGGTGGTAAAAAGGATGAAATTGAAGAGAAAGTGGTTGTGGGCAAAGAAAAAGCAACCAAGACCGCGAAGGTAATAAAGGACGCGAAAAAGGAGGTAAAAAGCATATGGCAGAAATAATTGAGGAAACAGTGGTAACCACCCCGGTAGAAAGCGAAGCGACAAAGTCTCAGATGCGTGAATATATTGTCTATTACATATTTGGGGCGGTGGAAATACTGCTGGCATTTCGCTTGGTTCTTAAGCTGATGGGGGCGAGTCTTTCAAGCGCCTTTGTGAAGATAATATACGCCATAACCGGAGTCTTTACTTTACCCTTTGAGGGAATATTCCGTAGAGGATTTACCCAAGGGTTGGAAACAACTTCCGTGCTTGAACCCGCAACGGTGGTGGCGATTATTGTGTATGTGGTGCTGGCTTGGGGAATCGTTAAATTGATACGAATATCCTCCGGGAAGCAACAGCCAACGGATTAGTTTGAGAAATAATATTAATAAATAGCATAGAAAGGAAGTGAAAAATATGGGTATTTTGGATATCATCATCATCTTGCTGATTATTTCATGGCTGGGTGGATTTTCTCTCCATGTCGGTGGGGCGCTAGTTCATTTACTGCTCGTTATTGCAGTGATCATTTTAGTTGTCCGACTTTTGGGTGGGTAAGGCATAAAAATTATTAATCACATAAAGATATATGAGTCTTTCTATTTCAAATTTAAGCCCTTTGGCATCACTGCTTTTTGGGGTGTTGATTCTGATGTTTCCGAAGTTTCTTAATTACCTAATCGCCGGCTATTTGATCGTGATAGGGCTTTTGGGACTGGGGTTTATCAGATAATACCGGAGTAACTAAAAATGGATATCAATATTAACGATAAAACGGGAAAGGTGACGGTGTTGTCGGAAAAAAGTCAGACACTACCGGAGGCAGATCCGATTCCCAGGCAAGAAGTCGCGCGCTCCGAGGAAAAAGAAAAAATCGTTGATAAGAATTTGGTGGCAAGTTTAGTTAAAAAGTCTAACAGAATCTTGGTGACGGTCTCCACCCATAGGTTTCCTTTTGATTTCTTTCCCGACACTTTGAATGTGGAAGAGGGAAGACTGACAGTCATTAATCGAAGTTTTTTCCTGTCCTCTCAAGTTCATAGTGTGGATATAAAAGACATATCGAATGTTTTTGTGAATACCGCGCCTTTCTTTGCTCAGCTCGTTATTGTTTCAAAAACCTTTATCAAAAACGAAATAAAAATAAAATATTTGAGAAAAGAGGAAGCGGTGTTGGTAAGAAGAATCATTGAAGGCTTAAGGACCTTTCAAAGTAAGCAAATCGATACCTCCTCCTATTCTAAAGAGGAACTGATCGCCAAACTCAAAGAATTAAGCACGACAGAGATAGTAACGTAAAAATATTTAAAAGGGAGGTGAATGAATAAATGACAACTATTGTAAACAACCCACCGGCCGCCGATAACTCGGGAGGGCCTATGGGCTGGATAATTGGACTGGTAATTCTTTTGGTCGTACTGTATCTGGGGTTTGTATATGGAATTCCGGCAATTCAACGGATTAAAGTGGGAACTCCGCAGATCAATATTCCGAGCCAGATCGATGTAAATGTTAATCAGGCCGAATAAAACCGGTTCTATATCGAAGATATAGACATTTTTTGTGCGACAATAGTCAAGATGAGGAAGAACTAAACGGTTTGGGTAATGACCGCGAGACACTTTTCGCCCGCATGGACGCCAAGGACAGGACCGGCTTCAAAGATATCATTTGATAAGGGTGTGAAGAAGAGAGTAACCACCGTAAGCCAGGAGGATTGAACCAAAGAGATTGCTGAGGGCGGCCGTCCAGAGATAACGGAGAAAGGGAACATGATAAAAACCGCCGGTGAGGGAGACTATCTTACCGCCAAACTGGGGAACTAGACGACCAAAAAGGAGAAACCAAACGGAGTCGGCGGAAAAGCGACTAAGGCCAAACGGAAGTTTCCTTTTGATTTTTTCGAAGTCGGCGATTTGGCCGAGACTCCGACCAATGAAGTACTCGATAACTGCCGCAAGATTGTTGCCCATCCAAGATACCAATACTCCGATCCATGGCCCAAAAATGGCACCATTTAGAATGACGATCGGGTCGGTGGGGATTGGGGTGGCCGAGAGGATGCCCATGAGAAGAATTGAAAATAATGGTCCGGCGATGCCTGTTTTGGGGATGTGTTGCTCGATATTTTTTAAGTCTCTGGCAAAAAATACAATAAGGGCAATGGGGATGCCGAAACTAATAACAGCGATGAGAATATTGCGGATATTTTTTAGGAAACCTTTTTTCATCAACAATTTATTATAACGGAATGATTTTGTGCAATAATGGATTAGTTAATAATTTCTAAGTTCATGAAAAGATCTGCCAAAAAGAGAAAAGTTAATAAAGGGGTTCTAGCCGCAATCGGCGCTACCGTTTTGGGCGTAGCCGCCGGAGCGACCGCAATGTTTCTTTCTAAGAAGGAAAACATGGCAGCGGTAAGGAAATCCGTAAATAAAGCGGTTAGGAAGGGTAAAGCCGAAGTGGCTAAAGTAAAGAGGAAACTAATAAAGAAGTGAGAACTTGGGGCTCTAGATGAGCCCCATTTTTTTACCAACAAAAGCGAACTGTTTTAGGCCGAAGTTGAGATCTTTTTGGGTGTGGGAGGCAGAAGGCATGACTCTGATACGCGCTTTACCTTTGGGTACCATAGGAAAGACAATCGGAGTGGCAAAGACACCTCTCTCGAAAAGCTCCCGACTTAGAGTTTTGGCCGTTGCTTCATCGCCAACCATGACGGGAGTGATGGGTGTTTCGGAGTGACCGGTGTCGAACCCTAATTTTTGGAAACCTTTTTTTAGATACTTGGCATTTTCCCAAAGTTTCGTTACCAGTGATGGGGAGGCGGAAAGAATCTTAACCGATTCGAGTAGGGCGGCGGTATCGGGGATAGAAAGCCCGGTGGAGAAGGAGAAGGGGCGAGCTTTTTGTTTGTAGAACTCAACGAGCTTTTTGTTTCCGGCAATGCAACCACCCAGGACGCCAAACGCCTTGGAGAGGGTACCTATCTCAATGTCGACTTGTCCATGGAGATTGAAATGATCAACGATACCCCGGCCACTTTTGCCAACGATGCCCTCACCATGAGCATCGTCAACCATAGTGACGGCTCCGTATTTTTTGGCAAGCTCAACTATACCCGGAAGAGGGGCAAGGTCACCGTCCATACTAAAAACACCGTCGGTAATGATGAGAATGATTTTTTCGGTGCCATCCGAACGCTTTTCTTTTTGCATTTTTTTTGCTTCTTTAAGCTTTTCTTCGAGGCCACTTAGATCGTTGTGGGGGTAGACAAACTTTGTTTGGACTTGAGCGAGCTTGATGGCATCGATGATGGAGGCGTGGTTTAGCTCGTCACTGATGACAATATCCTCTTTATCAACCAGAGTTTGGACAGCGATGAGATTGGCCACGAAACCGCTTTGGGTTAGCATAACCGCTTCAACCCCTTTAAATTTTGCGAGTGCAAGCTCTAGTTTTTCATGAAGAATGGAGTTTCCGGAAAGAGCACGTACGGCACCGGTGCCGACACCATATTTTTTTATGGCTGCAATAGCCGCCTGCCTGATTTTTGGGTGTGAAGCAAGTCCAAGGTAGTTATTCGAGCAGAGGTTAAGGACTTTTTTGTTGTCGACAATGAACCACGAGTCTTGGGGGGAAGAGACAACGCGATACGTTTTTAGTGATCCGGAAGACTCGAGATCTTCAATCGTTTGATAGATTTTTTGGAGGCCATTTTTCATGGTTAAGTTTACCACGCCGGTTTAAGAACGATCCAAACAAGAACGGCCAGAAAGATACGATAGACGGCGAAGAGGGTGAAGTTGTGTTTGCCGACATAAGAGGTGAAGGCTTTTACAGCAAGTGAAGCGGAAAGGAAGGAAAAGAGAGAACCGACGAGAATGAGAAGGTATTGATGTCCGGTAAAAGAGAAACCGGTTTTTAAAAGGTCGTAACCGCTGGCGACAATCATGGTGGGGATGGCCAGAAGAAAAGAGAACTCAACAGCCTCGAGTCTAGAAAGACCACAAAATAAACCACCGACAATCGAGGCGGCAGAACGGGAAACACCGGGAATCATTGAGAGAGACTGGAAAAGCCCGATGGAAAGGAGGTTGCGGTTATTTAGGCCGGAGATATTTTTTGATCCCTGCTTAAATTTGGGGAGACGGTCAATAATAAGAAGAATGATACCACCAATAAAAAGAGCAATAACAATGACGGAAACACTATCTAAAAGATACGCCTTGACATATTTATAGAGGGTGAAACCCAGGATTCCTGTGGGGATGAAGGCAATGATCAGTTGTTTCCATAAATGTCGGGAGTGGAGGATTCTTTTCCGGTAGAGAACAACCACGGCGAGAACTGCCGATAACTGGATCAATATATCGAAACTTTTGGTGAACTCGGTGGTAGTAATACCAAGAAGTTTTTGGGTGAGGATAAGGTGCCCCGTGCTGGAAATGGGGAGAAACTCAGTGAAACCCTCAATGATAGCAAGAATGATTGTTTGTAAGTAAGTCACAGAATAATTATATGCCGACGAGAATCAAAAAATTACTCTGACGATTGGGCGAGTTGCTTTAGTTTTTCCGGATTGATCACAACAAACTGTGTTCTTTTGGTGGAGATGACACCCATTTTTTGAAGCTTACTCATTTGAACACTGGTGGTTTCGCGAGTTAAGCCAACGAGATTGGCGATGATCCGGTGGGTAACGGGAAAGTTGACAACAGGTTTGCCATTTTTGGTATCGCCATAGTCGTGGGTAAGTTGGAGGAGGACTGAAGCAATTTTATTTTGAGCACTGCCATTAATGATATTGCCCTGGTTAACAAAATAGTTTAGTAGAGAGCTAAAAAAGAAGTCCATGAGGGTGAGACGAAGTTCTTTGTGAGTGTCAAGGAACTTCTTAAATTCGGAGTAGGGGGCGACATAGATTTCCACGGGAGTAATAGCCTGGAAAAAGTAGTCGTTTCGATGTTCGGAGACGGCGTGGATAGCGGACATAATGAAAAGAGGCCTAAAAAGATTGATGGTATTTTCGCCTTTGGGGGTGATGGTGTAGGCTCTAACGAAACCAGACTTGATGAAGTAAACGTTTTCGAATTTGTCTCCAGGTTTGAAGATGATTTTATTTTTTGGGATTTTTTTTGAAGGAAACCGAGAAAAGAACCTTTTGATTTGGGTAAGTTTGGCTTTGGTCATACGCAGTCCGTCATTATACACCCCGAGTATTAAGACAAGACGTGGGGATTGGAAAATAAAGTATTAGGACGAAGGTGTGTTGCCGTAGATAATGATTTGGGTACCGGGATTTTCGGATGTTGACCTAACTGTATTTTTACCATCAGGAATATTTGGCCCCGTCCATTCATAGATCAGGGCGGCTTCGGAAGTTTTCATGTTGACGCAACCGTGGGACATAGGATGGCCGAAGTTTTCGTGCCAGTAGGTACCATGGAGAGAAAAACCCCTGGAACCTGCGACCCGATCGTTTTCAAAAAACATGACATAGGGGACATTGGGGAGATAGTAGTAGGTGTGTAGGGCGACGGATCCACCGCTCATTTTGGTGTAGCGGAATTTGCCCCAGATATTAAAGACGCCTGTTGGGGTTTTCCCCCATTTTCCGGTGGATACAAGAAAACTGTAAACAAGACTTTCTCCTTCGTAGGCGTAGAGCATCTGGTTAGTTAAGTCTACGTAAATCTTTTTATCGGAGTTAGATTCCCCAAGCACCTTTTTTGACTGTGGAAGCTGGGCAAGGAAGTTCGGAACCGATATGGGAGAGTTGAGAAAAACGGCTTTGGTTTCTGTGGAATCAAAGCTCTCTTGAGTTTGAAAATGATTTGGGGGGTCGGTGTTTATTCCAATAAAAAGGCTGAGAATAATAACAGCCATGCTAATCATCCAAGCTTTGAACACTGAGATCAGTGTAACAAAAATTTCTAAAATTGTGTAGAATTGTTTTATGGATAAACAAAAAACTAACGCAGGAGGTATTACGCAGTTGGAGGCGGCCTTGGAAGGTGTATTTGTTAAAAAACTTCCCGCATTGCCTGCCAATATAAAGGAAATTATCGTGAAGTTTAGTCCCTGGATCGCCTTGGTGGGTCTGGTGATGACCTTGCCCACGCTCTTAGCGGCATTGGGACTTACCGGAATGATGTCCGGATATTTGGGCTATGGATATAAGTTTGGATATAGTATTTCATGGTGGATCTCGATCGCCAGTATGGTTTTGATGGCGATGGCATTGCCGGGACTTTTTAAGAGAAAGATGTCGGCCTGGAAGCTGATGTTTTATTCATCTCTCGTGATGGCCGTTTATAACTTGGTTATCTTCAATTTGGGAAGTCTGATCATTGGAACCGGGATATCTTTGTATATCCTTTTCCAAGTCAAGAGCTACTACAAATAAGAGCAGACAAGGAAGCGAGGCTTGTTGAAGCAGTCGTTATCGATGGTGGCCGATAGGCTTTTGGGGATAGTGAAGCTATTTGGGGTGTGGGTGTCGTCGATTTCAAGGATGGCTTGGCCGTTTCTGGAAAGGAATTGGGGAAGTTTTGAAAGAAGGGCGTTGATGAAGAGATTGCCTTTGGAACCGCCATCAAGAGCCATCTTCGGCTCGAAGTCTTTAACTGACGAATCTAGATTATTGACGTTTTTGGTGGGGATATAGGGAAGGTTGGCGAGGATCAAATCAAACTTGATTTTGGGAAAACTTTCCAGGAGATTTGATTCCAGGAAAAAGATGTTTTCCGGGGAGTGAAGGAGTCTTTGGGCATTGAGATCGGCAATCTTGAGAGCCTGGGGGGAGATGTCTGAGAGGAATATGGTGTAGGGAATTTGCCCCTTGGCGAGCTTAACAGCCAGAGAAATGCCAAGGCAACCGGAGCCGGTACCAATGTCGGCGATGACCGGGTGGGCGAGATCGCGGTCATCAATATACCGTAAGGCTGTCTCGACAATTTGTTCGGACTCGATGCGGGGGATGAGGGTGTCTTTGGTAACCAAGAAGTCCAAACCGGCAAACTCAACGTGTCCGGTGACGTACTCAACTGGTTTTTCCCCAATGGACTCAAGATCAATTTTTGGAGCCCATTTTTGTAATTGGTTTAGTTCGTAGGGGGAAAAAACACGTTTGGTCACGGCTTAAGGTGTGGCAAAAGTGTATTCCTGGGTGGTGGTCAGTTTTTCTTTGATGTTTAGAGTGATGACATATTTATAGAGCGTGCCGGAAACCAGGCCATCTACATTTAATAGGTGGTTAGTTTGGGGGGTTTGGGAAGTGGTGAAGGTTTTATTTAGGCCTTCGGTGAAACGGACAGTGGCAATGACGGGGCTTTTGGTTGAAAAGGAGATGAGAACCTGGGTGTTCGATATTGGAGTGATCAAGGGGGCGGTGAGAATGTCACCAGCCTTAACGCGCGATTCTTGGGAGAGACCAAGTTGCTTGATAATAGTGGGCATAGCGGTAACTGCAGTAAAGACAATGACAAGGGGAATGATGAGGGCAAAGGCGGACTTGAGGGGAATACCCCAGAGTTTGTGATAGTAAATCTTGGCCTGTTGGGCTTTTTTGAATTGAAGGAGCTGATTCTTTGGGAAGAAGTCTCCGTGATTGTTAGGACAGGTAAAGACAGTGACAGTTTCCGGAACGGAGTCGTCTTTGATGCCGGACATGGTTTGGCCACACTTTGGGCAGACAGGGGAAGTGGCCGGAACGGTGTTGGATTTTGGCAGAACAGAGTCGACATTCTTGGCTGTTTCAATCGAGAGGAAGTTTGCTGCGTACGGGGGAAGAAAATGACCACCGCAGTTGAGACATTCATCTACGGTTTGAGTTTGGCCATCGGTTGTGTCGACTCTTATAAAAGAAAGTGGATGGTTGCAATGAGGGCAAGTCATGAGATCATTTTAGCAAAAGGAGGAAGGAAAGGACAAAGTACTTCGAAACTAATACTTTTCTATGGTTTGAGTGACGGCTGATTCTGGTAAACTAAATATGTGAAAATAAAGTTTTTGGGAGCGGCTTCGATGGTCACCGGTTCGTGTTATTTTCTTTCCGGAGAAAAAACCGGCTTGATGATTGATTACGGAATGTTTCAAGGAAAAGTAGAGGAAATGGGTTGGAATTGTATTAAACCCAGTATTGATTTTGATAAATTGACGGCAGTGGTTTTGACCCATGCGCATCTGGATCATTGCGGAAGACTGCCTCTGCTGATCCGATATGGTTTTCGGGGGCCAATTTTTATGACAGAGGCGACAAAGGCGTTGGTAGAGTTGGTGCTTTATGACTCGGCGAAACTGGCCAAGGAAGAAAAAACTAAAGTGATTCTGTATACGGATGAAGATGTGGAAAAAATTCTGAAACAAGTTCAACCGGTGGAGTATGATAAGCCTTTTATGGTGGGTGAGTTTGAAGTGACATTGTTGGACGCGGGACATATTTTGGGATCGGCGACAGTTCTTATCGAAGAGAAAAGCACAAGGAAGAAAGTTTCTTTTAGCGGAGATCTAGGAAATACATCGGAACCATTATTGGCTCCAACACACTGGGTGAGCCGGGCTGATGTGGCAGTGGTTGAGTCGACATATGGAGACGAGATACATGAGAGTCGGGACGAAGTCGAGGAATTAGCTGCGATTGTAGCTGAGGCGGAGGTAGAAAAAGGGACGGTAATCATCCCCTCGTTCTCTTTACAGAGGTCTCAGGAGATTTTATATATCTTTGATCAGTTGAAAAAACAGGGAAAAATGGCAATGGAGACGCCGGTATTTTTGGATAGTCCGATGGCAATTAGGGCAACTGAAGTGTTTCGGGATTTTCCGGAGCTTTATAACAGGAAACTGAAGACACAAGTAAAGGTGGATGACCCGTTTGATTTTCCAAGTTTGGTGCTTTGTGACACGATTGAAAAAAGTAGGCAGATAAAAAATCTGATTGGGGCAAAAATCATCGTGGCGGGGAGCGGTATGATGACCGGCGGCAGAGTGCTACACCATGTGATCTCGTTTTTGGGGGATCCGAAAACTCAACTGGTTTTTGTGGGATATCAGGCCGAAGGGACCATGGGTCGACGGATCCAGGACGGCGCAAATAATGTAAATGTTTGGGGAAATATAGTGACAGTAAAAGCGGAGATTAAAGAAATAACAACCATGAGCTCGCATGCAGACCAAGTACAGATTTTGACATGGCTTGGCAAGATGGAGGGACTGTCACGAGTGATTCTGGTTCATGGCGAGGAACTACCAAGATTGGTGTTGGCCGAGAAAGTAAGACAAAACTTTCCCGGAGTTGAAGTAGACCTACCAATGTTAGATGATGAGATTGATACCTAAAGATGAAAAAAAATCTGTTTACTTTATTAAGTTTGTTGGGATTATTTATTATAGTAAAGAATGCCTGGGCTTATGATTTAACACTAACTGCCGTGGGAACACAGTCTACCTTGGGAGTGGATTATAGTTTGGTGAGCCTTACCGGCGGAATACCAACTTTGGTGGGAACGGCGTCACCAAGTGCACAAGTAGGAGTGAAAATTAAAACTTTGTTGAAATATGCGACGGCCAGCACGAGTGGTGTTTGGCGGTTTGTACCAACGGCTTTGGATCAGGGAGATAACTTGGTGGTGATTTCGTCAGGAGTACAGACTATCTCTTTCACCTTAAGGTTTAATGCAACGGCTTCAGCGACCGTGGCGACTCCGACAGCAACACCTAGTGGGTCTACCCTTCCCGATACCGGCGTGTGGGAGTACTATATTCCGGCGATCGCTCTCGGTTTTGGAGTGTATTATTTAGGAAGATTTGGTCGGAGAAGGATGCAAAAATGGGAGAAGGGCGATGAATAGAGTAGAAGTGATATTTGATATTGAGACGAAGAAATTTTTTGATGAAATAAAGGCGAGAAATCCTGAAGATTTGGGGATTTCGATCGTGTCGGCATATAGGCGGGAGATCGATCGCGACTTTAGGGAGTTAAGGGGAGAGATGAAGAGTTTTTGGCCCACCGACGCCAAGGCTATGGTGGGCAGGGACGCGTTATTTTTTGACCAGATGTGGAGCTGGTTTGAGGAGGCGGATAGAATTATTGGCTACAACAGTTTGGACTTTGATGTACCGGCGGTTAATGGAGTATACAAAGGCGACTTTAGTAAACTGAAGCACTTCGACGTGATGAAAATAATTAAGGATGTTTTTGGGCATAGGGTGAAACTGGACTCGGTGGCTAGGGAGAGTTTGGGAAAAGGGAAGACAGCCGGGGGAGCAGAGGCGGTGGCTTGGTGGGCGAAGGGCGACCCGGAGAGCTTGGCTAACTTGAAAAAATACTGTGAGATGGATGTGGAGGTGACTAAGGGGGTGTATGACTATGGCGTAAAAAATGGGAAACTGAAGTTTAAGGATCACTGGAATGAGTTACGGGAGATCGAGGTCGATTTTTCTTATCCAAAGGGTGAGGAACTGAAGCGGTTCGAGCAACAGATGGGACTATTTTAGTGATACCCTAACAATATGTACAAAATCGGAATCGTGGGATATGGATTCGTTGGTAAAGCGGTGGAGTATGGATTTAAGGAGGGAAATGAGATTTTTATTTATGATAAGTTTTTGCCGACGCTTTCTTTGGGAGAAGTAGTGAAAAAATCTGAAGTGATATTTGTAGGTGTACCGACACCGATGACCAAGGCGTATACGAAGATCGATCTTTCAATAATCAATGAAGTGACGGCGGAAATAGTGAGGCTGGCGAAAAAGAACAAAGTTGAGCCGATCGTCGTCTTAAAGTCGACGGTTGTTCCCGGAACCACAAGAAGGTTAATTAAGGAATTAAAGTACCCAAGAATGGCGTTTAATCCGGAGTTTTTGACTGAAGCGAACTACCTGGAGGATTTCGTGAACGCCGATAGGGTGGTGATCGGTGCCGATAATAACGAAGTAAAGCAGTGGGTGGTGGATCTATATCGGGCGACTTTCCCCAAGACACCCATATTTGAGACCGACCCAACAACGGCCGAGGTGGTGAAGTATGTGGCCAATACCTACCTTGCCACAAAAGTAATTTTTGCCAACGAGATGTTTGATCTGTGCGAGAAACTGGGGGTTAATTACGATGAGATGAAGAAAATGGTAGTTGCCGATCACCGAATTCATGATTCACATATGGACATTACGGCGACGAGAGGCTTTGGAAAGAAATGCTTTCCAAAGGATACGGTGGCGATACTGGGTCTCGCCAAAGAGCTGGGAGTAGAGCTGTCGGTAATTGAAACCGCTTGGAAAAAGAACTTGAAGATTAGGAAGGTGCGAGACTGGGAGCAGATCGAGGGTGCCGTATCGAAGAAATAGGTGGTTGAAATATGATACTTGGAGTATAATAGTCCAAGTATATGTTTACTCTGACTAAGAAGGCCGATTATGGTCTATCCATGCTCTCAGTTCTGGCTTCACGAGGCCGGAAAGGGCGTGTAAACCTTAAAGAACTGGCGGAAATGGGGATGCCAAGGGCATTTATGAGCAAAATTGCGGCTTCCTTGGTGGAGGCAGGCATTCTCAATAGCCGCGAAGGTAAAGGGGGCGGATATGGCCTTAACTACGAACCTAAAGAGATACAAGTGCGTGAAGCTTTGGAGGCGATTGAGGGAGAAGTGGAGCCGGTTATTTGTTCCGAGTGTCCGATGAAGGGTGGTTGCGGACAGATAAGTTTCATGGACAAACTGACCGAGGATATTAATAAGTTACTGGAAAAATATACCTTGAAAGATCTAATTCGGTAATTATTTATATAGATTCCCGCTTCCGCGGGAATGACATGAAAAAATGCTAAAAATAACAAATTTGAAGGTAGGTGTTGAAGAGAAGGAAATTTTGAAGGGGGTTGATTTGGCGATTGGAAAAGGCGAAGTTTTGGCTCTGATGGGTCCAAATGGATCAGGAAAGTCGAGTTTGGCCTTGACAGTTATTGGCAATCCAAGATACAAGGTGACTGAGGGGAAAATTGTTTTTGAGGGTGATGATCTGCTGACAATGAGCCCTGACAAACGGGCCAACAAAGGAATCTACTTGGCTTTTCAGAATCCTGTTGCCATTCCCGGAGTAACAGTACGGGAGATGCTTTTGGTTGCTTTGCGAATAAAAGAAAAAGTGCCTAAAGTGTCGGCTTTGGAGCTTAAGAAAACGGTGGAAATGGAAGCGGAAAAACTTAACCTAAGCCCCGAGTTATTGAGCCGCGGTCTTAATGAAGGATTTAGCGGAGGAGAGAAAAAAAAGATGGAGATACTTCAGATGAGAGTATTAAAACCAAAACTATTGATATTGGACGAGATCGATTCGGGTCTGGATATCGATGCTTTGGCAATGATTGCCCAGAGTGTGGCCGAGATGGTGAAAAAATACAGTATGAGTGTTTTGGTAATTACTCATTATCAGAGAATTCTAAATTACTTAACTCCCGATATTGTGGTCATAATGAAAGATGGAATAATCACGGAACGGGGAGGAAAGGAAATGGTGGAGAGACTTGAAAAACATGGATATAAGTAAGGCCGACCAGATTGCTTACTCCTATAAAGGAGAGCGAGGGCTAGATGAAAAACTGATCCGGGAAATTTCGGCGATGAAGGGGGAGCCGGACTGGATGCTGGAAAAAAGGCTGGCGGCTTACAAAATTTATCTTGCGAAACCGATTCCAACATGGGGAGGGGATTTATCGCCATTACATTTTGAGGATATTTATTATTACTTAAAGCCGGCGGTAACCGAGAAAAAATCTTGGGATGATGTTCCGGCTTCCGTAAAAGAAACTTTTGAAAAAATTGGAGTACCTCAAGCGGAACGAGAGATGTTGGCCGGAGTCAAGGGGCAGTACGACTCGGAAGTGGTTTATGGATCATTGAAAAAAAACCTAGCCGAAAAAGGGGTGCTTTTTCTATCAATGGACGAAGCCTTGAAGACGTATCCGGAGATGGTGAAGAAATATTTTGGAACAATTGTACCGATGGGAGACAATAAACTGGCGGCATTAAACAGCGCAGTTTGGAGTGGGGGGTCTTTTGTTTATGTGCCGGCAGGGGTGGAAGTGGATCTTCCTTTGCAAGCCTATTTTAGAATTAACAGTGAGAGTGCGGGACAGTTTGAGCGGACTCTAATTATTGCCGAGGAAGGATCTAAAGTGCACTACGTGGAAGGCTGTAGTGCGCCGGCATTTTCTTCAGCGTCACTACATGCTGCCGTAGTGGAGGTGGTTGTAAAGAAAGGTGCCAAAGTGGCATACACCACAGTGCAAAACTGGTACAAAAATATTTATAACTTAGTGACAAAGAGAGCTTGGGTAGAAGAAAAAGCAGAAATGCGTTGGATTGATGGGAACTTAGGTTCGGCCTTGACGATGAAATATCCTTCATGTGTGTTGGCGGGGGAAGGGGCAAAAGCGGAGATGTTGTCAATCGCCTGGGCGGGAAAAGACCAACATCAAGATACCGGGGCGAAAATGATTCATCTGGCACCGAATACCACTTCACAAATAATCAGTAAGTCGATATGCAGGGATGGGGGAAGAACCACCTATCGAGGAATGGTGCAGATGAATAAAGGGGCGTATGGCGCTCGGTCAAAGGTGGTGTGTGATGCTTTGATACTGGATGATCAAAGCAGAAGTGATACCTATCCAACCAATAAAATATTTGAGGAAGATACCATTTTGGAACACGAAGCGGTGGTCAGCCGAGTAAGTGAGGAACAACTTTTGTATTTAATGAGCCGGGGTTTACCGGAACATGAAGCAGAGGCCATGGTGGTCAATGGCTTTTTGGAACCGGTGATGAAAGAGATACCTATGGAGTACGCCGTGGAGATGAATCGACTGGTGGGTTTGGAGATGGAAAGGAGTGTGGGGTGAAATATTTATTTAGTAAACCGGGGAAGCATGAAATTAAACTTTCTTTAAATAAAGAGGGAGAGAGGTTGGAGTGGTTGGGAATAATACACGCTAGTGAGATCGGAGAGTATGAGTTAAATTTGGTGATGACACACAAGGTCCCCAATACATTTGGAAGAGTGGAGGTGCGCGGTGTGGCCGAGAATGGGGCGAGAATAAAAGTAAATGGCTTGGTAAGAATCGAAAAACAAGCGCAAAATACGGACAGTTTCTTATCGATGAAGATTTTACTGTTGGATAAAAAATCTGTGGCAACAGCGGAGCCGGAACTGGAGATTTTGGCCAATCAGGTGAAGGCAAGTCATAGTGCATCGGTGGGTAAGATCGACGAGGAACAGCTGTTTTATTTAAAATCCAGAGGCATCGGAGAGAGCGAAGCGAAAAATATTATTATTAAGGGGTTTTTGAATTAAAATATAACTATGTTCGACGTAACAAAAATAAGAGAAGGCTTCCCTATTCTAAAAAGAAAAGTGAATGGCCATGATTTGGTGTATTTGGATTCCGGGGCGACCAGCCAGAAGCCCGAGGTGGTAATTGAGGCGATGAATAAGTATTACAGGCAGACAAACGCCAATATTCATCGGGGGGTGTATGAGATGTCTGTGGAGTCAACGAGACTCGTAGATGAAACCAGGAAGGATGTGGCGGGATTTATCGGTGCAAGGAGTGAGGAGGTGATTTTTACCAGAAACACGACGGAAGGTATTAACCTGGTGGCTTATTGCTGGGGAGATGAAAATATAAAAAAGGGTGACACTATTGTAATTACAAAGTTGGAACATCACTCGAACATGATTCCTTGGCAGGAACTGTGTAGAAGAAAGGGAGCTGATCTTCGGGTGGTGGACATTAATGACGAGGGAGAGTTGGTCAATGAAAAAGGATCAAAGATCATTGAGGAGAACGGATTGAGGGTGGTTGTTGGTGGTTGGAAGAATTTATTGGATAAGCGAGTTAAAATGGTGGCGTTTACCGGGCAGTCGAATGTGTTGGGTACGGTGACGGCGGTGGAGGAGATAGTGCGAATGATAAAGAAAAATTCTCCGAGAGCTTTGATCTTGATTGACGGGGCACAGATGGTGCCACACATGAAGGTAGATGTGGCAAAAATGAACGTTGATTTCTTAGTATTTTCGGGACACAAAATGTTGGGACCTACAGGTATTGGTATTCTTTGGGGAAGAAAAGAAGTGTTAAATAGCATGAAACCATTTCTGTATGGCGGTGACATGATCGGAGAAGTTAAGCTAACGGGGGCGACCTGGGCGGAATTACCTTCTAAATTTGAGGCAGGAACGCCGGATATTGCCGGAATTGTGGGGTTAGGGGCGGCAGTAAAATATTTAGAGTCGGTGGGGGTGGAGAATATTCATCAATACGAAAAAGAAATTACACAATATGCTTTGAAAAAGATGGAGAATCTCGCGAAGGAAGGACTGGTGACACTTTACGGGCCGGATGCAGAAAACCGAGGTGGGGCGGTGGCATTTAATATAACAGGCGTCCATGCACATGATGCGGCGCAGATATTGGACAGTTTTGGAATTGCCGTACGGTCCGGACAGCATTGCGCGGCGCCATTGGTAACCAGTTTTGGCGTTCCCGCCATGGTGAGGGTGACATTTTATCTATACAACACCAAAGAAGAAGTTGACTATTTTGTCGAAAAAATATTAGAGGTACCAAAAGTATTCGCATAAATGTCGGACTATAAAGAAATAATCATTGACCATTACAAGAACCCGAGAAATTTTGGAGAGCTTCTTGGAGCGGATAAAATCATGGATGAGGCAAACTATTCTTGCGGGGATTTGGTGAAGATATTTGTAAAATTTAGCCCCACTTCGCGCAAGGCTTCGTTGGGGGCAGGCGACAAAATTATTTCCGAGGTCGCCTGGCAGGGAGTGGGGTGTGCAATTTCGACGGCAGGAGCATCAATGTTGTCGGAGAAAGCAGTTGGCATGAATAAAGAAGATTTGGAAAAATTTGGAGAAAACGGGGTGGTGGAAATGCTGGGTGGAGAGATAAATGCGGGTAGAATGAAGTGTGCTACACTGGCATTTCGCGGATTACTTAAGGTGTTTAATAATGATTAAAATTTATATAGATTCCAGGTCAAGCCCGGAATGACAAGTATATGAACGATTGGAAATTGATATTAAAAGTGATACTAGGGAGTGCGGTTCTTATCATGGTGGTGATTTTTGGATTATCAAAAATGGCAGGCACGGGAACTTCATTAACTGCCGATCAAAATTTGCTTACCGATGGGGCAAAATTAATCAAAGAAAATGGAGAGACAAAAGTGAGCGTGGTTAATTTTTCTGACCTGGAGTGCCCTGCTTGCAAGAGAGCCCACGAACTGTTGGTAAGTTTAAATACTACTGTCGGAGTTAAGATCGTCTTTAGATATTTTCCCTTAGGAATCCACAAGTATGGATTGATTTCCGCGAAAGCGGTGGAGGCGGCCAGAGTGATGGGCAAGGGTTGGGAGATGATCGATCTGCTTTTTGCCAAACAGGATGAATGGTCGGCCGAGCCAAAGATTGAAGACAAGCTGGTGGAGTACGCCACGAATTTGGGTTTGGATGGAACTGTTTTTAGAGATAAATTAAACTCGGCGGAAGTGGCGACAGCGGTGCAACAGGATATTAATTTGGGAGACAGTTTGCGGCTTTCGGGAACCCCAACGATCTACGTAAATGGGGAACAGGTGGCCTCCGACTTCGTGGTGGCTAAGGTTAACGAACTACTTAAAGTAAAGTAAATGGGAATAAGTATTCCACTACTGACAATTGCGGCTTTAACAAATGGACTGAATCCTTGCGGAATTGGAATGATAATTACTTTTTTGGGGTATCTAATAGTATTTGGAGCCAGGGGAAAGGAAAAAAACTTTATCTTGAAAACGGGGGTGGTTTATATTGGTGCCGTTTTTGTAACCTATCTAGTTACAGGGTTATTGTTTTATGGAGTGGCTTATTACATTCAACGTTGGTGGCTGGCCGGTGTCTTTAAGTACATCGTGGGGGGGGTCTTGGCTGTGGCCGGGCTGATACAGCTTAAAGATGTGTTCTTTCCCGACTTGCCGATCCATTTGAGGATGGGCATGAAGGGCTTTGAAAAACTGACAAAGCTTATGGCCAAGGCCAGTTTTGGAGTAACGGCCTTGATCGGTTTTTTGACGACGGTATTTTCGACCCCCTGCATGTTGCCGCTATATGTGGGAACTACGGCGGTGATTGCCAGATCCGGATTGGGGATGATAAAGGTGTTGGGTTTCTTCCTCTATTACAACTTGATTTTTATATTGCCATTAATGGTGATTTTGCTGGTGATGGCCGGGGGAAGACAGATCGTGGATATGAAAGAATGGGAACATAAAAACACAAAGTGGATGAGATTTGTTTTGGGGCTGGTTCTGGTTTTGGTTGGTGCTTGGATAGTGATAAACTGATGGTAATGAGACATTGTGGGTATAGATTGGAGGTGAAAATATGAGAAGTAAGGACAAATTGGCAATTGGGAAGGTGTTGATATATTTCTCCGTCGTTTGTGTGGTTTTAGCTTTAACCGGAGCCTTGGGGTCTGACTTGTGGCTCGCCAGTACTCAGTGGATGTTGGTGGGCTTGACGGCTGCGATCTGGGGGGTGTTTGTTTTGATCGAGGCGGAGTTTAGAATGAAAAAATGATGACGGTGGAAGACAAAATCAGAGAAGCTTTGAAAAAGGCGGTTGATCCGGAGTTGGGTGTGTCAATTGTGGATTTGGGACTGATATATGATGTGCATTTCGAGAATGGTGAGGCGGAAGTGGAGATGACCCTGACCTCTCCAGGATGCCCCCTGGCGCCGGTAATCGATAAAAAGGTGAGAGAGGCGGTTTTCGAAGTTTCCGAAGTAAAGAAACTGACGGTGGAGCTGGTTTGGGATCCACCCTGGAGTAAAGAACTATTAAGTGACGAATTGAAAGCAGAGTTCGGGGTTTGATATATTGAATATATGCAGGTAATAATTGGATCCGATCACGGGGGTTTTGAATTAAAAGAAAAAATTAAAGTTTGGCTTAGTGGTGAAGGTTACAGTGTGGATGATGTAGGAGCGTTGTCTTTGGTTCCTGATGATGATTATGTGGACTATGCCCAGGCGGCGGTTAAGGTGGCTGGTTTGGGTGAGGATAGAATTGTTCTGTTTTGTAAAAATGGGTTTGGAATGAGTATTGCGGCGAATAGATTTGCGGGCGTACGTTGCGGAGTGGCTTTTGATGAGGAAGCGGTACGAAGGGGAAGAACCGATGATGACATTAACTGCCTTTCGATTCCGGCCGATTACACGGATGAAGGGAAGGTCAAAAGAATGATAGATATTTTTTTAAAGGAGAGTTTTTCCGGTGATGAAAAGTATGCCCGACGAGTTATGAAATTGGATAATATCATTTCATGAATATAATAATTCCTTCCCTACTTGATAAGGACATTACCAAGTTTGAGGAAGATCTGAAGAAAGTTGAGAGATTTGCCCCTCGGGTGCAGGTGGACATTATAGATGGAAAGTTTGCTCCGGTGGAGACAGTGGCCCCCGAGGTATTGCTCACCATCGAAACTCCGGTTGAGATCGAAGCGCATTTGATGGTTGAAGAGCCTGTGGAATGGGTTGAAAGGTGTGCGGCGGCGGGAGTGACGGCAGTGTATGGACAAGTGGAAAAGATGGCGGACAAACAGGACTTTATTACGAAAGCCGAGGAAGCCGGAATGAGAACAGGACTGGCTTTTGATTTGGATACTTCGCTAACGGGACTTGACGAATGGATTAATCTGGTCGATTGTATATTACTGATGAGCGTTAAAGCCGGCGCACAAGGACAAACGTTTGACGATCGGGTATTGGAAAAAATAAAAACGGTGCGTGAGATGTCAGCAACAGTCACAATTCTGGTTGATGGCGGGTTGAATGAAGAATATATTAAAAAATGCTTGGAGGTGGGGGGAGAAAAAATGGAGTTTGATGTGGGAAGCGAGATATTGACTGCCGATGATCCGGAGGTTGTCTATCGAAAGTTAGAAAGTGTTGATACAAAATAAATATGGCGTTTAACAAAATCAAAGCGATTACAATATTTGGATTTGCGGACTGCCCACCCGAGAGCCCTTTGTATCGTGAGGTGGTAGAGGTTTCGCGCCTTTTAGCACAGAAAGGGTTAGAGATTGTGAACGGAGGAGGACCGGGGGTGATGAGGGCGGCAACTGAAGGGACACACGAAGGAGGAGGAATCGCAACCGTGGCTACATTTTACCCAAAGTTCATCGAGAACTTTGAAGGGAAAGACCAACACAATAAAGCCGATAGGGAAATAATCATGAACAACTATGTGGAAAGAACAATGAAGTTATTGGAGCTGGGGAATGCCTATGTGATTTTTAACGGCGGCACAGGAACGCTTTCGGAGTTTGGGATGGCCTGGGGTTTGGCTTATCTTTATTTTGGGCACCACAAACCATTGATTTTGTATGGGGATTTTTGGTTTCCGATCATGGAAGCGTTGGTGTCCAATATGCTGATCGGGAGTAGACCGGGAGCTTTGAGGGTGTACAGAATAGCGACGACGCCGGAGATGGTTCTCAAATATTTGGAGGAGTTTGATGAGACCCTATCTGAACATTTTCAGCCAACAGAAAAAGTTCCCGATGACGAAAGCGGTGAGAAGGCGTTTATTGATTGAAATAGACTATAATGAAGGCAGGTATTAGTAGTTTATTGAAAATATATGAAAAAAATTTCAGTTTTGGTATTGTTGGTAATGGTGATGTTTGTGTTTTCTCCTGCAGTGTTGGCAAAGAATGAGGTTGCGGTACAAAATCAAGATCAGGTAAAAACTCAGAATGAAGGTGAAGATCAGGGGCCTTTGGTTCAAATAACCGAACAAAAAGATGCAAGTGGGAGTACAAAGAGTGCTGCTCCCAGAAGCGAAACGGCTCTTCAGAGGATGAGTAGTGTGGCGACCTTTGTGGAGAGTCTTCTAACAACAAGGACGTTAAAAGGCGGAATCGGCGATCAGGTTAGAGTAGTTGCTCAGGAGCAAAAAAATAGCCAGGATGAGGTTCAGGCTGAGGTGTTAAAAGTTGAAGGTAGGGGCAAATTTTTGAAAACATTGATTGGTTCGAACTACAAAGCTCTAAAAAATATTGAGAAACAAATTGGACAAAATGAATTGAGGATTAAACAATTAACTGGGCTGAAGAATAAGTTGATTGACTCCGGAGATATCACCATGGTTCAAAAAACAATCGAAGCTTTGACTCAGCAGAATATTAGTCTACAAGAGATGATAAATGTCGAAAACCAAACAAAAAGTATGTTTGGGTGGTTGTTTAGATCGTTTGTTAAGTAAGGAATGTCGATTGGCGATGGTTTAGAATGAATGTATGGTGGATTTGACGGATAAAGCGAGAGAAATTCGAGTTGAGATAATTAAGATGCTGGCCAAGGCGGAGTCTGGGCATATTGCAGGAGCAATGGGCGCTGCCGATCTATTTGCGAGCTTATACTTTGGAGGACTGGTTAATTACAGAGTTGATGAGCCGTATTGGGAAGACAGGGATAGAGTGGTTTTGTCTTGTGGGCATTATGCACCGGCATGGTATGCCACTTTGGCATTGGCCGGGTTTTTTCCGGTCGAAGAGTTGGCGACTTTACGAAAATTGGGGTCAAGGTTGCAGGGGCATCCGGTAAGACAAATACCTTTTCCTTGTAGTAATTACACACAACTTCCCGGAGTAGAAAATACTGGAGGGCCTTTGGGCCAGGGAGTAAGTGTTGCAGTGGGAATGGCGCTAGCCGGCCGAATGGATAAGAAAAAATGGAGGGTGGTGTGTGTTGAGAGCGATGCCGAACAACAAGAAGGACAAACTTGGGAAGCATATATGACTGCGGCAAAATACAACTTAGGGAATCTAACATTTATAATCGATAGAAACGAGATACAGATAAGCGGAAATTTGACAGAAGTGATGCCGATTGAGCCATTGCGGGACAAATTGACAGCTTTTGGACTACGAGTTTTTGAGATTAATGGTAATGAAGCCTCCGAAATCATTTCAGCTTTTGAAAAAGGAAAACTATTTCCAGATCAACCGAAAGCAATTATTATGGAAACAGTGGCCGGGAAAGGGGTAAGTTTTATGGAGGGGGATTTTCGTTGGCATGGGAAGGCGCCTAGTAAAGAGGAGGCAGAAAAAGCTTTATGGGAGCTAAAATAATATGAATTTAGCAAACGACTTAATCAATGTAGAAAGAAAGTCCACCAGAGAGGGCTTTGGGGAGGCGATGATGATGCTTGGAAGAAATAATGAGAATGTGATGGTAGTAACGGGAGACTTGGGAGAGAGTATGAAGGTGGATGAGTTTGAGAAATTGTATCCTGAGCGCTTTGTGCAAGTGGGGGTGGCGGAACAGAACATGATGGGCGTGTCTGCCGGACTGGCATTATCCGGCAAAATTCCTTTTGCGGTGTCTTACAGTGTATTTAACCCCGGAAGAAACTGGGAACAGCTAAGAGTTTCCGTTTGCTATACCAATGCCAACGTAAAAGTTGTTGGAGGGCACACAGGTATTTCGGTTGGGTCTGATGGGGCAACTCATCAGGCATTGGAGGATATAGCGATGACGCGTGTGCTACCAAACTTGATGGTAGTAGTGCCGGCAGACTACGAACAGGCAAAGAAGGCGACCATCGCGATTGCTTCCCATAAAGGACCGGTGTACTTGAGACTGACAAGGCCCAAAACGGCCTGTTTTACAACAGTAACTACACCATTTGAGTTAGGGAAAGCACAAGTAATGAGAGAAGGAAAAGATGTCACAATTTTTGTTTGCGGAACGTTGGTTTATGAAGCGCTACTGGCGGCAGAGGAACTGAAAAATAAAATAGATGTGGAGGTGGTGAATGTGCACACGATAAAACCGATCGATGAAGAGTCGATTGTGCGAAGTGTCAAGAAAACGGGAAAGGTAATTACTTTGGAAGATCATCAAATTAGTGGAGGATTGGGTGGAGCAGTCGCGGAAGTGTTGGGCGAAAAGTTTCCAACCAAAATAGTGAGGATGGGGATGAGAGATAGTTTCGGAGAAAGCGGCGAACCGAAAGAGCTTTTGGCAAAATATGGACTTAATAATTATGGAGTGATAAAAGTAATCAGAAAGATAATAAATGATTGATACATCAAGGATTGAGATTATGCACAAAGTAATGCTTTTGGCCTATGACCAAGGGTTTGAGCATGGCCCTGTTGATTTTAATGAAAAGTCGGTGGACCCCAATTACATTATGAAGATTGCCCAAAATGGAAATTTCACAGGAGTGGTATTCCAGGAAGGAGTGGCGGCGAGATACTATAAAAAAGAGTCCGGAGTGCCATTAATTGTGAAACTTAACGGAAAAACTTCGTTTCAGGGAGAGGAACCACTTTCATTGCAACTGTGTACTGTGAAGAAAGCGGCGGAGATGGGTGCAGTTGGTGTGGGTTACACCATTTATGTGGGGAGTCAGTTTGAGGAGCAGATGATGGTGGAGTTTTCTCGAATTGAAGATGAGGCGCATGAGAGAGGAATGATCGTGATCGCCTGGATGTATCCCCAGGGGCGAAAGGTGGCCGGGCGGGAAAACGACCGTGATGTGGTGGCGTATGGGGCACGTTTGGGACTGGAGATGAACGCCGATTTTGTGAAGGTGCCATATACAGGCGATCCGGAGAGCTTTTCTTGGGCTGTCCGAGCGGCCGGAAAAACGGGAGTGCTGGCGCAGGGAGGTAAGAAAACGGACTGGGAAAATCTGGAAGAGGAAGTAAGCGGGGTAATGCAGGCCGGAGCAGCCGGAATTGCCATTGGCAGAAATGTGTGGCAGGACGAAAACCCCAATGAAATATCAAAGAAATTGGCGGAGATAATTTTTGGTGGAATTAAGTGAAGATGCGTTTGAGGAGATTCCCCAGACGATAGCCCCATTTTTTCCAGAAGTCACCGAAGTAAATGATGTTTAAGAGTAAAGCGGCAATGATAACGATGGCATCGTAAGTAGCACGATCATAGTAGACGTCTTCCAGCTGGATCCACATAGCGAACTCATCAAAGGCAAAGCCAAGGGCAATACCGTAAAGGACACTCAGTTTGAGACGAGTTTTGGGAGAGCGAGGTTGGGTAAGGAGGAAATAACCGATAAAGATTAATAGGACAAAACCGTAAGCAAAATGATGGACGTGAGTGCCTCTGACTTTCAGGGTAAGATCCGGAAGGAAGTTAACCCAAAGGCGAGAGATAACAAACATGGCCAGAAAACTAATGAGAATTAAGAAGGGAATTTCTTTGCCTGTTTTAGGATGTAAGAGGCGCCAAGGTTTCATAGGATTATTATAGTTTAGAATGAAGTATATGAAGAAAGTGGTTGTAATTGGGGCGGCAGTGGTGGATGTGCTTCTTAAATCAAAAAGTTTAAAGATTTTACAAAGCCACCAGATTGAAGGCGGGGTGGCGATGTGTGAGGTGTTGGGTGGAAAGATTGAAGCTGAGGAGGGAGTGCTTGTTAGTGGTGGCGGGGGAACAAATATAGCGGTGGGTTTACATCGATTAGGTGAGGCAGTAAAGATGATTTGCAGAGTGGGAGATGATGACCTAAGCGAGATTTTAGTTAAACAGCTGGAAAAAGAAAGCGTGGATCTATCTTTTCTGCAAAGAGCTAAGGGAAGAACGGGACTGTCGGCAGTGCTGGTGGCTCCCGATGGAAGTAGATCGATTGTAACTTTCAGGGGTGAAAGCGGAGAGATTGAGAGAGGGGAAGTCGACTGGGAGGAGGTAAAAAAAGCGGATTGGATTCAAGTGTCAAGTTTGGGAGGAGAGATGGATCTTTTGGAAGATTTGGTAGGCTTTGCTTTGGATAATGGAATAAAAATTGGAGTAAATCCCGGGAAAAAGGAATTAGCTCAAAAAGAGCGGTTGGTTAGTTTGTTACCTAAACTTGATCTATTTAATGTAAACAGAATGGAGGCAACGGAGTTTTGGGGTGGTAGTTTTGAAGAGGAAGAGGTCTTGGTAGCAAAGTTTATGAAGGCCGGAGTAAGACTATTGATGATCACTGATGGAAATAGAGGCGCCGGTGTTTGTGAAAAAGGAAGATGGGTAAAAATGGAGGCGTTTCCCAACAAATCAGTTGATGATACCGGAGCGGGAGATGCTTTTGTTTGTGGAGCTGTAGCCGGATTGTTGCAGGGGAAAAGTGCGGAAGAAGCTCTTAAAATGGGGCTGGCAAATGGGGGGTCGGTGGTGATGAAATTGGGTGCAAAAGAGGGATTGTTGTATAAAAATGAGATGGAGAAGTGGATGAGTCGAAAATTGAAGACGGTGGAGAGTGTGGTTAAATGAGAGTATGGCGAGAAATGAAGATGAAGAAAAAGATATTGAGATTCCTGGAGGGGATGGTGAAAATGTTGGCGATGGGGGAGCTATAAGGAAGCGGGAGAGAAGGCATAAATCGAAAGAGGAGAGAGTGGTTGAGAGAAGGGTGATTTTTTGGACCTTGTTGGTAATTTTGATAATTACTTTGAGTTTTTGGTTGGTGCCAAAAATTGGAGGCATATTCAAGGGAGAACCGATAATTATGGAAAATGAAAATAAGGATCAGGCCAAACCCACAATTGAAAGACCGGAGAAAAAGAACTACGTGGAGATCGCTTTGTAACACTTTTGCGTATTGCTACGCCACTTCTACAATATCTGGGGGGAGGGGGAAGTGGAGGGTGTGGGGGTGGGGTTTAGAATTTCCTTAATTTTTTCCGGGTCACAGGCCATTTTTGGCTGGGTGCCTTTTTTGAAGTATTCGTATCGACCGGGACAACCTTCACAGGGAAGTGTACCGGTCAAAATGCAAATGGAGACCCTAACAAGGTCACTGGGAGCTGTGGAAATTTGGGTAGTTTGAGGGGTGGTCTCCAGAATGGTGTTGACGATTTTTGCCCAGATGGGAGAGGCACCGGTAATGCCCGAGGCAACACGAGACATGGGGGTGTTGTTGTTATTTCCTACCCAGGCTGAGACGAGAAAATTGTCGGTGTAGCCGAGTGTCCAGTTATCCCTTAGGTCATTGCTGGTACCGGTTTTTACGGCAACCTTGGCCTTTTTGATATTGAGAACCGAGTTTGCTCCAAAGGCCGGGGCTCTGGCGTTGTTGTCCGACAGAATATCGGAGATAAGGTAAGCGGTAGTTTCTGAGATTGTTTGATGTGGGGAACAACTGTCTTCTTTAGCGATTACGGAGGTGTTTATGTTTATAGTTTCTGATTTTTGAGGACAAGTTGAGAGATATATTTTTTCCCCATTGGCCCTTTCTATTTTTAGAATAGAGTTTAAGGGGGTGGTAACGCCTGAATCGGCAAAGGTGGAGTAAGCTGTGGCCAGATCAACCATCCTAACCTCGAGACTTCCAAGAGCCATGGACAGTCCGTAACGTTTGGGATTGTCCCATGAAGTTATACCCATTTGTTTTGCGAGTGAGGCAAAGTTTTGGATACCATTTTTTGAAAGAAGAATAACGGATGGAATGTTGTATGAACTTCCAAGCGCTTGGCGGAGAGTGACATGCCCGTGAAATTTTCCGTCGTAGTTTTTGGGGGACCAAGGTTGTTGTCCCGGAAGATTGAAGGAGGTAGGTTTGTCTTCTATGACGCTCCCCGGACCGTAACCATTTTCGAAAGCCAAGGCGTAGTTTAAGGGCTTGATGGCACTTCCCGGTTGACGAAGGGCTAAGGTAAGGTTTACCTGGCCGTCTTCGTTGAGGTTGAAGTAGTCTTTTGAGCCGACCATGGCTAGAATTTCTCCGGTTTTGGGGTTGGTTACCAAAGCGGCGCCGTTTCCGACTTGATATCTTTTGAGACCGTTGACTTCAGAAGTAACAATTTGTTGAACTTTTTCTTGAAGGTTTAGATCAAGAGTGGTAGTGACGATCAGACCGCCTTGGTTAACCACACTTTCACCGAGTTCTTTGGTAAGGAGATCTTTAATGTACATGACAAAATGGGGTGCGTTGATCTCAATTTTGGCAGAGTTGAAGGTCAAAACAGACCCCTTGGTTATTTGATATTCTTCATTGGTGATCATACCGAGTTTTAACATTTGGTCGAGAACGAATCTTTGTCTTTGTTTAGCCAGTTGAGGTTGATCGCCGAAAGGAGAGTATGTGCTGGGAGCTTGGGGGAGACCGGCGAGAAATGCCGCCTGAGGAAGATTCAGGTCTTTGGCGTCGATATTGAAGTACTGTCTTGAAGCTTCTTGAATACCATAAGCAGGCCCGCCAAAACCCACTTGGTTAAGATACATTTCGAATATCTTGTCTTTTTCAAAAGTAAACTCAACTTCGACGGCCAAAATGAGTTCTTTGATCTTTCTGGTGAGAGTTTTTTCGTTGGTGAGGAGGGTGTTTTTTACCAGCTGTTGGGTGATGGTGGAACCACCTTCGATTTTACTGTCGAAAATATTTTTATAGAGAGCACGAAAAACCCCAGTGATTGAAAAGCCTTTATGATAGTAGAAATCTTTGTCTTCGGCGGCAAGGAAGGCATTTTTTACGAAGTTCGGCAGTGAGTCTAGAGTAACAAGAGTACGATTTTCGTCTTTGTATATTTTGTAGAGGAGTTCGCCGTTTCTGGCTAAGATTTGGGTAGTGAGTTTTGAAGGATAGCTCTCGAGATTTTTGGGACTGGGGAGACCATAAAAAAACTCGACATAAATAAAACAGACGAAAGTGATAACTCCAAGTGAAAAGAAAAAGTATGAACGAAGGGGTTTGGTATCTATTTTTACATGGGGAAGTTGGCGTTTTGGAAAAGAAATTCTGGGGAGACGGGGCTTGGAAAAGGAAAATCGGGGTAGTAGTTGAGAAAAAAGTTTGGAGAGGAAGACAAATATGTAGCCAAAAATTAAAACCAGCCAAAGAACAATTTTAAAGATAGGACCACCAAGGTATGATAAAAAATTCTTTGATTGATTAAAGCGTCTTTTTTGAGCCATGTCGAGAACTGATTTGTTCAAAGGGCAGGACTTCTTGAGTCTGTCTATATTTTAGATCCGAGGCGGTGAAAAGGCTAGGGGTGAAAAAGGGAGTTTATGGGAGTCCAAAGGTCTTGCGAGTTACCTTCATAGCCTAGCGCCCAGATAGCAATGCCTCCAAGGTTGGCTGATTCAACGAGTTTGATTTTTTGTTCCAAAGACTGGGCGTTTTCAAAATGGATTTGATAAATCTTGTCACCTTTTGTGTAGACGAGGTAAGGGCTAAGAGTAATGTCCGACCAGTAAGCGGAGAGTGAGGCAATTTTTGGGTCTTGGAACAGGGACCGAATCCGTTGGTAGGTGGCTAAGGCCCCTGTGCCGGAGTAAGTATTGGCCAAAAAATCGGCGGAAGCCGTTTGCCACTCATAACCATAGAAAGGCACTCCAAGAATGATCTTGTGTGAGGGAATGAGTTTGCTGATTTGAGAGAGGTGGGTAATGATATCTTTTTCCAGACAGTTTTTTTCCTCGGAAAAACCGGAAGAACACTTGCCTTTGATAGGAGCTACCGGTCCTGCCTGGGGAGACGACTTTCTATAGTAGTCGTAAGCCATGACGATAAATTTGTCGGTTATTGGTTCGAGTTGTTTCAGGTCCCAAAGACGAGGATTTTCGGCTGAACTGGCGAAGATATCAACATCAATTTGACAGTGGCTTTTGTAGGAGACACATGCATAACGAAGGTTGGTAATGAAGTCAGCAAAGTTGTCTCTTAAAGTTTTGTTTGCGTCATTGACGTACTCGAAATCGACATTAATATCATCGAAGCCGAAGTCTTTATAGACGGCCATGATCGAGTTTATGGCAGTCCTTTTGTTTTCCGGTGAGCTTAAGAGCCCCTCGATTATTTCCGGTTGCATGGCGGTCACGGCAATGACGGTTTTTTGACCAAGGAGTTTTGATTGGTAGAGGAGTTTGCCGATTTCTTTGGTTTTGAGCTTGTTCCAACCCGGTTCGGACTCGATGAGATTTATTTTTTTGTTAATAGTTCCATCAGCGTTGAGATCAATGGCAAAGTAAGCAAGGTGAGTGAGTGAGCCGATGTTTAGTTCTTCGGCGTACTTTAAGTTCCAGTAAGGGAAAAAACCATAGATAACTTTTTTTGATCTCACTGCCGGTGAGTTGCCGATGAGACTACCGATGAGGGCGATAGGACTTACAAGCGGGAGATTACTACGCCAAATGAAGTAAACGGTGACTGAGGTAAATATTAGACCAAGTGAGAGAAAAAGGACACTAATTTTGCGGAACATCGGTTGGGGTAATGTTTAGATAATTACTCGGAGTAACATTTTTGTACTGAAACTTTGAGTAATCAACTACCGTTTGGGGCCAGGAGATCCTTCCTTTATCGTCTATGGGGTAGACACAGTCGAGACAGAAGTTTTGGACAAAAGGATCGGAAACAACCGTGTGGCCTTCAAGATCCCGATCAATGGTATTGTCTCCAGGGAGAACCGGGTACTTGTCGGAACGACGGACCCAGACCTGTTGTCTCGTTGGAAAAGCCGACTGTCCCAGGGGAAGAATGTTGTCGATAAAAAACTCGTTGTGCGACTCGCACTGATTTTCCTCCTGGGCAAGAAGTCCGGTTAGGTTACAAACTTGGAAATTGGTGATCATTTCAGGTTTGATAAGAGGTCTGTCCTTGACACCCTTGAGGAGTTTTTTCATGATGGTGTTCCAGATGGGGGAAGCTCCAGTGACACCCGAGGTAACGTAGCTCATTCCCGAGTTATCGTTGTTACCGACCCAAGTGGCAACAAGGAAGTCCTTGGTATAGCCTATGGTCCAGTTATCTTTTAGGTCATTGGTAGTGCCTGTTTTGACAGAGACGATGTGACCGGGGACAACCAGCTGGCTATTGGCTCCAAAAGCAGCACTTCGGGCACCATTATCGGCGAGAATGTCGGAGATGATAAAAGTGACTTCTTGGGGTAGGGTAACATGAGGATCTGTTGGGGAGGCAGGTAGTGTTGGTTGGTTTTGTGATAGCCAAAAATCTGTCCAGTTTTGGGGAAGTACAGAAACGACGGCAGCAATCTTTTCCGGATCAACTTGTTCTAATATTTTCCCCGTATAGTCTTCGACTTTGACGACAGAGATTAGGGGAACCGTCACACCGGAGTTGGCGAAAGTACCAAAAGCTTTAGCCATATCGAGCATAGTAACTTCTCCACCGCCCAGAGTAAGAGAAAGGCCGTAGTTTGCAGGATTGGTCCAAGTGGAGATCCCCATGGCAGAGGCTGTAGCGATAAATGAGTCAATTCCGTTTAAGGCAAGTTGTTTGACGGCGGGAAGGTTGTAAGAGTTGGCGAGTGCTTGGCGCATAGAGACAGGGCCGCGGAATGAGCCATCGTAGTTTTTGGGGCAGTACTGTCTTTGGCCGGAAACATTAAAACAGGTGGGTAGGTCGAGGTAAGTCATACTGGCCGGCCAACCCCTGAGAAGAGCGACAGCGTAATTGATTGGTTTTATGGAACTTCCCGGTTGACGGAAGGAAGTGGTAATGTTTACTTGACCGTCGATTTCGTCATTGAAATAGTCTTTGGAACCAATGAGGGCAATAATCTCGCCGGTGTTTGGCTTGGTGACAACAGCGGCACCGTTACTGATCTTTAGTTTGGAAATTTTTTTCATTTCGGCGGCAAGAGAGGCTTCAAAATACTGTTGGAGGTCAAGATCTAGTGTAGTGGTGACTCGTAGACCCCCCAGGTTAACTTTATCCTCACCATATTTTTGAACCAAGGCATCGCGAACCATCAAAGAAAAGTGGGGGGCGTTGAGGGCGATATTTTTCTTGGCAAAGATAAGTTTTTCGGTCTTGGCTTGGTCGGCTTGCGCTTGGGTAATATATTTATCTTCAACCATACGACGGAGAACTTCCCCTTGACGATTGATGGCAAATTCCGGGTGAGCACCAAAAGGAGAGTAACTGGTAGGCGATTGGGGTAGTCCGGCAAGAAGAGCCGACTCGGCGAGATCAAGATTTTTGGCGTTTTTACCGAAGTAGGTGTTGGCAGCGGATTCAACACCATAAGTAGTTCCACCGTAGGGAGTGTAGTTTAGATAAAGCTCAAGAATTTGACTTTTGGAATAGGTGAGTTCAGTGACTATCGCCAAGATGGCCTCTTTAATTTTTCTGGTAACGGTGCGATTGGTGTCGGAGAGAAGGGAGTTTTTGACGAGCTGTTGGGTAATAGTCGAACCTCCCGCTAAGCGCTTTCCTTTAACCAGAGCGTTGAAGGCGGAACGAACAATCCCGGTTAGATCAATGCCGTGATGGTGGTAAAAGTTTTTATCTTCAATGGCAATGGTTGCTTGTTGAACCGTTAGGGGGATGGTGGCCAGACTGACAGGGGTGCGTTTGTACTGAGAATATACTTCGTAAAGAAGCTTACCGTGGCGATCGAGGATCTGGGTACTAATGGGAGCAGGAGTTTTGGTTAACTTTGAAGGGTTGGGAACGTCTTTCATCAGAAAAACAAGACCGATAAGAGACAAGCCGACAACGATAGAGACTGTCGAGATGAAACGGGAGTAACGAGTTTTGGTACATCTCCGGTAGTTTTTTTCGATGGTGTGGAGAAGCTGTTTTCTGGTGAGGGTCATAGTCAATATATTATAACCTGCCTGCCGGCAGGCAGGCCGCTGTGGTACGATGTAAAAGTGAAGCGACTTTGGTACTACTATATATATCTGGTTTTGGTTTGGGGGGCGTTTCGATATTTTGTGCGTTTGCCTGAAGTAATTGAAGAACTATGGTTTAAGCCGGTTCTGTGGCTCACGCCTTTATTCTGGTGGAACTTGGCACTTAGAGAGAAAATAGTGATGTTTGCGGGGAAGTGGGGAAAGTCTCTAATATTAGGGGTAGTGGTAGGGGCATTTTACTTCTTGATATTGAAGTTTAGAGGCTTGGAAAATTTTCAGTTTGACCTAAATTTGTTGGGAGTAGCCTTGGCAACGGCGGTAACGGAAGAGCTGACGTTTAGTGGTTTTGTGGCAGGGTACTTGGAGAAGATTCGCAAAGGAAACTTGTTCAATTTGGTAATTGTGGGTATGATGGCGGCTGTTATCCGTTTGCCGATTTTGTTTTTTGTGTATCAGGCAAGTGGAAAAGAGGTATTGGGGGTACTGTTGGTGGCTTTCTCAAGCGGAGGGCTAAACGCTTGGATTCGAGTGAGGTCCGGTAACGTGGCCGGCTCGGTGTTGGCCCGCTTGGGTTTGAATCTGGCGGCGTTAGGGTGATTTGGAGAAGATTTTGCGGAGATTGGCCACAGTGATATTTTGTGATGTATTAAGTGGTAGTTGCATTGCTAGGGGTAGTGTTTCATGATGATAATCACCACTAAATATTGTGTTTATTTATGAACTGTCCTTATTGCAACAATGAAGATACATCGGTACTTGAAAGCCGTGGTTTACCCGGAGAAACGGGTATTCGCAGGCGGAGGCGGTGTAAAAAGTGTGGAAAGCGGTTTACGACACACGAGAGGGTGATGCATATTGATTTGAAGGTGATCAAGAAAAGCGGGCGGGTGGAACAGTATGACAGGGAGAAATTACTTAAGGGGATTAAAAAAGCTTGTTACAAGAGGAAAGTGGAGGAGTCGGAGATGGAGAATCTGGTGGATGAGATTGAAACGAAACTACTGAACCGGAAAACCGTGGAGATAAAATCTTCGGATATCGGGAAAATGGTGTTGTCTCGTCTATTGAAGCTTGACGATCTAGCCTACATGAGATTTGCCAGTATCTATCTAAATTTTGCGGACGCTGCTGAATTCAAAAAATTTGTGGCCGGCTCAAAAAAAATAACAACATGAATAAACAAGAAAAAAAGCTAATTACGGAGACTTTTGAGGAGGTAATGAAGGAAGTGAATACCAAGGTTGGCGGAAGACCGCGGAAACCGTCGGGTCTGCTTTCGGGAAGGTGGTCTTCCCAAGCGAGAAAGGTGTTGGAAGAAAGATATTTGGATAAAGACGGCCGGGGAAAGATAGTCGAGACTCCAGATGGATTGGTCTGGAGAGTAGCTTATGCCATAGCGAGCGCCGAGTCTCGTTGGGGGGCAACCAGAAAAGAAGTATTGAAGACGGCTAAAAGTTTTTATGGACTAATGGGCAGTAAGAAGTTTCTGCCGAACTCGCCAACACTCATGAATGCCGGCAAGAATAATGGCTTACAGTACTCAGGATGTTTTGTCTTACCGGTGCTGGATTCTTTGGAAGGGATCTTTGATGCAATCAAATATCAAGCGATGGTTCATCAGTCCGGAGGTGGAACAGGCTTTTCTTTTAGTAGGCTGCGTCAGAAGGGGGCGATGGTAAAAAGAAGTCGAGGGATTGCCAGCGGTCCGGTCAGTTTTATGAGGGTGTTTAACGAAGCGACCCAACAGATCAAACAAGGAGGAACCAGGAGGGGCGCCAATATGGGAATTTTGCGGGTTGACCATCCGGATATTAGGGAGTTTATTACCTGCAAGTTGGATGGAGGTTTGACAAATTTTAATATCTCCGTGGCTGCTACAGATAAGTTTATGCGGGCTCTTGCCAGGGGGGGCAAGTATGACCTGGTGGAGCCCCACGAGGGTAAGGTGGTAGCCCAGGAGAACGCAAGGGAGATATTTGACCTTGTCTGTGACTGCGCTTGGAGGTCGGGAGACCCCGGAATGATTTTTATTGATAGAGTTAATGCCGGGCCGGCCAATCCCGTGCCAGGTCTGGGGCCGGTTGAAAGTACCAATCCGTGCGGAGAACAGCCGTTGTACCCGTTTGATGCATGTAACTTGGGGAGTATTTTCTTAAATTATTTTGTGGTGGAGAAAAAAGGAAAGCAAGAAGTGGACTGGGACGGTCTTAAAGAAGTATCACGTATGGCTGTGCGTTTTTTGGATGACGTGATCGAGATCAACCCTTTTCCCTTGCAACAGATCTGGGAGACGGTGAGATCTCTTCGAAGAATTGGTTTGGGAATCGGTGGTTGGGCAGACATGCTTTACCTCTTGGGGATACCGTATAACTCGGAGAAGGCATTAAAACTGGCCGAGAAAATAATGAAGACGATTACAGACGCGTCCCATGAAGCAAGTCGCGAGCTGGCCAAGACGAGGGGAGCGTTTCCTTTGTGGAGTCAGAGTATTTACAAGAAAGACAAACCAGTGAGAAACGCGGCGATCACGACAATTGCGCCAACGGGGACGATCGGAATTATTGCCAATACAAGCGGAGGGTGCGAACCGGTGTTTGCACTTGCTTACAAACATATGGTTAAGAATGAGACTGCGGACAGGGAGATGTTTTTTACAGATCCGGCTTTTGAGGAAGTGGCTAAGAGGGAAAAATTTTGGAGTGAGAAACTGGCGGCACAGGTGGCCGGAACGGGTAGCGTACACGGGGTGGATGGAGTTCCGGATAAGTGGCAGAAAGTATTAGTGACGGCTCATGAGATTACGCCTGATTGGCATGTGCGGATGCAAGCCGCTTGGCAGAAAAATTTGGATAATGCCGTGAGTAAAACAATCAATCTTCCAAATGAGGCAGTGGTTGCAGATGTGGCGAAGGCGTATGTTTTGGCTTACAAATTGGGATGTATGGGAATAACTATATATAGAGACGGATGCAAAGAGTGGCAGGTACTTAATGTGGGGACTAAGAAAGAGGAAAAAAAGACCGAGAAGGAGGCGGAAATAGTTGACTTGCGGGTGAGACCAAATAAACTTCAAGGAAATACTTACAAGGTGCAGACTCCGGTGGGGAATGCATTTGTGGTAATTAATGCCGATCCTGAGGGCAATCCATTTGAGGTGTTTATTAATGTTGGGAAAGCCGGATCGCATGTGATGGCTGACGCTGAGGCAATCGGGAGATTGATATCGCTCTCTTTGAGGGTTCCTTCACGATATCCAGCCAAGGCGGTGGCAGAAGCAGTGGTTGATCAGCTGTCGGGAATTGGCGGGGCGGACAGTGTCGGATTTGGAAACAATAAGGTTAGGAGTTTGGCCGACGGTGTGGCAAAGGTAATTCGCGAGTATATAAAGGCGGACGAGACAAAACAAGGCTCCAATGGCGGTGAAGGAAGGCCTGAGCTTTTGGCAACCCAGCAAGAGTTACCCTTACTGACCAAGAAAGGGGACTTGTGTTCCGAGTGTGGACAGGCGAGTTTGGTGCTGGAGGAAGGGTGTTCCAAATGCTACTCTTGTGGTGCCAGTAAGTGTTGATATCTTTGGACAGCTTGTGATATAGTTTAGAAGATTTGGAAGATATTTGACAAGCTCATAAAGATAGTATTTAATGATATTAGGTAATTGTGATTACTATCAGTCTTTTGTTGACATTGCCAGCAGGTGGTTTTGTGGGTCTTTTCCCTTAGTATCAAGCTTTTTTTAACTTCTATGTGATGCCGATTCTGTCGTGTCTGAGTTGTCGAGAGGGACAGTGCCGTAACAGTATAGTTTTAGTTATATTTGTGGCTATTTTTCTCGTTTACACTCGAATTGTTGGTTGGGGTATATTGAGAATATATGAAGTTGAAAGAAGGATTAGTTTATATATTCGAGGGGGATGGAAAAGGTAAGACTAGCGCTGCTCTGGGGGTGGTTGTTCGAATGTTGCTTATTGGAAAAAGGGTTGAGTGGATCTCGTGGTTTAAAGAAGAATCTTGGCAGACAGCGGAGATGAAACTCCCGAAAAAATTTAAGAATAGTCTCAAAATGCACTGGATGGGTAGAGGATTTTTTGGAGGTAGCCTGGATCACGATACCCTAGAGGGGCATAAAAAGGTGGCTACCAAGGCACTTTTGCTAGCAAGAGATATTTTGTCAGGAAAAGAGGGAGCAGGGGGTATGGCGAATCTTTTGGTGTTGGATGAAGTTCTTGGGGCTGTTCTTAGTGGGCTGATAAAGATGGAGGATCTTGTTGAAGTTGTTAACAGGAGAGGAGAAACTCACATTGTTCTTACCGGTCACAGTTGTCCTAAGGAAATAATGGATATCGCCGATTTGGTGACCGAGATGAAGAAAGTGAAACACCCATACGACAAGGGCGTAATGGCGGTTCGGGGACTAGATTTTTAAGGTATAGTTAAAGTATGCCTGCAGTAGGTAAGGAAATTGAACGTCCACTCACAATCGAGGTTGCAACTCAACCAAATGAGCAGGTGGGTTATGTGGAGAAAGTGGAGAAACAAGCAGAGACACAACGGCCGACAAACGCACAACCACAACAACCACAAACCAAGAAAGCAGATGTGAATGATATGGGGAAGATCGTGTCGGCACAGTTTGCAATAGAGACGAAACCCAATATCACATTACCAATGAGCCAACGGGAAGTGGTTGAAGGTCTGCATCAGAAGGCGTGGAGGGGTGTGAAATGGGCTGCCGAGTGGTGTGTGATGATGATTAAAAAATATCCGGGGAGAGTGTTTTATCTTCCCCCCGAAACAGCATGATAAATAACCTTGGATTTTTGGTGCAGTACACGGCGGTGGTTCTTTTAGGGTTGACTTTGGTAATTGGAGCCTTAATTTCTTGCTGGATGGTTTTTGTGGTGTGGCTCCGAAACAAGAATAGGGAAGAGGTTAGTTTGAAATTCGTTTTGATGGAGATTGCGGTACCTAAGGATAACGAGGTGAAGGTGGATGCAGTCGAGCAGATGTTTTCGTCTTTATTTTCTTTAAGGAAGGGAGGTTTTTGGCAGAAGTTCAAACCACAACAGCACTTGTCTTTGGAGATCGTGGGGAAGAAAGAAGATATTCGGTTTTATGTATCTTGCCACAAAGACAATGCGGAGTTGGTGGAGAAGCTGATTGCGGGAACCTATTCCGGAGTCCAGGTAAAACAGGTTGACGAGTACAATATTTTTTACAAGGACGCGGCGGTGGCTTTTGCGGAACTGTCTCTTAAGAACCCAAGCTTTAAACCGATAAAATCATATAAAGAACTCCCGGTGGATTCTTTGGCGTCAATTACAGCCTCGATGGCTAAGTTTTCCGACAATGAGGCGGCGGCGATACAGATAATTATTTCTCCTGCAGAATCCTCTTGGAGTAAGTTCGGCGAGGGTTATGTGTCCAAACTAAAGAAGGATGAAGCCAATCCGGAAAAGGCCAGATTTAAGATGAACCCGCAAGAGTTGGAAGCAATTACCAATAAATGCAGTAAGGTAGGATTTTTGACGAGCATCAGAATGATCAGTGTAGCGCCCAACGAAGGAATGGCAAAAGCAAATCTATCCAACCTGAAGAGTACGTTTTCGCAGTTTGCCGGAAGTCAGAATAGTTTTTCCGGAAAAAAGATCCGTTTCAAGCAGATGTTCATGACGGATTTCCTTTATCGATACCAGAACATGTGGGGAAATAACTCGGTGCTTTCCACCGATGAACTGGCAACCATTTGGCATTTGCCAAATAAAACAATAGATACACCGCATATCTTTTGGTTAAATGCGAAAGCGTCACCGGCAACCGGAGGGTTTCCCGAGTCCGGGTTGTGGCTGGGGCGATCGATTTATCGCGGTCAAGAGCGGAACATCTATATGGGTGAGAAAGATAGAATGCGCCACACGTACATCATCGGAAGAACCGGTACAGGTAAAACCGAACTTTTGAAATCGATGATTATTCAGGATATGAGGGCGGGGAAGGGTTTGTGTTTTATGGAACCTCATGGTGAGGGTATTGAAGAGTTGATGGAGCTGGTGCCGCCGGAGCGGGCCGAGGATGTGATCTTTTTTGATCCGTCGGATAAGGAAAGACCGATCGGTTTTAATCTTTTGGAAGTGCGAAATTATGAAGAGATGTATCAGGTGGCCTCCTCGATCATTAACTTGATGTACAAGCTTTATGATCCGCATCGAACCGGTATGGTGGGTGCCCGGTTTGAGCATGCTGTGCGAAACGCGATGCTGACTGTGGCTACCGTTCCCGGGGCAACTTTTATTGAGGTAAATAGGGCCTTAACCGATTCAAAATATGTACAAGAGATTTTACCATTGGTTAAAGATCCCATCGTCAGGCGTTACTGGACTGACCAGATTGCCCAGACGACAGATTTCCACAAGAGTGAGACTTTAGACTACATTTCTTCAAAATTTGGGCGATTTGTGACTAATAAAATGATCCGTAATATCATTGGTCAGTCGAAGAGTACCTTGAATTTTCGGGAAGCGATGGACACGGGGAAAATTGTTTTCCTGAAGCTGGCTAAAGGTCTTTTGGGTGAAGAGGACAGCAACTTCTTGGGACTGGTTTTAATTCCCAAGATTTTGGCGGCGGCACTATCAAGACAAGACATACCAAAGGAACAGCGACGGCCGTTTAACCTGTATGTAGATGAGTTCCAAAACTTTGCCACACCGGATTTTGCCCAGATGTTGTCGGAGGTGCGTAAATATGGCATGTCTTTGACTCTTGCCAACCAGTTTGTCAGTCAGCTGGACGAGCAAGTGCGAGATGCCATCTTTGGGAATGTGGGTACATTGATGTCTTACCGGGTGGGTATGCAAGATGCAGCAATCCTGGCTAAAGAGTTTGAGCCTGTGTTTAATGAAACCGATCTAACTAATGTTCCCGCTCGAGTAGTTTACACAAAGACAATAGTGGATGAAACACCGGTACCCCCATTTTCGATGAATGTAGAGCGAGATCTTAAGGCGGAAAGGGCTCAGGGGAGCCCTGAGGTGTCTCGAATGATCAAGGAATTGTCGAGGCTAAAATACGGTAGGGACGAGGCTGAAGTAGGTGAGGAGATAGAGAAAAGAAGTAATCTGTAGGTGAGTTTGGTAAAATACTCATGATTGGGCCGATAGCTCAGCTGGTTTAGAGCGTCGAGCTTATACCTCGAATGTCCCAGGTCCGAATCCTGGTCGGCCCACAAGATGAAAGTAAAACATAAAAAAATTAAGGCCAAGAATGACAAGATCCTCAGGCTGGCACAGCCCGATGAGGAGTTGAATGACACGGCCATAAACTCTCCTTGGTCGCAGGAGATGGTAATTACAGGGAATATGAACCTGGGGAGGAGTGGTAATCCGGTGACGGTTTATATTGAGGATGAGGTGACCGGGGAGCAACTTGAGGTTTCCGGTGTGCGGAATGCCTTTTTGATCGTTGAAGACACCAGAAAATCGACATCAGGCTGGTTAGCCTTGGCTATTGGATCGGTGGAGAAGATGGGGGAGGTGTTGGGCTTTTTGTCCCAAACCACCCTCTCGGCGTTAAAAAAGTTAGTCGGTAAGGACTTGGTTAGAGATCGATGAGTTTGGGCTTATCCTTAGCCGGTTTCTCGGAAATGAACTCCAGGTATTTTTCGGTGGTGGAGAGGCGCTTGTGACCCACGAGCTTGCTGATATAGACCAGAGGGCTACCGGAGGTTAGTTGTTGGGCAATAAAGGTGTGTCTTAGGTCGTTAACCTTAGCGTTTTCAACGCCGGCAAGGTGGAAGTATCTATCGAGGTTAGAACGGATGTTTCTTATAAGGAAGGCATTGCCGGTCTTGGTGATGAAGACAAAGGTGTTGCCACTCTTGGGGCGGGTTTCCATATAGCGGGCGAGAGACTCTTTAACCGGTTGGTTAAGGGGAATGACACGTTCGGGGTGAGATTCGTAGGCACGGATAGTAATTTGGTTGCTAGTTTGGTCTAAATCGCCGATCTTAAGGTTGGCCAGCTCGGAAATACGCATTCCGGTTTGAAGCAAAAGCTCAACAATGGCAGCCATTCTGAGATCTTCACGGCAGGCATCACGAAGAGCCCGGTACTCGATCTTGTTTAGGATGCGGGGAGGTTTGATGTCGTACTTGGGGTGGGTGACGTTTACGGCCGGGTTTTCGGAGATCGCACCGTTGGTCTGAACATAGGAGAAGAAAGACTTGATGGAGTTGATCTTACGAGAGATTGATTTGGTGGTGTAGTTGGTTGCAGAAAGGCTTTCTTTGAAGGCGTCAATGTCTTCTTTTTTGACCTCGGGGAGGTTGTTCTTACCAGATTTAGCCACGAAATTAGCCAGCTGTTCGATGTCTTTGGAGTAGGCTAAAATGGTAGCAGAAGCTCTGCCTTGCACGCCTAGATGGCTTTTGAAAGCAGTGATGGCGAGTTTGATGTTTTGATCAATTTGTTCCATAATGGGTACAGAGTTATTTATGGCACTTATTATAACACTCTAGGTTTCTAAAATGCAAGCCCCAAATAGAAGAAACAACACAGTAGGCAAAAAAGGTTGGAGCAAGGCTATTATTTTAGTTATTGCCTGGATGCTCATTTTCTCTCTGGCGAAAGATCTTTTGCAGGTAAAAAGGGGGTTTGCGCGGATCGAGGAAGCCAAGAATCGTTTGGCGCAGGAAGAGGTAAAGAATCAAATGCTAAAGGATAAGCTTGGGGTGGTAATGACGGAGGAATATAAGGAGAAGATAATTCGAGAACAGCTAAATATGCAGAAAGTGGGCGAGGTGGTGGCGGTACTGCCAAAGGGCGACTTACAAATCAGCAAAGGAGATAAAGTTGAGGAGAAAACGGCAGAAAATTGGCAGAAATGGTGGGCACTTCTGAAATAGTTCTGCCAAAGGCAGACATGGTTGCGGGTCTAGGGTTCCGCCCCCCAGTTAAGCGAGATTATGCACAGTTTGCTCCAATTACTTGGAGTGTCGGACTATGCCATCATCCTATTTCTAGGAGCTCGGCGTTTAGTCTCTACGGGGTCACCCCGCCAAGGCGGAGGACTTCCCTCGGCGTTGTCCTAAATTAGGATTTCACCGATACAGCCAAGTTCTATTCAATAATTACTCATTGAACGGCCCATTTGAGCCTCGCAAGATACTTACCTTCCACCCGCAAATTAACGAACACTCGTATTCTAGCACGAATGAGCACGTTTGACAATTCGGGTAATATATGGGTAAATGGTATTATGACAAAAGAACTATTTGAGAAACTTCAGGAAGGGAGAAAAAGATATCAGACAGAAAGAACGAAAATTAGATTAATATTCGAGAAAAATATTTTCAATGAAGGGATCAAAGAGGTTGGAAAACTATCAAAAAGAGAAATGTTTTTGATTGGAATAGCTTTGTACTGGGCAGAAGGGTTTAAACACAAGGACGAAAGTTCTTTGGGGTTGGCAACCATGGACGTAAATATGGCTAAATTTTACATTAAATGGTTAAAAGAGTGTCTGAATATTGAAAATGACAGATTACGTTTTAGGGTAACGGCCAATATTCATTATTCAGAGAAAATTAGAGAAATGGAAAGATATTGGGCGGATAACTTGGGGGTTAATTTGGATCAGTTTGTCAAGCCTTTTTATCAAAATACCAAACAAAAAAGAGTCTATACGAATAGTGATAAATATTTTGGTGTGTTGAGGATAAGGGTGAGAAAGAGCATAAATATGCTTAGAAAGACGAGGGGTTGGATGGCTGGGATAGCCATGGCTCTTTTGAATGATAAAATATAAAGGTTTGGCGGGGTAGCTTAGTTGGTTCAAAGCGCCGGATTCATAAACCGGAGATTCGCGGGTCCGACTCCCGCCCCCGCTACTTAAGCGTAATTTTAGTACAATAGACCTCATGGAAAACAAAAGGGTTCTTTCGGGAATTAATCCAAGTGGTAGTGCTTTGCATATAGGCAATTATTTTGGTGCCGTAAAGCCACAGATAGCCTTGCAAGAGACAATGGAGACGTTTTATTTTATAGCTGATTTGCATGCCTTGACCACGGTGAAAAGTAGGGAGGAACTACAGAAAAATATAAAGAATGTGGTTTTGGATTATTTAGCTTTGGGACTAGATCCGGAGAAATGTGTGTTTTTCAGACAGTCGGATATTCCACAACATTCGCAGATGGCAGTGGTTTTGGGAAACTATGTGACTTTCTCGCACATGAAGAGGATGCATGCGTTTAAGGACAAGTTGCATAAGGGAGCGGATGAGGAGTCTATTAACATGGGTTTGTTTAACTATCCGATCTTGATGGCGGCGGATATTTTGCTTTATAAACCGGATGGAGTTCCGGTGGGTGAGGATCAGAGACAACATGTGGAGATAACCCGTGACATTGCCGGAGCCTTTAACAAGGCATACAACAAGGAGGTACTGAAGTTGCCGGAGCCGGTGATTTCCAAGGAAACCGGAAAAATCGTGGGAACAGATGGGGCAAGGAAGATGAGCAAGAGTTTGGGAAATGTAATCGAGATTTTTGCCGATGAAGATGTAATTCGAAAACAAATAATGAGTTGTTATACGGACCCAAACAGGCTCAAAGCAACCGATCCGGGGACGGTTGAAGGAAATCCGGTGTTTGTTTTTCATGATTTGTTAAATGACGATAAGGTTGAGGTAGAAGATCTAAAACGCAGGTATAGAGAGGGTACAGTTGGCGATGTGGAGGTAAAGGAAAAACTGTTTGCGGCACATCAAAGATATTTTGAACAAGCCAAGAAAAAAAGAGAGGAGTTGTCGGGGAATCCAGAGTTGGTACAAAAAATATTAAGAGACGGAGCCAATAAGGCAATAAGAGTGGCTGCGGAAACAATGAATGAAGTATACGAAACAGTAGGAATTGTAAATTAATTTATATAGATTCCGGATCAAGTCCGGAATGATAAATATGAAAGATTTAATAAGCTACACAGACTTTGAAAAACTGGATATTAGAGCCGGAAAGGTGGTGTCGGCGACGGCTCCGGAGTGGAGCGAGAAATTGATAAGGTATGAGGTCGACCTTGGTGAAGAACTAGGGAAGAGAGTGCTCTTTAGTGGAATTGCCAAGTGGTATGCCCCTGAAGAGATGTTGGGGAAGATGTTGCCGGTTGTTGTCAATTTGGAACCAAAAAAGATGGGCGATGAAGTTAGCCAAGGGATGGCAATCATGGCAGATGGTGAGGAGGGGCCCAAACTAATATTCTTGGTGAAGACGACTGTGCCCGGAACGGTGATAAGATAGGGGGACAAAATATGAAAATGGAAACAAAAAAAGTCGAGTTTAAATTGAATCTAAATTTAAGACGGATTTTGATCTGGTTTCTGGTATTGTTTTTGTTTGTGCCTTATATTGTAAATTACCTTTTGGGATCAACAGGGGCGGTGGTAAATATGCCTTTGTCTTCGGCGATTGCCGAGATCAAACAAGAAAAGGTGGAGTCGGTGGAGATCAAAGGCGACGATCTAATCTTGGTCTATCCGAAAGATGCGGCGGGAAAACAGGTAATCGGAACGTCTCGGAAGGAAGAGGGATCAAGTTTTATGGACCAGTTGCAAAAAGCCGGAGTCGATGAAAGTAAGGTAAAGATAACGGTGTCCTCACAGGACTTTAGTAAAGCTTTTTGGAATATTTTATCTTTGGTTTTGCCGATTTTGGGATTTGGGTTGCTGATGTTTTTTCTGATGCGCCGACAGGGTGGAGGGGGAGATATGTTTGGAATTGGGAAAAGCAAGGCAAAACTGTTTTCCAAGGGAAAACAAAATATAAAGTTTACGGATGTTGCCGGCGTAGATGAAGCCAAAAAGGAGTTGGAAGAAGTGGTGGACTTTTTGAAAAACCCGAAAAAATATCGAGACTTAGGAGCAAGAACGCCCAAAGGAGTACTGCTTACTGGTCCTTCCGGCGTGGGTAAAACATTGATGGCCAGAGCAGTTGCCGGCGAAGCAGGGGTGCCATTTTTTTCCATGGCCGGATCGGAGTTTATGGAGATGCTGGTGGGAGTTGGCGCCAGCCGTGTGCGAGATCTATTTGATACGGCCAAAAAAGCAGCTCCGGCGATCATCTTTATTGATGAAGTGGACGCAATTGGCAGAACTAGGGGTGTTGGCGGAGGCATGGGGGGCCATGATGAACGTGAACAAACCCTAAATCAGATTCTGGTGGAAATAGACGGCTTTACCCAGACCGACAACGTGATCGTAATTGCGGCGACAAACAGACCGGATGTGCTTGACCCGGCCTTGATTCGTCCGGGAAGATTTGATCGAAGGGTAAATCTGGACTTACCCGATATTGCCGGAAGAAAAGCGATAATTGAAATTCATAGAAAAGGGAAACCGTTTGCCAAGGATTTGAACTGGGATAAAGTGGCAGAAAGAACGGTTGGTTTTTCCGGAGCCGATCTGGAAAACATGCTAAACGAGGCGGCAATTCTGGCGGCACGCGACAACAGAAAAGAGATCTGGATGGTGGATATTGAAGAGGCGGCAATGAAAGTAAAGATGGGACCGGAGAAAAAAAGACTGCAGTCGGAACTTGAGCGGAAAATGACGGCGTATCATGAAGCCGGTCACGCACTGGTAGGCCATTTGCTTCCGGGAACCGATCCAATTCACCGCTTAAGTATTGTGTCCCGCGGCTTGGCTCTTGGGTTTACGATGAGCAGGCCGAAGACGGATAAGTACCAACAGACGAGAACCGAGCTTAAGGATGAGATTGCCATGTCTTTGGGGGGTAGAGCAGCAGAGAAAATTGTTTTTAACGAGCTCACAGCAGGCGCCGCAAGCGACATTGAGAGAGCGACCATGCTGGCTCGAAGAATGGTGGTCGATTTTGGTATGAGTGATCTTGGGCCGGTGGCTATGGGGCAGATGATGGAGATGAATAGCTGGGGATTTTCGTATGGAGAGTCGGTGAGACTATCCGAGGCTACACAGGCAAAGGTGGATGGTGAGATAAAGAAGCTTGTGGATGAGGGTTTGAAGACTGCACAGACCGTCATCAGGGGCAACAGGAAGGCTTTGGATAGGATTGTAGTTAAGCTGATGAAGATCGAGACTTTGGAGCAGGAAGAGTTTGAAAAAATCGTGGGTAAGCCAAAAGCTGATTTTGAGATAAAAAAATGAGGAAATTGATATTAATTGACGGCAACTCGCTACTTCATCGAGCCTATCATGCCTTTCCGCCCCTAACGACACCCAAAGGTGAGCTCATCAATGCCGTTTATGGCTTTTCGGCGATGCTTCTTACTATTTTGGAGAAGCTCTGCCCCACCCATGTGGCGGTGGCTTGGGATGTTAAAGGGCCCACCTTCAGGAAGATCGAGTACACGGAGTACAAAGCCAATCGGGGTCCGATGGATGAGGACTTAGCGACTCAGATCGAAAGAACCAAACAAATTGTGCAAGTTCTGAACATCCCCCAGTTTGGAATTGAGGGCTATGAGGGGGATGATGTTATCGGAACTCTGGCGAGATTGGCGACTGATGAGAAAAAAGAGAAAGATGTTCAAGTAGTGATCGTTACCGGAGATAGAGACGCACTTCAGTTAATTAAAGAGAAACGGATTGTGGTTTATTTGCCGATACACAACAAAGCTTCTCAGACAGTGGTGTTTGATGAAGACAAAGTGGGAGAGGTTTATGGATTGAAACCGAAACAGCTAATTGATTTGAAAAGTTTGATGGGGGATGCTTCGGATAATATTCCCGGAGTAAAAGGAGTTGGAAAAGTGACGGCTTCGAAACTGATACAGGAGTTTGGTAGTTTGGCAGGGGTGTATAAAAATATTGGAAGCGTTAAAATTAGTGCTCGCGTGAGAGAGATGCTCGTCGCGGATAAAAAGATGGCGGAGCAGAGTTATAAATTGGCAGAAATAGACAAAAAGGCGCCGTTAAAAATTAATTGGGAGGATTGTTTGCTGACCAACTACGAGAAGGGTAATGCTTTGGAGTTATTCGAGGAACTAAATTTTAAGAGTTTAATTCCAAGATTACCCAGAGATAACTGGGAGAAAGAAACAGAGGAGATATTCTTATGAAAATTGCTTTAGTCCATGATTACATTAAGGAGTTTGGAGGAGCCGAGAGGGTGCTACGAATGTTGGCGGATATGTATCCGGAAGCTCCAATTTATACGGCATTCAGGGTTAAGGGATCAAGCTGTGACCGGAAGTTATCGGATAGAAAAATAATCGAAAGTAAGTATGGGTGGTTGATCAAACGAGGGAATTTATATAGTCCATTGAGATTTTTAGTGCCTTTGATCTGGAGGTCTTTGGATTTGTCTGCTTATGACTTGGTGATTACTTCTTGCTCGTCATATTTTGCACGGGGATTTAAAGTCGGTCCAAAAACCAAGGTGGTGGCCTATTGCCATACCCCACCAAGATTTTTGTATGGGTATGAAATGAGTATTAACTTGATGAAGTACCGGATGGTGAGGGTGTATGCGGTGGTGGTGAATCACTATTTGAGAGTTTTTGATCTATGGTCATCGGAGATGGTGGATAAGTGGCTAGTCAATTCGAAAAATGTACAGGAACGGGTGTGGAAGTACTATCGGCAAAAGTCAGTAGTGGTTTATCCTCCGGTTGAGGTAGAAAATATGATTAGGATTAGTAAAGATGTTAAAAAAGAAGATTACTTTTTGATCGTGTCGCGCTTGGTGGGAGCTAAGGGAATTGTGGAAGCGGCAAAAGCGGCTAGGCACCTAGGGTTTCCTTTGAAAATTGTGGGGGAGGCGGTTGGCTTTTCGCAGGTAGAAAATCAACTGAAAAAGATTGCCGGTGTGGAGCTACTTGGGTCGGTTGGAGATGAGCAATTGTGGAAACTGTATGCAGGGGCAAAAGGATTTATTGCTTTGGCAAAAGAAGAAGATTTTGGCATGACCGTAGTGGAAGCAATGGCGGCGGGAACACCGGCGATTGCTTTCAGTGGCGGAGGTTTCAAAGAAACGGTAGTTGATGGAGAGACAGGAGTTTTTGTTGAGGGCACTGATGTGAAGACTTTGGAAATGGCCATGAAACGCTTTAACAGCATAAAGTGGAGTAGGGAGAAACTAATTGCCAGAGCTAAATTGTTTTCAAAAGAAAAGTTTGTAGAAAATATTCAAAAAGAAATAGCCAAAGTGAATGCCTGAGTTGCCGGAGGTAGAAACAATTCGACGCCAGCTAAATGAGGTGTTGGTGGGGAAGAAAATACTAAAGATAGAGGTGTTAAGAGAGAAAAGTTTTGGGGGAGACTCGAGGGAAATGGTTGGGTGGCAGGTGGAAAGTGTGAAACGAAAAGCAAAGGTTATTGAATTTTATTTCAAAAACAGAGGGGAGATGATGATTATTCATCTGAAGATGACGGGACAGTTGGTATTTGTGAATGGAAAAAAACGAGTGGTGGGAGGGCACCCAACAGCGGATTGGGTCAAAGACTTACCCAGTAGGCATACAAGGATAATAATTAATTTTATTGGTGGTAGTAAATTATTTTTCAATGACATGAGGGTCTTTGGCTGGATGAGAATGGTAGACAAAGAAAAGTACGAAAAGGAAACGAGAAAGACGGCACCGGATGTGACAGAAAAAGAGTTTGATTTGGAGTATTTAACCGGTGTGCTGAAGAAATCGGGTAAGGCAGTGAAATTGGTTTTGATGGATCAGGAAAAAATTGGCGGGGTGGGAAATATTTATGCCAACGATGCGCTTTACTTGGCTAAGGTAATGCCCAATCGAAAAGCTAATAGTTTGAGCGTTGCCGAGACAAAGAATTTGTTGGCGGCAGTTAGAGAAGTAATCAATAGAGGAATCAAGTATGGCGGGGCAAGCGCGGCAAACTATGTGGATACCAAGGGTTTGGGCGGTACATATCAGGATCATTTTTTGGTGTACAAAAAAGATGGCCAGAAATGTGACAAATGTGGAGGAAAAATTCAAAAAATGAAAATTGGCGGGAGAGGTACTTTCTATTGCCCTAGTTGCCAAAAATAATATGAAAAGCGTAAGCGTTATCATTCCATGCTACAACGAGAAAGAAAGAATAATTCCGGTAATAGAAGGAGTAATCAAAAGTGATTTGGTCAGGGAGATTATCGTGGTAGATGACGGATCGGAGAAGGAGACAGTTGAGATCCTTAAGACGCTTCCCAAAGAAGTATTGGTTTTGAGACACGAGAAAAATAAGGGCAAGGCTCAGGCGATGAAGACGGGATTGCTTGTAGCTAAGGGAGATGTGGTTGTGTTTGTTGACGCGGATCTGAAGAGTTTCACTGCAGATCACCTGAGACTTCTTTGCGAACCAGTACTGCTGGGCAAGTGTGATATGTCGATTGGGGTAAGAGAAAAAGATGTGTTGTATGCAAGAATATTCAAACTTTCTGCGGCTTTTGGAGGAGAAAGGGCATTTGACCGAAAGAAATTGATCGAAAACATCAACCTTTTTCAAAGTGGAGGATACTTGGCCGAGGCGGACTTCAATATGTATTTTTTGAGAAATGGCAAGGTGGAAAAGGTTTTTTTGAAAGGTGTGGGGCAAGCATCTAAAATTAAGAAGATAGGACTAGCGGGAGTAGAAAAAAGTGTGCAGATGTCAATGGAGATTATTAAACATTTAGGTTGGAGAGAGTTTTTGCGTCAGATAATGGTTGTGAATAGATTAAAGTATTAATGATTAGGTCACGATACATATGGTGGAGCGAGTGCGGCGAATGACAAGTTTGTTGATGTTTCCGGCTTGGGGGGAAGATACCAAGATCATTTCCTGGTTTACAAAAAAGATAGCCAGAAATGTAACCAATGTGGAGAGAAAATAAAGAAAATGAAAATAGGAGGAAGAGGCACTTTCTATTGTCCTGTTTGTCAGAGGTAATATTTTGGCTCGAGGTGTAAAATCTAAGCGTGGGACTGACGAGTGTAACCTTATCCGATTTTAGAAATTATGAAAGTAAAACTTTTGAGTTTTCCAATGGGGTAACGGTGATCGCCGGTGAAAATGCCAAGGGAAAAACGAATTTATTGGAGGCAATTTATCTACTGGGTGTGGGAGAAAGCTTTAGAGCCAAGAGAACAGAGGAGATGGTGCGTTTTGAGCAGGAGTTGGGGCGGGTGTCCGGGGAAGTGACACTTTCAAAGAAGGATGTGATGAATCTTGAAGTGGTGGTCAATGGAGGAACAGTGATGGGAAGGGCGGTTAATAAACGGAAGTATCTTGTGGATGGTGTGTCCAGGAGACGAAAAGACATCTTGGGATTATTACCTTTAGTGCTGTTTCGGCCGGAAGACATTGACCTGATTGGCGGGTCTCCCGATATGAGACGAAAATTTTTGGATCGTTTGATGATCCAGGTGGACAGAGTATATGAGCATAGCTTGACCACTTATGAACAAGCACTGCGCAGAAGAAATAAGATACTGGATGCAATAAGGGCGGGGGCAACAAGCAGATACTCACTAACTTTTTGGGACGGGCTTTTGATCAAACACGGGCAGATAATTCAAGACAAGCGACGGGAACTGACGGACTATATTAATAGTTTGTTTGAGAAAAGTGAGTTGTTTAAGAAGTTGAAGATAGTATATGATTTAAGTGTCATCAGTGAGTCTCGTCTCGCTCAGTATACCGATGCCGAGGTGGCCGTAGGCTATACCTTAGTTGGGCCGCACAAAGATGATTTGATAATCAAAGAAGGGACACGGGATCTGTCGATTTATGGATCAAGAGGAGAGCAACGAATGGCGGTACTGGCGCTAAAAATGGGAGAGATTTATTACCTGGAGGAAAAGGGGAAGAAAAAGGCAACGCTTTTATTGGATGATATTTTTTCCGAACTGGATGAGGAGCATAAAAAGGAAGTTTTGCGAGTGATGGCGGGGAGACAGGTAATTGTGACGACGGCAGGTGAAGAGGATTTGAAGATGTTCAAGAAGGCAGAGATAATTAAGCTTGTTTAGAATCTGATCGCTTGTATACTTTACTTTATGGAAGTGAAGAAGTTTGACGAGAGTAGCTTTAGGGGGTGTAAGACCTTCTTGAATATTGAAGATAAGTACTCGGCCGGGCAGGTGACGATCATTGGTGGAAGCAAACTATTCCATGGGGCTCCGATACTGTCTTTGAAGGGCGCATCGAGGACAGTGAGTATGGTTTACTTTTCAAGCCCTGTTGAGGACAAGGGGGTGGCTCAAAAGATAAAGGCCGGACTTTCAAGCTTTGTATGGGTGGACCGGTCTGACTTGGACGGCTATGTTGCCAAGTCCGACGCGGTGCTTATAGGACCGGGATTGATGCGGAGCCATGTTAAAGAGCATGGATTTGTCTGTGACTCTGAAGGGGAAAAGACGCGAAGACTGAGTTTGGATTTGTTCCTTAAGTTTCCGGATAAAAAATGGGTGGTTGACGGGGGAACTTTACAAGTAGTGGCTGTTGCGGACATTCCCAAAGGAGCGGTAGTCACGCCAAACGGAAAAGAGTTTGAGATGATGTTTGGAGAGAAACTCAAGGAAAATATTGAGGAGCGATGTGAACAAGTCTTTAGATTATCAAGGGGCAGTGGGCTGATTATTTTAACCAAAGACTCAGTATCAATAGCTAGCGATGGAAAAGAAGTGTGGAAGGTTGAAGGGGGGAATGAAGGACTGGTTAAGGGAGGGGTGGGAGACGTGATCGCCGGATTGACAGTTGGGTTTTTAGCAAAAAATGAGCCTTTGTATTCCGTTTGTGCAGCGTCGTGGCTTGTTAAAAAGGCCGCCGAAAAACTAGCCATGGAAAGAGGCTTTATGTTTAATGCTGATGACCTGGTGGACATGGTCCCCGAAGCTTACAGAGATTTGGTTGACAGTTGTGATTTACCGCAAATAATGCGATAATAACAGTGTGTTTGACCCACGCTTTGTCATTACCGGAAAGATTCTAAATAACCTGATTGAGCTTGAAAAAGCGGTACTGGTGGCTGATTTGGCACCGATGCAAACCGACTGGGAAGTAAAGCTGAAACTGGAGTGTTTGTCTAAGAGGGCTTACAGTGTTCTGCATTTCTTGGGAGTTCAGTTGGATGTTGATGATGTGGGAAAGATTATCAAAGACGATCCGGGAAGAGACGATAAACCGGCGCAGATTGCATTACGAGTTGGGGTGGTGGCCAAAGAGAAGGACGTTCAGAGGGCAATTAATTGGCTGAATGCAAATCACCTTGTTAGCCAGACGGCTTATCTGGCAAATAAATTTAAACAAGGAACGTTTGGAGAGAAGGATTTGGTAACCATGAATTCACTTTTGGGGGAAAGAGTTGTTAATCCATCCGTTTTGGGGGGTTTTAGAGAGAAGACAAATTTGGAGTATCCGGAAATAAAGTCTCCACCACCGATTGAGGTGAAGTATCAAATGGAAGATCTTTTCTCTTGGTTTAAGAGTGCATCAAAAATTGAAATACACCCAGTGATTAAGGCGAGTGTGATGTTGTTTGAGATTATGCGAATTAGACCATTCGAGGAAGACAATCTAACTTCCGGATTGTTCTTTTTGGGCCTCACTATGGCCAGTGAGGGTTATGGCATGAAGGAGCTATGGCCATTTGAAGAAGATTTATTAAAAAATAGACCGAGGTTGACAGAAATTTTCGCGATAACTGTCGATAGTGGAGATCTCACCGGATGGTTGGAGTATTTGACAAAAATGCTGGCGGAGGCGGCAGAAAAGACAAGGGTAAAGATAATGAATCTGGTGGGAGATAGACCAATATTTAAGTCCGATGGGGGGAAAGTGATATCTCTTTCGGAGAGACAGATCACCATTATGGAAGAGATGACCATTCAAGGGGAGATGACTATCAAGGAGATTCGAGGGATTTTGCCAATGGTTTCCGACGATACGATATTGCGCGATCTTAAGGACTTGATATTGAAAAAACTTATTAGAAAGAAGGGTAAGACAAAAGGTGCGGTGTATATTTTGGGTAAAGTGAAAGGGTTTAGGTGAGGTAAGATATATTATGCTTTTTAAGGAATTTGCGGGGTATCTGGAAAGACTAGAAAAAATCTCATCAAGGTTGGCGATAACCGATGTGTTGGCGGAGTTGATTGGGAAGATGGAACCGGCCGAAACGAGTAAGGGGATTTATTTGGTTCTTGGGCAGTTAGGCCCGGACTTTGCCAATCGGGAGTTTGGGATGGCGGTGAAGATGGTAATTAGGGCGATTGCCATGGGGATGGGAAGACCGATCGAAGAAGTGACAAAGAAGTACAAACAAAAAGGAGATTTGGGTGTGCTTTTGGAAGAGCTACCTTTTAAAAATGAAAAAAGTAAATGCCACAGCTTAGGTGAGATTTATGATCATTTATTGAAGATAGCTGAGGATGGAGGGACAGGTAGCCAGGATAGAAAGGTAAATAAACTAGCGGAAATTTTTTTGGAAGTGAGTGTGTTGGAGAGAAAATATATTGCCAGAATGGTGGTGGGGAGACTGCGCCTTGGCTTTTCGGCAAAGACAATTTTTGACGCATTGTCTCAGATGGAAAGTGGTAACAAGACACTACGAAAAGAGTTGGACTCTGTTTTTCAGATATATCCCGATCCGGGGTTGATAACAGCTGTTGTCAAAGAAAAAGGGATGAAGGGGTTAAAAGATATTAAGGTAAAAGTGGGTGTACCTGTGGTGCCGGCATTATGTCAGAGACTGAATGAGTATGAGGAAATAATTGAGAAGATGAAAGATATCGCCGTAGAGCGGAAATTCGACGGAACACGTTTACAAATTCACTTTAATAGACTAAAGAATGAAGTAAAGACCTACACCAGAAATTTAGAGGAGAACAGCTGGATGTTTCCCGAGATTCTGGAGATGGGAAAGTGGATAAAGGCCGACAGGGTGATTTTGGATTGTGAGGCGGTCGGATATGAAAGAAAAACGGGGAAAATGTTGCCATTTCAGGTAACCATGACCAGAAAACGGAAACACAATATTGCCAATGCTGCGGAAAGTGTACCCATGAGGTTTTTTGTATTTGATATTTTGAGTAAGGATGGTGAGAGTTTAATTGACAGGCCATACTTTGAAAGAAGAGAAATACTGGCAAAAACAATTAAGGAAAATGAGGCGATGGTAGTTGATGAGTTTGTGCAGACAGATAAGGCTGACGAGGTGAAGCGGTTGCATGAGAAATATTTGGGTGAGGGTTTTGAAGGAGCGGTTTTGAAAATGTGGGACGGAAAGTATCTGCCCGGGAGACAGGGATGGAACTGGGTGAAGATAAAAGAAGCGGAGGGAACTTCGGGAAAACTATCCGACACGCTGGATCTTGTTATTTTGGGATACTATTTCGGGAGAGGCAAAAGAGCCGGATTTGGCATTGGGGCCTTTTTGGTAGGTTTGAAGAAGGATGGGTCCTGGATATCATTGGCCAAAATTGGGACTGGCCTCACGGATGAGGAGTTTAGAGGTTTGAAAAATAGCCTGGACAGAATTGAACTAAAAGAAAAGCCGAAAAATTACTTGGTGGAAGGAACACTTTTGGCCGATGTGTGGGTGGAACCAAAAGTGGTAGTGGAAGTGGCGGCGGACGAGATAACTAAAAGCTCGGTTCACGCTGCGGGCATTGCTCTAAGATTTCCGAGACTGATGAGGTTTAGGGAAGATAAGGGGGCAGATCAGGCAACCACCTGGAAAGAGGTGGAGCAGATAGCGAAAATATCTAAGGTATAAGGTATGATTTAGAAATGGAATTTATTAAATACATCGTCGATCTGTTTCTGCATATTGATAAGAACTTGGTTTTGGTAATTGCCAAGTATGGAATTCTCACCTATGGACTGTTATTTTTTGTGATCTTTATGGAAACGGGTTTGGTGGTGACACCGTTTCTTCCCGGAGACTCGCTTCTTTTTGCGGCCGGGGCTTTGGCGGCGATGGGATCATTTAAGATCGTGTTTCTTTGGGTGTTGATGGCGGTGGCGGCGATTGTTGGAGACACGGTTAATTACTGGATTGGACACCGCTTGGGTAGAGGAGTGTTTGAGAAAGGAAGTAAGTTTTTTAAGAAAAAGTATTTAGAAGAAGCGGAGACTTTTTATGCCAAACATGGCGGTAAGGCGATCATCTTGGCGCGTTTCGTACCGATTGTGCGGACATTCGCTCCTTTCGTGGCCGGAATTTCGGAGATGCACTACGGAAAGTTTATTTCTTACAACATCATCGGAGGTTTGTCTTGGGTGAGTTTGTTTCTTTTGGGAGGCTTTTGGTTTGGCAACATTCCTTTTGTAAAGGAAAACTTCCATTATGTAGTGATCGCCATTATCTTAATTTCGGTCGTGCCGATTATCTGGACGGCGATGAAGAAGAAGAAGGTTGGGTAGGTGGGTGCTAAAATGAGTTATGGTGTTGAATATTCTGATGGGAGCGGTACTTTTGATTTTGATCGTAATGGCTTCCGGGGTGGTGGTAGATGTATTTGAAAGATTTGTTTTCCATCTCCCGATAAAGAAAAAGAGGGTGATGGCGATACTGATCGGATTTTCATTGGCTTTGCCTGAGCTGTTTGTGGGAATCGCGGCGGCACTTTCCGGCAAACCGCAGATGGCGCTCGGGACTGTGGTAGGGGCAAATATGGCGAACTTGAGTCTGGTTATCGGAGGTTTGGCGGTGATTGCTTCGGTGGTGCCCGTGGTAGGAGAGTATTTGGAAAAAGATCTGTGGGTAACAATCGGCTTAGCTCTTTTGCCGTTTTTAATGCTTTTTGATGGGACAATTTCAAGACTTGAAGGTGGAGTGTTGGTGGCGCTGTATTTTGTCTATGCTTTTTTCTTGTCAAATGAAAAAGTGACTATTAAACAACAGAAGAAAAAGGTCGAAGGCTTTGAGAGATGGGGTTTGGTGATTATATTGATTTTGGGGCTTATTATTATGGCGGTTTGCTCTTGGCAGTTGGTACAGATCGCGGCAAGCATTGCAGCAGTTTGGGGAGTGAGTTGGTTTTGGATGGGTCTGCTATTGATCGCTTTTGGAACGACCTTACCGGAGTTGTTGCTCCTTAATTTTTCCCCTAAGAAACAAAAAGCCAGTGTGATGTTACCTGATCTCTTGGCCAGCGTGGTGATGAACTCAACGGTGATTTTGGGAATCGTAGCCATAATAACACCGATTGTTTTAAGAGAGTCGATACAACGAGGACTTTCGGGCTTGTTTTTGGTGTTTATCCTGGGACTCTTTTGGCTGTTTACCAAATCAAAACGCAAGCTTGAGCGATGGGAAGGGGTCGTGTTGATCGGAGTCTACTTGATGTTTATTGGACTCCAGTTTATTTTTGCCTGAGATTTAGTGGTCGGTTTCTTCGAGACTTAAGAGGGCTCTGATTTGGTCGAAGATTTTCTTTTTGGAGCCTTTTTTGATAAAGACCGACTGAAGATTTTTAATAAACTCCGGAGCTGTTTTAACTTTTTCAAGATACTCGCCACCCATGGGGTATTCTTTATTTTGATCAACCTTTTGGTTGGTCATGTATTTTAGATTAAGTACCGCATACTGTTGAATGAGTTTAAGTTTGCCAATCTTTCTAAAGCGTCTAAGGGAGTAAACGAAACGCGGTTCGTGGATAATGGCAAATGAGTAGCCTTTGCGGTAACCCTGGCGAATAAACTCAGTATCTTCGGCAAAACCAACTTCGGGATTAAAGCCCCCGATCTTGCCAAATATTTTTCGGCGGCAACCGATCATAGCGCCAAGAGCACCGGGAGTACCGAGAAGAAAACCGGTTTCCGCGAGGAGATTTAAATAGGTGGCCACGGCCTTGTCGGAGTTCTTGTTTGAGTCCGGCAGGCACCAGGTGGTGAACATGTCGGTTGGCTTGACACCTTGCTGGTATTTGACGCCTTCAAGGAAGTGTTTTGGGAGGCGGTTGTCGGCATCGTTGAAGAGGAGATAGGTGCCCCTTCCGACTTCTCCACCCACGTTTCTTTGAACGGAAACGTTTCTTACCTTGCTCGTGAGAATAGTGAGGGAGGGGAGTAACTTTTTGAACTCCTTGGCTTTTTCAACCGTTTTGTCTTTGGACCGACCGTCGACAACGATGACCTCAAAGTCTTGAAGGGTTTGATTTTGAAGATCTTTTAATAGGAGCGGAAGGGACTTTTCTTCGTTTAGACAGGGAATAATAATGGAAAAAAATGGTTCTTTAGTCATGGACTGATAGAATTATAGTATGAAACTTATTGTTGGACTGGGAAATCCGGGTGAGGAGTATAAAAAGACGCGACATAACGCGGGATTTATGTTCGTTGATAAACTGGCCGGGATGAATAGTTTTTCTTTTGATAAAAAATTGGAGGCGGAAACGTTGAGCATCGAAAACAATATGCTTTTTAAACCTCAGACTTTTATGAACGATTCAGGTAGGGCGGTTCGAAAAATAATGGATTTTTATAAATTAGGAATCGAAGATGTAGTGGTAGCGCATGATGATTTGGACATTGCTTTTGGGGAGTACAAACTCCAAAAAGAAAAAGGGCCCAAAATACACAACGGCGTTCTGTCGGTGGAGCAGTGTTTGGGGAGGGCGGACTTTCTTCGAGTTCGGATCGGAATAGACAATCGACAACCAGGAGTTAACTATGGTACAGGGGCAGATTATGTACTGTCTTCTCTGTCAAAAGATGAAATAAAAGAACTGGATGCATTGTTTGAAGAAATAATAAAAGAACTAGCGGAAACTATCGAATGGACAAAATAGGCTTTAAACCAATGTCCAGTATTTTGGACAGGTATGATCTAGATGAGACGAAACAGAGGCGGATCAGTCGGGAGTTTCAGGACTATGCGTATCGGCTGGCGGTGGAGCTTGATGATACTGCCCACACACCTATCTATATGAGACTGGCTAAAAATACTCCCCGACCGGTGATTGAACAAGCGAGATTGTTTGTGCTGGGGGCAAACAATCCAACCAGTAAGGCAAGACTTTTTATGTGGAAGTTGAAGCAATTAAGAACTGAAGCGGAATAATTTGTATAGATTCCCGCTTTCGCGGGAATGACAAGGATTGAGATTGCTTCGGCTTGAGTACAAGACTCGCAATGACGCTTGTTTGGTAAGATGGATGAGTGAGAAAAGAGTACTTGCAGAGAATTTTTAAAGATACGATGTGGGGAAGACTAGCGGTGATGTTGTCTATTTTGTTTTTCTTATACCTAGGGGACGCAATCGTGAGCGACTGGGTACCGGCTTACATGCAGAGCACTTTAGGAGGATCCCTTTTGATGGGTCTGATGATGTCGTTTTCGTCTTTGGTGGGTTTTGTGGCAGATTTAGTTTTACCTCAGTTGTTTCGGAGAGTGGCTGAGCGAAGGATGGTGATGCTCGCCATTTCCTCGGTGTTTATGATTGCCGGGGTGTTTCTTTGGACAACCCATTTTCCCTTGGTAGCTCTATTTCTTTTGGGCATGGGAATCTGGGGTTTGTACTACGAATTCTTGAATTTTGGTCTATCTTCGTATGTAGCGAAAAATACATCGATTGCAACCAGGTCAGGGGTTTGGTCCATAATGGGGGCGGTGGGTAGTATCGCGTATTGCCTAGGTCCTTTGATCGGAAATATGTTATTTGCGTGGAAAGGGAATTTGGCAATTATTTTTGCTTATGCCAGCTTGGCTTTAGTAAGCTATATGGTTTGGCTGGCGGTAGGTTACAGAAGAGAAAAGAAGAATGTTGAGGGAGAAAGAAAATCGGCAGGAATTAATATTTTGGAAGAAATTGGACACTGGAGGGCACTGTTCAAACACGTGTGGCCAATACTTCTGGTGAGTTACCTATTGGGAGTAGTGGATGCAACTTTTTGGACAACCGGGGTGGTTTTGTCTGATGCTTTATTGAAAAAAAACTGGATCGGGGGTTTGTTTTTGTCAGCCTACACCTTGCCGGCGATTTTACTTGGATTTTTAGTAGCCCGATTGGGCATCTACAAAAGAAAGAAAAAATTGGCTGAATTTTTTTTGCTGATGGCCAGTTTATTAATGGCGGGACTGGGTACTGTTAATTCAACGGCGGCCATGGTGGTTTTGGCCTTATTGACCGGAGCGATGATGTCTACGGCATGGCCCTTGACAAGCGCAGTGTACTCCGACATTTTGGCAAGAATGGGTAGGGAGCAAAAGCATCTGACGGGGATGTCGAGTTCGATGGTCAACCTGTCTTATATCACCGGTCCGGTAGTCGCGGGGCTCATCGCAAACACACTTGGAGAAAAAAAGACCATGATGTGGGTGGGTGTTTTTGTGGCACTGGTTGCTTTGGTGCTGCTTTTTGTAACACCTAGAAAACTGAAGCTATCTCAAATTGAGATGGCCGAATGGAAGGACTAGGCAGAATTGTGTATGATTAATGCAGGATGTTTAAAAGAAAATTGTGGCTACATCAACTGGTTTTGTTTGGGGCGCTGGGCATTCTGGTGTTGTGGAGCGTTTTGAACAAAGGTTTTGTTTTTAACATTAGTTTGTTGTGGTGGCTTTTGGGGGCGATGATCGGCTTTTTGTTTGTGTTTTTGGACAGAGTTGTGTACAGCATTTTTTCTAATCCCAATGGGACGTTGAGTTTGAGAATAAAAGAGCTATTGGATCGGAAGAATATTCCCGAAAGAATCAGACTTTTGTTGACGGAGAGGTATGACCAAAAAGAACTGGTGATGAGAAGCGCAATGTTTATGGTGGTGTGGATAGTATTGGCCTTTTTTACGGCGACCAGTGTGACAAACTTTTTTGCCAGGGGGTTGGTTTTGGGGATTGGGACACATTTAATGTTTGACTTGATTTATGACTTTATCAAAGACAAAGAGAGACTGGATCTGTGGTTTTGGCAAATTAAACGCACTCTTGAACCGGAAGAGAAGTTTTGGTTTGTGGTGATTGCCAGCGTCGTTTATATTTTGCTGGCTTTTAACTTGTGACGACCTAGTTGACTTGGGGTGGTTTTTGGAATACCATGGGGGGTATATGACAATAGAAGAGAAGAAAAAAATGCAGGTGATGCTTAAAAGGATCCAAGGGCAGGTTGGGGGAATTGAGAGAATGGTGGGTGAGGGTAAGAACTGTGAGGCGGTGGTGACACAGGTGGTAGCGTCGATGAGCTCTCTTAAAAGTGTAGCCAAAACACTTTTGGCTGACGCTTCTTCCAGTTGTTCGAAAGAAGAATATACTAAATTATTGAAGAGATTTCTTTAATAATTAATTACTTAAATAAAAACATATGGAACTAATACATTTTACGGATGCAAATTTTGACGATATGGTTTTAAAGGCCCAAAGGCCGGTTCTGGTTGATTTTTTTGCCGACTGGTGTGGGCCTTGCCGGATGGTGACTCCGGTAATTGAGGAAATGGCAAAAATGTATGGTGAAAAAATAATCGTGGGAAAGGTGGATGTGGATGCGAATGCTGGTGTGGCCGGAAAATATGGAGTGATGAGCATCCCAACGGTAGTGCTTTTTGACGGGGGTAAAGAGGTTGGCAGACAAGTGGGCTTTGGAGGAAAAGAGATTTATGAAGAGATGGTTAAAAAAGTCTTGAAGTGAGTATGAAGCAATTTGACGTAATTGTAATTGGTGGAGGGCCAAGCGGCTATACGGCGGCCATTTATTTGGGAAGAGCGACATTGTCGGTTTTGGTTTTGGCGGGAGCACAGCCGGGAGGTCAGCTGATTTTCACAACTGAAGTAGAAAATTTTCCCGGATTTGTTAATGGGGTGATGGGACCGGACTTGATGACTGCTATGGAAGCCCAGGCAAAAAGGTTCGGAGCGGAGGTAATCTACTCTGATGTAACTAAGGTGGAACTTGTCGGGGATATTAAAAAGATCTGGGTAGGAGAGATAGAGTATCGGGCAAGGGCGGTGGTGGTGTCGACCGGCGCTTCCTCAAAAATGATCGGAGCGGGTGAAGAAGTTTATATTGGCCGAGGGGCAAGTACTTGTGCTGTTTGTGATGCGGCCTTTTTTAAAGACAAAAAAACGTTCGTGGTTGGAGGGGGAGATGCGGCCATGGAAGATGCGCTGACTCTAGCAAAATTTGCATCTGAAGTAACGATCGTTCACAGGAGAGGTGAGTTTAGGGCCAGCAAGATAATGCAGAAGAGAGTTTTAGCCAGCCCAAAGATCAAGGTGGTGTGGAATAGCGAGGTTGTGGGGGTATCGGGGGAACCAAAACTTTCGTCTATTAAAGTAAAAAATTTGAAGACAGGGAAAATTGAAAAACATTCTGCCGAGGGATTGTTTGTAGCTATTGGCCACGTGCCAACAAGTAAACTTTTCGAAGGAAAACTGGAACTTGATGAAAAAGGATATCTAAGAACTACAATGACGGCCTTAATGAGAGACGCGAAATGGAGAGTGAGCGAAAAAGACATGTGGTTGGATGGCTATCCGACAATGACATCGGTCGAAGGGGTGTTTGGGTGTGGAGATGTGGTGGATTATCGATACCGACAAGCAATTACGGCTGCCGGGATGGGTTGCCAGGCAGCTCTAGACACAGAAAAGTATTTAGTCGACCACGCCTCGAAGTATTAATTTATATTTTTAGATGGGCAAAATAAGAAATATTAAAGCTATATCGAAGGAAAATGATAAAGCTCTGGGAAGGGCGGTGAATATTGATGATTTGGCCGGGAGCCTTAGGGGAGAAATAAAACTTAGTGATAAGGAGTTGCGACACGCTAGAGATCAATTTTCAAAACAATGGCCAAGAAAACTGAGCTGATTGATACTAATGTTTTGGAGTCGAACTATAAAAAAACACGAGTGGATGTGTGTGAGGCATTTAACAAAATATTGACACAGAAATGGCTAGTTGTTTACGAGAGAGAGGAGTTGCTTTTTACTATTTCGAGATATTTGAAAGGAGTTCATTTTGTTGACGCCTATTTGACAACTTGTGCAAGCATGTCAGAGATTGGTATTTTTACCTTTGATAAGAAATTGCAGAAGGAGGCAATGGTATAATTAAGTGGCTTTGATGAAGAGTCGCGACCTTCGGAGCTTGTGGAGAAGTTCACCGGGGTAGCCCGAAACAGCACAAAGAGTTAAAGAATGGGTGGTACCGTCGAAAGACCCCTGACTTGAGTTAAGATTAACTGTCTTGATTTAAGTGAGGGGTTTTTAATATAGCCTCGCTGTGGCGGGAGACAAAAAATGAAGATAACAGTAGATAAAAAAATATCTGAGAGATATCCCGGCGTTAGGCTTGGGGTCGTGGTGGCATTGGGTGTGGATAATTCGCAACAAGGTTTGTTTTTGGATGAACTGAAAAAAGAACAAATAGATGTTCGGAATAAATTGGCGGGGATAGAGCTGTCGAGCCATAAATACATTGCTCCATGGAGGGAGATATATCGATCTTTCGGATCAAAACCGTCAGAATACAATTCTTCGATTGAAGCGTTGCTTAAAAGAGTTGTGAAGGGGAAAGAACTGTCGGATATCAATCCCCTAGTCAACCTATACAATGCTTTGTCATTAAAGTATGCCCTGCCTTTTGGGGGTGAGGATTTGGATAAAGTGAAAGGGGACATAAGATTAACTTTTGCTGGTGGAAGTGAAACTGGAATTTATTTAGGATCTGAAGAGGCGGTAGCCTGTGATAAGGGAGAAGTGGCATATCTCGATGATCTGGGCTTTATTTGTCGAAAGTGGAACTGGCGTGAAGGAAAGAGAACTATGCTTACAGAGGAGACAAAAAACGTAGTTTTGGTGTCTGAGGCCGCCCCCACTGTTGAAGAAATGGTACTGAAGAGTGCGACTGGTGAACTAGCTAGACAGGTAAAAGAAAAGTTAGGAGGAGACGTATCAGTTTACTATTTAGACGAAAATAATAATGAACTGGAAGTTGGTTTTGAAACCGGAAGTAGACTTACTCAAGAGGAAAAAAGTGATAATCAAATAAAATGAACATAAAAGGAATCATCAGAGAGGCGATTGCCGAATTAACTTCCGGAAAAGAGTTCTCGGTGGAGCATCCGGCTGATGAAAAGATGGGGGACTTTTCCACCAATGCGGCCTTAGTGCTCTCAAAAGAGCTGGGGAGGAATCCTCGGGAGCTGGCTTTGGATCTCGTGGTGAAGCTTCAAGGAAATAAAAAACTAATGGGTATTGTCGAGAAAATCGAACCGGCAGGCCCCGGATTTATCAATATTTATTTGAAAGATAAGTACCTTTTAGGGCAGATGGATAAGGTTTTGACCACGAAAGAAAAATACGGTGGAAACGAGGCACTTCATTTACAGAAAGTGATGGTGGAGTACACCGACCCGAACCCGTTTAAACAGTTTCATATTGGTCATTTGATGAGCAATGCCATCGGAGAGTCCTTGTCTCGACTTTTTGAGTTTTCCGGAGCGGAAATAAGAAGAGCAAACTACCAAGGAGACGTGGGGCTGCATGTAGCCAAGTGTATTTGGGGAGTGTGGGAGCTATTTGCGGAAAGAAATACAGATATTGATGAGATAGGAAGGATGGACCTTGACTCTCGGGTGAAGTTTTTGGGTGAGGCATATGCTTTGGGAGCTAAAGAGTATGAGGAGACGGAGAAAGTAAAAGTGGAGATCGATGAATTGAATAAAATGATTTATGAGAAGGAAGATCCGGAAGTAATGGCGGTTTATGAGCTGGGGAGAAAGTGGAGCTTGGAGTATTTTGAAAAGATCTACGAAAAACTGGGAACAAAGTTTGACGAGTATTTTTTTGAGAGTGAAGTGGGAAGTATTGGACTTGGTTTGGTAAGAGAGTTCTTAAACAAAGGTGTGTTTGGGGAGAGCCAAGGAGCGGTGATCTTTAATGGCGAAAAATATGGACTGCATACGAGGGTGTTTATTAACAAACTGGGCCTGCCGACTTACGAGGCGAAGGATTTGGCTTTGATAAGGGCTAAATTTGAGAGATTTCCTTATGACAGATCGGTAATTGTGACTGCAAATGAGATAAATGAGTATTTTAATGTGATTTTGAAAGCGGCGAGTTTGATTAATGCCGATTTGGCGGAAAGAACCATTCATGTGGGACATGGCATGCTACGGTTGAAAAACGGAAAGATGTCTTCAAGAACCGGACAGGTGGTGACGGGGGAAAGTTTAATTATGGATGTAAGTGACGAGATAAGAAAAAAGATGAAAACGACAGGGAGGGGTAAGGAGATAGAAAATATTGACAGCGTGGTTTCCAAAGTGGCGGTTGGGGCGATAAAGTACTCGATGCTCAAACAAAGCCCCGGGAAAGATATTGCCTTTGATTTTGAAACTTCACTTTCGTTTGAGGGAGATAGTGGGCCTTACTTGCAGTACGCCTATGCCAGGTCGATGAGTGTCCTCGAGAAGGCAGGAAAAAAGAAGGCCGACTATGAAAAAATTACGTCACTCGGAAGTGAAGAGAAAAACTTGCTGAGATGGATATATAGATTTCCCGAGATGGTGGAAGTGGCCGGAAATAATTTATCGCCGAACTTGATCTGTTCGTATTTGATCGAGCTTGCTTCAAGATTTAATCTTTTTTATACCAACTGCAAGATTGTGGGAACGGATAAAGAGGGTTTTAGGTTGGCCTTGACCAAGGCGATGGCACAGGTGCTGGCCAACGGCCTTTGGCTATTGGGAATTGAAACGGTGGACAAAATGTGATTGAGTAAAACTGTTCATCTACGCATTTCTCACTAGGAATGTCGGTCGCTGTATTTTTTTTTCATACTTCGTGGTTTCAAGACCGCACACGTCAAGCGTGTGCCGCACTCACCACTCTTTAAATTGAATTCAAAAGAAAACCACGACGCGCATGCGGCATATATGTTCGAAATGGTAGGTTTCACAGTTTTTTACTATCCCCTGCGCCGATTGCCGTAGCTTTGATAGAATAAACACATGGCGAGTAGATTGGAGGAAATTCTAAAAGAGAGAGAAAAGAAGATCGCGTCCCTTTTGAAAATGGGGATTGATTTGTATCCGGCGCGCTCGATCAAAGAAAAAGCCAATAAAGAAGTAGTTGAGAATTTTGAGAAGTACGAGGGGAAGACGCTGACGTTGGCAGGTAGAATCATGGCTTGGAGGGAGCATGGGAAACTGATTTTTGGCCAGATTCAGGATCAAAGCGGCAGAATCCAACTTTTCATTCGAGCCGACACGATGGCGAAAGCGGATAAGGCCAAACAGACATTGGGGTTTGAGGAACTGGATTTACTGGACATTGGCGACATCATTCAAACAACCGGAGAAGTAGTGAAGACCAAAACGGGAGAAGTGTCGCTTCAAGTAACCGAGATTAAGATTTTAACTAAGGCGAGACTGCCCTTACCGGAAAAATGGGTGGGAATTGTGGATCCCGATGAGGCTTTTCGTAAGCGATATTTGGATTTACTGATGAGTCCGGAAAAGATTAGAAGGTTTGAGCGAAAGGCAAAGTTTTGGAGTGAGTGTAGAGCCTTTATGGCAGTAAAAGGGTTTATAGAAGTGGAAATGCCTGTTTTAGAAGCGGTGACCGGAGGAGCTGACGCCAAGCCTTTCGTAACCCACATGAACTCGATTGATCAGGATTTTTTCCTGAGAATTTCAACGGAGCTTTATCAAAAAAGACTAATTGGAGCAGGGTTTGAAAAAATATATACCTTGGCACCAAATTTCAGAAACGAAGGTATGGATGATGAACATTTGCCGGAGTATTACTCATTGGAGTGGTACTGGGCTTATGCGGATTACCGAGACAATATGCAACTAACCCGCGAGCTGTATCGGCATCTGGCTAAGAAAGTTTATGGAAAAACCAAGTTTGTCAGTCGAGGCATGGAGTATGACTTGGCCGATGACTGGGAGGAGCTGGATTATCTAAAAATAATTAAAGAAAAAATTGGCATAGACATCGTGAACTCGACGGAGGAGGAGATGAAGGAAGCAGTCAAAAAAGCGGGGATACACTTGACTGGAGAGATAAATAGGGCGCGTTTGGTGGATAATTGCTGGAAGATCGTCCGTAAAATGATTGCCGGACCGGCATTCCTTATTAATGAACCTAAGTTCACTTCACCTCTGGCTAAAAGTAAGCCGGAGAACCCGGGATTGACCGAGAGATTCCATATAATTATCGCCGGGTCGGAACTGGGGAACGGCTACTCGGAGCTTAATGACCCGATGGATCAGAAGGAGAGATTCGACGAGCAAGAAAAAGCCAGAAAGAAGGGTGACGAGGAGGCACAGATGATGGATATGGACTTTGTGGAGATGCTTTCGTATGGTATGCCACCGACATCGGGCTTTGGCATGTCGGAAAGGCTATTCTGGTTTATGGAAGATGTTTCCGCACGCGAGGGCACACTGTTTCCACCACTCAGAACTAAAAAAGATTAAGAAAGAAGTTGGTGGAGGGAGGTTTTGTTTTTGGCGAAGATGTCCAGATTCTTTTGGCGACCATGGGAATTGATGGGAGAAGGGTGATAAATAGGAAGAGCCAAGTATTCCTCTCCATTGATAGCAGTTTTTGCCAACACGCCAGTTTTGAGATCACTAGAGTTGAGGAAGTTTAGAATTTCCAGGGTTTTGACACCGAGAGGAATAATGAGCTCGATATTCTTGGACTCGAGCTGGTGTATCAAAATCGGCCAACAGTTTTGACTGCATTGAAGAAGCAGATGGCGATCTTTGCCGACGAAACATTTGGCCAGCTCTGTGAAGGCGCAGGTTTCGACCGAGAGATCAAAAGGATAGAGTAACTCGTTTAGACGTTTGCCTGTGGGTAATAATTTTCCTTTCAGGGTGTAACACGCTCTACCGGACTTACGCCAACCGTTTTCGGCGGGAGATTCACCAAGAATCAAGACTTTGGCACCAAGACCTTGGCCTTCTTGAAAGAATAAATCCAGATCATAACTTTCGATGTCTTGGCAGTGATGTTCGTGTTCGATTTGCATAAGGAGGATTATAACGTACTCGTAATTGGCGAATGTTGTCAATGATTGACAAAGGTTGACAAGGGGGTTATACTGTAGTTATGGCAATGATGAATGTATCCTTACCGGAAAAACAGATACAAGACGTGGACTCGATGGTGGAAAGATATGGCTATGCGAATAGAAGTGAGTTTGTGAGATCAGCTCTGCGATTTGTGCTGAAAAATAAGACTGTATCTGACGAAATGACTGATTTTCCTTTTTTGGTGGCTAGTTCTTTTGATGAGCCGGATGAGGTGGTTAATGACTTTAGAAAGACAGGCAAATATAGCGAAGGCTTTCTTAAAGATCTGGAAGAAGGTTTAAAGAAAAGTAAGTTTCTGAAAAAGGGAAATGTTTGAGGTTTTGGCTTTGAGGAAAGATCTTGTGACAAAGTTGAAAAGGTACGGTTTGAAACGAAAATTTGAAAAACAATTGGCATATCTTAGAGCGAATCCCAAACATCCAAGTTTGAATCTTGAATTATTGGAACCGAAAAACAGAAGAATTTATAGCATCAGAATTGACCGACAGTTTCGCGCCTTGCTGAAATTTTTGCCCGATAAAGAAACAATAGAGATAATTTTAATAACAAACCATTATCATTAGGGGAGTATGGCTTATACTAGGTAATAATGACCATGGAAGAAAATAAGTTGCAATCATTAAGGCATAGTGCCGAACACATACTAACCCAGGCGATGGAGAGGCTGTGGCCTAACCAGATAATCAAAGCCATGGGGCCGGCGATCGAGACCGGGTTTTATTTTGATTTTGATACGACAACTGGCTTGAAGGTGACGGAAGCAGATTTTCCAAAGATCGAGAAAGAGATGAGAAAGATCGTGGAGGGTAACTTGTCTTTTGAAAAAATGATCGTGACGGCGGAGAAGGCCAGAGAAATGTTTGATGGAAATCCATATAAGCAGGAATGGATTGATAAAGCAGAGTCGGAGGGTGAAGAGATATCTGTTTACTGGACGGGCGATCCCGGAAAAGGTGGATCGTTTGTGGATGTTTGTGCCGGACCTCATGCTAGTAAGACTATCGAAGTAAAGGCATTTAAACTTTTGTCGGTTGCCGGAGCATACTGGCATGGAGATGAGAAAAATAAAATGCTGACGAGAATATATGGGACAGCATTTGAGACTCAGGAGGAGCTGAATAAATACGTGTCACAGATTGAGGAAGCCAAAAAACGGGATCATAGAAAATTGGGAAAAGAGCTCGACCTTTTTTCCTTTTCCGATTTGGTGGGCAGTGGTTTGCCACTTTACTCAGCCAAGGGGGCTTTCATAAGAAGAGCACTAAATGATTATGTGGAACAGATGCAGTTTGATGAAGGCTATACCCAGGTGTGGACACCGCAGATTGCCAAAGCGGAACTATTTAAAACTTCGGGACATTACGACAAGTACAAAGATAGCATGTTCAGGGTGGTTTCGAACTTTTCCAATGAAGAGATGTTTTTGAAACCGATGAACTGTCCACAACATACGCAGATTTATGCGGCCCAACCCAGAAGCTATCGCGATTTGCCTTTGAGATTGACCGATTTTGCCATGCTTTACCGAGACGAAAAACCGGGTGAGTTGTCCGGGCTCGCCCGGACGAGGGCCTTTTCGCAGGATGACTGCCATATTTTTTGCCGGGAAGATCAAGTAGATGAGGAGATCGACATGGCTCTCTCAATGACGAAGAAAATTATGGGTACCTTTGGATTTAAATATAAATACAGACTATCGACGAGAGATCTGCAACACCCGGAAAAATACTTAGGAGATTCGAAGGTTTGGGACAAGGTGGAGAAGTGGGCGGAAGTGATCATGAAGAGGAATAAGATCGAGTATTTTCAAGGTCCCGGGGAGGCGGCCTTTTATGCCCCAAAAATGGATCTAATCGCAACTGACGCTTTGGGAAGAGAGTGGCAGCTGTCGACGGTGCAGATTGACTTTGTGATGCCGGAGAGATTTGGTCTTGTTTATACAGACCAAGATGGAGCACAGAAACATCCGGTGATGTTGCACCGGGCGATTATTGGGTCGGCCGAAAGAATGATGATGATTTTGATCGAACACTTTGGCGGAGCGTTTCCATTATGGTTGTCTCCGGTACAGGTGGCAGTGTTGCCAGTCTCCGAAAAAACTCTGGAGTACTCAAAGAAAGTTGTTGGTGAGCTTGAGAAAAAAGTAATCAGGGTTGAGTTGATCACTGCCGCAGACTCTCTGGGAAAGAAGATCCGCAATGCTGAGGCCAGCAAAGTGCCATATATGCTCATAATTGGAGAAAAAGAAGTGGAAGCAAAGCAGGTATCAGTGCGAGCACGGGGACAAAAAGATTTGGGAACAATGTCCGTTGCTGACTTTGCTGAAAAAGTTGAGAAGGAAATAAAGGAAAAATCTATATAGATTCCCGATCAGGTCGGGAATGACGATGATAAATTAAAAAACGATATATGAAGATATATTTGTGTAGACATGGTCAAACCACTGGTGATATTGAAGATAGGTATGGTGGAGACTATGATGATCATTTGAATAAATTAGGCATTACTCAAGCGCAGTTGTTGGCTGATTCTTTAAAAGATAAGGGAATAGAAAAAATATTTGTGAGTCCTCTGATGAGAGCAAAAGAAACGGCGGAAATTCTGGGGAAAACTCTTAACCTCGTTCCTGAAGTAATTCCGGATCTTAAGGAAAGAAATCAAAACGGGATCTTGACAGGAATGATTAAATCAGAAGCAAAAAATAAATACCCGAAGCTTGTTGATCTACTTAGGGATTACAAAAACACTATCGAAGGAGCCGAGAGTTTTGAGGGTTTCCAGATGAGAATAATTAGAGCTATTGAAGGGATTTCAAAAACGAACTATGAAACCATTGCTTTAGTGACGCATGGAGGACCGATAATGACGATATTGAGACAAATAGAGTCTGTACCCAATTATAAAATCGAGGATTGTGCGTTTGCAGAATTGATGGCTGATGGTGGAAAAAAGGTGGTATTGAAGCTAAATGGTATTACGAGGATTGAATAGAGCTGAATGTTAGAATATAGGTATGGAAGAAGCGGAGAAAAGGGCGAAAATCGAGAGTTTCTTAACTCGGGGGGTGGAGACCATCATACCGGGTAGGCAGGAAGTGGAAAAACTTTTGAATTCAGGAAAGGTTCTTAATGTTTATCTGGGCATTGATCCGACAGCGACGAGGATTCACTTGGGACACGCTTTTCCTTTGCGGAAACTGCAAATTCTCGCTGAACTGGGTCATCATGTGACTTTTCTTATCGGTGACTTTACGGCGACGGTGGGTGATACCTCGGACAAGGAGGGTGAGAGGCCGGTGCTCTCCCGTGAGCAGATTGAAGAAAATTTTCAAACATACAAAAGACAGGCCAAAAAATTATTGGATTTCTCTAAAGTTGAGCTGCATTACAACAGCGAGTGGCTTAGTAAACTGGATTTCCCCGCGGTATTAAAACTAACGAGGCACTTTTCTCTAAATGACTTCATTGGCCGGGAGCTAATTAAGAAGAGACTGTCCGAAGGAAAGAGCGTAAGCCTGCCGGAGGTGCTTTACCCGATTATGCAGGGGTACGACAGTATGGTGATGGATACCGATATTCAGATCGGAGGAACCGATCAAATATTTAATATGCAGGCAGGGAGAACACTGACCCATGATTTAAAAGATAGAGAGTCGGGTATTATCGCAAATGGATTTTTGCCGGGGACCGATGGCAGGAAGATGAGCAAGACCTGGGGGAACGCCATCTGGCTGGAAGATTCACCGGAGGAGATTTTTGGTAAGGTGATGTCGCTTAGCGATGATATGATCATCACCTATTTTGTGATGGGAACCGACGTAGATCAAGCGGTAATTGATGATGCCGAGAAGAGACTGGCCGATAAGGAAAATCCGATGAATTTGAAACGGGAACTGGCCCGAGTAATTGTCAAGGAACTTTGTGGGAAGGAGGAGGTGGAAGCGGCGGAGGAATTTTTCCAAAAAACGGTGGTGGAGAAAGTAGTCGATGAAAACGCGCCGGAAGTGAGATGGGACAAAGAAACGGTTACAACCGAGGATTTGGTGAGGATGATCGTGGAGATTGGATTGGCAGTAAGTAATGGAGAAGCCAAGAGATTGATCGAGCAAGGGGGAGTTTATCTAAATGAAGTGAGGGTTGAAAAAAAGTCGGTGGAACTACCTGTTGGAAAGGGGATTTTAAGAGTGGGTAAGCGGAAGTACCTAAAAATTATTAGATAATAGAGGATAATTTATATAGATTCCCGATCAGGTCGGGAATGACAACATGAACAAAGTAATCCCGAAAATACAAGCAGGCTTTATGGAACTGTTGCCGGCGGAACAAATCCTATTCAATAAATACGAGAAAATAATTCAGGAAACTTTTGAAGAGTATGGTTTTACGCCGCAAGACACGCCGATTGTAGAAAATGCCGACGTGCTATTTGCTCAGATCGGAGAAGATACCAAAAAGGAAACATATCGCTTTAAAAAGGGAGATGATGACTTGGGACTGCGGTTTGACTTGACTGTGCCTTTGGCGCGGTATGTAGCAATGTATAGCAATAGCCTGACATTTCCCTTCCGTAGGTATCAGATTGGGAAAGTCTATCGAGGGGAAAGACCGCAGAAGGGGCGATTCAGGGAGTTTTATCAGGCCGATATCGATATTGTTGGGAATGGGTCTTTGAGTATTATTAATGATGCAGAGATTCCGGCGGTGATCTATCAGGTGTTTAAGAAGTTTGATCTTGGTAACTTTGTAATAAAGATAAGTAATAGAAAGGTTTTGAGTGGGTTAGTTGGCTCTTTGGGGTGTTTGGATAAGGTAGACGGTGTCCTTAGGGTGATCGACAAACTGGAGAAAGTGGGACAAGAAACGGTCAAACAGATGTTAATTGATATAGAAATTAAAGCGACTGACGCTGAGAAAATAATGGACTTTGTGCGGCTTTCGGGAAGTAATGGCAAGATTCTGGAAAGTTTGAAAAAGATGGAAATTGCAAACGAGTTGTTTGTAGCCGGAGTTTCCGAGTTGGGTGAAGTAGTGGAGAAAGCAGAGAAGTTTGGCGTACCGGAGAAAAATATTCAGATCGATCTTTCGATCGCCCGAGGGCTTTCGTATTACACCGGAACGGTTTATGAAACGATACTCGCTGACGATCGAATAAAGGGAAGCGTTTGTGGGGGCGGACGTTATGACAACTTGGCCGAAAGCTACAGCAATCAGAGTTTCCCGGGAGTGGGGGTCTCGATTGGTTTGACCCGACTTTTTTCTCAACTATTGAGCGAGGAAGTGATAAAGGCAACAACGGCGACTCCAGCAAAAGTACTGGTAGTGCCGATGGAGGCAGATATGCCGTTTGCTTTGGAAGTGGCCGGAAAACTGCGAGAGTTGGGTGTGCCGACCGAGCTATATACCGAAGATGACAAATTTAAGAAGAAACTTACCTATGCCAACAAAATAGGAGTGCCTTTCGTTGCCATCATTGGCAATGATGAGGTGGTGCAGAAAAAAATATCTTTGAAAAATATGAAAACGGGAGAGCAGGAGCTTCTGGGAGTGGAGGTGGCGATTAAGAAAATCTTGAGCCTATAGGCCATTTACGCACAAAAATGTAGTAAAATAGAGAGGTTCGTTATGGTGGCTGTAGCTTAGTTGGTTTAAAGCGCCTCCCTGTGGAGGAGGAGATCGGGAGTTCAAATCTCCTCAGTCACCCATAAGTGGGCTTCAGGTTCAGACATTACCTGAATGTCCCTATATATCGGACTAATTTCTGAGTTCAACAATCTAGTGTTATCAAAAGTGAGTCCAGAGGGGAATATTGAACTAATTAATACTTGCTTTTGACCATAGTCTGAAACCTCATAGGCTCTCGCCAAATTCTTCAATAATGCCTTAATAAATACAATTGTTGATTCGATATCGTATTTATCAAGTGTAGAGTCATTAGCAACTATTTCAGTAGAGAGAATCTTGTCTTCAAACAATGTTTTTTGGCTCTCGTAAATATCATCAGAATACGTTCCTCTCAAGTGACCTTGAACCAATTTACTCATCATTTCTTTCAGCTCGAATAGTTCATTATCGGCTGTTTTCTTTCTCTCTTGTAATGTCTTAATACGTTTATCATAAGTAGTTCTGAGTATTAAGGTAAACAACTCAACAGCCTCTTGTGATGGCTGAATTTCTTTGAGTCTATCAAGGAGAATTTCCTCAAGCTTAATTGATGAGATAGTTTTCAGGCAATTACTTCTACACCAATAATAGGGGTATGTCTTTGTATTTCCTTTGCATATACCAGCAGTAAGGGGTGAACCACAATAGTGACACTTAACAAGCTTTCTTAAGGGGAAGTTTGGATTATCAACTTTTCTTTTTGATCCCATTGGAGTAGTTCTTCTACCGTCTAAAATATCTTGGACACGATAAAATTGTTCCTTAGTAATCATCGGGGTATATTTACCCACAACTTCTTCGTTAGGATACTTGTCATACTTCAACACACCTGTATAAATAATGCTTCGGAATATTCTACATACAGTTTGACTTCTTAATTTGTATAGCTTTTTACCCCAAACAGCTCTCAGTCCCCACGAGTTCATAATTTCTGCCATTTCTCGTGTTGATTTAGTTCCGGTGGTAACCAAATCCCATGCTTTTTTAACAAGCTGAAATTCAAGTTCGTGGGGTATTACAATTTGTTTTTCGCCTTCGGTAATGTTTTGGTAGCCTAGAGGGGCTTTACCTATCGGCAAACCGTCTCTGAACCTCTGGTAGAGCCCCTGCTTGCTCCTAGCACCCCTTACATCGTTATCTAGCTGTGCAGACGCAGCAAGTAGAGTTTCTACAAACTTTCCCGTTGGAGTGTCTTCTGTGGGTTCAGTTGCCGACATTAAAGTAATACCAAGTTCAAACAACTTTCTCTTTATGGTTAAGTAATCAGAAATCTGCCTAGCTAAACGATCAATCCTGTAAAACATGACCAAGGCAATATTGTCCTTGTGTTTTCTACAATATTCTAGAAGTTTAATTAGTTCTGGTCTGTTTGCAGTTTTGGCACTTGCACCTTCCTCACGAAATATTTCAAGTATGTTCAGATCACGACTTTCAGCTACTTTCTTGCATGTAGATTCTTGATTGGAAAGTGAGTAGTTTTCGACCTGCTCCTCACTTGAAACCCTTAAATAAAGAACGCAGTTCATATTTATATTCTTAAGTATATCTTTATTCATTGTGTAATAGTTGTTCCAATGTTTTGCCTTGATAAATCTTTTTTTCGTAAGTATCAAGAAAACTTTCCGCTAAATATTCAAACTTGGTGATAATATCTTGAAACTCTCTATCTGATATGAGAGTTGCACCCTTTCCTAGAATATCTTTAGCCTTTTCAATATTCATTTGAGTTGCTTTCGCCTCTTACGATGCTTAATTCCGTCAGTGAAGTAAGCAGGGGGTGTTTTTCTTATCGCTCCACGCAGGCTTTGTTTTAAGGTATCCATCACCTGCCGGTTAATACTTCGTGCGGTATGTCTTTGTGCAATCCAAAGCCAATGACCCTCCTTACTTGGCCACTGTAGAAATATTTCTTTAAGCAAGGCTTCTAACTCAATAGGGGGTGTATCACTATTTGATTGTTTCAATGACAGAAGAACCTTTGAAATGCGACAATTCAACGCCCAATCAACGAAGGATTTACAGCTACCATTGACACTAGCATTTAAATCATTAGCACTATCAGTTAAATAGTTTGGTGAGTGTTCTGTTTTATGAGACGAGGCATCATCTACTCGCCTTAAGTATTCGAGATCTTCTAGGGGAGGTAAACATGATAAACCATGTCCTTCTGGATGTATTATTTCAACATCCGAAAATCTATTAAGGCTCATTTGTTTTCCTCCAATCTCTCTATCTCAACATCTATCTGATCATGAACTAAAATGTAACCCTTACTATTACAGGCATGACACACCAAAGAACCATATTTTAGTGTTCCGAAACCATTACAAACAGGACATTTTTGGGCAAAGACGGTTACTCTGTTGAATATTGGACTATCTTGTTTATCTGTGTCTTGCATAATTGACCATTAAAAAAACACCGACTAATTCTTTTAGAATCTCTGTGCGGTGCCTTGGTCAAATGCTCAATATGGAGCTTGGAAGAGGGCTAGTGCCTGCTGATTAGTATTAACTGATGTTAATTGGAGACATATAGGAGCCTTTCTTTCTGTGCTTCAATCTATCTCTCTCACGATTCTTACACCATTTTGTTTTCATGTCAACGGGATGGTTTTCAAAATCTTAAAGGAGGGGGTAGGTATGGTTCAAATCACCCAACGCTAAGTCATGTATATATTCAATACACTTGCACAGGGGTTGCCTTGGACTTGTCTAGGCTATAGCCTTAGATGGTGCATCGGGCTTTATCAAGTAATATTTACATTTTAGGCATAACACATGACAACGCTTGGGTATGATTCGCTATAGTCCTCACACACATATTTTTCGGAGAACTAAATTTATATAGCTAGGTTCGAGTCAGAAAAGTAGGGCTCTATGCTTTTTAGCATCTCTCTCAATTTTTCGGAGTCGATTTCATTTTTAGAATTAAAACCCAACAAACATGTTTCTCCTTGAGGGTTTTTACCAATCCATGCGTAAAATATTCTGTCCGGATGATCCCTAAATATTATTTGTATGTCTTTACCGCCTTCAATTTCCTTGTTATCGCCGAAAGTTGCCACAACAAATTTACTTTTATAATATTCTTTATCAAAAGACTCTAGTCCAGAAGTTATTCCATCAATTCCGTAATCTTTCCCCTCAGATTTTGTCACTGCTACTTGCAAAATACACGCTTTTGACGAGTCATTCTCCAAATAGGCATCAAACGCTTTTCTTAAAAAAACTACACTGCTTTCTTGATAAACAGATTTATATTGAGCAAGTTTGTCCTCAGAAACTTTGGAGACCGTATTTCTTGAAATGTATAGAAAAAATGGAATCAATAATAAGCCTATTACTCCAACAAATATTGAAATCTTTTTTAAGCCCATTTGCCTAGTAAGTTAGAAACTAAAAATAATATATATGTCGCAATACTAAAGAGAAATATATAAGAAATGAAAATAGCAAAAAATTTAATAAATTTTATAAAGATAAATTTTACTTTGGTCAAGTCAATATCATTTGAATATTCATCACCAATAGTGTCAGACTTAAATTCATTTAACACTACAAGGGCGAAAAAACTAGATGTTATTGCAGCGGTAAGTCCATACCAGTCGGTATCGTAGGCATCTCTATAGCCAAGGAAATTTTCATCAAAGAGATTGCCAAATTTGAAAAAAAGGGGGGCTAGAAACGGTGTTATAAACAATGCCGTTATCATACCAACGATTAGAGCTACCCAAAAATACTTAAGGCTTCTAGAAAAAAAAGTTTTATTACCCATAAATTACCATAACTTATAGGTAAACTTCCCAATAATATTCTGTTTATTTACTACGTTTATTTTTTCTGTTCTCTTGTCTAGTAGTATTAAATATTCATCACTCTTTAAACTAATTTCTACTTTGTCGCTATCCAACCAATCAGCCCAATTCGCATAAGACTCATCTAATTTATTTCCATTAATATCAACCTCGTCTTTGGTAATCACAACTGTTTCATTAGGTAAACCCGTCACTCTACCCATATACTCGCCAACTCCATCGCCTGAAGTATAAGAAACAACCTCACCTCTCTGTGGAGAAGCTGTCTTATATGACATTTTATTTATTAGATAAATTTCATTGTGCTTAAAACTAGGTTCCATTGATTTGCCATCCACTATCGCATAACGCACTACAAATGCAGCCAATATTAGTAACACAAACAAACCTACTGGAATTAAAATAACGGTCTTAATAAGTTTGTTGCCAATTTTGAAAATCCAAATTAAAAATGATAATCCACCAACGATCATTGAAGCGATTGAAATTAATATTGAAATACTTAAACCAAGAGGCACCGCACTCTTATCAGCAATCACACTAACAAACATACCTATTATAGAGATTGCAAATACGGCAATACTAATAAGCCAAATATTTCTAAAAACCTTTCTTCTATAAGGCTTTTTTGGTAATTTTGTGGGTTCAGATTCGCTGTTCATAAACTGGAGAATTATCTTGATGATACATCCCAAGTTGATATAAAAGCAAGATATATCTGGTAAAGAAATAGCTATCAATCCTCTAATCTGGGGTATGAATTACAAACCCCTCTATAAAAATTTAGGGGAAAAGATTGAATGGATTCGTAAAGAGAAGGGGGTAACACAGGAAGAATTAGCAGAGAAAGCAGGTTTACATAGGGCATATTTTTGGGAAATAGAAAAAGGTAGAAACATTTCAATTAAAACCGCTTACAACATCGCACGTGCCCTAGGGGTGAATCTTTCTCAACTGTTTGATTTTTAAGCTACTTTACTTAATTACTCAGGAGCAGTATCCTTGGCTTGGTAACAGATTATGATTAAAAGCCAAAGCCTCATTAGACGCTTATCCCTTCTTAAATTTACAATGTCAGAAGCCAGATTGTATATGGCAGATAAATCTGATGAGTATCGCTTCTCTATGGGAATTTCTATACTTCATGACACTGTTGAAAATTTATTCTGGACAATCGAAATGGAGAAAAAGATCGGAATTGGTGATCGCCAGTCTTTCCCTGCAAAATTTGACACTTTGTTAAAGATTGGAAAAAAAATAATTACGTTCGATAGAGCCAGTATTATCGAACTTAATGCCATTCGCAATGCATATACACATCAAGGGATCCTACCCAACACAACTTCAAGTTTGCCTATAATTGAAAAGGTAATTGAAGATACCGAAAAAACTGTAAAAAACATATTTAAGATTGAATTGCAAAATGTCAGTCTCTCGATGTTAATCAAAAAGGATGCTGTAAGGGAATCCATTCAGGTTGTTGAAGAAAATATTAGAAAAAAATTTGATTTTGCTGCTTATAAAAAAGCCTTATACGATATAGGGAAAATATATTTTGATTTTCATGAACAGAGTCAGCTAGATTCAATATTATCAATGATTGAAGATCGTCAGGCAAAAGAAGCGGGTAAGAAACTATCTAGATACAAGTTCCCCAAAAAAGGTTTGAACGAATTACACATGGACTTATTAGAGTTGGGAATGGTTCCCTTCTTTTATCATCGATTTAAAAATTTAGTTCCCGAATTTGGTAGAGATAACGAAACAGACAGTGTGGTGCCCAAATATGAATCTCTATACTGGGCAAAGGAAAATTGGACTAAATTAAATGTAGAATTTTGCTTAAATTGGATAATTGAATTCTTCTTAAAGAAACAGTGGTTATATTCTGAAACGAAATACAAAGTCATTCTTCAGACTTCAAGATTACACATACTAAAAGCAAAGAACGATTTTAAACTTGAATTACATGAAGGGAAAAAGAACCATATATCTACATTTGAATTAAGTTTTAAGAAGGACGAGTATTATTTGGGTGACTTCATAGAATACGTAGAGGGAAGGTGGCAGGATTATGAGAACCAAGAAGAAAATGCAACTCTTATTATTTATTCAGACGACACCACTTATTCAGGTCAAGTGTCCAAGGATATATTTGAGATAAAGGAGATTCACTTAGACGATTTACCCAAAGGAGTTTATTCGCAATTGACAAAAAATATAATTGCTAAAAAAATAAGTGAAAGATAACAATTATTTTTGGTTCCAATTTACAGCCAACATAAAGCTATAAAGAAATAACGTCGAAATTAACAGAAACCTAGATCGGGTTGTAAAATTCTAGGTCTTTGAAACTAGAACCTTTTACATCTTGGGCTAACGAAATTGTCTGGCAGAACTGTCACTTTAAAACCATTCTTTTCAAGAAGAATGTCGAAACCGTTAGATAGCTTAACCCTCTTCTTGTCGTATGCCGTCACGCCGCACTTATAGTCTATTTCTCCTTTGTCAATTGATGTGTGGGCTACTCCAAGGATAAAAATTATGTTTTTACTCTTAAAACGCTTAACTTTATCTAACCAAATATTCTCTCTAATCTCATTTGAAATACGAAGCTTATCATCCAGTTTTTTAAGAGTTTTAATAGGCTTTTTACTGGTTTTAAGGAATTCTTGTTTTGCATCTTCGCTGAAAGTCTGTGTCCAATTTGCAGGCAGTATTCCGAGTTTGTCAGCATCTTCATTTTCAGGATCGCATGGAATGTAAGGAATAGCGCAATCTGCGCTTACCTGCACAGGAATACTGGAAAATTTCATCATTGCACGATTGGCTTCTTCACAAATCATTTCAATATTGTTTTCTTTAATAAAGTTAATTAAGTATGTCTTTAGTTCTCTTGAAAGGAAACACGAGTTGAACTGAACATCATGACTTACTGGAAGTAGATATATCATTAGCGAAGTATACCTTAATGATACTAATCGAAAGTATTTCTAAGAAAACTGTCTTTAGTAGTTTGGATATGCTTGTCGGAGAATATCGATAGAGTTAAAATAAGATTCAAGATAAAGGGGGTTATCCACCTATTGTGACATAGAGAATATAAAACTATTTTTGGGTGTAAACTTCAGCAAGACACTATCAAATGGACAAAATAGGCAAAACAATTAGATTTAGGAATAATGGAAACAAGTATATTACTGAATATCTTGGTGATAACTTTATCTCCGACAAATCTCCAAATGGACTTATCAGGGGGGAGGCCATGTTTCGTGTGTGGGATGACCAAGACAGTGAAGAATTTGGTTGTATATCATTCACGATCTCGTTGCTTGTAGGGCTGACAAGAACGGGTTTTCCATCAAAATACAAACCGGAAGCGTTAGTAAACTTACTCCACTATATTCCTTTTGACTTTGAAAAATGTATGAAAATTTATCCTAACTGTTTTGAATATCGACTAGACGGTGGTTTGGATGAAGATGTTGAAGGGGCTTCGCTATACAGAATAAAGGCTGAGGGAACATTTGAATCAATATTTCAAAGATTGATATTTGGAAAGAATGTTTCCAATCCTAAAATACAAGATGCTATTAAGGAAATACTGTATAACAACTGGGAACTTGGAACCAATTCAAATGTCTTATTCGAGACAATATTAGAAGTGTTACCCATATCGAAAGTAAATCTACAGAAAAACATTCGCCTTCTGATAGAAGATGGTGAAATACGAGCGATACTATCTCCAGCAGATAACGAAACTATAATTAGTATCGGACTAAAACCCAAAGCGATACATCTCCTTGAGGGGGACAAAAAACGGGAGGTAAAATATACATCAGTGAAAAAAATCATTTACGGCACCAATATAGAAACGATCACTCACGGAGCAAACAGCCCTGTCACAATCAGAATCGATGAGATAGAAACAGTTTTTAAGAATATACAAAATGAGATAATAGAAAATTCGAGTTTGAGTGATGATGAAAAAAGAAACACGTCTCAGGTTGTTGAAAATCTTCAAACTGAAATCACAAAAGCAAAGAGTCCAAAGAAAGTAGCTGAGTTGGTAAAGAAACTTAAAAATACCGCAGACTGGGTCTGGCAAAAAATCCTCGTGAATCCTTATGTTTCGGGTGTCATAATTGAACTTCTCTCAAAAGCTACACTTAGTTAGTCTTTGCAGAAAATTACTTATATAGATCAGCACACCTATCTTTGTCTCTTTGTTTTTGATCTTTTAATTTATCACCAATCGAACTATATACCGAACAACTTTCAATTTCTCCATCTTTATCCTTCACAATATCGGAAGAGCAATTGAGTTTCCATAAATCCCAGTATTCACTTTCTGCTTTACTAAGACAAAATGATAATTGGAGTGCTTTTACTCTATTTGCTTCATCTTCTTTGGTTTGCTCTTCTAATTTGTTAACCATCTCCTGTTTGATCTCTTTATTCAATGTATCTAATTTGGTTTGGCTAGTGACGAGGGCGTATCCAATTAATGAAATTCCGATTATTAACGCAATAATTATCTCTTTATGGTCTTTGAATGTTTTACCAAGTTTGATTTTCATAATTACATTATATCAAGCATAGCTGAATTGTCTTTGATATTCCGGATATGTCTGTTGTAGCCTGTTAACTGTCTTAAAATAAAGTTCAAGATAAAGGGGGTTGTCCACCCATTTAAATAAAACACACCCTATTTGGGATTGTTATAAATTGGTTTGGATGTCCAAATGTGGTAGAATTTGCGGGCACATTACCTATTAAAGGAGGCCAAGTGAAGAACTTTAGATACTCAGTTCCTGTTCCACCTGAAGAGTATAAATGCGAGAAATGCAAAATAACCGGAGTCAAACTTTGGCGAGATTGTATGTACACGGATCTTCTGTGTGCAAAATGCGCGTCTGAAATTAAAGGAATTCCCGTTACCGACATCGATGCTAATGGCGAACGCAGATTGGAACACGGCCAGATGACTTGTCAAATCGGATGGTATGTACCCGCCGTTCCATGTGAAGATACTCCTCTTGACCTCTATTGGGCAGATATTCCCGAGGCAGGCTATGCTTGGTGGAGAGCCCTGCCAACGACAAAGTAAGAAACGAACACCCCTAACAAGGGGTGTTTTTATTTGAGGGCGGAAATGAGATTATCGATTTTGATGCGTTTTTGGTAGTCGGAGCTTAAAGAACACGGTGGAAAGCAGGAGCTGGTGGATATTAATGAGGCTGCTAAAGATATTTTGGGTTAAACAGCGAGGTGCAGGTGAAATGTAGAATATAATTTTGTTAGATGATTATTAATTTGAGGAGGAGGGCATTCACCCTGCTTGAGTTGTTGGTTGTTGTTGCCATCTTGGCGGTACTGATTTTTACTTCGTCGATATATATTCCGTTGTTTATAACTAGAGCATATGACGCTCGTCGAAAAGTTGACCTCCACAGAATGAAAGTAAATCTTGAGCTTTATTATGATTTTGCGAATCAATACCCCGAAAATATACCTGATTGCGGGCAACCATTGATGTATAAAACGCAGAAAATTTTAAATTCGATACCCTGTGATCCGACGACGAAGAAACCTTATTATTATCAAATAAGAAAAGAAGACACACTGTCGTTTCGAATTTATACCTTGCTTGTAAATACTAAAGACTTGTCCATAAGTGATGTGGGTTGTCTCGGCGGTTGTGGACCAGATTGCTCTTACAATTACGGTGTTTCCAGCGCCAATGTTAATCTAATTAGATGTTCGTATGTTTGCGCTCCCGGCGGGGGAAAACCGGGATCGTGTGAGATATTTCAAGATACGGAACTGAGTATCTGTCCGAAAGTATATTATCAGGATTCGACCTGTAAAAATGAATGTAATAATCCGAAAAATCGATGCCAAAATGCGAGTGGTAAGAATAAGCCGTATTAGCTTAACAAGGGGTGTTTTTATTTGAGGGCGGAAACGAGATTGTCGATCTTGACGCGTTTTTGGTCGATGGTGGCGGGGAAACTACGGGAGATGGGCGTGCCGACCGAGCTATATACCGAAAACGATAAATTTAAAAAGAAGTTGGTTTATGTCAATAAAATTGGCGTGCCTTTCATTGCCATCATTGGTGATGACGAAGTGGCTAAAAAGAAAGTAAGTCTTAAAAACATGACGACGGGGAAGCAGGAACTTTTGGATGTTAAAGCGGTTGCAAATAAAGTCTCAATTTGAGTTGATATATTGTTTCGAAAGAAATACTATTGAATTGTGAATACAAAACTTGTTTCTTATATTCTCCAACAAAAATCATTAAAAATAAATGATGAAGATATAAAAAAGCAACTTCTTGATAGCGGTTGGAGTGAAAAAGAAATAGACTCTATTTTATATTCGCATTTAGATAAAGAAGGAGGTAACAAAAAACTACAAATTTCTCTTATGGTCATTGGACTATTAACATTTTTAGGGTTAGTTTTTAACTTAGTTTCGGCTCATCTATACGATTCTTCTATAATCGATCCTTCAATAAAAATGAAAAATGATACCCTCTATGTCGAAATTGAGGCCCAAGAAAATATACTTCACAACGTTTTACATTCAGATCTTGAAAAAGGTAACATACCAATTTCTAAAGAACTCGCAGTTCTTTTTCGATTGACGGACTTACTGCACCTTCAAAATGAACTTACAAAAATATCGGATGAGGCTAATTATCTTCAAAATTCTGAGTTACTCCAACATAACCAAGAAAATATAGATAAAGTGGTATCAGAAATGAAGAATATACAGGAAATTGTTTCCAGGGAAGTTTATGATAAAACTCACGATGGGAACCTTGATCCTTCTTGGCTTATTAACCCCTGAACGATTCTGGAAGATTTATATAAGAGCAGATAGTAGTTTTTCAATCTTTACACGTTTTTGGTCGGCGGTGTCGCGGTCACGAACCGTGACCGTGTTGTCTTCTAATGTTTGGTAGTCGATGGTGACACAGTAAGGAGTACCGATCTCATCCTGAGCGAAGTAACGTTTGCCGATATTGCCCCGCTCATCCAGAACGGCACTCGTTTGGGCTTTGATAATGGCGAAGATTTCTTGGGCTTTTTTACTTAATTCTTCTTTGTTGCCAACAAGTGGGAAGACGGCAACTTTGTATGGGGCAAGAGAAGCGGGGAACTTCATGACGACTCTTTGTTTTTCCGTATCCTCGGAATAGGAGTTCATAAGAATGATGGTGAGAAGGCGGGATAAGCCAAAGGTGGGTTCAACAACGTGAGGAATGAATTTTTCCTGAGTGTAAGGGTCGGTATAACGAAGATCAACACCCGATTTTTCAAGGTGATTTTTGAGGTCAAAGTCGGTGCGGTAAGCCAGACCAAACATTTCTTTGAAACCCCAAGGGAACTCGTATTCGAGGTCTTCGGTGCGGGAACTATAGTGACTGAGCTCGGCTTTGGTGTGCTGTCTCCAGCGAAGTTTTTCTTCCGGAATACCAAGAGAAAGAGCAAACTTGAGCATTTCCCCCTTCCAGTACTCGAAGTGTCTCTCCCAGTCTTTGGGTTTGACAAAGTATTCAAACTCGGCCAGATCAAACTCTAGGGTACGAAAAGTAAACTTGCCCATGGTGATCTCGTTGCGGAAAGCCTTACCGGACTGGGCCAGACCGAAGGGGAGCTTGGGGTGGAGAGAGTCCAGCACTTGTTTGAAATCGACAAACATGCCTTGGGCGAGTTCGCCTCGCAAGTAAACTGTGTTTTTGCCTTCGGTAATGATGCCGATCTGGGTTTCAAAAAGCTGATTGAAGTTTCGGACGGCAGTCCAGGTTTTGTTACCGCACTTGGGGCACTTAATACCTTTGTCTTTGATGATTTCGTCTAGCTCTTTAAGTGGTTTGCCTTCGACGTTGCCAATGTCCTTTACTCCTTCTTCGATAAGTTGATCGGCGCGGGTGCGGTAGTGACAAGTGAGACAGTCGATCATGACGTTGGTAAAATTTTCAGTGTGACCGGAGGCTTCCCAAACTTTGGGGCTCATGAGGACGGATGTATCGAGTCCGAACATATCCGAGCGGGAGGTGACAAAAGTATGCCACCAAAGATTAATTAAATTTCTTTTGAGTTCTGTCCCCAAGGGGCCAAAGTCGTAGGTATTGGCCAGACCGCCATAGATCTCTGATCCGGGGAAGATAAAGCCACGACGTTTGGCTAAGGAAATGATTTTGTCGAGAGTAGCAGTATTATCCATTAGGCTCATTATACTTTATGAGCAGGGTTACTTTGTGGTTCCGAAACGGACGTCGATTCTTTCCATGTCTCGAGGAAACATTGAAGCTTCACGAATATTTTTCAAACCTAAAATATACATGGTAATGCGTTCAGCCCCGAGCGCAAATCCACCCAGTTGGGGAGAGCCAAATCTGAAAGCCTGAAGATATAGAGTAATGTCTTCTTCTTTTAATCCCCACTCCTTGATGTTTTTCTGGATACTTGGATAGTCGTTTAGACGTTGACCGCCCGATGACCATTCGACTCCCCTGCAAAGTAAATCGACACTGTAAGCATAGGTTGGGTCAGTTGGGTCCGGATAGACGTAGAACGGTTTCTTTTTGGTAACGAAGTGTGAAACGAAGACGAGATCGGAACCCTTTTTTTCTTTGGCCCAAAGGCAAATTTCACGTTCGTCCTCAGGAGAAAAGTCTTTTTCTTCACGACAGTCCCGTCCAGTTCTCTTAAAGATTATTTCTTGAGCGTCACGAAGTTTGATGATAGGAAACTTCTCGGACATTAACGGTATGGTGGCGTCAAAAAGAGCCAGTTCTTTTTGACATCTTGCAGCTATCTCTTTGAAGATGAATCTTACTGTGTACTCTTCCATTTCCTGAACTTCTTCCCAGGACTCAATAAAATTAAATTCTGCGTCGAGACTAGTGACTTCAGTAAGGTGACGGGTGGTAGTGGACGGTTCGGCTCGGAAAATTTGATTGACACTAAAAACTCTTTCGAAAGCGGTAGTGAGAAGCGATTTATATAACTGTGGACTTTGAGAAAGATAGGCTTCATGATCGAAATAATTGATTTTGAAAACTTCTGCGCCACCTTCCGGGACAGCGCTTATTATTGAAGGTGCTTGAAACTCGAGAAAGTCCTTGGCCAACAAGGCTTTTCTGAAGGCATCGATGATAACTGCCTGGACTTTAAATATTGCTTGGATTTTGGGATGACGAAAAGATAGAGAACGATAGTCTAGGAGGGTCGGAAGCTCCAGATCAAGATTTGGCTTACTAATATCGAAGGGTAATTCGTTGGAGGGAGTTAAAACAGTTAGTGCGGTAGCTTCAATTTCGACTGTTCCTGTTTCCAGTTGTGGATTAATCAGTTTTTCCGGACGAACTTTGACAAGTCCCTCAATTCTAACAATATCCTCATTTTTCAGAGACTTAAGTAGCTCACCAGTGCCAACAACTTGAATAATTCCACTTCGATCCCGTAGGTCGATAAAAGTGATTTTGCTATGATCACGTTTAGTATTAACCCAACCTTTTAATAAGACTGCTTGACCGATTTTGGTGACGGTATCTTTGGCAAGTGTTCTTTCCATGTGAGTTTATTATACAGCGAGCGAGCTCGACCGAGGGATAAAATTGAGGTAGAATGGTTCGATAAGATGATTCAAGATTGGTCGGTTATACAACAAGAAGCGAGCCGTGCCATCTCCGAAGAAGAGTTTGTGAAGGGCAAAAGTGAGAGAGTCGTTTCCGCGTTGGCGCTATCTTCTGAAGTTCATAAAAATGACGTACGAATAACCGGGGAGCCGTACATTAACCACTGTGTGGCGGTGGCGGAAGTTTTGTATCAATGGGGGGCAGACGAGGATGAAATGATTTCCGGATTACTTCACGATGCCGTTGAAGATCACCCGGATATCTTATCGTTGGTACAGATCGGGATAAAGTTTGGGGAGAGAGTAGTCCAGCTGGTTGACGGAGTGACAAAACTGCAATTGATTTCCGAAAAGGAGGGTGATTTTGAGGCTTTGAAGAAAGTAACGAGAGGGACCTTATACGAGCCCGGGATTGCGAAAATTAAATTAGCCGATCGATGGCACAACATGCTTACGAGAAGCCCATTCTCTCCGGAAAGAAATAAGGCGAAAGCAAGTGAAACTTTGGCGGTTTATGTACCGCTTGCCGAGTCGTTGGGGTTGTGGCAGGTGAAAAATGTTTTAGCCGATATCTCTTTTCCATATGCTGACCAGAAAAGATTTAACGAAGTAAAGAAAAAGATTGACACAGACCCAAGACTCAATGAAGAGTTTATTAAAAGAATTGAGGAAGATATCCGGAAAGTGCTTGGTGAAGCGGGAGTTTCCGCCCTGGTTGAACATCGGGTGGGGGGTTACTGGGAGCTGTCGGAGAAACAAAAAAAATCAGGAATGAGGTCGGACTCAAGGCCTAAAGAGTTTGCAGACATAACGGATGTGGTAAGTTTCCGGGTTATCATCGATAACGAACAGGACGTTGGCGAGTGCTATAGAGCCATGGGAGTAGTCCGAACTCGGTATTTCAAGCTATTACAGCAGTCCAGAAGCGATGATTATCTAGCTACCCCGGCAATCAATGGATACAGCGCCTTGCACGAAACCTATAAAATGCCGGAAGGGAACATCGAGGTTGCCTTCACCACAAAAAGAAGAGAAGAGTTCAACAACTGGGGTGTAGCAAGCTTATCGATTGAGGAGTTTAGAGCAGACCCCGATAAATACAGAAAGAAGTTAATTTTTACCCCCAAACAGGAACTGGCGGTGATGGAACTTTCGGCGCGGGGGATTGATGTCGCTTATAAGCTAAGCTCATTACTTGGGTTGCGAGCGGCGGCTATTAAAATTGACGGCAAGGAGAAAGGACTGGACACTATTGTTCCAAACGCGTCAATGGTGGAGATCGTGACACGACAACATCAAACGAGGCCTAGGGCAGAATGGTTGATGTACTGTAATAGAGAGACGGCGAGCCAGATCGACAGTCAGACGAAAATTGCCGAACATGATGAGGAAGTGGCAAGGGGGGAAAAGATGCTGGTGGACGGACTGCTGCGCGAAAGGGGAATCTTGAACATTACGGATCTGGATGAGGATGTGGTGGATAAATTGTTGGTGGATATGGGATGCTGGAACGGAATCAATGACTTGTATTACAAGGTGGCATATGGGCTGGATCTATCTCTAGTAGATAGAAAACTGGACGAAATGAAGATAGTCAGGGGAATGTATACAACGGTGTCAATCGAGGGTTTAAATTCTATTGGTATTTCTGAAGAGGTAGCAGGAATCATTAGTAGAAATGGGGCGGATACCAGAAATAAAGTGGAGTGGGTTAAGGATGAGAGTTTCACTATTCGTGCTCTACTGATGGTTGATCATCGGGGGAAGAAGAGGATTGAAGAGGAACTGGGGAAGAGGTTTCCGAGTTGCGTGGTAGTTTGAAATTATTTTTATGTTTCTGCCGTACTTATCCATCTGAAAAACCGAACGCTCCCCGCCCTGCGGCGTGGCCGTTCTTGCTTGCCGTCGAAAATTCTTGGAGTACCAAGAAACCGTGCTTTTCGACATTGCGCAATATTTTCCATATGGACGAAGTACTTCGAAACAAAATAATTTCAAATATGTAAATGGTTATGAAAAAATGTTATATTAATAGAGCTGGGTAATACAGAAAGTTTAATCAAGTGTTTGGAGCTGGCGAAACTGCGGCTCGATGAGCCGATGTCGGCTCACACCACCTTGGGGATTGGGGGGAAGGCAGATTTGTTTTACACGACAGAAAATTCGGGGGATCTGGTTAAGGCGGTTCGTCTCTGCCGGACCTTTAAGGTTCCGGTGACGGTGATTGGTGAGGGAGGCGGGGTGGTGGTGTCGGATTCGGGTATCCGAGGGATGGTGATCAAGAACAAGAGTGAACGGATACAGATAAAGCCACAAAAGAATATTTTTGACGTTTTTCGAAAAAAGCACATTAAGAAGGCCGAAGTGACCATTGATAGCGGAGTGAAAATTGATGTGGCGATCGCCAAATTGCAGGCCTTGGGAATTACGGGTTTGGAGAAATATGCGTCCCTTACGGGGAATATGGGAGCGTTGATCGGAAATGGAGAGGGAAGAGAAGGCCTAAAAAGAGTGTCCGTGTTGGATATTCATGGAGGGGTGAGATCGATGGGCGTTGATAAAAAATTTAGAGAAAACATCATTATTGATGCGACATACGTTTTAGGCTACGGTGTACCAATGAAATGGGGGAAGAGAACTATTTTGAAGAAGGCAAAGTCGGTGGCCAAGGTGTTTGAAGATATTCCGGAGGATGAACAAAAAACGCTTGGTTATTTGACCAGGAACGCCGGTTTCATCATAGGAGAGATCTTGAATATGAAAGGATTTCGAGTGGGGAAGATGGCCATTTCGGATCGTGATCAAAATGAAATTGTGAATTTGGGCGGAGGTAGGGCAGAGGACTTTATCGCCTTGGTGGAGGAAATAAAAAGCCGGGTCCGCGAGGCGATCGGAATTGAGCTTGAGGAGAAGGTGGTGAGGTTGGGATTCGAGGTAGAATAGTATACTTAGGATGTTTTAATTAATTTAACTAATGAATGGAGTATTAAAAATAACCGGAGGTAGAAAATTGGAAGGAGTGGTGACTCCGATACGAAATAAAAATAGTTTGATGGCGGTGTTGCCGGCCGCAATTTTGACTGATGAGACGATGGTTTATAAGAATGTGCCCAGTACCAGCGATGTAACCAAGATTTTGCAAATACTAAATCTTTTGGGGGCGGAGGTGGATCAAAGTGTGGGTGGGGAGTTAAAAATTAATTGTTCCGGGGTCAGTTCATATAAAGTAGATCCAATATTAGGAGGACAGTTCCGGGCGTCTCTTATGTTTGCCGGTCCGCTACTTGCCCGTTTTGGAGTGGCCGAGATCCCCCTTCCCGGGGGATGTGTCTTGGGGATGAGATCGATTGCGGCGCATCTAGACGTTTTTAAGAAAGCCGGAGTAACTTTTGAGTATATCGATGGATTTGTGAGGTTTAAAAAATCTAAAATACAGGAAAAGAAATATGATATTTGGCAGATTGAGGCGAGTGTAACGGGAACAGAAAACTTGGTGATGCTGGCTGCCGGGTCCGGTGCGACATATGTTTTGACTGATGCTGCTTGCGAACCCCACGTGTGTGAACTTTTGAAAATGCTTGTGGGAATGGGAACTCGGATTGAGGGGATTGGCTCGAATAGACTAATCATTAAAGGTAATAAAAAATTAAACGGTACTACATTTGAACCCGGACCGGATTTTATTGATATTGCCGGGCTGATCGTAGCGGCGGCAGTAACTGACGGGAACATTAGGATAAGGGGCGCCAATATTTCCGAAGTTGTAGATGGAATGATCAACTGGTTTGAGATTTTTAACATAAAAATTGAAAGAGATGGTGAAGACTTAGTGGTGAGCAGAAATGGTGAGCTGAAGATCGATATTGAGAATTCGGGTGTGCCTATGGCGGCTCCCGGTTTGCCGAAGTTGTATCCGCGGCCTTGGCCGGGATTTCCGGTGGATGCAATACCGGTAATGGCGGTTTTGGCCAGTAAAACAAAAGGGAGGCTTCTTCTCAAAAACTGGATGTATGAGTCCGGATTTGATTTTGTGAGAGAACTAAACGCTATGGGGGCAGATATCTTTGTGTCCGATCCGGAGAGAATCATCATCAATGGACCGGTGAAGTTTAAGGGTGGAGTGGTTATGTCCCCTGGCGTAATCCAGTCTTGTAAGGCGATCTTTATTGCGGCATTGTGTGATCCCGTTACAACCGAAATACACGGCGTTGATATCCTAAGGAGAAGGTATCCGGATGTGTTCGAGACGTACACAAGTTTGGGGGCGGTGATCGAAAGGGTGGATGACTAGGTGGTAGAATTTATCTATGTTTGTGCAACCAGATCCGTACACGTGTTCGCCAACTGCCCTTGCATATCTGCTTTTCAAAGAAGAGGGAGTGGATTTTGATATAACCCTAGAGCGATTAATAAAAGAGAGTTATCGCCGCTTTAATGATATTAAAGAGAATGGAATGGGGTTCGACCAGCTAGTTAAAGTGGCGGAGCTACTAGGTATTTCTTGCCGACTTTCAGAAAATAAACCGAAATCATTGGCCTATTTAACGATGGTAACCAAATTGCCTAGACAGAAGTTTAAACAAAATGATTTTATTCGAGAAGCAGTTAAAGAAAATTCTTTGAGAATTGAAGGCGAATATTATATTTATCCATATGGACATGCGGTCGCTGTTTTTGAAGATGGTAGGGGTGGGGCAGTTGTTTTTGATTCATTGTTCGGTGTCGAAACGACGATTCAATTATCGGAACTAGAGAGATATTTGGAGCCTCCCGTATCTTATTTCACGTTGGGTGCGTAGTGGTAAAATTACGCATATGGCTTATGATTTTAGGGAAGTAGAGAAAAAGTGGATGGGGAAATATGATGGCTTTGCGGGATATCATGGAAAAGATTTTGAGGGAAGAGAGAAGAAATATGTTTTGGTCGAGTTTCCCTATCCATCCGGCGAGGGTCTGCATGTGGGGCATGCGTTTTCGATGACCGGGTCGGATGTTTATGCTCGATTCATGAGGATGAGCGGATTTAATGTAATGTTTCCCATGGGCTGGGATGCTTTTGGTTTGCCTACCGAAAACTATGCCATAAAAATGGGAGTAAATCCGGTGGCGGTGACGAAAAAAAGTACCGACAAATTTAGGGAACAGATGAGAAAGTTGGCACTGTCTTTTGACTGGGAGAGAGAGATCAACACTACCGATCCGGACTATTACAAATGGACACAGTGGATTTTTACCAAGCTTTTTGAGAAAGGACTGGCAACTAAAGAAGAGATGGCGATCAACTGGTGCCCGTCCTGTCTGGTTGGGTTGGCAAATGAGGAGGTGATAAATGGTAAGTGTGAACGATGCGGGGCAGAGACGGAGAGAAGAACCATATCTCAGTGGGTGGTGAAGATCACCAAATACGCCGATAGGTTACTTGAGGGACTTGAGAATACAAATTTTATTGATAAGGTAAAAGCGGCTCAGACCAACTGGATAGATAAGAAAACAGGAGCGAAGATACGATTTAAATTGGCGGGGATTGCTTCGGTTCGGAGTACCGAAACTCGCAATGACGATTTTATTGAAGTGTTCACCACAAGACCAGATACATTGGAGGGGGTGACTTTTATGGTGATTGCCCCGGAACACCCGTTGGTGGAGAAAATATTGAAGGATGATTTATATAGATTCCGGATCAAGTCCGGAATGACAGGAATAGTGGACTATATCGCACAAGCGAGGAAGAAGAGTGAGATGGAGAGAACGGAACTTTCCAAAGAAAAAACAGGAGTATTTTCAGGGCTTTTCGCAATAAATCCAATAAACGGCAAAGAGATCCCTATTTGGATCGCCGACTATGTTCTGGTATCTTATGGAACCGGGGCAGTTATGGCGGTGCCAAGCCACGATGAAAGGGACGGTGTTTTCGCAAAAAAATATTCTCTACCGATTGATTTGGAGTATGTACCTGACGAGAAGATGATTGAGACGATTGTGGAGAAAGGTGTAGGAGAAAAAGCAGATAATTTTCACCTAAGAGACTGGATTTTTTCTAGGCAGCATTACTGGGGTGAACCGATTCCAATGATTAACTGCCCCAGATGTGGGTGGGTTAGTGTTCCGGATGGGCAACTGCCGGTGAGACTGCCTGCAGTGGAAAAATATCAGCCGACAGAGACAGGTGAGTCTCCTTTGGCCAATATTACGGAGTGGGTGGAGACAGAGTGCCCCAAGTGTGGTGGTAGAGCAAAAAGAGAAACGGATACCATGCCGAACTGGGCGGGGAGCGACTGGTACTTTCTAAGATACTGTGATCCGAAAAATGAAAATGTTTTGGCAGATATAGAGAAGATGAAGTACTGGCTGCCTGTCGATGTTTATGTGGGAGGGGACGAACATAATACTTTGCATCTTTTGTATTCCCGGTTTATTTACCAGTTTTTATGGGACTTGGGGGTAGTACCGAAGAATATCCCTGAACCATATGACAAGAGACTCTCACATGGGGTAATTTTGGGTGCGGACGGCAACCGGATGAGTAAGAGCGCAGGGAATGTGATTATTCCCGACGCGGTGGCTGACGTTTACGGCACCGATGTGCTGCGAACCTACATGATGTTCATGGGGCCGTTTGACTCGACGATGGCGTGGAACGAGAGATCTTTGGTGGGAGTAAGGCGTTTCATTGAGAAGTTTTATGGTCTGGTTAACGAAAATAGGGGAAAGTATGCAACGACGAGTATCGAAGGAATGAGGATAGTTCACCGATTGGTTAAAGGAGTGGGCGCCGACATGGTGCAGTTTAAGTTTAATACGGCGATCGCCAAGATGATGGAGGCTATAAATGACTTGACTAAAATCAAAACTGAAATAGCCAATGAGGAGTTAGCGATGATGGTAAAGGTGTTGGCTTCGTTTGCACCATTTGTTGCAGAAGAGCTGTGGAGTGATTTGGGCGGGGAGTTTAGCGTTCATGTTCAAAGCTGGCCTGAAGTTGATGAAAAGTATTTGGTAAGTGAGGTGACAACTCTTTCGGTGCAAATAAACGGAAAACTAAGGGGAACGGTGGAGGTGGCACCCGGAGCTTCCGAGGAAGAAGTGCGGAAGGAGGCTGAGGCGCAAGAGAAAGTGCAGAAGTATTTATCGGCGGGTACTGTTGCCAAGGTAATATATGTGAGGGGGAAGACGATAAATTTCGTGGTGGTTTGAAAAAGGGGTTTGTGGTAGTATGGTTTATGGTAAAAAATAAAAGCTCTCTTTACGCACCCATATTGGTGGTGCTTTTGGTGGCGGCCTCGTTCTACATTGGCCGATTATCGGCTCAGGTTTCGGCGTTAAAAGGCGGCAGTACAGCTGCCCCTGCGGTTCAGCAACCGACAGCCGGACAACAGCAGCCGACGAAACCTACGGTAAGTATGGAGACGATCAAGGGGTTGTTTGGTAAAGATCTGGTTAAGTTTGGAGACGCAAATAAGAAATTAATATTTGTAGAAGTGTCTGACCCAAGTTGTCCTTATTGCCACGCGGCGGCAGGTTTGAACGGAGCTCTAAACAAACAAATGGGAACACAGTTTACATTAGTTAGTGACGGAGGTAGTTATGTGGCACCGGTTGCCGAGATGAAAAAGCTTCTTGATCAGAAAAAGATTGGCTATGTTTGGATCTACAGCAATGGACATGGAGCAGGAGAGATGGCGGCAAAGGCTTTGTACTGTGCCAATGAAAAAGGTAAGTTTTGGGAAGCTCATGCACTACTGTTTTCCGCCAAAGGTTATGACTTGATTAACAACAAGGTGAAGAATGATCTAGCTCAAGCAGGTACCTTAGCTGATTTCTTGAGTAAAGCGGTTGACTCGAAATTTGAAAAGAGTTGTCTTGAGAGTGATAAATATAAGGATAGATTGAGTGCAGATATTGCTGTCGCCTCGAGTTTGGGTGTAAATGGAACTCCAGGATTCTTTGTAAATACAACTAATTTTCCAGGAGCGGTACCGTTTGACACAATGAAGAGTGCGGTTGACGCAGCCTTGAAGTAAGAGTTTTGGAGGCAAGGTAAGTTCTGGGAGATGCATGACAAGATGTTTACGGTGATGGCGGGACAGTAAACTTACCTACGAGGACCATCCTTGTAGGTAGCTATGAATTCTTGAGTAGAAAAGACCTCGGGGTTGTGGAGTTTGATTTGTTGTCTTATTTGTTGGAAATTCATTATTTAAACATAAATGTTAAATATATGAATTAATGATAAAACACACTACTCGTTCTGGAAGTATTTACCCGAGACTGTTGAATAATACATTTATTTGTCATTCCCGACCTGATCGGGAATCCATACAGATAAAGTACAATTTTTATGTGAGGAGATACTTTGTATATATCTTGGCAAGTTGTAAAAATGGGACGATTTATACCGGAGTGACAGGGGACTTGGAAAGACGAATTTCCTTACATCAAGCTGACTTAATCAAAGGATTTACCAAGAAATATGGGGTTCATGACCTGGTACATTTCGAAGAATATGATAATCCTAAAGATGCAATCGCCAGAGAAAAACAAATTAAGAAATGGAATAGGCAATGGAAAATAGAGTTAATCGAAAAAGATAATCCCGACTGGCACGACCTTTCCGAGGACCTGAACACGATTTAAGGTGGATCTTTATAGATCCCCGCTTTCGCGAGGATGACAAGACGAAGTTGTGTTCAACACCCTCTATCTACGAGGACTGTCCTTGTAGGCGAGATATATTTCTTATTCGGCTGGAGAGGGAGTAACCGAGACTGTTGGTACAGTATCGACCGGTTCCGTTTCGGCTGGGGGTGTAACGACTGCTGCCTGAGTGGGGATAGGCATGATTGGGTTGACGAGAAGGGCAGATAGTTTGCTTGATTCGATGACATCCTCGGCAGTATAGACAGTTACCTGCATATCCTTTTTTAGATCAGAAACGGTGAGTACTTTTGCTTTTGGAGGTGTGGCTGTTTCTGCCGTGGGCATGCCGGCATTGTAGGGCATATAGGATATTTCGGTAGCGGAAGTGAGGGTAATCACATAATCTTTTTCTTGAGGAGCAGATGCGGCAGTATCGGCTGTACCCATAGGTCCACCGGCTGAAGGAGCAAAGGCTTTGATCGTAAGAGCATTACCGGCTACGCTCACTATTTTGCCGTTTAAGTAATTGGCAATCTGAGGTAGATTGATCATGGTTGCCTTAAGTGTGTTCCCTTTGAGTGTTCGTAAGTCTTCCAGAGTACTTACTGAGATGTATTGACCTACCTTGATATTTTTTATTGATAAAGTTGACGGTGTTTTCATTTCTGTTTCCGGCTTATTGGTTTTGATCAAGTAGGGAGTATAGGATGTGGATTGGGATATCTGGGTCGTGTCCGATACCAGCACCGAGTAGGTGACGGTCGTTATTTTCGGGGTAGGAATGGGACCACTGGGGTTGGCGGTGGGAGGAAGCATCGGCTGAGTAGAGGTAATACTTTGAGTAACGGTGAGCGTATTTCCGCTGATTTTTTCTACCTTTCCGGAAAAATAAGTCACCGGCTGTGTAAGCGAGAGGATATTGGGTGAGATAGACTGATTTTTGGGATTTAATTTGAGTAAACTCAGAAGGACGAATATTAGCAGTAAGCCGGCTACAATGCCCATTCCCCAGAGGAAAAGATTTTTTTTGTTCATGTTTTGTTAATTATATCTAATTATTTGTAATTCTAGAAACCTTGGAATAATAGGTTTGGTGTCTTTGTCTCACCCGTTGAACGATTTTTTAGCTCGTCAACTGATTTTATCAGGGTATCGATCTGTTTTTGCTGTGAGTCTACTTTATTTGAAAGTTCATTGAGTTTTTTAAGAATATCTACACCATCAACAACCAGTTTCTTGGTTTCTATCAGCCCAGCCTGTATTTTGGCTACAACGAGTTCAGCAAAAGCGCCGACCTTGTCCACCGTAGCTTCAGCAAAGGTGGGTGCGGATGATTGTTTTTTGACTGTATATCCGTTTTTATCATCGCCAGTGATCTTCAGATCGATGGCTGAGGTGAGATATACATCCGGATCGTACCAGGAAGGATTAACAAAAATAGAAATTTTTCCAACCTTCTGTCCGTTTACAGAATATTCTTGATGATATACTGTTCCATCCATAGAATCAAGACTTGCATTCCCTTGTGGTTGGGTATATGGATAATTTTCCATGGCATAACCAATAATTCTTCCAACTTTAGTGGCTTTCATGGCAACTCCAGCAATAGGTGAACTTGTTATAGGATCACCTATTTTTATTATTCCATTAATTATTGATACTTTCGCTGGTACGCGGCCGGCAAGAGAGACGGGTTTACCTCTCTTGTCTTTATCTTCTACGTCTTGGTTCATAAGAAGACCTGGTTGAGTAGAAATAACGCCGATCATTTGAGAATTATATTCACTATTTGTTTTGGCAATCGTGTTTCTCGAACCGCCGTTTGCCATTACCATATCGCCAGCTTCAAGTGTTACGCCCTCGCCCGGTTGCATATTTTCAGCCAAATCTTTCCAGTTGGAAACCCAAGTCATTCCATGTCCATATCCATCCGTTGTTCTTAATGCAAACCTATTTGTACCCTCATAATCACGAATCCAAAAATGTCGATCACCAGACCATACATTTAAATAACTTGCATTTACAATAACAGCACCACCATTAAGATTAATATTACCGGTGCTATTTAGCGATCCGCCGTTAAAACTCGCGCCTCCATAGAGCCAGTTATGCCCCGCACTGTATATGCCACTTGGAAACCATCCTGCAGCGCCGGTACCCCCCACGTTGCCGTTGCCTTGGTAGGAGTAAGTAGTCGTAGCGCCATAGCTATACAATCCGTTCGCATAGACGTCGACCATTCGGCTTGATCCATCCGGATTCACGTAGTAGCCGGTGTTGTTCTGGTCGTAGTAAATTGTCCCATATACTGCCCCAGCACTTTGGACATAGCTTGAAGCATAGACATAACCACTAGCATTTAAATTACCTACACGCATAGAAGTATACCCACCACCGGCGCTCCAACCTTGTGTAGAGAACCAGTTGTCTGTATCCAGGACAAAATTGGCCCCAAAGTAACCTGCTCTATGAAAAGCGATACCTACCGCAGTAACACCGGCTGTGGCAACTTCTAATTGAAGATTTCCGTGATGTGCTGCGGCCGCACTGACAGGTCCATCGCGTCGTATTGAAACCTGTGGACCCCAATCTGTTTGACCATATGTAGAGATACTTCCAAACATAGCACGAGACAAACGAGAGTAGCTATTCGGATCCACGTAGTAGCCGGTGTCGTTGTAGTCGTAGAAGATGGGCGAGCGAATGTCGGCAAAGCCATAGACACGGTCAGCTTGAACCTCGTTCATGCGGGAAGTAGATCTGGGTACTACATAGTATCCAGTGTTTTGGCGATCGTAGAGGATGTTGACACGCAGGTCATTCAAGATAGAAACTTGGTCTAGATCCATATAGTAGGCTATATTATTCCAATCATATTCTGTCCAGTTCCAGCCGTAGTTGCGGCCAAAGTAGTTGAAACGAGAGGAGCCATTTAGATCCATATAGTAAGCACTGTCATTTTCGTCATACCAAGTAGCGTTGTTTATATAAGAATTACCGCGGATATAATTCCAGCCATTCCCACTATAAGGTAACCATGTATCATTTGCTGTGTTCAAATATGTAAGGTAAGAAACGCTGTTGGGATCCACGTATTTAGCGGTGTTGTTAGAATCATAAAATATTGGTGCGGTGACGGTGCCGGCAACATTTAAATTACCCCAACGTAGGTTCATGTTCCCTGATGTGTCCAGAGTCATTTTAGTATAACTGTCTCCACCCCAACCCCAACCAATACCATAGTGAGGATTAGACGAATCTGCTGCATAACCGATACTTAACAAGCCGCCTTTCAAGCCAGATGTACCCATTACCCATCGACCCCATCCCGTCAATGCAGCATCATAGGCCACAAAACCCAATGTAGCACCATGATTTGCATTTAATGGATAGTTACTAACAATATCAATAGCGGGGTATTGGTCTCTGATAACTATTCCAGCTCGTCCATCAGCATCTGATTGAAATATACTATTGCTGCCTGCATCGGTCAATGAAGTAATGTGTAATTTTCTTTGCGGGCTAGTTGTTTTGATGCCGACGGAGCCTCCTGCAACTATGAGATTTTTGGGTGAGGGGACGATGATGTCGCCGACGGCGGCGGCGGCGTCGGTCATGCCGTTGATGGAAAAGCCCAAACGGAGAAACTCGTAGTCTGAGGTGGCGAAAGTGCTATCAGCCGATGCAGTGTTGGCGTCGACCATGGCGAGATTGTTCATGAGTTCACTTAGTCTGTAGCCTGTGGGACAAGTGCCGGCGGCGTCAGCCTCAACTTTGCCTATTTGGGTAATGGGATTGGCGAGGGGGACTGAGGGATTTGCCGGATCGGTACCGAGGACGATGGTGTCGGCGTAACCGTCTGCGTCGGCGTCTTTGACACAGAGTTTTCTCTGTACAATTGAGCCGCCAGAATTTAAGTACATATAAGAGCCTGAGCCAACATTAATCTGTTTTCCCGCAGGGAAAACAAGTTTTCGGTTTACGGTTATCGCGGTGTTTTGAAGTGTTAAATTACCATTGGCGGTTCCGTTGACTGCTTCGTAGATAACACAGCTTGTCGTAAAGGTAACGTCACCGTATGGTTGGCCATTGGCGTTTGTCGGAGAAAAATTACAGTAGCGGTCATTTAAAGCGATGGCGGGCGATTTAACGATGAAGAGAAAAGAGACGATTGATAAAATGGCGAGTATTTTTTTCATAATTTTTTGTTACCTAATTAGCATAGGTTGAACGGTTTTGTTACCCAACTCGGTGATAATTTCAAAAGAGACATCGTAAATTTTCTCGTAGGTATCCACGGCGGTGAAAGAAGTTGTCCAGACCCCACTTAGGTTTGTTCCAGAAGAGAGGGTCATGGGCTGGACGGTTGTTTTGTTGTCGGTGTTTAGGGTGAGGGAGATTGACTTGATGGGTTCTTTACTTTTGGCTGTAGCCGTAATTACTTGAGTAGCGTCTTTTTTGGGGTTAAGTGGGTCATAAACAATGGTGGCAATCTTTGAGACCTTTTCATCACCCCCACTGACATTGTAGGTTTGTTTGCCAGAGGGGAGGAAAAGATAGGGGGTGGGAGCTTCGGCGAGACCTTTGGGTAACTGTTTGGCGGTTTTGGTGGGTTGGGAAGTAGATGATGGGAGTTTCGTCAGGGTGGGAATGGGTAATTTCCAGCCAAAAGGATTGGCAAGGAGGAGGAAGAAGCCCAGAAGGCCAAAAGAAACTCCTAGAACAACGTAAAGAACCGGAGACACTTTGCCTGATTTCATAGACTATTTATATAGTAGAGAGTTTTTGGGGAATAGTCAACCGGAGACGGACGAGACCGTTGAAAAATACAATTATTTGTCATTCCCGACCCTGCCTGTCCGGCAGGCAGGCTGATCGGGAATCCATCTGGAACTTATTTATATAGATCCCCGCTTTCGCGAGGATGACAAGATGAAGTTATTCAACAATCTTTCGGTTTATCGGTGCAGTTGGGGCGATTATGGGGTAAAATACAGGGCATGAAAAAAGTATGGATGATACTTGCCATATTGATGGCTTTTTGGGGAGCTCTATTGGTACCTGGGGTGCTCGCCGTGGAAGAGAAAACGGCAAGCGTGTCTGCCCGGATTACTGCCACTAAAGAGGTGGACTTAACTATTCCTAGCCAAGAGGGAGATCGTCTGACTAAACTGATGAGTGGACAAAGGCTTACGGGTTGGTGGGGGAAGGATGTTTTGAAACTAGCAATGAGGAAGGCTGTGTCCGAAGGAGTGTCGCCTAATACTTTAGTTTTGCTTTTCTTATTTCCACTGGTGGCCGGTTTGGTGGCTTTTTCCCGGCAGGTCATTGGCGTTTCCGGGTTTGGCATGATCACACCGGCACTTTTGTCTGTGGCATTTTTATCTACGGGAGGATTGGTGGGGTTGGTGCTTTTGGTTTTTATTCTGGGAGTGGCGATTTTGGGAAGGGTATTGATTAAAAAAGTTAAGGTTCCCTATTTTCCCAAACTGGCCATCTTGATCTGGGTAGTTTCGATAGCAGTACTTTTCTTGCTATTGATGTCGCCAACAATTGGTCTTACCCGACTCATGAGTGTGGGGATTTTCCCAATTATGCTGTTTGTGCTTTTGGCGGAAACCTTTATTGAGGCGCAGATCACCAGAAGCCTGTCGACTTCTATGCTCATGACTATAGAGACGGTGATACTGGCTTTGGTCGCCTACAAGATGATGAGTGCGCCGGGGATACAGTCTTGGGTCCTGCTTCATCCCGAGGTTTCGGTAGTTGGCATTTTGGTTTTAGACTTTTTAATCGGAAAGTATAAAGGGTTAAGACTTTTGGAGATATGGAGATTCAGGAAACTGTTATCAAAATAATGATTAATTTGTATAGATTCCCGATCAGGTCGGGAATGACAGGAAAAATAATGAGTTATTTGTATAGATTCCGGATCAAGTCCGGAATGACAGGAAAAATAAATGGCAAAACTTAGTGACATATTGGGGATGAACGCCAGGTCGGCGGATTTTTTGTTTTTAAATAAAAAGTCGGCAAGGAAAAGAGCTGATGACAAACTCTTAACTAAGAGAATGTTACGGCGCACCCATGTACCCCACCCAAAACTTTTGGGGGTACTGAAAGACGCTCGTGGGGTAAGAGACTTTGACTGGGGAAAACTAACGGGTGGTTTTGTGATCAAACCGGTTCAAGGATTTGGTGGGCAGGGAATAATACTGATCAAACGTCCGGCCAAGGAAGAAGGAATGTTTTGGACGGTGGAGGAGAAAAAAGTGAGTGCAGGGGATCTGGTGTTGCACGCGGTGGATATTGTCGAAGGAAAGTATTCGCACAACAATCTGCCGGATAAGGCGATGATCGAGGAGAGAATTACGATTCACCCCAAGTTTAAGAAATTGGCGGTGGGTGGTGCACCCGACGTGCGGGTGATCGTGTTTAATAAAATTCCGGTGATGGCGATGCTACGGCTGCCAACCGAGGAAAGTGGAGGAAAAGCAAATCTACATCAGGGGGCGATAGGCCTTGGGATCGATATGGCAACCGGAATCACAACTCATGGAGTTTATAAAAACAGTCAGTTAAAGTATTTTCCCGATACCAACAAAAAAGTGAACGGAATCACTGTGCCTTACTGGAACAAGATACTTCTAATGGCGACCAAAACCCAGAGGATTTCACATCTACCTTATTTATCTGTGGACATGCTGATCGATAGAGATAGGGGGCCGGTAGTATTGGAGCTTAATGACCAACCGGGGCTTTCGATACAGCTAGCCAACATGACGGGGTTGCGGAGAAGGCTGCAGCGAGTTGAGGGTTTGGAGGTTGAGAGTTCGGAAAAAGGAGTCAAGATAAGTAAAGCTTTGTTTGCCAGTAAGTTTGCCAATAGAGTAGCGTATCTGGGAGAGGATAAACCGGTCTTGGGAATTTTTGAGTCCATAAAGGTAAGGACCGGAAAGAAAAAATGGGTGGAGGTGCCGTGTAAGATCGATACGGGCGCAAGAAGCACTTCAATTGATCAAAGTTTGGCTTTGGAATTGGGGCTTTTGATACCCGAAAATGTTCTTTGGATAAAGAAGGTAAAAAACTCACTTGGTTTTGAAGAAAGAACGATGATCGCGATTACATTTAAGCTTAAGGGAAGAGTGATTCGGACTAGGGCAAGCCTAACCAACAGAGTAAATTTGCGGAGACAGTTTTTGATCGGGAGACGGGATTTGAAGGAGTATATGGTAGATCCGGCAATTATAATTAAAAGGAGATAATTAATAAGATGTTAAAACGCCTCGCTTATGTTTCGAAGTGCGCAAAAGACGTGCTCGACACCATTTTCGCGATGCTAATTATTTAGCAGAATAAATATGAAAATAGCGTATTTACATAGAATTACATTTGATGAAAGCGAGCAGAGGTTTTTGGATGAAGCCAAAGTTTTGGGGATTGAGCTGGTTTTGATCAAGTACCGCCAGCTGCGGATGGCGGATGGAAAGATACTTTTTGGCGAGGTGGATATGCGCGACTTTGATGGATGGTACTTTAGGTCGGTGGGGACGGAATTTGAATGGAGTAAATTACTTCAGCTTTATGCCAGAAAACATAAAATTCCGGTGGTGGATGAGTATTTACTTTCCGAAGGACCCCTGCGGCGGTTTAAGAGCGTGATGAGCTGGCAGTTACAGGAAGCGGGAGTAAGGTACCCTAAATCGGAGTATGTCGAGACGTGGGAAGATCTCATTGATTGTATAAATTCCAATTTTCAATTTTCAATTATCAATAAAAAGAGGAATGGTCAATACCGGAATTTCCCAGTAATAGTGAAACTGTCACAGGGGGGAAGACATGGCATGGGAACTTTTTGGATAAGAGAGTACGAAGACTTAAATAAACTTAAGGAAATTTTGGAAAAAAGAAAGATATCGCTTTCTAGGGGTTTTTTGGTGCAGGAGTATATCGAAAATGATGGCGACTACCGGGTGATGACGGTGGGATATAAATGTATTGGAGGATTTAAGAGACAAGCTAAGGAAGAAAAACTAATTTTGAACAAGAGTCAAGGGAACTCGGTGGGACTCTCGGAAGTACCTCGGGAGGTGGCTAAAACAGCGGAAGCGGCGGCAAGAGCGCTTCAGGTGGAGGTGGCGGGAACGGACTTGGTCGTCAGCAAAAAGACAGGTAAGGTTTACATAATTGAAGTGAATGAAGCGCCGCAGTTTAAAGTGTTTGAGAAGAGGACAAAGGTGAATGCGCCGAAGAAAATTTTGGAGTACTGCATACAGAAATTTTCAATTTTCAATTCTCAATTTTCGAACAAAACATGAAGAACATATTAATATTGACAAGATTCAGAGGGGAGTATGAGCCAAGAAGACTTTCTGAGGAGGCGGTGGCTTTGGGATACGGCGTAGACAAAGTAAATTACGAACATGTGCGATTGGGGGTGAGTATTTTGGGGAAACCGGTGATTGACTTGATGACCGGAAAGAAACCGGAAGAGTATGACTTGGTGATACCAAGGGCGGCAACAAAACGAGGCGGGGAGTCGAGGCTGGGGGTGAAGTCGGTGATATTGGAGTATATCGAACAGCTGACCGAGAGTAAACCAAAAGTAATCAACGGAGAGAGTTTCATGAGGTACCCATTGATGGGAAAGTTGGAACAGGGAGTGCTTTTGGCTCAGGCAGGTTTGTCGGTGATCCCGTTTGCTTCTTTTAACGGTCAACGAGGTTGGAAACGATACTTGGAAGTTGTAGCCAAAAGAAAAACTCCTTTTGTGCCGGTGATGGTGAAGGCTAGGTTTGGGAGCCATGGAAAAAATGTGAGACTGGCGGAAACTTATGAACGACTAGTGAAACTATCACAAAAATACAGCGAGGGAGATGTGTTGATCCAACCGGTTATCAAAGTGCGCAGATGGTATCGAGTGTTGGTTTTAAACGGTAAAGTGCTGGGGATGATGAAACACAAACAGAAAGATAAGTTTCAGACAGAGGCGATTCAGACGGAAACGGCTCTTATTAAGCCGAAGTTTACTAAAGAACAGATGAATGACCTGGCAACTTTGGCGGTGAAAGCGACTGAGGTTTTGAAAGCCGATTTTGCGGGACTGGATGTGGCTTGGGATGAGAATTTACAGGGGTGGAGAATTTTTGAAGTGAATAGAACGGCGCAGTTTAAATGGTTTGAGAAGGCATTTCCGGGAATAAATGTGGCAAAGGAGATAGTGAGGTAAAACGTGTTACTATTCTCTTATGCGGCAGAAGAATACGGTAGATCATCTAGAGGTTCACAATCAGTTTCAGGAGACACCTGATCAGATAAAGGAGAGTAAGTGGGAAAAAGCGGAACATGCCAAGCGGGATGAAAAACAGGGGCAAAGTGATTTCCGGGTGAAGAAGAGGGTTGATATGAAGAAATAAGAATTGGCCTTGGTGTTTTAAAGAAAGTTGATGATAAAATATGCCTGTGAATCGCAAAAAAGTGGCGGTAGGAATTTCGGGAGGGGTGGACTCGGCGGTGGCGGCTTTGCTTTTGAAACAAGCGGGGTATGACGTGACAGCTGTTCATTTGTACTGTTGGCCACCGAAAAGTGAGATCGAGAAAGATGGATTGACTCGGGCAGCTTGGATAAAAAAGAATGGTTGCCGGGCAGAGGAGGATAGGGCTTTTGCTTTGAAAACGGCGTTGGAACTGGAGATTCCTTTTAAGGTTTTGGATTTTTCGGAAGAATATAACGAGAAAGTGATTAAGTATTTTTATGATGAGTATGAAGCCGGGAGAACGCCGAATCCGGATGTGATGTGTAACTCGGAGATTAAATTTGGGTTGTTTTTGCAGTGGGCTTTGGAAAATGGTTTTGATTATATTGCCACAGGCCATTACGCTTTTCTTTCTGACGGTTCGAAGTACACAAAATATCCGTGCTCGACGCCTTCCCTGAGTACAGGGCGGCCCCGCTGCGCGCGGTATTTTGGCACTTCTGCACCGTCTGAATACTCATTGTTTATTCCGAAGGATAAGCATAAAGATCAGACGTATTTTTTGTGGAAACTGACGCAGAAAGAGTTGGCGCATGTGCTGTTTCCTTTGGGGGATTTGGAAAAAAACGAAGTGAGGAAGATAGCGGAGGAGGCAAATTTGAGTGTTGCCAAACGCAAAGACTCGCAGGGGATTTGCTTTGTAGGGAATATACCGGCAAGAGACTTTTTGGCTAGAAGGTTAAAGAAAAATCCCGGTAAGGTGATTGATATCCACGGTAATGAAATCGGCAAACATGATGGAGTATGGTTTTATACCATTGGTCAGCGAGGGGGTTGGGAGATAACACCCAAGGCTCAGAAAAAATTTGCGGGAAATGGAGTGACGCCAGTGTTTTATGTAGTTAAAAAAGACGCGAAGAATAATATTTTGACAGTGGCTGAGGAAAATGGGGCCAAAGGAGATCAGTTTGAGGTTGGAGAGATTAACTGGATCAGGGGAGAAATTTTCAATTTTCAAGATCCAATTTTCAATTGCCTTGTGCGGATTAGACACGGGGGGGAGCTGATAGGGGGGAAATTGTCAATTATCAATAGTCAATTATCAATTCTCAATTTGCGGGTGAGATTGGATAAGCCGATAAGGGGGATTGCGAGCGGACAAAGCGCGGTGTTTTATGGGGAAAATGGCGAGTGTCTGGGCGGTGGGGTGATTGTTTGAGGATTTTGCTATAGTTATTTGTGAAAATAAAAAAGTTTGAGTATTTGATTGTAGGGGCGGGGCCGGCGGGGATGTTTGCTTGCCTTGAGTTGTTGAAGAAGAAAGTGGAGGGGGAAAAGATTGCCATATTTGATATGGGTTCGAGATTGGAGAAGCGAAAACCCAGCGAGGTGATGACAGGGTTTGGAGGGGCGGGAACGTACTCCGACGGAAAACTGCACTACACACCAAAATTAAGCCACGAGCGAACTTTTCACCTGATCGATCCGGACGACTATCAAAAGATTCTAAACGAAGTGGAGAAAACGTTGGCCGGTTTTGGGGTGGACGCGGAGTTTTATCCTAAAAATGAAGATGAGGTTGAAGAAATGGTGGCGGAAGCGGAAAGAAATGACGTGGAACTCGTGGTGCGCCGGTCGCAACATGTGGGAACAGACAAATTGAAGGAAGTGGTGGCTAAGTTTCAGAGGTATTTACTGGATAATGGAGTAAATTTGTTTGATAAAACAGAGATTAGAGATTTGTTGGTTGAAAAAGGCAAGGTAATGGGGGTAGTTGACGTAAAGAAAAATAAATACTTGGGCAAAAAGATTTTGTTGGTGCCCGGGAGAGTGAACGCCTTGTGGCTCCAAAAAATTGGAACAAAACACGGGATAAAGTATCAGTACGACATGGTGGAGATAGGGGTGAGGGTGGAGTTTCCACGATCGGTGATGAAAAGGTATGCCGAGGCCTTGTATGAAGTAGTGTTGAAAGTTCGGACAAAGACCTTTGATGATGTGATGAGAACTTTTTGTTCGTGCCCCAATGGAATGGTGACGATGGAGACATACCCCGGGTATATTTGTGTAAATGGGCATTCGTTGTCCGACCACGAGTCGTTCAATTCAAATTTTGCTTTTTTGTGTGAGGTCCATCTGACCGAGCCGGTGGAAAACTCAATTGATTATGCCGAGTCAATTGCGAAACTCGCCACGACCATTGGAGGAGGTAAACCGATACTGCAGAGGCTCAAAGACTTGCAAAGAGGCAGAAGAAGTACTTGGAGTAGGTTGAAAAAATCAATGGTGCGACCGTCACTTAAGGACGTGACTCCCGGGGATATCTCGATGGCCTTACCCCACAGAATCGTGGTGAATATTTTGGAAGGTTTGGAAAAACTGGACACGGTGATGCCGGGAATAAACTCGGGGTCGACTTTGCTTTATGCTCCCGAGGTGAAACTACGATCCTCGAAAGTGGCGCTCACCCCTACGATGGAGACAACTTTGAAAAATGTGTATGCGGCGGGGGATGCGGCGGGAGTTTCGGGATCGATCACCGGAGCGGCGGCGACGGGAATAATGGCGGCAAGAGGGATGCTGAAGAAGTAGGGTTTTGTGGGAATGACTTGACATTATGGGGTGTATTTGCTACAATCTGCGAGCTGTTTGACATAAACCTAATTCTTTTGGAGGAAACTTGGATCCGAACGAGGAAAAAGAAAAAGCGCGCAAAAAGTTCGTGCAGACCGGCCGTGGCCGGCGTCAAGATCACGCTACGCGTGGCAATGCCGTTTCTAAGGGTCAGCGTTGGTTTGATCACGGTTATTTTGATAAAGATGAACCAAAGCGACTTGAACGCTGCCATCTGTTTCGCCGTGGTGGGATGATCGAGGAAGAATAGAATTAAGTATGAAAAAGCCCACCGATTCGGTGGGCTTGTTTTTTTACTTCGGTTTACGGCTTTTTTCGATCGGGATTAGATCGTGGATGTAGATAGTTTTTGACAAGTCATATTCTTTTAGGGCGAGGACTTTTTGGGTTTCGGCGTCGTCTTCGCAGAAAGGCAGTTTGAGGGTGATCGTTTTGCTGGGAAAATACGAATTTCCATTTTTGGTGTAGTAGAAAACGATGATGTAGGTGTACACACGCACTCCTTTATGGCTTATTCGTCGGGGATTTCTTGGAACGTAAGAACATTGAAGTATTTACAAAAAATACTTAAAGCCAGGTTCTTGTAGAAACTGTCGTGTATATATTGAAGATCTGAATGTAGTGTGACGGAAGTGATCTTGTGATCAAGTTCAATCGTTCTGGATTCGATGGTATTTTCTCCACCACGCATAACTTTATATGTAAGCAGATAAGTGAAGATGCCGGTGACCTTGAGAAGCTTCCAGTTGGTGACGGTGAAGACACCACCTTCGATGTCGCTGAAGTCTGAGGTGTTTATGGGGTGATCGAGGGTGACGGGGATGCGCTTGTTCCAGCTACTCTTTTGTCCGGAAAGGACGACAAAATACTGATACATTTTGGACATATTTCCTCCTGGGGAATAGGTTTTGAAAGAGCTGGGTGAGATTTTAGCACTTTTGTGGTAGAATTGTTCTGTTCGCGAAGGTAATTAATTTCCTCTTGGTGGAGATGTGTTTTCTACTTGCCAATCTTGAGGCTGGTTGTTACAATAGCGAAGCTCATTAACAAGTGAAGCAGCCAAATATGTGCTGGGCACATATTTGATACTATTTTTTTGTCATTTGAAAAGTGGCAGAGAGTGACGTTTTAAAATTCAATTTTTATTGAGAATTTGATCCTGGTTCAGGATGAATGCTGGCAGTGTACCTTAAGCATGCAAGTCGAACGGGCGAGGCCGCAAGGCCAAACCAGTGGCAGACGGGTGAGGATCGACAGGAACCTACCTTTTAATGGGGAATAGCTCGCCGAAAGGCGAGATAATACCGCATAAGATCGCAAGATGAAAGACCTTAACCGGTCGTTGAAAGATGGGCCTGTTTGCTATCAGCTAGTTGGTGAGGTAATGGCTCACCAAGGCTATGACGGCTAGGGGGTGTGAGAGCACGGCCCCCCACAATGTTACTTAGACACGGAACATACACCTACGGGTGGCAGCAACTGGGAATTTTGCACAATGGACGAAAGTCTGATGCAGTGACACTGCGTGTAGGATGAAGGCCCTCGGGTCGTAAACTACTGTGATAGGGGAAAAACTAATGATGGTACCCTATTAGAAAGTACTTGCTAACTACGTGCCAGAAGCCTCGGTAATACGTAGAGTACAAGCATTATCCGGATTTATTGGGCGTAAAGAGTATCGTAGGCGGTCTATTAAGTAACGGGTTAAAGCCCGGGGCTCAACCCCGGAGATGTCCGTTAAACTGGTAGACTTGTGGATGTTCGGGGTTGCTAGAATTCTTAGTGGAGGAGTGAAATCCGTTGATATTAAGAAGAATACCAAAAGCGAAGGCAGGCAACTAGAACATTCCAGACGCTGATGAACGAAAGCTAGGGGAGCGAAAGGGATTAGAGACCCCTGTAGTCCTAGCCGTAAACTATGAACACTAGCTATTTCCCGCAAGGGGAGTGGCGAAAGCTAACGCGTTAAGTGTTCCGCCTGGGGAGTACGGCCGCAAGGCTAAAACTCAAAGGAATTGACGGGGAATCGCACAATCAGCGTGCCATGTGGTTTAATTGGATACGAAACCTTGAACCTTACCTAGATTTGACATGTAACTGCAAACCCCTGGAAACAGGGGAATCCTTCGAGGGTGTTACACAGCTGCTGCATGGTTGTCGTCAGTTCGTGTCGTGAAAGCTATCGCGACCTTCTCGAGTAATCGGGATGAAAAATTCGACTCATATCGGTGAAACCCTGTTGACATTCGGTTTAACTTCGGGTTAAATGAATTCAAATGGGTAATACCGAGGGAAGTCAGACTGACATTCGGCAAATTCTAATACGAAGGAATATTCATATATCTCTTTCGCATGATGAATTGTCGATAATAATTGGTTCTATTTTGGGAGACGCTTATGTTTACCCATTAGGAAAAATTTGCTTTGAGCAATCAAGCAAACAAAGCGACTATTTGAATTGGAAATACAATCTATTAAAGAGACTGGCTTATCCAAAAATTGCTACCGTTTCACGTCTTGACAGACGAAATGGAGTAGTTTCGGAGAGCAAAAGATTCTTTTTGAGACAGTATTTTCGGAAATTTAGACAGTTGTTTTATCCTAATGGCAAGAAGACAATCCCTATCCAACTACTTAAGAAGTGGTTTACACCTCTTTCTTTAGCAGTTTGGTATATGGATGATGGTCATCTTGAGAAACGTAAATATCCGACAATAGCAACCGAAAGTTATCGACTGGAAGATTTGAACAAAGTTATTTCTTTTTTGAAAAACAAGTTCAAATTGGACTGTTTGTTGAACAAAAAGAAGAGGAGATTGCGAATTAGAAGTAATTCCGTAAATCAATTTTTCGATTTGATCTTCGAATATATGCCAGAATGTATGAAATATAAAGGTCTTGACCCCGTAACGACTAGATCCCCGTTTAGACGGGGTGAAGATGGATAGAGTAATCTATTCCATAACACGTCGACCCCTAACGCGAAAGCGAAGGGTGATGGTATAGTCTACGTTTGAGAGTAATGATCAAACATTTTTGGAGGCGTCGGCTTAAGTGCCGTAACGAACGCAACCCCTGTGCTATGTTAAATATCCATAGCAGACTGCCTCGGATTTTTCCGTGGAGGAAGGAGGGGATGATGTCAAATCAGCATGGCGCTTATATCTAGGGCTACACACATGGCGTAATGGGTGGGACAACGGGATGCCAAGGCGCGAGCCGGAGCTAATCCTTATAAACCCATCCTCAGTTTGGATTGCAGGCTGCAATTCGCCTGCATGAAAGGGAGTTGATAGTAATCGCGGATCAGCATCACCGCGGTGAATACGTTCTCGATTCTTGTACAAATAATATGCGCCTTCCGCTAATTTTTTCTAGGAGGTGGAAATCCTCCGGCAATGCAAGTATTGCGAAGCAAAATAACAGGCATCTATCGGTGACGATAATGCTGAAGGGTTAAAGTAGCAGTTTTCAGCTTGAAGCTAAAACGGTTTTGTGTAATGTCGATCCTTCGTACAGATGGAGAAGACACTTACAAACAAAAGTTACACAAAATATTTGGGCTCAAGATGAAAATAAAATGAAATTATTGGTACGAAGGGAGATCTAATTTTGACTTTCGGTTAAACTTCGTGTTTAATGAAAGTAGATAGATGGGTAAACTGTCTATCGATTAGAAATTAGAAGTCTGCAGAGGTCGTAGTACCCCGCAATGGCGGGGGAAGGACCGAACTTGAGATGAATAAGTATTCATCAAGATCAAGCATTCGCCAGGGTGCGGGAAATCCGCGTGCTCGGCGAGAGGGAAGTTTGCAGAGTGATCTGCATAGTTATCCCAGAACACTGCCCGTCAAGTCAACAAAGTCAGTAGTGCCCGAAGTAGGTACCCACAACCGCAAGGATTGGGCCTCCTAAGGTAAGACTGGCGATGGGGGCTAAGTCGTAACAAGGTATCCGTACTGGAAGGTGCGGATGGATCACCTCCTTTCTAGGAGTAAAGGACTTCACGAGTCCGATGATAAATATCGCCACACTATTGGTTGGGGAGTGTTTAAAAAAACTCGACCTAGACTCTTTGCCGCTTTTGAAATGATAAGAATAGTATGTGCACGGGAACCCCGCTATAGGCGGGTTTTTCGTGGTTTGTGACCTGCGAGGACAGTCCTTGCAGGTGGCTAGGGTTGACATTGGCCTATAGTCGTGGTAGAATACGGCTATTATGCCTGTATCGTAACTTAAAATTCTGTTCTAGTTCAAAGGAGGAAGAAATGAAGAGATTTGGATGGTTTTGTATCCTGATGGTCTCCGTTTTTGTGATATGGAGACTATTTGTAGTTGACGCCGTAATTGAGAATCAGCCAACTTCCCCATCGGTATGGGCGAACATAATTAGCCTTGTCCTAGCGACACTTGTATTTATCTGTATTTTGGTGGTCTCTTTTTTCAGGACGTTTGTTGAAAAGGATCAGCCAACTATTGAAAAATCGAATGAGGAGAAGAAATGAAGAGATTAGGATGGTTCCTGCTTTCAATAGTATTTGGATTCGCGACATGGAGATTGGGATATTGGGCATTCCATTATCAATATACGACGTTTCTTTTGACATTATTAGATGGCATTACTCTTATGTGCTTCGCTCTTGCTTCTACTGTGGGCACTATTTACTGTCTAATTGAAACGTTTTTTAAAAAAGATAAGCCTAGTGGATGAAGTATAACCGGGGATACCCCCGGTTTTTTGTACCTTGTTTTTGTAGTATCATTGCTAATGATAGAAGTGATGTTTCCTTCCAAAACAGTTGCCTTCGAACAGACTCCACTAAGCTCCGATTGTGGAGTGGCTGCGACAAGGTCGATATATGCAAGTTTGATGGGGGTGGTGTTGGACGAGAAGAGTTTGAAGGATAAGTTGGGTGTCCATAAGGAACATGGAACGAAACCTTCGGAGATAAAGAAATTCTTTGAAGAAAAAGGGCTGATTGTTATTGAGGAAGAAAATCGGACCATTGAGGACATCAAGAAAGAACTAGGTGAGGGAAGACTGTGTTTGGTGGTGTATCAGGCTTGGGGAACGGAAAAGGAGTATCAAGAGCTGGAGTCGGGACATTATTCGGTGATTTATGGAGTAGACGATGAGCATGTGTACCTTTTGGATCCTTCAATTCATAAAGATGATGGTTTGGGACTGGGGAGGCGAAAGCTAAGTCTGGAAAGATTTTTGGCTAACTGGAGGGATAAGGATGATTGGGGCAAGGTTTACATTAGGTGGTGTTTGGCTGTGGGAGTAAAGTAGTGATTACCTTAGGTTTTTTATGCTCGAATAGCTTTGATTATGATAAAATATGTGGGTTGTTCGGGCGCTTAGCTCATCTGGTTAGAGCGCGGTCCTGATAAGACCGAGGTGCATGGTTCGACCCCATGAGCGCCCACAAAAAAGACCCCGCTTAGCGGGGTCGATGGTTTAACTGGTTTCTCTGATGTAGAAAAAATATTTTTCAGGATATCTATTTCTTTCGTAGAGAAGAACGTATTTTTCCCCAAGCTTGTGAATCCGGTATTTGCTGGCAAGGATCAAATGTCCCTGCATGCTATCGTAGTCAAATCTTTCTTCACCCGAGGCGGAAGTGACGATGGCATGTTGGATCACAACCGGCCCGTTTGCACTAAAGTCCATGATAGCCGGTTCGTAGACCAGCTTGTAGGTCCTGGACTCCTGGATTACAAGAGGGAAATCACACGGTTCCAGATTTTCCTTCTTCAGCCACTCTTCCAGGGTCATTTCCGGAGCCGGCTTTGACTTAGGGCGTAAAAATGCAGGCAGGGATAGCTTCATACGGTCCTCCTATGGAATGTAAAATAGCTTCGAATTGGGGGTATTCTAGCAAATTATAGGATGTTTGTCAAGCTTACATGCCCAGAGTCACCTTTTTTGGGGTATATTGGTATTGTGAAGACAATTAGGGTTGGTAAAAAACAGTTGTTCTTGGTGATATTTAGTTTGGTTATGTTGATAATTGGAGCTTTGAGTTGGGGTATACGGAAGTCTGAGACCCCAGTTCGGCTTGATCGAGTTATTGATGGGGACACGATAGTTTTTAGTGGAGGAAAAACGGTGGGACTGTTGGGAATAGATGTGTCTTTGGGTGGGCAGGTTAATGCGGAACTTATTAAGCAGTATTTATCAATTTTACTTGCGAATAAAAATATTTGGCTAGAGTACGATCGATATGGCAAGGATCTGGCTTGGGTGTGGGTGGGGTGTGAGAGTTCGCCAAAGTTTTGGGCCGTTAGAGGAGTAGGCGAAAATCCTGTTGGGTGTAAGAAGGGTGTGCTCGTCAATGAGCAAATAATCAAAATGGGTTGGTCGAAAGTGTATTTTTCCGGAAATAAGGGAGAGATGAAGTATGAGAAGAGATTATTTTTGTTACAAAAGTAATTTTCGTATAAAATATTTGGATGAATAAGGGATTCTGGGAAAAATTGCCACGACCGATCGTTGGACTTTCACCTATGGATGGAGTGACGGACTCACCGATGCGCTTTATTGCAAAAAAATATGGCAGACCGGATGTAATTTACACCGAGTTTGTGAGTGTGGATGGTCTGTGGAGAGTTGAAAAACAGGGGGAAACGACACATAAGATATGGAACGAGTTGAAGTTTGACGAAAGTGAACACCCGATCGTGGCACAGCTATTTGGCAGTGACCCCGACTCGTTTTATGAGGCGACTAAGATAGTGGCCAAGATGGGGTTTGACGGGATTGATATCAACATGGGCTGTCCATCGCCTGGTTTGGAAAAAAGGGGAGGAGGGGCAGGGCTGATGAGAGATTTTGGTTTGGCTCATGGAGTGATAGAAGCCGTGCGAAAGGGGGCGGGAGAAATTCCGGTGTCGGTGAAGACGAGGATTGGGAGCAGTGCGCCCGAACCCGATTGGTGGAAGTTTTTGGCAGGAGAGGAGCTACCTTGTGTGGCGATGCATGGGAGAACATTTAAACAGTTGTATTCGGGGAAAGCGGACTGGGAAGCTTTGAAAGAGGCGGCAAAAATAATTAAAGAAAGCGGAGCACTTTTCCTGGGTAATGGGGACGTGGAGAAAATATCAATCGTTGATAATGGTTCGGAGTGCGAAAAATCCGTACTCGACACCTCCCCTGAGTACAGGGCGGTTCCGCTCCGTGCGAATTTTTCTGGCACCCCTGCACCAGTGACGATTGGTTATTTGGATGGGGTGTTGATTGGGAGGGCGGCGATTGGGAATCCTTGGGCCCTGCGACGGGATGGGTATGAACCAAGTGTGGAGAAAAAACTAAAAGTGGCGGTGGAGCATGCGAGAAAGTTTGAGGAATTGTTTTTGCCTGCAGGGCCTGGCCCTGCAGGGAGGGGGAGATTTGAGGCGATGAGGAAACACTTGGCTTGGTATGCCCATGGGTTTCCCGGGGCAGGAGGACTGCGGCGAAAATTGGTGCAAACCAATAGTGCCGATGAAGTAGAGAAAATCATCGGTGAATATCTTGATACAGCGGTAAACTGACCAGATTTTTTATCCCTTTTTCCGCAAAATTTGCATATTGTTATTTGGATTTTTGGAGAATACCATGGGATAGGTTGGATAATAATTTATTTAAAAATATAAGATGACGAGTCTAGAAAATGGTAACGGACGTTGGGGTGTTTCCCGTGCCGTTCCGGAATTGATTCCACAGGCAGAGATCAATAAATTGTTTTTGGAAACTGTCGATAAGTTGCAAAAAATCGAGAGAAACTACATGGGTAGAGACGAGGTGGATTTGAACACGAGGTCCAGTAAGTCTTTAATGCTTGTTTGCGGATCGGACTTGCACATTGCGTCTTTGGCCACCGATCATAAAGCCGTGGATGATTTGTTTGCTTTTGTGATGAACAACGAAAATGCGATGTTGGTACTTTTGGGTGACGAAATAGAAGGCTTGAAGGAAAAGTACATGAACACCAATGGCGCCAGGACCATAGTTGATACCCATAAACAAATGGATGTGATGGCAGAGATGCTACGACCGCTGGTTGAGAAGGACAAAGTGGCGGCGATGGTTTCCGGATACTGGGGACACAACGGCTGGGTTGAAGACTCATCAACAATGAACACTTGGATATTGCTGGCCGAAAAAGCGGGTTTTGACCGGAGAGGAATCATCAAAAATGGAGGGAGAATTAATTTTAAATTCCCCAATGGCTACGTACATTCGGAAACGATCTGGCATAATCCTTCAGGGAAAAGTAAATATGACTCGGTCTATGGCCTGCGGAATGTAGCCCTTTCAACGTCTCAGTCCAGTCGATCCGACGGGTACATGAGCGCACATACCCATCGTATGGGTGTGGCGAACGAATTGTTTAGCGGGGCAAAAACGGCCGTGTATTTCATTGCTTCAGGGACAGCCAAGGGGTCAAATCCGGAAAAACCGGCCGATCGTTTTGGTATCAAATTGGGTGCAACATGGACAGATCCTTTGGGTCAGGGAGTGATTGTGGAGCCAAGAAGACCCGGACGAAAAGAGAAAAGTTACCCGTTTGCTTCTTTTGAGCAGGGACAAATGGCAAATAATGCACTTCGATTATTAGATTGGGTAGAGTCAAAAGGATTGACGGCTGAGCTTTTAGAGAAGATTCGGGCTGAAGTGGAGTCTAAACCGAAAATTACTTTGATCGATAAGAGAAGCAAAATAAGTGGCGAAGAACACACGGAGGACACACCGATTGGTACTGTAAAAGTGAATAGTGGGTGGGTGGTGAATCCTTATTCAAAGATGAAGATGAAACCGACATATGACACTCTCACTTATGATGTCAGGTCAAAACTGCCGGTAACATTGCATCTATTGGGTAATGCCCGCTTGGGAAGCAGTTCCGAGGGATATGAGGATCTGAAGAAATATCATGATGAGTTAGTGAGGGGTAATCCACATTCTTTGGTGGTATTTTTACGGAATATGCTTGATAAAGATGCGGGGAACTCGCCCCAGAGGATGGAGATCTTAAATAAATTTAGAGATGTCATTAATGGAGCAAAGGAGCAGACGCTCGCCATAATGATGTGTGAATCGATGCGCAACAGCAGTTGGCGATCCAAGGTGAAAACGGGCGAAGAGTTTAGAGACGCGGGTGGTAATGTCGTGGATATAGAACAACTTGATGATTTTGACGATACAGATGAGAATGGAAAACCGGCAAAGAAACCCAAAAAGATAAATCTGTACTCGATGCCTTTGGCTCCAGGATCATATCTTTCCAATGCCACTGATACACCCCTCGTCCACCATCTATCTCTAATCGAGTTTACGGTTGGGCCCAATGGAGCCATTAGCGAGAAACCAAAATATACCGGCCGTCTGGCAGACAAACTGATGAAGCATGCTTCGTATTCCCGACCCGAGTTTGGACTGAAGAGAATGTATGACCTGTATACCCAGGAGAAACCCGGGTTTGTGGCCGGTGGGCATATGCAACACGCCGGATCGATGATGTTTTATGATGGCAGTAACGCTGAGACAAAAACACCGATACTGATCGCCCCGGGATGGTTTGCCAAGTATGTGGATACCTTGGGCAAAGGAAACGTGATGCCCGGTTCCGAGCCCGGACAAGCAATTATTTATATGCCTGGAGAATATTTTGCCTACCCAACGATAAACGCCGAAGAAACCGGCTATATGCAGAAGGCTTTTACTATGATGACGGGTGTGGAGTTACTGGGACTGACCGATCAGGTGATGGGACGCAAAAGGAGATAGTGCATAATTGAGGTATGAAGACGGTGGTATATATAACAAAAAAAAGAATTTGGGCGGGTGAACGGGTTTTTGATTGGGATGGGGTGAGTATGGACGAGATTTTTGGGAGGATCAAAAAAGAGTTGGGGGTGGATGAGATGAGAGTGGTTCTGGGGAATGATGTTTCTTTTGTAATAGCAGTAAAAGCGAACGACACCTTTTTGACAAGAGAGAGTGTTTTGAAACTGGTCAAGTCTTGGATGCCGTTTGAGATAGATAGCGAGTGTTTTGATTGGAAAAGTGTGGTTTTGGGATATGACGAGGTTTGGATTCAGATCGTTGCCCTGGAAAAGGAGCTTCTTTTGGGTTTGTCTTCGGCGATCAGAAATAACGGAATCAAAGTGGATTTGGTGACGGCGATCGGAGTACTTTTGGGTGAGAAAACGGTGGGAAGGGAAGCGCCGGCAGTGATCAGGTGGTCGGGTAAGGAAAATCTATCGGTTTTGGCTGTTAATGGGTTGGTTGATCTGGTGACTGCCGACATTAGTGAGGACGATCTAATGATTTATGCCAAACAAAGGTGTGGGTTGGCGGTAAACCCGGAAGAAATAGTGCTGAGGGAGGACGAGTTTAATTTATTAAAGAATGTTTTTTCCGAAAAAACCAAAGGTGAGGACAGGATGATACTTAACTTGCCGATTCTTAAGGGATTGGTGATTGAAGGGAAACAGGAGGCAGAAATGGTTATTAAAGTTGTTAAAAAGCGTTCGTGGTTGTGGATCTATTTGTTGATTTTATTGGTGGCGGCTGCGGTTGGTGTTGTGGCAGGTGTGTGGTAAAGTTGAGTTTGTGCAAAAAAGATATAGCGCCGATTCCGAGTTTATTTTAAGAGGTGATAAGTCCTTGGGTGCGGTGAGGGAGTGGACTGAAGGACTCTTCGGCCGAAAGGAGTTTGCGGATCTTAGTCTGCCGGGAGAGGTTAAAGATTGGTTTATAAAAGTGGTGTTTTGTGCTTATGGGAAGGCAGAAAGTGATCTGATCAAAAGAATGATCTTGGTGAAAATTATCCATACACTGGAAGTAGTAAGGGCTGGGATGGAAATTTCTACGGCGGAAAATGAAGTTTGCTGGAATAAAAATCAAGTGGCAATAGTATGTTTACTTCATGATGTAGGAAGATTTGATCAGGCTTTGCTTGGAAGCTATTCCGATGAAGAAACCGGTTTTGACCATGCTTTGGAAGGGGCGAAGATGGTGCGCGACAGTTATTTCGGTGACTTTGAACGACCGGGAATTGATAAAAATAGTGTGTTTGAGTCGGTAAAGTACCATAGCGCTTTCTCATATTCCGGAGATGATATTTATGCAAAGCTGACACGGGATGCCGATAAACTAGCCATACTTCGAGCTTTGCCGGAAATTATGGCGGCAAGAATAGGAAATTTTGATGAAGGCGGAGTAAGCGAAGAGGCACTACGATCGTATAAGGGAAAAGAGGTGGTGCGAAATCAGGATATGAAAACCAAGACCGACTATTTACTGGTGTGTTTGTCTTGGGAGAACGACTTTAATTTTGCAAAGACAAGAAAATGTTTTATCGATGAAGGAATAAAGGCGTGGATGATGAAGGATGTAATTTCCGTGCTTGGGGTGGAAGTGTAACTTAAGAGTTATTGATGGTAGAAAGAAAAAAGGGGGTGTTCTCGTGGCCGGGGTAAAGGAGAGTATTTTCAGGGAAGGAGCGGATTTGGGAGATGGATTTTTTGAGGTCGGATGCAGACGAGTAGGAAAAGTCGGTACGGCCAACACCGTCTTCGAAGATGGTGTCACCGACAAAGAGGGCACTTGAACCCCTCTCGGCACAGCCGCTTCTCCCCTTGACAGGGGAGACTAGGAAACTGCAGGAGCCGGGAGTGTGGCCGGGTGTGTGAATTACTTTGAAGGTGGTGTTCCCTAGTTTTATGTTTTTTGGGAAAGGAACAGTTGGTGGTTGCTTGAAAGTCGGGGATTGCTTCGTCGTTTTACTCCTCGCAATGACGGGTTGTTTTGACCAGTGACCGGCTGATTTGGAGGCGTTTTGATAAAGGAAGTTATCTTTGGGGTCGAGATAAATGGGGACGTTAAAGTTTAGCTTGAGTTCGAGGCAGGCAAGGCAGTGATCGTAGTGGCCATGAGTAAGGAGGATGGCTTGGGGTTTGAGTTTTAACTGCAGGATTTCTGTGGTGATAAAGTCGGCGTCGTCTCCCGGGTCGATGATGAAACAATCGAAAGTATCCTCATCCCAGATCAGATAGCAGTTGGTACGGAGTTCGCCCACCCTTAAACATTTGACTTCCATATGCAAATTGTACAATGGGAGGATGAAGTATAAATATTTTTTGTTCGATTGGGATGGGAGTTTGGCGGATACTTTGCCGATTTGGTTTGCGGGATACAAGAAAATCTTTGCTAAATTTGGGATTGAGGTGACCAACGAGATATTGTCAAGGGAGGTGTTGGGGGACTGGGAAGGTCCGGAAAGACTGGGGATAACAAAGGGCGAGGAGTTTTTTGACGAATTGGAGAAAGAAGTGCTGGATAGATTGAATACGGCGAAACTAAACCCGGGCGTTTTTGGGGTACTCAAAAAGATAAAAGCAAAAGGGGGAAAAGTTGCCGTGGTGACAGCGTCCAGAAAAAGATGGGTGAAAACGGCACTGCGAGCCAATGGGTTGCGAGAACTGGTCGATGTGTTTTTGGGTTTGGAGGATGTGGAGTATGTAAAACCGGATCCTGAAGGTCTTAACAAGGCACTGAGGCTAATGGGAGGAAATGTTGATGAGGCAGTTATGATCGGGGACAATGGCAAAGATGTACTGGCGGGAAAGGCGGCGGGTATGGATACAGGCTTGTATTTTCCGAAGAGATATGAAGATTTTTATGGGCGAAAAATTCAACTTGGTTGGGGGGCGAGCTTGGTGATTGAGGATTTTGGGGAGTTGGAGAAATTGTTGAGGTAAAAAAGCCCTCCCTTTAAGGGGAGGGCGGGAATGAACCTAACTGTAGAAGCTATTGGGAGCGACGATGGTTTGGGATGCGCGAATTTGGGACTTGGAGAACTCACCAGCCATCTTGCGGAGTTCACCCGGGGCGGCATTGTACTCGCGGACGTTGGGGAAGCCCATGTCGCGGGCGGCTTCCTGGGCAAAACCGGTGCCGAAGGCCATGAAGCAGAAGTAATAGCCTTCGTTGGCCGTGGTTAGCATCTTGATTTGGCTTGGGCTGGTGCGGCTACGGTTGTCTTCACCATCAGAAAGGACCAAAACGGTGACTTTGACACGGATGCCGCTCTTTTTCAGGCTTTCCGCGTAAGCAAGAATGCCTGCCTGGGGGTCGGTGAGAGCGAGAAAGACCGTGTCGTAGAGGTTGGTCATGTCTTCAGGCCGCATGTCGTAGTTCTGGTCATCGAGCGGTGTCACATCGACCAAGGGGACAAAACCGTCTAAGACGTGGAAACCATCGGAGGCGTTGAAGGTCCAAGTGGACATGAGCATTTCATCACCAGCTTTGGATGCGATCAGGGCATCGACGATCAGTTTGCCGGCTTCGATCATTTCCGATTTGAAACGAAGCAGGGAACCGGTGCGGTCGATAATGCGAAGGATGAGGGTAACCTGATCACCAGCAAGATCGGTCGGGCTAGTATGCTGAACCTGAGCCAGGGCTGTTGAGGCATTGTCGAGGTTTAAAACTTGAATGACACTTTTTGAAGTCATATTGATCTCCTTATAAGTTTGGATTAGTGGATCGGATCGGTGCTTTGAACGAGGACAACACCTTTTTGAACCATCTTGTCGAGTTCGGCGTTGGCTATTGCCTCAAAGTCGATGGCTGGGTGCTTGACCGAGCTGGTGCAGTCCATCATAAAGCGGATCTTCTTAATGGTTTCCGGTTGGGTTTTGCCGAAATAGGCGACCAACTGAGCCATGGTTTCGAGTACACAGTGACTCTTGGCTTCGCCCGCAACGTAAATGAGGTCGTGTTTGGCGATGGTGTCGAGAATGGCGGTGTTTAACTGAGTGCCAATGTCTTTGGGATCGGCGATCTCGGCGGCAAAGATGCCATAGTGCTCGGTGCGAGGATTGGTGCCTTTCGAGATGTAGGTTGGTTGGCTACCGCGCGCGGTCGAGTGGAACAGTATAGCTTCGGACAGAGCTGGAATCAGTGCTTGACCGGGAGTGCCCTGGAGGCAGTGGAAAGGCCAGATCATGAGTGGTTTCTTGGCCTGGGTTTCGAGTTTCTTAACGTATTCTGTGGACCAGAGAGGATCGATGATCGGGCGCCAGGCACCGCTTTTGATGTCAGCATAGGTAATAGCGACATAATCTTTTTCACCAGGAGGGTTGCCATTGCGATCGCGCCACCAGGTGGGAAAGAAGATGGCGAAGGGTGGATGGTCGTCCATGGAGTTGTAGAGGCTGGTAATTTCTTCAAGATTGCGATAAATGAAGTTGATCAGGCGCTGGATGTCGGCAACAGCTCCGGGAACGGGCAAGCCACCTTTGGGACTAACAAAGTCCCATTGACCATCAACGGTCAACAAGGCGACCTTGCGTTTGTCTTCGAAGGCGGTCAGCTTAGTGCGACTCTTCATACCATCGATGGCAAACTGGACACGGGCGGTATAGAGGGTTTCAACGTCAGAATCTTTGTAAAGTGTAGGGGTCATTTTTTTCTCCTTTTGAGATTAGTTGAGGGTGATGTAGCTAATGAACTTTGGATCAATTACAAGCAGTCCAGCAAGGTAGGTAAACAGCGCTTGGCTAGAGTTGATTACTTTGCTCGTGGCTGAGAACTCACTTCGTGAACCAGTGACAGGATCGTAGCGGACCGCACCCGTGTCGGTCGGAAAAATTAATTTCCCGGCAGCATAGGCTTGACCGTGGATACTATCCGAAGGAAGCTTTTTGGCTTCGGTTTTGGTCGAGTACAAACTGACGCCTTTTTTGTCGTAGGCATCAAAGCGGATAAACTCTTCTCCTTTTTGCTTGGTTTTTCTGATGATCAGAAATGAACTTCCGGAGTACTTCACGGTAAGATCAATGAGACTTTCACCGAGATTAAGCGAGGGAAGGGGTAGATCGGCCGAGAAACCATCACGGTGCATCCAGAAGAACTGCTGGCGCAAGACGCGGTAGAAGCCAACGATGGTAGGTGAGGTTTCGGGGCTGACACTAAACCAGGATTGATGTTCAATGGTGGAACGGACAGGGCGATTTAAAAGGACACCCTTGTTAACTTCCGTATCGACGAGCTGAGAACCAACCAGACGAAAAAGATGAGAACCATTTACTCTCATGATTGCATTTTGAGTTATGGCGTAAGTGTCGGAGACGCAACTCTCGATCTGTTTAATTTCGTCGTAGTTGATTTCGTAGAGGTCGATTTGGTCGCTGCCGGCGATATTGACAGCAAGCAGTTTGGAACTGGATTCAAATCTCATACCAACCCGATAGGGGAAAAGAGGAACTGTCAGCGTGTTACTTTGGTTAACGATGTGCATTACGGCACGGTTGTCTTCCAAGGTGATGAGAATCAGGTTTCCTCCCTCGAGATGATGATAGAGAACTTGGCCTTTAACTCCAAACAACTGTCTGACTGTCAGTGAACCGGGAATAGAAACTGCGGTGACGATCTGATTTTGTTCCTTGCAAACAGGACAGGCACGTTTGCTTCCCGGGAAGGCGGCATTACACGACGGACATTCAACGAGGACAGACTGGAACTTACTGAGTTCTGTTTGAGGAAAAGTCCCCCGCCAACCTTCCTTGAAGTACTTGCTGAAAACATGTAACAAATCGTCGTTTATCAAGTCGGGAGGGAGGCCAATGGCCGGGTAGATTACACCCGGATCAAAAACGGAAATCTTTTTGATCGCTCGACTGGTTAGCTCGTTTACTTTTGGATGGGTACCTCCATAGGGATGCACCAAAAGAAGGCTCCTGAATAGCATGACTGCGTATGAGTACCAGTCGTGTTGGGGGAGAAAAACGGGTCTGAGGGAAAGGTCAACACTGTAAAGCTCCGGAGCGAGGAAGTTTTCCGTGGCAACGGGACAGGGCCAAGTATCAAACTGGACAGAGTCGAAGTCGATGTAGTAACTATCCGTGCTGGAAAACAGTATGTTTTGGTCGTTTCTGTCGCCAACAACGATGTTCTGATGATGTATCGCGTCGAGAACTTTGGCATCGTTTAGGTGCAGGGCAACAACCAATTTGTTGTTTATCTTTTGTCTGGTACGAAAGTTCTTATTGGAGAGTTCCCGAAAGGCTTTGGTCCCTTTCATAAAAGCCATGGTGTAACCAATGACATCACCGGATCGGTTGAAGATAAGAGATTCCGGTGCGGCAACGTTTTTGGGTAGTTGGAAGTGTTTGGCGATAAATGCCTTAAGCTTCCTCTCGTGACTTTTGGTGGGATTTTCGTAAATCTTGATGACGCTTTTGGGGTTTGTGGGATCAGGGAAGACGGACCCTTCACCCCCAGAACCGATAGCGTCATTTGGATCGAGAGTAATGCGATCACCCGATTCTCTGTAGACGCTTGTGGTCACTGGTACCTCCTTTGGATTAAACTGATTCGACAACGATAATTGAAGCGTCGTCGGCCAGCTTCTTTTCGTCTGACCAGATATTCATATTCCTTTGAACCTGATTGGGGTGTTTGTGACCCCAGAGCTTCTCCACCAGATCGAATTCTTGCAACCAGGCATCACTGCCGATGACAAGTCTTTGGACATACGCCGTTTCTATGGTATAGGTATCAAACGCTTTACCGATTGGCCGACGATTGGGATCGAGGAACTTGGGATCGATCAGATGGTAGCCAAGGTAGGGAGACTCATCATTGAAATCTCTTTTGTGAACTTGGTCATTGATGATGACCAGTCCGTCCCCGTAGGCCATGACGAGACTGTGTTTGGGACCAATGATGAATCCAACCAAGGTAAAAAGGAGAAAGTCTCTGATGTAAACAGATTGTTTTTGCGGAGTGGAAAGAGGTTGACTTTCAAGGTTGATTTTTAGGAAAGCAAGAAGGTCTTCAAATAAAAACAGAGGAATGATTTCCGGGGGAACATCATTCCTTATGAGAGTGACGGTCTGGTTTATGAGAAATTCGGTGGCCAGGTTGGCTCCAACTTCGCTGTAAGCTCCCTCGGAGCAACCGTCACTGATCCAGCCGATAATAAACGTCTGATCACTGGCTTCAATTGAAGTTGATTTTAGGGAGTCTTGACAGTTACGACCCGAAAGAATGTGACTGCGACCGATAACCTTACCGGTTTTTACGGCAAAAGGTGGTGACATGGTTCCTCCTAGGTTTAATTTTCAAAGTACAAGATGAAACCTACGAGGTTTCGTAGATTTGCCCCATAGTTTACCATGGGGCATTATTATGTGCAAGTTATGTATGCAGGTGTCTGTTTGACTAGGCTACTTGATTTTGGTAGAGTGAAAGTATGATGAAAAACGGAGTGATGACGGTGTTTGGTGTGGTGGTGGTGCTGGCTGTTTTGTATTTCTTTCCTTGGAAGATGATCACTTGGGGAAAGTTCACTTTCACTCCGGAACGGATGGTGACGGTGACGGGATATGCAGAGTCTAAGGAAAAAAATCAGATCGCGAACTATAGCGCAGGCGTGAACGCAGTCAAAGACAGCAAAGATGAGGCAGTAAAAGAGGTAAATGACAAAATTAATGCAATTACTGAGGCTGTAAAAACCTTTGGAATTGATCCGGCCGATATTCAGACTCAGTCGATGAGCGTGTACCAAAGACAGGATACTTATTACGATAATGGAGTGCAGAAAAGCAGACCCGGCCAATGGGATGTGAACAATACCATTTCCGTGACTTTACGAGATGTAAATCGTGCCTCGGCTATGGCTGATCTTTTGACCAAGAGCGGGGCCACAAATGTTTATGGACCGAACTTTCAACTGGACGCGAGTAAAAAGGCGGAAGATGCCCTAACGGCGGACGCGATAGCCAATGCCCAGATCAAGGCCGAGGCAATGGCTAAAGCCAGCGGAACGAGCTTGGATAAAATAATTAGTGTGAGCGAGGGCACCGGTGGCGGAGTAAGCTACCCACTTTATGCCATGGATGGCAGGGGTGGCGGTGGAGGAGCAGCCGTGGAGCCCGGAAGCACGAATGTGAGTAAGACGGTGACTGTGGTTTGGAGCTTGAAATAATCTTGGGAGTTTGGTATACTTTCCCTTGTCCTTAGCAGACAATATGATCATTACTCCAACAGCAAACATGAAAGCCCCTTAGGTTTTTTTGTGCTATGGTGTGATCGCATGTCCGCTGAGGCGGACTTTTTAGTTTCGGGCCGTTAGCTCATCTGGTAGAGCGCTACATTTGCAATGTAGAGGTGGCCGGTCCGAGTCCGGCACGGTCCACCCCACTTCGCCCTTCGGGCTACGCGGGGCAGGCCCCCGAGAACTAGTGATTGACTCTAGAGAAAGCACTCTTTAGAATCAACCACGAGCTCTTGGAGAGCTTGAGTACGTTGCTCCTTGAAAAGTGAATAGATTATGCAAGTAGATCGCAAATGAATTCAAATTCAATTTGAAGCAAAATTTTTGATTTATTCTACTCATGCAATCAGTGGATGCCTTGGCAGTAAAAGCCGACGAAGGACGTTTCAAGCCTGCGAAAGTTATCGGGGAGGTGGCAAGAACTTATGATCCGGTAGTGTCCGAATGGGGAAACCTAACCAGATTTATCTGGTTGTCATTTGTCAATTTATTGACGAATCTCGGGAACTTGGGGAACTGAAATATCTAAGTACCCAAAGGAAAAGAAATCGAATGAGAACCCCTTAGTAAGCGACGAGCGAACAGGGGCGAGTCTAAACCATCAATTTATTGGTGGGGTTGCAGGGCCAGACATAACTTAGTTTTTTCGATAGAAGAACAATTTGGAATAGTTGACCATAGAGGGTGAGAGTCCCGTATTCGAAATTGGAAGAACTAAAGTTTGGTACCTAAGTAAATCTGGAGACGGCAAACTCCAGATCGAATCCGGGCCGACCACGGTCCAAGACTAAATACTTTTACTGACCGATAGTGAACTAGTACCGCGAGGGAAAGGTGAAAAGAAGGGCAAGTAGCCCTATTAAAAGATCCTGAAACTGATTGCTAACAAACAGACGGAGCCCCGACGTTAAGTCGGGGTGACGTCGTGCCTATTGAAGAATGAGCCGGCGAGTTACTCAACACAGCAAGGTTAACCGATAAGTTTCGGGAAGCCGAAGGGAAACCAAGTCTTAACAGGGCGTGTAGTTGTGTTGTGTAGACCCGAAACCAGGTGAGCTAACCATGAGCAGGTTGAAGGTCAACGAAAGTTGACTGGAGGACCGCACCGTTGAATGTCGCAAAATTCTCGGATGACTTGTGGTTAGAGGTAATATGCCTAACGAACCTGGAGATAGCTGGTTCTCCTCGAAACATGTTTTGGCATGGCCTCGTATTTACGGTATGGGGGGTAGAGTGCTGAATGAACTTTAGGAGTAAAATCCTGATTTTCAACCAAACTCCGAATACCCATATCAATTGTACGGGAGTCAGTACCCGGGGGCTAAGCTCCGGGGGCGAAAGGGAAACATCCCAGACCCACAAATAAGGTCTCTAAATATACATTAAGTGGTAAAAGACGTGTCATTTCTCAGACACCTAGGAGGTCGGCTCAGAAGCAGCCATCCTTGAAAGAAAGCGTAACAGCTCACTAGCCGAGAGATACACGACTGAAGATGTAACGAGGCTAAATGTATTACCGAATTTTGGGATTGTCCCGCCGCAAGGCGAGATGATGGTAGAGGAGCGTTCTTGTAGCTTTGAAGGCGAACCGGAAGGTTCTCTGGAGTAGCAAGAAGTGAGAATGCCGGCATGAGTAGCGTAATAAAGTGAGAATCTTTATATCCGAATGAGCAAGGTTTCCTACGCAACGTTCGTCGACGTAGGGTAAGGCGACCCTTAGGTGAGGCCTATATGGCGTAGCCGATGGATTACTGGTTGATATTCCAGTCCTTGTTTGCAATCGTTATTAACTGGGGCGGGACGAAGTTGGATAGTCCAAGCGGTGTGTTGAAGATACATACGCTTAAATAGCAAGTCAGTCACTGTTGGCAAATCCGCAGTGGCGTTTACACGAGTTATGAATACGAGTCTGCCGTAAGGCGGGCAAGATGGATGACTTCAGTTTCCGAGAAAAGCGTCGCAGTGAGAGTGCAAATAATCCGTACCACAAACCGACACAGGTGCTCTGGTCGAGTAGACCAAGGATAGCGAGAGAACTCTTCTTAAGGAACTCGGCAAATTAGCTAGGCGTAAGTTCTACGAGATGCCTTGCCCGGGATGAAATCCGGGCTACAACAAAAGAGTACAAAGCGGCTGTTTAACAAAAACACAGGTCTGTGCAAAAGCGAAAGCTTAGGTATACAGGCTGAAACCTGCCCAGTGCCGGAAGGTTAAATGCGTGGGTGATCTCCGATTTATCGGAGCTAGCCTGCAATTGAAGCCCCGGTGAACGGCAGCAGTAACTATAACTGTTCTATGGTGGAATGCTAACTGCCATAGTGAGGTATTCAAACCTCCGTTTCCTAACACAAACACCTTGTGGAAATGAAAATTTGACTAAATGCTGGAATCCCTGAGTATCCCACACTAGTTGACTTCGGACATTGTTCGGGTCATACTGAAAATGTGATGGGTGCAGAAAATCAGCAGGAAAGACTAGATTTATCTAGAATCCTCACACACTATACGTCAAACACCTAATAAGTGAAGAGATAGTGGCGGCTGCATGGCGACATGCAGGACTAATCGGTTTTTAGATTAGTCATAACTTTAATTAAAACTAAAGTGAAGAATACAAGCGAAATTCCTTGTCGGGTCAGCGAAAAGCAAGCCCGACGTAAAAAACTGACTCATATCGGTGAAGCCCTGAAGCAAAAGGGTGATATCGAGGGAAGTCGGGATATTTCAATTCGATATGTCCTTGACCCCGTAACGACTGATTCCGAGTTGACTAATTATCAGCAAAGATGAGAGGTATGAGAAAAATACCTAACACGTCAGTACTGCAAGAGACCGGCTGGTACCTATCGGGTTACACTGATGGAGAAGGCAGTTTCTGTATAAGTTTTTCTCTGAGAAGTAAACTGCGAATTGGAATAGAGGTCAGACCAAGTTTTTCTGTAAGCCAAAATAAAGATCGATCGGAAGTTTTGAGATTATTTCAAGAAACTCTTGATTGTGGAACTATTAGGCCGGACAGAAGTGATCAGACTTTTAAGTTCGAAACGCGCAATTTGGAAACTTTAATCGAAAAAGTGATTCCGTTTTTTAAACGGTTTCCACTAAAGTCTTCTAAAAACAAAGATTTTGAACTGTTTTCTGAAGTTTGTCTAATGATGAACAAAGGAAAACATCTTAATAAAACTGGTTTGAAAAAGATAATTCGACTGGCAACGCAAATGAATACTTCGGGAAAAAGAAAATACAGTAAACGAGATTTAATCAATCTTTTACAGTAAAGGTATAGTCTGTGCCACTGGTAACAGTGGAAAGAGTAAAAAACGAAGTTCCGACCTGCACGAAAGGTGAAACGACTTTGTAACTGTCTTGAGAAGAGACTCGGCGAATTTGAATTGGCTGTGAAGATGCGGCCTACTGGCAGCAGGACAAAAAGACCCCGTGGAGCTTTACTACAACTTGGCACTGAAATGTGTGCTGTAACTGTTTAGCATAGGAGGGAGCACTATCAATTTATTGGTGGTGCGATAGTGAAATACCTCTCTTTGCGACGCACGTTTCTAACCTAATCCAAATGCAAACTTTGGAGGGAACACTGTCTGGTGGGTAGTTTAACTGGGGAGGTTGCTTGCTAAAGAGTAACGCAAGCGCACAAAGGTACCCTTTCTCCGGATGGAAATCGGAGTGTAAGCGCATAGGTATATGGGTGCTTAACTGTGAGACATACAAGTCGATCAGATACGAAAGTAGGTCTAAGTGATCCTCGTGTACTTCGTGGGAGGTACCGGGCTTAACGGATAAAAGCTACCCCGGGGATAACAGAGTAGTTGCGCCTGAGCGTCCACAGCGACGGCGCAGTTCGCTACCTCGATAGACATACCCAAACATGTCGAGGAAATAAATTTGGCTTATAACGAAGAATGCCTTGGAATTGAACAACTAAGGTTAACATCGTGGGAAGTCGTCCGTAAGGATTGACCCCGTAGAGACTGATCCATAGTCATTAGTTTGATTATGGTGAGATATCCTATTTTGAATAGGATATAACACGCCAATAAGTAAAAAGGACGAGTGAAATTAAAAAAGTTCTTAATACGAAAGATATAGTCCAAACCACTAGTAATAGTTGGAGAGCACAATACATATAAATTTTATATATATTTTGGTCGGCTCAGCGCATCCTGGGGCTGAAGAAGGTCCCAAGGGTTGGTCTGTTCGCCCATTAAAGCGCTACGTGAGCTGGGTTCAAACCGTCGTAAGACAGGTTGGTCTCTATCCGCTGTCAGCGTGGGATTTTTGAGGGAGTTTGCCTACAGTACGAGAGGACCTAGGTGAGCCATTCCCTGGTGTGCCAGTTGTTGTCGTCAGACGCATTGCTGGGTAGCCACAATGGTATTGGATAATCGCTGAATGCATCTAAGCGAGAAGCCATCCCCAAGATGAGAAATCCATGGTCCGACGAAAGTCGTGACCGAAAGAACCGTAGTAGACCACTACGTTGATAGGCAGAGAGTGTAAGCACCGCAAGGTGTTTAGCTTATCTGTACTAATGTTCGAAGAGTAAATCAAGAATTAATTGCGGTTTACTTACAGTAATCTATTCACTATTCAGGGCACAACTGAAGAGTAATTTAAAATATTTATGGATCCCCGCATTCGCGAGGATGACGTTTTGTCATTCCCGACCTGATCGGGAATCTATATAAATATCGTCATCGCGAGGACGAAGTCCGTGGCGATCTCCGACGTTGGGGATTGCTTCAGTACTTCGTAATTCGCAATGACAAAATTGGGTCACAAGACAGGAAAGTATTTGTTTTTCGAATATTTTTCTGTCCGGTGATCTGAGCGACTTGGAACCACCTCTTCCCATTTCGAACAGAGAAGTGAAACAGGCCAGCGTCGATGATAGTGGTTGGGCAACTGATTGCGAAAGTAGATCATCGCCGGGCAAACAAAAAAACCACCTTACAGTGGTTTTTTTGTGGTAAAAAACTCCGGCTAGTGCCGGAGTTGATGATTGACTATAGAAACATAAAGAGGGCCAGGAATCCGCAGATGAGAGAAAGCAAAATGAAGAGACCAGCGCCGTAACGGTGTTCTTTGGTGCCAAAGACAATCACGGCTATTATGGCCACCGTTGTGATGTTGAGCACGATTTTCATTGACGTGGCACCACCGAAGACGATAATGGGGACAGGTCCAAACAGGGTAATGGAAAAGGGAATGAAGGTTGTCAGGAACAGCCCGACAAACGTCCAAAGACCCATTTTCCCGCCCGCAAGGTAGCTGGCGAAGCTAAAAAGCACTCCAAGAAGGATGTAACCGATGAAGAAAACGATCACGGGAGTCATTTTGCCTCCTTTGGCATGGAAATGTGCGTGGAATAAGTTCGAAGTACGGGTGAGTGTAGCACTTATGTTATGGGATGTCAAGTTTATGGTTTAGGCACGGTGGAGGCAGATCCTGCGAGGAGACTCCTCGCAGGTCGGGCATGAATGTGTACTAAATGAGGAGTGGACTTGACAAGTAGTTAAGCTTTTTGTGATGGTAACATGAAATAGATGAAAAATTGGAAATGGGTTTTGGGTGGATTGGGAATATCAGTTATTATTTTTTGCGTGGGGTTTTTGGCTGGGCTCCGATTTGAAAAACTGGATTTTTTGAGGGTGGTGGATGGGGATACTTTTTGGGTGGTGAACCGGCGGGACGGAAGAGACTGGAAAGTGAGACTGTGGGCGGTGAACGCGCCGGACACAAAGGAGTGTTATTTTGATGAAGCAACGAAGATTTTAGAAAAAGAGTTGTTGAACAAGAAAATTTCTTATGAACGATTTGGGTACGATGGCTATGGCAGAATTTTGGCGAAAGTGTATGTGAATGGAGTGAGTTTGGAAGAAACTTTGGTGGCGACGGGGGCGGCGGTGGCTTATGACGCGGCGCAGGTGCATGACGAACTGAAACCGAGCGCGGAGTATGTGGCAAACTTGAAAAAAATTGAAGAGAAGGCAAAAATAGAAAAGCGGGGAATGTGGTCTTCGGCTTGTGTTAGGATATGACATATGTCAATAGAAAATAGGCCTTGCGGCGAGTGGCAGGAACTGGTGGATAGTTTCGCCGAGGGATGGGAGGAAGGTGGTCGGGATGTGATTGTTCTTTACAGTCAAGATAAAAAGAGTTTTATGACTTATACGGACTTTGGTGAGGGGCCTGAAGGTGGTACTAGAGAACTAGTCATTTGGATTGATGACGGAACGGATCCTGACAAGGCTTATGTTTTGGAGCAAGTGTATGACTTCAGGGGGAAGATCGAGCATTATTTGGTTGTGCCTTCGTATGGTGATCAGTACTATACTCCGGAGAGGCGATGGTGGGGAATTTCTTACGGACCGGATGGAAAGTTGAGACCAAATAGAAATCTAGAAGGATTACCAAAGAAAATCGATATGGAAAAGACGGTTGAGCTTTTTTTGAAACAGGTGGTGGAAAAAAGGTTTACGGAACCTGTTTTGGTTAAGGCAAAAAAGAAGCAAGAATGATATATTTGGAGGATGGTTGAAAAAAGGACGGAAATATTTATTGAAGATTGGCTAGAGAAGAAAGAAGTGGTAGATTTGGTTGACCAGTGGAGGTATGAGTTAGGATTTTCGGTGAAAGAGATAAACACAGAAAAACCATGGGGTGCTTACTGGAGGATTTCCGATATGCAAGTAGAGCAGTTTATTGAGATGTTTTTCCTGATGATGAAGGAAAATATTTCCGAGGTAAAACAAAATCTAAGTCCAAAGTTTTTGTTGATAGCTCCCGGAGAGAGATTGTCTTGGCAGTATCACAATCGAAGAAGTGAGAACTGGGTAGTGGTAGAAGGGAGTGTTGGAATAAAAACAAGTGACACCGATACCGAGCCTGAGGATGTCCAAAGACTTATCACTGAGGAACGTATCAGTATGGAAAAAGGACTCCGTCATAGATTGATCGGCCTGGGTGAGTGGGGGCTGGTAGCCGAGATCTGGGTGCATTCCGACCCGGAAAATCCATCTGACGAGGAGGATGTGGTGAGACTTCAGGATGATTATGCGAGAGCGTAAGAGTTTTCGAGGCTGGGAGAGAGCGTTTTGTGGTACAATATGTGAGTCGAAAAGACAGGAAAGGAATTTTTATTAAAATGAGCAAAGCTCAAAAAGAGGGGATTACAAACAAGTCCATCTCCCTCATGGACAAGCTAATGGAGGGGGCGGCCGCTTTCCCCGGAGCCTTGAAAAAGGGTCAGAGGGTGGAAGGCGTGGTTTCCTCTATAGGCAAGAAGATGGTTCTTGTAGATATCGGAGCCAAGACGGAAGGGGTGGTTACCGGTGAAGATTTGGTGGAGGCTTATGATGTTTTGGCTGAATTGAAAGTAGGCGACAGAACCGAAGCTTATGTAAAGTTTCCGGAAAATGATCAAGGACAGATAATTCTGTCTCTCAAACAGGCCGCCGACGAAAATCGCTGGTCTCGCTTCAAGAAACTGATGGAAGAAGAGAAAGAAGTGGAGGTTTCCGGCGTGGAAGTGAACAAAGGCGGAATGGTTGTTAAGGTGGGAGAGATCCGCGGATTTGTGCCGACATCTCAGTTTGGGGAGAAACACTTGGGTAATATGGAAGAGCTTTTGAATAAGACATTTAAGGTACGGGTGATTGAGGTGGATAAGGATCAAAACAGACTGATTTTCTCCGAGAAGATGGTGTCCGATTCCGAGTCTCTTGCCAAGAAAGGCGAGGCCCTAGAGCTTGTGACCATTGGCGACAAGCTGGAAGGAACCGTGTCCGGCATTATGCCTTTTGGTGTGTTTGTGACCGTTAATGTTCCCATGAAAGGGAAGGAGGGAGAGGTTGCCAGAGTTGAGGGTCTGATCCATATTTCCGAGATCTCTTGGGAGAAGGTGGAAGATCCGAACGAGATGTTTAAGGTGGGTAAGGATGTTAAAGTGCAGGTAATCGGCATTGATAAAAGTGCCGGAAAGCTTAACCTATCCATCAAACAGATGACCGGAGATCCTTGGAAAGAGATCGAAAAAACTTATGCCGTTGGTACCAAACATTCGGGTAAAGTGGTGCGCATCGCTCCTTATGGAATCTTTGTAAACTTTGAGAAGGGCGTTGACGGTTTGATCCATATTTCCAAGAAACCGGCAGACAAAGAGTTTGCCATTGGTGACAAAGTGGAAGCCTTTGTGGAGATGATCGATGCCAAGGCTCGAAGAATGTCACTCGGAGTAGTGCTGACGGAAGTACCTGTGGCGTACAAGTAGTAAATATTATATGTATTATGTATTAAGTATTATGTATTAAGTATAAAAAATGGCAAAAACAAAGATGATTGTGAAAGAGGATCAGATATTAGTTGATGTGGAGACGATCTTCAAAGAGATTGAGGCGGCAAACGGGGACTGGAAGAAAGTTTGGGAAGAGTTTAAAAGCTACCTGAAGGACGTTAGGGGAGAGTAATGTGCTACAATACGTAGTATATGGAATTGAAGCTATTTGGCAGTTTGGAACAACAGATTATCGATGTTCTTTGGCGGGCAGACAAGCCATTGAAACCGATGGAAGTCCTTAAACAGCTTAAGGGAGATCATGCTTATACCACCATTATGACTGTTCTTAAGAGAATGTCAGACAAGAAGGTTTTGTCCAGAAAATTAATTGGGATGGCCTATGTCTATTCTCCGGTCTGTGACAAGGAAAACTACATTAAAAACAGCCTAAACAGCTTGTATGGTAACCTCGTGGATACATATGGTGACTTGGCAATATCTCAGTTTGTGGATATAGTTAAAAAGGACAAGGGGGACATGAATCTTTTAAAACAATTTGTTGATTCTCAAAAAAAATCTAAATGAACTATAGAAAGTTAAAAACTTTTTCTAATCTGTTTTTTGTGTTTATTGTATTTATTGGTTTGATCTATACGGTGTTTCTCTTTAAGCTGTTCGTGGAAACAGCTTCCGGTCTGGTAATGCTTTTGGTTTTTATACCGGACTCGATGCGATATGGATACAGTATCCTTTCGATTCAATCCTTAAATTTACTGCTGATCACCTCCTTGGTTAACATCGTCACTCAAGTTCTTATTTATCGATATGTCAAGACCCTGTTGTTGATGTTTAAAGTTGTCGGTGGAACTCGTCATTTTACAAAAAAGCTTCAATCGGTTTCCGTAAAAGATAAGATGGTAATTTTTAGCTCGGAATCAATCAGCGCTTTTACTTCAGGACTTTTGCACCCAAGAATTCATCTTCCGGCGAACTTGAAGAAAATACACTCGAAAGAAGAAGTTAGGGCAATTACATTACACGAGAAGCAGCACTCTTTGGCTTTTGACCCGCTTAAAAGCCTGGTGATTAATGGCATCAAGGATATATTACCCGGTTTTCCTTTCAAAAAATGGGTGTTTGGACATTATTTTGTTCTTATAGAGTTAACTGCAGACGCGTATGCAGAAAATAAATTAAACAAAAGACTACCAATTGTTTCTGCTCTCTATAAGCAATACAAAAACAATAACTTCGGTATTATTCCAACAGTAGGTTTCCAAAATAGCCAGCCGGAAAGAATCCGTGTACTGGTAGGGAAGAAGGGTGTTGAGACGAATAGACCACTTTTGGTTTCGTCTATTGTCGTGGTCACTTTATTTGTAGGTACACTATTATTGAAGGATAAGGATATTTTTTATAACTGTCCCCATATCAATTTGTGTATTGAAAACCTGGTTGCGCCAATATCAAACGGATTTCTCCAAGGTATTCACCAATAACTCCCTATTGACAATTAGTGAAATAATACTACACTATGTAGTATGGTTAAAAATACTCAAGAACGGACAGCTAAAAAATTCTATATAAAAGGCATGCACTGTGCCTCGTGTGAGATGATCATCGAGAAGAAGCTTGGTAAAGAAAACGGGGTTATTTTGGCCGATGTTGATTTAAACAAAGGATCGGTGGAGATTGAAACTTTAGGCAACAATCTATTCTCGGAAAGCTATCTAAATTATCTTTTTAAAGATGACGATTATACGTTTTCCGATAAACCTTTTGTTAAACAAGCACCGGTTAAGGTTCAAACAGAGTGTGAAATAGTGTGTGAGGAGGAGTCTAGTGGAGGAGCAAACTACACACCTTATATGTTGGCGGCACTGCTTTTGGCAGGCTTTTATATCTTGCAAAAAACAGGATTTGCTTCACTAATTTCCGTTAATTCACAGTCTTCTTTGCCCGTGTTTTTCTTGTTTGGATTACTGGCCGGTTTGTCGAGCTGTGCTGCTTTGGTAGGGGGGATCATTCTTTCTTTAAGTAAACAATGGCTTTCTATCTATCACAAGAATGATTCTGTATTAAAAAAGTCAGAACCCCACATTCTATTTAACACCGGTAGAGTTTTGGGATACGGAGTTTTTGGGGGATTGTTGGGTCTTGTGGGGAACGTTTTCCGTATTTCGCCCACGTTTTCGGCATCTCTGGTGATTGCCGTTTCTTTTCTGATGATCCTTCTTGGTTTACAGATGTTGGGGGTTAAGGCTCTCGCCAAGTACCAGATACGTTTCCCCAAGTCTTTTACCAGAAGATTTTCGAACGAAGAAAACTTTCAAGGGAGGTTTGGTCCGTTCCTGATGGGTGCTTTGACTTTTTTCTTACCTTGTGGATTCACCATTACCGTTCAGGCACTGGCACTGGCTTCGGGGAACCCGTTGCAGGGAGCTTTGATAATGGCGATGTTCGCTCTCGGTACGGTTCCCAGTTTACTGGCAATAGGTTTGAGTAGTGTAAAACTGTTTGGTAACCCAAAAGCGGCCAAACAGTTTTTGACCATAGCGGGAATTCTGGTACTGGCTTTCGCTTTCTTCAACATTAACTCACAATTGTCTGTTCTTGGAGTATCAAACATAAGTGATGTTTTGGCAGTGGCAACTATCCCGGGTACTTCTAACCAAGGGCGTGATACAGCGTTGGTACCGGTGGTGTCCGGTAAACAAATTATCAAAATGGAGGCTTCGTCGAGAGGTTACACGCCGAATCGTTTTAGGATTAAGGTGGGTCAACCCGTGAGGTTGGAGGTCACTGACGTTGGTACAAGCGGTTGCACCAACGCCATCATTTCCAAACTGTGGGATGGTCAGATTCCACTAACTTTAGGCACAACGTCAATAAAAGAATTTACGCCTTCAAAAGCCGGAGTCTATAAATTTTCCTGCTGGATGGGGATGATTTCAGGTACTATTGAGGTAGTTGACGGAACGGGGACTTTGGGAGCTGCCAACACAAAGCCGATTGAGACCGGTGCCAAGGGTTGCGGTTGTGGTGGTGGCGGAAGTGGCTCTTGTGGGAGTTCTAAATAATATTTATCTAATCAAAATAAATGAAAAAAAACATAAAAACCTCTTTCTTGGTTAAGGACATGCACTGTCAATCTTGCCCGAAATTAATAACGATGAGTCTTAAGGATCTCAAAGGGGTTATCGGTGTTGAGGCTTCTCTGGAAACAAAGATTGTTACGATTACCCATTCTGAGGAACTTACGGTAGAAGCTATGGTTGACAATATCAAAGAATCCGGGTATACAGCGGAAATAATCGATGACGGTTCAAAAAAAAAATCTAAACCGGAATCTCGAGTAGAGATTTTTGTGGGTGGAGATAGCACGAGCACAGTTCTACATCTGGAAATTTCCGGAATGCATTGTAGCAGCTGTGCCGGTATTATTGAAAGGTCGCTTTTAAAAACAAACGGTGTTCAGGAAGCAAATGTGAACTTTGCGACGAGCAAGGCCAGGATTAAGTTTGATACTAAACTGGCTACTCCGGAGAACCTAATTGAAGCCGTTAAGTCGGCAGGTTATAAAGCTGAGATTCCTTCAGAAACTAATTCCAAATCGGAAACGGAAAAAAGATCAGCAGAAATAAAGTATTGGTTTACTAAATTTGTCTCAGGATTGGTTCTCAGTTTGCCGATGCTTCTCTTCATGATATATGACTTCGTGCCAAATATGCCTTTTGCCAGGATTATCATGCCGATCTCCGGATTGATTTCGCTAATTTTGGCTACTCCGGTTCAGTTTTGGGTCGGTAAAAACTTTATTCAGGGGGCGATCTCGGCTCTGCGAATGAGAACCTTTAGTATGGACTCGCTCATCACTATCGGAACGCTAACGGCATTTGTTTACAGCACTTTTGAGTTCGTCAAGTATTTTGTCGACACAGGCTCTGTTTTTGGATTGAATGGTATGAAGATAGGAAATCTATATTTTGAAGTAGCTTCACTTTTGATTACTTTTGTGGCTTTGGGAAAATGGCTGGAAGCTAAGGCTAAGGGTAAAACTTCGCAAGCAATTGAAAAGCTAGTTGGTCTGGCTCCAAAAACGGCCAGAGTGATGAGAAACGGAATGCCTGTTGATCTACCTGTAGAAAATGTGGTTGTTGGGGATATTGTGGTGGTTCGCCCCGGGGAAAGAATTCCTGTGGATGGTGTGATTGTTTCCGGTTCTAGTTCGGTGGATGAGGCTGCTCTTACCGGAGAGTCGATTCCGGTGGAGAAAGCGATTGGGGCCAAGGTGTTTACGGCGACGATAAATAAGACGGGCAGTTTTGAGTTTAAGGTGCAAAAGGTGGGTGCGGACACAGTTTTGTCGCAGATAGTGAAACTTATAGAGGATGCTCAGGGAACCAAAGCCCCGATCCAAGGATTTGCAGACAAGATATCGTCTGTATTTGTACCTGTGGTTATCTTAATTGCAGTTCTAACGTTCCTTGTTTGGTTTTTTGTTCTCGGTGCCCCGTTTGAATTTGCGATCCTTGCTTTTGTGTCCGTAATTGTGATCGCTTGCCCTTGTGCGTTGGGATTGGCTACACCGACCGCGATTATGGTGGCGACCGGTAAAGGAGCCGAACAGGGAATTTTGATCAAGGGCGGTGAACCATTGGAAACTGCCTGCAAGATTGACACGATCGTCTTTGACAAGACAGGTACCCTGACTAAGGGTAAACCGGAAGTGACGGACATGATCAATTATTCCGGAAAATCGGAGCTTGAAGTGCTAACAGTGCTTTATGCGATCGAGTCAAAATCGGAACATCCTCTCGCCGGAGCAATTGTCGAGTATTGTAAATCGAGAATTTCGGCCGTAGATATGCAGATCGCAACCACCGACTTTAAGGCAATTCCCGGACACGGTGTTGAGGCAAAGGTAAATGGTAATACTTACTATGTCGGTAACCGGCGGCTGATGGAGCTTAAAAATATTCACTCTTTCTCATATATGGATCTGGAGAGATTGGAAGAGGACGGTAAAACGGCAATGCTTGTTGCCTCGACCGAACAGGTGTTGGGTATCGTGGCCGTCGCCGATCAGGTAAAAGAGACCACCGCCGAGGTAGTGAGGAAACTGCAGAATATGGGGATCGATGTCTATATGATCACGGGCGATAACAGACGAACGGCGAACGCTATCGCAAAACGCGTCGGGATAACCAACGTCTTGGCGGAAGTACTGCCGCAAAATAAAGCGGAGGAAGTGAAGAAACTGCAAGGGCAGGGAAAGATCGTGGCCATGGTCGGAGACGGTATTAATGACTCACCGGCTCTGGTGCAGTCGGATCTGGGGATCGTGATGGCGTCGGGGGCCGATGTGGCTTTGGAGTCCGGAAGCATCATTATCATGAATAACGACCTGGATGGCGTAATTACGGCAATTAAACTCAGCAAGGAAACCGTTGGCAAGATAAAACAAAATATGTTCTTTGCCTTGTTCTATAACATATTGGGTATTCCGGTGGCGGCACGGGTGTTCGTGTCACTGGGGTTGGTTCTTAAACCGGAACTGGCGGGTCTGGCCATGGCCTTGTCTTCGGTATCGGTCGTGAGTAACTCGTTACTTCTCAAGGGATTTAATCCAAAGAGATTTAACCTAGTTTCCCGTTTGGCACCCGTTGTCATGACGGTTGGTTTCTTGTTTATCTTCTGGCAGTTTGCCATGATTTCGTCGAAAGAAAATACCGGAATTGTATCGACCTATGTCCAAAAGGATCCGGGTTTGGCGACACAACTTAACTGGTTAATTACTAAAAATGAATCCAAGGTAGTGATAGCGGAAGAAGGGACAGTCAAACTATTTTTGAAGGCAGATAAGATGACCGCGCCATTACTTTTGGCCGAAGGTAAATCGGATCTTGAAGGAAACGTTCCGGGGATAATTATCGGCAGTAAAGAGGCAAGAATGATGCGGGGAGAGAAGCTGTTCACGAATATCGGCGATGAGATAAATAATTTCTTCGGAGTGCCAAAAGTAAGGGTAGCCGGAGTGCTCGCCTCGACCAATACGATTTTGGACGAGTACCATCTTCTGGGAGCAAAGACATTTGATCTTGTAAAGGGAGATGATCTGTTGGTGACCGAGACCCCCCTTGGCGCCTTGAAAGTTTTCTACTTGTATGATCAAAACAATATCCCTAGCCAATTCAAGGGAATGATCGATCCGTTCCGAACCAGTTACCAAATGGATGGCATAAACTATCTGCCGGTATATATTGGGTATGTCGAGGCCGGGGAGATGAAGAAGGAAAAGTTGTTTGCCAAGATCGGTGACAAGATAACCGGATTCTTCGGGAACAATGTAGTAGTGACCGGACTGCCACGGAAAACCATGTCGACTTTGGACATGATGCATTTTGTACCCAAGGAGTTCAAAGAGAATTATCTAAAATCAGTGAGAGGTATACTACAATAGTAGTAACTTATGACACACAAAAGATTAAGTCCGCTGGAGCAAGAAGTGATGATTGTGGTTTGGGAACTTAAAAGTTGCCATGCTAGGGATATTGTGAGTAAATTTGAAAAGACTAAGCCCCTGGCTTATACAACTGTGGCGACTTTGCTAGACAGGCTTTATAAAAAAGGTATGGTGAATAGAAAAAATGAAGGTTCCGTCTTTGTCTTCTCGCCAAAGTCTACTAGCGAAGAATATAGTAAAAAGATTGCCAAGTCTTTTCTTAATAATTTTTTTGATTCGTTTGGAGAGTCGGCGATGGTCTCTTTTGCCGAATCGGTCGAGAGCCTGCCAAAAGAAAAAAGAGAAGACTTGTTGCGCTTGCTCAGAACTTACCATGCGAAAGAATAAGTACTTTTTGGTTTTAGTTAGTTTTTTTGTTTTTTCGAGCATTATCTTGGGAATTATTTTTAAGAAGTATCTTTTCTTGCTTTTTCACCACTCTGTCTACTACTGTCAACAGGTAATTGGTGCTTTGCCGATACGATTACCCGGAAACTTGGGGGAAGGCAGCCTGACTGTATTGCTGGTAATGTTTTTGTATACCACCTTAAAACTGGTGGTTACTCAGATAAAGACTCTTAAAATGAGGCGATGGTTATATTTATCTACTGTCCGCAGTGGCACGATAAAAAAGTTAGCTAATAGACTGGAGCTGAAAAATAAGGTATTTGTCTTTAAAAAGAGTTATCCTTCGGCTTTTTGTTTTGGTTTTTGGAAGCCAAAAATTTATTTGTCGACCGGACTGGTCAAGATTCTTTCTCGGTCCGAACTGGAGGCAGTTGTGAGACATGAGAAATACCACCTGGAAAACAAAGATGCCTTCGTTTTTCTTCTCTCGTCGATGGCACAAATTTTATTGCCTTTTTTTCCATTAATCTCCGACATTTCTAAAAAATATCGAATTCAAAATGAGATGGCGGCAGATGAGGCGGCTGTAGCGGGGATGAGAGAGGCGAAGTCTTTGGTATCGGTCCTGAAAAAACTGGTGGTCTATGAACCCAAGAGATCTTTGGCTTTGGCACTTTCTTTGGCAGACTGGGACACTTTGGAGTTTAGAATCAAAAGACTGCTTAATAAAAAAATCGAGTCAAAAAAAATACCGGTCGGAAGTATTCTCATCAGCGTGATCTCTTGGTTGATTTTGGGCGCATTAGCATTTACTCCCGTAGAGGCCCTTGACAACGACCTACATTCTTACTACACTTGTAGTAGTTATGATAATCAAAAATACAAGTCAAAACCCCATTCTAGTTATTCTTCTGATCGTGGCCGCCTTTTTTCTGGGTTCTTTGTGGACTGAAGTTAAGTATTTAAAAAAGACAAACGGTCAACAAGCGATAGGCGTGGCTCCAACCCAACAAGTACCGTCCCAACCAGATCCAACAGATAACGGCGCGCCGGTAAAGGTCTCGGTGGACGATGATCCGGTTTTGGGAGACAAAAAAGCTAAAGTGACTTTAATTGAGTTCTCGGACTATGAATGCCCTTTTTGTAAAAAGTATTTTACGGAGACCTTTCCTCAAATTAAAAAAGACTACATCGATACCGGAAAGATTAAGATGGTATTTCGTGATTTACCCCTTGGTTTCCACCAAAATGCTCCGAAAGAAGCGGAGGCGGCTGAGTGTGCACGGAAACAGGGTGGAAATACTGCCTACTTTAAATTTCACGATCAAATTTTTACCAAAACGACCTCCAACGGTACCGGCCTGGCCTTGGATCAACTACCGATCATTGCCAAAGAGTTGGGTTTGAACGTGAATAAATTTCAGCAATGCTTGGACTCGGATGAGTTTAAGGGTGAAGTGGATAAAGATCTGGCTGACGCCGGTAAGGTCGGTGCCTCGGGAACGCCAACCTTCTTTATCGGTAAGTCGACAGATAACGGAGAAATTGATGGTATTAAGATTGTTGGTGCCCAGCCTTATAGCGCTTTCAAAACCATCATTGACGAACTGTTGAAATAATACATGCTCCTGTCGACTCTCACTATTTCTAGTTTGTATTTACTGCTTGTGACACTCCTGATGAATAGTAGTTTGGCAAGAGATACCTTTCTGGGTAGCTATGGAATTGGTTACAAAATCCAGATTTTGTTGTCCCTAATTCAGGGCATGTGGACATCGATGACTCTACTCGGGCTGGTCATTTTGTTTTTGATTGCGGTTTTGACGGGAGCTAATCTGACTTTGCTTTTTGAGAAAATCAGAGTACTAAAAAAGTTTGATAAACTACAAGTAGTGGTGGGTGGAAATTCTTTACTGGGTATGGTGGGAAGTGGATGTGTAGCTTGTGGACTGCCAATTCTATCACTACTGGGACTTGGTAGCTCCCTTACTTATTTGCCGTATCGCGGGGTAGAGCTGTCTTATTTATCACTTGTATTGCTATCGATTTCTCTATACATGCTTATAAGGACTAGAAATCAATCTTGTGCCGTCAATTATAAAAAAATAAATAAAAAAGATGAGTAATAAAATTTTACTGGTGGCCTTGGTTCTCATGGTGGGGTTGATTGGAGTGATGAGTTGGAAAGTAAAATCTGCTTCGGTTTTGGGTGCTACTGCCGGAAGTGAGACAATTTCTCTCTCCACCGATCCATATCCTTTACGACCCGGACGGGCTACCTTTGTGATTGAGGTAAGAGATGCAAGCGGTGAACCGGTTGATAACGCCACGGTATCATACGATCTGAATATGACGACGATGAACATGGGTACTCAGCAAGGAAGCGCTACCTCTCAGGGAAAGGGACGGTATAAAGCCACCGGAAATCTGTCGATGCGAGGTCCTTGGAGAGTTCGCACCAAAGTGATTATGCCGGATGAAAGGACTGAGAACAAAGACTTTGTGATAAATGTGCCATAATTATTAATAAGGGATTTTTATGAATTTTGATTACACAGTTACAACAATAAAATCATTTGACGAAGCGGTTGGTGCAGTTGAGCGGGCGACACAGAAAGCTGGCTTTAGAGTGCTTTATATTCATGATGTCGCTGAAACTTTGAAAGAAAAGGGCTTTGAAATTGAGCCTTTGAAGATAATTGAGATCTGTAACGCTAAAAGTGCTTATGCGGTACTACAGGCGGATATCAAGATAGGTCTTTGTCTGCCCTGTAAGATAAATGTCTACCGGAAGGATGGAGTGACGTATATTTCGGGGATGAGGCCGATTATTTTACCCCAATTTTTCCCCGATGCGGATTTGGGTAATCTTCCTAATGAAGTAGACGCGATAATCAAAAAAATTATCGACGAAAGTAAGTAACTAAGGCCTGCAGGCTATTTTTTGCCTAAGAAGAAGTTGTAGAAGTAGGCGAACAGATAACCTACCAACCAAGCGCTCACCGTGGCAGAGACCAGACCGGAAAAAAAGCTTCCCGCGGTCAAGCTCGATGTACCGAGTTTTTGTAACCCTATCCCGTGGAACCAGGATTGGCCAAGGGAGAACATCCAGTCCGGAAATAATCCCACCAAGAGACGGCAAGCTACGAAAACAACCGCAGTGGTGGCTCCGGCGGCGTGTGCTGTTGAAACAGGATTGTGTTTCATTTTATTAATAATTAATAATTGATCAATGACAGTTTTTTTGGTGCCACTCTTTTTGTTATGGCCCATGTTCTTCATCATCATAACATGCATGAGCGGACAAAGAAGGAAAATTCCGTAGGGTAATAAGGTACCCCAGGGTATTTTGAAGACATAGACTGCCAAAACCGATAGAGGTATGACGACAAGGCATATTTTAACGGTACGGGTCATAATCTTTAGACCCCGCAGCCGCCGCCTTGTTGTTTTGGAGGCTCAATAATACCTTGTTCGCCAAGCCATTGTTTGGCGGCTTGCCAACCGGAGGAAGATGAGTATTGTTTACTGAGGAGTATTTTGGCGTCGATGTCGGCGAAGTTCTTGCCCTCTTTATTTTTGAAATATAGAGCCAAATCCGTATAGTTACCGGGGAACCAGAAAGCACTGAAATATTTTCCCGCTTCGTACAACTCCTGTTCACCTACTCCATTAGCCGCCATTAGTTCCAAGACGCCAAGTAGGGCCATGCCGTGGTTGCAGTCTGGAAAGGAAGTGGAGTTGTTGCAGCAAGGACGATAGATATTTGAGGCGACATCATTTACCAATTTCTCTTGTTCGGGGGTCAGCTTTATGAGGCTTGATTTGGAGTAATATTTCATGGCGTCTCCTTTGGCTAAAGTCCAGCCACCGGTAGAGGCAAAACTGCCGGCACCTTTTCGACCACCTTGTTGTTGTACCATTTCTCCTTCATCCAATATTTTTGTTTTGTTGGCAAGTCCGACCGCCCAAAAGAAGTTTAGTAAAAACTTGCTGTTTAGTGAAGTAATTTTTATTTTTGCATCACTACCTTTGGTGAGAATAGCCAACTGTTCTTGATCCAGGTCAAGACCGGAAGCACTATATGCCGCTTTAAATTTTTCCAGGTCGATGACACCGAGAGCGATCATCTTTGGGCCAAGATCGCCGAAGGTGGCGTTTATTTCGTAACCTTGATCCGGGTTGACTTCTCCAAGCGAGACGGTTGCCCCCTTGGTTGTTTTGTTGCCCGTCGTTTGTTTTTGGATGGTAGTATTATTCCCGTTGATCTTTACAATATAGAAAGCCTGACCAATATTTAAACCGAAACTGGTGATTAATAATAGGAGAACGACCTTGCTTCTAAAACTAGTCGTTTTTGTTTTCATAGTTTTTGAATTTGATAATTAATTTGTAAAACGCAAACAAAATGAGAGAAAAGATCAAGAGGTCGACAATACGATTTTGGAAATACTTTGAAATTTCAAAAACAATGTTCCTGATGACCCGGCCGTATGAGTCTTTTTCCGAGTTCATCTGGATTTTGTCAAAATAGTTTAAGACAGTGATCGTTATGCCGGATAAGAAAAAGATACCCACTCCAAGAACTTGAAAAACTTTGTAGATTTTGGCTCTGTTTTTACCAATGATGCCGGTCACTTTGGAGTAGGACATGGAGATAAGCATTAAGGGGAAAACGATGCCCAGGACATAGGCAATAGAGACTAGGAGAGCTTGGAAGAGGGTGGGGGACAGTGTCGTTAAGGTAACGGCGGCAAAAAGAACCGGAGCACAACAGGCTGAAGTTAGGCCAGACATTAAGCCAAGAACAAACACCGACCAAGCATTGGTTTTTTGATCTACTTTGGGTGTGACATGAAAAATTTGGGGAAGGTGGAATACGGGCCAGATGGTCATTAGTCCCATGAACACCATAATGGCGCCCCCGAGATAGTAAACCTGTTTGTGGTAAGCGTCCAAGAAGAAAACAAAGAAACGGAAACCTAGGGCGATCGGAATAAGAATAAAAGACAGACCTAAAGCAAAGAGGAGGGTATAAAGTAAGACTTTTTTGCGATCTCTAAAGATGGTGCCGAAATAGGAAGGCAGGAGAAAAGTGATACAGCAGGGGGCAAAAAGGGCCAGGACTCCGGCGATAAAAGAAGCGGTGAGGGAAATTCCCAGAAATAGGTTTGGGTCCGGACTCATTTGATAATGTTGGCTTTAATTCTTAATATCATTTTTGACAGGTTTGGGTCGTTGGTGTTGACATAAACTTCACGGAAAACAACACCATAAACCGGCATGACGAAGGGGCGGTAGATGACTCTGATGGTGACTTCAGTTCCCGGAGCAACTTCGACTACCTCAGAGGATCGTTTACCCATACCGGCCTCTTTGGTTTCTTTGTTTCCGCTAATTATTTTGGCTGAAGTACAATCACAGCTGGAGTTGATACCGGAAAGCTGGAGAGGTTTGTCGCCGACGTTTTTTACGACATAGTCTCTGGTAACGATGTCGTTTACTTTGGATGTTCCCGTATCTATAAAAGTCACCGGCAGTTCGGCTTTGGGTTTTTGAACGTCGGTTTTGGCGTAAGAGGTGATGGGGGCGGTTAAGGTTTTACTGAAAAGACTGAGGGCGAATAATGAAAGTATCGTGATAAAAGCGATGCTAAAGACGAGCAAAATGACAGTTTTAGTACCGGTATTAGCCAACATACTACCTAGTGTAGTAGATTGTTGTCAAATAGTCAACCGATATTGATGGGATGTTGTAGAATCGGGGTATGACAGAACAAAAAGATAAAATAATTCCGGTTGATTATGACTCGGTAAAGATGGATATTTTTATTCGAGCAAACAGTGAGGGGCCGATTGAGGATATCGAGAGTTGGAGGAAAGCTTTTCCGGATGTTGAGTTTGAAGGGGTAGATGAGGATATCACCGGTGAGGAGATTGGGTGGAAGAATAGAACAGCGGAGGAGAGAGCTTTCTATGTAGCCTACATGAAAGATCCGCAAGCGACAGAAGTCGATTATATGATGGAAGTTGAAGACATAAGACTGTTCAAAAAGATCGAAGATCCCGAAAGGATTTGGTGCATGTGGATGGCGGGGTGCTTTGCCGGAGGGGAGCTGGACGAGACGGCAATTAAGACATTTTTTTGGTACGCGGATGACAGTGAACTGGCAAGAAGGTACGTCGATGATCTGGATCTTGATCAATTGAAGATAATGAGGCTTTCGGTGAAGGTGGCACCTCTTTAAACAAGAAAAATCCCCCGCTTGTGACGGGGGATTTTCCAATTCATTATTTGACCATGATCCAGAAGGCCTCTTTCTTTACCGTTGTCCGGCCGGAGGCTCTGGTGAGGTATGTAACTTTTGTACCAGGAACGATCCGGCGCCAGGCGGAGAAGTTCAGGACTTCATTCAAGTGGAAATGAACGTCTCCGTTTTTGTCGGCGATCATACCGTTCAAGGTGAACGGGTTGAACCATTTTACCGTGCCGTTGACAAATTCGGGATCGTTGTGCATCATGATGCCTGGAACCTTCTTGTGAAAGGCGACGAAGTTTTTGAGCGCTTCGACAAGCTCAGGCTGACCGGAAAGCTGGAAGGTGACCAGTTCCCTGCAGTCGCTGAAGAACTGTATGTAGAGGACGGTGTGGGCATAGCTGAAGTGGATTTTCCCGTGCTCAACATGCTTGCGGATGTTCACCATGCCGATATTATGGAGTTTGAGCGTGCCGTTGCCGACATTTTCCACGAAACGGAAGAACAGATTGTCGCCGGCGCGAATTTCGGCCACGGCCTTGACGACTTCCGTGGCACCATCGAGCAGGGGGGATTGAGTGTCGATCAAGTTGCCGATGAGATTGGTGCGGAAGGACATCTTGACTTGCTGGCAATCTTTGAGGTTGCCGAAATCCAGTTTGGTGGTTGGAACGAAGGTCCCAGTCGAGTTGCTGATCCAGACAAAGACATCGATGAACGGTTTTTTCGGTTTGGAATTGATTTGGGAAGGCATATACTTTTCTCCTGGAAAAGGTCGATATGAATTGGAATGTACGACCCCGACCGAGACGGTCGTGGGAAGGAAACAGGCCTATAGTACCACAATGAGAGTGAAATGTCAACCCCACGTCGCCCTGCGGGCTTTGCGGGGCAAGCCTACGAGGACAGTCCTTGCAGGTGGATGGAGTTGATTGTTTTGTGCGTGGTTGGGGAGAAGATCTTGTCGTAACCTAAAGCTTTGGCCTCTTTGAGCATTTTGTCACCAAAGCCAACTTTGCGGATCTCGCCCAGGAGGCCAAGCTCGCCAAAGCAGATGGAGTTTTCAGGAAGAGGCACGTTTTTGGCGGAAGAGATGAGAGCCAGGGCGATACCCAGATCTGCCCCGGGGTCTTTGACGTCTAGCCCGCCGGTGACGTTGACAAAGACATCTTTTTCGCCGATGGGCAGATGAAGGTGCTTGGTGAGGATGGCGCAGATGAGCTGGAGACGGTTTATGGAGATACCTTTGGCGATGCGGCGGGGAATTGGGAGGGGAGAGGCAACGACGAGGGCTTGGATCTCTATGGTAAGCGGCCTAGTCCCTTCCATGATCATAGTAAGACATGACCCCGGAGCATTTTTAATACGGCCTTCAAGAAGAATGGCTCCCGGATCTTTGACTTCTTCAAGACCGGCGCCGGTCATCTGGAAAATACCGGTCTCGTCGGTGGGTCCGAAACGGTTTTTATTGGTTCTAAGCAAGCGTAAAAGGTGCTGTCTATCGCCACTTAAATCAAGAACTGTATCAACCATGTGTTCAAGCATTTTGGGGCCGGCGATGTTGCCGTCTTTGGTGACGTGACCGACGATGATGAGAGGAACGGAGTGTTCTTTGGCGGTTTGGATAAGAAGTGAAGCGCTATCTCTTATCTGTGACGGAGAGCCCGGAGTGGTAGCGTTTTGATTGGTGTAAACCGACTGAATGGAGTCGATAATGACGAGGGAGTCAGGGTTTTTGGCGATGGTTTCGCAAACGCTGTCGACCAGGGAGGTGTTTAAAAGATGGATATTTGGGGTTTCCTTTTTACTGAGGCGACGGATTCTGGTGGCCACTTGGGCGGTGTTTTCTTCCGAACAGACATAGAAAACGTCACTTCGAATAGAAATGGCGAGTTGAGTGAGGAGGGTGGACTTACCGATGCCCGGCTGACCGGCGAGAAGATAGACTCCACCTCGGGTGAGGCCGGGGCCGAGGACGCGATCGAACTCGCTAATGCCGGTCGTATGAGTGTAGCCTTTCTGGGAGGTAAGGGCTTGTTTGACCGAGAAGGCTTCGGCAGGTTTGGTGGAGGCTTTTTTGGCTCCGCCCCTTTGAGTCTTTAAGAAAGGCGTGGCCTCAACGAGGGTGTTCCACTCGTGGCAGGCGGGGCACTGACCGGCCCACTTGGCAAATTCGTTGCCACAGCTGTTGCAGAAAAAGATGGTGGTTGAGCGAGACATGAGAATAGTTTATCAGTTTAACGATAGACCTGGTTGTGAGAGCCCAATGCCATAAAAATGATTTTGTCTTTGTCCATAATGAAGAGAACTCTTTTGGAGTAAGTCAATGAAAACGAATATATGTTTTTGAGTTTACCTGTAAGTTGATGGGTTTTGAGTTTTGGGTTGTGAAAGTCAGATTTTATAAATTCTATTTTTTCTGAGAGTAAAATTTGCTCTGAACGCGGTAGACTACGGACCATTTTGATGAATTTTCTCGAATACTCAATTTGCATCAGAATCAATAATGTCGAGTAACGTTTGGTTTGCCTTGGGAACAATGGTTAGCCTTTGTTTGCTCTCTTTGAGAGTACCGGAGGCCAGAATTGTGAGATACATTTCTTCTAGATTCTGAAGGTCTTTTTCTCGGGACTCGAAAGAGTGAATATCCATAATGACGACATCCGGTTTGCCGTTACTGACAACCACAAGAGGTTGACCTGATTTTTTGATGCGTGAAATCAGAGGTCGATAACTACGCTGAAGATTGGCTACGGTGGTGATTTGAGGAAGAGTATTCATATATAAATATATAATACTGTATGTATAGTTATATGTCAACCGCCGCCAAGAATACCTACAAGGACTACCTGCGAGGAGACTCCTCGCAGGGTTTGACTTTGGAGTTCCTATAATATACAATCGGGCACAGACAAAATTCTTTGACAATAGAAGGAGAGAAATGGCTATCAAAATTTGGGCTTGGGTAATTACGGTTACTGCCTACAGTCTACCAATCATCGTCGGAGTGGCCGTGACGGGGGATTTATGGATTCTCTGGGCGGTCGTATGCATGTTATTGACCTTGCTTATCTTTCTGATCGGGGCTGATAATCACTCAGGTACTTCGTTAGAAGATTTGGAAGGGAAAAAACAACTAGTGGCGGCGTCAATGACGTTCCTTTTGGGCATTGTCGTCACGACACTTATTTATGTCACAACAGCATCAGTAATATTATGGTTGACAGTCGTAATGTTTTTCCTATCGTGGATGTTCTATTTCATGGTCAATGAATGATCAATCAAGCCGCTCCCTTTGGGGGGCGGTTTTTTATTGGCAACTGTGGGCGGGCAGGCCCTACTTCGTCAACCCCACTTCGTTTCACTACGTTAGGGGCAAGGCTTCGCGGGGCAGGGGGTATATTTGAGGCTAAAAAAGATATGGGGTACGGGCAAAACCGGTTATAGGTTGAAAAGCTTGACAGAGTGTGATATATTTTTGTTGTATCCAGTAAATTTATAAACTTATGAAAAATCTTTTAAGTAAATTGATTGGTTCTCGAAAGAAATCAGTTCGGGTAAGCCGAAGTTTTGGGCGTAGAGCCGTGTCTTTTCAGATCGCCAAAATGGGAAGAATGGGACAGCAACTCGTTTGTGCGAGTAGATAGCCAGACCGTACTTTGAATTACATAAGAAAAAAGCATTACTACCGTAGCCTAACTCGAATAGCAATGCTTTTTTACAGTGGTTAATGAAAGGACAGTTTCCATCAACCAACTACAGAGTAACACTACATAAATTTACTGTCAACTGTAACAAAAGGCCTCAGAGTTGGGCGTGATGACGAGTTGGGCAGGCACGTCATCACCCCAGTTGTGAGGCTTTTTGGAAGCTTCGTAGTTATGGACGACATTCTTGTCATTCCCATGAAAATGGGAATCTATATAGATCCCCGCATTCGCGAGGATGACTAAAATCTTGAAGGAGGATGATGACCCCGATTTTTATCGGGGTTTTTTGCGCTTTGCCTGCAAGGACAGTCCTTGCAGGAGGAAAACGAGGGGGGTGAGGATGAGGAGGGTGAGGCCGAGGAACTCAAGGTACTGGGGAAGGTAAATAATGATTATTGATATAGATTCCGGGTCAGAGCCCGGAATGACAGGAGTGGGTGATGCGGGAAGTGCCCAGGAGTTGTGCCAGAGGCCGGAGTCGGTGTGGGGCAGTTTGGGCAGGAAGGGAAACACTATAGGCACAAGCTTCATGATTAGCCAAGGGGGTAGATTGAGGTCTTTGGGGGATACTTGTATGGCCTTCCAGGAGGACGATTGGGTCTGGTAGAGGTTGAGGACAGCGGAAGATTTGTATAGATTCCCGATCTGGTCGGGAATGACAGGATTGGATACCAATACAGTGTAGAGGAAGGGGTAGGGATGGGTGGTTGAAATTTGCATAGATTCCGGGTCGAAGCCCGGAATGACGGGATTGGAAAGGGAAATGTTCTGAAGGAAATGGAGGGGGATGGGGCGGATGGAGATAGATTTGAGCAGATTGGAGGTGATGCGATTGCCAAATGATTGGTTGTAAAGATGGAGAGTGTAACCTGGATCTTCGGTTAGGTTTGCAATAGGCATGATCACGGACTGGACATAATTGGTTTTTATTAGACGTTCTTGGATGTCGCAACGGCGGGAGGAGTGATTTTCGAGGCAGATAGTTGGGGTGAGGCCTCTTTGGAAACGGTAGTCGAAGGAGAGGAGGTAGTTTACGGTGTGAGGCAGGTGACGGAGGTTTAAAGTGTCACACTCTGAGGCATTCTGGCTTTGGTAGAGGAAACCGTCTTTGGTAACTTGTTTGACGGTTAAACCATTGTTTTGGCTGTCGCAGTTTTGGTCTTCAGGAAGGAGGCTGTTTGAGGCTGGGGTTTGCCGAGAGTCATACTGGGTCGCGGTTTCGGGCAGGGATACCTGTAAACGGGAGACATCACCTTTGAGAGTGATTTTCTTTTCCGGGATGGCCAGGAGGGAGATAGAGTCCGAGTAAATTAGAGGAAGGACGGTGGCCTCCAAGTTGTCGTAGTTAATTTCTTTGACCGATTTAGTTTCGCCGGCTTCGAGGATGAGGTTAACCTGTTGGTAAGCACCGTTTGAGGGGACGAAGATACGAGCGCGGGTGGGTTTTTCTTTGGGTTCTAAGGCTTGGGGAAGACTTTGGGTATTTAAGTCTTTGCCGGAGATGTTGACATTGGCCGAGGTGAGAGTGGGCGAGGAGTAGGTAAAGGAGAGGGAGATGAGACTGCCTCGACTGATATAAGGAAGGGGGGCGGAGAGGCAACCGACGACGTCGGTGCCGATAAGGGAAACACCGGTTGGGGAGATAATTTTTTCGACTTTGTGGTTGGGTTTTGTGATATAGCACTGGTTAGGAGTGGCTTCATTGAGGTTATTTGTGAGGTTGAATTGGGAGGTCCCTTCGCTCCCGTAAAGAGAGATGGTAAAGGCTTTTTGAGTGGGAAGGTAGGCGGTGGTGAGGGGATAGAAGTCTGAGAAGCTATCTATCTCGGCCGGAAGCTGGAGCTCAAAGTAGTCTTTATCAAGCTCGACGATGAAGCCGGTGCCTTGGGTGTCCGGGATAGAGACAGTGATCGGGGTGGCCGATAGATCGAGCTGGGAGTTATCAAGGAAAACGGTGGGAACTATGGGGGTGAGACGAAGGTCAAGACTGCCCCCGGACTTGCGGTACTCGATGCGCACAGGCAGAAGATTTTCGGAAGCGGTAAGAGAAGGAATGGTGAGAGTGTCACCTTCTTTGGCCGAAGTGGCCTGAGAGATGTTCATGAAATCCCCTTTTTTGGTCCAGTCGGTATTTGGGCGAAGACTAAGATCTGCGAAAGGAAAGGCTGAATTACTCTCACTGGCGGGGATTGCCGCGTCGCTATCGCTCCTCGCAATGACGGTATTTAAGGAGAGGAAGTTTTGGACGGGATCGTCGAGGTTGACTTTGTAGAGGGAGATTTTGTCGCCGAAGTTTTTGTCGAGAGAAAATTTGTCGGAGGTAGTGATAAACCTTTTTAAGGTAACAAGACCGGAGTCGGTGGCATTCTCGGGGAGAGTGATGTGTTCGTCTATTAGAAGCCAGCTGATGGAGTACTTGTTAATAACATTTTCGAAACTTTGCTGATCGCCGGAGTAGAGAGCGGTACTCATTTCTTCGTAGTACCTTTCGCTGTTTTTGTCCCAGGTATCAAAGGCTCTGTCCAGCAAAGGTTGGCGCAGACCGTACCATAAAAAGCCGGAGCCACGATAGCCCCAGTCGTAGCTTTGCCAGCCCCAGAAACTAAACTGGGGAAAGTTGGCGATGCGAGCCGATGGGTTTTGAGCGCGCATGAAAGAAAATAGCTCGAAGTACTCAGGAGGAATGGTTTGGCGCAGGGAGGGGCTAATGAGGTTGCCGGAGAAAGCCGGAGACATAAAAAGAATTAGAGAAAAAGCCACGGTGAAGAGAGTGAGATAGTAGGTGAGACGGGAGTGAAGAAAAGTGAAAAGGTCAAGGAGAAAGATGGTACCGATGGAAAAGAAAAAGGAGTAAGCAAGGGAGAGAGGAATGGAAAACTTGGTGAAAGGAGAGCGGAAAAGTTCACCAATGAGAGGAATCTCGTTGTTGATTAGAAGGCCTCCGCCGAGAAGGAAAAAGAGACAGAGGCCAAGAAGGGCGACAAAGGACTTGGTCCAGGTAAACTTTTTTTTGAAGGAGTAGTAAAGACCGGTGAGAACGAGGACAAACGAAAGGAAACCTAAAAGATTAATGATGGAAATATCCAAATGACTGCGCCAGACGGAGAGGAGGTAGGTGTATTTGTTGTCTTGACCAAGATCAAGATAATTGAAGAGATAGCCCTTGATAAGAGCGGTGTCCTTCATCGTGGCGAATTGGAGATTTCTGGCGTAGGTTTCGGGAGAAGAGAGAAGATTGTTTTTGGCTTGCTGGGAGACGCTGCCATTGGTGATGACAAAAAAAGCGACGGGAAGGAGCCAGAAGAGATGGGGAATGATGAGAGTGACAAGGGAAAGAAGGGAAGTTTTGAGGTGTTTCTCGATGTGTTTTTGCTTTTTGATAAACTCAATTAAGAAAGGCAGGAGGGCGACAAAAAAGACGAGAAAGATGGACTCGACATAAAAGCTCGGGGCGGAAAGAAATGAGATGAGGAAAAGAATAAAAAGGTTTTTCTTGTTGGGTTTGGTGAGGTAGATTATTACAAAATAGAGAAGCCAAGGAAGGGCGCCGTAAAACCAGGTAAAAGTTTCGAAGGGGACAAAAAAGGTTTGGAGGGTGTTGAGGTTTAGAAGGTAGTAAAGGGCGCCCAAAAAGGAGGCAAACTGGATCGTTTTGGAGTCGAGTTTGCCTTTGAAAAGGTGGTTGTAGAAGAGAAGATAGACGCCAAGGGGGCCGAGAACTAAAGGCAGGAAGGTGGTGAGGTAACGGATCAGACCGGGGTCAATTTTGGCGGCGAGAAGCAATGCAATAAGAAGAGTGCGGGGGAGATCAGCAGCATGGGCCATGCCGCCCAAAAGGCCGGGGCCACGATACTCCTGCCAGACGGAGTAAATGGCACGGCGGAGGTTTTCGGCGATGTCAAACTCGGGATGGAGATTGTCCCAGCCGGTGAGGAAGGTGCCCGGCTCGAAGTTTAGAAAAATGAGGAGGAAGGTAATAAAAAGGAGGGCGATGGCCGGCCAGTTTTGGGTGAGAAGTTTGCCGAGGTGGCGCAACTGCCTGATGGGAAAGCGGTGTTTGAGTTTTGTGATATTTTTGGCGGCCACAAATTAGTTTAGCATTCAGCGGGTTTTGCGGTCAAAACGACACTATCGTCATTTCCATGAAAATGGGAGTCTACAAATAGATATAGAATGAGGAGCAATTTATATAGATTCCGGATCAAGTCCGGAATGACATTCATTTTATTTTCTTGAGGGATCTGAGAAGTTTGCCTTTACCTTGCTTTAATTCCAGACGGCTTTGGTTAAGTTCGCCGGCAAGCTTTTGCTCACTCCAGTTTCGTAATAGGGCACGAAAGAACTCGCTCTTGGTAGCGTATTCGCCGGTGGCTACGGCACGTTCGACCGTAAGAGCCATGGGTTCGGGAAGAGAAATGTTTATGATTGCACGCATAGTTGTAATATATTGTATTACAGTAATTTTGTCAAGGGTAAGGAGTTGACAGAGTCGCCTTACTGTTGTATAGTTGCCTTACTATGACATATACAGCGACGATCACCAGTAAAAGACAGATTACCCTGCCCGCTTCGCTTTTTTCAGATTTGGGTCTTCGGAAGGGGCAGAAATTGACGATAACCAAGCGGGGAGATGAACTGGTGATGACGTCCGCATTGGCGGCGATGTATAGGCTGATGGGAAGTGTGAAAAGACCAGAGAAGTTTAAAGGGATGGATATTGATGAGATGATCGAGAAGGCTAAAATGGAGTACTTTAGTAAGAAAAAGATATGACTTTTGTCGACACTAATTATTTTGTAAGGATAATTGAAAATGATAATGAGGTTCAAGTTAGGGAAATAAGAAAGTTGTTTTCGAAAGGGATGACTGGGACAGAAAACTTGGTAAGTTCAACGGTGGTACTTTTTGAAATATATTGGCTGATGAAAACTTATTATGGGAAAAAAAAAGAAGATTTAGCTAAAGTGCTGAGAGACGTGCTGGATATGAGCTTTATCAAGTGGGAGAGCCAGAAGACTTTGACCGAGGCAGTGGAAACGATGAGGAGAACCAATTATGACTTGGAGGATGCATACAACTTGGTTTATGCCAAGAGTGTTGGAGTCAACGAATTGGCGAGCTTTGATAAGAGGCTACAGAAGGTTTGGGGGAAGGGTTAAGGGCTGGAATAAGTAGTTTTAAAATGTTTTGTTTCTTTACCCAGGCTAATACCCTGGGTTTTTGTGGTGAGGTGGAGGATTTGGTGTAGGAAGAGTATGAATGTCAGCGAGAAATCCCATGAGGAGACTCCCCGCAGGGGGTTCCTGAAGGCGGCGGGTGGGTGTTAATATTAGTTTATGGAAAAAGGGAGTGCAACAAAGGCCGGAATCGCGGTTTTGGAGATCGTGAGTTTGGGTTTGGCCTCATGTGGACCGGTAAGGGCAACGGAAACTGCAACTCCAACGAGAGATACCGGACCAACGAAGACGTTGGTCGTAGGACCACAAACACAAACTGAGACATTTACACCGACAGAGCCACCAGTTGCAACGGAGACATTTGCCCCACTGATAGAAACTGCCAAGTCGACAGAGACTGAGCACATTACAACACCGGACATTTTGCTTATTGGAGATTCGATGTTCGCTTTGACAAAAATACCAACAATGTTAGAGAACAAACTAAAGGCGGCTGGGTATCAAGTAGAGTTTGTGGGAGATAAGTATTCGTTTGGAAATACGACACCGGCAGATGGACTGGGTGGTTTCAATAGCTTATTGATGATGAGACAACTGACCTCCGAGGATACTACCTGGACAGAACTGAATGGGACGAGGGTGGAAAAGCATTTTTCCGAGCATATTCCCGATATCGTAATCCTTGACCTAGGAACCAATGACGCTCTTAATTTAGCTGCAGGTGGTTACGATACGCCTGAGAATTACCTGGAACATATGACCGTGATAATTAGGTATTTACAGTCGAAAAACCCCAACGTGATGGTAGTAGTATCAAAGCTAAATCCTGGTCTAGATGCTAAATATAATGCCAATGTAGCAATATTCAATAAAGTGATTGATCGGCTGGTAGTCAGTACACCCACGGAGACCTCGAAGGTAGTGACAACAAGGGATCTTGGAAGCGATTGGACGGCGACCGATTTCCAGGACGATGTGGTACATCCGAGTACTGTGGGGCAGGAAAAAATGATGGAGGCATATTTTGAGGCTTTGGTAGACAATGGTTTTTTGGGGGAGAAGTAGGTTGTGTCTACTGTGTCGCTACGTTTTGCGTTTAGCCTGCGAGGAGACTCCTCGCAGGCCACGCAGGACTTCTTGGTGTTTGACAGGGGTGCCTGTGCCTGTTGACAAAATAGCCCCATAATGTTATAATGCATGAGTACTCTAAAAAATTGGAAGCTAATCCGCCTTGGGCGGAATTTACGCATGACCTCAAAGGAGGAACGAATGAACAAGAATTTATTTAAAAAAATCACGTTCATGACCATGGTTCTAATTCTGGCCGCAGTAGTTACCGGTTGCGTAGTTCCAACTGCAACGGTTACACCGACACTCGTCGCTTCAACCGAAACACCCACCATGACTCGTCCCCCTGCCACTGTGACGCCCAGCCTTACATTCACAATTATTCCCAGTGCCACCAACATTTCAACGGAAGAACCAACCGAGACACGTGTCATTAGAGAAATCACTGACTGTGTAAACTGGGTTCCGCAGGAGTGTTCTAATTACACCGTCACGGGTCCGAACACAGCTATCTGTTCCGAACGTGCCTATTACTGCCACGATGTCGCTCCTTTCGACAGCATCACCTGGTATCAGGTATGTCCTGTGCCGAGCACTATTGGTTCTACCCCGGGTTCCTGCCCGTTCGTCAATCCCAAGCCCTAAGCTTCCAATTTTACCTACTCCCCTGAGCCTAGCTCGGGGGAGTTTTCTTTTTGGCACGGTATTCGTACCCAATGAAAGTTCGATCAGTATTTCAAAGGCAGTCCTTGAAGTGGAGGAATCTCTTTGAAAATATTGGTACAATGGATTTGTGAAGGGAAAAAGTTTTTTAGGATTTTTGTTGATATTGGCGGTTTTGCTTGGCGGAGTGTTTGTGTGGTTGATGGTTAATTTGGTTTTTCCGGTTAATCCTGCGAATTCATATTTTCCCAGTAATGATGATAGATTGGGTGGAATTCATTGGAATCTGGGGAAGTTTCAACCGGTGTACTTATTTTCTTTTGCCAGTATGGATAATTACTTTATTAAGGTGGCGTATAGAGATGGCCAACAGAAGATAAAATTGATGGATGTGTTGGTGGGGAGAAAGGGGACGGATAGCATTCCCTTTAGTAAAGTTGTGTTGAAAGATGGGGGTGGCACGGCTGATATAGGTGGAATAGGCGAGTATGGTAAATACTTCAAGGCGGGGGATAGGATATATATTACATATTTACGGAATGTTCTTAAAAGACCGGGTGACCAGCTTGATATCATTGAACCAAATGCGGAAAACACCAAGGGGGTGTGTGGTTTGTCAAAAATGCTATGTTTCTCGTTAAAGCTAGCGCTAGCTAACGCAACTAAATTATGGGATTTTCCAATTATAAAGAATTTCCCCAATGATATACTTTTTCCAGGAATTTCTTTGAGTAAAATACTGATAAATTAAGGATGAAAAATATTGTATTAAAAATATATATTCTGATTGTGTTTGTAATTTTTTTTGTAGTTAATTCTGGGAGTGTTTCTGCCGATGATGCTTGTGGTACCCAGACTTGTCCTAATGGATCCGACTCCGGGTACGCTGTTTATGATTGTGTATGGAATGGGTACGCGTGTGTCGAACCTTTGGACTACAATGGTATGGGATCGTGCGTGCTTTGGAAGGGTGGTCCGGATTATAACATTTACAACAGATGTACGGTTGCGGGTGAAGGTGGAATACCACCCTCCGGCTGTTCTAGTTATAATTATCCTTGTGTTAAAAGTACCAGTCGCCGTTTTCCAGGGTGTTGTCCTCCTTGTCCGGCGTATGTGGCTTGCCCAAGTGATTGTGGATATGGTGGGGGAAATGAGTCGGATGGAAGTTGCGGAACTCACTATTGTAATGCAACGGGGTCGTGCTGTCCGGCGGCAGGGACTTGTACTACAAACTGCGGCGCTAATGCGTCGGTACCGGATGGGTCTTGTGGAACAACAACTTGTGCTTGCATTGCGTGCGGTCCAGATGCACCGGTTATTATCAGTCCGACTCCCGGAGCCCAGTTGAGAGTTGGGGTGTCGGCAACCGTGGACTGGAATGACATTGCTAACTGGGGAAATGGTTGTCCCAATAGTAACCATTATATGGCGTGTGTTAGCAGCGATGACGTTAATTGTGATTTGAAAGGTAATTGGGATTTGGGTCTGACTTCGCAGTATAGCCATACCTTCTTGGCACCAGACCCAACGGCATTTATGTTTGCGGCAGCCAATAATGGATCGCTTAGTACATGGGATGATAGACGAATAGATGTGTGTGTGGAGGGCGGATACTCTCTTGCCGGAGCATGGACTTGGCCTGCTGCTTGTGGCCCTGTATCACGAACAAGGACCTGTTCCGAGACCTGCGGAACGGATGACTGTAACGCTTTTTTTGCGAGCAAGGTTGGCTGTGATGTGGCGGCAAATTGTTCTTATGTAGGGAATACTCAAACAGAGACAGGGTGTAATCAGTGTGCGCCAAGTGCACCAACATGTACCAGTATTGCGGCTTCGACGGACTCGACACCGGCTATTAATTGGACTAGCGGGGGAGTTACGGCTGATACATGGTTTTATCGTATTGACGGTGGAGCAGCGGTATCGGATTCCGATTTGACTGCCAGTCCGGCAGTGAGTTGTGGACCACATACATGGGAAGCGATGGCGAGGGACAATACTTGTGGCAATGCCGATAGTAATTGGTCGGGTGCTTGTAATCTTTGTTATCAATGTTCTGCCGATGCGCCAACTTTATCCGGACCAGCAAATGGGACGGAGGTACATGTAAATCAGCCGATAGTTTTAAGTTGGGGTAATATCGCGAGCTGGAACTATGGTTGTCCGAACAGTAATAAATATGAAGTGTGTTTGGATAACGATATGTCCGGTTGTGATTACGGATATATAAGCCCTGCCAGTACACCTCCAACTTCGCAGTATGCTTGGACGCCGACGACGGCGGATGCAACGGCGTACTGGACGGCGATCGCCGATAATGGGGCACTGGAGTCTTGGTCGACGGAGACGAGGAATGTGTGTGTGGAGGGATTTGATGGAGCCAATGTCAGCTATGTTTCCAACTGGGGTGCTTGGAGTGGGTGTGGTGTTAATCACACCAGATCCACCACTCGAACTTGTACCGAAACTTGCGGTGTTGATGACTGTAATGCCTTCATGTCTAATCCGGCCAACTGTCCAGCCGGCAGTACTTGTACCTATAATGCGGTAACTAAAACCCAGACAAGAACAGAAGACTGTATCGCGACGATAACAGGAGCATTTTTTGACGCATCGGACATGAGTTCTTGTGATTTATTAAGCAATCCGGCGAAATTTAGTGAAGCAACATTTGGTTTGACAGGACCATGGCCGGTGATTTCGAGTCCGGTGGCTACCGATTTAAGTGGTAATTATTCGGAGTCGGTTTATGCTCCAGGTGTGTACACCTATGATTACACCGATTTCATTAACTCAGGAAGAACAGCTGGGGTAAAGTTTCAGTGTCAGTCCAGTGACGCTACGGTGACGACTCAAGGTGAAGTGGTGGTAAAAGATACCGGGTTTTGGCGGGTTTATGGCGGATGGTGGCAGACGGTGGGAGGAAGTGTTTACGCCAAAGGCGGAATAAAAAGTTATGTGCCTGCAAGTGCTGCCGTTGCAGATCAAAAATTAATTAAAGCTGATAGTAACGGAAGAACAGGAGTGTTAAGTTATGGAGTGCCTTGGACGGGGTTAGAACTAGGGAGTAATCCGAACATGTTATTACCAAACGGAGTAAGTGATGATTGGTGGAGAGTTGAGAGTGTTTATGATGGGCTTCGCTATGACTATAATTTTTACAATACTCGGATGGATGTGTTTACCTCGACGACCTGGGACGGGAACGCTTCGTCGTTGGTCTATGACGCAGAGGGAAATGATGCGGCTAAGGGTTATAAGATCCTTAAATATACCGGGAGCCCAACTTTGAGCCAGGCGGTCAGTATTGCCGCGGGGCAAAAAATTGTTTTACTTGTAAACGGGGATGTAAGCATTAACAGTAATGTGGTGGTGCCTGTTGGCGCATTCTTGGGAATTATTGCCAGGGGAAACATCACCTTTGGCAGTGCGGTGACTAGTGCCCAAGGGTGGTTTGTGGCAGAGAGAATAAACATTCCCTGTAATGATACGGTTGCACCACTTGGAACTTGCGACACAACAGATGTGCAGTTTGGGGGGGAAGGATCGTTTGTGGGCTGGACGGGGATCAGCTTGAGTAGAGATATGTATACGGGGAATAACTCTGCACCGGCGGAGAAGTTTACTTACAGGCCGGACATGTTCATCAACGTTCCAACGCCGATGAAGGTATATACGAAGGAGTTTAGCCCATTTATTCCGTAAGTAGGTTACGAGGAGGCGACTTGCAGGCGGAGGTTGTCGAAAGTTTCTTTGATCCTGGTGCGGCGGATGAGGGTGTATAAAGGGAAGACGAGGGAGCTGGGGAGAACTTCCATAAGGATGGTTTGGGCAAGAGAGGTTAGCTTGGATTTGAGGTTAGGCTTATATGCATATTTGTGCACGGCGAGGTGACGAACCCTTTGGGTAATTTTGAAGGTGTACTTGGGGTTACGGAAGGTTTCGGAGTCTTCATGCTGGCGGTACATGAGAACGGCAGTCTTGAGGTTGGCATAAAGGCCAAACTTGCCAAGGCGGAAGTAGAGATCGAGGTCTTCGGCGGGGGTAAGGTGGGGGTTGTACCAGGAGAAGCCATTGGGAAGCAGGGAGCGGCGGATCATGATGCTGGGATGCTGGAGGGGGTTTCTGGTGTACATGAGCTCGTGGATGGCGATGTGGTTTACCGGGAAGAGCTTTTTGCCGGTGATGTGACTATTTTTGTCCATGGTGAGGCACTGACCGCCTACGACAACGACGCCGGGATGGCGAAGTAGATACTTGATCTGTTTTTGGAAGCGGTTGGGGAGAGAGATGTCATCGGCGTCCATGCGGGCGATGAAGCCCCCTTTAGCCTTGGTGAGGCCAAAATTGAGGGTATGGGCGATCTTGAGATTAGTTTTGTTTTTGAAGACACGGAAACGGGAGTCGATCCGGGCGTAGTTTTTGAGAATCTTGTAGGAAGAGTCGGTTGAGGCATCGTCTATCGCTATCACCTCGAAGTGGGGGTAGGTCTGGTATCTGAGGCTTTCCAGAGCTTCGTTGAGGTATTTATCGGCATTGTAGACCGGCAGAATGACCGAAATAAGAGGAGATTGATTAATTAGGTGTCTCATAGTGATATATACAGGTTATTATACTTTTATCCGTTTGTCAAGTATTACGGGGGTTTAGGCACGAAGTGCCTGGCGATTCGGGGTACGATCAATTGCGGTGCTCGGCTCGCTCCTGGGCATACAGGGGGCATCCCTGCGCTCCGAATTGACATACCCCTGCATCGCTTGAGCGGCACTTCTTTACTCATCCATATGTCATTGCGAATCTCGTACTCGAGCTGAAGCAATCTCCGAGGCTCGGGGATTGCCACGTCACTTCGTTCCTCGCAATGACGAAGGCATAAAAAAGGCCCCGGCGGAGTACGCCGGGGCTTGAGGAAAGGAGGAGGAACCTCAGGATTTTTTCAATAGACCGGACAGTCCCAGAACAATAATGACGATGCCGGGAATGGAGAGGCTGGGTGGACTATCGGTGAGGTGTAATCCCAGCACGAGGATTCCCAGAACGATTGTGACAATTGATAAGAACAATAGCCAAAACACCGGGTAATGTTGTGGGTGATGTTGGTTCATTTTTCCTCCGTTTGATTTAGGTCTCCGATTAGACAGAAAACAATGGTCACAAGGCCGGCAATGATAACATACGGCCCCGGGATCGGAAGATGGAGTGTGGGATAGTGATATTCTGCTATGGTAAGCACAGCTCCACCAAGGCTTAATAATATGCCAACATACTCAAAGATATATTTCATAGTTTCTCCTTTGGGTAGCAGCCCAAGCTGCTGGCGTTATATTCCGGCGGGGTAACGGCTTCCGATAGGTAGATCGGTGTGTCATGACTCCCATTAAAGTAAACATGCTTGGTTTCCGGACCGGTTGCGCCCATGGCTTCGTAAATCAAGACGCCACCGTTTTTGATGGAGTCCGCTTTTAACGGCATGGCCATGATGTAACAATACCCTCTTTGGTCATATCTTTCCGAGGGGCCACCCCAGCCGCCAGTTCCGGGAACATATTGAATTTCCGGATGATTGGCCAGATAGTCATAGACAGTTTCAACCCAAGCGTTAATGCGACCAGGCCATTCAAAATACACCATACAATCTGCCTGGATTGCCGCAAAGGCGGCCTTTACGGAGGCATATGCCTTCGGTGAGACTGTTTCGTTTTGGAGGGTGGAGGATGCCTCGGAAGTTACAGGAGTTTGATGAGAGCATCCCACGATCAAAATTGCGATAGTTATGGCGGAAAGAATAAAAAACAGTTTTTTCTTCATGAGATTCCTCCTTGGGGAATTTTCGAAATATGATTTTTAAGGGGCCTAGATTTTCTTTTGGGCACGAATTTCATGCCTCAAGAGAAAACTCCCCCGGGCTAGGCTCGGGGGAGAGGGTGAAACATTGGAAGCTTACGGGGTGGGCAGGGGGCAACCGGGGTGATCGAAGATCGACCCGAAATTTTCAGCCCATACCGGAACGCGAATGTTCGCATTCGTGTGGCCCTTGTCCGTCTTGGCCGCATATTCGCAGGCATGCGAAGGAAAGCGTGCCTCGGCGGCGTAGCCATTAACGAAGACCCAGTAATGGGTCAATACCGCTGCGGGGACATAGGTTGTCGCGGTTTGATACCATACGCCTTCGCAAGGCGCGCCTGACGGGCAGGTTACGAGCCAGTCTTCGACGATTACACCCTGACTGGTGGGGAAGGTGACTTTGGCGATCTGAGCGTTGTAATACAGCTCAAATTCGCAAACGACACCGGGATACGGGTTCGCCTTGAAAATCAGTGGTTCCCCTGTGTTGGGGTGCGTGCCGAGTGAGCCGGTCGGACAGCCATTGATGACCACGTCGTATGCAGGTTCATAAATGACCGGAACAGGTGTGGTTTCGGCGACGGGCTCATCAGGGATGACAACGACGGGCTCGCAGGCGACAGGCTCGCAGGCGACAGACTTGCAGGCGACAGGCTCGCAGGCGACAGGCGTGTAGTCGACGGTCAGGGCTGGGAAAATGCGGGGAAACAGAAGGATGGCCGCGATGAGGACCACCAATCCGAGGCCGATTGGGATGAGTTTCAACCATTCATCCAGGAGAATGACGCCGACTACGCAGGCACCGAAGAGAATTGCGAACACAACAACAAAAACTACGATAGTGAACATTTGGGTTCCTCCTTTATGGGAACAGTGAATTTCCCGCAGAGCGGGATTTGAACTTCCAATTTTAAAGAACGTGCGTAGACTAATGAGATCTACTCTCTGCTTTCCAGTTAGGCTCGAAAGCAGAGGTAAATTTCAACCCTACTTCGCCCTTGCGGGCTACGCGGGGCAGGGGTTACCTTTTTAAGGTTTTGGCTTTGACGAAGGAGGCTAGTCCGCCAAGGTAGGCAAGACCAGCGAAGTTGAAGAACATGGCACTTTCGGCACCGGTGTCAACAACTATGTGCTCGGTGCAGGTGTCGGCTGAGCCGTAGACAGGAGTGCAGATAGTAGTTTTAGTGATCGTGGTTGTGGCTATTTTTTTGGTCAGCCCGCCTTTGGCAGTAGAAGCGATTTCTTCAGTGACTACAGGTATGGAGATGGTGGGTGTGGCTGTAGGAGTAGGGGTGATAATAGTGTTAATGTTGTTTCCAAGCTTGTTGGCCGGAACACCAATACTTTCGGTTGGTTTAGCCGGAAGAGTTCTTTTAACCAAGGAATAGGTAATCGCGCCTGTGAGGACGAAAATGATGAAGATTATAGGCAAAATTGATTTCATACGTCGGAGTGTAACACATGTTTTAGTGTTTGTCAACCTATAGTTATAGTTAGGCTACGGTTGGTGCCTGATGGCGCTGGTTGACATGGGGGGAAAAACCTTGATATAGTGGTATTAGTTAGTTATTAACTATAAAACACTATGAACCCGGATATGTCTGCTGAGATGTCTTTACAAGAAAAGTTGACTGTAGCTAAACAAGAAAGCAAGGCTATAGTTGAGGGTGGTTTTGATAAGATCGAGGGAAAAAGATCTGATATTAAGGAAGCTATGGGTAGGGCTGTTGAGGCCGTAATACGAAAGGGTACCGAGTTTAGAAAATGGGATAGAGACACCTCGGTTAATTTTGTTGGTACTTTGAGAGCCTTGCCGGAGATGGTGGGAATTGTAGCTATAGCCGCTAAAGATAAGGTGGTTGAAGGAGCAAAGGATCTGTGGGAACTGACTAATGATAAAGTTGACCAATTTCAAGCGTGGGATGAGAAGATCACGAACAATGTATTTGATGCTACAGATAAGGCTATCGAGGATACCAAACAGACGTATAGGGAGAAGAGAGATGACGTGACTGTCTTTTTTGTCGAGACCGGAAAAAGCATTAGTGAGTCGGCCGACAGAGGAAAAAATAGACTGATCAAGTTTTGGAAAAGAGTTCAGGCAGTGCCTCATGATCTAATCGGTGGAGCTTATGAGAGAAAGGCCGGAAGGGTGGAGAAAGAGATAGCGGAGCGGCAGGTTAAACTGGCAAAATTTAATGAGATAGCTCAAGAGAGGCGCGGCAAGGCGGATGCACTTAAGGGGACAAAGAGAGAAATAGCGGCGGCATTGGCATAGTTAATATTTAATATAAACACAAATGGATATCAAAAAAATTCAGGAAATCGTTGAAAACTCTCAGATGACCGATGAGGCTAAAGACCTCATTTACAAATTACTGCCGGATGCCGATAAGCCGGAGGCAAAAGCAGAAATATTGAAGGTAATTAGTTATGAGATTGATATGAATGAGGCAGTTGCAGATGAGGCGGAGGAAGTTTTGGAGACGCTTAAAAATGAGGATAAAATGTTGGATGCGGTTGATGATGCGGCTCTTCAACGGGCGCAAGAGTTTGAAAAAAAGACAACGGAAAAGTTGGCTAAACTTGATGCGGAAAAGCAAGAAGTTGATAAAGATATGGCGGCTTTAACGGCCAGCCCCGCTCCTGTTGCCGAAACGGCACCTATTCAATCAACTGCGGAACCTGTCTCTCAATGGAGTCAGCCTTTCGTGACCGAACAATCGGTGACACCGGCGGTTCCGTTAGCCGAGACTCCAGCCGGACAGTAAAAGGAATTCAATTAGTTAAGGAAAAGGCGCCCTGAAGGGGCGCCTGTGGCGGTGGCTTTCTACTTTGCTTCGACAAATGCTTCTTCATTTGTTTCATTGATCCGGTGGCCGAGACAGGTAAGGGAAGCGAAGATGCCAACAACGAGCATGACAATGGCCACGGCGGTCAGAAGATGTTGTTTGGCAAAGTCGCTCACGATAATGTTTAAAGCGAGGAAGAAAATGACGATCCAGGTAATTTTCCAGGCGATTGGCCGATTGACCCTCTGTGGGGTCGAAGTTATCGGCAGTTGATGGTTTCTGGCCTGCATTTTTAGCCTCCTTTGATGGTTTAGGGTACAAGACGAGGAGTATAGCCTGTAATATGAAAATTGTCAATAGATGGGCGAGATGAGGGAGTTAATTTACCTTATTGGCGTAGACAAAGAAGCGGACGGGGGAGTTCCACAATTGGCAGGTATACAGGATCAGATTCGCCTTGTATTCGGTTATTGTTGTGCCTGTTTCGACCGAGTAAACTTTGTATTCATACGGGCGCTGTTCCCAAATAATTTTTATAGTGTCGCCAACTACCAGTTTTGGAAGAGAGTAAAAAGAGTTGAGTTTTCGGAAAGCGGCGGACCAGCTGAGGTATCCCCAGCGATGGGCAGCGAGAATGATGGGGGCCGAGTTATCTTCCGGGGTGCCGAAGTCGGGAACACGCCAGACGCCCTGCTTCAGAATACTTTCCCAGTCCGTACCTTCGTGAAGCAGACCTTGAACGCCGATCTTGTCAATGATGATGCCGTTTTCTTTGGGAAGGGAGGGGTTAATATCCGGTAATGGCCTTTCGATAGTTTCCGGAGTAGCGATTGGGGTTGTGAGTGTCGGGGTTTGGTCTTTGGAGACGGTGGAGGCGATGGTGGAGGCAAGTGTGCCTGAAACTTCCGGGAAAAGGCGATAGTAAAGATGGGGCCAGGAGGGTAGAAGGGCAAAAACGACGGCGAGGAACCAAAAGAGAATGCCGAGGGAGACAAAAGACTTTTTTCTAAGGCGCATATGTTTATATTTTACATTGTAAATTGTACATTTTACATTTGTCATCCTCGCGAAAGCGGGGATCTATATAAATTATTCTAAATTCGGTATTTATCTATATAGATTCCCGATTAGATCGGGAATGACAGAATGGTGTCCTGCAAGGAGACTCCTTAAGGGGTATGAAAAAGCCCCGACGGAGTACGTCGGGGCAGGGTGTGGGAGGCTATTTTTTTGATACTGCCGATAATCGTAGGTTTTTTTGGATGATACACTCGGCGTCAACTTGTTCTTTTGTCCGATTAATTAGTTTAGAGAAGAGACGGAGCAATCCGACCTGACCAGCGAGAGCGAAAAGGAGAATCCAGAAATCGAGGGTGTATATAATGGCAAGTACGATGGACGCCAGAAATATAACAGCGAATAGCCAAAAGATGATGTTTAGAATAAGTAGCTTGCGTTCGAGCCGAACTTCGCGCTCGAAGGACTGAGTGAGTTTTTCACCTTCAGGATCGGGTGCATAAACATTGAACAGAAAGATAGTCACGGTGCCTCCTGGGAGATAGAATGTCAAAGAATATGATGGGGGTAGTATAGCCTATAAGAGCCAGAATGTCAAATAATGAGGCGAGGTAGAAGTTGGTAGATTGATATAGTTAGGGAGATTTTTCGGACTAGAGTTGACAAAGTTAGGTTCAGGTGTTATACTACGCACCAGTTTGACATACTATTGAATCGATTAAAGGTGAAATGGGTTGGGTTCGCAGTGCATACTCAAAATCTGCGCTGCAGCTAAGGCCTTACGCGTTTCACCCTTAATCGGTTTAAGAATGGGTTTGATAAACCAAACCCCTACGTATTCGAACCAATCTCCTTTCCGTTGATTCTAAAAAGTCCCGCTAAGGCGGGAAATGTATTTTTGCATTTATCCGGATGGAGGTTTTGGCTTCGAGCTTGCCTTATGGTTAAGAATCGGAGTCACAATTACAATTTTGCTCTTTGTCATTCTGAACTTGATTCAGAATCTATATAGATTCCGGGTCAAGCCCGGAATGACAGGTGGTATGAGATTGCTTCGGTTTGATCCGCCATTTGGCGGACAAAACTCGCAATGACGGGCTATAGCTTGACAGGACAACATATCGATGTAGAATTAGGTAGTTGATTGATTGAACCCCCGTAGATTTCAGATGATATTTTTAAGTTTCCAAATTTTTACTAAATAATACCCTTAATTTATGGCAGAAAAAGCCAAGACTCGTGTTACTAAGGCTGTCGTAGCGAAAGAGCCTGTTGCCGAACCTATTGTCGCTTCCGTGGCTACTCCTGTGGTTGCGGCCTCCGTCGTTGGCGAGACTACGCCTGTGGTTCGACCGGCTGTGGCACCGAATCAACTACCCCCACAGTATCAAGGCAGACCCTCCTATTCGGCGGGCGGGCCTTTTGTGCGGCCTTCTTACAATCACCCCGTGATGCGTCCCGCCTTCGGCGAGGCAAGACCGGCCTATGTGCCTCGCCCACAAGAACCGGTGATTACCGAAGAAGTAACCGGCATTTTGGATATTTTTGGATCCGATGGACGGGCAATGGCCAGGCAAGAGTACCGACCCGGTGAAAATGATGTGTTTATCACCTCGCAGATGGCGAGGTCGGCCAAGCTTCGTGCCGGAGACGTGGTAGTTGGCCTTGCCCGCCGGCCCAAGGAGAACGAGCCGTACTGGAACATGGTGCAGATAACCAAGATCAATGGAGTAGACGCGGCTACCTTGGTCGATAGACCCAGATTTGAAAAAGGCATCCCAATTTACCCCTTCGAGAAGCTTAAACTGGAGACAGGCAAAGAAATACTGTCCACACGCTTGATCGATCTGTGCGCACCAATAGGGAGAGGCCAGCGCGGTATCATTGTGTCGCCGCCAAAAGCGGGTAAAACAACCATTATCAAGGAAATTGCCTCGGGAATTGCGGCCAACTACCCGGAAATTCATATTATTGCCGTTCTTGTGGGTGAGCGCCCTGAAGAAGTGACCGATATCTCCCGGCACATTAAAGCGATCACCAAAGACTCGAATATGTTGGGGGAGACGGCGGCCAGCAACTTTGATGAGAAGGCCGAAGAGCAGACCAAGGTGGCCGAGATCGCCTTGGAGCGTGCCAAACGCTTGGTGGAACAGGGGAAAGATGTAGTGATACTTTTGGACTCGGTGACCCGCCTGGCTCGGGCATACAACTTGGCTATTCCAACGTCAGGACGGACTTTGTCCGGCGGTTTTGATCCGGCGGCTTTGTACCCACCCAAAAAGTTCTTTGGGGCGGCCCGCAAGATCGAAGGCGGGGGCAGTTTGACCATAATTGGCACGGCTTTGATCGATACCGGCTCACGCATGGATGATCTTGTTTATGAAGAGTTTAAGGGAACGGGAAACATGGAACTGCACCTTGACCGTCATTTGGCCGACAGACGAATTTACCCGGCAATAGATGTGATGAGATCGGGAACCCGCCGAGACGACCTGCTTTTTGACTCCGTGGAGTACCAGAGTATTGTACTGATGCGCCGGATGCTCGATATGCTGGGCGATAACGACAGAACCGAGGTACTTTTGTCGCGTTTGCAGAAAACCAAGAGCAACAAAGAGTTTTTGGCCTCGCTCAAGGACGGGGGGTAAGTCAAAAAAACGCCACCTTGGAGGTGGCGTTTGGAGATGGCGGAGAATTAGGGTAGGGAACACAGGGGATTGTCGGTTGTGTAGCCGTTTTCTGTTCTGGTTATTTGGAAGGTGACCTTGAGAGTAGTCACCCCCTCGACTTTTTTAAGGGCTAGGCGAATGGCCTCGTCACGCTCAATCCCAGTGACAATTAGCCCATTCTTGAAAACGATCGTTGGGTCGGTTGGGTGGAAGTTGACGTAGTAGCCTTCGATTTCTATGACCCTGGATGCACTGATTTTGACTGTGGTTGGGTTTATTGTGCGGTTGTAGGTAGTGACATAACCAGTGGCACCGGCTTCTCCTACCCAATTAGCTTTGCCCGCACAGGCCTCTTCAAAAATATCTGAATAGCTCACTAAACTCAGGTAGTTTTCATAATAGTAGTTGACGGGTACCTGGGTGGGGAGAGGTGCGGGAGCAGAGAAGAGTGGTTTGGAGCAACCGAGGCTGACAACCAAGAAGCTAAAGAGTAAAATCACGGCTAATCGTTTCATAGGATCCTCCTTGGGATTGGGAAAGGGCGAGAGAATGATTACTAGCCCTATAGTGTACCACAGGCAGGCTTGAAAGTCAAGCGAGGCACCCGCCAACAGCTGAAGCAGTTAGGCGGGCAGGTAAAAAACGCCCCGTTTATGCGGGGCGCGGGGGTTATTCAGAAAAAATTGAACATTCGGGACAACAAAGGTGGTTAAGGTTGCACTCAGTCATAGTGAGACAGTACTGAGGGCTTTTGGTTTGAATAAAAGATCTGACCAACTCGCCTACTTTGCGCGTGCAGTCCCAAAAGATGTTGGGGGAAATAATAACAATCTCCTCCTTTTTAATCAGAATATGACAGATTGGATCCCGTTCAGGCACACGTGGTGCCGACTTAACCAAGATAAAAGTGGTTTTACCTTGGCAAGTAGTCGTTTCCGTGAAGGTAATGAGCCATTCTTGAGGGCATGATTTTAAAAGAAATTCCTTGAGCAAGACAAAGTCGAGCTTAATATCCATGAATTTTCTCCTTGTGAAGTTAAGTTGCGTTGGGGAGATTATATCATTATAGGGAAATAATCAACCCGCCTGCCGGACGGGCAGGTTTCCAATTATCAATTTTCAATGATCAAGTGCCAATAAACCCCTCCGGCCTAGCGGCCACCTCCCCTTGACAGGGGAGACGACCTCAAAATTCAATTTTCAATGTCATTCCGTGCTCCGACACGGAATCTATATAAATCAGTACCTATTTGCATGGATTCCGGATCAAGCTTCGCTGTCCGGAATGACAGGATTTGCGACCTGCGAGGACAGTCCTCGCAGGTGGTGAGGTAAAAGTATGAAAAGCGCCCCGATTATGCGGGGCGCGTTTGGGATCTAGGGTCTTTTATCCTTCTATGGGGAGATGAGAATCTCTTCGTAGTAGGGAACGAAGAGTTTCTCGTTTTCGCCGTTTAAGGGGCGATCGGTGAGTGTGAGATAGCGTTTGGTGATGATTTTCAGGTTCATGGAAGCGGTGACCATTCGGATTACGGACGTAGTTGCCGCCGAGAAAATGTTGGGTGTGTGAATGATGATCTCTTTATCTTTGACCTCGACGAAAAAGACAGGGGAAATCTCGAATTCCGGCCGAGCTTTCATTTCGACCAAGATTGTGTCCGTTTTGGGTAATTTGGACACGAGCCATTCTTGGTCAAGTACTTTATGGAGAAACGAGATGAGCTCATATATGTCTTGGTTCACGGGATCCTCCTTGGATCAGAAAATATGTTAAGTTGCGTTGGGGAGATTATACACTATAGGGAAATGATCAATGACCAATTTTCAATAATCAATGTCATTCCGTGCTGCGACACGGAATCTATAAAGATAGGTACCTATTTATATAGATCCCGGATCAAGTCCGGGATGACAAGAAATTTGGGATACAATTGGTTTATGAATATAAGAAGAGGGAAAGAGATCTATGCTTTTATCGACGCGGCGAATATCTTTTATGGAGGTGAGCGGAGCATGCACTTCCGTATTGATTACGCAAGATTGATGGCGTATTTGCGCGAGAAAATGAAGGTAACGAAGGTGTTTTATTATGCCGGGGTGGACGTGGATACCTACAAAGCCGAGGAAGGGAAAAAGATCGACACTAATGACTTGGTAGCGTATTACGAGGCGGAAGTGGTGAAGACGGACAAGACCGAGGAGGAAAAGACTCTTTTTGAAACACATATGAAAAGAGCCAAATTTTGCCTGGAACTGGAAAAAATGGGGTATGAACTAAGAATTAAGGCGACGAAGGTGTTTAAAAGTACCGAGGGCACAACTACGACCAAGGCCAACTGTGATGTGGACCTCACTTTTGACATGATGAGGTATATGAGCCAGTACAACGAGGCGGTGGTGCTATCGGGCGACGGGGACTTTGTGCCCGTGATCGATTATTTGATGAAGAAACATAAAAAAATCCGCATGCTGGCGCGCGCGGAGAGGACAGCTCGGGAGATGAAAGAGCTGGTGGGCGACAACTTTGTGGATTTTAAGACGATCAGAAAAGAGATTGAGGCAGAGCGAGTGGGGAAATGACCAATTTTCAATTTTCATTGTCATTCCGTGCTACGACACGGAATCTATATAAATCAGTACTTATTTGTATGGATCCCGGATCACCTGCCCGCAATCGCTGAAGCGATAGCTTCTGCAGGCGGGAGTCCGGGATGACACAAGGGTGAGGCATGAAAAACCCCGACGGAGTACGTCGGGGTTGCATTTTTCCTTAGATTTGATAGGCAGGGAATTTGGTAGTGTCCCTGAGGCTATCTTCAACGAGGTTTTTTCGAATGGTTGGGGCATCGTCTTCAAAATGGAGAAGAAGATACCTTTTGTTTTGATAATGGGTGACTGTGGCAATGAGTTTCCGCAGTCTGTCGATAAAGATCCCCTTTGGGGCGTAAATAAAGATGGAGAGTTCCCCGGAATTTTTTTTGTATGTAACTTTCCAGGCGGACGGTACGGACTCTTTTATGTTTGAAATCAGTTTGGCTTGAACAAGATCGAGTCTTTCTTCGGGCATTTTTGCCTCCTTATTGAATGTGAAAGTGCAGTTGGTGAGTATTATATCAATAATTTCTCGGTTCGAAGTGCCTGGCGATTCGGGGTGCGTAAAAGACGCGTTGTGTCATCCTCGCGCATGCGGGGATCTATACAAATCAGTACTTTATTCTTATAGATTCCCGATTAGATCGGGAATGACAAGCGAAAGTCGGTGGTGAGGGGGGTGGAGAAGGTTTTGGTGCCTACGGTGATGGTTTGGGGAGAGGAGACCATACCGTGCTGTTTGAGGATGGTGAGGGAGTAGTTTTTCGGGGTAATCGGCAGGGTGTAGGAGAGAGAAACCATTGTTTGAGCTGATGCGGGTGTAATTTGCCAGAAGCCAAGCTCGGTGAGGGAGTATTTTTGGGAAATAAGTGGAGTGATTTGTATAGATTCCGGGTCGGAGCCCGGAATGACAGAGGAGTGAGGATTAATGGTGATGTTTTGGGCATTGGAGGGAATGTAAAAACGGAGGTAGGCGAGGTAGTCGCCACCGTAATGGAAAGGCGGATTGGGGCCGGACTCAATGGAAGCATTTTGAAACTTGACGGTGACTTGATGGCTGACGGAGTTTTCGGCGAGGGTGATGATGTGATCGGTTTGTCTCTGGACGTAGGCATTGGCTTTGTTGGCGCCTAGATTGGTTTCAACCAAAAGGTAGGTGTCTAGGGTGGAGAAACTCAGTTTGCCGGCGAAGTTTTCCTTGATAAGTAGATCTTGGAAACTTTCATTGGTAGAGTTGACGACTATGTTTTGATTTTTTAAGTCCAGATAAAGAATTTGGGCGATTTTAAGCTTTTTGTTAAGTGGAAGATCTGAAATTTTATTTTTTAGAGCCAAACCAACAGCGGTGAGAACGTCTTTTTTCTGGGTGGAGCCGGGGAAAAAATTCATTTCGACCTTGCCTTGGAGAAATAGGTAAAGATTGTCGGGAGTGATGGTGGCGTTGAACTCGGGGACGGTGAAAGAACCAACGACATCGAGAACTTTTTTGATGGTGGTGAGATTTAAAATAAGGAGATTGTCGGGATCAGGTTCTCCCCCTTTTTCAAAAAACCAGCGGAGAGTGGTGGCGGCGGTGGGAAAGTTCGGTTCCCAGTCGGCGTTGGCCAGTTCCCAAGTACCATGCCCGAAGGCTTCTTGGATGGGGGCGGGCGGGGTGACGTAACCTTTGAGCTGGCCGTTGGGGACGTAGATGTCCTGAAAGGAGAGGTCAAGGTTTAATTTGTATAGATTCCCGATCGGGTCGGGAATGACAGCACCTGCGAGGACAGTCCTCGCAGGTGACGAGGGGGTGGAGATCGTCAGTTTGGCATAGGAGCCTGCAAAGCCACCGTTGGCGCGCATCTCGGCATCGTTGCCGAGAAGTATGAGATAGGAGGTGGGCTTGTCTATTCCAAGCAGGTAATTAGTAAAGGGAAGATAAGGTTTAACGAGGCGGGCGAAGGGAACAAGAAAGATAATCAAAAGACTAAAAAAAATGGAAGTGGTGGCATAGAGTCGGGGGTGCTTCACAAAATAATTGTATATTAAGGTATGACACTACGAGATAGATTGTTATTGTCGCCGCTTTATGACTGGTTTGGGAAGCGGTCTTATGCCCAGTCGGGGGAGGATATTATTGCCGATATAGAGCTTGGGAAGAAAAAGAAGGGCATATATATAGATGTAGGGGCGTTTCACCCAAAACTATTTTCGAATACCTATTTGTTTTATAAACGGGGGTGGAGCGGGGTCGTGATCGAGCCCCGACCGGAGGCGAGAGAAGACTTTTTGAAAGTGAGGCCAAGAGATAAGTTTGTGGGCTTGGGAGTTGGGGCTAAAAAAGACGTATTGGAGTATATGGAGTTTGATGAGAGTGCGGCAAACACTTTTTCCAAGACCCAGGCGGAGAAAAATACCAAGGAAGCGGGGAGAAAGCTACTGCGAAGAATAAACGTGGCGGTGATGCCGTTACGGGATATCTTGGCTAGTTGCGGTATGGAGGGGGCGGTGATCGACCTGATGTCGGTGGATGTTGAGGGGATGGATGAGGAAGTTTTGCGGTCAAATGATTGGGAAAAGTTCCGGCCGAAGTTAATTATTTGTGAAGATCTGGAGTTTGAGTTTCAAAAACCACAGTCATCGGGGGTGGTGAAGTATTTGCTGGGGCTTGATTATGCTTTGGTCGCCAAGACGCCGTATAGTTTGATTTTCAGGGACAGTAATATTTCGGTTTATACTAAACCAATATGAGCGAAAATAATGGTAAAGAAGATATACCTCGAATCAGCAGGCGGGATTTTCTTAGGTTGGCAGGTGCCGTGGCCGGTGCGGCAGTACTAGGAGGTTTGGGTCTGGGTAATCTTATTGTCAAAAACCCCGATGTGTTTCACAAAGAGCCATTGGCATTGACGCCGGAGATTGTGGATGGGGTAGAGGTGTATGGCTTAAAAGAAAAAATCACTTCGGCGGCCACGGTTGAACGCTTTTATGCATATCTTGATGGTCAGTTTGCCGGGGCTAACCATGTTTGGATAATGGATAAAGAAAGACAGCGAAAAGAAGTCCTAGATCCGAATGAGCGGTATCTTGAGGTGGTGGTCAGACGTTCGGCGTATGACAGCTTTGTGCAAAAACAGGCGGAAACGGGAGTTAGTTTTCCGGAGTGGATAAAAATACATGTTGATGTGATGAATAGGTGCCTGAAGGCAGCCAAGCCACCGGTGGAGATGAAGGCGGTACTGAGAAGGATCCTAGTGGTGGAGGATGAGGCCACAAAAGAGTTTTGGGATGAGAGTGCCTACAGGCAGGGAAACTCTTTGGGAAGCGCTCTTGACTGTGCCTGGGTAAATCGGTTTTATCCTTTCTCTTTTGATACCGATGAGAGTTGGGCTGTCGCTGACGATTATAGAGACAGTGGCGGAGGAAAATTTTGGGAGTTTCGTCATGAGGATGGTAAAACCATTATTGGAAGCCCTCCGGGAAAGGTTCCATTTGATTATTTTTATGAGTTTTCCGAAGAAAATGACTCTCTTTCGGGTAAAAATAACATCAGCTTTGATATGGGTTTAATTCATGAGTGGAGCCACTACCTCTTAAATTTACCCGATGAGTATGCACAGGATGTACATGACGCAACACAGAGGTTTAAGGATTTTACTTTTGGGACAGAAAGCTTCGAGGCACCGAGTATGAGTCCTTATCTTGCCTATTTGATGCGGGAAAACATAAGGCTTAAGGCAAGGAACGCTTTTTCTGATGACAGTCGGAGGACAGAAAACTCCTTTCGTGATCATTCAGGGGAAGTTGAGATTGTGGTCGTTGCAAATAGCAGGGTCGAGGTGAGGAGAGTGAATTTGTTGGACGGTTCATTTTATCGTGGTAAAAGTGTGTCCACCGGTGCGGATCAAACCTCCGAGACGAACTCTCTAAAACTGGGAGATAATTTGTTTCGAGGCAAAATTAACTGTTGGCTTGTTAAAAACGTAGATAGTCAGACAACTCGCGAAGTGTTTTTACCGGCGGCGGCTTTTAATATGAGCAAGATCGCCGGTTTGGAGTCGGTAAAATATAGTTTGGCATTTACCGGATTTGACGACACCCAAAAAACAAAGCAGGAAGTAAAGCTGGTTGATGATGCAGACATCAACAAAATTCTTGATAACTATCAGGATTCTCCCGTTTATGCAAGGATGAAGGTTGAGGGTACGAGTACGTGGTTTGTTTGGTACTTGAGAGCTTGAGAGGGTGGGGTGGTAAAATGGACACACTGAAATAAATGATGAATAGCCTAAGACTTTTTTTGGTGGAGTGGGTGGTCGACTTTTATAAATATTTAAGGTTGGTGTTTTCTCACTTCGTGAGAAATTTCCTTTCGCCAAAATTCGCCGTTTTTGAGTCGTTTAAGACACTAATGGTCGGAAAAATGTATCAACAACGGGGGAAACACGCTCAGCTTTTTGTGAATGTGGCGGTTTTGACGGTTTTAGTATTTGGAGTGGCTTTGGGGCCATCCTTTGTGGTCAATGAGTCACAGACTCAAGCCGTACTGGCTTCGGGATTCCGGAGTAAGTTTGTTTTTGCCCAAGAAACAACCACGACCAATGCCGAGGGTGGCCAGGTACAAGTACTGTCTGCCGATGCTCAGATGGCGGTTGACCCGCTGACCCAAGTGTCCGACAAACCGAGAGCCGATATTTTTGATTACACGGTAGAGAATGGGGACACACTGGCCGGCATTGCCAAGATGTTTGGGGTGGATACCGACTCGATCAAGTGGCTCAATAAAGGTATCAATGAAAAAAAACTGAAGCCCGGGTCGATTTTGAAAATTCCACCGGTGACCGGTGTGGTGCACACGGTAAAAAGCGGTGAGACGATCTACTCGGTGGCAAAACGTTACAACGTGTCCGCCCAGTCGATTGTTGATTTTCCGTTTAACGAGTTTACTAATGATGAAACATTTGCTTTGGCTATCGGCCAGCAGCTGATCGTGCCTGATGGAGAGATGCCGGCAGAAATAATTACTTCGCCAAGGGGAAGTTTGGCCAACCAGCTAACGCCTAATGCCGGGGCGGTGTCGGCTACCGGTATCTGGATCTGGCCAACACAGGGAACGATCACTCAACAGTTTAGATCGTGGCATAAGGGACTGGATATCGCCAGTCATAATGGGGGAAATATCTTGGCGGCCGACTCGGGAACGGTGATCGTGGCCGGATGGATAGACAATGCCGGCTATGGAAATCGGGTAATGATTGATCACGGTAATGGTTACAAAACGCTTTATGGTCACATGAGCAAGATTGCCGTGACGGTGAGGCAGACGGTGAAACGTGGTGATGTACTGGGTCAGATGGGGTCGACCGGACGGTCGACGGGGACACACCTCCACTTTGAGATCCGAACAGATGCGGGGAATAAGGATCCGTTGAGTGTGTTGAAGTAAAACGTTGTCATTCCCGACCTGATCGGGAATCTATTCAAATTATTCAAAATTCGGTATCTATTTATATAGATCCCCGCTTTCGCGAGGATGACAAGTTTGTTTGGGGTGAAGGGGATATAAAGTATAATACAAGGCATGGTGGATCAGGTAAAAATCATGGTCAGGGCGGGGAACGGCGGAGCAGGGACCGTGTCTTTTCGCAGGGAAAAATTTATTCCCAAGGGCGGTCCAGACGGCGGAGACGGCGGTAAAGGGGGAAATGTGTATTTGGAGACCGATCCTAATGTAAATACTTTGCAGGACTTTGCCCATAATAAAAAGTTTGCCGGAGGGGATGGCGAAAAAGGACACGGGAAAAAAATGTCCGGAAGTAAGGGTGAGGATATTACCATTAAAGTTCCCGTGGGAACTTTGGTGAAACTGACACGTTTGGGTGTGAATGACCCCACTTCGTCCGACCTACGAGGACAGTCCTTGAAGGTTGAAGATGCTAAAGAAGTGCGGGTTCGGGGAATGGCGCTTGGGGTTTTGGGGAAACTTTTTAGCCAAAAAAAAATTGAGGGAGAGACGTGGCAAAGTTTTGACCTTTCTGAGCCCTGCCTGCCGGCAGGCAGGCTTTTGATCGCCCGCGGGGGTAAGGGGGGCAGGGGGAATGTCCATTTTAAGGGGGCTTCAAGAACCACGCCCATGATCGCCGAGGATGGGCAGATGGGGGAGTCATTTGAGGCTGATCTGGAGCTAAAACTTTTGGCAGACGTGGGTTTGGTGGGTTTGCCAAACTCCGGAAAGTCGACACTGCTGTCTGTATTGTCGAATGCCCGACCGAAGGTGGCCGACTACGAGTTTACAACGCTGGAACCAAACTTGGGTGTTCTTAAAGTGGGCGACAAACATTTGGTGATTGCAGACATTCCCGGGTTGATCGAGGGGGCAAGCGAGGGTAAGGGTCTGGGGATTAAATTCTTGCGGCATATTGAGAGGACAAAAGTATTAATTCACTTAGTCCCCGCTAATGACCCCACTTCGCCTTCGGCTACGTTAGGGGCAGGGGAAATTTATAAAAAATATTTGGTGATAAGAAAAGAGCTGAAGTCGTTTGGGGCGGGTTTGGAGCAGAAAAAAGAGATTGTGGTTTTGAGTAAAATTGATTTGGTGGATGCAGAAGTGGTGAAAAAAACCGTGAGTTATTTCAAGAAAAAGAAGATCGTCTTGTTACCGATTTCGACGGCAACAGGAGCGGGGATGAAGGAACTATCGATAAAGTTGATTATGAGTGCCTAAAAGTTCGAATGTAACAATTGTTTGACTGTTCCTACTTTTTTCTGTGTACAATGCTCTCCAATCACCGGTAATATTAATGCTTTTAGTTCCCTGGTATTTTCCTTTTAATTGATGATTGTGTAGTTGTGGGTGAAGTGTATCCCGTAAAAACAACTCAAATCGCTTGCGAAAAGCGATTTTGATATCAAGAGGTGCTTTGATTAGTTGCTTGTTGAAAGTGTGGGAATACTCAATCCTTTTTTGATTGATCATCGTCAATAAGACTATCTAAATATTTTAGAGCATCATTTTCGTTGGAAAAAGAAACAACCTTACCTTCCTTAACTTCCTTTTCAGATTTTTTGAGCATGGCGATCATGTAGTCGGAGGGGATTTCGGAGGTGGCGCTAAAAACTACGGTTTTGGTTTTGATAAGTTGCTTGAGGTAGGCATTTACCAAAGAACTTAGGTTAAAACCTAGTTCACTGGCTACTTCTCTAGCCTTTGTTTTAATTTCAGGACTTGTTTTTATATTGATGACTGCTGTATACATATATACTTAGTATATACTGAGTATAACTATGTGTCAAGTGGGGTCGCTAGAAGTCGACACACTCTCTGGCGTAGCCACCTGTGTCCGGGTCTATTCTGGAACAGTCCATGGTTGAACCATCCGGCAGTGTGAAAGGGGAACAGCTTGCGTCGCAAAATGAAGGACTGCAAGCGGGAAGACCACCTTCGGAAACAACAACACAGGCACCACTTTTACAGCCATAGTGGATAGGGCAGACTTCACGGAAGCTACAACCGAAGATGAGGTCTGTGCCACTCATGTCGGATGACGTTACGGCAACTGTTTTCGGGCAAAAAGAAATACCGTTGGCTTGTTTGTCAAAAAACGAGTAGATTTGGGCATAAACGGCATACTGTTGGGGACAGGTAGTGTCTGTAGGGGTGAGGTAGAGGGTGTAGGGCTTTTTGCTATTTGGGTCACAAGGCATGGTTTCAAGATAAGGCTTAAGGAAGTCTGAACCGCAGACATAACTGGGACGACCTTGAGCGTCATGTATGGGAAAGTTGGGATAACACTCGTGATCCGAGTAATAGGCTTCGAGGGCGATCTTGATCTTGTTCAGGTCGGCTTTGCGGCGGGCGTCGTAACCTTTGAAGATCTGGGCCATAGGGTTGATGCCGACTAGGATAATAAGACCGAGGATGACAATAATAGTGACAACGATAAGAATTTCTGCGAGAGTGAAGCCTTTATGCTTGGTTGTCATTTATGTTAGGGAAATATGCACACTTGTTCCCAGTGCGGTGGCGACTTTTTTCAGGAAGGCGAGAGATGGATTGTAGGTGCCGGATTCCAAGCGGGAAAGGGCTGATTGTTTGGTGCCCATTTTGTCGGCTAATTGTTTTTGAGACATACCCCTTTCTAAGCGTTTACGAATAATCGCCTCAATAATTTCGTATTCCGGCCCAAGTCGGTCATATTCGGCCTTTATTTCAGGGTCTTTCATGGCTTTGTCGAAGAATTTTTTGAATGGTACCGGTTGAAATTTATCCATGGTGTATTTATAACATATATGTTATGTTAGGTCAAGAGGGAGATTCTTTTTTGGGCGATATCAATTTCACGACGGGGTGATTTTTGTGATTTTTTGATAAAGGCGTGAAGTAAATAGATTTTGTGGTGAAAGAAACAGTAAAAGATACGGATTTCTTGTTTGCCCCGGATCCGGAGTTCAAAAAGATTACGAGAGATTGGTTTTGAATAGGGCATGGTTAGTTTAAACCCGAGTGTTTCAAGAAGTTTTATTTGTTTAAATACTTTGGAATAAGTAGGTTTTTCAAGAGAAAGTAAATAATCGTTAATTGTGGAGTTAAAAAATGATACTTCCATGATGTTATTATTACATAAGAATTGGTATGTTTTGTCCCGACGGAGTACGTCGGGACTGCGGATTACCTTGTCTCGACGAGCCAGTAATTGAAGGAGGTTTCGGGGGAGTTGGTGTCACCGGTAATGCCGACGGTGAAACCGACGCCTTCGGTTTTGGATTTCACAAAAAGAACTCGACCATTGGTGTCGGAGGTAGGCGTGATGTAGATAAGGGTTTTTGGAGTAACTTTTGTGCTCAATATCGATAGTTCGGTTGTACCGACGGTGATGGTGGCGGTGCCGATGGTGGCGTTCGTGTTGGTTTCCATCGTGCCGGAGCCCGAAGCGGTGTTGTTGCCGGAGGCGATGACTAAACCATCGGTGGTGAGCATGGCAAACCTGGCGGAGTCTGAGGCGATGGTGGAAGATCCAACGGCGAGAGTACCGGAGACGGTGGCTGTTTCGGTGTCCAGACCTTGGGAGTAGATCGTGCCCGTAATGAGCAGGTCGCCGTTTACCAGCACTTTGCCGTCGGGATAGAGGGTCATGAGGTTAGCCAGTAAGTGAATTGATTTGTCGCCTGTTGGCTGAATATAGAGATCGGTGTCGAAGGAGGAGATGGAGTGGCCGAAGATAGAACCGTTGGCCATCAGGTCGTTCGCAATAAGGGTGTGAACGTTAAGAGAGTTGAGGGCAAGGTCGGAGGGGATCAAGGCTGAGGTGGTGGCAAGAGGCGAAAGAGCCAATGGATCTCCGGAAATGGTGGCTTCGTCGACTTTGCCAAAAAGCGAGTCGTAGGTGCCATACTTGGCTTGAAGATCGGCCAGGATACCGGACGCGGTGGAGTATTTTTCGTTTAAGAGATCGATCTCACTGTGAAGAACATCAACGGTTTGACCTTTGATGTTATCGGCATAGAGAGTGCCGGAGATGGTGGCATCGATGGCGTTTAACTTATCAATGTCGGCGAGAGGAGAGATAAGTTTGGTGCGAACAGTAAGATTGTCGGCGACCAGACTGGTAACAACAGCGACACCGGCTTTGAGATTACCAACAAGACTGCTGAGGAAAGAAGAGACTTCAAAATTATCTTGGCCGTTTATTTTAAGGGAGTAACTGCCGTCAAGTTTGGCAATGAGCTCGGGGGAGATAACCGGATTAGCAAAGATACTATCTATATTAGTGTAGACATTGGGGTCGTTTAAAACATGGCCGATGGAGGTAGATGATGAGTTGCGGGTGTTGGTCCATTTGTATGAATCAAAGCGGGGGGCGGTAAGGCGGTAGGTGATGTTCGTGGGGGTGGAGGAGTAGATAGCGAGAATTTTATTGGCCGTGTCGACTTCATACCAGGCTTTGGCTTGGCCTTCGGGAGTAAGAAGAACGGAGAGATCATTGATATGAGACTGAAGGTCGGTGGTTTGGCTAAATAGCCAGACATCGGAGCCGATTTCTTGCTGGTCGAGGTCAATCAGGGTGCGGTAACCGACGCCTTCAAGGTAGTCGCTTGGGGTGGTGGTGACTTTGCCGACGGTTTCTTCTTTGATGCCGACCATAGAGGCCATGTAGGTAGCGTATTTAGCGCCATTGATGGTGTATGGAGGGTCAACGGTACCGACGTCGATCTTGCCGGCACCGGCGCCGACGGTGACTTGTCCGCCGGTAGTTAGGGTACCGGAAACTTGGGCATTGCCGCTGACATAGAATTTATCTGTGCCAAGGGCGGCGGTGCTGTTGACGGCCAGCCCTCCCGTGGAAACATACCAGTCGCCGTTGGCGAGATATTTATTGGTAACGGCGATGGTTTCGGTGCCGCTGGTGTTGTAAACGCTACCAAGGTAGGCGCCCAGCCAGGGATAGGTGGCACTGCCGAGATAGTTATTGGAGCCGGTGTTGGGGTAGATGTTACCGGCAACGACCAACTTTGCCGTCGTCGGCGTCGCCACCCCAATACCGACGTTGCCGGTGTTTGTGATTGTCACTTTGCTTGTACCCATTCCCTCAGCAGCAGCAGCAGCACGGGTATAGAAATTAAACCCGCTTGCATCTTGATACAAAAGAGCAGAAGCGCCAGCCGTATTATCTTGTTTCCAGCCTGTACCAGGAATAACATAAGTATTATAGCCAACATATGCGGACACATTATCATTGCCAAAATATGCGCCATAAGTGCCGCCAGAAGGAAATGACCTAATTTGACCATTAACTTCCAACTTTTGCCCCGGTCCCGTCGTCCCGATGCCGACGTTGTCTCCTTGGTTGGTGTTATACAGGTATGTTCCGGTGCGGGTCCAGTAGCCCGATATTCCAGTTCCAGAGGGTAGTGCCCAACTCAAAACACCTGAACCATCATTGGTCATGAGTGATCCGACTACGCCCTGTACAGAGGGGAATGATGTTATGACATTATTTAGAAGAACTATATTGCCTGTGGAGTTAACCTGGAATTGGGAGGAAGCTCCAACCGAGAGCATGGAAATGGGATTCGTCGTCCCAATGCCGACGTTGCCCGAATTGTCAATGACCATCCTCGTTGTCCCGCCGGTTTGGAGATTGGCTACCGCCGTGGTATTGGAAACAGGAGCCGCCGCCCCTAAAGAAGCATCCGCGATGGTGTCTGAAAAAGTGGTCGTAGTGTTGTCCGCAATGGTGGTCAACAACAGATATGACCCGGTGTTCCCGGCTACTGTACGATAGATTTTTCGGGAAATAGTTCCGGCCGGTCCGGTGGGAATGGTGGAAAGAGGAACCGTTTGCCCTGTTGTCAAAACACAGGTAATGATGCTGGAAGCGGTTCCGGCGGTGGTTTCTCCGGCACCAACGGAAGTGAAGGTTACAACATAACTGTGTGTCCCGGCCGTACAACTTCCTCCGGTTGTTGGAGTTCCTGCTGTCAAAGCGGTGGGAGCGGTGAAAGCAGTGAAGTTCTGGGAACCAACAAGATCGAGCTTTGCTACCGGAGACACTGTCCCGATGCCGACGTTGTCTCCTTGGTTGGTGTTATACAGGTATGTTCCGGTGCGGGTCCAGTAGCCCGATATTCCAGTTCCAGAGGGTAGTGCCCAACTCAAAACACCTGAACCATCATTGGTCATGAGTGATCCGACTACGCCCTGTACAGAGGGGAATGATGTTATGACATTATTTAGAAGAACTATATTGCCTGTGGAGTTAACCTGGAATTGGGAGGAAGCTCCAACCGAGAGCATGGAAATGGGATTCGTCGTCCCAATGCCGACGTTACCCGTGCCATTAGGATTAAGGAGGATGTTGCCGGTGGTGTTATACGTTGCTGAATTACCAAGAACCAAGTTTTGTCTGTTTGTTGTGGAGATATTGCCATTACCATCAATGAAGGTAGAGACATTAGCGACAGTTCCGGAAATACTGGCTGTTGGGGTTCCCCCGGTGTTGATGCCCGTAAAAGCGAACTTGGCAGAGGCAGTAGCATTACCGCCAAAAAGAACATCTACAGTAGCATTCTTGGGGAAGAGAGCACCACTTTCTATGGACCAGAGGTCTGTAGCTGCTACACAGTTGCCTGAAGCATCACAGACCTGATTGGCTCCTTGATACAAAGTGGTGCCATAGATGGCTTTCCAGAGTAGAGAAGCAGTACCAAGATTAGTAACATTAGTAGTATTGGGAGCGACATAGCCTCCGGAGACGGCATTTAAGGGATTAAGAGTAATGTTACCGGTGGTATTTCCTCCAATGACTAAAGGATTAAAAGCGGTTGTCTGTATGGTTCCCGTGCCTGTCCTAAAGGACAATGATCCCGATACCGAGGCTGCTCCGGCGACATCAAGCACGGCTGTTGGGGCTGTGGTACCAATGCCGACGTTACCCGTGCCATTAGGATTAAGGAGGATGTTGCCGGTGGTGTTATACGTTGCTGAATTACCAAGAACCAAGTTTTGTCTGTTTGTTGTGGAGATATTGCCATTACCATCAATGAAGGTAGAGACATTAGCGACAGTTCCGGAAATACTGGCTGTTGGGGTTCCCCCGGTGTTGATGCCCGTAAAAGCGAACTTGGCAGAGGCAGTAGCATTACCGCCAAAAAGAACATCTACAGTAGCATTCTTGGGGAAGAGAGCACCACTTTCTATGGACCAGAGGTCTGTAGCTGCTACACAGTTGCCTGAAGCATCACAGACCTGATTGGCTCCTTGATACAAAGTGGTGCCATAGATGGCTTTCCAGAGTAGAGAAGCAGTACCAAGATTAGTAACATTAGTAGTATTGGGAGCGACATAGCCTCCGGAGACGGCATTTAAGGGATTAAGAGTAATGTTACCGGTGGTATTTCCTCCAATGACTAAAGGATTAAAAGCGGTTGTCTGTATGGTTCCCGTGCCTGTCCTAAAGGACAATGATCCCGATACCGAGGCTGCTCCGGCGACATCAAGCACGGCTGTTGGGGCTGTGGTACCGATGCCGACTTTTCCGGTACCCAGGTTGAAGAAGGCATCTTGGTTGTTGGTGCCCGGGAAGTGGACCAAGGCTGAGGCTGTCGCCGTGTCACCAAGGTTGAGGTCGTTGGTCACTTCCAGAGGCGCCAGGGAGCCAAGAGTGCGTTGCCAGAGATTGCCGGAAGAGGCGGCGATGTCGATACAGGTGAGCGTGTCACCAACTTGTTGGAGGGCTTCCCCGGCAGGGCAAGCACCAGGGTAGTTTTGAAGTTTGGTCCAGTCCAGTTCACTGATTTCGGCATTGCCAATTTCTCCGTTGGGGAGTGAGACCGTACCCGAGTTAACCGTTAGGCCGGTAAGGCCGGTGAGAGTACCTGTTGCGGTAATGTTGCCGTTGTTCCCTATGGTGAATTTTGTAGTGTTTGCTGAGGATGAGGCAGTAAAAATGTCACCGGTGCCATTTTGATCGATAATAAGGGCGGCATTGGCGAGAGTTGCTTTGGTGTTTACAGCTGTTTGACCATTTATTGCTACATAAAAACGGTCGACTTCAGGGGAACCGGTAGTGAGAGAGAGGAGCCGGCCTGTCGCCGTATTGTTGCCTACATAACCGGCAATAAGATTGCCAGAGGTAAGGAGAGCATTTCCGACATAGAAGGTGTCGGTTGAGGTAGTGTTACCGAGAACTAGAGCTCCGCCATTGCCGATGGCGTCCGGTTGAATGACAACATCACCGCCGGAGTTGCTGGCGGTTTGCAGGACAAGGGCTTGACCGCTTAGGGTAAAAGTGCCGGAAGTAGAGATGATGTCGGGGGAGGCGGCGGCAATGGTAATGTTTCCGAATGCATCAACGATGGGAACTGTATTGATGGTGGCAGAGGCGGAAGCGGGATACCCCTGGAGGGTCTCGGAGTTTAGGGCGTAACCAACGGTGGCAATTTGCTGACGGGGGGTAAGGGTTTCGACGCCAACGGCAACTTCCAAATAAACATCGCGATTTAGCGTGAAAACTGTGCTGTCAATTTCCGATCCGCAGGTGCCATTGCCAATTAGGGTGTTGAAGATACCATTTTGATCAGGGGTGATAGAGCAAGTGCCGGAAGTATATAGTTGGGAACCGGCGGTTGGGTCGTTCCAGAGCTTGAAGACGACATCAACGGCTGTAGTGATGGGGGTGCCGGAAGAGGAAGTAAGACGGCCTTGGAAAGAGAGCTGGCGTCGGGGAACTGTGGGCAGAGCGGCCGAACTAGGTGTGGCTTGTTTGACAATCTGGTTGTAGCCAAAGATAACCATGGCAGAGGTGGCTAGAGCCAGAATGGCGAGGTGAAGATAGGGCGTAAACGGCAGGGAGTTATATTTTTGATACCAAGTAGCCAGGCGGCTTTTGGGGCCATTTTTAGCGCTTTTGTTTTTGTTTATGGTTGAAAATCTTTCAAACCAAGAGAGGGGGGCCAGTCGGGGAGTTTCACGCTTGTATTCAAAGGGATTGGAAGGAATATATTTTTGCAGGAAACAGTATTTGGTGAACTGTCTTATTGATGACTGACGTCTGGCAATGACTGATGTACCGGTATGACTAAGTTTGAGGTAGGTAACATAGGCATTTAGCTGGGATTCACTAAGAAGATTCTCCAGATCCTGATCCATAAAGGGGGTGGAACTGGCGCTCCAAGCAAAGAAGTGATTAAGATCCGAAACGTAGTTTTTGACTGTAGAATTGGTCTTTTTTTCTTTTTCCAGAAAATGTTTAAAATGGTCAAGAATTTTTCCGACAGTCGGCAGAGAGGCATCTTCCGATTTATGAGAGGAGTTTATTGATGGGAGAGTGTTTTTGGATGTATGAAGAGGTTCTTCGGGACTTGAAGTGAGACCAAATTTTGATGATAGGAAGGTAGAAAAGCGTCGAATCGAGGCGGAGCGGCGATTGGTGGTGTTTTGGGGGGTAAAGTTTTTCTTTTGTTCGGTGAGGTAGAGGGGAAGGTATTTTGATATATTTTGAAAGATTTCTTGAACAGTGGGCATGGATTCCGGGTCGGTGCCCGGAATGACGGGAGAAATGGAGGCACAGAAAGAGAAAAAGTGACGAAGATCGGAAAGGTAGTTCTTGACGGAGACATTGGATAGTCCGGCTTCGAAAAGAAAGCCGGAAAAAAGGGTCTGTAATTCTAGTTGGTTGGGCAGGAACGTCATTTAGTTTACAGATATGTGGGTAAAGATTTATTATTTTGCTGATAAAACGAGAAGAAAGATAACAGGGAGGATGAAGATAATTCCCGCAGTCAAAATCTCGATGATGGAGACCTTTGTACCTTGAGAACTAACGGTCCAGTCTTGTTGAGAGTAGTCGTTTATTAACATTTTTTGGTTGTTGTTGATAACTATGTATTAAGTTCAAATTAGACGATATTAGACAAATTTATACTGTCATATACTAATATAATAGGGATTGGTGACGCTGTCAAGTCCGGCAGATAACACCTAAGAAAGGGGAGAATGACGGTTAAGATGTTGCGGTAAATAATGATGGAATAGATAGACGGAAATAGTGACAAAACTTGTTGAATATTTAACGCAGAATCATGCGTTAATCTATTTTCACAAGCGTTAATCAAGGCTATCAACCTCATTTCCAATGCGGAAATGTAATTTAGGCATAAATTCACACGTTTGATATCTAAAGATATATATAGATTGCTAATGTCTCCATGTGATATAGAGATCATAAATATATTGTTATAGTTGAGGTTTATGCCCAAAAGGACTGAGTAAACCCGAATGCCTGTCGTCATTGCGAGTTTTGTACTCAAAGCGAAGCAATCTCATGCAGTAACGTTTGGCGGGGATTGCTTCGTCGTGAATACACTTCTCGCAATGACGACAGTGTCATTCCCGACCTGATCGGGAATCCATCTGGAACTTATTAATATAGATCCCCGCTTTCGCGAGGATGACAAGACGAAGTTATTCAACACCCTCGCTATCTAACCATTGACTTTGATATCAGATGTGATATCATCTAAATATATGAACAAACAAAAAATATACACTTTTCAAGACGATCTTCGGGAAAGCCTAGAAGATCCGGGTTTCAAAAAAGCCTGGGAAGAGTCCGAGCCTGAATATTTACTTGCCAAACATCTAATAGAGAAGCGTCTTGCCAAAAAACTCTCCCAACGAGATCTAGCCAAAAAACTCAAAACCTCCCAAGCGGCTATTTCTCGAATCGAATCAATGAACGGCAACCCCTCTCTTCATTTCCTTATGCGGGTCGCTACTGCCCTCAACTCAAAACTGGATATTCGGATTTAACTACAACTTTCTGGATCGAAAATGACAAAAATTGTCATTCCCGACCTGATCGGGAATCTATACAAATAGGTACTGATTTATATAGCCCGGCTCGGTGGCCGGGATGACAGTGCGCGAGGATGATAGAGATATGCGGATATTATTTTGAAAGACGTGGGTAGAGATACTCGGAGAAGACGAGTTGGAGAGATAGGTAAAGATAGATGAGGAAGAAGTAGTTTGGCTGAATTATCATGGCGATGGCGGATGTCAGACAGGCGATGGCAAGAGGCAATGAGCGGTAGGTCATGAAGCGCCGGCGGAGGCGATCTGGGGACATTTCAGGGTCGTCCGGGATGGGGAAAAGACAGGTTTGTGGTAGCAAAGCACCGGCAAGAATAATATTTTTCCATTTTCTGCCGGTGCAGGTAATTTTGATAAATAATTTTTCGGGTAAGGATTTTTTCAGTGAATAATTGCCGTTAATATCTGAGATGACCGTTTGCCAGGCGGAGTTAAGTTTATCCGGGTCAAACATGTCGAGGGTAGCGAAGGGTACGGTTTGATAGTCTTTCTTGCCGATGAAGGGGAAAAACAGGATAGGCAGGAAGCGAAACAGAAGAGTGAAACGGGTTTTGGTGCCGTAAAAGGTCATGAAAAGATGGAGAGGAAGGCCAAAAACCAACAATAATATAATTATCAATGACAGATTTTCAAGTAACCAGTTATGGAGAACGGGGGTGGCGGTCAGAAAAATCGGATGCGTGGGGACAATGGCGGTAACCCGAACCGACTCGATGACGGCAATTGCAGCTGTAATTTCATCCGTGGCGGTGTCAGTTTCCGGGTCAGTGGCGTTGGCAAAGTTTTTGATTTTGACGACGTAGGAGTCGGCAAAATTGGCAACTCTTCCGGCTGAAGGAGCGGGGGCGATGGGGGTGTTGGTGCCGTTGATATTTCCAATAGTTAGGATAATGTTTGTGTCTTTTGGTCCCGCGCCAGTGTAGTAGAAATCAAAACAATGAAAATTAGTGAATGAAGTACAGCCAGGGCTTCCGGATGGGATGGTGTTTACGGTTGTGAAAGTGTAGCCGGGAGAGTTGGTAGCGGAAATTGTTGGCGCAATATTGAAGTCAAAACCGGAGATATCGGGCAAGCCATCGTTACTATTTATTGCGGGGGATTGAATAAGAACGCGAAAGAAACCATTGGGAACAGATGAGGTGGTTTTGAACGAGATGACATGTTGGGGTCTGGACTTGAAGTAGATGACATCGTCGGGATCCGCGTCTCCGGCGGCCAGGTTGGTGGTGAGGGTGAACTCGTCGTCGTCGATGATGGAGGCAATCGTGTAGGAGTTGGTGCCGCCGATAACCACGGTGTCGCCGGGTTTAAGTCCGGCGGTAGAGACTGAAGTAGCATTACCGGAAACGGCGGTGTATATCCAGACATGGGAGCTTTCGGCAATAGTTGGGTCTTTGACACGACCGTTGAAAGACATGCGGGAGCTTTGGAGAGTGTCTTTGGCTTGTGTAAGGTTGCCCGCAGAGTTGGTTTGTTTTGGGGAAATAAGACTGACAAGTTCAAGAATAAGTGCAAAAAATAGAACCGCAGATATACTTTTATTTTTCATGTCTAGTAATAATATGTCACCCATTATATTGGTTGTTAAACGTCTTTTCTGAGGGCCTTGAAGTAATTTTTACAATAGAGATAACTATTACAAGACTGAGGAGGAATCCTAGGCTTAATTTGAGCGGAAAAAAGAAAATTTCTATAGTACCGGTGGTGTTGGAGTTGTCGGTTTTAATTTCCAGGGCGATCTGGTGAAAGCCGATCTGACCCAGGGTAGGATTGAATTCAAAGATATTTCCATTGGTGTTTAAAAGCTGTCTTCTGGACTTCGCTATCACATTGACCGGGAGAATGCCTTCAAGGTAGACGGGTTTGTTGTTTTTGGTGGTGACGCGGAAAACGCCTTTGGTTTCGGCGGTAAAGTTGCCTTCGTTTTTCACGGTGGCAGTAAATTTTAGAGGAGTAATGCTGTCTACAAAGTAAAGATTACCGATGTTGATGAAGGAACCCTCGGTTGGGTAAAAGTCTTCGATCCTTAGTATGGTGTCCGGAAAAGCCTGGGAACTGATGGTTATAAGAAGATTTGCGCCGATGGTGGCTCGGACGGCGGTTCCTTGAAAGGTTTGATCAACGGTGTTTTCATAAGTGGAGACGGTTAGGGTGGCGTAGATGTCTTTTAGGGGAGCCGAGTCCGGAACGGAGAGGCTAAGGACCAGCTGTTCCGAGGCGCCCGCAGCAATTGAGAAGGGTTGGTCGAGTTTTTTTTGGGAGTTGGCGAGACTAAAGTAGCTTAACCAGGGGGCACTGGCCTTGGGGTTAAGGATGGGATTACCAAAGTTGTCGGCTTCCGAGAAAGGAACGATGCTGGCGACCAGGGTTTTGTCCGTGGCACTTAGATTCTCGATTTTAAAAACTTCGGTGATCGACTTTCCTGGCTTGATGTGGACGCGAAGAAGGGGCGGGTAGATAGAGAGGCCGTAGTTGACGGCGGATGCCTGGTGGGGGAATATAAATGCAAAAAAGAAAATAGAAATTAATAAAATTGTCATTCCCGACCTGATCGGGAATCTATTAAAATTATTCATTATTCGGTATTTATCTGTATAGATTCCCGCTTTCGCGGGAATGACGACGTGTGAGGATGACAGTGTGTGAGGGTGACTGGAAAGTAATTTGAGTAGTTTATTGATCATTTTAAAAAGAGGGGATGGCAATGTATTGAATGGAGTTTTGGTATGTGCCGGCGGCTTGAGCGCCATCAATGTTGACTTTGTAACTGACTGTGGCGGCGGAGGAGGTAGCAATGCCGAGGCTGGACATGACAACTGCCGGCGGGTCGATGTTTTCAACAGGAAAGGGTCGATAATGGTCGGAGCTGGCGAAATCTGCCGTGTCGACATCGGCTCCGGACATATTGTAACCAAAACCGTAACGGGTGTTGTCGGTCCAGAGATCGGCGTTGGTCGGGAGACAGGGGGTGACCAGATCGCAAGAAGTGTCCGGAATAGTGGTGATGCCGTCGCCCAATCTTAGGGGGTGATCTTCGATGGCCTTGACGCTGTAACCAAAGGCACTGCCGGTGGTTACAGTGAGAACGTTTGTTTGTGGGGGGCCAGGGAGGTTGGGGGTCAGAATGCCAAAGTTGATGTCCAGGTCAGAGATCGCAAAAGAGAAGGGAATGAGAGTATTGATGTACTGAAAGCCGGCAAGAATGACGTAGCCGGCTGAGTTTAGCTGACCTTGAAAGGTTTGGCCGACGGTGTCGGTGAGATTGATGGAGCCGCTGGGATTGCTTTTGCGGCCACCGGTGAGATTTATGGTGCTCATTTGAATTTCGAAGGCTGGGGAAGTGAGGTTATCGGCAAGACATAGCGAGGGGAACAGAAATGCAATGAGAAAAATAATGATTGTCATTCCGGGCTTGACCCGGAATCTATATAGATTCCCGCTTTCGCGGGAATGACACTGTGCGGGTAAAACAAACGATATTAATCTCGTTATAGGGTATATCAGTGTTAAAAAAACGTATAATCGGAATCTGTTGGACATTTTTTTGAAAATGTTTATGATTGGGGTGACTGCCATTGATGTAGTTTTATATTATTGGTTGGTTGGTGGTGATATAGTTTGGTGTTGAGCTTGAGATGGGGAAGATTACCCGAAATAATTAGACTGTAAAATGTTTTATAATTCAATCTTATCGGATGATTCTTCAATTGATTTTTCAAGGGTGCCGGCTGAGGCATAGAGGCTGATCAAGTCCTGTTGGATGGTTTTGAGTTTTTCAAGTAGTAGTTTGGGAATGAGGACTGTTTGACTTTTGGAGTTTAAATAAAGAATGATGTCGGTAAGCGAGTTGAGAACAGAAGCGAGAGATGGTTTGGCCGTGGTGGCAATCCAGAGAAGGCTGTCGGACTCTTCGTCTTTGACGATTTCTTTTATAAGGGTGATCTTTCCCATGGATTGGAGATACTTCAGATAACTTCTGCTAAAAACCACGGCCAAAGGAGTCATCATAATGAGCGAGATAAGATCGATAATCATGAGTGAAGTGAGGTTGTGAAAGTTTTGCCAGAGGAAGATACCCACGAGAAGAGCGGAGGCAATGGCGGCCTGATTGGGAGCCAAAAGGAGAGCGATAGCGAAGAGAAGAAAGAAGAGAGTAAAGAAAATAGGGGAGTTTATGCCTCCGGAGGAGAAGATCAACAGAAGGACAATGGAAACAAGGATGATGGTGGCAAAGAAGAATGGTCGCTCATCAATTTTTCGCAAAAACAATCTGGAGACGAAATAGAGGAGAATAAGTGTTCCGGTAAGTTGGAGATTGTAGGAGCTGAGTACGGGAGACTCCGTCCAGGCAAAAATAGAGATGATAGCGAAAGCCAAAAGCAGAGTGCGCACCATCTTCATAGACATATCTTAAATATACCAGGATTATTTAGTCGTCATCCCGGGCTTGACCCGGGATCTATACAGATTACTCTAAATTCGGTATCTATTTGTATAGATTCCCGCTTTCGCGGGAATGACAAGCGTTGTTAGAATGACACAGAGATGTTGCGGAAATAGGATAAATTTAGTGCGGAATATGTTGATATACATTGTTAGGTAATTGGCAGTATATTGTTGATAGTGCTTATATATTTATGCCTATATTTCATAATACTCATTTGGATTTCATAATGGTATTTTTGACAACGTGACGTAAAATATTTGCGGAAAATGCGCAGGATGTCTTAGGAGAATCAATAATAGGTGGTATATTTTATTTGTGGAACTAGTTAAAATTACAAAATTTCTTAAAAAAATGACCGGTCTAGATCGGCTTTTAATCGCGGTTGTCTTCATTGGGGCGCTAATGAGCCTGGTAAGCATTTTTAGGGGTATTCTAATGGATCGCAAGGTGGAAGTTGAGTATCTTAGTGGAGGAAGTGTGGTGGCCGGTGAGAGTGTGACGAAGATATTTGTGGATATTGAGGGTGCAGTGATAAGCCCCGGTGTTTATGAGCTATTAGATGGATCAAGAGTAAAAGACGTTTTGGTGATGGCCGGCGGTTTGTCTGAGTCGGCCGATAGGGATTTTTGTGAAAAGAATCTGAATATGGCGGCACCTATTAAGGACGGACAGAAGATTTATATACCGGAGTCTCTTGATACCAATGCCCCGTCTGGGTATCCTAAGGCTGCAAACTCGAGCAAAATGGTCAGTATTAATAGTGCAACCGTGGCGGAACTCGATACCCTTTGGGGTATAGGACCAGCGAGAGCAGACGCTATTGTGAAAAATAGACCCTATCAAAGTGTTGATGAATTGGTGACGAAAAAGGTATTGACAAAGGCTATTGTTGACAGAAACCGTGAGGTGCTGTCGGTTTACTAAAATGAAACGGAGATGGATTTTTTTGATAATTGTTTTGATTATCAGATTTTCTCTAGGATGGGCGGAGTCATTGGAATATAGACAAAATTCGCGGGTAAAGGTTACGGGAAATATGGATAATATATATCAAAAGAACACTGAATGTATCATTGTCGTGGGGCGGTTTTGGATCGATATTCGAAACGACTGTTCCTTTTCACGATTGGCGCGAGTTCGGGTTATTGGCAGGGTGGAAAGTGGAGTGATAGATAGATTTTTAGGGAGATTATGGCTTGACAGCGCGGAAATAGAAGTTTTGGATGATGGTTGGTCTGAAACTCGGGTGAGATCTGAAAACCCGGGATTACTGGAGACGATCCGTGAAAATATTGTGAGTAAGTACAGGAGGTTCTTATCTGAACCTGAGTCAGGCCTGGTCGCGGGGATCGTTTTGGGGTACAAAAAAGATATAGGGCAAGAAATGTACAATTTGATGGTAAAAAGCGGCACGATACACATTGCCGTGGCTTCAGGATACAACATTATGCTCGTGGGCGGAACGGTACTTTCCATGTGTTTTTGGTTCTTGAAGCGAAAGCGGGCGAGTTTGGTTGCCATTATAGTGATGCTTGGGTATGCAGTTGGGGCTGGTGGCGAACCTCCGGTTATTCGAGCGGTGATCATGGCGGGAGTGGTATTTTTGGCGGCAGTTGTGGGTAGAAAGGCGATTTCCTGGTGGGTATTACTGGTGACCGGGTGGCTGATGGTTTTGATTGAGCCGTTGCTTTTGGTTAATGTTAGTTTTCAACTGTCGATGGGAGCAAGCGTGGGTCTAGTTATTGTTGAGCCTGTGATGAGGAAACTATTGAGTAGTGGTCATGAAAAATCGGCTGAAGTTTTGGGCGGATCGGGAGTACTGACATCTGTTTCGACAGTGGCGATGACGGCACCGATTATTTGGTGGAATTTTGGGAGAATGAGCTGGATTGGTGTACTAAGTAATATTTTGATACTGCCATTGGTGCCTTTATTGATGATCACAGGGGCACTAATGCAGATACTTCCTTGGGTGTTTTCTTACCCCACATATGTTATTGCGCACTGGATGGTGGAGGTGATTCGCTTTTTCGGGGGGTAAGATGAAGTGTGAACTGGAAGAGGTGGGGAATTATTTTGGCAATTCTGGGATTGTTGTGGCTATGGCAACAGTGGCCGGATGGGAAACTGCATGTGGTGTTTTGTGATGTGGGCCAAGGAGACGCATCCTTGATCGTTTTAGGATCATTTCAGGCGCTTATAGATACCGGTCCCAGCGAGCAGAAGTTGTTTGCGTGTTTAGGAAAGGAAATGCCTTTTTGGGATAGACGGATCGATCTGGTTTTTATCAGCCACCCCCAGGCGGATCACAATGGGGCGTTGAAAGGGCTTGTGAGCCGATATAAAGTCGGTAAGATAATCGAAAAGGCGATAGATAACGATGTATATAGATACAAAGATTTGTATTTTGATATATTATTTGGAGGTGGTTTGGGAGTACAAACGGAGGGGAATAGCGGTAGTGATGAAAATGAGGACTCGATGGTGGTGTTTTTGAAGTATCTTGATTTTTCGGCATTGTTTACGGCAGACATTGGAGAAATGACGGAGTTGGCACTGTTGGACGCCGGAGTGCTAAGGAAGACGAGTGTGTTAAAGGTGCCCCATCATGGGTCAAAATTTAGTTCATCAATTTCGTTCCTGACGAAGTTGAGGCCGACAGTGGCCGTGATCTCGGTTGGAGCGAAGAACAGCTATGGTCACCCCAACGGGGATACTTTGATGCGTTTAGATCAGGTGATGGCAAAAGTATTTAGAACCGATACGATGGGGACAGTGGAGGTAAGGTCCGATGGCTTGGGGCTTGAAGTTTTTCAAAATACCTATTAGTATGAAGGTGGATGCTAAGAACATCCTTGTTAGAAGATTGCTTGGTTGGAAAGTGATTGTAGACGTACAGTTAACTGCCAATCGTCCTGATCAGGATGCATCTCTAAGCAAGTTTGTTTGCACATTGCAAGTGTTTGATAAAGAGACAAGGGGCGCGATGAAAATCAAGCCCCTTTTCTTTTGGTTACAAGATTCGCAGTCACATTAAAATTTTGTCATTCTGAACGTCATTCCCGACCTGATCGGGAATCTATAAAGATAGGTACTGATTTGTATAGATCCCCGCTTTCGCGAGGATGACAGGGGATAGATTCCGGCTCGGTGGCCGGAATGACAAGTGGGTTTGATAAATCAAACCCCTACGAAGAGACTCCTTTGTTTTTTGACAGATGTTTCATTAACTCTTCAACCGAGTGAGCGGTAAACAGCTTAGATTTTCCCGATCGAATATCCTCGGTTTGTTTGTTGTATCTTCTGATCGCTTTGGGGGAAAGCTGTATTTCTTTGACAATCGGGTAGAAACCAGTCTCAACTTTATGGTCTGCCAACTGAGTGAGAAAGATCCTAACCGTTTCTTGTAGGGAAGAATACCCTTGACTGATGGCGACAAGAGTGGCTTTTTCGCGCAATTCTTTACTCATGGGAACTTGGAGTACGTCGTTCATATTATGATAATAATGTTTTGATAAGGTTTTGTCAAGTAGCAAATGTGAGGTACAATTGAGGCATGAGATTTTTGCCAAAAATATATAAACTGGGGAAGTTACGGGTCGTTCTCGTGCCTGAGGAGAGAGAGTCGGTGACGGTACGAGTGATGATCGGGACGGGGTCAAGGGAAGAAACGGATAGTGAGGCAGGTTCGGCACATTTTTTGGAGCACTTTGTATTTAAGGGCACGCGCAAGTTTCCTAGGATGTTTGATATAAACGAGGCGGTGGAAAAAGTGGGAGGCGCTTTTAATGCCTATACCGGCAATAACGAGATGGGTTTTTGGGTGAAAATGGACAAGAGTCATGTAGCTTTGGCGGCCGAGATCGTGGGGCAGGTGGTGACGGAGCCTATTCTTCCAAAAGAACATTTTGATAAAGAAAGGGGCACAATTTTGGAAGAACTGTATATGTATGAAGATAGTCCAAGAGGAAAAGCGGTTCAGGAGTGTGAAAAGCTTTTGTACGGCAAGACAAACATGGGTAGGCCGGTCATTGGGACGGTTGGTGGTTTGAAGGCAATGACGGTCGAGGAACTAAGGACGTATTTTGATAAATGGTTTACCGGAGAAAACATGGTTGTGGGTGTTGTTGGAGACTATGGATCCGACGAAGCGGTGCTTTCGTTAATCAAAAAGGAGTTTGCACCATTAATTGGTGATGGGAGAACCTTGCCCGAGAAAAATAAGTTTGCCTGGAGTGATCAAAAGGAACCAAGAATAAAGTTGGTCAGCCGTAAAGTAGAGCAAGCAGCGGTCTACATGGCGTTTAGAGGCATTAAGATGACCGATGAGAGGCGATTTGCCCTGGAACTTCTAAATATTATTTACGGTGATGGTTGGATGTCGCGTTTGATGCGGGAAGTGCGTGAAGAAAGAGGCTGGGCGTACGCCATTGGATCGTGGGCGGATCAGTTTACGGATGCGGGGAGCGTACTGGTAGGAGCGGGCTTGCCAAAAAACAAACTAAATGAGGCCGTGAAGCTGATTACGGAAATCAGTGTAGGGTTGGCCGGTGGAAATATGTGGGCAATTAAAGATGATGAACTTGAGATGGCCAAAGACTGTTTTAAGGGCAGATTTGCCCTGGCTTTTGATAAGCCGGAGGAAGTGTTGGGATCGGCTCTCGAAGATATGATGTACCGAGAGAAGATCTATACCCCCGAGGAAATTATCGCAGGCATTGAAAAAGTAACGATAAAAGATATCAAAGCTTTGGCGGCAGAGATTTTTAAGAAAGAAAATATGTCGATTGCGGTGGTGGGAGATTACAAGAAGCTGGAGTTTAAGATATGAAAAAGCCCTCCGATTCGGAGGGCTTTGGAAGACAAGATTAGAACTGTGACGGGTCGTATGTGGCAAAAACCAGGGGGAAGTGAATTTCCAATGGTCTATCCCAGTTGCCGGGTCTATAGCGAACTTTCGTTAACACCGGTCCGCCTTTGACATAAAAGATTTGACGAACATGTGTCTGTTCTTCCAGGCCTTTTCTGGTGCCGTTCGCGATGAAGATATTTGTTTGGGTTACCAAGACTGTTTTGTTCGGGAGGATTATGGCTGTTGGTCGGTGTTCGTAAACTCTAGCCAAGTACGCCTTTCCGTTGTGAACAAATTTTATGTTTACTAGTGCTTGTTTTTTCAAGGGGCTACCTCCGTGAGGGATTTGTTTGGGAAATTATACCACTTTGTCATTCCCGACCTGATCGGGAATCTATATAGATCCCCGCTTTCGCGAGGATGACATTGTTGGTTTGGAAGGCCGTTTGGCCTCCTGGGTCTTGATGCTTTGGCAGATGGGACAGTAAAGGGGAGCGGGTTTGTTCTCTTTTGCATTATTGTACTGTTCGTACTCGGAGCAGACGAAAGGGTTTTGGCAGTTTTGGCAGATAAGGACTTTGTCGGGCATGGTTATTTTTTGTAAACATCACCGCGGTAGTCCACGGTTTCGATGGTAATCATCTTGGAGTTTGAGTCGAAAGTATAGATAATTCTTAAAGGCCAAGCTCTCAGACTTCTGTAACCTTTTAGTTCACCTTGGAGAAGTTTTCCTTCAAGAGGATTGTCTAACAAGAAACGGATCTTTCTTTGCACTTTTTTCAGATCTTTGACACCGATTTCCTTGAGTTGTTTCGAGGCTGACAGTCTGTACTGTAGTTCCATTGTTCTTTGGTTACCAGCCTATTATTTTGTCGGCTTCTTTGGAAGAAATGATTTTGGATTTTTTTGATTTGAGAATGTCGGTAAGAAGTTTTTTGTCGGACATAATTTCCATGGTTTCCTGCCAACCTTCAAATTCTTCGACAGACATGATGACCGCCCCGGGTTTGCCGCGGTGGGAGATGGTGAATTGACGTAGGCCGGTGCCAACCTCATCAAGAATTTGGTAGAAGTTGGTGCGGGCTTCGTTGGCAGGGAGGGATGTGCTTAATTGACTCATAAGTGAATAGTACCACTAGTGGTACTATTTGTCAAATTTGGTGGACCTGGGGGGAATTGAACCCCCGTCTCAGCAATGCGAATGCTGTGTTCTACCGTTGGACTACAGGCCCGTGGGTATATTTTATAGTAAAATGTAGGTTGTTGGGCCCGTAGCTCACCTGGCTAGAGCGCTACTATGGCATAGTAGAGGTAGTCGGTTCGAGTCCGATCGGGTCCACAAATAAAGAAAATGTCCCATCAGGTATATTTATGAGCGATTACAAAAAATATTTAACTGATTTTCATTCCCAAATCGTAACTCCCGACGAAATAATTTTTGATGTAATTAAGGGGGTCACAAATAAAATAGTCATCAATAAAAATAGAGTTATCGCGGGAGAAGCAAACGAAGTATACGACATCGAACTTTCTGATAAATCGCATGTAATAGTTAGAATTTCAAGAGCCGAAAAACAAGAATTTGAACAAGAACGATGGGCTATAGAAAAGTGCCGTGAAATTGGTGTTCCAGTACCGGAAATATTAAGCCTTCAACATATCAATTTTGAAAATAAACCTTTACATATTTGTATCCAAGAAAAATTGGTAGGTGAACCATTGGAACGAGGCGAGATAGATTTTCATTCTTTCTCGGAAGAGAGGCAAAGGCAAATCATTTTTCAAGCAGGAGAAATACTTTCTAAGATCCATTCAATCAAAACAGAAGGCTTCGGTACACTAAATGGATCAGGAAAAGGAAGCTACGCGACCTTTTCTGATTTAATGCGAGAGCATGTTAATCACGAGGAAGATTTTTTATCTATGGCAAAAGAGATGAATTTCGATTTAGGTGCAATGAAAAAGATATTCCGGATTTTGAAAGAAAAAAGCAACTCACTACCAATCATAGAGTCGGTGCTCAATCACAATGATTTTGGACCAAAACATATTATGCTTAAGGACGATATAATATCCGGTATTTTAGATTTTGGAGAAGTCAACGGTCACTCTCCAGTCAATGATTTTGCGAAATGGGATTATTGGTTTAGTGACGAAATCCCTCTTGACTGGTTAAAAAGTGGTTACTCAAACAAAACCTTATTTGCGGATAATTTTGATGAAATCTTGCACTGGATACGATTGAATAATGGTCTTGGTGTTTTGTGGTGGTATCACAGTAAAAAATATTTACAGGCAGTAGAAAGGGCTAAAGAAAAACTATATAAAGATTTAGCATTTTGCGGTTTGGACTAGAAACGCAAAAAATCGCGCAGGGGCACTCGCAGCGCTACCTTTGAAACTCAGTCCGAATTTTTTCGTAAAGAGTCCACAAATAAAAATCCCCCTGATAACAGGGGGATTTGGTTATTTGAGGGGAACATCTTGGGCGGCTTCCTGGAGCATTTGTTCAAGAGTCAGGCCACCGGGTCTGCCTGAAGTTCCGTTTGGATTTGGGGGAAACAGTCGTGGAAGGCATAAGGCCATGTTGTCCCCGGTGTAGGAAAACAACTGTTTTAAGTCGCGAGTTGAGCCTCCAAAGGCATATTTTATTCCAAGTGAAGCGATGAGGTCCGAGTTTGAGGAGCAGGCTTCGAAAGGCCAGGACAGGCTATAGACATTAAGCCCCAAAGCGTCATGAATTTCCTGTTGCGACTCGTTGATATCCCAGGTAGCATCCTCGTCGGTCAGTTGGGAAAAATCACGATGGGTTTCCGTGTGGGTACCAAAGGTAAAGTAGCCACTTTGAACAGCAGCGCGGAAAAACTGCCAACAAGAGTCATTGGAGCATTTATAGTTTTCGGCGGGGGTCATTCCCTGAGTCCAGATAAAGGAGTTCATATGTGGGGAGACGCCATACTCCGCTTCAAGTTTCGTAAATAAGGCTGTGATTCTGGCGAACGAGTTGACTGAGCCTTGGCCGGAGTCTGTCGTCAGAATGATGGAGCGGGAGGGAAGCTGTAGCCAGCCTTCAAGAAAACCGACCATCTCAGCACCGGTGACGAAGTGATGGTTGTTATCCAGCAAGTATCTCATCTGGGTCTCGAACTGCTCAGGGGTCATTGCGTAATGTCCATCGGCCATGCTGTAAGTATCGCCATGAAACTCTAGGGTAAGGATTCTTTGAGCCGGTCCATATTCTTCGATGGCTGTGGCCAGTCTTTGCCAGTACACATCCGAGAGATATTTTTCGTCTATCCGGCCGTATGTTTCCATAATGGTGCGGATTTTTTGTCTTTCGACGGTAAAAACGGGCACCGTGGTCGAGGTTGGCGCGAGTGTTGGTATGAAAATGATGGTCGGCAGTGATGTGGGGGTGACGGTTGGAAGTTGGGCAGGGAGAACGAGGGTGGAGTTATCGGGTGTTGAGGCCTGCATTGGTGAAGCCGATGAACAACCAAATAGGAGGAGCAAAACAAGCAGACAGAAAATTTTATACACGAGACCTCCTCGGAATAGATTGGGTTATAAAGGTGCTAACCCATATTATAACACTATTGGGCTGTTGCCGACTGAGTGGCTGTAGGGGCGGGAGCGAGCTTTTCTAAGGCCTTTTCTTCCTCTTGAATGGTGGCGTAGTCTTTTCCCTTAGGATCGGTGTACTGAAGGCCGGTTTTGATATACTGGAGAGCCTTGGCGTAGTCCTTCTTGTCTTTATAGATAGCGGAAAGATTGAAGTAGGGAAGATCCCAGTTTGGTTTTAACTCATTGGCGCGGTCAATAAACTTGACGGCCTGATCGGCGTCTCCAAGATTGTAGAAAAGCGTACCAAGACCGAGATAGATGGCGGGGTTCGTGGGGTCAACCGAGGTTGCTTGGAGGGCGTGAGATATGGCTAAATCGGCCGATCCTTGAGCATAGGGGATCAGTGTGCGGTAAACATTGAAGAGGTTTTCCCAGACAGTGACGTTTACGGGATCCAGCCGGGCGGAGATTTTACCGGCGTCGATGGCGCGTTGGGCAAAGTCCGTGCCGGCCTTTTTCTCTTCATCAGTTGGCTTTTCCTTTGTAAGATTAGTGTTGGCTACCGAAAGATATAGCTGAGAAAGATTTTGAGGATAGTAAGGGTTGAAAGTGTCCAGTTCCGACGCCTTTACAAACTTTAAATAGGCGCCATATGGATCCGCTTTGACAAGGTTGGTGGCTTGTTTGAATGAGACTGAAGCGAGATACGTTCTGCCGGCAAAGAACCAGAAAGATACGAGAATGGCGGCAGAAAGAAAAGCGATTAACCAAGGAAGGAAAGAAGTGGAAACGGTGGTCTTGGCTGTTTCCGGAAGATCGTGATAGTCCGGAGAGGCCAATGAGTCGGCGGAAAGGCTGAAAGTGATGTCTTTGATGAACTTTTGGTTTTCAAGTTTTTGCAGTGTGGTAAGACAGATGAGAAGAATAATTCCCAATGTAAGGGAAACAATACCTGTTGGAATGACGAGGAAGGACAGAGTGACAAACGAGAGGGTGATTAATAGAAAATGATAGGTGTTTTTCTCTTCGATATTTTTTCTGTTTTTCAAAGAAACAATCAAGGGTCGGAAAAAGGCTAGGAGGAAGGCTAACGCACCGATGAGTCCGGTGGTAGTGATGAGAGTAAAGAGATAGTTACTTGATTCCGAAAAACGGATACTCCACAGGCTATTGTCTAAGTTCAGGTAGGCCGGGCGGAGACGAGTGAAGGCGGTGAAATAGGTTTCCGGGCCGGTACCGAGGAGGGCGGTTGGCCAGGTTTTCATGGTGTCGACGGCGATTGACCAGCCGGCTCTGGCGGGAAGAATAAAGACGGAAGGTTGACCGTTTTGGGGAAGCATGAGGCTAATGTTGATGATGGTGCCAACAATCATGAGGAGTACCGAGGCAAATAGAACTGATTTTAGGATCCATTTTTTGATGCCGGTTGTAAAAAGGGTGGTGGCGATAAGAATGGGTAGAGTGAAGGCGACGGCGGGGAGGACACTACCGGTTGGGTTAAATAGGCGATCCTTGAGAGCTTCGGAAGAAAATATTTTGCCGATGATACCAAAGTGTTGAAGAAGGGTGAATAAACTAAGAAGTGAGGCCGAGACAATTAATCCGTAGATACTGGAGTTTATAGTGAAGCGATTTTTTTGTGAAGAGGTAACGGTGATAAAAATGATAGCGAGAAAGAAAAAGAGTGAAGTTTGTCCAAAAAGACTGACGTGCTGGGTGGGGCTTAGCCAAAGAGAGGAGATGATGTTGGCCAAAACGAGAATGATTAGGGGAAGGAGTGCCGGGGAAGTGGTGAAGTGAAGCTTGCCACGGGTGAGATTCCTGACGCACCAAGCAGAAAGAGAGATAGTGCCGATAATGGCGATCAAGTAGTACTTGTTGAAGGCAAAATAGTCGGCGGTAAAGGATAGAAAAAAGAGGGGGACAAGCAAACTGAGAATGAAAGGAACGATCCTAAGTATTTGGGTAGAGATTTTGTCTAGAGCTTGACGCATATGGACATTCTAGGGGTTGACAATATGATAGTCAATATATCGGATTGTATCAGACGTGTTACCGACATTGATAGTAAACTCGCCTGCTATTTTGGATTTTAGAGAGTAGATGGCTTTGTCTCCGGAACGAGGAGAGAGGTATATTTGGCTGGCTTCGGTGACGTCCGGGTCTTTGACAATGTTTTCGGTGGTACCGGCTTCGATGGTGGCGACTTTGTCGATGATGTTGCTACCCGGTTTAGGGGCAACTTCGGAGTTAGCTGAGGTGGTAGCGGTATTGTCGGCGGCGATGATTGGCTGATTATCAGGAGTCACTGTCGGAGTAACTGAGGGCACAACTTCGGTGGGTGTCCCCGACGCCGCGGTCGGGGCAGGGGGTGTTGGTCGCTCACTTAAGGTTCCTTGGGGAAGAGGCGAGATGAGGGTGCCGGTGGGTTGGGAAGAGTAATAGCCAAGGATGATGAGGGTGGTGGGGATGAAGAAAAAGGCACAAGCGGTGATCACAATAGCTATAGCCATAGCGGAATGGTTTTTCGGTTCGATGGTATTGGAAAACTCGATGATCACAATTTATTAGTATATTCGATTTTGGGTAAATTTGCTATTTTGAATGCTGTATTATTGGTTTATGGAACTTGGAGACGAGATAACTCTTTACCATCCGAAAGCTGAAGGTCTAAAAGCGGTTGCCGTACAAAAGATACTTGGCCAACCTTATTACGAAAAAGGAAATCAATGGGAACCAAGTCGTAATTTATATTTGATGACTGATGAAGAATTGAGTGTTTTTGGTAAGGAAAAAAACGAAGAGATAGCTGGGCTGATGAAAAAGTTTTCTTCGCAGGAAATTTTGCCAATGTCCGAGAGGACGGCGGTTGCCAGAGAGGCGGCAGTATCTTTTGGAGGAGTGAAGATCATGGCTTTGAAGGGTCAGGAAACCATACTGTCTGAGTATTTAGGGGAGGAGGTAAACCATCAGGTTTGGGAGTTTGAACCACACCCGTATTTTGAAAATTTGGTGGCAAATAGGGACACCAATCAAGGTGTAAGTTTGGTGGGGACGGTGGAGAGAGCTAGTAAGGCAGATGAGGACAGTCTATGGCATTTTTTAGAAATGTCGGTAGAGGATATCAAACGGGAGGAAGGGGTATCACTTGATATAAAAAACTTGACTCCACATCAGGCGGTTTTTTTGATCGAGACTTTGATAAAAAAAAGGATGAATCTTGAATATCTTATTGTCCACGGCGATACCATCGAAGTAGCGAAAAGGGTTATTGCCGACAATGAACAGACAAGCAGAGTAGATCTCTTGGAGTTGGCGGATAAAGATCCAAAAAAGATGAAGAAGGAAGTACATAAACTAAAAAGTAAAATCGATCATATGTCGGCCGATGAGTTACTGGTGTACCGGTTTGGGGTGTGTCGGCATATAGCCGCAACTTCACAAAAGCTTTATGAAGTATTAAAGAAGAGACAAGATGGTTTGTTGATGAATGGCAGTTATTTGGTATATCACGGTGAAAATGTTGGACGACAAAAAGAAAAAGGACTAATCGAAACTCATGCATATAATGTGTTGGTAGCGACATCGCCAGAGGGAAACGGTGAAGAGGAAATGTCCTTGTCCGTACTCGATCCGACGTGGATGTTAGACCCTCAACACGCCGACTACACATATGAGAGAATTTCACAAGCAGTTTCCTTTTTAGCCGAGTATGGCAGTGATTTGGGTGTTAAGAAAAAGAGTGAGGTTTGTGAGCATTTGGCAATACAGGCGGCGGATAGACTGGAGAAGTATATGATTTCTAATCGAACAATAGCGCTAATGGATGATTATGCATCTCTTCTGGTTCAGTCCGGAGAAGATGTAAAGAAAAATGTTGTCGAAAAATTGAAGAATGTTTTTTCTGCCACCAACCTTGATAAAGTTGAGTTTCTTAATCTTTTGTTTGAGATTCCGGTACTGTCCTATCCGGACGAAGACGATAATCGTATATTGCGCGAAGAGTATGAATCGAAAATAATTGAAGAGATTAGCCATCAAAAGTTTTACAATCTTTTGTATAGAGATGAGCTGGTTTTGTTGAGGCAGAGAATCGAGGAAAATGTGTCAGGGTTTAACCAGATATGGCTAAATATAATGAAAATAAATGCCCCCGGAACAAGAGGGCGTATACTTAGAGAAAACAATCAGGGAAGTTTCCGTTGCGTTAACGAGTATATCAGAGCCAGTGTTCAACTTCATGAGGTGCCATCGGAAAAAATGATGAAGATAGTAAATGATGTGATAGAGATTGACACAAAAACGAAATGCGGATTGATTAACAAGGATTTGGTAGAAGAGTTGCGCGCAATGACCTTGGCAAATGGAACTTGAAAGGGAAAGTTGGCCGGAGAGTATGGTGAAGATCAAGCCGGGAGTGGAGAGGCTGTTTTACAAAGGGGATATTGATTTGCTCCTTAATGACTCGCCCAAGTTGGCGATTGTGGGGAGCAGGCGGATGACGGATTATGGTGAAAAGGTGATCGAAAAATGGATGCCGACTCTGGTGCAAAAGGGCATTACCATAGTGTCCGGCTTTATGTATGGCGTGGATCAGGCGGCACATAAGGCATGTCTTGAAAATGGGGGCAAAACAGTGGCGGTTTTGGGGTGGGGAATTGATTGGCAAGTGATGCCGCAAGATGAAGAACTGTATCAGAAGATTATAGAAAACGATAGTTTGATAGTGTCGGAGTACGAAAAACAGACGGTGCCGGAGCTATGGCTCTTTCCCCAAAGAAATCGAGTTGTGGCCGGGATTGCCAATGCCGTTTTGGTGGTTGAGGGAGCCGAAAAGTCCGGCAGTTTGATCACTGCCCGTTTGGCAAATCAGTTTGGCAAACCGCTTCTGGCGGTTCCGGGACAGGTTTTTTCCAGAGTATCGGTAGGGACAAATAATTTAATCAAAAGCGGCAAGGCAAAAGCGGCGTGCGGTGTAGAGGATATTTTGCAGGCGATGAGCCTTGCGGCGGGACAGATAAAAATGAGTTTTGGGGAAAGTTTTCCGGTAAACCCGGTGCTTGAGGCTCTGGAGAGGGGGGAGAAAAGCGCGGATGAGCTATCCAGGATCCTGAAAATGCCGATCGAAAAACTGATGAACGAGGTATTTTCCCTCGAGCTTGATGGCCTGATCGAAAGTAAGTCTGGCAAGTACTCCAGGGTGGTATAATGCGGGCAGTAAATTAAAATTCTGAACGTTCATTCTTTTTCCAAGGAGGAAAAGACCATGGAGTATAAAATCGTTGTTACAAGTCTTTTGGGCTTTATTCTGGCATCTGACTTTATTGAGACAAGGAGAGACGAAGGTGGTGTTCTCAATTTAAATGCCATGGCTGGCAAGGGGTGGAGACTTAACAGCATGACAGGATCAAGTACGCCTGGAAACCGACACGTCTTGGTCTTTGCTTTTGAAAGACCGTTAAGCGGCGTTGAACTCGGCTAAGCTCGATATTTTGTCGCCTGCCTTAATGGCAGGCTTTTTGTGGCTACCGCGGGACTTAGGCCGCAAAGATTTCGGTATTTTCCTTGACCGGTTGGTCAACTTTTAAGCCGACCTCATCACCTTTTTTGGCGCCGGCAATTTTGCTATGCTCCAACTCCATAGACTCGACGGTTTGGGTGAACTCAGAGTCGGCGTGTTTAAACTTGATGGAGTCGCCTGTTTTTAACGGTGCCGATAGCTTAATAATGGCCACCTGGATCTTTTCGTAGTAGTGGGTAACTTCTCCGATTTTTTTTGCTGTCATATTTTCCACCTCCTTTTGTTAACTGGCTTGATTATAGCGTATTTTAGCAGGCCCACCGAATCGGCGGGCAGGCAGGCAACAAAAAACCCTGAGGGAACCGGTGTTCCGTCTCAGGGTTTATTCTTTATTGTGCTATATAAGCTCGTTGGCAAGATCATGTAACGTGTCAAGCACTTTCCGCTGGCTTTCGTTTTCAAGTTTGTTGCGAAGGTATCCAACAATGGCTTTAATTAGCCGAATCTCATCCTTCTTGTCGATGATGGAGAACAGGGTTTGGATGGCGATGGCATAAGAATCATCATGGAAAAATTCTTCGTTTTCAATGCCATCGAAGAGAAAATCGACAACTTCTTCCGGCGCCGGTGTTTCCAGAAGCTCCATTACATCAATGACTTCTTCTTCGAACTTTTCGGCAGTAACGTCCTCTTTGAGGATGGCGAGTACCGAGTCAATGAAATCATTTGCGGGTAACTTACCTAAGAGTTCGAGTGTATCCTTGGTAAAATCCGGAAACTCTTCAATCGCGGATTTTTTAACAACAGGTGGAGTACTTGGTTTGGTAACTGTTTTTGGGGGCACTATTTTTCTCCTTTAGGAAATAGATTTAAGGTGCGCCGATATTATACTATAGAGATATGTTAGCTTGCATAAAAAGCGTTGCTTGTGTCGGTTTGGAAAGTTTTCCGGTGGATGTGGAGGTGGACGTCGCCGAGAAAGGTTTTCCCGGATTTAATATGGTGGGTTTGCCCGATAAAGCCGTGGGAGAGGCGCGCGAGAGAGTGCGAACGGCTTTGATAAATTGCGGTTTTGCTTTCCCGCAAAAGAAGATTACGGTAAATTTGGCGCCGGCGGATCTACCAAAAGAAGGCTCGGCATATGATTTACCGATGGCGGTTGGTATTTTGGCGGCCAATGGCGATATTGAAATGAAAGATACCGGATTATTTTTTGGGGAACTATCTTTGGACGGCAGTTTGCGCCACACCAAAGGGGCGTTACTTCTGGCTCTATTTGCGAAAAAGATCGGGGTAAAAAGAATTTTTGTGCCGATAATGTCGGCGAATGAAGCGGCGGTAGTTGCCGGAGTGGAAGTTGTGCCGGTGCGAGGTTTAAAAGATTTAGTGGAGCACTTAATGGGTATAAAAATGATTTCGCCATTGAAGACAATCGCGGTAGCCGAGTTGATTGAAGCGGCCGCACCGGATTTTGACATGGCGGAAGTGGTGGGGCAGGAAACGGCCAAGAGGGCCTTAACGATCGCGGCGGCCGGAGGACACAATATATTAATGTCCGGTCCACCCGGATCGGGGAAAACGATGTTGTCGCGAGCCTTACCGGGGATAATGCCGACACTGACCGAGGAGGAAACGATGGAGATAACGCGGATCTACTCTTCGGCGGGGCTAATGCAACCGGGTGAAGCGGTAGTGCGCCGGAGACCTTTTAGATCGCCTCATCACAGCACGAGTATGGCCGGACTGATTGGCGGAGGAAGCAGGCCTTTGCCTGGGGAAGTAAGTTTGGCGCATCTCGGGGTGCTGTTTTTGGACGAGATGGCTGAGTTTCCAAGAGGCGTTCTGGAGGCGATGAGACAGCCGATGGAGGATGGCAAGGTGGAGATATCGCGAGCCATGGGCAGAGTCACCTATCCGGCATCATTTCAGCTCGTTGCCGCCGTTAATCCTTGTCCTTGCGGATATCTGGGGCATCCGACACATGAGTGTAAATGCACGATAAGAGACATTGAGAGATATAAAAGAAGAATCAGCGGGCCAATTTTGGACAGAATTGATTTGCATATTAATGTACCGGCAGTGGAGGCGGAGAAAATTATCGGGGATATTGAGAAAGGAGAGAGTTCGTTTTTGATTCGTGAGAGAGTGATGAAGGCGAGAAGTATTCAGAGCAAACGCTTCGAAAAAGTCGGAATCTATTGTAATTCCCAGATGAAAAACAAACCGGTGAAGGAGTTTTGCCGGCTGGATGCGGGCGGGGTGAGGATACTGCGATTGGCGATGGAAAAGTTTGATCTATCGGCCAGAGCTTATTTTCGAGTTTTGAAGGTGGCCAGAACGATTGCAGACCTGGAAGGAAGTGCAGGCATTTTGCCGATGCATTTGTCGGAGGCACTGCAGTACCGGGAAAGAGTGTTTTAGAATTTATTTTATTTGCCAGACCTGGCGAAAATGATTTTGACAAGGATGACCGGAAGCCAGTTCCACAATGCCTTCATCCAGATCAACGGCAAAACCGAAAACAGTTTCCGAGATTTCACTGTGACGACAAAGGGTGTTATCACTGCCGATGTTTTCCGGACCGTGGTCTTTGAGTAGATTTTCGATTTTTTTGAGGTCAAGTTGACCGGCGGTGCCGGCCATAAGCCGATTGGCCGAGGCAAGTCTTTCGACGGAACTCGTATAGTTTGGTTTACTCTCAAAAGGGAGCATTTTGGGGGAACAGTAATGATTGCTGTGGGTGAGGACTCCCTTTATGGGGAAAAGATAGTCGTAGCTTGTAGCCGAACCTTCGACGTTGATGGATTGATTGGGAGAGGTGATGATGTTGTTGTAGCTAGAGGCCCTTTCGGGATGGGTGGCGATTTTGACGGCATCGTCAAAGTTTTTGGCCAGTAAAATGGCACGGGCGATCAGAGCTCGCGGAATACCACCGGCACGGGTATCGGTGGGAGAGACCGCGTTGCCGGACAAGACAATTTTGGAGTTCGTTACGCCTGAACTGACCATGAAACCAAGACCGACGGAAAACATTTGACTACCATCATCGGTGAAGTTCCATTCGATTGATGTCAAAACATCGTAATAACCGGGAGGCAAATCATTATTGTGGGCGACTAAAGTATGTTCACTGGCCGGGGGAAGGGTGATGATGTCGGTACAGCCCTTGATGGGGTAGGCGGCGGAATAAAATTCTTCGATGGTGAGGGCAAATAACACGGTGAAGTCAAGGCCGGATCCTTCGGAAACCCCTTTGATTTCGGCCATGATTTCCGGAAAATACTTTTCCGTTGGTTCGATAAAAGCACTGGTTTCTTTGATGCAGTCTTCCCAAGAAATTTTTTCCGGAGGATCGTTTTGGCACAGATTTAGATAGCGATAGATCTGTTCTTTGAAGGCCGAGCCGACCTGCCGGCCGCACTCGAAATGGTTGCCGGAGACGCTAAGGAAGGGAATTCGTTTCATGATAATAATGTTAGCAAATTACTGATAGAGAGTGTTGAATTACTCAAATGTGTCATCCTCGCGAAAGCGGGGATCCATCTCTAATAGGTACAATCTATATAGATTCCCGATCAGGTCGGGAATGACAGTGGGTGATATCCAACAGTCTCTGATAAGATTTTTCTATGATAGAAGAATTAAAACAAATATCAATTTATCAAGATGGGCGGGCTTCTTTGCATGAACTGTACAGGAAGTTTATGGAGTTGGAGAAAAAATTTGGCTGGACGAGCGAAATTATTTACAGCATCATGATCGAAAATATAGATGTGCCCGTTTATGGTTACCTCTCACCTAAAAGAGGAGAGTCGTTGTGGCTTTTGACCGGGATTCATGGGGAAGAGCCTGCCGGTCCGAACGCCGTTTTTCGGCAAATTGATCTAATCGGTAAACTGGGGCAGACGATACCGATGGTGGTGATGCCGCTTCTTAATCCGGCGGGCTATTACCGGAACTGGCGTTTCCATAATGTGGAGAGGAGCTTGGAAAGATTGAATGTCACGGACTGCCGGCATTTGGTAGAGGATCCAAAAAATCCGGGTAAGCCCGTCTTGGAAAAACCGGTTCACGAGATCGCCGATATCTTTACCAAGTACGTTTTGGAGCTTCTAAAAAGCTATCCCCCTTTGGTCTATTTTGATCTGCACGAAGATGAACTCCTGCCCGAAGGCTACGTCTATTCGCAGGGAGGTTTGGAGGCGCGCGATCCTGTGGCCATCAAAACGGTGGAGCTTCTGGTTAGTGAGGGTATGCCAATAAAAATGTCCGGCTCGACCAGATTTGCCGGAGAGAAAATTACCAACGGAATTGTAACTGATGAGGCGGGGAAAAGAGTGCGCGACGGCTCGATAGACGAGTTTATCGCCAATGAAACATATGTTGATGAACTAGGGAGAATCGCGTCCAAACCTTTTGCGATGACTTCGATCGTGCCGGAGACGTCGGCGGGGGGAAAGCTGACGCTTGGGGACCGTATCAGAGCCCAAGAGGCGATCGTAAAAAACCTGGAAGAGCTGTGGCAGATGGCAATAAAGTGATTCTATGTCCTATATTACTTGACTTTACCAACGAAGTATGTTAGCCTATAGGTTGTAAATTGAAAATATATTCCGATTGAGGAGGATGGTATGAAAAAGGTAATAGTGTTGTTGGTGACGATGATGTTTATTACACAGTTTGTGCCTCCGGTTGCGGCGATGCCGTGGAATAAACCATACGGCATTTTGTCGACGGTCCCGGAAGGCGTCAAACCTGGAGACACGGTTGAACTAGTTGGAGATTTTTATTCGCCGTATGAAGTGCAGTTCGTGGTATTGCAGTATACGGCGACGATGGCGTCAAGACCTGATGCCGTATGCCCCCTGGCGGATCTGCCGACGGGTGCGGTGAGTGCGCCATTAACAAAACATGCTCATTTTTTGTATTACGTGACTATTTTGCCGATGACGTTTTCCGATGAACAACCGCATCAAGTTACATGCAATTTGTCGGCCAGGTTTTATATTGCTGGCCATCCAGAATTGTTGTACGAAGCGACCGGTAGCTATACCGTCTCGCTATCTCCTTTTAGTTTTAGGTTATTTTTGCCCATCATTAACAGGTGATCGTGATGCCCGCCGTAAGTGGCGGGCTTTTTAGTGGTTCCTGGGTATAATGGGTATTGCGGTATGAGAAAAATTGTTGTTGGAGTGATTTTGGTAATTGTTTTTCTGGTTCTGGTTGTATTGTTTTTTAGGCATAGTATCCCAAGACCCCAAAAGATTCAGTTTACGAATGTAGGAACCGGAATTAAGTATGTCCCCGTGGGAGACTCTTACACCATCGGACTTGGTGTTGCCGCAAAAGACTGTTGGCCAAGTGTTTTAACAGATCATTTAATAAGAGAGGGAATAGATATACATTTGGTTGTAAATCCTGCGGTTTCAGGTTATACAGTGAATGATGCAGCTGAGATGGAGCTAGCAATAGTTGAAGAGGTGAAGCCTGATTTCGTAACGGTCCTGATTGGAGCAAACGACAACTTTCGATATATGGAAGCTAAAAAGTACCGTTTGGAGTTACAAGATCTATTAAATAAACTACAGCCGATGATGACAGATCCCAAAAATATCGTTTTGATTACTATTCCTGATTACTCGGTATCTCCGGCGTTAAGACGATACCCAAAAGAAGAGATTGTCAGTCTTGTTGGAGAGTACAACGAGATTATTTTGGAAGAGGGAGAAAAAAGAGGACTTACTGTTGTCGATATTTTTCCGTTGAGCCAAACCATGACGGGTGACGCGGATTATATTTCGGATGGCTTACATCCTTCAGCTCAGGGCTATAGCAAGTGGGAAAGAGTCATCTTTCCGGTTGTGTTTGATTTACTAAAATAAATATTCTAAGGACCATTTTTCTATGAAAAGCCAAAATAAAGTGACGGGAAACAGGGGAGAGGGGTTGGCGGCTGGTTACCTCTCGAAAAAGGGCTACAAGATAATAGAGCGCAATTTCCGTACTCGTTTTGGAGAGATAGATATTGTCTGTTGGGACGGGGAAACCTTGGTGTTTGTGGAAGTAAAGACAAAAATAGGGCATGATTTTGGGGAGCCAGAGGAGATGGTCAATAAAAGCAAGTTGGCACAGGTAAAAAGGATGGGGGAGGTGTATTTACTGGAAAAAAGTTTGGATGTTGCTTGCCGAGTGGATGTGGCCGCGGTGGTGTTGGAAAACGACGGATCGGTGGAAAGAATCGAGCATTACCAGGCGGTTTACTAAACGTGGTTCGATCCCGGTCGGCGAGCTTGAGGGTTTGATACAATTGGCGTATGCAATCAAAACTAGGCCATATTTATCTGTATGTATCTGACTTAAACAGGTCGTATGGTTTTTACAAAAAGTTGTTTGAATACATTGATTATAAAGAAAATTTCAAGGCTGATTGGGGATGTTCTTTTATCAAAAACGGGACAAGTATCTGGCTAGAACAAACTCCAACGAATTATTCTGAAGCTAAATATCACAGGAAACATACTGGTTTAAACCATTTGGCCTTTACGCTTTTATCCAGGGAGGCTGTGGATGAGTTCTACGAGGAATTCATTGTAAAAAATAGTATACCGACACTTTATGACACCCCTAAGGCCTTTCCAGAATATGGGGAGAGTTATTATGCTGTGTTCTTTGAAGATCCGGATAGAATTAAGTTGGAGATTGCCTATTACGATTGATATGACTCGGGCTTAGTTTGAGATATAAGTTCGAAAATCGATACAGCCGGCGAGCCAATATACTAGAGGTTGACTTTACAAATTATCGACCCTATAATGTCCTCGTCTAATCAACAGTAAAACACTGTTGAAATCAACCCAAAGCCTGAAAGGCTGTATTCCCTGAATGGGAAAGGAGAGAAAATTGTCTGAAATGCCCTTTGAAAAGCACCACGTCCCCACAATAGGCTATGTCATCTGGAAGGATAGCACCTTCATGCATGGCGTAGCCCTGGCCTATGCCATTAGAGTCATGATGGCAAAGTCTGGATGGACACATGCGATCGCACTGATTTCTTGGCTTGGTACTCGTCGGAAGTACTACCACCCAGAACGGCAGGAAATAGTTTATGATCTCCAGGTTGTGTTTGCGTATAGCGAGCATCTAAACTATGCTGTTGAGATTTGTTTGGATCGTATCCTAAACGATCCTAGAAGCAGGTATCTTTACAAGCTTCGAAGATGTGCGATCAGATCTAGCAGAGGAGGACATCTTATTGGCATGCTCTTTCTGCCAGACGGGGAGAATAACGAGGTCATAGATTCAGTGAAAGACTCCCTACGTTATAAAGCCTTTGGAGGGGGAATACTTGAAATTCCTGCGCTGCACTAAATAATAAGGTTTAAACCTTAGCCCCAATCGATAAATCGCTTGGGGCTCTTTTTTATATCCCAAACATATCTTAACGGTTCGTATAAAGTTCTGTGATAAGTTCGAAAATCGACCCCCCACTTCGTTTCACTACGTTAGGGGCACGGCAGGCGGCGAGCAAACCTATGGCGGGCGGCTTACTAATACGCTGTTGTTCTTGCTTAGTGGGGCCGTGGTGGTTATTATGTAAATATGTCTGAACCAATGCGTGAAGACTCCAGTATCGTTGAAATAGAAGCCAGTAAGGTTGAGGTTTATGAGCGAGATAGGGCTTGGTATAAAGAAAAATATGGTGCAGATGTCGATGAACCTAAAAAAGAGCTAAAAGTTTCCGTGGTAATCCCTTCCTTTGCGGAGTTAGAGAGTGATAATTTTTGGAGAATGTTTAGGAGTTTGATGTACCAGAGAGGAGTAAAACAAGAAGAGTATGAGGCTATATGTGTGATTAATAACTCAGAGGAAATAGCCAACCTACCACCAGATGAAGAGGCTCCGAGCAATAGGTTTGAAGGAACATCGAGTGATTTGAGGAAACAGAGATACAAAGAGAATCAAGATCAATTGAGAATTATGAAGACGGTCAAACAAGGTCAGAAGATGGTCATGACTGGGGCTGGATCGGATTCTGTCGCAAAATGGCTTGATGATGAGATTGGTAGTCGCGATTTGAGAATTTCGAATTACGAAAGAAGTCTGATGAAAAGATTTGTTAATACCAGAATATCATTACAGTTCGTTGACGCCTCGTCTCCCTCAAGGGGGTTCGAAAGAGATTCTGCCATTAATCCGATAGGCTTAGCCAGAGACATAGGCTCATATCTAGCATATAACAGACTTAAGACGCTTGGGGTGGAAGGAATGGTTGATTTTATTGACGGTGATTGTTTTTTTGATCCAAATTATATGAGGTATATGATTGAGTTTTTGGAGTCAGGAACCGATGTGGTGGTGAAGCCCTTGAAAAAAGTGGTTGCAGAAGTGCCAAGACGGATAGAGGAAGAGCCGGATCCATATACCAGAGTTATGTCTGCCATTAAGTATTTGGCTACAGTATATTCAAGCCATGATTATTATAGGGACAATATAGACAGCTATGGAAACGATGGTAAGGCCTTGCCGATAGTGGATTACATAGGAGGACCCCAAATCGCCATTAAATCTAGTGATCTACCTGAGGTGGGGGGATATTCTACTGATAGAAGTAGCGAAGACTGGGCTTTTAGTCGCAAGATAATTAAAAAATATCAAGGGAAGAGGATCGGGACTTTTAAAAATTCTTGCGTACTGATGTCTGATAGGGGTAGGGATGTGTCTACGGATGGAAGGTCGAGAGGGACGCTTTCTGAATATAAAGGTACACAAGTGATACGTGATGACGATATTAGAAATGATGCAGAGAGTAGAATTGGTGAGACCAGAAGATTAGAAGAGAATTTTATTCAGGAAATAAATACAATTCGTTCAATCGGCAATTTTCAAGCAAAAGAATGGATTGCCGAATATGAGGCCGTAAAACAACAATGTTATCAGAGAAATGCTGATTCCAGGCTCCGTTTGATCGAAAAGGTTGGCCATTGGCTTGAGAAGATGGCTGTCATGGATTACAAGAACAAACATGCTATCGAACTAATTGATGAAATGTGCAAAAATCACAAAGTCAAAAAATCAGATCGAGATTTTTTTGAGCAAAATTTGGTACTGGTAGATTTAGCTGTTGAAGTATTAAAAATGTCGGAAGAAGGTTCCGATACACCTGAGGATAAGGCTCTGCTGGCGACGATGTGGTTAGAGACATTGTTGCCAGAGTACTTTCAGGTTCCTCCAGAGAAATTGCCCGATGTCTCCAAGGCCAAAGAAAGCGATAATGTGGCAAATTATTCTCATATAGATGAAGCAATATACCTAATGAGAGCCAGACTTCGTGATAGGATGCTGCAGAGTAGCAGTTTTGGAAATTAGTTATGAGTATGACGGTTTACAACTCTCTCACTAATAAGTTAGAGGTTTTTACGCCCCTAAGACCCAAAAAGGTATCCATTTATGTTTGTGGCGTGACGCCGTATGACACTACTCATCTGGGCCATGCCTTTACCTATATCAGCTTTGACGTACTCATCAGATATTTAAAATTTAAAGGATTTGATGTTACCTATACGCAAAATGTGACGGACATAAACGATAGAGACAAAGATATCTTGGAGCGTGCCCGCCAGCAAAATATCTCCTGGCGTGACTTAGCCAAGTTTTGGACGGACAAATTTCTACTGGATATGAAAGCTTTGAACTGGATCAAACCCGCTCATTACTTAAAAGCATCCGGAAATATTCCCTTTATGGTCGTTCTGATCCAAAAACTTCTGGTTAATGGTCTGGGTTACAGCCGCAACGGTAGCGTTTATCTGGATGTGACCAAAAAAAGTGACTACGGCAAGCTTTCCGGGCTGACTGGAAAGCAAATGCTGAAAAAGGCAAAAGATTTTGATGAGGATATAGATAACCCCGACAAAAGAAACCCGCTGGACATAACTTTATGGAGAGCGGTTGATCCCCATCAAGCGATTCATATACCCTTTTTTGACAGCCCCTTTGGCAAGGGCAGACCGGGATGGCACATCGAGTGTTCCGCCATGAGTATATCTTCTCTAGGGGAGCAAATTGACATTCACGGAGGAGGAACGGACTTAATTTTTCCGCACCATGAAGCCGAGATTAGGCAAAGCGAAGGTGCAACGGGCAAAATCCCATTCGCAAAATACTGGATACACACCGGTCAGGTTGCCTACCAAGGGGAAAAAATGAGTAAATCAAAAGGGAATCTGGTGATGGTTTCCGGTCTCTTAGAGAAATACTCCGCCAACGCAGTTCGTTGGCTTTTATTATCACATCATTATCGAAAGAACTGGGAGTTTAGGGAAGAAGACTTAGCCGATGCCCAAAGCAAGATAGAGTCACTCAGGGGCAAACTCCATGACGGCAAGGAAGAAGAATTTAGCCAAATTATGGATAATGATCTCGATACTCCGGAGGCGTTGGAATATATTCTCCGTTCCAAAAATAAGCGCGCCTACGATATTTTAGGGTTTTTCGGTAGAGTAAAATAACTGCATGATGCAAAAAACGGTGATTTTGGTTAAACCAGATGGGTTACAGCGAGGTTTGGTGGGGGAGATAATTTCGCGTTTTGAGAAAAAAGGCCTGAAACTTGTAGCCATCAAAATGATCCAGATGAACGACAAGATGATCGACAACTGGTACGCCCACCACAAGGAAAAAAGCTTTTTTAACGATTTGAAAAAATTCATGGAGTGGACGCCGATCGTGGCGATGGTTTGGGAAGGATTGGAAGTGATCCCGGCCGTACGCAAGATTGTGGGAACCACCAAGGGTAGAGAGGCAGAAGCAGGTTCGATCCGGGGCGATTTGGGCATGAGTGGGTCACAGAACTTGATTCATGCGTCGGATAGTCCGCAAGCTGTGGAGAAGGAAATGGCGATTATCTTTAACGCCGATGAGATATTTGAGTACCAAAGCGGCATGGATTGTTTGGTCTACGGTAAGGAAGACTTGGGGGAGTAGACACTGTTAAAATACATCTAGTTGTCGACGTAGCTCAGTTGGATAGAGCATCTCACTCCTAACGAGAAGGTCGCCAGTTCGACTCTGGCCGTCGACACATTTCAGTTCGACTCTGCCCAACCCCACCAAACTATTTCTTCTTCTTTGTTACCCCGGCAACCAAATTGGCAATCTTCACCAACTCCTCTACCGGTTCATCATCGTTATAGCCACTTCCGACTAACATCACGAACACCTTTAATGCCTCAAAACACTTCTTGTGATACGCCCTTGGATTTTCCAAGTCGTCACCGGGACAAGCATAAACTTTTTTCACTCGATCTTGTTCGTCACACCAACTACATCTTGTTATTTCTTTTTCCACACCAATGTCTTCCTGCTCAGTAGTATTCATTACTGTCGGGGTGCGGAGAATTGAACTCCGTGTCTCTTCGTCCCGAACGAAGCGTGATACCGATTCACTACACCCCGAACAGATATATTTTACATCGAAGCTTGCGGTAAAATGTGCCCAATGGAAAGAGAGTACGACATTATCAATGAGTTAGGATCAAAAAACTGGTTGGATGTGGCTGCCGGTGAGGCGGTCATTTTGGGATATTATTCCGGAGACGTGGAACTTCAAATGTGGGGAACGGCACTGGCGCAAAGACTGAATGAAGTCCGGTTTGATGATGATAATTTTTCCAAAGTTGAGGCCCAGGCGACCGATCTGTTGGAGAGAATTGATAGAAAAAAGAAGGAACAGGGGATGATTTTGTTTATTGACGAGATCTGTGAGTATGAAGGAGGAAAAAAGTCACTCTGCAAGTGGGAGTACGGCTTGGTCATGGCTGAAGGAAGATATGAAATAACGATGATGATGCCGGAATACTACGGCTGTCCACCAAATACCGAGTGTCGGGAGCTAATTGAAGATGTCATCAGGGCGAGCTACTCAAATTCGAGGTTTGACGAGCTGGTGAGGGTTAATGATTCCAAGATCATTGGTCACCAAAAGATGGATACAGCCATGTATTATACTGCCGATGGTAAATTGATTCACCGAGTGGTGGACTTTAATCATGAGGACGGTCCCAAACGCGGAATGAACATTATCTATTATTTTGATGAGTATACACAAGTAATTAACACCTGGGTGAGGATTAAAGCTATTTTAGGTCAAAGGAGATGAGGTTGAAGGTGTCCGCTTTTTGATTGATGTTGGTGAGGAGTACCAGGCGGCTACCATCCGGGTTACTGACCACGAAGCCGGATAGAGGCTGGACGTAGGTTATTTGTGTCAGATTTAGCCCATCGTAGTCGACAATGTTGACACCATCTTGGTTGGTGACGATCAGCTGACGGGAGTTGGAGTACCAAGAAAGGTTGCCTACGGTGTAACTTTCCGTTTGGGCCTTTAGCTGTTTGAGGCTCGCTACACTAGCCGATGGAGTGGCGTCGGGAGTAGTAATAATGATTTTTTTGATGTCGGCAGAGTTGCTGGCGGCAGAAACCTGATAGTTGGTGCCTTCTTTGAGGTCAAAGAGGTAGGTTTTGTCTTTTTCTAAGACTCGAGTTTCAGGAGTGGCATTGATGTTGGGAAGGGCTTTACCGATCTCGTTTTCCGGAAGGTTGAGGCTCGTTGTCGGGGTGTAAAAGACCATTTCTTTGTCCAGGGAGAAGAAGACGTTTGTGGCCTTATTGATGAGGATGTCGGAGAGGAACCTGGGGTAGAGAGCCAGGGTGGGCTGGTTGATCTTGACGTACTGATCCTGCCATTGGCTGATGATGAGAGGTAATCTGAGCGTAACATCGTCGATGTTTTTGATGTTGTTGATACCTTTGGTGGAAAGAAGTATGGCTGAGGCTACTTTCTCAGCGGTTTTCCCCGCTTCACTCTTTGAACTACGCGGGACAAGTGTTTTTTCGGTAAAGACGGCGAGAATCTGGGTGCTGTCCGGAGACCAGATGAGAAGAGCCTTGGTAAAGTCCTTGGTGGCGTTATCGGCGATCTGGATGTACTGGGAGCTGAATAAGTTGCCCTGAAGAGCGTGAATATAGAGGCCATTGGCGGTATCTACAGGGGATTTAGTGAGGACGTAGGCGATCTTGGTGCCATCGGGGTTCACCGAGGCGTTACCGACTTGATAGAAGGTGAGGGGGGAGGTGGCGTTGATTATGGGAAAAAGGCGGGCGTCGGCGTTGGAAACGAGCTCGGACTTGAGGGGAACTGTCTTGGTCCAGGGGTGAAAACCATCCTTTTCGATCTTGATAGCGTAGCTTCCAGGAGAGAGATAGAGCTTGTCGTCGGTAACGGTCGTCAGCTTGCCGTCTATCATGACTCTGGCCGACTTTGGGTACGAAGTGACGCTTAAAAGCCCGGAGCCTTGGAGCGAGCCATCTTTGAGATTGGGTCGGTAGCCTTTGGCGTATTGGATGGCGGCGACTGAGCCTCCAACGAGGAAAATAAAGGCAAGAATATTGACGATAACACGATTAGCCTTGGGGTTTTTGGTCACAAGCTATATTGTATCAAATCAGTGGTTGAATGGTATTGCCCTATAGCCTTGATTTGTGCTGTATTGTGTTATAGAATATGGTAGTTTGATTGAGTAGCACAATAAAATTGTGAAAAGGAGTAGTGATGGGTAATGTGGGTCAAGTTTCTTTGTTTGATGGCGTGGGTAAAAATGCCCATGTCGATCATGTGGCCGTCCAGACTGCCTTTGGCATGATGATCGCGGCCAAAATGCTTTTCATACAATTGGGCTATGAAGTCCACCCGACCCGCAAGGCCGAAGGGGCTTGGGGAAAAGCAATTTTCATGGTCAAGAAGGGATCGATTCCGATCCAGCTGACGGACTCGAACTCTACCTTTCCGGTGGCTGTTGAGGAGAATCATTTGGCGATCATAGTGGATGATCCCGCGACTGTGGCCATGCAGATTTATGCTTGGGCTCAGCACGGCGGGGTGGAAGTTGCCCAGCCGGAAAGTGTTCCGGGCGGGAAAGTGTTTATTTCCGTCACCGGAATCATCACCATGCCGATCGAGTTGGTTCCCGCACTTTTCAAGCCTTGTCCGGAATGTGGTGGTAAAGGCGAGATCGTCCGTGGCAGCGAAGGCCGGGGATACCACTATCCATGCCCCACCTGCAAGGGTAAGAAAACAGTACCTGCAGATTAATTGTCAGATGATATTTGAGCCCCGCCAAGTCGGGGCTCTTTTTATTGGCACAACAATTTATCTCGAACACCTGATAGAATGTGAGCAAATGTCATTTTCGTTTTCGAAAAAAATTGCCATAGATCTAGGGACAGCCAACAGCCTGGTATATGTTGTGGGCGAGGGGATTGTGTTGGAAGAGCCGACTGTGGTGGCCGTGTCGGTGACGGACGGGAAAGTGCTGGCCGTGGGTAAAGACGCTCAAAGCATGTTGGGTAGAACACCAGGAAACATCAAAGCAAGCAAACCGATGAGAGATGGGGTGATCGCCGATTATGCGGTAACCGAGGCCATGTTGAAGTACTTTCTGCGAAAGGTGGGAGCTTATGGTTTGATCAAGCCCGAAGTGATGATCTGTGTGCCGGCCGGAGTGACGCAAGTGGAGCGCAGAGCCGTTTTGGGGGCAGCCATTGAGGCAGGAGCTCGTAATGCGTATCTAATTGAAGAACCATTGGCGGCAGCCATTGGCGCCGGTGTACCAATTGCCGAACCTTCAGGAAACATGGTTCTGGATATGGGCGGAGGGGCTTCCGAGGCAGCGGTAATCTCCCTTGGAGGTGTGGTGACGTTCAAAAGTGTTAGAGTGGCGGGGAATAAAATAGACGAGGCGATCATTCGGTGGGCAAGAAGAAAACACAACTTGGTGATCGGAGAGCAGACGGCGGAACATATTAAGATAAAGCTTGGATCTGCTATGCCGGTATCTAAAGAAGAAACAATGGAAGTAACCGGAAGGGACAGCATTGCCGGACTGCCGAGACAGGTGACTGTGTCATCAACGGATGTCTTTGAAGCCATGAGAGAGCCATTGGGGAAAATAATTCAGATGTTGAAGGCGGTGATGGAGGAGGTACCACCTGAGCTTTCCAGCGACATAATTGACAAAGGCATCGTGATGAGCGGGGGGACGGCATTACTTAGAGGATTGGATAGATTGATTACCCAGGAAACCGGTGTCCCAGCGTTTGTAGCGGAGGATCCGCAAAGGTGTGTAATAAAAGGTATTGGGATAGCAATTGAGAACTTGGACGTTTACAGGAGTAGTTTGAAGAGGTAGGGATTAATATTCACCGCATCAAGTCATTTTACATTACATAGCAAACTGGCCGGAGGAGTGCCAGCTGAAGTATTAGATTCATTATTGAATTATTGTATTTATATTTTATAAGCTACAATATTTGAAAGCACAATGAATATAATAAATTGCTAAGGGAAAATTATTGAGAAATATTTTCGACGATGTAATTTGTAAAATTTTGCATTATCAAAAAAATATTTTCCAATTCGATGATGATGTCCGATTTCTAAAAATGTTATTGTTGTCCGGTGAGTATAGATTGTGGTAAAAGAGTAGTTTCCGGCTAGAATCATGATATTTTGTTTTCACGATTTACTACATACCCCCCACACAAGAATATTTTTTAATTTTTAATGGGTATTTTACATTGCGGGGGTAGGGTATGTTGATATATTATCCATACCATATATAGGTATGTATTATGTAACTAATCTTACATTTGAGTAATATTTACACAAATTGATATTGAAAACTTGACAAAAAATCGGAGATATTTTTTGAAGTTCGTCTGATAAATGATGGAAGACTATTCTGTTTGCCGATATCTGATTGTATTATTTCCCATAAATAATTCAGATGCATCTAGGTTGTAGTTTTTAACATGAAGTGATGTACATCAAGTTAGCCAATTATTGTGAAAATAGTTACATATAACTTTATAGGGGTTGAACAGACTATATCAAATATTTCTGTGATATAGGACTTAACTTATCGTTATTCGACACGGTGTTCGTCATAAAATCCCTTCATTTAAGTGGATCCATAATTGATAATATAAGCTACTCACAATTTTATCTACATATAAGGTAAATCGGTATATTTGGTTCAGTTATCGCGTACTTATATTGCTCAATAGTAGTGATAAAATTTCTGATGACTTGAATGCGATAGGGTCTATAAACATTCTTTATGTAATTATTTGCTGATTTATTATATAAGCTACCTACATGTGTCTTATATTATTCATTTTTATTTGCCAAAAACCATATTTTTTCAAGTTTGATGTTTTCACTGAGGTATTTTTTGATATTTTTTGAGTAGTTTTGGTCTTGTTGGCAATCATAATTGATTGATACAATGCATTAAACCTTTAAAAATACCTGTTTGGCAGTTAATATCTACGAGTGATAGCGATTTGAGGTTTTAGGCACGATTTTGGAGATGGGTTTTGAGGAGTAGCGTTTAGGTGTTTTGTTGTCGGCCTGCTAAAATACTAACATGAGAATGTATATATTGAAAGCCCCGGTTGATCTGCTGACAAAAGATGAGTCGGTTAACCTGATCGCGGACTGGATAGGCACTGAGCAAAAAATGAGGTTGGTGGTAACGGCCTACAGTGAGTTTTATGTCCGTGCCCAGTCAGACCTTGAGTTTATGAAAGTTTTAAGGTCGGCTGATCTAATTACTCCTGACGGGGTATCGGTTCTGGCGGCGGCAAAATACTTTGATAGGGCGAAGGGTAAGTCCATTATTGGTAGGCTTTGGGAAGGTCTAAGGGTTGGTGGAGAAATTCTTACCGATAAGGTAGGCGAAACGGTAACCGGTGTTTGGCTATTTGATGAACTGACAAAATTGGCAGAAAAAAACGGTTGGAAGATATTTTTGCTGGGCGGGTGGAATAATGTGAGCGAGCGAGCCACTAGAATGCTTCTAAAACGGTTTCCAAACATTCAGGTGTCATTTGACGAGGGAGAAAAACTAGCGGGGACCGATGAAAAGAAAAATAAAGAGGTGATTGAGAAAATAAATAAATTTGCTCCGGATATTTTGTTTGTGGCCTACAATCCCGTAAAACAGGAAAAGTGGTTGGTGAAACACCGTGGTGGGCTGAAAGTGAAAGTGGGCATTGGAGTCGGAGGCACTTTTAATGAGTACTTGGGCAAGTTTAAGAAGGCGCCGGTGTGGATGGAGAAGATGGGGCTAAAGTGGCTCTTCCGAGTGATTCAGGAACCAAAGAGAATAGGGCGAATTTTTAGGGCGGTGATAGTGTTCCCATGGCTGGTATTCCGAAGTGGTATATAATACTGGGCAAGTACATTAAACTTTCGAGGAGGATAAGGTGGCAGAAAACGTACCTGAGATTGCTCCAGCGACGAATGGCAGTTTGACAAAGTGCAAGGCTGCTTTATGGCCGGCTTCGATCGAGAAAACTTTCGGGCAGAATCATTTACATTTTCATACTTTGCTGGACTACGCTCGTGCCCGCGGCGTTAAACCAGAGACTACGGAGTACTCTTTCTTGGTCACATTCCGGTTTGACTTTGTGGGGTTTGAGAAGGTGAAAGATGTTTGGAAGATCGTTTTTGAGATCAAGGAAAGAGTTTCTCTCGAGCTTCTGGAGGTTCATCTGAAGACTCCGGTCCCCGGAATATCGTTAGGGTTTAAGCGGGATCTGCGATACATGGTTGAAACGCCGTCCGAAAGATTGATGAACCTTCCTTGCCCCGTTGAAGAAGTAACGGTGAAGGAAACAGTTCGTGGACGGGAGCACACGGAAAAATTCTGGCATTTTGTCGGCGAACCAATTCGTCGAACCAGAAGAAAGTAGGATAAGTTTAGACCTCGAGTGATCGGGGTCTTTTTTTATTTTAGGAGTTTGTTTGGGTTGGGTTCATGCCTAGCATCCAGAGGACTTGTTCTTTTTTGTAGCGGCGGTCTCCTCGGGAGTTAATGCGGATAGCGGGCAGTTTGCCGCGCTTGCCCCAGCGCTTGATGGTGAGAGTGGAAACACGGAGAATGTCGGCAACTTCGGAGACAGTCAAGAGGTCGGGGAGATTGTTGAGATTGAGCTCTCTTTTGGCTGCTTTAACAATTGGGGTTTGTTGGTCTTGATTGTCCATGTCTGATATACAAATTAGCAGATAGTTTTAGTAACGTCAATAGGGAGTTTGGGGGTTGGCTGCGCTTCTTCCGGGCGTCTTTACGCCCAGACTTATTCGGGCGGAGTGAGACCGCCTTAAACTAGCCGAATCATTGCCCCCTTTTATCAGGGGGCAATTTCTTTTGAAGAGGGCTATTTTTGATGGTATAGTTTAGTTATGTTGACAGGACAAGATTTAAAGAAGATAGATGGATTGCTAATCAAAAGGATTGGGGAGGAAATTGCACCGATCAAGAAAGATATTGCCGGGATAAAGCGCGATCTTGATCCAATGAAGAAAGATATTGTCAAGATCAGAAAAGATTTGAAGACAACGATAAACTTTTTTGATAGGGAGTATTTGGATTTACGTGAGAGGGTGGAGGTGATCGAGAGACGGTTGAATATTGGACTGTAGGCACAAAAAACCCGCCTTACGACGGGTTTTTTGGTTTCTGGATTGCTTTGGTTCGGATTACCGAATCGCGCAATGACGAAGTATTACTTTAACTCAACCTTGGCACCGGCTTCTTCAAGCTTTTTCTTGGCGACTTCGGCGTCTTCTTTCTTGGCACCCTCAAGAACGGTAGCGGGAGCTTTTTCGACCAGGTTTTTGGCTTCCACCAAACCCAGATCGGTTTTGATCTCGCGAACGGCCTTGATAACACCAATTTTGTTAGCACCGGAGTCGGTGATAACGACGTCAAACTCGGTCTTTTCCTCTTCAGGAGCAGCAGCGGCAACGGCTACGCCGGCAACGGCGATCGGAGCGGCGGTAACACCGAATTTTTCTTCTAATGCTTTGACAAGTTCAGCCACTTCCAATACGGAGAGTTCGCTGACCTGGTCGACGAGTTTTTTTACTTTCTCGGACATGTTTTTTTTATTATTTATTAATTTTTAATAATAGATGATCTATATAGATCCCCGATCGGGTCGGGGATGACATGATTTAGGCGGGCAGCTTGATCTTGATGGCTTCGAGGCCGTAGACAAGGCGTTGCATGGGGGCAGAAAGCTGACGAACCAAGCCTTGTGCCGGAGCCTGAAGCTGGGCCATGAGTTTTCCAAGAAGCTCTTCGTAAGAGGGGAGCTTGGAAAGAGCGGAGATATCGGCTAGGGTAATGACTTTGTCGTCCATGATACCGGTTTTGATCTTCAAGTTCTCGTGATCTTCGGCAAACTTGGTTAGAGTTTTGGCGGCGGAGACGGCATCGGCTCCAAAAAGCACGGCAGTAGGGCCAGAAAGAAAAGACTCAAGGGTATCGGCAAGTTCTTTGGATTTTTCCGAAAGGGCCAGGCGGAGAAGGTTATTTTTAGTGACGATGAAGGAGGAGTGGGTTTTTTCAGCTTCGGCGCGGAGAATGTTTTGCTCGGCAACGGTCAAACCGGCGTACTCGGTGAGGATGATGGCTTTGGAGTCGGCTAAAGATTTAGCGATCTCGGCCAGTTGATGAATGTTTTTTTGGCTTGGCATTTTGTTTTGTATTAATTGTTGTACGATCCCGACGCTTCGGTCGGGACTGAGTACAGAAAAGGCTCCATTACAAGAGAGCCATTTAATTGGTTCTGCCAGGGGCTTAGTGATAGCCCTGGGTCTTGGAACTTCTTTGTATTATACATGAGGAAGGGGGAAGCGCAAGGGGCGGTGATATAATCACCCCAAACTCGAACCTTAATATCAAAAAAGGAGAAACAAAATGTCTGATAGTACACGATTGTCGGCAAGTGCCGCAGTCTTGATGCGGAAACTGCTGGTGAAACCGGTGTTGATGTCGGAACAAGAAATTCTTGAAAACAAAAAGGTTCTGGAGGAACTGACGACCATAGACCCGGTGTACGAGGAGAGTCTGGCGGAGATCATTGGTGATCCTTCGACCGGAAGGTTTGTGATTCTTTGTGACGACATGGGAACTGAGGATGTCGAATGGAGAATGATCCTGGACATGGTGAAGGACAGTACCGGCATCAAACGCCTCGACTTATTGCTGTGGGCCAGCGACCTTGATCTGGATATCGAGGACTTCAGGGAAACTTTGGCAGGCCTCGTTGATTTGGGTGTTCTGGAGATAATCGGAGATAATGCTCCAGACGACGGAGAAGAAGATTTCTCCGAAGATGAAGAAGAAATAGAGGAAGATGATTCTATTAACATGGACGATACGGCGGTAGTCCGTTTTCGATAGTTTTGTTTACCCCGTCTTTATGGCGGGGTTTTTAATTCTGCAGGCGGGAGGCATATGATTGACAAAAGAGCTCTCGTGTGATATATTATGGGGCAATAACTCCAAGGGGAGTTGAACCTTGAAATTTTGTCTTATTCATTCGTGTTCATATTCAAAAAAAGGAGGCACCATGAAACCCAAGAGTTTGGATGAAGCGCTCAATCGAGCGCCAAAAATGCCGGATGAAAGTCTGGCAAAACAATTGGCCAAAAAAGGCCTGAGCAAGTTGGAGACGATCTCAAATTTAGCAGTTGAGGAGTTCAATTCTCTTTCCATTTCGTCGAAAGGCGACTTGGGCAAGTTGAATATTGTTGAAGAAGCATCGGAACAGGGTGTTTCGAACGAGAATGCGGTGGTTATCATCGGCTCGATGGTGAGCTCACCGATTGGCTTGACCAAGCTGGCTTTGGTAACACACTTGTTACTGCGTATGTCCGGGGCAAAGGAGGAAGAGAGTGCCCAGCGCTCGGTTCAACTTCTGGCCTGGATGAAGGGAAAGAACCTTTCGTTTGAGCAGAAGCTCAGTAAAATCGGATCGATGGCGAACCAAGTTTTTCCGGCAATGGAACGAGCTTGGCGGACGCCAACCGATAATTGGAACGAAGTTGCTGATATGATCGCATCCGGCGGGGGAATGAAGTACCTCTCGGAGGTTTTTTCAGGTACGCCAGCTGAAGCGATTTTGGAAGTGGTAGCCAAGTCTCTAGTTTCTTCGCTCGAACTGCGCAAGAAGGCGCAGATGATCGAACGGAGCAAGACGGACGTGCAAAAGGCTACCTTGTCTCTGCGCCGAACTATCGGTACCCGAACCAAGGCAGGTCAGGATCATTGGCGAAAGTTTCAGGTTGCGCAGGAGAAGTATCGCAAGCTCCAGTCCGAGGTTGACTCGATGAAGAGCTTCAACGATGAAGGTGGCTCGATTGTCAGCCCGGAACAGATGGCACAGCTTTCGAAGCTGGCTAAGGCCTGTGCCCTGGCCTTTGTCGAGTATCAGAAGTGGACCGTACTGGTCCAGACTGATCCGGCCAAGATCGAAGAGGCACGGATGGGCTTTACTCATGGAATGCACTTGACCGATTCCTTGGCCTTGAACCAAGCACGCTTGGAGAACCTGTCGATCCAGTTTCGGCAGAATGCGATGTTGAGAGTGTTCCAGCTAGTTTTGACACTCTCCACAATTTCGTCGCTTTACTGCGACAGAATACTGGCAGAGAATCGAAAAATGCAGATGGCTATTATAGGCAACTGCGAGAAAACCCTTAATCTTGTCGCTCACGGTAAGTTTGAGGAAGCGCTGGGAGGCGACGAATTGAGCGTAGCGCTCGCACCAGCGTAAAAGAATAAGACAAATAAATCAAGAAAAACCGGCCAGTTGGCCGGTTTTTTTACGTACGTTCAAGGAGAGATTCTCTCGTATATGGCGAGAACCTTGTCGGCGTAGGTATAGCCGACATCGGAAGGACCGTAGTGAAATACACCTTCGCGAATCGAGCCCCAGGCAGCAATACGACCGGCCAGATACTCACTACCACAGTCAATGTTGAAGGCGGGATCGAAGAGCTCGGCCATGGTCGGTCGGTCGGTAAAGTAATTTACCCCTTGAGCATTAAAGCAGCCTTCGCAGGTGGCTGCGAGACCGTCCCGCGGCATTACCTGCATCAGGCCAACGGCTCCAGAATCGCTATAGGCATCGGGGTTACCGCCAGACTCTTGGGTAATCACCGCAGCCACGAGAAAAGGATCAAGCTCGTATTTTTGAGTACTGGCTTCGATCATGTCGCACCAGGGTTGGATATTTTCCGGGTACTGATCGGCACAGCCGATCTCCGGTTTGACCGCCTCTTCCGTTACCGCCGGTTGTGGTGGAATGACTTCTTCGGCAGCAGCTTGGACTGCCCGAGGCTCGATGATTTTAAATATTTTTGTTGTTCTGAGCCAAGAAAATACTGAGATAACGACGAAGAGAGATAGGAGGGTCAGAGCCACATTTTTTCGAGCGAACAGGGCGAAGAAGATGGCAACACCGGTTACTCCGACGAAAAGGAGGAAGAAACCGTGGTTGCTACTAATGTAACTGAGACAGACAAAACCAATGGCAATTAAGGCAAAGAGAATGCGTTTCACAGGAGCCTCCTTTTCTAGTGAGAATAGGGTTAAGGTGCCAGCCTTGGTGGCTGAATATGTCGGTATTATACACTATAAGTCTCGAAAATGCAAGTGCGGCGATAAACCCTCTTAGATATTACTGAAGTGCAGTTTGATGCTTGGGGTGTGGGTGCAGGAGATGTAAGCGGACTTGATCTTGGTGACGTTGATACTGCGCAGGGCTTCGTTGATATTGTCGACCAGATCCTCACTTTTTTGGGTAATCGAGCCCAGATTGAGGTGAATAATGGGAAACTTGGCTTCGGTTTTGTAGGGAAGGGTGCCACCAGCCGAGAGTTGTTTGGCTCTTTCCTCGGTGTGCTCGGTGACCGTCCCGGACTTGGGGTTAGGCATGAGACCTTTAGGACCAAGGACTTTGGCATAGCGGGCGATTTTGGGCATGTCTGTGGGCGTACAGAGCAACATATCGAAGTCAATGGCATTGGCGGTGATTTTATCGGCAACTTTGTCGCTCCAAATCGCGATCTTGATTTCTTTTCCGGTGGAGTGAGGGAGCTTGAGCTCGCCTCGGAGACCGGTTTCGATCATGTTCAGGTGGAGTTCGACGGTTTTGAGCTTCGTTACCTTGGCCAGCTTCCCCAGGATGTCAACGGCGTCTTTCACCGTGTAAAGCTCTTCTTTTTTAATTTGTTTGGCTAGGCGAAGGTACTTTTTGCTACGTTTGCGGGGAGCATAGACTTTTTTGGCGGCTTTCTTTTCCTCGACGACCGCTTCTTTAGCCTCGGCCTTTTTGACCTCTTCTTTGGTTGGAACGATAACGGAGTCAGCGTTGTAAATAGCCCTTATAGCGTTGATGTCTTCTTCTTTGATGCCTTCGATGGCCATGAGTTCACCATCGGTTTTGGCGATGATCTGCTCGGGCTTGAGGCGGGCGTCACGAAGCGCCTCGGCCACGTGCGTTGGGAGGTCGCTATAGATTTCTTTCCAGTTGGTTCTTTTGGTGGTAGTGGCCATAGTTATTCTTTGATGGTAATTCCCATTGAGCGGCAGGTGCCTTTGACCATTTCCATGGCGGATTTGATATCGGTGGTGTTCATGTCTGAGAGTTTCTTCTCGGCAATGGTGCGGATTTGTTCCTGGGTGATCTCACCAACTTTGTCTTTGTTGGGAGTACCGGAGCCGGCTTTTAGGTTGAGCATTTGTTTGATGAGGGCGGAGACTGGGGGAGTTTTGAGCTCGAACTTGAAAGAGCGATCTTCAAAAATGGTGACGAGCGCAGGAATGATCTGGCCGCGCATCTCGGCGGTTTTGGCGTTGTACTGAGTAATAAACTCCATGATGTTGACACCGTGCTGACCTAGTGCGGGGCCAACCGGAGGAGCGGGGTTGGCGGTGCCGGCCGGGAGGTTAAGCTTGAGGATGACTTTGACTTTTTTTGCCATGTTGATTTATATATTTGTTTTGTCATCCTCGCGAAAGCGGGGATCTATATAAATAATTCCGAATTCGGTATTTATCTGTATAGATTCCCGATCGGGTCGGGAATGACATTATTAAAAGCCACACAAAAAGGAAAAGTTGAATAGGTTTGATGTATTGGTTTGTAGATAGACCTATTGCGCTTTACTTTTGGTAAGCTCCCTCAACAATGTCGAGGTAAGGTATTTTACCATAAAAAAAGCCAGGTTCCAAAACCTGGCTAAATATATTATGAAACGCTTTCCGGAGTGAACTCACAGACGAGAGTGTCGACGCTATAGATACTTGTTTGACTAAACTCGCGATCTACTGTCAGTTTGTAGTGAGTATTTGGTTCCAAGATTACTGTCTGTGTGCCGGTTTGGGAAAGTCCGATTTCTTGATTGGCGGTAATGTTCATCAGTATTACCGATATTTCGGTAAGAGGAAATCGGCGACGAAGTTCGGGAATATCGATTAAGAGGTGTATTTTTTTGTCTACCCCTCTGTCGATTGTAATTCCCCAAAGTAGGCGGCGACCCTGATGGATGTCTGAAGATGGTTGTAATAGTAAATTGTTTGGCGGTTCGACCTGTCTGTAACTCTTTCTTACAATTACTTCCATTGATCTCTCCTTTTAGTGTGCGAAAAGATGTGATATGTTATCACAAAAGGGAAAGATAAGAAAAATTAGTTGGTGGCGGAAATGCGGATGGTCAGGTCGGTGTCGAGGGCCTTGGCGAAACGCTTCATAAGGGAAATAGAGGTGTTGGCTGAGCCGGACTCGATACGGGAGATAATAGCCTGAGTGGTCTTGACGCGTTTGGCGAGATCTCGCTGAGAGAGATTTTGTGCCAGACGTGCCTCAATGATTTGTTGGGCGAGATTGTTCTCGGGTTCGGTGGCTTCCCACTCCTTGCGGAACTCGGAGTCTTTGAGCCTTTTGTTGAGGTCTTGTTGGAATGTATAGATTCTTTTTGAGTTCATGTTGAGTTCATGGCTTATGATATCATATATAGTATCAAATTTCAAGTATGTCTAGCACGTTGTCATTCCGGGCGTAGACCCGGAATCTATAACAAATAAATACCGAATAAGGAGTAATTTATATAGATTCCCGATCAGCCTGCCTGCCGGACAGGCAGGGTCGGGAATGACAGAACTATATGAAATCGCGAAACTTGTATGTTTGTGAAAGTCAATTGGTATTTAGTTGGAGGCGGGAAGAAGTTTGGGTGTCCCCACTTCGACCTGCGGGCTTCGCGGGGCAGGGGCTTTGGGTTTAGGGCAGACGCCTTTGGTGAAAGCGGTGACACCGGCTTGGTTGGCTTCACACTCGTTGGCGTAGGTGACGCCTGCTTGACTGCAAACGGGTGAGTAAAGAGAGCTACAGATTATTTCGGGGCGTTCGGTAGCCGAAAAAGTCGGTGTGGGGATATTGGTTGGGACAATGATCGGTTCTGAGGCCTTACTGCGGACTTCGGCTTGGGTTTTTGGAAGGATGATGATGCTGGCGACCAAAATGGCGACCACAAGAAGGATCGGAAGGACTACCCAAAGTGTTTCTTCACCGTTTAAGTTGTTCATGGCAGTTAACTACCTTCACTATGACAAATAAGACCGGTCACGTCAAGTCATGTGGTAGAATTTGCTTCAAGCAACACATTAAAATTTCAAAAATTTAAGCCCAGATGAGGAGGAGAGAGAATGAGAGTTTTCTTGAGGAACTTGTTTTGGTGGACTTTTGTAGTATTTGCCATTGGCCAACTCGCAGAGGTTTTTCATATGTGGTTGGTTGGGCTCTTGGCCGCAGTTGCCTATTTGGCGATTATTTTGGCTATAGTGTGGCCAAAAAAAGATAAAGAGACCGGGGACTTGGCAACCCTCTCGATCCTGTTTGTATCCGTGTTCGCCTTTTTGGTTTTGGCGAATGTTTCGACCTTTTTCAATCTCGGGTGGTTGCAAGGCGTCTGCATCCTGATAATCACGGTGATCGGAGTCGGGTGCGGTATCTACGACTTCATTAAGTTTTTGCAGAAGTGATATGCCTAGGGGAAACTCTAGGCTTTTTTGTGGGGAAAATTGACTTTTGGAGGAAGGTGTGGTATTATAGGGTGTTTGAATGTCCTTATTCTTTGAAATTTTGTTCATATTCTGCGGGAAACCCGTGAGAAAAGGAGCTTCTCGTGTCCAATATAGGCAAAACAGTCTGTTGGTTCTTGATGAGTTTGCTTTACCCCATCGGAGAGACAATCCAGAATCTCAAGTTTGGACCAGCCTGGCTAACCGGTCACTTATCTGACCTGGGTTTTGTGTTTTCGGCAGGACTTCTGTTCAACTTTTCTTTACGACCGAAGATGAGCCTGGTTTCCGCTTGGGCGTTCGCAATGGTCTTTGAGGGATATCAGTTTATGGTGCATCAAGGTGATGTGTACGATGCAATTCTTTTCACCATTGCCCTTGTAATTGGCCTTTGTTTAACGAAGGGGAACAATAAGAAGTTGCATGAATAACAGATTAAATGCGTAGGCGTCCGCAAGGGCGCCTATTTTATTGGCAAAACCGTCGTCATCCTCGCGAAAGCGGGGATCTATATAAATTGTTCAGAATTCGGTATTTATCTATATAGATTCCCGATCAGGTCGGGAATGACAAGGAGTGGAAAATTGGGCTTATATCTTGGAGATTTGGAGGAAGTCGAGCTCCACGGGGGTTTCACGACCGAAGATGCTGACGAGAACGGTGACTTTGCCCTTTGCGTCGTCTATGGCGGAGACGGTACCGAGTAAATCGGTAAAAGGCCCTTCGATGATGCGGACGGCTTCGGTGAGGGTGAAAGCGGCCTGGAACTTGGGAGCGGCTTGCTCACCAAAAGCGGTGATGGCTTTGACTTCGTTTTCGGGAAGGGGAGTGGGCTGATCGGCGGTGCCGACAAAGCCGGTAACGCCTTGGGTGGTGCGAACAGCCAGCCAGGAGTCGTCGGTGACGACCATGCGGACAAGCATATAGCCGGGGAAGAGTTTTTCTTTAATGGTGGATTTTTTGCCCTTGTTGATCTTGATTTTTTCTTGGGTGGGGATGAGGATCTCGTAGATAAAGTCCTGAAGACCCATGGACTCAACTCTGGTTTTGAGGGTGATGAGAACGCGGTTTTCGTGGCCGGACTGGGTGTGAACGACGTACCACTTGGCCGAAGCGGGAGCTTCGGGGGTGATGATGACGTGATTGGGATCTTGTACTTTGGGTACAAGCTCGTCGATTTGTTTGGTTTTTTTTTCTTTTAGTTTCATTTTAGCGATTGAGTGCTTGTTGGAGCACGGTCGTAAATAGGTAGTCCAGCCCGCCTGAGTAGAGCGCTACGGCAAGGCTGGTAATGATGACAAGAATAGTCATCTTTAGGGCAGTCTGGTGAGACGGCCATTTTACCTGCTTTAATTCTAGCTTAACCGAGCGTATAAATTCAAGTGGACGAGGCATACACGGGTATTTTATCATGGATGAGAGAAAGCGGAAGGGGGGGTTGACTTTGACGGCACTTTGTGATATATTATCGGCTGTTTGGTGGACGCGGTCCACTATAGCTTGGCCAAGGTGGCCTGGCCGAATACTTGTTCTTTTACTTTTTGAAAAGGAGAATGCTATGAAAAAGAAAGCTGCTCTCCCCGTTGAACCGGTCGTGAAGACCCTCAAGAAACGCGCCACGAAGGCGAAGACATCTGCTCCTGAGCTCGTCGTAGCCGTTCCGGCTGTCAGCATCGCCACCCCTGTCAAAACTTCCCCTGCCAAGGCCTCCAAGCCTGTTCGGCATGGTCGTCAGTTTGACACCGTTCTTCAGTTGTACGAAAAGTTCTTGGAGGCTACAAAAGCCATCAGGAACACGGCCTGGTCGGATAGCCAAGATAAGAAGGCGAAAGCCATACTTGATCGCGGCTTGGACAGTGTGCCCAATCGTTTGGCCATGAAGGCCATCATGCTCGACGCCCGTTCGTATGGGCGGTTCGAAAAGGCGATGGGCGATGTTCATGTCGCATGGGCGGATGCCCAACTGGCCTGGATAGATCGGGTTAAGGCGGAGAATGCCAAAAGCCACAAGGGCCAACTAGCCATAGCACGCGCCTTTTTCACCCGCTTTGCGGGAGTGGAGACCCGAATTACCACTCTGTGGGAAGACGGGCCGAAAGCCATGGAACAGGTTCTCGACGATCTTGAGAACCTGACCTACGAAGTGGCCAACTTCTGTCAGCCCGGCTGGTGCAACGAATGTGGCACTCCCGTTTGGGAGATTACCCCCAAGAACGGCAAGCCGCCTTTCGTGCCCAAGTTGTGTCAGACCTGCTTCAAGGTACTCGCTGACGAGAGCGTGATTGAACCTAAGCACAAGGTCAAGAAGCCCGGCTCGGCTGCCAAGCGCGACCTGAATCGTGGCCACATTGGCCGCACCAAGGGCGGAAGCAAGAGCAAGGGTCGCAGCCGCCAGTCCGTTGAGGGCAAGTAAAATTTTCCATAGCCTAGCTATGATGATCCCACTCGAAAGAGTGGGATTTTTTATGCATTGTGGGCAAAACTTGACGAAGGGTTTTTTAAAGTGTTAAATGAAGATGGCTCTGAACTTTGATAGACTGGGACGTTTTTCCTCCACAAGCTCTTTTGCAGGGGAACGGAGTTTTCGGCATTTCCTTTGTCGGAACAGTTCACCCGCCTTTATCTTTTCGGGGAAAAATCCTAGCCGTCATGGTCAGAGTCACCATACTTGTGCTTTCGTGAGCCTCGTTTCCAAACACAAGATATATCCTTAACAAGGGCAGTTTGAGTAGGGTAGGTCGAAACATGAAGTGTCTTTTAGGAAGTAAGGGCAAGCCCAGTCTAGAAGGGTGCGCTCACTATAGAAGGCATCAAGTGAGTTGACTAAAAATTATTTTTTTAGATGCTGGGGTGCAGAATGTTGTTTTTCGGAGTTCTGTACGGGAGTACATATTTTGTTATGTTATAATGCCATAAAGTTTTGCACATTTCCATAAGGAGGAAAAAATGCACTTTCCATTGTTACCCTTGATTGGGGTCTTGAGTGCTCTTCAAGGTCTGAACGTTGCACTCTCAGCGGTAGTTGTGGCCGTGGCGTTGATTGTTGCGATCGTGTTTTTGGTTGGGAATGCCCATAAACCCGGTCACTATGAGAAAGATTGCGCCCAAATAGGTTTTTTGGCCTTGGGAATCACTATTTTTGTGGCGATTGTGGGTATTACTTACATCGTGACAGTATTCGCTGCGGCCGTAGTCTTATACCTGTTGGGGTACTGGGTCCTTTGGCGGTACCTGATCAAGAATATCATCGCAGCCTTAGAGCGGGAAAAGCCAAAAGAAAAGAGTACAACTGAACCTATAAAAAAGCCCGACAATATACGAGATCACGACTAAGTTTGTTGGTTTGCCTCCCGCCACGGCGGGGGGCTTTTTGTGATATGATCGCTTAAAGTTTTGCACATTGAGAGGAGAAAAGTGATGGCTGGCGCGATTTTTGTCGATGGTGGTTTGTATTCTTATTTTGAAGTAGATGAGATTAAGGAAGGAGATTTTTTACTTCTTCCAGATAATAGAATGTTTTTTGTTGAGAGGCTCGATAAACCGGGTGTAGATCCAAAAATAGTGCCAATTGATTCCGCCGAAGGCCCGATACCCACCGATTCAAGGATCGTGAACTTGGTAGTTCACGACCGGGTCAATTGATCATGATTGTTTACCCCGCCAATGGCGGGGTTTTTGTACCTTACAGGGAGCTCGAGTACGATGCGGTACTCCGTAGTGGTTAGCCGATGAGGGTTTTGAGGACGCGGGAGAGCTTTTTGGGGTCGTGGCGGAGACGGTTGAGTTGAGGAGTGATGGAGATAATAGCGGAAGTTGACACTTTGATACTTTTATTGGCAATACTTTTTAAATCTTTTTCTGACCAGCCAAGGAAGTGGGAGTGTTCAAGGGCGTAGGCTCGGGCCACCTTCGGGAAGCGTTTTTCGAAGGCTTTCTGGGAGATGTTGGGAGAGATCAAGATATCGAAGGGTTTTTTAAGGCCGGTGAACTTACGGAAGATTTTGAGGTATTTTTCCGGGGTGAAGTGATGGGTTTGGTTGCGGTTACTGACAAGGTTGGTGATGAGGATCTTATGGGCTTTTGAGGCCGCTAAGGCCTCCTTGATGCCCATCGGCAGGAAGTTGCTGATGATTGAGCCATAAAGGCTGCCGGGGCAGTAGATGACAAAGTCGGCCTCTTCAAGTGCTTTTATGGCTTGAGGGGTGGCAGGCACGTTGGGATCCAGCCAGATGTTGGTGATGGCATTTTTGGACATGGACTGCCTGTCGAGCTCGTGCTCGCCTCGGAAAACCGTGCCGTTTTTGGTCTCAAAACAGATGTTGCTGGAGGCGGTGGTGACGGGGATCACTGTGCCGTCAAACTTGATACCTAAGAGTTCCTCGAGGTGGTTTTGAGCCTTGATGAAGTCGTTTTGGTACATCTCGAGGAGAGCGTAGTAGATGGTGTAGCCCAGGTTTCGTTGACGGCCGTCGGTGAAGGAGACGAGGTCGGTGAAAGCCTTGATGTTCTTTTGATGATTTGAGCTTCCGATAAGAGAGATGAGGGTGCGAAAAAGGTCGGAAATGGCGATGACCTGATCGCGTTCGTCGGAACGGATGACGCCAGTTTTGCCGCCTGAGTCCATAGAAGCGGCAATACAGGAAAGGTTTTTGTAGCCGGCAAGAAGAAGGGCTTGAACGATGATGGGTGCGCCGGTACCTCCACCCATGGTAACGATTTTCGGCATTGCTTTGATATTAGCAGATTGGCGGATGAATAATAAAAAGCCCCGATCGGTTCGGGGCTTTGGTTTATTTGACCCTTTTTGTTGTGCGGATCACAACTGGGTTAAAGACTGCCTTTTTTCCAAGCTTGGTTTCGACGCCTTCGCCTTCCACATCGGGGTTATCCATGGTGGCGGCGGTGACGATAACGTTGATACGAAATTTTTTCATGATAGCTTTAGCCACTTCTGTGTAGGCTGCCTGGTTCTTGCGATTTTTGACCTGAAGAACCCAAGCCATAGTGATTTCCGGGGGAAGGCTTCTGGGATCGACGTCCAGAACAAGCAGAGCTTCCGGTTCGAACTCCGGGCCATTCTGGTCATCTTCTTTTTGATCGTTATTGTCTTCGGCGTGTTTCATTTCCGGAAGAAAACCGAAACGTTTTGTGTGGCTAGGGGTGGGTTGCCAAGTAAGGCCGATTCTCGGGATGTTTTCCAGTGTGTGATAAATTTCCCGGCCGAACCCAAAGGGTCCAGGTTTAATGAGGCTAAGAACATGGTCAGGGTCTGACGAAAACGTTTTGAGAAGGAAGGCCTCGATCTTAAAGGATTGGGGGTCTTCTTCGTAAACACCGACCAATACTTTTCTTTTTGGCATATTTATCTCCTTAAGGTGCGTGGATTTTGATTCACGATATTGTAGCATTATAAAGAAAATCCCCCGCCGGTTGGGCGGGGGAAGTTTGCACTTTCGTGCGAGGGCGCGCCGGGATGGGTTATTTGCTGGGGGCGAGCAGGGCCACAGCGTCGGCGAATGCCTTCGCGGCGGCAGCTTCCTGCTGAGCATTGGCCATTGCGAGCGCGGCGGCTTTGACGTGGGTGCCAGCGAGCTGAGTCTTTTCTTGAGCAGTCATGCCAGCGGTGACGAGCTTGGTGGCGTAGCCATCGATGACCAGGGCGGCAGCGCGCTTGATCTCGTCGATCACGTCCTTGGCAACGAGCATTTTGATCTTGCGGATCCACTTATTCATGAGTTTCTCCTTCTCGAGAGGGGTAGAACAGGATAGGAGGTGCTTAAAGAACTTCGATCGTGAGTATATTAACACACTATAGGTGTTTTGTCAAGCGGTGGTGTATAAATAAATGTATATGGTATTTGCCGACAGAAAACAAGCAGGAAAGTTGTTAGCTGAGAGATTGGGAAAGTTTAAAGGCGAGTCGTGTGTGGTGTGTGCCCTTCCCCGAGGCGGGGTGGTGCTGGGGGCGGAAATAGCCAGAGAGTATGATTGGCCGATGGAGTTGATCTTGGTGCGGAAGATCGGGCACCCGTATAACCCCGAGTATGCGGTCTGTGCGGTTTCCGAGGGCGGAGTGAAGTATAGCGAAGAGGGAAAGGAGAGTCTAGATCAAGGCTGGCTGAAAAAGGAGATGGAGAAGGGGAGACAGGAGATAAAAAGAAGGAAAGAAGTGTATCTTGGCGGCAGGCAGGCAGTCGCTGTCGGGGGGAAGATAGCCATTCTCGTGGATGACGGTGTAGCTACGGGGCTGACATTTCTGGTAGCTATTGAGGAGTTGCGGTGCAGGCATCCCCGGAAAATTGTGGCGGCTTTACCGGTAATGCCGGCGGAGTTTGAGAAGAAGTTAAAGGGGGCGGTTGACGAGGTAGTATGTTTGAATGCAGATGAAAACTACTTGGGGTCCGTCGGAGCATACTACATGGATTTTCCGCAAGTAACGGACGAAGAGGTCATAAGCGTAATGACAGATATGGTAATCTAATGAGGATGAATAAAAATGAACTGAAGCTGAAGAAGTATCCCGGAGAGAGGTCGGTAATACGCTTTTTTGACTCTTCCGACAAAGAAGACATGCTGAGACTGAGGAAAATAGTTGATCATGCCGATGTGCAGGACATGATGGACAGCGTGGCCGGGATGTCCAAACGGGATCGGTACGACTGGGCGGATGAAAAAGGAGTTTATGGCAGGTATTACATGTTTGCGGTCTCGGGAACGGAAACTATTTTTGGTGAAGATCAAAAAGACGAGATCGACCAGGTTCAGGGGTTTGTTTACCTTTATGCGGGGAGCGACGAAAGGAAAATTGCCAATAGGTTGGTGAGAGCCAGGCTAATCAAAAAAAGCGAGGTGGGCGACAGTAAGATCTTTGAGATCAGCTTTGCCAAGCTGCCGAAAGCACCGGGCGGACAGATATCCGGTGCCGTGCGTCAAGCTTGTTTGGAGCTTAGAAGACTGGATCGGATCAAGGAAGGCACGGGGGTGTTTGTTTTTTGTTTTATTGATGAGGAAAACACGGCTTCAATGAGGGTGGTGGAGGCTGGCGGATTTGAGAGGCGGGGTAAGCATTTTTATGAGGCTGATTCAAAGGATATGAGCGCCTTGTATGTTTTGAGCTACGCGAGACTACAGGAAATAATCAGATTGAAACAAAAATAGTTTTCGTCATTCCCGACCTGATCGGGAATCTATATAGACCCCCGCTTTTGCGAGGATGGCAAGGCGAGTTGTTAGGTGGTTGACAATTTACCTATAATATGCTACCATAGCCAAGTTCGTATTTCCTTAAATCCGATTCTAGGCACATTTCCATCTAAAAGGAGAAAGTTATGGCTAACGATGCTAATTTCCAATATATTCTCAAGGCTATTGCAGACAAGGGCTCAGGTCTTTCGGACGTTCAACGCGATATTCTCGCTGGTGTGGTTCGCCAAGGTAAACAAACCAACGCTCCCTTCTCCAGTTACTCGGTCACCGTTAATTACAACAAGACAGTGGATCAACTGGTCAAGGACGGCAAGTACGATTGGGCCAACGACGATGTTTCTGATCCACACTTTCCCCTCAACAAAAAGGGTGAAGAACAGGCAGAGATCTTCATTGTCACCATCGACCGCCGGATGAGTAACGCTGAAATCGATCAGATCCTCGATCGTTGGGGACTTCAAGATGCCAACGTTAAAGAAGGACTCTCCCTCGGTGCTCAATATCCTAATCTCCAGCGTGAAGGTCCCATCGTTGCCCGCGGTTCAACCTGGCGTGTCTCCGATGGCGGCGTCTTCGTGCCTTGTCTCCGCGGCGGTGAGTCGCGCCGTGACCTCGGCCTCTCTCTGGTTGGTGGCTGGTATTCGTGCTGGCAGTTCGCTGCCGTGCGCAAGTAGTTCTTGGACTCTCGATTACTTTGACCCTTGGTCACTTTCTCTCTTGGCCTCCCGATTAAATCGGGAGGCCTTTCTTTTATGTCTTTACTCCTAAAATAAAGTCTTTAACTATTTTCTCTCGTAGTTTCAAAGTGTTACCATGCTTTATTAAACCTAAACAAGAATTGAGAACTTCTTCTGTGGGTGTTTGAGATGCAAACCTGAAGCAGATCCTCAAAAGGGATCATAAGCCTTCAGGTTTTTTTAAAGTGCGAAATTTGTGATGAAATGGGTTGATTTTGTGAACCTTGGGGTGTTAAGCTGAAGCATGATTGGAATAAAAGATTTGCTGGGAATAAAGAAAAAAGAAGAAAAACTAAAGGAGAGGGTTGACAGGGAAAATGAGGTCAAGTCGGAGGAACGGCAAGAGTCGGTAACCCCCAAAACTCACAAGAAACCAAGACTCAGGGTTGACAAGGAGGCTTTAAAGAAGCTGGGTTTGGTAGTGGTGGCTTACTCTCACGTTGAGCGTGAGATGTTCCCGACAGAGGAGGCGTACTATGCCGAGGTGGAGGTTGAAGACAGGGCCAAAGAGGTAGCCGAGAGACTTGAAAAACTGGGGATTCAGGTAAAAACCTTGCCCGGAAATCAGTACTTCCTCACAAATTTACTTGTTGATAAACCATCGTTAGTACTAAACCTGGTGGATACCCTAAAGGGCAAAGACAGACTGCAGACTTCAGTGCCGGCGGCTTTGGAGCTGTCTAACCTGCCCTACACCGGAGCAGGCATGGAAGGACTCGTAATCGGGAACAACCGCAACCTGACCAAAAGACTTTTGATGGCTTATGGTATACCCACACCGGCGTTTCAGTTCATCCGCAGATCAAAGACGGCCGTTCAGGAAGACTTGGGACTGCCTTTGATCGTTAAGCTTAATGAGAGCGGTGGCAGTGTGGGAATTGATGACCATGCGGTCAAGGAGACGGTGGCCGAGGCTCAGAGGAAGGTAAACAAGATGTTGACAACTTATAAGATTCCGGTGATTGTGGAACAGTTTATTGACGGAGCCGAGGTGACGGTTGTGGTCTTTGACGATGGAATAAAAAAGAAAGTTTTCATGGGTCAGAAGGTATTTAGAAAGAAACCGGATGGCAAGCATTATTTCACCAGCTTTGAGTCATACGATGATGTAAAGGCATATACCTACAAGCACGTTGAGGAACCCTTGGAAAGTAAGATTTCACAGCTGGCCGTGCGCGCTTTCCGTGGGTTGCAACACAAGGACTATGCAAAGTTTGATATCAGAGTTGATCAAGAGACGAATATTCCGTATTTCACCGACAGCAACCCCAACACAGCCTTTGGACCGGACATGGGACTGCCTTTGACCGAGGTTTTTGCTCTCCACGGGGTGAGTTTCGACGAAGTCTTGACCAGTTTACTTTCAAAATACGCCAGAAAGATAAAACAGGACTAGATTTGGGGTAAAATACCGACATGCAAGATAAATTAAGCAGATCCAGACAACTGATGGAGTCTTACTGTGGTCCGGCTACAATCCAGATGCTTCTGAGCCATTACGGAATAACGATTCAACAACAGCAAGTAGTGGATGCGGCCGGTGTGCAGGCAACGGTGGAGTTGCACGGAGTTCCGGTGAATGATTTGGCAAAAGTCGTAAAAATTGTTGCACCGGAGATGAAGTTTTGGGTGAAGAGATTTGGAACGATTACCGAATTGAAAAAGATCGTGCGTGAGTACAATTATCCGGTGGGAGTGGATTGGCAGGGAATTTTTGAGATCGAAGGCGAGTACGACAAGACCGGATATCTGGGTGTGACCGAAGAAACACTTGCGGAGGCGGGATATTCGTATGAAAGTAACGATGGCACACATGGTCATTACTGTGTGGTAGTGGATGTGGATACCAATGAGAACTATATTCAGCTGGCCGACCCTTATGGTCATTATGCGGAAAAGGACCGATTTATCCGTATACAGGAGTTTAGTAATCGTTGGTGGGATCAGGATATCCGGATTGATCCCTTGACCGGAAAAGAGGTGGCTACCGACGAGTGCAGAACATTTTTTGTGATTTTGCCGGCAAACATCACTTTTCCCGAGGAGATGGGGATGACCGAGATCTGACATCCTTCAGGGCTAGGCCTCGAAGGATTAGCGGTAGATTTCGCGACGATGGCCGATGTGGAGAATAAAGATAGTGCCGTCCGAGTCCAGATCAAAGGTGATACGGTAATCACCGACGCGGAATCGATACTGACCAAGGTTGAAATCGGTGAGGGTTTTTGCAAAAGATAAAGGTTTGCCGGTGGATAAAAAATATTCTAACTTTTCGATGATGAGTCGTTGTTTACTTTTAGGTAAGCTACCGAGGTCTTTTATGGCTCTTTTGGTAAAGCGATAGCTGTTCATCTTCGTTAAAGGCCAAGTTGTTTCTTGACTTCTTTAAGGTTATACACCCTACCCTTTTGAACGTCATCTCGTGCCTCTTTAATGATTTTTTGATAGGTGGGGGAGGAGAGCATTTCAAGATCCTCCGTTAAGTCTTCCCAGAGGCCATTGGGAATGAGCACGCCTAAAGGGGTATCGTTTTTCATCACGCGATAGAAATGACTACCCTTGGAAGCCTGAGCGAAGAGCTTGGTAATACCGGCTTGGGCGGTTTGGACGTTGGTGAATTTTTCGTCATTGATTAGTTGTTGGATCATGACAGAATTATATAATGATTGTGTAATGTTGTCAAGAAGGAGGATCTGATATGCTTTTATAATGAAAGTAGAGGGATGTGAAGATAGGATAGATATTTATGGATATGATTTGGATAAACTGTCGCTTGAGTCTCTTGAGGGTTTGCTCTCGATATTTTCCGGCTGTTCGGACTGCAATGGGTGTAACGCACAAGTTCTTATTTTGGAAAAATTGATAGCTGAGAGGGAAAAGAAATAAAAAAAGCCCCCCCGTTGGGAACTTTTATTGTTCAGGAAAGACTTTGATCAATTCTTTCCAGGCACTTTGAAGAGGGATAAGTTGCTCGCGGAGTGGTTGGGGAAGTAATTGCGTGTCTCTGATGTCTCTTGCAAGTTTGTTAAGTACATATTCTTTTGAGTTGCCATCATTTAGTATATGAATATAATCGGTATCGGTCATATGACTGGCCGAGTCGGCTGCCGCAAGAATTTTGGCTTCATCTGATTTGGGCAGTGCATCTTCTTTACACCGATGAGTTCTGACACAATGAGCCACCTTATCTGTTTTTTCTCTACTCACCCTGAGTGATTTAAAAAACCTGCGCGTTTCTATTTCGGAGAATACTTCATGAGTGGCAAGGTTTACTTTGTTTTCATGCCCAACATCATGTAACCAGACCGAGAGTAAAACGACTTCTTTGTCCGCATTTGGATAATAGTCTAATATTTTTAAGGCCCACTTTTCTACTTGTCTGACATGGTGTGGAAACCAATCATGTATAGGGGTTCCCTTTGCCATTCTTTTTATGAAATGTTCACGAGTTGCGATTACCAACCGACTTTCTTTTGTCTTGTTTTCTTTTGCCATAGGAAAAGTATAATTCATCTGAAGCTAAGCAACGGGGATAGTTTGGCAGGGGTGGATGAACTTTGTTCAGTACTCGTCGTGGGTGATAAGGTCCGTAAACATGATGGTGTCTTCAATTATTTTGAAGACCGTTTATATACTCGTCGACGTTTGATATTGGTGTGGTTTTCCCTGCATAGAAATCTTTTTCGGCTTGTTCACTGACTTTTTCTTGTTTTGGTGTCATTTTGAAAATAGGGAGGTTTTTTTCCCAGGTGTCATTTATGGTCAGATGCCTAATGTATGAGGCTAAATTTAGCCCTAATTTATCAGCATTTGCTTTGACCATAAGATATAGCTCGTTGGGAAGAGTAACTTTTATTTGAACTGCTTGAGAGTTAATCATGGTACCATTTTAGTACCATTTTAAGGACCTGTCAAGGACTTTTGCAGGGGTGGAAGGTGTTGGTCACCGATATTCATCTGCTGATGAATTCGTCGACCCCGACTCGCCGTCGTCACGGCTCCGTCACTCAACCCCCTCCATGTGGTGTACAAAAATGTCCTCCCATAAAGGAAGGACATATTTTGCAGGGGTGGAAGGTGTTGAGCCTTCGTCACAGGTTTTGGAGACCCGGATTCTACCGTTGAACTACACCCCTATGGCTAGAGCTATTTTACATTAAAAACCCGCCCTCCATGGGCGGGCGAGCCGTGGGGCGGGTTTGGTGAGAGAAAGAGGTTCTATCTAACCGGAGGGTACCAAGCAAGAACGAAGTCGATTTTTTGATCGGTCATAAGAGGAACAATTTGGCTGCCATCGAACTTTATGGCATAAAGACCGCTTTCGTAGGCGGAGTAGCCCTCGTCGGAATAGACGCCACAGGTCTTATTGAGAAGAATGGTATGCCACTTTCCATCAGGTGACCAAGTAGCGTTGCACACGCGATTGGAGCCAAAATCGAAGCCCGCCACGATGTTTTGGGATTTCCCTGTCTTCATGTCGTAGACAAACAACTGTTTGTTATCGAGCACATAGGAAAGATATCTGCCATCGGGGGAACTAACGATGCTTGAAAACGAGGAAGAATTTCCGTTTTGTTCGTATATGATTTTCTGAAGCGAACCGGAAGTATCATAGAGCGAAAGTCTTGAAGACCCATTCTCTTCTGTTGTTGGGAAGTGTTCTTCAACTATGATAGTGTCATTATCGAGCCAGCCATGAGGGAACTTCCAGGAGAAGTCAAGATAAGTCGGCTTCCAGGTATAGGTTGTCTCGCCACTGACGGTCTTGACAACAAATCCTTGTTCGGTGTCCCAAACGACATTCGCTTCAATACAGCCGGGAGTGTCGTCGAAATCGAAGTTGATGATGGCCTTTTTCCCGTTCGGGGAAAGCGTTACTCGGTTGTTCCAGATACAAGTTGTCTCCGGAACAGTGGTCAGGTCGGTGGTTTTGCTTAGTCCGGCCAAAGAAAGATCATAGAGCCCAATCGAGGCCATTGTCCTATTTCCATAAAATAAGGGTACGGGGTTTTGCACCGAGGATCCCCAATGGGTAGACAGGGCCGAGAGCCCCAGTTGATCGAGGGAGTAGACGGCGAGGGGAATGAAATACTTTCCCCGTTCGAAGACCATGACTTCCTCGGTGACGTTAGTAATCCGGGGTTCGGAGTTTCTCTCTCTGATCGAGACAAATACGGCGAGTTTGTCATCGAACGCGGTGACAAACTCAATCCATTTCCAATTATTTGGATTGGTGCTTACTATGCCGGGAAAGGGTGAAGAAACACCGGTCGCAATGTCCAGAGACGCCCAGCCTTGATGGGTGTTATCGATTGAATAGGTGTAGATAATCTCTCCCGAAGGGGCTTTGGAGGAAGCGGGTGAGCAGGCAGCGAGGATGAATACGAACACCATAAACAAGGGGAAGAGTTTCTTCATTATATTAGCCTCCTTGGGCAGAAGCATAGGATCAAAATTTCAAAGTTCTTACGGAGAGATATTGTCATAACTATGGGATATTTGCAAGTGGGGTGGTACAAAAAAACCCGCCGTGAGGCGGGTGAGGTACTGATTAAAAATTTGTGAGAAGGCGCGCGGTTATGATGGCCTTGATTTCGGCTTGGAGAGATGTCACCGTAGATCCGACTTCAACCCATCCGTACTTGTGGGTGCAGTGGCTAAGAGCTTTTTGGAGTAACCGATTTTTTTCGGTCTGCTCCGTGCCGACAACGCATTTTTCGAAGTCGCTGGAAAACGGATCCAGTTGATTGTCGGTAATGTAATGGCGGTCGTACTTTATTTCGCTTACCGCCAAAGACAGATTCCGGTCGATGATGTAGATGTCGAGAGTGCCGTCAGTGTTGCAGGACTTTTCAATGCCCGCGGTGATGCGGCAGATCTCGGGTGTAAAAGAGATCAAGTTCGAGGCTATTTTTTCGGAAACACCCTCAGCGATCACTTTGGTTCCGGGGATAATGGCGGATTTTTGAAACTCGGCGCTATCTTTGTATTTAGTAGTGAACCGAGTGCCGGTTTTGCCGCCGGCTTTGGCTGTGTATTCAAAAACAACGTTGTACATTTTTCCTCCTTAGGAAATAAGTTTAAGTTAAGGTTCGAATAAGGGGATTGTATCATAACTATAGGGCAAAGAAAAACCCCACTTCGCTCTATGAGCTACGTGGGGTTGGAAGAGGTTACTTCAGCAGAGCAGTTAGTCGATCAAGGGCTATTTCGGCTAGTTCCAAATTGATCAGGGCGTATGCCACCCCAACGATACCGATCGCGCCATCCGGGCTGGTGAAGGTTTTTTTGATGTAGCGGTAAAGCCTGTTTTTTTCGGTGTTTTCTTTCCCAATCTCGACGAAAGGGAAGGAAGCGTTGAGGCGGAGCCCTCTGCGCTGCCGATATTCACGGTCATCGACGATGGCATAAAAGGCTTTTTGGAGAGGAAAAGATGACAATTTGACATCAATGTGACCATCTTTCGTGCAGGCTTCTTGGATGGCGGCGGTAAGATAGCAGACTTCCGGGGTGAGTGAGCAAAGGTTTTGAGCTTCATTTTCTGTGACGCCTTTGGCGATAATTGAATGGTACTCATCCGGTGAGGAGTTCATTTTTTTGAACTCTTCTTCATTTTCGTAGCCGATGATGAAGCGAGTGCCTGTACTGCCATCGGTTTTGTGCTCAAAAACGACATTGTAGTCTAACATTTTTCCTCCTTAGGAAATAAGTTAAGGTTCGATGGGAAGATTCTATCACATGACGAGGAAACCCCGAAGATAAATCTTTATTTTAATTTGGAAACTTCCTTGTGCTCTGTGTGTTCGCGACAGGTGCGACAGTACTTGCTAAGAACGATTTTTTCGGGGGTGTTGGTTTTATTTCTTTCGGAAATATAGTTGAAGTGCCCGCATTTGGAGCATTTTAATCCCATGTGTTGTCTTGGTCCTTTTTTTGCCATAGCGGAGATATTTTAGCACAAAAATTAAGTGAGCCACCTCTGAGATTCGAACTCAGGACCCCCAATTTACAAAATTGGTGCTCTAACCAACTGAGCTAAGGTGGCGTATCAGTCTATATTTTATATTAAAAACCCCGCCAAAGGCGGGGTTGAGAAAACTATATTGAGTATCAAACTATTCTTGATCAGTTACCTGAGCATTAACACGATAGCCGTGTTGAGGATCCACAAAAAGATCAAAAAGGTGGCTAGGTATCGGATGATTGTTCCGAGTCCCCTGAGCTTGAAGGTCCAGCCGAAGACGAACCAAGCCACCTTTCCGAACCAGTTCTTGGTGAGGTGGGTCTTGTCATCCTCTAGCTTATCGAGATCTTTGTTGAGCAGGAAGGTCAGGAGGACGATCACTGCGAGCGGGATTAAACGTACAAGTAGACTCATAGGATCCTCCGAGTTACTCAGGTGCCTGAGGCAGGACAAAGCTTGGATTGCCGCCCCACGGGTTGATGATCGTGTAGGGATTCGACCCCACAGGAATGATCTTATCGGTTTCTTTAATAGCCTGTGACCATACCTGTGCTATCAGCAAATTCATGTAGGCAGGGTTATTCTGCAGGATACTGGCGTAGTACAGGTCATCCGCCCTATCGGCTTTTGCTTGCAGCATTTTGGCTTCGAAGAGAGCCTGGTTGACCGCTTGTGCCTTTTCTGCGGCGAGTAGGTTATTGGAAGCCGTTGCTTCAATAACCGCTCTTTCAGCCTCAAGGCGGGATACTTCCAACGCGGCGGTTATGGTTTTCTGGCGCTCGGTTTCTTGGATCTTGCCCTGTTCGACCATGATCTGAGCCTGTTGTTCGGCAAGGTTGGCTACACCCTGGGCCAAAGCTTTCTTGGCGTCCTGGGCCAGTCTTTCGGTTTCCAATTGACTGGTTGTGATGGTATCAAGCAGTAGTTTGGCTTCGGGCGTCAGGACGATGTTGGGAACCGTGACGTTTGCAACCGTGATGCCACCATAGACTGAGGCACGTCCTTCCAGTTCATCCTGAATACAAGTTGCCAGATCGTCGCGCTTGTTACCGACCGCGGCCTGGGCAAAGGTTTTTTCGCCGACGCAGACCTTCATGGCCTGCTGAGCAAGGCTTTGCATGAGACCGGCTTCCTTCACAACCACAACCGTGTCTCCAATATCATTCGTGGTCTCGGTGAACACTCCCACCAGGTAGGGATTGTCCGTGAAATATTGATGGTAGTCATTCCATAGCTTGGCATTGTCCGCCAGATACTCTGCTCTCTTATCGATTCCGGGTCTTTGAACTGTACCGCAGACCGCCAGACCGATGCGTTGCCCAATTGACGAGTTTTCGCCCTTGGTAAGGACCTCGCTGTCGTAGGCACACCAGCGGAGGACGCTGACATCAATGTTCTTAATGTCGGCGAACCAGTCGGTGTCGTGGAAGACCCCTTGATTTTTAATGTCGATCACTACGTTCTTACGCAGCTGAACGGCGATACTTCCCGGGGGGACGTTATGAAGGACGTAGCCGAACAGAGTGGCCTTGACGGAAAAGAACATTACGGTGAGACCCGCCAAGATTCCGGCGCTTATCACCCAACGCTTCAAACTATTGTTCATGAAACATTCTCCTTTTTCTGAATATGGGTTGAGATGAAACGGGGCTGAAATAAAGATTTAATGTGCTTACACCTACTTATGTCGATTCATTCTCCTTTTTTGGATAAGAATATGACTTTGGGAGTATAACAAATAAGTAAGTTAAAGTCAAGCTATGGGACACTGGCGTAGCTCAAGAAAAACCCTCCGTCAATGGCGGAGGGTTTGGTGCTTATTTATGTTTTTGATCTTCGATTTTTTCTTTCAGGAACTGATAAAGATCGTGGTATTTTTCTTGAAACTCAGAGGCGTACATGACATTGATACCAGTGCTTATATATTTCAATCCGTCTGGAATGATAACAAACTGCTCCTTAAGGTAGACAGTGTACTCACTTTGATATCCCAGGTTAGGCAAGAACGAAGTCATTTGATTGAGCATTTCATAAATCACTTCTCGTTTTGGTCCCCGATAAAAATATGGCTGGAGAGTGGGGTAGTAAACGAGACACACAAAGCCAACGGCGCGGACTTGCCAGATAACATGAAGGCCGTTGTCGAGACCGTGTGCACCATCCGGATGATAGATGATGAAGTCTGCCGAATCACATCTATCCCTGTTGAGTTCAATTTCGTAACCGGCCAGGTTGCTCAGATGGCCGATTTGGGCAAGGGAAAGGGCCGACTGCAGGGGACGGTGTTTGGTGGCCTCAGATTTCAATTTATCAGAAAAACATTTGGCAAAAACGTTCATTGAAAACCTCCTGTTTTTTAAGGATCTTGAGATGGTTGGATTATACACTGTGGATGAGCTTAGGAAATTGGGCATGAGATGAGGTAAAATAGGGTGTTGGTAATTAGCCGGGATAGTTCAGCGGTAGAACGGAGTCTTGGTAAGACTTAGACTCGGGTCCGATTCCCGGTCCCGGCTCCCCTATAAAATATAGGTATGCCAAGGTGGTAGAGTGGTCAAATACTCGGGTCTGTAAAACCCGCGGCGCAAGCCTACACAGGTTCGAACCCTGTCCTTGGCACTAAACAAATATTCCACCCTTGTGGTGGAATATTTATTTTGACTCTGTGACAGGATTCGAATGACGGAGACAAGCTCGTAACGATCTTGTCGAGTCGGGTCCTGAAGCTCCGCCAGCAGGCGGAGACTGAAGGGAACCCTGTCCTTGGCACACAGAAAAGTGTTATGATATTCCGAAATTGCGCATTTAAATTATAAGGAGGATCGGAATGGCTAGAGCGATTGGTCTAAGATCGAAGATTTATTTGGCTGAACGTAAGAAGTTAACGGCAAGAATCGATAGGGAAATCAAAAGCTTCTTCAAGAATGACACAACCTTTTTACCTGACGAATATCGAAGGTTAAGACTGTCCGGTATGCGAAAAAAAGATATTGATAAGGATTACGATATGTGCCACATTTGGCGATAGAACGTTGCGCCGGGGGAACCCGGCGCTTTTTTGGATTACTTGTTGGCGAACTCGGGGGATTGGTAGAGAATGGCCTTGGTTTCGGCGTTTATCTGGATCATGAGGGGTGTGCCGGAGAGACCGTTGGTATAAAGGCTAAGTTGCCAGATGATGCCGGAGCCGGTTTTGATGTACTGAGCTTTGATAGGGGCACTGGTGCATGACTCCTGGTTGGCACACTGGGTGTAGCTCATCCTAATGACTTCGTCCAAATCCAGGCCAAGTTTGTTGTTTAAGACGGCGTCGTTTAACGAAGGAATGTTATCGTCCGGGGTAACGTAGATCTGTTTATCAATGATTTCAGGTGCGCCTTTGCCGGTGGTGGAAACGTAAAAATATTTTTTGGTGGTTAGATCTTCACGGAAGAAGTACTTGGTAACGGCCGTTTCGGCGTTAGTGGCATTGTCGACTTTGATAAGAATCAGCTGGGCATTGGGAGAGTGATTGGCGGCAATTTGGAGGGCAGATGGGGCGTTTTTTAGGGGGAAAAGACTGTTTAAAGTTTGAGGAAGGGTCGGGGTGACCGATGGGGTGACAACTCCACTTTGAGTAGAGGTTGTTGGCGTTGGCATCACAAAAACTTTCGGTGTGGCCGTGGGTGTAAGAGTGGTTTGTTGTTTTTCGAAAGTCTGGGTGATTTCCGCGAGCTGTGCCTTCAGTTTGTTTGTTTGGACCGATAAAAAGGCCGCGGCAGCCAAACCAATGCCGGCAACGATAAGAAGGACAACGATAATGATGGGGACAATGGGGCTGGCGGATTTTGGAGGAAGGGTGGCAGGAACTTCTTGGGGTTGAGGATCTGGTTGTGGTTCGGGAATTATTTCCGGGGGTGCTTGAATGGACCCCACGTTGCCCTGCGGGCTTTGCGGGGCAAGCGGAATTGCCTCGGGGGTTTCTTCGAATGGGGGAGTTTGCCCCACTTCGCCCACCCCACTTCGTTCTAAGGAACTACGCGGGGCAAGGGCTTCGTTGGGGGCAGGGGGTTTGGGGGAAAAGACGGAGTCGGGAATAATCGGAGGGGTTACCGGGGTGGTGGATACCGGAGTTTCGGGGATTAGCGGCCCGGCGATTGGAGTAGGTGTAGAAGGAGCCATGGGGGGCAAGGGAAATGATCCGAGATCGTCGTTGGGCATTGATTTAGTATCCCAAAAAAGGGACGGTGTGTCAAGACAAAGTAGAGAGGAGGTAGTTGTAGGGGGATTTTTTGATTTTTAAATTAAAACTAGACGTCTTTAAAAGTTTTTTTAGATATGGAGTAGTTACGGCAAAGCAAAAGCGGGGTTTGCCCTGGAACGGGATGTAGACAAAGTGAGGATTTTGGAGTTTGGTTTTGATGTCCAGATGGTACTTTAAGTACTTAAGTTGCCAGAGATTCCAAGCGGTAATGAGAATTTTTCCATTGAGATTGAGATGTTTCTTGATTTGCTTGAGGACGAAAAGCTGGTTTTTAAAAGTGGGTAGGTGATGGACAACGGCGATGCAGAAAATGTAGTCGTATTGGGGAAGATGTTTCCAGACTTGATCTTTGGTAATGTCGGTTTCCATAAATTTGTTATTTGGATGGACCCTTTCGGCTTCGTTGAGAAGTCCTCGACTGATGTCTAGTCCGGTGTAGTTGATCGCTTTGGGGAGACCAAGAAGAAGTCGGCCGTTACCACAGCCAACATCAAGAACCGAAGAGTTTGGTTTCACTTTGTCGAGAAACGGTTTTAAATCCGGCCAAATGTATTGACGGGAAGCGGAGAACTCTTTGCCGATGGCGTCGTAGGTATTTTCGACCGAAGTGATGATTTTTTTGGAAGAAGTCACAGTTAATTGTAACAAGTGATAAAATGCAAGGGCAATTTAACATATTTTGTTTGTCGGAGGAGACAGATGAACTTTAATATGCGCGAAGTCGCCCTCGCCAGCGACCTGATCTATTCAGTTCTATTGCGTTTAAAGGAAAGGGGGGCTGTGGATATTGATTTAGCGAGTGTAGACTTTGAAGTTTCGGCGAAGAAGGCTCTGGAGAAAGATTTTCTGGACGAGAACCTAGTCGAAGATGATACCCAGACGGCCGAAGGATTAAATAAAAAAGCCATAAGGTATGCCTGGTCGGCCGTTTATGTCGATGGCACTCCGGTGTTTATTGTTGGATCGAATGATACTGAGCCTGTTGAAAATATCATGGACACATTTGCCTTTTGGGATGGTGAAATGGGAACAGACAACGCCGGCTACGGTAGAAAACAAGTGGTGCACTCCGACTTGATGGTTACCAGAGTTCATCAAATAAGATTGCACACTCAAGTTTTGGAGTATCGCAACGGGAACCCTTGTCGAAGACTGATGATTGATGGTCTGGACGGCATTTTGATTACCGTCACCGATCTGGCAAACTGGAGTCGAGAGGTGCTGACAGTAAAAGACTATGGCATTTTGCCTTACAGTAAGGGAAGGTGGAATGTGACCAGTTGGCTGGAGCCGATCGAAACAAAATGGTTAAAGTAATAAATTGACGGGGTTGATACCCCGTTTTTTTACCTGCCCGTCATAGCTTCCCGATTTATCGGGATGCAGGCGGGTCTTCGAGTACAATATGGGGAGTGAATATTAAAGATTTGGTGCGGCGAGACAATGAAAAATTAACGCTTGAGAATATTGAAGACTTCAGGCGGATCTGGTCGAAAGAGTTGCAGAAAATGCCAAGAAATTCCGAGATTTGGCCACATTTAATTGACCCCGAACTAATCGAGGCAATGAAAACGCGTGGGGTGCGGACGCAGTCGGGCGTGGCACCGTTTGCGGTGATGATGAAGCCGTTTCCTTGCCCCGGAAAATGTATTTACTGTCCGCAGGAGGCAGGAATGCCTAAGTCGTATCTATCCGATGAACCGGCAGCTCAGAGAGCTAAACTTTTGGATTTTGATCCTGTTAAACAAGTCGAGGGAAGGATCAAGCAAATGGTGGAAACGGGACACATCACCGATAAAATTGATTTGATTGTCATTGGCGGGACGTTTGGTAGTTACTCGGAGAGCTATAAAAGAGAGTTTTTCAAAAGTATGTTTGATGCCGTCAACGGAAAAGTCAGTAAGACGATGGCGCAGGCGCAAAAATATAATGAAACGGCGGAGAAAAGGATTGTGGGTATCTCGATCGAGACGAGGCCGGACTGGGTGACGGAAAAGGAAATTATGCTTTGGCGGGAGCTGGGGGTGACCAAAGTACAGTTAGGGGTGCAGGCTTTTGACGAAAAAATTCTCAAGAAAATAAAAAGGGGGCATGGTTTGGATGAGGTAGCAGAAGCAACCAGAATGTGCCGAAATGCTGGACTGAAAATTTGCTATCATTTTATGCCTAATTTGCCCGGCAGTAATCCCAAAAAAGATATCGAGATGGCGAGAATGATGTTTGCCGACCCGCGCTTTGGCCCCGACTATCTCAAAGTTTATCCGGCGATGACGATTGCGGGAACGGAGATGTACGAAATGTGGAAACGGGGAGAGTATGTGCCATATAGTGAGGGGGAGCTAATCAAAATATTGAAAGAAATTAAGGCGAGTACTCCCGTTTGGTGCCGTATCGATCGGTTGATTCGGGATATCAGTAAAAAATGGGTGGCGGCGGGAACGGCTAGAACAAACTTGAGGCAGGTGTTGCAGGCCGAGCTTCTTAAAGAGGGTAAGAAATGCCGGTGTATTCGTTGTCGCGAAGTGCGCGGAGGCTTATATGATGCGAAAGTAAAACTTCTGGTGAACGAAAGAGATAGTTTGGGGGGCCAAGAGTTGTTTTTGTCGTATGAGAGCGGAGGTAAGTTGTTTGCCATGCTGCGTCTAAGGTTGCCATGCAAAGAAGAGAAGCTGTTATTTAAAGAGTTGGAGGGAGCGGCTATAGTGCGCGAGGTGCATACCTATGGGCAGGTGCGTGGCCTACGAGGACAGTCCTCGCAGGAGGAGGAAAAGAGTCAGCACCAGGGACTAGGGAAGAGGCTGATGGCCAAGGCGGAGGAGATAGCCTGTGATAGGGGATACCAAAAAATAGCTGTGATCTCAGCCATTGGAACTCGGGAGTACTATCGAAAGTTGGGGTATAGGCTAGAGGGATCGTACATGACGAAGCCACTTTAGATTTGACAAAAGACCCATAGTGTGGTATGATCCCTGCGTAAGTTGGCAAATTAAATTATTCCTATTCAATTTCAATGAGGAGGCGTATATGGCAAATCTCCAAAAGTATAGTTTGGTTTTGTTTCGGGAAAAAATTGCAGTAATACCTGGAGTTGATGGTGAGGATTTGGATGTCGTTAACCTTTGGTGGCGAGGATTCGAAACAAAAACTTTGTGGGTTGCCCGATTCAAGGCGGCGGTTGAAAATGTACCCACAGGAACACCGGAAAAAGTCGATGCTCGGGCAGCCTTTCGAGGCTGCGACATTTATTTTCAGGATGTAAACGAAACGTTGGCCTCTTTGCTTCGGTTGCCTGATGATAATTTTGTCATGAAGACATGGATCAGACCAACTTTGTCGATATTTGGCAAAGTAGGTCTAAAACGAACCCTGTTCGATGAGACCGTGAAGCTGATCCGAAGCTTCCAGAATCGGTACGAATCGGTCGAGAATGATCAGATTATCGCTGTGTGCGAGGCAATAGTCGAGCCCGGCGGTTCTCGGTTAGATCTTGTGCGAACGAAGGTGGCTCAATGGGCATTTGAAGAGTTTCTTCGAAACTTCAAAATATTTGAGCTGAAAGTTAAGCTTGGGGGAATTGAAACACCATCGACTGTTGACGAACTGGAAATTGAGAAACGGGAAATTGCAGACGCTTTGGCCTCCGATCCGTGGAAACCTGAGGTAGTAAAGGTGATGACGGAAAACTTCAGTCAAATTCGAAAGGCAATGGATCTTCTTGACTTTGAGACTGAGGTCAAGACCGGCTTCAATCGCGTCATTGCCTATGCGACGGATCATGTTGGTTTATCTGTGTCTGCCATTGATATCCTTCGGAATATCGAAGCTGTTTGGCGGGGATTTGTCAATGATGACACTCTTGAGGAATTTTGGGAGAATGAGCAAGAGGTGTTGGAAGAGGAAGTAAAAGAATAATCTAAGTAGAGATTAATTACCGGAGACCTACAAGCCTCCGGTTTTTTGTAGCGAAATCAGGCTTAATTTATAATTTGGCCATAAATTAAAAACCCCGCCGAGAGGCGGGGCAACAAGCTATGGGCGACCCTGGAGGCAATCGGCACAAGTAAGCCGGTAACCTTTATTTTCATGCCCACAATTCGGGCATGACCAAGGTAACGGTTCATTCCCGCAAGTTTGGCAGGTGTCCCCGGTGTTTCCTTTTTCTCCACAACATTCGCATGGCCATGTGACTATTGGAACCGACGGGACAGAAGAGACTGCAGGCGTGGTGGTTTTTGCTTTTTTGGGCATGATCTTCTCCTTAAGATGAAATGTGCTTGCGGCAGTATTTTACATCATTATAGGAGTTTTCGCTCGGAAATGAAGTTTATAGCTTGACAAATGGCCTATATTATGCTATGATCAGCCTCGTAAGTTGGCAAATTTCAATTCATAATCTCACACCCGTCAATTTTCCCAAAGGAGAGAAGAATGAGTGATGTATATGATCAACAAAACCTGGCTGAGAGTAGAGAGCAATTGGTAAGTTTCATAACCAAGGCAATTGCCGACGCACCCAAACAGGTTGTGCGGCTGACAAATCGTGTCGCCCTACTTGGTTCTGCTCGAAGAGTTGCGGGAGAAATGGTAAGAATCCTTGAACAGAGTGATGGCAACCGGCATGAATTTGAACTCGACAATACCGACTTGGTGTTGCACTTGTCGATCGATGATAGCGGTTTTATCGAGGGAAAAATTGCTGATAAGCCCGAGGTAAGTGAGGTTGCGATCTTATTAACTGGGATTCTTCTTGATTACGGTCTTGCTGACTAAAAAGTAATATGTTCGATATTGACCGGGGGGTAATACCTCCGGTTTTTTGTGGCTTGGGTACTGGATTGCCGCGTCGGAGTACCTCCTCGCAATGACGGAGTTGTAGTAGAATTGATTTAATATGAAGAAGAATTTATATAGATTCCCGATCTGGTCGGGAATGACAGGGTTGTTATTTTCTGTGCTGTTGGGTAGTGTGGCTTTAGCCAGGCCAGTGATGGCAAATGAGGGGGTCGTTTTTATGGGAGGAGCCGGGGTGAGCGGGGCTTGTTTTGCGGCTTCCGTATTTGTAGACGGGACATATAGAGTGTTGACTACTTGCCGAGATTTGAAAACTGCCTTATCTCCCGAACAAAATCGCTATGTTGTTTGGTTAAATGATGAAACAGGGAAAACCAGAAGACTGGGTGAGATCGTTAATGGGAAGTTGGTGGCAAATACCAGCACAAAGTTTACCGCCCTGTTTGTGACGGCCGAGACCGACGGTTACGGAAATAAACCATCCGACTCAATTTTACTGTCCGGACCGGTACAAGCGATTAATTTTGTGACCGGTGAGATGAAACCCGGGGAAAACATAATTGTGGCGCCAACCCCAACTCCCAAAAATAATGTGAAGGTAACGCCAACGGTAACCGCGGTCGATAGCACGGAAACTCCGAATAAGGGAATTGGTGGAGCGTTATCAACTGTGTTCAAGATTGCTTTGTTTGGATTTGGAGCGCTTTTACTGATCGTGGGAGTCTTTAGCTTCATTTCTCGCAAGCGCGCGCTTTAGCGACTTGTTGCCATGCATAGATTGGCTATATTTTGCATAGATTTGCATAGATGTGGTACAATATGCATAGATTGGAATAAATATGCCGAAAAACCTTATTTCTATTGGTGATGCCGCGAAGCAACTAGGGGCCTCGATAGACACCTTAAGAAGGTGGGATAAATCATATCGTCTTTCTTCAATTAGGATAGGGCCACGTGGACACCGTTTTTATAGTCAGGAAGAAATTGATCGATTTTTACGCAATGATTGTTCGGTGGCTAAACAGTGGGCCATGGCGCCTACGGGTGAGTTTCCCTCAGATGACGTATATTGTTCAACCAGAGACGTATTTCAGGCGCGGCTTGAAAAATTACAAATAGTTCTTCAGGGTAAGGTTCCCGAGTCAGCTGTCTCTTTGCTATGTGCAGTCGCCGGAGAAATTGGTAATAATTCATTTGATCACAACATTGGTAATTGGCCTGATGTGATTGGAGTGTACTTTTCGTATAATTTGAGGAATAGGAATATTGTTTTAGCTGATCGTGGTTTGGGGATACTAAAGACTTTGAAGCGGGTAAAACCGGAATTAAATAACGCAAGCGAAGCCTTGAAAGTTGCTTTTACCGAGACGATATCGGGTCGGCTTCCTGAAGCGCGTGGTAATGGCCTGAAATTTGTTAGATCGGTTATAGTTAGAAATCCTTTCACTTTAAGTTTCCAAACCGGTGATGCAATTTTGTATTTAAAAGAGGACGATAAAGACATTGTTGTGTCTGAGGTAGAAGGATATATTAGAGGATGTGTGGCAATTATTGGTTTTGAGTATTCAATATGATCATAGAGTTAAAAAAGTTTGGTACGACATTAGTATCACGACCATCGGGAAAAGAGGCTTGGTTGGCGTTTCAACCAACACTTAATGATGTGCCTAAAAATGAAGGAGTGATAGTTGATTTTGATGGTGTGTTTGTATTGACTCCCTCATGGGCTGACGAATTTTTGACACCGTTACTTACTCGTTTCAAGGGTAGTGTTAAATTACGGAATACTGGAAATGCGTCCATTAAGGCGACAATGGAAATATTGAGAGTTGAGTAATCGGCAAAGTAAATTGCATGTGATCGTCGGGATCTTTAGTTTCATCTCCTGCAAGCGTGCGCCTTAGTCAAGAAAAACCCCGCCTTACGGCGGGGCGGGTGTTACTGGGCCGGTTTGCATATTTCTTTGTCGAACGACCAGTGCCAGTAATCGTATTCTATGTCGTAGGACCATGTCGCTACGATGGTTACATTCATATCCGGAGCCAAGCTGGACAACTCCTTGGCTCTCTCGAGATATGGATCTTTGTCCAGGACTTGAACGAAGGAACCGTCTTCTAAATATCGGATGACATCCCCGCTTTCGACGTACACTCTGACGTCTTCGATTCGAACATACTCAAGGCTCACTCTCCAGGTATTGGTTACAACACTTTCTTTTTGTGAGGAGGTTGTGAGCTCCCAGTCTCCATCGACGAGTCCTACATACTGAGGCTCAGTCGAACCGATCCACGTGTCGGAGCACGAGGAACGGTAGCCGTCGAAATCCGAATAGTATCTTTCAAGCCAGTCGTAGTCAGGCGGGGGCGGGGTGGCTACAGGCTCGGTAACGGCGGTTGGACGGGGAGTGCAGGCTACTGCTCCAAGCACGATAGCTACGATCATTGTGAGTGTGGCGTATACCCGAAATTTTTTCATTTCTTCCTCCTTGAGGTGGGTGGTGCGTGAACGAGATGAGTTTTTAAACTGCAATTAAAACAGCCCTATAGTATCACATTTGGAGGGTTTTGTCAAGTGGGTAGGAGGAGGTGGATGAGGAAACGGATGGCGGGGTCGAGAATGGCCATCACGGGGGAGCTGCCGAAGATGGGGAAGATGAGGAAGATAAGAATAAGGGTGCCGTAACGGTTCATAATTACCTGATACTCATAGGCTAAGTCCCGCGGAAGCAGGGCGAAGACGATTTTTTGGCCATCAAGGGGCCCAACGGGGATAAGGTTGAAGACGGCGAGGCTGATGTTGACGATGACAAAGGGAACCAAGAAAACAGCAAGTGTGTAAGGAAGAAAGTGAATGATCAGGGCGACAACACAGGCAAGGAGGAGATTGCTTAGGGGTCCGGCGATGGAGATAATACCGGCATCGCGGCGGGGATGGGCGAGATTGTAAGGGTCAAATGGTGTTGGCTTACCCCAGCCGAAAGCAAAGCTTCCCCCCGAAAGAAGCATTAAAGCCAGAGGAAGGGCGACCGTACCGATTGGGTCGATGTGGGCCAGGGGATTAAGAGTCAGTCTGCCTTGCGCTCTTGCCGTTGGGTCGCCAAGACGATCGGCGGTGGCGGCATGAGCGAACTCGTGGATAGCAACGGCAAGAATTAGATAGATAACGGAGAGAAGAATTCCGAGTAAAGAAAATACCATAAGCTCTATTTTAGTACATTTTGTGGTAGAATTGGCTTCATGAAACAAACAGAGAAACAACCGGAAAAGGGAAAATATGGCTGTGCGATTTGCGGCAAGGGAGTCCAACACGCTAATTTAGTTAGTTTTTCCAAACGCCGAGTTAAGCAGATAAGAAAACCAAACCTTCACGTACACCACATGATGATTGATGGTGTGAAAGTCAAGATAAAAGTCTGCACCACTTGCAAGAGAAGGTTGCGGAAGGTCCAAAGAGAAGAACAAGTAGCTGCCGCCAAGAAGAGTGTCTAACGGGGAGAAGTTTTTAAGGTCGATTCCTAATTTTGATTTGGATTTTGATGGTGGTGATACCGTTACCCATAAAATTGATAGAGACGGAGTGATTGGTTGGGAGGCGTACACTTCGAGAAAAATGATGAGTTTTGAGCTTATGAATGAGGGTTTTCGGGTTACGGCACAAGATCTTGGGCTGGGAATGATTTATGATGGACAAGGAGAACTGAGTGCTTTAAGGGTAAACGTGGTTCATTTTCTGTATGGTTTGATTAAAGTTCATGATGAAGATGTAGATGATACCAACAATATTGGTCTTGCTATTGATCTATTGACGGATTTGGAGACATTAGATCACACTTTCATAGCTCATGTTGATATCAAAGAAAAACTGTGTTGTTTGATAAGTGCCGACTTGAAAACCGGCGATCAGATGGTCTTGTCAAATAACAAAAACATCAATTTTGACACACCGGCGGTATTGTTGATGGAGTTTGAAGGAATAAACTTTGGTCTGATATTGCACTATTTCGAAGGTAATTTTGGGGTTGGCCTGGGGATTTCCGATCCTGATGGGGATCCGAATGAGATCGGTAGCTTGCCGAACGATATTGAAGAAGGAGAAGTAGAAGCTACAATATTGACGTGCGTTTTGGCGAGTGACTGTAACTATATGACGTTTTTGGACAGTAAGAAACCGGATAGGTTTGAGAGATTGGCAAAAAGAATTATTTTACGTTAGTGTGGCCCGCCCGGAACTGTTTCCAGGAGATAGGGGATTTGCCGGGGAGTTGGACGATGTCAAGGATGAGTTTATTTTCAACAAGTGAAGTCTTTAGAATTTTTATATCGGTGCCGTTGATGTTTGTCCAGGCGCCGGGGGAGGGATTTAGGGAACGGATAAGGGCATGGATTTCTGGGCCGTCAAGTAATTTTTCGTAGGGAATATAGGCAGCTTGACGATTGAGAGTTTTATGACTTGGCGTGAAAACTATTTTGGTTTCGTCTTGAGCCGTTATTGAGTAATTGTGAGCACAGATTTCGGGTAATTTATCGGCCAATAATGTGATGGAAGCTTGAGTAAGTTTTGTGGTCAATGCGGCGGTGTCATCATTAATATCTATAGGAACTTCTACTTGGAAAATAATTGGGCCGTGGTCTAAAAGTTCGTCCATTTCCATTAAGGTAACGCCGGTTGTTTTGTCTTGGTTTTTTATGGCTTCGCTGATACAAAGGGCGCCGCGGTACTTGGGTAAAAGCGAGAAATGAATGTTGAAAGTACCGATCTTCGGAGTTTCAATGTAGGTTTTTGGGATGATCTTGCCATAGGAAACGACAAGAAAGATATCCGGTTTTAAAAGTTTGAGGTGTAATAAATTCGGCTCATCAAGTTTCTCGGGCTTGTAGACAGGCAGATCGTGTACACCGGCCAAGATAGCTACAGGAGACGGAGTGAGAGTGAGGTTACGGCCTGATGGTTTATCCGGAGTGGTAACTGTGCCTACCACATTGACAAGACCCGACTTAATGATTGATTCGAGGATGGTGGCCGAAAAATCAGGTGAACCAAAATAGACAAGGTTGGGTTTCATAGAGATATTTTACCCCACGTCCATGTAATACAATGAATATATGAAAAAATTTTTAGGACATGGGAACGTGCGGTGGGCGGCAGTGGTATTACTACTTCTAGCGTATGTGTTGGCTTCTCAGGGAGTGGTTTCGGCTCAGGGGTTGATCTTTAATGGCGTCAATTGTTTGGGGTCACTTTTGATGATTGTTAATTCACTTGCTAAGGAACAACAAGATTGGCAAGTGGCTGTTTTCAACATGGTTTGGGTGGCAATTGGCCTGGTGACGATGATGAGAGTAATATATTGAGAATCTACCCCTTACATTTCGATAGGGATGAGACCAGTAGGGGTTTCTTTGAGGATCTCGCCACCCTGTTCGAGGATTCGGTCAGTAAAAAGAATACCGTTTAGATGATCGTTTTCGTGCTGGACATAGGAGGCATCGACGTCTTCGAGTTTGCGGTGACGTTTTTCTAAGTTTCCGTCAGCCGGAGTGAGATAGTCAATCTCAACGGCGTAGGGGCGGTTGACGAAACCCCAGAGCCGGGGAACGGAAAGACAGCCTTCAAGCCAGCGGTCTTTGGACTTGCGGTGGACGTCAAGAAGGGTGGCTTTGGAAAAGTTTGAAAGAGTGGGGTTGATGAAGATCTCGGGAACGCCATGGAAAGTAACAATGAAAAAGCGACGGTTGATGCTCACCTGAGGAGCCGCCAAACCGACCCCTTCGGGATCCTTGGCGGACTTGAGGGTTTTTAACATGTCGGCTATTTGCGCTGTCAGTTTTTTGTCGAGTTTGGCAACAGGCAAGGCGACCCGGCGCAAAAGTGGATCTGGTGTGGTTAGAATTTTCATAAGTCTGTATAGTTTCCCGATCTGGTCGGGAATGACATTATTTTAGCATTTGACCTGTAATTGGCTTGGGTGGTAGAATGGACGACGTACTTTAAAGAAATATTTTTTTGAGAAAAGGAGAAAAATGGAAGAGACGGATGTTGGCCGGCTGATCCGGCTGTACGATTTGTTTTGTGAGCCCGTATTTGTTAAAAAACATGGCCACACTGTTTCCGGGTATGATGATAAAGTCTTAACGGTAAAAACAAGAGTGTCGGTTTCCCCTTTGGGAACAGTGACTTTGGGCTCGGTGTGGTCATCTAGCTTGAATAGGAAAAAAGCCACCCCGGTGATGTTTATCAGCGACGAGCAGGCGAGTGTTTTGCGAAAACATGATCCCCGTTTAGTATTAAAGCCGAGAAAGCATCCTACAGTTGAGGAAACATGGATGTGTTTTCCCGACAGAAACTTTTTTGAAAAAATGATTTCTTTATAAACAAAAGCCTTCCGGCGGAGGGCTTTTTTATTGGCTAAAGTTTTTGAAGGTAGTCTTTGGCTGAGTCGGAGTTGGGGTTGAGGTCGAGAGCTTTTTGGAAGGCCAGTTTGGCTAAATCGTTTTTACCTAGGCTTTGGTAGAGGATACCGACATTGATGTAGTTGTTGCTTTCGGTCGGAGAAAGCTCCGTAATTCTTAAGAGAGTGCTGAGGGCGTCTTGGTAATATTTTTTGTCGAGTGTAGCTAGAGCCAACTCGGTTTTGGCCTTGGTTTTTAAGATATTAAGGTTGTAAGGATTGAGGGTTTGGGCTTTATTGATGTTGTCTAAGACCTGGTTGAGGTATTTATCAAGATATGCCTGCACTTGGGCTTTGATTTCAGCCGAAGCAGTAGCCGGGATTTTCTCTATTTGAGGGACGATAAGCTGAGTAACGACAAGAGCGTTTATGTTGCCAAGTTGGGCATAGTAGATAGGCTCTGTAGGATTCAAATTTACGGCCTTTTGTGCTTCTTCTAGATTACCCTTGCCTTTGGTGTAGGCCAGATCGGCATGCCAAGCTTTAGATAGGCCCCAAAGAAGCCAGATGGCGATACCTGAAACAATGATAATACCAAGAGTGGAGTCGAGTTTAAGTTTGCGTGAAAGCAAAGTATCTTTGCCGATTAAAGAAATATATATGGCCGGATAGAGAAAAAAGAAAAGGGCGATGTTGACCACGGAAAAACCAAAGTAGTTGGTGATGAGGATGGAAATAAAACCAAGAAGAAGGGGAATTTGTATAGATTCCCGATCAGGTCGGGAATGACCGGATTTGAGAAATAGATAAATGATCGTGCCGATTAGAAGGAGGTAGGTGAGAAGGCCGACAAAGCCGGTGGTGGCCAGGAAGTTGAGATATTCGTTATGGGCTTTGTTGTAAAGGAAATCGGACTCGGAGGTGAGGTTGTGAGTGGCAGGGCGCACCCAGTAATAGGAGTAGCCAAAAGTTTCCACACCTGTGCCAAAAAAGGGATGGGTCAGTCCCAGTTTGATGGCGCCTTCCCAGACAATACGGCGAATGGTCATGGAGTCGGAACCACCAATTCTGGTTTTGTTTTCCTCTGTAACTATGGCAAGGGTATTGGAGTAGAAAGGGTTGATTTTGTTAAGGGAGAAAAGCGTTTGGCGGACAGCGCCACCCTTGAAGACTAGGACTAGGGCAAATAGAGGAATGAGAGAAAGGAGAAGCCAAGATTTTTTCTTTTGAACCGCGATGATGATGAAAAATAAAAGTAAAACGACAGCCGTCGCCGCTATACCGGACTGAGACTTGGTAAAGATGATGGCAATTAAATATAAAAGAGATAGACTGATATTTTTTAGTCGTTGGTTAAACGATTTTTCATTAATTGCTTGGAAAAGAGAGATAGGAAGAAGGGCGACAAGGAAAGCCGATAGCCAGTTTGGTTGGCCAAGGGTGGAGAAGACACGGTTTTGGACATCTTGAACCCAGATGTTTTTGTCGATACCGAAGTGTTCAAGGATAGCGTAAAAAGAAATAATGGCGGCGGAGGAGAGAATGGCAGTAAGCAGATTTTTAATGGCCTTGGTTTCGTTTTGGAAGTGAGTGACGAGGGCATAGTAGAGGGTGATGTAGGAAATGGTGGACATCAGGCTGCCGTGGAAGCGGGAGTAGTAACCCCAGAGACTGGTGTGGGGGTTGATGGAGATGATGGTAGAGATGATTTGGGAAGCGAGGAAGAGAAGAATGGGGATGTCGAGCGGGGTTTTGGCGATCTCAAATTTTTTATTTAGAAAAGATTTGATCAGCCAGACGGAGGCGATAAGGATCGTCAGCAAATAGACAAACAGCATTTTGTTGAACTCAAAAACTTCGGAGGTGTAGGGCCAGAGAATGAGGGGAGTGACAAAAAATAAAGTGTAAAAAAGCTGGCGGATGATTTTAGACAGATTTTTTTCGGAATCGGACATGCGTTTAGTTTAACATTTCTCTGTCATCCCGGACTTGATCCGGGATCCATATAGATAGGTACTTTATTTGTATAGATTCCGGCTCGGTGGCCGGAATGACAACATAGATATTTTCTGTATTTTGCCTGTTATATAAATGAGGTAATCTGTTATTATTAGCCATATTATGTTCGAGTCTTTGTGGAGGTTAGCAACGCTTGATGTCGGTATCGATTTGGGTACCGCCAATACCGTGGTGCACGTCCGGGGCAAGGGGGTGGTGATCAGACAGCCCTCCGTGGTGGCGCGACACACGAAGACAAAGCAGATTCTGGCGATAGGGGAAGAAGCCAGAAAAATGCTAGGGAAAAATCCGGCCAGTATCGAGGTGGTGCGGCCCCTACGCGATGGAGTTATCGCGGACTTTGATGCGGCAGAGGCGATGCTCAAACACTACATTGTGGAGGTTCATGAGTTTTATAAAGGTTTGGGATTTAAAATAGCGCGTCCCCGCGTGGCCATTGGTATTCCGTCCGGTGTGACCGAGGTGGAGCGAAGAGCGGTACAAGAGGCGGCTTTGTCGGCCGGGGCGCGTGCGGCTTTTCTTATCGAAGAACCGATGGCGGCGGCAATTGGGTCGGGACTTCCGATCGAAAAAGCCGAAGGACAGATGGTGTGTGATATTGGTGGGGGAACGAGTGAAATAGGGGTAATTTCTTTGGGAGGCTTGGTACTTAATCGGAGTTTGCGGGTGGCAGGGGATGAACTGACTGAAGCGGTTACCAATTTTGTGCGATTGAAGTACAACTTACTTTTGGGTGAGAGTACGGCGGAGGAGATAAAAATAAAAGTGGGGTCGGCTTTTCCTTTGAAGTGCGAAAAGGAAGGCAAGCCTTTGGAGGTGGTGGTGCGCGGCAGGAGCTTGGAAAATGGCTTGCCCAAGTCGATGAAACTTAATAGTGTGGAGATTCGCGAGGCGATGATGCCGATCATTAATCAAATTTTATCGGAGATCACTCTGATCATTGAGGAAACACCTCCGGACTTGGTGGCCGATATTTTGGAAAAGGGGATGGTGATGGCGGGCGGCGGGGCGCTAATAAGGGGAATTGATAAGCTTATCTCCGAGCAGACAGGTATGCCCGTCTGGATCACCGAGACGCCGATGGAGGCAGTTGTTCGCGGTTGTGCTCGAGTATTGGAAAGCGACAAGCTTTTGGCAAAGGTGCGCGTGGTAGGTGGGTTAAGGTAGTTTTACTCTTGCATATAATCAGTGACGATACTGATTATCTTTCTTACTTTTTCGTTGCAACCCTTGAATGATATTTTGTCCAACACAGTGCTACTATATTTCCTCAAAAGGTCGCTAATTAAAGCGTGAACGAACGATTGCGTTGCGGCATCGATCCCTGCAAAGTTTAGAATAATATTCTCGTTATTTTCCAATAAGGGAATGAGCTCATTGGTTCTGATGTCTTTGGCGATGTCTTTGTTTTCGGCAAAGCTACCTGTTTTGGGTAAGAGGACGATTTCGGTCATATAAATTTGGCTTCTTTGCGTCTAAGGCGTTTTCTTTCGGCTAAGCCTTCGGAATACGCTTGTCTAATTAAGTCTAGCAATTTGGTAAAGTCATTACTTTGATCGAGAGTGACGTCTACTCCGACGACAGTGCCTTGCCAGTACGGTAAATCAGCATTCTCCGAATGATTATCTTTGTTTGAGTCGGCGAAGAGGCGAACGGGTCTTTGGGGAGAAGTTTTTAGAAGCTTGTACATGGCATGGCCACTATAAATCATAAACAAATCTCGGCTGACTTTGGCGATGGATTTGATAAAAAATAATCCTGCACCGGCATTGGTTTCGGTGCCGCCAATCTTAGTAGTAGTGCCGGTAATTCCGGGAACTAAGGCATACTTTATGGCTTCCATATCACCTTCAATGTTGTAGGCCTGGCTCATTGATTTTTTAATGCCAATTCCGGTATCGGCTATGCCAATTCTGATTCTGTTGACATCAGGGTAGTATTGGGCGCATAAAATGGCGCCATGGGGTGATTCGGAGTGTTCAAAGACATTTCTTACCAGTTCCGAGACGACGTACTTGATGGGTTCAGCTTGGATCGGATCAAGGTGAAGAAGGGGAACTATCTCGGTAATAAAAACAGTCAACTCATCTGAGTTCTTGATGATGGTTAAGGGGATGAAACGACCGGCCGATTCGTGCTCGTGCATTTTGATGCCGGAAGCAATGCCAAGCATTTTAAACATACCCATTCTTTCAAAATAATGTTTGGACTTGGCTTCAAAAGGTTCACAATTAATGTTTTCTGTGCCAAGCGAAAGTCCGAGAGCCGTAACCATGGAAAGAACCATCGGATGAACTGAAATCCAGTTTTTGTTGGCTGTGATATCCAGCCTCGAAGGGTCAGAGATATCAATTGAGCGTAAAAAGGAGTCGATGTTGCCAATAAAGGCGCTGTTGGGGAGGTGGATCTTCATGGGTACATTTTACCGGGATTCCCGGTAATTGTCAACAGTCCCGGGATTCCCGGTAAAATTTGAGCTAATCGTGGTTTTCGGCCAAAGTCCATGTCGTAATCGGGCTTAGGTAAAACTGTGCCTATAAGAGCTTGCTCGTCATCTTTTCCATAACAGTACTGTTATTGAAATATTATTCCTGCGCTTCCTCTTATATTCGCTCATAGTATTCACTATGATGCTTGAATATAGTTGACTTTTGTAGCTCGTTGTGATATTATACGCAGGCACGTTTCCAATTCAAACCCCATTCTGTTCAAAAGGAGATGAACCCATGTTTAATAAAGCTGAAAAAGGTCAGAGTTGTGTTGAGTTCGCGTTCTGGCTAGTGGTCATTTTGTTTGTTGTGGCCCTTGTGGCATTTTTTGTTTTTGCCATTTTTGTTCAGCCGTTGGGCAACCAGCAAACCTTCACGGCGACCATCGAGAAAACATACATCGATGGTGGCAATACTTATTTCGTTCTCAAGATGCCAGATGGTAGCCTGATGCCGCACGAGAACACGGACAACTGGTTCTTTGGAAAGTTCAACTCCGGCGACTTTCTGGTTCGTTTGGAAGTTGGACAAACCTACAGCTTCAAAACTGTCGGCTACAGGATTCCTTTCCTGAGTTGCTTCCCGAACATTATTTCGGCGACCCCAGTACAATAATTTCTTTCCCGATTAGACTTCCCCGGTTTAGGCCGGGGATTTTATTGGCAAAAAATTAGGGCTGGAGGATGATAACGAGGCCGGCGGGGGAGTCGCGGAGAGTAGTTTCGAGCTTGATCTGGGCTTTTTGCAGGGGTTCTTGTTGGGCAGAGATGATTTTTTCGATCTTGCCGATGACGAGATTGGCAGGGATGAACTCGGACGGCTCGGTGAAAACGTAGTCGCCGATGGTGACGGAAGATAGATTGGGAATATCGGTAATTTGGGGGGTGTTGTTTTGGTATTTGTACTGGCCTTTTTGGCCGGAGGTGGTGTGAACGGCGAAAGTTGGCGTGCGGTCACCATCAAGCGGATTGATGTTAATGGTGGAGCCTTTGATGTCGGCGACGGTGCCAAGAAGAATCTTGCCAAAGACTAAGGGCTGGCCAATTTTTACTTTATCCAAAGGGAGTGAAGAGGCGACGGAGGCGCTGCCGATAGAGCCGGTGATGCGGACAGGGAGAATAGACTTGAAGTTTGATCCAAGCCCCGAGGTTTTAGAGTCGGCGAGAGATTGTTTTAACTGTTCGTTTTCCGAAAGAAGCCAGGCGTTTTTGGAGAGCAAATCTTTGTTTTGCTGGCGAAGTTTGGGAAAGCTATTAATAAAGGAGATCTGGGTGGCGGTTGCTTGGCGCAGAACCCCTATAGGTAAACCAATAGGAGATAGAATGGTATAGAAAACGTTGTCTAGCGCGGTCCCTATCTTGAGTTTGCCGGCAGTTGACAGTAAGATGGAGACCAGCAGGGGAAGTAAAAGTAGATTTAATTTAGTAGAGGTCATATAAATATGCAATCCAAGAATACCACAAAAACAGTTTTGACTCTTTTGGTGACGGTGCTTTTGGGTGAAGGTGTTTTTGGGTGGGGGCTTTACTGGCCGTTTCTTTTGATTTTGTTAAACTGGAGTGGAGTTTATTGGTTGGCTTTTGGAATTGGAGTTTTGGTATCGGTTTTGCGTGGTCTTTCGGTGGGACTTCCTAGTTTGTTCATATTAGTGGTAGTTGGAGGTTTGTCCTTAGTTTTTAATGCCAAAAAAGAAATGGGTTGGGCAATTGTTTTGATCGGGGTGTTGAGTAGTATTGTTTTTGATATTGTTTTCGGCCTAGGTTGGAGTGTTTGGGGAGTGTTGGCAGTCTTGGTGTCCGGGTTATTGGCGATGTCATTATTTGAGAGAACGGAAACGATCAGGATTAACTATTAATATATGAGTGAGAACAAGTCATTTGGTTTGACCGGTACGATCCTGATTTTTTTGTTTGCGGTAGCGTTTTCGAGAGTGGTTTTTTTGACGGTGTTTATGGGAGAACATTTCCGGGGACTGGCAAAAGGCAACATGATTCGAGTGGAGCAGACCGAGGCAAAAAGGGGAGTAATTAGTGATAAAAACGGAAAATATCTGGCGATGAATATCGAGAATAACGGGAAAGTAGTGCGCTTTTATCCTATGGGTGAAGTGACGGCCGGGTTGGTGGGGTACATCGGAAAGCCTCAGGAACAAGGGGTAAACGGCGACATCTTGGTGGGTAGGGACGGTCTTGAAAGTGAGTATCAGAAGAGGCTAGCGGGGACTCTTGGGGAGACGGTAGTTGAAGAGACAGCCCTGGGGGCGGAAAGGTCAGAGATGGTTCGGAAAGAGCCGATTTCCGGAGAAAATTTGATGACCAATCTGGATTTAGCGGTGCAACAAATGGCCTTTTCCGCTTTGAAAAATGCTTTGGTAACAAATGGCAAAAGCGGGGCGGTGGTGGTGATGACGGTGGACGGGAAAGTTCTTGCCCTGGCATCTGCGCCGTCGTATGACACGAATTTATTTGTGACGGACGGGAAAAGAAGCGACTTTGGGGGCAGTTTTAAAGATGTGACCGATCTGCTGTCGAATACGGAAAAAAAACCCTTATTTAATCGAGCTTTATCGGGAGATTTTGCGCCCGGCTCCGTTTTTAAGCTGGTGCCGGCACTTGCCGCACTGGAAGAAAATAAACTGACAAAAGATACCTTAATTGCCGATAGCGGAGATATCGTTATCGGATCATACAGCTTTGGCAACTGGCTTCTGGACAAGTATGGCCAAACGGAGGGTCAAATAAATATTGTTAAGGCGATAGCCCGCAGCAATGATATTTTCTTTTATCGAACCGGTGAGGCTTTGGGGGTTGATAACTTAGTTTCTTGGAGTAAAAAACTGGGGATAGGGGAAAAAACGGGCATTGATCTACCCGGGGAGTCCGGCGGGTTCCTCCCCTCTCCTTACTGGAGAGAAAAAACTTTTGGAGAGAAGTGGTATTTGGGAAATACCTATCACTTGGCCATTGGCCAGGGGGATGTGATGGCAACGCCTTTGCAAATAAATAGGATGACGGCCTCGGTGGTTTCCGGATTAAAATGCCCACCGCGATTGGTGGGGACAGCCATGTGTATCGATCTGAAAATTAGTGAGACGAATAGAAAAACAGTTCTTGCGGGTATGATGGCGGCGTGTAGTCCCGGAGGAACGGCCTATCCCTTGTATGGTTATGCCGGAAAAATTTATTGTAAAACGGGAACGGCGCAGAAGGGTGGAGAGGATACCCAGCCAAATGCTTGGCTATCGATGGTGATTCCGGTTGGAAGCAATATCAAAGATTGGGTGGTGGTGACGGTTCTTGTAGAAGAAGGGGGAGAGGGCAGTGCCGTGGCGGCGCCCATTGCCAAAGAGCTGGTGCCGCTGTTTTTAAAGTAGACTTATATGGATGTAGTAGAATACTGGTTCTGTTTTTAATGTATATTTTAGAAAGGCATGAATAAACTGGTTATTGTTGAGTCACCCACCAAAACGAAAAGCTTGGGGAAGTATCTGGGGAGTGATTATCAGATCCTGGCTTCGATGGGACATGTGCGCGACTTGCCAAAAAGTAAGCTGGGGATTGAGATCAAGGATGAAGGAAAGGGGGAGTTTGATTTTGTGCCCAGTTATGAGTTGATGGAAGGCAAGGGAGAGCAGGTAAAGAAGCTCGAAGACGCAGCTTCAAAGGTAGATGAAGTTATTCTAGCCTCAGATCCAGATCGTGAGGGAGAGGCGATAGCTTGGCACGTGGAGGCTATCTTGAAGAGTTCACGGAAACTAGCCAAAAAAGAGAAGTTGGTATTTAAACGGATTGCATTCCACTCGATCACCAAAGAGGCCATTTTGGAGGCTTTGGAGCACCCCAGAGACATTGATATGAACCTAGTTGACGCCCAGCAAGCCAGGCGGTTTTTGGACCGTTTAGTGGGCTATAAACTATCTCCTATTTTGTGGAAGAAGGTACGCCGCGGCCTCTCGGCCGGGCGTGTTCAGAGTGTGGCTGTGCGGCTAATTGTTGAGCGTGAGAGAGAGATTGAGAAGTTTAAGGCTGAAGAGTACTGGCAGATCAAGGTACAGGTGGAAACCAAAAAAGGTGAAATGTTTGAGATTGAATTGGCTCGGATCAGGGGTAAAAAGGCGGATATTCATGATGGAGATAAGGCCAAAGAGGTTCTTGCTTCCCTGGAGAAGGCGGAGTACCTGGTAAACGACGTCAAAAAGTCAGAACGAAAAGCAACTCCTCATCCACCATTCAAAACTTCTACCTTGCAACAGGCGGCAGCCAATGTACTGGGTTGGTCGGCCAAAAAAACCATGAATGTGGCTCAAAGGCTTTACGAACAGGGCGACATCACCTATCACCGTACCGACTCGTTTAATTTGGCACCGATGGCCATTGAAGCAGCGCGAAAATACGTAGAGGAGACTTACGGGAAAGAGTTTTTGTCAAACACACCCAGATTCTATAAAACTGCCGGGAAAGTGGTGGCTCAGGAAGCCCATGAGGCAGTGCGCCCAACCCATATTGAGGTGTCACCGGATAAATTTACGGGACAAGAAATGGCTCACGATCAGGAAAAACTTTACGCATTGATCTGGAGAAGAACAGTCGGTTGTCAGATGGCCACGGCCATTTTCGATGATACAAAAGTAGTTGTGAGCGCCGGGGAGAATGAGTTGACGGCAACGGGGGAGACGGTGAAGTTTGCGGGATGGAAAAAGCTCTACACTAAGGACAAAGCTGAGACTCAGGTACTGCCGGTGCTGGAAGTTGGGGACGAACTGACCAAGAAAAAAGTGATGGGTGATCAGAAGTTTACTCAGCCATTAGCCAGATTTAACGATGCTTCCCTTATAAAAGAGTTGGAAAAGAGGGGAATCGGCAGGCCGTCCACCTATGCGGCTATCATCTCCACCATTATTGATAGGCGTTATGTGGATCAGAAAGAAAAGAAGTTTTTCCCAACATCAATTGGAATAGCCGTAGTGGATTTTTTGGTGGCTAATTTTCCCAAAGAGATGGAGTATGAGTTTACCGCTGAGATGGAAAGTGAGTTGGACGATATTGCCGGCGGCAAATTGAAATGGAAAAAAATGTTGAGCCGGTTTTGGGGAACGTTTAGAGACAAAGTAATCAAGGTGGATAAAGATGGGGAGAGAGTTGGGGTGCCGACGGTTGGTACCGGTAAAAAATGCCCGATTTGCCATAAGGGAGAGGAAGTGATTCGGGACGGCAAGTATGGCAAGTTTTTGTCTTGTTCACGCTATCCAGAGTGTAAGTACACGGCGCCGTTTATCGAGTACATTGAAGGAATTAAGTGCGAGAAATGTGGTAAGAGAATCGTGCTGAAAAAAACACGCACAGGCCGAGATTTTTATGGCTGTGAGGACTACCCAAACTGTGACTGGGCCAGCTGGCACAAGCCGGGAACAAAAAAGCCCGCCGATTTGGCGGGACGCAAGCCCATAAGATTGACTTTTGGTGTGGTTTGAGCTAAAATGCACGAGTTTGTAGTACATTAATTCTATCTCCAAGGAGGTAAAAGTGATATTCCAAGTAATATTTCCGATGCCGAGTGGTACTGATGTTAACAAGATTAAGGAAATGATGCCTTCCGAATGGACGGTTGAAGAAATTGATATTGATAAGAATCATCTGAATATCGTTAACAGCGATAGCGGTGGCTGGGTCGGGTTCGTTAGGATTCGACCGGGTAAAATTGTCATCAGAGTTAAGGAAGATGACCCTCGCGGGGAAGCACTCTGGCGGGCATTTGGGACGAAGTATCCCAAGCTTAATCCGTATGATCAACGCTTTGGTGTACTGTATCTTCTTAGCGGAAAAGGGGACAAATGGGAGCTGGACGAGTTTCCCAAACACAGTCGCAAGGAAATACTCGAAGTTGTGTCTCATTACAACCACGCCATGCGGGCGTGTTACGCTTCCTTTTTGTTAGGAAACTGGCACGCCGGAGAAGAGATCCTGACAACTAGTTGCCGGGAGTTCAAAAAGAATGGCAAGCTTGGCCCGATTCAAGAAGACGTGTTGTTCCTCTTGGGAAAGTAACTATTTTGCCCTCGACTTCGGTCGGGGGCTTTTTGTTGGTGTAGAATAATACCGATCGAACTTTAAAAAAAGGAGAAAAGAATGGATTTTGCTATTCGTTATTCAAAAAAGGGTTTTCCTTACGTGAACTCAACGGTTTATGAATCAAAAAATGGGGTGAGATATCTTAAGTCGCCCGGTGTAGCGGTGATATCCGTTCCCGAGGACGATCTGACCGGAATCCAGGGATTTTTGAACGGTTTTTCCAATGAACTTGGATTTGCCGAATATTTAAACGACCCCGCCGAACTGAAGCCTGCCGAATCTGTGGCTAAATTTGCCGGACAACTATGTTATCTGTCGTTCGGACCAAACAGGACGATGAACAGAGATGCCCAGACGTATTTTGATAATGTCAAATCATCGGGGCACGGATCACTTTTGGAACACGCCAACTTTACCGTATTTTGGTGGGGGATCAGCCGAAGTTTGACTCATGAACTGGTACGCCATCGCGCCGGATTCGGTTTTTCTCAGGTTTCCCAGCGATATGTGGGCGGCAAAACCCTAAGGTTTGTAGAACGACCCGAGTATCAGTCCGACGAACACCTGCACAATTCATTTTTAAGGAGGATAGAGAGAAACCTTGCGGAGTACGAAGATCAAACTGAATATCTCGTCAAAAAACAAACGGAAGGTGATGCATTATTATCTGCGGATCGAAAAACCGATCTACGTAAAAAGGTTCGTCAGGCATCCCGATCGCTGCTACCCAATGAAACGGAAACCGCGATAGTGATAACGGCCAATGTGCGTGCTTGGCGGCATTTTTTCAATATGCGGGTGAGTGAGCACGCCGAAGTGGAGATTCGCAGGGCGGGGTTTATGACTTTTCGTTGTTTGTATTCTTTTGCCCCGCATTTATTTCGTGACTTTACCATGGTTAATCTTTCGGACGGAACCGATGGTTTGACTACTCCTTACCCAAAAGTTTGAGATTCAACCCCCCCGATTTTTCGGGGGATTTTTTTCCTGCGGGCTCCGCCTGCTCCGACTGTAACGTCGGAGACCCGGAATCTATACAGATAAATACCGAATATGGAGCAATTTATATAGATCCCGGATCAGGTCCGGGATGACATATAAATGTTAAACTGAATCCATGGCTTGGGGAAAGAAAATAAAGAATACTTTGAAAAAAATCGGCCCCGGGTTTGTGACGGGGGTGGCGGATGATGATCCGGTGACACTAACCACATACTCGATTGCGGGGGCGGCCTATGGTTATGCCTTAAGTTGGCTGAATGTGTTTATTACCCCGGCGATGATAGTGGTGCAAGAGATGTGTGGCAGAATTGGGATGCTGACCGGAAGGGGACTGGCCGGAGTTATAAAAAAATATCGATCGAAACAGCTAATGTGGTTGGCAATTGTACTTTTATTTATATCTAATACGGTAAGTATCGGAGCCGACCTCGGGATCATGGCGGCGTCTCTGAATATGGTTTTTGGACTATCAATATTTTTTTGGCTCTTGGTACTGTCGATATTTATTATTTCGACGGAGGTGTTAGTGTCATACAAAAAATATGTGGTCTATTTAAAGTGGTTCGGCTTGTCGCTTCTTGCATATGTAGTGACGGCTCTCATGGTCAAACAAGACTGGGGGGCGATACTTAAAGCTTCATTTATTCCCTCAATCCAAATGGACATGGGGTATCTGATGATGATGGTGGCTTTTCTGGGGGCAACGATCTCGCCATCTTTATTTTTCTGGCAAGCTTCGGAGGAGGTGGAGGAAGAGATCGACGAGAAAATGATCCGTGATTTTGATCAAAAACCGGGCAGTGTTGGAGTGGCGAGAGTTAAGATGATGCGTGCAGATACGGTTTTAGGGATGGTGTTTTCCAATATTATTGGTTTTTTCGTATTGATTACCACGGCGGCAACACTACACGTTGGCGGAATCATCGATGTTAAGACAATTGGCGAAGTGGCTCTCGCCCTAATACCGGTTGCCGGCCACGGAGCCTACTTGTTGTTGATGTTGGGGGTCGTGGGCATAGGTTTGGTGTCGATTCCGGTTTTGGCCGGATGTGTGGGTTATGCAGTTGCCGACGGATTGGATCTAAAAGAAGGTCTATCTAAAAAATATCATCAAGCGAGAGGGTTTTACCGAGTGTTGATCGTTGCGACCGCACTAGGGTTTCTGATGAATTTACTGGGTGTAAATGTCATTAAAGGCATATACTACTCCGCCATTATCAATGGAGTGATTTCGGTACCGTTAATTGCCATTATCATTTCTCTCGCCGATGACAACAAGGTAGTAGGGAGATTCAAAACTTCTTGGTGGGGAAGAGTAATTGCTTGGGTCACTTTTGGGTTTATGGGTCTTGCTGTGATCTTCATGATCGCCAGTATGTTGAATCTGTCATTCCCGACCTGATCGGGAATCTATATGGATAAAGTACCTAATTTGTATAGATCCCCGCATTCGCGAGGATGACGTAAGGAATAATATTGTTGTCTGTATCTGGGGGTTGCGCAACTATTAGAAGTGATTTATGTTAAGTGATGATAGGGAATAATATTGGCGACAGAGGTAAGTTTATCGTTCTTTATGGATCAAATAATCTGGGGAAATCAGCTCAAATAGGGTTACTGGAAGATGAATGGAAAGCAATAGGCAGACCATATACTCGGATAAAATATCCTAGATATAGCACGCCGAGCGGAATGGTTTTGAACGTTGAGTTGCGGGGGGAGGAAAAAGACAAAATGCATCTGACAGATACGCAGATGCAAGAGTTGTTTGCTTATGACAGAAGAGACTACGAACCGGAGCTTTTGAGATTGCTTTCTTTAGGTGATGTAATTGGGGAAGATTACGTAGGTACCGGCATGGCTTGGGGATTGACTCTAGGGGTGGATAGAAAACTACTTGATAAGTATAACGAAGGTCTTTTGGAGCCGGACATAGCCGTGCTCTTAGATGGAGAGAGATTTACAGACGGTATTGAAAAAGCACACAGGCACGAATCTGCCGGGGAACATGTTTGGGAAATGAATCGTAAAATCCATCAGGAGTTGGCCGCCGAGTTTGGTTGGGAAGTGGTGAACGCAAATGGAAGTAAGGAGAAAGTCCATGAAGATATTATGGCGGCGTTGGCGAAGAGATGGTAATCGGGTAAAATAGACGGATGAAGATAATTTTAAATGGAAAGAGGGAGGCAGAAAAGGTGGCTCTGTTTCTTGAAGAGTCGGAAAAGCTTTTGGGAAAGAGCCTTTTGGTTATGCAGTGTGATGGACACACGGAGGAAAGTACCTATATTCGTTTAAAAAGGGAAATGGGGGAAAGACTGGGGGCAATGGTGACGGTGTTGTTTGCGAAAAATAAAGTAGAACTGGGGGAGATGATTGGTGATGCAAATGTCGACGAAACGGTGGATGGGATTCTGGTGCAACTACCGATAATCGGGGCGACAAAAGAGGAAACCGAGCAAATTTTGTGTACGATAAACCCGAGTAAGGATATAGACGGACTAAACCCGAAATCTAAGTTCATTCCGGCGGCGGTGCGGGCGGTAGAACGAGTGATGGAAATTTTTAGTGTGGATCAAGAACAAACTATTGCAGTTGTTGGGGCAATGGGGGCGGTGGGTAAGAGAATAATAGACCGACTTTTAAAACGGAATTACCAAGTAAAAGGATTTGATGAAAATGACGACCTAATGAAACTGTCAAAGTTTGAAGTGGCGATTAGCTCTACGGGAGTTGCAGGGTTAATCAGAGGGGAAATGGTGCAGAATGGTTTTGTGGGTATTGATCTGGGATATCCCAAGGGAGATTTTGCCAAAGAGGCGATTGATAAAGCCTCGATGATCACGCCCGTACCGGGCGGCGTCGGACCCTTGACCATTGTTTGTCTGTACGAGAGTTTGGCAGAGATTTGACAACATTCCTGCTATAGGGTATAATTTCCCAGTACGTTCAAATTCAAAGGAGGCAGCGTGAAAAGTATTTCGATTCGTTTTTGTACAGTATCGCTTTTGGTTATGTTTTTGCTTTCGGCGTGTGGGGTCTACGTGACTGAGCCCCAAGTAAGTACCGGTGGAGCTCAACAGATTGAGGATCTGGGCTTTATTATCCCCAAGAACTCGCAAGGGAATACCTCAGAACAGCAGAACATCATCGATCGCCTGAAGGTGACTACAGATCCGACAAAGGTCTTGTGGATTCACCTCATTGCTTTGGATGGTCGAATTATCCAGCGTATGCCCGTGGCTCACAAGGTTACCAGTTCAGGCAAGCGCTTGGAACCGGTTGCGGCAGGAAGCTCAAATGAGTATGGATACAACTTGCCGCATACAAATGCCAATGGAACAGTCTACGAAACGACCGAGCTTATCCAGCCTGACGGTACATTTGGAAGTTCCGACAACTATATCTTCTGGTTTGATCCCCAGCATCGCTACTTCCAATGGGGAACTGCCGGCGGACTGGGATACTTACTCACAGATTTTCCCATTGATTTAACCAATCCTCAGGATTTGGTAACGGGCATGTACAACGCTGATATCGTTGCCTACCAATGGCAACAGGTTCAGGAAGCCCAGATGTGTACCAATGAGGGAAAAACCTACACGGATGGAGTGTGCAAATAATGAAGAATACTTTGATTGTAATTGGTATTGTTGTACTGGTGCTCATCGCTATTGCCCTGGGAGTGGTTGGTAACGCCCTTGGCTGGTGGGTGTCAGACGCCGTTGATGTTGCTAAGCAGGAGTTTAACCCTGCGGAAGCACTCAAGAAGTATGAATGGTTCGTCGGGCAGGCAAACATGATCAAAAAGGCTGATACCGACATTGCGATTTTCGAACAGCGCCTGGTTGGTATCGAGAGCCAGTATGTTTCGACTTACGGTGCCGACAAGACAAAATGGTCTCAATCGGTTCAGGTTCAGTACAATCACGAAGTGTCGACGGCTCGTACCGATCTGATCGCGATTGTGTCAAACCGGAACAGCATCGTGAAGGACTACAACACCCAGTCTGAAAAATTCAACTGGGCGCCCTTCCGTAACTATGCGGACTTTCCCGGCGAGCGTTTTGTCGAGTACGTTTTACCGTAAATTTCTATATGCCACACCCCAAAAAAGGTGTGGCTTTTTTGTGGTAAAGTTGTGGTAAAATGGGCAGGTTAATTATTTAGTTGTCCCGATACGAATCTCTGAAAGGTATCGAGGATTTAAATGAGATGAAAATGTATGGCTACTAAAAAAGCTGAAAAAAAGGTGAAGGCTGCACCCAAAAAAGAAGTCAAGAAAGTCGTTAAGAAGGAAGTTTCCGTAAAAAAGGAAATTTCCCCTAAGAAGATAAAAGAAACAAAGAAAGTTGCCGCTCCCACCGTAACCGTTGAGGCTTTATTTGAAGCCGGGGCTCACTTTGGTCACGTGGTGAAAAAGTGGAATCCTAAGATGAAGAAGTATCTTTGGGGGGAAAAGAACGGGATTCACATTTTTGATTTGGAACAGACTGTTGCCGGCCTTGAAGACGCCTGCAAAGTTTTAACAAAAATGGCCTTGGAAGGCAAAAGAATTGTTTTTGTGGGTACCAAGCGTCAGGCCAAAGCAATGCTCGAAACCGAAGCCAAGAGAGTCGGTGTGCCATATATTACCCAGCGCTGGATGGGGGGCCTTATCACCAACTGGAGACAGGTAAAGCAGACCATGGACAGACTGAACACACTTAAACTGCAACGGGAACAAGGACAGTTAAAAAAATTCACCAAGAAAGAACAGGTTTTGTATGATAAAGAAATCGCCCGCTTGGAAAGGGTCGTTGGTGGCATTGCCACCCTTAAAGACGCTCCGGAGGTGGTCATTGCCATTGACACACATAAAGAAAAGATTGCCGTTAAAGAGGCAAGGAATCGCGGTGCTTTGGTGATCGGTTTGGTGGACTCAAACGCCAATCCGGACATGGTGGACCATATTGTGCCGATGAATGACGACTCGGCCAAAGCCTTGGAGATAGTTATCGGGGCTTTTGGCAAAGCCCTGGAAGTAGGCATGAAAGAGCGCAAAGATCTGACACCGGTTATTAAACCAACAAAATAATATGATGGACCAAATAAAAAAGCTTAGGGAAGAGACCGGTGCCGGTGTGATGGATGCCAAGAAAGCTTTGGAAGAGGCCAAGGGAAACATGGACAAGGCAGTAGAGCTGATCCAGGCCAAAGGTTTGGCCAGAGCCGAGGAAAAGTCAGACCGCGATGTCCAAAGTGGTAGGGTGTATTGCTATACCCATTTGGGTGGCACAGCCGCTGCCATGGTGGAAGTGGCCTGTGAGACCGATTTTGTAGCCAAAAATCCCGAGTTTGAAGTACTTTGTAAAGAAATTGCCATGCAAATAGTGTCTATGAATCCCAAGGACGTGGAGGAGCTTTTGGCCCAACCATATATAAGAGATGCGTCGAAAACAATTGAGCAACTGGTGAAAGAACTTGTCGGCAAGACGAGGGAAAATATTCGCGTTATCCGTTTTGCCCGTTTTAAACTGGGAACGGAGTAAATGTCATCCTCGCGAATGCGGGGATCTATATAATTACACCGAATTTGGAATGATTTAAATAGATTCCCGATCAGGTCGGGAATGACAGGATACCGTCGCCAAGACGGGGTTTTTGTGATAAATTGAGTTATGTTAGGTAATGAAGAAAAGGAATTAAGCCCCGAGGAGAAAAGAAGGCGTGATGATTGGGAGAAATACAAACAGACAGAGGCGCGTGAGAAAAAAAGGGTGGAAGATGCCAAAAGAGAAACGGCAAGATTGAAGGCTGAAAGAGATGAAGATAAACTAAGATTAGACAAAGCACTTCGTGGGTCTGTCGGAGGTGGCGAGACAAGAGTGTGGAATCAATCACTAGGGAGATTCTTGGCACCCAGTGAACAAAAAGAGGGTGTTGATCTGACGAACCCAGAGCGAAAAGTGATCGGGAGGAGAACCGATTACAATCATAAATAAGATATTTTCCTGTTGTACAATTGGGTTATATGGGAACAGAACACGAGCTGATAACGTTATTGAGACAGAAGTTTGCCAGGGTTATCGAGATTATTGAGGAGGATTTTGCGACGGTACGGATGGGGAGAGCCAAGCCGAGTTTGATTGAAAACATTGGCGTCGCGGCTTATGGAGGTAGAATGCGCCTCATGGAGGTTGCTTTGATTACCGCGCCGGACTCGAATATGCTTATTGTTTCCCCTTTCGACAAGAGTTTGATGCGAGATATTGAAAAGGCGATTGCCGATAGTGAGATGCAGTTGTCTCCGGCAGTTTCAGGTGACATCATCCGTATCGTGATCCCATCCCTGACACAGGAACGGAGAATTGATTATGTAAAACTTCTTAAACAAAAAACCGAGTCGGGGAAGGTGATGCTACGACAAGCGAGGCAAGACGTCAAAGAAAAAATTGATGCTCTAAAAGAAAGAAAAGAAGTTTCGGAGGACGACACTTTTATGCTTTTGGAACAGCTCGATAAGATTACGGGGGAGTTTAACGAGAAGATCGAAGAGATGAGTAGGATCAAGGAAGAGGAAGTTATGGCAGTTTAATTTGGTATGATTTAGTGATGCAGCTAATTGTTTTTGTTTTAATGCTTTCGGTTTTGGTATTAATTCACGAGTTAGGCCACTTCTTATCAGCTAGATTTTTTAAGATGAGGGTGGAGGAGTTTGGAATAGGGTTGCCGCCACGAGCCAAGAAACTTTTTAAGCGAAAGGGAACCCTTTTTAGTTTAAATTGGTTACCCTTGGGTGGTTTTGTGAAGCTATACGGAGAGGATATGGAAAATCCGGAGCAGGCTAGTTCGCCGGAAGCATTTTTTAACAAGCCGATGTGGCAGAGGGCGGCGGTACTATTATCCGGAGTAATCATGAACTTTATTTTGGGAGTTTTTGTGTTCGGCATAGTTTACTCATATCTTGGAATTCCAACAAAGACCGACAAAGTAATGATCGTGGAGGTTGATAAAGACTCTCCGGCAGAAAAGGCGGGTATAGAGATTGATAGTCAGGTGAAGAAAATTGTTTTCGAGAAAAAAGAGGTGGCATTTGTGGGAATTGATGGTTTTATAAAACAGATCGACGGTTTAAAGGGGAAAGAGGTGGAGATAGTTTTGGCAAACAAGGATGGGGTTTACAAAACGGTGCAGATTGTTCCCAGAGTTAATCCACCCGATGGTGAGGGAGCATTGGGGGTGGCTTTAAGCAGTATTGAGATGAAAAAATTTCCTTGGTGGCAGACGCCCTTTAGAGGCATAAAGGTGGGGTTGGAGGAAGCGTGGGGTTGGGGAAAAGAGATCACCAAAAATTTAGGAATAATTCTATATAACCTGATTACCGGTAAGGGATTGCCAAAAGATGTGGCCGGACCCATCGGGATATACGAAGTGAGTAAAGAGGTTTATAGGGTGGGTTGGGTGGCGGTACTGCAGTTCATGGGAATTTTGTCCATCAACCTCGCCATTCTTAATGTGGTGCCGTTTCCGGCTTTGGATGGCGGAAGGATTGCTTTTTTGGGGATTGAGAAAATTATCGGCAAGGTGAGGAAAAACAAGATTGAAGGTTATGTAAATACCTTTGGCATGATCTTTCTTTTGGGGTTGATGGTTCTCATCACCATTAAAGACGTGATAAAGCTTATTGTTAAGTAATTATTTCGTCATTCCGGGCTTGACCCGGAATCTATTTAGATAAATACCGAATTTGGAATAATTTATATAGATCCCGGCTCGGTGGCCGGGATGACAGGGTTAAATAAGGTATATTAGTCATTATGACCGATAAAGAGTGTTTGTTTTGCAAGATAGGGACAAAAGAAGCTCCGGCAGAGATTGTTTGGGAGAATGAGGAGTTTATCTGCATCAAAAATAAGTATCCGGTGGCGCCCGTACACGTGCTGGTTATGCCGAAGGACCATGTCAAAAAAGCCGAAAGTGGGACTAGCGAAAGTAGTATGTTCTGGGGTAAAATGATGCCAGTCGTTTTTGAGGTGGTTAGCCTTCTCGGGTTGGATAAAACCGGTTATAAACTGGTCAACAACGGGGCAGGTTACAACCACTTTGAGCATGAACATATCCATATTCTGGGAGGCTCAAAGGCCGAACCGGGTGGGTCAACATAAGCGGCTAAAGAAAGGTAGGTGCATTTATTTATGGCTCTCGTAGCAAGAAAAAAACAAGGTCAAACAACACAACAGCTTATAAGTGAGTTCAAAAAACTGACTTATGACGATCAGTCGCTCGAAAAAGTTAAGTCTTTGGGGATGACCGGATACCAAAAGCCTTCAACGGTACACAATATTAAGATGATTGAACTGCGCAAAGCTTCGGCCAGAATTCGTCGTCGTAATAAACGTGCGGCCGGTTTTACCAAATAAACACACGCAATGCTTTTTAAACAGCTAAAAACAGAGTCGGAAACTGCTTTAAAAGCGGGTGATTCTAAGTTGCTGGGAATTTTGAAGTTAATTTTGTCGGAGCTTTCTTATGCTCAAGTTGATTACAAACAAGGTGAGTTACCTGATGAGGAAGCCATCCGGGTTCTGCGCAAAGAAGCCAAAAAGAGAAACGATTCCATTGAGATTTACGAGAAAGTGGGAGAGACAGCCAGGGCGGATCAGGAAAAGTACGAGCTTTCAATTATCGAGAAATATTTACCCCAGATGATGGCCGAGGCAGAGGTGGGGGTGGAGGTGGCTAAAATAGCCTCGGAAACTGGGCTTAGCGGAGGTCGACTCATGGGGGCAGTGATGGGTAAGCTAAAAGGAAAGGCGGATGGAGCGGTAATAAACAAAATTGTGTTGGCCAAGTTTTCGTAGTAGAATCACGGCATCTTAGTACGTTTTCAAAGGAGGACGAATGAAAACATTTCTCAATAGTTTTGGCCTTACGGTTTGTTCCATCGTTGGATTTTTCTTAATAACTGTAAGTGCAGTTGCTTTTGCCAATCCATTTTACTGGATGGGTGCCACAGTGCTTGCTTTCATCGGCTTCGTGCTCATTTGTTTGGCAGTTCGTTGCTTCCAAAATTTGTTCGTAAAAATGTAAATTTCTTGGCGCCTTCCCCGAAACGGAGGCGCCTTTTTTTGTATGTTTGTCATTCCGTGTACCGACACGGAATCTATATAGATAGGTACTGATTTGTATAGATCCCGGATCAAGTCCGGGATGACAATGATATTTAGGATAAAATACACATATATGAAGTTAATTTTAGATATTGCAGCCGATAGCAGGTATGCGTTTGACCGGAAAAGAGTGAGAGAGGCTTTGATAAAGACGCTTGAAGAGCAGGGGATGGTTAAGGGGGTGGTAAAGATTTCACTGTCAGTTGTTGGGGAAAGAAAGATCAGAGAGTTGGAGAAGAAGTATTTTAAGGAGGATAGGGTGACGGACGTGTTGTCGTTTCCATTACAAGAAGGTGAGCCGGCGCCGGAAGATTTTGATGGGATTAGCTTAGGGGATATAGTGGTTTGCTATCCGCAGGCAAAAAGACAAGCTTTGCAGTGGAATAGAATCATGGATGAGGAGATCGAGTTTTTGGCTTGCCATGGTTTGTTGCATCTTTTGGGTATCCACCATGATTAGGTTCTTTACGAAGGTTTGGGGCGATGGGGGTGAACTAATCTAATTTATTGAGTAAGTTTATATATTTTTGGAGAGGGGTAGAGGCTTAACAAAATGATATATTGTTGCGAAAAACTGAGTGGTTCTGATGGGGTTATTAGCAGTTGACACGAGCCAAGGGGACAGCATAAGGTGATAGCTACCGTGAGCTTTTATCAAAAATACCGACCTCAAAAAATCAGCGAACTGGGTCTTGTGTCCGTGCGCGAGTCTTTGGAATCAACTTTAAAGAGCGGAAAGGTATCGCACGCTTATCTTTTTGTGGGACCTCGAGGATCGGGAAAGACGAGTGCGGCCAGGATCATGGCGAAGATAGTGAACTGTGAGAAAAACCAAGGGAAGAAAGACAATTTGAATGAACCATGCGGAAAATGTCCTGCTTGTGTGAGCCTTACCGTAGGCAGCAGTGTGGATGTAATTGAGATAGATGCGGCTTCAAGTGGTTTGGTGGACGATATTCGTGATCTGCGGGAGAAGATACGTCTTGCCCCGGTACAGTTACCCAAAAAGGTTTACATAATAGACGAGGTACACATGGTGTCAACGGCCGGGTTTAATGCACTATTAAAGACCTTGGAAGAGCCACCAAAGCACGCCATTTTTATTCTTTGCACGACAGAGGCCCAGAAAGTGCCGGAAACGATCATGAGCCGTTGCGCTCGGGTGAATTTTACCAAGGCGAGCAATAAAGAAATCATCGCTTCTCTGATGAAGGCGGTTAAAGGGGAAGGGTTGGATATTGATGAGGAAGCACTTCAGGAAATTGCCGAGGCGACGGATGGCAGTTTTCGTGAAGGGCATAAACTGTTGGAACAGGTGGCGGCCTACGGAAAAACGATTGATTCAGTGCTGGTTTTGGAGGTTTTGGGGATTGTGGGGAGGGTGTCGATTAAGAAACTTTTGGAGGCCACCAAAAAGCGTGAGTCGGGAAAGATTGTCAAGATATTTGGAGAGATGGAAAAAGGCGGAATTAAGGCACAAGTGCTGGCGGGATCACTTTTGGAGCAGGTCAAGCTTATGTTGGAAGAAAACTTGGACAAAGGAGTCTCGATTGCCGACGAGCTGAAGCTTGTGGATGAGCTGATTGAGGCAACAGATAAAATAAAAGTGTCACCCTTGCCTTTGCTACCCTTAGAAATTGCCTTACTAACATTAGCTATAGATGATGGCGGAGGAGGGTTAGTCCCAAAAGTTGAGGCGCCTGCCCGGCAAGAAGAAAATGAAGATGTTATAAAAACCGACAGTACAAAAAGTTCTATACAAGAGGGAGTTCACACTGATGAGAGTAACATTGTTGTGCAAAATTATGATGGCCCTTTGGTGAGCATTGACCGAGTAAAAACCGAGTGGATGGACTTTTTGAATGTAATGTCCGGCAGTTGCGGATCGCTTGCCGGGATGTTGCGGCTGGTGTCGCCGGTGGAAGTTAAAGGAAAGTCGATTACTTTATCCGTAACCTCCAGATTCCAGCAAGATATGCTCGAACGGGAAGTGAAAAAGAAGTTGATTGAGGAGCAGATGACGAAAATTTGGGGACCGATGACCTTTAAATGTGTGTTGGGTGAAAAAGAACCACCGCGAACGGAACCGGAACCTCAGGACATGAATGTAGTGCCGGTAAGTAGCGACGTGGCGGAGAAGATTTTTGGGGGGTAGTCCGCCAAAGGCGGATCATGAGTACATGAAAAAACCCGCTCCTAAGAGCGGGTCTGCGGCCTTGAGGCCAGAATGAAGGAAACTGCATATTTTTTGAATTGATCGTTTAGAAGCTGATTCATCTGGAGCATGCCAGGCACGTTGTCCAGTAGGAGAGAATCGATTGTTACAAGATCCTTACCGTTGAATTTGACGGAAATGTAGGGTTGGTTCGACACGCAAATGAGAGATTCTCGGTCGTAGTCTTCTCTCGTGATTTGATGTGCGAGGATTCCTAGCACATCGATCATGGCGCGGATGACGGCACCGACAATAAAGCTGTTATCAATATTGTTTGACATACGATCTCCTTTCTTGAATGTGAATGTGTAAGATTGTGCCTGGAGTATAGCATGTATCCTATATTATGTCAAGTAGGGCACGAGTGGTGGCCTGCGAGTGGCCTGCGAGGACTGTCCTCGCAGGCGGCATAACCTGCAAGGAGACTCCTCAAGGGAACGGATGGTATACAATAGGTTTTGTTAAAAGTTATCTAAAAAATGTTTAATGGAATAAGAAATTTTGGGTCTCAGGGTGCGGCGATTGCAAAGCTGGCCATATTACAAAAGAAGATTCAGAATCACAAAACCGAGGTTGAGGAAAATGAGGTGAAGGCCGTGGTTTCCGGCGATGGTAAACTGAAGGAGCTTTTTGTCGATGGTGAGAATATGAATAAGGCGGTCAAAGTGATTAACGAGGCCATTACCAGGGCTCAGAAGTACTCAGCCGAAGAGATGAAGGACTCGATGGGGGATTTGTCGAAGGTTCTCGCCAACATGCCGAAAGGGGTGTAGCTTATCCGCTAGAGGCGGATTGAGTACAAAAAAGCCCACCGATTCGGCGGGCGTGGGAATTATTCTTTGTAAAGGATTACCGGGTTGGGGTTGTATCTGTGGACAACTTCTTTTAGTGTGAGAATGAAGGTATCTACGGTTATACTGATGACATTTCCAAGAGGCGTACGCCATGTTCCGAACAGTTCGTCGAAATATTTTATGACGAGAAGGTTCTCTTCTTCGGTGCCGAAGAGATCAAGATATTTAGCGGTATTTTTGTCCCCTTCCTCTTCAAAGTGAAAGACGGCAATTCCGGGAGCCAAACGGTTAACCTTTCTGTTTTTGAACCAACCCCTTTTTGGTTTAGGGGTCAGTCTTCGTCCGATCTTGATCGAGATCGAGCCCCAAAGACTGACATAAGTAGACACGACAAAACGAGTTGAATATTCGGGTTGCGCAAGTAGCTCTTTGGCCTTCTGAATGTTTTGCAGACCAATCTGATAACTTGTACTACGGATTTTGGTGGCCATAACATCTCCTTTTTAATGAACTTTGGAGGAATTATACCACTCTAGGTCTTCGAGGGCATGCTTATCGTGTATATTAAAGGTTGTGATTAGAAGCATTCGGCCGGTACAAAAAGTGATCGATGCGTTTGAGGCTTTACCCGGTGTGGGGCCGAAGTCGGCGGCGCGCTTGGCCTATTACCTTTTGAATGTGCCTCAGGAGATGTTGACTAAGTTTTCGGAGGCGCTTGAAAACATAAAAAAGGACACAAAACTGTGCAAACTATGTTTCAACGTGGGCGAGGAGGAGTTCTGTCCGGTGTGCCAAGATGAAAACAGAGACAGGGCTCAGGTGTGTGTGGTGGAGAATGCCCTGGATCTTTTGGCGTTTGAGAGGGCGGATGGTTATAAAGGGGTCTACCATGTGCTTGGTGGGGTAATTAACCCTTTGGCCAATATTGGCCCAAATGACTTACGCATTTCTCAATTGCTGGCTCGGGTGAAGACCAGGGAGATCAAGGAGCTAATTATCGCCACCAATCCAAATATGGAGGGGGAGGCGACGGCGATGTACATTACCCAGAAAATTAAGGATATCGGGATGGAAAAGAGTCTTAAAATCACTAGGATAGGCAGAGGACTGCCAACGGGGGCGGATGTGGAGTATGCCGATGGTCAGACGCTTCTTAGAGCGCTTGAGGGTAGGAGCAAGATGTAGTAGAATACCGCTAACCTAAAGTTCATTGAAAGGAGAAGGGAATGTCACCTCTTAAAGAGATCAAACGTTTGCCTGATGAGACATATGAGAAATATTTTGAGAGAGCTGTAAAAAAAGCAAAAGAAGAGAATAAATCATTTGTGATTGAAATCTTCCATAGGTATGTTGATGTTACCCCAGAGACAACCTATGATTATTTAAAGGGGTTTTTTGAAGCGTATTTGGGTCCTCTAAATTAGGTTAAGTTTTGCCCTCCGAATCGGAGGGCTTTTTTTATGGCGCTTTATACTTGCGCTTGTTAGGCTATTTAAGGTAATCTTAGTTATGGAATCAACAGAGACGACGTTTGATTTAGAGCAACTGGAGGAAAGCGAAGGCTCAAGAGTGGTTGAGATGGGAACAATAAAAGAGGTTGGAGAGATGCTGGGAAAATCAATTCCGGGGGTGATGGTGATTGATCACGATTTTACCTTGAAACCAAAAGAGTTTGAGCTGGGAATGGGAAGAAAAGAGCCGGGAAGATTACCGGATGAGTCGATTGAGTTGTTGAAGGGTTTAAAAATTGCGGGTTGGGAAATATTGGTGGTATCGAACCAGCCAAGAAAAGGACATCAAGTGGCAAGATGGATTAGAAGCATGAATAAAGGAAGCTATCCAATTTTTCCCGGTAGCGTAGTAGAGGTTGTTGGTGAAGAGGGAGTTGCTGGGGGTGGTAGAGATTTTCTGTGGAAGAAGTATAAGAGTACATCTGAAGCAGTTAAAAAGACGGTAATGTGGGTTGAGGAAAAACTAGGGAGTGTTTTGGGGCAGATTTATTTTGTCGGTGATCGGGAAAGTGACGTCGTCTTTGCCGAGAAAGTGAAAGATGAATTAAGAACAAGAGGAGAAAATAGGGCACTAAACATATGGAAGGTAAAGGGTCTTGAGTTGCCGGGGATATTTAAACATTTGGAAAAATTTATTCCTTGAGAATATATCGCCAGGTTTGATGTGCTTTAATTAAGTAATGCCCAGTGTATTAGGCCAGGTTGGCCAAAAGGTTACCAATGATTTATTTGAAATAGGTAAGAGTGTTGTCGCCGGAACGGCGAAGGCGGCAACAGATATCGCCTCCGAAACAATTGAACAAGTTACTTCCGCTCCGAGTTCGGTGACAACTCCAGCAACCGACAAGTCTACAGAAGAGACGACCGGGGAGAAAGAAAAAAAGAAAATGGCCGAGAAACAAAGATATGAGCAGGTGAAATCTGAGCTGGAAACATACGCAGGGAGAAAACGGGCACTGGATAAGAAAATAGCGGAGGAAAAAGCGGCCGAAAAAAACGAACAAGATAGAAAGACCTTTGAGAAGAGGAAGAAAGAAAACTTTACACAAGCATTGTTAAAAAAACTTGGTGCCGGTTCACATGGAGAGACGGAAAAACAAAAAGAATAGCTAAGGAAGCGGAAAAAGTTTATTATTTTCGATAACATGGGTGACGCCAAGGGAACGGAGCCTCAACAGGTTCTCTTGATCTAGACCATTGGCGTTTATTTTTTCGACTAAGTCAACCCAACTGTTTTTGGCAAAGCCGGAGATACCACCAACGCGGCGATGGCGGTGATGTAGGGAGTAAAGGGCTCGAACAAGTTCAATTTCGTGGTCGGGCATGCCCCAGTGCTTTATGGGCAGTTCTAAAATAACGGCATTCGCGGGAAGTGCTTTTACCTCCTGGTATACGGGGTGCATATTGATATTTACCGGGTAGCCTTTAAGGGGAAGGTCGGCTTCGAGAAAGAGCAGTGAAAGAATGGTTGCGGTAATGATAATTTTGGTTTTAGTTTTAAGCTTTTTGAATACGGGAATGAGGGCGAAACCAATAATAATAGTAGCGGCAAATAGGGTAAGGATAATAAACCGGCTGGGGGTACGGAAGCCGGTAAAGCCGGGAAAGAGGTAATAGAAAAGAGCGTAGGGTAGAGGGATCGGAAGCCGAAAAATCTTGACGGTTTTGCCCAGAAATTTGACGACCGGGCCAAAGGACATGATCAATCCAAATGCCAGAATTCGGTTCAGGATATGCAAAAATCCGGGCTCGCGCGTAACTATCTCGTCCCGACGTCCGTCGGGATTCCCTTCGGCTCGTATGTACATGGTCGCGCGGTTTTTGCACACCCTTGCACCGATTATAAACACGAGCAAGGCGATAACCGTCCAGCCGTGATACAGGGTAAAGACTTGCTCAAGGCCAAGAGAAAAGTTGGCGGCTTCGCGAATGGAGCGGGTGGCTTCCGGAATGGAGAAATGCAGTTTTAGGTAGGGAAGGATGAGAAATAGCCAGATGGAAATAAAGGGAAGAACACGGAGAAAAATTGTTTTTGTCATCGCGAAGGAACAAAGTGACTGTGGCGATCCCCGTCTGTCGGAGATTGCCGCGGCCTTGCGGCCTCGCAATGACAATATAAAAATGGCGAAAAAAATGAGATAGGCGCCAAAAATACTTTCGGCGAGTTGGGCGGTGAGAGCAAGAAAAAAGAGGGTTAGAAACAGGAGACGATTTTCTTTTTGGAAACGAAGGAAGAAGTAGACGCAAAGAAGAAGTGGCCAAAGTGAAAACATCTGCAGGTGGGGGTAGTAATGGAGGTGAAACCCGGAAAGGAAAAGGAGGAAGGTGGTAATGGTGGCGATCCAATGATTTTTGAAAAAATATGAGAACAGGAGATAGGCCATCAGAATAGTTAGTAAAGAGTTAATGATAAAGGCCAGATTGAAAATAATAATCGGATGATTTGTAAATAGCCGAAAGGGCAGGGTGATGAGGCTACTCGTTAGAAACAGATCGGAGTAGGCAAGGGTATTCTTTTCAGGAGCGAAGAAGGTGCCGTAGTGAAGAGGTTGGTGGTGAATAATATTTTCTTGGACTTGACCGATGATGTAGGCGATCAGGCGGGTGTCGTTTCTATCAGGGAGGGTGTCTTTGGAATAAACGAAAGCAGAAGGATAGATAAAAAGAATCAGGGCAAGAGAGGAAAGGATAATCGTTAGCCAGCGCTTCATTTGATAAGATATTATCATGCTGAAGATTTTTAATAGTCTGTCGAAGAAACTGGAAGAAGTAAAACCAATACACAAAGGGGAGATTGGAATGTATGCGTGCGGAGTAACGGCGTATGACTACACCCATATCGGGCATGGCAGAAAGTATGTTAATGACGACCTACTACGCAGAGTTCTAGAAGTAATCGAGGGGTTAAAAGTAACCCATGTGCAAAACGTGACGGATGTAGGGCACTTGGTGTCGGATGCCGACACTGGTGAGGACAAGATGGAAAAAGGGGCGGCCAAGGCAGGTAAGACAGTTTGGGAGGTGGCAGAGTATTTCACGGAGTATTTTTATAACTTTATGAATGAACTAAACGTTTTACCGCCAACAATTGTGTGTAAGGCAACGGATCACATAGCAGACCAGATTGTTTTGATTGAAAAAATCATAGCTAATGGTTATGGATATGACACACCGGAAGCAGTCTATTTTGATGTCACCAAGTTTGCCGATTATGGCATGATGTTCAATCAAACCTTGGAGGAAAAGACTGTCGGAGCGCGTGAGGGAGTGGAAACAGGGGAGCACAAAAAACATCCGGCGGACTTTGTGCTCTGGTTTAAGAGGGTGGGCAAGTTCAGGGACCACGTGATGCACTGGGAAAGTCCTTGGGGAGATGGGTTCCCCGGCTGGCACATAGAGTGTTCGGCCATGAGCATGAAGTATCTGGGGGAGCAGTTTGATATTCACACCGGTGGTGAGGATCATCTTTCGATTCATCACCCCAATGAGATTGCCCAGAGTGAAGCAGGAACCGGCAAGAAACCATTTGTGAAGTACTGGGTGCACACCACATTTTTGATGGTGGATGGCAAAAAGATGAGTAAGAGTTTGGGAAATTTGTATAAACTAACCGACCTTGCGGCAAAAGGCTTTTCACCCTTGGCTCTGCGTTATTATTTTCTAACGACGCACTATCGAAAACAGATGAACTTTACTTGGGAAGGTTTGGCCGGTGCGCAGGTGGCACTTAATAAACTAAATAAAATGGTTGTTGATCTGGCTGATGTGCCGGTAACTGCCGATGGCTGGTCCAATGAGGGAAAAGTGTATTATGAAAAGTTTGTGACGGCGATGGAGGATGATTTGAATACATCCTCGGCTTTGGCGGTGGTTTGGGAGATGATGAGGAGCGACATCAGTGATAGTGCCAAGAAAAATTTGATAGTCGTCATGGACTCGGTTTTAGGGCTTAACTTGGGAACCGAAGAGGAAAAGAAGCCGGATATTCCGGAAGAGATAAAAACATTGGTTGCCAAGAGAGAAGAGAGCCGAAAGACAAAAAATTGGGTAGAGTCGGACGCCTTGCGCAAGGAAATTGAAGGCAAGGGATATAAAGTGTTGGACTCGACCGATGGAGTGAAAGTTGAGAAGATTTAAGCCAAAAAAAATACCCCGCGGATTGAGGGGTATTGTAGGGGAAGAGAATTACTTTTTTGCTTTGATCGAGTCGGCGATCTTTGCTCCGGCGTAGCAGATTGCTGCTGCTATAGTAAGGAAACCAAAGCCGATTGTGAAAGGGATTGAGGCGTGCAGATAAATTGCGGCAATCAACCCGAACGCACAACCAGCAGTAATGGAAGAAAGAAAATGGGTCATTTTCACTCCTTAGATTTTAAGTTTGCTTGGATAAGATGGCCCATAATAGCACAGGAAGGCTAAGATGTCAAGTTTTGGGGAACGTGATAAACTGGATTATGGCTATCAATAGGCTCGGAATGGGGATACTTCTGGTCGTGTTCTCCTTAGCCGGTTGGCAGGTGTGGAACTTGGCTTCCGGAAGGCGGCCTGAGGTGCTTTCAACTTCTACGACAAAGACATTAGAGGAAAGAGTAACTTCATTGGAGTCACGGGTGTATACCTTGGAAAAGAATGCAGGCCTGACCACTTCCGCTACGGCGAAAACCAAAGAGTCATTTGTATCGCTTTCGGGAGGAGATGTTAGCAGTTTTGAGTGGTCAAAGATCTCGGGAACCGATTTTACCCTGGATACTTCTTTGTACGGAAAGGTCGTTGAGGTTTCTTGGCAGGGATGGCTGAGTGGAGCCGGTTCTGTGAGGTTGTATGATTCAACCAATCACAGGGCGGTGGACTATAGCGAGTTTGTTTCAACGAGTAGTAACAAGGTGAGTTTTTATTCCAAGGCGCTGTCAATTTGGCGTGGACAAAATCAGTACTATATAGAAGGAAAGACAACCGGGGGAATGGTGACGATATCCTCACCCAGACTGAAGATCGTGGCGAAATGAAGGCTTGGTTTGTGTATGTTTTGGAGTGCCAGGACGGCACATTTTACACAGGAGTTACCGACAACGTAGAAAGACGGATGGCAATGCATAACGCTGGGAAAGGGGCCAAATACACCAAAGGGAGAACTCCGGCTATTTTACGGTTCGTGGAGGAGGCCGTTGGGAGAAGCGAGGCCCAAAAAAGAGAAGCGGAGATAAAAAGGATGACCAGAAAGAAGAAAATCGGTTTGTGGTAGAATTCTCAACATAAGAACACATTAAAAAAAGAGGAGGTGCGATGGAACATCCTGTCTTTATGACGAATGATCTGGGAGGTGTTGTATATGTAGATAAAAATTTATTAACTGTTCGTTTTGAAGCTGGAGACGGACAGGAGATCGAAATCGACACAAGTAAATTATTGGCTCTATTGGAGTCTCGGTCCGAAGAAGAGTGGAACGCAAATAAGTTTGAAATTGAACCGATGCATCGAGAAGACGATGGTGCCTTGCTTGTGAGAATTACCATTTTATACAACGAGTCAGATGCGGACTGGGCGACCGTTTTTCGGTGTGACCTGATTGACGCGTTGAAATGTGTTGAAGTTCCTTTAGCTGTTTGAGCGGGAAGCAAATTAAAATTCTATGGAGGTGGAAGGTGATCAAGCCAACTGAACTGCAGTATCTCGTGGAAGACCAAATATTTGCCTCGTTTGGTAAGGGTGGATGGATAAGGGTTGTTTTGCGAACGATAAAACATGAGAAATTTGATGGCGCGTGGCAGACATATAAGTTTCCTTGGGTGGTTTTGGAGCGAGGAGACTCCGTTGCCATTCTCATTCACGATTCCGTGCGCGATGAAGTTATTCTGGTAGAACAGTTCCGACCAGCGATCTTGAAATCGATATTTGAAATTGTTGCAGGAACACTCAAACCAGGCGAAAAAATACTTGACTGCGTGAGACGTGAAGTTTGGGAAGAGGTCGGATTGAAAGTCGAAAATATTCGATATATTACGACCTTTTATCCATCTCCCGGGGCGACAAGCGAAAGGATAATGTTATACCACGCAATGGTTAATTCTCTTGGGGAGAACGGACTGGTCAACGGTCTTAAGTCCGAGGGAGAATGTATCAAAAAACATGTAGTTACAGTGAATGAGGCGCTAGGTATGATAGATGCGCACATTATTGAAGACGCCAAAACCATCATTGCCTTACAGAATTTCGAAGACGAAGAATGAGACAAACTATCAGTACCAGACCGAGGGGTGACCCAAGGTCTGGTTTTTTTGCGGCAAAATCCTTTGATATACTAAGGGACATGGAAAAATTGATATATTTACCGTTTTTGGAAAAGGAAAGCAGTTTAGCGTTGAGTGAGTCGGAAAAAGAAATGTATACGCATTTAGTTTTGAGGGCGAAGGAGGCGAAGGCATATCCACACCAGTCGGGATACTTTGTTCAGACAGCCGGATTGGCCGAAGATGGTACCGAGTATGTTGGTGGTAATAAAGAGTACGGTTTTAGTGATGCTTTTGTTCATGGAGAGACGGCAGTGATTTCCGGAATGAAAGACATCACCGATAGCCCGATAAAGGCGATTGCTTGGTACAGAAAAGAAGGAGAGTTGGTGACACATGAGAGTTTCGGCCGGCCTTGCGGGAACTGTCGTGATGTAATGAACGCCTACTGTACCCCGGATTTAGTGCTTCTCAATGGTAACGAGACAGGTATCGTGTTCACCCAACTGAAAGATTTTTTGTTTGAAGATTTTGGATTAATTGATTCAAGCCGTATTGATGGAAGGGGAATTGAAGAAGCTTTGTCGGCTGCTGACGCAGGGATTGATACTTATTTACCGGAAACAACGAAATTGGGAATGTATGGCGCTGCACTTGTAGCTGAAGACGGAACTGTTTGGTCTGGAACTCATTACTCAAATGCGGGTTACGATTCGGTGACACCGGTGATGTCGGCGGTATTACATTGGATGAACGACTATCCAAAAAGAAGAGTATCGGAAAGACATTTGAAACTTTCAAAATTGGTGGTGGCGGGAGGTTGGAAAATGGTGAGTCCTTTGTATAGGGATAGACAAGCTATTTTGGAGTTGGATGAGATTTTAAGAAGATATAACGGTAACGATGAACCCTTGAGGGTGGAAATAGTAAGGTTTGATGATAAAGTCAAGGTATTTGTGACAGATACTGACGAATGGTTACCTCATCCATTTTCACCCGGAGCTTTTCGCATGGATGATGTGATGGAGGCACAACTTGTCAAACTAATTGGCGAGACGGAAGTCAAAAAGATAATAGCGAGAAGGAGTTTGGTAAAATTGCGAGAATGATAAGTGAAACAATTGGGGGTAAATGTTTGGACATGAAATTTAAGAGGTCAGAAGACTTTTACGGTCGCGTGGAAGAAATATTCACCGATCTGAGCAAAAGAATTTTAGGTGTGGCTCCTGGAGTGGAAATTTTGCATATTGGCGGATCATCTATTCCTGGCGCATATACAAAAGGGGATTTGGATATTCAGGTTAGAGTAAAAAGAGAAGAATACCTAGCGACAGCTGAAGCCATTGGGAAAGTCATTGAACCAAATAACTTGGAGTTGTGGAACGGTGAACTGGCGATATTTAGAGATGAAGGTCAATATGGTTGGAAGATTGATATTTTAATGACTGTAATCGGATCTAATGATGATAATTGTTACAAGTTTAGAGATTTATTAATCGCTAATTCTTCGTTGCTGGATAAATACAATGCATGGAAGCTGGCGTTTGAAGGTGGAAACCGCAAGTGGTACAAAATTGCTAAAGATCATTTTTATCGTCGCTTAACTGATTTGTTGGAAAAGGAACTGTAGAACGTCATTTTCAATATCAATTTTTCGAGACGATCTAGGGTAAAATAGCCATATGAGTTTAAAGGTAGGATTAGCAGAGTAAGCATGGCAAATAAAATCATAACTGATCTACAAACGCAGATTGAGTGTATTCACGATCCAAGAGAGTTCGAGCGTTTAATCAACGAGCTTTTTTCTAGACTTTTTGGAACGGACTATATTCCAACTCGACATCACATTGATTGGGGATTGGATGGTTATATTTCTTCATCTTCGACTTTGGTGGCAAAACATTGTTTTGAAAGCGTATCTGAACGGAAAACAGGGTCCATATTAATAAAGGCGAAAAAAGATTTAGACAGGGCGAAGGAATTGGCTAAAAAAACTGATATTAAGCGCTGGATGTTTATTACTCCGTATTCAGTTCCGACAGAGGTATTTGTGGTACTAAAAAAGGAAGCGAAAGAAGCGGGATTTTATCTTGAAATCCCCGGTCCTAGCTATATTGCTACGGAGTTACTGAAAAACAAGGATCTGCTCCAAAGTTTTCCTGATCTCCATGTTGGACAGATTGATGAGAACATGCAATCCATGCGCGAAACAATGGAAGCAATTGGGAATAAATTGGATGTGCCAGTAACGGCGAAACAGCTGGACAAGGTAGTGGATGAATCCTCAAATCAAAAGTTAGAGGGAGTTCGGGATATTAACGATTCAAAATCTGTGAAGAATGCTTTCATGACAGTTCCACAGCGAAAAGATAACAGTAAGGATTTTAAAAGATTACTGGAGATTTATAAGAGCCCTCCTTCAGCGGAACTAGAAAAGAAAGTAAGGGCAATTATCTACTCTTCTAAAGATCAAATTGCAGTTGTACAGGGCATTCACCTGCTTGTATCTTGGTATGAATTTTCTAGAAATACTGTCGATGACTTTATGGTGTTTATTAACCTGGGTATTGATACTTCTAAAACTTTAAAAAATTCGGATTCGGAAGCTATTTTATTAGCGGAAAAGGCATCGTTACTTTCAACTAAATTTGTTCTAATGGATTTAGAGGGGTGGGGAGATATCGAAATATCAAATTTAACCGGTTTCCCTCTTATCACTGACGAAAAGAGAGTTGCGATTATTTTAGAGCTGAAAAAATTGAATAACGAATTCAATGAACTGTCTAAGGAAGCAATGCAAAAGTCACACGCCTCGAATAATTATTTAGCTGTAACTCGGACATTTTCTATCATCGGGAGTTCGGCTGGGAGCCGTGCAGGGCATTTTTTGAGTCTAGGAATTAAGGAAAGAGCCGTTTTGGAACTTGGGGTATGTAAGGGTGCTTTCATGTACGCCAAAAACATTGCGGTGCAATTTAAGGATGAGCGAGAAATGGCTAACGTACTTTATAACTTTGCGAACGCTTTAGGTTTTGTTGATGAGGCAGATGAAGCCTTGTTGGTATTAAATGAAGCCGTGGTTATCGCCAAAAAGTATCATATGGGTGATATTTTAGAAAAAGTTGGAAGATTGGAGAGACTGATAAGAGAGCCAAAAATCAGGCTTGTTAAGCATGAATGAAAATAAAAGTGGTGTGCACTGGTGAGCTCTGAGAAGTTGATCGAAAAGAAGGGTGTGGTTTAAGGTAAAATATACGCATGAGTTTAAAGGTGGGGATGGTTGGGATGCTAACCCACTTTTAGAGTTTAGGTTTAACTTCGTCCTACCAAAGCCCAGGAAAGAGAGAATATAATTGTGAGAGATCAAGTGGGGAGGATTGTGATGCCAACAGTTACACCAATGAGATGGTTTGCATAAAATTTCGTTTCTAATTTCTGGCATTAAAAAACCCTCCAGATTTCTCTGAAAGGTTTTGTTGTTTCAATTTTCAACTATTTTTTGGACGAACGAGATCCACCCAGGAGTTGAAGGACGCGAAGGAAGATGTTTACGGCGTCAAGGGTGATTGCGCCGGCGGCGTCAATGGCGTTATCGACAGTCAACGGAAGTGAGAGAGAACGTGACCAGTCGAAGCCGACATATAGCGTAAAAATACCAATGCCGATCCAGGCGAGGATGGGCATATTTACCGCAGCTTCAAAACCAAGAGCGATAAAGATGATCTGGGCAAATGAGGCAAAAATCAATAAAGTTAAGCCTGCCAGTAGATATGGTCCCATGCCGATGAATATTTTAGGGAACATGATGCCGACGACAGACATGGTGACGACAATGCCTCCGGTGATAAGGATGGCTTGCAAGACGACTGCGACCTGGTAAGTGGCCACAACCGGTCCGATCATCAACCCCGCTGAAATGCTCATCAGGGCTACGCCAAAGCCAGAAATCAAGGGGTTGTCGACCAGGCTGAAGATCAAGGCTCCACCCAACATGCCGATGAAGGTGGCGATGAGAAGTGGCCAGGTCATTGTCCAGCTGAAGCTGACATATGATCCGAAAGCCACGAGTCCGATTGAAACGGCAGTGAAGAAGGCGACCATGCGGATGAAGGCGGATTGTTCGATCTCGTCACGACCAGTGCGTTTCCAAAGGCCATTGTTGAACATGTAATTCTCCTTTTGTAAGTTAGGGTTCCTGGCAGTGGCCAGATTCGTTGGTGATAATATCATGTTTATGGCTATTTGTCAAGTGTTATAGGGTTATACTTAGGTTCAAGAATAGAGTAGAATAGCCTTATGGGATTAAGGTGCGGAATTGTGGGGTTGCCAAACGTGGGGAAGTCCACGCTTTTTAACGCGCTTCTGAAGCGCCAGCAGGCGTTGGTGGCAAACTATCCGTTTGCGACCATAGAACCCAATGTAGGGGTGGTTGAGGTGCCTGACGAGAGACTTTCTGTGTTGGCAAAGATCAGCAATAGCGGCAGAATAGTACCGGCAACGGTGGAGTTTGTGGATATTGCCGGGCTGGTGGCTGGAGCGGCGACCGGAGCGGGTCTGGGAAACAAATTTTTAACCCATATCCGAGAGGTGGACGTGATTTTGCAGGTTTTACGGGACTTTAATGATTCGGAAATTGTGAAAGAGGGTTCGGTTGACCCGGAAACCGATTACTCAGTGGTCGAAATGGAATTGATCTTGAAGGACTTGGAAACGGTGACAAAGATTTTGGAAAGTAAAGATACCAAAGCCAAGGGTATGGAGAAGAAAAGAGCCGTCGTGGAAAAGCTTTTTGCGGGGCTTAATGATGGAAAGCCTGCGAGGACAGTCCTTGCAGGTGAAGAAGAGAGAGGGTTGGCGAGAGATTTGTTTTTACTGACGGCCAAGAAGGAGATAAAAGTGTTTAATGTTGGGGAGATGGATCCCCGCCTTCGCGAGGATGACAATGAAGATCTGTATATTTGTGCCAAAGTAGAGTCTGAGTTGTCGAGTTTGGACGAGACCGATGCCAAAGCATATTTGGCTGAGTTGGGCATAAAAGAGTCCGGACTGGACCAATTAATTAAAAAAGCTTATGCCAGTCTTGGATTGATCTCGTTTTTGACGACAGGGGAGATGGAAAGCAGGGCGTGGACAATTACCAAAGGTGTGAAGGCGCCTCAGGCGGCGGGAGTGATTCATACCGATTTTGAGAAGAAGTTTATCAAGGCTAAAGTGTGCGACTATGGCAAATTTGTGGAGGCGGGTGGTTGGAAAGTGGCCTCGGACAAGGGGTGGGTCAGGTTTGAAGGCAAAGAGTACGAGATGAAGGATGGAGACGTAGTCGAGTTTATGATAGGCTCCTAGGTACTTCGATATAGTTTGATATGTAGAATGGCGATGATATAATGTGCCAGATCTTTTAAATTCTAACCTGGAGGTGTTTAATGGAACGATTTGAAAAAGATGTTCAGCAAATGTTTGCCCTTAGGGTCATGGTGAACGCAGCAGAAATGCTCGGACTGACGAAAGGCGTAGCTTTTGTTTCGGTTCAAAAAAAGCGCGACGCCGAATACAATCAGGAAGTACGTTTTTTGGTTGTCAACAATACCATTCAACGCGAGCCTAGCTCTTTAATCAAAGACGATACGGGTACCAATTACTTCGCGGTAGCCATGTCAAAACTGGCGGTGATGATGGGCAGTAATGGCCGGAATAGTGGCTACCCTGAGTTACGCCCCAAAAACGGTGAAGTGGTTTATCGCGGTGGCTTGGTTCGAGAAGTCGGTGAATTCTTCATATATACCGGCTTTTCGGGGGGTACTGAAGATGAAGATGTAGGAATCGCCGATATGGGTATGGGCATATTACTAGCAGGTGATGCCAAGGGGAGGAAATGAAAATTAATAGACCTCGGGTAACTCCGGGGTCTTTTTTTGTGGCTGGTTGTGGTACAATAGCGTGTTATTACAATCAAAAAAGGTGAAAAAAACAAAGACAACCGAAATAAAGCCGTCCATGGGTTCGACCAACAAGTACGAACTCGTTGTCATTTATCCTGTCTCCGAAAATGAAGTCGGAGTGGAGAAGCTGATCACCGAGAAGTGCAAGAAACGGGCTTTGAAGGTGGAAGCAGTCGATAAATGGGGAACGAAGACCATGGCTTATGAAATTAAAAAACAGAGCAGGGGATACTACCTGAAGCTTATCCTCGAAGGCACGGGCGCATCCGCTCGGGAGTTGGAGAGGGATTTGCAGATGGACGATAAAATGCTAAGATTCTTATTGATTAGGATTTAATAATAGAGTCGCTAAAATGAGTACAAGAAGTTTAAATAAAGTTCAGTTAATCGGAAATTTAACACGTGACCCTGAGTTGAAATACACTCCGTCGGGAACCGGTGTCTGCACCTTTGGTTTGGCGACAAACCGTGAGTGGACCGATTCATCAGGTCAAAAACAAGAAAGCGCCGAGTTTCACCGTATCGTGGCTTGGGGAAAGCTGGGTGAGATCTGTTCACAGCTGATGACCAAGGGGCGCAAGGTGTATGTTGAAGGACGTTTGCAAACAAGGGCTTGGAAAAGTCAGGATGGTGCTGATAGACAGGTAACGGAAATCGTTATCGATGAAATGATTCTTTTAGACGCGCCCAAAGGTGATCGTGCTGATGGAGGATATAACACTCGTTACACATCTGACGAAACGGCTTCGCCTTTAGCTGACGTTACCCCTGCGGAAGAAGTTTTTAATCCTGAAAGCGATGACAGTAAGGTTTCATCCGCCAAAGGCGGATCGAAGAGTACTTCGAAAAAGGAAGAAGTGAAGGTAGAAGAGTCTGATGAGATTCCTTTCTAAATTATAAATGTTACACCCCGACTAAAGTCGTGGGTTTTTGAATACAAAAATGATCATAAAAAAGAAAATCAGAAAGTCGAATAAGCCATGTCCGTTTTGTGTGAAGAAAAAAGAGCCTGTTTACTCCGATCTCGAGTCTTTGGCCATAGGCGTATCCTTCAAGAAGAGAATAGTTTCTCGTTGGTCCACCGGCGTTTGTGAAAAGCACCAGCTGAGACTTGCCCGATCCATAAAACGTGCCAGACACCTGGCTCTTCTTCCGGTAACCGACAAAGTTTAATTAGCAATTATTACCTGCATCTTACCCATGAACCTCAAAAAAATTAGGCAGTCGCTTCTTGTTATTCTGGTGTCCGGAACGCTTATTTATGGAGGTTACCGTTTGGGGGTGTGGAAAGTGGAACAGAGAATAAAATCCTCGACGACGATTGACACGACATCGATGAACGACGTGTTGGGGAGGTTGAAGGAGAGCTATCTTAAAACTGAAGATATCGATCCCAAAAAACTGATGTACGGGGCAACTGAGGGAATGACAAAGTCCTTGGGTGACCCCTATACAAACTTTTTTCCTCCTACAGATAACACTCGATCAAAAGAAGACCTTTCCGGTGAGTTCGGTGGGGTGGGGATTCAACTGGGATTTGTAGACAAGACCTTAGCGGTGATGACACCGCTAAAGGATACTCCGGCGATGAAGGCTGGCGTTAAGGCTGGAGATTTGATTCTAAAGATTGTAGACAAGAAAAATAATGTTGACAGAGACACAATGGGAATTTCTTTGGACGAGGCGGTAAATTTAATTCGCGGCGAAAAGGGGACTGAGGTTACCCTAACGATGTTTAGAGAAGGCGACAAACAGTCAAAAGAAGTTACTTTGGTGCGAGATATCATCAATGTTCCCTCAACAGAGTTGAAGTGGATAGACTCCGGAGAAGTAGCGGTAGTGGCGGTGAATAAGTTCGGGGAGAAGACGCTTCCTGAGTGGGAGAAGATTGTGACAGAGATAATAAACAAAAAGGCAAAAGGGGTAATTTTGGACCTTAGAAACAACCCCGGGGGATTTTTACAGCGAGCCGTGGATCTAGGCAGTGAGTTTATTACCAGTGGCGTAATCGTGAAGCAGAGAGACAAGCTAAAAACGGAAGTAATGAGTGTGGATCGAAACGGCAAACTAATCGGCATGCCTTTGGTGGTTCTAATCAATCGGGGTTCGGCATCGGCTTCGGAGATACTGGCCGGGGCGTTGCGCGAGAGACTGGGAATTAAGCTTGTAGGAGAGAAGAGTTTTGGAAAAGGAACGGTGCAGGAAGCTCAAGATTTGCCGGATGGTTCCGGGTTGCACGTAACGGTGGCGGAGTGGCTGTTGCCGTCGGGAAAGAATATCACCGGTAATGGATTGGAGCCTGACGTGTTGGTTGAGTACAAGTATGACGATAAAAATCCAACTGCGGACAATCAACTTGATAAGGCCTTAGAGGTTTTAAAAAGCGTAATCGCTAAAAAGTAAACCAAGAAAAAACCCTCCTTGCGGAGGGAATTAACTTACTTTTTCGAGGCGTCGATTTTCTTCTTGATTTCAGTGCCGGCTACGATGACGATCCAGATGGATTCCAGGATAATTTCGTCAGTGAAGCCCGGAATAAATACTCCGAGGATCAGAAGGCTAATCGCCACGATGACGTAGAAAAGTGGCATGACCATTTTTGAAGGTAGTTTGAATTTTGGTTTTTTACTGGGGACAGGAATTAGATCGGTCATTCTTCCTCCTAATGAATTTGAGTGTGCGTTAGGGGGATTATATCTACTCTTACACAATTAGGCAAGCTTCTCGAACTCGGCGAGGGTGAACTCGAGCATGGCGGAGAGGTGGCCTTCCATGATTTCTTTGAGATTGTGCCAGGATTTGTTGAGCCTGTGATCCGTAAGGCGGTTCTGGGGGAAGTTGTAGGTTTTGATCTTTTCGGCGCGCATGCCGTGGCCGATAGCTTCGGATCTCTGGTCGGACAGGGAGCTTAGGCGCTTATCCTCCTCAAGTTGCCAGAGTTTGGAGCGGAGAAGGTTAAGAGCAATCTCTTTATTGCGTGCCTGATAGCGCTCCTCACGGACAAAAGTGATTAAACCGGTAGGTTTATGGGTAAGGCGGACGGCTGTGCTCACTTTGTTGACGTTTTGCCCACCCGGACCACCGGCTCGGGTAAACTGCCAATCAAGATCAGAGTCGAGAATTTCGATTTGCTGTGGTTTGACTTCGGGAAGCACGGCCACCGTGGCCGTGCTGGTATGAATTCTTCCTTGGCTTTCGGTTTCGGGAACACGCTGAACGCGGTGGACACCGGATTCGTACTGGAAAGTTTTGAAAGCTCCGTGGTTCCAAAGAGAACGATTGGGACGGGAAAATTTGACCACGTCATTATCAATTGTTTCGATAGTGAAGCCATTTTCTTCTGCAAATCGGGTATACATGCGAAGCAAGTCATTGGCGAAAATTTTGGACTCATCACCACCCGCAGCTCCGCGAACCTCGATGATGGCAGGAGAATCATTGAAGTTTTCCGATTCTTCAATTGTTTCCTCTTGAGGTTTTTGGCTGGTTTGGAGGGACTCAAGCTGTTTTTGCAGTTTTTCGATCTCAGACTTGGCAAGGATTCCCAATTCAGAGTCGTTTTCCAAGGCCCTGTTGGCTTTGATCTCGTTTTCTATACGGGTGATTTCGGAAGCAATATATGGATTGTCCATGGTTGTATTAATTATATATGTCATCCTCGCGAAAGCGGGGATCCATAAATATTATTCCGAAATTGGTATTTTGATCTGTATAGATTCCCGATTAGATCGGGAATGACAGGATTAAGAGGAGATAATTTGATCTAAACGGTTTGGGCTTCTGCGGCCTTAGCTTCGGCTTTTTTCCTGACTTCAAGCATTTCTTTGAGGGTTTTGGGGTTGGTATCAATTTCTTTTTTCTCTTTGCCTTTTTTAACGTAGCCTGAGGCGGCTTTGCGTTTGGCGATAAACTTGTCAACACGGCCCATGGAGTCGATGAATCTTTGGGTGCCGGTGAAGAAAGGGTGACATTTGTCACAAACGTCGACATGAAGAGTCTTGACGGTTCCGCCAACAGTAAAAACATTCCCGCAAGCGCAGGTGACGGTTGTTTCCATATATTCGGGGTGCAGATTCTGTTTCATAGCAGAGACATTTTATCACATGAGGCTAAAAAAAGAGCCCCGGATGGGGCTCAAGGGACAAGGGTTAATGGATCAACCCAGGTGACCATTAAGGTCGGTGGAGGGTAAACGCCGGTTTCACCGTATGGACGTGTATCATAGCCACCGCCAGCAAGGACGGGGTAGAAGGAAGCCATATCCGCAAGAGAGCGGTTGGTTGAGGCTCCGGTCTTCATAATTCCGGCAAACTCGGCGAACTGGGGATTGCCATCGGCATGGTAACCAAGGAGTATGGCTACGTGGTAATAGGTGTTGTAGCCATTGTGGCCAATGGCAGTTTGCAAGTAGACTATACTTCCCGGGAAGATCTGTTTCCAAAGACGCCCAGCAAGAAAATCCGTAAGTGGGGCATCGTAGACTGATCCTGGGTAGTTTTCCCGAAGCCAGTTTACTTGGGTGACTACATTGCTCCATGGTAATGGATTAGGGTAGATAATGTTTTCATGGCTGAACGGCCCATTTACCGGAAACCCAAGTTCGCGCATGTACTCAGCAACGTAGGAGCTGCAGTGTCTATTTTCCGGCCACGAATATGGTCCGGGCATGGAAGAGGCCGCTTTGGTGGCTGCATCCAGGGCGGTGACTGTTCTTTCATCCAAGATTAGGCCACTGGAAGCGACCGGAATGGGTGTTGGAGAAGACGTTGGTGTAATTGTCGGGATCGGTTGGAGTGGAGTGACTGTAGTCGTGGGAGGCCTGGTGGATGCTGTTGCGATCGGAAGTAATTCTGCGTGGGCGGGTTGGCCGCAACCAACAAGAACCATCGTAGAGATTGTCAGAAAAAACAAGACGAGGTTTTTCATTTTTGCCTCCTTTGGCAAGATTTTTTGAATTTTAATGATGCAACAAGATGGCCTATATAATAGCGTGATTAAGCTAGAAAGTCAAGACTGTTAGCGGTTTTCGGAAACGAAGACGCCGACGATGATGAGAATGGTGGCTAGGATAGCCATGGGAGAAAAGGCTTCTTTAAGCCAGATGATGGAAAGAGGTATGGCGAAAGCCGGCTTGAGATAAGTAAAGACGGCTGCTTCAGAGGCTTCAATACGGCGCTGACCCTCCTGGTATGCCCAGAAAGCGATGATGGAGCCACCTATGGCCATGTAGAGGATGCCGGGGAGAGCTTGGGGGTTAAGGGAGAAGGAGAGATTCTGGGAGGTAGAGATAAAGTAGAAAAAGGGGATACTGATAACAAATGAGTAAAAGGAGAGATAAACAGGGTTGGTTTTGAATTTTTTGGAAAGGAGAATGAAGGCCGTCCAGATAATGTTGCTGAGGATGATGAGGAGGTTGCCTTGAACAGACAGCCGGAAGTTGTTGTGACCGGTGATGAGAGGCTCAAGGGTAATCATTAAGGTGCCGATAATAGCTAGTGCCAGGCCTTTCCACTCTTTTGGCTTGATGGTCTCTTTGAGGAAGAGCAGGCACATGATAATGGTGAAGATGGGGCTTGAGGACTCAAGAATTGAGGCTTCGATGGCCGTAGTTTGGTTGAGGCCATAAAAAAGAGGCAGAAGGACTAAGGGAGTTCCCAGAAGTGCCAGGATCAATGTTTTGGCGTGATCAATGTGGTGTTTGGTGCGGGATCGGTACAAAAGAAAAATGGGAAGAAAAAGGGTGGCGGCAAAGATGTAGCGGTAAAAAAGAAAAAGGGAAGGGGAAATAAACTGAAATGAGTATTTAATGATGGGGGCAGAAAAACCCCAGAGAGCGGTGTTTAGGAGAAGAATAGAGTAGGCAAGAGTTCGGGTTTTGAGCCGGGGCATTAATTTATTTTAGCCTAAATCAGAGGACTTTGGCACGAGAGATGGAGAGGACGCCGGCGTATTCTTTGATGATGCCCAGGATAGTTTGCTCAGCCTTGAGTCCTGCAAGTTTGACGGTGGATTTTTTGGACAGCGTAAGAACCTGGTTGGTGCCATTGATGTTGAGCGTGATAGTTTTCTTTTTGAGATCGATAGAGACAACTTGGGCAACGACAGCGGTGGTTTTTACCAGTACCTGTTCGTCTTTGATGACAGTGACTCTTTTGGCTTGGACGATGCCGTCTTTAATAGAGATGCCAATGACGATTATTTTGTCGCCAATTGCCAGTGAAGTGATTTTTATAGCCTGACCATCTTTTAGAAAAGAGGTTTTGGTGTTGGTCGTTACTTGGAGGAGGTTGCCATGTGAGTCCAGTGTAAAGTTTCCGGAACTAATGGTGGTAACTTTACCAACGAAGCCGACGAGGGACTGGAGGTCGACTTTTTCTTTGAGCTTTGCCTCGGTGGTAGCAAGATTTTCTTGAACTAAGATTTTGACTTGGTCTACCATGTCGGGTGTTGGAGATGTGGTTTCGGCCTTGACGGGTCGGACTATGGCGAAATTGAGAGCGATGGCAACAAGGACTAAAAATATTTTATTCATATTATTCGGGTAGGGTAGCTGTACGTATAATAGTAATGGTAGCAGAGGCAGTGGCTTGGTTTTCGTCTACTGCCGTGACGGTAATGATATTTTCTCCGCTAATAAGATTTATGTCGGAAGAAAAATTACCGGCGTTATCGGCTGTGGTGATGATATCGTCGCTTTCGGTAACGATGGCCACACTGGAATTTGGTTTGACAGAACCCTTGAGAGAAATTAGTGACTTGGTTACAACGGCGTTATTTTGGGGTGTAATAATAGAAATTCGGTTATCTGATATTTTGGTGGGAGAAGGAGTTTCTTGGCTGTTTTCTTCAGTGTTTTTGCTGCCTGAGTTTATTTTGGAGGAGCTATTGGCTAGGTTTATGCCATAAAGAATGACTCCCCCAAGTAAAACTCCAATGATGACGGCCAAAATGACTTCTTTGCGCATAGGCAGTTAGATTATATACCTCACCCGCTTGTGGTAACATTGTTTCATGGAAATCACATATTTGGGTCACTCGTGTTTCAAGTTAAAAAATAAAGAGGGGATGACGATCATTATGGATCCGTTTCACCCGGAAAAAGTTGGTTTACCCTTCCCCAAAGATGTAGCCGATATTGTCACCGTCTCTCACGGCCATGGAGATCATAACGCCGTTGAGCTTATTACCGGTCCGGTGACACGGGCGAGTACATTTGTGATTGATAAGGAGGGGGAGTACGAGATTGGCGGGGTGGAGATCACAGCCACCAGGATGTATCACGACAAAGTAGAGGGAACCGAACGAGGCAAAAATATTATTATGAATATCCGTATGGACGGGATGAATGTGTTGCACCTTGGTGATCTGGGGCATAAACTGACGGAAGTTCAGATAGAAAAGATTGGAGATGTAGATGTTTTAATGGTAAGTGTGGGCGCAAAAACTGCTTTGGAGAATGATGAGGTGATGGATCTTATTAATGATATTCAGCCGTCATACGTCATTCCGATGCATTTTACGGTCGACACGCTAGAGGAGTTTTTGGATAAGAATAAATTTGTGGTTTCCGGTGAACCGGTGCACAAGATTAAACTTGATGAGGGAAGTCTGCCCGATGATACTCAAATACTAACAATGAATGCCTAACACTAGGATCCCGCCTCATTCCGATGAAGCGGAAAAATCGATTCTGGGGGCGATACTGATCGATAAAGATGCGATTGTGGACACCGCGGTTGTGCTACGGCCCGAGATGTTTTACAACGATAATAATGGCTCAATTTTTGACGCGATGGTTTCGTTGTATGAAAGCCGTGACCCGATTGATGTTTTAACGGTGGCGGATTGGCTTAAGAAAAAGAAACTGCTAGATAGGGTGGGGGGAAAGTCATACTTATCCGAGTTATCAAACGAAGTACCGGTGGCTTCGCATGTAAATAAGTATGCCCAGATTGTTCGTGAGACATACATCAAACGCTTACTGATTTCCGCCGGCGCTTCGATGGGAGAGATGGGTTTTGATGAAGGGAAACCACTAAGCGAGATACTGGACAAGGCTGAGCAACAAATTTACTCATTGTCTCAGACACACGTTCGCAGATCTTTTGTGCCAATAAAAGACGCCTTAGCCGAAAGTTTTGATCGGCTTGACTCACTACAAAACTCTCAGGACGGACTGCGTGGGGTTCCGACCGGGTTTTCCGATCTGGATAGAATGCTGGCCGGGATGCAGGACAGCAATCTTTTGATTTTGGCTTCTCGTCCGGGTATTGGAAAAACGGCTTTGGCTACCAATATAGCGCAGTTCGTGGCGGTGGAGAAGAAGATACCGGTGGGTTACTTCGCACTGGAAATGAGTAACCTGGAAATGGTGGATAGAATGCTCGTTTCTCAAGCAAATATTGATGCGTGGAAGCTAAAAACAGGAAATCTTAAGGATGATGACTTTGCCAGGCTTTCCGAGGGCATGGGTGTTTTGGCCGAGTCGCCCCTGTACATAGATGACACACCGGGCCAGTCGATTTTGGAACTTCGTACCAAAGCCCGCCGTTTGCACTCCCAAGTGGGAGTAAAACTATTGATCGTTGACTATCTACAGCTTTGTATTGGGGATAAAAACTATGACAGTCGTGTGCAGGAAGTGGGTGCCATCTCTCAAGGATTGAAGAATCTGGCACGTGAACTAAAGATTCCCGTACTGGCACTATCTCAGCTCAATCGCGGCCTGGAGAGCAGAACCGATAAAACTCCTCAGTTAGCCGATTTGCGTGAGTCCGGAAGCATCGAGCAGGATGCGGACGTGGTGATGTTTTTATCTCGGGCTGATGATAATAATCTCGAGGATGTGAAGCTGTCTATCGCCAAGCACCGCAACGGTGCTTTGGGGACGATGGATCTTAAGTTCCGCGGTGATCGGGTGAAGTTTTACGGGGTGGATAGGGGGAGGTAAGATCGCTGGTGGTATAATACCCTGAATAGAACTTTGATAACCTGTTTGTGAACCTGGAAAGGAGTCGGAGAAGATGGCTGAACTTTTGTGGATTTTAGTGTATGTTTTGTTCGGAGTTTTGTTCGGCAACGTGCTGTTTTCTTGGGGAAAATACAGCCAGAGATTGCCTATTTTGAGAGTAATGGCAGGAATGGCTTTTGGCTTTGGGCTATTTACAATATTCGTTCCACAGTTTTTTCCCGGTTTGGTATATTTTTTGATCAGTTCGAGTCAGGCTGCAATCCTCATTTTAACAACAGGCTTTACAATTGCATATCGAGCGTTAGGTATAAAGAAATAACCTTTTGGCTCTCGGAGACGGGAGCCTTTTTTGTGGTTAAGGAGGTTGAGGGTCGTCCTTGATTATATGTTGTGCTGGGAGAGGGGATCGAACCCTCACGGCCTTGCGACCACAGGTTTTTGAGACCTGAGCGTATACCATTCCGCCATCCCAGCAATAGTTTTATTTTAACTTACAAGATCGGGGATCGCCATTCAGTAAATTTCTACTGAAATTTCTTCATGGCCTGGCTCGGCACCAGTCGTGCCTGCGCCTCTCAAATTCCATTTATAACGAATTTGAGCCCTCACGGCCTTGCGACCACAGGTTTTTGAGACCTGAGCGTATACCATTCCGCCATCTCGGCATCATGTATATTATAAACGAATATTGGGATCAGGCAGGAGGACGGCTAATGATTGACAGATTAATTTTATTGCGCTAGTATCACAGGGTACATTTCAACTTATGAAAGGAGCGAGGAATGTGGACTAGAGATGAAATTGTCGAAGATTTGAAGAAACTTGCGGCTAGCGGCGAAAAACCGGACATTTTCCAGCTGAAGATGAAGTATGGTTATAACCTTAATTCGGAACTTTTTCCTCTACTGGAAAATATTCGCATAACTGTACCGGAACTGACAGGGTTCATTGGTGAAATTTTTAAGAGAGTCAAGGATCTCCGAGATTTGCAATATATCTTCGGTAGGATTGCTTGACAAACGAGTAAGGATTGGTTATTTGGTAATGTACTTTTGACCCCGCCCATGGCGGGGTCTTTTTGAGGTAAAATAGGCGAATGATTGATGTAAATAAATTAAAGGTGGGGGTGACTTTTACCGAGGAGGGGGCTCCTTTTCGGGTGATGAAGTATGACTTTACCAAGATGGGTAGGGGAAATGCCACCATTAAAGTTAAAGCAAAAAACCTCTTTTCCGGTTCGATTGTGACTAAGGGATTTATTTCCGGAAACATGGTGGAAGATATTTCTCTGGACAAAAAACACCTTCAGTACCTTTATAAAGATGACGATAAGGCATATTTCATGGATCCGGTTTCATTTGAACAGTGCGATATTCCCTTAACGGTCTTGGGCGATGACGTGAAGTTTCTGGTGGAAGGAGAGAAAGTTTGGGTGCTCTTTTGGGACGAGAAAATCTTGGGTGTGGAACTAGCTGCGTCGGTAATCATGGAGATCACCGAGTCTGAACCGGGTGCCAGAGGAAACACAGTAAGCAATGTTCTAAAACCGGCCAAAACGGCTTCAGGTTTAACGGTAAATGTGCCCTTATTTATTAATGTTGGGGACAAGATCAAGATCAATACGGAAACAGGTCAGTACACGGCGAGGGCGAATTAAGACTATTTTAAGAGGAGGACGAGGAGGATGACGATAACTTGGGGGAGAAGACCCCAGAACTTGTGTGGAGTCGAACGATGAACCAATTTGTGAAGCGCTGCCAACTGTTTAAAGGGAGTAAATTTCATGTCCAGAAAAAGATAGGGGAACTCGAGAAAGTCGGGAAGAAGAGCCACGAACCAACCGAGCCAGGCAAACCAGTTAAAAGGTCGGCCTATTTGAAAAAAGATATAGATGAAAAGGATCGAAAGGGGAAAGTCGAAGAATAATTCTTGGGTAAAAGCAGCCTTGCGAGATTTTTTCCAACTTGAAAGGCCTTGGCCGACGTCCCAGTGCGGGACTCTATCTTCGGCATAGTGGCTGAGGAGAACAAGGGGAATGCTGATGACGGGATTAGGAATTTTTGAGGCTATTAAGGCACCGGTGGCGCCGTGGGTAATAGAAAGCATGGTGGATTCTAGTATACAATAATGTGAGATGAATGAAGCAGTACTACGAATAAACAACATTCCCATTTATGGTTTTGGGCTATTGGCTGTTTTTTCTTTTTTGTGGGGTTCTTTTGTTTTTTACAAAAAGACAAGCGAGTCACACTTTGAAGATAAGTTGATCCTTGATAGTGTGGTTCTTTCGGCATTTTGGGGATTTATCGTGGGTAGGTTGGTGTTTTCAATTTTGAATTACCAAATGTTTTTGAGCCATTGGTCGAGACTGTTTTTGCTCACAAACTATCCCGGTCTTGATCGCTTTGGGGTAATTGCCGGTATTGCTTTAGGATTATGGCTTTGTTTACGAAAGAATAAGGAAAGGTTTTTAGACTGGTTTGACTTGATGGCTTTGGGGGTGTCTGCCGGGATATCCGTTTTTTTTGCCGGTTTGGCGATATTTGCCTTTATGTGGCAGTTTATCATTTTGGCATTTTTATATTTTTTAATCTTTATTTATTTTTGGAATATTGAAGGAAGGTATCGAACATTGGATTGGTATAGAAACAAAAAAACGTCGGCAAGGTCGGGATTTATTACGGGGTTTTCAGTTGCTTCGTGGGGGGTGTTGTTTTCGCTCGAAAAACTGCTGACGACAAACCTTGTTTGGCAGGCAGGAGTGTGGGCAGGGTTGTTGTTGGTTGGGGGGCTAGTTTTAGTGTATATTAGGTCTGGCAGGACATATGGAAAAAAACAATAAAATATCTTTTCCCTCACAGCTTCTAAAACCTTTGGTAGCATACTTAAAGGGAGAGCGGAGAAAACTTAAGGAAACCAAAAAGGAACTTAAAGAAGTCGACCCTTTTGTTACCGGGAATCGGGATGCCGATAACTCGGTAGACTCCGATGTGGCCGAAAATGTAGAGCATGATAGGGCTTTTGCCATGAGACTACAGGTGGCCAGATCTCTTGTGGCAGTACGTAAAACCCTAACCAGAATCAAGTTGGGGAAATACGGTATATGTATCGGCTGTGAAAAAATGATCGATACAGATAGACTGGCAGTGACCCCAACGGCAGAGTATTGTATGGAGTGTGCCCGGAAAATGGAAAAGAAATCAGGGAAGTGATCTGGGGAGCATTTATTATCCTTATCGTCGATTTGCTTTTACAAACTGTGTTCCGTGGTGGAATGATCGGTCTTCCGAATAGAGGAATTTCGTTCGGGTTGGGTCAGGAGATGGGATTGATTATTTCTGTTTTTGCATTAGTTATATTTGGTGTTTATTTATATAGATTCCGGGTCAAGCCCACCGAATCGGCGGGCAAGCCCGGAATGACAGGGTTGTGGATAATTTTTTTGGGCGGGGTGGGAAATGTAGTATGTCGATTGATTTGGGGAAGCGTCTGGGATTATATTTGTCTGCCTTTTCTGCCGTTTTGCTTTAATTTGTCTGATGTACTGATTAGTTTAGGCGTGGTCTCATATATACTTAGGATTAATGGAGATTGAAGTACTTTATGAGGATAAGGAAACGATTGTCATCAATAAGCCGGTCGGTTTGGTCGTGAACCGGGCCGAGTCGGTTAGTTCACCCACTATTCAGGATTGGATAGAAGACAAGTACAAGATATTTATTGATAGGTCGGGGATATGTCATAGATTGGATAAAGAAACGAGTGGCTGTTTGGTGATCGCCAAGAGTCCTGAGGCGTTGATGTATTATCTGAAACTTTTTAAGAAAAGGGAACTGACAAAGGAATATGTGGCACTGGTGCATGGAAAAGTTGAGCCAGATGAGGGAACCGTAGTACTACCATTGAAGCGAAGCCGGGTTGACCGAGAGAAATGGCAGGTACACTACGAGGGTAGGAGAGCCGAAACATCTTGGATAGTACTGAAACGGTTCAGTTATGAGAAATCCGAGCACTGGGGTAATGTCTTGACGTATCTAAGGCTGAACTTGAAGACGGGTAGAACTCATCAGATAAGAGTTCACTTGTCGTTTTTGGGTTGGCCGATTTTTGCGGACGAGAAATACTTAAATAAAGATTTAGCCGGAAGAGATAGAGAGAGGTTGGATCATCATTTTTTGCATGCTGAGAGAATTTCGTTTAAAAATTTCTCCGGAGAAAAGGTTCGTGTTGAGGCTCCGCTACCTCCGGACTGTAGCCTGTTGCTTAGGGCTTTGGTTCCTATTAGAATGAAGTAATGGACTTATTTATAGTTGAGTTGGTGGCAGTTTTTGTAATTGCGGTTCTTGTAGGAATTGTTTTCCGCTATTTTGGTTTGCCTTCGATCATTGGCCACGTTTTGACCGGATTTATATTGGGCGCATCTTTTCTTATTAGTTCTCCGAGTATTGAGGTGTTGCGACTTTTGGCGACTTTGGGAGTAACGTTATTGTTGTTTTTGGTTGGTTTGGAGATGAATTGGAGTGAGGTCCGTCGGGTAGGAAAGGAAGCTGTCTGGCTTTTTTTGGGGCAAACAGTTTTGCTGGTGGCAGTTTATACTGTGTTTGGACTGTTTGCTGTAGGTTTTACTCCTTTGGCGGCGGTACTGTTTTCCCTAGCGATGGCTTTTTCGAGCACGATCGTTGCGGTAAAAGTACTGTCCGAAAAAAAGGATCTAGAAAGCTACTCTGGGAGGCTGTCTATCGGAGTGCTATTGCTTCAGGACATCTTGGCAATTGGACTGTTGATGTTCTTACCGAGTGTGGGGGAGGGAATAAGTGTCTTTGGTTTCAGTTTGCTTATGGCTAAGCTTCTGGTATTGATTGTGGCTGTAAATATCGTTGGCCACTATATGGTTTCTGTGCTGATGAAACAAGTGATTAAGACGGCCGAAGACCTAGTGCTGTTTAGCCTTGCCTGGCTTGCCTTGGTTGTTTATGGTTCAGTCGCGCTATTGGGGGTGTCCGCAGAAGTTGGAGGTCTTTTGGCCGGATTATCGCTTTCGACCAGTTGGGGGCACTTCCAAATCGTGAGTAAAATTAGAGTAATTAGGGATGTGTTTTTGACTTTGTTTTTCGTTTTACTTGGCTTTCAAGTTGGTATTGGCGGTGTGGACTGGAAACTAGTGTTAGTGCTTGTTCCCATGATCGTAGTGGTTAAGTTTTTGGTTACTCATATGGTGTCTCGCATGGTGGGTCTGTCGGGAAGGAATGCCATTCTAATGGGACTTAATATGACTCAGGTATCGGAGTTTTCCTTAGTGGTGATGTCTGTCGGATTATCCGCCGGACTGTGGAACGAGCCTATGGTTAAGGCCGTTACCGTAGCCGGTTTGTTTTCCATGGCACTATCCACCATTTTAATAACCAGATCCGAAAAACTGAGTATTAGCATTGGTAAATTGTCTAAAATGCTCTTTAAGTTTGGCGGAAAAAACATACAGGTACGGGTAGAGCACCGGAGTCATATAGTTCTTTTCGGTGGAGACAGAACCGGGAAAAGTATCTTGTCTTTTTTGAAAAAAATCGGAGAAAAGGTTGTAGTCGTGGACTTCAATCCACAGGTAGTGGCGGCTATGAAGAGAAAGGGAGAGACGGTAATTTTTGCGGACGCGACGGATCCGGATGTTTTAGAGCTAACTAATATAGCCGAGGCCAAATTAATTATCTTGACCATAAAGAATATTTATGATTCTCTATCCTTACTTTCTGAGTTGAAAAATAAAAAGATTGGAGTTCCGGTGATTGCGGATGCGGAGAGTCTGTCTCAGGCAAAGGAGCTTTACGCCGCCGGTGTTGCTTATGTAATATTTCCTCATTTCGTGAGTGGTTGGCATATAGGGCAAATGGTTAAAAAGTATGGAAAAGATAAGGAGACTTTACTTCGGTATAAGAAAAAACAGGACAGTGTTTTAAAGAATACCTATGAAGGCGAGTATTAAAGAAAGGATTCTACTGATATTAGGAGGCACCTTTTTAACCGTTCTTCTTGGCTTACTGGTTTTCGACGTGACGAGACGGGGGATATATAGTGGAAAAATGGGAATGAATTTGGCCGTGGTAGGCGATGGGGGGATAAGTGTGTTGCTTCTTAGGCCGGAGGAGGGGATGGTTTCCTGGATAAGACTGCCAAAGAATGTTAGGATTAAAGTTTTTAATTCCGAGGCGCACTATCCACTCGAGTCTTTGTGGAATTATGGAGCTTCGGAGAAAAAACCATTTGAGACCGTGGAGAAGTCTTTGGGTCAGTCGATGGGGGTAATTATTGCCAGGACGATGAAAGTAAAAGACAGTTCTTTGATAGAAAATGTGTTGGGAGGCTTGTTTCAAGTTGGTTTGAAAACTGACTTAAGTATTCGGGATAGGGTAGCGATAAGGGGATTTTTGTCCGATGCAGTTAAATCAAAAAAAGTTCTTGAACTTACACTTCCCAATAGTGTGTTCGATAAGGTAACTGATCCCGACGGAAAAGAATTTTTGGAGTTTAACTTAACAATGAGCATGTGGACAAAAAATAAATTTGTGGTAGAATCAATTCTTGATGAAAATGCTGATATATCAATAAATAATGTGTCAGGAGTAACCGGTGCAGGAAGTGTCTTATCAAGTCAGTTGGAGTCGGCGGGTATGCACGTGGTTGAGGTGAAAGCCGACTTGGAAGAAAAGGTAGAGGGGAAGGGTTGTGTATACATCGGTAAACACTACGAGATGACAGAGTTGGTTTTAAGAGACCAGGTGGGGTGTCAGAAGATAGCCAAACCGGGATTTGGGGAAGAAGATGAACAACCGGGGGTAAAAATATGGATCAAGTAGAAAATTATGCTTCTTCTCCCATGAGAGGATCGTAGATTTCCAGTGGAGGGAGTTCACTTGACTCTCCGGCAGAGAGCGATGGAAGCAGTTCGCTTTCGTCGAGGGGGAACGAAGGAACACCCTTGAGGCGTTTAGAAGCGTGAACTTCGGCAATGAAGACTTGTGGGGTTTTAGGGTTAACAGACTTCATGACAGTTTTGTATTTATATCCGGCTTTGAGTAACTGAAGGAGACGGTGGGAGATGTTGTCCGGTAGATAGCCTACGAAAATGTTTTTTTGATCGGAAACTTTTACTTTGTGTTTGCAGTGATCAAGTTCGACAGGCTCACCGATATTAAGAGCGGAAAAGATTTTAGGTTCGGCTTGATTGACCAAGGGGACCACTTTAGATTTACCCGGCTCTTCAATGAAGCTAACCGTCTGAGAAAATGGGTTTAATAGTCCGGTAGTTTTGTTGGATTTGAGGCGGATAAGGTTATTTTTGGCGATTTGATTATGTGAGTCAACCTCGACTACCTTTTTGAATTTTTCTTCAGCCTTTTTGTTTTTGCCGACCATAGAGTAGGAGATACCAAGGCGATTAAGGGTAGAGATGTCGTCCGGATAAGTTTCCAAAATTTTCTCGTTTAAGGTGATGGCCTCATTCCAGTTTTTGTTTACGGAAGCTTTTATGGCTTCTTGTTGTAAATCATGCGTAGAATCATTGTTCATGCTGAAACAATATAGAGAGAATACTGTCAGATGTCAATAGCCATCGTCATCCTCGCGAAAGCGGGGATCTATAAAAATATAGTGCTTATCTATATAGATTCCCGATCAGGTCGGGAATGACAAGTTTATGGATTGCTTTGGTTCGAGTACGAATCGCGCAATGACGAGATAATTTGGTAGAATTGACTCATGTCAGGTCATTCAAAGTGGTCGACCATAAAACATCAAAAAGCAATCGAAGATAACAAACGGGGAGTTGTGTTTACGAAAATTGCGAAAAAGATCCATATAGCCGTTAAAAATGGTGGTTCAGGTGATGTAGTGGGTAACCCGTATTTGAGAGCTTGTGTTGACGAGGCTCGGTCGGTGAATATGCCGATGGAAAATATCAAGCGGGCAATCGATAAGGGATTGGGAGGTGGTGGGGAAAATACCGTCGAGGAGATCGTTTACGAAGCATACAGCCACGATGGGGTGGGGATAATGATCACGACTGTGACGGAAAATCGCAACAGAACAGCCTCAGAAATAAACTCGGTGTTAAGTAAACATGAGGCAAAACTGGGTGGGCCCGGCTCTGTTTTATATATGAAGACAATCTTGCCCGTCCCAACAATAAGTCTTGACGGTGCGCCTAGGGAAAAAGTTGATGAGCTTTTGGAGGCACTTGCCGATCTTGATGACGTGGTTGATATTTGGTCTAATCTTCTGTAATTATGTCTAAAAGAACAAAGTTTATTTTGGTTAGCACGCTGATTGCGTTTTTTTTGTGGCTTAGCAGTTTGGCTCAGGTGGACTATCGATTCGGTTTGGTTCTTGCCGTGGCGGCAGTTTCATACATCTTGTCGGTATGGGTCTTATTTGACGACCTGAAGGGTATTGAGTGGATTACTTTGATTGTTCTTCCGATGATGTTTACTTTGGGTAGCGGTTTATTCTCTAACTTTCTTCCCACAGCCTTCCCCGGGATGTTTGGGAGGACGTTATCTGTTGAGCTGTCACAGTTGTTGGCAGGGATATTTAAGGTGATTTATTTTTTACTTTTTGGACTGGGGTTGTATGGAATACTTTTAATTGAGAATATTTTTTCGGTGGCTTCAATTAGAACGATCCAGCTGTTTCGGGCGGCGCGTTCGGTAAACTTTATTTTGACCTTAGTGACCTCGCTTTTTTTCTTCACTGTGGCCTTAAGTTTGAAGTTGGCCTTTTGGTGGGTAGTTCCGATTTCGTTTGCCGTTTCTTTTGTTTTGGCCTATCCGAGCCTTTGGAGTGTTGATTTAAAAAACGAGTTTGGACCTGAGGTTTTGAGGTACGCGATTTCCTCCAGCTTGGTAATCGGGATACTATCCGGTGTTTTGTGTTTTTGGCCAATAAGACCGTTTATGGGTGGGCTCATTCTAACTTCAGGTCTTTATGCATTGTTTGGTATTCTGGAGCAGCGACTATCAAATAGGATATATCTAGAAAGCCTTTTGGAGTATGGGGTGACAGTATTGATCATTATTGTGGTTGGGTTCCTAACGACAAGTTGGGTGGGGTAAGAGAAATAGGGGAGTGGGCTTATAGTATGGATCCTATAATAATTATCCTATAACTATCATCCCATAATAGTTTTCACGAAATAGGCAAGTTTTCACGAAAATTGGCAGTCATGTGGATAACTTGCTAGGTGAGCGGGTTTGATATAGTTGACGAAAGAATGAAGAAAACACGATAGACCCAGCTGAAGGTAGAGCTACGGGTTATTGATTATTAATTAATTGATATTTTCCTGTTAATCACTTGTTATCGGAAACATTGGGGGTGGTGTAGTAGCATTTTCTTCTCACTTCCCTGTTTGTCTTTAGTGTAACGGTAGAGAAGAATGATTGATGATACGTCGCACAATAACACTTTTGCGACGTAATCCAAAATGATGTGCCCGGAACATAACTTGTTCACCCACTGGATTGTTTCGTATAAAATCCCGAAGAGTTTTCGGTTTAGGCTCCCCTATGCTTTTCCTCTATCTATTCTTTCGGGGTTTGTGCCTGTTACTCCATTTTTGATCTTAACCATAGATAAACCCGAAAAGTCGAAGCTAATACCCCATGATGAACTACCCGCAAAATGTTCCAGAAGCCGTTTTAGGGGCATTGTACGGGCCGGTATTTTTGATGTTTATGGTGTTGCTTTCCACTGTCTTTAATAAATTAAAGAGTGTGGCTATTGGAACCGATATGTGCTTGATATCTCTTTAAATCAGTGAAGTAATTGTTTAAAAACTATTTTTTGATATTTAATATTTTATTTTGATCAATTATTTATTCCGCAAATAATTTACAATTGTCAATTGTGGATAACTTAATGGCGAGAATTCCATTTCTTTATTTACCTCTCCCCTGTTTGGTACTCCCCTATTTTCCACGGTGTGAAAAAACGCCCCATTGTGTGGGGCGTTTATATTTTAATTTTTATGCTTTTCGGCTAGGTACTTATCTGCCAAAGTGACAATAAGCCTATTCACAAGTAGGTAATATCGTTTTGACGTTTCAGGAAAGGATAACACATATTCTCTTGTGCGAACAACAAAATCTTTCTTGAGAGGTTTGGCTTCAATGTATTGGAATTGGTCTTCGGTTAAATCGACTTCGGTTCCGTCCGGTAGCCGATTCCAATAGTGACTGTCTCCATTGGTCATTAAGCAACGGAGCAGTTCTCCTTCAAAATAATCCTGGACGACAAGGGTGGTAATGGCACACTGGTTCAGAGAGGGATTATTAGGGCTCCAATCCCCTTTGGCTGTTTCAGCACACCAAACAAGCAGTAACAATTCTTTTAAAGTTTTAATGTCCACGAATTTCTCCTTTTGGGTTTAGGTAAGGTTCGATTTGTTTGTCTGATGTTAACTTGGCATTCATCTTTTGTCAATTTATTACGTCGCACAATAATATTTGATAAGATGGTATAGATGGCAAAGAAACAAGCTTTGGATTTAACTTTGAGGATTCATATCAGGCGGTACCTGAGCTTTATTGAGGTGGAGAAAAATTACAGCAAATTTACGATCCGAAACTATACCCACTATCTTAAAATGTTCCGAGCGTGGTTTGAGAAACATTATGAACAGGAATACATTGAAAAACTCACCAGCGAGATGGTGCGAAGATATAGATTGTATTTAAGCCACTTTGAAACCCCACAAGGCAAGCAACTCTCCCCTACTACTCAAAGTTATTATGTAATTGCTTTGCGGGCTTTTTTAAAATACTGCGCGAAAAAAGGAATCAAGACTTTGTCAGCCGAGAAAGTGGATTTACCCAAAAGCGAGGAGCATCGGATTAGATTTTTGGCTCGCGAGCAGATGGAGCGGTTATTGATGTCCCCCGACACGTCGACCATTGCCGGTTTGCGGGATCGAACCATTTTAGAAGTGTTGTTTTCTACCGGTTTGCGCGTGTCGGAGATGGCCAAACTGGATATCGACAAGATTGATTTGAAAGAGCGCGAGTTCGGGATCATCGGAAAAGGCCGTCGGGCCAGAGTGGTATTTCTTTCCAATCGATCTACGGAGTGGCTTAGCAGATATCTTTCTGCACGATCAGACCCATATCGACCTTTGTGGATCAGGATTCCAAAAAGTGGCGAGTGGGATCCGACCATGGGAGGAGAAAGAGCACGATTGTCAATTCGGGGAATCCAGAGAATTGTAGAGAAATATCGTCGATCGGCTGGAATCCCGATGAGTGTCAGTCCTCATACGTTGCGGCATAGCTTCGCCACCACGCTCTTGCAACGAGGAGCAGATCTAAGAAGTGTACAAGAAATGTTGGGACATAAAAATGTAGCCACGACACAAATTTATACTCATGTGACCAACCCCCAACTGAAAGCGATACATGATAAGTATTTGAAATAAAAAAGGCCCCGCTAGAGCGGGGCTTGGTGGAATTTACCAATGTCCTTCGGGATACCATTCCGACAGAGAAAGGCCGTTCAGCCGTGTCTTTTCAAGATCGACGAGCTCAATCTCGTTTAAAGAGTAAAGATAGCGTTTCCACCATTGGTACCAGAGAAATACATCAGTAACGTCAAATTTTTCCATCAGTTGTGCAATGGCAGACCCTTTCTCCTTTTTTGCGTTTTCCAGGTCATCAATGATCGGGTTATGCCAGTAGGATCTTGATAATATTTTTTCAATTTCAATTTCGTGTTCAGCAATCGCAATGGCTTGCCCGATCTCGTAAATGAAAAGAAAGAACTCGATTTCACTTTCTGCAACACATTTTTGACGCAAAACTTTTAACGTAAGCATATGCCTCCTAATGGGTATGAGATTGCTTCGGCTCGAATGCGAGACTCGCAATGACGATATATGAATAACAATGTACGTGTTGGATTATACCAGGTTATTCTTCGTCGGAGTCGGAGACGGTGGTAACGGCGGCGACAACGTCCCCATCCTTGGCAAAGCGCATGAGGATCACCCCTTGAGTGGCTCGGCCGAGTCTGGGGATATTCTTTATGGGAAGCTTGATCGCCTGGCCCTGAGAAGTGGTGATAAGTAGCACTTCGGAGTCTTGATTAACCAAGAGAGCGCCGGCCAGTTTACCGGTTTTATCGGTGGTTTCGCAGACCTTGAGCCCTTGACCGGAACGGTTTTGCACCGGGTATTCCGGAAGTGGAGTGCGCTTACCCATACCTTTTTCGGTGACGATTAAGAGATCTCGAAAAAGTTTGACTCTTTTGTCGGAGGACACCGGCTCAATGGGGGCGAAAACTTCCATGGAAATAACGTAGTCGTCCCCTTTTAGCAGTATTCCCCTAACACCTTGGGTGTCTCTATCTGTCGGGCGGACGTCCTGTTCGTGGAAACGAATGGACTTTCCATCCTTTGAGACTAAGAGGATGTGATCCGACCCAGAAGTTTGATTGACCCAGACCAGGTTGTCGTTGTCTTGGAGTTTTATGGCGATCAAGCCATTACTCTTGATGTTTTCATATTTTGAAAGAGCCGTGCGTTTCACTACACCGGCTTTGGTAGTAAAGAAGAGAAAACAATTTTTCTCTACTTGTTTGGGCATCGGTAGAATACTTTTTATTGTCTCGTCGGTCTCGATGTTTATGAGATTAATGATGGCTTGGCCCTTACTGATACGGCTGCCTTCGGGAAGTTCCCAAACTTTGAGAGCAAAAACCTTACCCTTGCTGGTGAAGACAAGTAGGCGATCGTGGGTGTTGGCGTTTGTTAGGAGTTGAATCTCGTCGGTGTCTTTTATGGTCATGCCGGAAACACCTTTTCCTCCCCTCTTTTGGGTGCGGAAGGTGGAAAGAGGCATGCGTTTGATGTAACCGGATTTGGTGAGGGTAACGATAGTTTCCTCGGAAGGAATTAAGTCTTCCTCAGAAAGGGATCCGGGGGCTGAAGCTACAATCTGGGTCCTTCTCTTTTCGGGATAGTCAGTAGCCAACTTATCGAGCTCGTCCTTAATTATTTGAAGAACCTTTTTGGGGTCTTTCAGGATAGTAACCAACTTTTCGATTTGCTTTTTAAGCTCTTGATACTCGGCTTCGATTTTTTGACGTTCAAGAGCGGCAAGACGACGGAGTTGCATTTCCAGAATGGCATTTGCTTGAATTTCCGAAAGGTCGAATTTTTGAATAAGGTTGACCCTAGCTGTGTCGGAATCAGGACTCTTTTTAATAGTCTCGATAACTTCGTCGATGTTTGCCAGTGCTTTGAGTAAGCCTTCCAAAATATGTGCTCTATCTTTGGCGGACTTAAGCTCAAACTGGGAACGACGGACAACAACCGTTTGACGATGGGCAGTAAACTCCATGAGGATTTGTTTGAGATTTAGAAGATGGGGGGTGCCGTCTGAGGTAAGAGCGACAACGTTGGCCGGAAAACTAGTTTGCAGTTCGGTATGTTTGTAAAGGTTGTTAAGAACACTCTTGGGTTTGGCGTCTTTTTTGAGTTCGACGACGACGGTCATTCCCTTCCTGTCTGATTCATCTCGGAGGTCCGAGATACCATCAATTCTTTTCTTTTTTACCAACTCGGCAATAGCGGTGATTAACTGAGCTTTGTTTACCTGATACGGAAGCTCGGTAATCACAATTTGGAAACGGCCACTCTTTTTTTCGACGATCTCAGCAACTCCTCGAACGATAATACTGGCTTTCCCGGTGGCGTAGAGTTTTTTTATTTCATTAGTGTCGTAAACGATACCGGCGGTGGGAAAATCCGGTCCCTTGATATGTTTTGTGAGTTCGTCAATTTCAATGTCGGACTCAAGACTCCCGATGAGATTTTTGTGGCTGGTCGTGGAAAGGGCGTCATCTTCGACGAGTTTGTTTTGGGTAACTATACTTCGGTCTATTAAAGCCTTGATGGCATTTACTACCTCCAAGAGATTGTGAGGAGGAATCTTGGTAGCCATACCGACCGCGATACCATCGGAACCCATGAGTAAAAGATTGGGAAGTTTGGCAGGAAGTACGGTTGGTTCTTGTTGGGAGCCATCAAAGTTATCGATAAAGTTGACGGTGTTTTTATCGATGTCATCCAGAAGCTCACCGGCAATTTTGCTTAATCGAGCTTCGGTATAGCGCATGGCGGCGGCGGCGTCCCCATCAACCGATCCAAAGTTTCCTTGGCCATCAATGAGGGGGTATCTCATGGAAAAGTCCTGAGCCAAGCGAACCATGGTTTGATAGACGGCAGAGTCACCATGGGGGTGGAACTTCCCCAGCACTTCTCCAACGATACGGGCTGATTTTTTGTAGGCGGTTTTGTAGGTAATGCCCATCTCTTTCATGGCAAAAAGAATACGGCGGTGAACCGGTTTTAACCCGTCACGGACGTCTGGAAGCGCGCGGGAAACGATAACAGACATGGCATAGTCGAGGTAGCTGCGCTCCATTTCTTCGATGATGGGTGCCTGTTTAATGAGACCCCATTCGGTGTTTTCCTCTTGAGGCTTAACGGGGGTAACAATGTTGGTTTGGTTGCCGTTTTGGTCTTCCATGTATTATTATTGAAAATGTTGATGATAACGTTTGATTGCTTCCGAGAGTTTTATTTCTGCTTTTTCTTTAGAAAAATACCCATCGACATCTACCCATTTTTCAGGCTCAATTAATTTGTAGTGTTTGTAAAAATATTCGATATTGTCAACCGTTTTTTTGTCCAGAGTTTCTGTGGTATCAGATTTCGGAACGGTGATGAGTTTGGAGTCAGCGCCCATTTCGTCGGTGGTGGCCAGCATGCCGATGATTCGGGATACGACAACATTACCGGTTTCGAGAGGTTTTGAGCTTAACACAATGGCGTCAAGAGGGTCACCGTCATTTTCCCAAGTTTCGGGTATAAAACCATAATTAAAAGGGAAGGATACTTCCGTGTTGATAATCCGATCAAAAACAAACGTTTCTTTATCACTGTCATATTCAATTTTTGATTTTGAGCCAGATGGAATTTCAATAACAACATTGACGTCGGAATTTTCGGTACGCGCTTTAATTGAGTGAAGTAAGTTCATGGTTTAAATATCAAGATTGGCGGTTTTGGCGTGAGTAGTAATGAATTTTTTCCGGGGGGCTACTTCTTGACCCATGAGGGTAGTAAAGACTTCGTCTGCTCTTATAGCATCGACGATATCGATCTGTTTAAGAGTGCGGGTGGCCGGATTCATGGTGGTTTCCCAGAGCTGTTCCGGATTCATTTCTCCCAAACCTTTGTAACGTTGAATGCCGGCTTTTTGACGTTCTTGGAGGGTAATGGATGAAAGATAGGTGTCCTTTTCTTCATCACTGTAGACATATTTTGAGATGCTACCATGAGCGATCTTATAAAGCGGAGGAATAGCTAGATAAATGTATCCTCCTTCGATAACAGGTACAGTGTGACGGAAAAAGAAAGTTAGTAAGAGGGTGGCGATGTGGGCGCCATCGACATCAGCATCGGTCATGATAATGATGCGATGATAACGAAGTTTAGCAACATCCAAGGTCTCCCCTATTCCCATACCCATAGCCACAATTAAATCTTTAAGGCCCTCAAACTCGATAATTTTGTCGAGACGGGCTCTTTCGGTGTTGAGGATCTTTCCCTTTAGGGGAAGAATGGCTTGATGGGCACGGTCTCTCCCCTGCTTGGCTGAGCCTCCGGCCGAGTCACCTTCGACGATGAAAAGTTCCGATCTGGCCGGATCTTTTTCTTGACAGTCGGCAAGTTTGCCGGGTAGAGTCATACCTTCGAGGGCGCCTTTGCGGACAACGGCTTCACGAGCGGCTTTGGCGGCCATGCGGGCACGATTAGCCAGTGAGATCTTGGCGACTATGGCCTGGGCAGTTTGAGGGTGTTCCTCGAGGTATTCCTCAAGACCCTTTTTGGCGATTTGATAGACGGCGGACTGAACCTCAGGGTTGTTGATTTTGGTTTTTGTTTGCGACTCAAATTGAATTTCCGAAGAGCTCATCTTTACCCAAACAACACCGGTTAAACCTTCTTTGAGATCGTCCGGTGTAAAATCAAGGTCTTTATTTTTACCCTTTTTGTCTTTGTCCGGGTCAACTCCCGCGTTCATGTAGTTTTTGATGACTTTGGAAAGAGCGGTTTTAAAGCCGGTTAGGTGGGTGCCGCCGTCATAGGTATTAATGGTGTTGGCAAAAGATTCGATGTTGTCGGTGTAGGTATCGGTGTACTGCATGACAACCTCAACGCCAATTGGAAGATTGTTTTCGGTGACACTTCCCGACATGCTGATTACTTCATGAAGAGGTTTTTTGTGTTTGTTGTTGTGGGAGAGGAGCGATTTTAATCCGGATTCAAAGTAGAAGTTGGCTTGTTTGTCGGTTCTTTCATCGTATAGATGAATGTAGACACCGGCGACAAGATAGGCTCTTTCCTGGAGCTTGCTTTTGATATTGGCATAGTTGAAGTCTGTCGTTAATTTGAAGATGGTGTGATCCGGCCAGAAGCGGGTAAGGTTGCCGCTTTTGTCGGACAGTAGATGTTGGTGAAACCCGGGGATGAGGGTTTTGGCTTCGGATAGCGGAATTGTTTTGACCGGATAATCAGGAGTACCGATTTTGTAACTTTGGATAAAAAAGTCCGGTTCGCGACGAACAACGACTTGCATTTTGGATGAGAGGGCGTTGACAGCCGAAGCTCCGACACCGTGAAGACCACCAGATGCCTTGTAAGCAGTATCGGAAAATTTACCACCGGCATGCAGTTTGGTCATGGCCACCTCAAGAGCCGAGACGCCGGAAACATGCATGTCGGTTGGAATTCCACGGCCATCGTCAGAGACGGAAACGGAACCATCTTTATGTAGACAAACGTAAATGTTTTTGGCGTAACCGACGATTGCTTCATCAAGTGAGTTGTCGACGATCTCAATGAGGAGGTGGTGTAACCCCTTTTCATCGGTAGAACCGATGAACATTCCGGGACGTTTTCTAACCGGTTCGAGTCCTTCGAGTATGGTAATGTCTTTGGCGGTGTATGGCATAAACATTTTAGATTTTAGATTTTACATTGCACATTGGCGTTGCGGGTTCATTTTAATGGTTACCCACTAACACATCAAGTACATCTGTTTGTACAATAGATTAATGTTACCAAAGATTATAGTAGCCGGCGCATACGAAAGGGAGGTCTTGCTTTCAACGCTAGGTTTGTTGGCAGCTTCTACAATGACATATGAAGGCAGGGTGGGTAGAATTGATGACCTGCGCCATTTCATAAACTTTGGTATAAATGTTTCTGCAGGATCGCCTGGAATGAACTTGGTTATATGGGATGCCGATAGACTTTCATCCGAGTGTCAAGCCGTTCTTCTCAAACCACTGGAAGACTCATCTCCCAATTTACGTTTGTTCCTTGTGGCAACTAATGAGAATGGACTATTACCGACGGTAATGTCTCGTTGTGTGGTGATAAACCAACCCGGGATGGGCGGGGAAAAGACAAATTACTGGAAGGGTGTTTTGGAATGTTTTGCCAAGGGTCCGGCGAAGTGTTTGGCTTTGGCAGACGAACTTGAAAAATTGGAGATGGAAAAGGCTTTGGAAGAAGTAATCGGAAAGTTAAGTTCCGGCCTTACCGACGAAGTAAACAAGAATAGGCTTAAAGTACTTAAATTGGCGATCGACTGTTTGTCAAAGATAAGATTTACGAATATTAATGCCAAACTTGCGTTTGCTAATTTTCTTATTTGTTCTTGGAGACTGATTAAGTCGTAGATAAATTTGCTATAGTGAAGGTATGGATTATCAGGAAACTGCCCTACTGGATTATCTTCTTTCGTCGGGAAAACTAACGGAAGAGACGGTCAGTAGTCTAAAAATTGAAGCGGTAACGACAGGCAAAAGTTTGACCCAGTTATTGATTGATAAGAGACTGGTTGATGAGAAGGATTTGGCGGAGGCAAAAGCTAAAGTTTTAGGTATTCCCTACTTTTTCGAGAGCAAGGTTTCGGTGGATTCTGACTTAATTGGTTTAATTTCTGTTGATCTCGCCAGAAATTATCAGGTTGTACCCTACTCTCTCGATAAACAAAACAAGATACTGAGTTTAATTATGGTGAAGCCGGAAGATCTTTCAACGGTTGATTTTTTTCAGAAAAGAACCGGTTATACGATAAAGTCTTTATTAACTTCAAAGGAAAACCTGGACAATTTAATTTCAAATATATATAGTCAGAGCTTGTCCGGTGAGATATCGGGTGTTTTGAAGAGGGGTAAGGAGGTGGTTGAGGAAGAAGGCGTTCGTTTGGTAACGGCAGATACAATTTCACAAATAATCAAAGAGCCGAAAATTGTGGAGATCGTTAGAAAGGTTTTGGAGCACGCTATTCGACTTCGCGCCTCAGATATACATATTGAACCAATGGAAAATATTACTCGGGTTCGATATCGGATTGACGGTATTTTGGAAGAAAAACTAACTTTGGATAAGGACTATCACGCCTCTTTGATTTCGCGCATTAAAATTCTGGCCGGAATGAAGATTGACGAAAAACGTGTGCCTCAAGATGGCCGTTTCAATTTTCAGTCCGAGTGGGGCGAAGTTGATTTGCGTATTTCTTCTCTACCGACAGTGAACGGAGAGAAGATAGTTATGCGTCTTTTAAAAAAAACAGACAAAGTTCCCACACTATCCGAACTGGGTCTTAGGGGTAAGGCCCTCACAACTTTGGAGGAAGCAATCAGAATTCCTCATGGGATTATTTTGGCAACCGGACCTACGGGTTCCGGTAAAACGACGACTCTCTACTCGATTCTTACCATGGTAAATTACCCAAAGGTAAATATTGTGGCACTTGAGGATCCGGTTGAGTATCAAATCGCCGGTGTAAATCAGGTGCAGGTTAATCCGCAGGCCGGGCTAACTTTCGCTTCGGGTTTGCGTTCGTTTCTTCGCCAAGATCCAAACATTATCATGGTCGGTGAAATTCGTGATGAGGAGACGACACAATTGGCTATTCAAGCTTCTCTTACCGGCCACTTAGTCTTTTCTTCAGTTCATACGAATTCTGCAGCCGGGGCTCTTCCTAGGCTTTTGGATATGGGAGCAGAGCCGTTTTTACTATCTTCGTCCATGACGGCAGTTATCGGTCAGCGCGTACTACGTACTATTTGTGATAAATGTAAGAGCGCATATGCACCGGAGGCCGGAGTTGTTCAGGATATAGAGAGTGTTCTGGGAAAGCTTTTGGATGGATGGATCAAGTCTAATCCGATTAAAGCCGCGGAAGCGCAGAAAAACAACGTTCCGTTCATGCTTTATAAAGGTGCAGGTTGTGATAAGTGCCCGGGTAGATCGGGATATTATGGTCGTATCGGTATTTTTGAGGTACTCCGAGTTACCGAAAAGATCGCCCGTTTGATTATGGAAAGAGCTGATGCCACCATGGTGGAAAAAGCAGCCACGGATGACGGCATGATCATTATGAAACAGGATGGATATCTAAAAGTTCTTGATGGCGTGACCACTTTGGAAGAAGTTATTAGAGTTGCTCAGGTCTAATGGAAAAAAACGATAACCTAATTACCGATTTGTTAATTATGGCGGCCGAAAAAAACGCTTCGGATCTCCATTTAATGGCTGATTCGTACCCAATTTTCAGAATTATGGGAAAGTTGGTGCCCTATGAAGCAGCCGGAGAGATGAATCCTACGGCACTACTGGGTTTTATCGGTAATTTGATGAGTCAGACCCAAAGAGAGATATTTCTAAGGGATTTAGAGCTTGATTTTTCGGTTACCGTGGCAGGAAAAGCTAGGTTTAGAGCCAACGCTTACTACCAAAAAGGATCGGCAGCAATTTCCTTGCGTTTTGTTCCGGACAGAATTCCGACGATCGACGAATTGGGTTTGCCGGGTATTTGTCACGGCTTTGCTAAGTTAAAACAGGGGTTTGTGTTGGTCACCGGCCCAACCGGTTCGGGAAAATCAACCACAGTGGCCTCCGTTCTTGATGAAATAAATACAAATAGGACAGAGCATATTGTGGCAATTGAAGATCCGGTTGAGTTCATCCATGTTAATAAAAAATCTATTGTCAGCCAAAGAGAGTTGGGGGGTGACACTAAGTCCTGGAATAATGCTTTAAAATCAGTACTTCGTCAAGACCCGAATATAGTGTATATCGGAGAAATGCGTGATGCCGAAACAATGGCGGCGGCGATGACTGTGGCTGAGACAGGTCACTTGGTTTTTGCCACTCTACACACAAACTCGGCGTCGCAAACGATCGAGAGAATTGTGGACAGTTTCCCCGAAGATCAACAGTCACAAATAGTGTTGCAACTATCGATGGTATTGGAAGCCGTACTATCACAAAGACTAATTCCGACCATCGACGGTAAGCGGGTTGTGGCAACCGAGATATTGATTGCATCACCGGCAGTGCGGAACAATATTCGTGAAGGAAAGACCTTCCAGATCGACAATGTAATCCAGACTAGCGGTAATTTGGGGATGAAGCTTCTCGAGCAAAGCTTGGCTGAGCTTATCATTCGTAATGTAGTTGAACGGTCGGTGGCGCTTGAGTATGCAATTCGACCGTCGGTGTTAGATAAGATGTTTGGTTCTTAAATAATTATGAAAAGTTTTCGCTATAAAGTACGTGACAAAAACGGAGCCCCATCTAGCGGGGTAATGGAGGCGATGGATGAAAAACAGGTAGTGTCTATCCTAAGAAGTAAGGAGATGCTGGTCACATCAATTTCCGAAGAAGATGTCCTGGGTTTGGACTCTATTTTTGGGAGATTTTCTAAACCAAAAGCTGATGAGATAACAAATTTCACGAGGCAGCTGTCGACAATGGTTGGCGCGGGTTTACCTTTGGTGAGTGCTCTAAGGATTCTTAAAGACCAGTCTTCACAGAGTCTTAAGGTAGTTATTGAAAAAGTACTTTCGGAGGTTGAGGGTGGATCTACTTTGGCGGATGCTTTGGAAGTATCGGGGGGAGGTTTTTCGTCGGTGTATCTCGCCATGGTGCGTGCCGGTGAGTCGGCTGGAGTGTTGGATCAGGTTTTGAAGAAACTGGCGGATGCACTGGACAAACAAAGAGAGTTTAAGAGTAAAACAAAGGGGGCGATGGTGTACCCGGTGATCGTGATGATAGGAATGGTTGTTATTGGGACAATTATGATGGTGTTTGTGGTGCCGAAACTGACGGCGATGTATAAGGATTTCGGGGCTGAGTTACCGACACCGACTAAGATTTTGATGGGACTATCGGATTTTGTAGTGAAGTTTTGGTACATGGTATTAATTGTGGGAGGTATTGGCTTCGTGTTTATTTCCAGATGGGCAAAAACGGAGATAGGCTCTTTGGTAGTTGAGCAACTTACTTTTCGGATTCCTATATGGGGTAAACTGCGGAAGGACTTGATCTTGACTGAGTTTGCCAGAACCGTAAGTGTGCTTTTGGGAGCCGGAATCCCGATACTGGATACTTTGCAGATCGTATCGGAAACTTTGGGAAGTAAAATCTATGGAGCCGATGTGAGGCAGGCGGCAGCGATGGTGGAAAAGGGAGTAAGTTTGGCTGAGGCGATCCAACAACTTGAAGTTTTCCCTCCAATACTGGGGCAGATGATCTCTGTGGGTGAAGAAACCGGAAAGCTGGACGAGGTGCTGGCAAAGTTGGCCACTTTTTATGAAGGTGAGAGTGAGACAAAAATCAAGGCACTCACAACGGCAATTGAACCTCTAATTATGGTCGTTATGGGTGTGGGGGTGGGTTTTTTGGTGATAGCTGTCATTATGCCTATATACAACTTGACAAGTCAGTTTTAATTTACTAATATGAATAATATGACTAGATTAAAGAATGGTTTCACACTAATGGAGCTTCTTATCGTTATTGGCGTTTTGGGTATCTTGGCTGCCGGACTTTTGGCTGCCATTGACCCTTTTGAACAGCTAAAGAAAGCTCGAGACACGAACAATAGGAGTGCGGCGATAGAGATGCTAAGTTCTTCTCAGAGATATTATGCCACCCATGGGTATCTTCCGTGGTTAAAACAGACTACTCCTCCGGCTTATGACTGTCTTGGCGCAACGGTTGCAACTCTTAGAACACCTACAGTTGCTTCCCCGTGGCCTACAGTGTTGGTTAATAAAGTAGGATCAACTGGTCACGATGCAGACATGAAGACTTGCGTTGATGATACCCTTGGAGAAGACGGAGAGATTAAGGTCACTTTCTTTGATGGTTTATCAACAACACTATATGTTACTTCCGGTAGTTCGACAAGGGTGTCGGTTTGCTTTCCTCCCGAAGGCAAGTCAAACAGGACTGACGCGCAAACCGCATATAATATTGCAGCGGCTGGTTTTGTTACCGATGGTTGCACAGTTCCTCAGAGAGATGCCGGGAAGTGTGTTCAGTGTTTCCAGTAAGGATTTTGAGTTAATAAAAAAAGAGGGGCGTTGTCCCCTCTTTTTGGTGGCGTTTGTCATCCTCGCGAAAGCGGGGATCTATATAGATTAGTACTATATTTCTATAGATTCCCGATTAGATCGGGAATGACAAGGTTGGATTAATGAGATTCGTTGTATCATAAGGTATGATTTTGGTTACCTTATTTATCTTTGTCATGGGTCTGGTTTGGGGGTCGTTTTTAAACGTGGTTATTTATAGAATGTCTCACGGCTCCTCTCCCCTATCGGGTAGATCAATTTGCCCTAGATGTAAACATAAGTTGGCCTGGTTTTATAATATTCCACTGCTTTCTTTTTTGTGGCTTAGAGGACGTTGTGCCTATTGCAAAAAGACAATTTCTATTCGTTATCCATTGATCGAGGCTTTAACGGGTGTGATGTTTGTTTGGTGGTTTTTGGTAGGCTTTAACTTTTTTAAGCTAGTAGGAAGCCCTTGGAGTTTTATTCAACCGGTATTTTGGTTGGTTGTGGGTATGGTGATGCTGTCAATATTTATGACTGATCTACTATACACGGTGATTCCCTTTAGTCTTAATCTTCTGCTTTTTTCTCTGGCGTTATTTTACAGAGTTGGCCTAACCGGTTTTGGAATTATGCAAGCTGATGATTTTTTCCGGGCATTGTTATCCGGGGCGGGACTTTGCTTAGTTTTTGTTTTTTTGCAGGTCTTGACCAAAGCGGTAAAGAAAGTGGATGGTTTTGGTCTTGGCGACATGTACTTAGCGCCTTCCCTGGGACTTTTATTGGGTTGGCCAAAAATACTCCCCGGCGTTTTCTTTTCTTTTACTCTTGGGGCAGTTGTGGGTGTTGGGTTGATTCTATTGGGTAGGAAAAAATTTGGCCAGTATCTACCTTTTGGTCCGTTTCTTATTGTGGGAACCGTACTTGCTTTACTGTGGGGCGGAAGTGTTTGGAGTTGGTATACTGGGCTTCTGGTTTGACATTTGATTTGGATTAAAGCAAAATGAACTTGTGAGAAGACGCATGAATGGCTTTACTTTGATGGAGTTGATTCTGGTGATGGCTATTATTGGCATTTTGGCTGTTATTGGTATTGGATCTTATACCCAGGCAACGATGAAGTCAAAAGACACTCAAAGGAAAAATGATTTGAATCAGATCGCAAAAGCACTGGAGATGTTCAATAATGATGTCGGTAGGTACCCAAAGACTGACCCGAGCGAAAATATGACCTGCCCCAAATACGTTGCCGGTGCCCTCGTAGAGACAGTTTGTACCAGTGATATATATGCGTATATTGCGGACTCAACACCCACATATACAAAATCTACCTACATGGTTGATGTTCCTGTGGACCCCGATGCGTCAAAGAAATATGTATATGTTCCGGTTGCCGGCGAGGGAGGGTTTTCTCTTTATGCGACTTTGGAAAACACTCAAGACAGGGATGTGGTGGTGGATGAAGTTACTAAACAGGCAACAGATTGGGCCATTAGTTGTGGATCAGTTAATTGTAATTATAAATTAACGGAAACGGGATTAATTAGAGAAAAATAATGATGAAACAAAAGGGCCATGCCTGCCGGCAGGCAGGATTTACATTAATTGAGTTATTGGTGACAATGGGAATAATAGCGGTACTTACCGGAATGGCAGTGTTTAACTTTAACCAGTCGAGAATGAGAGCTCGTGATGTGCAGAGAAAAAGTGATCTGGGACAACTGATCAAAGCTTTGGAGCTTTATAAAATTGATAATGGTGCTTACCCTGGGCCTTATGAAACTCCTCCGGACACAGATAATTTTCAGCAAACCCTATTAAACGGCGAGTACGCCAAAGTTAACTTCAATGACCCTAAGGGTACAGACTGGGGTAAGTATATGTATGTTAATCCGGGAAGTGACACAATGAAATATTCTTTGATGGCCTGCCTGGAGAACAAAGCAGATAGTGTGAGAGCGGCCGTTAGCCAGTGTACCCTGTTTCCCAACAACCAAGATCCGGCTACGCCATGTATTTGCGGAGGTACTTCTTTTTCCGGAGTTATGTATGTAGTTAGCAATCCATAAATAAATATGAAAAAAAACGGCTTCACCCTTCTCGAGTTATTAGTAGTGATCGGGATTATCGGAATTTTGGTGGCCTTAGCCACTGTGTCGTATAGCACGACGCAAGCCGCCGGACGAGATTCCCGAAGAAAACAAGACTTGGTGGCCATGCAGAATGCTTTGGAGCAGTACTACTCGGCAAATTCGTATGTGTATCCGGCAACCTGTTCAACGGCAGCTACATATTTAAGCAGTGCTTGGCCAACGGATCCGAAAAACACCGCTCCCTATACTTATACCCAAACTTGTGCCGTCGCGAGTTATTGTATTTGCGCCCAGATGGAGAAACCGGGATCGGGGAACGCGAGCGCGACCACCTCTCCTTGTAGTTTTGGAGGTAGTAAAGGTTATTACTGTGTAGGTAATTTGCAATGATCATTCGGCAAGCTCATGACAAATCAGGATTTACTTTTATAGAACTGTTGGTGGTAATTACGATTATTGCGGTGATGTTTGCGGTGGGAGTGGTGTCGTACACCACGATAAGTAAAAACAGCCGAAATGCGCGCAGGAAAGCAGATCTGGAAGCTATCCGTCAGGCCTTAGAAATGTGTAGATCTATCGATGGAGTTTATCCGGCGAGTATTACCGGCGATATTAACTGCACCACAGATACAAGTATCATAACTATGAAGGTTACCCCGTTGGATCCAAAACCATGCCCCGGATCAACCTACGGGTATGTGGTGGCAGGTGGTGGATATACGTTGACGGCAAGTTGCTATGAGGGTGGGGCAATAAGTGTTACTAATCCATGAGAATAAAGGTAACAGGTTTTACGTTGATCGAGCTGATGGTGGTGATTGCTATTATTATTATTTTATCCGGTGTGTCTCTGGCGGCTTATTTTAGGTTTAGCCAGAGGCAGGCGATGATGAACGATGCCAGAAATTTCTCAACCATTTTACGTCGAGTGCAGGCGATGGCCAAGAATCTGGTTTATCCGTCCGGTTGTTCCGGTCTTTCCGGCTATCGAGTTTATTCTTGTTTGAACTGTCAAAATGTTAGTGCCGAGGCAATGTGTAGTAGTGGTGATGTAACCGTAATTGATGATGAACAGGTGTTGGCAAAGGCAGTCTTTTCGGAAGCGATTAGTGTTGTGTTTACAGCGGGTTCCGGCGAGATTACTCCTGCCGGAGAGTTTCCTATCAGTAACTCAAGTGATGACTATACTGTGGTGGTGACAACGGATAGTAATGGGAATATTAGTACTAAAGGTTATGAACAGTATCCTCCATAAAATTAACTTTGGCCAGTCACTGATTGAAGTGGTGGTGGCGGTGGGAATTATTACCGTGGTTTTGGTGGGCGTGTCTGATCTGATCACTCGGTCTTTGGGACTTTCCGGTTTTCAGACACGGAGAAACATAGCGATGAATATTGCTCAAAACCAACTAACTTACTATCGGCAGCAAAGAGATCAAAAACCAACTGATTTTTTTATTAATCCTAATCCTCAAGCAAATTACAGTGCTTGTGACTGGTATGTTTTTGATACTGCGTATGTATGTACCATAACTTATACTGCCATTGGAACCACAGGAGTAAATATGAAAGTAAGTATTGCTTGGAAAGATGGTGATAAAAATATTACAACAGAGTTATCACAGGTGTTGGCAAAGCCTACAAAATGAAAGAGAAAAATGTGTGTAATTTAAATAGATTCCCGATCAGGTCGGGAATGACAGGGTACACTTTGATAGAGTTGATAGTCACAGTTGCCCTATTGGCGATCGTTTTGACGGGAGGAACGGCAATTTTTTATAGAAGTTTCCGGTCAAGCGGTATCAGTGATGTCCAGACAACGGTAAATAATAGCTTGAGATCTCTAGACGAGATGCTGGAGAGAACCTTAAGGTACGGGACGGTGTTTGGAGTTGGGGGTAAGTATAGAGACGACTGTTTGGCTTCAGCCGTCGGAGTAAGTGGTAACTCTTTAGCCGTTAGAGATATTTTTGGTGGGGAAGCGACATATACTTTTCTTCCAAATGGCACAGTTTCATCCAATTCCGGAGTGATTATTAGTAATTCCGAAATTACAGTAACCAAGCTTCAGTTCACTTGGTACTGTAGATCCGGAGTAAATGATAAGATGAATTTGCTGATCGAAGCGAATTCAAGTGCGCTAACAGGGGAGGTGGCCGAAGGCGTCTTAAATAAAGATATTAATTTACTAAATAGTGGAATCAACTGATGAAAATAAATAGGCAACATAAGGGACAGGTGGCACTGGTACTGGTTTTGATTATGACCGTGGTTAGTGCCCTAGCTGTTTCTTTGGCTTCCAGGTCGACAATTGATATGAATATCCAACAGACTGAAACGGAAAGTGTTCAAGCCCTTCTATTTGCTCAGACCGGATTGGAGCAACTGATAATGAACCCTCTTGCCACCTCCACTTCACCAAACCCAAACTATTTTGCCGAGAAGTCTAGCGTTGGTAACGAGGGTCTAAAAGTTGGTCAGGTAACGACGGGTGGTACTCGAGAGTTGAATCTTGTTGGTGCAGATTTTGGAACTCTTACCGTTTTTTCGGTATCTTGGTCACCTGTAACTTCCGGCGAACAACCGGCAGTGTATATTTCTTTGTTGGAGAGTTCCGGAAAGATTACCGATTACGCTTTTGCCTATACAGATGACAATGGATTTACATTGGCGGGTGACGGTTCTGGGGGGTACGCAAAGAAAACGCCGGATATACTGTTGAACAGTAATGTGGTGAAAGTAAGGATCACGGTTTTGGGTTCTCCAGCCAAATTAAAAGTAGAACCGGTGGCTGGAGGCTCGTTTCCTCCTCAGATGGAGTCGATAAGATCTGTGGGTTCAGTACAGTCCACAGATAAAACAGTGAAATATGGTTTGCAGTATGATGAGTCAAAGTCCGATACTGTTCCGGCAATTTTTGACTATGCCCTATTCTCCGGTGGAAGTATTATTCAGTAAGGTATACTAGATATAGTATGGCTGCCCATTTTGGTTTAGATATTGGTTCAACTAGTATTAAGATCGTAAAATCCGAAGGAAAGAAGATTTCGGCCGTTTCCATGGCAAGTAACCCGACCGGCAAAAGTTTGATGAGTATGTCGAATGCCGAGAAGATTGCTTTGGCGGATCAAATAAAAGAAATGGTAAAAACGGCCAATTTGAGGGGAAAACGAGTTGTGGCTTCAATACCTGAGTCTTTGGTATTTTCACGAATTATGAAATTTCCGGTTATGTCTTCACCCGAGCTCGCTACTGCGATAAAGTGGGAGTTGGATCAGTCTGTTCCTTTCCCCCCCAATGAGGTTGAAACTTCTTGGGCGGTGTTGGAAAAACCGAATAAAGTTAAAGGAGATGAAAAAATTTCTGTCTACGTTGTGGCAGTTCCCACTCCTGTGTCTGACGCGTATGTACAGTTACTTGAGCTTCTTGAACTGGATCCTTTGAGGCTAGAAAACGAAATACCGGCTTTGATGAGAGCCTTCTCATCGATGCTCGGTAACGATAATCCTTCTGTGGTTGCAAACATTGGTGCCAGCGGTACCGGGTTGATTCTTGTAGGCAAGGATAAAATTTTTGGTAACTATTACCTTCCTTTTGGGGGAACCGTGATGACAAAATTGGTGGCTGATGCCTTTAGCTTACCCATCGCACAGGCAGAAAGCTATAAAAGGACATATGGGATGGCAAAAGACCAGTTAGAGGGGAAGATGTTCTCTGTTTTGAAACCAGCGATTGATAATTTGGCCGGTGAGATAAAAAAAATGTCAATTGCGTACCAGAATGAACACAAGGAGTCTTCTATAAGTCGAGTAATTCTGACCGGAGGTGGAGCGTACCTGAACGGGTTAATCCCCTATTTGACGGAGTCTCTTGAAGGGACTGAGGTCGTTATTGGTGATCCATTTGCCGGTTTAAGTATTGATCAAAAATATAAATCTCTTGGGCCGGTATTTGCGATTTCTTATGGTTTATCGACTGACATCTCATGATCAAAGTAAATCTAATTAGTAAAAAAAGTCGAGCGCATAAGGGTAGAGACTGGACGAGAACCATAGGTTTTCTGTTATTTGGATCGTTTGGCTTGTATTTTATTGGTGTAACTGCCTACGTGGTAATTTCAATGTCGGTAATTAAAGGAAAAATAACTGAAGTAAATGATGAGTCTGTGGCGATTTCCGGTGTAATGTTGGGAAATAACGAAAAATTAAGTCACTTTATATTGACAAAGTTGATACTGACAAAGATCTCCGAGATTGATAAGGAGAGATTCCACTATAAGGACTATTTGGATCAGGTTTCTCTTTTACTTCCGAACGGATCTGCACTAAGTTCGGTGGGTTTTACAACAAAGGGGTGGATTTCGGTTTCCGTAAACTCTCTTGATCTGAATGCCTTTAGTTTGCTTGAAAAATCCTTGGTAAATAAAGATACTTGGTCCGGAAATAAGTATTTTTCCGGGGCATATATTGAAAGCGTAGTAAAAGAAAAATCCGGCATTTACTCTACTGGTTTACAATTTGAGTTAAAAAATCTAAATGGCTGAAAATAAAATTGTTGGATACAAAAACATTTTTGGATTTGTCCTTCCTGATTGGGTGGACGAGCGGACAATTAGATTATTTGTGACGCTTTTACTTTCATCCGCGACCATGTTGTTTGTTTTGATTTTTGTGATATGGCCAAAATTTTTGACGATTTCGGAGCTGAAGACTTCTTTAAAAAGTGGGGAGGAGTCACTGCATTCATTGAAAAACTCAAGAGCGGGTTTTGACCAGTTAAGTGAACAGATTCCCGAGGTAACTCAAAATTTAATACTTTCGGCAATTCCTACAACGTACTCTCCTGAAAATGCAGTGTTTTTGTTGAGAAAAATTAGCAGTGAAACTCCGGGACTGTCGATTGTTTCGTATAAACTATCTTCCGGGGTACTATTTGAAGCTGCGGGGACAGCAACCGGTAAGGGCAAGGACGGTGGAGACATGGTAAGTTTCGTGAGTTACCCCATCAGATTGACGGTGGCGGCACCGATCGGGTCTTTACTCGAGTTTATTAACAAGATCGAGACTTCTTTACCCTTGGGGGTTGTGTCTGACCTTGGGATGCAGGAAGTTTCAAAATTAGTTAAATCGGCTACGTCGACAAAATCCGTTCAGATGGATCTCGAAGTAAAGTATTTCCAGGCCGTATTAAAGAAGGTTGATATTTCGAGCATAAAACCCATAACGGCAGAGGATTTGACTCTAGTTAAGAAAATTACCGGATTTACTAAAGTTGGGACAACGGGAGGGGTTGATGTTGGTGCCGTGTCCGTGTCTAGCGGCACCCCGAACAGTCTGTTTGGATTCTAACCTTCAGGCTTCTCTTCGGAGATTTCTTTTTTTGAAGACTCGTCTTCAAGAAGGTCGACAATGGCTCTCGTTCCTTTTTGAATAGCGGCAATTCTGACGATTTGGCGGATGGCCTTGATAACCTTACCTTCCTTTCCGATGACTCTGCCGACATCTTCGGGGTCAACTTTAATCAGGTACTTGGTAGCTTCTTTGTCTTCAGTCTGTTCTTCGGTAATGACAACACTTTCCGGATGGTTAACGATGTTACTGACGATGTACTCGATTAGTTGTTTCATTTTATTTAACTAGTTTTCTAACGGTATCCGTAGGCCGAGCTCCCTTTGTTAGCCATAATTGATAATTTTCTTTATTAATTTCGATAATATTCTTGGGGTCATGCGGGTTGTAGGTACCCAAGGTATCGATCACCTTTCCCGACAACTTTGATTTATCCTCGGCGACGACGATACGATAAAAACGTTGGTGTTTTTTTCCGGTAGGCTGCAGTTTGATTTTTAGCATAGCGATATTATATCAGCCCATTGGCCTTTTTAGCAGCATTCTGCTCGGCTTCCTGTTTACTTTTGCCTGAACCGGTAGTAATTTTTTTGTCGTTTACGACCACGGCAACTTCAAATGTCTTGGCATGATCCGGTCCTGACTCCTTGATAGTTTTGTAAATCGGCGATATGAAACCTTTCCCTTGAACCTTTTCTTGAAGAATGGATTTGGCGTCCTTGAGCTGATCTTCGTTGATAATTTCTTCGGCGTTTGGAAGAATAAACTTGGTAAAAAAGTGATGGGCGGCGTCAAAACCGCCATCGCAGTAAAGAGCACCCATGAGGCTTTCAATAACATCCTCGAGAATGCTAGGGTTGTTTCTTCCCCCGGTTTGCTCCTCTCCCTTACTCATGGCAATGAAAGTGTTGATTTTGTGGTCTTTTGAGATTTTGGAGAGAGACTCGGTACGTACCGTTGCCGACCTGGCGGCAGTGAGATACCCCTCCATTTTGTCCGGGTATTTATTGAAGAGGTAAACAGAGATCATCATTTCGAGGACGGCGTCACCCAGAAACTCCAACCTTTCATAACTTTCAGTAATCCCCGGCTCGTTGAGGCATGACCTATGAGTGAGCGCTGTACTTAGCAGCCCTTCGTTAGTGAAGGTGTAGTCGAGAAGTTTTTGTAGTGATTTAAGGTTTGGTGTTGTCATCTGCGTTTTCAGATCTGCCGGTTAGGGTAATAGCGCTTGCCAGCGCACCATTAACGAAGCTAGAGCTGGTTTTGCCTCCGTAACGTTTGGCGATTTCGACAGCTTCATCGATGATAACCTTGGTGGGAGTTTCCGTTTTAACCAAGAGTTCGTAAACAGCTTGTCTTAAAACGGCTAGATCAACTCTATTAATTTGGTTTAGTGGCCATTCTGGGGCACATTTTTGAATAACCTCATCGATTTTACTGATATTTGCCTGAATTTTATCCACTCTTGTCGGATGTTCCGGTTGGGAGGTAAAACTTCCGGCAAAGAGAGATTTAAATACGGCAATTCGTTTAAGGTGTCTTGGATCTTGGGCAGATTTCACGGCAGGTTATTTAGTTTTGCAAACCGGACAGATGAAGTGAGACTTTTTCAAATTACCACACTTTTTACAGGTAATCATCTTTGGTTCAATCAGGTGAATCTGAGAACGTCTGGCTCCTTGTCTAGCGGTGGAATGTTTTCTTTTGGGTGTAGCGGCCATGTTATTTTATTGGGTTTATTAATGAGGACTGCTATATTTTAACAAGTTGTAAGCCTACTGGCAATCTGCTTAGCAATTTTCGGACTTGCTTTAACTAGAGTTTTGGATATTTGCTTTGCTTTCAAGAAGAGTTTCTTTGACCAGAAGTATCTCAATCTTGTGGGTAAGGCTCCGTGTTGTTTGGTTCCGAACACCTCTCCTGCTCCCCTAAGTCGAAGATCTTTTTGGGCAAGAATTAACCCTGATTTATATTTTTGAAGCAGTTGTAATCTCTCTGTTTCTTCCTCATCGTCTGTTGTCGGTACAAGAAAACAGTAACCTTGTTCTTCTCCCCTACCCACCCGGCCACGAAGCTGATGGAGACTGGCAAGTCCAAACCGTTCTGCCGAGTGAATGATCATAATATTGGCCGAAGGAATATCGATACCAACTTCAATTAGAGAAGTAGAAACCAAGACTCCGCTCCCCTGTTTCTTGAAGGCGGAAAGTATCTGATTTTGCCGATCCGGCTTCATTTTTCCGTGGATCGTAAAAACGGGATATTTGTCTTGGGTAATTTTTTTGTATACTCCCGAAATATTTTCGACAGAGGCGACTCCCGATAAGTGTTCTTGAATATTGGGACAGACAACAAAGATTTGACTTCCTTTTGCCAACTGCTGCCTTAGCCATTCCGGACCTTTTTTAAAGTGGGTTGGGGAAACAACAAAGGTTTTTGTCGGAAGACGATTTTGTGGTTTATGGGTAATGCTGCTAATTTTAATATCTCCCAGAAGCCCTAACGCAACGGTTCTGGGGATGGGTGTTGCCGAAAGATTAAACAGATGCGGAACCGGAGTCCGGTTTACCAGTTCGTCTCTTTGTTTTACGCCGAATTTATGCTGTTCATCTATGGCGACAAAAGCGAGGGGGTGTTTGAGAGTTTGTGGAAGACAGGTGAGAAGCGCGTGGGTTCCAATATATACATAGGGTTTGTCAAGCTTGACCTTTTCTGTAATTGATCCGGTTATGAGCTGGATTTGTTTAGGGTGAAGCGACGTATTAATAAAGGATCTGTAGTGTTGTACGGCTAAGATCTCTGTGGGAGCAAGTATGGCACAGCTGACTTTGTTCTCAAGACATTGGTTGGCGGCGAGAATAATGGTGGCAGTTTTTCCGGATCCGGTGTCTCCCTGAATCAGTCTGTGGGTGAACTCTGTCTCTCGTAAATCTTTAAAAATAGCAGCAGTTGTTTTTTCTTGGTCCGAGGTGAGGCTAAACGGGAACCTTTCGATAGTTTTTTTAGTAATTTGCGGATTGATCTTCAGGGAAAACGATCTTCCAAGATTTTGGAGTTCGAGTTGATTGTTGATATTTATGCGAAGGTGTTCGTTGAATGAAAGCCGTTTGTCTGCCAGAAAGCGTAGCGCCTTTGTTTTTGGAAAGTGGATGTTACTAACGGCTTCGGTTTCGGACATTAGATTGACGGATCCGAGAATATCTAGGCCAATAGGATCAGTGATCCCCGTGTTTGAGAGAAGACTGTGGATTTTAGTTCTTAGCCACTTGGAAGTGATGCCTTCCGTTAAAGGATATACAGGGACAAAACCATGGGTATTTATTGAAGGAGTGCTCCCCTCTTCGATCACTGGGGAAATTATTGTCAATCCTTTGATCCAAAACGAGACTTTACCAGCGATGGTATAAATGGTATTTTCTTTGATAAGCCGCTTGATATACGGATTGTTGAACCAGGTGAGTAAAATTTTTCCCGAAGAATCTTGGGCGATGCATTGGATGATGAGTTTGCCGTTTTTGGTAAAAAAGGTGTTTACTTTACCTAGGGTGGCGATGAATGATTGCGCTTTTCCTTCTTTGAGACGGTTTATTAAGACGGGCTTGGTAAAGTCGAAGTAACGACGGGGATAATGATTTATCAGGTCACGAACGGTTTCGATACCTAAACGGTTAAGTTTCTCGGAAGTTTTTTGCCCCACTCCATTGACGACAGTAATGGCATCTTCCGGACGGTAAATGGTACTCATCTGATAAATGCGGACACAAAGGTTGTAAGAACTAGGACAAGAGATCCTATAAAGATGATTGCCGTGTAGATCCTTCGCGTTTTTTTAGTCATAGTGAAATGGTGAATTTAAGTTTATTATAGTATCATTGTATTTGAAATTAATATGTACAGAAGGAAAAGACTAAATTTGCACCCGGTTTTTAGCAGGTACAACTGGGGGAAAATCATCTTTTTTGGCTTGGTTGGGTTATCGTTTTTTGTGGTAGTGGTTTTCGCTTGGTATTCCCGAGGATTACCTGATCCCGGAAAGATTCAGAGACAGTCGGGTTATTCTACCGAGATTTTGGATCGTACCGGAAAGACTGTTTTATATGACGTGATAACGGATACCCAGGATAGAAGGTTCACTCCCCTTTCCGAAGTACCACAGACCCTTAGGGATGCCACTATTTCAATTGAGGACAAGGATTTTTACAAGCACCAAGGGTTTGATCCATTGTCAATCCCCCGTATTATTAAGAACGTCATCGTAAATCGCAGGTTGATCGGTGGATCAACGATAACCCAACAACTAGTGAAGACCGTGTTATTAACAAATGAAAGAAAAATTTCCAGAAAAATTAGAGAGTTTGTTTTGGCTGTTCGGATCGAGAAGACGTACAGTAAAGATGAAATCCTTCAGATGTACTTGAACGAAGTGCCTTATGGTGGTGGTACGGCCGGGGTAGCTGCAGCGGTACAGTTGTATTTTGGAAAAGAGGTCAAAGATTTAAACTTGATTGAAAGCATCATCTTGGCCGGGTTGCCCCAGTCACCCTCCCATTACTCCCCATACATTGGCGAACCCTTGGCTTATGTACCAAGAGCAAAGGAAGTAGCCAGACGGATGCGCGAGGACGGCAAAATTACCAAAGAGGTGGAGCAACAAGTGGTAAATGGGCTAGATAAAGTTGTTTTTGTCGGCTTGGGGACGAAGATTAAGGCTCCCCATTTTGTGATGTATGTTAAACAAATTCTCGAAGATAAGTATGGTTCAAATGTTCTTGACGTGGGTGGATTAAAAGTGACAACCAGTTTGGATTGGGATTTTCAGGAAAAAGCTGAGCTTATAGTCAAAGAAGAGGTTGATAAAGTCTCAAAGAGTTTAAACATTAGTAACGGAGCCTCGGTAATTCTTGATACAAATACCGGCGAGATCTTGAGTATGGTTGGTTCAAAAGATTTTTTTGATAAGTTGATAGATGGTGAGGTTAATGTGACTACGAGAGCCAGACAGCCGGGTTCGTCAATTAAACCTTTGGTTTATGCAACCGCCTTTTCTAAGGGTTACTCACCCGCCTCAGTTTTGGCTGATGCTATAACTGAGTTTCCGGGTAAGGATGAAAACACTCCTTATATTCCAAAAAATTATGACGGCAAAGAACACGGACTACTTCATCTGAGGGACACACTGGCAAGCTCAATTAATATTCCGGCAGTCAAACTGGTCGCCCTAGTAGGTGTTAACGAGGTTTTAAGTCAAGGTTACAAGATGGGATTTACGACGCTTGAGCCAACCAAGGCGATTCTTTCGCGTGTAGGTTTGTCTATGGCTTTGGGCGGCGCAGAGATTAAGCTACTTGATATGGTATCGGCCTACAGCGTGTTCGCCAATGGCGGTTTGAAAGTTGAGCCGGTGGCCATTTTAAAGATAGAAGATAGCAGTGGAAAAGTGATTTATGAGAATAAGGAGTTGAAAAGAGAAAGGGTTTTGGATGAACGAGTTAGTTTTTTAATCAACTCGGTTTTGTCCGATAACAACGCTCGTCTATTGACATTTGGGCCAAATTCGTACTTGAATTTGGGAAATAGAGCCGTGGCCGTAAAGACCGGAACAACTAATGACCTACGTGATAACTGGACCGTAGGCTGGAGTAAAGACACAGTTGTAGGAGTATGGGTGGGAAACAACAACAATGACAAAATGAGAAATGTAGCTTCCGGTGTGTCCGGTGCCGCTCCCATCTGGAGACGTCAGATGCTTGATGTTTTGAGTAAACGTCCGGATAAACCGTTTTCCCCGGTGGATGGAGTTTCTCAGGTGGAAGTTGATCGGATTTCCGGCTTTCCGGTACATGATGGATTTGCAGGTTATAAGGAATGGTTCATTAACGGTAGTGTGCCCGGTGGCCCAGATACCATTCATACAAAACTGAAAGTATGCAAATCAGATCCCAATAAGCTGGCAGATCCGATATCGATTTCTCAAGGAAATTACGATGAGAAGGAGTATGTCGTAATCAAAGAACAAGATCCGTTGACCCAAAAAGATTTGTGGCAAAAGGGAATTAATGAGTGGATTATTAAACAGACCGACCAGTTGTATAAACCTCCAACGGAGGTTTGTGGTGCTACCTCAAATATGGATATACAAATCGTGTCCCCCAATGACCGTTCTCGGGTTGACGGCGCGGTTACTTTCAGGGTTACCGTGGTTGGCTCAAAACCAATTGTCGAAGTAAAAATATTTGTAGATGACACTCTTGAACGGACGTTTACGGATCAGCCGTATCAAAGTGACCCGACCACCTTTCCAAACGGTCAGCATACTTTGAGGGTGACCGCGCGAAATAATGAAGGAGGCGAAGGCTCCAAAACACAGAGCTTTAGTGTAAATACAGATTGGGTTGAACCAACTCCATCACCTACACCAACTTCCACACCAACACCTACTTCAGTTAACTAAAGAGTCCTTGGATGGTTTTTTTAATGTCGTTCACCTCCGACTGGGTTAGATTTCTTGTTAGTGAAGAAAAATGTATCTTGAATGAGTGATTGTTTTGAAATGAGTCTGTGTAGGTAATTTTGTTTATTAATTTACTTGTCGATTGAATTTTTTCTATAATGTCCCCTATCCCAAGTTTTGCCGATATTGTCATTTGCTCAACCACCTCCGGAAAGTCTGAAATGGGTTGATACACAAGATTTTTTTGAATTGAAATAGCGATTGATTCCGTGTCTAACTCAATAACCGTTGGGTTTGAAGTAATGCCAATATTATGAAGAACGGTAGGTTTAATTGTGCCGATGAACCCCAATCCTTTTCCGTCTGAGATGATTTCGGCCGTGTTTCCATCCAAAAAGTAGATTGGGGCATTGGCAGTCGTTTTGAATGTGTATGGTTTGAGATGGAAGTTTATGAATAGTGATTCCAGATAACCCTTTAGGTTTCTGAAATCAACAGTCGAGGTAATGACCAGTTTCGAAGTTTCGTTGGGAAGTTTCCCTCCGTTTTTTTGATAAATATTAGAAAGCTCATATAGATAAAATGGTTCTTCCGATTTTCCTTGATTGTTTTTAAGGTTTTGAAGAATTGACGGTACCAGGGACGTTCTTAAATATTCAAAGTCTTTGGAGAGAGTATTGGCCAGTTTTAGGTGATTTGATTCCGACAAACTTGTTTTATTTATTAAATCCATGGAGATGAGGGAACTGTTGTACACTTCGTTAAAGCCCTGACAGGAGAGGAAGTTCTTTATCTTTGATTCGGTTATTAGTAAAGAGCTTTTTCTTTCCGGAGGCAGGTTAACACAGGGAAGTTTGGGCAGAATTTTTGAGTATCCATAGACCCTGGCAATCTCTTCAACAAGATCCTCTTTAATGTTGATGTCGTAGTATCTCCAACTGGGAACAGTGCAGATAAGAATGTCTTTGTTTTTGTTTATTACATTAAAACCTAGACTTTCGAGAATAGAAACAACCGTACTGACGGGAATAGAAACACCAATTAGGCTGTTTGCCCAGTTAATATCAAGTGCGACCTCCTTTAACTTAAATGGATTTGGACTACTATCGTAAACACCGGAAGAGACGTGAGCTCCAGCTCTTTCTTCAAACAGTTTAATAGCTTTCATTAGTACAGGCAAACAAAGTTCCATGTCCGGTTGTTTCTCATAGATTTGAGCGGCAAGAGTTCTTTTTTGAAGGTAAAGAGACGTTTTTCGTATTCGATTTGGATGATAGACAGGAACGATGAGAAGGATATTTTTGGTATGTACATCGACTTTGGCGATTTGACCCCCCATAACTCCACAAAGATCAACCAACCTTTCGGCACCGTCTTCGATGACCAAGTCCCCCCCATGGAGTATATTTTTTTGATCATCAAGAGTGGTCACCCCTTCCCCCTTTTTGCTTTCACGAATTGTAAGGCGTTGCGCGGCCAACTTATCTAAATCGAAGATATGGCTAGGCATACCGTAGAGAATGGTCAGCTCATTCGTAATATCAACGGCGTTGTTTATAGGCCTTTCACCACAAAGTGTGAGAAGATTTTTAGTGTCTTCGGGTGAGTCTTTTATATGTATATTTTCCAAGGATACTGCTGTGAAACGAGGAACCAGGTCGGGATTTTCAATTTCAAAAGTGAAAGTCTTCGGTAGATTGGAATAGAGATTGATTTTATCCCGATAGGGATCGTTTTGTAATGTTGCCGACAAGCCTCTCTGATTCAGAATCGCGACCGAGTTTCTGGCTATGCCCTGGGCACTCGCCATGTCGATGCGGTTCGTAATTATTTCGATTTCGTAAAGATAGTCGTGGTCGAGTTTAGTTACCCTATCGAATGTCGGACCACAAAGGCTCACATAGTTCGTCATTTCTTCAGATGTGACGGAAGTGTCTAAAAAGTGACGAAGGGCTTTATCGGTAATTTTTATGTTCATATCAAAATTGTTTTAAGAATCTTAGATCATCGGTATAGAAAAGACGAAGATCCGGGATATTAAGTCCAGATTTCATCATGAGGACTCGTTCTACTCCCCAGCCAAAAGCAAAGCCGGAGTAAATGTTTGGGTCTAAACCGCCATTTTTGAGAACATTCGGGTGAACCATACCCGCTCCTCCAAGTTCCAGCCAACCGGACTTACAGATTTTACACGGAGATCCATTTATGTCACCTTTACCATGACAAAGACCACAACTAATGTCGATTTCAAAGCTTGGTTCGGTGAATTGAAAATGGTGTGGTCTGAGGCGAATAGTTCTGTCACTCCCAAAATACGACTTAACAAAGTAGTCGGTGACGCCAAGAAGATGGGTGATGTTAATATTTTTATCGACCAAGAGGCCTTCAAACTGGTGAAACATTGGGTTATGTGAAGAGTCTGTTTGTCGACGATAGGTTTTGCCGATATTGATCATTTTTATTGGGGGCACTTTTACTTTTTCCATCTCACGAAGCTGTCCATTGCTGGTATGAGCCGTAAGAACGATATCTTCTGCAATATAAAAGGTTTCCTGATCGTCACGTGCCGGATGATCTTTGGGGATATTTAGGCCTTCCGCGTAGTACCAGTCGGTTTCTACTTCCGGATAACGGCGTCTGACAAAACCCAGTTGGGTGAAGATGCCCTCAATTTCTTCAATGGCATGTGTTATTAGATGGCGGCTTCCAATTGGAGGTTGAATACCGGGAATGGTAACATCAAAAGAGCCTTCCGGAGCTTTGTTAAGAAGACCGGAAAGCATCTCCGACAGTAATTGTTTACAGAAGTTTTTTAGGTCGTTTATAGCCTTGCCAAGCTTGGGATCCTCTTTTATGGGGAGAGTTTTGAATAGTTTATTGATCTCTCCTTGTCTTCCGAGGTATTTGACCTCGAGCAGTTCAACGTCACCTGATGTGCCTGCCTTAGAAAGGTCATCCGATAGGCGCCTTTTTATTTCCTCAATGGTTTCGTTATAATTAGTGGCCACGACTAATGATATCAAAAAACCCAGTTATTTTTTTCCACCAAAAGAGACGATGTTTTCGAATACTTCGGGAAGGTTTACGGCCAGGGCGGCCAGAACTTTCCGGTTAAGTTTGATCTTTTTGTCTGAAAGAGCCTTGATAAAAATTCCGTATTTTGGTGCTTCGGCGATACCGGAGAGGGCGGCATTGATACGGGAAATCCAGGTGATTCTCATGGTTTGTTTTCTTTCTTTGCGACCGTTGTAGGCGTACTGACCGGCGTGTATGGTGGCCTCAGAGGCTACCTTGTACAAGCGGTTTCGGCTCATACGGAAACCTTTGGCGAGAGCAAATACTTTTTTGTGTCCTTTTCGGCGGACAGTACCGGTTTTAACTCTTGGCATGTTGTGTTTTTATTTTTATAGATTCCCGATCAGGTCGGGAATGACATTTTTTATAAATGAAGCATTTGCTTAATCTTGGTGGCAATTTTACCGGTAACCACCTTGTAGTGTCTATATCTGCGGATGAGTTTTTTGCTCTTTTTTCTACGCAAGTGGCGCATGTAAGGGCTACGGCGTAATACCTTACCGGTGCCGGTAATCTTAAATCGTTTCATGACAATTTTTCGTGTCTTCTGTTTCATTTTTGACATATGCTTTTTGTATAGATCCTCACTTTTGTGAGGATGACGACTACGTCATTTTTTTGGTTTCACCTGGGCAATGAGAAGCTTTCCAAGGAACTTTGGCGCTTCGGCGACCGTTGAGACTTCGGCTAGGCCAGTGATGGCCAGGTTCATAATTTTCTCCCCGAACTCTTTCTTGGTGATTTGCCTTCCCTGGAATTTTACCACTAATTTGACCCTATCACCAGCCTTAAGGAACTTTTCCGCCTGTCTGATCTTTACTCCCAGATCATTTTCGGCCATAAATGGCTTCAAGCGGATCTCCTTGGTTTCTTGACCGCCTTTGTTGGTGCCGGCCTTGTCCTTTTTGTCTTCCTGGTACTTAAATTTTTGAAATTCGATGATCTTTACGATTGGCGGTTTGGCCTTTTCGGTGATCTCAACAAGGTCGACCCCTAAAGCAAGAGCCCTATCGAGGGCTTCTTTGGTGGACATAATCCCGAGTTGTTTGTTTTCTTCGTCAATGACCCTGACTTCGGGGTAGCGGATATTTTGATTGATGCGGTAGTATTTACCCAATTTTTTTATATATAAATAATATGTTTGTATTTTACTACAGATTTAGGTTCGGGGTGAGATGATAAAAATGGGTTGAAATGGTAAAATACCAATGTTGGGCTCGTAGCTCAGCTGGCTAGAGCGCTGCATTGACATTGCAGAGGTCACTGGTTCGAGTCCAGTCGGGCCCACATTAACCAATTGAAGTGGCGATGTTACGCTCATTATTTTGGGTGTATGAGGAGCCTTTTGACTTCTCCATTCCCCAGTAAACACCCTGTTTTCTTGATCTACTTTGATACACTTCTAGCCAACTGTTGGCGCGGTTAACTTTGAGACCATAGAGGTGAATTACTTTTTGGAGATGTTCGAGAAAATTTTCCTGATACGCACCGGCGACCACAACAGGCGACTCGACAGCCCTTACAAGGTTTTTGTCTAACCTTTTTAATTGTTTGCTTAAGTCTTTGAGCTGTTCTCTAAGATATTCAATTTTTTTCTCAGTTTGCACTTCTTTTGAAGAGAATACTTTGTTCCACTCCTGATTTCTTTGGTGCTGGAACTGCTCAATGCGTTGTTTTTCGACCTCTTTTTTGGCCTGGATCTCGGCAAAGATATTTCTTCCCGGTTGTGTTTCGGCATTTTCGTGAGTAGAAGTTTGGGGGTTGCGTAACGCCTCCAAGAAATTTTGGATCTTGATGTTTCCTGTGCTATTTCCGGCTGAACCTGTCCAGTTTTGACTCATTTACGTTAGATTAGCAAAGTTTTAGTAATAATTCAATGGTCTTTCGACGATTCATGATTGATTTCAGTTGTCCGAGTTGAGTTTCCGAAACTCCTCCTGCTTTGGCTACCTCTTTAATCTCTTCAATGGCTGTGTCGATCTTTTCGGTTTTGGCAATTTCCAGAAGTATTAGGTCAAGTTTGATTGATTCTTCGGCTTTTTTTGAGTACTCCATCTTAATTTGTTCCAGGGTCTTTTTTACGGCTTTTAGGTAATTTTCAATAGTTAGATTGAGAGTTTTTGCTTGAGTTTCAAGTCTTTCAAGGCTGTAGTTGGTTTCCTCTTCGATTACGGACTGGGGAATTTCCACTTTGAAGTTGTCCAGTAGGGTTTTGTATATTTTTTCTATTTTGGTTTCTTCGGTCTCTATTTTTTTATCTATGGATTTTGTTTTTGAGAATAATTTTCTGTAATTATCAACCTTTATCTCTGGGAAAAGAGGCAGAGATAGTTTTATCGTCCAGCCATTTTTACTCTTCGAGTCGATATTTTCAAGAACGGGTCGTCCGAGAAGTTTGAACTTGTTTTCTTTGAGAGTTTCACTAACGACATTGTTAAGAACATGGCTTAGGATGTGATCACTTAGTTTGTCAGGGTCGATGTGATCTCTGGCTATCGACTTTGGGGCCTTGCCTTGACGGAAGCCCTTGACGGTGATCGTGCTAATCAATTCGTCAACAGCACGCTCTTTTTCAGAGATAACTTCTGTCTCAGTTAGAACGGCGGCGACATACGCGGTGCTATTTTTGGTTTCTTTGAGGGTTAGTTGCATGGGGATATTATATCTATTCGAATGATAAAATACACGTGTATCTTGCCGAGATGGCGAAATGGTAGACGCACTAGCTTTAGGAGCTAGCGGGGAAACCCATGGAGGTTCAAGTCCTCTTCTCGGCACAATAATCTCGAAACCTATTGGAGGTTGTCAAAAAAGGTGGAAATTCCATTTGCCCACGATCCGCTTGAAGGAGGAGTGTATGTTTTCATCACCTCTGCCGGGTCTTTGCTATGATCTCCCTTGAGAAATATTTTGGTGAACTGAGGGGCAATTCTTCTAAGGGCGTCTTCATAACTGTCAAAACGGGTTACTTTATCCCCATAAATTCCCCACCCCCAACAGTTGTATGAGTTTGCCGGAATATGGTCACAAAGATTCGACTCTTGTTGAGCTATGGCAACCAGCCATCTGTAGTCAAAGTTGTATTGGTCAGAAAGCTGCACGATTAGGTCTGCGTAAGGTTCGAGGGGAGATTGGAATTTGTTTAGATACTGACGAATTATTTCCGATCGAGCGTCTGCTGTTTTAATTGATGTTTTTATTTGTTGATCAAAAGAAGGAAGGGCGGCAAACACCACCGGGTCATCGAAGGTAGTAACGAGAGACGATCCCTCGATTGTTTTATCGGTAGACAAAAAAAGATTACTGTCTGTTGAACTATTGATTGAGCTCGAATTTATGTTAAAAGCGATCTCGGCAAGGCCCAAGAAAATAACAAGGAGCAGTAAACCTTTTTTAATCATGTCTCTTTATTATCGTGCCAGAAGTGGAGAGGTATGTCAAGTTTGGGTGCTCCAAGCAAGGCTTGAACTTGCAACCTCCGGTTCCGAAGACCGGCGCTCTATCCAGTTGAGCTATTGGAGCGGTGAGTATATTTTACTCTGAAATGAGGTAAAATATTCATGCCTGGGTCAGTAGCTCAGTCGGTTAGAGCACCTGCCTCTTAAGCAGGGTGTCGCGGGTTCGAGTCCCGCCTGACCCACCACAAGATTACTTCGTAATTAGCGGGGTAAAGGTTTAAGGGGAAAGGGAATCGCCACAACCGCTTCCGCTTTAAGTTTACCCTGAGCGAAATCGAAGGGCTTACCTCCCGCAAAATTTTTCGCGACGGAAATAAAAAACAAAAAAAGAGACACGCTTGGCCCAACCCATCCATCAGCGCGTGTTAAAGATGTACTCCCACAAGAAATTTGACATGGGTAAAAATTGTGATAGAATGATAACGTGATGAAAAAACAACTCTCCCAAAAAAGTTGTTGTTGCTGTACAACCAACTTCCTCTGTTGGGAGAGTTTTGTGTGTTCATAAAGTAAAAGACTGGATTTTTAAGAACCAAACCTCCCAACAAGGGGGTTTTTTTATTGGTCTTTAAATAATTGAAAGGGGAAATATTATGAAAACAAAAATCAAAATAATCAAAAACAACTTAATAAGGCAACACGAAAGGATTAGAAAAAACCACTTAAGAAAGTTAGCAAAAGAAATTAAGAGCGATGATTATATCAATAATCCTACCATTGTTGATAAAAACACAATGATAATTTTAGATGGGCATCACCGATTCAACGCCATTAAGTTTCTCGGCTTAACGTCATCGCCGGTGTATCTTTGTTGACTATAAAAGTAGAAATATTAAAGTGACAACATGGAGAAAGGGCGAAAAAATAACTAAAAAGACTGTCATTCAAGCAGGTTTGTCAGGTAAATTACTAAGAGCAAAAAGCTCAAAGCATTTATTACCCCACAAACCAGTGGGGTTAAAAATACCATTAGACAAATTAATTTAAAAAGAATTTATATGAATAATAAAACAATATATTACAACACTATTCTTGAGGTCATTGGTAATACGCCTTTGGTAAGAATTAACAAACTTAATCCTAACCCAAAAGTATTAATGTTGGTAAAATTGGAATTTTTAAATCCCGGAGGAAGCATCAAAGACAGGATTGGGCCGTTTATGGTGGAAAAAGCAGAAAAGGAGGGAAAATTAAAAAAGGGTGGAACCATTGTGGAACCAACTTCTGGCAATACCGGAGTAGGACTAGCGCTGGTAGCCGCAATAAAGGGATACAAAACTATCTTTGTCATGCCGGATAAAATGAGTGAGGAAAAGAGAAATTTGCTTCGTGCTTATGGGGCAAAAGTGGTAATTACCCCAACTGCTGTTTCTCCTGATGACCCTCGCAGTTATTACAAAGTCTCTGATAAATTAGCCAGTCGACCAGATGCTTATAAACCAGACCAATATAGCAACCCTGCAAATCCCGAAGCGCACTATAAAACAACTGGTCCGGAAATTTGGCAACAGACGAAAGGGAAAGTTACCCACGTAGTAATGGGTATTGGCACAGGAGGCACGATTACCGGTGTTGGAAGATATCTCAAAGAAAAAAATCCCAAAATTAAAATAATTGGAGTTGATCCCGTGGGGTCAGTTTATTTTGAATATTTTAAAACCGGAAAATTGCCTAAGCTTTTTAAAACCTACAAAGTTGAAGGAGTGGGAGAAGATTTTTTACCCAAGACTATGGATTTTTCGGTAGTTGATGAAATTATCCCTATTTCAGACAAAGATTGTTTTTTAACGGCTAGAGATTTAGCCCAAAAAGAGGGCATTTTAACTGGTGGTTCCTCAGGAATGGCACTTTTTGCCGCAAGACAGGTAGCCAGAAAGTTAAAAGGGGGATTAATAGTGGTAGTATTACCAGACAGCGGTAGAAACTATTTAACCAAATTTTACAATGATGTGTGGATGAAAGATTTTGGTTTTTTGGATGAAGCGGGAGAAACGATAAAACCACTACTTAACAAGAAACTACACTTCATTTCCGTATCCTTTTCTGCTTCACCTCAAGAAGCGATAGGTTTAATGCATAAATATCAAATTTCCCAATTGCCTGTAGTAGAGAATGAAAAGGTTGTGGGAACTATTTGCGAAAAAATACTAATGCAAAATCTTTATGGGAAACCTAAAATTCCCGTGACTGTTTCTGAAATTATGGATCAAGACTTCATTCAAATTGCAGAAGACGCTTCTGTATCGACTCTTGCTTCGGCATTAACCAACAAAGAAATGGTTATAGTAGTAGACAAAAAGGGAAAGCCGATCGATGTCCTGACTAGAATTGATTTTTTATCAAATTTAACCCAAAATTAATTATGAAATTTTCAACATCGGCAATTCATACCGGTAATGAACCGAATCTAAAAGAAGGCGGAAGTGGTGATGTCGTTGTCCCGATTCATTTGTCTACCACTTTTGCTAGGAAGAAAGTTGGTCAGCCAACTGGAGGATACGAATATTCAAGAAGTGGTAATCCCACACGCTATGCTCTAGAGAAAAATTTAGCTGCTTTAGAAAATGGAAAATATGCTTTTGCCTTTTCCTCGGGTTTGGCAGCGATTACTAACGTGTTATTTCTTCTAAAAAGTGGTGATCATGTCATCTCTATTGATGATGTTTATGGCGGCACAAGAAGGCTTTTTAAGCAGGTATTTGAGAGGTTTGGTTTGGAATTTTCTTTTGAAAATTTTGTTACTGGCAAAGATATACAGGAGTACATTAAGCCAAATACCAAATTAATTTGGATTGAATCACCGACTAATCCTTTGATGAAAATAGTGGATATAACCTCAGTTTGTCAGATGGCCAGATCTCGGAAAATATTAACCGTAGTTGATAATACTTTTGCTTCACCTTATTTTCAAAAGCCTCTGTCTTTGGGAGCGGATATTGTTCTTCATTCGATGACTAAGTATATCGGCGGACACTCTGATGTGGTTGCCGGTTGTGTAGTTTTAAATAACAAAGAGATAACCGAGAGGCTCAAATTTTTGCAAAATGCAGTTGGGGCAATTCTTTCGCCTTTTGACAGCTTTCAGGTACTTAAGGGAATAAAAACTCTGGCACTGCGGATGAAACAACATGAAGAAAATGCCCAAAAAATTATCCAGTTTCTAGTCAAACACAAAAAGGTGGAAAAAATATACTACCCGGGACTTTCCACTCATCCTGGATACGATATTGCCAAAAAGCAAATGTCAGGATTTGGTGGTATGTTGTCTTTTGAGCTTAAAGGAGATCTAAAGAAATCCACAAAATTTTTGGAATCGCTCAAAATAATTTCCGTGGCTGAAAGCTTAGGGGTGGTAGAATCTCTGATAGAGCATCCCGCCTCCATGACTCATGCATCAGTTCCTAAAAAAGATCGGGAGAAAATCGGTCTCACAGATACTCTGATACGACTTTCGGTCGGGATAGAGGACGTAGAGGATCTAATAACTGATCTAAAACAGGCTTTGGAATATATATAAAATTTTATTAGTGGGAGCGTGTGTCGGCGCACGGGCAGGCGGAGGCATCCCCACGCTCGCGGGCAAAAATTCCTTCCCCCAACTCCCTTCCTTTTTGCCCGCCCGAGCGTTCAGTTTCAGTTCTGCCACGCGAAGCGCGGCAATTCGTATATATTGAATAGTAGTGAAACTTTTGGTATTTACATATGCTCCGGCAGGTTTGGGCCACTTGCGAGTTACCGATGCCTTGGTCGATAGCAAGCCCAAAAAATATCCCTATATCATGATAGGGTCACATGACAAATTTATTACGGGGATGCACCGTTTTACCAGCACTAATCCGATTGCAAGGCGGATCTTTACAGTTTCTCAATATGGTTTGCTTGAGGATTTTGTATCTGCTGTCTATCGATTGATATTAGTTAATACCAGCGGGCAAATTTTTAAACAGTTGAAGGATATTATTGATAGACGAGCTGAAACTGATGAGATTTGGGTGATTGCGACACATTTTGGTATGGCACACCAGATTGGAGCAGTAAAGGAACGTCTTATAAAGGAAACGGGGAAAATAGTTCGACTAATTGTTCAGGTGACGGATGATACATCGCAACATATTTGGTGTATTAGAGGGGCAGATCTAACATTTGTTCCCAGTTCGGAAACAATGAAAGAGTTAGAATTGTATTCTAATAGGCACAAGATGAAGCTTTTGTTTGAAGCGGTTCCCTATCCCCTTTCCCAAGTGTTAACAAAAAAAATTGAAAGTGATAACTTAAGGGGAAAAGCCTATTCTTCAGATAATGCCCAGATTAATGTGGCTGTTCCGATTTCCGGTGCAGCTGTAGGACTGTCTTTCGTAACAAAGTTGATTTCCTCAATTGAAAAAAAATCCGACAGGTTTAAGTTTTGGGTTTTGGTGAAAAAATCCGTTTATACGGATATATTTTTATCGTCTATTTCGAAGTTGACAAATGTCAATTTGATAACCGGAAGAAACGATAACGAGATGGTCGGTTTGTATGAGCGGCTGTATCGCGATAATCTGATTCACCTTGAAATCACCAAGCCAAGTGAACAAGCATTTAAGGCAATCTTGCCTCCAACACTTGTTGGTGGAAGCATTATGTTATTTACTTCCCCAGTTGGAAGACAAGAGTTTGAGAATATTGATTTTTTGGTAAGACATGGTTTGATGCCTAAATCTAATTACGATGGTGGTGTGGAGAAAAAAACTAATTTGGATAGGTTTCCTCGGGCAATACGTCTCTCGAAGGATCCTGAAATCGCTGCAAACTTTATTATTTGGGGACTTAAGACGGGATTATTTTCTAAGATGAGCTCTTCCGATTTTAAGTTTTCTCAACAGGCTCAATCAACCGGTGAAGTTGGCTCTGACGGGGCAGACAAGTTTTGGCAGGTAGTTGAAAAGTATTTTGGATGACATGTATGATTTATCAATGGATAGACCGGTAGCTTATTTTTGTGCCGAGTATGCTTTAGATCCCAATCTTCCTATTTATGCAGGGGGTTTGGGTGTTTTGGCTGGTGACTATTTGCGCGAGGCCGCCGATCAAAACTTTCCCATCGTCGGTGTAGGCCTTTTTTATAATTATAATAACACCGCCAAACTTGATCTGGTCACAGATAGTTTGGGTAATACTTTACACGTTGAGACTCCCATTCAAGACAGAAAAGTCTATGCTCAGGTTTTTAGATATATGGTTGGATCAAACCCCGTTTATTTACTGGATACCAATATTTCCGAAAATGATCCGGCAGATCGGCAAATAACTTATAAAATATACCCCGAAGATAGAGAAACTCGCCTTAAACAGGCGATCGTTCTAGGAATAGGAGGACTGAGAGCCTTAGAAGCACTTAGAATCCACCCGTGTCTATATCACCTTAACGAAGGACACTCTGCCCTTTTGTCTTTGGAGCTAATTCGTCACGAGATTCAAGAGCGCGGAATTGATTTTAAAGAAGCAGTTATGATTGCCCGTAAAAGAATTGTTTTTACCAATCACACTTTGGTTGTCACGGGTCACGATACCTACGGTGTCGATCTAGTAACCTTGGCACTCACCGGTTATGCTCAAGAGTTAGGAGTTCCGGTTTCTGAAGTAGTAAAACTAGGATTGGTTGAAGAATCCCCTATCTTTTCTATGACTATGCTGTCTTTACGCATGGCTGACAGTGTAAATGCCGTAAGTAAGCTACATGCCCAAATTGCTGCCGATATCTGGGCCGATCATCCAATGATTCCTATCACCAATGGCATTCATTTGGGAACTTGGGATAAAGTCAAAGATGTCAATAACCACCACGTGTGTAAAAAGGAACTGTTAAAGCTTATTCAAGACACTACGGATGTGAAATGGGAGCCTAATCAATTGTTGCTTGGCTGGGCACGTCGATTTGTGGAGTATAAACACCCCTTAGCCATTTTAGAAAATTTACAACGGTTCATGAACATTGCCCACAACTCGCAATTTCCGGTTAAACTGGTGTTTTCCGGGCAACCACATGAAAGTGATGCAAACGGACGAGAACTACTACAGAAGTTGAAAAATCTTATTCTGAATAGAATTGGAGATAGTGTCGTGTATCTTCCGGACTACACGTTGGAAACAGCCCGGATACTTACCTCCGGCTGTGATGTATGGCTCAATACTCCTCTTGTCGGTTTTGAGGCCTGCGGAACCAGTGGTATGAAAGCCGCTCTCAATGGAGTTCTGCCTGTCACCACCCGCGATGGATGGGTCGATGAAGTAGACCTTTATAAAGTTGGGTGGATTTTGGACAGCAACCACCTGGGCGAGAAGATCCTTGATGTTTTAGAGTATGAAGTCGTGCCCATGTATTATGAAAAACCAAAAGAGTGGCAAGAACTCATGAAAAACGCCAGAAATTTGATTATTGATCGTTTTAGTACCACCAGAATGTTGAAACAGTATCAGAAAGAACTGTATAATTGGGGTACGTGATTCAAAAAAAATTGAAGGTGTTGTTTGTGTGCGCCGAAGTGGCTCCGTTTTCTGCCGTTGGTGGTTTAGCACAAGTTGCTTATTTCTTGCCGAAAGCTTTGAAAAAGGCAGGTGTCGATGTTCGAGTCTTTACTCCCAAATACGGGGTTATAAATAGTGATCTTTTGCGGGTGGAGAACATTCTCGAGGGGTTGAGAGTTCCTACAGGTGAAGAGGTAAACAGTTCCAAACCGCAGGAAATAGTTTGTAACGTCAAGGTTTTGAGATCCGTCAAAAAAGAAGACCCGACTATTTATTTTTTGGAAAACAGAGAGTACTATGAGCAACGGGCTAATGTTTACAACTATTCGGATGATCATATTCGCTTTGGACTTCTTAGTCGCGGTGCAATTGAATTTATTAGGCAGGGGGATTTTGTGCCTGACATAATTCACGTCAACGACTGGCATACAGGATATTTACCAAATTATTTGCAAACCGATTACAAAGACGATGAAAAGTTGCATGGGATCGCGACTGTCTTTTCGATTCACAATCTACATCAAGGTGTCTTTGATTTTGACCATGCCTCAGAAATGGATTATGACGACGGAACGGGTCCATTGGCCCCCTTTTTTAGTGAAAGGTTCTTGAAGCAAAATTCACTCAAAAGAGGAATCATGCATTCCAATTTGATAAATACCGTCTCGCAAACTTATTCCAGAGAGCTATTAACCGAGGAGTATGCACCCAAGTTGTATAAATTATTCCGAGAGTTACGGGGTAAGTTTTATGGGGTTTTGAACGGTCTGGATTATCAAAGCTTTGATCCAAAGAGAGATAAAGTTATCAAATCTAATTATTCTGCAAACAATTTGGCTTCTCGGCAGGAGAATAAAGTAGACTTGCAAAAAGAGTTTGGTCTGGAAGTTTCTCAAAACACTCCCCTTTTGGCCATTGTGGGTAGGTTAGACGGCCAAAAAGGCCTGGATTTGGTTATAGAAACTATAGATTTTATTATCAAGGAGTGTAATGTTCAGTTGATAGTTTGTGGTCCTGGCGAAAATAAATATCGTGATTTTTTTTCAAATCTTGAGAAACATCACCCGGGAACGGTTGGAACTCATCTGATGTTTGATGTCACCTTACCGCGCAGAATATTTTCCGGGGCGGACATGATTCTTATGCCCAGTAAATATGAGCCGGGGGGAATTGTTGCCCTTGAGGCGTTAAGGTATGGGTGTGTGCCGGTTGTTCGGGCTACAGGGGGACTGGCAGACTCGATAGTTGATTATGATCCGACTTTCAGTACCGGTACAGGGTTTTCTTTCAAAAATTATTCAGCCATGAGTTTTTTGGCAACTGTGGTTCGTGCCTTGGAAACGTATAAGAATAAACCGGTTTGGAATAAAATAACCAAACGAGCCATGGAACAGGATTTTTCTTGGGATAAATCGGCCAAGAAATATATTGATCTTTACAAACGATCCCAGTTAACATGTATTGGGTAAATTTCCTTCATATTTATCAGCCTCCTACTCAAACAGAGGAAATTTTGCTAAAGGTGGCCAACGAGTCCTATCGTAAGGTTGTTGACGGTCTACTCAAAAACCCCAATGCCAAACTGACCCTCAACATCAATGCCGTACTAACCGAGATGCTGGTGAAGTTCGGGTATGCGGATATTATCGAAAACATTAAGAAACTATTGGAAAGAGGCCAGATAGAACTTACTGCGTCGGCTAAGTTTCACCCGTTACTCCCGATGATTCCAAAAGAAGAGGTAGTTCGGCAAATACGACTAAATAACGAAACGAATAGTAAGTATTTCGGATCGGCTTACCAACCTCAAGGCTTTTTTCCTCCCGAAATGGGCTATAGCCCTGCTTTGGGAGAAATAATCGCCGATCTGGGGTACAAGTGGGTGATATTGGACGAACTTTCCTGTCCCAATCTCCCCTTAGACCCAACTAAACTATATAAAAATAGACGCGGGCTATATTTCTTTTTTAGAGAACGAGGACCAAGTTTCAAAATTTTATCTGCTCAAATTGGAACTGCCGAAAGTCTCGTACGAGAGTTTGGTGATCGGCTTCGGAGGGATGAATATATGCTTACGGCTATGGATGGTGAGACATTTGGCCATCACCGTTTAGGGCTGGAACAGTTATTATTGGAGATCTATCAATCTCCAAAATTGCCAACGGTGCGAGTTTCCGACTTATTTTCTTTGTTTTCGGACACTTTGTTTTTAGAACCCCGTCCGTCCACTTGGGCTTTGATGCCAAAAGATATTGCATTGAATCTTCCTTTTGCCCGATGGAACAATCCCGACAATCCTATTCATCAAAAACAATGGGAACTGACACGTATGGCTTTAAAGCTGGTCACCGGAGAAGATGAAACCAGACATCAGTTGTTGGATATTGCCTTGCACTCAGATCAGTATTGGTGGGCATCTGCCAAGCCCTGGTGGAGTCTGGAAATGATCGAGCGTGGAGCTCATGAATTACTAACGGCTATTAGAGGGTTTAAAAATAGTACTGCAGAAGACAAACAAATAGCTTGGGACTTGTATATCGATATCATTACCACGGGTTTTGAGTGGCAACGCACGGGAATGGTTGCCAATTTGTCCAAGCGAGAGGATGAGGAAATGAAGGAGAGAATGAGTAAAGATACTCCCTATATTAGTCCCGAGGAATACAAAAAAATGATCGACGCTTTGAATACGCAGATGTTGGCGGCTGCCGCCAATCAAGAATACTCTCGAGCGGATCAGTTTAGAAAAAGGATTGAGGAATTAACTGCAGAAAACAAGAACATCCCCCACGTTCATGACGTCGATATAAAAATTAATCAATAGAGAGGCTTGAATGGTAAAATATTGACATCGGGGTGTAGCTCAGATGGCTAGAGCGCTGCGTTTGGGACGCAGAGGTCGGAGGTTCGAGTCCTCTCACCCCGACTAAATGAATGATGTAAAGACAGTTCCCTATCAGAAAAAGTTTGGCTATTCCTATGCTTTCGGAGTTTTTCCGACGATCGAGTTATTGGAAAACAGACCAAAAGACGTGATCAAGGTGATGCTAAGTTCACGAGGGAAAAGTAGCCCCGGAGTACAAAAAATCCAGGCACTTTGTAACAAATTTCAGATCAAGACAGAATGGGCGGAGGGACTCATCACGAAGATCGGCGGAAACGTAAATACCTACGCCGTCGGAGTTTTTCAGAAATATGCCATGAAACTTGAGGCTGGAGTGAACCATCTCGTTTTAGTAAGCCCGGAAGATACGGGGAATTTAGGCACGATCTTGAGGACATGTTTGGGCTTTGGTATCAAAAACCTGGCGATCATCAAGCCGGCGGTGGATATCTTTGATCCAAAAACGGTTAGGGCATCGATGGGTTCGGTTTTTAAGATCAATTTCCAGTACTATGATGATTTTGAGCTATATCGGCAAGAACACAAAAACAATCTTTATTGTTTTATGACGAATGCCAAAGATGAGCTATCTGCCACTGAATTTTCTGAACCATTTTCTCTAGTATTTGGAAGCGAGAGTGCCGGTTTGCCAAAGGATTTTGTGAACTTCGGCAAATCCGTATTTATCAAACAGTCAAAACATATTGACTCTCTCAATTTGGCAGTAGCCGTGGCTGTTTCGCTATACAAAACATTCAAGGAATAGTTATTCCGTGATAAAATTTCATCTGTTGCGGGTGTCGTATAACGGTTATTACTCCAGGTTTCCAACCTGATAAAAGGGGTCCGACTCCCCTCACCCGCTCACTATACAAAAAGGTCTCCCTTGTGGAGACGTTTTTGTATATAGTAATCGAGATAGATGGAGGAGTCGGACAGGCGGAGCCAAGCTCGTAACGATCTTGGCGAGCCAGCTTGAGAATTTGTCAGCAGACAAATATCGAATGACGACTCCCCTCACCCGCTCACAAAAAAGTCAGACCCTTGCGGTCTGATTTTTTGGTTAGTGAGCTGTAAAGTCGGACCTGACGGAGGCGCGACGGCGCCGAGTCCCGGTCTGAGGAACTTCAGCAGAAGTTACCGGAAGACTCCGACTCCCCCACCACAGGCGGGCAGGCCCCACCCGCTCACTACGATTTCTGTTTTGTGATGCAATAGGTTATGTGATGCCCTATTGGTGTTTTGATAATTACATGAAGTTCTCTCTCTACGAGTGATTGTTCAAATTCTTCTGGATCGATTCCACGATGAATAACGGTATACGTATTTCCATATAATTCTTTAGGGGTAATTGATGTGATAAACATACCATTATCTTCAAGTGATTCAGCGACCACATCAAGTAAAGCTAATATATTGGGAATGTGAACGAGAATCTCTATTGCTGCTATTAAATCGTATTTTCCTTTCCATAGATCGAAGTTGTCTACATTTGTATCTACAATCGTAGCTAAGGGATAGTTATGATGGAGATGTCTATTTGCTCGTTGGTTTATTTCTACAAGGACAAGTTGTTTTGTATTCGGTGCAATTAGGTTGGTGATACGACCAAATCCCGGACCAATTTCCAATCCTCTAGAAAATGTTTTACCTTTCAGCCAACTATCAATAATATTTTCTTGATCGATATATTCTTGATTTGTCGGTTTCCACCAATCAAGTTGGCTACTTTTAAAATATTCACCAACAGAATCGGCATTATATCTTGGTGAATTTTTTACTCGTGAGTTTAGGTCTACATTTAATGTATATTCGGGAGTCATTGATGAATATTCTAACAGATGATATTTGAATAATAATTTTGGATTAATACTTCAATTTCAAGATACTTGGAGTTAAATTGTCCAAGTCCGACAAATTGACCGTTATTTGCTCTCAAATAATAAGTCCACCTGTGTGGTGGGGTTATTTTATGAATGTGAATTAGGAGAGACTTTTTAGGTTAAAATATACATGTACGCCGAGGTGGTGGAATGGTATACACACAGGTCTTAAAAACCTGTGGGAGCAATCCCATGAGGGTTCGACCCCCTCTCTCGGCACCATGATCCGGTAGCTCAGCTGGATAGAGCGACTGCCTTCTAAGCAGTAGGTCCCGCGTTCGAGTCGCGGCCGGGTCACATAGGCACAAAGTGATATAATATCATGATCAAATTTAGAGGAGGTGCCGCATGCACGAGAAGTTCGTTAGGGTGGCAGCTCCTTTATGGGCTGGCCTGTACTTTGTCATTTTTTATCTGTTTGGAGTACTAATCTTTCTTGCTTGCCAGTTGTATTGGGGATTGTGGGTGGCGATCTTGATACTCACAGTTCTTTTTGGAATTTGGGGAACCGTTTTCTATTTAATCTTGCTGCAGTCAGACTCGTTTGAGCACTTTCGAGATATTGCCGGCAATTTTTTAAAGAATCGTCACGGAAAAGTGGTTGACTGGGTTCGTATCAAGTATTTCGATGAAAACGATCGCTCTCCCCTTTCTCCGGTTCTGATTATGTTGATATTCATTATTGCGAATCCCCTTGCAGGCGTGCCGTTGATCAGGTATTCATATCAAAAAGGTGACTTTTGGAAAGGATTTTTTTGGATTTGGGCAGGGGCACTCCTTAAAGTTATGACATGGTATCTGCTAATATACGGGATTGGGCTTTCTCTGATTATGTCGGCCTTGCCTTGGCATTAAAAAACCCTCCTTGCGGAGGGTTTGTTTTGATTTAGCGTTATCGATTTTCATTCTCTTTCTTGATCGCGGCGAGATAGAGTTCGTTGAACCGGTTTGTTCCGATGCGGTATAAACCCATCTCGAGTCTACTTGGTAGCAGGTTGGCGACATTTTCGCCATATCGTCTTTTAAATGCGGTTTTCAGGCATTGTTTTACGACAGACGTTACCATTTCCCAATTCTCGTCAATTTCTTTTGCCACGGAAATAGCAAATTCGAGATATTTCACTTCTAGCAATTGGTCAACTGAGCCGTTGGTGTCAAGACCGAACTGAATGAAACGGCTCATGACGTAGTCGATTTTGAGATACGACATTCCTAGTTGATCCGAGGCTAGGCTATTGGCTGTAACACCCAGACCATCGCCGGGTTTCGTGATTAAGATAGAGTTGGGGGCGTGTAGATACTCGGCGAGATCGTAAACTTCGTCCTTGGTTAATTCCTGGATTAATTTGACATCGCCCTCATCACCATGTCTTGTCCAAAAACCCATATAAAACTCGGAAAGATCATCGGTATCTAAATAGACACCACGATAACGCTTTGCCCGATCCATGAGAAACATCATTCGTGTTCTACATTTGATATTCCCCTTTTCAATTTTTTCAAATGGATGACCGTCTGGTATATTGTAAAACTTGAGCGAGTATTGATATAAATTGGTCAAGTCATGGTAGTGAAGTGGAAATTTTCTTAAAGCGGCAAATTCTTGAGCACGCTTGTAGTCGTCAGGGTGACTTTCGACGTCAAGAAATACATAGTAAATATCGATTGGGCGGCTGAGTGCCCTAAGGCGATCTCGTGCGATGAGGCCGATGTCGCAAACAACTGTCGAATCAACGCCTCCGGATACACCTTCAATAAAATTCCTTATATCTGATTCGATGGTGTAGTTCATCAATCTGGCAACGGCCAGGTCAACAATATGTTCTGCTTGGCTTAGGGTTAAGATCTTCAACTCTTCCTCCTTGTGATTTAAGGTTCTTTAAACCTTATAGTATACCACAGAGGTTATTTAGTAGACGTTTTTCAGCTCTTCACGATGGCGACGTCTTTCAATCTCGGTCAGGTATTTTTTTCTAAGTCTTAAGCTTTTTGGGGTGATCTCAAGTAACTCATCTGATTCGAGAAAATCCAAGCATTGCTCGAGGGAGTACTTTATTGGAGGCACCAAGGCTGCGGAATTATCCGTGGCAGAAGCACGCATATTGGTGAGTTTCTTACCCTTGGCCGCATTAATGCTGATATCCTCTTCTTTGGAGTTCATACCGATGATCTGGCCCTCGTAAATTTCATCACTCGGGTCGACGAAGGTGACACCACGTTCCTGAGCCGCTTGAAGGCCGTAAGAAAGCGCGACACCTGTGTTTGTGGCTATGAGTGCACCCCTGCGCATTTTAGGTAGCATTAGACCGACAGGTTCGTAGTCAAGAAATATACTGTTAAAAACTACTGTGCCTTTGGTAGCGGTCATGAGAAGTGAGCGAAGACCGAGGAGCGTTCTGGTAGGCATTTTGTAGGTAAACTCCATTTCTTGCTCGTTTATAGGATCCATTTTTATGAGGGTTCCCAAACGTTTTCCCACCTCTTGGGTAATTGTTCCCAAATATGCTTGCGGAGCGATGACGGTAACTTCCTCAATAGGCTCGCATTTCTTGCCGTCTACGTTCTTGTAAATAACTTCCGGTTTACCGACTTCCATCTCGAAACCTTCACGACGGAGGGTTTCCAAGAGGACAGAAAGGTGAAGTTCACCTTTTCCGGAGACTTTGTATTTACCGCTTTCTAGTTTTTCCATCTTCATGGAAAGGTTGGTCTGTAGTTCGCGGCGAAGTCTTTCTTCGACCTGGCGGGCTGTGGTGAACTCTCCCTCACGGCCGCAGAATGGCGAAGTATTGGGTCCTAATGTAATATGAAGGGTCGGTTCACTGATTCTGGCGCTTGGAAGGGTTTCGGTGTCTCCGAAGGTTGAAACAGTTTGGCCAATGACAGCCTCGGAAAGTCCGGTAATGGCGACGATGTCGCCGGCACTGGCTTCCGGAACTTCAACACGGTGCAGTCCTTGTGAAACGTAGACTTTATCAATTTGTGCCGATTTGACCGTTTCACCAAGTAGGATTACTTTCTGCCCCGGTTTAACGGTGCCACGGAAAATTTTTCCGACACAAATTCTGCCCAAGTGAGGATTATGGTCGAGTGAAGAAACAAGCATCTTGAAAGAACCTTCAAGATCATTCGCCGGAGCCGGGATATATTCCATGATCTTGTCTAAAAGAGGAATAACGTTTCCGGGTTGATTAAAATCCGAGGGAGGAGTGTCGAACACCTTTCCGAATTTACTGACGGAATAAAGGGTTGGGTATTCCAACTGGTCGTCGCGGGTAGCGAGTTCCAGGAATAGATTACCGATCTTTTGTCCGGTTAAGGGAATATTGGCGTAGGGTTTGTCAATTTTATTAACGACGACGATTACCTTTAGGTCCAGTTCGAAAGCTCTTTTGAGAACAAACCTTGTTTGAGGCATGGGACCTTCCTGGGCATCGACAATTAGCAAAGCACCATCGGCCATCCCCAAGGTGCGTTCCACTTCTCCACCAAAGTCAGAGTGACCGGGTGTGTCAATAATGTTTATTTTGGTTCCTTTGTAACTAACGGAGATATTTTTGGCAAGAATAGTAATACCCCTTTCTCTTTCCAGCTCATTGCTGTCCAGAAGGGTGGTTTGATGCATTTCTTCTTCATTGTCACGAAAAATGTGAGATTGCTTGATGAAGGCATCAATTAAAGTGGTTTTGCCGTGGTCAACGTGAGCGATGACGGCGATATTGCGAATATTTAACATGGTATGGATTTTGACGGTTTCTCCAGCGCCTAGCAAGCGATTAACGTGATTATTATACACCCTTACAAAGACCCTTGCATCATTATGGGTTATTTATGTTTGAGCTTGTGATTTATGAATGTCGGTTAAAATTGCTATTGCCGAATTAAGGCTGGAGTCAAGTACGACATCGCTCGTCTGTGTTTTTAGTTTATGTATAAGGGAAACAAGTTCTTCGTGATTCATTGTTGATAACTGTTCCTTGAGGTCGAAAAGAATTTTCTGCCTGAATCTTGTTTTATTTTCTAATAATGCCGCATCCGATCCACCGTAAATCTTATTGAGCATATTTTCTTCGATTTCATTCAAATCATCACCATCCCCAATTTCATCTCCTTCGTCCGGATGTAGTTTTTTTAAAAGACCCATTCCTTTTTTGACAGTCCAAAAAAAACCTTTAATCCCTCTATCCAGCCTTGAGGAAATCTTTTTGAATGTATTACCACTGGCGATTTCCGCCGAAAGCACGGCAGCTGTTTCCCATTCACTAGGTTGAGGATCATGATTGACAAGCTCTCTTAAAATAATCAAACCCCTGTCTTCTTCCGACAGACTAACGGGGTGTCCCACGATCAGACGAGCGATACTACCTTCTCCGTAAAAGACGTTTACGGCACCGGTAATCATTCCGGCGAAAATTTTTTCCGGAGGTGTGGCATCTGTAGTGTCAATATGCATTTGCTGTGCCAAATTAGCCTTCAATGTTTGTTTAGTTTTTTCATTCCAAGAACCTTGGACTTTGGCCAGGGTCAGAGTTATTCTATCCATTGGAGTTCGTCTTTCAGCCGATTCATGATCAGTGTATTCTGTTTCCATGTTATCTATAATTGTAATACGGCTTCTACTTGGGTGACCCTACAAACTTGGAGGAGAGCTTTATCAGGTGGGCAGAGTAAACAATTTGACGAACCTCGCCATCTTCGCTCTCGATCTGGTCGGTGTCAGCAATTTTTTGGTACTGTTGGAGATAGCCTGAAAGAGCACCTTTGAGTTCTTTTAGTTCTTGGCGCATGTCTTTGATTTTTTGATTTAAAGAGGCGTTTGATGGTGATTTTAGGATATTCTGTTTGGCCTCGGCCTTCTTTTTGTTGACTTCCTTACCTTCATCAGCGGCTTCTTTATAGGCAGAATCGTTGTTTAAGACGTCGTTCATCATTTCTACTTGTTTACCAAGCTCGGTTTTGACCGTTTCGATGTGGCTGATGTGAGTCTTGATGAGGTTTTCGATAGTAAAGAGGCTGGTAACTTCGGCATTGGTGTTTTTTGGTAGAGTAGTTTGGGTTTGGTTATCCATTTTATTTGCTTTGTTTATAGTCGGGATATCTTTTAATGATTTTTTCCATAACTAACTTTGTTAGGGATTTTATTTCTTCATTGCTAAAGGCAGATTTAATGATAGTTGTATTTGGAGAGTTTAGTATATCAATAAAAGCTAACTTTTCGCTATTGGACAAAACTCTTTTTTTGTGCCATTCGTCTAGTTGGCTATATTTTTCATCAGAGATTGATTTTGCGATCATTTTATTAACACCTAACGTGGAAGCATCAAAATCGTTGTTTACGAAGAGATATCTTTTGATATCATTTGCTACTTCGACTTGTTTTTTTCCAACTCCAAATTCACCAAGTCCTAAGCTTTCGCCATCGGTGAGATAATTAAGTATCTGTGATACGGTTCTTAAATTACTTATAAAACCGGTGTCACTTAACTGTAAATACTTACGTTTATTAAGCTGATGTGAAGCAGTTATCTCGCCAACACCTTTAATAATAATTTTGCCTTGATCATCAAGTTCAAGCCAAGCGGCATCCGGGTTGCGCCCTCCGTAAGAACCCAAACGATATCGATCTGGATTACTAGCGACCTCAAGAATTTTACCTTCATACACATCAAGCTGTTTTCTGATCTCAGGGTCTGTACTCCCTCTTAATTCCGGTCTTGTTTGTTTAATTTGAATATTTGCTAATATTTCATTCAGGTAACCTTCGACGACCAAATAGTCTGGACTCCCAGAACTAAACTTAGCGCTTTCGATTTGAAACGCCTGAAGAAAGGCGTAGGTTTTTTCAATAATGTCTTCAGGGAGTTCGTGGATTATTTGTAGCTGTTCAATGCCTCTTTTGATGTCTCTATCTTTAGTGATTTTTATCACGTCGACAAATTCGTCACGAATGTTTCTTTCCTGACTGATTGGTTCTGTGTTTTCTCCTTCGCCCATGAGACCAATATACATAGGTGGAGAGAATAGGGCAAGGAGGAAGCTGTTTGATGTAAAATACACATGTATTGCCGAGTCGTCTAGTGGTAGGACGCCTCCCTTTGAAGGAGGATATCCTAGGTTCGAGTCCTAGCTCGGCAACAAATAAAACTCGCCCTTGTGGCGAGATTTGTTTGTTTATTAAGGATAGGACTCGAAAGGCGGAGACAAGCTCGTAACGATCTTGTCGAGCCAGGTCCCGAATGAAAATGAGGGGAGTCCTAGCTCGGCAACAGAAAGGGATTCCCCGCCCGTTTTCGGGGAGGTCGCCCGAGCGCCCGCCCACGCACGGAGCGATGTGAAAGGCTTTAATAATCTGTATCTTTCAAAAAACGACAGAAAACGCAAAAATTGACTTGGAAGAAAATGGTTGTAGAATGTGTTTTATATGTCAAACCCTATTGAAACCGAACAAGAGTCCATTAATCCTAAGTCGACAGATTCAACTTTACCACAAACCGAAACTCCGGTTTCAGTACCAGTTCCATATCTAAATTCATATGGAAATATTGCGAAAGTACTTGAAAAAATAAAATCTGCTTCTACACCACCTCGCTTTACGCAAGATTTTCTCTCTGCAAAACTAAACATGACAGGTGGTGGTGCAACTCCGCTTATCCCCTTTTTAAAGAAAACAGGATTTTTAAATGGAGATGGAACTCCAACCGATTTGTATAAAAAATTTAGAAATCCAGCTTTATCTTCAAAAGCAGCTGCCGACGCCATGCGAAAAGGATATGCCCCACTATATGAAATTAATGAATATGTTCATGATTTGAAGGATGAAGACCTAAAGGGTGTCATCGTCCAAGCAACTGGCCTAGATTCAAAATCATCCACAGTTAGGGGGATTTTAGGTTCTTTTAAAGCAATAAAAAAGATAGCCGTTTTTGATGAAAATGAAACAATTGAAGAGAAAGGTGAAACTAGTGAGGTTGGTCAAAAACAGGAACCATATATTCCACAAAAATCACCTCGGGAATCTTTCGATCTCAAATTAGGCTATGTTATTAATCTCAACTTGCCAGCAAGCTCCGATGTGGCTGTTTTTGATGCAATTTTTAAAAGTTTAAGAAAAAATATTCTTGAATAATCACATAGGTAAATGAGTCGACTTTCTTCATCCCTTAATAATTTTGCAATGACATGCCAGTTTATAGAGCATGACCTTGACCAGATTGAACAGGAATATGGGGTTAACCTAAACAGAGGACGCCTAAAAATAAACGAGACTGATCAGTATTATTACCCTCAAATTGATCAAAAAATCAGAGATGAAGCAGCTTCTATGGCACCTCACTATGAGGTATTCTACTCTCTTGAAAAAACAGTTCGGCGTCAAGTTTCAGCCACACTACTATCCTCAGAAGGAGTTAACTGGTGGAATAGTTTGTGTATTCCCGATGAACTTAGGAAATCAGCTGAAGAAAGACAACAAAGAGAAATTGATTCTGGCTTTACACCTCGATCAGATGACCTAATAGATTTTTGTACTTTTGGGGAACTAGGTGAAATTATTAAAAAAAATTGGGTCGTCTTCGCCTCATCGTTTAAAAGTGTTAAAGCAGTTGAAAGGGTCATGTCTAGCTTGAATATGCTTCGTGGCTCAATCGCCCATTGTAGTATGCTGGCGGAGGACGAAATCGTAAGGCTCAGACTAACAGTTAAGGATTGGTTTAGATTGATGGAGTAGTTTTATTACTTACAACTTATTCGCATTTTCTTTACTATATATCCAGTGATATATTTCTTTTTGATTAGCAAACTTTTCTTTCTGAATGTCAAAATAGGCAATTTTGATTCTTTGGTCACCTATAGCTATCCGTTTTGCAGTTACTGGTAGTACTAATATGCCCCTGTCTTGTTTACCAAGAATTGACCGGATTTGATCTATACCAAGACTGATCATTGCAGGGGACTCTACCATCTTAGCCTCAACATAGTATATATAGTCGGGACCTTCTGCCATAAAATCTATTCTTCTGTCACCTATTTGAAACTGAGGAAATATGTGATGTTTTGGAAAGTATTTACTAAGAGTTAAATAGACCTTATTTTCAAAGTAACTATTTGTGAATGAGGGTAGTATTATCGACTTACTTACATCATTTATTACGTCCATTGCGTATGAGGCTTGCTCCTTTGAAATCTCTTTTTCAGAGTGAATTGCCAAGTTCCGTAGTTCTCTCAATTCGCCTAGTTTAGCCGCTTGTGTTTTGGTTATATATCCCCTGTCTACAAAGAAACTGACTAGCCGAGAAAAAGGAATACGACTAAAATCAATTCCCTGTTCATCTGCTTTATTCCTGAACAACAGTTCAAGCAACCTAAAAGACTCCACCAAACTTAATCTCCATTTTTTTTCTTTAAAGAGACCGCTTGTCTCAACCATGAGATTTGAAACTTGTTCGTTTATTTTCTCCTGAACAACAGTTTCTTTTTCTTTTGTCTGAAACCAAGAAACTGCAAAAGCTATGAAAACACCTAAAAATGAAGAGGTAATAGATAATATTTCCGTATAACCCCTGACGTTCACCACAGGAAAGTTCTTAACAATTACTACAATTAGCCACAGACCAAAAATCAAGATTGGGGAGATGATGGCAAACATATAGAAAAAATGCGCTATTTGTTGGATGAACTTAAATGCCCTATGATTATCCAAAGACGACAGACCATAACGAATCGAATCTAAGGCATATAAATAAATTGACACTAACAAGAGCAATAAAAAGATAACGCCCAAATTCATTAAAGATGGAACAGTAAAACCTAAATCTATAGAAATTTTTTGAAGTTCTGTACCAAAACTTGACAATCCAATCACTAGAGCAGCAAATGCCAAGATAAACGCAGTCTTATCGGATAAGTTCATCAATTTATTATATTACCTTGTTTGCCTGCGAAGCAGGCACTTTGGCCGAAAGGCCAATGCTGTCTCAATTCTCTAAATACCCACTGATAAAATTTTCTCCTATTCAGCGGGTATTTTATGGCGAGTTTGAAATTCGAGCCATATATTGGGACAGTTTCATCACCTTCGCCATTGGCAAGTGGTGATGAATAATTCGTATAGATTCCGGGTCAAGCCCGGAATGACAAAATTCTGGATTGCCACAGCTCGAGTACGAGATTCGCAATGACGAGAGATGGGGCAAATTCATCCCGACCGCAGTCGGGATACAATAGTGGTATCGCGCGCAAGAGGTTCCACCGGCAGGCGGTGGCGAACCGCGAGACACGAAGTGTTGAGCGGTGAGCCAATAGATTAATAATTTTGTTGGAACCAAGTTCGAGTTTCGTTATAACAGGCAACCAGTAAGAATTGGAAGGAGGTCGGGAGGTAGCGCTTTCCGCGCCCGTCTCCGCGGAAAGCGCGTCAAATCCGCCTTTTTTGAAACTTACGGACAGCCGCCGTAAAAAGAAAGAAGAAAAAACGCAAAAATTTTAAAGAACTTTTTATCAATCTCAAATGGCGCATCCGGTGGACTCAACCCGATTGCTCGAATTGTCCGAATACGCCATTAAAAATAGCAATCGGTAAAAGTTGAACGGGCCGGTCTAAGACCTTCTTATCCTTATAACCGGAATTTAGCTCTGCATTAAACACTCTTGATGCATTACTTGATCGATTAAGGAGTAAGATTAATATGACAATGAATAAATGAAAAGAGGTGAAAAATATATGGCAACGAGAAAACAAACTGAAACAGCAAAGAAAAATATAAAGAAAGCGAAAAGAAATGGCAAGATATGTCACCACGGGAACATTCTTTAGCTCAGCCTGAAGGACGAGAAAGAGCAAAGCCTGGAACAAAAGGTGGAGGTGATTACTTCAGAATTGTTGTAAGGTCAAAAGATGAGTTTGTTACATTCCGCAATCAAGATATTGGAGAGCCAGGACACATTCAACGCTTAGCAGGAAAAAGAAGCAGTGGCTCATGGGATAC